>Ga0209131_1000002_pt1 | contig 1551440 bp, 1303 predicted proteins | sample GraSoi_2013_40cm_FD_185826 | JGI IMG/M metagenome (GOLD analysis project Ga0209131, IMG submission 185826) | Grasslands soil microbial communities from the Angelo Coastal Reserve, California, USA - Sample 9_17_2013_40cm (SPAdes) (version 2) | ecosystem: Environmental > Terrestrial > Soil >... | reverse complement strand
GTCGTTGATGATGGATTTGCTGTTACAGGGGAACCGATTGATGCGCTAAGATTTGTTGATGGTGTCCAGGTATAACTCTGTGCTCCGCTGGCTGTGAGTGTAGCGGACTGCCCGTTGCAAATCGCAGGAGGCGGTGTCACTGTGAGCACAGGAAGAGGATTAATCGCAATAGAAAATTGTACTGAATCAATGCATCCGTTATTACCAGTACCAACAACTGTTATAACAGGAACAGGAGGAAAAAGATTAACCGTTAATACAATATTGCCCGTCGAATTAATGAACCACGAAGATGGACTCCATACGTATGAATTAGCCCCTGATGCAACGATTGTCGCACTCTGTCCAAAGCATACTGAAACAGGTGGCACCGTAACAACGGGCAACGGATTGACGGTGAGCGTAGTTTGAACTGAAGCCGTGCATCCATTATTGTCGGTCCCTGTCACGGTGTAAGTTGTAGTTGATGTCGGATTAGCAGTAACAGACGAACCGGTGGTTGAACTTAGCGCTGTGGCAGGAGTCCATGTGTATGCGCTTGCTCCACTTGCTGTTAGTGTTGCCGATTGACCGGCACAAATCGGTACAGGAGAAGATACTGTAACAACCGGTAAAGGGTTGACACTTACAGTAACCTGTGTTGAGGCAGTACACCCATTACTGCTTGTTCCCGTTACCGTATAGGTAGTTGTTGTAGTTGGATTAGCTGTAACCGGAGAACCGGTTGTTGAACTTAGTCCGGTTGCAGGTGACCAGGAATACGTTTGAGCACCACTTGCTGTTAAAGTTGCTGTCTGTTGTCCCACACAAATTGCAGGAGGTGGAGTCACATTGATAACCGGAAGCGGATTTACGGTGACGGTGACTTGGGCGCTTGCCGTACATCCGCTGTTATTTGTTCCGATGACAGTATATGTTGTTGTTGAAAGAGGGTTTGCAGAAACAGGTGTGCCTGTTGTACTGCTCAGATTGGTCGAAGGAGTCCATGTATAAGAATTTGCACCACCGGCTGAAAGAGAAACTGATTGTCCTGCACAAATTGTTGCCGGAGGAGAAGCAGTAACAACCGGAACAGGATTGACGGTAACTGTAACTTGGGCTGTTGCAGTGCATCCGCTCGAGGTTCCTGTCACAGTGTACGTTGTTGTTGCAGCAGGATTTGCTGTAACCGGTGAGCCTGTTGTACTGCTCAAGCCAATGGCGGGAGACCACGCATAAGAAGTTGCACCTGTAGCCGTAAGCGTAGTTGATTGACCGGCGCAGATTGCAACGTTTGGAGAAATATTCAGCGCAATGCTGTTGACTGAAACAGTGACTTGTGCAGAGGCAGTACATCCATTGTTATCAATTCCGATAACTGTATAGGTAGTCGTTGAAGATGGATTAGCCGAAACACTTGAACCGGTAGAACTGCTCAATGAAGATGAGGGTGACCATGTATACGTATTGGCTCCGCTGGCCGTTAACGTTGTAGGCTGGCCGTTGCAGATGGCCGTGTTGGGTGAAACTGTAATTGCAAGAGCATAAATTGTAACCGTTACCTGGGCCGTTGCCGTGCATCCGTTAATTCCGGTTCCCGTCACTGTATAGGTGGTCGTTGATGTTGGTGAAGCCGTGACAGACGAACCTATAGTGCTGCTTAATCCTGTGGCAGGGCTCCATGTATACGAGTTTGCACCGGAGGCAGTAAGAGTGGCTGATTGCCCTGCACAAATTGGTGCAGGCAGTGAAACACTAACTACAGGATTCGGGTTAACCGTAACTGTGACCTGTGTAGTTGCTGTACATCCATTATTAGAGGTTCCGGTAACCGTGTATGTTGTAGTCGAAGATGGTGAAGCTGTTACCGATGAGCCGGTTGTGCTGCTCAACCCTGTTGCAGGGCTCCATGTATAGGAGTTAGCACCTGTAGCAGTAAGCGTGGTTGAGTGCCCTGCGCAAATTGCTGCAGGCGGAACAACGACAACAGGAAGAGGGTTAACGGTAACAGTAACTTGCGCAGTTGATGTACAAGCGTTTCTTGTTCCGGTAACAGTATACGTAGTAGTGCTTGTAGGAGTAGCAGTTACGTTGGTCCCTGTTGTGCTGCTCAAACCGGTTGGAGGTGACCATGCATAGGAAGTCGCGTTGCCCGATGCGGTAAGATTAACGCTTTGTCCCTGGCAAATAGAAGTGTTTGGAGTTACAGTAACAGTAGGCAGTTGACTTACGGTTACAGTAACCTGGGCAGTACAGCCGCCGGGAGTTCCGGTGACAGTATAGGTTGTTGTGGTAACCGGTGATGCTGTTACAGAAGAACCTGTTGTGCTGCTTAATCCTGTTGCAGGACTCCATGTGTATGATGTAGCTCCGCCTGCGGTTAATGTAGCGGAATGGCCAAGGCAAATTGTTACAGGATTCGGATTTATAAAAACAGCAGGAGTACATGGCAGAGGAGGCATGATAAGACTTTCCGGGCAGCCACCACCACTCTGCCAGGTATCAGGACCTACATCGTCTTCTGCTCCCTGGAAAGTGACAAAAGCAGGATACCCGTTGGTCGTCATGGTAATGTTCCAGCAGAGGAAATCCGGGTTCGAAGTGCACGGCAGCGAAGCCTGCCAATCATCCGGCATAAAAGGAAAACCGCTTCCCCAGCATGCAGCGGGTGGAGTACAACCGGTTGCGGGCGTTGAAGAGGTCTGGTTAAAGTTGAGTGTATTTTGCGGTCCGTTCAGTGATCCGGTTGCCGTTGCCGTCACCGCTGTCATCGTGCCGGTACATACGCCCCCTACGCATTGAGAGCAATAATTATAACTGCTATTAATAGTAATCGGGGCAAAGGATGCAATGGTTGAAAAATTTCCGCCAACCGGAATCAATGAGAAACTTGTCGTTCCTCCCCAGCTTACGGTAATTGCAATACAAACCTGTACTGTGAAAGTATAGGTTCCGTTCCCATTATTGACCGGTGTTCCTACAAGCCCATTTATAAAAGTATAATTACATCCTTTCACTGAGCCATTCATAAAACAAATGAGCACAGCAAAAACAATAATCGTTTTTTTCAATAAAGCAATCCGATTTTTTTTCATGTGAGTGAAAAAAATCTCAGCGTTAAAAAATGGTCAGCAAACTTCTCAGAAATGTAACTTCAATACAATATTCTTATTCTTACAATTCCAGCGCAATTTAAAAAAAATCATTTACTAAAATCCAACTTTTTCAATAAAATATTAAAGTGCTCTTTTTCAATCTCCTGGAAGGCGATTTTATGCAGAATAAACCATACTGCGAGTCCATTTTATAATCTTCCTAAAGCTTCAATCTTGTTATCAATTTTTCTTTAATCATGAACAGGTTGTTCACCATCAGTCTCTAATTATAGAACTTAATTTTCTCAATTATCTTTTTCAATTAATTTCGCCTGCTCAATTAACCGTATAAAAAATAAACACGTATGAAAGTAACTGTAGTAGGAGCCGGCAATGTAGGAGCCACTTGCGCCAATGTAATTGCTCATAATGATTTTGCTAACGAAGTAATTCTGCTCGACATCAAGGAAGGAACGGCAGAAGGAAAGTCACTCGATATCTGGCAGACAGCGCCCATCGATATGTACGATACGCGTGTTGTGGGCAGCACCAATGATTACAAACGCACTGCCGGCTCTGATGTTGTTGTCATCACATCCGGATTGCCGCGCAAACCCGGCATGAGCCGTGATGATTTGATTGCTACCAATGCAGGCATCGTAAAAAGTGTTACTGAGAATATTATCAAACATTCTCCCGATACTATCATAATTGTAGTTTCAAATCCGCTTGATGTAATGACGTATTGCGCATACCTGAACGCACATGTGGATTCATCGCGTGTTTTTGGAATGGCAGGGATACTGGATACGGCACGCTATCGTGCCTTCCTTGCCGATGCTCTTAACACTTCGCCAAAAGATATCCAGGCCGTTCTCATGGGCGGACATGGCGATACCATGGTTCCGCTGCCGCGCTATACTACCGTTGCCGGAATTCCTGTCACAGAACTTATTGCAAAAGATAAACTCGACACAATCATTCAGCGTACAAAAACAGGTGGTGGAGAAATTGTGAATCTCCTCGGAACTTCTGCATGGTATGCTCCGGGCGCTGCTGCTGCTCAAATGGTAGAAGCCATTTTGAAAGACCAGCACCGCATTTTCCCTTGCTGTGCGTGGCTTAGCGGGCAATATGGTTTGAAAGATATTTACCTGGGTGTGCCGGTGAAACTGGGAAGAAAAGGAATTGAACAAATTATTGAATTGAAGCTCAACAAGGAAGAAAACGACTCGCTGCAGAAATCTGCTGTCGCTGTCCGCGAAGTGATGGGTGTTTTGGATGGGATGCAGCTTGAAACGAAATAGCACCTCATCGCCTTCGGTCGCCAAAGGCTTGCCGAAGGCGATGCTTACCCCTCTCCATGAGGGAGGAAAATAAATTATTTTTTTGGCCGTGAGCTTTTTGCAAGTTCACCACTTGGTATATTCAATAATATTCCTATATTCATTCCATAACCATACGGCTGCCAATCGCTACTTTCAGAAAATAATTTCGTTTTATTATAAGCGCTTAAAGCAGTTTGATAAAAAGGAGATAATTGAAATTCAATTTTTTTAGAAATTCGATATTCAAGTGATAAAATACTTCTTATAGATGCTGGCCATGATTTGTATAATACCTGAGGATAATTGTTATTGTTGTCAATACCATGAGCGCTTGCATATTCAACATCTACTAACTGTTTAATATTTATTGTAAGTTTTTTGAACATAATAATATCGTAAGATAATCCTAAATAAAAACTAATAAAGCCGTAGGAAAATGTTTCTGTATAAGGGACCCAATTATTTGCAGTCCCATCCGATTCCATTCCTCTTTCAGAAAAACCTTTCTGATTAAAACCAAATCCAATTGGAATGAAGAAGTCTGCTCCGATACTCTTCTCATAGAAGATGTTAAAATCATAAAATGTTTTAGCATCCTGATTCGTGGGATAACAACCGTCAATACATACTTTATTATAAAAAAGTTTAGAGTAAAAATCTGTTCTGCAGCGACCGTAGTTTATACTTATTCTATTGCTGTTTTGGCATAATGCGCTTGACGAAAAAAAAAGAAATAAAAAGAGAATCTTTTTTTTCATATTCTTAAATTTTGCAACGGCATTTAATGATTAACAACGAAAGGCAATACCGAATTATTATTGCTTGATATTATTTTCAAATAATAAAAACCTGCCGGTAGTGTTTTTGTATCAATTGCAGTACTAGCAAAATCTTTATTCAAAACAATATCTTTTCTGCTCAAGATATTTTCTCCCAGAAGATTAAATATTTCATAATTAATTTTTTGGGCTTCATTTAATGTACAGGTTAAGGTAATTTGATTGCTTGCAGGATTTGGGAAAAGTGAAAAATCTATGACTGAATTATCGTGCATGTATGTTCCTAATCTGTAATGAGGGTTGCAATGAGGGCAACACATGGGGACATAAAAACTACTATATTTATTTACCGATGCTCCCGAAAAATCATGTATTACAACTTTAATATATTCATAATGACCTATCGTTGCTGAGGGATTTGTATGTAGATTAGCTGAACTTGAAGCGGCGCCAGGTATTGGATAATATGTTATGCCATTATTGCTTCTATACCATTGATAAGTATAAGGAGGTGTTCCGCATTGATTATCTACAATACCAGTTATATATTGATCACAAATTTCAGGATTACCGATGTGAAATTGAGCATTTGCACCAGGAATCACTTCCGTGTAATAATCTTCTATTCTGTGCATATTAGTTCTCAACTTTAATGCGTTGTCTTCAGAACCTGAGGTTCCGGTCGGATAACTTCCAAGATAACTTACAAATGGAGTAGAGAAATATGGAATAGTTGGTTCACCGAAATGACTATTTGAATGATTTGGAGATGCCATAATAGTAGCATAATAATGAAAATCCCAATACAAATAGTTAAATGCACCGTAAATATTTTTACCATGTGCATAATCGTAGCAATCACCGCCACAGCCATTTGTATTTAAATCGTGTCGAGCACCAAATAAATGACCGACCTCATGAGGAAATGTAATATGTGAATGATCAATTTCAATAATGGCATAAGCCGAATCGAAAGGAAGAGGACCAATATGTGCTCTTCCGAAAATATAGTAAAGAAATTCATTGAAATAATAATAATTTCCTTTTGTAAACAGGACACATAAGTCAGCATGATAGCTTGCCCTTGCAGATATAACATTAGGATCCTGGGCAAAATGTGTCCAATCACCATCTATATCTCCCGATTGCTCTGTATAACTATAACTTAAAACTCCAGCAATTACAACAGGTGCTGTTGGATAAATATAACTATTGCCCCAATCGCCTAACATTTCAGTTACGGATGCTGACGCTACATTAGTTGGATTAAGACCTGTTCCTAACGCAGCGGGGGTATAAAATATAAGAATGCGTAGAGTATGATCAACGCAAGCATCACTAGAACGCTGATATGTGCCTACTTCGACCTCTTCTTCTTTGAATACGCAACCAGCATTTCTTTCTTTTTTAATCATTACTTGCAATCCTCCAGATAAATCTGCGATAATATAATTGTCATTCTCAATAGAAAGGTTACCTGATTTAGCGCCATTAATTGATATAAGCGTTAAACTTCCGGAAGTACATACGTCCGAAATAGTATCTTTAATGGTGTCTACACCAACAAGAGAGGAGTCAATAAAATTTCCAAACCATTGATAGTCATCTTCAGAAGTATAATTCACATAAGCGGCTTGAAATCTTAATTTATTACATTTCAAAAAAGAAAGATCAATGACAACTGATCCACCATATATAGAATCAGCATAAGCGGAATCATTTAAAGTACCCACACTTACAAAATACATTGCATCAACGTTACCAATTTGGGATAACTTATCATAGAGTTCTTGCTGATTGGAATTAAGTTCAGCGTATGAGGTTGAAACAGTTTTAATTAAATCAGAAGATTGTGAATAAACTTTTTGCAAACTATTTATTGTAATTATTGTAATGAATACATAAATTTTTGTTTTCATGATTATAAATTTTAAACGTTAAAGAAGAAGAAATAAAAAATCCCGTTTGCGTTGAGCAGCAATGGGATGAAGTGTAACAGAGGGATTATAAGATCCTGCCAGAGAAAAATCTTCCGGTGGAAGATAAAAAACTATTTGTAAAAACTTAAGCAACATGCTGAAGTTTTTTTAAAGGGATTCAAATGTACAACATTAATTTGAATTTTTAAAAAAGTTTAAAAAAAGGTTGTGAGAATTCCCGAACCCGCTAAACTAAGCCCGATTGAGCGACCTTTTCGGGAGCAAAAGCGGGACGAGAGACTGTGAGAACCACTAAAAGTTGCTTCCAAGCTATTTTTTAACCCTAAACCTCGCGACTCGAAACTTTTCCTATATTTACACCCCGTGTTCATGTGAGTTAAAAAATGCAGAACATCTGTTTTTTTTAATTCTTAATTTTTAAATTCTTAATTCTCAATTTCAACAACACGGTGTCAAACGCTAAATATATTTTTGTTACAGGGGGCGTAACTTCTTCGCTCGGAAAAGGAATTATCTCTGCTTCGCTTGCCAAGCTCCTGCAGGCACGGGGTTACAAGGTAACCATCCAAAAATTCGACCCTTACATAAACGTTGACCCTGGAACGCTGAACCCATATGAGCATGGCGAATGTTACGTGACCAACGATGGTGCGGAAACCGATCTTGACCTTGGTCACTACGAGCGTTTTCTAAATGTACCTACATCTCAGGCGAATAATGTAACTACCGGTCGAGTCTACCAGACTGTCATCAATAAAGAGCGCGATGGAGAATACCTCGGCAAAACCGTGCAGGTAATTCCGCACATCACCGATGAAATAAAAAGACGCATCCAAATCCTGGGCGAGAATGGTGAGTATGAAATTGTGATTACCGAAATCGGAGGCACGGTGGGCGACATAGAATCGCTGCCGTATATTGAATCCATCCGCCAGATGATTTGGGAAATGGGCGGAAGCTGTCTTGTCATTCATCTTACGTTGATTCCGTATCTTACTGCAACCGGGGAGCTGAAAACAAAACCGACACAACATTCTGTTAAGACACTTTTGGAATACGGAGTGCAGCCGGATATATTGGTGTGCCGAACGAGTCATTCGCTGAATGCTGACATACGAAGAAAGATTGCGCTGTTCTGTAATGTCAATGTGAATGCAGTTATGGAATCCATAGATGCCGAAACGATTTATGATGTTCCGCTGATGATGTTGAAAGAACAGTTGGATAAAGTTGTACTGAACAAATTAAAACTCAATTTGAAGCAGGAGCCGGACATGGAGCAATGGAAAGATTTTTTGGGCAAGCTGAAAAATCCTGTTTCGGAAGTGCGGATTGGTTTGGTTGGAAAATACATAGAGCTGAAAGATGCATACAAATCCATTGCCGAATCGTTCATCCATGCCGGTGTAGCTAATGAGTGCCGCGTGAGTCTCGAGTGGATTCATTCTGAAAATATTGACGATGTAAACGTTGCGGATAAACTAGAAGGACTGCACGGAATCCTTGTTGCGCCAGGCTTTGGCGACAGGGGCATCGAAGGAAAAATATCGGCCATAAAATACGTGCGTGAAAACAACATTCCGTTTTTTGGCGTTTGCCTCGGCATGCAGTGTGCAGTAATTGAATTCGCAAGAAATGTTTTAGGAATGAAAGATGCTCATAGCACCGAGATGAATCCCGATACAAAATACCCGGTGATTGATTTAATGAATGAGCAAAAGAAAATCACAGCTAAAGGAGGAACCATGCGGCTGGGCGAATATGCGTGCGTGCTGACAAAGGGAACACGCACACACCAGGTTTACGGAAAGAGCAAAGTTTCAGAGCGCCACCGTCATCGTTATGAATTCAACAACAAGTATCTTTCAAAATACGAAGACGAAGGAATGATTGCGTCCGGAATAAACCCGGACACAGGGCTTGTAGAAATTATTGAACTGAAAAATCATCCCTGGTTTATCGGAACACAATTTCATCCTGAATATAAAAGCACGGTAGAGAATCCACATCCGTTGTTTGTGAAATTTGTAAAGGCGACAATGGAACACTCCAGGAATCCCGTTGTTGAAAATAAAATTCTTGCCGAAAATTTTACAACTCGTAACTGATACTTGCTGCTGAAGCGTTCGCTTTACTCCTCGCCTCTTCTATCGTTTTACCTCTTGCAAGGCAAACTCCTATTCGTCTTTCACCGTCTACTTCGGGTTTTCCAAACAGTCGCAGTTGAGTAGAGGGTTCTTTTAATGCATCTTCCAATCCAGTAAACGATACGTTTTTTGATTTTCCTTTTACAAGGATTACGCTTGATGCTGATGGCCCATGCTGAACAATGTCCGGAATAGGTAATCCTAAAATAGCTCTCACATGGAGAGCGAATTCAGATAAGTCCTGCGAAATCATTGTCACCATTCCTGTATCGTGCGGGCGCGGAGAGAGTTCGCTGAAATAAACTTCATCTTTTTTCACAAAAAATTCTACGCCAAAAATTCCCCTTCCGCCTAATTCATTCACAACTTTTGTTGCAATATCTTTTGCAGCAGTAAGCGCTTTATCACTCATCGGGTGCGGCTGCCACGATTCCTGGTAATCGCCATGCTCCTGCCTGTGACCAATGGGTGCGCAAAAAGAAACTCCGTCTTTGTGGCGAATTGTAAGCAGGGTAATTTCATAATCAAAGTCAATGAATCCTTCCACAATCACCCTGCCGCTATTGCCGCGCGCGCCTTGAATAGCATAATCCCACGATGCTTTTATATCGCTTTCTTTTTTGATAACACTTTGTCCTTTACCTGAAGAACTCATAATCGGTTTTACAACACACGGTATGCCGATTGTTTTTACTGCCGAAATAAATTCTTCAATGTTCCCTGCAAACTTATAAGGCGAAGTTTTTATTTTCAGCTTCTCAGCCGAAAGCGTGCGGATTCCCTCGCGGTTCATAGTTAAACGCGTTGCATTGGCTGAAGGAATTACAGTGAATCCTTCTTTCTCAAGCTCAACCAAAACTTCTGTTGCTATCGCTTCTATTTCGGGAACAATGTAATCGGGTTTTTCTTTGATAATGATTTCGCGGAGCGCTTTTGCATTGAGCATGGAAATGACATGCGACCTGTGGGCAACCTGCATGGCGGGCGCATGGGCATAACGGTCCACTGCAGTTACTTCTACTCCGTATCGCTGAAATTCTATCACCACTTCCTTGCCCAGTTCTCCGGCACCTAACATCATTACTTTGACCGCACCGGAAGTTAATGGAGTTCCTATTTTCACTAAGCCTGATGATTTAATACTCATAAAAAAATCAGGAAAGTTATTTTCGGTTATTGGTGTTTAATAAAAGTAACTGCTCAATTCTCATCCACCACTTTGCCCGAACCGTTGACTTTGGAATTCACCTGCGGTTTGCCTTTATAATGTACGGTGCCGCTGCCGTTTAATTCCACGTCAAGATTTTTTATAGCATACACATAAACGTCACCGCTTCCGTTCACCTCAATATTCGATTCGTTGCACGGAAGATTTTCAGCTTTGATGTTTCCCGAACCAAGTATTTCAACTTTATTTATGTTGGCCGATCCGGTGAGAATGATATTTCCTGAGCCACGTATTTCTGATTCCACTTTTGCAGCAATCAAGCTTGCTTTAATATCACCGGAGCCGTTTATCTCCAAATTGATTTTGTCAACCACAAATGTATCAGGAACCAGGATGTTCCCTGAGCCGTTGATTTCGAGGCCTTCCAATTCGGGCAGTGTTATTTTAATTTTAATTTTTTGGTCCGCAGAAATGCAACCTTCTGACGACAACTTTAATTTTCCGCCGCTCCTGATTTTTGTTTTAATTTTTTCGAGCAGATTTCCATACGTCTCAATCTCTACTTTAGGCGAGCCTTTTATCACGGTAACATCAGCAGACAAATCAAGAGCAATGGATTTGAACTCTTCCAGGTTCCTGGTTTCGGTTTGTATGGTGCCTTCTCCTTCTGTACAGAAAACACGGCAACCGTTTATGCTTGCTGAAAGAATCAGCAGGAGGAAAATTTTTAAAGAAGTTTTCATAATTTTTTTGAAATGAATGATGCATCAAAGCTAAATGAAAATAAATAAAATGAAAAAAGCGGGTCAGTTTTAACCGATTAATTTATCGGTTGCTCAACGTTTTCCAGAAACTTTCTCTCGCGCAGCAGGTATCCATTTCCTTTTACCATCACGTGCACAATAATATTTTCTATAGAGATAGGTGAACCGTCCTGCAGGTCGGCAATATTCGTGTGGCGTATTTCATGCCCGTCAAGAATAATAACAAGTCCGGAGCCTATCGCTTCAAGGTGATTTCCCTCGGTAATCAGGATTCCGGTGTCTTCACCCAATCCCATACCGATGCTTGAAGGATTGCACGCAATAGCCTGAGCAAGCCGTCCAAAGCGGCCGCGTTTATCGAAGTGAGAGTCAATAATTATTTCTTTGATGAACGAAAGCCCGGTGGTAGTTTTCACCTCACCTTTGAAAAGCGCTTCGGAGCTGCTGCCCTGGTAAATCATGGTGTCAGACATGGCCATGGCTCCGGCACTGGTACCTGCAATTACAAAGGGTTCGTTTTTGTACCGCTCCTGCAGGATGGAAAGAAATTTTGTTCCGCCAAAAAAAGCGCTGAGCCGCAATTGATTTCCTCCCGTAAAAAGAACTCCATCGCATTTGCGGATACGTTCAAGATAATCACGTTCCGATGTTTCATCGCGGCTGCCAATGTGCATCACTCCTGTATTGTTCGCTTTAAGCTTTACAAAAGCTGCGCGGTAGTTCTCCCCTACTTCGCGCGGAATGGACGATGCGGTTGTAATTATTTCTACACGTGAATCCTGCCCTCGCATCTCGGTAAGAATGCGGCTCAGAATCTGCAGCTCAAAAAAATTGAGATTATTTTTCTGTTCGAAAGAGGGTTCGGGTTCGGTGCCTTTGTCTTCGTTTCCGCCAACAGCTATAAGCTTTCCTTTAGGTTTTTGCATGGCGCAAAATTAATGGAGAGCCTGAAATTCATTCGTGACAAAAAGAAATTTTTCAACAAAATTTTATCTAAGGTTCTTTTTCAGGAAAGCGGCAGCCATCGTGTGCGCCTCTGCCGTTGCGGCTTTGTCGTATTTGGGATTGCTGGGGTTTGCAAAAGCATGGTCGGCATCAAAGCTTTTTACTGTAATTTTTTTGTTATACTTTTTCATCTCCTGCTCAAACTGATTTACCATCCCGGGTTTTATCCAGCCATCTTTTGCTGCAAAAAGTCCCAGGATAGGGAATGTGATGGACTGTATTTTTTTTGCGTCTGTCTCGGGCATTCCGTAATACATTACACAACCTGTGCATTGTTTGCCGGCCATTATAGCTGTCTGCAAGCTCCATCCACCTCCGAAACACCATCCAATGGTTTGTATCCGCGCTTCTTTTCCAACATAGGTAATTGCTCCTTGAATAATTGCACGAATCCGTTCTTCTTTTGCTTCGCTCATGTATTTGGACGCTTCATCAGAATTGGTTGCAACTTTTCCGTCAAATAAATCGAGCGCAAGAACATTTACATCGCCCAATTCATTTTGCAATTTTTCTGCTTCCTGTTTTATATAATCGTTCAAACCCCACCACTCGTGAATTACAAAAAGATAATTGTGTGTTGATGATTTTGCTTTAACCTCGAAAGCCGATGCCGTTTTACCGTCAGATGCATTGAAAGAAACTATTTGCCCTGCGGGCGAAACGTAATGAAACGGAAGCGGTGAAAGATGTGATGCTTTAAAGGATTCATCGTTGCCAAGCATGGCAAACATTGCAGTGGAAGGTTTGGTGCAGCACGAATGAGTGCTTTGTGCTAAACTGTTTAAAGCAATGATGGAAAAAGAAAATAAAATGATAAGACGGAATATTGTTTTCATGTTAAATGAATTTATTTTCCTCAAATGTAATAAATAAAAAAAATATTTCCCAGCCGCTTTTCTATTATGTATAGCGGTTTTCAAAAAAAATAAAGTGCCGGATAAAAATTTTTTTCGTAGAAAAATTACTCTGTTAAAGAGGCTTTGTTCATTTAGGCTTATAACCGCGCTCACGTGCCATTTTTTCAAGCCGCTTCTGGAAATTAGATTTTGTCTGGGGTCGCTTTTTATTTTCCTGCAGCTTGCGGTGGATTTTTTCTTCGTCAATAAAATACAGAAATAAATATTGCTGCCCCAGCCCGAACATGTTACTTAGGAAATAATAATAGCTCAGTCCTGCAGAATAGCCGTTAAAGATTCCGAGAAACATAATCGGCATCAGGTACATCATCCATTTCATCTGCGGGTTGGCAGCACTGGTCATCTGGGTATTTATTTTGGTGAACAGCAGCGTGGAGGCCGTCATAAGAAGTGTAAACAAACTTATGTGTGAGCCATAGAATGGAATATGGAAAGGCAAATCGAGAATGGAATCGTAGGTAGAAAGGTCTTTTGCCCACAGAAAACTTTGTTGCCGCAGCTCAATGGAAGAAGGAAAAAAATTGAACATGGCAATAAGTATAGGCAACTGCAGCAAGCCGGGAATGCAACCTCCAAGCGGGTTTACGCCCGCTTTGCGGTAAAATGCCATCTGCTCCTGCTGCTTTTTCATAGGGTCATCAGAGAATTTGGCATTTATCTCGTCTATCTCCGGCTTCAGCACTCTCATTTTTGCCTGCGACAGGAATGATGTATATGTAAGCGGCAACAGCAGTATGCGCACAATAACGGTGAGGATAAGAATGATAATGCCGTAATTAATGTTCAGGCTATCAAGGAAATTAAAAATAGGAATTACGAGAAAGCGGTTCACCAATCCGAAAATTCCCCAGCCTAGTCGAATTTGTTTTTCCAATCCCAGTTGCATTTTTTTCAGCGTCTGGTAATGATTAGGCCCGAAATAAAATTTCATCCCGAACTGCTCATCATTTTTATGACCGAAGGGAATGGTGAACGCTGCAGACATATGCATTATCTCATCCGGGTTGATTGTTTTGCGTGCCTGCACCTGCGTTGGCGCATCAAAGGCATCATCTGCAATAAGCACCGATGTAAAAAACTGTTGCTTAAAGGCAACCCATTTTACTTTTGTCTTTAATGACTCATCGCCATCTCTGCCATAAGATAAATTATCAACCTCTTCATCGGTAAACCGGTAGTAGACTGATGATGCCGCTCTTTCATTATCGATATTCTTTTCATAACGTTTCTGAAGCTGTTTCCAGTCCAGCTCAATGCTCGAAGTATTTTCAGGCAACAGAACGTTCATATTAGCAAGCCGCAAGCGGCAATTGAGCGTGTAATCCTGAGAACCGAAAGAGTACGCATATTCTATGTACCGGTTTTCTCCGGCACTCAGCCGCATGGTCACCGTTTTCTCCTCCGTCTTTCCTTTTCGCACGCTTGCAACCAGCGGAGTAAAATAAAGACCGTTTGTAGATATAATCCTGTTGTTGACTGAAAGCTGAAGTTCAAATACAGATGAATCTCCGGATGCAAGCACTACCGGCTTGCCGAGGTAATCTTTATATTTTTTTAATTCAACAGAGTAAACCCTTCCTCCGCGGGTAGAAAAAACTACTTTCATTAAATCGTTTTCCACGATTATGAATTCCTCCCTGCCCTGTCCCACTCCGGCAAACACATCCAACTGCTGCCGCAGGCGTTCCGTCTTTACTGAATCATCTAATGTAGACAGAGTATCCTTTTGCACAACAGGCTGTTGAACACTTTCAGCTTTAAAGGCGGAATCGGCCACTGCCTTCTGAACCGCCGCAAGGGAATCGCGCTGCCGCTTCATTGCTGCAACTTCTTGCGGACTGGGCTGCATGTAGATGGAGTAGCCGATAACGAGCAAACCTATCAGTACTAAACCAATGACCGAATTCTTATCCATCTTCAGGAAAAATTTTTTTTGAAAGGGAGGTCAAAGATAGAAATTCAACGGGGTTTGTGCTGCGCGTCAAAAACACAACAGCCCACCGTTTATGCAGTGGGCTGTTACGATAAACCAAAAAATGTTATTCCTCCTTCATCTGTTTTACAAAACGCATCTGTGATGAAGGTATGATGCTGCTGCCGTCAAGAGGTCTTACCCGGATAAAGTATACCCCTTGAGGAAGATTGCTGATGTTGAATTTCATTTCTTCATTCAAGCCTTTCTTCGCTTCGCGAACTTCGGTTGAATAGGTCTTTCCCAACACATCCATAATCTCGAACTGAAGCTTGCCCGAACCATCGGTATAAAAGTCGCACCACAAGTCGGTTTGTGCCGGATTCGGATATACGCTAACCATACCTGCTTCGGGGTTCACCACCACATATACCTTATCCGAATATTTAAACGTTCCATCAAAGTCAACCTGCTTTAGGCGATAGTAATTGATACCGCTGTATGGGTTTGGATCATACTGTGAGTAAAATAAATTTATCGTGGAATTGCCTCCTCCTGTCTTTATTCCAATTTTTTCAAAATGCTCTCCATCACGGCTGCGCTCAATGTCAAAATGGTCGTTGTTGATTTCACTTGCCGTTTCCCAGTTTACGGATACGCCTGTATTTTCTAAACTAGCTGTCAAAGTAAGAAGTTCTACAGGCACAGGACCCGGATTGCCTGCCTGACCTGCTGCAAATACAGAGAACCCGTTCATACTATTTCTTACCGTCGCGTTTGCAGTGCTTGCTCCCGCACAGGTACCATTAAGCAACCAGGGACCTGCAGATGTGGCTGCTTTTAAAACAGTCCATGCAAATGCACCACCGCTGTTTGAGTAATTAGTATTATACAGGGTTGTATTATAGGTTCCGGAAGTTGCATTGGCAGACGCGCTCATTGTCCAGTAGCCATTATTCAGTGGGGCCAATGAAGAATAATCATAGTTGGGACATTCCGGTCCTATGGGTCCCGGCTGTATTGGAATTGCAGTACCGGTAAAGTAGGATAGAATAGTCGGTATGGTTGTAGCCGTAGTGAAATTAATATTTGCTCTTTGGTACGAAGACGCAATACCCACCGGAAAATCATAGCTGCCACCTGAGGCGCTTATACTCCTTCTCAGGTTACCCTGAACGTAACTGTTGTTGTTGCCGTTGGGTGCTGTGAATAATGAAGGAGTATTATTGCTTATATATAACTCTTTTGCATTAGTAATAATCTTGCCTGCCGTAAGCGTTAAAGCCCCGGTCACCTCTGCCTTGTTAAACAATGTCACAGGGCGTAAAGGCGCAAGCGATTTAGTCATAATCAAGTTACTGAATGCACTGCTGCCAGACATGGTGCCGTCAAAATACTGAAACTGGTCGCTGGTGGCTCTAACGGTTGAACCAGATTGCGCAGTGAATGTACCTATGTTAAGCCAGTTACCGCAAACATCAAGCTGCCCTACTGGAGTTATAGTCAATGAACCCGATGGCCTGATAGTTAAATTTTTCGTAATCGCTCCTGTCGCACCAATAGACGGAAAGAACGGATTGCTTGGACTATAAAATGAAGCAACAGTAGCACTGGTATTATTGCTGCAGCTCGGAACTGCACAGCCGCCCCAGTTTGTCATGTTAAACCAATCAGTATTGCCGGCTTGCCCGGTCCACCAAATCATTTGAGGAGGTGCTAACGGATTTGAAACTACAGCTCCAGAACCAGTAGGATTATATGAAGCATTAGTAGAGACAGGGGCATATCTAAGGTCGAGAGTGAACCCATACGGAAACTGCCCCACACGGAAATTACTTATGTAAAGCATCCACCATTGTGTTCCTGAAAGAGGAATGGGTGCATTAAAAGGAAACCCATTGAGATGAGTAACTCCGGTCGACCGGCATCCTGTGTGTCCGTTATTAGGCGGTGCAAATGTATCCACCCAGCTTGAACTTATCATGCCTGAAGCCGTATTCCATGAAGAACCATTTGAAATATAGGAACAAATATTACTCGGATACTGAGACGTAACATTCCAAATAATAAAATCCCAATCGGTTGTAACTGAAGGGTCAGAATAAATATCAAAGGTTAAAGAATTGACACCGTTCTGGCCGGCGATTGTTTGAAACAAAAAGAACACTCCATCCCGTTCCCCTGCGAAACCAGCAAGGTTGCTAGTAGGAAAATCGCACTGGTCTCCAACTCCAATGAAAGCAGGGGTTCCGTATGTACATACTTCAGAGCTAACAGCTATAGGGTTCCCACAATCATAACCGTATGCCGGAACCACAGAAAGTGGGTCATCCACAACAATCTGGTAACTGCCCGTGGCGTTGCCTAAACCATCCACGCGAATAAAATATATCGTACTGGGTAATGTTGCAAACTGCAGTTGTGGTTGATTAGGGCAATCCCAAAAACCGTTCATGGAAAGTGCATTACACGAAATGTATGAGAGAGCGCCGCACGTTCCTGAGTACACCTGCACATTAAGGTCCGGCAACGTTCCCAATGCGCGGGTAAACCTTATTCGGGCAGAAGTCTGACCCGGGTTTGTAGTGAAACTATACCACAAAGAGTTAATATTTCCTGACACACAATTTGCGTTGTTCACTCCTCCTCCTGATTCGGTTCCGGCACAGGAGTTGTCATCAAAGTGCGGGACAGTCTGTATCAATACTTCGGCATTACAAGGCAAATCATTCAATGGCGCTGAACCAAAGCTATTGACATTAAGATTGTAACTAAACGTAACCCCTGTATTTGCATCCACTACAAAATAATAAATCCCCGGGTTGGGCAATGTTACCTGCCCTCCAAGCGATCCACCCACGGCGGTACTCCAAAATGCACGGCATATTGTACCCACAGCACCCGGGCATCCCTCGTAAACATTCAGACTGATGAGATTATTGGTTGCATTATTTACAAATATTGTAATGCACTCTGGCCCTGTTGCAACGTATTTGTAAAAATTATCGTTGCCGCCCACATTCGTTGTTGCGCATCCCATGCCCGAAACATGGCTGTTGCTGAAACAAGTATTGGTTTGCCCGGCAATAGAATATGGAAGCGTTGCTATATTAACGGGGTTTGAGCAGTTCATTCCGGGGGTGACAACCGATGGAGTGGGACTGCACCCCAGGTTGGCAACCCAACCTGCGCCGTTAATTGTTCCGTTGGTAATCCATTTAAAAGTAAGGCCGCCACTGCCAGAGGCCGAAGTAAATGTTCCGCAGGCCGCACCGGTTCCGGTAAGCTGACCCAGGAAAGTGCTGGTATCAGTGCCGCTAAATATACGGAGACGGTCAATATTTAATTCCGAAGAAAATGATGTAAATGTCACAGTAACATACTGTCCCGGAGTGGCAGGCAAAATGGTGAGCAAGCCGGTGCTGTTTGCATTAGAATAAAATCCTGCGGGACCACCGTCATCATAGAAAACACCACCGCAGCGGGTTATGGTTGACCAACCTGAAGTAGGCATGGTGTCATAACACAGACCCACAGCAAGATTAGTAACAAACAGAGTATCTGTCTGAGGGCTGGAGCAGGTATCGCTGGACTGGACAACAAAGCTTATAGGATGAGTGCCTGCTGTAAATGTTCCGGTGTAACTTAAACCAGTGGCTCCCGTGATAGGAATATCATTATCCAGCCACCGGTATGTTGGTGTGCTTCCCAGTTGCCCTCCAACGGTTCCGGCGAAGGTTATATTTTGGCCAATACAATAGGGCGGAGGGGATATGGTAGCACTTATTGCATCCGGCGGGTCGCTGGGATAAACAGTAAAGTACCATTTATTACTGACCGTTGGAGAATTGTAACATTGCGTTCCCAGATTGGCAAACACAAGGGAAACCGAATCTCCGTTATTTAATAAGTTGGTCGAGTACGTTACAGGAGGTATAGAACCCACCACCGTATTATTTACCTTCCATTGCAAGGTATATGAAGGCACTGGAGGAAATCCTCCCCATAGCGAAAAGTCAACACTGGTACGAAAGCACATGGTAACATTATTAGGGTCTCCCGGCTGCAGATAATATCCTACATTGGCATTTACATACGCATCAATCTGGGGACTCCAGGTTGACATTGGCTGCACCGTTACTGTCACGGGATTGCTTGTAATAGTGCAAGCTCCACCCACATTACAGCGATATGAATAGCTGCCTGCCGCCAACCCATTAATGGTTAATGAAGACGTGCTTTGATTTGTATAAACTGCTCCTGCCGGTGATCCATTAACCACAGGAACACCTAAATATGTCCATTGGTAAGTCCATGCAGGTCCTGCAGAAGTTGAGATATTAACAGTAACCGGACTGCCAGCGCACACAGAACCTGAAGTACTGGGTTGCGAAGTTATTCCGATAATTGTTTCAGTTCCTCCTGCAGATGCGCTACCCGATTTTGTTGAGCTAGGAATGGTTAAATTGGCAGTGGTAAGAGCTGCAACAGTTATTGTATTTCCAATTGTTGGGGCTGCAGCAACATCCATAGTAATCCAAAAAGTCCACGTGCCGCTCGTTCCGAGGGGGAGACTAAATGCCGGAAATGTCTGAACCCCTGGACCTGTGGCAGCGACTGTAACCAAAACAACTGCTGCAGAAGCTAAGGCATTATTAACAGCACCACCTCTAAATAACTGAAATTGCGTTACACTTGAAGCAACATAACCAGCGTTTGTTGTAAAATTCAAACCCGTAAAACTGTTCCCCGTGCTCAGAGAGGCTGTAAGAGTAAATTTATATATTGTATCTCTCGTTGTATTTGGGCAATAATTTGTAGCAGGAAATGCCGGATTAGCAGATGCAAGTGCATAGTTTGCCGCTTTTGTTACAGACGGAAACAATAGAACAACGGCAAACACCGCAGACGCCAATACTTTACCTGCCTTTGTCGTTAAATCTTTAAATGTGGAGTAATTATTTTTCATACTCTCAGTGATTTAAAATGTTAAATAAATGCAACCAATGTGAAATGTTTCCAAGTTTTCCTGGTCAGTGGAAAAAACAGATATGCAATTCACGCGTTAAAGTTAACTTAAGAAATTATTATTTCCAAATTAGAAAATTCAAATTTATTAACTTTTCCGTAAAAGGCAACAATATGTGTGCAGACATCACTTTTCGTGTTACGAAAAACCATTGTTTATGGTACATAATCATGATATTTTTTCATCTTTTCTTTTTGCGGGAACAGAAATAAAAATAGCAGATATAAAACAGCCCACTGTTTGTGCAGTGGGCTGTTACGATAAACCAAAAATGTTATTCTTCTTTCATCTGTTTTACAAAACGCATCTGCGTTGAGGGTATAATGCTGCTGCCATCCAGCGGCCTTACCCTGATAAAATATACGCCCTGCGGAAGATTGCTGATGTTGAATTTCATTTCTTCATTCAGCCCCTTCTTTGCATCACGGATTTCTGTTGTATACGTTTTACCAAGTACGTCCATAATTTCGAACTGCAGTTTGCCGGAGCCATCGGTATAAAGGTTGCACCACAAATCGGTTTGTGCCGGATTCGGATACACGCTAACCATACCTGCTTCGGGATTCACCACTACGTATACCTTGTCGGAGTAACTAAATGTTCCGTCAAAGTCAACCTGTTTTAGACGATAGTAATTGATGCCACTATACGGATTGGGGTCATACTGAGAGTAGAATAAATTTACCGTGGAATTGCCTGCTCCGGTCTTTATTCCAATTTTTTCAAAATGCTCTCCATCACGACTGCGTTCAATCTCAAAGTGGTCATTGTTTATTTCACTTGCCGTTTGCCAGTTCACCGATACGCCTGTGTTTTCCAAGCTGGCTGTAAGGGTAAGGAGCGCTATAGGCAGAGGAGCTCCTGATTGCCCTGAAGCGAACACAGAAAATCCAGTCATGTTATCACGCGCTGTAGCGGCAGCAGTGCTGGCTATACAATTACCGCTTAATGTCCAGGGCCCGGCAGCAGTAGGTGCCTTTAACACCGTCCACGCATTAGCTCCCGAACTATTGCTATAGTTCAAATTGTACAACGTCATCTTGTATGTTGCAGAACCGGCATTTACGTCAGCCGTCATAGTCCAGTAACCGTTGTTAAGCGGAGCCATAGTAGAAAAATCATTGGTGGGGCATTCCGGTCCTAAAGGCCCGGGTTGAATTGGAATTGGCACGCCCGTAAAGTAACCAAGTATGTTACCGATGGAATTTGTTCCGTAAAACTGAATGCCGGCAAGCTGGAATCCCATAGCAGAAGTTCCAACGGGCCAATAATACGTTCCGGCTGTGCCGCTTAAATTTCGCCTAAAGAATCCTTCCACATAACTTCCCGGTCCGCCTGATGTTACAGAGCCTGGTGCTGTATTAATGCTGTACAGAATTTTATTGCCGGTAATAATTTTTCCGCCACTAACATTACCGAGCGTAAGATTGCCCGCTACACGTGCATGGTCAAGAATGGTCATGTGGTTGGATGTTTTGTTCATCCACAGATTTCCAAATGCGCTGGCTCCAATCATGTTGCCGTCAAAATACTGAGGTACGGTTCCCATTACTCTTACTGTAGAGGTAGGAGCAGCAATTAAACTTCCGTTGTTGATGTAGTTTCTGCAAATGTCAAGCTGAATTCCTGCGTTGATGGTTACCGATGCGCCGGCTTTTATATCGAGGTCGCGGCATACAGCGCCACTGGCATTAATTACCGGCATAAATGAAGAGCCCGTTGTAATTACAGCAGTGGAGCTACAGGTAGGCGGACCGCAGTTTCCCCAGTTAACCGGGTCAAACCAGTCGGTAGTGTTGGCACCTGCCGTCCAGTAAAGCACACTGGGCGGATTGGAGTATGTAATAGGTGAAACATTACTGTTGTTATTGAAGTCTAACGTAAATCCCGTTGCGTTTTGGGTATAGTTACTGATATTAAGAAGAAGTGTCATTCCGGCCGTTACAGGATAACCGCTGCTGAAGTTGGGGCCTCCGGCACCGGCAGAAGCAGGCAAGCCTGCCGCCATACACAATCCCGTCTGGTATGTGGTTCCGCATGCACTGGCCTGCGGTGCGCTCCAGTTACAACGGACCCAATTAGCTCCGCCCGAGCCAAGATTAACATTGTTTATAAAAGTGCAGGCAGCCGCAACACGCGTTGCCTGGTCGGGGCCCAAACCGGTAATATCGAACAGTACATGGTCGTAATCCGTGGAACCGAGAGGGCTGATAGCATAAGTAAAGTTGCCTGTACCGTTGATATTAATTACATACCATGCTGAAGAACGTTCACCCGCGCTCATGCAAGTACCGTTGCTCGATGGATAATCGCAAACCCATCCTGTCCAAAGGAAGCCCGGGTTTCCAACCGTAAAATTGCTGTTGCAAACAGTCATCGGCACAACACAATCTTGTCCGTCTACATAGGGCTGCGGCCCGGTCTGGTCAACCACAATCAAACTGTAGTTTCCGGTCTGGCTGTTTCTGCCATCAACCCTGATATAATATATTGTACCGGAAGTAAGTCCTGAAAACATAATGTCAGAGGAGGTAAATGTTCCGCCACCGGCACAGGAAGGACCTGCCTGGTTGCAGGAAATTTCTGTGAGAGAACTGCATGTTCCACTGTAGAGTGCAATCTGAGTAGAGCCAATGCTTCCTGCCGTTGTACGTATATGCACAGAACCCGATGGAGGGGCTGTGAAAGTAAACCAGTTCGTATTTAATGCTCCGCCTGTCCAGCAACTTGGATTACCCGGTTCCGAAGCTGCTCCGGTGCAGGTATTATTTCCATTCACATTAACACTTAGGTCAACATACTGCGCATTGCAGGGAAGGTCGTTATCGGGTGCTACACCAAATGAAACAATACTGAGATTGTAGGTAACAAATCCTGAAGGAGCGTCCACAATAATATAATAAGTGCCCGCAACCGGGAAGGTAACTTGCGCTGATGAATTACCGGTTTGAGGAGTAGGCGTTATGCATGAACCACCCGAACCCGGACAGCCCTGGTATACTGCAAGTGCAAGAGCTGCTGAACTCGCTCCTGAAATAGTGATGCTCGTGCATTCAGGACCGGTTGCTGTATATTGATAAACATGGTCTTCACCCGCGTAGCTGGTATTGCAGATTCCCGCCTGGTTTTGATAATCATTAAGATAACATTGTGTGGTATGATTGGTAACCGTGTAAGGCAACGCTGCAATAACCGTAGGCAGCGCACACGAAGTTCCGGCAAGTGGTCCTGCTGAAGGTGTCGGTGAACATGTAATGTTGGCAACCCATCCGGCTGCAACCCCCGCTGCATCTGTGCGGAAATGTGCGGTGAGGCATCCACCGGATACATTAGACGTAACTACACTGCCGCATCCTGCACTGCTGGCAAAACCCGCTACATTAAAAAGCGGAACGGCGCTGGTATCTGCTGTCAATGTTGAAGCAGGGGTGCCGGAAAAAATTCTCAGGCGGTCACCGGCATCGTTAAGCGCTAATGAAGTAAATGAAATGGTTACATACTGCCCGGCAACGGCAGGACAGAATTTTACCAGCCCGTTAACATTGGCGGCATAAGGAACCGGGACATCGTTCTGAGAATCATAGAAGGGCGAACCACAAGTAGTATAAGGTCCTAAGCTTCCCGAAACCGGTATATAATAAAAGCATGGGTCAACATTGAAGAATGTTGTATCTGAAATCACAGTGGGATTAAATACAGGGTCTTGTGAATCGCAATAATCCCCCGAAGTCATAATGCAGAAGATTTGGTGATTGCCGTTGATTAGGGATGTGGATGTGGTATACGTTGACGAAGGGCCTGGAGGTCCGGTAGAACTACCATCCAGGTACCATTCGTAGGTAGGAACTCCTGCTTCAAGCGGATTGGCTGTAAACGTAATGGTGCTTCCATGGCAAACGGTGTCGTTTGCAGAATTGTCTGTAACGGTAACCGTCGGCGGCTGGTTGGGAGTTACCGTGAAGGTAATGTTCTGAGAAGTTACACTGTCAGGTGAGTAGCAAGGAGGAGGAGCCGTAAATACTATGGTCAGTTTAACCACGTCACCATTAGCAAGTGTAGAAGAGTTCCATGCAATTCCAGGAGGCGAAGGGTTGGTGGCGCTTTGCGTAGATTGTATAACACCGTTTTTCTTCCACTTAAATGTTTTGGGCTCCGTATTTTCATAAGGCAGAGTTACATAAAAATCTACGCTCTGAAATTGGCAGATGGTGGGATTGTTTCCCAGTGGGGTTCCAAAGAGGTCATAATCTTCTATGGTAAGAGCAGGAACAGTCACAGGTGAGGATACCGTTACAGTAGCTACACCGCTGGTTAATCCGCAAGCGCCTCCGATAATGCACCGGTATTGATAAGAGCCAGCGATTGATAATCCATTAATGGTCAGTGTAGCTGAGGTAGGAGTACCGTAAGATACCCCAGCAGGAGTACCAGTAACCACATTATTCCAAGTCGCACCATTGAAATATTGCCATTGATACGTCCATGCAGGACCTGCCGACGTTCCAACGCTTAAAGTTGCTGAGCTTCCGGAACAAATTGTTGTGGCTGTTGGCTGTGACGTTATTCCTATGATTGTTTGTGCAAGTCCGGCAGAAGTGCTGCCAGATAAAACTCCGGATGTTATTGTTAAGTTTGCCCAGGTAAACGCTGATACCGTTATAGCATTTCCAATTGTAGGATTCGCTGCTACAGTCATGGTAATCCAGAATGTCCAGGTTCCACTTGTTCCAAGCGCCAGAGTGAAACCGGTAAACGAATAATTTCCTGGGCCACCAGCAACTACAGTGGCAAGCGGAAGTGCGGCTGGTGCAACACTATTGACCGCGGTGCTCTTAAACAGTTGAAATTGTGTAATACTCCCTGCAGTAAATCCATTAATAGGAATATTATTTAATGCTGTAAAATTATTTCCGCTTGCACCTGAAGCTACAATAGTAAACTTACCAATAGTATCTAAAGCACTGGGACAAACATTGCGAGCAGGAACTGCCGGATTTGGAGAAGCAAGTGCATAATTAGCCGCTTTCGTTACCGATGGAAATAAAAAGGAAGCAGTGAAGAAAATCAGGGCGGAGAAAACTTTTGTGAGTACTATTTTTTTCATGTTCACTATATTTTAAAAAGTGAAAAAATATTTTTAAGAACGGTTAGCGTGTAATCAGGTCAGACTCATTACACATAACAAGATAGCCGCCGCGGTTGAACGATTGGATGCCTTCGAGCTTCAAACTGTTGTCATCGGTTTTAAAGATGGTGTGAATTTTCTGGTGGATGGCTTCGTCATTGGGTTGCACAGAGCGGTCTACTTCAAAAACAATTAAATCGAGGTTGTAACAGTAGGCAACAATTTTAACTCCCGGCATGCCCGCAAAAACCTGGTCGAACATGGGTACGGTTTTTTCAGAAACCAGAGCCGGAAGCCTGTAAGCCAAATCTTCTTTTGCAGAGTTTTGCTGTGCCTCAACAGAAGAAATGCAAATAAATACCGCTGCAAATGCAAGCGATATTAAGAGTATAAATTTTCTCATCGGGTTATAATTTTAAATGTTCAACTGCCCGCTCTTCTGCGTTCCGGCATTTGCCATAGAAACTTAAAAAACTAAAACTCCGTTTTTTACTCAGAAGTTACGGTCAGCAAAAATTCCCTTATACTTATGAAGAGCCAAAATTAACAATTAGCAAACACATATCCAACGCAAAACCATTGTTTTTTTGAACTTTTCCGCGAATGAATGGTTTACGGTTGCCAACTTAAGGTTGGGCATACTATTCATATCAAAATGATGGGTGGACGCAAAAACTTTAAAAATAAAGATGGGCTTGTCTGTCTCACTGCTCTCTGCAGAAGGTGATGTAATCTGTATCGAAAAGTTTAGTGTATCCTACTTGCCTTAGCATGCTGATTATTTGCCCGCGATGATAGGTTCCGTGGTTTGCTACGTGCTGCATAATATCGCGGATAGAATTTGTGAAGGCCTGCCCCGCAATGTTTTTATACGAAAGCATTTCTGCCAGCTCATGTTCTGTTTTGCTTTCAACATAATTAATAATTTCCTGCGATTTGTCCAGCCACAGTTTTGCTATCTCGCTCATCGGCATCTCCTCGTACTTTGCCGGCGATGAAGAAGGAGAAGTTCCATGCAGCCGCATCACCCATACAGTTTCAGCGCCCAGCACATGTGCACACGTTTTTTTTATGCCTGAAAAGCTGCTGACGATTTCGCGGTTCAGTTTTTCTTCTTCTACCTGGAGCAGAAAATCACAGATGCGCTTGTTGGCCCACAAATTGTAGCGGGCATAATTGAGTAATAAATCTTTCATGGTTCGAATATCGAAACTTTGCGAATTTACGAATTACGAATCCAGTATTAGTAAAGTGCATTCGCAAATTCGCCGGTCAGCTGACGGATTCGTACAACCTGCCTCGCAATTTTATTTAAAAGTATTGCTCACAGAAATATTTTCATCACCTTTCTTATATGGCATATAAGAAATAATGAGTTGAAACATTTCGCTTGTAGTGCTCATACCTTCAAATTCATCTCCTTCTTTAATCGTTTGCGGAGGATTGAAGGGGTTGTTTGGATTAGCGGTAGTGTTATCAAAAGTTCCATACACATGAATGACAGAGCCTGCAGGAATGCGGAGTATTTTTTTGAACGTATAAAAAAACTGCCAGCGGAAATCCCATTGATTTATTTTAACAAGATGAATGGTATCGCCTGCAGGAGTCAACGCATAAGCAAGAAAAGTTTTTCCCAGCAGGTGCATGTGCGGATTTACGGTAAGGATTGAAATATCTGTTTTCAAAACAACCCTGGTATGAAATGTTTTTATTTCTCCTGCAGGAACAACAAGAGGCGGTTCAATTTTTGAAATGCCAAACGTTCCCAGAATCATATCGCGAACAGGCCGTTCGGGCGGTGCAGCGCTGAAAAAAATATTAAAAGAAGATTGGTCGCTTGTATCTACAGGTGTGGGGCCGTAATGAATATTCTTGAGCAGCAATGCGCCTTTTCTGCTCATGCGGTATACGCCAATTCCCTGGGGATAAATAGCAGGCAAAACTCCGGGCAAATAATTTGTGATTGAACCGGTAAGCATGGGATAGCTTCCATCATCATTGAGCAGGTTTATTTTTTTGTACATTTCTTCCTGCGGCATGCCGGTGTATTGCTGCACAAAAGTTTCTCCCCCAAAAACATCTTTCTTTTTATCATATTCATATTGTATCAAATGCCCATTCACATGATGTACCAAACGCCTGTTGCCCGGAACGAACTCAATGGCGCGGATAAAAGTGTCTTGCTTAATTTCATAGGGAATTTTGACGAGCAAGAATTTATCCCTGTTATCGCCCGGTAATGGAATAACATCTTTCATCTTTAGAACCAAATCCGGTTTGCCAAGCTGTGAGCCGGTGGGAAATTCAGGCAACGGAGGAATTTTTGTGCTGTCGCCAAGTGGCGCTCCGCTCTCTGCCCAATCCTCAAGCATTTTTATTTCTTTTTCTGTCAGGTATCGTTCGCCCGCATAATGAACGTAATTGTAATCGGCAGGCCAGGGCGGCATTATTTTTTCGCGGGCAACTTTTGCAAGCATTTTTGCCCTTCGCGATGCGTCCCGGTATGTAACCAGCGGAAATATCCCCACTTCACCCTGGCGGTGACACGGCGTGCACTTTTCAAAAATTATTTTTGCAACCCGGTTACTGTATGTGACTTTCTCCCTCTTTAAAATAAAATAATCTATCGCCACACCTGCAGCGAAAAGAGCAAAGATTAAATACAGCAATAACTTTTTGCGCGACATGAGGGTGAAAATAGTTATATGTTATACGTTATACGAAAATATGAGACAATTGAAAAAGCGTATAACTTATAACATATAACGTATAACTCTATTCGATGATGCATCCGTATGCTTTAGTTTCTTTCAATGCAACCGGCTTGCCGTTCAAAATATTTTCTAACGCATCATTCAAAAAAAATTCTGTTGCCTCCATTTTAATTTTTCCGGTACTATACGCCCAGTTGTCTATGCTGCCACTATAAAGAATTGTCGCAGTTGAATCCAGCACAAAAACTTCGGGAGTTACCGTTGCACCAACCGAATGGGTGAGCTTGGAATCTATATCGCGGTAAAAAGGAATATTGATTTTAAAATCGTTGCGAAAAGAAAGGATTTCTTCATCAGAATAATAACCGGAAGAAAATATTCCGCAGAAGGAAATTCCTTTCTCAGAGAATTTTTTATCCATCTCATTAATAGGAAGCGTATAGGCCTCGCACATCGGGCAGCCGGGCATGAGAAAATAAAATACGCTGACCCGGTGACCCTTTATCAAATCGCCGGCCGAAGAAATTCTACCATCCAGTGATTTTACCAGGACAGAATTCAGCGCTGTATGGTCAGCAAGAAAAGTTTTTTTCTTTTCTGATGAGCATGAAACAATGATTGCAAATAGAAAAATGAAAAAGAAGTAACGCGGCAGATTCATTAATTGATTAAGCGGCTAAAGCCTTGATGGTTTGAACCAATCAGCGGATAACAAGTTTGCTTGTTTTCTGCAGGCCATCTGAAGTAAGTACTACCATGTAAACTCCCGGAGCCATGCCCATAGAGTTCAGGAAAAATTTGTTGTCCCCTCTTTTAAGTGTTCCGTTGAAAATGTTTTGAATTTTTCTTCCGGTGATATCATGCAATGAAACATCTGCCGTCATTGTCCAGGCCGACACTACCGGAATACATGTGATACCGTGGGACGGATTCGGGAAAATTTCGTGTATCGTAATTTGCTCCGAAATATTTTCAGGAACCGAAGTAGGATTCAACACATTAAAAGCCCAGCAGCCCACCGGGGCAGGCATGGGACGTACTTGCTGCTTGCCCGAAACGGCCATTGCGTGCACATAATAATACACTCTTGTTCCGGCAGGTTGCGCAGGAATATATCCTGACCAATATATAGGGTTAATGGTTTGCGTCATGGGCACAGAAATGTATGGTTGGGTAGTATCGGTGCGATAATAGATTTCTGCTGATGCAATTCCGGAGCGGTGCTGAATGCGTGCATCCACCTGGTACGGATTCACAGTGTCATATGTATCGCTAAGCGGTTGATGCGAAATGAGAAGCGGGTTGCTTGAAGCAATTTCTTTTGTGATGCAATGGACGGCACCGCTTGCAGAAATTATACTGTTGCAGTCTATGGCCTTGATGGTATAACCCGGCAACGCTTCGCTGTATATTCGTAACGCAGTAGTATCATATTGTTGCGCATAGGTCGGTATAATTATAGTTTTATTTACAAAAACAGAATTCGTATACGTTCTGTAATCGCCAAACTGATCCGGATAATTTCCTGAAGCATCGGGAGGCATTACAATGCGGACTATCTTGTAAGGAGTTCCGTAAACAGAATTGAAATTACTTAGTATGTACTGAAGGTTCGCTTCAATCTGCGGGCCGTCAGCGGTGCTGGCAGGATACTGCCCGATAAGCAATGTTTCCTCGTCCAGCAGTTTCATATGCATATCAATATGATGAATGCCATCATAAGGAAGCGTTGTCATTTTAATATAACGTGTCACTCCCATGAAATCACTCATGAGCGAATCAATCTCCGGAATAGTATGATTCGGATAGGCAATTGCATAGGGGCCGTTGCCATCATTTTCATTCACGATAAGGTTAGATGCAAATGCAGTTCCAAAACCATCCACCATAAAATTACCTCCCGTGTTACAGATATCGTTGGGAGGCTGGTTCATACTATAAAGCGGCAGGCTGAACACGTTGGCTATGGCTTGCGGAACCACATCATCGAGCGGCCGCGGGCGGTTATAAATCCAGTCGATGAGCAGTAATGAATCCACATCGTTGGTATAAATATTCCATTGCCCGTAATCGCGCGCCCAAACACTGTTGCAGCCCGTGTATACAAAATGGATGTTGCTAAGCGGTACGCCTCCGCTGGTTAAATAACTTTTAATGGAAGTAGAGTCTGTGCTATTACATGACGAGCCGCAGATAATATATACTTGCGTTTCGAGACGAGCAGCGCGAACAATTTCGCGAAGAATGTTTGTATAACCCGCCCATGCCACCATCAGTCCGTCAATTTCTTCCCACTCGGCCGATGCCCTTACCGGAGAGGCGGGGGGGTTCATCATTGCGGCGGGCGAAGTGTAGGAGCGCGCCGAAATAAGATAGCTGTTCATAATGCCCTGCTCTTCCGGAGTCATATAATTAGGAAGCTGGGCAAAAGAAACTGAAGAGATAAAAATAAAAAATATGAGTAATTTCTTCATCGAATCAATTTATTTTATGCGAACAAAGCTAATGATTATTTTCACAGAAAGCTGGTTATCTTCGGCAAATTCAAATGCTTCACGGTATAAATCGTTTCATCCCGAAAAAATAAAATATTTTTGCAGTTATTGCGTTACAGCCGGTTGTACATTGCAAAGCCATTCATGATAAAGAAAAAGAATTTTTTGTTCGTTATTGCCGCAGCGGTTTTGATGGTATCGTGCTCCACGAAAAAAAATACCATTTTCAGCCGGGCTTATCATAATACCACGGCTCATTTCAATGGCTATTACAATGGCAAGCTAAAGCTGAAAGAGGGGGTTGACAAGCTTGCCGAACAGCACACCGATAAATACGACCGCATTCTTTCTGTGTTCCGTTACGGGGATGTGCAGAAAGCCAAAAGCATTTTTCCTGAAATGGATGAGGTAATCAAAAAATCATCCCTTGTCATACAGCGGCATTCTATCAATATTCAGGGAACCGAGCATTGCAGGTGGATAGATGAAAACTGGCTGCTCATTGGCAAGGCGCAGTTTTTCAAGCACGATTATTTTTCTGCCACCGAAACTTTTGAATACGTGTCGTCATCATTTCCTGATGACCCAAGTAAGTTCGAAGCGCTTATATGGCTGGCGCAAACCAATATTGCACTCACCAAGTTTTCTTCTGCAGAATTTACTCTCGATTATTTAAAGAGCGAGCCAAAATTTCCGAAAGCGCTCCGCGGGGAACTGGAAGCGGTGCTGGCAGATTTTTATCTTCAGCTGCGCGATTATCCCAAAGCAGCAGAACATCTTGTCAAAGCCGTGCCCCATACCAAAAACAGGGATTCAAAAATCAGGTATATGTTTATACTGGCGCAGATTTACCAGCACGAAAACCAAAATAAAAATGCATTCCGTTTTTATTCGGATGTGATTCATAAAAATCCGGTTTACGAAATGGCTTTCAATGCGCGCATCAACAGAGCCCGTTGCTTCGACTCTGATGATAAGAGCGGCAAAGAAGTGAAAAGAGAACTACTGAGAATGCTGAAGGATGAAAAGAACAAGGATTACCTGGACCAGATTTATTATGCCCTTGGGGGTTTGTCGCTCAATGAAAAGGACACTGTGAAGGCATTAGAAAATCTCCGCATGTCCGTTGACCATAGCAAAGGAAATGATAACCAGAAAGCTATCGCATACCTCGATATGGGTAAAATTTATTTTTCAAAGCACAATTATAAGGCGGCAAGAACCTATTACGACAGCACTATGGTTTTTCTCTCCACCGACCATCCGGATTATGATTTGATTCTCAACAGGCGCAACAGCTTAACCAAGCTGATGAAAAATCTTAACACTATTGCACTCGAGGATAGTTTGCAGCATCTTTCTACCTTATCTGAAGAAGCCCTGGATGATACGCTCGAACAAATTGCACTGAAAAAATATGCCGAGGAAGAATTTAAAAAACTGCAGGAGAAGTTGAAGAAGGAGCAGCAGCAACAACAGAGCAAGCAGTTTGCTCCTTCAGGAACTGAACGTGAAAATCCTTTTGGAACACAGTCGGCATCGGGAGGGTGGTATTTTTATAATCCCCAGACGGTGAGCTTTGGCTTTAACGAATTTATTAAGAAGTGGGGAAACCGTAAATCGGAAGATAACTGGCGAAGGGTAAATAAGGAATCTGTGGTTGTAGCACAGCAGGAATCCGAAGGGGAGGAAGAGAGTGTTGGAATCGATAAAAAAGATTCTGTGCCCGACCCGGATGCAAAAACGAAAAAAGTGGCCGCGCTGAAAAAGAAATTTCTCGAGAAAATTCCTTTGACTGAAAAAATGCGTGACGCATCGAACCGGAAAATCATTGATGCCTACTATTCCAACGGACTTATCTATAAAGAAAGCCTCGGAGATATGTATGCATCGGCGGAATCTTTTGAAACGATGCTTAAACGTTTTCCCGATAACAAATATACGCTGCAGTCATACTATAATCTTTACAGGATATATCTCGCAGTTGATGATTCGGCCAAGCGCGATTACTATAAAAATATTCTGCTGAACCAGTATCCCGAAAGCGAGTATGCGGCTCTTATCCGCAATCCTGATAAGTCTTCGGTACGCTTGCTCAGCGATTCGGCTTTGAATCACTATTATGAAAGCACCTACAACAAATATATGAATGCAGAATATGCCGAGGTGATTCGGCGCAAGCAGATTTCAGATTCGTTGTTCCCCGCAAATGTTCTCATGCCCAAGTTCGATTATCTGAAGACTCTATCGATAGGAAGAACTAATACCATCCCGATTTTTGCATCATCACTAAAAGACATTATAAAAAATTATCCGACCGACCCGGTAAAAAACCAGGCACAGGAAATTCTTGATTATATCAACGGCGTTCAGAAAGACAGCATAAAACAGCAATCACCTGCACAGGCAGACAGCAATGCATTTACATTTGTGCCTGACACCGTTCACTATACAGTTATTACATTTCTGCAGAAGGATGTGAATTCAGAATCACTGAAAGTAAAACTGTCAGACTACAATACAATGTATTACAGCTTGCTGCAGCTGAAAATTGGAGTGCAGCAATTAGGAAAAGACAGGCAGATGATTACGATTCAGGAATTTGCAGATAAACCCACAGGGCAGGATTACACGGTAGCTCTCAAAGAAGATGAAAATATTTTCGGGTCGTTCACTCCCGGAAGCTTCGAACTGTTTACTATTTCTGCCGGAAATTATATAAAGCTTCTCAAAGAAAAGGACATAGAAAAATATCTTGCATTCTACGACCAGAATTATTTCTGAGGCCTGACTTCGCCCGGCGAAGAAATTTTTTTTTCTCTCTAAAAAAGTTATCTTTGCAGGGCAGACGGTAAAAATATTTCTTACGAATTAAGAACCTCTGCTGTATTTTATCGTAAGAATATGCAGTTGCTCCGAAGCAATAAAGATTATAAGTCGCACAAATAAAAAAACCAAAAAAGATGTTTAATAACAAACCAGATAAAACTCCAGAAACTATGAACAACAACAAGAACCCCGAAACCACAAGTGCTTCCATTAACCTAATCGGAACAGGGACTTCCATTGAGGGAGATCTCAAATCCAACGGTGATGTTCGCGTTGACGGAAACATTTACGGCTCCATACAAACCAAAGCTAAGGCAGTCATTGGCTCAACGGGTGTTGTCGAGGGCGATATTAACGCTCAGAATTCTGACATCTCCGGAACCATAAAAGGAAAAATTACCGTTACCGAATTATTATTCCTCAAATCAACTGCCCGCGTATCGGGCGATATTGTGACGGGGAAACTGGTAGTAGAAGTGGGTGCATCGTTTACCGGCTCATGCAATATGGGCCCGGTCATTAAGGACATGAAGTATGGCGACAAGGACACAAAGTATGGCGACAAGCCAGCATCCCCCGCACTCGTCCAGGAAAAATCGGCTTAACAGCTACGCACGCTATTCCGGCCTCGGCATACAGATGCTGGTGTTTATTTTTGCCGGAATGTATGGCGGTTACAAATTAGACCGGCTGCTTCACTTAAAGTTTCCTGCATTTACTATTGTCCTTAGCTTGCTGGGAACAGCGATTGCCATTTGGCTTGCCATAAAAGACTTTACAAGAAAATAGTTCGTACTTTTCCTGCATGAGTTTTTTTCGCTACCTGAAAAATGTAATTGTTTTTGGTGCACTATTATCTCTCATTGCCGGAATTTTATCCTTTACTCTCCCCGAAAAATATTTTGCTCCCCAGGTTTGGCTGATATTAGTTTACTTCATGGTAATCTCTGCCGCCTTTCATCTTATACTTTTACAAAAGGAAAAAGGAGAGCCAAAAAAATATATACGCACATTCCTGGCAAGCACCACCGCCAAGCTTTTCATTCATATTATCGTACTCATTGTCCTTGCGCTCCTGAATCGCGATAAAGCCATTCCGCTTATCATCACGTTCTTCTGCTGTTATCTTTTGTTTACTGTTTTTGAAGTAACCATGCAGATGAAACAGCCGAAGCAGCAGGGTAATTCTCCCGGGAATCCTGCAAAAAGTTAAGAGTAAAATTTTCTTTTCTCCCGAACCATTTTCCGAAGGAGTACACTCGGGCGGTAGCGGTCTTCGCAGTATTCGGAATAAAGTTTTTCCATTTCTGCAAGAACCTTCTCCACTCCAATTTCATCAGCCCACATCAAAAGTCCTTTGGGATAATTCACTCCTTTAGTCATTGCCAAATCTAAATCTTCTTTCGTTGCAACTCCATAATAAAGTGCATCGGCTGCTTCATTGATTAACATTACAAGTATGCGGTTGAAAATTTGAGGCTTGATGTTTATAGATTGAAGTCTGATGTCTGATGTTTGAGGTTGCTCATAATTGTAGTAACCCTTTCCCGTCTTTCTTCCAAGCAGATTGGCTTCTACCATTCTTTTCTGCGTAAGCGATGGTTTATATTTCGGGTCGTGAAAGAATTGCTTCCATACGGTTTCTGTCACCGTATAATTCACATCGTTACCAATGAAATCCATTAACTCAAAGGGGCCCATCTTGAAACCGCCTAACTCTTTCATCGCCTCATCTATGGTTGGAATATCTGCGATGCCTTCCTCGTAAATCCGTATCGCTTCTCCGTAAAAAGGACGTGCAACACGGTTCACAATAAATCCGGGAGTGTCTTTAGCCAGCACCGCTATTTTATTCCACAATTCTATTTTTGATTTTATATTTTTTTCAACTTGCGATTCCGTTGCAACACCTTTTACAATTTCCACAAGCGGCATTACCGTGGCAGGATTGAAAAAATGAATCCCGATAACGCGTCCTGGTTTTGCACATGCCGATGCAATAGAGGTTATGGAAAGAGAAGAAGTATTGGTTGCCAGAACACAATCGGTTGAAACAATTTTTTCCAGGTTTGAAAAAAGATTTCGCTTTACTTCAAGATTTTCGACAACCGCTTCTATGACGAGTTCACAACTTTTGAATTCATCCAGGTGAGAAGCAAAATGGATTCTTCCGAAAATATTTTTAGCATCATCCGCAGAAATTTTTCCTTTTTCCACAAGTTTCTTCAGCGTTGAATCCAGGTTTATTTTTGCTTCTTCAAGCGCTGATTTTTCCGTATCAAACAGGATTATGTTTTCGCCTGCTGCTGCAGCAACCTGCGCAATGCCCGTGCCCATTGCACCTGAACCGATGATACCTATCATTAGTTGATTGAGTGAATTAAGTTAAATAAGTCAATTAAGGAAAAATCATTCTCCATCTTTTCTGTTTTTTAGGTACGCTATATAACCATTAAGCAGTTTTAGTATCAAACCGTAATCAGTTTGTAATTCCTCAAGTTTGTTTGTGTTAATATATTCAGAATCCAAAGCACAAATTAAATGGTCTAATGTTTCACTCAGTGAGCCTCGCGCCATCCAACAAAATCTTATATTTTCCTGAAAATGAAATCTGCCGTAACCTTCGGAAATATTTGCTGATACAGAACGCGAAGAACGAATTATCTGGTCAACTAATTTGTATTTCTCTTCAGCAGGAAAAGTCTTAGTTAAGATAAAAATTTTATTCCTGAATTTTCTCGATTCCTTCCAAACTTCCAGATCACGAAAATCTTTCATAATATTATTTTAACTTAATTGACTTATTTAACTCAATTAACTTACTCAACTTATTCCCCTTTAAACACTGCTTTTCGTTTTTCTAAAAATGCTTTTACTCCTTCGGTATAATCATAGCTGTTCGCTGCGTTGACCTGCTCTGCAAGTTCCGCTTCCAATTGCTTTTCCAGCGAATTAAACATAGATTGATTCAATAATTTTTTTGTAAGTCCCAATCCTTTGGTTGGCATCTCGGAAAGCGTGGCTGCAATAGCCATCGCTTCTTGCTGCAATTTATCATCATCACAAACTTTGTAAATCATTCCCATTCGTTCAGCATCTGCAGCAGAAACTTTTTCTCCCAACATCATAAGCGCTGACGCCTTGCCGATGCCAATGAGCCGTGGCAAATGATAGGTTCCCCCGCTGTCCGGTATCAACCCGATTTTTGAAAACGCCTGAATAAAAGAAGCGGATGATGCGGCAAGCACTACATCGCACGCAAAAGCAATGTTCGCCCCTGCTCCCGCAGCCACACCGTTCACAGCACACACAATAGGTTTGGGTATAGCGCGTAATTTTTGAATGATGGGATTGTAATGTTCGCTCACAATCTTCTTTAAGCCGGGGCCATTCGCGTCAATGGCTTCCGACAAATCCTGCCCTGCATGAAATGCTTTTCCTTCGCCAGTGATAAAAATACACCGGACATTTTTGTCGGCTGCCGCCTTGTCAAGCGTATCCTGCATCTCAAGAGCCATCTGGCGGATAAAGCTGTTGAACTTTTCAGGGCGGTTAAAAATTATTTTGAAAACCTTACCTGAAATTTCGGTCTTAATTAATGACATAAATTGTGTAATATTGTTTTGCAAATGTGTGCAATTTAATTTACTGCCCACAAAATTAATTCTGTGAACAAATTCCGGTTGTTTTTCATCGCTTTGATTTTTTTGTCGCTGCAAATGCATGCTACCATCTGGCAGGTGGGACCTGCTCACACTTACACCATGCCCAGCCAGGTTTCAACGCTGGTTCAGAACGGTGACACGGTTGACATTGATGCCGGAAATTATCCTTCCGATGTTTGCCGCTGGCAGGCGCATAATCTTTTGCTGCGGGGTGTTGGCGGCTTAGCACAACTTGAATCAAACGGACTTAGCTGGGGCGATAAAGCTATTTGGGTGATACAAGGAAATAATAACCGCGTAGAGTGGATAGAATTTTCGGAGTGTACTTCTACCTCACAGAATGGGGCGGGAATACGATATGAAGGGCTGAACCTAACTGTAAGCCATTGTTATTTCCACGATAACGAAGACGGAATCCTGGGCGGCGCTTTTCATCCGTGCACAGTAGTTATAGAATTTTCGGAATTCGCTTACAACGGATATGGTGATGGCTTCTCGCACAACCTCTACATCGGGAATATTGACACGCTGATTTTCCGTTATAACTATTCGCATCACACGTATGTGGGTCATGAATTAAAAAGCAGAGCCTATGTGAATTATATTTTATATAACCGTTTAAGTAACGAAGCCACAGGTACGGCAAGTCGTGAAATTGATTTGCCCAACGGAGGGCTTGCTGTTATTATGGGAAATATTATTCAGCAAGGAGTTAACGGGCAGAATTCTAACCTTGTCGGTTACGGGCTTGAAGGATTGACGAATCCCGCCCCTTATAATTTGTATGTGGTTAATAATACGATGGTCAACGAGCGACCTGTCGGAAATTTTGTAAACGTCATTGCGGGAACAAATATTTACAAAAGTTATAACAACATTTTTGCAGGCGCAGGAAGTTTTTTGTCAGGTACTCCCGCAACTCTGGATACAGCCGGAAATAAAATGTACCCTGCTATTTCATCGGCAGGGTTTGCAAACAGCGCGGGCTACGATTATCACCTGCTCGCGGCTTCGTCAGCAATTAATGCCGGAACCAATGCAGGAACTGCCAGCAGCGGATTTTCATTGACTCCTGTTTCGGAATACGTGCATCCGGCAAATTATACATTAAGAAATATCACAGGCAATATTGATGCGGGAGCTTATGAGTACAATTCTTCAACCGGAATTTTTTCAGAGATAACAGAAGAGATTCGAATTTTTACTATCAACAATCTGCTTTACGTTAATTCATCTGAAAAAATTTCTTCTCTCAAAATTTTTGACATGAACGGACGAACAGTTCTTAATAAAAGCATCCTCTCCTTTTATGATTACACTGATGTTTCGTTTATTAGAAAAGGGATTTATTTGATTGTTGTGGAATCATATGGAAAAACAAAAGCAATCAAACTAAAACTTTAAAGAAAAATTTTGTCTCGCAAAGTTCGCAAAGAAAAAAGCTTAGCGTCTTAGCGCCTCTGCGAGAAACAAAGCTTTTTAAATACACTTGAAATAATCAAACGGTTCCGTGCAATTTTTGCACCTGTAAATTGCTTTGCAGGCAGTAGAGCCGAACATTGAAATCACTTCCGTATTATCTGAGCCGCAGTGCGGGCAGATGATATTTTTTTTTCTCCCGAGCAATACATTAAAATCCGAAGTGCTTTTTTCAGGAGGAGCGATTCCGAATTTCCTAAGTTTTTCTTTTGCCTCATCGGTGAGCCAGTCTGTTGTCCATGCAGGTGAAAGGATTTTTTTTACTTGTACATCTGCAAACCCATTAGCGTGGAGCGCTGAAATAATTTCTTGTTCAATGGCATCAAGGGCGGGGCATCCGCTATAGGTAGGTGTCATTTCCACAATCACTTTTCCATTTTCAGTTTTCACACTGCGCAGCACTCCCAATTCCTGAATATTGATAACCGGAATTTCAGGGTCGGGGATTTGTGAGAGCAGACTAAAAAGTTCTTTCTCCGTGTATGTTGTTGTCGCTATCATTTTACTCCGTTATAGTTGTGAGGAGTGATGCTTTTTAATTTTGTTTTAACCGTATCGTTTACTTTCAAAGAATCAATAAAACTGTGCAGTGATTGCTTTGTTATTTTTTCACCTGTGCGGGTAAGTGATTTCAATGCCTCGTAAGGATTGGCGTATCCTTCTTTCCGTAACACAGTTTGTATGGCTTCTGAAACCACTGCCCAGTTGTTTTCAAGGTCAGCATTAATGATGCCAGCATTTACCTCCAGTTTTGACATCCCTTTTGCGAGTGATTTAAGTGCAATAAGTGTGTGCGCAAAAGCAACTCCTATGTTGCGGGTGACAGTACTGTCAGTCAGGTCACGCTGTAGACGCGAAATGGGAAGTTTTTGAGAGAAGTGATGAAACATGGCATTCGCCATTCCAAAATTTCCTTCGGCATTCTCAAAGTCAATCGGGTTCACTTTATGCGGCATAGTAGATGAGCCGGTTTCACCTTCAGAAATTTTCTGGGTGAAATATTCCATAGAAATATACGTCCAGGTATCGCGGCACAAATCAATAAGAATCGTGTTGATGCGGCTCATGGCATCGAAAACAGCAGCCAGGTTATCGTAATGCTCAATCTGCGTAGTATGCTGCTGGCGCTGTAAATCGAGCTTGTCTTTCAAAAAACGGTCTGCAAAATGTTTCCAATCTACATCAGGATACGCTGCATGATGTGCATTAAAGTTTCCAGTTGCTCCACTAAATTTTCCCGTCCATGGAATCAATTGCAGCAGCATCAGTTGAGAGTTAATCCGCTCAACAAAAACCATCATTTCTTTTCCAAGACGCGTGGGTGAAGCAGGTTGTCCGTGCGTGTGGGCAAGCATGGGAATGTCTTTCCATTCGGTCGAGATCCGGGTAAGTGTTGATTTTATGTTTTCTATTTGCGGAAGAACAACCTGCTGCAGCGCATCACGAATCAGCATAGGCAGAGCGGTGTTATTTATATCCTGCGAGGTAAGCCCGAAGTGAACAAACTCTTTGAATTTTCCTGCACCGGCTTCCTCCATTTTTTTCTTCAGGAAATATTCTACGGCTTTTACATCGTGATTAGTAATCTTTTCCGTTGCTTTGATTTCTTCTGCCATGGTTTCGTCAAACATTTTGCACAAGCCGCGAAGCTGCTCAGGGAGCTTTTTGTCAACGGTCTTTAATTCAGGCAGTAACTCACACAATGCAATAAAATATTCCACTTCAATCAATAAACGATACCTAATAAGAGATGCTTCTGAAAAATAAGGAGCCAGTTCAATGCACTTGTCCCTATAGCGCCCGTCAACCGGGCTGATGGCGGAAAGAGGCGAAAGCGTTGCTTTTTCTTGCATGCGCGAAGATAACATTTTACGTGGTTTTTTCGAGAATATTGGTCAAACAGAACGGATTTCTTCGCAAGTTCTTAAACTTATTTTGAATTCTTCGGTCAGATTCACTTAAATTTGCATCAACCCAAACTCACATGAAAAAAAATTACTTTGCTGTTCTTATAGCATTCTCATTCGCACTCAACGCATCGGCACAGGTTTACTCCGATGTCGCCGGAATATTTTACAACCGCTGCGCTACCTGTCATCACCAGGGCGGAGGAGCTCACTTTGCATTGACGGGCTATACGCAGGTATCTCCATGGTGCCTCACCATTCAGACCGACCTGAACAACAGTGTAATGCCTCCCTGGTCTCCCGATACAACATATTCGCGATTCCTCTATGAACGAATAATAACACCGACAGAAAAGAATGCTATACTGAATTGGATAGGCAGCGGCTGCCAGCAAGGCGATACAACATTAGCTCCAACTCCTCCTGTTTTTCCGCAGTACCAGTTATATGGAACACCATCCTTAACTCTTACCATTCCTGTTTTTGCCAGCAATGCGGCCGGAGATGATGCTTATAATTGTTTTTCGCTTCCAACCGGCCTGTTGCAAGACCGCTGGCTGCGCGCGTATGAAATTATTCCCGGAAATCCTGACATTGTTCATCACGTTATCGTCAATGTAGATACCGTTGGTAACACTACAAATGATTTAAGCGGAAGTTGTTTTAATGCCCCCGGTAATTTCAGTATGGGAGGATATGCTCCGGGAGCAGCGCCAACCGTTTTCCCTGCAATTGCTCCTCTTAAAGCAGGCATCAGGATTAAAGTCGGTTCAAGAATAGTGCTGCAGATTCATTACCCTGCGGGAACCTTTGGACAGCAGGACAGCACTACAATCCGTATGTATTTTTACCCGATTGGCGAAACCGGCATCCGCCCGGTATTTGTTGCTACACCTTTGCAAAATTGGTCGCTGTACATACCTGCCAATACGGTGCAGACATTTTCGGCAAGTTATGCTGTGCTGGCACCAATTTCTCTTTATGCTGTTTTCCCTCACTCACATAAAGTTTGTACCAGCATTATTAACTATGCTAATAACGGCACGGATACCATTCCTCTTATACGTATCAACAAATGGAATTTTGCGTGGCAGGGATTTTATACCTACCGCAGCCCGGTCAAAATTCCGGCAGGATATACGCTGCGCTCACGCCATGTTTATGATAACACGACGGCAAATCCGAACAACCCTAATACACCCCCGCAGAATGTATACGCAGGTACAAGCACTACCGATGAAATGCTCTTTGATGCCATCATGTATCTGCTTTACCAGCCGGGTGATGAAAATATAAACATCGCTTCGCTTCTCCAGGGTGATACATTGCTCTTCCCTACTTCGGTGCATGAAAAACAATCTGTTAAAAACGACATTGTTATTTATCCCAACCCCGCTGCAAATGAATTATCAATTATCAATTATCAATTATCAATTAATGAAATTGAAATTTATGACGTGGTGGGGAAAAAGATTTTTTCTCAAGTCTCAAATCTCAAGCCTCAAATCTCTATTGATATTTCTCAGTTGAAGAATGGAATTTATTTTATTAAAGCCAGCACAGCTAAGGAAAGTGTTTTCAAAAGAGTTGTTGTGGAGAGATAGAATAAAATCAGCCTTTTGGTAATGGTTTATAGAATGTTCTCTTTTGCTTAAAATAATTCCGGCTGTCATTTCATCTTCATCCGTTTAGGCCAAATGTTCATAGGGACATCATCCATTTCCAGGGACATTTGCCGTATAAACCAAAAACAAAAAAAAATCAAAAAATGAAAAACCAGATTTTAATTACAGCTCTTGTAGCCGTTATGGGCTGCACAGCTGCGTTCGCACAGAGCAACAACCAGGCTCCGGCAACTTCGCCTGCACCGCAAACAACCGTTGCTCCTGCCGCAAACCAAAATGCTGCGGTAAAACAGGATGCAAAAAAGGTTCAGCAGGACAAAAAAGAAATCCGTTCTGATAAGAAAGACATTGCACAGGATGTGAAAACCGGAGAAAAGAAGGAAGCAAAGCAGGACAAAAAAGATGTGAAGCATGACATGCACAAGAAGATGAAAGACAAAAAGCATATGAAGCATGACATGAAAAAAGAGGCAGAACACAAAGACAGCAATAAATAAAGAGTCTTTCTTCTTATGAAGAGCCATCCGGTTAAATTCTGGATGGCTTTTTTATTTTAGCTATATATATACAGGAAAAGTCAAGCCCAAACCAGGAGGCAGGCAGGTGCGCAAAAATAAGGTGATACATTTGTCAGGACTGAAAATATCAATAACTTGGATATGCTATTAAAACCACCGCAACCTATACAATATCCAGATGTTGTATATAAATATCGGGATTGGGATAACGACTTTCATAAAAGAATTTTATTAAACCATGAATTATTTCTTAGCTCGCCAAAACATTTCAATGACCCTTTTGATTGTAAGTTAACTATTGCAAACTTTAAGTTGAAGGAAGATAATAGACTTGCATTAGATTATTTTACTCAATATGCAAAAAGGCATTATCCTGAAAAATCAGAGACGGATCAAATGAAATTGGTATAGCAACTTATTAAAGAAAATAAGTATTCTGATAATGATTGGTTGAAAGCACAAGAAATTCTTTATCAGAAAAGTGTAGAAGAAAACTTTGGAATAATTAGCTTGACCGAATTCAAAGATGATATTCAAATGTGGTCACATTATTCTAATTCACATAAAGGATTTTGCATAGGTTTTAAATCAGAAAAACTCTTTTTCAATCAGTATGATAGATTTGGAATCGGAGGAAAAGTTTGTTATGTAAAAGATATGCCTATAATTCTTCCCACCGAAGATCCTATTGAACAGTTCACAAAAATTCTTTATACAAAATTTGAAAAGTGGAGGTACGAGCAAGAATATAGATTAACAAAATTTAACGCTGCTGATAAGGTAGTGCATTTTCATCCTGATGAAGTCTCTGAAATTATCATAGGATATAGCGCCAATGATTCAGATACACAATCAATAATAAGTATATGTAAGTGTAATTTTCCAGGTACTCCCGTTTTCAAGACGAAACAAAAACGACTGGATTTTAAGTTAGTATTTGAACAAATACTTTAAATTGGTTGCGAGAGTTCCAACCCTTCGTGCATAGCCCCGATTGCAGCGAGCTCCCGCGAGCGGAAAGCGGGACGAAAAAATGAGAGAGCGGAAATGTTTGGCTCCCATCTTCATTAAAATTACGATGGGCAAGCAAAAACTTTTTTTCCTACCTACGCTAAAGCTTCGGTGGGCGAGGAAAAAATATTAATCACAACACTCCCTCATCATACGCTTTCTCTCCGTGCTGCGAGGCGTCTAATCCTAAATCTTCATCTGCTTCGGACACACGTACCCTGGTGATTTTATTTATGACGGCAAGCATGACGTACGTGAACAGAAATGCATAGACGGAAGCGCCCGCTGCTGTGATACATTGCTTGGCAAAGAAATGCGAACCGCCGGCGAACAGCCCGTCAGCGCCTGCGCTGTTCATGGCTTTGGACGCAAACATTCCGAGCATGATGATTCCTAGCACTCCACCGATTCCATGAACGCCCCACACATCGAGCGCATCGTCCCATCCCATTTTGTTTTTCAGGTTGACAGCAAGATAACAAACCGCGCCGGCAGCAATGCCGATGATAACTGCCGAGGGAAGCGACACATACCCTGCTGCAGGCGTGATGGTGGCAAGACCGGCAACCGCGCCTGTGAGCAGCCCGACAAACTTTGGTTTTTTATGTATGCTCCATTCAATAACCATCCATGTGATGGCGGCAAATGATGCGGCAACATCGGTGTTGAGAAACGCAAGCCCGGTGACTGCATTTACATCGAGCGCGCTGCCCGCATTGAAACCATACCAGCCGAACCAAAGCAATCCTGTTCCGATGGCGATGAGCGGAACACTGTTGGGTGGTGACTCTTTATCTCTACGATGCCCTACATAAAACACGGAAGCAAGCGCGGCAAATCCTGCGATGGCATGCACCACAATTCCTCCTGCAAAATCGAGCACTCCCCATTTGGCAAGAAGCCCGCCTCCCCAAATCATGTGAGCGAAAGGATAATAGACGAGCAGCTGCCACAGTACAAGAAATATTAAATACGATTTGAACGTCACCCGGTTTACAAACGCGCCGGTGATGAGCGCGGGAGTGATGATGGCAAACATCATCTGGTATGCTATGAAAACAAACTCGGGCAATTTTGTGTTGCCGGGGAACGGAGAATTTAAATCCACACCGTGCATAAATGCTTTGTCTAGATTTCCGATGATGCCTCCGCATGCGTCACCGCTGAAGCAAAGCGAGTATCCGCAGACAAACCACAGGATGGTGGTGATGCCCATCGATACAAAACTCTGTATCATGATTCCGAGGATGTTTCTTTTGCCGGCAAGTCCTCCGTAGAAGAATGCAAGTCCGGGAGTCATTAGCATGACTAAACTTGTAGCCAGAAGCATGAAGCCGGTTATTCCAGTATCGAACATAGTGTTTTGAATTATGGATTATGAATTATTAATTTTGTGAATTGAATTTACTGTTTTTCAAAATGAAACTCCGAGGTTTAATAAAACTTCCGTGCGGGTGTTTGTGAGTTTTCCGTTCCACGTAAAAATTTTCTGCGCGTTATCCATTTGTAAATTTCTTGTTTCAAGACGGATGTAGGAATTATCTGTGGGTTTATATTCTACCCCTGCCGTAATTCCATTGAGCACATAGCCGGTTTGTTTTCCGTTTTCATCTGCGAAACGGGTTGACATAAATCCCTGCGGGTCGCTGAAAAATTCCTCACGCGCGTACACTGCAAATTTTGTTGTGGCTTGATATTTTAAACCAAGCACTCCGCTGGTCATAGTTGCACTTTTTGCGCCGGTGGTATCTGAATTTCTTTGAATGCAGTAGTCACCCCCAACCTGCATTTTCAATTTCCCGATTTGATAATTAAAAAATAAACTTTGGTGTATGCGTGTATGAGAAATGCTGTCACCAGCTATGGGAGTATCATCGCCTGTGTAATTGCTATAACCGATACTTCCTTTATCGTTGAATGCATAAGTAATAAGAGTGCCCAAAGATTTTTTATCGTTGTTGTCCTGATAGATTCCGTATCCGTTCAGCACAAGAATGTTGATGGCAAGTTTTTCATTCGGATTAAAATTCAGGCGGATGCCGCTCTCGTAATACGGCTCATAATATGTGTTGACAGAAACGGAGCTGGTAAAATTTTCTTTTGGTAAAAGTCCTTCCGTACCTACGTGTGTTCTGAAAAATCCCGCATCCAGCCAGAGTTTTTTACAAAGACGAACTCCCGCATGCGCTTCCATAATATTGTTGAACGTGGAAGACCACGCGCTCACAGGGATGTCGCCATAATGAAGCACCGCAACACCGCGGACTTTTTCTGCATCGTATTGAAAAGTAATTTGTGCCGTATTCAATCCGAACTGGTTGCTTCGGGGAGATACAGAGGGAAATTTCTGATAATTGCCTGGACCGACAGAGTCCGTGTAGTAAGCGTAATACGCATCAATATATCCGCTGACTTTAAATGTAGCAGAATCTTTTTGCTTAAATGCAGTAGAATCGTTTTGCTGCGCAAAACTATTTCCCGGATAAATAATTCCTGAAAATAAAACCAGGGAAATAAAAATGGTTGATATTTTTTTGTTCATATCAAGCGCATTATACCTATTGCTTAGCAATAAAGTTTTTGATTTGAATGAAACCTTTTTGCTGCGCTTGAAAATTGAAAGGATTTCTTGGAGGCAGTTTAAAGTTCCGATGCCGGCCAAGCAGGACCAATAACAAAGAAGGGTGCGTTCGTGCTGCTTTCTCCTTGAAGCTGTGGCATATAAATTTACTTCACAATTAGATTAGTCAAGACATAGTCAAGTGCTGTTTCTTGTTTTGTCTGAACATTTGGCGTTACACCCTTTTTATCTATTCGATAGCCGTCAGATGTGTAATAGTCTGCAGTTGGAACAATTACTTTAAATCCTTTAGTAACATCAAAAAACTCACCGTTCAACATTACCCCTGCTGTGGTTTCGCCAACAATGGTCGCTAATTTATTTTGCTTCAAGCCATACACAATAGGTTCACAAGTGCTTGCTGTGTTATTATTGGTTAGTATAAAAACCTTACCGTGATAAATTTTTTCATTCGGGATTACTTTCAGGCAAAGCGCTTCTTGATTATGAATTCCACTAATAATCAAATCAAAATTTGCGGCTGTGAAATTTTGAAATTTAGTAAACTCATTTAATGCAGGCGGGTTGCTGTGTGTGTTGAACCATTTTTGTGTTAAAAATATTCCGCCATAAAATTCTTTGTCGGCAATGTTTTTTGCAAACGCCATTCCTGCTTCTACTGTGCCTCCCGGATTATCTCTTAAATCAACAATTAAATTCTGATAGCCCTTTCGATTCACTATTTCAAATATACTATCCATCTCATTTGCGGAGCCGCTGAATGAAGCGATTTTTATGTAAGCTGTTTGAGCAGTTTTTTCTTGCAATGACACAAAATGATTTGTTTCGTTTTGATTGTTGCTGCTGTCTTCGGGCGGCATTTTCATAAAGGCAAAATGTGTAAACGGAAGTTTTTGGGAGTAATAGAAAAAAGCAAATACCATTTCTAAATCATCTTGCGACTTGTCAGAAACAATTCTCATCTTTTCTTCAAATTTTTTCCAATCATCAGTTTTTATCAATGCCGCGTTGTAAATATTTTGTCGGGTAATGGAATCAGCTTTTTCAAAAATGAGCGAATAGTTTTCAAGAGGTGTCGGCACGTCACCTTTAATAGCATGGATATGTCCATACACTTCTTTGTTTTTTTTTGTTAACACTGCATCTAAAATGTTTCCTTTCATCGTACCATTAAAATAATAATTGCCTAAAGAAGAAGAAAAAATGCCTGATAGTAAGATAGAATCTTTGTTTGCTTCCCTGATTCTTCCATTTACAATATGCAGCAATCGGCCTTCTTTAAAATCGTTTGTAAAAACCCTTCCTAAAGTTGACGTCCACCAGCCAAGGATGCCTCTATCTGCATTTTTTCTGGTGTATGCTATGTAGGTATTTGAATCTGTTTTAAATTCCATTATGGTTCGCACCGCTCCAATATCGTTGTTAGTTAATTCCACCGTCCATTTACCTTCCAGTTTATGGTTTGGATGAGTTAGTTTCTGACCACAACTATTGGTGGCAATACTAATAGTGAGAAGAAAGAAAAATTTTATTTTAGAATTTGTCATGGTAATAATTGTTTTTTATTTGTTTGTATTATGTAAGGCGTTTGAAACCTGCTAAAAGTTACAGGTACCAAACTTTTTTAAAAGTTTTATAGAATTCAAGCCGCTGCTAAACTAGACCCGATGGAGTGGCACCTTGCGCCACGAGAGCGGGACGGTAAGTTGAGAGAGCGGAAATGTTGGGCTTCAAAATTGACACACCCCTAAATCCCCTCCCACCTATTCTGTGGCTTACGCGCAGAGGGGACCTGGACTGCTACTGCTTACTGCCTACTTATTTAAAAGCGCGTCCCAGCCCTGGGCGGTCATCTTTACAGAAGTGCCGGATTTGTCGATGAGGTTGATGCCTGAACTTTCAGGAGTGATATGCCCGATGATGGATACATCGAGGTGTTCACGGATTTTTTCGTAATCGCTTTGGCGGATGGTGAAGAGCAATTCGTAATCCTCACCTCCGCTAAGGGCGCACACGGTCGGGTCCAGGTTGAATTCGCGGGCGCGTTCATCAGTCTGCGGGTCGATGGGAATTTTATCTTCGTATATATCAGCCCCAACGTTTGACTGCCTGCAGATGTGCATCAAATCAGACGAGAGCCCGTCTGACACGTCAATCATTGCCGTAGGTTTTATGCTGCGCTCGTGAAGCTTTTCCACAATGTCTTTGCGCGCTTCGGGCTTTAGCTGCCGCTCCAAGATGTAGTCGCTACCTTCAAGCTCGGGTTGTATTTTAGGATTCTCGAGGAAAACTTTTTTCTCGCGCTCCAGCAGTTGCAGCCCTATGTATGCTCCGCCTAAATCTCCGCTTACGCAGATAAGGTCGTGCTCCTTTGCCCCGTTGCGGTAAACGATTTGGTCTTTGTCTGCCGTGCCGATGGCGGTAACGCAAATAATTAATCCCGATGTGGATGATGTGGTGTCGCCACCGGCAAGGTCAACGCCATAGCGTTCGCAAGCGAGCTTGATGCCGCTGTAAAGTTCTTCAACGGCTTCAACAGAAAACCGGTTGGACAAAGCAATGCTTACCAGCACCTGCTTGGGTGTGGCATTCATAGCATAAATGTCGGATAGGTTTACAACAATGGATTTATAACCGAGGTGCTTGAGGGGTTGAAATGTCAAATCGAAATGGACACCTTCAACCAGCATGTCGGTGGTGGCGATGGTGAACTGATTTCCGTTATCGATGACCGCTGCATCGTCTCCGATTCCTTTGATGGTTTCTTTATTTTTAAGCTCAACGCTTTTGGATATTAAATCTATAAGTCCGAATTCGCCTAAAGAGCCGAGCTCGGTTCTGCCTTCTTTGTTTTCAAACATGGGACGAAGGTAATGTTCATATTTTTCTTGTATGCCTTACCCTAGCCCCTCTCTCAAGAGAGAGGGGAATAAAAAGAAAAACTATTTTTGAAAACCGAAAATTCATTTCTATGAAAGCATTAAAACCTTTTTCCTTTTTCCTTCTCCTCATCTATCTCACCTCCTGCTCCAACCATATGAAAACCGAAACGCTGCCCGATGTAAAACCTCCCGTTGCTGCCAAGAAACCTCATGAAATTGTTGCCAAGCACGGCAAGAAGAGGATAGATGACTACTACTGGATGAAAGAGCGCGAGGATACCGCTGTCATCAACTACCTGACAGCAGAAAATAAATACTGCGATACGATGATGGCTCACACCAAAGCATTGCAGGAAAAACTTTTCAATGAAATGAAGAGCCGCATTAAAGAAGACGACTCTTCTGTGCCTTACAAGCTTGACGATTACTATTACTATACACGCGTAGTGCAGGGCGGAGAATATCCCGTATACTGCCGCAAGAAAAACTCTCTTGAATCACCCGAAGAAATTATTGTGGACGGCAACGAACTGGGTAAAGGACAATCGTTCCTTAACTTTTTTATTGAACCAAGCCACGACCACAAGCTTGCATGCGTGGTGATGGATACCGTGGGCAGAAATTTTTATACCATCCGCGTCAAGAATCTTGAAACAGGAGCGTGGCTCGATGATATGATTCTCGATACGCGCGGTGGCGTTGCCTGGACCAGCGATAGCAAATCATTTTTCTATACCGTTCCTGATAAAGAAACGCTGCGTCAATATAAAGTCATGCAACACAAGCTCCATCAACCGGCTGCCGGTGATGCTTTGGTGTACGAAGAAAAGGATTCAACGATTGAATGCGAAGTGTACGAATCCAAATCACGGCAGTATATTTTCATCAGATCAGGACGCACCGATGCCAATCTCGTTTTATGGATGAGTGCCGCTAATCCCGGCAAGCCCGTGCTCATTGCCCCGCTTGAAAAAGATGTGAAGTACAGTCCCGACCATGCAGCAGGCGATGTGTTTCTCATCACTACCAACCGCAATGCAAAGAATTACCGCCTGGTGCAAACGCCCATCAGCAAACCAACACCCGACAACTGGAAAGACATCATCCCCGAGCGCAAAGACATCCTGCTGGAGAACGTGGATTTGTTCCGCGATTATTTTGTGGCTGAAGAAACAAGCGAAGGGTTAACCCGCCTGCGCGTCATCAAATGGAAAGACATGAGCGAACACACCATTGTTTTTGACGAGCCTGCCTACGATGCAGGTCTCGGATACATGCCCGACATCAACTCGCCTGTTGTGCGTTACACGTACACATCCTTCACCACGCCCAACACAACCTACGATTTCAATTTCGAAACGCATGACCGCAAGCTCATGAAGCAGCAGGAAGTGGCGGGCGGCTACGACAAAAATCTCTACAGCGTAGAGCGCGTCATGGTTACCGCGCATGACGGCAAAAAAGTTCCCATGTCCATCGCGTACCGCAAAGACAAGTTCAACAAAAACGGCAACAACCCCGGCTGGATATACGGCTACGGCTCCTATGGTTACAGTATTGCCCCCGGCTTCAGCAGCAACCGCATCAGCATCCTCGACCGCGGCTTTGTGTTTGCTATTGCCCACATACGCGGAGGCAAAGACATGGGTGGTGCGTGGTACGAAGACGGAAAAATGTTCCACAAGAAAAACACGTTCACCGATTTCATCGACTGCTCCGACTGGCTGGTCAAAAACAAGTACACCTCGACAGACCGGCTTTTTGCATCGGGTGGAAGCGCGGGCGGTCTGCTCATGGGCGCTATCACCAACATGCGCCCCGACTTGTACCGTGGTGTCATTGCGCAGGTGCCGTTTGTCGATGTCGTCACCACCATGATGGATGAATCCATTCCCCTCACCACGTTCGAGTGGCTCGAGTGGGGCAACCCCTCCATCCCCGACCAATACGACTACATGCTTTCCTATTCGCCTTACGACAACGTGGAGAAAAAAAATTATCCCAACCTGCTTGTCATGACCGGGCTGCATGATTCGCAGGTGCAGTATTGGGAACCCGCCAAGTGGGTGGCTAAGCTGCGCGAAATGAAAACCGATAACAACCTGCTCTTTCTGCACACCAATATGGACGCAGGGCATGGAGGAGTTTCGGGCAGATACCGCGCCCTCAAAGACGTTGCATTGCAGTATGCTTTTGCAATGGATATCCTGGGAATAAAGGAGTGAATAAAAGTCAAGTCCCTCTCCTCTGGAGAGGGATTTAGGGTGAGGCGAATTTGAAGCCCAACATTTTCGTTCTCACGCTCGACCGTCCTGCTGTCTCTTCTTCCGCCTTTGGCGGGATGCGTTCCATCAGGGCTATGCCCTACAGGCTGGAATTCTCACCAACTTTTTATCCGTGCTGTCATTGCGACCCCTAAATTGAAAAAATCATTGCGAGCCAGAGCGAAGCACTTAATCAGTACTGTCATTGCGAGTGAAACGAAGCAATCTGGTGGTGTAACGTATAACTCTTCAAATAAATCTTTCCATTCGGGATTAGCCGCATTGATTAATGCTTCTTTCTTTTTTCTTGAGCCTGCTTTTATCTGCTTCTCCCTTGCGATTGCGCGCGCTATATATGGATGCGCTTCGTACCAAACCAAAATGTCAACATTGTATTTTGCTGCGAAACTGCGTGGATGAATTCTCTCTTTATGTTCTTTGATTCTTTCTTTTAAGCGTGCAGAAACTCCCGTGTAAAGAGTTGTTTTCTTTTTGTTTGCAAGAATGTAAACGCAGCCGCCTTTTACTTTGAACATGGAGTAAAAATACAACCGGATTGCTTCGCTTCGCTCGCAATGACACTTTGATTTAGGTTGTGAGAGCAGAAATGTTGGGCTTCAAATCCCTTAAAACCTCATACTTTGGTATGAAAATAAGCAGGGCAGCAGAAAAATAGCCGAAAGTATGACCGGAAAAGCTATGCAATAGCCACATTTGCACCTGCAAAAAATATAAAAAATAATAAAATGAATATCATAATTACAATTCTACTTGTAGTGGCAGGCATCATTGGCTTACTGTTAATCATTGCGCTTTTCATGAAGAGGGAACATTATGTCAAACGTGAAATTATCATCAATGCGCCCCGACAAAAAGTATTTGACTATGTAAAACTGCTCAAAAACCAGGACGAGTTCAACACGGGGGCAATGGAAGACCCCGACAGGAAAAGAGAATTCAAAGGAACAGACGGAACAGTTGGATATATTTATGCCTGGAGCGGAAATAAAAATGCCGGTGTAGGAGAAAAGGAAATTAAGAACATCATTGAAGGGCAAAGAATTGAAACAGAAATTCGTTTTGTAAAACCAATGTCAGCCACTGCCTCTATAATCATGGATACAGAATCTTTATCCGATAATCAAACCAAAGTATCCTGGAGCAATGCCGGCACATTGAAATATCCTATAAATATAATGATACCCATGATGGAAAAACAAGTTGCGAAAGGTATGGGTATTAGTTTGTCAACTTTGAAAAACATTCTTGAAAAATAATCACAGCACTTAAAAACAACGAACCGCTGGCGCTAAGCGTAAGACAGACCTCAAATGTTAATGATAAAATAAAAAATATTTAATTTTATAGACAATGAAAAGGATGTCATTGACGATAACACTAATTGCCACTTCGTTTCTATTAGGTCTCGCTTTTAAATAATATCTAACAAAAAAAATACACAAATGAAAAAGGTAACAGGAATAGGGGGAATTTTCTTCAAATGTAAAGACCCAAAAGCAGTTAACGAATGGTATAAAACCCACCTTGGGTTTGACACAAGCCCATATGGAACAAGCTTTGAATGGCGGCAGATTGATGACAGCACTAAAAAGGGACTTACCCAGTGGAATCCTTTTGCAGAAAACACAAAATATTTTGAGCCTTCAACAAAAGATTTTATGATAAACTATAGAGTAGAGGATTTAGAAGCATTGGTTGAAGAATTAAGAAAGGAAAACGTAACTATCGTAGACAAAATTGAAACATATGATTATGGAAAGTTTGTTCATGTTTTAGACATTGAAGGAAATAAAATTCAATTGTGGGAGCCCTCTTGACAGCATGCCTTATTGAGGGAAAAAGTGCCTTAGTTTTGACACCGAATCTTAATTTGGTACACCCCCTCAAAAGCGTATCTTTGTACGGTAAAAAAGGAGTAAAAAATGATTACAGTATCAGAAAAAGCCAAAAGCAAGGCGATAGAGCTAATGTCGGCTGAAAACCGCCCGGATTCGTTTATCCGTGTGGGGGTTGAAGGCGGGGGTTGCTCGGGATTGAGTTATAAAATGGAGTTCGACAACCAGATAAAAGAAGGGGACAAAGTGTTTGAGGATAAAGGAGTTAGGATTGTGTGCGACCGCAAGAGCTTTCTGTACCTGGTGGGCACCGAGTTGGATTTCAGCGATGGATTGAACGGAAAAGGATTCCAGTTCCACAATCCAAATGCAACGCGCACCTGCGGATGCGGTGAGAGTTTTGCCGTGTAAATTTTTTTTGTCCCGACGGTGAGTTTAGAATCAATCCAAATAAGGTAATTACCAATAACCAATAAAACAATTATCAATTAAAAGGAAAAAATAAAAAACGATTGACCCCTAAATCCCCTGGAGGGGACTTTACTGCGTAGGACCCTTTAAGGAATCAAAGGGTGAGCGCAGGGCGAATGACCAAGAGCCAATGACCAATGACCAAAGTTAGATGAGTGACGAACAAAAAATAATAGAAGATATAGCGCTGCGCGATTACAAGTGGGGCTTTACGAGCGACATTGAAAGTGACAACGCTCCGAAAGGTCTTACGGAAGATATCGTTCGTTTCATCTCTGCAAAAAAAAACGAGCCGCAATGGATGCTTGACCTGCGGCTGAAAGCGTTGCGCTATTGGGTTTCGCTTAAGGAGGAAGAACCAACGTGGGCGAACATCCATCACCCGCGGATAAATTTCCAGGATATTATTTATTACTCGGCACCGAAGCCGAAGAAAGTCCTGAACTCGTTGGATGAGCTTGACCCTGAAATAAAAGCTACGTTTGACAAGCTTGGAATTTCGTTGGAAGAACAAAAGCGTTTGTCGGGAGTTGCCGTGGATGCGGTGATTGACAGCGTGAGCGTGAAAACCACTTTCCGCGAAGAGCTGAAAAAGCTGGGTATCATTTTTTGTTCGTTCAGCGAAGCAGTGCAAGAACATCCTGAACTGGTGAAAAAATATATCGGCTCCGTGGTGCCGATGACGGATAACTTTTATGCGGCATTGAACAGCGCTGTATTTACTGACGGCTCGTTCTGCTACATTCCGAAAGGTGTGCGCTGCCCGATGGAACTGTCAACATATTTCAGAATTAACTCTGCAGGCACAGGGCAATTTGAACGTACGCTGATTGTTGCCGAGGAGGGCAGTTATGTGAGTTATCTTGAAGGATGCACCGCCCCGATGCGTGATGAAAACCAGTTGCACGCTGCAGTGGTAGAAATATACGCGCACAAGGACGCGCAGGTGAAATACTCCACCGTGCAGAATTGGTATCCCGGAGATAAAGAAGGCAAAGGGGGCATTTACAATTTCGTAACCAAGCGCGGGTTGTGCGCTGAAGAAAATTCCAAGATAAGCTGGACACAGGTTGAAACCGGTTCAGCAATAACGTGGAAATACCCGGGAGTGATTTTGAAAGGAGATAATTCGATAGGTGAATTTTATTCTGTGGCTGTCACTAATAATATGCAGCAGGCGGATACGGGAACGAAGATGATTCATCTTGGAAAAAATACAAGAAGCACGGTGGTGTCGAAAGGAATCAGCGGAGGAAAAAGTAATAACAGTTACCGCGGGCTGATTAGAATCAACAAGAATGCGGAGAATGCCCGCAACTTTTCGCAATGCGATTCACTGTTGCTTGGAAGCAAATGCGGAGCGCATACGTTTCCGTATTTGGAAGTGCATAACAAATCCGCAAAGGTTGAGCACGAAGCAACGACAAGCAAGGTTGGTGAAGACCAGATTTTTTATTGCAACCAAAGGGGATTGTCAACCGAAGATGCTGTGAATCTGATTGTAAATGGTTACTGCAAAGAAGTGTTTAACCAGTTGCCGATGGAGTTTGCGGTGGAAGCACAGAAATTACTGGCGATAAGTTTAGAGGGAAGTGTTGGATAAGTTTTATCTACGAAATACGAATCTGTACGAATATACGAATTGAAAAAAGTGGTGCGAATAGCGAAACATTACGAATTTACGAATAGAAAAAAGGTATGTTATCTATAAAAAATTTGGGAGCGAGAGTTGAGGGGAAGCAAATTCTCAACGGGCTTAACTTGGAAGTTGGGGCTGGCGAAGTGCACGCTATTATGGGACCAAATGGTTCGGGGAAGAGTACACTTGCTTCGGTTCTTGCAGGAAGAGAAAATTATGAAGTGACAGGCGGTGAAGTGATTTATGATGGGAAAGACCTTCTCGAATTATCACCCGAAGAGCGTGCGCAGGCAGGAATATTTCTTGCGTTTCAATATCCTGTAGAAATTCCGGGAGTGAGCAACGCAACATTTCTGAAAGAAGCATTGAATTCCATCCGCGAAGCAAATGGAAAAGGGAAACTGGATTCCAAAGATTTTCTTTTGCTGATGAAAGAAAAAATGGCGCTGGTGCATATGGATAAAGCCATGACCCAGCGAAGTGTTAACGAAGGGTTCAGCGGGGGAGAAAAAAAGCGTAATGAAATTTTCCAGATGGCGATGCTGGAGCCAAAGCTCTGCATTATGGATGAAACCGATTCAGGACTCGACATCGATGCATTGAAAATTGTAGCGCAGGGAGTGAATTCACTTCGCAATAAAGAACGTTCATTTGTTGTCATTACGCATTACCAACGGTTATTGGATTACATCGTTCCCGATTTTGTGCATGTGCTTTACAACGGAAAAATTGTAAAGAGCGGAAAGAAAGACCTTGCTCTCGAATTGGAAAAGAAAGGGTACGACTGGCTGAAAGAAGAAATTACAGCTTAACAGCATGCAAACCGTGAACGGAATTTTAGAACAATATAAAAAGTCTCCGAAAGAATTTCCCCTGCTCCAGGAGGAAGCGATACAGCATTTCAGCCGTCTTGGATTTCCTACGACAAAAAATGAAGAGTGGAGATACACAAACATCTCCCCTATTCTTAACAAGGATTTCTCATTCCTGATTTCTGATTTAAAAATTTCCAAAGAAGAAATTTTGAAAAGATTTTCTTTTCTCAAAGATTCTCTTTTTGCTGTGACTGAGAACGGAAAAATAAATACTGAAATTTCAAACTTAAAAAATCTTCCTGCAGGAATTGAAATAAAAAATCTTCGTGATGTGAAGAATCTGCCATTGGTTAAAAAGCATTTTAATTTATATGTAGATGTGCAGGAAGATGCTTTCGGTGCGCTTAACACGGCTTTTGCCAATGATGGAGTTGTAATATTGGTTTCTAAAAACGCTGTGATTGAACAGCCCGTTTATCTAATCAATGTTTCTTCTTCCATTCAGGAAGCAATAAATGTTTACGACAGGCTTTTGATTATTGCAGAGAAAAACTCACAGGCAAAAATTTTCTGCATCAACGTTTCACAGAACAATACTTCAGAAACGTTTGTCAATTCACAGGTGGAAGTTTTTGCAGATGAAAATTCTTCTGTTGAATATTGTGTGCTGCAAAATGAAAATGAAAAATCTTTTCATATCAACGGAACGCATGTCTACCAGTCGGCAAATTCAAAATTTGAATCAACTACCATTACACTGGGAGGAAATATTCATCGCAACAAGCTGCATATAAAGTTAGACGGACAGAATTGCGAAACACACATGCACGGTCTATATATTGCCGGTGATACACAGTTGCTGGATAACCATACGGCTGTTTATCATTCGCAACCCCATTGCAACAGCAACCAGCTTTACAAGGGAATTCTTGGTGGAAAAGCGCACGGAGTTTTTAACGGAAAAATCCTGGTGGAAAAAGATGCGCAGAAAACCAATGCTTATCAATCCAATAAAAATATACTGTTGAGCAATGATGCAGTGATTAATGCAAAACCGCAGCTTGAAATTTTTGCCGATGACGTGAAATGCACTCACGGTGCAACTACAGGACAAATGGACGATGATGCGCTTTTTTATTTACGCGCCCGCGGCATTAATGAGAATAATGCAAAGGCACTTTTGAATCTTGCTTTTGCTGATGATGTGCTGAACAAAATCTCTGATGATGATTTCAGAAACTATGTTCATACTCTTACAGAAAAGAAATTAAAGGAGGTTTTGTGATGACAGCTATCGAATCAACATTGGTAAAATTATCCGTTGATTTTGACGTTCAGAAAATCAGGAAAGATTTTCCGGTTCTCGCTCAAAAGGCGTATGGCAAGCCGTTGATTTACTTTGATAACGCTGCGACTTCGCAAAAGCCACAGGTTGTTATTGACGCATTGGTCAAATATTATTCAGAGTACAATGCAAATATTCATCGTGGGGTTCATTACCTGAGCGGGAAAGCATCGCAGGCGTATGATGATGTAAGAAAAAAAGTTCACGAGTTCATAGGTTCAAAAGTTGAACAGGAAATAATTTTTACGCGAGGAACTACGGAAGCTATTAACCTGATCGCATCTTCATGGGGAAGAAAGAATATTTTTGAAGGAGATGAAATCATTATTTCAACAATGGAGCATCACAGCAATATTGTCCCGTGGCAGCTATTGTGTGAAGAGAAGAAAGCGAAGCTAAAAGTCATTCCAATAAATGATGTAGGAGAATTATTGCTGGATGAATTTGAAAAACTTATTTCTCCGAAAACAAAATTTATCGCCATAGTGCATACTTCCAATTCACTCGGCACGATTAATCCTGTAAAAAAAATTATTTCTATTGCTCATAAACATAATATTCCCGTGTTGGTGGATGCTGCGCAGGCAATGGCACATGAAAAAATAAATGTCATGGATTTGGATTGTGATTTCCTTGCTTTCAGCGGTCACAAAATGTTGGGGCCTACCGGTGTTGGCGTGCTTTACGGAAAACTTTCCCTGCTTGAAGCTATGCCTCCTTACCAGGGCGGTGGAGAAATGATTAGCTCCGTTAGTTTTGAGAAAACAACGTACAACGAGGTCCCCTATAAGTTTGAAGCAGGCACTCCTAACGTTGCCGATGTGATTGCATTCGGAGCTGCAATTGATTACTGGAATACGCTTGACCGGAAAGCGATAGCTGAATATGAACATGAGCTGATGAGTTACGCATCAGAGAAATTGAAAACCATTCCAGGCGTTCGTTTAATAGGAACGGCAAAAGAAAAAACTTCTGTTGTTTCATTTGTAATTGATGAACTGAATACGTTGGATGTAGGAATGTATCTGGATACGCTCGGAGTGGCAGTCCGCACGGGACACCATTGCACAGAGCCGGTGATGAGCTGGTTTAAAATTCCTGGAACTATCAGAGTTTCTTTTTTATTTTACAACACGAAAGAAGAAATTGATGTCATGATTGACGGAGTGAAAAAAGCTGCCGCATTTTTGAAAAAATAATTTATGCCAGAAAAAGTATTTGAAATAAATAAAGAGTCACTCAACTTCATCGAGCAGATTGTTGAAGAAGACATCCGTTCAGGGAAGCATGCAGGACGCGTCCATACGCGTTTTCCTCCTGAGCCGAATGGTTATCTGCACATCGGTCACGCAAAAAGCATCTGCCTTAATTTCGGTCTTGCCGATAAATACAATGGCAAAACCAATTTACGCTTTGATGACACCAATCCTGAAACGGAAGAAACAGAATACGTTGAGTCGATTAAAGAAGACATTCGCTGGCTGGGTTTTGAATGGGAGCATGAATTTTTTGCTTCCGATTATTTCGAGCAGATATATGAATTTGCTGTATCGTTAATAAAAAAAGGAATGGCTTATGTGGATGACCAGTCGGCTGAAGAAATTGCTTCGCAAAAAGGCACGCCTACCGAGCCCGGAAAAGAATCTCAGTACCGCAGTCGGAGCATGGAAGAAAATCTTAATTTGTTTCAACGCATGAGAAATGGCGAGTTTGGAGAAGGCGCTAAAGTGCTCCGTGCAAAAATTGATATGGCTTCTCCTAACATGCACCTGCGCGACCCAATTATGTACCGCATCAAGTTCGACAAACATCATCGTACCGGGGACAAATGGAAGATTTACCCGATGTATGATTTTGCTCACGGCCAGAGCGACAGCATTGAAGAAATTACACACTCTGTCTGCACGCTGGAGTTTGAAGTGCATCGCCCGCTGTATGATTGGTACATTAAACAGCTTGGCATTTTCCCCTCACGACAAATTGAATTCGCGCGCCTCAACCTGAACTATACGATTATGAGCAAGCGGAAATTGCTGCAGCTTGTAAACGAAAAAAGAGTGAGCGGATGGGACGACCCGCGCATGCCCACTATTACAGGAATGCGCAGAAGAGGACTTACTCCGGAAGCTATTCGTGAATTTGCAGACCGAGTCGGGGTCGCCAAAAGAGAAAATGTGATTGATGTTTCACTCCTTGAATTTTGTGTTCGCGAGGACTTGAATATGAGAACTGAGCGAAGAATGGTAGTTCTCGACCCGTTAAAAGTTGTTATCACCAATTACCCTGAAGGACAGACAGAAAACCTACCAGCAGAGAATAATCCTGAATATAAAGATTCACATCACCGCGAAATAAGTTTTTCCAGGGAGATTTTTATTGAGCGGGATGATTTTGAACTCAACCCGCCTGAAGGGTATAACCGCCTTGCTCCCGGAGGCATGGTGCGCCTTAAACATGCATTTATTATTCGTTGCGATGAAACAGTGATAAATCCCGATGAAAGCATTAAAGAATTGCGCTGCACATATTTCCCTGAAAGCCGCAGCGGGCAGGATAAGTCGGGCATTAAAGTGAAGGGCGTAATTCATTTTGTGAATGCTGCCGATGCTATTGGCGCGGAAGTCCGCTTGTATGACCGATTGTTTAAAGTTGAAAATCCGGACAGCCAGGAAGGTTCTTTTTTAGATTACCTGAATCCTGATTCACTGAAGGTAATCAGCGATGCAAAAGCAGAACCGACATTGAAAAATGCAAAGCCGCTAGACAAATTTCAGTTTCTTCGTCTCGGTTATTTCTGTGTCGACAAAGATTCTACTTCTTCACATCTTATTTTTAACCGGACGGTTACATTGAAAGATACATGGGCTAAAGTTCATAAGAAATGAAATCTTTAGAGCAGATAGAAAATGAAATCGTTAGTGAGTTTGAACTCTTTGATGAATGGAGCGATAAATACCAGTACATCATTGAGTTGGGACAAAAACTTCCACCATTGGGTGACAAATACAAAATTGAAGAAAATAAAATTAAGGGATGTCAAAGCACGGTTTGGCTAAACAGCTATGAAAAGGACGGAAGAATATTTTTTGAAGCCGACAGTGATTCTACATTCGTGAAAGGAGAAATCGCATTGCTGATTCGTGCGTTGAGTGGACAAAAGCCTGAAGACATTGTGAAAACAGAATTGAATTTCATTGATAAAATAGGACTAAGGCAACATATTGCTGTAACAAGAGCTAATGGACTGGCAAACATGATAAAGCAGATGAAGTTGTACGCAGTAGCATTTCAAAAAACATAATGGCTGACACAACAATAGATATAAGACCTTTGGAAGAACGCGTAAAAGATGTTCTGAAGACTTGTTATGACCCGGAAATTCCCGTTAACATTTACGAGTTGGGGTTGATTTACGAAGTGAAAATCAATGAAGGGAATGATGTGTATGTTAAAATGACTTTGACCTCGCCCGCTTGTCCCGTTGCCGAATCGTTGCCAGTGGAAGTTGAACAGAAAATCAAAAATATCCCAGATGTGAATTCGGCAAAAGTTGAAATAACGTTTGACCCGCCCTGGAATAAAGATATGATGAGCGAGGAAGCAAAGTTGGAATTGGGAATGTGGTGATTTAGTAGGGAGTTGGGAGTCAGGAGATCAAAGAAAAAAAATGGAAAAGGAGATTATAAACAAAGTAGCGCAGAGCGATCTGGTCGCTGTAAACCTTGAAGATTTTTATCTGAAAGGTGAGCGCGTTTTGTTTGACCTGAAGGGCTGGCTGTTTGAAGAACTTATTTTAAAGGAAAAAGATTTTCGCGAGCGGGTAAAAAATCACGATTGGTCGCAATATCAAAATAAATTTGTTGCTATTACATGCACGGCTGATGCTATTGTTCCAACGTGGGCGTTTATGCTGGTTGCGTCAGCTTTGAATCCTTTCACACATAAAATTGTTTTTGGAGACCTGAAAAAACTTGAAGAAGAAATTTTTAGCGAGCAGATTCAGAAACTTAATGTTGAAAATTACCGTGGTGCAAAGGTCATTATTCGTGGGTGCAGCCATATTGAAGTTCCTGTTTCAGCTTACGTGGAACTAATGACACGGCTCCGCCCGGTTGCAAAAAGCATTATGTATGGCGATGCTTGCAGCACGGTGCCGTTATTCAAATCAAAAGATTCAGCTTAAATACTTATTGCTTTTTATAATTGAAGTCGGCAGACTCTGTTTTACCCTCTACATCGCCTTCAATTCTCGCATTGAGCGTTTTATCATCTGCAAAGTGATAAATGATTCTTTGAAGGAAATCATGACTCAAATTTTCAAACACAAATTTCTTTTCTGCCTGCACATATTCTTTCAGCGGAAACAATACCTCCTGTCCCTCATTTTCGTTCTGCACAATTGGAGCATAGCACAATTTTCCATCTGCATATTTTAAGCTCAAAGTTTCAAGCGGTATGGTATCGCTGTCCTTTATAGCATAACTTTTACCTATGTATAAACTGTCTGAAACCCTTTCCCACTCTTCAAAGATTGAACCTTCACTTGTTTCCATCTTCCAAAGTCCCGTGTAGAGGGAAAGAGGCCATTCAGCCGGGCGACTGCAACCCACCAGTGCTGCAAGCGTAACTCCTGCGAAAACATGTTTTATCGTCTTTAGTATTTTCATAAATCAGCTGTATGATACTTTGATGATTATTCAAAAAATTTCATAACAATAGTAATTAAAAATTATTTTTGCTTCCATGCAATCATTTAAATGAAACTCAAGGACGGAAAATATTTTATTTCTGAGATGGATGTGCTGCAATTATGTAATGATTTCGGCACTCCTCTTTACGTATATGACGCGGAAAAAATTCAGAGCCAATATAGTAAGCTGAAAAATGCATTTGCAGGAGTGGATATGGAAGTGAAATATGCTGTCAAAGCGCTTTCCAATATTTCTGTGCTTAAGCTTTTTAAAAATCTTGGAGCGGGGCTTGATGTTGTCTCTATCCAGGAAGCAATGCTCGGGTTGAAAGCCGGCTTCCTTCCCTCGCAGATTTTGTTTACGCCCAACAGCGTTTCATTTGAAGAAATAAAAATGGGCGTTGACCTGGGACTCACTATCAATATTGACAACATCTCCATGCTTGAGCATTTCGGACATGAGTACGGAAATTCTGTTCCCTGCTCTATTCGTATGAACCCGCATATCATGGCAGGCGGTCACAGTCATATTCAGACCGGGCATATTGATTCTAAGTTCGGGATTTCCATTTACCAGCTAAGACACATCACACGAATCGTTGCAGCGAACAATATTAAAATCATAGGGCTGCACATGCATACCGGCTCGGATATTCTGGATGCAAGTGTTTTTATCCGGGGCGCTGAATTGCTTTTTGAAGCCGCCGAACATTTTAAAGAGCTTCAGTTTATTGATTTTGGCAGCGGGTTTAAGGTTGCTTACAAAGAAGATGATGTGACCACCGATATTGATGAATTGGGAAAAGAACTTTCAACCCGCTTCAACGACTTCTGCAAAAATTACGGCAGAAAACTTCAGCTTTGGTTTGAGCCGGGAAAATTTTTAGTGAGCGAATGCGGTTACCTGCTGGTAAAGGTCAACACTGTGAAGCAAACGATGGCAACTGTCTTTGTGGGTGTTGACTCCGGACAAAATCACCTGATACGACCGATGTTTTACGATGCTTACCATCATATTATAAATGTGTCAAACCCCTCGGGAGTGCAACGTATTTATACGGTGGTAGGATATATTTGCGAGACGGATACGTTTGCATGGGACCGCAAGCTGCACGAAGTACGTGAAGGAGATATTCTTGCCGTACATAATGCAGGAGCGTATGGATATACAATGAGCAACAACTATAATTCTCGGTACCGTCCTGCAGAAGTGTTGCTTTACAAAGGCAAGGCGCATCTTATCAGGAACAGGGAGACTTTTGATGACCTTATAAAAAACCAGGTAGAGATAAATTTGTAAAATCATTTATAGCTATTTTTATCACGAACCAGAAATTACCGGTTGATGCCGTCTTACTACGATGATTTTATTGCCGCTTCGCAGGTGAAAGCTGCCGACCCTGAACACAGGCGAAAACTTTTATTCAACATACATAAGTATGATGAGAAGGTTGTTGAGGGAAAAAAGCAATATTCAAATCTTGAGCTGGCGCGTCAGAGAGCTGCTGTATTGAAATGGCGGTCAATAGAAAATCTCGAAAAGTATCTCCAGGAATTTGAAACAAACTTTACCAAGCGTGGAGGAAAGGTAATCTGGGCGCAGGATGCAGCCGAAGCTATCGGTGAAATAAATTCCATTCTGAAAAAGGCGGGAGTAAAAAGAGTAGTGAAATCCAAGTCCATGATTACAGAGGAAATTCATCTCAATCATCACCTGGAAAAAGAAAATATCGAAAGCATTGAAACCGATTTGGGCGAGTACATTGTTCAGCTGCGCAATGAGCCGCCTTATCATATTGTTACACCTGCCATGCATCTTTCAAAAGAAGATGTGGCAAAAACATTCCACGAAAAATTCAACCTGCCGGCAAACAGCACCCCAAAAGAAATAGCGGGATTTGTACGCACACATCTGCGCGAAAAATATATGGATGCGGGAGCTGGTATTACCGGGGCAAATTTTTTAGTCGCTGATTCAGGTGGAGTTGTGGTAACGGAAAACGAAGGCAATGCTATGATGAGTGTTTCGTTTCCGAAAATTCATATTGCCATTGCAGGGCTTGAAAAAATTATTCCTTCCCTGACCGACTTGGATTTATTTCTTCCGCTGCTTGCCACGCACGGCACGGGCCAGAATGTTACGGTTTACAATTCGGTTTTCACCGGTCCGCGTTTTCAGAAAGAAGAAGATGGTCCGGAAGATATGTACGTGATTCTTCTTGACAACGGACGTACTGAACTGCTTGCACAAGAAAACCAGCGTCAGGCTTTATCGTGCATCCGCTGTGGTGCTTGCCTCAATGCCTGTCCCGTTTACCAGAATGTTGGTGGTCACGCTTATGGTACTACCTACAGTGGTCCTATCGGGTCCGTAATTACTCCGTATTTGCGTTCCATGAAGGAGTTCAAACATCTCAGCTATGCTTCATCACTATGCGGAAGATGCACGGAAGTTTGCCCGGTTAAGATTGATGTACATAAGCTGCTTCTATACAACCGCGGTGATTCCGTTGCGCAGGGATTGGCGCCACGGTCGGAGCGTTGGATTTTTTTCTTCTGGAAAAAAGCGATGCTCAACCGCGAAACCATGAACAAAGGCGGAGCAAAAGCGAAAAATTTTATTCTTCGGAACTTCTTTCAGAAATCATGGGGCACCAGGAGAGAACTTCCCCAGATAGCGCCCCGTTCTTTCAACCAAATGTGGCGGGATGAGCACCCGGATTAAGCGATACATTTTTATAAATTTTTCCGGATGAATTTTTGCTCACCCGGATTTTTTTTCTCAATTTAGTTTCCCCGTTTTTAACTACACCATGAGCAGTCATAACAAAACCATAGTACACATGGACATGGATTGTTTTTTCATATCTGTGTCGCGGCTGCTGAATTCAAAGCTGGTTGGTAAGCCGGTGATTGTGGGCGGAGGTGAAAGAGGCGTAGTGGCTGCCTGCAGCTATGAAACGCGTAAGTTTGGTGTGCACTCTGCTATGCCCATGAAGCAGGCATTGCGCCTGTGCCCTGATGCTATTGTAATCCGCGGAGATTATGATGAGTACAGCAAGCGTTCTGATGAAGTGGCGCAGATTATCCATGAAGCGGTTCCGCTTTATGAGCGCTCCAGCATCGATGAATTTTACATTGACCTGAGCGGCATGGAAAAATTTTTCGGCTGCTATAAATATGCAACCGAGTTGCGGGAGAAAATCATACATGAAACGGGCTTGCCGATTTCTCTCGGCATGAGCGCGAACAAAACCGTAAGCAAGGTAGCTACGGATGAAGCCAAACCCAATAACCAGATGAAAATTGATTTTGGGGAAGAGAAAAATTTCCTCGCACCGTTATCCGTAAGAAAAATTCCGATGATTGGTGAAAAGACGTACCAATTGCTGCGGAGCATGGGAATAGAATGGGTGAAAACACTCCAGGAAATGCCGGTCGAGCTGATGGAAAATGTTTTGGGCGAAAACGGAATCATCATCTGGAGAAAAGCGAATGGTATAGACAACTCACCCGTGGAGCCGTACAGGGAACAGAAATCCATTTCAACCGAAGAAACTTTTGACCGTGATACGATTGATGTTGCGATGCTGAAAAATATTTTAATTGCAATGACTGAGAAATTGTGCTTCCGCATACGAAGCGAACACAAGCTCACCTCATGCATTACGGTAAAAATCCGTTACTCCAATTTCGATACGCACACCATGCAGTGCCGCATTCCTTATACATCGCATGACCATGTGTTGATAGGGCATGTAAAAGAATTATTTGAAAAGTTATATAACCGCAGACTATTGATACGATTGGTTGGAGTAAAATTCAGCCACTTGGTGGGGGGATTGCAGCAGATCGATTTGTTTGATGACCGGGAGGAAATCATCAACCTTTACCAGGCGATGGACCGTATGCGCAGGGTATATGGCGCTCACGCTGTTGAGCGCGCTGTTGCAGGAAATTATTCATTGCGTTCATTCAATCCCTTCAGCGGAATTGCCAATGAACAAAACCAAATTCGCCCCAAAGATGAGAGCGCAAATGAATACCTTCTGTTGTTAAGCCCCCCTTCAACCGTTAAAAAAGAAATAGCAGAAATAAAAAAAGAGTTCCACGAGAAGTATCAGCATCATTCCGCTGCTCAATCCGTGCCGCATATCACGCTTGCGCACTTATGGTTAAATGCTGATGGCGAAGAAAATCTAATCCGAAGCATCGAAGAAGTTAACCGGCACCAGGCGCCCATAAAACTATCGTTGAAAAATTTTGGCTGCTTTGGTACACACACCATTTACGTTGACATCATGCACAACTCAATACTTACACGACTGGTTAAATCTCTAAAAGAAAAATTGCAGCTGCACCGAAGCCAGTCATTCTTTTCTTTTAAGCCGCACATAACCATTGCACGCGGGTTGACAGAAGAAAAATTCAAATCTGCCATCACAGATTTCCAGAAGCGCGAATACAGCGCTTCCTTTATTGCCTGCGGCATGACGTTACTGAAACGCTCCTCGCCACAGGATAATTATCTTACCATAAAAGAATTTGAGTGGACCGAAGTTAGTGAAGCCGTAAATGGCTGGCAGTAACTTTACCTGTTAAACGTCAGCCGCATTCCTTTTACCCGCTCGTCAATTTTTCCATCGGCATATACCATATTTCCGTTAACAAACGTATGGCTCACTGATGACTGAAAGCTCACACCTTCAAAAGGTGACCATCCGCATTTATAAAGAATATTTTCCTTATTAACCGTAAACGGTTTATTCAAATTGACAAGAGCCAAATCGGCAAAATAACCTTCGCGAATAAAGCCACGCCTGTCCATTTTATACGCGATAGCAGGTGCATGACACATTTTCTCCACTATTTTTTCGAGTGAAAATATTTTTTGGTGATGCAGCTCAAGCATTGCCGGTAACGCATGCTGCACCAATGGACCTCCTGAAGGAGCTTTGAAATACGTTTGATTTTTTTCCTCTAACGTGTGTGGTGCATGATCAGTAGCAATGAAATCAATTCTGCCATCATTGACAGCTGCACGAAGCGCATTTTTATCTGACGAAGTTTTTACAGCGGGGTTCCATTTGATAAGCGTCCCCAGCTTTTCATAATCGTTTTCATCGAACCAGAGATGATGCACGCATGCTTCTGCTGTAATTTTTTTTTCAGCAAGAGGAATTTTATTGTCAAACAAATCAAGCTCCCGTGCTGTGGATACGTGCAGAATATGCAGGCGGGTTCCATATTTTTTTGCAAGGGAAACGGCATAGGACGAGGAAAGATAACATGCCTCAGCGCTGCGGATTTCAGGATGGTATTTTATAGGAACGTCTTCGCCAAATTTCTGCCTGAAGATTTCGGAATTCTTTTTTATAGTTGCTTCGTCTTCGCAGTGAGTTGCAATAAGGACGGAGCTCTGGGAAAATATTTTTTCAAGCACAGAATGATTATCCACCAGCATATTTCCCGTAGATGACCCCATGAAAATTTTTATACCACAAACTTTTTTGGAATTTGTTTTGAACAACTCATCCAGGTTATCGTTTGTTGTGCCCATGAAAAAAGAATAATTGGCAAGCGATTTTTTTTCAGCCAGCGAATATTTTTCTTCAAGCAGTTCTTGTGTCACTGCATTGGGAACGGTATTGGGCATCTCCATGTACGAAGTGATGCCTCCTGCAACAGCAGCCCTTGATTCAGTATAAATATCTCCCTTGTGTGTAAGCCCCGGCTCCCGGAAATGAACCTGGTCATCAATGACGCCAGGCATTAAAACGTTTCCGTTTGCTTCAATAACTTTAGCGCTACGATGGCTTATGTCGCGGTCAACTCGCTCTATGAATTCATCCTTAATAAAGACGTCTGCTTCGAAGATTTTTCCTTCGTTTACAACTAAAGCATTTTTTATGATGGAAGCAGGCATAGAACTATTCTGCCTTTTTATATTTCCTGGAAAAACTTTTCCATTTTAGCTCAACCACGCCCAGCGCTGCTTCTTTAATGATACCACCACTCATCTTCGATGTCCCTTCTGTGCGGTCAGCAAATGTGATAGGGACTTCTTTGATTTTAAAGCCATGCTTCCATGCTGTGAATTTCATTTCAATCTGGAAAGCATATCCGACAAAACGAATCCTGTCAAGTGCAATTGTTTCAAGAACTTTTCTTTTATAACACTTGAAACCCGCCGTTGCATCTTTAATATTCATACCGGTTATAAGGCGGACATAAACTGATGCATAATAAGAAAGCAGCACACGATTTAGCGGCCAGTTTACAACCTTGCCGCCCTTAACATAGCGCGACCCCACTGCCACATCAGCACCCTCATGAGCGCACGCATGCCGCAACCGGACAAGGTCATTGGGATTGTGAGAGAAATCAGCATCCATTTCAAAAATGTAATCATACTTTTTTTCAATTGACCAGCGAAACCCTGCGATATATGCTGTGCCCAGCCCCTGCTTGCCGCTGCGCTCCATAAGAAAAAGTTTTTTCGGGAATTGCTGCTGGAGATTTTTTACAATGCTACCCGTTCCATCCGGGGAACCATCATCTACAATAAGAATATGAAAGTCATGTGGCAGCAAGAAAACTTTCCGGATTATTTTCTCAATATTTTCCTTTTCGTTATAGGTTGGTATAATGACTATGCTATCGGGCACAAAAAAATTTTGAGAAAGATAAGGATTGAAAATTAGTTATCAGTTATTAGTTAGAAGAATTCAAGCCTTAGAAAGAAAGGCAAACAGGTTTGATTACTTTTGTGCAAACATATTTATCTATGAAAACGACTGAAGTAAATACCGATTACGGAATCAGCGAAATGCTGGACACATTAGGGATAAAGCCAATTAATAAAGGTGCATGCACCGGAACGAAATGGTTTGAAACCTCCGGAGAGATTCTCGAGTCACACTCATCCTCTGACGGAGAAAAAATAGCTTCTGTTACCCAAGCGACTGCAAGTGATTACGAGAAAATAATTTCTACCGCGCAGAATGCTTTTCTTCAGTGGCGAATGCTTCCGGCACCTGCAAGGGGAGAAATTGTAAGGCAAATAGGCGATGCACTGCGCAAGTACAAGGAACCACTTGGCAAACTTGTTTCTTATGAGATGGGAAAAATTTACCAGGAAGGGCTGGGTGAAGTGCAGGAGATGATTGACATCTGCGATTTTGCAGTCGGGCTTTCACGCCAGCTTTACGGGCTTACCATGCACAGTGAACGTCCAAAGCACCGTATGTATGAACAATGGCATCCGCTGGGGATTGTTGGGGTGATTTCCGCTTTCAATTTTCCTGTTGCCGTCTGGTCATGGAATGCAATGCTTGCGTTGGTTTGCGGAGATGTTGTGGTATGGAAGCCAAGCTCAAAGGTTCCGCTTTGTGCCATTGCCGTTCTCAATATTGTTTCTGACGTCCTGAAAAAAAACAATGTGCCCGAAGGCGTTTTGAATCTTGTAGTTGCATCTTCAAAACATGTAGGAGATAATTTTTTGAAAGACCATCGGGTGGCTCTTATTTCAGCCACCGGTTCCACAAGAATGGGAAAGCGTGTAGGAGAATTAGTTGGAGCCCGTCTTGGAAAATCCATACTTGAGCTGGGCGGTAATAATGCCATCATCATTTCAGAAAATGCTGACCTTGACCTGGCATTGCGCGCAGTACTGTTTGGAGCAGTAGGTACAGCCGGTCAGCGCTGCACTTCAACAAGGCGACTGATTATTCACGAATCAGTTTATGAAAACTTCCGCGACAAACTAGTCAATGCTTACGGGCATATCAGCATCGGGCATCCGTTACAACAAGGTACGCTTGTGGGACCTCTTATTGATAAAGATGCAGTAGCGAATTTCAAAGCAGCTATTGAGCGGGTAAAATCGGAAGGCGGAAAAATTATTTATGGAGGAGAACTATTAAGCGGTGAGGATTATGAAAGCGGTTGCTACGTTTTCCCCTCTATTGCCGAGGTCAAAAAAAATCTTCCTATTGTTTGCGATGAAACGTTCGCTCCCCTACTCTACCTTATGAAATATAAAACTATGGAAGAAGCCATTGCACTGCATAACGATGTTCCGCAGGGTTTATCCTCGTCCATCTTTACCCGCAATATTCTTGAAGCTGAAAAATTCCTTTCCGTTGAAGGAAGCGACTGCGGCATTGCCAATGTGAACATCGGTACATCGGGCGCTGAAATTGGCGGAGCATTTGGCGGAGAAAAAGAAACGGGCGGGGGACGTGAGTCCGGCTCCGATTCATGGAAGCAGTATATGCGCAGGCAAACCAACACCATTAACTACAGCACTGATTTACCGCTGGCGCAGGGGATAAAGTTTACGGTTTGACCTGCCTGCCGGTAACAGGGGTCTGGGTTTGAAGTTGTTGTGTTGCAAAAAAAGTTGGACTTTTTTGCGCTATTACAATTTTGTTGTTACAATTGTACTCCAAACAAAAACAAGCTATGAAAAAAATCCTGAAAATTATCGGTATCCTTCTCTTGCTTATTGTTGTCGTTATTGGAGGATTTGCCTCCTTCATTGCCATTCGCGGAATACCAAGTTATACTGTTAGTATTCCTAACGTTCCCCAAACGGAAGTAACTCCCCAGCGGGTAGAACGCGGAGCAAAAATTGCAAGTATGCTTTGCCGGAATTGCCATTTCAATCCTGAAACTGGAAAACTAACCGGGCGCGAGCTTACCGAAGCCCCTGCCTTCGGCACTATTTATTCCAAAAATATCACCCAGGATAAAGAAGCGGGTATAGGCAAATGGACTGATGCTGAACTGATTTATTTTATCCGTACAGGCATCAATCCTCATACCTCAAAATATGTTCCGCCCTATATGGTAAAGTTGATTCATATTTCCAATGAAGACATGTGTTCTATCATGGCGTACCTCCATTCAGACAGGCCGGAAGTACAGCCCGATAAAACCGCGCATCCTCCCACAGAGCCATCATTCCTTACTAAATTTTTATGCATGGTTGCGTTCAAGCCCGCTCCATTTCCTGATAAAGAAATTCCGAACCCGGACACATCAAATGTTATGGAGTGGGGCAAGTATCTTACATTGTACCAACTTGAATGTTATGGCTGCCACTCTGCCGATTTCAAAACCGATAATTTTGTCGAACCGGAAAAATCAGAGGGATTTTTTGGCGGAGGAAATGAACTGGCTGTCGAGGATGGAAGTAAAATCAAAACCTTAAACCTTACACCGGATGAGGAAACAGGCATTGGCGGCTGGACAGAGGAACAATTTGCAAATGCAGTCAGGAACGGAATTGTACCGACCGGCCCCGCACTTCGTAAGCCCATGATGCCGTTTGTTCAGTTAACAGATGGCGAGGTACACGCTATCTATAGTTACCTGCGCACCGTTCCCAAAATTAAAAACAAAGTGGAAAGAAATATCTGATATTTCAATTACCAGAAAAATTTTTACCTTTATATTTCTAATCAAAAACTTAAAAACATAAAACATGAAAAACCTGATTTACATTTTAGCAATTGCAGTTGTCGTTGCTTCCTGCAATATGGCAGACAAAACGGCCAGCACTAAAGCAACCGCAGAAAAAGAACGTATGCAGCAGTTCTACGATAAGGTAATTAATGCTCACAACGCGGATATGGTTGACTCATTCTGCACCGCTGACTTCGTTGACCATAATCCTGACCAAGGGCACACAGGGAAAGGCATTGATGATATGAAAGCAACCTTCAAAGATTTTTTTGCTGCTTTTCCTGATGTTCGCATGACATCCGATTTCATGATTGCAGAAGGTGATATGGTAATGGCTCATGTTACTATGACAGGAACTAATACGGGTGCAATGGGAAAAATGCCTGCCACTAACAAACCATTCAGCGTTGAAGGTATAGACGTGATTAAGATTAAAGACGGCAAAGCTTCAGAACGCTGGGGCTTTTTTGATTCTATGAAAATGATGACCCAACTTGGCATGATGCCTGAACCGGGCGCTCCGCCTGCACCTCCGGCAGAGCCAATGAAAATGGAAAAAAAGAAAAAATAACCCGGCAAAGGCCTGATTTTATAACCGCTCTGATGAATTTCAGAGCGGTTTTTTTATTCTGATTTACATATCCGGAATAAATATTTTTTATGCCGAAGATTTTTTCCACTTTTGTTGTTACTAAACAGCCACCTATGTATGAGACATTAAAACCGGTTCTTGAAAAGGAACTTTCAGAAATCCGTTCCGCAGGACTTTATAAAGAAGAACGTATAATATCATCTCCGCAGGGTGCTGTTATTCGACTTGCCGACGGCAGGGAAGTAATAAACTTTTGCGCCAATAATTATTTAGGGTTGTCATCGCATCCCAAGGTTATTGAAGCGGCTCACAAAGCCATTGAAACACACGGCTATGGAATGTCATCGGTTCGCTTTATCTGTGGCACCCAGGATATTCATAAGGAGCTGGAAGAAAAAATTTCGTCCTTTCTCGGAATGGACGATACCATTCTCTATGCGGCCGCTTTTGATGCAAACGGCGGAGTGTTTGAACCGCTGCTTAATGAGCAGGACGCCATCATCAGCGATGAGCTGAATCACGCAAGCATTATAGATGGTGTGCGTTTGTGCAAAGCACAACGGTTCCGTTTCAAGCATAATGACATGGATGATTTGGAAAGCCAGCTTAAGCAGACGCAAAATCTTCGACACAGGATGATTGTGAGTGACGGAGTATTTTCTATGGATGGAACCATAGCCCAGCTTGATAAAATCTGTGACCTGGCTGACAAATATAAAGCGCTTGTGATGATTGATGAATGTCATGCTTCCGGCTTTATGGGAAAAACGGGAAGAGGAACTCATGAGCACAAAGGCGTTGTGGGCAGAATAGACATCATTACCGGAACGCTGGGCAAAGCGCTTGGCGGTGCATCGGGCGGATTTACATCAGGCAGAAAAGAAATTATTGAACTGCTCAGGCAGCGCTCCCGCCCTTACCTGTTTTCCAATTCATTGGCTCCTTCCATTGCGGGAGCTTCTATTGCTGTGCTTAATATGATAACTGAAACCACAGCATTGCGCGATAAACTTTTTGAGAACACGGTATATTTTAGAGAGCAGATTTCAAAAGCAGGATTCGACATTAAACCCGGTGAACATCCTATTGTTCCTATTATGCTTTATGAAGCCCAGCTTGCCCAGGACTTTTCAAAGCGTCTGCTTGACGAAGGAATTTATGTAGTCGGATTTTTCTATCCCGTTGTTGCAAAGGGAAATGCCCGGATTCGCGTTCAGCTTTCTGCCGCCCACGAAAAGAAACATATTGATAAAGCAATTGCCGCTTTTATAAAAGTGGGAAAAGAAACAGGAGTGCTGAAACAGCTTCAACACTCCTGAAATTCTTTATTAAATATTTTTCTTTTTAATAACCCATTACTATTGGCTCCTGGTAGGGCTGGCAAAGGGTTTTCTTAATCACGATTCCTTTATCGGTATGATAGTGCAGGACATATATGCCGCGCGATAAATTTTTCAGTTCAGCATTGTCCCCGCTATCCGTAAAAGAAGTAATGTGTTTTCCTTCAATTGTATAAACGTCAACGGAAGTGGTAACATAATTTCCATTCTTCACGGATATCATATTTGAGTATTCATAATGTCCGTCAAAGTCAATTTGCTTTAAACGGTAGAATGTAGTTTCATGAAAAGGATTTACATCAATGAATGAATAGTGCTGCGTTACGGTAGAGTTTCCGGCGCCCTGAACGGAACCACAGGTTAAAAAATTAATTCCGTCACGACTTTTTTCAACTTCAAAAGAAGCATTATTGGTTTCAGAAGCGGTAGTCCAGTTTAAGCGGTTAATACTTCCATCAGCCACTCCCTTAAATTGGGTGAGCTCAACCGGTAATGGCCCTGTAGAACCCGAAGTTACAAACACTGCCCATATGGCATTGGTTGTATTACCCGCAGTAGAGGTGGTAAAATCCAAATCGAAAGTGGTTGCGTTGCTTGATATTTTTGTTTTAACATCGCTTAGCGCATCTGATGATGTTACATTCAGGTTTGCCGCATCATCACTAAGTGCTGTGAGCGTGTTATTAGAGTATGAAAAGCTGCCTAGCGGTCCTCCGCAGAATCCGGAATTCACATCATTATTTCCAATAGTCCCCATATTGTAATTTTGAACCTTGACTTTTTCTCCGTCATTAGCATCATCGCATATAAATCCTGTCATCATTGAAACTGCCACCGCGGCGCTGGTATAAAGAGGGCTGGCAAAATTCAATGTGTAATTTATTGTTGTGCCAAAATTGATGTTGTTTATAAAGACGGTAGTATGAACTAAAGGTAACGTTACATTGTTAAATGCCACATACAACACAAAGTCATTGTAACGGTTGCTGGGCCCGGGCTGGAAAGGAATCGTCAATGTATAGCTGTTTATCGCAGGGTTGATATCGGCTGTTACGTCTATCAGGTGAACACCTGAATTTCCACCATATGTTGGTGACTGGAAGGTAGGACTCACCTGGTTGGACGAATTAAACGTATACGTAGTTCCATTTAAGGAAACCGCAATATCTGCCGCACTGCCATGGCGACCGGCTATAAGATAGGCCGTACGTATGGTGCTTCCCGCCACAATACTGAGAGAAAATGAGCCTGTTCCACCGGCATTGAATTGAGGCGAATATCCGGCTACAGTAACTCCCCCTGTAAAAACGTCTTCATAGTATTTCAGTTGGGCAAACCCCGCATGGGATATTAATGTAAATGCAAATAGAATGAGGATGGTAAGTGTTTTCATGTTTGTTAATTGGATGTTTTTTCTTCACACCCAAACTAAAGCAAACACATGGGGACGTCGGCCCGAAAACCGCAGCGGTTTACAGGTGTAAGATTTCACCCGAAAATCAAGAAGAAAAAAATAAAATTAAGGAGGAAATCAGGAGGCGATTACCAGGGAATAGTCCTTCTTCCCTTTCTGCGCCAGGATGTATTTTTCATTGAGCAAATCCGCCCTCGAAACCAGCGTATTTTCCAGAACTTTAGCTTTATTTATAGAAACTCCTCCACCTTGGAGGGCTCTCCTGGCTTCGCCCTTGGATTTAAAAATTTGCGTTTTTTCGGAGAGAAAATCCACAATACTAACTCCATTTTCCAGGTCATTTTTTGAAATATGAAATTGTGGAACTCCATCAAAAACAGATAATAAGTCCTTCTCAGAAAGCTTTTTTAAGTTCTCTGTTGTCCCTTTTCCAAAAAGTATTTCCGATGCTTCAACGGCATGGTTGAAGTCTTTTTCAGAATGAACGCGGATGGTCACATCTTTTGAAAGTTCTTTTTGCAGAATTCTTAAATGAGGCGCTTTATCGTGTTCTGCGTCCAACGATTCGATTTCCTCCCTGGGTTTTAAAGTAAAAACTCTGATGTATTTTTTCGCATCCTCATCGGAAACATTAAGCCAGAACTGGTAAAATTTATACGGTGATGTTTTACCCGCATCAAGCCACACATTACCTTCTTCTGTTTTCCCGAACTTGGTGCCGTCTGCTTTGGTAATAAGAGGACAGGTAAGAGCGTATGCCTCTCCTCTTAGTTTTTTACGGATAAGTTCAGAACCCGCGGTTATGTTCCCCCATTGGTCAGAGCCGCCCATCTGCAATTTGCAGTTTTTATTTTCATACAACCAAAGAAAATCATACGCCTGCATCAGTATGTAATTGAATTCTGTAAAAGATAATTCCTGCTCTTTTGCAAGGCGGTCTTTAATAAAGCCCTTGCTAAGAAGATAATTTACCGTGAGCAGTTTTCCCACATCACGTAAAAATTCGATGGTAAGAATTTTTTTAAACCAATCGTGGTTGTTTACAATTTCTGCTGCTGTGCCTCCTGTTTTGAAATCAAGGAACCGTTCAAGCTGTTTTTTTATTCCCGCTTCATTGTGACGGATTTCTTCTTCCGTCATTAACTTTCTCTCTTCTGTTTTACCCGAAGGGTCGCCAATCATTCCCGTTGCTCCGCCAACCAGGGCAATGGGTTTATGCCCTGCTTTCTGAAAAAAAGTAAGCAGCATGATTTGCGCCAAACTTCCAACGTGGAGGGAATCTGAGGTGGGGTCAAAGCCGATGTATCCTGCGGCGGATTCTTTAAGCAGCAATTCCTCTGTTCCCGGCATGATGTCATGAATCATTCCGCGCCAGCGAAGCTCCTCAACAAAATTTATTTTATTGTCTGCCATACTGTGAAGCGGTCAAAGATAAATTTTAGTTTAAATAAAACCCTTGTGAAGCTGTCAACAATATGCCATAGCACTTTACCGTTATAGCAAATGACGGATACCATTTTTGTAATAGCTTTGAAGCCATTGCATTTATGCTTGTATTAGAGGAAATAAAGCGTCCCATCTCGGCAGAGATGGAAATGTTTGAGGAGAAATTCCGCGCTTCCATGAAAAGCGCAGTCCCGCTCCTTGACCGGATTATGCATTACATTGTGAAACGGAAAGGCAAGCAGATGCGCCCCATGTTTGTTTTTTTTTCTGCGGGCATGTGCGGTGGAATTACCGAATCCACCTATCACGGGGCTTCTCTCATTGAACTCCTGCACACAGCAACGTTGGTCCACGATGACGTAGTGGATGATTCCACTCTTCGAAGAGGATTTTTTTCAGTTAACGCCTTATGGAAAAATAAAATTGCCGTGCTGGTGGGCGATTATCTGCTTTCGCGCGGGTTGCTTCTTTCGGTTGAAAATAATGAGTTTACCTTATTGCGCATTGTATCTCATGCCGTAAGGCAGATGAGCGAGGGGGAACTGCTGCAGATTGAAAAAGCAAGGCGGTTCGATATAAGTGAACAGATTTATTTTGATATCATCAGGCAAAAAACCGCATCGCTCATCGCTTCGTGCTGCTCCTGTGGTGCGGCATCGGCAGGCGCTCATTCCGATGTTGTGGAACAAATGCGGATTTGCGGTGAATATATCGGAATCGCTTTCCAGATAAAAGATGACCTATTTGATTTTGATGCCGCTGCAAAAACCGGCAAGCCCTCGGGTATTGATATTCGCGAAAACAAACTTACTCTTCCATTGATTACAGCGCTTGCCAATGCAACCTATAGCCAGAAAAAAAGTATAGTCAATCTTATAAAGAACCATCATAAAGATTCCAAAGCAGTTTCAGAGGTGATCAGGTTTGTGCTTCAAAGCCCGGGCATAGAATACGCAAGACAAAAGATGAATGAATACCATCACAAAGCTCTTGACATATTAAATAGATATAACGACAGCGCTTACAAGAACGGACTGATGCAATTAATGAAGTTTACCATTGAAAGAACAAAATAGGTTACTAATAACGAATCAATACTAATTTACGAATTCATCAATGTTACCATCTTTCATTCGCAAATTCGTCCCGAGTATTTGGGATTCGATATTCGAACCATTGATTTAATACAAAAATGAAAAGGAGATTTTTATCGTTTGCCGAACTCATGCTGATTTGCGTTCTCGTCATGAGCATTACGGTTCCTTTTCTCGTGCTGCCCGATATTCTTTACCCTGAACGGATTGATTCGCTTTATGTAAAGAACCAGGAATTGAAGCTGCTGCAGGAAGATTCATCTGCTGCAAAAAAAAATGCTTCTGTTTTCCTGTACAACCCCGGCTCACTTAACCTTGCGTATGAAAATTTTGAAGTCAGGGCTCTGGACAGCGCTGTGCTTAAAGCTTGGTATATTCCATCTGACAACCAGCAAAACTTTATTGTGCTTGTTCTTCACGACCTGAATGAAAGTCGCATCAGCGGCCTGGGCCTTGCTCAGGCGCTTCAAAGCCGTAATATAGATGTATGCCTTATGGATTTAAGGGCCCACGGAAGCAGCGGGGGCAATGAATTTTCTCCCGGCCCACTGGCTGTCGATGATGTGCGTCGGGTTATTGATAAACTCTTCGAGGAATATTATGTGGAACAGCTTGCAATCCTTGGAATAGGAACCGGTGCTGCCATTGCCATTGAGACAGCCGCTGTAGATGACAGGGTCAGCGCAATAGTGCTGCAGAGCCCTTTCCTCTCGCTGGACAAATATGTGCAAAGGCGCTATCGCCAAAAGTGGGGAATACTTAATTCGGCCTATTCCTATGTTACGAACAAGCGGCTAAAAAAACAGCTTGGGTATTCACCGGAAAAATTAAATTTGCCGGATATATGTGAATACATTTTCATTCCTACGCTGGTGATTGCCGGCAGCAACGATGCAGAAATTCCTTATGTCGAATCAATGAGCGTTTCAGAAGCATCCGGTTCTGACATGAAAAACTTTATCACCATTAAAAATGCAAGCCACGATGAGATCGAAGAAAAAGGAGGCCAGGCATATTATGATGCCGTCAGCTTCTTTCTTCACCAGGCGGTACCGGCAGAAGTGGAACGCGTAAGAAAAAAAATTGCAAAAAAATGATCAGCCCTGCATCGGTAAGCAGAATTATTGACAGCGCCCGCATCGAAGATGTTGTGGGCGATTTTGTCCGCTTGCGCAGGCGTGGTGCAAACTGGCTGGGATTATGTCCCTTTCATAATGAGAAAACGCCTTCCTTCAGCGTAAATCCTGCACGCAATATTTACAAATGTTTTGGCTGCGGCAAGGCAGGAAGCTCGGTAAACTTTATTATGGAACATGAGCGCCTCTCTTATCCCGAAGCGTTGAAATGGCTTGCAAAAAAATATAACATAGAAATTGAAGAAACTTTTTCAGAAGGTGACAAAGAGCATGAGGAACAGCAGAAGCAGAAGGAAAGCTTACTGCTGCTTCATGAATTTGCGCAGAAATATTTCAGCAAAATGCTTTCTGAAAATGAGGAAGGCAAGTCTGTTGCTAAAACGTATTTCAAAGAACGGGGATTTACACAGAATGTTATCGAAAAATTCCATCTTGGATATTGCCCAACATTGAAAAGCAGTTTTTCGGAATACGCTTTGCGGCAGGGTTACAGCGAAGAACTTTTAATTGCCTCGGGGCTTTCGGTTAAAGACGGAGAAAAACTTTATGACCGCTTCAAAGGCAGGTTGATTTTTCCTATTGATAACCTCAGCGGAAGAACGATTGCTTTCGGTGCACGTATTCTGCGCAAAGATCAGCATCCTGCCAAATACATTAACTCTCCTGAAACACCCATTTACCAGAAGAGTAAAGTACTGTACGGAATTTCTTTTGCGCGCAAGGCAATTGCAGATTATGACTTGTGCTATCTTGTTGAAGGATATACGGACGTAATCTCGATGCACATGGCGGGAGTTGAAAACGTGGTTGCATCGGCAGGCACTTCTCTAACACAGGAGCATGTGAGGATAATAGGCCGCTTCACAAAAAATATCACTATACTTTATGACGGAGACCCGGCCGGCATCAGCGCTTCGGAGAGGGGAATCAACCTGATACTTGAAGAGGGGCTGAACGTAAAAATTGTTCTGCTTCCTGCAGAACATGACCCTGATTCCTTTGCAAAAAGTTTCAGCGCATCTGAAGTGAAAGAATATCTTGAAAAAAATTCGCAGAACTTTATCCTTTTCAAAACGGGGCTGCAATCCAAAGCGGCAGGTGATGACCCGGTAAAAAAAGTAGCGCTGCTGCATGATATTGTAGAAACCATTGCACGTATCCCCGACCCTATAATGCGCGGAGAATATATAACGCGTTGCAGCCGGATTGGAAATGTAAGCGAGCATGTGCTGATTGGCGAATTGAATAAAGAACTGCGCAAAAAGTACAAGCGCACCGGTAACGATGAGCAACCCTTTGAGACGAAGCCGGAAGAAGCTGTTTTATTACAGCCGGTTTTTGAAGAAGACGATGCCGATGCACAGGAGCGCGATATTCTTCGCCTGCTCTTGAATTATCATTCGCACCAGATTTCTTTTCCAAAAAATGAAACCGTTGAAGCAGCTGACGGAACTACGGAATGGATTTCGGTGCCTGTTGCAACTTATATTATTGAAGACCTTGAACGTGATGAAATATCGTTCGGTAATACTTTATTTTCGCTGATGTATTCGGAATTGAAAAATCGTTTTTCAGCAGGGCAAAATTTATCGGCAGATTATTTTTTAAATCATCGTGATGACGATGTACGGGAATTAGCGACCGACTTACTTTCGGAACCATATGAGCTCAGCGATAACTGGAGCCGGCATGGTATAACCGTTCCCACCGAAGAAAATGTTTTGCGCGAAGCGGTGGAAGGTTCTCTCTATTCTCTTAAAATCAGGAAGGTGATGAAAATGCTTAGGGAAAACCGCAGGCAGATGGATGAACAATGGAAAAAAGGAATTGATATTATTGAACTGATGGAGCGCCAGCACCGTCTTGAAACGCTAAAGATGAAACTTTCCCTTGCGCTGGGAATCGATGTGCTGAAATAGCTGCAGTCTATCTCAAAATTATTTTAGCTGATTTTCTTCCAGCGCTCACCCCTTGCCCCTAAAGGGAATCCACGCTACAAAGTGCGGAAGCGGTTCTCCCTTTAGGGAGTAAGAGGGTAGCATGGGGTAGAAAAACAATTTTGAGATGGAATCCAATTATTTTTTATTTACCGGAACATTTTTATTTTTACACTAAAATGAAAGCATGGGTTTTTCTTTTCGCCTGCTTCATCGTAAGTGAGGTTGAAGCGCAGGTGCAATCATGGCCCCCCGGAGGGCAGCAGCCATCACCGTATGCTTTGCTTTTACCAAACAATCGCTTTGTGCCTTCGAGCAAACGCTATAACTTGATATGGGCTGACCAGTTCTTTGGTTTGCCAGCAGGACAAATTGAATTCGTTGGAAAAAATTACACAGGCACGCAAAAAATTTTTAATTACCAGGCAAATGATTACAGGGCGTTTAATCCCAACTTTATGGTACTCACCTATCACCTGGCATTGGGATTGAATCCGCAGCATCATGATGATTGTCCGCAGCCGCATACTAACCAGGGCGGCGGTTTTATCGGTGTCATAGCGCCTGCCGGTTATGTAAGCGAATGGAACACTTATTTTATTCCATGGCTTACAAGTCATTCCATTTCTGTTGGAAGCAGTCAATACGAACAAATGTTCCAGCATTATGATGTTATGGATACAGCGCATCGTGCCTGGCATTCCGACCCATATTGGCTGATGAATCCTGACAATAACGACTGGAGAACTTATATGGGTGACCAATGTGTGAGCTGGATGAATGGAAATGAAAACGAAGGATGTTTTCTTGACGTGAGTGTTGAAACCATGACCGGAGGGTTATATCACCCTAACCAGAACGACCCGGCACCTTATAATTTCAATTGGTATATTTCTCCTCACGGACCGCTTGGCTATACGGTCAACACGCTAGGTGATTTTGCAACATATATGAACGCACGCTACAGCGGGTACTATCAATACTTATATACACGATTTCACACCGCTGTTGTAGATTATCTTGTAATACCCAATGTAGACCAGCTGGTCACAGGCTGGTATGACCCGACATGGCTCGATGGTACAAGCGGAGAAACTATTGATGGCGTTATGGTGGAAAGCTTTGGCAACGCCACCACCTCAGATATGTATCTTTCTCTTGAGCGCGGTTTACGGCACATAACCGGGCGCGGAAAAATCCTGATGGCGCAATTTTACAACAACACTCAGCCGGAGCGTTACCGGAGAATCGGAATGTATATGCTCATTAAAAATGAAAACAGTTTTGTAAACATCGTTGACGGAAATGTGAATTGGTTTCCTGAATATGAAATTGATTTAGGCGACCAAAGTGTTTTACCGACCGATATTAATCCTTTACGTGTTGCAGGAAGCGGAAGCAGCTCGCTCTTTAAACGAGATTATGCCGGCGGAATGGTTCTTTGTAACACTTCTTCAAATACTATGGCCTATACCTTGAGCGGGAATGGCTGGAACAGGGTAGTTACCTCAGGAGGCGGAGCGGTAAATGCAAGCGGGCAGATTGCAACACAGAATATTCAGCTTGTACCCGTGAGCGGAAGTATCAGCGTTAATGCATCAGATTGTGTCATATTGAAAAATATGTCACCCGCAGGAATCAATGAATCAGAACTTACTGAAAACAATTTTTCAGTTGCTGAAGATTTAAGTTCCGGAGAAATTACCATACTTCTACAAAGTGCAAATAATATTCCATGTGTTGTGAACATGTTTGACGTGAAAGGCAGTATCGTTAAAAATATTTTTTCAGGAGAGATAGCTGCAGGAAAAACAGAATTAAGAACAGACCTGGAAGGATTAACACAGGGAGTTTATTTTATCTGCTGCACAGGCGGAATTAACCGGTCAGGAAAAGTTTTGAAATTTTAAAAAGGGAATCAATTCCTTATTCCTGTATACAGTGCTTACTCTTAAAAGAACCAACGGAAACGATGCAGACTTAAAAGCATTAATCATCCAGCTTGATCAATTTCTTTGGAGTGTTTACAACAAGGGCATGGGGTATTACGCGCAGTTCAATTCTGTGGATGCAGAGAACGAGGCAGTGGTTGTATATGATAAGGACAGACCTGTTGGTTGCGGCTGCCTGAGAGAATACGACACAGACACGGCTGAAGTAAAAAGAATGTTTGTGCTGCCCGCAGAAAGAAAAAAAGGAATTGCGTCTTTAGTTCTTAATGAACTGGAGAAATGCGCGAAAGAACAGGGCTATAAAAAAGTAATCCTTGAGACCGGGGCAAATCTTGCCGAAGCTGTGAATCTCTATCGCAAGCATCAATATGAAATTACTGACAATTATGGGCCGTATATTGGAATAAAAGAAAGTGTGTGCATGAAAAAAATAATTTCTTAGCGATGAATCTCATAAACAAATTGTGAGAACTTGCTCTTTTACAACGTGAGCAAAATTCTATACTTTACTAACCTCTGTGTTTTTTCAGTTAAAGATGCCGAGGTACTTTACAAGAAAGTAAATCAAAAGAATGAGTAAGGCCAGGAAAATGAGCCAGAGCAAGCCATCGCCCAGTAAGGAGATAACTACAAGAATTAAAACAATAAGAAGCACGACTAGCAAGGTGTGGTCATCATCATTGCTGCTGTTTTGCGACTGAATTCCTTTATAGTCTTTGGGGACAAATTTTGCAATATTTATATCATTAAAAATCTGCTCCATTGTCGCAGGAGCTGCTGCTTTTTTCTGAACGCTATTTTCAGTTACTTTTTTTTGCGCATTGTCTTTGTTTCCGGCAAGAGAATTTTTTTCTTTCAATTCATTTTCTGATCGGGTCAGGAACGGTTTGGCCGGAACTGCCTTTGCCAGCTTTGTTTCTCCGGGGACTGTGTAAGGTACTTTTTGCTTATTGAAATATGTATAACGCATCTCCGAACAGGATGTGAGCAATATGGAGATTGTAAAAAGTAAGACCGTTATTACAAATATCAGGAAGGATGTAAACGTGCTGTTGTTCTTCATGGGTAAATGAATTTTTTTCAAAAATATATTCACATATACCGAAATATTTTTTCTTGTAAGATAATTTATAAACACCTATGATTTCATAAAGAGGTGCTCTTCCGGGAGCCGGAATTTTTACATAGAGTTCATACATCTTTAGTATTTTTGACTTCCTGTAAAAGCCATCATCAGTCAGCAATTTTCATAACCTATGATTCAAAAGTCAACACTTCAGTTTCTCAAAGACCTGAAAAAAAATAATAACAAGCCGTGGTTCGATAAAAACAAACCTCGCTATGAAGAGGCAAAAAAAAATATCGAGTCGCTGGTCGAGGCATTTCTTGCTAAGTTCTCAGCTATTGACAAGCGCTATGCAAAGTTATCGGCAAAGGATTGTGTCTTCCGTATTTACCGTGACGTCCGCTTCTCTCCCAATAAGACTCCTTACAAAACGCATCTTGGCGCTGGTATGTCTCCCGGAGGAAAAAAGATGAACGAGCCGGGTTACTACCTGCATATTGAGCCGGGCAAGGCATTCCTGGCGGGCGGTATGTGGATGCCTCCCACCGACCAGTTGAAGATGATTCGGCAGGAAATTGTTTACAGCGGAAAAAAATTCAAGAAGATTATTTCAGACAGCGCCTTCAAAAAATATTATGGAGGGCTAGACGATGAATATAAGCTTGCGCGTCCCCCGAAAGGCTATGATAAATCACATCCTGATATTGAACTGCTTAAGTACAACAGCTATATTGTGTGGCATCAATACAGTGACAAAGATGCAACCTCAAAGAATTTTGCCGGTGAACTTAGTAAAGGAGCAAAGATTATGAAGCCATTCATTGATTTTCTGACTGAAGCGGTTTCAGTTTAATTTCACAAGCAGAATTTATTTTTGCATATCTAATCAAATCAATTGTTATGAAAAAGAAACCCATTTTATTTACGCTTGCAATAGTTGCAGCGCTGGCAACGTCTTATGCATTCATCTCTTCAGGAGAAAAATATGAAATGCTTCCTATCGGAAAGAAAGCTCCGAAAGCCGATGTAAAGATGACAGACATTTCAGAAAAAAAAATTTCACTCAATGATATTAAAAAGGATAACGGGCTGCTCGTTATTTTCTCGTGCAATACCTGTCCGTTTGTGCTGGCTTGGGAAAACCGCTATCCGGCACTTGGAGAACAATGCACAAAAAATAAAATCGGCATGGTGCTCGTCAACTCCAACGAGGCACGCAGAAAAGGCGATGACTCGATTGAAGAAATGAAAAAACATGCTGCCGATAAAAATTACAACAGCTTTTACACCATGGATGAAAATTCTGAGCTGGCCAATGCATTCGGAGCGAAGACGACTCCCCACGTTTATCTTTTTGACAAGGATATGAAGCTGGTTTACCGTGGCGCCATTGACGACACCGAAGGCAGAGACGATGTTTCTCCGAAAGAGCTTTACCTTAAAAATGCCATCGACAACCTGGCTGCAGGAAAAAAAGTTGACCCTGCTGAAACAAAATCGGTTGGCTGCAGCATTAAGAGAGTATCGTAAAAAATCTTTCAATTTTTTTAAATCAAAAATCCCAGCTATCCGGGATTTTTTGTTATTGCTTTTTAAACATCGTTGTAGCAGGATGAAATCCTTTCCAGGAATGCCAGAATTCCTGGTATGCCTGAATGGGTTGCAATTGCTTGCCTTTAAAATAACCTCCCTCGCAAACGCCGGAATAATTCCACAGTGAATTGGTTTGCAAATCCTGCATTCTGCCTAATGAATCATTCCTGGTAAAAATCAACACAGAATCTCCGACAGTACTTTTCCAGGCAGAGAAGGAAATATTATCGCTGTGAAGCGAGAGCAAAATGGGAATATTATTAATGGTGTCGTTTATTAATTTCAGTTTCAACAAATCATTCCAATCGTAAGCGCGGGAGGAATTATGTATGCTGATTCCAACTACCCACGACTTCTTTTGCCACGAGCCGGTATCCCTGCGTTCAAGGTCGCTGTCAATGGTGCCCTCATCAAATTTTTCAAGGCCTTCATACTTCTTGAGGAATGAACTGTCTCGCTGAAGCACCCGTGTATTCGGATAAATAGAAATCCATTCGGCCAATGTCATCTGCTGCGAAAATATTTCGTGTAAATAATTTCCTTTCATCGGACCTGCTACGGCCTCACCGTTCACTTGCCTCCACCATGATTTTGTGGTTTCATCCTCGAACATTGCATTAAAATGGTCCATACCCACCAGCCGGAAGTGCTGAAATTTTCCCTGTATAAAAGGGCTGAAAGCTCTGCCTGTTCTGCAAACTGTGCAATACGTAATCAATACCGGAGTGCTCCCAATAGTGTCCTGTACCTGGTGATGATATCCTATTATCTCAACAGGATATGCTTTTGCTTCTCCGTTTTGTTCAACCCCTATTACCAATTGTGATGTCGGTATCTTATTGGATGATGTGTCCAGCAAAACTTTATGTTCAGGGATGTAAAACATTTTCTCTGCAAGAAATTTATAATTGAACAGATAAAATATAACAGCATAAAGCAAAACCGGCAGCAGCACAACAATCTTCTGAATCCGTTTTCTCTTCTTCATGTAATAATAGAATGGAGAAATAATGAGAAGAATTCCGGCAATGCGGAAAAGAAAAATATAGTTATACAAAAAATAAGCGGCAGCAATCCGCTCATCTACCTGGCTTCCCGGAAAAGGCATTATCCAATATACGCGCAGTATCTCAGGAATTATCAGGATAAGAATTCCAAGGGTAAAAAATATTGCTCTCATGCGTAAAGGGTCTTTATATCTCCTTGCAAAGAGTTCAACGCAGCACTTAAAATTATTCTACCACAAACATTCCGTTGCGGATATGGTTTGCGCTTCGGGCAGAGTAGAAATAAGTGCCTCCAGAAAAATGAGCCGAAGGAATTTCTGCTGATTTGAAAAACTTTTTATTGTAAAGCTCTCTTCCTGCAGCATCGGTAATCCGCAATGTAATTTCCTCCTTCAGTGATGTTTTAACTATAATGTTATTTCCGTTTGCAGAGGGATTAGGATAAACAACAACCTGCTCTTCAAAATTTTCTTCAGGATGGTTTTCTGTTGCAGCATCGGGAGCGCCCGAATTAAGTATTACCAGCTGACCGAATGTACCAATCGAAACCGGGAAATAAAAAGCTACATCACCGTCAGAGCCTGCTGTAACAAATTCTGCACTGTCGCTGGCAGGCCCCCAGGTTGGTCCGTCCTCACCCATACCCCTGTCGTATAGTTTGAACAACGATGGAACGGAAGCATCTGGCGGAGTTATAGCTCCGAAATTATCCAGCCGAAGTGTATCGGGCAGGGAGAATACCTGGTTGGCTCCGTAGTTGTCAACAGTCCAATAGCTGCGGCTTGCAATGTAAGGTGCCGGCAGCTGGTCGGGATGCAGATTGATTCTTGTAACGACAACTTCTCCCATAGGAATTACTGAGGCGGGGGGGAATGAAACTGAAAAACCCGTTCCAGGAAATGAAGTTGTACCAGTAGAATTGATATTGGTGCGGTAACTTGTACTTGAGCCGCCTCCGAAAGGACCGGTAGAAACAACTCTGGATGCTCCATTATGCAGCGAAGCATGGCGAGTCCCTACCCTATCGATTACGATTCCGCTTTGCTCATTGAACTGGTAATATGCAATAAGAGAAGAATCATTTGCAGGAATCTTTAACAAATGCATCTGTTCACGGATTTCATCCTGCGATAACGGGCGATTATAAACGGCAACTTCGTCAATCAATCCTTTAAAATGTCTTTCGCCGCAACATGCATCGTATCCAAACAGCAGGTTGGAATCAAACTCATCAGGAGGAACGGTTACGCTTTCCTGAAAGAAATATCCATTCACATAAACCCTAATGTAATTGGGTGCAACAACATAAGCTATGTGTGACCATTGATTATCGGGAACATACAACCCGGTGGGGACATCCCAGTGATGCCCATCCCAGTGATACCGTATTTCATTATCGCTTTTTATACTAAATCCTGAAGTAGAAATACCGCCGCGTGTAAAAACAAGTCCTGCCCAATCGTTTTGCGGGCCGGCCGGTTTTATCCATGCAGTAATGGTAAGCTGATTAGAGTTAAGATTAAGTGGAGCGGCAGCAGCAAAACCGGTTACTCCGTCCAGGCTAAGCGCCATGCCGGGAACGGTATCGGGAGCGCATCCGTTTCCAACAGTAATAAAATTATTGAGCGTTTGCGAGGCGCTGCCATATGTATCGGTAACCGTAAGGGAAACGCTGTAACTGCCCGGTGCGGAATAAAGCACCCACGGCTCGCGCAGAGAAGATGAGGAAGGATTTCCCCCGGGAAAACTCCATTGCCATGTTACATTGCTGTCGGTGACGGCAGAATGGTCGTGGAAGAAAACCGTATCGCGCAGGCAATATATTTCGGTGTTGCTGGCGCTGATGGTAGCAACCGTTTGCGGCGGCTCATACAAATCACATTGCCATACGCTGCGGTTCGTTGCGTTAAGAATTTTTCGTTTGCGGTAATCAATCAGCAATGTGTTCGATGAAGTGCTTGCCGGCAATGAGGTATTGTACAGCTGCCAGTCACTCATTGAAGAATTACGGTAATAAACTGCCCTGCGCGTTCCGATATAAACTCCATCGGTGCCACGCTGATATTCTATATTGGTGATATATTCACCGTTGAGAGTTGGAGTAGTGATATTATTCCATGTTGTTCCTCCATTCGAGGAGAAATATGTTTTGTACCCATTGAGATTGGGGTAAGTAGAACTTTGCATGGTGCGTACCAACCAAATGCGGTTGTCATCTTCTGTGCTTACGGCAATGTCAAAAGGAGCCCAATAATTGTTATTTAATAATGAGTTGGGTGGTGTAACATTTGTCCAGTTGTTTCCGCCATCAGTTGTTTTGAAAAGCTGCTTGATGCCAAACCAGTCCTGGTAAAGCACTGCATACATTACATTGGGATTATTCCATGATAATTCAATGGCGGTAACTTTTCCGGGGCCTAAGGTGTCGAGCAAATTAAAGGTGACACCGTTATCGTTGGATACCCAAATGCCGTTGCCGTTGCCGATATAAATTCTGTTGTAACAGAAAGGGCTGTTTTTCATATTTGACGATTCGCCTGTCCAATAAGAAGTAGACGGCAGCATTCCGCACGTAACCTGGTTGAGCCCTACCGATGCATTGCCAGAGAGCTTATGCTTTCCGTAATCAGAAAAAATAATTCGCGGGTAAGCATAATTCACCGAGCCCAGAACATTATCGCCTCCCATGGTAGAAAGCCAGCCATTGTTGTATGTATTGAAATCCTTAAGCATGGTTCCGTTGTGATAGGTTCCGCCTACCATCACTTCATCACCGTCCCATTCTCCGATACCGAAACCCCAGAAATCGGTGCCGGCAATACCAACCTGCTTACGCGTTATCGTATCAGCGCGGGAGGATGAATAAAAAATTCCTCCATCACATGCCCACCACCAGTCGTTACCATAAAAATGGCAATCATGGATATCGGCATGAACATAATCTACCTTATAAGAATGGCTCCAGTTGGAAGGGCAAATCCATGTAACTCCTCCATCGTGAGATACCCAATGATTCACCGCACAAGCATGAACTTCATTAGAATCGAAAGGAGAAACTTCAAGAGCAAGGTCATAATAATATTGTCCTCCGTCATCAGCTCCCCATTCGCTCCAGGCGCAGAGATTTTTATTGCTTGCTGAATCAGGGTGTCCGCAAGGCCCGGTGCCACAACACTGGAATGTCCAGTTTTCACCCGCATCATGGCTTACATAGATTCCATATAGTCCCGATGTAGTGTCACCGGCAACCGCTCCGGTAGCGTAGGCATAAATAATATTTGGCGCTGCCGGTGTCACGGCAATTTCCGTTCTTTTTTGTTCATCGGGCCCTACTGCAACCGGATACCCGCCCTGACGAATTGTAAATGTTACTCCCCCGTCTGTTGATTTATAAAATTCCGTTCTCACGCCAACCTGCTTAATTGCATATATCACAGAAGGATTTCCCGGCTGAATTTCTATTTCCTGCCAGACGCCCGATTGAAGTTGTATCCAGTTTGCACCTCCGTCAATGGTCCTGTACAAGCCGAAATTAGTTGCCGTCCAAAGCTGAAGCACATCCACCGGTGACATTACAATATCGGTTGCATTAGTTACCTGGTTCTGAAATGCTGCATTGCCCGTAACATTCCATGATAAACCACCGTCCGTGGTTTTGTAAATTTTACCTCCACCGTTAAAATAAACTATATCGGGATTTGACCAGTCAATCTCAAGTGCCTTTACCGTGCCAATCATCATGTTATCAGTAAGCGGAATCCACGTTGCTCCTTTATCAACCGTTTTCCAGACACCCGCATTTGCAGTGCCCGCATAAAGTATAAGCGGGTTCGATGCCGATTGCTCTACCGTGTAAACATGTGCTGCGCCCGCTGCATAGCTTCTGCTCGCTGCCTCCTTATCAAAATCAAAAGGGCCAATACATTCCCATGAAGCGCTTCGCTGGCCCGAAATATTCTGCAGGTATTTTTTTTCGGAAAATTTTTCTTCATCGGGTGGAAGTCCAAACATGCTTCCATTATTGTCGCGTGTGTGCATCATTGCAAGCCGTTTGTACTCTTGCGTCCATGTGTTCTTTTCAAAAGGGTGTTCGGCATAATATTTTTCGTACGCATCATGAACAAGGCCTATATCAGCATTGGGCTGATGCATTAGCTGAACCCATTCGGGAATGCCTTCCGAAACGTCCTGGCTAAAAGCAGTTGCTATAATGGAAAAGGAGAAAAGAATAAAAAGGTATTTCTTCATGTTGGTGGAAAAGGAAATCAAAAGTATGACTTTTTACCGGAACAGCACCTTGAATGAACAGAGCACCATTCAGACATTTTATTCATATTTAAGTATTTAGATTGTCTGTCGAAAACCTGAAAAATTACTTCTTATACCTTGGCTGGTAGAGTTGTATGTAAAAGTTCCCCGGTACTTTAAAATGAGTAACCAATCCATATCCGTGGTCCTCAATTTTGCCTTTGAACTTTACGCCTTTTGCCTTGAGCTTTTTTACGGTCTGTTCAATGTTGTCGCAGTAAAAAGAAATATCGGCCGTCCCCGAAGGCGGGTCTCTTTTATCGTTGGGATGGCATCCCAAATCGGCTTCAGGCAAATCAAATATAAGCCAGCCACCGCCTACATCAGTTGCTTTAAAGCCGAGCTTGTCGCGCAGAAATTTTCTTAGCCCCGATGCATTGGAGCTGTAAAACATAGTATGAACGCCTTTAATCATGTGATTATGAATTTAGGTTTTTATAAAATGAATTTCGTGCTCGGGAACAAATCTACAACTAAAGAATGTCTACCTGACTTGTACAACATTCAAATGTCCTTCTATATTTTTTAAAGCATCAGCAACCGGTTTTATATCAGCGAACTGAACTTTTAAAATATGGTCTTCGGGCAAGGGATACCATACCAATGCCTTATCATAATTAAGATTCAAAGAATCAGAAAAAGGGTTCATAAAAATATAGACGTATTCTTTTCTGCTCGCTGAATCATTTCCGGACAAACAATAATCCAATTCAACGCATGAATCAGAAGAAGGAGCGAACTTAAATTCAAGCAATATTTCTTTGGCATTAAGAGGAATATAATATGCCGAAGTTTTTCCCCTGGCGGTTGGCAATGCTCCTATCGGGATATTTTTTTTTGTATCATAAATAACGTTCAAAGCCTGAAATTCTTCCTCCCTGAAATTATATAATCCTTTCCATTTAAATAATCTTCTGAATCCATTTGCAAAAAAAGAAATCGCATTATAGACAACGAGTAAAAAGAAAAACACAGCGCCTGTAAGCCAAGCCGTTATTTTTATCAGGTTATTAAAAATATTTTTCATCCGGTTCTTTTCAGGCATAAAATTCATTCATCCTCGATAACCTGAAGTTAAAAAACAAAAAAGGAATTTTTATCAGCGTCAACGAGTAATGTATCCACAGGTCCGTTATTTTTTCCTGGAATTGCGGCAAATGACTGCGATATTTTTTTAACCAGTACTGATAAGGATAACAATGCGAAGGTTCATCTCGTTCAATCACCCTGAAAATTTTATTGAGTTCCGGGTTTTTTTTTATGATGTCCATCTGTAATAAATTATGCACTTGCTTCATGCCTCTGAATTCGGTCATCATCACCAGGCGGCAGAGCTTGAAGAAAAGCACATCACTCCCCAGGATTTCTTCCCTGTCAAGGTTCTGGATATTCTTTTTGAAAATGTGATTGATAAATAAATCAACATAACCGAAAGCAGGGCCAATTTTAAAAGGCATGCGGTCGTTTTTTTTAAAATAATTTCTGAACATCAGATAATGCTTTCGCTCGTCATCACAATGTTTTTCCACCGCCCTGATAAATTCGTTTTCTCCAGGGAATTTTATTTTAATGGAGTTGATGAGCCGTTCCAGCTCTTTGTATCCTGTATATTCATTATAAAGATATACTGACACGAGCAAGTCATTGAAGCGTCTACGTAATGATTGCATTTCAGATAAACTTTTGACTAAATATTAAACACTGCTTTAAACTCTACAATCATTTCATCATCTATTTTCATTCCGAGCAAGCTGGGGCGTTCTACTTTGTAAGCGTCCAAACTTATCGGGAACGAGCCGGTCACTGTGAGCTTATTTCCCTCTGTCTTCTGTTCCCCGTTAAAATTTATTTCTTTAGTAATACCGTGAAAGGTCAGATTGCCTTTTATATCCAGCTTCCCTGAAGAGGAATTAACAGAGCTGCTTATAAATTTTACGGTAGGATATTTAACTGCTTCCACAGCTTCCATCGCATTCGAATCGCGATTTGAATTTTTGCTGTCAAACGAAGACATCTTTGCCGATACAGCAACTTTATCAATCTGCTTTGTCTCTGAATTGTAATCAATGTTGCAAACAAAATTATCAGAGACAGCCGTTGCATCATGAAAAGGATGTTTCACCGTGTATTGAATTGACGAGATGGTTTTATCGGCAGAAATAATTTTTCCTTTGAGAACAAAAGAAATGTTTGCTGCTACCACAAGGAGCAAGCTGAGTTGGATAACTTTTTTCATTGCATTAAATTTAAAAAATCATAACAATCATCGCGCCAGCAAGCGAAGCGGTAGCAACATAAGCCGAAACCTGGTGAACTGTTATCAAATCATAGTTATGTGTGGCCAGGTAACGGCCAAAACTAGCGGTGGCTATCATGGCTGTCAGGTGAACATAGGCAAGCGTTTTGTGAACCCTGATAGAGCTCCATCCTCCCTTATCCTTCCGGATAATCAAAGGCGGAGGTGCAAGCAATTGCAGCAGCGCTGTGGTTCCATAAAGGCCTGCCGTTGTCACACCGAATACATCCATCTTATGCACGTACTCATAATGGCCGCTTTTAATTTGCTGTCCGAAATAAATTGTCGTACCCATCGCTGCCACGGTAACAATTCCCAGGAACTGATGCATCTTGAGCATAGTGCGTCTTACCCGCAACTCCTTTTGCCTGCCTTCGGGAGTAAGAGGCGAAATTTTTAATGTGCGCATCAGGCCATGCTCTCCCCAGAAAGCTTTTTTTACAAATCCCATTTTTTCGGGCAGAAGCTGTTGCGGTGATTCTTCAACGCCCAGCAGCAAGCTATCAACTTGCGCTTTTACACCATTGGAGAAAATCAGCAGCATGGCAAATACGATAAAAAATTTCTGCGTGGTTTTCATAATGATAAGCGACCCCTAAAGAGTTAAACACCCTTCAGGGGTCCGGATTCTATATACAAAGATAACTTTTTGTCCTGTTCTCTTTTATATTAATTGACGAGTCTTGGGGCAATAAGGTTGCTAGAGAATGAAATTATTTTTCGTCTCCGCCCTGCAGGTTCCTTTAGTTGTAAATTCAGGATTGCATTTTCTTAAAAATAGTTTTAAAAATATAATATAGCGATACAAGCAAAAAGACGCCTCCTAGCACTGCTACAATTGAAGAGCCGGCAGGAAAATCATATTTGTAAGAAACGAATAATCCGAATAACGCACCGAGCACACTGAGCAGCGCAGCAAGAAGTACCACCGAAATATTTTTTTTCGCCAGCATGAGGGCGGCAACCGCCGGAATAATGAGAAACGAAAACACAGGAATCACACCACTGATCCGAACAGCAAACACAATGCTCAGCCCGATGGAGATGTAAAAAAGAAAATTCCATAGATTAAAAATCCCGATGGCGTGATTTTCTTTTTTCTCAAAACTTTCCGTGAGCGCAAAAAACTTTTTATGAAACAGGATATGCAGCAGGGCAATTGCCCCGAGTACTGCTCCAATCAATTTAATTTGTTCCATGCTCACCGATAAAATATTTCCAAACAACACTTCCTGGATATCCGAATCGCCATGAGGAGTTTTTGAAATCAGCATCACCGTTGCGGCAGAAGCAACAGCGTAAATAATTCCGATGATGGCCTCCAGCTTCAACCTCCGGTCGCGGATGTTGATGAACGACATAAGGAATGCCCCCAGCAGCGCAAACAAAATAGGAATAGAAGTTTTCCCATAGCCCACATAATCGGAGAAGGCGACACCGAGCGAAGAAATCTGTCCGAGGGCGAGATCAACGAAAACAATTCCTCTTCCCACCACGTGAACACCGAGATAAGAGAGGACAATACCGACAATTACACTGACCATAAATGCCTGGGTTATGAAGTCGAGTTGAAACATCTGGAACATAAAGAGAGAAGTTTAGAATTTGAGGTTTAGAGTTCGTTGCGGATTGTTAAAAGCAAATAGCTGCTACTGCAATGCATTGGTTAGTTGATGGATGTTGTAATCAAATACATCAAAATACGTTTTCACAGAATCGAATGCACCTGCAGAAGTTGCAAGCGTCAGCACTTTTGCCCCGGTTTGTTTTGCAACAACATCAGAAGAAGAGGTGGTAAAATACGGAGAAGAAATAATCACCTTAATATGATTGTCTTTCACTTCACCGATAATTTTTACAAGCTGTGACGGAGTTGGCGGAATGCCCGGTTTGGGTTCAAGGAAATCTACAACCTGCAAACCAAAACGGTTTTCAAAATAGCACCATTCGTTATGATAAGCAATGATTTTCGACCCCTTGTATTTTGCCATTTGTGCATTCCATGTTTTCAATTTTGTATCAATGGTTTCGTTAAAAGTTTTCAGGTTTGCTTCAAAAAAAAATTTGTTCTCAGGAGAAATCCGTTCCAGCCCGTCACAGATATTTCTTGCAATTTGCTTTCCGTTCAGCGGGTCCAGCCAATAATGAGGGTTGCCGTAGATATGAATATCGCCTTCTCCCCTGTTGATGCTTGACGGAACCTGCATGAGCTGAACCCCGATGGATGCATCGACATACCCGGCATTGCCTTTCTGAATTTTCGGATTACGCGAACTCGCCAGCAGAGGAGGCGACCATCCGGTTTCCAAATCCAAACCAACGGTTATAAATACATCGGCATTAGAAAGTTTGATGATATAACTCGGCTTGGGGTCTACAAAGTGTGGATTCTGATACCCGGTGGCAATGCCAAACACATCCACTTTGTTTCCGCCAATAAACTCAGCGATGCTTTTCAAATCCTGTGTTGTTGCAACCACATGAATGGTTCCCGCAAAAACTTTTGTCATCATTATTGCCATGGCAGCGATGATTAAACTTATTTTTCTTTTCATAGTTTTATTTTTTTATTTTTAATTCTGAATACCTAATTCTACATCAATATTGGTGGGCTCCATGCGTTCCTATCACAAAAATCCACCGAAGAAATACAGAGGAAAAATTTTTCTTAAAGTTGTTTAATTCGTCTTCTTCGTTTGCCGTAGTATATTTTCCCTGGAGTTCTATTTTCTGAAACTCAGTAGCATACCATCCCAACGTTACCGATGCCGCCTGCTCCACAAACTGTTTTGAAGAGGGCAGATTGGTGTAATCGTATCGCGCGGTCACAAACGTGCGTTTAGAAACCTGCTTGTTAATAAGTGAATACCAGCCGATGGATTTTACCGTTTTATCCAGGTAATCCGCTCTGCTGAAATAAAACTCATTCTGAAATGTAAAGGACTTGTACGTATTGAACTGAACCGGTTTCCATTTGTACGTGAGGTCAACAGCGCCAATATTCGTACTGTGCTGCGAATAATTTGCACCGGAGACTCCTGTCAGTCCAAGTTCAAGCGTTGCATTTGAAGTAAGGTCCCAGAAATTCTTGAGCTTAACGAGTCTGAGATAATTATTCTCTGTGCTTCGTGCAAAACTCGGATTGTCTCTCGGTCCGTCTGTCAGTTCCAATGTGAGCTCCTGGAAGAAAGCATGATTCGGCAACAGCCAGCTTACAGAAATTCCTTCATCATTCAGTCCTTCTTCTCCGAAAAATCTCACGTAAGCATTCGGCATGTCAACAAAAAAAAGTGCATGCGGATGAACGGAATTAATTTTTCCGAGCATCTGTTTAAACTTTCCCGCTTTCAATTGCAGATGCCCCGGCAGGGAAAGCGTGGTGAGATAACCTTCTTCCACTTCGGCGCCAAATTCTCCCGTCTCAGCATTGCGGGAGAATGAAATAAAAAAATCCGCCCGCGCATACGGGTCAACAACAGATTGCAACGAAATTTCGGCTTCATGAAGCTCGGCATTAAAGTTTCGCTTTTGGTTACTCGTGTAATTTATTCTGAAGTCGCCAATGGCGCTGATGTCGGGGTTTGCAGAAGCAGCGCTTCGTGCAGGCGCAGCAGGTGCGCTTGCCTGTTGCTGCAGCTGATTTTGAATCTGCAACAACAGAAGAGAGTCCGCCCTGGTGCTGTCTGTCTGCGCCCGTGCAGCGTAGAACAGCAATAGGAACAACAGTGCTAAAAATATTTTCTTTCTCATAGAAATGATTTTAAGAATAAATGAAATTAATCAGAAAGAGGAAGTTTCTTTCTGCATTTCGTCCCGGGAATTCGGGAACTTTATCAAATCAAATGAGCGAAGGAGGTCCCCTGAAAAATAAAAACGGGGAAAAAGAAAAACAGTACTGCCTTATATCTGCGATTTTTTTACAGGAAAAGACAGCAGAGAAAACAAAAGAAAAATTATTTACAGAATGATAGAGCGGTGGAGAAGAAAGCTGCAGGGAGTCGCAATGGTGATGCGGCTTGCTTACATGATGCGCACATGCATCGGTGTATATAACATCCCGCGTATCTTCATGTTGATAGAGTTCATGAAGCAAATCCTTCGGAGCAATATAAAGTGAAATTGCCGCCAGAAGAAAAAGAGAAATTAATCTTCGAAAGGATTGCATGAGACGCCAAAAATAGCAAATGTGTTTTTACTTAGAAAACTTAACAGTTACGCTCATGACGAAATCATAAATCAGGAGAAAAGGTTAATTTTTTTCCTTTGGCTTGCTGATAGCAAAATAAAGCAGCGCTAGCGTGGCTCCTGCTGCTGAAAACAGGAATACCGTTCCTGCACCCGCAGCAACCCAAATTGCTCCCGCAATAGTGCTGGCTGCCAGCAATGCCAAGCTGGTCATACCCGAATAAAAACCGAGCGCAGTAGCGCGTTCGTCTTTTTCACTCAGGCGGCTGACCCATGCCCGTGAAACTGTTTCGGCAACGGCAGAATAAACTCCATACAACACAAACATAACAAAGACCTGGTATGCCGATGATGCGAAAGCCATGCCTGAATATGCAGCGGCAAAAAAGATAAGGCCAAGCATAAATGTTTTTTTCATTCCCATTCTGTCGGCAAGCACGCCGGCAGGAAACGCAAGCAAAGCATAAACCAGGTTATAAAAAATGTAGGCAAGAATTACCTGCTCATCTGAGGCGCCTGCATTCTTGGCTCCTAAGAGAAGAAACACATCTGAGCTGTTTATCAGGGCAAAAGCAATTAATCCCACTACAGTATGCTTATACGCAGAAGAAGATTTTTTCCAGTATCCGAAAAACGAAAACAGTTTGGGCATAGAATTTTTATCCGAGCTGCTTTCTGCTCTTTTTTCCTTAATGAAAAAAAGTAATGATACTCCGGCGATTGCGGGAATAAAAGCATACAAAAAAAGCTGCTTGTATGCTCCGGGATTATAGTGCAGGTAAATGAGGGCCGCCAGCGGGCCGAGCGCAGCGCCAAACGTATCCATGGCGCGATGAAAACCGAAAACTTTACCGCGATGTTCTGCATCGGACTCATGCGTAAGCATGGCATCGCGTGCAGCCGTGCGGATTCCTTTCCCCAACCGGTCGGTGCTGCGCAGGAAAAATATCGCGGGCACGGAGGTGAACAGCGCGATGAGTGGTTTGGAAATCGAACTGAATAAATATCCAATAATCACAAACGGCAATCGCCTTCCCGAAACATCTGACCATTTTCCGAAATATCCTTTTGATAAGCCCACAACTGCCTCTGCAATTCCTTCCATCATTCCAATCCATAGTGCAGTAAATCCTATACTGGTAAGAAAAACCGGCATAACCGGGTACAGCATTTCGCTGGAGATATCGGTGAATAAACTTACCACCGAAAGTGCTATGACAACGCGGGTGAGGAAACGATATTTCACAAAATATTTTGTGCGAACTTACGGGAAAGAGTTTAGAGTAAAGGATGGCAAATTTCAATAGCTTTGCCGCATTATTAATTTCGATTTGAAAATTTGAAAATCCTTTTGAGCAAATTTTTATTTTATTGTACATTGTACTTTGTACTTTGTACTCAATTCTCCTTCTCCCAAAACTATTTCCAGCAGGAAGTAAAATATACAATTAATGTTTCGCTCAACGATATTAAACATGAACTGTCTGCTTTCGAAACCGTTATTTACATCAACAACTCACCGGATGAATTGAAAGAAATTTACTTTCACCTATGGCCTAATGGATACAAGGACAATGAGACCGCACTGGCACAACAGTTCTACAGGCAGGGAACCCGCAGAATGCTGGATGCCGACGAAAAAGATTTGGGGTTTATTGACTCACTGAATTTCACTATTGATGGAGAGACCGCACAATGGAAATATGATTCGCTCCATATTGATATCTGTAAAATAATTCTCAACCGCCCGCTTAAAAGCGGTGACAGCATTTCAATCTCCACTCCTTTCCGGGTAAAGCTTCCCTCCTCCACCCTTTCCCGCCTCGGGCATGATAAGCAATCCTACCAGATTTCGCAGTGGTATCCCAAACCGGCTGTGTATGATAAATACGGCTGGCATCCCATTCCTTTTCTCGACCAGGGAGAATTTTATTCCGAGTTTGGTTCGTTTGAAGTGAGCATTACTCTTCCGAAAAATTATGTCGTGGGCGCCACCGGTGATTTGCAAACCGAAGATGAAAAAATGTTTCTTGAGAAAAAAATCAATGAGACAAAAAATATTTCTTCGTACACAAAGGACATGACGATTCCGAAGTCGGATGTTGAAACAAAAACCATACGCTTTATCCAGAATCATGTGCATGACTTTGCATGGTTTGCTGATAAGCGTTATCATGTCCTGAAGGGTGAAGTTGAACTTCCGGTATCAAAAAGAAAAGTGAGTACCTGGATAATGTTCACTAACTATGAGGCGCATTTATGGAAAGACGCTTTGCAATATTTGAATGATGCAACGTATTATTATTCTCTCTGGGTTGATGATTATCCGTATAATAATATAAGTGCTGTGAGCGGAAGCATTAGTGCAGGTGGAGGAATGGAATATCCCAATGTAACCGTTATCGGTGAATGCGAAACTGAACGTCTTCTTGAACTTACCATTGCGCACGAAGCGGGTCACAACTGGTTTTATGGAATTCTGGGAAGCAACGAACGTGAGAATCCGTGGATGGATGAAGGCATTAACCAGTTTTATGAGTTAAGGTATTCTGAAGCGGTAAGGCACGGAAAAAATGAATCTTTAATTGAAACGACAACACTTGCAAAATTGGTAGGATTTGATACGCTCACTGACAAGAAGCTTGACGAACTTGGCTACCTGATTAGCGCCCGAAGCAATACAGACCAGCCGCTGAATCTCCCGGCTGAAAAATTCAGCGCCACCAATTATGGAACATGCGTTTATTATAAAACAGCGCTGTCGTTTAACTACCTTAAATCATGGATGGGCGATTCACTCTTTGACCGCGGCATGAAAACATATTACGGGAAATGGAAATTCAAACACCCCTCCCCTGCTGATGTAAAAAAAGCTTTTGAAGAAACATCAGGAAAAAGTTTTTCATGGTTCTTTGACGATTTGCTTGGAACGACGAAGAAGATTGACTACAAAATAGTGTCGTGCAAAAAATCGAAGTGCCCTGAAAGTTTTACGGGTAATTGCTGGGAAGTGACTCTGAAAAATAACGGAGGCGTTGCAGGTCCTGTTTCTGTTTCAACGGTCAAAGACAAAAAAAATATTTCCACTCAATGGACAGATGGCTTTACGGGAACAAAAAAAATAAACCTATACGCGATGGATTTTGATAAGGCCGTCATAGATGCAGACCAGGACATTCCCGAAATAAACCGAAACAATAACTTTATTCGCGCGTCAGGTATTTTTAAAAAGTGGAACAAACTTAATTTCCGTTTTGCCGGAGGGCTTGAGAAACCCGCCACAACACAAATATTTTCCTTGCCCGTTATCGGCTGGAATAATTATGACAAGACTATGGCAGGAATTGCAATGCATAATATTTTTGTTCCTGAAAAAAAGTTTGAATATGTCCTGATGCCCATGTACAGCACGCGAACCAATTCCCTGGCTGGTGGCGGAAATGTTTCATACAATTTTTATACAGGAACAAAAACAGGGAAAGAGCACTGGATTAGAAAAATGACGTTAGAGTTAGGAGGGCAATCATATCACTTCGCGGATTTCACAAATACCAGCATTAATCATTTAATTACTGAAGAAAAAACGTTTAGGTTTTCTAAATTGAATTCAGTGTTCACATTTTATTTTAATCCGAAAGAAAAAAATACGGGTTATTCTAGCTCTCTTTCGTTAAGAGTTTCAAGAATTGATAAACAGGCTGCCCACAGTATTTTTTCAGGTTCAGAACTGTGCCTTTGCGACCCCAATACTTTTACATATAACATATTGAACGAGGTAAAATACTTTAACGAAGTAAATTTCCGGGGAGAAAATACGCATGCAATCAACCTATATTCATTTTCTATAGGAATTCGTGAAAACGCAGCTGATGATTTATTTCGCGTTGCCGGTGAAGGAAATTACCGTTTCAGCTATAAGGGAAGAAACCGGGGGTTCGATGTCCGTCTTTTTGCAGGGTATGTTTCATTTGATTCAAAATCTGATTACCGTCTTCGCATGAGTGGATATTCTACAACCCATGATTATGTATATAATTACACACAAGACTACACGTTTGAACATATTTTCCTGGGAAGAACAGAAAGCGAGGGAATTTTGTCGCAGCAATTTGTGGTGGCAGAAGGAGGTTTTAAAGTCCCCACGTATACCGGGCAAAGCAATACATGGCTTGCGGCAATTAATTTTAAAACCAGCATACCCGGGCGTCTGCCCATAAAACTTTTTGCTGACCTTGGTTTGCATGACGAATCAGATACTCCAAAAGACGACAGGCAAGGACTGATGTACGACTACGGAGCAGAAATTACCATCATCTCCCGAATATTTTCAATCTATTTTCCGTTCGGATATTCTGACGACATAAAGCAAGTATATGATGCCAATCCCGATTTGTTCTCAAGCTATTTGCAGAAGGTGCGGTTTGAAATACGGCTGGAAAAACTTAATCCGCTCAAACTGATTCGTAATATTGAACTTTAAAAAATCAGCAAAGAAGATTCATAAATGAAGCCCGGACAAAAGATATATTTTGCTTCTGATTTCCACCTGGGAATCCCAAATTATGATTCCAGTTTAGAGCGGGAGAAAAAAATTGTTCGCTGGTTGGATACTATTAAACATAATGCCGCAGAAATTTACCTACTGGGCGATGTATTTGATTTCTGGTTCGAATACAGCACTGTAGTTCCACGCGGTTTTGTTCGCTTGCTTGGTAAAATTGCCGAGCTTACCGACTCGGGGATACCCGTTCACTGGTTTACCGGAAACCACGACATGTGGATTTTTGATTACATTCCAAAAGAGCTGAATGTGATTTTACACCGTTCCTCCATTCAAAAAGAATACAACGGAAAAAAATTTTATATCGCCCATGGCGATGGGCTCGGACCGGGAGATTACGGGTATAAATTTATAAAGAAAGTTTTTGCAAGTCCTCTGTGCCAGTGGCTTTTTGCACGCATTCATCCCAACCTGGGAATAAGCATTGCCCGTTACTGGTCGGGTAAAAGCAGGATTGCAACCGGACGTAATGATGAAAAATACCTTGGTGATGAAAAGGAATACCTTGCTGTTCACTCAAAAGAAATTCTTTCAAAAGAACATTTTGACTACCTCATTTTTGGACATCGCCATTTGCCGCTTGATATAAGCCTCACCCCCCAGCCCCCTCTCCATGGGAGAGGGGGAGGAGAAAATGCTTCATCGCGCTACATAAATCTGGGCGACTGGGTAAAATATTTTACCTATGCCGTATTTGACGGTAATGAGCTGAAGCTTTTAAAGTTTGAATGAGAGAAAATAAAAAAGCGCCAAAGCTCTGCAGGCCATGACGCTCTAACATGAAAAAACTATTTTTTAATTATTCTCTTTTGAAATAATATTCACAATATTGGTTTATTATTTATCTTCTTGCTATTAGCTGATTATCTAAAAAATTTATTCAAATACGTATCGTATTGCAAGAGAGAAATCAAGATACTCCGGGCCTGGATTTAATAAATCAAGAAACGGGTTAACGTCTATTCCTAAAGTAAGAGGGGCAATAGGAACTTTATATTCCACTCCGAGTACGGCATCAATACCGGCACAAAAAATCCGGTCTCCGTACGGAATAAGCTCGCCATCTCTAAGGCGGTAATAACCTTTAGGGAAATATGCTGCGTGCGCTCCACCCCCGAAAACAATATCCAGTGGAATCTGCAGCAAAGGCATAGTGCAAGGTGTTTGATTTACATAAAGCAACCGTCCTATGTATCCGCCGCGGGCAATCTTGGTTTTCCCGGCAAACAATTCCAAACCTTTGGCGTTGTTTGCATCAAAAAAATATTTAGCAGAAAGACCCGATGAGAATTTTCCCAAGCGGACTCCAATACCGGTATAGTATTGTGCTTGTGATTGTGTTGAAACCAACAGCAATAATGCTGCGAGCAGTGTAACTTGCGTAAGGATTTTTTTCATGACTCAGATTTATTATTTCTGCGCCAAAACTATCCCGCACGCATGCGGCAATGTTTTACTATTTACTGCCTTGTTACACCTGTAAGGTTTGGAGGGTTTTTACTTTAATGAATACGCTTTTAACTGAAAAAGGTAAATTTTAGAGTCGAATGTTGGTTTGGTATAGCTAAGAAGAGATATCCGCGAAGGATTCTGTTACAAAGTCAGTGCATAATAACAAGTTCGCTTCTTACCTTTCCATTTTCCGTTTCAACAATAAGCAAATAAATTCCATTTTCAAGTGAAGAAACGTCAAGATTAAGTGATTTTTTTCCTGAAGCGTTGCTGCTTAACACATTTCGTCCGGCTGCATCAAACAGATTGAGAAGCAAATGCGAAATGTTCTCCTCAACAGAAACCATGAACATTTCACTGGCAGGATTGGGATAAATAAATATGCCTGCAGAAGAAAGTTTATTCATTCCCATATTTATTAATGCATACGGGGCAGAAGTAGCCGAACATCCCACAGAATTGGTGTAAGTAACTGTATAGTTTCCGTTTTGAGTAGGAGTATAAAATTGGCTTGTAGCCCCGGGAATTGGAACACCGTTGAGATTCCACTGAATATTAATGGGCGTGCTTGACATCAGTTGATTTCCCACCATGCTAATGTTGGGAGCGGCCGGTGTTACATGCACGGTAACTGCAATTGTTGTCGTGTCTCCATTCCCGCATGAATTCACAGCGTAGACGGTTATATTACCTGACGTCTGGTTTCCGAATGAAATGGTAATGCACGTATCGCCCTGCCCGCTTGTAATTGTATTACCGGCCGGAACGGTCCATTGATACGAGGTAACTCCGGGTATGGAAGGAATGCAATACACAGAAGTATCGAGCGAGCATGCCGTTTCATTGCTGGCGATTGGTCCGGGCGCGGGAGGCGTGCAGGGAGCAATGTACTTCAGAATAATTCCATTACCTACCGCATAGCCCGTGTCGGCATCGGGAAAATGAATGCCCAGCAATCCTGTGGTAACAAGCGATATCGGAGTCCATGTCGCACCGCCATTGGTGGTTTTAAAAAGAGAGCCAACATCGCCAATGAAGAAACCTGATGATGGTGATGTGAACCATCCCGAGCGGAAATTGGTTCCTGCATTCCCTGTGTATACTGTTGCCCATGTTTGCCCGCCATCTGTGCTGCGAACAATGGTTTGATTTCCTCCTGCGGCTACAATGATATTTGCATCGGCAATGGCAATGCCAAGTAACCCTTGAGCATCGGAGTGTACTGTGTCCCAGGTTGCACCTCCATCGTAAGTGCGGATAACATATCCATTGAGAAACGTACCCAAACTGGAGCAGGCGTAGCCGGTATCCTGGTTCAGGAACCTGATATTAATTAAGTCCTGTGTCAGTGGGCTTGTCTGCTGCACCCAGGTGTTTCCGTAATCGGTTGACTTCAGAATAATTCCTGCGCCTCCGCAGATGTAACCTGTTTGAGGAGTCGGGAAAGTGATGCTGCGCAAAAGATTATTCACTCCGCTGGGCACTGTATCCCATGTTAGTCCTGCATCGAAGGTTCTGATGATTCTTCCTTTTGCACCGCAGGCAAACCCGGTTGTGTCATCGGTAAACCACACCGAGCGCAGCGTATCTGTATTTGAAGTAGTTATAGGTGTCCATGAAGTTCCTCCGTCGGTAGTTTTTCTGATGGTTGCAGGATTACCTACAACGGTCTGTGCGCCTACAACAATTCCGTTAAGAGAGTTTGTAAAAAAACAGCCTCGGAATTCTTCAATGGGCGCTATGGAATTGGTATATATAACGCTCCACTGCGCGGTAGCAACGGTGCATAGAAAAGAGAATAAAATAGAGTAAAATGTTTTCATGTTGTTCGAGTTTGAAAACATAAAAGTAAAAAAAAGAATTTTTAACGGAAAATACCGTGAAAACGGCACCAGGAAAATACCCGGCGACTCGAAACCAAACTGACTAAATCAATTTACCTGGGAGATGTACTTGATCAAGGTACGCTTGGCAAGTGGAAGAAATGTTTCTTCCAGCGGAAGAAGCATATCGGTCTCTATGGCATACGTGGCAGGATTGGGAAGCGTGCGGTTCTCCTGCAAGAGTTCTGTTTTTATAGATTCATAGGTATTGGAAATGCTTTTCTCAAAAGCGGAAATAAACCTGGTGTGGATACCGCGGTAACGCTCGTTCGCGCTCTCAAAAATACTTATTTGGTATTCAAAAACTTTTGTGTCGCTTCGTTTTCCATCACGCAGAAACAAATAACCGCAGTCGGTCTGGAGCGGAACAATACCTATTGGAAAAAATTTTAAATGCTCCTCGAGCAAATCATAAATTTTTTTGCCGATGCGCAGGTGCTGTTCCATCTGCGGTATGGAAAAATCAATGATGGATTCTATTTCCTTCATCAACTCATCGTCCTGGATAATTTTTTCATACGCAATGCTGAATGTTTCCATATCGGCTGATTTGATAGCGGACGGAAAATTTTCGTACAGATTTTTTTTGCCCTCGCGCAATTGCAGCAAATCGCGGTAGTGCCCTATAAGGTCAGAAAGAAAAGGATAAAGCCGGTGTTCTCTGAAATTGTCGTTTACGCTTTGCAAATAAGCCAGCAACAGGTAACGCTTGTATTCAAAGTCGATATGCTTTTCTGTAAGCCATGTTCTGCTCAAGGTATCCATAACCGTTTGTCTTAGTATTTATTAACGAAAATTATGCCGCAATGTTGTTGCAAAATAGATGCAAAACGGAAAGTAAATAACAGAGAGTTATTGAAATCTTACATGAAGTTGCCGCATTTCATTGGATAAGGCCGTTTATTATTGTTGAAAATACATTTTCATGAAAAGACATTATATCCCATCTTCATTTCTATCCATAGTCCTTGCATCCGTGTTGGCACTTTCTTCCTGCGTTCCTTCACGACAATATGACGAGTTGCAGTCAAAAGAAAAACAATGCCGGGACGATTTGGAAAAGCTGAAGGCCGAGAACCGGAATTTAACTTCAACCAATGCTGACCTTAACACCCGCATTGACAATTTATCAAAAGAAAACCAGGGACTCATAAAAGATACTACAAACCTGGGTACGGCTATGGCGCGGCTCAATGGTTTATACAACGAGCTTAATAAATCTTACGACCGTTTGATTTCGAACCAGGAAAAAACTATTGCAGGCAGTAACGCAGAAACAAAAAAGCTGATTGCACAATTGCAGGACGCGCAGGAAGAACTTCAGAAAAAGGAAGACACACTGAATAAGACGAGCAGAGCTTTAAGTGAAAAAGAGCAATACCTGAATGAGCTGAGCTCCACGCTGCACGAACGCGAAAATAAAATCAACGAGCTTCAATCTGTTCTCAACAAGAAAGATTCTGCAGTTGCTGCATTAAAAAATACGGTGAACAATGCTTTACTCGGATTCAAGGACAACGGGCTGAGTGTTTCAGTCAAAAACGGAAAAGTATATATATCGCTTGAAGAGCGCTTGCTTTTCCAGACCGGCAGCACTGAAGTAGATAAAAAAGGAGAAGAAGCGCTGAAGCAGCTTGCCAAAGTGCTGGAGAAAAATTCGGATATAAATGTAATGGTGGAAGGGCATACCGATAACGTTCCCATAACAGGCGGGCCGATAAAAGACAACTGGGATTTAAGTGTAATGCGCGCTACTGCCGTTGTAAGAATTTTGTCGTCCAATAAAAAAGTTGAGCCCTCACAACTAACTGCGGCCGGGCGAAGTGAATATTTTCCTATAGATAAATCAAACACTCCGGAAGCGAGAAAGAAAAACAGGAGAACTGAAATCATCCTTACTCCCAAGCTGGATGAGCTTTTGAAAGTTCTGGGGTCAAATTAAGATTAGGTTCTCTCCAATAAAAAAATCCTCCCGAAATAACAGGAGGATTTTCCCCACATGAAAACCAAAAATTATCTGCTGGCTACTCTGCCGTAAATGTCTCTTTGAGAAAGTCGGAAGCTATATGCCACTTCCAAACTTATATAGGTATAAAGGTCGCTGTACTTTGGGTTGCCCCTGCGGCTGGTTGGCGGCGTAAGCAGTGTACCGTCTGTGCCTCTTCCGGTAGGGTCAGAAATGTAAGTTGCCAGTTGCTGTTTTACCGGGTCATTAGGGAAATTTTTATCAATTTCTGAAGTGGTCGCATAACGCGAACTTACATCGTCAAGATAATCTGTCAGGAAATAATAGAATGCAATCTCTGCAGACAATGTAATTTCTCTCGTCATTCCATACCTGGTTCCGAAGCCTAGAGGAAAGCCCACATTGATTTTAGAATACATTGGGCGGTTGCCTGTTTCTGAATTATCGCCCTGGCCTTCGGTGCGCCAATCTCTAAGGTTGGTTTCATACACACCATCTCTCTCCACAATATTTCCGCGGCCTGAATTTTCAGGTGCATCACGAAGTGTTCCGTCATTCCATGCGTAGTAGCGATTCGCTATGTTAATGGAGCCGCGGAATAAGTCTGCTTTCGGGTTGCTATAGAAAGCGCCTATGCCGGCAAATCCGAAGAAGCAAAATTTTTGCTTGTAGAGTGAGCGGTACTTATTCGGGTAAATAGTATATGAAATATGTCCCGACGCACCTATAACATCATTCCTGAAATTAATACCTCTGTAATAATTCCTGAGTTCGGCACCTTTCATATCTCCGATAGGCGATGCTTCATCGTACCCGATACGATGAAAGCTGAATCTGGCTTCTACTGAAAGCGGCTTATACTGCATTCCCGATTTTTGCGGGTTGTTTAGAAAATTGCGGGCGGTAGCAGCAAAGCCCATATTGGTAGACGAATATGGAAATATTCCCTTCTCATTTCCTAAGTCGCCAAAAAAATCAGTAACGCCTCCTGAAAATCCTAAATCTATGTGGCGCTGTGCAAACGCGGCGTCAGAAAAACAGAGCAACAAAATTGTTGGTCCAATGGTGAGTAAAAACTTTTTCATGGTACTTAGTTTTAGTTTTACTTCCTGGTAAAAATTTCACCCTAAAATTACTCTATAATTCAATTCTTGTTTCAATATTTACGTTAATTTATAACTATGTTGGGTGAATGACCGATTTGGGGGTTTGAAAATTCAGCCTGAATCACAATAATTTAAGTACTCCAGCGTTATTCTTTTTAATTTTGCACACATACACTATGTCAGAAGTAAAACCGGGGAAACTTTTGCGGAGGATAAATTATCCTGCTGACTTGCGAAAGCTGAAGCAAACAGAATTGCTACAAGTTTGCAAAGAGCTGCGTGAATTTATTATTGATATTGTTTCAGTAAACGGAGGGCATTTTGGAGCTTCGCTGGGAGTGGTTGAACTCACCGTGGCGCTGCATTATGTTTTTAATACTCCCGATGATTTGCTTGTGTGGGACGTAGGACACCAGGCATACGGGCATAAAATTCTTACCGGCAGGCGCGATGTTTTTCATACCAACCGCATTTATAAAGGCATCAGCGGATTTCCTAAACGCAGCGAGAGTGAATATGATACTTTCGGTGTAGGGCATTCTTCCACTTCGGTTTCTGCCGCGCTTGGAATGGCAGTGGCATCGAAGTATAAAGGAGAAAAAGATAAGCAGCACATTGCTGTTATTGGTGATGGCGCGCTCACTGCCGGTCTTGCTTTTGAAGCATTGAACAATGCTGGTGTTAGCAATACCAACCTGTTAGTTATCCTCAACGACAACTGCATGGGTATAGACCCGAATGTAGGCGCGTTGAAAGAATATCTTACCGACATAACCACTTCCGGCACTTACAACAAAGTAAAAGACGAGGTGTGGAAACTCCTGGGAACCATCAGCAAGTTTGGCCCTGATGCACGCAGCATTGTTCAGAAAATGGAGGGAGCAGTGAAATCGGCTTTGCTTAAACAAAGCAATCTTTTTGAAGCGCTGCGTTTCCGTTACTTCGGCCCGATTGACGGACACGATGTAACTCACCTGGTCAAAGTCCTTAATGACCTGAAAAAAATTCCCGGGCCAAAACTTTTGCATTGCATCACCGTGAAAGGAAAAGGATACGAGCTTGCCGAAAAAGACCAGACCAAATGGCATGCACCGGGATTGTTCGATAAAATCACCGGGGAAATTTTTAAACCTAAATCAAGCACACCGCAGCCGCCCAAGTACCAGGATGTTTTTGGCCACACCCTGGTTGAGCTTGCAGAAAAGAATCCTAAAATTATGGGAGTAACTCCTGCCATGCCGTCGGGAAGTTCTCTCAACATTATGATGAAAGCCATGCCTGACCGTGCATTTGATGTTGGCATTGCCGAGCAACACGCTGTAACATTTTCTGCAGGACTTGCCACGCAGGGATTGATTCCGTTCTGCAATATCTATTCATCATTTATGCAGCGCGCCTACGACCAGGTGATACATGATGTGGTGTTGCAAAACCTTCACGTTATATTTTGCCTCGACCGTGCCGGGCTGGCAGGCGCTGATGGCCCAACGCATCATGGCGCTTATGATTTTGCATACATGCGTTGTCTTCCCAACATGATTGTTTCCGCACCGATGAACGAGGAAGAACTCCGCAACCTTATGTATACGGCACAGCTTCGCAACACAGGTCCTTTTACCATTCGTTACCCGCGCGGAAACGGCGTGATGGTAGATTGGAAAAAACCTTTCCGTGAAATCAAAATAGGAACCGGAAGAAAATTACGTGATGGAGAGGAAGTCGCTATTCTTACCATAGGGCATATAGGAAATATTGCCGTCACGGCATGTGATGAATTATCGGCAGAAGGTTTTTACCCGGCACATTACGATTTGCGGTTTGTAAAGCCGCTGGATTCGGAATTGCTTCACGATGTTTTTTCAAAGTTCAAAAAAATAATTACCGTTGAAGACGCTGCGCTCATGGGCGGAATGGGAAGTGCCGTAGCCGAATTTATGATTGACCATAATTACAGCGCATCTATTAAACGCCTCGGAATTCCCGACCGGGTTATCGAGCACGGTGAACAACCGGAACTTTATACAGAGTGTGGCTATGATAAAAACAGCATTATGGATGCCGTGCGCCAATTGATTGGTGAAGGCGTGCCAGCCGGAGATTTTTAAATTTTTAATTGTCTCACATTGAACATAATCAAAATGTAACGGTGCCTTCGACCCAGCTCAGCGTTATAGTGGTGCAATCTATTTCTTCGGAAGATATTTCCAGTTCCTTATTTTTCCTTCTGCTATCCACTCCACTGCTGTGTCTAAACGTTTTTGACGTGTATCATCGGTTTTGGCTTCAGTAACCCACTCTACATATTCCCTTTTATTGCTTGGACTGAAATTATCGAAAACTGTCTTTGCCTTTTTATTTCCCCTCACTGCTTTAATAAAGTAAGCGGGTATCACCAATTCTTTCTTTGGCTTTTTTGGTCTTGCCGGAAGTTTTACACTGTCATCATTCAGTTTTTTTGCCTGCCGCACAAAATCCACGACGGCTGCATCGGGAGGTAAATCGTTTACATTGCTCATTCTTCCCAGGTTTCCCATTGCATCGCCTCCTTTATTAAATATTTCACCGAGGTAACCGTTAGGGTCTTTGATTAATTTATATTTCCAGAAACCGAAAACGGCATGCTCCTTGAATGCGGCAAAACTGCAGAACGGTCCTTTGTAATCGAACGAGGGCATTCCCCACTTGATGGTTTCTTCCACATCGGGATTTCCTTTATGAATAAGCTCACGGAGTTTCTTAAGAATTGGTTTAGCAAAGGGCTGCGCCTTTTCTATGTATACGTCTATGCGTTTGTCTTTTTTTGCCATGGTCAAAAAATATAGAAGACAAAAATATAAATCAGGATTATGACAAAAAAATCCTGCCGTTATAGCAGGATTTGATTACGGAGTCTGAATAAAGCTATTGAAACGAAGCTTTAATAACGGGCTTAAGCCTATATGTACCGTTGCCGTTATCTATTACCGATTGAGCTGCATTAAAATCTAAAACAAGCCTGTATACTGTATTGGCAGAAAGTTCCTGGTGAATGTTAAGCTTTAAACCTGATTCATCCTGACTCGACAAAGAAAGCGGGTATACTACGCTGCTTACTGTCACCGTATTGTGAGTGCCGAGAATAAGCCGCACCTGTGAGAGTGTTCCTGCGGGAATAACCAATGAACCAAGCACTGCGTTAGCGCTGTCCTGCAATTGCAGTAAATCGTATATAGTGTCTGTAACGGGGATAATCATCCAGCCATTGGTATTCGTATGCACTTCCACGCCAATCACTTCTACGTGTACCGCGTCATATGTGGCAGGCGTATCGACAAGGTGCACAATAAGTGTTGCCGTTCCTGTTTCTTCCTTTTTGCATCCATTAATAATTACTGTGGCAAAGGCAATAAGTAATACAGATAAAATTAAGTTGGTTTTCATGATTTAAGTTTAATACAAAAATAAAAGATTGGGATATGGCAGATATTTAAAAAGCCATGAAAACCTTACAGGGTATACGTTTGACAGGTATTGATATTTTTATTCTATAATAAATTTACCACCATAAAACCGCCTTTGGTTTCCTGTCAGCTCAAAGAAATAAAGGCCGGCAGAAAGATTTCCTTTTTCAATAGCCATTTGTCTTTCGCTAAAAATTTTCTCTCTTACTTTTTTGCCGAAACAGTCATAAGCAGTAAACGTAAATTCCATTTCCGTGAATGGAACCGTGAGAAGCGCAGAAGTAGAAATGATATTGGGAGATAAAATAATTGCTCCCGAAGAAAAATTATCCACGATACCTGAAGGCGGGTCAACAAGAGTATCGGTTAAACAGACGGTACAGCCATTAGCATCGGTAATGCAAACTGTATAAATCCCTGCAGGGAGATTTTGCCAGCAGTTTCCATTAAAGTTGCCTGCGTTGGGAGTAAGAGAATATGTGTATGCAGGCGTGCCTCCGCTATGGGGCCCTAAACAAATTGAACCGTCAGAACATCCGGTGCAGGATGGATTGGTAATTATCGGGGCGCCCATGGTAAGCACAGGGGGCTCTGTGATTGTATAACTCGCAGTCGCTGTGCACCCATTCGCATCAGTTACTGCCACTGTATAAGTTCCTGCGCAAAGATTGGGACATGATTGCGTAAAACATCCATTCGACCAGATGAAAGCGTATGGGGGAGTTCCGCCGGTAGCTGCAACAGTCAATGTATCCAGGCAATCACCATTACATGGCTCACCCCATCCATGGAAATTACTTCCGAAAACTGACGCAATTAGTTGTGTCGGTTGGGTAATAGTCATAGATGCAGTAGCTGTGCAACCGGTGCTGTCTGTTATGGTAACAGTATAAGTTCCTGCGCAAAGATTGACGGCAGCTGATGTGGTCTGTACAGGAATAGTGTTCCAGGAATATTGGATGGGCCCCAATCCGGTTGCTGTTGCACCCAATGCGCTGTTGCAATCGCCGTGACATAATATAGCGGGAAAAATAGGGTTGATACTCACAGAGCAAGATGGTGCAGAAGAAGAAACATTAATGTCGTCAATGGCAATGGAGGGGTCGGTGCCTGCACCATCATTATCGTTCACCCACCTGAACCCGATTTTAACAGATGGATTATTATTGGCACTTGCCGGAAGCATTACCGAATAAGCTGTCCACAAACCCTGCGGAGCGCAGGAGGCATTATTGGTAACAGGCAGCGCAGTAAATGTTGTCGTCCATGCAGAGCCGTTATAGTAGTACCATGTAGTTCCATCGTAATATGCAATGCCGGCAAAGTCAGCACCCGGTTGTCCTTCCGTTATATAATTGAATGAAACAGTAATGTTTGATTTGCCTGTGCAGTTAATGATTGGAGATTCTGCTCTCCAGTTACTTGCAATGCCTGCATAATATGCAGCGCCCGGGTCAATAGCAATTATGATGTCTGATCCGATATGAAGAGACGCATCTGCAGCTCCACAAGCCGTTCCGCATTGTCCGGCAGCATTACCGCATTCTGCCCCGCTTACAAACCATTTGTTGGAGCTTGCTGTGTTGGCACCGGTAGAAGTAACCGTCCATGCACCGTTTGGACCGGAATATGAATTTGCAAGGCAAGCAGATGTACAGCCGTTTGAAAATGTTTCTGTCCAGAATACCTGTGCGTGCGAATTCAATGCTGCAAACAGCAGCATAACGCATAAACGTTTTTTCATAATAAATTTTTAGTTTGAATTTTACCTCGTCAAAGCAACCTTCAAAACTTTCATTTCATTTCCTGAAGACAAATTCAGAAAATATATTCCGCTTTGAAGTTGCGCTGAGTGTGTATTTTATTTTCATGAATATTAGTTTTAAATATCATTTCAAATATACAGAAGAATTTCCGGATGAATAATCAGAAGGGATTATTTCCTCAAAGCTTAATACAAACGTTTTTTTCTTCCGTAAAAAACTTCAGTGCTTCAAAACCGCCCTCACGCCCTACGCCTGAGTTTTTCATTCCACCAAAGGGAGTGCGCAAATCTCGGAAGAGCCAGCAGTTAATCCAGATAATTCCGCTTTGCAGTTGCGCGGCCATGCGATGCGCGCGGCTAAGATTTTCTGTCCATATAGTTCCTGCCAACCCATAGGTGGTGGAATTAGCATACTTCAATGCTTCTTCTTCTTTTTCAAAAGGCATCAATGTAACAACCGGGCCGAAAATTTCTTCCTGGTTGGTGCGGCAATCGTATGGCAGTCCTTCTATAGCAGTAGGTTCAATGTAATATCCTTTCGAAAGTTTTCCGGATAAGTGCAATTGATTTCCACCGCATAAAATTTTTCCGCCTTCCTGTTTTGCAAGCTCTATATATGAAAGAATTTTTTCCATGTGCTGTTTGCTTACAATGGCTCCCATGCGGCTGTTATCATCAAGCGGGTCGCCAACCGTAAGCGTGGACACTCTTTTTAAAAATGCATCTTTGAATTTTTCGTACAAAGGTTTTTCAATAAATATTCTTGAACCCGTTAGGCAAATTTCTCCCTGGTTACTGAACGCGCCGGTCACGGATGTTTTTACTGCTTCTTCAAAATTACAATCAGCAAAAACCATGTTGGGATTTTTTCCTCCCAACTCAAGCGAAAGCTTTTTGAACATGGGAGCTGCTGTTTTTGCAATCCACTCTCCCGTCTTTGTTCCGCCTGTAAAACTTATGGCAGAAATTTCGGGATGCTGAATGATGGCTGCTCCTGCTTTTGGTCCCAGGCCATGAACAATATTCAAAACACCTTTCGGCAACCCGGCTTCAATACATAATTCAGAAAGAAGATACGCTGTCATTGGGGTAATCTCACTTGGCTTTGCAACCACGCAGCAGCCGGCAGCTAGTGCAGGAGCAATTTTCCATGTAAACAAATACAAGGGAAGATTCCATGGAGAAATGCATCCGGCAATTCCGATAGGTTGCCGAAGTGTATAATTTATTGCCGTGTTTTCTGTAGCATGTGCTTCCGTACTTAAATGAATGGCACCGGTAGCATAAAAATGGAAATTGTCACGCGCCCTGGGAATGTCAACTCTTTTTGCCAGCCAAACCGGTTTACCCTGGTCTATAGATTCAGCAAGTGCAAGGCGGTCAAGGTTTTTATCAATGAGCTGCGAGATTTTTAAAAGAATATCAGAGCGTTCGGCAACAGGCATTACACTCCACGATGGAAATGCTGCTTTCGCTGCATCCACTGCAAGCTGCACATCTCTTTCGTCTGAATCGGGAATCAGGGAATACACTTCTCCTGTGGCAGGATTAATATTATCGAGATAATTTTTTCCGGCCGGCTCAGTAAGTTCTCCGTTTATATAGTTTTTGATTTTCTGCATGGGGTAAAAGATAATTTGGAAAAATGGGAAATTTGAAAATTAGGTTAAAGGATTGATTGCTTTTCCTTTTCAGTTTTGATGTATGAAAGATACCCATTTAACAATTTCAAACACTTCTCATATTTTTCAAGAAAAGCATCAAACTCCTCCTTGGAAATGTAATTTTCATCGAGAGCTGTGTAAGCATGGTCTTTTGTTTCTTCAAGAGAACCACGGCTCTGTCGGCAGAATTGCATGTTCTCCTGGTAATGGAATCTGCCGTATCCTTCTGCAATATTAGCAGTAACTGAACGTGAAGAATTTTTTATTTGCTGAACAAGCCCATAGATTTCATGCTTTGGAAATTTTTTGCAAAGTCCGGAAATAAATATTCTAAGTTCACGACCGACTTTCCAAACTTCAAGATTTTCAAAACCTCTTTTATATTCCATAACTATCCAATTTTCTATTTTTCTTAATTATCCAATTTCCCCGAATAGTCCGAGCTGCTCTTCCCCTTTCTCATGCGCCAGCAGCCACTCTTTTCTTCGTATTCCTCCTCCATAACCAACCATCTCTCCATGCGAACCGATTACACGGTGACAGGGAATAATAACAACAATAGGATTTTTTCCATTAGCCGAAGCCGCAGCACGAATTGATTTTTCATCACCAAGCTGTTGTGCAAGTTTCAGATACGAAATAGTTTTTCCATAAGGAATTTTTAGAAGTTCATCCCATACATGCCTTTGGAAAGTTGTTCCGTTAGGCTGAAGGGGCAGGTTGAATGATTTTCTGTTCCCTGAAAAATATTCTTCCAGTTGTGTAACGGATTTTTGCAATGAGGCAGGAACTGTTGTGGGCTTTGCTTTTTTATCGTCAAGAAATAAAGCAGAAAAAATAACCTCGTGCAAGCCCGTGATTTCAATCATGCCGAGCGGAGAAGAAATAATTGCCGAATCAAATTCCTTCATTGTAGATATTGCTAAAGCGAACTTGTCCTTCCCCCGTCTACAGGTAAGTTAATTCCGGTTATGTAGGATGCAGCAGGCGATGCAAGAAATGCAATGGCATTGGCGACTTCATCGGCCGAAGCAAAGCGCCCCATTGGAATTTCGCCGAGCGCTTCGGTTTTTATTTCTTCTAATGTTCTTTTTTCACGCTCCGCTTTTAAGTCAAATAATGAGCGTTGACGTTGTGTTTCGGTAGAGCCGGGAAGAATATTATTAACTGTAATTCCGTACCGCGCCACCTCTGCTGCTAATGTTTTCGCCCAGTTTGCTACCGCAGCACGAATGGTATTGGAGATACCCAATCCTTTAATCGGTTGTTTCACTGAAGTAGAAATAATGTTGATGATGCGCCCGTACTTTTCTTTTTTCATCCCTTCAAGCACCGCCTGGACAAGTATATGATTGCACACAAGATGCTGGTTGAAAGCTGAAATAAATTCTTCTGTCTTTGCTTCGGTAATAGGTCCGCCTCTTGGTCCGCCTGTGTTATTAATAAGTATATGAATGGTTTTTCCGACAATGTATTTTTCAACTTGCATTTTTAACTCTTCAGGTTTAGAAAAATCTGCAGAGATAAAATCATGCTTTTGCGAAAATTTTTGAGGAAGTTCCTTGCAAGCTTTTTGTAATTCGGGTTCATTACGGGCAATCAGTGTAATTGTAGCGCCAAGTGAAGCCAATTCCATAGCAGCCGCTTTGCCTATGCCTTGCGTGCTTCCACAAACAATGGCATGTTTATTTTCAAGGGAAATATTCATTGGTCAATTTGAAAATTTGTAAATTTGAAAATTATAAATACCCGTACTGGCATTCAGCACAAAACTAAATTTAAAATTGCAAATCAAATCTAAACTTAAAACTCATGTCTATCGCGCAGCCCTTCAACTTGAAAAAATGGATTGATGACAACCGGCATCTTCTGAAACCACCCGTTGGAAACCAGCAGGTTTACAAGGGTAATGGTGACTATATCGTGATGGTTGTTGGCGGACCGAATTCGCGTAAGGATTATCACTTCCAGGATGGCGAAGAACTTTTTTACCAGCTTGAAGGTGACATAACGCTGAAAACCCAGCAAGGCGGAAAAAATATTGATGTCCATATCAAAGAGGGTGATATGTTTTTGCTTCCTCCACATATTCCGCATTCACCGCAGCGTGGGCCAAATACTATCGGGCTGGTAATTGAACGTTACCGCAAATCGACAGAAAAAGATTCATGCCAGTGGTACTGCGAAAACTGCAACAACAAACTTTACGAGGAATTTTTTGACCTGAAAGATATTGTCGTTCAACTGCCTCTCATCTTCGAGAAGTTTTATTCTGACCCTAGCCTGCGCACCTGCAAAAATTGCGGCACGGTGATGGAGCCGCCCAAAACTGCCCGCGTTGCCGAGCCAACTTGAGGCAGATAAAAGAAGTTATAAGTTACACGTTATACGCTGATAAGAAGTAATCAGGAGTGCCGTGTAACATATAACTTATAACATATAACTTCTTCCATGTTTAAAATAGACATTCATACACACATCCTTCCTGAACATTTACCAAAATGGTCGGAGAAATTCGGCTATACCGGCTTTGTACATCTCGACCATCATAAGCATGGCTGCGCCCGCATGATGATTGATGATAAATTTTTTCGCGAAGTTCAATCCAACTGCTGGGACCCGAAAACAAGAATTGAAGAATGTAAAGAGCACGGAGTTCATGTGCAGGTACTTTCCACGGTTCCCGTCATGTTCAGCTATTGGGCAAAGCCGCATGATACGCTTGCCATCTCTATGTTCCTCAATGACCACATTGCAGAGGTGGTAGAAAAATACCCCGACCGGTTTGTAGGACTCGGAACTATTCCGCTTCAGTCACCTGACCTTGCGGTGAAAGAGCTGGAGCGTTGCATGAAAATAGGACTGAGCGGAGTACAGATTGGTTCGCACGTTGTTGACGACTGGAATCTTGGCTCCATTGCTCTCTTCCCGATTTACGAGGCGGCAGAAAAACTGGGCGCTGCAATTTTTGTTCATCCGTGGGATATGGCAGGGCAGGAACGCATGCAACGCTATTGGCTTCCATGGCTTGTGGGTATGCCCACGGAAACGGCAATTGCAATTTGCTCTATGATTTTCGGAGGCGTGTTTGAGAAGTTTCCAAAGCTGCGTGTTGCTTTTGCACATGGCGGTGGCTCGTTCCCGGGACTGATAGGAAGAATAGAACACGGATTTGAAACACGTCCAGACCTGGTAGCAATTCACAACAATATTAACCCGCGGGAATATATAGGGAAGTTTTTTATTGACTCGCTTGTGCATGATAAAGACGTGCTGAATTACCTGGTGAAATTCATGGGAGCCGAACATATTGCTATGGGCAGTGATTACCCGTTTCCGCTCGGGGAACAAACTCCCGGCAAACTGATTGAAGGTATGGACTTAGACCATAAAATAAAGGAGCAATTGCTCAGCGGTACTGCGCTCCGGTGGCTTGGAATGAAAAGAGAAAAATTTTTGGCGCAAAAGGTTTCAGAGAAAATTAAAGTGTAAAAATTAATCGCATGAAAAAATATTACTTTCTCTTAGCTGTAATTTTTTTGGCAGTAATTTTTGTTACCTGCCTTACCCCCTTCGGTCGCCATAGGCTTGCCGAAGGCGAAGCTGACCCTTCTACAAAGAAGCGGGGAAGAAGTGCGGGTGAGAACCGAAGTGAATCATGGGCTGCATTGCAGTTTCTAGGCAACTCACGCGCATATCCATTCGCCGATATTCCTGCAGATGCGTATCCAAAAGCAGAACTTTTTTATAAAACACATTTTGCTAACCGGGCGAAAAGAATTTCAGAAGTTCAAACATCGGCATGGCAAAGTATTGGTCCGAATAACATTGGTGGCAGAACACTGGCGATTGCAATTGACCCGATTGATACAGCAACCATATGGCTTGGCTCTGCATCGGGCGGATTGTGGAAATCAACTACGGGCGGGGTCGGGCTGAACGCGTGGACGAATATCCCGACTGGTTTCCCTGTGAGAGGTGTGACCAGCATCGCCATCAATCCGAATAATCACAATGAGATTTATATTGGTACTGGGGAAACATATACTTATGCTACCGCCATAAACGGACTTATTCAAAGGCCAACACGTGGAAGCGTAGGAATAGGAATTCTGAAAACGACAGACGGAGGGGCAACCTGGAGCCAGTCATTGAACTGGAATTATAATTCGTTGCGCGGTGTCTGGGATTTTAAAATCAATCCTTTAAATACGAATATTGTTTACGCTGCCACTACAGAGGGCGTGTACAAAACAACAGATGCAGGTGCAAACTGGGCCCTCTCTCTGAACCGTCTCATGGTGATGGATTTAGAAATAGATAAGGTAGATACAAATATTATCTATGCAGGGGTGGGAAACGGCTCAAGTCCTAACAAGGGAATTTACAAGACATCGAATAGTGGTGGCTCGTGGGCTGTTCTTACCAATGGCCTGCCTGCCAACACGCATACAGGGAGAATCACGATTACCGCTTATCCCGGAAATAACAATCGTATCATGGCCGTGATTGGAGAGTTGTATAGCACGGTAGGTGTTTATGAGTCTACAAACCAAGGTGTGTCATGGGCTCCAAAAAATTCTCCGTTCACCGAAATACTTTCCTACCAGGGATGGTATGCCGAAGGGCTTTGCTACAAAAACAACGACCCAACACAAATTCTTTTTGGGGGTGTAGAGGTGTTTCGTTCGACCAGCTCAGGAGATTTTCTCTTCCAGGTTTCCAACAACGGAAACCCGGGAGATGGGATTCATTCAGACATACACGACATTATTTCCAACCCTCTTAACCCAAATAAAATTTATTTTGCCACTGATGGCGGTTTATACCGGTCTGATGATTTTGGTGATACATATTATCCCTGCACCGATGGGTATGTAACCTCGCAGTTTTACATCGGCTCATCATCGCAGCAGGATGGAAATCTTTTGCTTGGAGGACTGCAGGATAATAATTCCATTCAGTTTACCGGAACCAATTACTGGTTTCCTGTTTTAGGTGGAGATGGTTCTTTCAATGCCATCAATCCTTTGAATGACCAGGTGCAGTATGCTTCGTACCAGTACCTGAATGTTTACAAGACCAATACAAACTGGAACGGTTATTTCCAGGTTTTTAATCATGGGTCAGCTCCGGATTTGTACAATAACGTGGCATTCATTGCGCCATTTATCCTTTGCCCGTCTAATCCTCAGGTGATGTATGCAGCAACAGAGGAGCTTCTTCGCAGCAACAACGGTGGTAATAATTGGTTTCCCACCTCAGGAGTAATTTCTGCTGTGGGCGAGCCCGTAATTGCACTTGCTGTTTCGGCAACGAATGTTGATTCAGTTTTTGCAAGCACGGCTCCATCCGACACGCAACACAATCATTTATGGAGAAGTATTGATGGTGGTCAGTCATTTACAGACATTACCGGCACTCTGCCCGACCGTTTTATACGCGATATTACTTTGAATCCGAATAACAGCCAGGAAATTTTTGTTGCACTCTCTGGTTTCGGGACAGGGCATATTTTTAAATCACTTAATGGCGGAAATACCTGGACAGATGTTTCTGCTGCGTTGCCCGATGTTCCATTTCATTGCGTTACCCATAACCCGACTAACACAAATAAAATTTTTGCGGGAAGTGATTTGGGAGTTTTTGTTTCAATAGACGGCGGAGCAACCTGGACGGCATTTAACAGCAACATGCCTGATGGTGCTATGGTTTTTGATTTGGTTTATTCCGGCGCCGATACGTCTCTGGTTGCATTCACTCACGGCTATGGTGCATATAAAATTTCTCTTGCTGATTTTTCAGTGAGCACGGGAGAAAATTCCTTCCTTCAATCATTCACCCAAAATATAATTGCAAATCCCTGTAAAGATTTTATACGACTGCTGATTAATTCGGGTACCGAAGGCAACGCAGAACTTTTTCTTTATGATATAAACGGAAAATATATTTCACTTATGAAGCAGCAGGTTCATTCCGGCATTAATGAAATTACAATTGATGCGCAGAATTTTTCTCCGGGATTTTATTTTGTGCGAACGTTGCTGGGAAAAGAAAGTAAAGTGAGCAAGGTGATGGTTGAATAATCCTTGTGAAAAATTTCATTCTTAAATACTGGCAGGAAAAACCGCTGCTCTGCATTTTATCTCTTGCCGGATTTTTCCGCCTGCTTGCGGTGATATTTTCCAAGGGATACGGCATGCATGACGACCATTTCCTTGTGATTGAGGCAGCACAAAGCTGGGTGAACGGATACGATTATAATGATTGGATTCCGAGCATTACAAAAGGATTGGTAACACCATCCGGCCACAGCTTGCTGTACCCGGGGCTGCATTATGTTCTCTTCCGCATGCTGGAGTTCTTTGGAATAACTGACCCGCAAAGCAAGATGTATGTGGTACGGTTTATTCATGCTGTGCTATCTATGAGCATTGTTTATCTCGGTTACAGGATGGCTGAAAAAATAAACGGAAGCAGTGCTGCAAAAACGACCGGGCTGATCCTGGCGCTCTTGTTTTTTATGCCCATGTTCAGTGTGCGCAACCTGGTGGAGTTTGTGTGCATTCCACCGATGCTGTACGCAACGTGGCTGGTGATGAAGAATGAGGAAAAGAAAAAAAAATTTCCGTTGCTGCTTTCAGGGATTATGCTCGCGCTGGCTTTGAGCGTGCGGTTTCAAACTATTTTATTTATAGGGGGATTTTACCTTGCGTTGCTGTTACAGAAAAAATGGAAAGAAATTTTTCTTTCTGCTACAGGATTTATTTTTTGCATTGCCATTGTGCAGGGAATAACAGATATAATAATCTGGGAACGTCCGTTTGCTGAACTTACCGAGTATGTGCGATATAACATGGAGCATGCTAATGAATACATTACACAGAAATGGTACAACTATATTATTCTCCTGGCAGGAATCCTGATTCCGCCGGTAAGTATTTTTATTCTCTTTGGGTTTTTGCGTAATTGGAAAAAGCATTTACTGCTGTTTCTGCCGTCTTTTATATTCCTTATATTCCATTCTTATTTTCCCAACAAGCAGGAGCGGTTTATATTGCCCATCATTCCATTCATCATTACGCTTGGCGTTTGCGGATGGACTGATTTTGTTGCACACTCGGGCTTCTGGCAGAAGCGGCAAAAACTTTTGCGCGCCTGCTGGATTTTTTTCTGGACCGTGAATTTTATCCCGCTGGTTTTTATTTCAACGGCTTATTCGCACCGGAGCCGTGTAGAAGCAATGGTTTATCTTTCAAAGAAAAAAGATTTTAAAAATTTTATTGTCGAAGAATCGCAGCATGAGGGATTTACCATGCCTCCGCTGTTTTACCTAAGGCATTGGCTAAGCTATCCTTACGTAACTAAACCCTTTACGCTTGACTCGCTGGCAGAAAGAATTTCATCTACTCCCGATTCATTGAAAGCCAACTATGTTGTATTTAATGAAGAAGAAAATATTGAAGAGCGGATTCAGAATTTTAAAAAACTTTACCCGACCATGGAATTTGACGTCATTATTGAACCCGGTTTGGTAGATAAGGTAATGCATAAGCTGAATAAGAGGAATGCTAATTTCAGGTGTTATATTTTCAGAATAAATAAAAGAAACCCTTTCTCTCCTCCTACTAATTATTAGGTGCGAATAGCGAATCCGTCAGCTGACGGACGAATTTGCTAATGAGAAAAATTAAGTTAATATATTTGTAAGAACGAAAGTCCTAACACCCAATTAAATGAAAGAACGTTTAATAATACTTCTTTTGATGGCTTGCGGTTTCTGCAACGCACAAACGATTATTGGCGGTGTGTTTTTTACAAATACTATTTTGACTGTAGCCAATAACCCTTACCATGTTACGAGTAATGTTCTTGTGCCAATTGGTGTAAGCGTAACCGTTGAACCAGGTGTTCTTTTATATTTTGATGCTACTATTTCATGGACAGTGGAAGGAGAATTTCAGGCAATTGGAAATGCAAATGATTCAATAAAATTCCTCCTACAAACAGGGAATACAGGAACGTGGGGCGGCATTACTTACAACCAAAGTGCTGTTCCCTATAATCCTATTAGCGGAACAGGATGTGTTATGGATTATTGTGTAATAAGTAAATCTGAAGCCATGTGGATTAATGTAACAACTGTCTGCATACTTCACTCTGAAATTAAAAATTGTAATGGCGGAATTTACGCCTACGGCTCTGGTATCGCAATTAAACATACTCACATACATGACTGCATCTATCAAGCGATTACAACTTGGTATGGATTTGTTTTTCCTCTCCCTGTTCTTATTGACAGTTGTGAAATAAATAATATCACTAATGTCCCCGATGCCCTTCGCCTAACTTCTAATGCTATTTTCTCACACAATTGTGTTCATGACATAACTGCAACATTCGGAGCTTTATCAATATTTGAGGGCCCATCCATCAATGTTGTTGAAAACAATTTTTATGATAATAATACCAGTGCAATAATTATGGTTGATGGTCCTGATTCTTCGGTTTCAATCTTAAATAACAATTTCACAAACAATCAAATCAATATTTCAAAATCATCTTGCTACAGCACTCCTATAATTACAGGAAATAATTTTTACAGTTATGTGAACTATAATGTTTATTGCATAGATGGTTTTGGTTTGAGTGGCCCATTTTGTCGTCCAATACCCACTGGGTCCTATTATACCTTCGACATGCAACAAAATTATTTCGCATATGCCTCAACAGCTCAGCTTGACAGTTCTATTTATGATTTATTCGATAACTGGATTGGTAGAACAATTATCACCTATGATTCAAACATTGTAACCCCCTATCCAAATAATTTTGATTGTTCTTCTTTGTTCGACACAACACTTTTAGCAATCAATACGAGTTCGATTGAACAGTCACTCGCAGTGTATCCAAATCCTTTTAATGAGAAACTAAATGTTTTAACAAATGAAGAAGGAATTTTAGAATTAATTCTTTACGACATAACAGGCAGAAAACTTTTACAAAAGCGATTTACAAACTCAATAACTCTAAACACAGAACAACTTGCTTACGGAGTTTACATTTACGAATTGAGAAACAAAAACAGGACAAGCGCGAATGGAAAAGTCATCAAGCAATGAAAGACTTCCAGCCGCTCACAACTAAGTGCTGACGATAAATGTCAGCATCTCGATTCGCTAGGCGTATCTCGACCCGATAGAATTCAAGTCCGAAGGGCATAAGCCCGATTGAGCCGGAAAAATACATTTCATGCTATAATTTGGCAGTATGAAAAAATCTTTCTTATTTAGTAAGCGGTTTCGCGGCCGGCTTACCTCGGAACATTTTTTAGAACCATCAAATCATCAAACAAAATAAAGAAGAACTGATATGAAAATTTATGATGACAAGCACATCAAAAATGTTGTGCTGCTGGGAGCAACCAAGAGCGGCAAAACCACGCTTGCCGAATCGATGCTTTTTGAAGCGGGACTGCTTAACCGCAGGGGAACGGTGGAAGAAAAAAATACCGTTTCGGATTTCCATGAAATAGAACACGAGCGCGGCAGCTCTGTGTATGCCACGTGCATGCACACTGAGTGGCGCGATTATAAAATCAATGTTATAGATACGCCCGGGCTGGATGATTTTATAGGGGAAGTGATTGCTGCGCTGCGTGTTGCTGATACGGCTGTGTTGCTGCTTAACTCACAGAACGGCGTTGAAGTGGGAACGGAATTAATCTGGAATTACGTTGAGAAATTTCAGAAGCCGATTGTGTTCGCCATTAACCAGGTTGACCATCCGAAAAGCGATTTCGATGCTACTATTGAAGCGGCAAAGAAACGTTTTGGCAAAGCAGTTACGCTGATGCAGTATCCCGTTCAGCAGGGTGATGGTTTTGATTCTATTATTGACTTGCTGAAGATGACGATGTATAAGTTTCCTGCCGGTGGCGGCAAGCCGCAAAAGCTTCCTATTCCGGAAGAGGAAAAAGCAAAGGCAGAACAACTGCATAACGAGCTGGTGGAGAAAGCGGCAGAGAACGATGAGAAGCTAATGGAAAAATATTTTGAAAAGGGCTCGCTGGACGAGGACGAAATGCGCCAGGGATTGCTGATGGGTATGCTGCACCATGATGTGTACCCTGTATTCTGCCTGTCAGCAAAAAAGAATATGGGCAGCGGACGCCTGATGGGATTCATTGATAACGTAGCGCCTTCAGCCACGCAATTGTTCCCTGAAAAAACCGAGGAGGGAAAAGAACTTCCTTGCAAACCTGACGGACCTACGGTGGTTTTTGTTTTCAAGACGCTTATTGAGCCACATCTCGGAAAGCTTTCTTTCTTTAAAGTGATGTCGGGTGAAGTGAATGCAAGCATGGATTTGTATAATACCAAGACTCGGCAAACCGAGCGCCTCAACCAGCTTTTTATTATGGACGGAAAAAACCGCAATGGCATTCAGAAGCTAACCGCAGGCGACATCGGTGCAACGCTAAAGCTAAAGGACTCGCATACTAACCAGACTTTATGCCTCCCCGGCAAAGACATTACCATTGAGCCGATTGTATTTCCTGAGCCGCGTATACGCACTGCCATTGTAACTAAAAACAAAGCTGACGATGACAAGCTGGGGCAAGTGTTGAGTGAAATCCGCCAGGAAGACCCCACCTTGGTGGTAGAATATTCGCGCGAACTGAAGCAGGTGATTCTTTACGGCCAGGGCGAGCTGCACCTTACCGTTACCAAGTGGAGACTGCAGAACATTTACAAAATTGAAATTGAATTTATCAAGCCGAGGATTCCATATCGCGAAACCATTCAGAAATCTTCGCAGGCATCTTACCGCCATAAGAAACAAAGCGGTGGAGCGGGACAGTTCGGGGAAGTGTATATGAAGATTGAACCATATTACGAGGGTATGCCCGAGCCGCAGGGAGTGAGCGTTCGCCACAAAGAGATTTTTGATTTGACATGGGGCGGCAAGATGATTTTTTACAACTGCATTGTAGGCGGTGTTATCGACCAGCGATTTATCCCTTCCATACAAAAAGGTGTGATGGAAAAAATGCAGGAAGGCCCCCTCACCGGTTCATACGTGCGCGATGTGCGCGTGATTGTGTATGACGGCAAAATGCACCCGGTGGACTCTAATGATATTTCTTTCAAGATAGCGGGTATGATGGCATTCAAGGAAGCGTTCCACCATGCAGACCCGAAAATTCTGGAACCGATTTACGAAGTGGAAGTTCTTGTTCCCGATGAACTGATGGGCGATGTGGTCACAGATTTGCAAGGACGCAGAACTACTATTCTTGGAATGGACAGTCGCGGCAGCTACCAGGTTATTAAAGCACGCACTCCGCTTGCAGAGTTGGATAAATATTCCAATTCATTGCGTTCCATTACACAAGGACGGGGAAGCTTTACCGGAAGATTTTCAGAGTATGCCCCTGTTCCTGCCGACATTCAGAAAAAACTGGCTGAAGAATACGGCAAGACTGCTGTCCATGCCGAGTAATTTGTAAAGCTCGAAGCGTTTTGCCCCTTGCTACCCTCTGACTCCCTAAAGGGAGAACCCCTTCCCGCATTATGCAGTGTTGATTCCCCTTTAGGGGTAAGGGGTGAGTGGTGGGAGAATTTCGGGAAATAATTTCTTGCAAGATGAATGTCAAAATCAACCACGAACATTACATGCGCGAAGCGCTGAAAGAAGCGCAGAAAGCATTGGAAATAGACGAGGTGCCTATTGGTGCCGTTGTAGTGTGCCGCGATAAAATTATTGCACGCGCCTACAACATGACGGAACGCTTGAATGATGTAACGGCTCATGCCGAGATGCAGGCGATAACATCAGCGGCAAATCATCTTGGAGGAAAATATCTGGACCAATGTATCCTTTACGTTACCGTTGAACCGTGCGCCATGTGTGCATCAGCAACCATGTGGGCGCAGGTAAAACAGGTAGTGTATGGCGCAAGAGATATAAAGAGAGGATTTATGACCGTCTCAAAAAAAATTCTTCATCCTAAAACAACACTTGTGAGTGGGGTACTGGAAAAAGAATGTGCTGAGCTGATGGTAGAATTTTTCAGGAAGAAAAGGAAGTGACTTATTAATCACCAATAACCAATTATCAATTATCAATTATCAATTATCAATTATCAATTATCAATAAATCAATAATTAAATACTAATGGCATTCAGCATGGCCTCCGTAATCGGCTTGTTGAGAAAGCGGTATACAAAACGGTTTTTATTTGCCCGGTTCAAATCTTTGAACGATTCGGAAGTTGAGATGAGTATTATGCGGCATTTGTCACGCACTTCCTGGGAAAGTTTTTCAAAATGCTCGAGGAATTCGAAGCCATCCATTCCCGGCATCATGATATCGAGAAAAATAACCCGGGGAAGTTTTTCAGCTGTATTATTCGTTCTAAGATAATCCAGCGCTGAGCGGGCATCAGACATCAGCAACGCTTCGGATGTAAATGCATTGGCTGATAAAACATTTTTAAGCACGAAACTATCCAGTTCATTGTCATCCACAATCATGGTGAGCGGATAGCGAGGAGATGCGGTCATGAAAATTTTGTATCAGTGCCGCCAAAGATATTTAAAGTTACATGTTATACGTTATACGTTGTTAGAAAATTTTTCCGTCCGTCAATTGACGGATAACTAATAACGCATAACTGACTTACCTCAGCAGAGTGACCGTTCCGTTAATGCTGGCGCTGCCTTCATACGTTCCGCGTGCATAAATCTTGTAAACATACGCGCCCATCGGAGCTTCTTCCTTATGGTACTTACCGTTCCACTGCTGCTTCGGGTTGTTGGTATGAAAGATGAGGTTTCCCCAGCGGTCGAAAATCTGCATGTCAATCCAGGCAATACCTTCGCCTTTGGGGCCAAATGTATCGTTCAACCCGTCATTATTGGGAGTAAAAGTGTTGGGAACAAATATTCTCAATTCGGGAGCTACTTCAGCATAATTAGATTCGCTTGTAATACCGGGGCTTCCAGACTTGACAGCCGTTACACGGTAGGTTCTGTTTTCCAGAATCTGCGCGGGGGCAGAAAATGACATTAGTGCTACGCAGCAAAAGATAATTGAAAAGATTTTCATGGTATTCCTCAGATTTATTTCAAGTCCAAAAATATGCCCGCCTTAGCGGTGAGAAACATCAAGATGGAATGGCTCTGACAGATGTAAGATTTTAGTAAAAGTTCAGAATTCCGGGTTTAAGGTTCAGAGGTTGTTAAAGGCGTTTTTTAACCCCAAAAACTAAACTTTAAACTCTAAACCCTTTTTTCACAAACACTTGTTAAATTTGCATCCATAAAACAAAATATCTTATGCCCTACCCCGAATATATATGTACTCCGATGAGAGAAGAGCTGGTATCCGCCGGTTTCACTGAATTAAAATCACCTACCCAGGTTGATGAGATTATCCCCAACAGCAAAGGCACACTACTGCTTATGATAAATTCTGTTTGTGGCTGCGCTGCCGGCACTGCCCGCCCGGGAGTAAAAATATCACTTCAGAATTCCAAACATCCTGATAAGCTGGTAACAGTTTTTGCAGGTCAGGACCTGGACGCAACGGCTGAAGCAAGGAAATTTACGTTGCCCTATCCGCCAAGTTCTCCTTCCATTGGCTTATTCAAAGACGGAAAATTGGTTCACTTTATAGAGCGTCACCACATTGAAGGGCGCCCGGCACAAGTGATTGCCGAAAATCTCGTAGCAGCTTACGAAGAGTTCTGCTAACCCGCTGCTCGCTCGCTCGCATAGTCTTTTAAGGTCTTGTCAATAACGTCATAGACCTTCTGCTTCAAAAATTCCAGGTCGTTTTCTGTCATACCTGTTGTCTCAATAGGTTTGTGAAGCACCACACCTGCGACCCCTGGATATCCTATATGTTTAGGATAGTCATCGGGCAGCAGCATGTAGTTGTTTAAAAAAGTTATCGGAACAATGGGCACCTGCTTTTCAATGGCAAGCTTAAACGGTCCATTTTTAAACCGTCCCATTTCCGGTGAAGTATGGTGAATGGTGCCTTCGGGAAACAGCGCAATGCTGATGCCTTTATCTATGTCCTCTCCTGCTCGCACAAACGCACGGTGCGCATCAATATGGCTCTTACGATTTACTGGAATATTCATACGCTTGAAAAAACGATTAAACAGCGGAACCTTCATCAACTCTGCCTTTCCCATGGTATGAAAATAATTGGGGATGGCAATGTAGATGAGCATAATATCAAGATAGGAAGTATGATTTGGACAGAATACATACGTTTTATTTTTATCCAACATAGATTCTCTCCGGATGAAATAAAAAATCAAGGCGGGAAACAAAATAAAGTGAGCCCAGATTTTTTTCAGTATGAAAACCTTTGGAAACCATTTGCGGCTCGACAACAAAATAGTGAACAACGGCAGGAAAATTAAAAAGGTAAGCACGGCATTAACAAAAAACCATGCGCGCCACAGCCACTGCAAAGGGTAAAAAATCCATCTCATAGGGATGGCAAAGATAAAAAGCGTTTGAAGTTTGAGATTAACGTCTAACGTCAAACATCTAACGAATAACATTTCTATTTTCGCACCCATGGAAACGGTCGTAAGCGGTATTCGCAGTACAGGTATGTTACATCTTGGGAATTATTTCGGGGCGGTAAAGAATTTCATAAAGATGCAGCATGATTACAACTGCTTTTTTTTTATTGCCGATTATCATTCCCTGACCACGCATCCCGCATCAGCAGATTTACATGCCAATGTGAAACAGGTTTTGGTTGAATATCTTGCCTGCGGAATAGACCCCGGCAAATCAACCATCTACATCCAGAGCGATTTACCAGAAACTGCAGAACTTTATCTTCTGCTCAACATGAATGCCTATACAGGTGAGCTTGAACGTTCCGTTACCTTTAAAGAAAAAGTAAAGGCGCAACCGGATAATGTCAACGCAGGGCTGTTAACCTATCCTGTTCTTATGGCAGCCGATATTCTGATTCATCGTGCCGTAAAAGTTCCGGTAGGTAAAGACCAGCAGCAGCACCTTGAAATGGCGCGAACCTTTGCAAACCGCTTTAACCGCATGTATAAAATAGAATTATTTCCCGAATCTTTTGCATTCAATTTCGGAACCGATTTAGTGAAAGTTCCGGGGCTTGACGGCAGCGGAAAAATGGGCAAGAGTGAAGGCGAAGGCAATGCCATTTTCCTGGCCGACTCTCCTGATGTGATCCGAAAAAAAGTGATGCGTGCCGTTACCGATGCAGGGCCTACGCAGCCCAACCAGAAAAAACCAGAAGCAATTGAAAATATTTTTTCAATTATGAAGCTGGTTTCTCCTGACCAAACTTTCAGGCATTTCGATGACACCTACAATAATTGCACGATTCGTTACGGTGATATGAAAAAGCAATTAGCTGAAGATATCATTGCATTTACGGCTCCGTTAAGAGAAAAAATACTGGAGCTTTCCTCGGACGAAAAATATATTCATCGTGTTGCTACCGAAGGGGCCGCCAAAGCAAGAGAAAGCGCCCGGAAAACCATGAGCGAAGCGCGAAAGGCAATCGGCTTTCTCTCTTTCTGATTTTTTTCTGACTAATTTCTTTTATCCAGTCCCCAGTTCAGTTTTTTTCTAAGAGTATTCAGGAAATTTTCTCCTTCAATCCTTACAAGATTCAACGGGAAATTTTCTTTGCGCACCGCAAGCTGAATGGTTTCATCTATGGTTTCGGAGCGCGAGTCAAGGGTAGCGAGAAAGCTTTTGCTGCGCCCTTTCAGCTCCAGTGAGATAACGTTTTTGTCAGAGACAATTACAGGGCGCACGTTAAGGTTATGGGGCGCAACAGGAGTAATGATAAAACTCTCTGTCTGCGGCATCATAATAGGCCCGCCACAACTGAGCGAGTAGCCCGTGGAACCGGTGGGCGTAGAAATAATCAGCCCGTCAGCCCAATACGAGTTGAGATACACTCCGTTCAGGTATGCATCAATGGTCATCATCGAAGAGGTTTGCTTGTTCTGTATGGTGAAATCGTTGAGTGCAATATTGTTTTCCCCGAAAAGATTATTGCCTGTTTCAAGACGAAGCAGAGAACGGGGGTCAAGAACATAATGATGTTTTTTGAGGGCTTCCAAAGTTTTGGAAAAGTCATCGAGGGAAATTCCGGACAAAAATCCAAGACGACCCAGGTTAACACCTATTACCGGAATCAGCGAATCATGAATTAGTGAAACGGTATCAAGCAGTGTTCCGTCACCGCCAATGCTCAGTACAAAATCTGCATTACCTTTTAAATCGTGCCGTGAGCTGAAAGAATTAAATGTGAGTTTGAGCTTAAGTTCATTGCGCAAATAATTCAGGTACGGTTCATAAACAATACAATTGCAGCCCACCTTTTCAAGAGCATTTAATATGGCATCGATATGCTCTTTGCGATGCTGGCTGAATGTTCTTCCGTAAAGCGCTATATTCATATTGAAAGTGTGAAGTGAATAAAAAATCCCTTTTCGGCAAATTTATTAATTGAATATTCAACACGGATAATAATATCATAATAACTCGAAAAATCAATGCCAACGCCATATCCCGGCAGCCATTGGTTGGCAAGTGAATTATGTTCTGAAAATTGCCGGTCGCGCACATAAGCAATATCATAAAACACGTTCATATAAAATGAAAACGGTATGGTTGAAAATTTTTCAGAGGGAATAAAGTTGAACTTTTTTACAAAGGTGGGCAACAAACGCAGCTTGAGATTATTTTTCATCAGGAAAAAATTCTGACCGTTTACAACATAATATTCGTAGCCGCGCACATAATCGCGGCCATACCCGAGGGCGCGTGTGACATTATACGGCTGACTGCTTCTGCCCGAAAGTTTTCCTTTAACCTCTGTTGCAAAAAAAATATTTTTTTTTAACTCTGAATGATAGCGGAACGAAGATGTAAGGTAAAGCTGGTTAACATCATCCCCAAAAACATCAAATCCTTTTTTGACTGCTTCAAAATCAAAATATGTTCCGTGCAGGGGATACGAGACCAGGTCCCTGTGATCGTCCCTGTAAAGAAAAACAAATCCAAAATATTTTTGCCTGGCGCTCCCGTTATTGAAATATTCCGGGTTCAAAAACGGAACCGAGTCGCTGACATGCGTCTCATCATATTCAATTTTAAAGGATGAGGTGTAGTAAAGTTCCCTGCGAAAATTAAACTGAATGCCTCCGTAAAGTTCTTTCAGCACGCTCTCTGCATCGTTGTGATAATATTGCAATTTGTTTTGATACGTATCATATGCAATTTCGTGGTTCTGTGCATAGGAGAACTGCAGAGAGATGCCCTCCTGCTTATTTTTATTTATATACGGGATGGTGTATTGCATAGAATATTTTTTGGTGTATCCATTTCTGAACGCGAGGGCCAGTGTTTCATTTCTTCCTCTGAAATTATACATGGCAAGATAAAAGCCATAGTTGGTCCTGGAAAAATCTTTTTTCAAAAGCCATTCATTCAGGTTGCGGTCAACAAGCTCAAATATCGGAACAGGCCACACGTACCACCGCTCCGAAACGATAACGATAACCTCTTCACTTTCTTCTTTGTAAAATATATCCGCAAAATTGAAGAGCGAAGTATTGAGCAGATTTTCTTTGCTGCGCTGTAGCTCAGCAGGTATCCGGCTTTGCGAAACGGTATCGCCTTGCTGAAAGGTGAGTTCACGTAAAATAATTTCAGCCCTGGTTTTTTTATTCCCGATAATGGAAATGGTTTTTATAAAAACCAATGTTGTGTCAGAGGTTACAGGAACTCCTGAAACAAAGACACTGTCATCTCTGGAAGAAAAAGAAAATTCTGCCTCAGCAAGGTAACTGGAAAAGAAAAAAATAAAAAAAGAGAAAGAAAAAACGAGGCGCAGCAATACCTTGTTAAATATTAAGATAGTTCATCAGTGAATCGTAGCGCGACTTAAGCGTGTCTACATATTCGTTTTGATGATAAAATTCTTTCACGTTATAATTATATCTCTCAAAACCTGCTATAATCCGTGAAAGGTCTGTCTTATTAACTTTAAGCGTAATTTCTATTTTGTTCTGCGCAGGAATTGCATTGGTGAACGAGCTTAAAACACTCGCATTATTCGACTCTATGATTTGCGCTATCTGGCTCATGGTATAATCGTTCGCATTCACTTCGAGCACAATAATGCCGCCCGGTTCCTGAACAGCACCTGTTCCGGAGAAATATTGCACCACATCGGCCAATGTAATAAGTCCGAGATATTTATTTTCTTCGCTCATCACCGGCACTACGCTTATTTCTTTATCATACATCAGTTTCATCACCTCATAAATATGCCTGCCCTCTGTAATAAAAGACTTGTCAAAGAGAGAAATATCAACCGAAGAAATAAGCTGCTGCTGGTCGAGCCCCGAAAGATTCTGCAGAGCCAACAATCCCGCATAGCCCTTATCATCCACCACCGGCAGATGGTTGACGTGAAATTCCTCCATCCAGTTAAGCGCTTTCTTGATAGTATCAGAAAACTTAAGCGGAGGAACGGTGTCTTTTATGAGCGCTTTTATAAGCATTGCAGGATGTTTACGTTATCGTGACCTCAAAGTTTTGAGACGGGCAAACATAGCATTTTTTAATACTTTTACTGATGAGGAAATAGTTAAAAGTTATCGCATTTATTATACATGAACAGTGCCAACATGGCCCGGCTAAGTGTGAATATCAATAAAATTGCCACGCTGCGCAATGCACGCGGAGGAAACCTGCCCGACCTTATAAAAGCAGCAGCCGACTGCGAGCGCTTTGGCGCGCAGGGAATTACGGTGCATCCACGCCCCGATGAAAGACATATCCGCTATACAGACGTTTATGAATTGAAAAAAGTTGTGACCACAGAATTTAATATTGAAGGGTATCCTTCTGAAAAATTTTTGAACCTTATCCGTGAAGTCAAACCGCAACAAGTTACGCTGGTTCCCGATGCACCGGATGCGATTACTTCCAATGCCGGATGGGATACAAAAAAGAATAAAGACTTTCTGAAAAAAATTATTGCTGAAATAAAAAACATAGGTTCAAGAGTATCTATTTTTATTGACCCTGATGCTGAAATGATTTCTCGCGCTGCAGAAACAGGAACAGACCGCGTTGAGCTTTACACCGAAAACTATGCAAAAAAATTTTCCACAGATAAAATCAATGCATTGAAGCCATACAAGATTGCAGCTGCACATGCTGCTTCTGTGGGCCTGGGAGTAAATGCAGGACACGATTTGAACCTTGATAACCTCAACTATTTTTCTTCCAACATCCCGGAGTTGCTCGAAGTCTCTATTGGTCATGCCCTGATTTCGGACGCGCTTTATTACGGTTTGGAAAATACAATCCAGCTTTACCTGCGACAGTTAAAATGAAACTTTTCGTTCGTGAGCTGGGCTCAGGTCCACCGGTTATTATCCTTCACGGTTTGTTCGGTATGTCGGATAACTGGATGACTATTTCAAAACGTTTTTCTGAAAATGGGTTTCATGTTTTTGCGCCCGATTTAAGAAATCATGGTCAGTCGCCGCACAGCGAAGAATGGAATTTCAAGACCATGGCTGAGGATGTTTTTGAATTAATGGTGGACAGAAAAATTATCCGTCCAGTAGTAATCGGGCACTCTCTTGGAGGCAAAGTTGCAATGCAAATGATACTTATGCATGCAGAACAATTTGCCGGACTTGTCATTTCGGACATTGCTCCAAAAAAATATCCCGTGTTTCACAGCAATATTATTTCAGCGCTGAATGAAGTGAAAATAGAAATCCTTTCCTCCAGGAAAGAAGCGGAACAATTTTTATCACAAAAAATAAATGACAACGCAACCCTGCAGTTTATCCTGAAAAATATATACTGGAAGGAAACAGCAGCAGGAAAAGTATTGTCGTGGCGGTTTAATCTTGAAGTGATTTCAAAAAGAATTGAAAACGCAAGCGAAGAAATTCATTTCTCCCGAAGCATTAAACTGCCTGCATTGATGCTAAGAGGAGACCGTTCAGATTATGTTACTGATAATGACATTTCAGAATTTAAAAAAATATTCCCTCTTGCCGAAGCGGTCACCATAAAAAACTCAGGCCATTGGATTCATGCGGAGCAACCGGAAGAATTCTTTGAGGTAGTAACCAGTTTTTTGAAAAGGATTTCTTTTTTATAACCACTTCATTATGCCTATGCCTACAAGCAAAGCAGCTATAAGTGCAACGAGCAGGTAATTAAAAACCTTTTGCGTGCCGAGATTTTTCTTCAATGACGATTCACCGAGAACATTCTTAAAAACAATTTCAAGGCGGTTGAATGCATTATCATTTTTCACGATGTAATCATATGCTCCGTATTTCATAGTATTGGCTGCCACTTCAGCTTTTTCCTGCCCGGAAAGAAATATTACCTGTGCATTTGCGTAACGCGCTTTAAGCTTTTTCAGGAACGCAACTCCATCCATGGCATCCGTGTTATCTGAATCAAGATGGTAATCTACAATCACCAGGTCCTGGGGTTCATAAATTTTATCGAGCGCTTCCTCCCCTGACGAATACATGTTTATCTCTGCTATCGGGTATTTTTGGCGAATAAAATCTTTAAGCATTTCCGACATCTGAAGCTCGTCTTCAATAACAGAAATCCTTATACGAGATGGATTGAGCATCGAATTATTTTCAGTTCAAAAGTAAATGAAAAAAACAAATTGATATCTTGCCGGTGTCATAAGAGTTATTGGAAATTGAGTTAAACTTTTTGTAAAAAAAGAAACAGGAATCAAGCTGAAGTAAAAAAATTTAGAATAATTTCCGCCCACCAAATATCTCATCATGAGCCAGAATACAGACGAGCAACCAAACGTTGCAATTTCCTGCGGAGACCTTAACGGCGTTGGGCTAGAAGTGGTGATGAAAACATTTCTGGATAACCGAATGCTGCAGTCGTGCACTCCGTTAATCTATGTTTCTTCTAAGGTGCTATCGCATCATCGTAAGGTTCTCGGACTGAATGAATTTAACTTCAATACCATACGTTCTGCAAAGGAAGCCGTGCCACGAAAAGTGAACGTAGTAAACTGTTGGGAAGAAGATGTGCCTCTGCAAATGGGTGTGCCGACAGAATTTTCAGGAAAGTATGCGCTGCGCTCCCTGGATGCTGCACTTAAAGATGTTACTGAGGGGTTAGCGGATGTATTGGTAACTGCACCCGTAAATAAGAATAACATTCCGAAGGATGCTGCGGGAAATGTATTCACCGGTCATACCGGATTCATTGCGCGCAAGCTGAATGTTACTGATGAACTCATGGTCATGGTGAGCGACCGTTTGAGGGTTGCACTTGTTAGCGGGCATGTTCCTGTAAAAAGCGTGACAGAAAATATTTCGTTTGAAACTATCTGCAAAAAAATCCGGAAAATAAACCAAACCTTAATCCGCGATTTTGGAATTACCAAGCCGCGAATTGCAGTGCTTGGAATCAATCCTCATAGTGGTGATGGTGGATTGCTGGGTGATGAAGAGCAAAAAGTCATTACTCCTGCAATCAAGAAAATGTTTGATGATGGCATTTATTGCTTTGGTCCCTATCCTGCCGATGGATTTTTTGGTGCAGGCGCGTTCAGTCGTTTTGATGCCGTGCTTGCCATGTATCATGACCAGGGGCTGATTCCTTTTAAAGCTTTAGCTTTTGAAACCGGTGTTAACTTTACGGCAGGTTTGCCTATCGTGCGCACCTCCCCCGACCATGGAACTGCATATGACATTGCAGGAAAAAATAAGGCGAGCGAGTCGTCATTTCGCCAGGCAGTTTATCTTGCCTGCGATATTCTTGAGAAGCGCAGGGAATATGAAGAAATCTCTGGAAACCCACTCAAGGTTGCCAGTAAAGAAGGCGACCGATAAGTCCATCGCCAGCAGTTTGGGTTAAATTTTGGCAGATTTAAGCCAAAAATCCAAACATTTCCATTTGTCCATAGCTCATCTTTTCCTACATTTGCCGACTTGTTTTTAAAAGTTCTTTGGTATGAAAAAGCGGGAAGACTATACTATTCAATACATCGGTTTAGCGAATGGACAACATAATTTTTCTTATTCGATTGATGATAAATTTTTCAACGAATTTGAACATTCTGTTGTCAAAAAAGGGAAAGTAGATGTGGAAGTAGAATTGAGTAAGCAAGAACGAGTATTGCTGCTGAACTTCAGGTTTGAAGGATGGTTAAGAATGGTTTGCCATCGTTGTTTGGAAGAGTTTGATTACGCAATAGAAGGCGCAAACCGGCTGATTGTAAAACTGGGCGACCACGAAGAGGAAGAATCTGACGAGGTGATAATGATTCCGGCAGACAGCAACGAGTTAGACCTGGCTCAATTTATTTTTGAGTTTATAGAGTTGCTTGTACCGCTGCGTGTAGTGCACCCTGATGATGCAAACGGAGATAGCACCTGCAACCCTGAAGTTTTAAAAGCAATGAGCATTCATTTAGATAACGATAAAAAGCCTGAGAATCATACCTGGGACCAATTGAAGAAACTGAAATTTAAATAATAATTTAGAACAAAACTTAAACTGAACTAAAATGCCCAATCCAAAACATAAGATATCCAAGTCAAGAAGGGATAAAAGAAGGACGCACTATAAAGCCGTTGCGCCCGCGCTTACCACATGTTCTAACTGCGGAGCTGCAAAACCCATGCACAGAGTTTGCCCTGAGTGCGGATATTACCGCGGAATGCTTGCCGTTGAAAAGGCACAGGTTGCCTGAGGTTAACTGAAATAATTTTTAATACTTTTGACTCATAATAAAGCCGGACACTTTATGAGAAAATCCCATTTAGTAAACCAGCACCTGAGCTGATGAGAATAGGGATAGACGTTATGGGCGGAGACTATGCTCCGCAAGCAACGGTAAAGGGCGCAGTGCTTGCCCGTGCAGAGCTTAACAGTTCTGTGGAACTTGTGCTCATTGGCGACAGCACAGAGATTCATTCCCTCCTCAAAGAATACAAAGCAGACGTTTCAAAATTTACTATCATTCATGCAAGTGATGTTATAGGCATGGGCGATAACCCCACACGTGCCATTGTTCAGAAGCCCGAATCAAGTATCAGCATCGGGTTCAAAATGCTGAAGGACGGAGAGATTGATTCTTTTGCAAGTGCCGGTAACAGCGGGGCTATGCTTGTAGGTGCTGTGCTAAGTGTTAAAACTATTCCCGGAATTATACGTCCTTGCTTGTCATCCATCATCCCCAAAGAAAACGGAGGACTTGGTTTTTTTCTTGACGTAGGCGCCAATGCCGACTGCAAGCCCGAAATGCTGCAGCAGTTTGCTATCATTGGCTCGCTCATGGCAGAATATGTTTATCACATTCCAAAACCAAAAGTGGGGCTCATGAATATTGGTGAGGAAGATGAAAAAGGAAATACGCTTGTCAAGGAGTCGTTCCCGCTCATCAAAAATCTCAAAGACATAAATTTTATAGGCAACGTGGAAGGGCGCGATTTGTTCAATGACAAAACGGATGTGATTGTCTGTGACGGCTTCACCGGAAACATCATCCTCAAGCTTGCCGAATCGTTTTACTTTTTATTGCGCAAGCATCATTTCAACAACGATTATTTTGAGCGCTTCAACTACGAGAACTACGGAGGCACACCCGTTCTCGGAATCAACAAGCCCGTCATCATCGGTCACGGAATTTCAAACGCCAAGACGATTAAGAACATGATTCTCTTTTCCAAAGAAGTGATTGACGCGCGCCTGGCAGAAAAAATCGCAGAAGAGCTCACCCGCGAATCTATCATGCTTACTCCCGTCAAGAACGGAGAGTAATTTTTTGGCTGCATCTCCATCCGAGAGTTCTTTCTTCTAAGAGAAGAATTGAATTTCTATTAAACCATTGAACTTTTGAACCCTTGAACTATTGAACTATAGACGATAGTTTTTATTTACTTTGCGTGCCATGACCAAGACTACAGCAGCCATAACAGCCGTCAGTGGTTGGGTGCCGCCCGATATTCTTTCCAATAAAGATTTGGAAAAGATGGTGGACACCACCGATGAATGGATACAGTCGCGCACCGGGATTAAGGAGCGCAGAATCCTGAAAGGCGAAGGGCTGGCTACATCGGACTTGGGTGCGGAAGCGGTAAAGCTTCTTTGCAAAAAGAGAGGCATCTCCCCCGAAGAAATTGAGCTGCTCATCTGCTCCACTGCCACACCCGATATGATGTTTCCTGCTACGGCAAACATTATCAGCGATAAAGTGGGCGCTAAGAATGCCTTCAGCTTTGATATTATGGCGGCATGCTCGGGGTTTATTTATGCGCTCACCACGGGATCTAAATACATCGAGAGCGGACAGTATAAAAAAGTTGTAATCGTTGGTGCGGATAAAATGTCTTCCATTATTGATTATACCGACCGCGCCACATGTGTGCTCTTTGGTGATGGTGCAGGCGCTGTTCTTCTTGAACCCAATAACGAAGGATACGGAGTGCTTGATTCTATTTTGCGGAGCGATGGTGCCGGAAGAGTTTTCCTGCATCAGAAAGCGGGCGGTTCGGCAAAACCGGCATCACACAAAACAATAGATGCACGCGAGCATTTTGTTTTCCAGGACGGGCAACCTGTATTCAAGTTTGCCGTTACCAATATGGCTGATGTAAGCGCAGAGATTATGGAGAAGAACAAGCTGAGAGCCGAAGATGTTTCATGGTTGGTTCCTCACCAGGCAAATAAACGCATCATTGACGCAACTGCAAGGCGCATGGGACTTAGCATGGATAAAGTAATGCTCAACATAGAGCGCTATGGCAACACCACGAACGGAACCATTCCGCTTTGTTTATGGGAATGGGAAAATAAACTCCACAAAAGAGACAACATCATCCTCGCTGCTTTTGGCGGAGGATTTACCTGGGGAGCGGTGTGGGTGAAGTGGGCATACGGTAAGTAGTGAGTCCTGACGCTTTGCGGTCAGGATGCTGACATTAATCGTCAGCATTCGGAGTAGCGGAGATATTCGTAATTGTTATTCTGCTTTTACTTATTTATTATTACGTTAAAATCCTGACACTATGAAAGCAAAAAAAATTCTTACATTTTTTTTCACTGCTGTTCTTTTCTCTCATCATTTTTCTTCAGCACAAATAATTACTAATGGAGGCTTTGAGAATTGGGCAATAGGAGCGAGCAGTTATCTCGACCCGGTGGGATGGACAACGAGCAACGGCATTGCACCCAATGCCAACGTGGTTCAGGCAGCAGGACGAACAGGCGCTTATTCTGCCAATCTTCTATCCATTCCCGACACCAACAGCCAGATTACGCAGGCAAATTTATATTTTGATTATACCGGTAATTTAAAGCCGCTTGTTTTGTCCGGATACTGGAAAGGAAATTTTCTCACCCCGAGTAATTTTTTATATGTTTCCGTAAGAGTAGTCGATGCTTCGTTTACAGAAATAGGATTTGGCAGCGCCTATTCACCGCAGTTCACTAACGTTACCAATTGGATACCCTTCTCCGACACGATAAATTATTCATCCGCCAACTCCCCTATCTCCACCTCTATTCAGTTCACTCTCTTTTCCACATCGCTCTCCACAACCGGTTTTGTGGATGATTTAACTTTAACCTATACAACTCCTACTGGGGAGATTCAAACGATTCCTCTCACTCGTTCATCGCTTTCTCAGGATTTCTACGGAAACTATTTGCTCAATCTCAATCTGCTTTCTCCATCAACATTCACCCTCAATATTTTTTCTATTGATGGAAAAAAGGTTTCAGAGAAAAATTATTCGGCAGATGCAGGGCAGCACAAAATATTATTGCCGACAGAAAATCTTTCTCAAGGAATTTATTTTGTAAAAATGAATGGGGGTAAGCAATCTGCTACACGCAAATTGGTTGTAGTCAGATAATCTTCGCTAAAATACGGCACGGTATTGTGCTATATTGGCTTTCTGTTGCCGCTATGCAAGCATATTGTGGGAGTTTTGTTATTCCGTTTGTAGTTCTATACTTTTACATTGAAATTTGATTTTCCTGAAAACCCCAACCTCAATGAAAAAAATTACTTTATATCTATTCTCCATTTTGCTTTTTTCATTTGTCTTTCAGTCAGGAGCCCAGGTTCCTGCTTCGTGGCAGACGCGTGGTGTGGGTGGTGGCGGTGCTCTTTTCTTTCCGAGAATAAATCCCGCCAATGACAATGAGTTCTATGTTGCCTGTGACATGAGTGAAATGTTTCATTCTACCGATTTCGGCAACTCTTACACGCAGCTTCATTTTACCAAATTGCCGGCAATGAATGTTTCCACGTACGAATTTACCAATAACGCAAACATTGCGTACAGCAATTACAACGATGGCAACGCGGGCTATCCTGTGAAGACTATTGACGGAGGTAACACCTGGCCCCAGCTTCCCGGATTTAATTCCTCGCTCGGAGGGATATATGCAATGAAAGCCAATTACAATAATCCGAACCAGGTGCTTCTCAATTATTACGCTGACATTTATTTTTCGAATGACGGGGGAGCTAATTTTTCGCTGGTTCGTCACGCGGCAAATAATGGTGTTGGCATTATCATGGGTGGAGTATTTATTGACGGATTAAATATTTACATCGGCACAAATGAGGGCCTGGTTTATTCCTCCAACGGAGGAACTTCTTTTTCGTTGATGGCAACATCAGGGATTCCCGCCGGACAAGTACTTTGGAATTTTTCCGGTGCAAAAGCAGGAAATACCACGCGTTTTGTCTGCATCACTGGAGCAACAGCAGATGTCTATAACGGCCTGATGCCCTATGATTATTATAATTTCCCAACAGGAGTTTACACTATGGATAATGCAAACGGTACCTGGGTTTCAAATTCAACAGGAATAAATTTCAGCAATGATTTTGTAATGTACGCGGGAATGGCAGAAAATGATATTAATACCATTTATCTTGGGGGAAGTGATGCAGCACTTAATGCTCCTCTCGTTTACAAATCCACCAACGGAGGAACATCCTGGTCGAAAGTTTTTCTCTCAACAAATAATCAAAACATTCACACGGGTTGGTCAGGCTACCAGGGAGATAAAGGCTGGAGCTGGGGCGAAACATGTTTCGGAATCGCAGTCGCCCCTAACAATTCAAACAAAGTTATGTTCGGTGATTTTGGTTTTGTGCATCTCACAGCCGATGGAGGCGCAACATGGAAACAGGCATACGTGAGCAACGCTGACCAGCACCCGATGAATGCACCCACCCCGCAGCATCTTGCATATCATAGCATCGGTTTAGAAAACACCACATGCTGGCAGGTGCACTGGCAGGATGCCAATAACATGCTGGCAGCATATAGTGACATTGGTTTGGTGCGAAGCACAGATGCGGGCGTAACCTGGAGTTTTAATTACACCGGAATGTCCGTGAACTCAACTTACCGCCTCGCAAAACATTCCAACGGAACTTTATTTGCAACCACTTCCGCCATACACGATATGTATCAAAGCACGCGGCTTGCTGACAGCCCTCTTGATAATACGGATAGCCAGGGAAAGATTATGTATTCAACTGACAATGGAGCAACCTGGCAGCAAATACATTCGTTCTCCCATCCTGTTTTCTGGATTGCTTTAGATCCAAATAATTCTAATCGTGCTTATGCGAGTGTTATTCATTATAATAACGGAAGCGGCATTGGCGGAATATACCGGTGCGACAATTTACTCAGCTTAGGTTCTTCTACCTGGACATTGCTTACCGACCCGCCACGTACACAAAAACATCCCGCATCCATTGTTGTTCTTAATGACGGAAAAATGGTTTGCACTTTCTCCGGCAGAAGAAATAGCAGCGGAACTTTTACCAACAGCTCAGGGTGTTTTATCTATGACCCTTCCGGAGGTTCATGGACAGATGTTTCAGACCCCGGCATGTACTATTGGACAAAAGATATTGTGATTGACCCTTATGACGCAACTCAAAATACCTGGTATGTAAGTGTCTTCAGCGGATGGGGCGGAGCGCCAAACGGCTTAGGCGGTTTGTATAAAACAACCAACCGCGGCACATCGTGGGTTAAGCTCACCGCCTCGCAATTCGACAGGGTTACTTCTATCACATTTCATCCCACTGATGCAAATGAAATTTATCTGACCACTGAAACTCAGGGTTTATGGCGCAGCACAAATATCAATTCCGTTACTCCTTCTTTTGCCTTGGTAAACAGCTATGACTTTCGCCAGCCGGAAAGAATATTCTTCAACCCCTATAATCCGTCACAAATCTGGGCGAGCAGTTTTGGTAATGGAATGAAAATGGGGGATATTTCAACGGCCATTACTCAAATTCAGAATGGAAATTTATCCGTAGAGATATTTCCGAACCCGGCTATCAATGAGTTTAGAATTATAAATTCAGGATTCAGAATAGAACAAATAGAGATTTATGATGCGATGGGAAAAAAGTGTCTTGCTCTGAAACCGTTTCAAGAATCAGCTGCCATTAACATTTCCGAATTAAGCCCGGGAATTTATTTTGTAAAGGTGAGCACGGAAAAAAAATCAGCGACAGAGAAACTGGTTATCATTAAATAATTACTCGCTGAAATACGGCACAGCATCACGTGCCACATCATCTTTCTGCTGCCAATAGGCAAGCGTAACCACGTGCCCGTCTTTTGCGTGCAGCAACCGTCCCATAATAGCATTGGTTGAATTGAAAGTTATATTAGTTACTCCAACCGTATATGTATCGGGAGGAGGCGGTGGTGGCGGAGGAGGCGGTGGCGCAGGTGCATTAGGGTCCTGCGAAACAGGAGCGGCAGGAGGTGCCGCAACTTTAGGCGGAGGAGTTTTTGCAGTAATTACTTTATAGCCGTTCATCTCAAGCAGCTCCTTGAGAAATTGGGTGCGGGCGGGAGAAACATTACGCTCCACAATAGCGCAGCGTACTCCTTCCAGCTCTTCTACTTCGTGATTTTTATTGATTGCCATTGTCTTTAGATTGTGGGTTGCGAATTGACAAAATTGCGAATTGTAAACATCAATCCGAAATTTAAAATCCGAAATTCGCAATGTTATTAATATAATCATAAATGCTGCTTATCAAACCCACCACTACAATACCAATGGCACAAATGATGAGCGCAGCATTTGCCGGGGTGCTCCCTTTAATTCTTTCCACAGGATTTTCATTGGCGTCCATAAACATGGCTCTCACCACTTTCAGATAATAATAAAGTGAAATAATCATGTTAAGCGCGGCAATGGTAATCAGTACATAATTACCCTGCGATGCGCCTGCCGTGAGCAGAAATAATTTTCCGAAAAATCCTGCCGTGGGCGGAATGCCTGCAAGAGAAAATAATGAGAGGGTAAGAATCCAGGTAAGGAACGGGTTGGTTTTATAAAGCCCTTTGTAATCATCTATTCTTTCTTTTCCGGTAAGCGAAGAAATCATCTGCACCACACCAAAAGCGCCCAGGTTCGAGAACACATAAATCAAAATAAAATAAACCGCTGAAGTTGTGCCAAGCGATGAACTCCCTGAAATGCCAATGAGAATAAATCCTACTTGCGCAATGGAAGAAAAGGCAAGAAACCTTTTCATATTCTGCTGTCGCAGTGCAAAAAAGTTTCCGAGGGTCATAGTAATAACGGCTGAAAGAAACAGCACGTTGTACCACAGGTCAGCATAGTAGCGGAAGGCATTGTAAAGCGTAGTGATGAAAATAAATACGATAGAACCTTTGGAAATTACAGACAGGAAAGAAGTAACTGCCACCGGTGCACCTTCATAAACATCAGCTGTCCACAGGTGAAACGGAACTACCGAGAGTTTAAATGCAAAGCCGGTGAATAATAAGATGAATGCAAAAATCTGGAGCGGACTTCCGTCAAGCAACTGTGGCAGCTCGGTGAAACTGATGGTGCCGGTGGTTCCGTACATCATAGAAATACCAAACAACAAAATCCCTGAAGAAAATGCAGATGACATAATCATCTTCATTGCTGCTTCGGATGAAATCCGCTTATCCATATCATAGTTGCACATGGCTGCAAGTGGAATGGTTGCCAACTCAAGGGAGAGGTAGAAAATCAAAAAGTTTCCGCTCGAAATCATAAAGAACATCCCGATAACGCAGGCAATAAGCAGCATGAAAAATTCTGTAAGGTGCTTGTGATTTTTAAGCCAGTCGAACGCGCTCAGTGATATAATCAATATACCCAGGTTGAGAATATTCTTTTCAAAAAGAATGAGAGAATTTGTAATGAACATTCCGCTGAAGAGAGTTCCGCCCGGCCGCTGCATCCAGAGAGAAGATATTCCAATGAGAAGATTAATAATGAGCATTACATTGATGAAGCCAAGCAGCGATTTATTACTCATCTTTTCACTTCCGATTTTAACAATAAGAAGAATAAAAAGAATAAGCGTGAGCGCTAATTCAGATTGCATCAGTGTAAGAAAATCATTCATCTCTTGCGTGCGTTAACTTTCTATTTAAGTGCGGCAACTTTTTGCATGATAATTTCAGCCCCTGGTGTAATTAAATCATTAAGCCAGAACGGAGCCATTCCTATCGCAACAATTCCTAATATTAAAACACCGGCAGCAATTTTCTCATTCCATCGAGCGTCTATCATTTCAGCAGCATGCCCGTTATCTTTCATCGGGCCCATAGCTACTTGTCCGATAGCGCGTAAAATATAAACTGCCGTTACCACGATGGACGCGCAAGCGGCAATAGTGGCGATGCGATAAAATGCATCCGCGTTCTGCCATGAGCCGACAAAGATTGTCATCTCTGCAACAAAACCACTGAAGCCCGGCAAGCCGAGTGAACAAAGTCCCACAATAAAAAATACGCTGCACACAAAAGGCATCACTTTCAGCAAGCCGCCCATTTGGGAAACGAGACGTGTATGTGTTCGCTCGTAAATCATACCAATCACAGCGAAGAAGAGGGCTGTCATTAGCCCGTGAGATACCATCTGCATTACCGCACCGGTGATTGCTATTTTGGTCAGCATACCGATACCCAGAAGCACAAATCCACAGTGACTTACCGATGAATATGCGTTGATATATTTTAAATCGGTCTGCATCATAGTGGCAAATGCTCCGTAAAGAATTGCTATAGATGCGAGAATGATAATAACAGGTGAATAATAGTGAGCCGCTTCAGGCATGAGATATGTAGCAACCCGCAAGCAGCCATATCCTCCCAGCTTCATGGAGATGCCGGCAAGAAACATTGAACCTGCTGTGGGCGCAGAAGAGTGTCCGTCAGGCACCCAGGTGTGAAAAGGAAAAATAGCGGTGAACACTCCAAAGCCGATAAACATGAACGGGAAAAATATTTTCTGGATTTCCAGCGGTATATGTACTTGAGAAAGTTTCAACAAATCGAACGAGTGTATTCCGGACATAAAATAAACTCCCAGCAAACCCACAAGAACCAAAGCCGAACCACCCATAAGCATTAAGGCAAGCTTGTTAGCGCTATATTCTTTTTTACCGCTTCCCCAGATACCGATGAGAAGATATTTAGGTATGACTGCAATTTCGAGGAAGAAGAAGAGTGTGAATAAATCAAGTGAAATAAAAAACCCATACGCACCGAGTGAAAGAAGAATAAGCAGGAAATAAAATTCCTTGGTCATCTTTTCAATGTTCCATGAAACCAAAACGCCTGCAAGCACGACAAAAGCAGTAAGAATAATCATGGCAACAGAAATTCCGTCCACTCCAATAAAATATTGTATGTTGAGAGGAGAAAACCACTCGTACCGCTGTGTAAACAACATCTGCTCCGTATTGCCAGCTATACGTTCTGCCCGGTATGTGAATAACAGTATCATTGCGAACACAAACTGAATTACTGCACCCACAAGAGAAATTGTTTTCACTTGCTGCGCATTACGCGAAAGCAAAACGCCTATGGCGGTAAGCAACGGAAGAAACAGGAGCAAAGAAAGATTCATTCGTTATTTTGTCCAGATGTAAATAAATAAAAGCGCCAATCCCATTGCACCGGCAAAGAAATAGGCAGCGTACTGCTGCACTCTTCCTGATTGCATTACACTTATTTCCTCGGAAATGGTTTGCGAAGAACTGCCCAGCAGGTTCATAAATCCATCCACGATATTTCTGTCAATCCATGCTGCAGGCCGGCCAATGAGATTGAAAATAATTTTCTTGGTTACGAATAAATAAATTTCGTCTATGTAAAATTTGCGGTATGATGCACGGTATAATCCTTTAAGTGAGGAAGAAATTCTTTCCGGTAAATCATTTTGTGTTTTGTAGAGGCGCATCGCAATCAGGATACCCGCCAATCCAACAGATACAGCCATTATAGTGGTAGCGTTCAAGTGGAATTCAGTTTCAAGTATGCTCCCTGTTGCAGTTACCAGCTTATTGAATGGAACAAAGCCAGCAAGCGCTGCTCCGATTCCAAGAATGATTAAAGGAATCATCATCGTTGCGGGACCTTCTCCGTGATGTTCACCGTGCGGATGGTGTTCTTTATTCCAGAAGATAGAAAAGTAGAGACGGAACATATAGAATGCTGTAAGTCCGGCAGTTATTAACGCAATCCAATAAATCAGTTGGTTGTGATGCTGCGCTGCAACGAGAATTTCTTCCTTGCTGAAAAATCCTGCAAAGGGCGGAACACCTGCAATTGCAAGACAGGCAATAAGAAATGTAATGTGTGTGATAGGTAAATATTTCCGCAGACCGCCCATTTCTGTCATCTCATTAGTATGAACAAAGTGAATCACAGCGCCCGCGCCAAGAAACAGAAGCGCTTTGAAGAACGCATGCGTAAACAGATGGAACATGGAAGCCATATAACCGGTCCCATCTTCGCCATAATATCCTGAAACACCAAGCGCAAACATCATGTACCCGATTTGAGACATGGTTGAATATGCAAGCACACGTTTGATATCCGTCTGCGTACATGCAATGAGCGCAGCCAGCAAAGCAGAAAGCACTCCCACATAAGCAACCACTTCCAGCGCAGCCGGACATGAAAGAGCAAAGACTGGGAATAATCTCGCAACTAAATATACTCCCGCAACAACCATAGTCGCAGCATGAATCAATGCCGACACAGGTGTCGGGCCTTCCATGGCATCGGGCAGCCAGATGTGCAACGGAAACATAGCGCTCTTACCTGCACCCCCAATAAATACCAGTACCAGTCCCCATGTAAGTGCAGAGATGCCAAGGAAAGAAGCTGTAGCAATTTCTTTTAGCTGGCTCGATTCAAAATTTGTCAGACGTTCAATGAGTGTATTGAAATCAAGAGTGCCTGCATAGAAAGATAAAATAAGTATGCCAATGAGAAATCCGAGGTCGGCAAAGCGAGTTACAATGAATGCTTTTTTAGATGCTGCAACTGCTGAAGGCCGGTCATAATAATAACCGATGAGCAAATACGATGATACGCCTACCAGTTCCCAGAAAATATAAATCTGGAAAATATTTGATGACACTACCAGTCCAAGCATAGAGAATGTAAACAGCGCGAGGAATGCATAGAAGGTTGGGAAGCGCTCCTCCCCTTTCATATAACCCAAACTGTATATGTGAACCATGAGAGAGACAAAAGTGACCACGACCAGCATCATCACTGAAATGGGGTCGAGGAGAATTCCCATGTCTATGGAAACATTCGGGGAAAATTGCAGCCACGTATATTTAAGTGCGATAATTTTCTGGTACACTCCGTCCAATTTTCCCGAAACAAAAAAGTACTGGTAAGCTGTAACAAGAGAAAGCAACGCTGAAACAAAGAGAGAAGTGGTTCCGATTATTCCGGAAAAATTCTTAAAATATTTCCTGCCAAACAAACCGAGAATAACAAAGCTTGCTAATGGCAGTAAAGGAATCAGGGCTATGTAGGTTGCGTCAAGCATTTCTTATCAGTATTTCATTTCAGCAGCTGATTCAACGTCTATTGATTTATGACTGCGGTACAGGTTGATAATAATAGCAATTGCCACAGCCGCTTCGCACGCTGCAATGGCTATAATAAATATGGCAAAGAAAACTCCATCAAGTCTTCCGGCCCAGAGATATTTATTAAATGCAATAAAATTTAAGTTAACACTATTCAGAATTAATTCAACTGACATAAGCATGGTGATGAGATTTCTCCGGGTCAGAAATCCGTAAACACCGATGAAGAAAAGTGAAATGCTGACAAAAAGAATATGCTGTAGTCCGATTTGCTCCATATATCAGTTTGCGGTTTCTGTTCTTGATTTAATTGCAATTACAATACAGCCAACCATAGCCGCAAGCAGAAGAATGCTCACCAACTCGAACGGCAATGCATAACCGGTATCATTCACATTAAGCATCATACTGCCGATGTTGGCAACCGATACTGCCACGGGAGATTCAGCGCCCGGCTTAAAGGGATGCTGGCTTATCAGCATCCACGAAAAAATCAAACCGAATAAAGCAGCCAGCGCAGAGAAAATTATTCTCCTTAAAGGAGGATTCGGTAAATCTGTTCCTGCCTGCTGCGTAAGAAAAATAGAAAAGATGATAAGCACTACAATTCCTCCCACATAAACCACAATCTGCACAGCCGCAATAAATTCATATTGAAGCCAGAAATAAAATCCCGCAATACCGATAAGAGAGAACAGAAGAAATATGGCAGCGCGGAAAATTTTTCGGGCAGTAACCGCCAGCAGGCCGCTGCCCAGCGTAAGGGCTGCCAGCAGGTAGAATATTATTTCTTTAGCCTCCATAATTCTTTTATCAATTGCGGATTTCGGATTTTAAATTGCGAATTGAAAAAAATAAATCGGCAATCAACAATTCGAAATTCGAAATCATTCTACCCCCTCCATAATTTTAGAACCGGGCTTATTCAACACCTTCGTCAAACGACTGCGGTCAAAAACACTGTGCTCAAATGCCTGGTCCATTTTAATTGCTGAAGTCGGACATGCTTCAATACATAGATTGCAGAATGTACACAACTCAAGATGGTACACAAACTTATCGATGGCCTTTTTCTTTTTACCGTCAGGACCTGTCTCAAACTTGCTGATAATTTTTATGGTTCCGTTAGGGCATGATATTTCACACGCAGAACAACCGGTGCAGCGATGCTCGTTCTTTTCATCATGAATCATTACCACTTCCCCGCGAAACCTGTCAGCAAGCACCGGGTACTCATTGGGATATTCCTGCGTAATAATTTCCTTCCCATGTGTAAAGTAATATCCCGTCCGCCTCATGCCGGTGAGCAGTGACTTAACTGTACCAAAAATCGTTTTAAAATATTCCTTTAAAAACATTATATTAATTGCGTATTGCGAATTTTAAATTGCGAATTTATTTTCGATTTAGCAGTTCTTCCTGAAGAAGTAAATATAGCTGTCAACTCATTTGCTTCTATCAACAAATTTTCCAACAGCTTCTTTTTTACGATTCCGGATTCACCTAATAATTCTATCCAATATGCTGATTCATCAGATTCTTCCTCTACAATAGTGATTTTAGAAATAAAATCAGCTTGCGACCTAGCTCTACATGCAGCCCTGTAATTTGCACCAACCGAAGTGGATGCAAGGAGCAATTGAATCCCTAAAACTTCTGCATCCTTCTTCTTTGGCAAACTATTAAACAGCTTAATCGCCCTAAGTGCAAACTGTTTAGTTCTCTTTTTTAATTCTTCAGGGTTCATTTCAATTCGAAATTTTAAATCCGAAATCCACAATCATTTAGAAGTGCCATTTCATTATTGCCATTATGGTAACAAGTAAAACATTGAACATGCTTATCGGCAGTAAATATTTCCATTCAAGATTCAGAAGCTGGTCGATGCGAAGGCGCGGAAATGTCCAGCGGAACCACATGATGACAAATATGAGGAAAAATGTTTTTCCGAAAAACCATATTGATGATGGTATATAATCCATGATGTGGTTAAACGCCTGCAGATTCCCGATATGAAACGGCATCCATCCTCCGAGGAATAATGTTGCGCCAATGGCGCAGACAATAAATATGTTAGCATATTCTGCAAGGAAGAATAACGCAAACCTCATTCCGGAATACTCAGTGTGAAACCCTGCAGTGAGTTCTGATTCTGCTTCTGCCAAATCGAACGGAGCGCGGTTGGTTTCTGCAGTCACTGCGATGAGAAAAATTACAAATGCAATGATGGCGGGAATGTGTCCTTTAAAAATCCACCACCCGTCCTGCTGCGAAGCAATGATGTCTGAAATTTTTAAGCTGCCCACCAGAATTACAATGGAAATAATGGAAAGCCCTGCTGATAATTCATAGCTTACAATCTGCGCACCGCTTCTCATCGCACCAAGCAGCGAATATTTATTGTTGCTGCTCCATCCTGCCATCAGTATTCCTATTACAGCAATAGAAGATACAGAAGAAACATATAGCACTCCTATATTTAAATCCCACATCTGGAAATCTTTTGCAAATGCAATCGGAGCCATTAACAGCATTGCAGAAATCATTACAACATACGGGGCAAGATTAAAAAGGAATTTATCGGCTCCTGCAGGTACCAGTCCTTCTTTCATCAAAAGCTTCAACGTATCGGCAGCTGTTTGCAGGTAACCTCTCGGACCTACGCGGTTTGGTCCAATCCGTACCTGCATATATGCGGAAACTTTTCTTTCCATAAATACAAGCACCAGCCCAAGAACAGCAAACAACGTAATCACCAACAGCCCTGCCATGACAAATTGCAGCAGCAATGCAATCGTTGGATTGAACGTACTGCCCAACCACGTTTGAACTATATCTGTTATGCTACTTAAACTCCACATTTTTTATTTCGGATTTAAATCCGCAATCAACAATCCGCAATTCGCAATTTTTCATCTATCTATATCCGGTATTACAAAATCTAATGAGCCCATGATGGCAATCATGTCGGCAATTTTTTGCCCGCGTGCAATATGGTCGAGCGCTGAAAGGTTGGAGAAACCGGGTGAACGGAATTTAATCCTGTAAGGATTGGTTGCGCCTTCGGCTACAATGTACACTCCGAATTCTCCGCGCGCTGTTTCTACCTTGGAATAAAATTCTCCCTTCGGCAATTTCAGTACTGCTTTGGTTTTTGTCTGGAAATCACCTTCAGGAATATTATCTATTAATTGCTCCAGTATAGAAAGAGATTGGCGGAATTCCCTGACACGTACCATATACCTTGAATAACTATCTCCTTCTGTTTCAAGAACTTCTTCAAAATTCAGCTTATCATATATCTCGTATGGATACCATTTTCTTATATCGCAGCTTACTCCGCTGCCTCTTGCCGTTGGCCCTGTGCAGCCGTATGAAACGGCATCATCTTTCGAAAGAATTCCAACACCTTTCATTCGCTCTATGAATATAGAGTTATTGGTAAGAAGGTCATCGTATTCAATAAGTTTTGGCTTGAAGTCCTTGATAAACTGCTTTACCCTTTTCTGAAAATTAGAATGAAGGTCTGCCATCACTCCGCCCGGCACCATGTAATTCATGGTAAGGCGAGTTCCGCAGGTTTCTTCCATAATAACGTTTATCATTTCGCGCTCGCGGAAAGCATGAAAGAACGGAGTCAATGCACCTACGTCCATTCCCAGCGCACCCCACCACAGGCAATGCGATGCAATGCGGGTTAGTTCGTCCATCAGTACGCGAATTACCTGCGCGCGAGGAGTAACTTCAAGCTGAAGTCCTTTCTCAACACACAGTACGCATCCGTGATTGTTGATGTGAGATGAGAGATAATCCATCTTGCTGGTCACATACACAAACTGGCGGTACGTTAAACCCTCGCACATCTTTTCTATAGACCGATGAATGTAGCCAAGGTGCGGCTCAATCTTCATAATGGTTTCGCCACGAAGCGTAATAATAAGATGCAGCACACCATGTGTAGAAGGATGCTGCGGCCCCACGTTTATGACGAGGTCGCCTTGCTCTGTGGTTGCTACTTCTTCAAACATTTATTTTTTTATTGCGGACTGCGGATTGTTGATTGCGAATTTAAAATCCGAAATCCGAAAATCATAACTTTATCATGTTAACCGGGTCTTCGTAGTCCTTACGAAGAGGCCAGCCAACCCATTCATCAGTCAATAATAATCTTCTTAGGTCGGGGTGATGCAGGAATGTTACTCCAAACAAATCATATACTTCCCGCTCATGAAATTCTGCCGTGCGCCAGATATGTGATATGGTTTCTATTTCCGGGTTATTCCTGTCAAGCTTTGATTTTACTACAATAATATGCTTAAGATTTTTTGAATTGAGATGATACACCATGCCTAGATGGGTTTTCCAATCTACACAAGTCAGGCAAAACATATAATCAAAATTCAACTCGGGATTTTCGCGAAGCTCTTTTGCAAACGGCAGCCAATCCTTCGGCTCAACATTTACATTGAGCCATTGACCCCCTTCTTCGAAAGTAAGCGCACTATTAATGCCCGTTAATTTTGCTTTTAATTCTTCGTTCGTCACTGTCTTGCTTTATTATTTATGCGGCGTTCCATTCTGCGATTTGAATTTTTTCTCTTGGCGCACCGCTCTTAATTTTTTTCTGAAGGGTGAGCATGGCATGCATCAGCGCTTCAGGGCGCGGTGGACAACCTGCTATGTAAACATCGACCGGAATAACATGGTCGGCACCTTTTACAACAGAATATGTATTGTAAAAAAACGGGCCGCCACTGGTAGCGCAAGCACCCATAGCAATAACATATTTCGGGTCTGCCATCTGATCGTATAAGCGCTTAAGAACGGGAGCCATTTTGTTGACAATAGTTCCCGCTATAATAATAACATCCGCTTGGCGGGGAGTAGCACGTGCCACCTCCCAACCAAACCGGCTCCAATCGTATTTTGCTCCTGCCGTGCTCATCATTTCAATAGCGCAGCAACTGGTTCCGAAAACTAAAGGCCAAAGGGAATTGGAACGTGCCCAATTCACCACATCATCAAGCTGGCTGATTAAAATGCCTCCTCCGGCTGTTTCAAGCCTTTGACCCGGAAACGGGTCGGGCTTCTCTTTTTTCTTACCTAATCCAAACATCTATCTATCTAATTATCAACTATCAATTATCAATTATCAATTATCAATTATCAATTATCAATTTTTTTCACACCCATTTCAATGCTCCTTTTTTGTGTGCATAAAGGAACCCGAGGAAAAGGATGAAAAGAAAAATCATGATTTCAAGTAACGCCGTCCATCCAATGCTTTTTACAACTACAGCCCATGGATAAAGAAATACAATCTCCACATCAAAAATTAAAAATATAAGAGCAAACAAGTAGTATCCGACATTAAATTGAACCCATGTATTACCTATAGTTTCAACCCCGCACTCATATGGCTGGCTTTTTACAGGGTTTTTAATACCCATAACCAGAATTTTTGAGGTTATAATTCCTCCTGCAGCAAACACTATTGCTGAAATAATTAAAACAATCATTGAGGCTGCACCCATGTTCTGTGTTTGTTAAAGATAGCCAAAATTATGAGCGAAAAATTAAGATATTCCTATGCTATTTGCGCGCAAATGTATAAGACAAAGTGAGATGAAAAAATGATAAAGTTGATAAGTTATTAATTATGTTGTGAGCCGTTACGGAATCACAATGAGAACGATTTTTTGCTTAACATTTGACGAGTTTCTCTGTCAGACAGCTATTTTCGCAACGGCTCCTTAGTTCAACGGATAGAATGTGAGTTTCCGGAACTCAAGATATAGGTTCGATTCCTATAGGAGCTGCAATGTCAGTGTTGGTATACGCTTTAAGGAATTCTGTTAATGCTGAAATTTATGTGGGGTATTTCTGAAAATCCTGAAAGGAGATTGAAAGAACATAATTCAGGTAAAAATTGGTATACAAAAGCATTTATGCCTTGGAGAATATTTTATATGGAATCTCATATCGACTATGCTGAAGCAAGAAAAAGAGAGAAATATCTGAAGTCGGCTGCAGGGAAAAAATTTTTAAGAAGTATCTAATAAAGGGGTTCCCTGCCTGCGTGACTGCGTCAAGCAGGCAGGCAGGCAGGGAACCCTATAGGAGCTGCTAAATAAATAATGTCTTGTAAATCAAAAATTATAAGGCATTATTTGTTTCAAAAGCGTTAAAAGTATTCTGTTATTCACTCAGTTAACCGGTCATGGGCTCAATAAATACGTCATTAACTCAGCAAAACTGCCAGCCGCTCAGGCGCTTTAGCTTTTTTAAGTTTTAAGCGTAATTTTATTGCGGTATTATAAATATCTCCGCAAGTTGAAACTCAGATTTATTAAAACATATTTCCTGTGTACGTTATTTATTTTGTGTCATGCGGGGCGGCAATATTCTTACGCGCAATTTCCGGATTTTCATCCTGTAAGCCTGAATGAGACTAATGGCCTTTCCAGCAACCAGGCCTCTTGTTTTTTCCAGGACCATAATGGCTATATATGGATTGGAACTGTCAACGGATTGAATCGATATGACGGCTACTCATTTGATGTATACAAAAAAATTCCGCATGATACGACTTCCATTTTAAGTAATGGAATCAGTTGCATTGTGGAAGACCAAAATAATTGCCTGTGGATAGGGCATAATACGGAAGGAATAAGCTGCTTCAATCCGGCAACAGGAAAATTTGTTTCTTACAAACATGATGATAACAATCCCGCCAGCTTGCCCGCGGGTGGTGTAGGCGTTTTGTATGTAGACCGAAAAAATAATCTTTGGGTAACTATTGGGCTGCATGCATTGTCATTGTTCGATAGAAAAACAAATTCGTTTATTCACTTTCCCCAGTTACCGGGCATTCATCCGGGGTATCCTGTTGAAACACAAAAAAAATATAATTCCATTTATGGTATTTGGGAAGATGAGAATGGATTGCTATGGCTGACTACACACAATGGCTTATATACTTTTGATGTACAAAAAAAACTTTTCACAAGAATAGAAAACAAGCCCATTGTTCCGAACCACTGGCGGGATGATTTGTATGGCGCTTTAACTCCCGGAAAAGATAATTCGCTATGGCTGGGTGCATGGGGAGGAGGCCTTACAAATTACAACAGGAAATCAGGCAAATGGAAAAATTTTAAGTATGAGTTGAAAGACCCGACCTCGGTAACCCACAATATTATTTTTGCTGTTCAATTTAAAAGCCCGCAAGAATTATGGATTGCCACTTCTGATAGAGGACTCGGAGTCTTCAATATTAAAGACGAAAAATTTTATTTTAATGCCCAGGAGCAGGAAATAAAAAATAGCCCTTCTATATACACACGCATATACATTGACCGGGGCGGTAATGCCTGGTTTGCTCATGATAAGGGCATCAGCTTAATGTATTCGGACGCAAATCTTTTTTCATACACTGAGTTTCCTGTTTCCAAATCTGCTAACGGAAAATTTTATGGTGTTGATTGTTTTTATAAAGACACTGTAAACCATCTTTTATTTGTGGGTACGTCCTTTGCTGATGGCTTGCACGTGATTGATGAACGGACAGGAGCCCACCAACGGTTATCTTTTCAGGTTAATCCATTCGAAGAATCTCCGCTGGTTGTAAGTTTTATTATGAAAGCCCGCAATGGAGTTATTTGGATTTCGACCCGCGATTTTATTTATCAATATGATATAGAGAAAAAAAAGTTGGTTAATATTCCTCAGCCGCCTGCTGACACTTCGTATAACCGTGCTCCTTATTTCTACAGGATGATGGAGGACCATAACGGGATGCTCTGGATTACCACTCTGCGTCGCGGAGTGTATAAACTCGACCCCGGAACATTTACATATTCTCATTTCAATCATTCCGATAGCGACCCGCATTCGATTTGCAGTTATTATATAAATGCGGCTGCTGAAGACAGGCAGAACAACATATGGTTTGCCAGTGCAGTAAAAGGCATCAGCCGCTATTTGAGCTCGACCGGCACATTCGAAAATTATCTGCATAATGACCATGACACGTCATCTCCGTCAAATGATATCATAACGGGCCTGGCTTCTGACCAAAAAAGAAATGTGTGGATAGCCTCCTATGGAGGGCTTAGCAGGATAGAATATAATTCAGGGAAAATAAAGTTTTCAAACATAAATTCCTTAAACGGGTTATCAGCGGAAAATCTCGGTGACATTATCAGCGATGCAAATGGAAATATATGGTTCACCTCTTCGGCAGGATTAGGCTTATTAAATGTTTCAGAGAACCGGGTCCGTTATTATACGAGCAAGGATGGATTAAAGAACGAATATTATTCTCTCTCACTTTTTAAATCTGATGACGGAGAAATTTTTATGGGGGCTTATGGAGGTTATTTTCATTTTTATCCTTCATCCATCAAGCGCAAAAGAAGCGCTCCCGCTATCGCTATAAAATCTTTTAAAATTTTTGACAAAGAAAAGCTGTTGCAGGCGGACCAGCCAATCAAGTTATCATATAGCGACAATTTTTTCTCCTTTGATTTTACCTCTGTTAATTTTTCAGACCCTGAAAAATCCCGCTATGCTTACATGCTTGAAAATTTCGATAACGACTGGATTTATTGCGGCAGCAGGCGCTATGCAAGTTACACTAACCTTAACGGAGGCGATTATCTATTTAAAGTAAAATCCCAAAACGCAGACGGAATCTGGAGCAAAGAACTTGTGGTTCCTATGCATATTGAGCCGCCCTACTGGAAAAAGGCATGGTTTATTTTACTGGTCAGCGCACTGGTTTCTCTTTTGATTTATGGCATGTACTTATTCAGGATAAAACAAATACGAAAAGCAGAGCGAATCAAAACGGAGTTGAATAAAAAAATTGCAGAAGTAGAAATGCGTGCGCTGCGTGCGCAGATGAATCCGCATTTTATTTTCAACTGCCTTAATTCTATCAACCGGTATATAGTAAAGAGCGATACCAAGACTGCTTCATTATATCTTACCAAATTTGCAAAACTTATCCGGCTTATACTTGATAATTCACAAAGCAAGAATGTAATTTTATCCAATGAGCTGGAAGCATTGCAATTGTATATAGAAATGGAATCCATACGTTTCGAGAATAAGTTCAACTATGAAGTTATTGTTGATGCAGAAGTAAATGCGGAAAGTATTGAAATACCTCCTCTCATCATTCAGCCATATGTTGAGAATGCTATCTGGCATGGATTGCTGAATAAAGAAACTGCTGGGAAACTTTCAGTTCAGGTGAGCCGCAGGAATGGATTATTGCAGATTGTTGTTGAAGATGATGGTGTAGGGCGCGCGCGCGCCAAAGAATTGAAAAGTAAAAATGAGACGATACGGAAATCACTGGGATTGAAATTAACCGAGGAACGGCTTGCCATGCTGAATGAACATGCTGCCGAAAAATCTTCTCTTGAAATAGTAGATTTGAAAAATGAAAAGGGAACAGGTTGCGGAACGAAAATTATTATAAAGATTCCTGTTTCCGAAAATTAAAAGGCTCTATGGTCCACTGCGTAATAGTCGATGACGAAGTTAACTGCATTGAGATGCTGGAATGGCTTCTGAAAACATACTGCCCGAATGTGGTTATTGATGCAATGTGCGATTCAGGTGAGAAGGGAATTGCTGCCATTAACCAGTATAAACCGGATGTTGTTTTTCTTGATATTGAAATGCCTAAAATGAACGGGTTCGATATGCTCGAAAAATTTGACAAGCTTTTCTTTGATGTCGTTTTTACTACTGCATATAACAAGTTTGCAATAAAAGCATTTCGTTACAGCGCCCTTAATTACCTGCTTAAACCTGTTGACCCGGACGATTTAAAAGTCACCATAAAAAAAATTGAAGATAAAAAGGCAGCTCCTGAAAAAGCGCAGTTAGACTTGTTGTTGCAAAACATAAAAAATATTTCACAACCCGTTCAGCGAATTGCTCTTACCACCAATGACGGGATGATTTTCGTGGAGACTAAAGACATTATGTATTGCCAGGCCGAAAGTAATTATACGAATGTTGTGCTTGCCAATAAAGGGAAGATGCTGGTTGCAAAAACATTGAAGGATATTGACGAAACACTTTCGGGTAAGGATTTCTTCCGGGTCCATAACTCATTTCTCATCAACATTAATCATATTAAGAAATTTGTTCGCGGAGACGGAGGCTATGTAATTATGAATGATGGCACTCAGGTTACTATTTCCCGTTCACGGAGAGAGGAATTCTTTGATATGTTTCCGAAGTTCTGATTCTCTCATTAAAAATAAATATTTGTATTTTTGATTCATGCTTTCGGAAAAAGAAATCACCCTTGTCAGGAATACCTGGGATTTAATTGCACCGGTTTCGCAGGAAATGGGTATTCAATTTTATGAGCATCTTTTTGAAACTTCCCCCGAACTGAAACCGCTTTTCAAAACCAACCCGAAGGACCAGGCCATGAAACTTATGTTTATGCTTTCTTATTTTGTTCATCGTCTCGACAAGGAGAATGACCTTCGTGATGAAATAAAAAAACTTGCCCAGCGGCATTCGGGCTATGGCGCCAAACCGGAACATTATAAGCTCATAGGCGATACATTGCTGTGGTCATTGCAAAAGAATCTCGGCAAGCAATGGAACAAGGAAACCGAATCGGCATGGAAAAACACATACCGCTTTATTTCCGGCTTAATGATTGAAGCCCAGAACGGGAAATAACTTTTATTTTTTTATAGGCATTTTTCAGCAGGAACATTTACCTGCTTGCATATTCAGCTAATGTTTTTTGTCATTGGCTAATTAATTCCGTCATCCGCTAAGTGAATTAAAAACCGGGTATCGCCCCCCTTTACGTTTGCATCGTTGATTTAAAAACAAAAACCCATTGATGCGGTGAAAAGAAATATTTCCAAACTTTTTCTTCTATATATAGTGATGTCTTTTCTAGCGATCATAGTTCTAATCATGTTGATTATTGAATCAAATGGCTAAGGAACCAAAATAACTTTTCAAGCAAAACATAAAAAAACGAAAATGGAAACAACAATAAAAAGAGAATGGGCACATTGTTTATCATAGCTAATTATCAATTCACTTCTACTGATAACCTTAAGTCTTATTTATTTAAACAAATAATCCAAACCCAAAATGGAAAACAAAATTCAAAAACAAGATGTCGGAATGACATCAAAGCAAATTGAAATCGTAAAAACTACCTGGGCAATGGTCGCCCCTCTTGCTGAACAAGTAGGGCCTCTTTTTTACAATCGTCTTTTCGAAATTGCACCGGAAACCAAATCACTCTTTCAGCGCACAAGCATTCCCGAGCAATCAAATAAATTGCTGGCTATGCTGAACTGTGTAATAAGTAAGCTGGATAAGTTGGAAACGCTTCTCGATGAAATTAATGCGCTTGCACTTCGTCACGTGCAATATGGGGTAAAGGCAGACCATTATGAAAAAGTGGGCGCAGCTTTATTGTGGACATTGGAACAAGGCTTGCAAAGCGCATGGACTGAGGAAACAAAACAAGCGTGGATTACATGTTATGTATTGCTTTCAGGCACTATGCTCCAGGCAGCAAACAGGAAACTGGTAGCGTGAAAAAATTACTAATGCAGGAAAAGGGGATGTGTAGAGTACGTCCCTTTTTTTATGCGGCTACAACTCTAATTTAATTTTTGCTGCTAAAATCTTCACTAAGGAAACCCGCAGTTCACTAACTAATTATGTCATCGGCTAAGTGAAGCAGTTCTATGGTAAATGTGCAAAGTAGTTTTGCTTCATCAAAATTTAAAAATAAAAAAAATGAAAAGTTTTTACAAAAATCACAACCTCGTAAAAAGAATGAGTAATGTTTTTGGCAAATATCTTCCGGATGCTTTAGTCGGAATTATTTTGTCTATAGTGATGCTCTTATCTATAAGCTTTGCATCACACGCCCAAAATATTGGCGTCAATAATCCGACTCCTAACGCAAAAGCGTTATTAGATCTGACTTCTACTTCAAAAGGATTTCTTGCTCCCAGGATGACGCAGGCACAGCGCACAGCCATGTTTTCTGCTCCTGATGCAACGGCTGCAGGAATGTTAGTATACCAGGCTGATGGTACGATTGGATTTTATTATTACGATGGTACGACATGGATTTACATAGCTCCTTCGGCTCCGTCAGGTTGGGGATTGACAGGAAATGCAGGAACGAATTCTGCAATAAATTTTTTAGGAACCACTGACAACCAGGAGTTGGTTATGAAGACAAATAATATTCTGGCGCTCACCATTTCAAAAAACCAGCGGACACGAATCGGGACTCCCGCTCCGTTTCTGACCTTAGGAAGTGAGCGGGTGGAAATTGCAGACAGCAATGGCTCGAAAAGCGATTTAGTATTTGTAACGGGAGGTGGAGGTCCAAACGTAAAAGGGTATCCACAGGTTGTTTTTGATAAATCAAGGAATACAAATTTAGCTCCCACGGCTGTTCAAAACGGTGACTGGACAGGAGTTGTCGTGGGCCGCGGTTATGACGGAGCGAATTATGTGAATAACTCTGCAATTATTTTTGGTGTAGATAGCATCGTGTCTTCGGGTTATGTTCCGGGCAATATTCAATTTCAAACATCGGCAGGAGGTAATTCAGAAAAAATGCGGATCAGTAATAATGGAAATATAGGGATAGGCACGAATAATCCCTGGCTGCGATTGCATGTTGAAGCAAATGCCCCGGGGGTCCCGGCAACATATGTTAGAAACCAGAACGCCGCCGGTTACTCAGGAACCATATTTGGCTCCATGGCAGGTAACATGGCGCACATAGGTTATGGTAACCCCTCTTCTCCCGGCTGGTCTAACCAGGCGTATGCAGGCAGCATTGCCAATATTCCTTTTGTTCTCACTACCAACGACCAGGAACGCGTGCGCATTGATGCCATCGGTAATGTCGGAATATCAAATAACAACCCGCAATATCCTTTAAGCTTTAGCAGTACTGTGGGTGATAAAATCTCGCTATGGGGAGGGGCCGGTAATCACTATGGTCTTGGCATACAAGGAAATCTTTTTCAAATACATTCTGCAAACTTCGTTGATGATATTGCTTTTGGTTATGGTTCAAGTGCTGCGTTCACAGAAAATATGCGCATTAAAGGAAATGGTAATGTTGGGATAGGTACGATTACGCCAACCTCAAAGCTAGAGGTAAACGGAAGCATGAAAATAACGGATGGCACACAAGGAGCCGGAAAAATTTTAGTATCAGATGCGACAGGGCTCGCATCATGGCAAGCACCGAGCGGTTCATCAGTGAATGCATGGGGACTAACCGGCAATGTAGGCACTATACCCGCAACAAATTTTATGGGGACAACCGATAACCAAGATGTGGTTTTCAAATCGAATAACAGTGAGGTGATGCGCATAAAGCAAAACAATAAAATTAATGTCAGCTCAAACAATACCCCTCCATTATATCCGTATGCAAAACTTTCTATTGCAGACGAAAACGGATTGAACAGTGATGTAGAAATACACGTTGCACAAGGGTCGTGGGGACAGCTTGTGCTCGACCAATCAGGTGGAACGTTAGCTGCACCGACAGCTTCTGCCAATGGACAATGGTCGGGAGTGGTTGTTGGTCGTTCATACGATGGTAATGGAATTGCAAATACGGGCGCAGTGATTTTTGGAGTTGATAGTGCAGTGAGTCCCGGAAATATGCGAGGCAATATCCAGTTCCAAACTTCTGGCGGTTCTCAAACTGAAAAAATGAGAATCACACGAAACGGAGATGTCGGAATCGGAACCACCACTCCCTGGCTGCGATTACATGTTGAAGCAAATGCCCCGGGTGTTCCGGTAACGTATGTTAGAAACCAGAACGCTGCCGGTTATTCGGGAACCATATTCGGTTCAATGGCAGGTAACATGGCGCACATCGGTTATGGTAATCCATCCTCGGGCTGGGCTAACCTGGCGTATGCAGGCAGCATTGGCAATATTCCTTTTGTTCTCACCACCAACGACCAGGAACGCGTACGCATTGATGCCACCGGTAATGTTGGAATATCAAATAACAACCCGCCATATCCTTTAAGCTTTAGTAGTACTGTGGGTGATAAAATTTCTTTATGGGGCGCAGCCGGTAATCATTATGGTTTGGGAATACAGTCAAATCTTTTTCAGATACATTCTGCAAATCCTGTTGATGATATCGCTTTTGGTTATGGTTCGAGCGCTGCGTTCACAGAAAACATGCGCATTAAAGGAAACGGTGATGTTGGTATAGGGACGACCACTCCCTGGGTAAGATTGCAAGTTGAAAATAATGCAGCGGGTATTCCAACAACAGTTTTCAGAAACCAAAATGCTTCCGGTTATTCAGGAACCATATTTACCTCTTCAGCGGGAGCAAACATGGGGCACTTTGGCTATGCAAATCCTACTGCTCCCGGCTGGGCTAACCAGGTATATGCAGGAAGCATTGGAGGTGTTCCTTTTGTATTAACTACCAACGATACTGAAAGAATGAGAATTGATGCAAGTGGTAATGTAGGTATCGGAACTACAACTCCCTCCACACAATTAGAAGTGAACGGCTATACAAAACTCGGAAGCAATGCACCGGCAATTAAAACTATTGAATTCTCCGGTACCACTGCAGCTTCACAGGGCGGTTCTGTAAATGTGGCTCACGGGTTGAACAGCGCTAAAATTCTTTCGGTGGATGTGTTGGTTGAATATACTGCAGGAAGTTTTATTCATCATTCTTATACTTATAATTCGGGGTACGATTTCAGTTTCTTTATTACGCCCGCAAATATTGTTGTCGGTAATTCATCATCAAATTCAAACCAGATTCTTTCCAAGCCCTTTAAGATGCTTGTTACTTATAAGCAATAATTATAGCTGCTATTCGATAAATAAATAAATTGCTGATGCAATTCAAAGAAGATGAGCATCTCTTATTCTCTGAATTTTTTTATTCGCACATGCTCATTTTTCTTGTGATGAGTTCTGTCTCTGCGTTGGAAGTAGTGAGCGTCAGCGCTTTGCCGAAATATTTTTTTGCTTCTGTTTGATTTCCCGCTTTCAGGTACATTTCTCCTAGGGAAGTATTGTAGTGGCAATTTTCAGACAGTTCCTTCATCTTTCTTAACTCTTCAATAGCTTTTTCACTGCCCTCCAGTTCGCCAAGAACAAGACAGCGGTTTAGTGCGACAACCGGGTTATTGGTTCTATTCAAAAGTGAATCGTAAAGCGTTAGAATTAATTTCCAATCTGTCTCTTCAAATGATGCCGCGTTAGCATGAAGAGATGAAATTGCTGCTTCAATATGAAACTCATGAACCATTTCCCCCTCTGCCGCCCGTGTCATGTATTCATTTCCTTTTTGGATGAGAAATTTATTCCACTGCATTCTGTCCTGGTCTTTCAGGAGAATGATTAGTCCGCTGTCGTCAAGACGGGTATCGAAACGCGAGGCATGATAGCACATAAGAGCAAGCAGTGCATTGACGTGCGACTGATTGGTTTTGACATTTTCTGAAAGAAGAATGGCGAGACGTATGGCTTCCTCGCACAAATCTTCGCGAATCAGCTTTTCAGGATGCGAAGAGCTGTATCCTTCATTGAATAAAAGATAAAGTGTTTTGAGAACGGCATCCAGGCGCGCAGGCATCACATCAGCCCCCGGGTAGTCGAGTGAAATTTTTTCTTCCCGGATTTTTTCCTTCGTCCTGTATAACCTTTTGGTTATCGTTTCTTCATTGGTGAGAAAAGCATTTGCTATTTCATGCACGCTGAGCCCGCAAAGAGTTTTCAGCATCAACGTAATTTGCGCTTCTGATGAAATGGAAGGATGGCAGCAGGCAAACATCATCCTTAGCTGGCTGTCTTTTATTTCTCCCTCTGTAAACATCTCATTTATTTTAGGTGCAAGAGAATATTCTGACTTGAGAAGGATTGCAATTTCACTTTCGATTTTATATTTCAGTTTTTCCCTGCGAATGATGTCGATGGCTTTATTCTTTGCTGTCTTGTAAAGCCACGCCTGCGGGTTCTCCGGAATTTTTCCCCACTTCCATATTTCAAGCGCTTTCAGAATAGTATCCTGAACAATATCTTCTGCCTGCTCAATGTTGGGGAAGCCGAACAGGTGTGTTAAAGCAGAAACCATCTTTCCCGCCTCGTGGCGAAAAAGATGGTCCACTGTTTTATATGCTTCTGAATTGCCCGGATGGGACATCAGGATTACATTTCCATTTTCTGAATCGGACGGACTTCCACTTTTCCGTTCTCATCAAAAATGGGACATCCTTTTGAAATCTCAACCGCATCGTTAATGTCTTTCGCATTTACGATAAGGTAACCTCCAACAAGTTCCTTCGCTTCAACGAAAGGGCCATCGATGATAGTTTTCTTTGAGCCGTTTACCTGCTTGCCCGTAGGCTGAAGCGGTTCACCGTCAACAAGAATTCCTTTTTGCCCGAGTGATTCCATCCACTTTACCCACCTCTGCATGTTTTGAGCCGCAACTTCTGAATCATTTGCATTATAGGCGTGATTGTCACCGCCTCTGAATAAATACATGAATTTTTCCATTGTGATTTTTGTTTTTAAGAGTTACTGTTTGAATGTTTAGTTAATGTTGATGATATTTTAAAATTATACTTCCATTTTCTGAATGGGGCGCACTTCAAGCTTTCCGTCCAATTCAAAAATGGGGCAGTCTTTTGAAATCTCAACGGCCTGGTTAATGTCTTTTGCATTAACTATAAGATAGCCACCTACCAGTTCTTTCGCTTCAACAAAAGGGCCATCGATGACAGTTTTCTTCGAGCCGTTCACTTGCTTGCCGGTGGGTTGAAGCGGTTCACCGCCAACAAGAATTCCTTTTTGTCCGAGTGATTCCATCCACTTCATCCATTTCTGCATGTGTTCCTGGGGAACATTTGCGGCCTCCTCCGATGCCATGCCGCCTCTGAATAAATACAAGAATTTTTCCATTTTGATTTTGTTTTTAAAGGTTAGTGTTTAATTGTTTTATGCCTCTATAACGAATGAACTTCCGGAAACCGGACACCAACCTGAAAATTATTTTTTCCTTCCCTTCCCTGCAGCGGGCTTTTTCTTACTTGAGGCTTTTGCCCGCTTGTTAAATTCAAGGGCAAGGCCAACCCAATATTCCAGCTGCTTTTTGGTCTTCAACACATCAGCATCAACAAATACAAATCCCTTCATTGGTTTTCCGGTAAAGTTCATTGGCTTGCATCCTTCTTTTTCCATCACCTCATCATAACGGGCAGGGTCGAGGCGAACCAGGAGGCGTTCCTGCTCCACACCTACACACATTTTATCATTGACCATAAAGCATAAGCCGCCAAACATTTTTTTCTCCTCTACATTTTTATGCGCGGGCGAAATTATTTCTCTCGTCCTGTCAGCTAATTTTTCGTTGTATGGCATAGTTAATTCAATAAAATATCACAGCGCTTCTTTTATAAGCGCCAACTTAGAATTTCAACATTGAACTTTAGCCTCTCATGCCAATTGCGGCACTGCTCCAATCTGGGTCATCAGAGTCATGGCATTCCATTCCATAAACTCTTCAACCAGCTTGCCGTCAACAACGTGCATAATGTCGGTGATAGTAAAATCGACAGGCTTTCCTGTAGCAGGAATGCCTTGGAATTCGCCTGTATGTTTTCCAGACCAGCGTCCGCGGCAAACAACCCATTCGCCTTCGCTGATGAGTTGTTCAATGGTATGAGCGCCTGTGAAAGCGCCCATCATTCCTTGTATCATGCCAATGTGTTCATCAACGCCAAGCGGTTGCGGCGTTGCCGGGTTACTGAAGCGATGGCTGCTGCTAAGCATGCTTTTTAAAGCATCGTAGTTCTTTGCGTCAATAGCGCTGAACCATTTGGTTGCAAATTCTTTTGGTGTCATGTTAATTGATTTTTAATTGGGGGTATCAAAAGTAAGTGAATACGAGGAGAAATCAAAGCCAAGAATTTCCACTCAGCAGGAACTGTAACCCTTCAGTTTCATTTTCTAACTTCACCGTCTGAATCATATTTTTAATATTACTGCTTGAATACACTTTTTACAGTTTTTTTAATTCTTCACATTGGGGGAGGCGGCACAGCTCTTACTGCGGGTTTCATTGCTATGCTTAACGTAAAGGGCTCACCGATACATCGCACCGCAGGTAAATTTTTCTTTTGGGGAATGACAGCATCAAGCGCTTCGGCCGTTTATCTTTCATTGGCCCATCCAAATTCCTTTTTGCTCATGATTGCATTCTTCAGCTACCAATTAGTTGCAATCGGTTACCGCTCGCTTTACCTGAAAAAATTATTTACCGGAACCATTAAGCCTAAAACCGTTGACTGGCTCATCGGAGTTATTCCCACTATCTTTAACATTTCAATTTTAGTTTGGGGATTGTACAATGTTTTTCAGAAAAACTATTTTGGTTTTACCGGAATTGTTTTCGGCAGCATTGGCCTTATGTATTCATTCAATTGGCTGAGGCGTTTTTTTATTCTGCCAAAAGAAAAACAGCACTGGCTTTTTTCTCATTTCCAGGGCTTTGGTGCAGCTTACATTGCCGCAGTTACCGCCTTTCTGGTGGTCAATATTAATTTTCTTCCTCCGTTGCTGGTCTGGCTTTCGCCAACCGTTGTTGGTGCAATAATAATCACGCTCACAACCATCAAATACAAAAAGAAATTTTTACAAAATCAGGAAATAAAATACATCACAGACTGATATTCAGATTGCTTTTAAAAAGTATTTGGAACTTCCTCTTTTATGTTTCCGCCAGTGGGAATAGGTGAGAACCGATTTTAATTTCGTTTCCAAGGATGCCGCCAATTCAAGCAAACTTCGCAAAAAAGAATAATCAGCATAGAAAAATTTTCCTTTTCCACCATGCGGGCAAGCGAAGCTGTTTTATTAATTACATTTGTGTTGCAACAAATAAACGGACATGAAAAAAATCTACTTTTTTGTTTTTATAATCTTAATCCTTGTCAACTACGCATCTGCCCAGCAATGGGTAAAGATGATGCAGGATAAAAACAGCAACTTCTATTCAGTTCAAAAAGAATTTAATAATTATTGGAAAAGCAAAGAGGCATCTGCGCGAAACCAAAATTTGCTTTCCGGCGAAGAAGAAAATGATGAACAGGCCGGCTACAGTGTTTTCAAGCGGTGGGAATATTTTACAGAGCCGCGCGTGTATCCAAAAGGAGAACGTCTTCCAGCAGACAAAGCATGGACGGAGTTTCAGAAATATAAGCAAAACATTCACCAGGATAATAATGCCGACCGGTCAGGTGGAAACTGGGTGCCTTTAGGTCCGTTTAGCTGGCTTACGAACAGCTATAACCCCGGACTTGGTAGAATAAATGTTGTTGCTATAGACCCTACGGATTCACTAAAGGTTTACGTTGGCTCTCCTTCCGGTGGCTTCTGGAAATCGGCTGACGGAGGACTGCATTATATCTGCACAACTGACAACCTCGCAGTAGTTGGCGTTTCATCTATTGCTATCGACCCGAATAATCCTTCTATAATTTTTATCGGAACAGGTGACAGCGATGCAGGAGATAATTATTCCATCGGCATCCTTAAATCTACCGACTACGGAAATACCTGGACGGCAACAGGAATGGGATACCAGGCCATCCAGGGAAAAATAATCCGCAAGCTGATGTTCCTGCCGGGAAGCAGCTCGGTATTATTTGCCTCTACAGGAGATGGAATATTTAAGTCTGTTGACGCAGGAGTTACCTGGATGATGAAAGCAAGTATTTATGTAAGAGACATGGAATTTAAGCCGGGCAACAGTTCTGTTATATATGCTGCCGGAAATTCATTTTACAGGTCCACTGACGGTGGGGAGACATTTATAAACGTCACCAACGGATTACCATCTGTCAATAATGTTCAGCGGTATGGAATTGCTGTAGCTCCCACGAATCCGAATCTCGTTTATCTTGTTGCGGGCGATGCTTCTAACAGTGGCTTCTATGGTTTGTATGCCTCCGTTGATTCAGGAATGTCTTTTGTTACCCGCTCTACAACTCCTAACCTGTTTGGATGGGCGCCCGATGGAAGTGATGGAGGAGGACAAAGTTGGTACAGCACCACCATTGAAGTTTCACCTACGGATGCAAATACTATTTATGCAGGAGGAGTAAATATCTGGCAATCGAATGACGGAGGAGTTGCATGGCATATCATTACGCATTGGGGTTATAATCCTTCGGGCATTTATCCCTACGTGCATGCCGACCAACACTTCATGAGCTTCTTTGGAAACAATCTGTTTGTGGGATGCGATGGCGGTGTGTTTAAAAGCACAGACTTCGGCAACACCTGGACAGACCTAAGCAAAGGGCTGCAGATAACTCAATTCTATCGCTTGGGCGGAACTCCCCAAAATGCTAACCTGATGGCGGCCGGTGCGCAGGATAATGGCTGTATCAAAATGGTGAATAATGTATGGACGCACATTCAGGGTGCCGATGGTTTTGAATGTGTGATTGACCCGACCAATTCTCAGACCATCTATACTGAATCACAGGGAGGCGGGTTGAATAAATCAACTGATGGCGGATTATCTTACTATGGAATTGCGCCCCCCAACAATGGAGGCGGTGCATGGGATACTCCATATATGTTAGACCCCAATAATCACCAAGTTATTTATGCGGGCTATGTTAACCTCTGGAAAAGCACCGATGCAGGCGCAACGTGGGATTCTATTTCTGCTTTTAATTATTACGGAAATATATCATCGTTCAATATAGCACCCGGCAATTCCAATGTTATTTACGTTAATAAAAATGATACGCTTTGGGTAACTACCGATGGCGGAACAACCTGGAATAATATCTCGGCAGGATTGCCGCTCCCATGGGCTTACCTTACTTATATCACCATCTCCAACACCGACCCTAACAGGGTGTGGGTAAGCTTTTCAGGATATTACGGAGGTGTTAAAGTGTATGGCTCATATGACGGAGGCGCTAACTGGTTTAACTATTCCGGCAATCTTCCCAACCTGCCGGTGAACTGCATTCTTTACCAAAACAATTCTTACGATGGATTATATATCGGGACAGATGTAGGAGTATTTTACAGAGATACCACCCTCGCAAACTGGCAGCCATTTTTTGACGGGCTTCCAAATGTGATTGTTGATGAACTGGAAATTAATTATCCTACCGGAAAAATAAGGGCCGCTACCTACGGCCGTGGAATGTGGGAGTCCGGCCTGTATGTTCCTCTTTCTGTTCCTCCCGTTGCTGCATTTACGGCAGACAGAACTGCAGTTTGCCCGGGTGAGACCATTGTCTTCACCGACCACTCCACAAATTCTATTGCCCAATGGCACTGGAATTTTCCCGGCGGTATCCCGGCCATTTCATCACAACAAAATCCTTCTGTTACTTACTATACTCCCGGAGTTTATCCTGTTTCCCTGGTTGCTTATAATATCTGGGGAACAGATACCGTGGTTCAGACATCTTTCATCACTGTTGCTTTCCCGTCTACACAACCGTGGCCTCTTGCCGAAGGCTTTGAAACGAGCGGGTTTCCTCCCGCTAACTGGAAATTACTCAATACTGATTACAGCATTACCTGGGAACAGGTTGGAGGAGTAGGCGCTTATGGAAACAGTTTGAACTGCACAAGAATAAACAACTATGATTATTACAGCTTCGGCACGCTGGATGTGTTGTTGACTCCTCCATATGACCTCACCGTTACCCAGCTGCCGGTTTTGCATTTCGACCATGCATATGCTGAATATCCCGGGTATGCTGATACGCTGATAATATTTTATACTACGGATTGCGCCATCACAAAACATACGCTGTGGACGAAAGGCGGCAGTCAGCTGGCAACAGCAGTGCCTACTACAAACCGGTTTGTTCCCGCCGCGACTGAATGGCATACAGATACCATACAATTAAATGCTCTCACTATATATAATGATGTTCAGTTCGGCTTTGAAAACAAATGTGAGTATGGTAATTATCTTTATCTCGACAACATAAATATTTCAATGCTTAATGTCGGAATAGATGCACCGGCAGGCAATACATCCGAAATGAATGTTTACCCTAATCCATCGGGTGATATTATTACCGTTTCTATAAATGCTAATTCAATAATTGACAACAAGGTCGAGCTGTTGGATATGCTTGGAAATATTATGTACACGAAAGAAATTTCTAAATCAGGAAAGCAATCTGTTCAGATTAATATGAAAGGATATTCTGTTGGAGTTTACTTTGTGAGGATAAATACCGGTAACGGATTTATGAATCGAAAGATTATTAAAATCTAGGAGACACCCTTGCCTGCCATGCTTTTGGCTTTCTCCGTGGCGGGCATCTTTTGCAAACATGAACAGGGATAGAATTGAAATAATCGATTACACAGATGATTTAAAAGATTCCATCAAAACACTCAACTATGAGTGGCTTGAAAAATATTTTCGCGTTGAAAAAGGCGATGTTATTTCTCTTGCAAATCCTAAAGAGCAAATTATTGATAAGGGTGGTTTTATCTTTTACGCCAGAAGGAATAATAAGATTGTCGGGACAGCATCCCTTTTAAAAAAAACGGAGCAAATTTTTGAATTGGGCAAAATGGCCGTTACCGGCAGCGCACAAGGATACGGAATAGGAACAATGTTACTGGAACATTGTCTGAAAATTGCAAAACAAAAACGGATTCAAAAACTTATTTTATACTCAAACACACAATTAAAATCAGCTATACATCTTTATCAAAAATACGGGTTTGCAGAAGCTGAATTGGAGCAAGGACTTTACGAAAGGGCAAATATTAAAATGGAATTATACTTATAACATGAGCGACCGGTTCTATTACTGCACAACTAATTTTCCTTCAGACATTTTCTCCCCATTGTTTATAAAGCGGAAGAAATAAGTACCCGGTGTGAGGTTTCCTCTTTCAAACCTGAAAACATTTTCGGCCAAGGCATTCAAATGCATGAGCTGGGTGCCCATAATTTTCTTTCCGGCTACATCATATAATTCAAAATCTATATTGCCTGCATGCTTTATTGATGCATTAACAGAAATGAGCGCATACTCTGTAATAGGGTTTGGATAAAACATTACGTCAGTGGCCAAAGTGACTGAATTATTAATAATCACTATTTGCGAATACGAAGTCGCGCCATCATAATCGGTTTGCTTTAAGCGGTAGTAGGAAATTCCATAGTACGGATTTTTATCTACTGCATTGTAGTTCAGCATCACAGTGCTGTTGCCTGCGCCATCGACTACTGCTACGGTTTCAAAATCATTACCGTTAACAGAGCGCTGCACCGTAAAATAATCGTTATTGATTTCAGCAGCCGTAGCCCAGGCAATATCAACCTCCCCTGAATTGAGTACAGCAAAAAAGCTCACAAGAGTTACAGGAAGAATAGAAAAACCTTTGGCAATTCCGAATGTTCCGTATTTGTCGTTGTTGAATAATTGAATGGAATCCGGGCCCAATGCGCTCTGGAATGCAGATGGAGAATTCCATGCGCTTGCATTGTTCCAGTTTTGTGCAAGCAATAATCCCGGGCCGGCGGGAGCTTCCGTTGCAGGGTCAAATGTAAAGGTGAGGGCAGAAAACACTCCCGCATTTTGAACATCAACCTGCCAGAACCTGTGCACCATGTTGGAAGGAGTGCCGTCTCCCAGAGTATTCACATCGGTAACCATATTCGGAGAAACTGGGTAAGGAATGTTGGATGTATTAGTTGCATATGTTGACATTACAACATGACCGTGGTTATTATTATCAGTGACTTCATATTTGAAAGGAATAATTGTTCCTGCATTATTTGAAAATGGAACGATGTGTCCTCCCTGCGCATTCTGCATATCCCAATCCACCTTGGAAGAGTTATTTACCATTTCACTTTTTATAGACCCCGCCAGGGATGTTATTCCGCTTGAATTAGGATTGGTAATGAAAAGTGTATTTGAATTGAGGTCTAAAACCGAAGACTCCATGGCAAGAGTGCCTGCAGGAGTTACATATGCACCCCCTGTGGTGGTGGTGAGCAAAAGCGTTTTCGTTCCGCTTCCTTGTATAGTTAAATTATTAAATACCGTTGAATTGCTTCCATCAATATTTTGATTGGCCCCATTCATCAAAACGGTTCCTGCCGATGTTCCGAAAACACTGCTCCCTGAATTGTTTATCCAGTTACCATTAAGGTCAATGGTTCCGGAGTTACCTATTGTTGTTCCAGCATTATTCTGTATGTCTCCTTTCACTGTTAACTGCGCGCCACCGGTAATAGTAATGGCTACGGTATTATTCGTCATCAATTGCGCAGAACATGAAAGGGGAATAGAAATCATCTTCATGATTGTTCCGGCCTTTATTAAAAGTAGTTTTTTCTTCATTTGAGTTTGTTATTTACGATTTCAAAATATTTGTATGGTATTTTTTCACCTTATAAAAAAAGAATGGAGTAAAAAGAAATTAATCGTGAGCAGGAGAATAACAGAAGCGGTGACAAAAAATTTTCTTCTTTTCATAGCCATGCCTGGATGGTATATGATTTGTTTCATGTTTTAAAAAATAAATATTGAAACAACCAGCAGCAGGCAGCTCAGCAGCGCCCATGCAAGCAAATGCCCGAAAATATCAGTGCTCTTCTTCAGACTAAACAAGTGTAAAAGCCCGGAGAGGAAAGGATGCTTTTCTTCTTTGAATTGCATCAGCATTTCTTCTTTAGATTCATATGGAAGTTTGTTTTGCATTTTTGTTTTCATAATGATTTATAATTTTTGAGATTCATTATTATCTTTTTAAATATGATGTCAAAAGTATTTGCCTTGCTGCGGTTGTTGGTAAATGAATGAGTAATTGACTTATTTACTTAGCGAATGACATTTGCAGTTAGTAGTTACATATTAATCCTTGCCTGAAAATGAAACAGAAGACTTTTCATCGAATTCCTTGATAGAAAACAAGAGAAATCACCAAGAAGTTGCTGATTACAATCATCAAAACAATTGAAGCTGCAAAGAATTTTTTATTTTTTGCTGCTTGTTTCCGGCGATAATATGATGTACCTGAGAAATCATATCTGTCATTTTTATTTTCTGAATTAAGCCATGAAAGGAATTCGGGGCTACGGGTAATTTTTGTTTTAGTCATATTTTTAATTGTTAAGAATTTTTATTTCGAATCAAAAGTATGGCGATGCATGTGGAACTGTTTGTTGTTTTTAGTAAACGGCAGAATTTATTAGCCGTCAGCATAAATCCTTATCGGAATCCAGCCTCTACTCTTCGTAAGTAATCAGAATTCTGACAAATACGGAAAGGATATTCGAAAAATTAGAATTTGAATTGGAGATGTTAGTGAAAACGCAGGGGCAACGGAAAAATCAAATTCCGATTCCCGTTAAAAGTTATGCTTCGTTGGTATAAATCTTCGGGATACAAATTCAACAAGCACATCAACCGAAAGAATTTTTGAAGCAGTCAATCCCCTAAGCCAAGCTGTTTAAAGTTGAACTTTTTGAAGATATGAAAAAACAATTTTGGGCTTTTAACATTCCTTCTAATTTTAGTAATGGTGCTTTCCTATAGCTCGCTGCTATTGCCTTTTTAGCAATTTGTTTTTAAAAAGAGTATTGAGCACTTCCTCTTTCATGGTTCTGCCGATGGGGATAGAATGAGAACCAATTTTTATTTCGTTACCGCTAATGCTGTCAATCTTTGGTATGGGAACAATGTAAGACTTGCTCACTTTTATGAATTGTGATTGCGGCAGGTACTCCTCTACGGTTTTCAAGGTCACGTACGTAATAAGGCGTTTCTTATCTGTATGTATCATGACATAATTTTGCAACGCTTCAACAAAAAGTATTTCATTGAGAAATACTTTTTCAAAATGCTTTTCGCACTTGATAAAGAAATAATCAATTTCATCGTTGCCGGATGACAACGATTGCTCTTTAACATCAAAATATTCCTTTGCTTTATTTACGGCTTTCATAAACCGCTCGTATGAAATGGGCTTGATTAAATAATCAATAACATCCAATTCATAGCCCTCGAGCGCATAGTTTGGAAATGCCGTAGTAATGATAGTAAGAGGAGGATTTTTAGCCGTCCGCAAAAATTCTATCCCCGTCATTTTCGGCATTTGCACATCTAAAAAAATCAAATCTATTTTTTGTTTTGAAAGCAGTTCCATCACCGAGAGCGGGTTTGAACAGCTTGCCACCATATTAAGAAAGGGAATTTCCTTCACAAAATTTTCAATCCCTTTTCTTGCCAACGGCTCATCATCGACAACAATGCAATTTAGCTTATCAGACATTCAACTTTAAGTTTACGGTGTGAATTTTATTTTCCTTTTTTATATCGAGGTGATATTTTCCGGGGTAAATTAATTCCAATCTCCTCTTAACATTTTGTAAACCTATTCCTCCGTTCAGTTTTACTGTTCCACCACGGTCATCCTCGCATGTATTTCGCACCGCCAGCTGAAAAATCCCATCATGGATGCCCGATTCTATACTGATTGAATTTGCCTCATGCTCATGCTGGGAAACATGCTTGAAAGCATTTTCAACAAAAGGCAAAAGAATAAAAGGGGCAATTTGAAAATAATCGGCAACAGATTCCATATTATCAGTGACCTGTATATGGTCTCCAAGGCGCAGCTTTTCCAGTTGAATAAAATTTTTAATGAAATCCGTTTCCTTCTGCAAAGGCATTTTTGAAACGCTGCACTCATAAAGCTGGTACCGCAGCAGCTCGGAAAAGCGAAGCAATGTTTCAGAGGCGGTTTTTTTATCTTCTTCAATCAACACATAAATATTATTGATGGAATTAAAAAGAAAGTGCGGGTTAATCTGCGCTTTCAGAAAATTTAATTCCGCCTCCAGCTGCTCTCGCTCTAATTTTTTATTCTTGGCATCGGTTTCAATTTTATTCTGAACAGCAAAGATTGACACGAATGCTACGGTCTTAATTGTAGTGTCAAATGAGTTGCTTATTATTCTTACATAGAAGAAACTCGGTACGTGTTTTTTTGCGACATAGACAGTAAAAGCATTTTCAGCAAAAGCAAGAACTACTGATGTCATTAGTATTGTCAACAATGTTAGACAAACAAATTGAAAATATTTTTCCTTATTGAAATAACGAGGGACAAGGAAATAAATAGTGAAATACACACTCGCCATGGCAAAAAGCTCCGTAAGAATTGCAAGCTCAAGGCTGATATGGAAGTCGTCTTTACTGTAGCCTTGTAGTTCGTGTGCAAAGGATATAGTAACCCACACCCAAAAAATGACGTGAAGAATTTTATATCGTAAAATAAAATTGTAAACTGCCCTGAACATCCGGAAGGGTTATTTGATAGTGCGAAAATATAAATAGTTCATCCGTCAACGATATCTATTTACACCATGCGCAACCTATTCTTGACGTAAAGCAAACCACATTGAATAATAGGTTAAATTTAGCAATGTGCAGGGTTTGCCTAAACTGTCATTTATTTTGCTGCGTCATCTCTTTCTTGGATCCACATCGTGATAATGCTCTTGAAGCGGTTTGAATTTTTCAAGAACAACCGGGCGGAATTTTTTATCTTTCTTAGCCGGGAAATTTTTAAGGCAATCCGGAGTTACACATTCGGCTGGCCGGGTAGGTCGTTTTTCAAAACCGCCTCCACAATTCGGACAAACATTTCGCAAGATGTTTGAAACGCATTCTGTACAGAAGGTACATTCAAAAGTGCAAATCATCGCTTCATTGCTGTCATTGGGCAAGTCCTTGCCACAGTTTTCGCAAATGGGTCTAAGTTCAAGCATGGTTAATTATATTAGTTTGTTTCTTAAAACAGAATAAACAAGCAACATTTCGTTCTCATACTGAATTTGATTTTCAAATTGAAACCCTAACTTTTCCAGAAGTTTAATTGACCTGGAATTTCCTTTTACGGTTGTTGCAAGAATGCGGGAATGGGCGGAGTCTTTTATTATATCCTTTAATACTTCCGCCGTCGCCTCGTAAGCATAACCTTGTTTGGTATACTGCGAAAGAAAGGCGAAACCTATATCATGATGGTCTAAGTAATCTCGCTTAATTAAAGTTATAATACCTATCGGAATTTCATTATCCCGTGTTCTTACAATCCAATAAATAATAGCCGGGTCATCAATTATCTTTTGGACATACTCCCCTGCTTTTTTATTAGTGTTGATATTTCTATTCCCTATAAATTTTATCCATTCAGGAGTATTAACTAATTCCAAAATAAATTCAGCATCACTTAAATTTATTTCATTCAATAAAAGCCTTGGGGTTGTGTATTTATTTTTCATTGTCACTGCATTTGCAGCTATAGATAAATGCCATTGTAAATAGTTGTACAGAGTAATTTCTTTATGTCAAGTAAAATATCAAGTTAGTGTAATTAATTTTTAAGGAATTTTTTTCACATGGTTATTTGCGCCTGTAATTAAAACTTATAAAATTTTAAAACTACTAATTATGAAAAACATTCTTTCCATTATAACCATCGTTGCGCTAAGCATTGCCTCGCTTCCGCTTCACGCACAAACAACCAAAGCCGAAACAGCAATCCGTAAAGAAGCCGTGAAAAATCTTTATCTGGATGTTCATCATTTGCCCGCCAAAGTTAAATATGAAGCGGTTGCAAAATTGCACGCTAAAGACGTTACTGTCAGCAAAAAATACGGAGTGCATTTTATTAACTATTGGGTAAATGAAAATGAAGGTCTCATGTTTTGGCTTTCATCTGCTGCCGATACTGTATCAATCAAAAAGACATATGCTGAAGGCAGCGGAATCCCGGCAAATACTTTGTATAAAGTAAGCGAAGGAACTGCTGCTGCTCTGCAAGGTAAGAACAATCTCTTTCTGGATGTGCATTATTAGGCGCAGGAAAAGTTTCCGATCAGGATGTAGCAGGAGCACACCAAAAAGATTTGGCAGTTCAGGCAAAGCACGATGTGAACCTTATTAATTATTGGGTCGATGTAGAAAATGGTGTGGTTATGTGTTTGGCTCAGGCGAAAGATTCTACTTCACTCAGCGAAACTCATAAAGAAGCACATGGGCTTATCCCGGCTCGCGTAACAAAAGTTAAACAGGGAAAATAGTAGGTGCCTCGTTTTATCCGGCTACTCAAACTTATAAGCTTCAAATTTCAGTGAAAACAAAAATTCTCCTTGTAAAATATCCGCAAAATCAGCGTTTTCAAAAAAGATACTGTTCAATTGCTTTACGTCAAGTGAAATACCAAGTTGGTGTAATTAATTTTTAAATAATTTTTTCTACACGGTTATTTGCAGCCATATTTAAAATCTAATTAAAAATGAAAACAAAATTACTAACCTTATTAAGCATGCTTTTGGTGTCGCTAGCAGTATCAGCACAGTGGTCTCCAAGAGCAAATTTCTCGGGTATTGCAAAATCAAAATCAACAGCGTTTACGATTAGCGGAAAAATTTATGTGATGGGTGGAGTTGATAATTCTGCAAATATCCTAAAGGATTTTTGGGAGTATGATATTGCATCTAACACATGGACACATAAACCAGATTTCCCCGGCCCCGAAAGGTATGGAGCTGTTTCCTTTGTACTGAATAATAAAGGTTATATAGCTACAGGGGGAAACGATTTTGGATATCTTGATGATTTATGGGAGTATAATCCGGTAACAAGCTCCTGGGTTCAGAAAACCGGATTGCCTGCCGGTCAACCACAGCATGAAAACCAAAGAAGAGAAGCTTATGCTTTTGTGATTGGAAATAAAGCATACCTGGGTGGCGGAGATGGATTTGTATTCGGTCCTAACTCTACTAATAATATTGCTTTTTCAGATTTATGGGAATATGACCCTGCTACAGATAGTTGGATTCAGAAAGCGGATATCCCTGATTTTTTAGGAAGGGATTTTTCAATAGGGGTTTCAATAAACAATAAAGGATACGCTGGCTTGGGTTGCAATGTTCAGGAAACCATAAACCATCCTGGTTTTTGGGAGTATGATCCCATATCAAATTCCTGGACAGCCAAAGCAAATTTTCCGTCTAATTATACAGTGGATGCGGGCGCATTTGTTTTAGACTCTGCTTTATACGTTGTGGGAGGTGTCAACTTAAACCCTGTCGGTTTATCCAATCAATTTTGCAAATACGATCCGGTAACCGATTCATGGACTCAGCTTTCTGCCTTTAACGGAGCAGCCATTGCAGGTGAGTTTGCTGTATCAACAGGCATAAGGGCTTTTGCCGGTACCGGATATCATGCTAACCTAACTACCAGGAATGACTTGTGGGAATTTACAATTCCTTCAGGCATCAATGAAAATAATTTGCAAGAAAATATTTCCACAATTTATCCTAACCCCGCAAGCGATTTTATTACGGTAGTTATGAATCCTTCTTTAACGGGTTCACCTTACGTTATTTCTGATATCTGCGGAAGAACGGTTCTGAACGGTAAACTAACAGCAGAAAGCGGGAACATAAATATTAGTGAGCTATCTGGCGGTACATATATTTTAAAAGTGGGCGAACGCACTCAGTACTCAAATAAATTCCTCAAAAAATAATTCCTAAACAAATCAAAAAAAATAAAACCATGAAAAATAAAATTCAAATGGCATTCCTAATAGTTGCATTGTTACTGGCGGCCTTCGGATGCAAGAAGCAGCAGGACTATACACAACCGTTACTATCGTCATCGTCAAGCCCCGGATCAAATGAGGTATGGATACAAAACATGGCATTCAACCCAAGCTCTATTACGGTAAGCGTAAACACTACAATACAATGGACAAACAAAGATGCGGTTACACACACGGCAACAAGTAATAATGGGGTGTTCGATAGTGGTAGCATAAACGATGGTGGCGTTTATAGCTACCACTTTACCACCCCGGGTACATATGCCTATCACTGCACTCTTCATCCACACATGACAGCAACAATAGTTGTTCACTAAAAAATAAATAAAAATAATTAACTCTTAAAACCAAAACAAAATGAAAAAAATCTTAACCTTCTTAGCCTTTGCTCTCTATTCAGAAATTGCGTTAAGCACCATTGTAACCGTTGTTAACTCAGGGTTTACTTTTTCCCCGTCTACAATAACTATAAATCCCGGTGATACAGTAAATTTTTCAATAGCTTCCATACATGATATTGCGGAAGTAAGCCAGGCAACATATGCGGCTAATGGCAATACTCAGCTTGCCGGGGGATTCTCTACACCTTTTGGTGGCGGCTTAGTGCTTCCTTCTCAGCTTGCTGTCGGAACGCACTGGTATGTTTGCCAACCACATGCTTCTATGGGTATGAAAGGAAGAATTATAGTTCAAAGTGCCACGGGCATTGCGGAAAATCTATTACAAACAAATATTTCTGTTTATCCTAATCCTGCCACTTCAGAAGTAACATTAAGCTTTGGCAAAGAAGTACGGGGCTTAGTGCAACTGAGCAATGCGTTTGGAGAAGTCCTGGAACAAGTACAAATAAACGCAACCACGCATTTCTTCGATATAGAAGATAAGCCCAAGGGAATATACTTCATCACCGTAACAGACGCGGCCGGAAATAAAGAGGTAAAGAAAATGGTAAAGATGTAATTCAAATCGCAACATTAACTTAAACTATTATCTGCATTTAATAACTTAAACATTAAACAATAAAAACACGCAATCATGACAAGCAATTATTTGAACAGCGTAAGAAAACAATTTGAGTATTATAAGATGCTCGGAGAAAAAACATTTGCCCAGCTGCCCGATGAAAAATTATTTTGGCAATACAACGAAAACAGCAACAGTGTTGCAACCATAGTCAAACATCTCTGGGGCAATATGCTTTCACGGTGGACGGAATTTTTGACCACGGACGGAGAAAAGGACTGGAGAGACCGGGACGCTGAATTTTATAACGACATAGAATCAAAGCATGAGCTTTTAGAGAAATGGGATGAGGGATGGGAGCGTTGCCTGAATGCAATAAAGTCATTGAAGGAAGGTGATTTACAAAAAGAAATTTTTATTCGTAACCAGGCGCACACAGTAACAGAGGCAATAAACAGGCAGCTTGCACATTATTCATATCACGTAGGGCAAATTGTTTACATCGGTAAAATGGTTTGCGACAATGCCTGGGTCTCTCTGTCAATTCCAAGGGGCAATTCTAGTAAATATAATGCCGAGAAATTTTCAAGACCAAAACATAAGGAACATTTCACAGATGAATATCTCAGAGCGAAAAGAAATTAATTAATCAGGCAGCACGACAATGAAAGGCATTATTATAATACTTGCTATAGCGTTATTTAATTTAAATAATTCTATAGCCCAGTGGGTCAAAATTGGAACGCCCCAGTTTGTTCGGAATGAAGATTGATGATGATATTTTGGTCGAGTTTAAGACAGCGTTCAACATCTGATTGCAAAAAGAGACATACCACTTTGTTTGTAGACCTAACCGTTGAGAGGTCGGAATAAATAAAAGATACTCGCGATACTAAAAAATCTTCACCGTAACTTTTCCTTTTCTGTCAATATAGCCACGAAACATTCCGGTTGTATTGAAGGGCATAGTGATAATTCCGTTTTTATCAATAACGATTGTGCCGCCATCGCCTTTGATTTCAGATAATTTGTTTTTTATGACTTCGGCTGCCGCTTGCGAAACGCTCATACCCTTGTATTCCATCAAATCCGAAATGGTTTTTGCAGCAACAATGCGGATGAAATCTTCTCCATGGCCAGTGCATGAAACAGCACAGGTTTTGTTATTTGCATACGTGCCTGCGCCTATAAGGGGTGAATCGCCAATACGGTTGTATTTTTTGTTAACGATTCCGCCCGTTGATGTTCCTGCTGCAAGGTTTCCATGACGGTCAAGCGCCACACAACCGACCGTTCCATAATGGTCTTCTCTTTTATTAATGATGGAACCGGTGGAATCATTTTTCAGTGAATCTGTTTTTGCCGAATCCCGAACCTGGATTAACTGCTTCCATCTCTCTTCTGTGAAAAAATAAGAGGTGTCAACTATTTCCAACCCCTGCTCTTTTGCAAACTGTTCAGCTCCTTTTCCGCTGATAAGGACAAATTTGGATTTCTGCATCACCTTCTTTGCGGCACTGATTGGATTTTTAATTGTCCGAACACCAGCTACTGCGCCTGCCTTCAGAGTTTTTCCATCCATGATAGCGGCATCCATTTCGTTCTTTCCCTCATAGGTAAACACAGAACCTTTACCTGCATTAAACAGCGGAGAGTCTTCCATAATTCTGATTGACGCTTCAACTGCGTCAATACTTTTTCCACCGGTATCAAGAATAGCATAACCGGCACGAAGCGCTTCACTCATTTTGTCTTTGTACTGTTGCTGTTGTTCAGGCGTTAAATTTCGGTGAATAATATTTCCTGCTCCGCCATGAATGGCCAGCGCGAAATTATTCCGCAGCGGTTCTAATTTTCTTTTCATATCGCTTGTATCCTGTGAGCGTGCTGAGTTAAAATAAAGCAGAATCAGAATGGAGACTAAAAAAATTGTTCCTGGTTTCATCCTGAGAAAAAATTTACTTGAACATAAAATCAGAATCCAAAAGACGATTGCCCTTGTCATCATTCATTGCATAATTAAATCCCTTTTGGAGTGAGTATGCTCCGAATTCCCCGTGTTTGTTGACGGCAAGATATCCAACCTGCAATTGCCTGATGTCTTTCGGGCTTTTAGAAATGCGCTCAATGGCAATGCGGCACGCTTCTTCCGGAGAATGTCCCTGCCGCATCATTTCAACAATGGTATGGCTGCCACATGTGCGGATAACTTCCTCACCATTCCCGGTTGCCGTTGCCGCGCCCACTTCATTGTCAACAAATAAACCGGCACCGATGATGGGTGAATCGCCAACGCGGCCGTGCATCTTGAAAGGAAGCCCGCTTGTGGTGCACGCTCCTGAAAGATTTCCGCTGGCATCAATGGCAATCATTCCAATCGTATCGTGGGAGTCAGGGTTAACCTCAGGTTTATATTTTGATTTCTTAAGCCATTTTTTCCAGGCGGTATTTGCCCGCGGTGTAAGCCCGTTATTCTCTTGTGTGAAGCCATTCTCCTTTGCAAACTGCACAGCACCTTCACCAACCAAAATAATGTGAGGTGTTTTTTCCATGACAGCACGGGCGAGCGAAGTCGGGTAACGAATGCCTTCTACAAAACACACAGAGCCACAGTTTCCTTTTTCATCCATGATACATGCGTCAAGCGTCACGTGCCCGTCACGGTCGGGGTTGCCGCCCAAGCCTACACTTACATTTCCCAAATCACCCTCCGTTAAACGCACACCTGCTTCAACGGCATCCAGGGCACGGCCCCCGCGGGAAATAATTTTCCACGCTTCTTCGTTGGCTTCAAGCCCCCACTTCCATGTAGAGAGAATGATGGGTGCAGCTGCATTGCCAGGCTCGTAATTTCTTTTTCCGAATGATTTGCTCACAGACAACAAGGCCGCGCTAAATGCTGACAACCGGATAAAATTTCTTCTTGTAGTCATACTGATTTTCTGTCTTAAACTAAAAACGATAATAACCCGTAACTCCCATTACATAGTTCGTCAGCTTGTGAATGCGGTTGGTCAAATCCTGAACCTGGTAGTATGCTTCAATGCGGTAATACCGGTTAAATGTGTAATATATTCCGATGGTTTCCCTCCATTGATTAATTTTTTTTCGCAAAGAGGAGTTATTGAGTGGATAATAAATTTCCAACGATGCATAAGGCGAAATGTAGTAGTTGACATGGTAGGATACGATGAACTTATTCCTGTTATATATTGAAGGAGGGCGGTAAGTCGGAGCGAAATGTAAGCCGTAAAACGTTTCCTGGAAACGTGTGCGGAGCTCAAATGAAAAATTTTTTCTCGATTTGGAATAGCTCAAATCAATATACGGCATCTGGCGGTCGTCATAAAAATTTTCAAGGTTGCGGAATTTGATGTAACGATAATGGAACTCTCCTGAAAAATGGGAGTTGTATTTATACATTACACCTAAATCATAATAATGATAACCCAGCTCCTCCAGGTTTTGATTGAATGAATACTGCGTATTCAGTATTGCCGAGAATGAGCGGGAAATTTTTCTTTCAAATCTTAAACCTGATGTCAGTACCAAATCATTTTGATGCTGGGCAAAACTGCAGCAAGCCATCAGCAAAAAATAAGACATGAATAAAAATTTGTTTTTCATTTATCAGTACTCATACGTATTCGTTACCGTCTGAAACAATTCTCCTTCGCCATTATAAGTTTTCTTCCCAATGAGCATTCCTTTGCTGTCATATTCATAAACCACTTTCCATAACAGGTTTTCTTTTGCATCATAGGTCAATTCCTGTGTTTTGTCATTGAAACGATTGTATTGACTTACAACTTTTTCTGTTGGTTTTCCGCTCCTGCCGTAGGTTTGCTGAACAATCACATTATGCCACTTATCATATTCATAGGTAATGCGCCTGTAAACATTATCTGCGGAATCAAGCATGGCTGTTTCGGTTTTATCATCGTGTTTGTTATATGAATATTTTTCCCACATTATTATGGAGCTATCCGGATTCAAATCCACATATTCAACCAGGTTGCCATGCTTATCGTAGCGCGAAAAGTGCTGTTTTTCTGAAAGCGGTTTGCGCTTGCTGCCCAGCGTTTTAGTGAAAAACGTTTTATACTTCATTTCGCGGGCGCTTTTGTTTTGCGCAAAAGCTTTTCCGCACTGGAATAATATAACGAGCATGAAAATCCTAAAAAAGTACTTCTTCATAATCTCTATTGAAAAATTGTAAACGTACCCGCATCGGCATTCTCAGTTCTGCCTGAGATGGAAATTTCCTTCACCACGGCAGAATCGGGTTTATATTGCCCCGTAACGGTTGCAACCGAGTCAATCGAATACGCGTAGACCTTGTAATTGCCTTCGTACAGGAACTTGAATTCAAATCCACCATCGTATGTTGTCTTGATGCGCTTGCTGTAACTTATGTCGTTTCCGAAAATCAGGTAGACATAAATATCCGGGCCGTAATACGAAGAGATAAAATACGTGAAGTCCGTATTATAGTGCTTCACAAAAACTTTTCCGTAAATAGAAGCATCGCCACCAATGCCGGGCTCTTTTTTACAGGACAGAAATGAAATAGCTGTCAGCAAAAGAACGATGAATAAATTTTTTGTTTTCATTTTTGTTGGTGTTACAAGAGGATGAAATGTCTGATATTTATTATTTTTATAATCGAATTGAGAACCACTTGCGGTGTTTAATTCATGCCTTGAGCCCGTAATTTTTTTGAAGGAACTAATTCAATCGCGTTGTCATAAAAACCGGGAGATATATTTTCCGAACTGATAACGACAACGGTTCTCTTTCCTTTTAATTTTTCCAGTACAGCCGCCAAGTTATTTCTTGTCGGCTCATATAAGTCGTGAAACGGTTCGTCCATCAGTATAAACTTTTTCCTGGTCAGCAATGCGCGGGCAATCCTGAGCAGCTTTCTTTGAGACGCTGACAGGTTTTTTCCTCCGTCAAAAATTTTGTAGTCCAAATCAGATTCGGAATTACCGGTAAGTTTGAATTTCAATTTCTCAAGAACCTCTTTTGCTTTTTCACGTTTCTCTTCTTTGCGGCTGTAAGATATGCACTCAAAAATTGTTTTACCAAGTAAAGGAAGCTCATCTGAAACCATGGTAATGTTTTTGCGCAGCGTATGCCGGCTGAGAGAAAAGATATTTTTTCCGTCAACCGTTATTTCACCCTGCTGTGGCCTGTAAAGGCCGGTAAGAATTTTCATCAACGTGGTTTTTCCCGAGCCGGGAATACCACTTAACCGGGTAATGGTTCCGCCCGAAATCGTACAGGAAAAGTTTTCAAAAATATTCTCTCCTCCCGGGTATGCGAAGTTCAGGTTTTTTATTTCAATGTCTCCTGTTTCAAATTTCGCTTCGTCACTCGTATCCCTGTCTTCCATTTCATTGTTAAAAATGCGCAGGATTTTATTAATGGAAACATTTCCTGCCTGCCACACCAGGTTCACCTGCATGGTTCGTCTGAAAACCGGAAGCACGCTAATCATCATCATTATAAAAATCAAAAGTTCATGCGCATGAAAATCCTGGCGGTAGTTCACGCGCAGGTAATGCACATATACAAGCATGGCAAACAACAGTAAATAAATAAAAAGCGGGAACAGCGAAGAGATGAATCCATAGAGCTTGAAATATTTTTTTCCGTAATAAAAAAGTTTACCCGAATTTTTTTCAAATTTTTCCTGCTCTATTGTTTCACGGTTAAAAATTTTCACTGTGAGAAGTGCGTGCAGGCGGGAGGAAACAAAAGCAAGAAGTTCGGAGCGGGTATTTCTTCTCTTGATGGTGATTCGCTGCAGATATTTATTGAGATAAAAAATTACGAGAAAAAAAACAGGGAGCGAAATAAAAATCATTAACGTGAACTGCAGGTTCAGCAGGGCAAGCACCGTAAATGAAAAGAGCAGGAAAAGTATGTCAATGCTGAAACGGATAATACCATTCATAACATAACGCTGAATGGCGCTCAGGTCACCGCTGTAGCGCAGCAGGTATTTTCCCGGAGGTTTTTTTTCAAATGCAGGTATGGTGAAGGCAAGCTGTTTGCGGATTAAATCCCCGCGTAGGTCTTTGGAAAAAAGCTCGGAGCTATAGCCAGTAAGATATTTTTCAAAAAAAGTGAACACGGCTTTGGCCATTATCAACGCTGCAAAAAAAGAAAATAAAATATTCACATCATTTAGATGAACGAAAAGCCTGTCAAATAATTTTCCCCTCGGTGAATGCGTGTGCAGTGCCAGCTGGTAATACTTGCCGATGAAAACCGGGAGCAGGATATTGGTAATGCTGTTGAGCAGCCCAAAGAGAAAAGTCAAAAAAAGCAATGAAGGGTATTTCCGGAAAAAACCGGAGAGTAGTTTTCGTTTAGTTACCATTTTTGCTGGCAAGCGCTTCCTGCCGCGTGAATAAATCTACAAATCGTCCAGACATAAGGTCATCTATCGTTAGCACAGGAATGCTGGTTCCTGCTTTCACTTCTTCAATCAACAAAGGGCTCATGGTGAACTTGCCGGCAAGAACCGTAGGCGGAAATCTGAGCTTGGTCAGGTAATCCACGGCATAAAATGCCGATAAACTATCACCACACGACATCATGGTGTTGCTGACAGTAGACATAAATTTCGGTGAACGGAGAAGAAAATCTGTTTCGCGCTCAACCAGCCCGTCTGCAATTTCGATTAGTATGTAATCAGGGTTGTACGGCTCAAGTTTTCCAAGAAGTGTTTGATAGAGGTCCAGAAGTTCGGCCTCAGTGCACATGTAGGTTGAGGGGAACCCGGCATCTGAGAAATCAAGAGTCACATCAGCGCCTAAATCGTATGCAAGGTCCTGGTCTTTGGTGTAGGTTGTTCCGGTGAGTTTTATGTATGCAACATTTTTTTCAGTTGTTTTCAGTCCACGGCAGAGAAAAGCAGCCGAAGTCGTTTTTCCGCTGTCCATCGTGGAGCCGACAGACAAAATCACCCGCGCATTATTCGGCACCGTCCCGGTGAACGGAATTTTGCTTGTGGCAAAATATTTCGTATTCAGAACCTTCTTGTTTTTGTCAACAGCGTAACCCAGCAGACGAACCTTAGTGGGTTCAATAAGTTCCAGTTCAGCGTGCTTTGATTTTACAATTCCAATCACACCGCCAATAGCGATGATGTCATTTATTTCCGTTGGTTTTTCAGGAACATATCCCTCAAACTGCCCTGATGCATAACGGTTTCCGTAGGCGGCCATAATTACATCGCCTTCGACTAAAAAAACATTTCGTTTTGTTTCAGATTGAATCGCGATGTGTCTTCCTATTTCAAGAACTTCGAACAGGGCTATATCTCCTGCTTTGGGATAATGAGTTTTCGCGAGGGCGCTGTCAACATCATACTCGTTGATATGCCTGCAGAGAATGGTCTTCTTTATCCTTAAATTATTCCGTTTCATTTATGCACTATTTAGTATACCATTAATTTTTTCGTTATCACATTTCTGCCCTCTTGCCTGAGCGAGAGAAAATACATCCCTTCCGAAATATTTTTTACTGAAAAACGGCTGACCGAATTTCCCATCACGGGGAAAACAGAAATTATTTTTCCTGTAATATCAGAAATTTCTGCTGAATATTTTTTCTGCCCGGTCACAGATATAAACCCCGTGCCTGACAGGGGATTCGGGTAAACGGAAAACTCAACAGGGTTTTCAATCTCATTCACAGAAACAAAATCACCCGGGCCATATTTGACGGTTACCAAATCGCGCTGTGATGTTGTTCCGTAGCTTCCGCCCGTGACATAAACATAACCGTTTTTTACCGCCAGCGTATTGGCCACATCCGAAGCATTTCCCGTACCATTGTACACCGCATGCCCACTGTCGGCACCGGCAGGAGAATATATTATAGTTACATAGTCATAATTCTGCAGGAAAGCTCCACCGTTGTCGCTTTGTCCCGTCACATAAATATTATCAGAAGCATCAACGGCAACTTCATTGGCTTCGTCATTAGCATTTGCAGTTCCATCGTGCATGACGGCCCACTGTTGCGTACCATTGTTGTCGTATTTCACGGTAAGGTAATTGTTGTTGAGGGAAGAAGTGTCGTTATCAATATCGGTGTAGCCTGCAATAATTACATTCCCGCTTCCGTCAAGTGCAATACTTTTCCCCTCATCGTCTCCGTTGACTGTTCCGTTGAAGGTGCGCGCCCACTGCTGTGCCCCGGCAGAATTTATTTTTACGGTTGTCGCATCCCGGTGAATACCGTCAGCATTGGCGCTGTAGCCAGTGAGGTATACATTCTCACTGTTGTCAATTGCCATCGCAAGCGCGGCATCATTTCCATTTGCGCTGTTGTAGGTTGCAAACCATTGCTGCGCCCCCGATGAATTATATTTCACAACAACGTAATCGTCATCGGTTCCGTTAAAAGATTTTCCTCCCACGAAAATATTTCCGGCAGCGGAAACTTTGAGCAGCGTTGCTTCATCGCTGCCGTTTGCTGCTCCGTTATAACGCATCGCCCAAAGCTGGTTGCCTGCATTGTCATACTTTATAGTGATGATATCATAATTGCTGGCGATGGTAGGGTCGTTGTCGCTTCTGCCGGTTACATAAACATTTCCCGATGCATCCAATCCTATTGCATATGCACGGTCGGATTGATTCACGGAAGAATAATTGTAATAGCGCACCCAAACCGTGTCACCGATGGAATTATATTTTACGGTTGTGATATCGCTGGAGGTGCCGCTGTTTTTTGTGTATCCTGTTGCATAAACATAACCGCTGTTGTCAACTGCCACGGCAGTGGCTTCATCAATGCTTCCCGAAGAGTTTCCGTTTAACTGGCGCGCCCATACGGTGTCCCCTACAGAATTTATTTTCATTACCAGGAAATTTCTATCGTTATTAAAACTCACTGTGTAGCCGGCAACATAAACGTTATCGCTGTTGTCGACAGCAATAGCATGGCTGTTATCAGAATTGTCTCCGGTACCATCATAAAATTTTTGCCAAAGCAGCGTTCCCGTTCCATCATATTTCAGCGCGGCCCCGTTCCGCTGTGGCGCCTGCGAGTCATCATAACCCGTAACCACCGCATTGCCGGAGTTATCAAAGGCAACACCAAGCGCTATATCATTTGAGTTTAAGGAACCGTTGAAAGTCCTTGTCCACTGAAGCGTGCCGGAAGCATCATACTTTAATAAAATAAAATCATCATTCACATTGGCGCTTGCATCAACATCCGTTTGTCCCGCCACCAGGATGTTTCCTGCATTATCTGAAACGATTGCATTAGGAATGTCATCACCGTGTGCGCTTCCGCCATAGGCACGCGACCAAAGTAATGTTCCGGACGGATTATACTTTATGGTGGTGATATTGTAGCTCAGTATCGCTGATGCAACGGTGTCGGTTTCGCCTGTAACATATATGTTTCCGGCACCATCCAATGCCATGGCCGTAGCACGGTCGTCATCAATATAATCATAAGTCTTATTCCAGATTTCGTTTCCGGCCAAATCATATTTCACTGTCGCGTAATCGTAATTAGTTCCGTTGGTGCTTCTGCCGGTAACATACAATGAGCCCGATGCAGCATCAAAAAGCATATCCACCGGGCGGTCGTTGTGCCCGCGGTCAAATGTTTTTGTCCATTGTTCAATTCCTGAGGGATTATATTTGATAGTGAAATAATCATCATTGCTCCCGTTGAACGAACGGCCGGTGACATAAACATTTCCGCTATTGTCAACCACAATTTTGGCAGGGCGGTCGGGCCCGTTACCAAGACCGTTTTTACGCACTGCCCATTGTTGGTTTCCGCCCGCATCATATTTTATCGTTACATAATCATCGTTATTATTCCCGGTAGGGTCACTATCACTTTGCCCTGCTACATAAACATTTCCGGCTGCATCAACGGCAATAGCATTGCTTTGGTCATATTCATCTGCCGGGTAATTGTAAGTTGTCAGCCATAAAAAATTTCCGCTGGAATCATATTTCATAGTAAGGAAATCATTTCCGGTTCCCGCTCCGCGTTGAAATCCGGTTACGTAAATGTTGTTTGATGCATCCAGCGTCATAGCAAGAACGTCATCGGCACCGTTACCGGGACCATTGTACGTTCGTGTGAAAATTGTATCGCCCAGCGGATTGAGTTTTACCAGCAGAATATCCTGGTTGTTTCCCGGGTTCGTTGTGTATCCTCCAAGAATGATGTTGTTGCTGTTATCAATTTTTACAACACTGAAACGGTCCGAGAAATCTCCCTGTCCATTGAAGCGGTTCACCCATTGCACTTGCGCCTCCGAATAAAACGGAACCAGGAAGAACGCTATCTGAAATATTTTTACTGTTGATTTCAGCATGTTAACCGGATTATTGAAGAGTCGTTAACAGAATATTTAATTATGCAGCTCTCAGAGTCCATCACAAATTATTTTTCTTTCAATCTTGATTCTATTTCATTCAAACGCGTCTGAAGATATTCGAGCAATTTCTTTTGTTCCTCCAATGATGCCCGGAGTGAATTATTTTCTTCCATGAGCTGTTGTACGCCAAGCAGCGCCACACCGCTCGGATCAATGGTACTGATGGATGTGTTGTTGATCCCGGTGCTGAATAAACTATAGAACTGTTCAGCAATGGGCCCGATATGATATTCGTTCGTGCCAATATATTTCCACCGTGCCACACTCAGCATTCCGATTTTGGCAAGGATTTCTTTTTTGTCGGGAATTGAAATTTCTTCCTTGAATTTTGCTGAAGATACATTCGTCCACGCGCCTCCTGTGGACAGATACGCTCCATTGCCGTTAGTGGTGTTGGTGCCTACCTGTAAAGCTCCTGTTGCAACATTTCTGCCGAAGCCCCATTTCGTGATATCGGTATCGCCAAACAACATGGAGTTGCTTTGTGTGTTTGAAGCATTGTAACCAATGGAAGTGGTATTTGACAATCCGGAAGTTGACGGTCCAGCGCTTGTACCAAGAGCCGTGTTGTTGTTTCCTGTTGCGTTGATGTATCCTGCCTGGTGGCCTATAAAAGAATTTCCATAACCCGAGAGGTTCTGATATCCGCTTTGGTATCCACCGAAAATATTATTGTAGCCATTGAAGTTAGTGTAACCTGCAGCATTGCCGAAGAAGTTGTTCGAGCCCCCGGTGGTAGTTGAAAATCCTGCCTGGTATCCTACAAAATTATTTTGCGCGCCCGAAGAATTGTTGTAGCCCGCAGCAGAGCCAACAAAAGTATTTGAGCTTGCCGTATCATAATACCCTGCCTGGTAACCCATGAAATTGTTATTGGTTCCCGTTCTGTTGGTGTAGCCGGCATAATTACCTATGAAGTTGTTAAATGAGCCGCTTGTATTTGAATACCCCGCACGGTAACCCTGGAAATTATTTCGGTCACCGGTAGAATTTGAATAGCCGCTATAATTCCCGATAAAACTGTTATAAAAACCAGAAGTATTTGAAGCACCTGACTTATAGCCTATAAAATTATTGTAAGAGCCGGAATTGTTGCTGTCTCCTGCGCGGTAACCAAAAAAAGTATTTCTCTCTCCTGTTGTATTTGAATTGCCGGCATAAGCGCCTACAAAACTATTCCTGCTTCCGGTGGAGGAAGCTGTGCCTGACTTAAATCCAATAAATACATTTCCTACACCAAATGTATCAACAACAGAAACTGCATTTGCGTTTCCGGCATAACAGCCGACAAAGAGATTGGTTGTGTCGTCAGCGGTCATGGAAGTAAGAAGCGTGCCGCTGCCATTCCTCATTTGAAGAAGCGGATTAGAATTACTCTGGGTAGTATTTCCCTGAACAACCAGTTGCGGAATATTTGCGTTGCCGTTGATATGCATTTTCCCCACAGGGGAAGTATTTCCTATTCCAACATTTCCACCATTGTTAAAAATGTTGCTGCTATTAATTACCCAGGATGTTCCATTCCAATAAGTCGTATTGCCTGCAGTAGTTCCACTTGACAAAAATCCGGTAGCTCCGGTAGCACCTGTGGCTCCTGTTGCACCCGTTGCTCCTGTTGCGCCAGTAGAACCAGTTGGTCCTGTGGCTCCACTCGCGCCTGCTATTCCCGTGGCACCTGTTGGGCCAGTTGCACCTGTCGCTCCATTTGCTCCTGCCGTTCCTGTGGCACCGGTCGGGCCAGTTGTCCCCGTTGCTCCGTTAGTTCCTGTTGCACCCGTTGCTCCATTTACTCCTGCAGTTCCTGTTGCACCCATTGGGCCGGTTGCGCCTATAGCTCCTGCTGCGCCAGTAGGACCGGTCGCACCAGTTGCTCCATTTGTTCCTGCCGTTCCTGTTGGACCTGTTGCTCCATTTACTCCTGCAGTTCCTGTTGCACCAGTAGAACCAGTTGGTCCCGTGGCTCCACTCGCGCCTGCTATTCCCGTGGCACCGGTTGGGCCGGTTGCACCTGTTACTCCGTTAGCTCCTGTCGCACCAGTTGCTCCATTTGTTCCTGCCGTTCCTGTTGGACCTGTTGCTCCGTTAGCGCCAGTGGGACCGGCAGGCCCGGGAGCTCCATTCAGATTTATGTTCCAATTGCTGAAAGTTCCAGAGCCAACAATTGAAGTAACATTGACGGTCATCGCCCCGGTGACTGAATTATATGAAATTAAAGTGCCTATCATATAATCAGTGGCGGAGTTGGCAATTAATACCGTTTGTCCAAATGAATATTGTAATCCGATTCCTACGGTGAGATTCTGTGCTCCTGAATTTATTGTAAGTACATCTGATGATGTTGTCGCATACCTGTCGCCATTATTTCCTGATGAACCGGTAGTTCCCGTTGCGCCAGTAGGACCGGTAGGACCCATTGCACCTGTTGCTCCATTTACTCCTGCAGTTCCCGTTGCACCCATTGGGCCGGTTGCGCCTGTTGCTCCGTTAATGCCTGTAGTTCCCGTTGCGCCAGTAGGACCGGTAGGACCCATTGCACCTGTTGCTCCATTTACTCCTGCAGTTCCTGTTGCGCCCGTTGGGCCGGTTGCGCCTGCTGCTCCGTTAATGCCTGTAGCTCCCGTTGCGCCAGCAGGACCGGTCGCACCTGTTATTCCTGCGGGACCTTGAGCACCAGTCGCTCCTGTATTTCCTGTCGGACCAGCATTTCCTGAAACAGCGAAAAGCGCATAAGGAACAGAAAGCAATTCCGATGTTCCCATCAGAGCATAATTCGCTCCTCCGTTCACATCCATCTCCACACGAAGCCAGTAATTTCCCGTACTCCAGTTAATGCTGTTATAATTTCCTGACAATGGTAAACCACCTCCGATTTGAAGAGTGAACAACCCGAACTGATTTGTTGTTGAACTGTCGCGTTCCTGGTAAATGATTGGTCCGCTGCTGCCAGAGAGTATGCTGAGTCTCAATCCCAGGTAATGATTTACAAGAACATTTCCCGAAACATCGCGGGCAACGGCCTGATAATTTATTTTGTTATTGACCTGGGCGTATGATGAATAAACCGTAAGCACACCAAGCAGGACGATGATATATTTTCTCATCGGTAAAAGATTAAGGCAATTTTTTATTTTTTCGTTTCCAAATTCTACTCAAAAATTTTGACGCGCTAATTTAGAATTAATTATCCCCTCACCAAATAATATTGCTCATGAAACCCTTACAGCGCAAGGCGTTCATACAGGTAAAACGGGCTGAAATCCTGCTAAAGAGACAAAATCTGCAAAACACTCCAAAAATAACTTTTGTTTTACGTATATGCAATATAGAGGAAAAGCGGGTATAATCTTCCTAAAATATTTTCCCTGGAATATCCCTCCAGGCATCGACAGTCAAGTCATAACCAAAGCCGTTACCCAAGGTTGCGTGGTAAAGTCGTCCGCGAGAATCCAGTGCTGACGTTTCAATAAACATACTGACTTGTTCCGCACGGTCAGTATTTGTGATTTTCTGGATAGAGAATTAACGTGGTTGTAGTCCCGACAGGAATCGAACCTGTATCAAGAGTTTAGGAAACTCCTATTCTATCCGTTGAACTACGGGACCAAATATTTTTTAAGTTTTTTCTTACCTGAACCTGATTTGCAAGGCGTAAACATAATTGTTCTTCATGGATTCATACTTTAGAAACTCCTATTCCCCGCCCGTACCGAACGGTACGTTCGGGCGGGTATCCGTTGAACTACGGGACCAGGAAATTGGGGATTGCGAATTTAGGGTTTAGGATTATCCGCAGCAATAAAGAATGAGATATCCGTTTATTTAACTGTACTCCCGTTTTCAGAATCCTTAGTGGGTGCAACAAAACTCAATTCTCCTTTTGAATTTTCTGCCATCAATATCATTCCTCTTGATTCAATGCCCTTTATTTTACGCGGAGCAAGATTGGCAAGCAGCAAAACTTTTTGACCAATTATTGTTTCTGGCTCATAATCTTTCGCAATACCTGACACTACTGTCCTATGTTCATTACCTGTATCAAGTGTCAATTTCAAAAGCTTATCCGTTTGTGGCACACGTTCTGCCGTGAGGATGGTTGCTATGCGCAAGTCCATTTTTGTGAATTCATCGTAAGTTACTTCCGGCTTGCCGGCAATTTCGGATTTTGGATTTTGGATTTCAGATTTTGCTTCGCTCATATTTTTTGTCGAATGAAGTTTTTGAATTTGCTTTTCTATTTCTGCATCTTCAATTTTGGGGAAGAGCAGCTCTGATTGCCCCAATGAATTTCCGGGAACAAGAATTTTTCCTTCAAGGTTTTTCCATTCGGGCTTCTGAATGTTAAGCATCCGTAAGATCTTTGTTGAAGTACCAGGAAGAAATGGTTCTGCGAGCACAGCAAGATATGCTACAACCTCAAGAGAAACATAGAGAATCGTATTCACCCTTTCCAGGTTATCATTTGCAATTTTCCACGGTTCAGTTTCGGCAAGATATTTATTACCAGCACGTGAAAGGTCAATCAATTCAGCAAGCGCCTCGCGAAACCGAAACTGTTCAATGCATTCTGAAATTTTTTTCTTCGCTTTTTTAATTGCAACTATGCACTCCTCGTCTTTATCCGTCGGTTTATCATGTTGCGGAACTTTATTTTCGCAATACTTCTGCGTAAGTACCAGGGTACGATTCACAAAATTTCCAAAAGTGGCTACAAGTTCATTATTCACTCTGGCCTGGTAATCCTTCCACGAAAAATCACTGTCTTTTGTCTCGGGAGCAATAGACGTAAGCACATAGCGCAACTCGTCTTTCTTAGCAGGAAAATCTTCAAGGTATTCGTTCAGCCACACCGCATAGTTGCGTGAGGTGGAAATCTTATCTCCTTCCAGGTTCAGGAATTCATTGGCGGGAACATTCTCGGGAATAATAAATTCTCCGTGCGCTTTGAGCATTGCAGGGAAAATAATACAGTGGAAAACAATATTGTCCTTACCGATGAAATGAATAAGTCTGGCATCCTTATCCTGCCAGTATTTTTTCCAATCCTTGGTCAGCGCTTTGGTTGCAGATATATAACCAATCGGTGCATCAAACCATACATACAGAACTTTTCCTTCTGTGTTTGGCAGCGGAACTTTCACTCCCCAATCCAAATCGCGGGTGACGGCACGCGGCTGCAATCCCTGGTCGAGCCATGATTTGCACTGGCCGTAAACATTTATTTTCCACTCGTCTTTTTTACTCTCAATCCATTTCTGCAACCACTCTTTCTGCATTTTATCCAACGGCAGGTACCAGTGCTTTGTTTTTTTCAGGACGGGCGGCTTGCCGCTGAGCTGTGAATGGGGATTGATGAGATCGCGGGGACTCAGGCTTTTTCCGCAGCGCTCGCATTGGTCGCCATATGCATTTTCATTTCCGCAATTGGGGCATGTGCCGGTAATATAGCGGTCTGCCAGGAACATTTTTGCCTCTTCATCATAGTACTGCTCGCTTTCTTCTTCGATCAGAATTTTTTTATCGTACAATATTTTAAAAAACTCCTGAGCCGTTTCATGGTGTATCTTTTCACTGGTGCGGTGATAGATGTCAAACGAAATTCCAAAATCTTCAAAGCTTTTTTTGATGATACCATGGTATTTATCTACAACCTGCTGAGGAGAGATTCCTTCTTTTCGCGCCCGAAGTGTGATAGGAACGCCATGTTCGTCAGAGCCGCAGACGTACAGAACATCCTCCCCTGTTAACCGCAGATAACGGACATAAATATCAGCAGGAAGATATGCCCCTGCCAGGTGCCCGATATGAAGAGGCCCATTAGCATAAGGCAAAGCAGAAGTAACCAGGTAGCGAGACAATGAATTAAAAGTATTGAATGTTTAGAGTTTAAAGTTTAGAGTTCTATTTTCGCCAAAGATAAAAAGATGCTTAGACCTGAATCTGTGAAGACGGGCGACACGGTTGCCATCGTTTCTACAGCACGGAAAATTTCTCCTGCAGAAATTCAACCGGCTATTGATATTCTCACTTCGTGGGGATTGAAGGCTGTTTTAGGAAAAAATCTTTTTAAGCAGCAAAACCAATTTGCCGGAACCGATGATGAACGTCTCTCTGATTTTCAGAATGCGCTGGATGACAGTAACATAAAAGCCGTTCTTTTTGCCCGGGGCGGATATGGTACCATCAGGATCATTGACAGGGTGAATTGGGACGGATTTAAAAAAAATCCAAAATGGCTTATCGGTTTCAGCGATATTACGGTGATTCACACGCATGTTTTGAAAAACTGTGGAATAGAAACGCTTCATTCTCCGATGGCTTTCAATTTTAAAAAGTCATCTCCCGAATCATTGGATGCCTTAAGAGGAATTTTATCCGGGGGAACCGTATCATATCATATTCCTGAAAATATCTTCTCCGATTTTAACCGGCACGGAAATGCAAAAGGAATTCTTACGGGGGGAAACCTTTCTATGCTTTATGCTCTAAACGGAACTCCATCTGATATTGATTACTCAGGAAAGATTTTATTTATGGAAGACCTGGACGAGTATCTTTATCACATTGACAGAATGATGCTGATGCTGAAGCGAAGCGGCAAGCTTAAATCACTGGCAGGATTAATTGTTGGCGGAATGACGGATATGAAAGACAATGCCGTTCCCTTTGGAAAAAGCGCTGAAGAGATTATCTGCGAAGCAGTGGCTGAATATGGATATCCCTTGTGCTTCGGATTTCCTGCAGGGCATATCCGAGACAACCGCCCACTGATTTTTGGCAGAGAAGTTGAATTAAAAGTTACTGAAGAAATTATTTTAAAGTTTAAAGATTAGGCAGGGCATAATGAGTGAACAGAGCGATCTTGGAAAACTTGGTGAAGAACTTGCAACCGTGTTTCTTCAGAAGAACGGTTACGACATTCATGAGCGCAACTGGCGTTTCAAGAAAGGAGAGCTCGATATTATTGCAGAAAAAAATGAAAGAATGGTTTTTGTCGAAGTGAAAACACGCAAGTCAACACACCTTGCCGAGCCGCGAAATACGATTACTATGAAAAAGCAGAAACAACTTATCAATACGGCAGATATTTATCTTAAGCTCAAAAAAGTTACCAAAGAATCGCAGTTTGATGTTATCACTGTTATAGTCGGTACAAAGGAGCATGAAATTGAACATCTGCAAGACGCATTTTATCCTACATTATAATATTATAATTATGAGAAACTTCAGACCCAGAGATAAGAAGGACAAAAAATTCACGAAGGGAAAAGAGCCTGCAGGCAGCAAATTCAGGAAGGGGAAAGAGTCCACGGGCGGCAAATTCAGGAAAGGGAAAGAACCCACCGGCAGCAAGCATCATCCGGATTTTTATGGCAGCAAGAGAAAGACATTTTCTAAGCGTAGAAGAGATGATACAAAATCGCTGGCGGGTGAAGATGGACTGATCCGGCTGAACAAATATGTTTCCAATTCGGGAGTTTGTTCCAGGAGAGAGGCGGATGACTTTATCAAAGCGGGATTGGTGAGTGTGAACGGAAAGATTGTAACAGAAATGGGTGTGAAAGTTAACCCGGGGGATGTCGTGCGCTTTCATGACAGAATTATTTCTCCCGAAAAGATGGTGTATGTGCTATTGAATAAACCTAAGGACTACATTACTACCACTGATGACCCGTTTGAGCGTAACACAGTAATGCAGCTTGTAAAAGATGCTTGTCGGGAGCGTATTTATCCTGTCGGACGTCTTGACCGGAATACTACGGGGCTATTGCTTTTTACTAACGATGGCGACCTGGCGAAAAAACTGATGCACCCATCGCTGGAGGTTGCTAAAATTTATCATGTAGAACTGGACCTCAACCTGCGAGGTGAAGACATGGATGCAATCCGCAAAGGAATTACACTGGAAGACGGCTTTATCAGAGTAGATGATATTAATTATGCAGTCACTCCCGATATGAAAGGACAGATAGACAAAAAACAAATCGGAATTCAAATACACTCCGGCAGAAACCGGATTGTGCGAAAAATCTTTGAGCACCTCGGCTACGACATCCGCAAGCTTGACCGCGTAGTTTATGCAGGGCTTACCAAAAAAGATTTGCCGAGAGGAAAGTGGCGCTTTCTTTCACCTATTGAAGTTGCTTCGCTCAAGATGATGACAGGAAAAAAGCGTTTTAATGTTGGACGTTAGACGTTAGACGTCACTGATTCGGCGAAAAGCCAAGAGTCAATGACCAATGACTACTTTACTCCCACACTTCTTCCATTACTTTTTGAGAGCGACCGGCAATGAAGCCCTCAACATGGAGACGATAGTACATAATGAGTGCAGCGCGAAACTGTTTTCTTTCGGCTGAAGAAAAATTAAGCGCACAACTTTTTTCGAGTGCGGTTTGCATTAAAAGAAAAAATTTTTCGCTTGCTTCGGGCTGAAGCCAATGGGGATGAGCAGGTATAGTATCTTGAAATATTCCTTCTTTGAGATTAAAATATTTTTTTTGCACGGAAAATTTTCCTCCCGGTGCAAAACCAAGCTCTTTAGCCAGGTGAAGCATAAAAGAGATATAAAATGACTCAACCGTTTCAGTGGTTTTATCCAGAAATAAAATTGCATCATGCAAAAAATTGAAAAGGTTTTTATTGTGCTCGCTTTCACGAATGGCTTTGCCGATGATTTCGTTGATTAAAAAAACTATAGAAACTTTTTTCATGTCGTACGGAATAGAAGAGAACAGCGGCTCCTGGCGGATTTCTGAAAGGCGGTGCAGCCCTTTGCTATCCTTGTGATACACTTCCATGGATAAAAGCGTTAGCGGCTGAAGAGCGTTGAGCCGTATGCGTGACTTTTTTTTCTTTACCCCATTGATAAGGTACGATTGCATTCCGAATTTTTCGGTGTAGATTTTTGCAACCACACTTGTTTCGCTGTAATCGGTAATGCGGATAACAATGCCGCGTGTGCGGTGAAGCATGACTTAGTGCATCATGAGTAACTTGGTGACGAAGGTTTTTGTCCCGTCATCATTAGAACAAAAGACAAGATAAACACCGGAATGTGCTTTTTCACCTTTGAAATTTTTTCCGTTCCAGATTGCCTGGCCTCCGTTGGCACGGGTTTCATATACAAGGTTACCGCTTATATCGGTAATCTTAACATTCGCATTGGTGACCAGGCCGCGCACAGCTATAATTCCGGAATAGCCGGGGCGAACCGGGTTGGGATACACATATACATCCTGGTAATTATCAGTACCTTCTATTGCATCGCCTTTGAAGGACACAATTCCTTTTTCGGTTCCAAAAAATACTTCACCGGTTTTATTGTCGACAGCAATGGCAAAAATGTTGTTTGAAAGCAACGGGCTGTTGTCGGTTGTGAAGTGGAATATCTGCTGAGTACCGTCTGCAGAGGTAAGGTAAACTCCGCTGGATGCTGTGCCGAACCATTTGCGGTTTGCTCCGTCCACTGCCATGGTGGTTACCATTTCGGTTTCAAGGAGGTTTTGCAAATTGCCGTCCTGCTCAATCTGGATTTGCTGGAAGTTTGTATAGCCTGAATAAACACCATCAGGTGAATATAAAACCTGCACTCCTTTTTCAGTTCCTATCCATATTTGCCCGTCATGGTCCTCGGCAATACACTGAACATTTAAACTTATTAAATGTCCGGATGTATCAGATTCAGCAAATTTTCGCGCATGGTTATCAGGTGAATTATAAAAATTATTGTTCTCATCAAAAACGACAAGTCCCCCGCCCCACGGAATCAAAATCCATTTACGATTACGCGAGTCACACATAATAGTAGTGGGTATTGTACCCAGCAAAAGAGTTGAGCCGTACGATTGCCATGTTCCATCGGTCCTTCGCACCGAAATAGGAGTGCTTACCCCTTGGTTACAAACCCAAAGGTTTTTATCAGTGTCATAACTCAATCCGCCTATCCGGTAATTGTCTGTGTTTGGCAGAGGAGTCAGAGAACTGTTATACTGATTATAATTTTCCAGGTAACCATTTTCATTAAACTCGAAGATTCCAACGCCCCATGAGCCGAAATAAACGTGGTCAGGATTGGAAGGGTCGATAGCTACTGAAATAAAATCAAAAGCATTCAGAGTGTCCAGGGGAACGTCTGTATATCTATTAATGGAGGTCCAGTGATTATCCTTAAACAAGTATACTCCATCTTTTGAATAGGTATTGTCATAAATGTTTCCGGTTACCATTCCTCCGGCAGCCCACAGCCGGCCATTCAGTGAGGCCATAGCATAAACATTAACAGAGAAAGGACCATTGGGATAAATAAAGGAGTTCCCACTGTCAGTACTTTTTACCAGCCCGTTGTTGTCATCAGCAATCCAAAGAATTCCTCCCGCATCGACAAGACCATGCCGCGGCCTGGAATTAGGAAACGCACCTACATCGACATATTTTACCCTGTTGCCCGACAGATTATATGCTGAGATGCTGAAGAAATTTACTTTGATTAAATATCCCTGGTAATAATCGAGATTTTCGGTTTTAGTAGTTTCCAGTCCGATACCTATTGGTATGAAATGGCTCCATGAAGTACCGTCATACTGCATCAGCGCATTAGCTGCGCTGACACTGTCGTTGTTGGCAATGATTTTATTTCCATAGTTAACAATAAAATTGTAAGGTTTGTCCGGATCGGGAAGCGTGGTATCCTTCGTCCACGAGGTATAAAGAGAAATGAGCGGGTTATTGATATCGGCATAATAAATTCCGTTCACCGTTCCTGCATATATCCTGTTGTTGTAAACAACCGTTCCAAGTACTTCAAAAGGACTTCCTCCCTGCCCTATAAAGTAGGTCTCTTTCACTTCCAGGCGAAGCAAATCAATTACGGCAATGCCGAAGCCGCACGACAAATATGCATACTGCCCGTTAAAATAAATCTGGTGAATCTCTTTGCTGCCCGCGATGTCTGCACGCTTCAGGTCAGACATGTTAATGATAGTGTTGTCTGAAAACAATAAATCGATATTAGAATTGGCGTACGTTATCATCAACACGTTGTACTGCTGGTTGAAACGTATGTGAGTAATTCCGAAATCAGATAATCCTTCAAGTCGTGTAATACGGGTAATGTTACCGTCTGCTTTATTGTAAATGAACATTCCGTCTGCGCCGGCGCAATAGATATTCCCGTTGCCTTCGGCTACAGAATGCAGTTTATTATATGGAAGATGAATTCGCCACTGTCCGATAGCAAGATTGTCTTGCGCCCGGGAAGCAGATATTCCTATAAAGAAAAGTGAAACAACGAAAGAAATGGCTCCGGACCAACAGGTACGATAATGTCTTTTTCTATTCATATATTTTTCAAAAGTATTAATAAAGGCAGGTGTAAAACAAGCAATCTGTTCAATAACGTTATTTTGCAAAAAATATTATAAGAATTCAGGGATTAAAATGAAAAAAGGCATCGGGTCAATCCTTGAACAAAGCGAAGCTTTACTCGGAAAGTTTTTTACTGCCTTATTATCGTGTTTCGTGCTTTTGCTAATTGCAGTTCTTTATGGCGCACCCATTTGGGAGCCCATTTTTCATGGAGAAACATTCTGCAAGATGTCAGAAATGCCATGGAAGCTTTCGCCTGATATAGCGTTACAATACCGGATTCTCTCACCTGTGCTTGGATACTTTCTCTTCCTGCGTGGTGCTAATTTTATCTGGTTCATGCTGGTTGTTGCGCTTTTGTTTTTGTGCCTCGTCTACCTGCTTAGCAGAAAAAACGGTTTAAATCCGCTTGAATCGTTAGGAGTCAGCGCTCTTATGGCATTATCCACTCCAATCTTATTTGTTCTCCATTATCCGGGCTATACTGACCTTACAACATATGTGTTTATCGTATTGATTATAATGTACAAGAATAAAAAATGGCTGGGCGTTGCGCTTACGGGCGTTGCTTTTTTCAATCACGAAATAATCTTTTTTCTTATTCCATGGATTGCATTTTTGCTGAATGGCAACACTTTTAAAACAAAATATTTCGAAACCATCGGTATTTTATTACTGATTTCGATACCGTATATTTTCTTTCGCTTTTATGTTTCAACCCGTATCGATGTAAAATATGATATGGGTTATTACTTTAATCTTGATAATATTTCATGGACATTAAAAAACACCAGGAAATTATTTTTACTCGGCTTTTTCGAGGCGTTTAAATTATTCTGGCTGCTTCCCGTTCTTGCACTAATTAATGAGAGAAAACAAAAAAGAAATTCTCTTTTAATTACATCCATACTCATTATCGGGGGAACACTTCTTCAGCTCACCATTGCAAGTGATACATCGCGCCTTGTGGGACTTGCTTTCCCTTTAATCCTGTTCAGCGCTTACACGATGAAAGAAAAGTGGGGTGCAGCATTTGCGAAACGATTATGGCTTCTCATTCTCATCAATCTCTTTATCCCTTCGTGCTATATCGGACAGGAGTATATCATTCCGTTTCCTCCCTACATTTTCCAACTGCTGTCCTCAATTTTTTAATGCCGGTTTCCTCGCCAGCACAAGCATTTCGCCTGTAGAAATGCTGAATATCTTTTTTCTTAAACTTCCGGGAGCCATGCGATAGAACAGCCTGGCGAGAGGAGTAAAAACCGGATGCCTGTAAACATTAAACTGATGAAATACATATTCGGGTGTAAAATATTTTATTCCTTTTTTAAAATTTACATCTGCAAATTGCGTTTGCACCAGGAGGCGACCGATATTCTTTCTCGAAAAATAAAACAGGTGCTCTGTTTTATAATGAATCCAGCTTTTACCAAGGAAAGATTTAGACAGAGACGAAGTATCGGGAGTAGTTATTACCAGCATTCCGCCCGGCTTAAGAAAACGGAAAGCCGCTGATACTGTTTGCCGGGGATTTCTCACGTGTTCCAGGTAATCGGTCATAAAAACAGCATCGAAAATATCCGCCTGCCCTGCTACAAAATATGCATCTTCCAAATTACCTTTGAAAACGTTTTCGTCTCCGAACTTTTCTTTGGCAATCTGTACCGCATAATCAGAAATTTCAATTCCATATGGAGTATATCCTTTTTGCTTTGCCAGGTCAAGAAAAAAGCCGGTGGCACAACCGCAGTCGAGGATTTTGTCACCCCGGTTTAAAATATTCTTCACCAGGTTAAGCCGGTATTCAAAAGTTAGTCGTTTGGATTTTTCGGCAGTTTGCGAATCAATATGCAGTCCCCATGCGTCATAATATTTCCCGGAATAAATTTCTGTCAGCGTTGCATCATCGGGCTGAGGGAAAATAAATTCCAGCTTGCAATCGGGGCAGCGGAAAAAACTGCTGCCGTTTTTTTTCATAAACAGCTTCGCATTCCTGCCCGCACAAATATGGCACACCGGGTTTTCCATCAGTTGCGGGTTACAATTCCTAAGGGGGAGTTTTCAGGAAGAGCATTATAGATAATGGATGAAAAAGAGCCGGGGTACGATGCCGGGGAATTTCCGTCCAGCAAATGGCAGCAAGCGTTTACTACTTCGCTTACCGAAATTAATTTCATGCATTGGTTGTCGCCTTTGCATGGCGGAATAATAAAATCGTGCACGCACGGGCTGCAATAAATATTTTTATAAATAACTATTCCATTGGGATTAACCCCATATTGTTGGGGGGAACATGGGCCAAACAGCGCCACCACCGGTTTTTGCATGGCATACGCAATATGCATAGGCCCCGAATCATTGGTGATAACAAGTTGGGCTTCGTGAATTGCGGCAAAAAGTTCGGGTAAAGAAATTTTTCCGGCAATGTTCATAATTTGGTTTTTTGCTCCGGCATCAATCTTATTTTCTATTTCATTTACCCATGCTGCTTCTGAAGCAGACCCCGTGAGAGCAAAAACCGACTGACGGTATTTTTCCGCAAGCAAAGTGATAACTTTTGCATACGATTCGCTGTTCCATCTCCTTTCTATTCTCAGGTCCGATGCGTTGGGGTTTACAACAATGATTGGGGGCCCGGAAGCATTTTTTAGCTTACCATAAAATGATTTTTTAACTGAATCCGCAACGCTGATTTGGGGGAATTCATTCATTGTTTCGCGACAACCGGTAAGGCGGGCCATTTGCAAATATGCCTCCGAAACCGGTGCTTTTATATTGAAATACATCATGTGCGTGTATACACCAAGCCGCACGCCTGCGTCCTGCCGGTAAAATCCAAAGCGGTTGCGCGAACAACTCATTGTGGCAATCAGCGTGCTGAAATAGGAATAGGTTTCAAGGTCGATGTAAATATCAATTCTTCTTTTCCACAATCGGAACAGCAGGCTTATGGTTGAGAAAAATAGTTTGAAAGGACTGCCGTCATCAACGGTTACAATCTCATCTGCCGCTGAAAGAAGTGTAAGAAGCTCTTTATTTTTTTCAGTAGAAACATAAATGATATGCGCAGCCGGGAAATTTTTTTTCAGCGTAGTAAGTAACGGCAACGACTGAATAATGCTTCCCATCCCCATAAATTTACACACGGCTATTGTTGCGGGGGGCCTCGAAAGTGAATGGTCTATCCGTAGCAGAGCGCCTAAGAATCTTGCCATCAGGTTAAACAAAAAAACAAGCGGAGTGCCTGCAATTTTATCAACCTTTATTTTATTTTTCGTTCGCAATGGAATTTAATCTGCGGATATAATTTGAATCTTTTCTATTTCAACGTCACCTCCCATCGGATAAACAGTAATCCAGTTGTTTGCCCTGTTATACCAGTTATATTGTGTACTTACACGTATCACATAATTTACAGCTCCCCTGGTTGGTATATTAAAAGAAAATCCGCCTGACTTTTTGTTGCCTTCCCCGTAATTCATCACTATATCTGTTTTGTCATCTGTCTTTTTTCTTGCGCGCATAATGACATAACATCCCGTGTCACTTTTAGCAACAGGGCTGAACAAAAATTTCTTCTCATAATAATTTGCAATTGTTTCACGGTTATTGCTTACCTCTCTCAAAACCTCATGCTTTGATTTTTTAAACCTTACGTCCTTGTTGCCCCATACATACGCAAGCTGCTTCAGGTCAAAGTCGCGGAAGGCTGTAGAATAATAATCGGGGACGTAGTCACATTGTACCACATCCAGCCTTTGAGGGATGAATTGCGAATTCTTTGTAAGCGAAAACCGGATGCCTGTAATTTTTTCCCCGGGAGAAACAGGAATAATACTAAACACCATGTTGCCTCCTGATGAATATTTCCACTTCGATTCTTTTCCTGGCACTGTACTATCGTTGTAATAAAAATAAATTTTCTCTTCACCGGGAACCAGGTTTTCTGCATTCATGGCCAGAAAATATTTTTTTTCTTTCTCCGCATCAATTGAAATAGTATTAATGAAAAGAGACGGAGCATTATTTCCCGTAACAAAAGCACCATCTTTTATGAAAGCGTCAGCAAGCGTATAAGTCTTTATATCCGCAGCCGAATAAACCGTATCTATATTGTTAGACTGAATATTAACATCATTTCTAAGCCATACTGTTTTGTCGTTCAGAATATACCCGGGATGGTAATGGCTGAATAAATATTCGGCAATAATATAATGCCTCAGTGGGTTCGGCACTCCATCGGTGATATCATACCATGTTTCAGGGTAAGATGAGAATAAAATCACTTTTGAGTTCGCCTGTTCTATTTCCTTAATCCATTTCATCTGAAGCTTTTCACTGTGATATGATATAGGGCTTTGCGAGAAAAAGTGTGGTGATTTCCGGTGCAGGTAATAATAAAGCATGGGGGTATTGCTGAAGTCTGCAAATGATTCGCTCTGCAAAAAATTTTTATTCATGAAATTTTCTATCTCCGGATAATTAACGGCCGCAAAATTTTCTGCCCCTGTCATTCGGTTTATCTTTTCCTTCGATGGTTCAACGGCAGGGAAGTGTTTTATCCTCTCGTAAACACTGTTATAGACTCCGCCTTTTTTCAATTCTTCTTCCGGGAATTTGTAGCGACTGATAAGGAGTGTCATTAACGCGGTTGTTGCTACAAATGAATACGTGAGATTTTTCTTTTCAAAAAATATTAAAGCAGCTATCATGAAAATGAGAAAAGCGAATGAAGTGACGGGAATGTCCCATAACTCCTGCAATCCGTGACGAACTAACCCACGTTGAAAATTCAAAAAATAAAATACCGAAAGATAACACAGCGCTATACAGAGCATTTTAGTTTTTGCGCTATCTGATGTAAAAAATTTAAATACTGCATACCCCGTTGCAGCTAATATAAGTACAGGGAAAAAATAATGAAGAGAATAAAAGATTACATCATACCTGGAGGCGAGGTCTTTACTGCCGTATGATTGCGCGGACGAAAAATAATCAAGCGCTGATTGAATATTGTATAAAATATTTTTTCCTTTAATCAGGAAAAGAAAAAGCATAAGAATGGCTGCCGCACTTAAAACCCAAAGGAATGCCTTGAAAAATGCCTTGCGATTTATTACCTGCTTATCTCCGGCAAAGAGAAGAAGCACAGCAGCGAGCATGGCAAATGCGTTGGCATATCCCAGGTCAATTCTCCATATTATCAGGAACACCGCGATAAAAAATAACAGCAAGTAATTTGAAGTACTTTTTTTACCCCCAGAATTTATCAACACAAGCAATGGGACCAGTGCAAAACTTACGTATGAAGGAATAAGATGTTCTGCATAAGGATAAAACAACGCAATGAAAAAAGCCCAATAACTGCTGCCAGTCAGTTTCCTTACCGCATAGTAGACAATGACAGAAAATAAAATACTGAATATAAAATCATAACAGGAAAAGCAAAGGTTGTTGTCCCCATTAAATACCGAGTAAAGAAACATCAAGAAAGAATCCGAAAGCATATGAGAAGAAAAAGTATCCACCAAAGGAATTTTGCCGAACTCATAAAGCTGCTGCACAGGCAAAACACCATTGGCAATCTCAAACATTTCACTTGTGGCGTTTTGAACCGGTGTATAAAAGGAAAAAGCAGAAAGGCCGGCTATAAGAACAGGGAAATACCTGCGGGAAAGAATTTCTTCAGTGCCTGGTTCATACAAATTTCTTTTTCGCAGGAAGGTGAATATTACGACCAGTAGAAAAAGCACCGCAAAAACAGATAGGGGAGAAATGTTAAACACTCCTCTCTGGTTAAGTATTAAATATATTTCATCCGAAATAACAGAAAGAAGGGGCAGCCACACCAGCGGTTCAAGGATTCGCGTAATAGGATTGGGATTTATTATTGGCTCAGTTGAGAAAAGCTGTTTCCGCAGAAATACTAAAAGCACCGTTAAGCTAAGCCCCATGAGGAGCGTGAAAGAAAAATCTACGCGGGAACCGAGGAGTGCAGAGAATTTTTTTACAGCAAATAAAAAACAGAACGATATAATCACCATCCAGGAAAAAAAATGCAGGTTGATTTCCGGTTTTTTTAGAAAGATATTTCTTATTGCAACGCATAAAAACAAAGCGATATGAATAACTGCAAGCATCCTGAGCCCCGGATAGATTTCTGTTCCGAAGAGCCGTGTATAGAGAAAGACCACTCCGCAGAATGAAGTAATATTCAGGATAAGAAGCTCATTAGGCGATATGATTTTTTTTTCAACCAGTCGATTTATAAATACAAAAAGCAAGGAAAAAGCTATAGCGAATAATATTACTGATAAATAAAACAGGGATACACGGGCAGTAATATCAATATTGTCAAGCGTAGCGATTCCGATATACCTTGATGCGACAGATGAAAGGGAATGGTCTGCCCTGGTTCCCGCATAATATACCGCCGAGAGCGCATAAAACAGCGGCAGAAAAATTATGTTATAAAAAGGTACAGGCGGTTTAATTATTTTATCAATGAATCTATTCATGAATTAGGGTATGAGACATGTTTGTGCATCCATTGAAAAATATTTCCGCTACAGAGCCCAAATGTATTTATTCCGGTCATATTTCCGGGCTTATGTATATTCCTTTTCCTTTTACATTTGCCTCCCTTTAAATGAAAAAACAAAAGCAAATCCTGGTCATCGGTTCTTCGGGACAGATTGGAACGGAGCTGGTTGAAGAGTTGCGAAAAATATACGGCAACGAACATGTGGTAGCTTCCGATATTCATCCTCCCGTAAATAATACAGGCAGCGATGGCCCTTATGAATCGCTGGATGTGTTGCAGGGGAACTCCGTGCTGGAGATTGTACGTAAATATAAAGTGACCGAAGTGTACCTGCTTGCGGCCATTCTTTCTGCAACGGCTGAGCAAAGCGTGAAAGCTGCCTGGCGGCTGAACATGGACGGCCTTTTTAACCTGCTTGACATTTGCAGGGAAAGAAAAATAAAACTATTCTGGCCCAGTTCAATAGCGGTGTTCGGCCCGGGCACCCCAAGAATCAACACTCCACAGTTTCCATATATGGATCCGTCAACAGTTTATGGTATCAGCAAGCTTGCAGGAGAATTATGGTGCGAATATTATTTTCAAAAGTTTGGAGTGGATGTCCGCAGCCTGCGTTATCCCGGGCTTATCAGTTATAAATCACAGCCGGGTGGCGGCACAACAGATTATGCCGTACATATTTTTCACGAAGCCAGAAAAAATAACAAGTATGAATGCTATCTTGCAGAAGATACCGTTTTACCTATGATGTACATGCCCGATGCCGTACGTGCCACTGTTGAACTCATGAATGCCGATTTTGGAAATGTAAAAGTGCGTTCAAGCTACAACATTGCCGCCATAAGTTTTTCGCCTTCCGAGCTGGTGAAGGAAATTAAGAAACACCTGCCAGATTTCGTTTGTACCTACAAGCCCGACATCCGGCAAAAGTACGCTTCATCATGGCCCGCTTCCATTGACGACAGCGCAGCCCGCAGCGACTGGCACTGGAGTCATACCTATAATCTTGCAGACATTGTAGAAGATATGCTCTGGCACATTCAATAATTTTACTAAAGTATGAACCAGGAATTATTTTTTTACAACTCTTTAAGCCGAAAAAAAGAAAAATTTATTCCGCTCAATCCTCCTTTTGTGGGAATGTATGTTTGCGGGCCTACTGTTTATGGAGAGCCTCACCTCGGGCACGCTCGCCCGTATATTACGTTTGATGTGGTGTTCCGCTACCTGACGCACCTGGGTTACAAAGTCCGGTATGTGCGTAACATCACCGATGTGGGACACCTCACTGATGAAGTAGAAGGCACCGGAGAAGACCGCATCCAGCGCAAAGCACGGCTTGAAAAACTGGAGCCAATGGAGGTAGCGCAGATGTATGCCAACAGTTTCCAGGAAAAATACGACCAGCTCAATATTCTTCATCCATCTATTGAACCGCGTGCTTCAGGGCATATCTATGAGCAGATTGCCATGATTGAAAAAATCATTGCCAACGGTTTCGCTTATGTTGTGAACGGCTCGGTTTATTTCGATGTCATTAAGTACAGCAAATCAAATTCGTATGGCGAACTGTCGGGCCGGGTTATTGAAGAGCTGATTGCAGGTGCCGGCAATGAAAGGCGTGTGCTGGAAGGACAGGAAGAAAAAAGAAACAAGGAGGACTTTGCTTTATGGAAAAAGGCTTCGCCCGAACACATCATGCACTGGCCCTCTCCCTGGAGCGAAGGGTTTCCCGGATGGCACATTGAATGTTCGGCCATGAGCACAAAATATCTGGGCGAAACATTTGACATTCACGGGGGCGGAATGGACTTGCTTTTCCCCCACCATGAAAGTGAAATTGCACAATCAAAAGGCGCATGCGGAAAACCACCCGTCCGTTACTGGATTCATAACAACATGGTAACGGTGAACGGGCAGAAAATGGGAAAGAGCCTGGATAACTTCATTACCCTTGAACAGCTCTTTACCGGCACATTATTGAAGCAGGCCTATTCCCCTATGACGGTGCGATTTTACATTTTGCAGGCGCATTACCGCAGCACACTTGATTTTTCCAATGAGGCGCTGCAGGCGGCTGAGAAAGCATACAAGCGCTTGACCGAAAGCTACGACCTTATTGGAAAATTAAAAACATCAGCTTCATCCACGAGCGATATAAAAGTGCTTAGACAAAAATGCTATGATGCCCTCAATGACGATTTGAACACTGCCATTGTAATTTCTCATTTGTTTGAAGCGGGCAGAATCATCAACTCTGTTTATGCTGGAACGGAAACCATTACCGCAGATGACCTGAAAGAGCTGAAAAACCTTTTTGATGTTTTCCTTTTTGAAATACTGGGAATGAGATATGAAAAGTCAGCGGCTTCAGGAGAAGATGTTAGTCAGCTGATGGAATTGCTTCTTTCTCTGCGTGCAGAGGCAAAAGCGAAGAAAGATTTCGCCTTATCTGATAAAATAAGGGCAGAGCTTCTGAAACTGAATTACGCTATCAAAGATGAGAAAGACGGTACAAGTTGGGGCAGGAATTAACATGTAGTCTCTCACTATAGAAAATTTAGCTTCACAGTTTTTCTATTATCATTTACTTTCTTACGCTGTAACTCTCTTTCATATTTTTACCCGCATGCATTTTCGCTTTATTACTTTTATTCTTCTGTTATTTCTTTTCTCCTGCACGCATGAGCCGAAGAAGGAAACACCTGTTGAAACAAAACCTGAACGCGTTATTGTTGTTCCCACATTCAACGCTGATACAGCATATGCCTGTGTAAAAGATCAGGTTGATTTCGGCCCCAGGATTCCGCTTACAAAAGCCCATGCCGATTGTGAAAAATATCTCACAGCTCAATTAAGCAAATATGCCGACGGTGTGATTGTTCAGAAGGGAATCGTAACCACATTTGACGAGAAAAAAATAGAATGTAAAAATATCATTGCTCAGTTCAATCCGCAGCAGAAGAGACGGGTTTTGCTCTGCGCACATTGGGATACCCGCCCGTGGAGCGATTCGGACACAGCAAGAAAAAATGAACCGTTTGACGGAGCCAGTGATGGGGCCAGCGGTGTTGCCGTTCTTATGGAGATTGCCCGGCATCTGAAAGAAAGCAAACCAGCCATCGGCATAGATATTATCATGCTCGATATGGAAGATTACGGACAACCTAATGAAGGCCCGATGCAGAGAAAGGAAGACACATATGCATTGGGCACTCAATACTGGGCAAAGAATCCGCACGTTCCAAACTATTATGCGGAATACGGCATCCTGCTGGATATGGTCGGTGCAAAGAGTGCAACATTTTTACAGGAACGCTACTCTATGCATTACGCTGCATCGGTTGTGACGAAGGTCTGGAACACAGCGAATCAAATAGGTTACTCTGATTATTTCCTTTTTCGTGATGGCGGCTATGTTACAGATGACCATTATTACATCAACACAATAGCCAACATTCCCTGTATAGATATTATTCAACAAGACTCAGCCACCAAATCGGGTTTTGGCAGCTACCACCATACTCATGCCGATAATATGAGCATCATTGATGCCAATACACTGAAAGCAGTTGGTCAAACTTTGTTGCAAGTGATTTATTCAGAGTGAAAACAAAACGGAAGAAAAACATGATTGCCATAGGTAATACCCTGGTCTCTGAAGAGCTGCTGGAGAAAAAATTTGTCTGCGACCTGGGCGCATGCAAAGGAGCATGCTGCGTGAAGGGTGACTTTGGCGCTCCGCTGGAAAAAGAAGAGTTACCGGTGCTTGATGAAATCTACGAGAAGGTGAAACCCTTTCTTTCAGAAAAAGGCATTAAAGCGATAGCGAAACAGGGAAAATATCTTGAGCACGAAAAAGACGAGTGGGTAACACCTATGATTGAAGGGCGAGAGTGTGCATACGTTGTATTTGAAAAAGGAATTGCACGTTGCGGAATCGAGCACGCTTACAATGCGGGGGCAATAAATTTTCGCAAACCCATATCCTGTCATCTTTATCCCGTGCGCATATCTCATCATAAAGATTACGATGCTGTAAATTATGACAAGTGGAGCATCTGCAGCCCTGCATGCAAGCTGGGCGAAGAGCTGAAAGTTCCGGTGTTTCGCTTTTTAGAGACTTCATTGGTGCGAAAGTTTGGTCAGGAATGGTTTGACCATTTATCGGCAGCCGCTGAAATGCTGGAGAAAAAATCGCGCTGATACTCTAAGGAGAATTTTTTGGATATTATCAAATTATTTTTTTGAACAGGTGTTGAAAACCGTTGCCCGAAAAATTTTTTCACTCTTGCCTCTGAATTTTTTGTTTCAATTTTCTGCAAATTTTTTTTCAAACAAATTTTTGTTGAAAACATCAATCAATTTTTTTTCAAATCTCTTGCACAAGAGTTTTTGATTTAGAATTTTTGTTCACGCAAAAGGAAATTTTTTTACTGAGTCCTTTAAACTAACTGATTTATTAAACAACATTAAATAATTCCTGCCACTCGCAAATGCAGGAAACAAGGGATAATCACCACTAATCGAACCTGACAACAAAAAAACAATGGAAGTTTTACTCGAAGAAAACAAGGAGCGCTTTGTACTGCTGCCTATCAAGTACCCGAAAATATGGGAGATGTATAAAAAAGCCGAAGCCAGCTTCTGGACCGCTGAAGAAATTGATTTATCGCACGACCAAACGGATTGGAACCGCATGAATGATGGGGAACGCCATTTCATTTCGCATGTGCTTGCATTCTTTGCCGCCAGCGATGGTATCGTGAACGAAAATCTTGCGGTGAACTTTATGAAAGAAGTTCAGCTGCCCGAAGCAAGATGCTTTTACGGTTTCCAGATTATGATTGAGAATATCCATTCCGAAACCTACTCGCTGCTCATTGATACATATATTAAAGACCCCGCAGAAAAATACCGTCTCTTTCACGCGATTGATACAGTTCCCTGCGTAAAGAAAAAAGCGGAGTGGGCGCTGCGCTGGATAGGAAGCGGCAGCTTTGCCGAGCGCCTCATTGCCTTTGCTGCCGTGGAAGGAATTTTCTTCAGCGGAAGTTTCTGCTCTATTTTTTGGCTCAAGAAACGCGGGCTCATGCCTGGATTGACGTTCTCCAATGAGCTTATCTCGCGCGATGAGGGATTACACTGCGATTTTGCATGCTTATTATATAGTATGCTCAATACTAAATTAAGCCAGGAGAAAGTTACACAGGTTATTACAGATGCCGTTAAGATTGAACAGGAGTTTGTGACGGATGCTTTGCCTGTTTCCCTTATAGGAATGAATGCGAAGATGATGGCACAGTATATCGAATTTGTTGCCGACCGTCTGCTGGTTGCACTGGGTTGCCCGAAGGTTTACAATTCACACAATCCATTTGACTTTATGGAAATGATTTCGTTGCAAGGCAAAACGAACTTCTTTGAGAAACGCGTGGCAGAATACCAAAAATCGGGCGTGATGAGTACGAAGGAGGAGAATGTATTTAAATTGGATGAGGACTTTTAAGGTTACGAATAACCAATCTATACGAATTTACGAATAGAAAAAAATAAAATATGTACGTACTAAAACGTGACGGAAAAAAAGAAGCGGTGAAGTTCGACAAGGTCACTGCGCGAATTCAGAAACTTGCCTATGGGCTTTCGGAACATGTGGATACTTTCCAGGTGGCGAAGAAAACCATTGAAGGAATCTATGACGGTGTAACGACCACCGAGCTGGATAACCTCGCAGCAGAAACCGCTGCATCGCTCACCACTAAGCATCCTGACTACGCGCTGCTTGCTTCGCGCATTGCCATCAGCAACCTGCATAAGAATACCAAGAAGTCCTTCACCGAAACCATGAAGGATTTGTATGAATATATTGACCCGCGCACTGGCAAAAATGCACCGCTCATCGCTGAAGATGTTTACAAAGTTATTGCGGACAACAGCGATACACTGGACTCAACCATCATTTACGACCGAGATTTCGGTTACGATTATTTCGGTTTCCGCACGCTGGAGAAATCATACCTTCTTAAAACCAACGGAAAAGTTGCCGAGCGTCCGCAGCATATGATTATGCGCGTAGCTGTAGGCATTCACAAGGAAAATATTGAGTCCGTAATTGAGACCTACAACTTAATGAGCGAACGTTGGTTCACTCATGCCACCCCTACCCTGTTTAATGCCGGTACGCCTAAGGCGCAGCTTTCATCCTGCTTCCTGCTGATGATGGAAGACGACAGCATAGAAGGCATTTACAACACGTTGAAAAAATGTGCAAAGATTTCTCAAAGCGCAGGAGGCATCGGGCTAAGCATGCACAATATCCGCGCAACGGGTTCCTACATACGCGGCACCAACGGAACGTCCAATGGTATCGTTCCCATGCTGCGGGTGTTCAACGATACGGCACGTTACGTTGACCAGGGTGGCGGTAAACGCAAAGGTTCTTTCGCTATTTATCTCGAGCCATGGCATGCTGACATTTTTGATTTTCTTGAACTGAAAAAGAATCACGGCAAGGAAGAGCTCCGCGCCCGCGATTTATTTTACGCTCTCTGGATACCGGATTTATTTATGAAACGGGTGGAAGAAAACGGAACATGGTCGCTGTTCTGCCCCAATGAAGCGCCCGGGCTTGCCGAATGTTACGGTTACGCTTTTGAAACACTCTACGAGAAATACGAGAAGGAAGGACGCGCCCGCAAAACGGTGAAAGCGCAGGAACTTTGGTTCGCTATTCTTGAATCGCAGATTGAAACGGGAACCCCGTATATGCTTTTTAAAGATGCATGTAACGAAAAATCGAACCAGAAAAATCTTGGCACGATAAAGTCATCGAATCTTTGTACAGAAATTGTTGAGTACACTGCGCCCGATGAAATTGCCGTTTGCAATCTTGCCTCCATTGCCCTTCCGCGTTTTGTAAACAAAGGAAAGTTCGACCACCAGAGATTGTTTGAGATTACTTATGTGGTCACCAAGAACCTGAACCGGATTATTGACATTAACTATTACCCGGTTGAAGAAGCAAGGCGCTCCAACATGCGTCACCGTCCTATTGGTATCGGGGTGCAAGGGCTTGCGGATGCGTTTATAATGCTGCAGATGTCTTTTGAATCGGACGAAGCGCGCCAACTGAACCGCGACATCTTTGAAACGATTTACTACGCAGCTCTTACTGCTTCAAAGGATATGGCGAAAGAGTTTGGTCCGTACGAAACGTATGAGGGCTCTCCTATTTCACAGGGTATTTTTCAGTTCGACATGTGGAACGTAACGCCTTCTTCGAATTGGGAATGGGACGTGCTAAGGGAAGAAGTGAAAAAATATGGCGTGCGTAATTCTCTTTTGCTTGCGCCCATGCCTACGGCAAGCACATCGCAAATCCTGGGCAACAACGAATGTATTGAACCCTATACATCTAATATATATACTCGCAGAGTGCTAAGCGGAGAATTTGTTGTCGTAAACAAACATCTGTTGAAAGACCTGGTGCGCCTGGGAATATGGAATGACAACCTGAAGAACAAAATCATCATGGCGAATGGTTCCGTGCAGGACATTGAAGAAATTCCGCAGAACATTAAAGAGATTTACAAAACCGTTTGGGAAATAAAGCAGCGCCACCTCATTGATATGGCTGCCGACCGTGGAGCATTTATTGACCAGAGCCAGTCTCTGAACCTTTTCATACAGGATGCCAACTTTGCCAAGCTCACCAGCATGCATTTTTATGCGTGGAAGAAGGGACTAAAGACCGGCATGTATTACCTGCGCACAAAAGCCGCTGCCGATGCCATTAAGTTTACCGTTGAAAAACATCACGAGCCAAAAGAGTTTGTTCTCGAAAGTATTTCGGAGGAAGTAACAACCGGAAACACCATTGTTGTGAAACAAACGACCGCTAAGTCGGTAGAGGAAGCATATGCGGAGATTTCCTGCTCTATTGACAACCCGGACGATTGTATTGCCTGCGGAAGTTAAACCTCCATGCTTTATTTAAGTCCCCTCCCCAAAAGAGGGGATTTTTCTTTTAATTTGTTTCCATGAAACAATCTGATATTACTCATTACCGTCACGACCTGGAAGTAATACGCATGACGGCAGAGCAAGTCAAAAAAGATTTTTCTTTTCATCATATGGAAATAACATTCAGCGGGAATGAACAAACGGCTTATGCCGAGCTGAAAACACAGGTCACTCCCCTGCTCGCAGAGCTTTTTGAAAAAGACCGCGGGCGTCTTATGCAGCTACTTTACAGGGTTGACGTGCCGGAAAGAGATTGGAAAAAAGTGCTGACTCTGAACGAGGATGAGCAGGCAACAAAACTCTCCGAAATAATTCTTGAACGTGAGTTTATGAAAGCGCTCACTAGGAAGCTATACTCACAGAAATAAATATTAAGACAAACACCCGTGCGTTTCTTCGACAAAAATTATGACGTAAGCCCAAGGGTTGTTTTAGCTCTGTGTTTGCTGCTGCCGTTTATATTTTATTTTGTCTTTGAAAGTTTTTTCCCCGGCAACGGACAATTGGGTGCTGATTACAGCTTATTTTTTCCTTCTATGCTTGACGGTGTATTCTGGGAACACGTAAACGGACTATTTAAAGTGCCGTGGTTTACGCCTGCCTTTGGCGGAGGGCTTCCCAAATTTCCCAACCCGCAATCGGTTTATTATTCGGTTGAACAATTTTTGTGCTTCATAACCGACCCTCTGACCAGTATTAAAATCACTTTGTTTCTTTTTGCGTTGCTTGGCTTTGTTGGTTTTTACCTGCTGCTGAAAAAGATTTTTTTGCTTCCGTCTTCGACATCGCTGTTAGGCGCTGCCATTTTTTTATTCAACGGATTTTTTATTCACCGGATGATAATGGGACATATCACCTTCCATCCGTTCATGCTGTTCCCCATGTTTATGTACTTGCTGCTGCACTATGCACAGAAAAACGGAAAGACCAATGTAAAGAAATTTATTTCAGATATCGTTTTTGCTTCGCTGATTCTCATTTATATGATTTACAGCGGAGCGTTTCACATCATTCCTGTGTTGATATTGACGCTAGTCATCTGTGCGCTTCTGTACAACCTGCTGGTGAACCCTTCTTTTGGCCTGGGAAGATTTTTTCTGAAATTGCTTTTTACAATACTGATAAGTGTCTGTGTAAGTGCGGCATATTTCAATGCCACGTTCAGCTACATAAATTTATTTCCGCGCGATTTATATCCCCTGCCCGGCGTTCCGAATATTCTGAACCTGCTGCAGCTATGGTTCCGCGCGCTGTTCCTGGATTCGCCTTATGAGTTTGCAAAAGATATTACGGTAAACAGGATATGGGAAATCGGTCCGCATGAGATGGAATTCGGTGTGGGGCTGGTTCCTTTAATCATTTTAATTATTACCATTCCGTTTTTAATCAAAAAGATTTTTACCGGGGGAGTTTTGAAGCGCTTCACTATGATGCGCACTGCCAAACTGCTGCTGGTGCTGCTGCTGCTAACCGTGCCCCTGGCGCTTAACTTTTATACTCCGTCATGGAATGCTTTTATGAAGAGCTTACCATTCATTAAAAGCAGCTCCACTAACTTCCGGTGGTTCTGCTGTTATATACCCATAGTGATTTTAGTTGCCTGTGTTGCGCTTGAAAAAATCAGCCGTCTTCACCCCTACCGTTTCCATATTATGGCTGCGGGAATTCTGTTCGTTGTCCTCGGCAATATTTTTAAAGACCGCACTTTTTACCGCAATCGTGATTATAACCCGAAAATAATTCTGGAGGCATACGATGATTTAAAATCAGGAAAGCTTAAACCGGAGATTGCATACATTGACGAAGCGGTGATGAAAGGAAAAGATACAGTAATATTAGGCGATGTGATGGCGCTGGGTTCTTCGCAGCTCAAGCCATACGAGCCGATATTCGGGTACCGCCTTGAAAATTTTCCTAAGAAATCTCTTGTGGCGGGCAAGGTTATGCAGGTGAACGCTGACGGTTTTCTGAATCTGAAAAATCCTGCCGGTTATGTTTTTCCGAAAGAAAATAATATTGAGCCGGGAGACCATTTTAAAGCTGCGGAAGCAGAAAAAGCAGAACGGTTCAGGAAGTACAAGGCATTTCCTTTTAAATTTTCTTCTGCCCAGAAGTTTGCCAACGCACTGACGCTTTTTTCTCTTGGTGTACTGGGTTTATACCTTGCTTATTTCATTGCGCAGAGCCTCTACGTGCGTTTGATGCCGGCTAAAAAGAAGGTGATGGCGAAGCCAGTGCTGAAGAAAAAAGGAAATAAAAAATAGCACGCAGATGATGCGGAAAACAGGGATTGGCGCGGATTAAAAAATAAATGGATGTGCCTTTCGTGGACGTGCCAACGCACTGCTATTTTTTGCCGGGATAGCGAGCAAAAATCGAGCTATAAAAATAATCCTTTCTTGCTTTTCGTTTTGCGTCTAATCCATACAGGGTTTTTAAATTTTAATCCTTCTTTTACAATTTCAATCCCTCGATTAGTTAAAATTTGTTCAATTAAATTTTCAGAACAATTATTTTGAAGTGCCAAATCCTTCATAGTAATACCCTTTAAATAACTTCTTGTGATAGAATTTTTTCTATCTTTTGATAAATAATTTTTCTTATTAAATTGTTCTTTAGGAATTAATTTTTCATACGCTGCAAGTACTTCCATAATATCATCCAAAATAGATGGATTAATTTTTAGTTCTGATTGAAATAGAGAATTGTCATCCTGATGAATTGTCTGGGTAATGGAAATATATAAATTGCTGCTATTATGCTTTATAATATCAATAAGAAAACTACTCTTATCATATTCAAGTAAAGTTGTTTTAAGAATCTCTTTCATAACCGAAACTTTAGATTAGTCACTTAGGATAAGGTTTCTTGTTTTTGCCCATCCATAAATATAACCCCTCATTTCCCTTACACGTTTTGAGGGATTCTTCTTGCCATTACGGATTCCTACTGTCGCATTAAGTGAAAGCAAACAATTAATTATTCCCAAGCTATCAAATACTGGCACATTACTATCATCATGAAACCCAGGATTTAACCAATGACAAAATATGGAATAGTTGTTATCAATGAAAAACTGAATGGTCTGAAACGCATCTTCACGGTATTGTATTGAACAAAGAATAATTTGTGGACGTTTACGTCCAATTATTCCTCCTACATAAGTTTCTCGTTCTTCAGGACTTCCACTAACAAGGAATACCTTAACATATTCTTTTCTATTAAAATAAAGACGTCTAACTTCAATGCCTGTCTTAACTCTGCGTCCAAATAATTTGTTCCAAGTTTTTGACTTACCGGAATTTCTATTCCCTAAAACGGTTATTGCGATGAAATCCATTTATATTTTGAATCTGTTATTATGCCACTCAATAAAATCTTTTCTAGGTTTATCAATATCTCTATTTGGTAAAATTAGAATGTCATTTCCATGGTATTTGTAATACTCTCTGCCATTTTCAAATTCTTCTTTTATTTTTTTGCTCACTTCTATTTTATACTCAGGAGTAATTGTTAAATAAAAGTTATCGAACAATTTATGCAAATCAGAACGGAGAAGTAGAGCATTAGAAATAAAGTGCGGCCCCGATTCAGAAAAACTTTTTATGTGTGCAGCTTCAAGCACGGGAAGCGTTCTTTCTCCTGAAATGGCGCATCTTTTTCCGTAAGCATCTGTCACTAAAACTCTAAAAGCCCCCTGCCCTAATCTAACTTTTTGTAATACTGGTTTTCCATATTGTGCTTCTGGTTCTAACAATAATTGATTTTTTGTTTCATCAGCAGCAGCATAGAAACGATATTTTTCAAGTCGCTTTTCGACTTCACCCCAGAGCTTTTTACCGATAGGTTCTTCAGTCAAATATGTTTTGCCTTGTTGAATACTTGCCTTCCAGTCTTCTGGCATCTGTATCCAATCTTCTCTTCTAAAAAATATTGGATTTGTCAAAACGACACATCCAATATTAGGATTTGTACTTAATGGATTATTACTGCTTCTTAATCGTCTGATATTTTCCTGAAACTTTAAAAATGTAGGGGCTCCATTTCTATCTTTAAATATTTCCCATGCAGCAGATATCGGCAAAAAGGAATGACTAGAAAAAAAACCAATACCTCCTATCGCGTTATTTGGACTTTTAAGTTTTAATAGAAATGGTGCTCCTGCTGGAATTGCGTTAAAAGATAATGTACCTCCCGGCTTCCAGAAATTAACATCTTCCGGATTGATCTTGCTTAAATAATCAAACCACTCATTGTCCGTTACGCCTACGTAAAATTTCATAAATGAATGTCACAACAAATGAATGTATAAAAAAGGACAATATCAATTAAGCACAAAAAACTAGGGAAAACCTAGTACGAATTAGGGTTTTCCCTAGTAAAGTGTTTGACACACCCCTAAATCCCCTCTCACAACGTTGTGGCTTGCGCTCAGAGGGGACTTCTCCGAATATCTTATTGGTTAGTGAGACTTCCCACCGCTGCTAAACTAGCCCCGATTGAGGGGAGCTCCTGCGACCCGAAAGCGGGACGGGAGGTTGAGAGAATTAAAATGGTTGGCTTCTTGGTTCGACAGCTCACCAGTCGCCCTCTGTAATTATTTTTTCTCTTTAATAACTCTTATATGCCCGTGGTAGGATTTGTTTTCGGGAGGAGGAGTGTTGATGATGTAGTAATAGGTATCGTCATTAAGCTCGGCTGCATCCCAGTTGTTGCGGTAGTTATCTGCTTTAAATACAATCTGTCCCCAGCGGTTAAATACCTCCAGCTTAGAGTGCGCGGGCAACCCGCGTATTTCAAAGTAGTCGTTGAAGCCGTCTGTGCCGGGCGAAAATACATTGGGAACAATAATGTCGGGGAAGTCGAGCTTCAGCGAATCTATTGCTAAGCCACAGGCATTGGATGCATGCAGGTAAAGATAAATAAACCCGCTGTTGTAATCGTTCTGGCTTGGCTGGTAAGTGGCGCTGAGCGAAGTGCTGTCGGGCACAAAAGTTCCCGAGCCGGTGGTGGTCCACCATCCGTTGGGAGTTCCGGTAACGGTTCCGTTTATGGTTGCGGTCTGGTTACGGTAAACGGTTTGGCCAGGGCCTGCTTTTACGGTTATAAAGCTGTCGAGCGTAACTACAATGGTATCGCTGAGGTTCCAACAGGGCGAGCCCGTGGCAGTAAGCACCAGCGTTACCGTTCCTGCAACAATATCTGCTGAACCGGGCACGTACGTTGCAGAAAGCGTGGCTGAATCGGGGACGAACGTTCCGTTTCCGCTCGTGGTCCATACTCCTCCGCCGGCATTGAGGACTATTCCGCTGAGAGTGGCAGAATCAATTTTACAGATAACCATGCTGCTTCCGGCATTTGCAGTTCCGGGGGGAATGACAGTAACCAGTATGGAATCTAATGTAGAGCATCCGAAATTATTGGACACCATGACATAGTAATATCCTGTAACCGCAGGAGTATCGATGACAGATGCTGTAGTATCACTGGTGCTCCAGAGATAGGTTCCTCCGCCCGTTGCGGTAATGGTGATGCTGTTGCTGAGACAAACGGTGTCTACAGGTGAGCTGGATGTAGTTACGGTAACAATAGGAGCGGGAGTAATGTAGATGCTGACTATGGCAGTATCATTCGGGCAGGGAGGATTGGACACAATCATGGAAAGCACGGTTGTGCCGGTGTCTGTGGCTCCGGGAGTGTACCAGGTTACTGCCATGCTGCTGTCACCGAACGTTCCGGTGCCTGTTGTTTGCCACAAAACATTTCCGTTGAGTGCAACGCCATTCAGCGTGTCAGCAACGCTAGCGCATATGGTATCGGATAGAGCAGTTGCATTTGCAACGGGCGTTGCGTTGATGGTAACAGAAATTACATTGGTTGTGCTGCATCCAAACGGGTTGACTTCAACGACAGTGACCGTTCCGCCTCCGGCAGTTCCCCAGTTAACGATAATGCTTGCAGTTGAATCATTAGGACTGGTTATTATTCCCCCCGTAACGCTCCACAGAAAATATGAACCGGCCGTGGGATTTACATCATATATAAGCCCGGTGTCTCCTTCGCATATCAGGTTAGTTCCGTTAATTGTTTGGAGAAGCGGGACAGGATTAATTACAACAGCCATCAACGTTGTGGCACCGGTGCAACCGAGCGAATCGGTTTCTGAAACGCTAAGGCTACCGCCCGGAGGAACGCCCCATGTAACCGTAATGGTATCTCCGTTTTGAGTGAATGACCCGTTGGTAATTCCCCAGTTGTATGTTGAGCTGGGTGTATTGCCTACGTAATAAACTACAATGTCATTCTGGCAAACGGTATCGGGCCCTGTTATAGTAAGCGGGGCAGGTACCGGGTTTACATGAACATTAAACGTGTCAGCAATGCCCGGGCATCCGAAAGAATTGGTTTCAATAACGATGATAGTTTGATTGCCGGCAGTTGTCCAGGTAATATCAGTTGTGTCATTTCCGGGTGAAGAAACAAAGCCTCCTGTTACGGTCCATGTATAAGTGCTGCCTGCGGTTGAAGGAGATATGATATATGTGCCGATGGAGTTTTGACAAAGAGTATCCGGCCCTGCAATTGTGATAGGTACAGGAGAAGGATTAATAGTGATGTTGAGGTTAGAAGTGCTTCCCTGGCAGCCGAAGAAATTAAACTCCGTCACTGAAACAGTTCCGCTTCCTGCTGCGCCCCAGTTTACTGTTATTACACTGGAGCCATTGCCGCTGGCAATAATTCCGCCCGTAACGTTCCATGAATAAGTCGAACCGGGATTATTGGTTACAAAATAAGCTACACCCGTAGTGTTCTCGCAAACGGTATCCGGTCCGTTGATGACAGAAGTTACAGGAAGAGGAAGTACGGTAATCTGAACTGTAGCTACCGCATTGGCACAAGGCGGATTGCTCACCGTCATGGTTAATGTAACAAGAGGCGTATCGGTAGCGGCTGAAGTATATGTAGGAGAAGGAATAGTTGCATTGCTGAATGAACCGCTACCCGAAGTAGTCCAGAGTATAGTTCCGTTGGTTGCAGCTCCGGTGAGGTTGACACTGCTGCCTGCACATATAGTATCATTAGAAACTGCCGTAATGCTTGCAGTGGGCTGTGCGTTGATGGTAACAGTGTATGTAACAGGAAGTCCGGGACAACCCGATGAGTTGGTTTGTGTTAAAGTAATAGTTGCGCTGCCTGCTGCTCCCCAATCAACGGTAATGGAATTGGTTCCCTGCCCAAACGTTATAACTCCGTTGCCTGTGATGACCCAGTTATAGGTAGAGCCACCCGCAGGAGGAACGGTATAAACACTTCCAAGAGTGTTCTCACAAACAGGATTAGGTCCTGTAATAGGTGGTGTCACCGGCACAGGATTGATAACAACGTTTAATATTACAGCAGTATCAGAGCATCCCACAGCATTTGTTTCAACAACTGTGACCGTGCCTGTTCCGGGTGCGCCCCATGTAATAGTTATACCGCTTCCGCTTCCTGTGTAAGTACCTCCGGTAACCGTCCATGTATAGGTAGAACCGGCAACATTGGTAACAGAATAAAATGCGCTGTCTCCCGAACAAACTGTATCGGGACCTGCTATGGCTGAAGTGTTTGGCAGAGGATTAATAGTAACATTAAGAACCTGTGGTGGCCCGGGGCATCCGAAAGAATTTGTTTCAACAACCGTAATCGTTCCAACTCCCGCACTTCCCCAATCAACAATGATGGTATCGTTGCCTTGTCCGCTGACTAGAATTCCTCCTGTTACAGTCCAGAAAAATGTAGAGCCCGCACCTCCTGTGGTAGTGTATATCTGCCCGGCAACAAACTCGCAAACACTTATCGGTCCGCTGATGGGCTGGGTAACCGGAACAGGATTAACAGTAACCAGAATAGTATCTGTATCGCTGCATGTTCCTGTTGTGCCAGTAACAATAAATGTTGTTGTTGCTGATGGAGAAACATTTTGGTTTGCTTGCGTTGAGTCGGCAAACGGATAAGGCGGACTGGCTGTCCACGCATAGTTCAATGCTCCGCTTGCAGTTAATGAAGCAACATCGCCCTGACAAATAGTAGTGTCATTGCTGGTTGCAAGGGTCACACCTACAACAATGGGAATAGTAGTAGAAATTGTATCAACACATCCTGTTACTCCATCAGTTACAACAACAGTGAAGGTAAAATTGCCCGCTCCGCATAATGATAAACCAAAGAGCTGCGACTGCACACTACAACAGGGTACAGTATTGGGACTCGCACACGGAGGAATCACTATCCAATTATATGTGGAACCCGGTCCTGCTCCATTAATTGTAAGTGTTGCCTGCAGCAGCGGGTCTGTTGTACACAATGCACCCGGATTTCCGGTGAGAACATGAGGAGGATAAATTTGTACCGTTGTTGTGACTACAGAGTCGCATCCGGTTGTTGCGGTAACAGTAAGTGTAAATATTGTCGTGGTGGTAACTGTAGCTGTAGTAACCAGTAAAGTATCATTGGCGATTGGAACGACCGGAGATGAAGTCCAGAGATATGTAGTTCCGGGGTTGGTATCGCTTCCGGTTCCGTTAAGAGTATCTACGGTTGAAACGCCATTACAGATAGTGTCGGGCGTTACTGATGCGGTAGCATTAGGTTTAGCAGTAGAGTTAGCGCTCGTTGTTGCCGTATCGCTGCATCCGGTTGATGTATCGGTTACTACCAGCATAAATACATCACTTGTACAAATATCTGAGGTAGTCACCAACGATGTCGGAGATATAATAGGGTTTCCCCCGGCACTGCTCCATTGATAACCCATTCCCGGAGTGCTGCCCGTTCCGTTAAGAGAAACTGTAGCGCATCCACAGAAGTTGGGTATGGGCGCTGCCACTGCAACAGGATTCGGATTTACGGTAACGTTTGTTGATAGTTGCTGCGTGCAAGTTCCGGTTGTACCGAGAACTGTAAATGTTGTTGTGGTTGCAGGAGAAACATTCTGCGAAGCAAGTGTCGAGTCAGCAAAAGGATAAGGCGGGCTTGCCGTCCATGCATAAGTTGTTGCTCCGGTTGCGTTAAGTGTGACGGATTGTCCGGCGCAAATAGTGAAGGGCCCGTTCAAGGTCATGCTAAGGCCGGGGTTTATGGTGTACGATACAGTAAGCGTATCTATACATCCTGTAACTCCATCGGTAACAATTACAGTAAAATTATAAGTGGCAGGAACACCCCATGGATATGTTGCGGTAACAGAGGAAGAATCCACATTCGCTGAAGTGATATATATATAATCGGTTGACGAGCCCCACTGATAGGTAGAACCGGCACCGGCACCACTCACTATAAATGTTGATTGCAGTGGAGCGGGGTCTGTTGCGCAAAGTGAAGGAGGAGAATTAATAGTTGGAGGTGGAAATATATTCAGGCTAACACATTCAGGAATAGAAGCACATCCGAATGAATCGGTTACCACAAGGCAGTACATAGTATCGATTGTTACAATAGCAATGGGATTGGCAATGGCTGAATCACTTAGCTGCCAGCCGGGAGTCCATGCATATGTGTATGGAGGTGTACCGCCTGAAGCCGTACCATTAAGTTGAACGGGGGAGTTACGGCAAACGGTAGTATCAATTCCTGCATTTGCAATAGGAAGAGGATTTATAAATACGCTTGCTGTATCTGTTGCAGTGCATCCATTGGCATCGGTGATGGTAACTGCAAAAACATACGGGCCGCCCGGAGGCAAACCGGTAGCAGTTGTATTTTGACAGGTATCGCAGGTAATCGTTCCCGGTCCTGACCAGAGATATGTAATTGGAGATGTTGCGCTGTCAACGACTGAAGTAAGTGAAACGGGAGACAACTGGCAGGCAGGGGAACCCGCAGTTGCTGTCACTATTGGTGGAGGAAGAAGGTTGACTATGATAATAGCTGTATCGGGTCCGCAAGTTCCGTCTACGACAAGCGTTACTGTGAATGGAGGACTCCCCAGAAAAACGTGAGTAGGATTTTGAAGTGTCGAAGTATTGCTAGGCCCTGAAAGCGGGTCTCCGAAATTCCAGAACCATCCCGTTACACTCAAAGGTGTTGGAGGAGTTGTAGGAGGTTGCAGCGACACGCTTCCTGCAAAATCAATGGGTTGACCAACGCACGATATGATTGGACTGTAATTGATGACAGGAACCATGTTAAAGATGGTAACCGGAACAATAGAAGTTGCGGAACCACATCCATTGGTTGCGCGAAGAGAAATATCCGGTGTTCCAGTAGTATTAAAACAAACTGTCGTATCATTTCCCGTTCCGGGAATAAACGGGCATGCCGTGCACAAACTCCATTGATAGGCTATAGGGGTGCCATGCGGAGTGGTAGCATTCTGAAATAAAACGCATAGTGGCACACATCCATCGGCAGGATTGGGAACAAAAGAAGTAGTAGGGCGTGCCATAATTCCGTCATCAGGAGTGGTAGCTGTGATGGTAAACACTTCCTGGTTGCCGGCTTCGCCATCCACCATAATGTAATATGTTACTCCCGCTGCTGTAGCAAAAGAAATAGAAGCAGAACCGGCAGGGCCATTAGCAGAATTGCATGCCCCCGGAATAGGAATGAGTGAGCCACACGTTCCGGTGTAAGCAGAAATCGATAGGCCGGGATTGTTATCTATGTTGGAAATAGTAATGATGGCTGTACCTGCATTAATTCCCACAACGGTAAACCAAATGCTTCGCTGAACGACACCATCACCGCAGGGAAGAACAGGATCGCTGGCAACAGTTGTTCCGCCTATCGTGGACGGAAATATGGAGTTACCTGCGCAAAGTTGCTGCGCTCCGGCACAATTATCCTGCGCAGAGGCATGAAAAAAATTAAAAAATAAAAGCAAAAAAGGGACTACCCGCAATAATCTCATTATAGACCTATACGAAGAATAAGTAAACTTATACAGAGAATGATTTTAAAAAGTTCTCGTGCAGAAGTTTTTATTCACATAAAAAATTAATTAAAAAAACGTGCTTTCCTTCTAATGGCGGCATATCCACACCTTTTATTTACTGATATTCTGCAACCCGCAGTAAATATTAAGCATCTTATTAAGGCGTTATTTGGATGTAACTCCATGTTTACCTTATCTTTGAAGCATTACCGTATTATCAGGACTAACTTCTTTAACATGAAAAAACTTTACACTTTTATCCTGCTGGTTTATTCAATAAGTGCAGGAGCGCAATCAACTACACCTACTGTTGTTGCATCATCCGGAGGATTTTTTTCCAATACAGCCGGAATGCTATCGTTTACTGTTGGCGAGCTTGCAGCGGTAACCACCCTTTCATCGCCTAATAATTATCTCACCCAGGGATTCCAGCAACCGAGTGATTTCGGAGTATTTGTTCCCCCGGTTAAAGACGAAAATTTTTCGGTGAGTGTTTTTCCTAATCCGAGCACGGGCTTGTTTAATCTTTCCATTAACGCATCAAGCAGCATGACACTTCAGTTTTCGCTTTATGATATGCTGGGCAAAAAAATAATTGCCGGGCAGAAAAATCTCTCGCGTGGAAAAAACCTGGTTCCCGTTGATTTGCGTCAGCAGGTTACGGGCATGTACCTGCTTGAATGCACTTTCATCAACCTGAGCAATGGTGAACAAAACAAAGCATACTCCAAGCTCCACCTTATTTACTGACCTTATTTAATATTGTTTAACCCTTAACAATTATTAAAATGAAAAAGATTACATCTCTTTTAGGAACTTTTATTCTCTTTGCTTTAATAAACGCTGCTGTTGCACAACCAACCAATAAAATAAATTACCAGGCGGTAGCACGCAACTCGGCAGGCAACCCGCTTGTAAGCACAGGTATTTCTGTGCGGCTCAGCATCCTTAACGGTTCAGGCGGCCCTGTGTTATACAGCGAATACCAGAATGTAGCCACAAACGCATTCGGATTATTCACTCTCCAGTTAGGCGGTGGATTTGCTGTATCGGGAAATTACAACTCTATTGTGTGGAGCACAGGAAATCATTACCTCAAAACTGAATTAGACCCTACAGGCACTAACTCTAATTACACGGTAATGGGAGAGTCACAATTACTCAGCGTTCCTTATGCATTATATGCAGCCAATGCAAGTGGCGGACCTACAGGCCCGACCGGACCAACAGGTGCTACCGGAGCTACAGGATTAAATGGTTCCACCGGGGCAACAGGAGCAACAGGCGCTACGGGATTAAATGGAGCTACCGGTTCCACGGGCGCTACAGGGGCTACCGGATTAAATGGAGCCACAGGTTCAACAGGAGCAACGGGTGCTACCGGCGCCACGGGAGCAGCAAACATCAACGGTACAACAAATTATCTTGTCAAATTTACCAGTGCAACTACTGGAGGTAATTCAATAATTTATGACAGCGGAACTCAGGTTGGAATCGGAACAACTACCCCTGCAAATGATTTACATATCCACGATCCCGCATCGTGGGCAGCAATCACATTTTCGAGCAACACAACGGGGCAAGCCATTACCGATGGTTTTGCTGTTGGAACCAATTCATCAGCAGGTGATGCTGTTGTTTGGGATTGGGAGAACCAACCTATCATTTTTGGAACCAATTCGCTTGAAAGAATGCGAATTGCAGCTTCCGGCAATGTGGGCATTGGAACAATTGCTCCTGCAACTACACTTCACGTTGTGGGCAGAACCAATCTTCGTTTCGACTATACGTCTTTCAACATTTCTGACCAACCTCTTGTAATCGGTGCAGCTGCTGCGGGAAATTTTCCTTCAGCGGGGTTTATAGCCCCCAATGGAAATGGAATTATTTTTGGTATTGATGGAGTCAACACTCTTGGTGTTTATGACACTACGGGCGCAGTTTACGGAACTATTAATGCTGCCGCCTTTACTGTTTCGAGCGATGCTTCTCTTAAACATGATATTCACAATATAGTGCAAAGCGAATACGAGCAATACCTGGAACAAATCCGGAACATTCAGAGTGCAACATATTATTACAACTACGAATCAAATATTCATTCGGCAGGCAAGCATTACAGGGAACAAAAGCATATAGGATTTTTAGCCCAGTCGTTGCCGAAAGAAGCGGTTAACGTGATGAAGGATTGTAAGATTCCTGAAATGGAAGGCAAGCTTACCTATAGCTTATCCGAAGTAATCGGATTAAATACCATTGGTATCAAGGCCATTGATTACAAACAGCAGCAGTTGGAGCAAACCATTCTTCAGCAACAGCAATTAATTGAAAACCTAAAATCAAGAATTGAACTTCTTGAAAAAAATAAATAACTAATCTTTTAAGCTGACATGAAAACACAAATCAAATCACTCATTGCAATAGTATTTGTTGCAGCATTTGCATCTGCAGCGTTTGCACAAGTCACCAACAAAATTAATTACCAGGCCGTGGCGCGCAATGGCGCTGGAAATGAATTGCCAACTCAGGCGATAAGCGTCCGGTTGAGTATTCTCGATGGCCCGGGAGGTTCGGTGCTCTATAGCGAATATCACAATACTACAACCAACCTGTTCGGATTATTTACTCTGCAAATCGGGGGAGGTATCCTTGTGTCCGGAAATTATAATTCCATTAACTGGGGCAACGGTAACCAATACTTAAAAACAGAATTAGACCCTACAGGAACTAATACCAGTTACACCGTAATGGGTGAGTCTCAGTTGCTTAGCGTTCCCTATGCTTTGTATGCTTTAGCCGGCGCAGGCGGAGCTACAGGTCCTACGGGGCCAACCGGTGCTACCGGCGCGACAGGAATTAGTGGTACTAACGGTGCCACGGGGGCTACAGGCGCAACCGGAGTTACAGGTTCAACGGGAGCCACAGGCGCTACGGGTGCTACAGGAGTAGCAGGCGTTACCGGGCCAACGGGTGCGACAGGTGCAACCGGTGCTGCCAATATTACAGGTACAACAAATTATATAGTGAAGTTTACGGGGGTAAATACCGGTGGCAATTCAAGAATTGTTGATGACGGAACACATATAGGAATTGGCGTTACGGTTCCTGTTGAAATTATCCAGATGGGATTGACAGGCGTAGGAGACAGGGTTATGATTGAACAAACAAATGGAGGCGGTGCAGCAAGTTTGTATTATAAAACTTCGGCAACAGCTAACGATTATCTTGTTGTGGAAAAGAATGCATCCCTTGCCAGTGGAACAATAGCCGGAATAAGTCTTGGTAATCTTTCAAGAGTTGGACCTACCATTAATGCCGGCCCGTTGATGCTGCACGTAATGTCAAATAACCCAATGTATTTTACAACGAATAATACGGAGAGAATGAGAATACTGGCAGACGGAAGAATCATCATCAATGAAACCGCGGCCCAGGCGTTTGCCACTACTGCTTCTCTTGAAGTTGATGGAAGTTCTGCCAATCTTACAGCCATTCGCGGAACCGCTGACTCTACAGGTAATGCAGTTGCTATTCATGGCTATACACCTGCCGGAAGCCCCTCCTTTAGGGGAACAATTCAAGCTGAATATAATGGCTCAGGCAGCGGACCTGCATTATATGGTTTTCAACTTGCAGGGTCAGGTCCGGCAATTTTTGGTGTTAAAAATAACTCCACGGATAATTCCGCAGCTGTCTTCGGACAGAATCTTGGTAATCCTGCTCAAAATAATTATGGCGTATGGGGAACATCTGTAGATGGAAGTGGCGGAAGTTTTGGAGGCTATTTCAATTCTACAGCTGCCGACGGCAATGGCCTGAGAGCAGAAGCAAACAGCGGAACGCTTCCTTATGCTATTTGGGCCCAGACTACTGCCCCAGGGCCTGATTCCCGTGCCGGATTTTTTCAAGGCGATGTAGAAATAATTGGCAACCTGAGCAAATCATCAGGCAGCTTTAAGATTGACCATCCGCTGGACCCTGCAAATAAGTACCTAATCCACAGTTTTGTTGAAAGCCCCGACATGATGAATGTGTACAACGGCAACATTGTTACCGATGCAAACGGAGAAGCGGTTGTGAGCCTGCCATCATACTTTCAGGCAGAAAACATGGATTTCAAATACCAGCTTACCTGTATCGGGCAATTCGCACAGGCAATGGTTCTGAAAAAAGTTGAGAACAACCAGTTCACTATTAAAACAGACAAGCCCAATGTTGAAATAAGCTGGCAGGTAACAGGAGTGCGTAATGATTTATATGCGCAGAAACACCGCCTCGTTCCTGAACTGGAGAAGACCGGAATCGCCAAAGGAAAATATATCCATCCTGAGCTGTATGGTTTTGGAGATGAAATGGCTGGTGACAAGAGAAGCCAGCAGGCAAAATTTAGAAAACAACAACCTGTGATTCCCGCACCGCTCAGCATTCCTGCGGGAAAATAAATTTTAGAATTTATATTGAGAAGGGGGAGGAATTTTTTTCTCCCTTTTTCTTTTTATGGTTTACCCAACCTTTATTCTATTCCATTATTTTTATCCGCAGAAATTTTTCTGTCGTGGTTAATATTTTACTTATCGGATCAGGCGGGCGCGAAAATGCGCTGGCGTGGAAGATGGCCCAAAGCCCCCTTTGCAGAAATTTATTTATTGCTCCCGGAAACCCGGGTACTGCATTATGCGGAACCAATGTTTCTCTTTCCATAAATGATTTTGCCGGAATCGGAAAGTTCTGCCTTGAGAAGAATATAGAAATGCTTGTTGTGGGCCCCGAAGACCCGCTGGTGAATGGTATCACCGATTATTTTCTTTCCAACAATTCTTTAAAAAAAATTCCTGTGATTGGTCCGGATAAAAAAGGCGCTCTGTTGGAGGGAAGCAAATCGTTTGCAAAAGAATTCATGCAGAAATATTCCATTCCTACCGCAGCGTATCATTCATTCTCGAAAAATGAAACCAGCGAAGCGAAAAAATTTCTTTCCACATTCCCGTCTCCTTATGTTATTAAAGCAGACGGGCTGGCGGCCGGAAAGGGCGTGGTGATTGCACAAACAAAAGCAGAGGCAGAAAATGCTTTAGATGAAATGCTGGTGCAATCAAAGTTTGGAGAGGCCGGAAGCAAAGTCGTGGTTGAGCAGTTCCTGGAAGGGATTGAAATATCTGCATTTATTCTTACTGATGGTGTCGCTTATAAAATTCTTCCCGAAGCAAAAGACTACAAACGCATCGGAGAAAATGACACCGGCCCCAATACGGGAGGAATGGGAGCAGTTTCGCCTGTGCCTTTTGCCAATGCAGCACTAATGAAAAAAGTGGAAGAAAAAATTATTATTCCCACCATGCGAGGGCTGAAAGAAGAAAATATTTTTTACAAAGGATTTATTTTTTTCGGGCTGATGATTGTTGCCAACGAGCCCTATGTCATAGAATACAACTGCCGCATGGGCGACCCGGAAACAGAAGTGGTGATGCCAAGAATCAAGACCGATTTAGTGGAATTGTTTTTTGCCATTGGCGAACAAAAACTTTCAGAAGCAAAATTTGCAATAGAAAATTATTCTGCCGCAACGGTAATGTTGGTTTCGGGCGGCTACCCGGATAAATATGAAAAAGGAAAAATGATTAGCGGCACCGAAGAAGCAAACGATGTCTTACTTTTTCACGCCGGCACTTCTAACAACAAAGAGGGAAAATTAATTACTTCAGGCGGGAGAGTGATGGCAGTTACATCTGCCGGCAGCGATTTAAAATCATGCCTTGAAAAATGTTACCATGCAGCAGAAAAAATCAAGTTTGATAAAATGTATTACAGGAAAGATATCGGGAGAGATGTGCTTTGAATTCAATTCTCAAGAAAGAAATAATTTTTTACCACAGGGCACAGTAACACAGGGAAATCTTAACTCTGTGTCACTGTGTCTCTGTGGTGATTTTTTTGAAATCAGGCAATTTTTTCCGTCAGCAGTTTCATTTCCCTCGCAGGCGATTTCTTTTCGTAAAGAATATTATACACAGCAGAAGTAACCGGCATTTTCACTTTCAGCTTTTTGTTCAGTTGGTGAATCCCTTTCACCGCATAATATCCTTCTGCAATCATATTCATTTCAAGCTGCGCTGACTTAACGGAATATCCTTTTCCTATCATAGCGCCAAACGTTCTGTTGCGGCTGAATTGCGAGTAGGCGGTAACCAGTAAATCCCCGAGATAAGCGGAGCCTTTAATATCGCGTGTAATGGGATGAACTGCATCAACGAATCTCTTTATTTCCTGTATGGAATTTGAAACCAGCACAGCCTGGAAATTATCTCCGTAGCCCAGCCCATGACAGATTCCACAGGCAATAGCAACAACATTTTTTAGAACGGCTGCATACTCAGTTCCGTAAATGTCATCTGAAACCGTGGTGCGTATGTAATCGCAATTCAAAAGCGATGCTACTTTTTTTGATGCGGAAATATTTTGTGAGGCAACCGTAAGATAGGACAAGCGCTCCATCGCAACTTCTTCAGCATGACAAGGCCCGGTGACAACAGCAAAATTTTGGAATGATACGTTCAACTTTTTATTCAGATATTCTCCTATGATGAGCAATTCATCGGGAACAATTCCTTTTATGGCTGATACGATGATTTTATTTTTCAGCATTTCTTTGAACAATGGTTTGAGTGCGTTCTTAAGAAAAGCAGAAGGCACAGCAAGAATCAAAATATCTGCTGATGAAACCGCATGGCTGATATCGCTGGTTACGGATACTTTTTTCAAATCGACTTCCACATCGCTTATGTAGTCAGGATTGTGGCGATGCTGCCGGATGTATTCCGCTTTTTCTTTTTTCCTCACCCACCACAAAATGTTACCCGTATTATTGGAAAGAATTTTCACAAGTGCTGTCGCCCAGCTTCCGCCACCGATGACAGCCACGTTAGCATTATTTTTTCCTGCCATGAATCCTTAAAAACTATACAGCAATGTTAATCCATTTCCGGCACCTGAAAAGCTGGGCAGCAAAATAAAACTTGTCTTATGGGGGTTCGTTTTTTTATTATTTGAATGTACCGGGTCTGATTCGTCAGGTGTTTTTCTTTTATCAATTATTTTTCTGCCGCGGCTGACGGCAATTTTTGCAAAAGTATATCCCATCGTGAGCGCCAGCGGATAATCGCTAAACCAATGCACCCCGTTGTTGAGCATGGCAAAACCAAGTACGCCCATAAGTGAATATCCCAGCGGACGGATGTAATGATATTCGGGATAGTTATCTGCAATGACAGTAACCGTTGCCATGGCGGTAGAAAGATGTCCTGACGGAAACGCATCATAGTGCGGAACATGCCTTGCGTATTCGGCCTGGTTAGGAAATGGCCTCCATTTCCCGATTGGAAAATCTGCAGCAAACGGGCTTTCCCTGCCTGTAATATGTTTCAGAAACTGCACAACAATTCCCGTGGCAATAATAGATTCTGCAAGCTGGCTTGCGGTTTGCCTCGCTCGAAAGTCCTTCCCAATCATTCCGGCAATCCAGAAGCCGCCGGCAACACTCAGGTGTGTGAATCCGTCACCGAGAAAATACATGACTGTGCTTACATCATGCGGACCGTTGATAGGTATAGGCTGCCGAAAACTTCCTACATCAATAGTGAGTTTTCCGTAGGTCTTCTGGTTGTTGGTGTGTGCAATGCCCAGCGCATCGCCAAGGTTATGCGCCCCGTCAAGAATTGCCCTGTCCCACAAACAAAGCACAGCAGTACCGGCAACCACGCCTCCTATATAAATGAAATTTTTCCTGGTGAATGTTGTGCTGAAATATTTCCCGGTACTGGGGATAATATTTTTTGCAAAGGCAAATGGCTTGGGTTTGGCAAACTGGTATTCTACCTCATCACAAATACGGTAGGTCATGACAGGAATGCTGTCTGAGGTGATTTTTTTTTCGGAAGACTGGGCAAAGGTTTTTTCCGATAAAAAAGTGAAAAAGAAAAGCGCAGATAAAATTACTGAAGGGAGGATGCTATTGCGATTTAAAAATTTCATAAACAAAATCTAAGGGTGGTGCGGGGCAGGTAATTGATTAAAACGTCACTGGCAATTCCAGCGTATCTTTTCCTCTTTGCACTTTTACTTTAGTGCTTTGTCCCTTAGAAAATTTACCGAGGGCCTTCATGTACTCCATCATATCCGGAGTTTTGTAATCGCCAAGCTGCACAATAATATCTCCTTTCTTCATTCCCGCATTAGCAGCAGGACGTCCATCGCTGATTCCGTCAGCACGCACTCCTTCACCGCTAAAACCATAATCAGGAATAATTCCCAGGGTAACTTTAAAGTGCGGAGCATCTTCATTGTTACTGTCTTTCGTTTTGGTAAACGCAAGCTTTCCCGAACCCTGGATGCGCTCAATAAGATTGAGCATGATTTTTTGTATGGATGCCATTCCATCATAATTAATTTTATTCTCATCATCACTGGGCTTATGATAATCCTCGTGAGTGCCGGAGAAAAAATGCAGCGAGGGAATGTCCTGCAGGTAAAAAGATGTATGGTCTGAAGGCCCGACACCCGATTCGGTTGTTTTTATTTTAACACCGTTTACTGCCACTGAATCCAGTACGGTTTTCCATCGCGGTGAAGTTCCCGCTCCGTTAATGATTAATACTTTCTCATCGGTCTTCAGTCTCCCAACCATATCCATGTTAAGCATGCATGAAACCGTTTTCAGGTCTATGGTAGGATTTTTTACAAAATAGTTTGAACCCAGCAATCCCATCTCCTCACCGGAAAATGCTATGAACAGGTAATTGCTTTTGCTGTACTGCAGTTGCTTCAAATGCAAAGCAAGCTGCATGAGCATAGCGGTGCCGCTGGCATTGTCATCGGCCCCATTATGAATTGCTGCCGGCCCGCGGTAAAGTGAATTTTCTTCATTGCCCATGCCAAGATGGTCGTAATGCGCGCCTATTACAATGGTGCTTGCTGCCTTATTATCAATCATGCCTATAACATTGTGCCCCGTTCTCTCCTCGCGGATAATTTCAACCCCTACCGTGCAGTTGGTTACAATCTCGTTCTTAAGAAAATTTACTGCATCACCTTTGGCAAAAATTACAGGGATTTTTAATGTGGAAATTTTAGAGTTGATTTTCTGTGGCGGATTGTCAAGCGTTGTATCCGTCAACTGACGGATAAAGATGACCGCTGAAGCGCCTTTAGATATAGCGGTTTCAATTTTCTTTCTCAGGTCATCGAAGCCGGCAAATTTTCCATGAGGGTTATTGCCGTCAGGTGTACCGATTTCAATTACAAATATTTTTTTGCTGAGCGTAAGTTTGCCCTGGTAATCATCGTGTTTCAGGTCGGGCGCTACAATGCCGTACCCCACTTTTACAATGTATCCTGAAGCAATTCCGTTTCCGGAAAAAGACAACGGATAAAAATCTTCGTTAAGCCGGTATGATTTTGAGTTGATATAAAACTGTGTGCTTGTTCCGGTTTTAGCCGATGCAATAAATGTAAATGGCTGAAGAAACTCATTAGTTCCTTTTGGAATCAACTTGAGTTTTTTAAAGTCAGACACAATATAATCGCTTGCCAGCTTTTCTCCCTCCGTTCCGGTTTCGCGCCCCATAAACTTATCTGAAGCCAGCGTTGAAATATCTTTTTTGAAAATCGCTTTTACCTGCTCATCGGTCTTTGGAACGGTCTGCGTAACGGAACAGGAAATCGAAAGAAGTAGAAAGAAAATAATATTGCCCAATACAAGGTGCGTACGTTTCATCCTGAAAAATTTTCGGGGAAATTAAAAAAACATTACGTTTACAGGAATGAATTTGCCTTTAGTAGACAGAAAATAAACGTTCACGGAATATTCGTTTGGCAAATCAGGGGAAAAGGCTATTTTAGCATCACCAAAAATAAATGCCATGAAAAATATCTTTACATATTCTGCTTTTTTGTTTGCCGTGCTGTTTGCATCCGTTCTCGCTGTCAACGCACAAAGCACTAATGCTCCTGCTAAACAGGAAACCACCCAACAGGTTGCTCCTGCAGAGACATTCTTCCAGGTTGAATCGCTGGATAATGCGAGAAATAAGGTTGAAGATGCATATATAAAATTTCAAAACGCTCCTGCCGATAAAGCCGATGCTCTTGCGGCCGAGTTCAGGCACCTGAGACGGATGTATCTTGTTGAACTGGAGCAGAAATCATCTGCTTACCCAAGTGACTCTCAAATAGGTATGAAGATTCATTCGGAAATGATACGGGCTTCCAAAGACCTGCGCTGAATTCAGATTAAAAAAAAATTAAATCCGTTTCTGTTTAAGGAACGGATTTTTTATTTCGCTTAATCCGAAGCTACTCTTTTTTCTCTGACCGCATCTGAGGAAAGAAAATCACATCCTGTATGGAAGCGGAGTTGGTCATTATCATAGCGAGGCGGTCAATGCCCATGCCGAGCCCTGATGTTGGCGGCATGCCGAATTCCAAGGCCCTTAGGAAATCCTCGTCAAGTTGCATGGCTTCCTCGTCTCCCCGTAAGCCTAGTTGAAGCTGTTCTTCAAAACGCTTGCGCTGGTCAAGCGGGTCGTTCAATTCTGAAAAGGCATTGCATAGCTCCTTTGCGTTGCAGATAGCTTCAAAGCGCTCCACCAATCCCGGCTTGCTGCGGTGCTTTTTTGCAAGCGGGCTCATCTCTACCGGGTAATCGGTAATGAAAGTGGGCTGTATTAAATGCGGCTCGCACTTCTCCCCAAAAATTTCATCTATGATTTTTCCGCGGCCCATTTTATTGTCAACGGGAACACCTAAATTTTTTGCAGTCTGTTTTAAAGTCGCTTCATCCTGGTTTGAAATATCAACGCCCGTAAAATGCTGAATGGCTTCATACATGGAATACCTTTTCCACGGACGTTTAAAGTTTATCTTGTGCTCTCCCGATTGAACTTCGGTTGAGCCGGTAACATCTATGGCAATTTTCTCCACCATTTCTTCCATAAGGTTCATCATCCATTCGTAATCCTTATACGCAACGTATATTTCCATCTGGGTAAATTCAGGATTGTGAAACCGGTCCATGCCTTCGTTGCGGAAATCTTTTGCAAACTCATACACGCCATCAAAGCCGCCAACAATAAGGCGTTTTAAATATAACTCATTGGCAATACGCAGGTACAGCGTCATGTCCAGCGTATTGTGATGCGTCTTGAACGGGCGCGCAGCAGCGCCTCCATACAGCGGCTGAAGCACCGGTGTTTCCACTTCAAGGTATCCTTTGCCATTCAGAAAATTCCGGATCGACTCAATAATTTTTGCCCGTTGAACAAAAACATTTTTCACCTGCGGATTTACAATAAGGTCAAGATAGCGCATGCGATAACGTTGCTCAGGGTCAGTGAAAGCATCGTGGATATTTCCTTCAGCATCCTGCTTCACAACAGGTAGCGGACGCAATGTTTTGGATAACAATTTTAACTCTGAAACGTGAATCGAAATCTCACCCATCTTGGTTTTAAAGGCATAACCTTTCACCCCAATGATATCACCCATGTCGAGGAGTTTTTTCCAGACTAAATCATAAAGCGATTTGTCTTCGCCTTTACAAATTTCATCTCTCTTCACATAAATCTGAATTTTTCCCTGGCTGTCTTGCAGAAAAGCAAAAGCCGCCTTGCCCATGTCGCGCACACTCATGATTCTTCCGGCAAAAGAAATATCCTTCAATCCCTCCGGGTTGGACTCAAAATTTTCGAGAATTTGTTTCGATGAATGAGTTATTTCCCACAAATCTGCCGGGTAAGGATTAATACCCAGCTTAATAAGCTCGTCAAGCTTCTGCCTGCGGATAACTTCTTGCTCTGATAATTGCATAATCAATTCTGAAAGACGGGCAAATGTAAATAAATAGGTATAAGCTGTTTAATTTTTCGAATTAAAGCAGAATGAAATTTATTTTGAACTTTGCCCGCCATGCAAAGCAGTTTTTCGTTTACCAAAGAATATGCGCTGGAGCAGGATAAAAGCGATAAGCTCGCTTCATTCCGCAAAAAGTTTTTGTTTCCGCAGCATAATGGAAAGGATGTTATTTATTTCTGCGGTAACTCTCTTGGCTTGCAGCCCGCTTCCACGCATCAATATATTCAGCAGGAACTGGACGACTGGGCCAAGTATGCAGTAGAGGCGCATTTTATGGCAAAGAATCCCTGGTATTCATACCACGAGATGTTTGCAAGACCCTTGGCAAAGCTCACCGGAGCCTTGCCCGATGAGGTGGTGGCCATGAATCAACTTACAAGCAACATTCATTTTCTTTTTGTTTCATTTTACCAACCTGTAAGCGGGCGATATAAAATTCTGTGCGAAGGAGGGGCATTTCCTTCTGACGAATATGCCATTGATTCACAAGTAAAATTTCACGGACATAATCCTTCAGATGCTATCATCGAGCTTTATCCACGTGAAGGTGAGCACGCCATCCGGCATGAAGATGTTTTATCTGCCATTGAGAAAAATAAAAATGAACTGGCATTAATTTTTATTGGCGGAGTGAATTATTATTCTGGGCAGGTTTTTGACATGAAAGCCATCACGGAAGCAGGGCACAAAGCAGGAATTATGGTTGGTTTTGATTTGGCCCACGCCATCGGCAACATAAAGCTCTCCCTGCATGAGTGGAGTGTTGATTTCGCGGTCTGGTGTTCGTATAAATATCTTAACTCCGGTCCGGGAAGCGTGGCGGGTGCGTTTATTAATGAGCGTCATGCAAAAAATACTTCAATGCCTCGCTTTGCAGGTTGGTGGGGGCACGATAAAAATAACCGGTTTAAGATGGAGAAAGATTTCAGGGCAATGCCGACTGCAGAAGGATGGCAAGTAAGCAACGCTCCCGTATTTTCTATGGCTGCTCATAAAGCTGCCCTTGATATTTTTGAGGAAGCGGGAATGGATGCTTTAAGTGAAAAAAGTAAAAAATTAACAGGATACATGGAATACATCTTGCGGGAAATAAATTCGAAAATCGAAATCCGAAATCCGAATTTGAGATTAGAAATTATTACTCCGAAAGAAAGAGGATGTCAGCTTTCTATCGTTGCCCATGGATTAGGAAAATCACTTCATGAAAAATTAACTGCAAACGGAGTAATGGCTGACTGGAGAGAACCAAATGTGATAAGGTGCGCTCCTGTTCCGCTTTATAATTCGTTTGAAGATGTCTTTAGGTTTGGAGAAATTGTTTTACAAATTTTAAAATGAGCGATAAGGTCACAATAATAGGTGCGGGGTTAGTGGGTTCGCTGTTATCAATTTATCTTTCTAAAAGAGGGTACCGGGTTTCTGTTTATGAGAAACGTCCTGACTTACGGAAGAACAGAATCTCTGCCGGGAAGTCTATCAACCTTGCCTTAAGCGACCGTGGATGGCGGGGACTTGAAGGAGTTGGCATTGCGGATGAAATCCGCAAAGTCGCTATTCCGATGAAAGGCAGAATGATTCATTCTTTAGACGGCAAGTTGAATCTGCAGCCGTACGGAAAAGAAGGACAGGCAATTTATTCTGTATCGCGGGGAGGATTAAACTGCGTGCTGATGGATCTGGCAGAAAAGAACGGAGCGACTTTTTTTTATAACGAACGCTGCAGTCATATTGATTTGAATTCTGCTACTTCATATTTTGAAAATAGTGAAACTAAAAGAACTTCTTCAGTTGATGCCGAAACAATTTTCGGGACAGACGGAGCATTTTCCGCAGCGCGATTGCAATTGCAGCTTTCTACTGATAAGTTTAATTACTCGCAGCAATATCTTGAGCATGGCTATAAAGAGCTTGTAATTCCTGCCACTGCTTCAGGCGATTTTGCGATGGAGCCCAATGCTCTGCACATATGGCCGCGCGGGCAGTTTATGCTTATTGCTTTGCCTAATCTTGATAAGAGCTTTACGTGTACTTTATTCTTTCCATTCGAAGGTGAAAAATCTTTTGCCGCTTTGGATACGGAGGAAAAGATGCTCGACTTTTTCAAAAAAACTTTTCCGGATGCGGTTCCGCTCATGCCTACTCTGGTGCATGATTACTTTGCATATCCTGCTGCATCACTGGTAACTGTAACATGTTTTCCCTGGAGTCATGAAGATAAACTGCTGCTGTTGGGAGACGCGGCTCATGCTATTGTACCTTTCTTTGGGCAAGGGATGAACTGCGGGTTTGAAGACTGTGTGGTGCTTGATAGCCTCATCCCCCAGCCCCTTCTCCCGGGGGAGAAGGGGAGCACTTCTGCGCCATGGAAAAATATTTTCAGGGAATTTGAGCATGAGCGTAAAAAGAATTCAGATGCAATAGCGCAGCTCGCTGTTCAAAATTTTGTAGAGATGCGTGACCTTGTGACACACCCCGATTTTGTCCTTCGCAAAAAAATTGAAGCGTACCTCAATGAACACTATCCCGAAAAATGGAAGCCGCTTTATTCTATGGTAACCTTCAGTGATATTCCTTATTCCGTTGCAATGAGCGAAGGAAGAAAACAAGATAGGGTAATGGAGCAGGTAATGACTCTGAAAGGAATTACGGAAAACTGGCAGGCACCGGAAACCATGAAACAAATTCTCGAAATTATTACGCGGTATTCCTGATGGAAAATATTACGATAGGAGAGAATTTTTCTCCCGCATGGGAATATTACTGGCGTAAACCAAGCTTCCGCATCCAGTTTATTATCACGGCTTGCGTTTTGTTCAGTTTTATGTTTCTATTTTCTTACTTTTTCGATTTCATCGAATCACGCCAGGGGAAACTTCTACACGACCCTTTACTTGACTTGCTCCCTGCGGCGAATGTTTCAATTCCCATTTTTTCCATTCTGTATTTCGCAGTTATATCGTGGCTTATTATTTCTGTAAAAAACCCTAAAGTTTTGCTTATAGGAATGCAGACTTATTGTATCGTTACCCTTTTAAGAATGATAACCATTCCTCTTTTCCCGCTCGAACCACCAATGGATTATATTCCTCTCCGTGAGCCGTTTGTACAGTTGTTCACGCACCAGGGAAGAATTATTTCCCACGATTTATTTTTTTCAGGGCACATGACAAGCATCCTGTTTTGTTATTACACTTCTCCTAAAGGAGTTTTCAAAAAAATATACCTGGCATTTGCGGTTATTATCGGAATACTTTTGATGATTCAACGGGTGCATTACACTATAGACATTCTTGCTGCACCATTATTTACGTGGCTGTGTTTTCTTTTTTCAAAGAAAGTCCTGCTGGCAAAAATTTAAAAAAAGTTTATAAAACTTCGAAAAGTTTTTCAAGCTGCGAGCCACGCGAACCTTTTACAAGAATAACGGCATCCTGAAATTTATGGGCAGAGAGGTATTCTTTCGCCTCTTCGGTTGTAGGAAAGTTTTTACACTCTATTTTTTCTTTCTTTAAAGCAGAACCAAATTCTTTTCCTATTAAAATTATTTCGTCAAGCGATAAACCATCCACCTGCTCGATAACGATGCGGTGTAACGCTTCACTTTCGTTGCCCAATTCAAGCATGTCACCCAGAATAGCGACTTTCTTTTTTGCTTTCATCCCGGAAAAATTAACCAACGCTGCCGTCATGCTGGTAGGATTAGCGTTGTAGCAGTCAAGAATGATGGTGTTGCTGTCTTTTGTAACTACCTGCGAGCGATTATTGGAAGGGAGATATTCTTCAACCGCTTCATTTATTTTTCCGGCTTCCACTCCGAAATAATTCCCGATACAAACTGCCGCGATAATATTTTCAAAGTTATAGCTGCCGCTAAGATTGGTTTGAATATTATTTTCTTTGGAATTCATTTTTGCCTTCCACGAAATTTTCAATGCAGGAAACTCTTCCGTTACTTTTCCCCAATAATCATATTCCGGTTTAGTTCCGTAAGAAGTTGTATTTTTTATTCCTGCCGCTTTTGCCATCGAAAGCAGGTCATAATTGTCTGCATTGATAAATATAGTTTCGTTTTTTGCTGCAATAAAATTATACAACTCTCCTTTACCTTTTTTTACTCCTTCAAATCCTCCAAAACCTTCAAGATGTGCTTTGCCTACGTTGGTAATTAATCCGAAATCAGGATTTGCAATTTTGCAGAGCGTGGCAATTTCTCCGACATGATTCGCTCCCATTTCTATGACGGCAATTTCCGTCTTTTCATTCATCTCGAGCAAACTCAAGGGAACCCCGATGTGATTATTCAGATTTCCTTTTGTTGCATACGTAGAAAATTTTTTCGACAGCACCGCATGTGTCAATTCTTTGGTAGTAGTTTTTCCGTTGGAACCGGTAATAGCAATAACAGGAATGTCAAATTCCTTCCTGTGATGTGCAGCTAATTGTTGTAATGCTGTTAAAGTATTTTCAACCAAAATAAATCTTTCGTCTGCTTTGAAAGCAACGTCATCTATGACGGAATATGCCGCTCCTTTTTCCACTGCTTCTTTCGCGAATTTATTTCCGTCAAATTTTTCTCCGCGCAGCGCAAAAAAAATGGAGTCTTTTTTTACAGTGCGCGTATCCGTAGAAACCTGCGGATGCTTTACGAAAACTTCGTATAAGGAATCAACTGTCATGGTTTGTTGAACTGCCTACAGTTTATCCACGCTCTTCATGTCTACTGCCTGAACCTTCTGTGTTATCAGAAGGCAAATCAAACCTATGGCAATGCTGATATAGCCTATAATTTCGTAGTGCTGCAATTCACCTGCAGTGTTCTTCGTTATAATCATTCCGCCAATAAATGAAGTAAGCCCCAGCGAAAGCTGCTGAAGTGAAGAGTTAAGATTCATAAATCCTCCTCGCATATCGGGGGGAACTACAGAAGTCACCAGCGCCTGTGCAGGAACCATGCGTCCTCCTGCAACAATAAAAAACAACGTGGTAACCATAAGCACTTCGTAATACGGAACATGTTTAAGATGTGTCAGCAGGAAGATAGGGATGATGGCAAGAAGCATAAAAATGGTAAACATTTTATGTTTGCCGAATTTATCGGAAAGCTTACCCACCAACGGTGTGACAAACAGCGAAGTAATTCCACCAAAAAAATACATCAGCGGAAGTTGCTCCTGCAGGAATCCGGTGTTCTTGGTAAGGTAAGGTGCGATGAAAGGAATTGTTGCAAAGTGTGAATAGACCAGCGTCATCATCATCAGTAGCGCCAGCTGCTGATTGCGGTTTTTCCAGACACTTTGATATACCCTGAAAACATTTCTTTCTTCGTGTCTCATGATATGACCCTTCAGGTTCGGGACTAAAAAAGAAGAAATCACTAAAAGAATTGCACCTAATATCCCAATGCAGATAAACGGAACCTGCCAGTTCGTTTTGTTTGCAATATAAAGTCCTGATGGAACGCCTGCAATGGTTGCCAGGACAAAACCTGCCATAAGTAATCCTGTCGCTCTTCCTCTTTTTTCATACGGGAAGGTGTCGCCAACAATGGCAAGCGCCTGTGCACTGATTAACCCTCCGAATAAACCTGCAATAATTCTGGACGCCATGAGTGTTGCGTACGAGTTCGCTAATCCGCAACCGAGTGTTCCTAGTATCAAACCTGCAAAGGCAATAAGAAGTGTATGTTTCCTGTCAAAACGGTCAACAAGAAAGGAAGCCGTCATACTGGCGGCAAAAGCGCTGAATGCGTAAGCTGAAACCAATAGGCCGAATTGTTTTGGAGTAATAGCGAACGATTTTTCGAGAAATTCCTGTAGCGGCATCATTATCATAAAATCCATAATGTTGGTGAAGTTGATGACGCCAAGAATGATGAGAAGTGTTATTTCTTTTTTGGACATAAAATAATTTTCAGCGCGCTAAAATACAGAAAGAGGAAATGTCAGTTTTTTTATTGTTATTTTCGACAGACATTCTTCATAAATTTCACGGCGATGAAACCGGTTCTGCATATCTGGCAGGAGGCGCCTGAATGGATAAATGTTAATTCGGTTTGATTACCTCCTCTCCTGCGAAAATTCTTATATTTTTGCCGTCCCCCTATTTTTATGCAAAAGTTCAGCAGGCTTCTTTTCGGTTTATTACTTATTCCGTGCTTAACGCATGCGCAGAAGGTATGGACATTGCAGGAATGTATTGAACATGCGTTGAAAAATAATATACAAATCAAGCAGGCAGAGTTGACTAAAGAACTTACGGAGGTAAGCAAAAACGAGGCGGTTGCCGGAATGTTTCCTACGCTCAATGCAGGAGCCAACCATAATTATTATTTCGGAAGAAGCGTTGACCCCACCACGTACCAGTTTACCACCAGCCAAATCCGCTCCAATAATTTCTCTCTCACAAGCTCGCTTGTTCTATTTGAAGGATTCCAGCTTCAGAATTCGCTGAAACAAAGCAACCTCAATTACCTTTCTTCCAAATATGATTTGCAGAAAATACAGAATGATATTTCGCTTAATGTCGTTACATTTTATTTACAGGTTCTTTATAATAAAGACCTGCTAAAGCAGGCGCAGGAGCAAACCGAAGCAAGCAAAGTTCAGCGGGATAGAATGGTGGAAATGGAAAAGCTTGGCGCTGCATCGCGCGGCAACCTGCTCGATTTGGAGGCGCAATATGCATCGGATGAATTGCGTCTTGTAAATGCCCAGTCGCAGTATGACCAGGCAATACTTTCGCTCGCGCAGCTGCTTGAGCTGGAAACCACTACAGGGTTTTCCATTGACACGGTTTCATTTGCCGTTCCGGCAATAGATGTTTCTGCCATAAACGTTTCCACTATTTACGATGCCGCTTTAAAAACCCAGCCAGAAATAAAAAGCTCAGAGTATAAAGTAGAAAGCGCCAAGAAAGGCTTATCCATTGCACGAGGCGGGATGTCTCCCCGTTTGTCTTTGAGCGGCTCCATCAGCACCGCTTATTCTTCTTCAGGACGAAGATTTACTTCTCTTGCTTATGATACTACTCTTATCGGTTTTACTCAATCGCTTGAGGCGGTTTACACACTTGACGTGATTCCTTCGTATGAAAAAACACCTTTCAGAGACCAGCTTGATGAAAACCTTAGTAAGTCAATAGGATTTAGTCTTGTAATTCCGCTTTTTAACGGGTGGGCAACGCGAAGCGCTATTCAAAGGTCAAAAATTTCTTTTCACCAGGCGCAGCTAAATCATGAGTCAGTTCGGAAAACACTTTATAAAAGCGTTCAGCAAGCCGTCAGCGATGTGGTGACTGCAAGCAACCGTCTTGCTGCTGCGCAGAAAAGTGAAGAAGCATTAAGCGAGTCCTATCAATTCAACCTGCAAAAGTTTGATTTGGGAATGATTAACACGTATGATTTTTTACTTTCAAAAAATAATTACACCAAAGCCGAAGCTGACTTATTACAGGCGAAATACGATTTGATTTTCAAAATAAAAGTTCTTGATTTTTACCAGGGAAAACCTTTAACCTTTTAATCCATTATGAATATACTGCCAAAAAATAAATTCTTTCGCTGGCCCATTATTGTCACAATTGCACTTATTGTTTTCCTTGTTGTAGGAAAGAGCGCGGGATGGTTTGGTAAAGGGGATGTGATAAAAGTTGCAGCAGAAAAAGCAGCGAAGAGAAACATTATAGAAACGGTGACTGCCAGCGGAAAAGTTGAGCCCGAAACAGAAGTGAAAATAAGCCCGGATGTTTCAGGAGAAATTGTGGAGCTGCCTGTGAAGGTTGGCGACCGCGTAACCAAAGGACAACTACTTGCAAAAATAAAACCTGATATTTACGAATCGCTGCTGGAGCGTTCTGATGCAGCAGTAAGCACGGCCAAAGCAAATCTTCTCAGTGCAAAAGCACGCCAGGACCAGGCAAAATCACAGCTCGATAAATCGCAACTCAATTTCGACCGCAACAAAAAACTTTTCGACCAGAAAATGATTTCATCCGCCGAGTATGAAAATGTGCAGGCGGCTCTCGATGCTGCAAAAGGTGAATACGAAGCAGCTGTTCAGAATGTAAAAGCATCGGAATACAATGTAACCAGTGCGGAAGCCGCGCTGAAGGAGTCGAGGGATAACCTGCTTAAGACCTCTATCTTTTCTCCGGTTGATGCAACCATTTCAAAGCTCAATAACAGGAAAGGAGAAAGAGTGGTAGGCACTTCGCAGTTTGCGGGAACAGAAATCATGTCGCTTAGCAACCTTAACGAAATGCAGGTGAATGTGGATGTTAATGAAAACGATATTGTCCGCGTAAACTTAAATGACACTACGCTGATAGAAGTGGATGCGTACCCAGACAGGAAGTTTAAGGGAATTGTTACAGAGGTGGCGAACAGCGCCAACATCATTGGCAAGAGTGCAGACCAGGTGACAAACTTTACTGTTCTCATCCGCGTGATTAAGGAATCATATAACGATTTGATGAGCAAGGACAATTCCATTAAACCGGTTTTCTTCCCGGGCATGTCTGCTACGGTGGAAATACAAACAAAGAGAGCGAAAAATGTTATTTCAGTTCCTATCCAGGCAGTAACCACGCGCGATACAACAGCTGAAAAGAAAGCCGGGGATAAAAACAAAAAAGATAGGGCAGAAAAAAACAAAGAAGTTGAAGTAAGTTCGTCAGGAGAAGTCAGCTCCGCAAAGCTGCCCGATGATGAGAAGGATAAAAATAAAGTTGAATGCGTATTTGTAATTGAAAAAGGCAAAGCAAAATTGAAGGCAGTTAAAATTGGAATCCAGGATTTAAATTTTATGCAGATTGACAGCGGACTTACAGGCACTGAAGAAGTCGTAATTGCTCCTTACAATGCGCTGTCACGGCAATTAAAAGACGGTAGCCTGGTGGAAGTGGTGAAAAAAGAAGAGTTGTTTAAAGGTGAAGAGAAAAAATAATTTCAGCCGATAAAAATTCTTTCTACTGTCCAGTAAAGGGCAACAGCGGAAATCATTGCAGATACAGGAATTACTATTCTCTTTTTGTACCATACTTTCTCTCCGAACCATTTTCCGATAAGGATATAAGCCGTTGCTATAACGGTTATTTGGCCAAGCTCAACACCTGCATTAAAAGAAACCAGGGAAAGAAAAAAATCTTTATCCGGCAGTCCCATTTCCTGGAGCGCGGTAGCAAAACCGCAGCCGTGAATCAGCCCGAAACAAAATACAATAAGAATCCGCCACCATTTTAATTCGTTGAGGAGAATATTTTCTGCTGCAACAAAAGCAATGGATAATGCAATCAACGGCTCGGTAACGGAAGGAAGGGGATTTATTTTTCCAGACATGGCAAGCCCCAGGGTAATGCTGTGCGCAACCGTAAATGCTGTCGCCTGCCAAAGCAACGGTTTTAGACGGGGGCTAAGCAGGAATAATCCGAGAATAAATAAAACGTGGTCGTAACCGTTCGGAAGAATGTGGGTGAATCCAAGCTGCAGGTAAATCCAGCCGATGGCTCCTTTGCTCATCTGTGCAAAATCATAAGAAGTAACATGAGCGGATGCGCACAGCGACATCAACAATAAAATTATTACTGTGAAAAAAAATTTATTTCTTGAAAAATATTTTCCGGTTTTCATCTTGAAGCGAGATATTGCATTCCTTCCCGTTTAAGTCTTGAATCGAGAAAGGGGTTTATGTTTAATGCCTCATTCATCAGTGCTATTCCCTCATTGAGATATCCGTTGCCCGCTTTTATCAATCCTGCGCGGTAAAGCAAAACCGGGTTTTTTGAATTTGTTTTCAGGGAAACATCAATGCATTTATTCGCTTCTTTCATTTCTTTTCTTTGATAGTAAACCCACGCAAGCGCTTGGTTCACATCAATGTTAGCCGGCCTGCGGTTGCATTCCAAAAGAGCATGTTTTAATGCAAGCTCTGAATCGCCTTTCTTCAAATAAAGCAAGGCAAGTTCCCTGTCTGCATAATGCCCGTGAATGTTTTGCGATTCACTTTTTGAATTTGCCCCGAGCAATTGCAGCGCCTCATTTAATTCCTGTTCTGCCTTACTTTTTTGGTTAGTCTCATCATAAAGCTCTGCAAGCTCTTCGCTGAAAGAATAATCTGCCAAAACAATTTTTCCTTTTGTAAAGTAGTCAATGGCCTGATGGTAATTGCCCTTCGCTTTGTCAATTCTTCCAAGCCCTGCGAGAGCATACGCATAATCGGGACGGTCATTCAGCGATGTTAAATACTGTTCCTGCGCATGGGCCAGGTCTCCTGTTTGCTCAAATAATTTTCCGTAATAAACTCTGCACCATTCCGTTTGCTCCAGGCCGGGAATACCCGATTCAACGGCATGCTTCATCGCATCACGCGCTCCAATATTATCTCCGAAAATTTCCCGCAGATATGAAATGCGGGAATACGAACGCAAATCCGGACGAATGGAATTCATCTTGTCCGCAGCAAGAATCGCTTCCTCATAGTTGCCAAGCTCAACGTTTGCATCGGTAAGAATCCCGTAGCCAAAAGCTGAATATGGATTTAATGTAACCGCACGTTTGCCCTCAACAAGAGCTTCTGTGAAATGATGTTGAGACAACAACAGGGTTGCTTTGGCGCAAACTGCGTCAAAATTATTTTCATCCTTGCGGAGGATTTCATCTATAAGCTGCAGCGATGCTTTGTCATAATACGCATGATTGCCCGTGATGCGCGACTCCTGTATATAGGCAAGCGCAAGATTAAGTTTGGTTTTCTTATCATCAGGATTCGCTCTCAGCTTTGCTCTAAGTCCTTCAACAGCGGCTTTAGTATTGAGCCATTCCGTTGAATTGGAAATTTCCTTACTGCGTTCTTTAAGCTCAGGAATTTTTTCTTCACGCCCGAAAATAATGATGAGCGCAATAAAGAGGATAAAAAATCCTGAGAGGAAAATGTATGCTGTATTTTTTTTCATGGTCAGTGATTGATTTGGGTCAACAGCAAAACATACGAACTCTGCAGCGTTTCGGATTTTTAAAAAAGAAAAAACCCGCCACGACTGACGGGTTTCTTTTCGATAAAAAATTTTACATGCTTATTTCTCCACCACAAACCTGATATACTGAACTCTTTCTCCTCCCATTTCGAGAATTGCAAAATATACTCCGTCTGCAAAGTCCTTTACATTGCAGCTAATATCATGTGTGCCGTTGCCAACAAATTTATTATTCATTGGTTTGGAAATTTCTTTGCCGTTCACATCAATTATTCTCAAAGTGAGAACAGCATCATCCTTTACCCTGAGCTTAAATACCGTAGTTCCTGAAGCAGGATTCGGATAATTCTGCATCATCATAACCGAAGGCGCAGCAATACCCAGGGTAGAGCTCTGCCCGCCTTGCGGAGGCGCAAAGTTGCCGCCTGATGAGGGTGTTCCTCCGCAATCTCCGAAACCGCTGGGAGGCGATGCCAGATATGGGAACGATGTCGTAAACGGCAAATCATTTGCCTCTACGCCTGTCGTATATGAGAGAACATTCACTAAATCCGTTGTTACAGGGTTCGGGTCTCCTGCTGTGTAATCATCATACCACAATCCAACTGCAGCAAGAACAATTCCGCTTACTGCCTGCAGCTCGATGCGTGTGACATCATCTTCAAGGCGTCTCCCATTCGGGAAACCATCCATGTTAGGAATGAATTGTAATGCTGTTGAAGTGTTATAGTTTGGATCTGTTAGCCCGAGAACTGCTGCCTGCACTAAACCGAGTGAAGAAAAATTCGGGTCAGTACGCTGGGTCGGAGGCACAGCCATGTTAAGGCGAAGCATATCTCCGAACGTGGGAAGAAAATTATTGATAAACGGTTTCCCTGCTGCCAGCGGGTTTCCGCCTTTGCCCGTTGCAAGCTGGTATGGAGGAAGATTCGGAACGCCAGTCAGGAAAATCGGAAGCAAATCCACAGAACGAGGTTGACCGGGACGGAGCAAATAATTGCCGAACAATGCCTGGTCAAATGCAGTACCTGCAGTGGCAGGATTTCCAAGAAGTCCTGCAAGACCGTTGTGATAATTTCTGAAATCAAATGCCTGTAGAGAGTTTGATTGTATGCGCAATGCAGAGAGCGCGGGAATTGCACCGCCAAACTGGCTGTCGTCCATGTACAAAGCAAGCTCAGGATTGGTAAAATATTTTTCCAGCGCGGTGTCTTCATTGTAAGGCTTCAGATAATTCCAATAATCTTTTTTACCTATAGGCATTATCACTTCATTGGTGAGCGGCATGCCGAGGCGCGAAATCTGAATCCACTTGCCATTGAAATTTGGCTTGCTTCCGTTCTCAGAGAGTACCGTCAGTTTTTGACGGCCGGCTGTTGCATATACACCGATTACAAAATCAGGGTCAAGAATGTTGACTGCCTGCGCCGGCGTTTTGTGGTCTTTCTGCAAAGTACTGATCGGAACTTTTATGCAGATGGAATGAACATTTTTACACGCAAGCCCGTCACGTGCATCTCCGCTGCTGCCCCGTGTTTGTCCTAAATCGAACACACCGCCCAGGTCAACAAAGAAAGGGTCGTCACTAGGTCCGCAGAAAATCTGCTCGCCCGTGCTTGCCGTTGTAATGGCACTTGCACGTAGCGCATCGTACGATGGAGCATTCAACCCTACAGGGGTTGTAATGGAACGCGGCCCGATATTGTTCGGGGGAACGATGCCGTTGTTCACAATCGTCTGGAACGTCTGTCCGCCATTGATGCTGCGCGTACATTTGTATGTCGTCTTCAGGTTCTGCTGACCGAGACGGATGTTGAAAAACGTTGTCGGGTCCTGGTTAGTTTGCTCGAACTCGAAACGGTAAATAATATTATCTCCCTGCGTGGCTGCGTTATTCTTGATATGAATTTCGTAACGCACTCCCTCACCGAAAGAATAATAATTCGGCCCGCCCTGCGGAAGTTCTCCGGGAACGTAATTCGCAATCAGCGTAACCGTGTTCGGGTCATCCGGACTGCGGAATGCATACAAGTCGGTGTTGTCAGCGAGCGGGTCGTTGGCAATCAATGGTGCCTCGCGGTGGCTGGACGCATCCAGGGAATAATATTGCACACCGGCAATCAGCGCGGTAAGTGCAACACCTGAAATGGCAAAGTACTTCAGGATTTTTTTTGTAGTTGTTTTCATAATTTTTGTTTTTTAACAGTTAGTGATTAAGGTTGAACAGACAGACATACGGAGCGCCATGCAGTTCGGATTTTTACATCAAAAAATATTTAAGAATTTTTTGAAGACAATTGCCGATAATTCTAACTATCTCCTTGTCCATAGGCTCGTGTCTTCACAACCTTTTCTTCCCAATTGTGCCCTGGCAATCTTAAACTGAAATAAGTCCGTATATTTTTTTTCCTTTGCACTATTCCTAATAATCCGTGTCCCGTAAAACAAATATCCCCGAAGACGAGCTGGTAACCTTGTTAATGAGTAGGGACAAGGATGCATTCCGGATTTTGTATGACAATTATTCATCAACGCTTTATGGCATTGTGCTGAAAATTGTCGGTTCAGCAGAAGTGGCGGAAGATGTTTTGCAGGAGAGCTTCGTTAAAATCTGGAAGAATATTTCTTCCTACGATAAAACCAAAGGCAGATTATTTACATGGCTTTTGAATATTACACGCAATACTGCTATTGATAAATTGCGCGCGAAGCATGAGAAATATCAAATCCAGAGTATTGACGACAGCGTATATCAGGTTGATAAGCAAAGCAGCGCAACAATGAAGGTAGACCATATAGGAGTGAAACAAAGTGTGCAGCAACTGAAACCGGAACATCGAATCATTATTGATATGGCATATTATGGCGGATACACGCAGGAAGAAATTTCGGAAGAGCTTAAAATCCCTCTGGGAACAGTGAAGACACGGATGCGAAATGCAATTATTGAATTGAGAAAAATATTTTAGGAACTAATTAAGTGGATACAAAAGAATATATATCGTCAGGAATTCTTGAGAGCTACATCCTCGGAACTGCTTCGGAACAGGAACGCAGAGAAGTGGAATGTATTTCTTCCATCTATCCTGAAATACGGAAAGAGCTGGATGCGCTGAGCGTATCGCTGGAGCAGTATGCACAGGCAAGTGCCGTTGAGCCGCCTGCCCGCGTGCGCGACAAAATTTTTGCTCAAATAGATTCGCTGGAGAAAAGTGAAACAAAGCGAGAGGCAAAAGTTTTCACGATGGAACGGACACAAGCGCCAAACCGTCAGTTCAATTACTGGCTTGCCGCAGCCAGTGTAACACTGTTGATTGTGTCTTCAGTTTTGTTCTATCAATTGTCCGATAAAAATTCACAGCTTATTTCTACAAACCAACAGGTTGAACAATTGCAGAAGGAAAAATCTCAATCGGAAGCCGCGCTCGAAGTAATGAACCGCCAAATGGCGATGCTCAACAATCCTGATAATAAGAAAGTGATGATGAAAGGAACGGAGGCACATCCCGGTATGCTGGCTTCCGTTTTATGGAACACTCAAAATCATGAGGTATATCTTTCTGTTTCAAATCTTCCGCAGCCGCCTGCCGACAAACAGTACCAGCTATGGGCTATAGTGGATGGAAAACCTGTCGACATGGGCGTGTTTGATATTTCTGCTGATTCATCACTCTACAAAAAGATGGGAGCAACCCAAACGGCACAGGCATTTGCAGTAACGCTTGAGAAAAAAGGCGGAAGCCCTGTACCAACGCTCACAGCCATGTATGTAATGGGTCAGATTTAATTTAGTTTCCCCTCTTGGCACTTATTCTGAATCTTGAAACAGCTACAGAAGTTTGTTCTGTGGCATTATCTCAAAACGGAGAACTGCTTTCCGTAAAAGAATCTGCAAGCGGTTACACTCATTCTGAAAACATCACAGTCTTTATTGATGAGGTTATCAAAGAAGCCGGAGTTTCGCTGAATGATTTGGATGCTGTTGCAGTAAGCAAAGGCCCCGGCTCATATACCGGTTTGCGCATTGGCGTTTCAACAGCAAAAGGATTGTGTTTTGCACTGGAGAAACCTTTGCTTGCTGTAAACACATTACTTTCTCTCGCAAATAATTTCTTAACCTTAAATGCTGACGCTTTCGGTCAGCATCGAGACATGCATCGTCTCGACCTCAAACCTCAAACCTCAAACCTGTTATGCCCTATGCTCGATGCAAGACGGATGGAAGTGTATTGTGCTGTTTATGATTCAGAACTAAACGAAGTTGAGTCAACCGCTGCCATCATCATTGAGGAAAATTCTTTTGAAAAAATTCTGAAGTCGAACCCGGTTTATTTTTTTGGCAATGGCGCCATGAAATGTAAGCCCGTTATCAAGCATTCCAACGCAATTTTTGTAGATGATGTTTATACTTCAGCAACATCTATGATTTCTCTTTCAGAAAAATTATTTGCTGAAAAGAAATTTGAAGATACGGCCTACTTTGAGCCGTTTTACCTGAAAGATTTTGTGGCGGGAAAAGCGAAAGAGAATTAAGATTTATTCCTTCTTCTCTTTAATTCCATCATTATAAGTGAAAGTTCCCTGCTGCTTTGCCCGGCAACGGACTTATTTTCCTGCGCCCTGCGGATAAGGTACGGGAGAACTGCCTCCACCTTCCCATACGGCACGTACTTGGCGACATTATATCCTGCTTTGGAAAGATTGTAGCTGATATGGTCGCTCATTCCATAAAGCTGTGCAAACCAGACGCGTTTATCATTCATGGGAATATTTTTTTTCTCCATTAATTCTACCAAAAGCTCGCAGCTTTTTTCATTATGTGTTCCCGAGCAAAGCGCAACAGCATCTATGTTATCCATACAAATCTCTAATGCTTTATTAAAGGCATTATCAGTTTCATATTTTTTTCCAAAGACCGGGATCTCATACCCATTTTGAATTGCGCGTTCTGCCTCTTGCTCATGATACGCTCCCCTTACAAGCTTAAAGGCGCTTACATATCCCTTCGCACGCGCATCTTCAATCATCGTGGTTAGATAACTTAACCGGTCAGTCCGATAGAGCTGTGCGGTATTGAAAACAATGGCTTTTTCCTTGTTGTAGCGCTGCATCATTTCATGTGCAAGCGCATCCGTCCCGTTCTGGATCCACGATTCTTCGGCATCAAAAAAAACACGAACATTTTTTTCATACGCCAGTGAACATATTTTTTCAACCCGTTCTTTTATTCTTATCCATTCATTCTCTTCCGCCTGCGATAATTTTTCTGATGCATTTATTTTTTCAAGTAATGCAATTCTTGCAATACCGGTCATTTTGAAAACAGAAAACGGAATGGCATCGTTGTTTGATGCCTTTTTAATAGTGGAAAGAATTTCATTGCATGTGGCGTCAAAATCGCTTTCCATTTGCTGAGCTTCAACCGAATAATCCAGAATGGTCCCTATGTGTGATTTCCAGAGTTTGGCTATGGCCGGTTCAGAATCCGAAATATTTTCTCCTCCGCAAAAATGACGAAAGACCGTGTTGCGAATAAGCCGCTTCACCGGCAGGCCGGTTTTGAAAGCAGTTGTAACAAATGGGGCGGAGAATTTGATGAGTGAAGTATTGCCAATAAAACGAAAGAGCCACAGCGCCCTGCGGAGCTCGGGCGTAGTTTTGTCTGCAAAAGCGACCTCTGTATTATCGAATGAAATCCTTGACACTCAACTTAAAAGTGCGCCAAAAATAGAAATAGTTATCTGTTATTGATTATCATATAATATGTTGAATTTGACAGTTATCTTTGTCAAATATGAATTCTAATTCTACTTTTTTGCCCCTTTCTGAATGGGGATTTAATTTTTCGCACCCGCTGATTATTGCCGGCCCTTGCAGTGTCGAAACACCCGAGCAGGTGAAACAAACTGCCATTCAACTGAAACAGCATGGTGCACAAATGCTTCGCGGTGGAATATGGAAACCACGCACCCGGCCGGATACGTTCCAGGGAATTGGGCGCGAAGGGCTACAGTGGCTGAAAGAGGCTGGAACTGCAGCAGAGCTTTATACTTGTGTTGAAGTAGCATCTCCTAAACATGTTGAAGATGCTCTTGCCTCAAAGATTGATGTGCTTTGGCTTGGGGCACGCACAACGGTGAACCCTTTTCTTGTCCAGGAAATTGCCGATGCGCTTACCGGAACAAATATTCCTGTGCTTATTAAAAATCCGATTAACCCTGAATTGGAATTATGGCTCGGAGCAATAGAAAGAATTGAAAGAGCTGGTATAAAACGCATCGCTGCCGTCCACCGTGGATTTTCAACATTCGAAAAAACTATATACCGTAATCCGCCCAACTGGGAAATACCTATTGAGCTTCGCAGAAGGGTTCGTGAGCTTCCGTTGCTCTGCGACCCGAGCCATATCTGCGGCAGGCGCGAAATGATTTCTTCCGTTTGTCAAACTGCTCTTGATTTGAGTTATGACGGACTGATGATTGAATCGCATGTGAATCCATCGCAGGCCTGGAGCGACAAAGAGCAGCAACTTACTCCCGAGGAAGTAGGAAAGTTATTAGCGGGACTTGTATTGAGAAATATAACCGTGGATGATGTTGTATTTAATTCGTTGCTCGAAAAACTTCGTCACCAGATTGACCGGATAGACGCAGAAATCCTGAGCATGATGGCACAACGCATGAATGTAGCGCGTGAAATAGGTCAGTATAAAAAGGAACACAACATGACCATCCTGCAAGTGAAACGCTGGGAAGAAATTCTCCGCACACGGACAAAGCTTGGTGTAGAGCAGGAACTTACTTCTGAATTTGTGGCTAAGATGTATGAATTAATTCACAGCGAATCTATTTACCACCAGACACAGGTGATGAATAAAAGCGATGTCGGCAACGAGGTATAGGTTTATTTCTGATTTTTTTCCATGCCTGTTTTTCCCGATAAACTTCACCGCCAGATTTTTTTTGGCGATGATGCGCTAAGCCATCTTGAAAAATTTCTTTCAGAAAAGTATCGCGGCGTTCAGAAATTTATTCTGACCGATGAAAATACTTCTGTTCACTGCCTTCCGGTTTTATTGAAAAATATTCCTGAGCTGAAAAGCGCAATAGTATTGTCAATGAAATCCGGAGAGAAGAATAAAAATCTTGTTTCATGTATTGACATCTGGAAACAGCTGAACACAAACGGTGCCATGCGGAATTCTTTATTGTTAAATCTTGGCGGTGGCGTCTTGTGTGACACGGGTGGATTTTCAGCTTCTGTTTACCTGAGGGGAGTTGATTTCATACATATTCCTACCACACTTCTCTCTATGGCTGATGCATCTATCGGAGGAAAAACAGGGATTGATCTGGATGGAATGAAGAATCGCGTAGGAGCATTCTCCTTTCCGCAAGCAGTAGTTTCATACCCAAAATTTCTTGATCCTCTTCCGCAACGGGAAATCAATGCCGGATTTGCAGAGATTATTAAACAAGCGCTTTTGTGTGGTGATAGATTATGGAACATGGTAAAACAAGTTGAACCGGGTACAAAAAAAATAAAGGAAGAGATTATCAGCGAGACTCTTCTGTTCAAGGCAGGAATTGTTGCCGATGACCCGTATGAAAAAGGCAGGCGGGCGATTTTTAATTTCGGACATACGATTGGCCATGCCATTGAAACCTGTTCGCTTATTCACCATGAAGACTCGTTGCGTCATGGCGAGGCGGTGGCTGCAGGAATGATTTGCGCATTATATCTCTGCACAGAGCTTGAGAATTTTCCGAAAGAATTGTCTGAAGAAATTTCTTTGTTTATCAAAGCGTGGTTTCCATGGTTGAGGATAGATTTTGCGGATGATGAAATTATCTCACACATCCGGTTCGACAAGAAAAAATCGGGAAAACCCATACGCTTCATCTTACTTAAAAAAATCGGTGAGCCTGTAATTACTGAAAAGGTAACGGAAGAAAATATCCGCTCGGCTATCGGGGTTGCACGCAGCTATCTTTTAAAATAAATAGAACAAGGATAACGCGGAAAGAACAGATGGAGACGGATAAAAAAAATATTTGCTCTATTGCGTGGAACAGGAAACCGCTGAAGGCAACTGTTCATCTTCCTGCCTCAAAAAGTATCAGCAACCGCTTACTGATAATGGAAGCTTTAAGCAGAAAGAAATTCCCTTTAAAGAATATTTCAGATGCGGACGACACAAAGCTGTTGCAGCAACTTCTTTCTTCAAATGAAAAAATTCTTGATGCGGAAAATGCGGGAACCTGCTTTCGTTTTCTCACCGCATACCTTGTACAAAAAGAGGGGGACTGGATTCTCACGGGCTCGGAAAGGATGAAGCAGCGTCCTATAGGAGAATTGGTTGATGCGCTCCGGAAACTTGGAGCAGAAATAAAATACCTGGGAAGGGAAAATTTTCCTCCTCTTGCAATTGTCGGAAAGAAGTTGACCGGCAGAGCGCTGGAAGTTGATTCATCGCAAAGCAGCCAGTTTGTTTCTGCATTACTGCTGATTGCTCCTTATGTTGAAGGCGGACTAAAAATGAAATTAACCGGAGATGTAACTTCAAAATCTTACATTGAAATGACATTGAAGCTGATGAAACATTTCGGGATAAAAATTTTGGAAAAAGATAATACGCTTGAAATTCCGCAGCAGGAATATATTCCGAAAAAATATTTTGTGGAGCCCGATTGGTCTGCAGCTGCATTCTGGTATGCTATGGCTACGCTGAGCAATGATGCAGAAATTTTTCTGCCTGATTTGTCAGCCGAAAGCATCCAGGGCGATTCAATAATTGCTGATTGGATGAAACACTTTAACGTTGAAACTCATTTTACAAATAACGGTGCAATAATTAATCATCATAAAAAATCAACAGAAAAAAAATACTCATTCAATTTTAGCCAACATCCCGATTTAGCACCTGCATTTTTTGTACTATGCTCTGCACTGGGCACTGAAGCAAACATTTCGGGAGTAAAAAATCTATCCATAAAAGAAAGCAGCCGTGCTGAATCGCTGAAAACGGAGTTGGAAAAATGCGGAGCTAAAATTATTAAGGTGAGTGATGATGAATATCGAGCAACGCCTCACCCCCTCACCCCTTCTCCAAGTGGAGAGGGGGAAATGCTGTGGTTGTTCGAGACATACAATGACCACCGATTGGCTATGGCATTTGCCATGCTGGCAATTCCGTTTGGAAGAGTGGAAATAAAAAATCCTGCCGTGGTGAGCAAATCATATCCCGGATTCTGGAATGACTTGCGCTCGGCAGGATTTGAAATAAATTTTACCTGATTATTTACCCCGTAACAGTGTTACAAATCCATGGAGTGCACGTGTGTCTTGAGGGTGCACAATGTTTCCCACATAATAATAAACACCGGCTGTACATTCTTTTCCGTCCAGGTTGGTTCCATCCCATTGGAAATACTGGTCTGATGACTCAAATACCAGTTCGCCCCAGCGGTTGAATATTTTTATATTGAACTGATGATAATTTCCATAGGTAAGCGCGTGGAAGGTGTTATTATAATTATCTCCATTACCCGGCGTGAATACGTTGGGCAATTTAAAATCGCGAGGGCATAATTCAGGGTCATCGGTGACAACATACGTTTTGGTAATTGAACACCTGCGTGCAGACGAAGTAATAATAACGGAATATGTTCCTATGCTGTTGATGGTGATCTGCGCTGATGTTTCGCCTGTACTCCATTGATAAGTAGCTCCCGGTTCTGTTGCATCCAATACGAATGGGTTGCCTGCACAGATAACAGAATTCAGGTCTGATGAATCGGGGTATGCATATCCCACCGCATATGAATACATGCGATAACAGACTTCCCCTAGCACCTGTATGTTTACAGCGTATGTTCCGGTATCCGTAACCGTGTGTTGCTGGGTGGTGGAATTGTCGTACCAATCATAAGTGGCCGGATTTATTCCTGGGTCAAGCACTAGCGAGGTGCCGTCAACACAAATGGAATCTGTGAAGCTGGTCTGGGGCGGCTGGTCAACAGTTACGGTAATTGTATCTTTTAGCGAACACGTGGAATTAGTGACCTGTACTACATATTGTGTTGTACTAAGAGGGCTTACCGTTAAGCTGTCATTGGTTCCAAGCACGGTATTGTTCAGCAGCGTCCATCGGTATGTCCAGGCAGTGTCTATTGGGGAAGTAACAAGAATAATCTGGCTGCCCGTGCATATAGAAGTATCAATACCTGCATTGGCAACAGGGTATGGCCTTACCGTGATGGTTTTATAACCGGTGTCTATAAAACATGCGTTGCGAACAATCACGGATATGGTATATGTGCCCGGCGTACTAAACACAATATCCGAAGTGTTATTTGAAGTATCAACAAAAGCCCCCCCTGTATTAAGCACCCACCGGTAATAATTATTTGCATTAAATGGACATATATAATGCTCTACTTTTCCAACACAAGTATTAATACTACCGCCAATGTTAACATTAGGCGGGCCCAATACATTTATTACAAGTGGCGGGCAAAAATCGCCCAGGCAGCCAAAACTGTTTTCGCGAACTCTTACCGTGACCGTACCTGGAGCATTTAAATTGAGATACAACACATTCTGATTCCAGGGCGGATCAGCAAGCGGAGTGTTGCTGCTAAGATACCATTTAACCGTTGAGGGGTATGGCATGGGAGGAAACACAGTAATGGTAACCTGGTCTCCCAAACATGCAGGAGGTATCGGCTGATTGGTTAAGCTATTAACCGCAACCAGAACGTGCGGGTTATTATACGGGGCACCAATAGTAAAACGGACAATGCTGCCGGAAGAATTTCCGGGGACAGAAGAATTGGTAGCAACAATTCTCATATAGTATGACCCGGGGTAGATACCGTGCGCAAGCATAGAATCAAGAGGGCCCAGGCATATTTTTAAAATGGTATCTCCCACTGCGGTTATACTTCCTAAATACCAGGTAGGCGTACCTACCAGGGTAAAGGGCGGTGGAAAAGGCCCACGGCTTATAAGCTGTACCTGGAACTGATTGCCCGGCTGATAAACAGCCGTGCTGTCATAGAAATTAACATTTATAGGTACGTTAATGCAGATAACCGTATCCGAAGGAAACAAACATGGAAAGGTAATATCCTGCTCATTGTTTGTTATAATGTCGCAGTGCTTAATGCAAAAGGGCCCCCAAACAGAACCGAGGGTAGGGCTCGGCCCCGGAACAGGCCCCGTTCCAATCACCCTGATATAATAGCTGCACCCTGCTAACGTGGTATCCGGAATACGTCCTCCAACCGAACCCGGAGGAGGCGAGCAAAATGGATTAAGATTCAGAGGGTCATAGGTACAATCATCGCTGCTTGAACCTAGCGTAATCGGGTTGGCAAAGCTTCCGCTGCTATCAGACAATTGAAGCTGGTAACTGTTTGCCTGGAAGATGCCTGTAGAATAAAAAGGAACGTCAATTACGCTACCGGCGCAAACCACATTGGAGTCATTAGGGTCTATAGTTACAACAGGAGGGCCATTGGGGCAGGTAGTGATTGTATTGGGGCAAAACCGGAGAACAATACAGGGACTTTCGTTGCTGTAAAATGTAGGAAGTGGTACTATCCTGTATAACCTGAACTTATAACAACTCCCGGGAAACATTCCGGCGGAAACGCTTGCCGGAATATAAAAAAAACCCATGGACTGATTAGGTGGTATAAAATAATTATACGGTAATGCTGTAGGAGTCGAAAAATCGCCCGTGTCATTTGAGCGTTCAATTATAATCCTGCTGTAGCAAATAGGAGCAGAAAGCTGCCATCCAATAAAAAAAGCTTCTCCAAGACAAACGGTATCGGGAACAGATGTTATGGTAAGAGTGAGAGTTGTATCCTTCATTCCCACTATTTCAATATCATCAATGCCAAACGCAGTTGTTGACGGCGGAGAGCCACTATTGTTCACCCAGCGAAATCCAAACACTAATGCAGCATGATTATCGAAACCGGCATCATGAAAATCCTCATACTTCCACTTTGTTTTATTGTCGTATTTCGGAAGGCCGGTTTGCGTCCAGGGGCCTGCGTCGGCTTTGTAATAGAGTTCCCCATAAGCCCCCGGGGAGCCCATGCAGGTATAGAAAAAGGCAAAGTGTACATCGGTAATACCCAATGTACAAATGGTATCGAACGTTGCAAAATTGTTTGAAGCTACCGTTGCATCATAGCTGCAATTTGTAACTCCCTGCGATGCACCATAAGCCGAATCATATATGTGCAAATACTTGCTATAAGGAGCGCCATAAATAGTACCGCCGTAGGTGCTGTCTTCCCGGGGCGTGTTAGGATAAACTCCTAAACCATCATAACTGTTATTGATTATCCACCTGTTTGGACCATAGGCTCCTCCGGGACCGCCGCTAACGTTTAAGCCGCTGTCAACATGAGTGGTTGCCCCGTTAAAATCTTCAAAAAATAACTGTATAAGCTGTCCGCTTGCCGGCAAACGCAAAAATATGATTGCCAAAAGCAGAACGATTTTCAAAATGGCGGAGTAATTTTTTTCTCTCATCGAAATAATTTAATATAAAAAGAATTATTCATCGCCTGATAATGGTTTATCTAGTGTAGTTTTTAGGAAGAGATTCTGCAGGAAACATATACTTCATTTGCATTTGCTGCGCTGGAATATTGCGATGTACGGGACAGGTAAATTTTTTCTCTGCAGAATTTCTGCCGCACTCCGGGCAATAATAGTTTCCCACTTTTACTGTCGGTACATCATGTATAGAACATTTTTCCGATTCCATAGAGGCAAATGTACAGCCGGAGAAAGGGCAACAAAAAAATTTAGATTCCATCTCAATCATCTTTTGCGATTTGGGAAACTCGCCTCGCGAAGAAATTACAGTGGGCTCTTGTGCATATGAATAAACAAATGCAAAAAACAGAAATCCGGTCAATACGATTTTACACATGGTTATACTCGCTGATTTTAATCAATCAAAAATAGAAAATAATTTAAGACCAGCATCCATACAAAAATAAAGATTTTCTTAATGCCGTAAATACCAGCTATTTCAGCGGGGTTTTTCAGAAACTAAAACGCAACTGCGCTTTAATTTCCGATTTTGTATTTCCTTCAATTTCGTCCAGCCCGCTTCCTATTACCGAACGGTTACTATACCGGGTCTGACTGTATCTAAGCCAGAAATCGATGCCGTGGGTTAGCCTGTACATCAGGTTAAGAATATACCTGCTGCCGCGGTAATAGTAAAACGGAACGGAGTAGGAATAAAGCACATCGCTTTCATAAGCATAAATCCGTGCATTGTATGAATCGGTGTCGAATAAAATATATGCTGCTGCCACAGAAAGTTTCCTGCTTATTTTCACCTCCGCTTCCTGTGAAATCATAAAACCATATTCAGTATTATTATCTTCCTTAAAATAATTCACCCATTCCAACCGTGATGAAAAATTCACCTCGTCCGAATTTTTATATCGCAGATTCACGCGGTAATTTTTCTGGGTCGCATCTTTAAGTTCATCAACCGGATTCGCATTGCCTGATTCATTTTCAGGTTTATTTCTTTCGCGGTAGCGGAAATATGCTTCAAAGCTTTTAGAAGGTGTAAATGTGATTTGCGAAAGTATTTCATATCCGTTGCTCGGAGCATTGACCAGGTACCGCAGCCATGGAAAATTAAACTGATCGAAATACGTGTTGATGGTAATCTTGCGGACAGGTTTCAGGGAAAGAGCGATATATGTTCCGTTCTCATTTGCATTTAAAGTGTTTTCTCCAAATGCACGACTCTGCAAAGCGGTATAGTCTTTTTTATAATGCCGGTTAACTACGGCCAAAGAAACATTTTTGTCAAGGGCAAGCAGCGCTCCGTTTATGGTTGCCATTCCCCCATTATCGCTTCCACCCGTTTCCCCAAAGAAGCTTATGTTCTTCCACAGGTATGAATAATCGATTCCGTAATTTGATAGAGCAACGCCCGTAAAAGTAAACTGATTGTAGGGCTTTAAATCCTTTTGCAACGTATCACCGAATTCCGTTCGGGTTGCGGTAATGCCTATGTTTAGTTTACGGTCTGAATACCGGGCATGGCCTCCAAAAATTTTCTGCCCTATAATTTTACTGCGTAATATTTCTGTGTAGGTGCGATGTTTTCCCGTTTCGATAAGAGAAACGAAATTCTGTTCTGTGGTGATGGCGCCGTCAATTTTTTTATCCGAATAAAAAACATCGGCATAAAGATTTCTCCAACCCAATGAAACAGCGCTTCCCCGCATAAAAACGTTTTCATCCACTGAAGTATAGGGTATAATTCCGCGCGCGTTTTTCTTAACATTCAGCACATCAGCCGATTTTCCGAACGCAAGACCTGACCACATAACCAATCCCTGCCCATATTGAACCTGGTAATCGCCAAGAGCAACAGTCCTCACAAGATTTTTACCGTAATAAAAAAGATGGGCCGAATAAAAATCGAAACCCTGTTGCAACGTGTCGCTGTCAATGAACGGTTCACCTGCATCCTTTTCAGCAGTAAACCCCATGCGCAACCGCCCGGGCAGTGTGTACCTGTAACGCAAATAATATTTTGCCGCATTGCCCGGATACCATTTATTATTTGCATAGGGTATTGTGTCGTTGCGTTGGTATCCTCTCTGATTTTCCAACACCTGCTGGTAACGTAAAATCAACCGGCTGTTTCCTTCAGTCAGAATTTTTTTCGGAGTAATGGTTTGTTCCTCTGCAGATTTATCAAGAGTAACGTAGGGAAGAATTCTATTGATTGTTTCCCTGTCAAAGCCATCAATAGTTTGCAGTTCTTCTAAGGCAATCAGCTTTCCGTTCCGGCTTATATGATTAAGCAATGCACTTATCTGGAGGTCGTTTAATAACGAAAGTTCCTCAAGTTCTGCATGGGTTGCATCGTTCAGGTTCAAAGGATGTTCTTTATAATAATTCAATTGGTCAAACAGCACGGTGAAATCGGCATTCTCTTCAGAATTCTCGGCAACATTTTCGACTTTTTCTTTAAGCAAATCATCAATGCAGGTAAAGGAAGAACCTTCTTGTTGCGGCTCCTGTGCTAAAGATTGAAATGAAATAAACAGAATGCTCATGGCACATAAAACAATAGCTTGTGAAAACTTTCCAGGAGTGAATACGTGCCCTTTCAGCATTAGAAGCGTGTTGCAATTTCAAAAAACTATTTCGCTTCAAACCGAAGCGAAATATGCGGAGTAAATCCCAGTACACGGTGATATGAAGCAGCGGCATCTAAGACAAACTGCCCGAACTTTAGCCCGAAGCCGAATGAAATGTGAGACGGATTAGTAGAAAATCCTGTGCGGAGGTAAAGTGGTTCTGCAATCCTGTAATCAACTCCCGTTTTAATCACATTTCCCGAATCAGTTTCCTTTTCATCCTCAACACTAACCATAACCTGCTCCGAGAATTTGTACAGCATTCCAAGCCGCATTGTGGAAGGAATTCTTTCATCTGCATAGTCGGCAATTTTAGCTCGCATAGGGTTATAGATATGAAAGCCAAGCAGCAGGTTCTCTATGGGCTCTGCAATAATTCCTGCTTCACCTGTCAATGAGGCGCGGGTGCCATAATTTTCAGCGATTACTGTTGAAAGGTAATCAAGCTGAACGCCTGCCTTTAATTTTTTTCCGAACGACTTTCCAAACCCCAGACCGATTTTTTTCTCATTGTAAAGTGAGTAGCCGAAATACGTTCCACTTAATGCGAGTGCACCTGATTCACCCAAGGGAAATGCAGCAGCAAATGATTTTACTCCGAGCTCTGACATACCAAACCGGTTTTCAAAATAAACTCCTCCTGTAAATTTTTTTATGCCTGCCAGCCCTGCCTGGTTGTTGAATGCGCTCCATAAATCACTGTAACATACGGAGGCATTTGCAACTGCCGCAGAGAGCGCCCCTGCAGAAATATTTTCACCTGTTGCAAATAAACTGTTGAATGAAAAAAGAAAGAAAAATGTGAAATAATATTTATTCATTTTTCCCTCCTAACAGAATTCAGTTCGTCCTGTTTTTGAATTTGTGCTGCTTCAGTTCTTCGTTCGCGTTCAGCACTTTTTGTTTCATGTCTTCTTTGAATTGTTTCAAATCGGCTGCAATTTTTTCATCTGCCTGCGCCAGGATTTGAACGGCAAGGATTCCGGCATTTTGTCCGGCATCCACACCCACTGTTGCGACAGGAATTCCCGGGGGCATCTGAACAATGGAAAGCAACGAATCCCATCCGTCCAACGATATGCTTGATTTGCATGGAACCCCAATTACTGGCAGTGTTGTATGTGCAGCAACCACTCCCGGCAGATGCGCTGCTCCGCCCGCTCCTGCAATAATGACTTTTATTCCCGATGTACTTGCCTTTTTAGCAAAAGCCGAAACCTCTTCGGGAACCCGGTGCGCCGAGAGTGCATGGACTTCAAAGGGAATATTGAACTTGTCAAGAATTTTTGCCGCTTCCTGCATCACGGTCCAATCTGTGGTGCTTCCCATTATGATGGATACTTTCGCATTCATTTTCTGAGTGTTTTTGTTGAGATGCGGTAAAAATAAATTTTTAATTCATTCCTGACTTTGTCCTGTCTTAATAATTTTAGTTTTGCCTCTTGAATGAGAAAATCTGTTACTATTCATAACTTGAAATTTATGTTGCTGGTTTCGTCACGCAGGATCCAGGGCGCAGTTACCAATATTGCAAAAAAAATAGACAGGGATTTCAAAAATCAGAACCCGTTATTTCTTGCTGTGCTTAATGGCTCGTTTCTTTTTGCCGCTGATTTATTAAGAAAAATAAAAATTGAATGCGAAATCTCTTTCATAAAAGTGTCTTCGTATTCCGGCACCGGTTCAACAGGAAAAGTCAATACATTGATTGGAGTAAATGAAAATCTAAAAAAGCGGCCTGTAATTATTCTTGAAGATATAGTGGATACAGGAAATACCCTGGAAGCGGTGATGAGTGAAATAAAAAAACATAATCCCGATGGAGTTAGCATTGCCACGCTTTTTTTTAAGCCCGAAGCATACCGGAAAAAAATCGCTTTGGATTATGTCGGGTTAGAAGTTCCCGATAAGTTTCTCGTTGGTTACGGGTTAGATTATAACGGACTGGGAAGAACTCTTGAAGATATTTACGCCCTTGAATCTTAAATTTTTTCTGGTAACGAATAACACATAACTGCTGTCTTTCTATGCTCAATATTGTTCTCTTTGGTCCTCCCGGTGCCGGCAAAGGCACGCAATCTGAGAAGCTGATTGAAAAATATAAACTCGTTCATCTTTCCACCGGTGATATTTTGCGAAGTGAAATTGCAGCCGGAACCGAATTGGGAATGAAAGCAAAAAAACTTATGGACGCAGGCATGCTTGTTCCCGATGAAGTGGTCATAGGAATGATTGACTCCAAGCTGGATACAAATAAAAATGCCATCGGGTTTATTTTTGATGGCTTTCCACGCACCATAAAACAGGCAGAGGCGCTGGATAAATTGCTGGGGGAAAAGGGGACTTCCATTACGATGATGCTTGCGCTTGAAGCGGAAAAAGAAGAACTCATCAAAAGGCTGCTGAACAGGGGGAAAGATTCCGGCAGAGCAGATGACCAGGATACTCACATCATTGAAAAGCGGATTGAAGAGTACAACAACAAAACTACCCCGCTGAAAGATTATTATGCAAAGCAGAATAAATTGAAGGTGATAAAAGGCGTAGGCGGTATTGAAAATATTTTTCAGAAACTTTGTGAGGCAATAGATAACAACTGATTACGTTTTACCATTTTCTAAATCGTAATTCTTATATCATAAATCGTAAAAACCCTAATGGCTTCAGCCAATTTTGTTGACTATGTAAAAATCATGTGCCGCTCAGGAAAGGGCGGAGCGGGTTCGGTTCATTTTCTTCGTGATAAGCTTACCGCGATGGGAGGCCCCGATGGAGGCGATGGCGGAGATGGTGGCAGCATTGTACTGCGAGGCAACAAACAACTTTGGACATTGCTCCACCTCAAATATCGAAAGCATGTAATTGCCAAGCCCGGCAATAAGGGCGAAGGCGGAAACCGCTCGGGAGCGGATGGCAAAGACGAAATTCTGGAAGTGCCACTCGGAACGATTGCCCGCGGTTTTCCATCCAATGAACTTCTGTTCGAAATCACCGGGCATGGGGAAGAAAAGGTGCTGCTTGCCGGAGGACGGGGCGGTAAGGGAAATAATTTTTTCAAAACGTCTACGCTGCAGACGCCGCGTTTTGCCCAGCCGGGTGAACCGGGATTGGAAGAATGGAAAGTGCTGGAGTTAAAACTTCTTGCCGATGTGGGATTGGTTGGATTTCCGAATGCAGGAAAGTCAACACTGCTTTCTGTGGTGAGCGCTGCCAAACCGGAAATTGCGGATTATCCCTTTACAACCTTGGTTCCCAATCTAGGTATTGTTGCTTACCGTGACAAGCGTTCTTTTGTGATGGCAGACATTCCGGGAATCATTGAAGGTGCACACAAAGGAAAAGGACTCGGGCTGCGTTTTCTCCGTCACATCGAGCGCAATTCCGTTCTGCTGTTTATGATTTCGTGTGACAGTGCAGACGTGAACAAAGAATATAAAATCCTTCTGAATGAACTGAAGCTGTACAATCCCGAACTGCTCGACAAAAGGAGAGTGCTTGCTGTTACCAAATCAGACTTGCTTGATAAGGAGCTGATGAAAGAAATGAAAAAAGAGCTGCCTAAGAAAATCAAAACCGTTTTTATTTCTTCCGTTACCGCAAAAGGAATTGATGAACTTAAAGATTTATTGTGGAGTGAATTAAATAAGGATTGAAAGAATGAGAAATGCTTTTTGCCGAATGTGGTTTGTATGTGGCAGTTTGTCACTGTTTGCTATTTTGAATTCCTGCTCTTCAGACCATCCCCGTTATAAAAAAATACAGGAAAATATTTCGCCTGCCGAACAAGTGCAATCGCACGATGACTTTTCCAAATTAAGAGGTAAAGTCACTGACAATATTCAATGTGCTGCCCAGCCGCAACTAAATTATTGCCTTTATCTGCCGTCTTATTATTCATCACAAAAAGCTTCTCCGGTCATTTTTATTTTCGATGCGCACGCAGATGGAAAATTACCGGTAACAAAATATCAAACACTTGCCGAAGAATTCGGATTTGCATTAATCGGTTCCAATAATTCGCGTAACGGGATACCGTATGATACGTTGCTCATTATGGCAAACACGATGATTCTGGATGCATCCAATAAAATTTCGATTGATGCAACCCGGAGATATACAATGGGCTTTTCGGGCGGAGCAAGAGTTGCCGGAGCAGTGGCAGCGTACGAAAAAAATATTGACGGAGTTATTGGCTGTGGTGCAGCATATATGGATGAGATACTGAAATCCCACCCCGGATTATTTTATTTCGGCTTTGCCGGGAATGATGATTTCAATCTTCTTGAAATGTTCCTTATGCACGAACATTTTGAAGAGGCAGGACTAAAAAATTATTTCCAGGTATTTGAAGGCAAGCACGAATGGCCTGATACAGCAGCGATGCGAAACGCCTTTAAAATGCTGACCGTCTCTGATGCTCAAGAGAAAAAAATGTTGGAGAAAAAGATTTCAGCCGCAGCGGTTACTCCCCGAATGGCCAAAGCATTTGAAGCAGAAGCCGGATTGCAGAAAAAATATCTTGACGCATTTACGACTCAAAATATTTTCTGGTGGAAAACTGAGATATCAAATCTTCAGCAATATGGGCGCATCAACACTGATGTAGAAAAGCTTCACCGTAGCAGGCGGCTGCTTGCATATATAGGTGTTGCGGTTTATTCCTTTTCCACCAATGCAATAAAAAATCATAATGATGCCGATGCAGAAAAATTTTTGCAGGTTTACCGCATGGCAGACTCGCAGAACAGCGAGCAGCGGTTTCTTGAAGCAATTCTCCGGGCTCGCCAGGGAGATAATTATCGCGCTCTCGGACTTCTTAATGAAGCGGTAAGTCTTGGCTTCAGTGACCTTTCGAGGATTGAGAGCGAACCCGACTTTCAGAAACTGAAAAGCATGGATGAATATTCGCGCTTAATTGCTCAGCTTAAAACACAGAAGCCATGAACGGTATTATGGGCTGGTTGCTTGAAGTTGATTCAAAATTATTTTTGCTGCTCAATGCTATGCACAATAGTTTTTTTGACCCCGTGATGTACTGGGCAAGCAACCGCTGGATATGGATTCCTTTTTATGCCTGGCTGCTTTACCGTATCTATAAACTGTTCGGGAAAAAAGTTTTTACGGTAATGGTGCTTTTTACCCTGTTAGTTGTTTCAAGCGACCAACTTTCTTCACATATAATTAAAGATATAGTAAAAAGACCACGCCCGTGCCATGAAGCAGCACTTGTAGGAAAAGTCCACCTGGTGGGTGAGTATTGCGGTGGTCAGTATGGTTTTGTGTCGTCACATGCAACAAATTGTTTTGCCTTGCTTTCATTTTTATTTTTGCTTGTCCGCTCGAGAGACAAACTATTGATACGACTTTTAATTACATGGGCAATCCTGGTTTCATATAGCCGGATTTATCTGGGTGTGCATTATCCCGGAGATGTAATTTGCGGAGCGATTCTCGGAATGATACTCGGAAAAATTTTCAGCATAATCTATTTTAGGTTCGAAAAAAGAGCTGCATGATTCGATTCACACTCATTCTTGTTTTGTCTTTTGCATGTGTCTGCCGCGCACAGAATAAAGCAGAGTCAAAACAAAACCCCTCCGGCAATCCAAAGCTGGTCGTGGGGATTGTTGTTGACCAAATGCGTTACGATTTTCTTTTCCGCTATTGGGCGAGATATTCTGATTCGGGTTTCAAAAAATTAGTCAACGAAGGATTTCTGTGTAAGAATGTTCATTACAATTACATTCCTACCTATACAGGGCCGGGGCACGCTTCGGTTTACACAGGTTGCACCCCCTCGGTAAATGGTATTGTGAGTAATGACTGGCGTGACCGCATTTCAGGAAAAAATATTTATTGCGTTGACGACTCCACCGTAAAAGGAGTTGGCGCATCGGGCAGAATGTCTCCACGAAATCTTTTTGTAACAACGATGACCGATGAACTTCGTCTCTCTAGCAGAGAAACCAGCAAGGTCATCGGCATTGCCTTGAAAGACAGGGGCGCCATTCTTCCTGCAGGGCACATGGCAAATGCAGCGTACTGGTATGATTACACTTCTGGCAATTGGGTTTCGTCTACGTATTACATGCTTAATCTTCCCACATGGGTAAATGATTTTAATAAGAGACAACTCCAGGCACAATACCTTTCAAAGCCATGGGAGACGCTGCAACCTATAAATGAATATACCGAAAGCATTACGGACGACAACGCATACGAAGAACCTTTTCGTAAAGAACTCAAGCCCGTTTTTCCACATAACCTTCCTGTTATTCTTAAAGCGGATTCTGAACTGCTGAAAAAAACTCCTTTTGGAAATACCATGACTAAGGAATTTGCAATTGCAGTAATGAAGGGAGAAGATATGGGAAGCGGGCACACAACAGATTTTCTGTCCATCAGTTTTTCTTCTACAGATTATGTGGGACATCAATTCGGTGTTGACGCCATAGAAACTGAAGACACGTACTTACGGCTTGACCGTGATTTAGCCGAACTCTTAACATTTCTCGAAAGCAAAGTAGGCAAAAAAGACCTTCTTGTTTTTCTGACCGCGGACCATGGCGCTGCGCATAATGCCGCCTTCATGAGAGCGCAAAAGATACCTGCAGGAGTTATTGACGGCAATAAACTTGGCAAGCGGCTTGAAGCGTACCTTGATTCGCTTTTCGGAGCAGGGAAATATATTTCTGCACTCAGTAGCCATGATGTTTACCTGAATGACTCCGTATTTAAAACAGGAAAAATTAGCAGGAAAGAAATTGAAAATGCCGCGAAAATATTTCTGAAAAACACCGAAGGCATTGCAGAAGTATTTTCTGCAGATGAATTGTATGACAGCAGTGATAACTCTCCGCGCTCTATGCTAAGCCGCGGCGCTCATCCCTTGCGAAAGGCAGATATTTATTTTGTTATGAAACCCGGCTGGATGGATTACGATGAAAGAGGAACAACACATGGCAGCGGGTATGATTATGATACACATGTGCCCCTGCTTTTCTGGGGAGGGAAAATTCCGCACGGTTCTTCCGTTCAATACCATAACATAACTGACGTTGCACCTACCATCTGCACGTATCTTAATATTGCTTTCCCTAACGGATGTACGGGTAAAGTGATTACGGAAATATTCGGGAATTAAAATTCTGCCGGGTTATTTCGTATTCTGAAATACCTGCTGTACGTCATCGTCTTCCTGCAAGGCTTCCACAAGATTGTTCACCAGCTTTTCAGTCTCCAGACTTATCTCAACAGGGTTGAGAGGTATGCGCTGTAACTCTGAGCTGATGATGGGAATGCCGCGGTCTTCAAGCGTTTTCTGCACCTTGCCGAAGTCCGCAAAAGAAGAATAAATAAAAATGTTTCCATCTTCTTCATATACTTCATCCGCGCCAAAGTCAATCAAATCCAGCTCCAATTCCTCAACATTGCGGCCCTCAGCAGCTATTTTAAAAATGGCTTTTCGCTCAAAGAGATAATCCACCGAGCCCGATTTGCCAAAAGTTCCTTCATGCCTGGAAAAATACATGCGGATATTGGCAACGGTACGCGTAGGATTATTGCTGGCACACTCAATGAGGAGCGCTACTCCGCCGGGGGCATAACCTTCATACGTAATTTCTTCGTAGTCCTTTTCATCGAGCGATGATGCCTTTTTTATTGCATTCTCCACCCTGTCTTTCGGCATGTTTGCCGCTTTGGCGTTTTGTATTACCATACGAAGCCGCGGGTTACCGTCAGGATTCGGCCCGCCTTGTTTTACTGCCATAGAAATTTCCCGCCCGATACGCGTGAAGGTCTTAGCCATCTTCTCGTAACGTGCAAACATTTTGTGCTTGCGTTTTTCAAAAGCTCGTCCCATGATATTATTTAATGTTAACTGAAAAGGGACGCAAAAATAATCAACAGCGGCAAACTGATGATTTCGCTCATCGCATTACATTTGAAAAATCAAAGACCCAGGAATATTCTGAAAATGAATCACCTTCTTGAAATTGCCTGTTTTAACATGCAGTCGGCAATAATGGCGCAGCGTGCCGGAGCCGATAGGATTGAATTATGCGATGATTCTGCTTCAGGAGGGACTACCCCTTCGTTTGAAACTATTAAGGAAGCAAGAGAATTAATTTCCATTCCTTTGTTTGTAATGATTCGTCCGCGCAGAGGTAATTTTATGTATTCGGACTCTGAATTTGAAGAAATGAAAAATGCAGTGATTTTTTGCAGGAAGAATAAAGTTGACGGAATTGTATCCGGAATTTTAACTGAAGAGAATCTTGTTGACAAACAACGATGCACAACACTGGTTGAACTTGCAAAACCAATGCCGGCAACATTCCATCGTGCATTTGATGAAACAGATAGTTCGTTTGCCGAGTTGGAAGAAGTTATTGATTGCGGATTTGATAGGATTCTGACTTCAGGACAAAAATCATCTGCGCTTGAAGGCGCCTCATTCATCTCGCTGCTGATAGAAAAAGCAAATGAGAGGATTGTCATTATGCCGGGAGGAGGCGTGAGGGCAGAAAACATTTCGGAACTAAAGAAAAAGACCAGAGCAAAAGAGTTTCATTCTTCAGCAATAAATATCCAGACAAGGCTGCCCGATGAAAGTGAAATCCGTGAAATGAAAAAACTAATTTTCCTGTGACTTTTCCTGTAAAATATTTTTTAATTCTCTTGCTGACGCTTCAGGCAGTCAGCACGTATTGCCAAACTGTTTCAGAAACTATCCTGAATACCGGCTGGCAATTCAGAAAAGCGGGAGACAGTGAATGGTTAGCCGCAACTGTTCCCGGAACTGTTCACACAGACTTACTTGCAAATCAAAAAATACATGATCCGTTTTGGGGAACTAATGAAAAGAATTTGCAATCGATTGAAGATGCCGGCTGGGAATACAGAAATGTTTTTTCTGTTGACGAAAAAACGTTCAACCAGCAAAACATTGAGCTGGAATTTGAAGGGCTCGACACCTATGTAAAAGTCTTTTTGAATGATTCGCTTATCCTTTCTGCCGACAATATGTTCCGCACATGGAAAGCGAGCATCAAAAAATATCTAAAGAAAAATGACAATGTGATTTTTATTCGCTTTGAATCTGCGGTACAAAAAGGAAAAGGGCTGGCGAAAAAATTGTCCTATGCACTTCCAGGTGATGAAAAAGTGTTCACCCGTAAAGCCGCTTATCAATATGGCTGGGATTGGGGCCCGCGGTTTGTGACCTGCGGAATTTGGAGACCGGTGAAAATTATTGGATGGGATAAAATCAAAATCACGGATATTTATGCTGAGCAAAAATCTCTCAATGACTCTATGGCTGTTTTTAATTTTCGGTTTGAAGTTGATTGTGCAAGTGAAGATTTTTACAGCTTTTTAGTTTCGGGTGACAGGCATATTTCGAATGAGGATTTGGTCCTCGTAAAAACAGGGCATCAAAAAATTTCTCACGAATTTACCATCCGCAACCCCAAACGTTGGTGGAGCAATGGCATCGGAGACCCGTTCTTTTATAAATTCTCCTGTTCTGTCTCATCTGAAAATAGAATTATTGATACAAAAAATATTTCCGTTGGATTAAGAACCATTGAACTTGTCCAGGAAAATGATTCCATAGGAAAAAGTTTTTATTTCAAGCTTAATGGAAAACCTGTCTTCATGAAAGGAGCCAACTGGATTCCTGCCGATAATTTTTTGCCGCGTGTAACCAAAGAAACGTACCGGCAACTTTTAATAGAAGCTAAAGATGCCGGGATGAATATGCTGCGCGTTTGGGGAGGTGGCGTTTATGAAAGTGATGATTTTTATTCGCTCTGCGATTCACTCGGTATATTGGTTTGGCAGGATTTTATGTTTGCCTGCGTCATGTACCCGGGAGATATTGCTTTCATAAAAAATGTAAAAGCGGAAGCGGTTGATAATGTGACGCGATTAAGAAATCATTCGTGCATTGCACTTTGGTGCGGCAACAACGAAGCAGATGAGGGCTGGAATAACTGGGGTTGGCAGAAACAATTCAGCTATTCAAAAAAAGATTCTATAAAAATATGGAGTGATTACGAAAAAATATTTTACCAAATACTTCCTGCTGTTGTTGATTCACTTCTTCCCTCTTCTTCTTATGTTTCCACTTCACCCATGCATGGATGGGGAAGAAAAGAAAGTTTGCTCGAGGGCGATTGCCATTACTGGGGAGTATGGTGGGGCATGGAACCATTTGAGATGTATGAGCAAAAAATCGGGCGGTTTATGAGCGAATATGGTTTCCAGGGAATGCCTTCGCTGAATACATTTAGAAAGTTTTGCGATGAAAAAGATTGGTCGCTCCAATCTGAATCAGTAAAAAATCACCAGAAGCATCCGAAAGGTTATGAGACGATTCAAACGTATTTGGAACGTGATTATAAACAGCCAAAGGATTTCGGAAATTACATTTACATATCTCAACTTTTACAAGCAGAGGGAATAAAGACAGCCATTGAAGAGCACCGAAGAAATAAGCCGTATTGCATGGGTACTTTATATTGGCAATTGAACGATTGCTGGCCCGTTACTTCCTGGAGCAGCATAGATTATTACGGAAATAAAAAAGCGCTGCACTACATTGTAAAAAAAGCATATTCAAAATACCACATCACAGCCTCTGTTAAAAATAATGCACTGGTGGTGACGGCCGTTTCTGATGATACAGCAGACACAAAAATTAAATTTAAAATTCAGTTGATTGATTTTACCGGCAATCATATATGGAGCGATTCAGGAAATATTACCTTGAGCGCCCGAGCTGCTTACCCGTTTTATACGTTGCCTATGGAAGACTTGACGAGCAATATTTCTGAAAAGCGGGTGTTTTTTAAGATGGAACTGATTAAAGACGGAGTTGTTGCAGCCGACAATGTTCATTACTTCGTTAAGCCAAAAGATTTACTGCTCGATAAAACCAATGTGCAGTATTCCATCCAATCGGTAGCTGGCGATGTTTTTATTTCACTTTTTTCAAACTCTCTCGCGAAAAATGTTTTTATTGATTTCGGGGATTTGAATGTCTCGCTAAGCGATAATTTTTTTGACTTGTTGCCTAAAGAGACAAAAACTGTTTCTGTAATTTCGAATGTTGGCATAGAAGAGTTAGAAAAGAAAATTAAAATCAAATCACTGGTTGATTCATACTGAAATGAAAAAGATAGTCTTGGTTTGTAGTTTGTGGTTTGTGGTTTGTAGTTTATTTGCGCAGGAGAAAGATTATACGCAATATGTCAATCCTTTCATCGGCGCGGGCGGGCACGGGCATACATTTCCCGGGGCAACGACACCGTTCGGGATGGTTCAGCTTTCTGCTGACACGCGTGTTGACGGTAGCTGGGACGGCTGCAGCGGTTATCATTATTCCGATTCTATCATTTATGGATTTTCTCACACACACCTGAGCGGCACCGGCTGCAGTGATTATGGTGATATTATGCTGATGCCGATGATGGGCGCTCCATCATTCGACTCAAAAGTTTATTCTTCAAAATATTCTCATAAAAATGAAAGTGCATCTGCCGGATATTATTCCGTAAAACTTTTGGATGATGATATTGATGTGGAGCTTACGGCAACAACAAGGGTCGGTTTTCACAAGTACACGTTTAGCAAAACCGGAACAGCAAATATTATCCTTGATTTAACACACAGAGACAAACTGCTGGAAGGAGAAATAAAAATCATTGACGACAGAACAGTTGATGTTTTGCGCAGAAGTGAAGCATGGGCGAAGGACCAGCACGTCTATTCGCAAATTGTTTTTTCAAAACCGTTTTCTGTTTCCAAAGAAATTAAAAATGAAAAGGCAGCATTTCAATTTAATGTTAGAAGTGGTGATAGTCTTTTCATTAAAGTCTCACTTTCCGCTGTGGATTATGACGGTGCAAAGAAAAATTTGGAAGCAGAACTTCCCGGCTGGGATTTTGAAAAAACAAAAGCTTATGCAACATCAGCATGGAATAAAGAGGTGGGCAAAATAGAAATAACAGGCGATAGCAGGGAACAGCTTACAATATTTTACACGGCATTATATCATTGCTTCATTCAGCCCAACATTTACAGTGATGTTGACCATCGTTACCGCGGAAGAGATAATCAAATTCATACTGCAACAGGTTTTGACTATTATACCGTGTTTTCATTATGGGATACATTCCGTGCATGGCATCCGCTTATGACGATTATTGACCGAAAACGCAGCAGCGATTTCATAAAAACATTTCTTGCTCAATACGAACAAGGCGGTTTGCTTCCCGTATGGGAGCTTTCATCCAACGAAACAGAATGTATGATTGGCTACCACTCCGTAAGCGTCATTGCCGATGCTGCGGTGAAAGGAATCACGGATTATGACATGGGAAAAATTTTTGAAGCAATGAAGAAGAGCGCCGAATCACCGCAACGTTTCGGCCTCGAAGCTTATACGGCAAAAGGGTTTCTTGAAACAGATGATGAGCATGAGTCCGTATCAAGAACTCTCGAATATTGTTACGATGACTGGTGTATTGCGCAAGTTGCGCAGAAACTCGGCAAGGGTGATGATTACAGAAGGTATATGCTCCGTTCGCGGGGATGGAAAAACCTGGTGGACAGGGAGCAGCATTTCATCCGCCCGCGCAAAAACGGGGGATGGTATGAACCCTTTGACCCGCGCGAAGTGAATAATAACTACACCGAAGCCAATGCATGGCAGTATAATTTTTTTGTCCCGCAAGATGTGGATGGTTTGATAGAACAGTTTGGAGGAACAGATTGGTTCGATATTAAGTTGGATGAACTATTTGCTTCTGCAAGCGCTACCACCGGCAGAGAACAATCAGATATCAGCGGCATGATAGGGCAATACGCGCACGGCAATGAGCCAAGCCATCACATGGCATACTTGTATGGTTACATTAATAAGCCATGGAAGACGGAACAGATTGTACAGATGATTCTCACCAACTTCTATAAAAATTCTCCTGACGGATTAATCGGCAACGAAGACTGCGGGCAGATGAGCGCGTGGTATGTGCTTAGTGCATTGGGGATGTATCCAGTCTGTCCGGGAAACCCCGAATTTATGCTGGCGGCTCCACTGTTTCCTGAAGCAAAAATCCACCTGGAGAACGGTAAGACATTTGTCATTGAAGCGAAAAAAGTTTCAGCGAAAAATTTTTATGTAAACGGAAGAACGCTGAATGACTCCATATATAGAGACAGAGTTTTGCCTTACGGTAAAATTATGGAAGGAGGCGTATTCAATCTAAACATGTCTTCCCGGCCGGATTACACTGTATTTACAAATGCAGATACCACGAAGAAAAATTCTCGCGGTTTTTCTGAAAGTATTGTGACCGCTCCTTTGATTATTGCTTCTCAAACTGTTTTCCGTGATACAGCAACCGTGGAAATAAACCACCCGGAAAAAAATGTAAAAATATTCTACGCTATAGATAGCGCAAATTTCGAAATCCAAAATCCGAAATTCGAAATTGCCCGTTCCACTTATATCAAAGCATACGCACTTTCTAATGACGGCGGGAAAAGTTCAACCGTTACTGCTAAGCTTTACAAGATGCCGCATTCGAAACGGAAACTTAATCTCATTTCAAAATATTCTCCTCAATACACAGCCGGTGGCGATGAAGCACTTATTGATGGCTTTCGCGGAAGCGAAGATTGGAGAAAGGGATATTGGCAAGGTTACCAATCGCAGGATTTTGAGTGCGTGATTGATTTGGGCGAAGAAAAAACAATTACAAAACTAAGCGCGGGATTTCTGCAGGATGTTGGCGCATGGATTCTGTTTCCGAAAAAAGTAGTATTTGAAATTTCAAGAGACAATGAAAATTTCTCCCGCGCTGCCGAAATTGAAAATACGGTATCTGACAAAGATGAAAAAGTGCAGGTAAAAGATTTTACTGCGGAAATAAAAAAGAAGAAGGCAAGGTACATAAAGGTAAAAGCCGTTAACTATGGCAAGCTCCCGGCATGGCATGCCGGAGCCGGTGGCGATGCCTGGATTTTTGTGGATGAAGTGTTAGTGGAGTAATTACTTCTTCACCTGCATCTCCAGCGAATCGTTAATTTTTTTGAGAGGGCTGAGCGTTAAGAAAATGTCCAGTGGACATTTTTAGCGAGGAGCCGGTTTGCGTGAAAGAATCTGAAAGAAATCAGGCAGGGCTATTTCTTTTAAGTAACAGGTTAATTTCTTTCAGATAAGAATTTTCCTGCTTCATTAAAGTCACCTCCCGTTTCAAAGCAAGGATGGTCCGGTCCTTTTCCATCATTTTTTCTTTCAGCTCATCTATCATTATATCCCTGTCATCTTTGATTTCGACTTGTCCTCTGCCCCCTGCCCCTTGTCCCTCATCAATGGGAAAATGCTTGAAGAAGTCATACTTCAGAACATTGCCTATTTTCTGAAGGGTTTCCACATCAATACTTGCACGGGTAGTTAAGTAGGTGGCCGAGGAGCCCGTAAGCCCTATGGCTCTTCCAAGCTCTTGTTTTGTGGTGCGCCTTTGGGTTATAATTTCCGATATTTTTTGACCAATGTGCATTATAATGGGGTTTAGTACTTAGATTTTTAGGCCATTTTAAGCCTTATTAAGTCATTTTAATTGCTGGAAACGAAAATATTGGCAGCCGTAACGAATAATTTGGCATCTGTTTAAAAGTTATTAACAGGAGGTAGAGAAAAAGTCAGTATTAAAGCTCACCCATTAGTTTCCACGAATTAAAATATTACCATTTTGAATAAACCTATTATGCTCGCCCGTTAATAGATTGATGGTTTTAATCATAAAATAGGCATTGATTATCAATAAATTAATACCTTAGATTAATAAATTAAAAGTACTGATACTCAACCTTTAACCCATTTCTCAATCAGGCCGGGTGCAATGGGGCAACAGTAAAAATTTTTATTCCAAACTCATAGGAAGGTATCTTCATAATGCTACATTTGCTCATCCCTGCTACTTATTAGATTGTATGTTGAAGCGCCCAATACGTGTCCTCATTGCAAAGGTCGGACTTGATGGTCATGACCGCGGAGCAAAAATTATTGCAGCATCTCTGCGTGATGCAGGTATGGAAGTTATTTACACCGGTTTGCGGCAAACACCGGAAATGGTTGTCAACTCAGCGTTGCAGGAAGATGTTGATGCGATTGGCATCAGCATACTTTCCGGTGCGCACATGACAATTTTTCCGAAAATAATTTCGCTGATGAAAGAAAAAAACATGAATGATGTTTTGCTTACAGGCGGAGGAATTATTCCCGAGAACGATATGAAGAAACTGCAGGAGTCCGGAGTAGGGAAATTGTTTTCTCCCGGCACCGATACTTCTCTCATTGCCGATTATATCAAACAATGGGTAACTGCGAATCGCAATTAACAACTGAAAATAGAAAATCAATTTTGTGTCAAACAATTTATCCATAACATCCGAAAACGGAATCAGGCTCATCACCATTAACCGTCCTGATAAGCTGAATGCATTAAACCGTGCAACACTTTCGGAATTGGATGCGGCTATAGATGATGCTGCTTCTGCTTCCGAAATTTATGGTATCGCCATTACCGGTGCAGGCGAAAAGGCATTTGTTGCCGGAGCTGATATCAGCGAGTTTGCCGGGATTGGCGCAGACGAGGGAAAAAAGCTTAGTGCTTTCGGTCAAAATATTTTTAAAAAAATTGAGCGGTGTTCTAAGCCAGTCATTGCAGCTGTCAATGGTTTTGCATTGGGTGGAGGGTGCGAGCTTGCCATGGCATGCCACCTTCGTATTGCTTCAGAAAATGCAAAATTCGGTCAGCCCGAAGTAAAACTCGGATTGATTCCCGGTTATGGCGGCACACAGCGGCTTGTGCATCTTGTTGGAAAAACAAAAGCCATCGAGTTGCTTATGACAGCTGATGCGATTAACGCACAGCAGGCATTGCAATACGGATTGGTGAATTACATTACAACACAAGCAGAACTTATACCTAAGTGTAAAGAGCTGCTCCAAAAAATTCACCTGCACTCACCGTATGCTATCAGCGCAATTATTCGTTGCATTGACGCTTGTTTTACCGATGGAGTGGACGGATATAAAACTGAAGTGGAAGAATTCGGAAAATGTTTTGCCGGAAAAGATGTTGTGGAAGGAACAAAAGCATTTATAGAAAAAAGAAAACCTGTCTTTAATAACCTGTAAAGAAACTGGAAGGGACGAAAAATGAAAATCGCTAAGAACTTAACGAAGCATGTATTCTGCCTCGAAGGAGACTGGAATCTTGACCTGCGCAACAAATCGAGCATCAGCGCTGCGCTGGAATTTTTGCAGACCAACTGCGGAGTAAAATACATTCACAAAAACTGCGGCACCAAGGAAAACCTGCAGTATTATTTGAAACTATGGAAACAGAAACGATATAAAGATTATACCATCTGTTACCTGGCATTTCATGGTCACCCCGAAACCATCAAAGTGGGTACCGAGTTTGTAGACCTTGACGAACTTGCGCAGATGCTCAACGGTTCATGTCAGAATAAAATCATTCACTTCGGTTCGTGCAATACACTGGATACCGATGAACGCAACATCCGCAGGTTTCTGGAAACCACCAAAGCGCTGTGTGTGTGCGGATTCAAAACCGATATAGATTATCTCGAGAGCTCTGTCTTCGATATGCTTCTCATTGAAAACCTTCAGCAATACAAAGACGTTTCCAGGGTACATTATTCATTGCGCAAGGACCATCGCAGATTAGTCCGCAAGCTCGATTTCAGAATGATGTATCAATAACCTGTATCAGGGTTGTGATGAATTTTAATGTTTCCCGCAGATTTTCTCTGCGTTAATCTGCGCTATCAGCGGGAATATTTTTGAGATTCCCCTTAAAATAGAAATGAAGACGGTCTTTATAAAAGTTTACGGAAAAGTTCAGGGTGTTTTTTTCAGGCAGACAACCATTGCCAAAGCAAAAGAGTTGAGCCTTACCGGCTACGCTCTTAATGCCCGTGACGGCACAGTGGAAATCATGGCACAAGGAATGCCGGAAAACATTGACCAGCTTATTGCCTGGTGCCATCACGGCCCCGAACGCGCCCGTGTTAATAAAGTGGACGTTCAGGTGGTGGGAGAAAAAATTTCTTTCCGCAGTTTTGAGCTCCGATATCCTTGATTCCAAATTCCCCGTTGAGTTCCATAAAGCAATTAGCCGGGCAGACAGCCGTATATGGATTAAGCAGCATCCTTGGGCGGCTGCTTAACTACCTTCTTGTACCGCTTTACACACGCGTTTTTCTTCCTGCAGAATATGGCGTAGTAACGGAAATGTATGCATATGCCTCTTTCCTGATGATTCTTTTTACATACGGAATGGAAACAGCTTACTTTCGCTTTGCTTCAAAGCAGCAGGACAATAGAAATGTTTTTTCTACCGCACTGCTTTCGCTTCTTATTTCTTCGATGCTCTTTGTATTTCTTTTTTCCGTTTGCTCCGGCTCGCTTGCCGACCTGCTGACGGGAGCAACATCCCAAAGCAGTTCAGCTTATCAACGTTATATCATTTGGTTTGTCATCATCATTGCCTTAGATGCCATAACATCCATTCCCTTTGCGCGGTTGCGCCTGCAGAACAAAGCATTTCGGTTTGCCTTTATCCGCGTCATTGGTATCCTGGTTAATATCGGATTAAATTTATTTTTTCTCTTGTTGTGCCCTAAGCTTCCTCCAGATACATGGGTGCATTCATTTTACAACCCGGCATACGGTGTGGAATATGTTTTTATTTCTAATCTTATTTCAAGTGCGCTCACATTGGTTTTACTCTTGCCCGAATTTAAAGGCATTACTTTTTCCATTGACAAAAAATTATGGAAAGAAATGCTGTGGTATGCGCTGCCGCTGCTGGTTGCAGGTTTTGCCGGAATGATTAATGAAACCATGGACAGAATTCTTATTAAATATCTTGTGGCTGATAAGAGCGATGCGCTTGTGCAGCTTGGCATTTACGGTGCATGCTACAAGGTTTCTATCCTGATGACTTTATTCATCCAGACCTTTCGCTATGCAGCCGAACCGTTTTTCTTTTCTCATGCCGAAAGAGACGATGCAAAGAAAACCTACGCACGGGTGATGCATTATTTTGTGATTACATGCTGCGTAATTTTTCTGGCCGTTATGCTGTATATGGATTTTGTAAAATATTTTATCGGGGACGAATTCCGTTCGGGATTGCATATTGTGCCTATACTTCTTATGGCAAATCTTTGCCTTGGTGTTTTCTATAATCTTTCCATCTGGTATAAGCTTACTGCCAAAACACAATGGGGCGCATACCTTGCCCTGTTAGGCGCCGCAATTACTCTTCTGCTGAATTTTATTCTTATTCCCCGCATGGGATATACAGGTGCTGCATGGGCTACATTAATTTGCTATGCTGTTATGATGGTAGTTTCGTACATAGTAGGACAAAAATTTTACCATGTAGATTATCATCTTGCGCCAGTACTTTCCTATATAGCTGCAGCGCTTTTGATTTACTTCTTCAGTAATTACCTACGCCATAATTTCGGTAGCTCTTTACCGCTCATCACTTTTTTCAATACCGCTTTACTGATGCTCTTCATTGCCGCAGTATGGCTCACAGAAAGGCGTAAAAAATCCTACCTTCGCCAACCTTAATTTTTTTGAAATAAAATGAAAGCTTCTATAATCAATAAGTCAAAACATCCGCTCCCGTCTTATGAAACCAGTCACTCTGCGGGAATGGATTTGCGAGCCAATCTTGATGAGAAGATAATTCTTCGCCCTATGCAGCGCGCTTTAATTCCAACCGGCTTATTTATTGAGCTGCCCGATAAACACGAAGCGCAGATACGCCCGCGCAGCGGGTTGGCTGCAAAGCATGGCATTACCGTACTGAATTCCCCCGGAACTATTGATGCCGACTACCGCGGAGAAGTAAAAGTGATTCTCATCAACCTTTCTGATACTGATTTTGCTGTGAATGACGGAGACAGAATTGCACAGATGGTTATATCTGCACACGAGCGCATCACCTGGGTGGAAACAAAAGAATTACAGGATTCACTGCGCGGTGCAGGAGGATTCGGGCATACGGGAGATAAATAATTGCGAATTGAAACAAAATCCGAAATTTAAAATCCGAAATCGGAAATAAACACGGTTTTATTCAAATGAGAATTATTATCCCTATGGCAGGCATTGGCAAGCGCATGCGTCCGCATACTCTTACCACTCCCAAACCGCTGCTTCCTGTTGCAGGAAAACCCATTGTGCAGTGGCTCGTAGAAGACATTGTGAAGGCGGCAGGAAAAAAAGTAGAAGAGATTGCCTATGTGATTGGTGATTTCGGAAAGGAAACAGAAAAAGCGCTTGCCGATATTGCATCAAAGGAAGGAGCGAAATCGAAAATCTATTACCAGCAGGAAGCGCTTGGCACGGGACATGCTATTCTTTGTGCCGCTGATTCATTGAAAGGCGAAGTAGTGGTGGCTTTTGCCGATACATTATTCCGTTCTGATTTTTCGCTGGATGCAGCCAAAAATTTTGACGGCGTTATCTGGGTTAAAAAAATTGAAGACCCTCGTTCGTTTGGCGTAGTGACATTGAATAAGGGAAATGTAATTTCAGGGTTTGTAGAGAAGCCACAGCATTTTGTCTCTGACCTTGCCATTATAGGAATTTATTATTTCCGTGACGGAGAAACATTGAGAAAAGAGCTGCAATACTTGATTGATAATAACATTCGTGACAAAGGCGAATATCAGCTCACCAACGCTATGGAAAATATGAGAACGAAAGGAGCAAAATTTATTCCGGGAGCCGTTCAAGAATGGCTCGACTGCGGAAATAAAGAGGCCACGCTGCAGACCAATAAGCGCATGCTGGAACTTGCCGACAAAAAAACATTGATTTCTAATACCCTTAAAAAAAATAATTCCATAATCATAGAACCGTGCTTTATAGGCAGCGGTGTCGTCATTGAAAATTCAGTCGTAGGACCGTATGTTTCGGTAGGGAATAGTTGTGTCATCAAAAATACAGTCCTGAATAACAGCATTGTTCTGAATAACTCGCAAATCAGCAATGCCGTGGTTCACGATTCGATGCTCGGTAATAATGTTACCTACGCAGGAATGTCAAGAGAAGTGAATATCGGGGATTATTCCTCTGAAGACAATTGATTGAAAAATTATACGTTATGAATTCTATGCTATATCAAAATAAATTTTCTGCCGCGTTGAAATTTTCGGCGGTGCTTGTCCTTGGAATTTTGCTGGGCTGCTCGGCAACAAAGCAGGATGTTGCATCCGCGCAGGGAAAAAAAGACAAGGGAAAAACGCAGGGAACAAAGATAAATCCAGACGATATGTTTTTGTATGTGAATGCGGCGAAAGAAAAAGTTCTTGGCAATCTTGACAATGCGTCTGGGATGTTTGCAGAATGTATACGCAGGGATGGCAACAATCATGCTGCTATGTATGAGTTGGCAGATATTTATGTGCGCCAGAAAAAATACAGCGATGCATTATTTTTTGCACGCAGCGCTGTAGCCGCCAACTCGCACAATCCATGGTATAAAGAATTGCTTGCCGAAGTGCATGAAAACCTAAGGCAGTTTGGCGATGCTTCAAATATCTATTCCCAGCTTGCAAAAGAATATCCGCAACGCGGTGACTATTACCTGAACTGGGCCAATGACTTGATGCAGGCCAATAACCCGGCAGAGGCTATTAAAGTGTACGATAAAATTGAAGAGATGTTTGGCCTTAATAGAGAAGTGGCTCTTCAAAAGCAGCGGATGTACCTGGAGATGGGAAAGCCCGACAAAGCTGTCGCAGAAGTATTGAAGCTGATAAGTGCAAACCCCAAGGATGCGCAGTTATACGGAATCCTTGCAGAAATTTACCAGACACAAAAACAATATGACAAAGCGCTTGAAGCATACGATAAGCTGAAAGCCATTGACCCCGATAATCCTTACCTGCATCTTTCACTTGCAGATTATTACCGAAACAAAGGCGACAACGAAAGTTCCTTCAAAGAGCTGAAACTTGCTTTTGCTAACAGAGACCTTGACCTGGATACAAAGCTGCAGATTATTGCCTCGTATTTTACCCTTTTTGAATTGCATCCTGATTTGCAAACGCAGGCGCTTGAGCTTAGCGAAGCTTTGATTAAAGCCCATCCCGAGGAAGCAAAAGTGTACGGCATCTATGGCGATTTCCTGGTGAAACAGAAAAAGTACGATGACGCAAGAACAAATTACCGCAAGGCGCTCAAGCTGGATGCTGCTTCGCCGTTTGAGCTCTACAAGAATTTGCTTTGGCTTGACCAGGAGCTGGGCGATTGGGATGCAGTGATGACAGACAGCAAGGAAGCCCTGGATAAATTTCCGAACCAGCCATTACCATATTTATTCAATGGCTTTGCAAACAGCCGCAAGAAAAAATACCAGGAGGCCGTGGAGTCATTTAATGCCGGACTGAAGCTTGTGGTGGACGATGAGAAAACCGAGAAAGATTTTTATTCAAACCTGGGAGATAATTACAATTACCTTAAGCAATATGCAAAGTCTGATGAGGCATACGAGAAAGCATTGAAGCTGGACAGTGCAGATGCATACGTGCTGAACAATTACAGTTATTATCTTTCTTTAAGAAATGAAAAACTGAATAAGGCGGAAGAAATGTCGAGGCGTTCGAACCAGGTTTCGCCTGCCAATCCTTCGTTTGAAGATACCTTTGCATGGATTTTATATAAGCAGGGTAAATATGATGAAGCGGTAAAGTGGGCTTACAAAGCATTGGGCAACGGGGCAGACAAAAATGCAACGGTGCTGGAGCACATGGGAGATATTCAGTACAAACTTGGCAATCCTGACAAAGCATTGGAATACTGGCTCAAGGCAAAAGAAGCAGGCACAGATGTAACGGAGCTTCTCGATAAAAAAATCAAAGACAAAAAATTGTACGAGTAATCCTTCCGGAAAAATTGTTCTTATCAATTATGAATAAATATTTCCGAAATTTTTTTCTGCTTTCCGTTTTCGTTTTTCCGGTTTTATTTAACTCGTGCCGCACTTCAAAAAAAGTCACCACGACTGCTCCCCATCCTTCTGCCGCTGAAATGACATTTCAACAGGCAATGGATTCTATGTTGCAGAATATTCCCTCTTTCACGGCACTCACGGCAAAAGGCGATATTGAGGTTAATTCCTCAGGCAATTCCGTTTCGTTCGGCTTTCACCTGCGTATGAAAAGAGACACCGCCATCTGGCTCTCGGTTTCACCGCTGCTTGGCATTGAAGCTGTGCGTATCCTGCTCACCAAAGATTCCGTGAAAGCGCTGGACCGTCTTAACAATATTTATTATTCTGATGGCTATAATGCTGTAAACATCCTTGCTAATGCAGACCTGAATTTTTCCCTGCTTCAATCACTGATTATGGCGGGATATTTTCCGGCTTCAAATCCCGATACATTGCGTTCGCTTTATGCTGAGAGTCCTGATTACTTGCTGACTACGGTTGAGAAAAAAAATAAATTGCGCGTTGAGGAAGATTCTGTAACGCTGCCTTTTGCCTGGGATATCTGGGTTTCTCCGGCAGACCATCGTATTCATAAAATGAATATTGCAGAGCCGGTAAATAAAAAGACGGTGAGAGTTGATTACAGCGACTTCCGCGATATGGGGGCAGGTATTATTCCCTTCAGACAAGAGGTAAACATGAGCGATGATGCCAAACAGAAAACAGCACAGGTAATCATTTCTTTCACCAAAATGACTCCGGTCCCCGGCGTTGAATTGCCTTTTAATATCCCTTCGCGCTTTGAACAGAGGCGGTTGGTGAAAAACCCATAATTTTATTTATAAACTTTTATTGCTGAGTTTTCGTTCCACTTTCAACACGCGGCTTAAATAACAGAACGTTGATGGTACAGAAAAGACAGATTTATACGGAAAGAAATCCGCGGCAATCTTTTTTTTCTGCTTTACCTGCGTGCCATTATTTTATTCTCTGCTTTGCGTTGTTATTTTTTATTGGGTTCCCGTCTTTCTCGCAGTCAAAAAAAGAGTTGGAAAAAAGGCGTTCATCCCTGGAGAAAGAAATTGAGCAGACCGGAAAACAAATTGAGGAAACCAAAAAAATAAAAACGGGCTCGCTTAACCAGCTATCTACGCTTAACAAACAAATCCAGAGGAGAGAAGAACTCATTGAAGTCATCAATTCCGAAATCAATTCACTGGACAGCCGCATTGATGAATCCAATTCAAACATCAGCAGCCTGCAGCAGAAAATGAATATGCTTCGGAAAGAATATGCCGGTACTATCCGCTATGCATACCGCAACCGCAGCACGTATGGAATGATGATGTTTCTTTTTTCGTCTGCCGATTTTAACCAGGCCTACAAACGCATGCTTTTCCTGAGGCAGTATGCGGAGTTCCGCAAAAAGCAGCGCGATGAAATTATTCAGACCCAAACAACGCTCGCCAATAAGGTGACTGAACTGGAAGACAAAAAAACTTCCAAGGAAAAACTTCTTACTGCTAAAGAAAGAGAAAGAAAGACGCTGACGGCAGATAAGCAGTTGCAGGAAAAAATTGTCAGCAATATGGCGAAGCGCGAAAAAAAGCTTCGCAGCGATTTAAAAGACAAACAAAAAGCAGCAGAGAAACTGAGCCGTGCAATCGAAGCGCTTATCAAAAAAGAGATGGAGGAAGCGCGAAAAAAAGCGGCCATTGCAAGTAGAAAAAAAGGAATCAAACCGGATACAAAAAAAGTCACCGATACTTCTGTTTTTACCTCGACTCCTGAACTGCAAAAACTTTCTTCCGGCTTCGCGAATAATAAAGGCAAGCTGCCCTGGCCGGTTGAGCAGGGAATTATTACCGGTTATTACGGCAGGCACCAGCATCCGCTGTGGAAAGACGTTTACACCAACAACAATGGTATAGATATTTCCACTTCGAAAAATGCTTCTGCGCGTTCCATCTTCGATGGCAAGGTGTCCAGCATTGTTACTATTCCGGGCGCGGGCAGAGCAGTTATCATCAGGCACGGAGAATTCCTTACCGTCTATTCAAACCTCGATGAGGTGTTTGTTAAAACCGGTGACGTGATAGCAACACGCCAGCGTTTAGGCTCTGTAATCACCGATGGCGAAGAAGAAAAAACAGAGCTGCATCTTGAAATATGGCGCGGCTCCACCCGCCTGGACCCTGCGGATTGGATTGCCGCGAGGTAATTATTCAAATCTATTTTTTTACCTCACCCCTAACCCCTCTCCTGAAAGAGAGGGGAACACTGCAAAACATTGAATAAAGTGATATGGTACTCTCCTTCTCCTTCAGGAGAAGAAGTTTGGAGGATGAGGTAAAATTTAACTCACAATACTTTTCACAAACTTATACAAGTTAAACCCCTTCTCATTTATTTTTTGTTGGAGTTGTTCGGCAAGAGCACTTTTGTTTATGTCCTTCATACGCTCCCTGGCAATAAGGCGGTATGCCTTTTCAGCAAAAAGCAATGTGCGCTTACTGTTCACAGCCCCTGAAGAAAGAAATGCTCCGATGTTTTCAATCAGCTCTTTGGTGCCTGAATCCTGAGTAGCGATGGACTTTACTACAGGGGCCGTCCATTCTGCATTGTGTTTCATTTGTGACATCCATAAAACACTGTCTGCAAATTTTTCTGCATCTTCATGGTCGGCTTTGTTCACCACATAGATATCTGCAATTTCCATAACACCAGCTTTAAGTGTTTGTATTTCATCCCCGCTTTCGGGCACCAGCACCAGCACAGTTACATCGGCCAGCGAAGCTATTTCCGTTTCGCTCTGACCAATGCCAACGGTTTCAATAATTATCAAATCAAAATCTGCCGCTTTCATCACATCTGTTATTTCCATTGCTTTGTCTGTCAATCCACCAAGAGAACCACGCGCCGCAACCGAACGTATGTACACCCCGGGATTAGAAAAATGCAGACTCATCCTTAGCCGGTCGCCCAGCAGTGAACCATGATGGAAAGGAGAACTCGGGTCTACGGCAAGGACAGCGATTTTTTTTCCATCCTTTGAATAATGCTGAACCAAATTGCTGATAAGAGTGCTCTTCCCTGCGCCGGGCGGGCCGGTAATACCGATGACAGGCACTGGAGTAACATCGAGGGACTGCAGCAAATCCATCCAACCTTCTGATTCATTTTCTACCATAGAAATGCAACGGGCAAGGAGCTTATGGTCACCGCTTCGAAGCTGCTGGGATATGGCGGAAAAAGATTTCATACAGAATCACGGCAAAGGAACACAAACAGGCGAACAAAATAGAATTTTCCTTTCGACTTAATGTTGTTATTTTGTGCAAATGACTCCTCTTTCAGTTGTTATTATTACTCTTAACGAAGAGAGAAACATAAAACGATGTCTTGATTCGGTGAAAGATATTGCCGATGAAATTATTGTTGTGGATTCCTTTTCTACTGACAAAACGAAAGAAATTTCTGTGGCAGCCGGAGCAAAAGTCATTGAGAAAACATGGAAAGGATACGGCGATGCAAAAAATTTTGGCGCTGAGCAGGCAGCAAATGATTTTATTTTAATCCTGGATGCGGATGAAGTGCTGTCTGCAGAATTAAGAAAAAATATTTCTGAAGCAAAGGAGCCGGGGTTAAAAGGCGCCTATATGTTTAACCGGCTCACCAACTATTGCGGCAAATGGATACGGCACTGCGGATGGTACCCCGACCGCAAGACGCGCATTTATTCACGGAAAGATGCCGAATGGAATAACCAGGCAGTACATGAGAAATTAATTTTTAAAAAAAATGTGCCCATAACTTTTTTAAAAGGCGACCTGGAACACTATTCATTTTATACCGTAGATGAACACGAAGTAAAAGCAAAAAAATATGCAGGGCTTGGCGCACAAAAAATACTGAACAGAAATAAATTTGTTTTGTTTTTGAAAATGCTTTTCAATCCCCCGGTTCGTTTTATAAGAATGTATCTGTTACAACTTGGTTTTCTTGACGGATATTACGGATGGAAGATTTGTTCAATAGTTGCCGGGGAAGTTTTTATGAAATACCGTATTGCTCTTAACTCAGGCAAATAATTTTTTCACCCGGTCTTTCAGCCCCGGCTTTATAATTTTTTCAGGCAGTTCACCCTGAAATGTTTTTCCGGATTCGAGAATTTTTTTTGTAAAATAGGATGAGCTGACTCCCCATTTTTGCAAAAACTGTTTTCTGCCGTCATTCTTTTTCACTTTCCCCGTTGACTTCGACATAAAATGATAAACAAAGCTTTTGCCTACACCTTTGAAATAGCGCACACCCTGCCGCCACAGCTTCATAGAAAAATCCGGGTCAGAATACATGCCGGGACTGAACTCCTCACTTAATCCTCCCACTGCTTCCCATAAAGAGCGATGAACAACATTAGGAGGCCATGTGCTTCCGGTCCAATCGCGAACGGGAAGCTCAGGAAGCGTATTGAGCAAATTCTTTTCACGGAATGTTTCCGCATCTCTGCCGAAGTCATAGGAAGCCAGTACACACCGGTTGCCGCTGCTTACCGGTTCAAGCATGGTAGAAGAAAGAAAAAATTTCTTGTGCCTGATGCTTTCAATTTCATTCACCAGATATAAATCCCAATCGGGACAGCAGTACATGTCATCATTCATGAACATGATGTATGGAGCTGTTGCCAGCACAAAAGCAGAATTTACTGCTGTGCATATCCCGATATTTTTTTCGCTGCTCGTATGCTCAATATTTTCTTGATTGAGCCATTCGATAGTTCCATCCATTCCTTCATTGACATGAACAATTACCTGGTGAGGAAAATGGGAATTTTTCCTGATGCTGTCAATACAAATTTTCAGGTACGGCAAATTATTCCATGAAGGAATCAATATGGAAAATTTATTCTCCATCTTCCCTGGCGAATAAATACAGGCAGTTAAAGAAAGCAAAGAAGGTAACTCCTGCCTGGGTTTCAAGCGTATCTTCCGTTATCATGGATAGCACAGCAGTGAGCCAGAAAGTGATGTAAAGAAAATCGCGGGTCTTATTCAATGCGCGCATAGGATACACCAGGGTAAAAATAAAATACAACAGTCCGAATATTCCGAATGTAGCTGCAAAAGTCAGGTACTGGTTATGCGCCCTTAGCCGCCACGCGGCAGCGAGCGGAGAGTTCATTTTATCGTATTGAATTTTATAAGCATCCCCAATATCGCCTGTTCCTGTTCCAAAGAAAAAATTCTCCTTAAAAATTCCGAAAGCCGCTCTCCAGAATTCAGCACGTTGCATTACGGAATGCCCTTGCGGGTTTCCTCCCCTGATGAAATTATTATACTCCCAAAAAATCTGCTGAAGCCGTGTTTTCAGGTTGGTCATGTCCTGGTAATTTACATTGGCTATCCCTCTTTCTACCGAGTGAATTTCATCATCCGAAAGTTTGTTCACTCCCTCTGCATCTTTTCTCAATCCCTTTGAAGTAAGAAAGCGGATGAGCGTATACTTAAGCCCCTGCCTGCGCATATCCAACGAATCGTAAGGGAATACACTGCGCTTATTCCACTGCGAGCGCAATTCCTCATCACAATAATACATCCATATCAGGTATCCGTTTTCTCTTTGTGTTTCGTCCGGATTATGCACATACGGATGTCCTAAAGCAGTCTTCGGTTCGGGGTTTGCAATTTCCTCCCGGTGAACAACACTGAGTTCGGAATAGGTCTGTTGAACAAACCTGTAGAGAGAGAAAGAAACGAGTATTATAATAACAGCAACACTGGCCCGCAGCGGAATATTTTTAGTTTGAAATAAAAAATAAATAGCCAGGATAAAAGCAGTTACAATAAGAATGGTAATGCCCGTGACCGACTCGGTGAGAATAAGAAAAATGACAAACCAGGCAAGCAAAAGCAATGCGGCAATTTTTTTTACCCAGGGCCATTCATAATAATTTTTGAAGAGAAGATATGATAATGAAAAAATGCCAAGGCATGTAAGAAGCGCAAAACGTATATGTGAAATATGAAAAATAAAAATATCGCGAATGTCATTGACGGGGCGCACAATAATTCCCGTTAGAACAGCCATGGCAATGAGGGAGCCGGCAAGCACAGCGCCATTAAAAACGAGGAGTAACGTTTCGAACTGCTTTTTACTAAGCGGCCTGGCAGTGCCAATCAGAAACGGCATGAGCAGCAATGGAAGTTTTATTTTTAAATCATGCGCTGCCCATGAAAAATTTTTGGTGAAAATAAGGCCGCCAACATGCATAATATAAATTCCGGTAAGAGCAAGCGCCGGAAGGTTGAGAAGAAAATCGCGGATGCGCTGGCGGTAATTTCGCTCTATAATAAAAGCAGCTATGAGCACAAATTGAGAAATGCTCATCAGGAACAGCGACAGCGGAAGTCCTGTTACCAGCAGCAGAAGGCCGGTGTAATAAACAGCACCGGCTTTTTCCCTGCTTAGCAAATTCATTCTTACGATTTCTGTTCCCTGTCAGCCGGAGCCAAAATAATTTACCTGCCAACGTGTAAGAAACGGGATTTATTTCTTCTGTACTTCTGCCTTCTTGTCTTTTTCCTGGTACGTTCCGTTCAGCACAGAAGCGTAAAGAGCTGTGTCATCCAAAACTTCAGCTGCCCTGCGGATTTCCGGGTCGTAGGCTATGTTGGTTTCAAAGCGGCCATTCTGATAATAATACCGGGCTACAAGCTCTTCTTTGAGAACCTCCATAATTTCCGTCTTATTTTTTGTTATGTCTTCCTTTTTGTTGTGCACCATTTTGGCTTTCAGCGCATCATATTCATTCTTTACTGCATCAAAATATTTTTCGCTCTCTGTAGTCGTCTTTAAGTCTTCCATCGTCTTTTCACTCTTGGTGATATAGTCGTAGTCCTTATCTGAAATGAATGCTACAAAGTCATTAAAGTCCTGGTCTGTGAGCTTGAATTCTTTGGCCGGAAGAATGGTGTTATGTTTGTCCCTATACTGGGTTGCATAATCAAAAATAAGATTCTTGGTGAGCAAGCTTACTGTGATGTTGCTGTATGTTACGGGATCAACTGAGATGTCCGGCTTCACACCGCCTCCATCAAATACGGTTCTGCCGCCTTTTGTTTTAAAAGCAGTAACTAACGAATCGGGAATTTTTCCAACGCTGCCGTCTTCATTGCGATGAGTATAATCCAGCGCCTGGATGCAGCGCCCGCTGGGTATGTAATATTTTGCCGTAGTGATTTTTAACTGCGAATTGTAACTAAGCGGCCGTGTAGTTTGCACTAAACCTTTTCCGAAAGTACGCTGGCCTACAAGCACACCGCGGTCGAGGTCCTGAATAGTGCCCGAAACAATTTCTGAAGCTGAGGCCGAACGGCTGTTCACCAATACAGTGATAGGAATATCTGTATCCACCGGGTTATTGACGCTCTTGTATGTCTTATCCATTTCGCGAAGCTTGCCGCGCGTGCTTACTATGTCCTGGTTTTTGGGAAGAAATACGTTGGCAATATTTACTGCTTCATTAAGCAATCCGCCCGGATTTTCTCTCAGGTCAAAAACTACACCTTTCAGGTGTCCTTTTTCCTTTAATGCAACCAACGCGTCCTTAACTTCTTTACCTGCATTCTCAGTAAAATTAGTGAGGCGGATGTAGCCGATATGGTCGTTAAGCATTCCGGAATAACTTACGTTCTTAATTTTAATTTCTTCACGGGTCAACTCTTTCTCAATGGGATTTTTTTCTCCAAGTCTCCTGACGAGAATTTTTACGGTCGATTTGGGTTGTCCTTTCAATGCCTTGCTCACATCATCTGTCTTTTTTCCTTTGGCCGACTTACCATCAATCTCCAATATTTCATCTCCAGCTCTTAGGTCTGCCTTTTGCGCAGGATACCCGTCATATGGTTCACTGATAACAACATAGTCGCCCTTTGGCCTAATCAATGCTCCGATTCCTCCATACTGCCCGGTCGTCATAAAACGGTAGTCTTCAATATCTGATTCAGGAATATAGTTAGTGTATGGGTCAAGAGATTCGAGCATGGCATCAATGCCTTTCTTCATCATCTTGCCCGGGTCTGTTTCATCCACATAAAACATATTCACTTCCCTGAAGAGGGTAGAAAATATGTCGAGGTTTTTCGAAATCTCGAAAAAAGTGTCAACAAAACTGAACGATACAAAAGCTGCTGTGGCAATACAGATAACAATAAGCCATGTCCTGAGCTTGCCGAATGATTTTTTCAATGCGTTTTTCATTAGTGCGTAAATTAGTTTGGAAAGTTAAATATGGCGATAAACGGATGTATTAAGAGTGAAGAGGGTGTATGTTATAAGTTATTAGTTATACGCTTTACGATTGTCCTAAAATTTGTCGAATTTTTTTCCTAATAACATATAACGCATAACATATAACCATTTCCTTTCATGGCACCGGGTCATGACCATGCCTTCCCCAGGGGTGGCACGAGGCAATTCTTTTCAACATAAGCCAGCCCCCTTTTATTGCACCATGCCTTGAAATGGCTTCAATGCCATACTGCGAACACGAAGGCGTGAAACGGCACGCCGGCCTAAGCATTGGAGATATGGCTGACTGGTAAAACTTAATAAACAGAATAAAAATTTTAGACATTATTTAATTTGAGAAGCCGGAAATAAAACGTTGCAAAATTACAATTATTTTATCCTCTATTTCCTTGTATGGAACAGCTTCTTTACCCGTAAATACGAGAAGTAATGCACAGGGTTTGTTTTTTTCTTCAAGAAAATTTTTTAGCTGCAATTTATTCTTTCTCATGGCTTCGCGCATCTGCCGTTTTAGCCGGTTTCTGTCTACCGCTCTTTTGAAATTCTTTTTCGGAACTGTAACTCCGAACTGAAGAATGACACCTTCTTTATTTGCCGTTTGCATCCACACCATTTTTACAGGATGAATGCTGATGGCTTTTCCTTTTTCGAAAAGAAGCGAAATGGTTTTACGGCTGCGCAGCCGCTCGGCTTTCGTCAGCGTTTGCATTATGGCAACTAAAAACTACTTGTTAACCTTCTTAAGATACTGCGCCAGCACCATAGGCATGGAGGGAGCCCCAGGCATGGGCGCTAGGATATCGAGGCGCAGGCGGGCGCCGCTAACGGCTTTAGAAACAGTAGGCCCGAATGCAGCGATGCGGGTGTTATTTTGCTTAAACTTCGGAAAGTTTCGTATCAATGATTTTACATCGAGCGGGCTAAAGAATACCAGGATATCGTAATTGTAAATATTGATGGTCCCCAGTTCGCTGCATACGGTTTTATACATGACCGCCCGCTTGAATTTTATATTATTCTCTTCCAGAACTTCGTTGATGCGTTGCTTCTGAATATCTGCCGATGGAACAAGAAATTTTTCTCCGTTATGCCTGTTCATTATTTCAATAAGGTCTTCAATGGTTTGCCTGCCGAAGAAAATTTTCCGCTTGCGAAACACCACATATTTCTGAAGGTAGTATGCGATGGAGTCTGAAAGGCAGAAATATTTCATGCTCTCCGGCGGAGACATTCTCATTTCACCACACATCCTGAAAAACTGGTCTATAGCATTGCGGCTGGTAAAAATTACCGATGTATAATCATAAATATTGATTTTTTCCTGCCTGAAATCTTTTGCAGCAATAGGTTCGACCTTAATAAACGGGCAAAAATCAATTTTTACATTGAATTTTTTTGCAAGGTCGAAGTAAGGGGATTTGTCTGTCTCAGGTTTGGGCTGGGTTATCAGGATATTTTTTACTCTCAACGCTCAGAATTTTTTGGTTTCCAGTTTATTTTGTCAGGCCCCAAACATGAGAGAACGCTTGTACTAATGCGGTATCAATACTTTGACCAGCACCAGCAAGGGGGCAATTTCAAGGGCGCAAAGGTAAAAAAATAAATAAACGGGTGAATACTGTGGCGACTCACGGCTTATTAAAACCCCGCGAATGAGGCGATAAAGAAAGAAGATACCGGCTATGCATAAAACCGCAACGCCTGTGAATTGCGAAATAATAAAAGAAGGATACAGAAAGTTTATAACTACAACCGGCAGAAGCAACAACCCGAACATGTTATTTGTTAGAAATACAGTAAAAACGTAGGTTTCCATTTCCTGTGTGATATCAAAAACAAAACCGGCTATTTTAAGAATGATTAATTTAAAGGCGTAGATGGCAGAAATAAGCAGTGCAAAAAAAATGTATGCTCTAAACCCCTCTGCAGCAAAAGGCAGGTTCCATTTCAATGCAGTAAGCGCCTGATACAAAAACAATGCAAGAGTAAGATTGAAAATGATGGAAAGAATAATAGAAGTTCGCTGCAGCAAAATATTATCGTCCCGAACCAGCTGACTGCTATACCGGAAGCTGAAAAATGCGCTTACCAGTTCCGAAAAACTTTTGCGGTAAAAAATCCGTATTCCCATAAGCAATGCAATAACGGCAAGCAAAAAAACAAGCACCCAAACGGGTTGTTCAGGCCTCAGCAATATGGGCTCGCTGTTAATAGGTTTTAACTGATGCGGCTTAAGGAAAAAATTGTCTGACTGAATCAGAAACCCTGAAAGAATTTTAAGAGCAGCATAATAAAATCCGAAGCTCATAGTTTAAAGATACGCGAGATATTAAAGCTAAATTTATATCCTCCATTGCTCCAGCTATCCGGTGTATTAGGAATAAAATCGTTTTCAAGCAACCCTACAGCATTAGTAAACATGATGCTGAAAACGTGGCCGCCTGTTTCAATTTCTATCCCGGCAGACAATGGGTTATACATCTTGATTCCTGTGCTTTCATCTCTGAAATTGTAAAAGTAATCGGCAATGACACCAACACTGTGAGTGAATTTGAACCTGCCGCCAAAGCCAAGAGAAACCAAATCGTTTTTATCTGTTGGATTTATTCTTAAGTCAACCAGGTTACGGTGAATGAATGAGCCAAGAGCTTCTAATGAAAATCTTGAAGAAAATTTCCTAGCCAAAATCGCCTGGGCACAATAGCTCATTCTTCTTGCGGCCGGAACGTAAATATTTTCCGGGTCGCTTTTGGGAGTGAAGGCGGCATTACCATATATGGTTATCGCAAGTGGAACTTTGTCATCCATGGTTTGCTCCAAAACGCGAAACTTAGCAGCACCGGATAAATTCTCCTGCCTTTTATTTCTTCCCACACTTACCATCAAGCGATCTGTTATTCCGTAGTCAAAAGCGATGCGGATATCATTTGACTGGTCTAATCCGTATAAGGTGTGAACTCCTCCCCCGCTTGCATTACCCATATTTCCAAAGAGGTGGGCTACCCGGAAATCAAGGTTACGCTTCTTTAGAGTTTCGTTGCTTTGTGCGCTTATAATTTTTGTTGACTTAAAAGTTGCAATGACTTTTTCATTTTCTCCCGCCGTCTGCGACTGTAACAATGTCCACAAACTGTCCTGCGCTTTCGGAGCAAACGATAGAAAAACCAGGAAGGAAAACGCGAGTAATTTTTTTATCATTTCTTTTTATACGGGATATAGTTTGTATTGACTTTTATAGAAATTACTTCCGCAATATTCTCAAAGACCAGCTTGGGAACGGTAATATTAAATCCTTTGAGCGGAATACGGAAATCACTTTTCACATTTATTTTTTCCTTGTCAACTGTAACCGTTCCGGCCGCATTTATTTCACGTTCCACGCCGTGAAGGTTAAGCATTCCGGTGGCAGTTACATTATACGTTCCATCTTTTGTATAGTCAACCTGCTCATTAATTTTTCCTTTGAATGTCGAGGTCGGATATTTGTCGCTCTCCATATATTTTTCGTTGAAGTGCTCCTTCATCAAATCCTTTTCAAAGGTGAACCCGCGAATATGAATTACAAATATCACTTCATTGGTAGCTGTATTTAAAAATGAACTCACCTTGTCTGTTGTGGCTGCAATATTTTCCAAAGGAGCTTCAGAAAAAAATGAAACCGTGCCTTCATTACAGGTATACAGCTGCGCTCTCCCTATGTAAGCAGAAGCAATGAGCAAAAGAATCAGAAATATTTTTTTCATGCCGATTAGTTTTCGGGAAATCCGTTATTAATCCAAGTCATTAGTTTGGCAAAGTCACACGGATCCATATCTGTCCCCACCGGCATATGAAGGGGATGAGATGCCGGCAAAAAAATTCTTTCAGTAAATCTTCCTGAACGGATTCGTTCGGCTACAACTGCATATTGAGTGAAATCATAGTTGCTCTCACCAGGAAAATGACATCCGCTATATGCACATTTTTTGCCGATGATTAATTTTATATCAGGTGAGTACCTTACCGAATTCACAACACACCCTGAAGGAACTGTAAAATCATATTTAGGAGCGATGGCATCCTTGCTGCAGGAAGAATATAAAATTACAGCAATAACCAGTGCGGGAAAAGTCCTTCTCAGCATAAAATGTTTTACAAAGATATTCGAACAACATGAAGGATAAATATCATGCCATTATTAGAAAAACGAAGAATTAAGTAGATTAAATGCATAATACCATGATAGATACAGATTTCTCACTTCGTTCGGAATAACAAAATTCAGATACTATTATGAGGGTTAAAATGGCAGATTGGTTGCGTCAGAGACGCATGAATCTGCCACTTTTTTCCTAATTCTCCTCTGTCTTTCGGATAAGGATCCGTCCATTGACTGAGAAATGAGAAATTTAAGCGCTTATACCAGTGACTGGCTAATTAGAATTAATGTTAAACCTGACCAGGCGTTCAAACTCTTTTACCCTATCGGTTAATTCCTTTTGACTTAGATTAACTAATCTTTCTGTTCCGAATTTTTCCACACAAAACGATGCCATTGCCGAACCATAGATTAAAGCACGTTTCATATTCTCGAAAGAAATATCACCGGTTTGAGCCAGGTAGCCGATAAATCCCCCCGCAAAAGTGTCTCCCGCCCCTGTAGGGTCAAATACATCTTCAAGCGGAAGTGCAGGAGCAAAAAAGACTTCGCTGCGGTTGAACAACAGCGCGCCATGCTCGCCTTTTTTTATGACGAGGAATTTTGGTCCCATTGCAAAAATTTTTTTTGCAGCTTTAACAAGCGAATGTTCTTTGGTGAGTTGCCTTGCCTCTGAATCATTAATAGTCAGCACGTCAATCATAGAGAGTGTTTCGAGCAGTTCATTCCATGTAGTATCCATCCAGAAATTCATGGTATCTAACACAATTAGCTGCGGGCGCTTGCGTAAACGTTTCATCACTTGTTGCTGAACCTGTGGCATCAGGTTTCCAAGCATAAGGTACTGGCAGTCCTGGTAACTTTCGGGAATCACTGGGTCGAACGAAGCAAGAACATTAAGGTCGGTAGTAAGGGTATCGCGCGAGTTCATATCAGCATGATACTTCCCCGACCAGAAAAAAGATTTTTCTCCCGTTTTAATCTGGAGACCATCGGTCCTAATTTTTTTGTTATGAAAAAGCGAAATGGTTTCCTTGGGAAAATCGTCACCCACTACGGAGAGCATGTTTATCTTATCGGTAAAGTATGATGCCGAAAGGCAGATATATGTGGCTGCTCCTCCTACAATTTTATCGGTTTTGCCAAAGGGGGTTTCAATGGCATCAAAGGCAACCGTACCTACAGCGAGTAAACTCATAAAGACGTGATTTTCGACAAATATATTGCAACTTAGCCAGCATTAATTATTTTTGCGTCCCCTCAAAATTTTTAAGGATTTGTTCCTTAGCAGCTTAGCTGGCAGAGCACTCCGATTTCTATCGGAGGGGTCGCTAGCCCAAACTAAGGACGGTTTTTAAAAAAATTCCTCGGTAGCTCAGCTGGTTAGAGCATCTGACTGTTAATCAGAGGGTCGCTGGTTCGAGTCCAGCCCGGGGAGCCAGACTGGACAAGTTATCAGAAATGATTTCTTGTCCAGTTGTTTTTTTGCTGAAACCCCTGTTATTACTGCATAGTAGCGATAGTACCTCGTTAGCTCTAATGGTTCGATATGTACCATTTTCAAAAACGAGTTTTTCAGGGAATATTGAACTAACCATTTTTTGCTTTATTTCAAGAGGAGCTTTACCATAATACTCCGGAAAATTCAAAAGTAAGCTGAAACCCCATTTCATATACTGGCTGAAAGCAGTATCCATTCCCTCCATCTCCTTTTTACGTTCCTGCAAAGCCGACATCTCACCGCAATAATGGTCTTTCATTCGCTTGTAACTATCCTTCTCCAAATCGCCCGCAATGAACATATCATCGGTCTTTAGCAGCTTGCTTCTGAATCCTGCAATTTCTCCTTCCAATTTTTGAAGCTTTCTTTGTCTGGCACCTTCTTCTTTAATGAAAACATCTTCGATCACAGCCAAATAAAGAGAAGCAATTTCAGGTTCCACTTTGAAACTTGAAATGTAGTTTTCAAAAGAAGAGTGAGCATCATCAGCACGGAATCTTTCTTTGCATCCGTGTTGGCAGTGGTAGTAAAAGTATTTTCCACCATTTCCAAGTGAACCGCTTCCGGTCAAAGTGTTTCCGCACTCTTTACAAATCAAATGTCCACGAAGCGGAAGCGCTGCATTTTTTGCGTTTGGTTTCTGCATATTCCTTTTTGTGCCTTGGTCAACCCGTTGGCACTTGTGAAATAATTCTTCGTCAATGATTGGCTGATGTAAGCCATTCACCAAAACCTCTTCTTCGTCTTTGTAAGCAGGAATAAAGATTTTGCCGTAGTAAAGCGGATTTCTGAGTGTAGCAAAAAATTGACTCCTGCCCATTTTAAAACCTTTCTTTTCTAACACCTTTCTCACTTCACATTTGCTATAAAGCCCGGTTGAATAGATTTCAAACCCTTCTTTGATAAAAGCAGCGTCAGCAGTAGCAAACATCAAAGGTTTGTTTTGCTCATCCCGTCCCATTTTGTAACCCTTCGGAGGAGTGCTTACCCATCTGCCTACTCTCATGGCTTTACGCATTCCTGCCCGAGTATTCAATGATCTGCGGTCATTTTCTATCTCGGGTGTTGCCAGATAAATTGCAAGCAACAACTTATTTTCAGGAATAGTTAAGTCAAGCCACTGGTCAATAGCATTGCAATCTACTCCTAACGCTGCCAGCGAATCAATCATTTTGTATGCCTCGCTGATATTGCGAGAGAATCTGTCCCATTTGATGAAAAGCAAATGGTCAACTTGCCTTTTATTCTTGCGAATAAACTCAACAGCCCTTTGGAATTGCGGTCTGTTAAAGGTTTTAGCCGAAGCATCATCTTGAAAGTGTTCAACTATTTCAATTTGTTTTACTTCGCAGTACTTCCTTAGCTGGTCTTCCTGGTGTCCTAAACTATATCCTCTATCAGCTTGTTCATCCGTGCTAACTCTTGTGTAAATGATTGCCTTTTTCATTTTTTGATTGATTAAAGAATTCAACATCAACCTTTGCAAGCTGATATAGAAACTCTCTGATTTTTATTATTTCCTCTTCTGAGTATTTTTCTTTATTTCTATTTAGGATTTGCGTACATCGTTCGATGGATAACATTTTGAATTGTTGTTCGGCATTCTTTTGAGGTTATCAATATGAACGCGGGAAGACAATTTGCCTGAGTATACCAGTGCTCTCATATATTTATGCGATAATGTCTTTCAAAATATATTTTTGAATTATCGTTTTTCTTAAGTGTGATTGATTCATAATTTTTTAATCGCAATGCATCAGTAATTTCAGTTTCAGTTTGAAGCGGCAAATTACCATCGGTGACTCTGATTATGCTGTATTTTTTCCCATCCTTTGTTTTGATAGGTCTTAACTCAATGCTTTTGAAATCCTTAGAGCGAAGAACTTTCAGAATTTCAATTTCTTCTTCAGTAAAAAAAGAGAATCTATTAAGATAATTTTCTTTCGATTTGTCTTTCAAAAATTCTAAAATGAAATCGTTAAATGAAATATAGATATGTGTTGCAGAAAACAACTCCATGATGTTCTTATCTGCAAGAACCAGATACCCTAACCATGGAAGAATTTCATGGTTATCCATTATTAAAAAGCCGCATCTTTCGATTCCCAGGATGCAAGCGAAAGTTAAAATATAAAAGAGTCGAAAATCAAAGCCACTTTCATGTATGAATAGATGTAAGCCCTTCTCATTAATGCTTTCTATTATTTCTTTTTTATAGTCTTCACTGATGTCAAGCGATTTTATTCTTTTTATTGTTGTCTTCATCGCCTCTGTGTCATAATCTTTTTCATCCATAACAGATACCTTCGACATTATCTTTTTCACCTTCCTGATAAGTTCAATAGAGCAACCGTAATCCCTAAGAGATTTAATTATTCTTACCCATACATATTCATAAAAATTAAGTTTAATCCATTTACCTTGCATGGGGTCATCCATTAATAATCTTTCCTTTTTCCAATGATTAAAAACACGCGATGAAACACCTGTTTCTGAAAGCGGAATAATCCTTTCATCAATAAGCTTCTGCAATTGCTCATAAAGTTCCGGCTTGGAAAACAATTCTCCGACCAACTGTCCAAAGTGTTCCTTAAAATTCATTTTAGAAATTTAATGTAAAGATATAATTTAATCATTACATGAATGAAACGATTTATTTTTCTGGCAGAAAAGAAACCCACTCACTCCCCCTTCGAGGGAACTGCCCTCAGTTGGATTCCCTTTGTAACATCTTCTTCGTACTGCTGTCGCACCAGTTCATACGTGATGGAAATATCGAATTCGGCAAGCAGCGCTTCAATGTACGACTGAGGGTCGTAGCCCGTGTTATGACAATGTGAGGACGTACTTCCGTTTCCGTGCCATTCTTCCTAGTGGCACAGGCAACTGGAGCGGTTCGGTGAGCATTGTTGCGCAATGACGAATGCGGCAATGCGGTACATTCAATTATGTAATGATAATTAAATTTGATTACACGAATGTAAAATAAACTACTTTATTATCTTTGCGGTGTAATTTACAGATGGGCTAAAAGCGATTCAACCAGCATTTACCCGATCCCATGAAAAAATTCACATATCTGCAGCATTAAAACCCCGGCATCAAAGGTCGACTCAGCACTAACCTACGTTGTCGCCAGGCGCCCCACTACATCGGGTTCAGAAATGGTACTAAATACAACTAATTCATCCGTCAATTCTTCCGTAAATTCCTCCGTCAATTTACAAAAATTATTTCTAACTATTTATACGACATACCTTCAAATTTTAAAAATTATGGGAAAGAAAGGCAATAACAAAGGTTCTGCAAATGCAAAAGGAACCATACGCAAATGTTTGTTCTGTGACGATGAATTTAATGCGACTCAATACAACTCAAAATATTGTTCAGACTCCCACAAGCAACAAGATTATGAAAGCCGAAAGAAAAAAGAATTTGTATCTGTGTTTAAAGGGACAAAAGAAGAACTGATGGCGTTCTTACCACTCCCGGCAAAGTATAGAAATGATGCTCCCTTATCCAAATTCATGAACGGAATTAATTTCTTGGAAATAAAAAAAATTATTGAAGCAAAGGCAATTAATGAATCTTGGTTTTTTGAAACTGGAGATTTCAGGCTTGATTTTGTTCCCCATATTCAAAAAAGACCTTACGAACTTTTTTTACAAGAGAAAGAAAACAGAAATTCGATTTTTTTTAAAATAAAAGATGAATCGGCATTGCCAACAAAAATAAGCCAGATGTTTTTGCCCTCACTAAGTGAATTATTAAAATTAAAAAATGATGTGTCAGAGACAAAGAAAATAGCGGAGATAGTTTTGGATGCAAAAAAAAATGAGTCGGAATTGTTGACGAAGAAAGATGAGTCGGATACGTCAACCAAAAAAATTGAGTTGGATGAGGTACTAGAAAAAATTGAAAAAAATTTGCAAAAATTAGATAGCCAGTTGCATTCATTTGAATCACAAAATTCAGAAAGGATTATGAGCGCTATTGCTACCGCAAAAACATTTTCGGATTCTGACGCAAACCCAACTATGCAGCATCCCCGGCAGGCTATGTCAAAACCTACTCTATTCCTGAAAGAAAATATTTACTCCGGCAAACCCATAATTGGCAACCTTGCAAGCTATCATGCTTCTCCAGGCATTCTAGCCAGCACCGGAAGAAATTCCGGGTTTATACCTTTTCTCATCGGCTTTGGGTTAGGCGTCTTTATTTGTTATGTTTTTCCGGAAATAATATCGAAGAATAGATTGCAACAGAATGTTGCATAAAAAAAATGGCGTCCCGATAGTTATCGAAATGCCTTTGTAAAATTATAATCGCACAAAACGGTTCTGTCGCATCTGGCCAAAAAGAAAACTAAATATACAAAGATGATTTAAAATATTTTTTTTTAAACTAAGCTGCAAAAGAAAACACCTCTGTTCCTATTTAATCAAACAGCCCGATTTTTACATCGGGCTGTTATTTTTCCTACCCGCTATGTTTACCTGACGAGATGCCAAGGGAGAAAAATTATACAATAAAGATATAACGCCCTCATATTAGCACTGCAGTTCCTATGATAATTAGTTTGGTCTTTCATACGCTCCTCAATCAGGAGGAGTATATAGATTGCGGTCTGTGCCTTTTATGTCGAACTGATAATCAAGCAATGATATTGAAATGATGCCTTTATCTTTTGCATTGGATGAAGTATTGAGCTCGTAATTATTATTAGCAGCATCTTTAAACCTAGGGTCCTGGTTCACCACACAAGTATTAAAATGAACACCGTTAATTGAGATTGCGCTTCCCGCCTGCACCAGCGAGTGGTCAAAAAATAAAGACATGACAAAAAAATCATAAAAACAATCACTGCGTTGTCAGGACTCCGACTCCGGGTACGTTATTAACCTGTATGTCAGTGGTAACGTTAAAGTTATAATGATTTTAATTTTCTAGTTAAAACCAGGTTAAAACATTTATTGTCTGTTAACGGGAGACAACTAATGATAATATTAATCGTTCTCTCTCACGAGTGTTTTCAATACAACCTATGATTGAATTTTTAGCACAAGAACATATCTGAAGCGTTGATAATCTTCAGTTATCCTTTGTGCAAAGCAAAAATATAAAACAGCATAGTGTGAAAGTTGGAACTCGTTGACTACATTTTCACAATCTTCTTTGTCACTAAATTGTTTTTCTCACCTCGCACTGCAACAAAATAAATTCCTGCTGGAAGTGCGCACACATTGAGCATCGTTTTATTTTCCTCGTGAAGTGAGCGATGAAGAATTTTTTCTCCAACCAAATCATAAACATCAATGCTTTCAATTCTGAATTCCGAACTCTCAATTTTTAATTCGTTCAGAATGGGATTCGGATAAATTTTTATTCCATTATCAGCGGTAGAATTATTTTCTTCAATTCCGGAGGCAGCATTAACCTGTACAGAAATATTTTGCGTTGTCATGTGAAGGTCATCAAAGGCACGAAGTGTAAATTGATAAGTACCCGGCACTGTTAAGTTGGTGACACTTGTCACCGGCAAACCCTGGTGGTCGAAAACAGGATGAGCACCGGCAGGAACAGAAGTCACATACCACCAATGTCTTAATAAATCACCTTCAGGGTCGAAAGTGACAGCAGTAAGATGAGTGCTGTCATTTGGTAAAGTAAGAATAGCGGGAGAAGGAGTTATTGAGGAAATAACGGGAGCAGAGCTTGCAGGATGAATGGTACATATAATCTGCGCAGTAAGGTCGGGATGACCTGAGTAAAGAACATTCACCTGGAAAACATAATCTCCGGGAACGGTCATGTTTGTTACATTGGCACGGAAGCTTACAAAAATATAGGTAGTGCCGCTCAACGTGATATTTGCACCAACCGGTTGCGATACAAGAGACCATATACCCTGTCCGGTTAAATTGCTGCCGGCAAGATCGGCAGCGCCTATCTGAAGAGTAACTGCAGAAGTAGGCAGCTCAATATTTGCATGCGTAGTGTCACCAGGGTTTCCGAACACTAAACCATATGGAGTGGCAATACGGAAACCGGCATTGCCTAACACAATAGGCGGAGCCGGACTATATTCAATTAAGTATACTTTTTTGGAAGTTGTATTCGTTCCGTCACTCACATCAATTTTAAAAACATAATTTCCTGTAGCCGTCAGCCCGCTTACAGAAGAAGAAGCGGTTGTTGGAGAAGCTATAATAGGATTCGCACCGGCAGGATAACTAATGACTGTCCACAGATATGAAAGCGTGTTTAATTCTGCATCGTTGGCAGTGACAGTAAGAGTTGCTGTGGAAGCAGGAGAGACAAGATAACCCGGATTGGAAACATACGTCATGATAACAGGAGGATTGTTGACAGCAGCGGGATGCGGATACAACGTTGTAACAGTTGAACCGCCTGCAACAGGAATAGTAATTGTATCATTTATAACCGTACGAACGCCAAGTTCTGCGAAAGCAGTGGCGCTTGAGGGCGCTCTGCTCAATCCGTAAGTGCCTGGCGGTATTCCCTGTAAAAGAACATTCTTCAAAGTGCCGGATGTATTCTCAATAACAACAGTAAGCTCGCCATTTCTTTTGAATGCAAGTACATGTAGCAATGTATCATTGGAAGTGATGCCGATGCGAACTGCACCGGGTTTTACATAATGCATTACCTGTCGCAAACGAAAATACGTGCTGGAAGGAGTAAACGATGTCAACCCGCTGACAGGCACAAGCGTAACATTGGAGCTGTAGCCAACTTCCCAGTAAGATGTACCTCCTAAGGTAAAATCATTGTACAAATCATCGAAGGTTGGATTACCCATTTCCGTCTGTGCAGTAGTAAGCCCCCACGACAAACCGAAATTATAAATATCACTTCGGTACGGGTCGGCTGTTCCGTAATTGTGATAAGAGAGTCGCCCTGTGTTGTTCCAAAGCTCCGTATCATTCTGTACGGGCGTAATAAAATTCCAGTCAGTCTGCGGAGCAACTGCTTCAGCAAATTGAGAGCGTGTGGCAAGCCCGTGAGAAACGAAGCGGGGAGCTAATGCTTTAATGTCATCGGCAAGAATAGTGGAAGTAACGAGCCCTTGGGGTTCGTTATAAATAACATCGTAGTTGATATCAATTCCGTAAGTGTTGTGCATGTACAGCGCACTTGCCCAAATCTGTTGAGCACGCTCTCCAGGATGATACATAATCCACGGCTTCTGGTCAGTAGCATGAGTGGGATAACCGGGGCTTGAATAAAAGTTTGGCTGAACTCCTTCAGCAACGATGTGGTTCTTAAAATAGACCAGATAATCAGCCATTCCCTGTGGAAGAGATTGCGGCTGGAATTTCGTCCAGTCAATGCTGTCGCAATCTCCGTTGTCCATGCCTGAGCCATCAATACGGGGACCTACTTCCCAGGTACGGGAGCCTGTGAGCCCTAGATCATCCACAAGATAATCGAGTACCTGGTAATTTACAGGATTGGCAACCGAAGTATCAATCATCATATAAGTACCTTGCATGTGACCGAGCACCCCTCCGCCGTGTCCCCATCCTGCCACGGTTTGATACGTCACATTGGAATCTAACATCAGAATATCCTGTGCATTCACATACATACCTGCAAACACTGACAGGATAATAAATAGTCTTAATTTCATTTCTATTTTAATATTTTTTAAAAAATAATATTACTCTATTATCATTTTTCCTGCAGCAATTATTTTTTCTTTTTCAAATACTTTGTAAAAATAAATTCCGCAGCCTAGTTTATCTCTGCCAAGAGTTATTTTATTTTCATTTCCAAAGACTGAACTCATCATCTCTTTCCCCGGCACATCAAAAATTTTGAGCACTGCATTCTTCGCATTCTCAGAAGATAAAATTTCTATTGTTGTTTCCGAGGTAAAAGGATTAGGGTAAAGTTTGATTTCCGATTGTTGCCCTGTTGAGACAAATGAGATGCCTGTTGCGCAATGCGTTCCGGCATTCCCTGTAGGATTACGGAAATAATTAATATGACCGTTGTCAGGAAGAATGACATGAAGCGCGCATCCCATGTAAGCAATGAAAGGTGTAATGCTGCTGTTGCCAAAACTATATGGAGTATCCCATGTAGCGCCACCGTCAGCAGAATGTAAATACTGTCCGCCAGTTCCTGACTTTACATAAGTAACGTGCAGATCATTTCCATCGCGAACCATATCAGGATAGTAATACGTATTGGCAGTGTCGTGGGTTAAATCCATATCCGTACTCCAACTTGCACCTGTGTCAGTCGACTGCGCTAAAAGTATTTGATAATGACCTGAAGGAGCGCCAGCCGCTATTACGTCAATGCTTGCATTGTCAACACTTACCATCGTGCCATAACCACTGGGAGGAATTACCGCAACCTCCGGGTCCCATGTTGCTCCGTAATCTCCGGAATGTTTATAGAAGATTTGCATCTGCCCGCTCCGGTTATCATTCCACGACATGAATATATGAGAACCTTCAGCATTGATAGCTTCATCTTCCGAACGACCTGAAGCAAAAGTTATCTGCTGATGCGGGCTCCATGTTGCGCCATTATCTAAAGACCTCAGGAAAAATATTTCGGTGTTGTAAGGAACAGCGGAAGTAACAATATCATTAGCAACATAAACATGGTTGCCCGACACTGTAACAGCGGGCCAGTCAGCAACAACGGAATCAATGGTCATGCTTGTTCCCCATGTGTTTCCTCCGTCTAAAGAATGGATGTAATGCGAGGAGCGATGATTGTTCAGCGTATCAATTTCTCTCCAGACAACATGCACGTTAGAACCATTGACAGCTATTGCAGCATTCCAAGCATTGCCGTTTGTATCTGAAATAGCAACGGGAACACTCCATGTAAAGCCCGAATCAAGAGTGTGTGTGTAATAGATTGCGCCATGCGTTGTGTTGAAGCGGTCGCCCCAAACAACATGAACCGTATCACCGCTAACGCCAATGCAGGAACCCATGCTTTCATTTAATCCCGCTGAAACAGCATTAGGAGAAAGGTTGACAGGCACACTCCACTGAGCGTTAACAACAGCCGGAAATACGATAATAAAACTTAATAACGCCAGAATTCTTATTGGGTAAGTGTAAATGCTTTTATTCATCACATTTTGTTTAGTGGAATGTTACAATTAAAAGATGCTTTTCTGCCCTGCATAGTTGCAGCCCAAACAAAAGGGATAACCGTACAGCAAGATTGCGTGTGGTCTGTACACTGTACCACCACACGCAATCTTGCGGGGAAAATACTTTTTCCCAAGCCCCTTTCTTAAATTGGAAATGACAAGTCCTAAAATAAGGAAACTTTAACTCCAGAAATAAATTTTCAGGCACGCTTCGAGCATCAGTGCATTGCGAGAATAACATATGGTTCTGCGGTTTAATCGCTTTAAATGCGTGCGTAATGTTAGATTCATTCGCTCAATATGATTGATTGTAAATCTTCTTTTGCAATGAATTTCTTTTCTTATCAGGGAATGGTATAAATTGAGTGAATCTGTATAAATTCTTTCTGCCTTTGCCAACTTCAGCGTATCTACAACGCTTCCCAGCGTTTTCAATGTTCTTCTTCCGACTTTAAAATCGATAATACTTTTAGTACCTTTTTCTATCGCGTATGCTATCCAATAAGTATTTGTCTTTTTTCGCACGAACGTTCTCATCTCATCCAACTCATATTTCTTTCCCAGGGAAATTACGGGTTTCCCAATGGAAGCAGCAATTATTTTGATTCTTTTTATCACTGTTGCCGGACTAATTTTTAGAATTCGCCCGATGCTTCTGATACCGCAGCTTTCTTTTACAAGAGTAGAGATGGTCTCATTCACATTATTCAGCCAGGCCCTATTTGTATAATGGGCAAGCTGGTATCTTTTGCATCTTACGCATCGCAATTTTTGATTTCCATTTTTCTGAAATCCTTTTTTAACACATTCCGCTTCGCAATATTTACATTGCTGCATGGCATGGGTGATACTTTGAAACATAAAAGAAATTTTCAATGAGTTAGATGACGTATAAACGTACAAAACAAAAACGGACAACATATTTGTCATCCGCTTCTTTGCATTTCAAGAATTTTTTCTCCTTTTTTATTTCAAATTCTCATCAGGTGACAGATTGAAACATTACCGAACCTCCCTGCGCTCCATCATAATCCACGAATGATGTTGGAGAATTTCCCATAGCAAGATAAGGATTTGCAAATTGCTCTGCAGGGTCGGTAGCATGCCATCTTGCAACCAAGGGGTCATATTGCCGCCAGCCAAATTCATCTGAACTGGTATTCACATCTGCTATAAGCCGCTTGCTCTTGAACTTGCGGTTGTTTGCCATGGAAATATAGTGGTAAAAAATATCAATTAATTTAAATAGCTTATAAAAGTAAAAAAAAAGCGGACAACATATTTGTCATCCGCTTCTTCATATTTCGATAATTTTTTCTCCTTTTTTATTTCAAATTCTCATCAGGTGATAGATTGATACATTACCAAGAGCCTCCATCTGTATAACTATTATTATAGGCGCCGCCGTTTCCTCCCTTTGCTCCGTAATAATCTACAAACGATGATGAATCACATTATACCTTAACACCGCTGCTATAAAAAAAGCGATTCCTGATACAAGAATATATATCATCACTTTACTACGCCCGTCTTCCTTGTCTCTATGGCTTTCAGTTTTAAATCTGTTTTCAATTTCAACGTATCTTTTCTTTCTAATAAAAACAAAATACCCTGGAATGAACAAGAAAAGGACAATGACGTACGCATGGTACTTAGCTAAACCTAAAACCGGCAAAATCCGAAAAGCTTCAAGAAAATTCAATATCGTTAACAGGTTAATAAAAATTATAAGGCAAAAGGTCATCATTGCCAATACAGCACCTCTTGTTTGACCATGAGCACTATAAAAAATTTTATGTATCCTATAAAATAAATAATCAATCATAGCTTATTTGTGTTTATGGTACACAGCCCAACCTAGAATGGGAGATGGATAAGAGACGCTATATTGACCAGCCCAATTATAGAACCCGTCAAATGCCCCTGCAGCATGTGCAACCTCTATACCTATTGAAAGGCCAATTCCAACGTATGGAACTGGAGCCACAGCTAACGCTCCTACCTGAACACCTGCCCTTGCGTAACTATCCAAAGAATACGGATCATTTGCAACTTCCATTACAGCTGCTCCTGCCCCTAAAACTACTCCTGCGTATCCAACATAAGTAGCTCCAGTACCAATTGCAGCGATTATTCTTGATGCTTCCAGTCCTTTAGCGGCATTACCATATAAGTCAGCTGTCAAACGCATACCAAAACCTATGTTAGCAAGGGAATACCCAATATCGCCCAAGCTAATATTGCCTATATTAACTGAAATGTTATGCTCTCTTCCTGCCATACATACTCCTCCCATTTCGGATTCGTAATAATTACCATCTCCAACCAGACTATATCCTTGTTTATATCCAAGGTCACCCACTGAGTAATCTCTTGTAGAGATAATCATAGAATTGCCATTCATACTTACACCAGTCACGGAGCTAGGATTATCAAAAAACGCAGCATCTCCACCAGCTTCCATTAGTAAGTGATTAATGTTCCAGCCGGTTCCACCGCCATTAATTGCATCTGCAATTTGAGGTGCAAATCCTCCGTATGATGTCATGTACCCACTACCCCAACCCCCACCATAATGCATAGCCATATACATATCATACCCACTATTATAACCCAAATCCGATGCTGAACCATAAGAATATCCACTGTGCTCCAAATCAGTAGTGCCACTAGTACCGCCAGAACCTCCCTGCGCTCCATCATAATCCACGAATGATGTTGGCGTATTCCCCATTGCAAGATAAGGATTTGCAAACTGCTCTGCCGGGTCGGTAGCATGCCACCGTCCAACCAAGGGGTCATATTGCCGCCAGCCAAATTCATCTGAACTGGTATTCACATCTGCTATGAGCCGCTTGCCCTGGAACTTGCAGTTGTTGGTCATGGAATTATAGTGGTAAAAAATATCAATTAATTTAAATTGCTTATAAAAGTAAAAAACAAAGCGGACAGTATTTTTACCGTCCGCTTTTCATCTTCTCTCTTTTTATTTCAAATTCTCATCAGGTGATAGATTGATACGTTACCGAATTTATTTAACACTAATTCGTTTCACATTTTCTAAAATACGATCTTCAAACTCTTTTTTCACTTTTCTATTTTCAAAAAAGCCAAAGTCATCGTTAACTGTTTTCCATCTGCCAAGAACCAAACCATCATTAACGGCATCAAATGCAAAAGTAGTTGAATGCTTCTCTGATGCTCTTACCCATGTATGTACGATTTGATTTTTTTCTCTGTAATAAAAATAAATATGATACCAATAATCGGAATCGCCACTTCTTCCGTCTTTAAGCTGCGCCTCAGGTGGAACAATATACTCCGGATTTTCACTTTTAAATGTTTCTATCAATTGTATCAATGAGTCCTCCGGCATTTCTATCTCATACCTTTCAGCGTATGGATAACTTCCCGGGGCAATCATGCCAGCGAACCTAACTATGATAAATACTAAGGTAATAGCAATAACCACTAAAAGTATTTTCCCTTTTTTTGACATTTAGCTTATATCTGATTCGTTATAAATACTGTTAATATTTGTGATATCGTATTCGCGCATTTATAGTACTGAAATTATATATAGTTTTCGGTAATGCAACTGTCCCAAGAACCGCTCCGGAAGCAAATCCCTCCAAGCGCGTACTCATATCTAAAAATGGATTTATTGCCAAACTTAACTCCGATCCGACAAATCTCCAATCAGCTGAAATAACTGCCTGATTAAGTAATACATCCATTGATCCGGCGGCATTATGTGAATCATAATATTTATCATGTACAATTGCTGGTATTTCTGACAGAGTAACTGGAGGCGTTGAATAGTCTGGTCTTCTAGAATAGGTTAGAGGATTGTTAGGTCCCATATAGCTATGAAGCCAATTCCTATTCACAGTCGCCGGATCTAAACAATTTGGACACTGGCTACTATTTCCAGCATATTCCGGAATATTATCATAAGCCCATTGCTGTGTGGCTCCGGGATTGATTCTTAAATCTTCTATAGAAACGGGTGGTAACGAATAACCATAATTTCCTGACTGCATCGCATAATCTGTGAGTGCAGCTTTAATATCCTGGGCAGTATTTACATCCCATGTACTATATTCTGTACCGTCTCCTGAAGTAACACCATATCGAGTAAATGTCACACCTTTCCCATCAGCTCCTATACCCAATCCAGTGCCTCCAGACGATGTCATGTAACCACTACCCCAACCCCCACCATAATGCATAGCCATATACATATCATACCCACTATTATAACCCAAATCCGATGCTGAACCATAAGAATATCCACTGTGCTCCAAATCAGTAGTGCCACTAGTACCGCCAGAACCTCCCTGCGCTCCATCATAATCCACGAATGATGTTGGAGAATTTCCCATAGCAAGATAAGGATTTGCAAATTGCTCTGCCGGGTCGGTAGCATGCCATCTTGCAATCAACGGGTCATATTGCCTCCATCCAAATTCGTCTGAACTGGTATTCACATCTGTAATCATAATTGATAAATTGCCTATTAAAAAGCCCGATTTTTTTATCGGGCTTTTATGTTTATGAGAATTAATTTTAGCTATCATATTTAATATGGATGAACTACATTATACCTAAAAACTGCCGCCAAAACAAAAGCAATACCCGATGCAAAAACATACAGCAACACTTTGGTACGCCCGTCTTGCCTTTCAAGGAATGTCTCATTTTTAAATCTGTTGGCAATTTCAATGTACTTCTTTTTTCTGAGGAAAACAAAATATCCTAATAAGAAAAAGAACAAGGTCGTTATAATGGCGAAAAATTTTGTAATATCAAAAATTGGCAATACTTTAATGGCTTGCAAAAAGACTATTACCGTTATAAGGTTGACACTAGCCAACCCACCACATATCGCCATTGCCATTATCGCACCTACTATTTGACCTTCATTTCGATTATAAAATTTGTAAAACTTATAGTATATATAATCTATCATACTTTTAATTTTAATGGTGCACGTGGTAAACGGCAAAGTTTGGATTAAATGGAGAGGGTGCAGCAATTCTATATTGATCAGCCCAATTATAAAGGCCAAACATTCCTGCTTCATTGGCAACTTCTACGCCTACTGCAAGCCCAATACCAACATAGGGAACTCCGGTGAGCCCCATGGCTCCTATTTGAACACTAGCTCTTGCCCAGCTACCTAATGATGACGGGTTCGTGACTACAGGTATAATACCAGACACAGCACCAGCAACAACTCCTGCACCAGTAACCCCACGAGCGACATTAAAAATCGCTCTCATTGTCGCTGCATTTAATCCCCTGGCTGCATAACCATATAAATCACCTGTTAAGCGCATACCAAAACCAATCTCACTTAATGAATGTGCCCATGATTGATTTGCTGAAACAGTAGCCCCTTCTCCAGTCCTATATCTATTTCCCGAATATGAATCAGCATTCGCTGCCGCTTCTCCTGTTGTAGGAAATTGAGCAATCTGGTAATTATAATCCCTAAACAAAGCAAAATTTGCCAGCGCACCATCAATTTTAGAAGCTGTTTCAGCATCCCATGTGCCATATACCGTACCATCTCCGGAGGTAACGCCATAGCGGGTAAAGGTCACACCCTTCCCATCAGCTCCTATACCCAATCCAGTACCTCCAGACGATGTCATGTAACCACTACCCCAACCCCCACCATAATGCATAGCCATATACATATCATACCCACTATTATAACCCAAATCCGATGCTGAACCATAAGAATATCCACTGTGCTCCAAATCAGTAGTGCCACTAGTACCGCCAGAACCTCCCTGCGCTCCATCATAATCCACGAATGATGTTGGCGTATTCCCCATTGCAAGATAAGGATTTGCAAACTGCTCTGCCGGGTCGGTAGCATGCCATCTTGCAACCAAGGGGTCATATTGCCGCCAGCCAAATTCATCTGAACTGGTATTTACATCAGATATTAATTGCTTGCCCTGGAACTTGCGGTTGTTTGCTATGGAAACATCGGGCGTTACAGAGAGCCAGGGGTTTAATAACCCGTAAGGGTAATAGTCGTTTATCTCAACCAAATGGCTTGCCGATTGAATAATGCTAAGGTTATCAAAATCAACCGTCACAGCGCTTTCGTTAGCAACATAAATATAGCAATACCCTTTTTCCTGTGCAACCAGATTTGATATGGCAAGGTTGCCAAGCTGGTTTCGCGAAGCAGCCTCTACTTGTTTTATTCCGCTCATAGAGGGAACAAATGTAAAATCATCGGTATAAAATAACCAAATAAGATATGCCTGGGGAGTATGAGGGCTGGCACTGCTTGCATTTGTAAATGTAGAAGAAAGAAAACTTGTAACATCAGAATTCTCCGTAAAGGTAGAGCTTGCCCACTGCTGCCTCGCAGTTATCTCATTCCCTGCAACGCTTACCGATGGATTGATGAGAAATATATTGCCTAACTGGGTAAGGATATCGCTCAGCGTCCTGGTGCTTGAAGTAGAAGTGAGGGAATCTGTGAAAAAATATTTGGCGCTTATGCTAAGACTGTCTCCCACCAGTATCCTTAGAACTTTTGCATGCCCTATTGTTTTGCCCTGGGCTGCATTTAACCCACTCACTTTTAAGTTTGGTGAATATGAAAAATCAGGTGGATAGCCTGCAGGAGCACTTGAACGCGTTGTGGGAATGTTATAAAATAACGCTTCTTCGGCCTGCGCATTTTGCGTTTCCATCGTAGCGTAATATTGTCTCACTAAAGCATCGTGAGAAAGAACTGCCCGCACGCTTCCGAGATGGTCTTTCAAAAAGTAATCGTACTTATATCCCTGTATTGCATCGGCAGCAGTAGATGGACGCACGCGTCCTTCTTCTGTCATAATTTGCTTCAGCTGATTATCTTCATATTCAATTCCGTCTACATAATCTGTTACAACAGGCGGAAAGTTATTAAGTACAGCCGTGCTGGTCAAAAGTTCCTGGTGAATTTTTCGCCCGCCGGCATCATAGGTACTGGTAATGTAATCTCCGGAGGCAAAACTCTCTTCAGAGTACGGTAAATTCAGCGAGTTATAATTCACGGTTAAATCTTTATTAGCGTCATTGGTCAAATTACCGCTGGCATCATAAGTATAATCGTCCCCTCCGTTGCTTCCATCCGTAAACCCGGCATAGCTTAGCTGAGGAGTTGCCGCATCCTCCACTTTCTGCGCCTGGTAGCCGGCATACGTATATGACAGGTCATCCATTACATCATACGACTGGGTTTCCGGATCTCCTCCATTACGTGTGAGATGCATAATATTTCCCGAAGCGCCATACGTAACTACTTCATTAAAATAATTAATCTGCCTGTCAAAAATATCCTGGTTCAGAAAATTCGGGCTCGAAGCGACATAATAGCCGGCTGTCATCCTGTTTAAATTATCATAACGATAGACATACATATTTTGATTGATGTCATACGGCTCTGACTCCAACCCTTTGGCTTTCCACTTCATTGCAGAAATGTTGCCGTTGAATTGCGGAACCGGAACCGGGCATGAAGAATTGGAAATGCTGATGTTTGTTATGTCATCATAATATAGTTCCTCACCAAATACATCATTGCCGAAATTGTCATCAAAATCTTCATAGCATGCCGCGTTGTTAATTTTTGTTAACCATCCACGAATGTTATAACGATAGTCAATGCTTTGCATATAATCTCCGGTTTGCGGATCGAAATGAAGATTTTTCTGAATGAGCTGTCCAAGAGCATTATAGTTTCGATTAGACATGACGTATTGCGGGTCATCATCTACTTTCAGGTAGGTATTAACCCTTCTGCCGGCATGGTCATACGAAAAAGTGTTGGAAATAATAACTTTAGGGTCACTGTTAGAATGAGAGTATGTGCGTTTGGATGAAAGCAACTGCCCTGCAAAGTCATACAGATTACTGATCCTGTCCAAGGATTGGTTAACCTGTTGCTTATGTTGTTGTATTAACCTGTCTCGGCTATCATAATAATTCACACGGAGAAGATGTTCATCCGATGGTGACATAATAATTTTAGTAAGGTTTCCCGTAAGCAATCCAAAAGTACGCACCGTAGCCGCAACACCTGTGAAATCAGTCTCATACGTCCTACTCTGAATATCAAAATCGTAGTCATCATAATAATTTACGGTAAGCTGTTCAATCATACTCTGTGGGAAAGTATTATCGGTATAGCCCAGAATATTTCCGTTGCCATTGCTTCTCTCTTCCCACAATATAGTTTCATTATCCACGGATGCCTGAATGTTCTCTCTTGGATCACCGTTGTTATAGGTACCTGTCATTACAACCCTTCCCAGGGCATCATATTTTGAAAAAGTCCATTCAAGATCTGAATTTTGCTTAGGAGTCTGGGACAAAACAAGTTGATCGATTTTGTTATAAACAAAATAATTCCATTCTGTTTGTCCCGGAATTTTCTTTTCAATCAACCTGCCACGGGCATCGTATTTATAAGCATAAAGATTTTGATTAAAAAATGGCTCTGCACTGGGGAACATAATAAAGTCGGTAGAAAAGAAATACCCATAATTATTTTGCGACAGAAGATGAATGGTTGCCGGAGATATTTCATAAATCAAACGGCCAAATCCATCGTACACATAATATGAAGAATAGTATTCATTTGGAAGAGAAGGGGGATTAGCATTGGTATTTTGTGGGCCTGTAAAATCAAATGTTATTCTTTCTCCCGAAGCATTTACGCTCGAAGCAACTTTAGTTTTTTTACAAATTAATTTTCCCTCCAAATCCTTATACTCAATTGATTCTGTTCCATTCTCATCATAACTTACAGTTTTAAATAGAGTATTAGCGGGATAAAATATTGGGGTCCAGACATAAGGAATAAGCGATACTATATTTATTGCGGATATATTATTTCCGCTAATGCCCCACTTTAACACCTCATTTTCGTCATTAGTCTGATATCTGAATTTTAGAGCATGATCGGATGTCGTGTAACTGGAGTTTGGTTGCCAGGTGGAACCAACATTCCCCTGTTTTAAAATTCTGTTGAGCGGAGATGCTTCATAAATGGCCTGTGTGAATGCAGATGTAGTATGTTCCACAGCATAAGCATTCTGGTAAAAGTATGCTTGATTAGAAAGGACGTTTGTTTTAAACAAACCATCATAGCTTGCATCTACATAAGAGAGATATTTTTTTGATTCTCTTCCGAATTCATCATAAGCATGTGGTGACACGATATCATATAATCCGGGAGACTGCTGCTTAGCAATAGTCTGTAATGGCCGCCCTAATCCATCAGCGTATGTAGTTGTTCTGCGACACTGTTGCGGAGTTAATGATTGGTTCAGGATGCTGCTCGCGGAAGCTCCGGCAACTAAAATATTATCGGTTATAGAATAATTAGAAGTAAGGGAAGTACCGACACCATAGTCGAAGTGCTTGATAATGTTTCTGTCCTGATCGTATACCCATGCGGGCCTGTTGAAGGCATCGTATTCTATATAAGTCGGTAGGCTGTTATTATCGCTCTCGCTTGTTTTGTAAAAATCATTGTATGTGTAGCTGATACAGGAAGATAATACAGGTTGAAATCTAATGTCATCAATAAGGAATGAGTTAGTAGCATTATCATTAACTGTATAGCAGCGAATCCGAAGTGCAGGGTCAGTGGTAGCCATGTTTGCAAGATTCCTTACCGCTCCTAAGTCAATAACAGCTTCAAAATATTTCCATTTGTTATTTGTATTCCCAAAAGGAACTTCTATCCAGTTTCCGGTTACATTAGGATATGCAGTCTGATTATTATCATCATGCTTTGAATGAATTATTAATTTCCCTCCACTCGAAGGATAGTTGGCACTGGTTTTAATCCAACACGAGAATTTATATTTTTGATACTGATTATCCGGACGAAAATCTTTCGTTGGGCCAAATGTGACACCTCCTGCCTGCAATCTGGAAACACTTCCTGTATGAGCGTCGGTGCTATTTGAAGTAGCGCTTAAACCCCACTGGTCACTATTTGAGCCGCTTTCAAAACTTAAAAAGCTACACTCATTTCCGACTTCGGACGCTGAATACTTTGCGTTTGAAAATTTGGCCAGTACATGATTATGATTAGCGTCTGTAATTACAGACGATGACATTCCATTAGTAATTTTGGAACTGGTTAAATATCCCAGGGCATCGTAATCATATTCCACTTTAGATTTATATTTGTTATCAAAAACAAAATTATATGCGGTTGTCATCGGAGCATGAGGTAATACAAATGACGTTGCACCAACATCAACTGCATCAGCGGTCTCAAGTATGTAATCTTTAAATGGCACTATAATGCTGCCAGATAGTTGCTTTAAAATTGTAAACTTACTGCTGTACAGATTATTGCAAGTGGTTGAACTGACAAGTTCCTTGAAAACATGAGTAGCAACAGGAATGTTATGAATATGCCTGTTCACCAGTAGCCAAAGGCATGAAGACATTACATCATTTTGGGTATTGTAAGCAACATTAAAATCCTGTGGATATTTATACTGAATAATCGTTTTTTTATTATCCGAATTTATTTTTTCTATCCGGGTCACCAGCTTATGCACTGAATTGTCATAAAAATAATTGGTTTGAAGTGTCAGAAAATTATTCGCATTAATGCTTGCATCAGCGTCCATTGAATAATTGCGCTCTGTGGTTTTTTTCAGATAAAACCATTTAGAAATATGTTTATAATATTCAACATTGAAGGGAGGAGGGTCGAAGGACCAATTTAACGGGGTTGACCCACTATAAATTGAGTTGTAAATAAATTTTGTATTTACCTTGCAGGCTTTAACCTCTACAGGAGTAAAGTTTGAAGGGGCAAATTCATACTCATTTTCAATTTCCTTGATTTTTTCCTGTGCCTGGTTGTAGAATTCAATCTTTGTGATTAACCCGCGCTCGAAACTCATATCACCATTCGGAGCTCCTGCATCATTATCCCTGTCATCCGTGTAAGATGTCCAGCTGCATACCTGGGGCGGTGTCACAGCGGTATTAATATGGTTAAATTCAAACCTGTCGCATGGCACATCGGGATTGGAAGAATATCCTGTCATTTTATAGACGACTTTTCCGTTGCCGGTACTATTCGTTCCAATGGTTACGACTTCTACTCTGGTATAACGAATCAGGTCTCTCGGCTGTGCTCGGTGAGATTGCGACTCGCGGAAATAATACGTTGAGTATGAATTAGAAATATGAGTATCGTCATAATGTTTGCAGAATATCACATTATCCCAATTTCTCCTCAAAGGGACAACCTCTCCGCTTGATTTGTTAGGATCGGTTTCCGTAGTATATTTAAATTCCTTTATGATGGGAGAATCCTGAGCCGAGGTAGAAGTTTTAATTCGTTTTACTCTAAGTCCTCCAAATGTTTTGCTGGTAGAAGAGGAATTGTCATAATAGGTATTAGTTTCATATTCATAATCAATTACACCTCCGGTCGGTAAAGTTATCTTTGTTAAAATGCCTTGCTGATTGTATGGCGTCCTGGAAAGGGTATACGAATCTTCATTTGAAGAATTAATCTGGTTGCTTGCCCAAATGTAGGTAGAGCCATCCCAAGTATAAATTCGGAATTCCTCTTCATCTGGATTTCTGTTCGTTCCGTCTAATCCTGAGCCACTCGGTCCGGGTGGAATTAATTGCCCTGCAGGTCCGATCTCAGTAATGCAAACCTCATCTCCATATGATTGAGAGCCTGGAGAAATATACCAATGAAGGCCTTTAAAAAATCCCCAGTAATCTTCTCCCAAATTGCGAGTGTTACGTACAAGATTATTACTATAACATCTGCAATACCAATATCTTTGCGGGGTCTGCTGTGAATGCCAAATTGTATATTCATTAAAGGGCTTGTATTCAAAACTCCAAGTCGGATTTGATGATTGCGCGCTGGTTGGAATTTCTTCAAGTGATGCCAGCTTTAAATATTGATAAGGGCGATAAACAAAATAATTTTCCGGACTACTGCCAGGGTCTTGAGGCGGGCAGATTTGGTCATGATTAGGACCGCAATCATTAAACTCATAAGTGTAATTAAATTGATAATGCTTGTTCATGCCTCCGGTCTCATCAATATTTGTTAATTTAGGAGCAGCTAAATCTATTCTGTCATTTGAATAGACGAATGTGAGATTTTCTGCATCAGTAGTAATAAGGGTCAGCAACTTAACTGTTGTAATATTCAATTCCGGTACATTTGAAGCAGGCACATCAACATCTTCCTCAGGATGAGCAGAAGCATGGGGTCCTAAATATTTGTTGCCTGTAATCCAATCATACTTATTTTGCTGGGCTTGAGTAACCTTAAAGGTGTATCCAGTGCCATAAGTAAAAGTCATTTCTTTACCGTGCGTGTCGATAATTTTTGACAGATGCCAGGTCGAATAATATTCTAACGTTCTTTTAGGTGTTTGATTAGGATAACAAAAATTCGTGCTTGCAAACCGCTTCGTTGTTGTTTTCTCTCTGTAATCATCAGTATTATAGAACACATACTTTTGGCCATCAGGTGTTGTAAAAATCCAAGCAGGAGTTCCGTTATATGACGATCCGTTAGGACCAATTGCCGGTTCAATTTTAATATCCTGCGCGGGGATTAAAACGGGAGTTCCACTAGGATCAAAAACGAATTTACCCGAATAATTCCCAAATGAAAAATGAAATATATCAGGTTCGGAATCAATATTGGCATAATGATGAATGTTTCCATTATTGTATATGCCGCTAAAAAATTGTCTGAGCACATCTGAAGCATCAGGTACATCATTCGGGTCAGAAGGGTTCAACATGTACGAACCTTCAACGGCCTGTCCCGCTGTAGTTCCCAACAAACTGTAGTCCGCGTTATAATCTGGTACGTCAGAAGGATTATAAAGCCATCCGCAATCCTTGTCAACATCCCCAGCTAACGGATTTTGCATAGGTATTTTTTCATCTCTCGTATATCCTCTTACTTCCCTGGTAAGGACTCCTCCCGCTTTAATGTCCCATCCCAATCCAGCAACACCTGAAAAGTCGTAAACTCTTATACCTTGTCCCTTGGTATAATTAAGGGAAATGTTTTCAGAATACTCGCTGTTCAGTTTAACAGACAACAAAGGAATACCTGGATTCACGGTACCTGTACTAAGGTCAATGCCATCAACATCATCGCTTTTGACTTGAGATGAATAGTCCTGCAAAAATGGTTGTTCATCGCCTTGTTGAGCAAAAATCAAATTGTTCAATGTAAATACAGAGAAAGCAATTAACAGAAAATGTTTCATAAAGGGAAGTTTTAGAGTTTATTATTTTAGTGTCCATCCTAACCTATAAATAAAAGCAGGCGAGGCTGGGGCGTGTTCGTCATGCAAAAAATCATACTGCAGACTTGCAGAAGGAGAGGCTTTACCAAAAACTTTTGGTTTGATCTTCAATCCAATCAACGCACTGTCATACCAGTTAAATGAATTTTGTCCTTTTTCTTTTTGAGATGCAGTTGCTATCGTTGCATTTTTCTCATATCCCGCGCTTAGATAAACGGACGCCTTTATTTGATAATCAGAATATGTTCTTATACCTATTCCTTCATGAGAAAAATGAATGTCATTCCAGTTTTTTCCTAAACCGAGATTGTAAGTTCCTCCTGCGCCAATAGAGAATTTGGGATTCAATTTGTAACCTGCAAGGAACCCAAAATTTCCAGTAGCAGGAAAATAAGTGCTCGTTTTCTTGAATTGAATATCGGTACTGTATTCAAGCCTGTCAGCAAATCGCTTTGTCTTCATTGGGTTTGGCTTAAAGTCAGGGATATCCGCTGCATTCGTTGCATTTCCATAACTACCGCTTTTCATTTTGCCAATGGCATTTGTACCTTCCCTCACCTTGGCTGCAATTGCATCTTTGGCCACAATACCCCCTAATGCCTTTGTGCTTTCCTCCAGCATCTTTTCTACAGATGCATTTGTCTGTAATCCTTCAGTGCTTTTTCCCCAATCCGCAGGAATTTTAGAAAACTTTGAAAGTTCACCGTTTGCACTCATGAATTTTGAAAAATCACTGATGCCACTGAGACCTTCCTTGAAGAGTGATTCAAACTTGCTTTCAATCTTCAGGCGATTTTTAAATTCCTTCAGGTACTGACCATAGTAATAGTTAACCTTGTCAATACCCAGCAAATTCCTTTTCAGTGACGGGTAATCTTTAAGTGATTTATTCAGGAGCGTTTTCCTTTGCCTGAAATAATTCTGAAGCTTATTTGCTTGGTTAAGTTTGTTATCGCAATTCAAAATATTTTTATTCGTCTCCATAATTGAAGATAACTTACCATTATTCGCCTGCGCTTTGTTAAGAAATGCAGAAGAAGATTTTAGCGTATCCCAATAAGAGTCATATTCTTTCGGCCCACTCTTCAGTTTTGTATGGGAAGATGAATTGAAAGCATCCTTCTGATAATACAATGGATCAACAGGGTATGAAAATAATTTATCCGCCAGTTCTGGATTTACTTTGCAAAGTTTTTTGTGAAGCCGCTTTTCTTGTCTTTGAAATTTTTTAAAAGATTTTTTTGTGCGGGATGTCGTCTGTCCGTCAAATGATAAAACCTTCTTATTAATTTTTGCAGAGTATTTTTCTGTTAATTCTGGTGACAAGGAAAAAGTTGGACGAGAAGTCTGTGCATCGACAGGTATAACAAGGACAAGAAAAACAAGAAAGAAAAAATTTTTCTTTAAAACGCAGAAAGCTCGATTGATGATGTCCATAAACTCGAAAGGGTGACAACATTAAATAAAATATGCCGTGACAAGCCGTATGTTAATAAGTTCCTTTGATACTTTTTGATAAAAGCTCAAATACTGTCCGTGAATTATAAATAACTCTTGATGAGTGGTCAAATATTTGTGATGAAAATAAAAGTGGCTGTTATCTCTTAGGTTAATCTTGGAAAAATTTTATCCAGATTAATATTTTTTCCTGAATTGAATAAAATTTTTGCTCTCATCTTTGTTTTGTCCAATTCTTCTAGCTGTTCTTTTATAAGTCCTTTCGGACAGCCTAACGATTTTTACATGTGAACTCCAATGCACCATCAGCATTGATACGGTGAATGTGCATATCAAAAATATTTACAAAAAGCTGCAGGTACATTCCAAATCGGAAGCGGTGGCGAAAGCGATAAAGGGGAAGATAGTTTGACAGCAAGACAGCTATGTGAATAATGGATAACTATTTATTATCCGTTACTCTATTCATGTTACAAATTAAACATCCAGTTTTAATTTTTACTACTTACACTGTTAGTCAGGCAATTTCTTACGCAGGTTAAATATATTCAGGAATTAAAATTGCTAAAATTCTGACATACCCTTCCCAAAAAATGGAGGCTGGATAAAGCCTTTGAACCTGCTGCTAATAAAGGGCTTCGGCCGCTTTTCAGAAATTATGGAAAAAATAAAAGGAAGAAGCCGAAAATCCGGACAAAGAGTAGACGAAAAAGGAATAAGCAATGAAAAAATCAATACGGGAAATTAAAGTAATGGTAATGGAACAAAACATATTTATAGTATCAATTGATATCGGTTAATGCGTCTTAAAATAAAATTCATGAAGACGCATAATATCAACGCGGATAACCATTACTGTCTGTTTTTATTATGTAAACATCACTATTGCCCGCTCTCTGATTGTAAATTTAATCAATATCAATTTGAATATTATCATAAGAATTTTGCAATGCTTTTATTGTATCCCCTGTTGTTTTTCCAATAGCTATTATGAATCCTAAATAACAGCTTTGTTTAGGGAAAGCCTGGATTTTGTCTCCTTTTTTTGTTAAAATCAAGACATCTACAATACCTTCAATTTTTTTAGCTTTTTCAAGTCCTGAAATATCTTTTACAATGCCTTCCTTAGGTACGGGAAGCATCATGACACCGGAAGGAATCACCTCTAAATTCTTTCCAAAGCTCGTTTTTTCACCCAGAATATTCTTCAAAACAATTTCGTAATAGTTTTCTCCTATGCAGCATGTATGAGCCCTCCCGCAAACACCACCAATCGCTCTAGCACCGATCTCAATGAGATACGGTTTATTATCGTGAATTCTCAATTCTGCGTGAATAGGTCCAATATGAATTCCTAATGCATTTACTCCAGTCTAGGATAGAATAAATAACGTGACTTATAAAATAATTCTTCACATACATGGCGACATAGTATGTCCCCTTGGGATTTTTTGAACAGATGATTTTGTTAGTCCGCAGTATTACAAATACTACCGAACGGGTTATAACGTCATAGTTGGCTAACGCAATGTCCTGCACACGAAACTATGCTCAGCGGTGTTATTTTTTCTTTGTAAATTTTGATGTAATAAAGCTATACCAATTTTTTTTCGTCTCTGTGAATATCATTTCCTCCTTTACATCGGGAGTGTGAATTGTTTGATTGGTTTTTTCCGCTTGAATTATAACTGCAAAATCTGACCTTTTTGAAATGAGTTTAGCAACCTTCTTTGAATTACTTAAAACATAATTTTTTATTTCACCCTGCTCATTCGGAACTAGGGAAAAGGATTTTATTGCTCCTGTAACCCCAATGGTATGACATCCTCCAATCAATATTAAATGTTTTTTAGGATTATGTGGATTCCTTATTCGTTCAAAATATCCAAAATCTTTTCTTGCGATATTACCACACAATTCTTTTTGGGTACGTTTATGAAACAGAACAATCTGATTGGGATATTCTGTAGATTGTTCTTCACAATCGGGGCTCCTATAATAAATTTTAGCATATTGTAAAAATTCTCGTGTTGTAGTATTGTAATCAGGACCGCCAATCAATATTAAGGTTTTGTCATACTCCAATTTTATTTTTGCTGCTTCTCCACATGATAAAATTCTCAACTTTAGATTCGGGTAGAGTTTCAGTAAAGTATAAACCACTTCAAAGTATGCATCCAAATCTCCATACTTGCGATTGTAAATAAATTCTCCTTGTTCATCCTCTAGTTTATCTTTTACAATTTGTTGCTCTTCCGGATCCTCTAATTCTGAACAAACGAGAATAACATCTTCTTTGTCCTTTATTCCCCAAACTTTTCTGAGATGTCTTGTTGGTCTTTTATGAATAACTCTTCGAATAATTTGAATTACTTCAATGATCGTCAGTATAAAGGCAAAAATATATATGATAAATTTTGCCTTTTCAATACTTCCAATAATATTTTCCATACTACTTGAAGATATTGGAATCTTTTAGTGTTCCTTTCCATTGGCGAAAATGAGTAAGTTTATTCGCACCATGAGCAATGTATCCTTCAGGAACATCATGTGTAACAATACTACCCGCACAGACATAAGCCTTAGGCCCGATTTTTACAGGAGCTGAAATAATTGCTTTGAACCCGATAAAAACTTTATCAAAAATTACAGGAGCTTCTTCTATTGAATCATCGCCATCCCAATCATTCAATGGCTCATGTTGTGAGTGAACAATGCTTCCAAATATTCTACAATCATTCCCAACTTTAGTTCTTTCTCCGATGAAACCTCCGATGACACAATTATTCCCAATGATAACGTCACAACAAATTTGAGCGCTATAAATAATTAAATTCTTTACTCCAACTTTTACTCTGGATTCTAAAACGGATTTGTCGTCAATGATTGAATCGTTCCCTACTTCACTTCCATTTCCTATGATGCAGTGATAGCCAACAAAAACATTATCGCTAATGATAGTTTTTAATTCATCTTCAAACTCACCATCCAAAAATCTTCTGAATTTTTTTCCGATTACAGAACCCGAATGAATAGTTGCAGAAGTTGAAATTTGGCAATCACCAATTTTTATAATATCATTTTGATTCATTCAGCACTGTTTTTTTTATAATATCGTAAATCGTTTTTCTGTTTCTTAATGACTTCTCACTATTACCGATTTCATCATTCATGTCATTAAAGCCGTGGTCCATTTCAGAAATTGAAATGAGATTTATGTTTTGAAATTTCATTGACAAATCTTTTGAAACTTTGTAAGGAACTATTGAATCAGAATCACCATGAATGATTGTCACGGTTTGCTTAACCTCTCCAATTAACATTTCAGGTTTTATCAATTGCATCTCCTTGTAGAATGTCATGCTTGTAGGGAAATCTTTGTCAAAGTAAATCTTGTTTGACTTATAGAGTTTGGCAATTGTATTTGCGTTAAAGATTGAAGCTGCCCATTCAGTTTCAGGTTTTAGAAACGTTCGTTCATAAGAAAGAACAGGGGCAATGAGAGTAATTGATTTTACAATTTCGGGCTGTTTTACTGCTGTAAAAATTGAAGGAGGGGCGCCAAAACTGCAACCAACTAAATGCAAGTTTAATTTTTCTGTCTTGTAAAAAGTTTTCAAATATTGAATTGCGGAATCAATGTCAATCATTTGTCCAGTCACTGTAAAGTCCATTGACTTGCCACTACTTTTTCCGTGCCCCCGGAAATCTATTCTCAAAGAATCTACTCCGCTTTCACCAACGAATTCAGCACCATCTTTAAAAAGATTCAAGTATTCATCCTTGTTTACAGTAATTCCATGAAGCCAAAGAATTAAGGATTTACTTTCTGAGACAGTGTGAACCCCTGCAATAGAAAAACCGTCAACGGTTTTTAGGTTTACTTTTTTATCCTTCATTATTCTTTATTTTTTTGAAAGTTAAAATATCTTCTTCCCAATTTTTAATAAAGTCAATGCAATTATTTGCTTTTATCTTTTCAGAAGTTGTTAAAGATTCTTTAATGAAAGGAACATATTTTTTGTCCGCTTGTTGTAAAAGTTCTTCAACGTACGATTTTCTGTAATTCAAATATTCATTCCAAAACTTCTCACTGTATCTATCTTCAAACTTTTGTTGGCTTATCAATTCAAAAAGTCCCTCTGCAATCACTTCTCCAAATTCTTGCAATTTTATTCGGCAAATATCATCAAATGGGTCGTAGCTTTTTTGGAAAATCATATCAACTGCTGAAATCTTCTTTTGATTTATTGAAGGAATCATAAATAACCAGTCCTCATTATATATCAAGGGAAAAAAGCCATCAGTTTTATTAGGATTAATAAATAAAAAATTTCCACTAAGAAAAGGGTAATAAGGCTCTCCGTATTTCTGTTCAATGTGACCTATTACAGATGTGTCAGGAAATCCTTCTACTAAACATCCTGAAATATTATTTGACTCTAAAGCTATCATTCCCTTATTGATAATTCTCTTAGTTATGCCATCAATATCATCATCAATTAAAAGTATACTGTCAAACCCATTTTGAATTGCATGTAACAATGCAAAGTTTCTTTTAATAGGTAAGTCCCAATCATCAATGTCGTGATGAAAACTTACTGTCTTAAAAGTTCGAAGTTTTTTTATTTTTCCTGTTACTTCAAATTTTGAACAGTTAACAAAACTGACTTTATAATTTTTAGTAGTGTCGATTTGAGTTGTTTCGTTTTCGTCCGAAACTAAAATTATTATTTCTCTATCAAACCAATTCAGTGATAAAAGAAGTTCATTAAGGTTGTTGTATCTATTTAAGAATGGAATATAAATTGCATCTGGAAGTCGCTCAGAGTTTTCCAAAAAATCATTTATCGAATTATTGCCTATATTAATTAAGGTTTGAGGGTTTTCTAACATCTTGCAAATAGATAGTATATGGCGACTCTTGTGCTTGCGAATAAATTATTCTTATTATTCTCTATGAGAATTTATTAAGGTTCCTTGTCTGACATTGCTTTGATCTTAGTGTACATATTTTCTAAAGTAATGTAACAATACCCATTATGTGCTTGACTTCTCTGCCATTTAATATATTTTTGAATTTGCGGGTCTTCCCATATTGTTTCGATGTAATAAGCATATTGATTATAGATATAATCAATTTTTATTTGTTTCTTTTTTTCATAAAACGATAGGTCTTCAAAATCTTGAAGAAGTTCATCTATCTCTAAAATATTATACTTCAGAGGAATATTTTTTGATTTATCTAAGCTAGGTAAATTTTTATATTTAGTTGAGTCAAGTTCGAACCATACATTTTCAATTGAGTCAGATTTGAATATTAAAACTCTAAAATCAAACAAAGTAATTAATCTTATTTTATGTTGGCTATATAAATCATTTTTTATTTTATGTGCAAACTCAGCAGAGGTTGTTTCGTTGACTTCACGTAATTGATTATACGCAATTATCAACAACACCAGTGTTGAAATAGTCGAAATCATTGCCCATAAGTTAGTGCGATTGACTTTATCGTTGTTATCTACTCCACATAAAAATTTTAAGGAGGTAACAACTTTTCTAAGTAAATAACGGTGATTTAATTTGAATCGCATAGACAAATTGTTACTGTTCTATTAGGACTTCTATCCCTGCTGGGCAAAGTTTCGTGGGTAAGTCATTGCGTTCCATAACTTCACCCTTGTAAAATTGATTCACGAATTTTTGTTTCATCCTATTAAAAACTTTTCTCTTCAATTCTTTGCGGGATACTGAAGTCAAAAAAGCGGAGGCGGTTTGGTTTAAGACAAAAGTATGCAATGTATTTTTAGTTTTCTTTGTTCCCTGCCATCAGGAAAAAAGGTGAAATACGTTTATGCAATACCGTCATATTATTTGTATGCAAACTTTCGGGGTTTGCTGCTTTGCGGGATTGTTAGCATATCGGTTCATAGCAATAACTATCGGTTACGAGGCATAATAATTAACCACTTTTCTATGCGTGGATAAAAGATAGCTAATGGAAGTCCAACTAAAAAAACTAAAGCGATAAATAAAAATAAAGCATTTTCGTGTGTAGCTTCTCCAATTGGTTTATGAACTACAAGCTCTATAAGTTTAAACAACAAGAGTAAAGCAAATCGACCTAACATCTTAATAGCTTGATGCAGAGTAAATGAAAAGAACAAAAAACTATACTTTTTTTGCCTGCGTCTATAACGAAATACTAATATTGTCGTAACTAAAATCCCAATGAAAATTGTTAAATAAGTTTTTCTATCTGTCTCCTCTTTTATCCGTTTAGCTTCTTGCTCTGCTGCTTCTTTTTTTACTTGAACTAATTTTAATGAATCCAGCATTTTGTCAAAATGATATTGCATTTCCTTGCGGGTGATTTCTTCAGTTTTCTCTTGATTAAAAATCGTATCCTTTAAAACCATTGCCTTTTTGTAATGTTCCAATGCCAGCTTGTACCTACCAGTGGTATCATAAAGTTGCGAGAGGGATTCTTCTAATTGCCTTAAATCATTTTTTGCTCCAATGCTATCGTCAAGCTCAATTGCTTTTTTCAGCTTCACATTCGCTTCTTTAAATTTTCCGGTTTTGGTATAAAGCGTACCGATATTACCCAAGACTGCTGCAATTTTATTCTTATCTCCAAGTTTTTCTACTATTTTCAAGGCTTTAAAAAAATAGTTAAGTGCTTGGGGGTAATTGCCTTTCTTATAGTAGACAATTCCAATGTTGCTGAGGGCGTTTGGTTCTAATTGTCTATCTTCAAGTTTTTCCGATATTTTCAATATCTTTAAATAATAGTCAAGGGCTTTGGGATAATCGGCTTGGTTAGAATAGACATTTCCGATATTGCTGAGGACTATTGCAATTTTATTTTCATCTCCAAGTTTTTCTTCCATTTGCAATGCCTTCAGGTAATAGTCAAGTGCTTTGGGATAATCTGCTTGGTATGAATAGACAATTCCGATATTGCCAAGGCCTGATGCAATGCCATTTTCATCTCCAAGTTCTTCATCTATTTTCAATGCTTTTAAGTAATAGTCAAGTGCTTTTGGGTAATCACTTTGATTCCAATACACAATTCCGATATTATTGAGTTCTTTTACTATGCCGGTTTTGTTACTCAATTCTTCATCTATCTTTAATGCTTTCAGATAATAGTCAAGTGCTTTGAGGTAATCGCCTTTGATGTGATTGTAAATGCCATGGTTGCTGTAGGTTTGGGCAAAGAGGCTTTTAATCGCCCCCTCCTCTCTATGAAAGGATGTAGAGCTTAATATTTGCAATGCTTGCTCAGCAAGCACAATGGAAGTGTCGGGGTTACTGTACATAAGTGCCCGTCCAAGAGAGTTAAGGTGGCTTACTTTACTCGTGTCTTCTTTATCTTTTTTGAGGAGAGCTAGCAAAGAATCAATTTTGTTTTGTTGAGCAAAAGATACTTCAGCTACGCATAATATGACGAAGAGCTGGATTAGAATTTTTTTCATGGTTTTATTTTTTATTTTCATTAAACCTGAAATAATATTTTCCAATTATCTTTTTTACGTAAGGAATTGATTTCTCACTCTTAATTTAAAACCTAAATCATAGAACATGGTAGTTATAATTAGTTTATCAATGGTTAATATAATTCCTTTCTGATGTTACCGACAAAATGCCAGCAAACAGCAGTGATGGATAATGAAGGATTCACACCGAGCGCAGAAGGAATTACAGATGCGTCTGCAATGTAAAGCCCTTCGTGAAAAGGTCTTGCTTGTCCTGTTTTGCCTGAGTCAAACACATGACCGAACTCATCTACCACTCCTCCATTGGCATCTGCACCGATGTGGCAGCCGCCAAGCGGATGGCTGCAGCCAATCGTTTCCCCGGCAGGGTTTTTAAATATTTTATCATCCAAAATATTCATGAGCATTTTGTTATCAAGCGGTTTGCTGAGATATTTTTTTGTCCTTAGTGTTTCATCATATAAAACTTTTCTCCTCAATTCTTTGCGGGATGTTGAAGGTAGAAAAGCGGAGCCATTTTGGTTTAAGGCACAAGTATGCAATGTGTTTTTTGTTTTGTTTGATAATATTAGTAAAAACAAATATTGCATTTCAATTGATGTTGGTTTATCATTTGAGCAAATAATCACCTGGTGTCGCAATATCATTTAACTTATTCGCTGCTAATCCAAGTTCCTTTCTTTGCTTGATAGTTTGAATATAATCTATCATGAGTAATTCAGTGGAACCAATATTGACTAGTTCATTGTTCATGTCCCCGGGTTTTATGAATGGCATTTCACCATTTGATTTGTTAAATTCTTTAAGTGCCGTTTGTAAAGCAGAGTTAAAAGTGTTTCCTGTTTTAGGATACCAATTAAAACTGGCTATTTCATTTTGAATTTCATTCGAAGTAATTATAGATGCTAACTCAGGTTTCTTAAAACTTGTTTTTATAATTTGTGCTTTGTCAACATTTGATGAATACGCTTCAATGAAAAACATTACATTATCGTTTTTGAGTTCAGTCGAAGATATTGGAGCATCTTTAGTAGAAATTAATATTGCTCTCTTTGGAGAGGATTGAAAAGAAAATATATAATCAGTTGGTTTTTTTATATCAATATAACCAGCCTCCAATGGAGGTTGTGAACCGAAAATAACTGCAAAAATTCCAGTTGTAGTTGCAAATTGAGAGTTAGGTAAAAAGTTAAGGCTTATTGTTCCTGTTGGGATGCGTTCCCTGATATTATTTTCAGCGTCATTTTGAGGGTTTAACATATCAGTAATTGTTCCAGCAAAGGTTTTTACAATGGGGTCAAATGGATTAGTAGGAAATGGTAGAGATTGAGTCAGCTTAGCAACATTTTTTAAAACGAAACTAAAGTCAGTGCTTTTTCTCTTCTTTAATAGAGTTATTTCTAATTCAACTTTTGTGTATACATTTTTTTCATAAGTCAGTTGAAAATTATCAAATAAAGTTCCTTCAATGGGTAATGATATTTGTCCTGTTTGATAGTTAGTGACGTCAACTAAATATAATCTTTCAATTGTAGTGGCTTGATTAGTCCTTGTTGGTTTATCGTATCCACTAATTGTAGCTTTCACTAAAACACCCGCTGATGCATCTTCTTTAAAAAGCCCTGATGTTTTAGTTAAGTCGACACTTACTAAACCGACTGTAATTACATCGGTAGCATTGTTAATAGTTCTAGAACCAGTATTTCCGATTCTAAATATATCGCTGCCTCCGAAATAACTTTGTGCTTTTAGATTGATTGCTGAAAATAAAATTGCTACGGCAATGATGCTGTTGTTTTTCATTGTATTATTTTTTTCGCCTACTCTTCTCCGGATTTTCGGCAGCCTCCGTTTTATATTTATTTATTTTTTCACTCCTCCAAAATACCCATGTGCATTTCTTTATCGAGCGGCTTGTTGAGATAGTTTTTTATGTAAGGTTTAATTTTGCTCTTTGCAGTAAAGATGCCATAGTTAATGTCATTATTGGGGCTCGCAACGCAGTCATGCTTTGCACCGATGTTATGTCCCATCTCATAGGGAAAGCTGAGATTATCCGCTGCACAAGAGCGTCTTACAAAAGCGAAGGCATTGGGCGTGAAACCGGAAATAGGTGTAGTACTTTGGGTATATGCCAATCCGCAACCGCCCATAGTCTCAGTGAGCAATACGACCAGATCAGCTCCGAAAGTATTGCGCAGAGTGGGGGCGTTATCCATAAAGCCATCTGCAGAATAACGCAATCTTGGCAAATCAGTAAACTCATCTCCCGTTTCAGCATAAGTCACTTCTTCAAAATGCACCATTTTTACACGTTGTGTAATGTTGCTGTTTTGATGCGCTAAGTCACCATGTGCAGGTATAGATAGCAAATATTTATGGTATAAAACATAACCGTGATTTTCATTAAGATTCATGGCATATTTCATAATAAAATTGTTCGAGCTGTTTATTATCCGATGACTCATGTTACGCAATACGAAACTAATCGAACAGTCCGTCTTGATTTTCATTGCTTATCTCGTCTAGCAAGTTAGGTAGATTATTTTGCGCGTATGAATGTATTCAGGAATTACATACGGCTAAAAATTCCGGCAGGGGCTTCCGGAAATAGAAATCGCAAGATAATCCCTGAAACAATCGTCACTAGAAGGCTTCAGCCGATTTTAAGAAATTACCGGAAAATAAATACTAGGGAAAACCCTAATACGATTTAGGGAAAACCCTAATGTTTTTAGTCCTTAAAAAAGGTTTTATCTCGTCCTTCTCAGCGTGCTTGCTCGATTTCAACCTTGAATAGTTTAATATCGGAGAATTACTGATTGAATTTCTATATTTGAAACTTGCTTTTTAAAAACTAACATTATTTAGGGATTGAAATGAAAGATTTATCAAAGTCATCGTTCATTTTTGATTTAATAGAAAAGTATGAACTTTCTAATCTATCTCAAGAACCAAATAATCTTTCTGACGAAGTCTTTTATTCGTTTTGTGAGGACTATAAAAAAACATCTGTCGACAGAGACGTTGCCCTTTTTCATTACCTAAAATCCAATCCAAATCTTTTTCGAGTCCATTTGCCAGATAGCAAATGGGTATTTGCTATAGCATCTAATTTGATTTGGTATTACGATGAGTTGATTATCAATGACCCTATATTGCAAATAATAAATTCTGACAAAAATGATGCTTTTAAAAAATATCAACTACAGAAATTAGTACCTCTTTTAAAAGAGCGGAAAGACAGCATCGAAGGCGGGTACTTTCTTTTTTCAGGCGACAACATAATGCCAAACAAAACGGGACTCTTTGACAATGATAGTAAACTACTTGTTTCAATTCCTGAGGTTTTAAATGCGTTTGAACAAAGTTCTTTAATGATAAAAAAACCTTCTCGTTTAAATGACAATCCTAATGATGACTTGACGCAACTTGAAATAATCTATGAAGGACTTTGGGGAGAGATTAGACAGATGGGACAGTACATTCCACCGCACATTTTCAATTCTGATAAACTTACGAATGGCGTCTTCTACGATTTCATGACACCTTATCAGCAATTAACGAAAGAAGAATTATTTGCATACGGAAAACAAGACCTGCTTGAACTGGTAAAGAATGAATACTGTAAAGACATTTCTGTCGTGTTAGAAACAATTACAAATGCTCAACGCCTCCAAACTCCTGTTCTTTTTTATAGAAATGTTGATTATCTCACTGCGAAAAATTATGCTGTTTCAAATGGAAGATCAACTGATATAGTCGCAGATACTTCCGTCTACGACTGCATAATTCCATATGTAAAAGGAATTCCTGCGAAACGATTGTTTGATGTAAGAAATCAAAAGCCTGAAGCATTTAATGATTTTCGCGCGTTCTTATTCGAGTTGGTTTTAAAAACTATGAAAAGTACGGATAATAATGCGGAATTCAAATTTAAAATTGACAGCGAAATAGCCTCGTTAATGAGAAAACTTAATGTTGAAATGGAAAGTGCAAGAAAGAAATTTAATGCACACGGTATTGTTTCTCCGTTATTCCTAATGACTGCTGCATTAACTTTATATTCGTCCGGTATAGATTATTTAAAACTTCTGTCAACATTTATGGGTTCAGGGGGGCTTATTCAGACATACAAAACTTGGTCAGATGTTAGTGCTGATAGAAGCAAAGCAGTATTAAATCCTGTTTATTTTTTGTGGAAGGTACAGCAAAAATGAGATTGCAATGAATTCATTTTTAAGTCAGTTAATTGATTGGAAAGACTTTGAAAAGTTTGTAGCGGAACTCTATCGAGAGTCAGATGAACTATCTGTCAAACATAATGTAACAGAAATAGGAAAGTCGGGTGCAAAACGACAAGTAGATGTCCGAGTAATTCAGAAGACGAAGTTGCACACATTAAAAACTATTATTGAATGCAAGCGATGGAAAGAAAAGGTTGACAGGCAAGTAATTGATACTCTGTTTGCATCTGTTGAAGACCTGAACGCTAACAAAGGTGCAATTTTTACAACGAAAGGTTATGAGGAAGGTGCCATTCAGTATGCTAAAAACAAGAATATTGACATCTTTATTGTAAGAGACCTTAATGAAGATGAATGGGGAAAGCCTGGAAGATTTATTTCACTTTATGTTCAATATTTTCATTCAATGTTGAGTGGTTTTATGTTTGAGAACCCCAAATTTTTTTCTCCTTCAGGACAACCGCTAAAAAATACCTCTTTAAATTTATCAGTTCAATTTACAAAAGAGCAACAGTATCCTGAACACCTTAAACTCTATTCACTTAACGAACCAGAACCAAAAGAGGGGCCTAATTTTGTAAAACTTTTAATAAATATCAGGAATCATATTTTGAGAGTATGGTCACAGCAAAAAAATATATTGTTAAAACCTGAGAGCGAAATGCCTCAGCAAGCATTCGAGAGAAGAGTAAAACTTAATTTTTTAAACTATCCTTTTAAATTTTTCAAACACGATTCAGGATACATAACTTTTAGCAGCATAAGTTTTAGCCATCATGAATCTTTAACGCAACAGAAAATGGAGTTTGATAGAGCGGCTTCGATTGATTTTGCGTTAGTTGTAGAGAATTATATTACAAATCAAAGAAATTTTGCAATAAAGAGCAAGGAAGATGAACAACTGAATCTATCAGAACCTATTGAATCATCGAAAGAAATTTCGAACCAGCAAACGTTAAAAAACGGCAGCATAATAAAAATTACATTGGAGCACTATGTTTCTTATGAACTACAGCCAACAGCTAAAATTACCAAGATGCCTGACGTTACTGTTAACTTGCAAGTAAAACCAAAAGCATAGGCGACTTTGACAAAAGATTTATTATTTGAGCGCAAGCAAAAAAGCATTACTTTGACAGTCCAATAGTAATTTGACGACATTGATTTCAACTAAAACAGATTTAAGTACCCTTAATGACAAACAGCGAGAAGCAGTTGTCAGTGAGGATAAACGCATTTTGGTTTTGGCTGGTGCAGGTTCAGGTAAGACAAAAACGCTTTTGCAAAAACTCATTTACTTGATTGAGGAAAAAGGCGTCAGCCCTGGGAGTGTTCTTGCAATCACATTCACAAAAAACGCAACCAACGAAATGATTGACCGCCTAATCATTTCGGCTGACACCACCCAGCAATACGAAAGCATATTGGTTGACAAACGAATGAGCAAAGCGGATAAAGACAAAGAGAGATTTTTTCAGCAGAAAAAATACAAATGGATTGACGGCTTAACCATAAGGACTTTTCACAGCTTTTGTTACAGCATTTTAAGGAACTATGGAGTAAACGAGTTTGACAACAAGTTTAGAATTATAGGAGATGAAAAACGAGATGAAGAAGATGAACTTTCAAAGCATGTTGCCCCAGAAACAGTGTTTGAAGTAGTTCACAAACTTTTGATTGAACAATGTGAAGACACAGAATTTTTGCTGCGCCTAAAACGATACATTTTAGATTATATCATTGACAAAATTCATTTAGAAAATAAAGACAAGAAATTTTTGCCCAAGGATGGCAAATATTTTACAACTCTTGACGGAACAAAAGTTCGTTCCAAATCGGAGCAGTTTATTGCCGACTGGCTCTACAGGCATAGCATCAAATACGAGTATGAACCTTTGTTAAATGTAAAAGACTTTTCTTTTCATCCTGACTTCTTTATTCCTGAGGCAAATCTTTACATTGAACATGTGAGCGATAAAAGTTTTTCAACTAAAGATAAGGAGGAGCAATTTCAAAAAGGGAATCTTCTTTTGGTGAAAACTTTTGAAAGTATGACTAAAAGTTCTGCTTTGTTTAATCACACTTTGGACAGTGTTGTAAAAAATCGGTTGCCTGCCAATTATAACAAAATTGTTTCACTAACATACAAAGAGGAATTTAATGGCTACCACGAAGATTTAAAGGACTTTGTTACTCAAATTATGCGCATCACAGACATGATTAAAGTTGAGAACATTGATTTGAAAACTGTTCTGGAAAACGCAAGAAAAGACCAACATGAAAGGGTGCGACATTTTTACGAATTGGCAATTCCAATCGTTGAGAAATACATTCACTACTGCACGGATAAATCTTATCTTGACTTCAATGATTTGATTTTAAGAAGTACTTCTCTATTTCAAAATCACTCCGACATCGCTAACAAATTCAAAAACAAGTACCAATATATTTTGGTTGACGAGTTTCAAGATGTAAATAATTTGCAAGTTGAATTAATTAAACTTTTACTCACTGACCAGACACAACTTTTTTGCGTTGGCGACGATTGGCAAAGCATTTACGGCTTCAGGGGTTCTAACGTTAGCTACATTATTGATTTTGAAAAACACTTCCCAAATTCTAAAGTTATAAAACTGAATTTGAACTATCGCAGCACGCAAAACATTGTTGATGCAAGCAACGAGGTAATCAGACACAATAAATTCAAAGTTGATAAAGAAATACATGCCTCCAAAAAATCAGAACATAAAATTGTTGTTTATGCTGGTAACAGCGAAGAAGAAAACATTCAATTCTGCTTTGACAAAGTGAGAGAACTTTTAGACGATGGTTTGACAAGTGAAGACATTTTATTTCTCTACCGGAGAAGTAAAATGTATTTACCGTACTTCTTTCGTTTCAAAGATGAAAACATAAAAGTCCAGTCAAAAACTATACATGCAGCAAAAGGGCTTGAGGCAAAAGTTGTTTTTATTCTTGGTTTGACAGAAGGTTACGGGGGTTTTCCTGATATTTGGTTAGAGGACAGAATTTTTCAAGTTATAAAAAAAGCAAATCACGATTTGCTAATGGAGGAAGAAAGGCGATTGTTTTATGTTGCTATTACGAGAGCAAAAGACAAACTTTTTTTAATTACTGAGAAAGGAAATGAATCCAGCTTCTTAAAAGAAATTCCCGAAACATTTACTGTTAAAACAAGCATACCTATTAAGTCCGTGGTTGAGAAAATAATTACTTGCCGCAAATGTTTCAGTCAGTTAGAAAAACTTTGGATGGTGTGTCCTTATTGTGGAGAAAAAACTAACGGGGAAGAAATAAAGGTAAGCGATAAAGTCTGAAAGCAAGGAAATAATTCAATCCTACAAATAGAAGAAGTTCTTAACCCAGTGCAGATTAAAGAAACCTATTTAATTCCGGTGGATACTTCCCATACAAAGCGCCAATCTATTGCTAACAGGAGCGGAAATCTATCATTCGCACTTCTACAAATGGCTTCAAATCATAAATTTTCCTCAAATCTTGCTTGAATTGGTTCGAGAACTGTATCTTTGGGGGAGCAAACTCAGATAAGCCCATCGCTTAAACGATGGGCTTACTTTTTAAAAAAAAGCACACTTTCAACTAGTTTTTAATAGTTGACTACAAAAAACCTCATTCTAAAATCCTTCTCTTTAGGAGAAGGATTAAAAAAAAGACTTGGAAAATGGGATAAAATCAGAAATCAAATTTATACCCTACTCCTTTTACGGTGCGGATATATTCTGCGCCAAGCTTTTCACGCACTTTGTTGATATGCACATCAATCGTTCGGTCTCCAACAACAACATCATCTCCCCATATCTTGTTCAGGATTTCATCACGCGAAAACACTCGGCCCGGTTTTGATGAAAGCAACGAGACCAGCTCAAATTCTTTTTTGGGCAGGTTAATATCCTGTCCTTTTTTTACGACTACATAACGCTCTGCATCAACGGTGAGTCCGCCTATTTCGGCTGACGGTTGCGAAAGATGCCTGTGGTGCTGCCTGCGGAGCAACGCTTTGATGCGGCTTACCAGCACCCTCGGCTTGATCGGCTTGGCAATATAATCGTCTGCACCGGCATCGAACCCGGCAATCTGCGAGAAGTCCTCGTTGCGCGCGGTGAGAAAAGCGATGAGAACATTTTTTTGATTTTCGTGCTGGCGGAGCTGGCGGCAAACTTCAATGCCATCCACAAAAGGCATCATGATGTCGAGAATAATCAAATCGAATAATTCCTCCGATGCAAGCGTAAGCGCCTTTTGCCCCGTTGGCGCATAAGACACTTTGTATCCTTCCTTCTTTAAATTATATCCGACAAACTCAAGAATATCGGGTTCATCGTCAACAATCAGGATTTTAATATCGTTGTTCCAGGCGTTCATTGTTTTTGTTTTTACAAAACTGCGGAGTGCAGATAAAACTACGCTGATACCTGTATTAACAAATAGTTAATATGGTGTAAAGTCTGTGCTAATCGCATAATATAAATTTAACGCTTGCGTAATTTGGTATTGAATTGCCAAGTCTTTTTTTGCAATGAATCAAATCCGGTATGAAAAGAAACTGGCTCCTTTTTTTAGTATTCATATCTTGTTTCAGCATTGGAATTTTTGCCCAGGCAACGCATGGGCTTGAAAAAATTATTGTCGAGAAATATTATGTTTCCGATGCGAATGACGCCAAAGCTGTCAAGGGAGGATATCTTCCTGTTGGTTCGGTCACCTACAGAATTTATGTTGATATGTTGCCCACGTACAGGTTCCAGGCGGCTTATGGTGTGCCCGGGCATGAGCTTAGGATTGCAACTACAACTTCATTCTTTAACAATGAAGAATACGGTGCTGCTATTGCGAATAATATCCCCCGAAAAAAATTAGAAGAGAGCACTGTAATGCTTGATTCGTGGTTGTCTGTAGGGGCTGCTGCTGAAAATTATTATGCCTTGCTGAAATCGGATGACACGTCCGGTGCGATGATAAATAAGGATGGCCTTTTACAAAACGAAAATTCTTTGGCCGGCATTCCGATAAAAGTTCGTGACGGACTTTCCCCTGCTTATCCTCTGTCGGTTGTTACATTGTTTGGTATCGACAGCACTTTACTTGACATGTTTAAAAACACAAATACAAAATCCAAAGGACGAGTTTTTTCCACTGATAACGGCTCATGGGCTTCGTTTGGCGGAGCCATCGGACCCCATCCGCAAAACAGGGTGCTGATAGCACAGATGACGACCGATGGTGAATTTTCTTTCGAGTTGAATATCCAGATTGGAACTCCATCAGGCGGAGTTGAAAATTATGTCGCACGAAATCCTGTTGGAAATGAAATTCAATTTGACGAATTAATTTATCCTCTTCCGAAAAAAGTTCCATCAAAAAACAATTAACTATTAACCATAATCATTAATCTAAACCACTGACATGAAAAAAATCACTTTACTTTTTTGCCTTGCTCTCTTTGCTTCATTTGCGCGCGCACAAAGCGGACTTGAATGTGTTGAAGTTGAAGTTTACTATATCTCCGATGCCAACGATTCAATCGGGAATGATTTCATATCTCTTGCTCCCGGTACTTTGCCGGCAGGTTCCGTCACGTACAGAGTTTATGCTAACCTGCTCCAGGGTTACAATTTCCAGGCGGTTTATGGAGTTCCCGGCCATGAGCTTCGCCTTGAAACAACCACGATGTTTTTTAACAATGAGGATAGGGGCACCACTTCACCGACTTATACCAAAACACAGGCGCGTGCCAACACTGTAATGCTCGATTCATGGTTTTCGGTTGGAGCAGGCTGTGCTTCCAATTTCGGAATTCTTAAGAGTGAAGACGATGGCGTTGCAACGGTGGTGAACAATACTACTACTCCCGGCCCGCTTCTGCAAAACACTGCTTCTGCAATCGGCATTCCTCTCACAACTCAGGATGGTTTAATTGCTACGGCCGCCATTCCATTGTCTGTAACATTCGTAGGGTTTTCTGGTCCCGAGCTTAACGTATTTGACAATACTACCAATGGAAATCTTCTCTCAACCACCAATGCTTCATGGGCTGCACTGGGGGGTTCCAAAGGCCCCGACACAGTAATTAATAGAGTATTGATTGGCCAGTTTACCACAAAGGGAATTTTTTCATTTAAGTTGAATATTCAAGTAGGAACTCCATCGGGCGGTGTACAAAATTTTGTTGCTGAAAATCCTGTCGGCAACGAAGTTCAGTTACCGTGTTTGATTTTTAATTCTGATTCTATATGGACGGATGTCCATGAGCAGAATTCTTCGTCTCCATCTTCAATGATTTCTGTTTACCCTAACCCTGCAGAAGATTTTGTAATGGTTGCAATGAATAATTCTACGAGACAATACCTGCAGGGAGCATTGAGAATTTATGATATGGCGGGAAAAATGGTTTTGAATAAAAACGTTGCCGCAGATGAAGAGAAACGCAAAGAGCGTATTGACATTTCATCTCTAAAAAGCGGAATATATTTTATCGAGACAATTGTTGACGGAATGATTTCTCATCAAAAATTTGTAAAGAATTAATTGCGACTCCATTGCTTAAAATCAAATTCCCATCGGTACAAGCAATGAATAAATTGAAGTTATCATTTTTTTTAACTGCCATCGGCTTGCTTCTGTGCAGCTTCGTTTTTTCGCAGGGAACCATACGGGGAAAAATAACCGATGAAAACGGGGAAACACTGATTGGTGTTGCTATTGTGCTCAACGCAAACCGCTCGGTAGGAACCGTTACTGACTTCGATGGAAATTATTCGCTGAAAGTATCTGATTCAACAGCGCAGACTATATTGATAACGTATGTCGGTTACCAGGTTATAGAGGAATCAGTTCATCCCGGAAAAGGAGAAGTCATAGTTAAAAATTTTGTACTTAAATCATCGGCACAGGCAATCAAAGAAGTAGAGATTGCGGCAAAAGCGGTAAAGTCGAAAGAATATTTTATTGAAAATGTAAAGAAGAAATCTGCCACAACTTTCGATTACATTTCTTCTGAAACCATACGCAAAACTGGTGATGCCAACGTGACCGCTGCTGTAACACGTGTAACAGGTGTTTCCACCAACGGAAGCTTTATCACCGTGCGCGGCATTGGCGACCGGTATGTGAAGACATCTATCAATGGTTCACGCATACCAACGCTTGACCCTTTCACTAATAACATTAAGCTCGATTTATTTCCGGCAAGTTTGGTAGACAATGTCATCATTACCAAAACAGCAAGCCCTGATTTGCCCGGTGATTTTGCAGGTGCATATATTTCTGTTGAGACAAAAGATTATCCTGAACAGCTTTCCGTAAATGTCGAAACGTCTTTAGGATATAATAACCAAAGCACGTTTAAAGATGTAATCACTTCGCAGCGCAGCTCAACAGATTGGCTTGGCTACGACAACAATCTCCGCGACCGAACTCATACTGACTTTGCAAAAAATTTTCCTACCCCCACACAGTACCAGGAATTCGTGGCGTTAGGATTGGGCCCGTATTTTAATTCGTTGGGAGTAACACAGGAAAACTGGTCGCAGGATAACAACAATGGAGATACTTATTTCAGATTGGGGCTTGTCCAACTCGGGCTTTTGCCTCCTGCGTTAATTAATGATAATACCGCCTACCAAAACGCTGTAGCTCTTTACCTGGGTGGCACATATAAATCGCAGGCTTTTAATACTATCAATGCAGAAGTGCCGCAGACAGGCAAATCTTTTCCTGACAATTGGAATACACAATCGCGGAAAGCTCCCTTAAATTTCTCGCAGAGTTTCAGTATCGGCAACCAGACAACATTACTTGGAAAGCCGCTGGGTTTTCTTTTTGGATATCGTTACGGAAGTTCCATTACATATGACCCCGATTCCAGGGTAAACAGGTTAAGGGCAGATGGCAGTCTGTCATCTACTGCGCATCAGGAAGCAGGCAAGGAAACAAACGGTTGGAGTGCGTTGGTGAATTTGGCATACAAACTTAACCCGAACAATAGCGTGTCGTTGCTGTTTATGCCGAACTTCACAGGTATCAACAGCGCTCTTGGCTCTTTGGATACAACAGATGTGTCGTCAAATAGTTATGTATTAACGAAAAGCCAGTTTTATGAGCAGCGCAGGCAATTGGTTTATCAGTTCAAGGCAGAGAATTATTTGCCGGGAACGAAAATAAAAATTGAGACGGATGCATCCTATACCAACGGAAAAAGCAGCGCCCCTGATTTTAAAAACATACAATACTGGTATTTAATAAACTCTCATACCTATGAAGTTGACCCTGCCATCCGTGACGGTGTACACAGGTATTACAGGTATTTATCCGATAATCTTTTTGACTCAAGAATGTCAATAGAATTTCCCCTTGATAAAAAACCGGGCGTAGCAAGAAAAATAAAATTTGGCGGAGCGTATCAGAAGAATGACAAGGTGAGCGACCAATATGATTATCGCCTTGCTTTCAAAGGTAATTCCGTTTTGACTAATAATGACCTTGATGCATTCTTCGACCTAAGTAAATTTGAAATTCGCAATTACACCGATGTTAACGGTTATCTGCGCAGCACGATTGACGATTACTATGAGCTTAACGATAACCCCGCATACCATACTTTCGGAAAGAGTGAGATTGGTGCAGGATTCGCTTTGGTTGATTACGCTATCATTCCTCGCTTGCGTTTTTTAGGAGGGCTACGAGTTGAAGCCGCTGACCTTTTCACTGACGTTTACAAATTTGATTCACTTGGTTATGCTGCCAATGACCCGCGAAGGGATTATTCTTCTTCTTATCCGCTAATCAATCCGGGAACGCTGAACGAAACAAGTTATTTGCCGAGCGCCAACGTAATTTATAAATTGAAAGACAGTGATACCACGCAAATAAATTTGAGATTGAATTATAGTGAAACCGTTGCCCGACCGGGCTTACGCGAACTTTCTGATGTGGCTCTGCTTGACTACGAATTCAGAGAATTTGTTTTCGGAAATTCTGAGCTCAAATCAGTCCGCATAAAAAATTATGATATGCGTGTAGAGTCATATTTCAAGTCAGGAGACAATATATCTATGAGTTTATTTTATAAGGATTTCAAAAATCATATCGAATTAGTAAAGTCGGTCGGATTAACATGGCAGAATGTTGACAAGTCGCATGTAATGGGAATTGAATTGGAGGGACGAAAGACATTACCCGCACATCTCGAGCTAAGGGCGAACGTAGCCTTGATAAGGTCTGAGACAAAATTCGTGCGAAGCAGAATAGATTTTCCCGGCGGCATCAGGCAATATATTCCCATAGACACACTGACAAGGACCATGTACGGCCAGGCGCCTTACGTCATTAACGGAATACTTGCTTATAATTCAGACAGCCTGGGGTTGTCTGTTGCCGTAAGCTATAATGTACAGGGAGAGCGATTGGTAATTACCTCTGATAATCCGAACATTCCTGATGTGTATGAGCAACCCAGGCATTTACTGGATGTTAAGGTTACAAAAAAGCTTGGCAAACATTTCGGCACAAGCCTGACCGTGCGTGATGTTTTTAATTCTTCTGTTATCCGTTCTTATAAAGGTTCTGATGTTGTCTTTGATAAATACACCTATGGCACCAATTACATTCTTAGTTTCTCTTACAAACTTTAATCATAAAAAAATATTGTCATGAAAAACTTTCTTCTGCTTTGCCTGCTTGCAGCACTGATTTTTCCTGTCTCTCTTCGCGCACAAGTCACTAGTGTAACGGTGGAGACATATTATATCTCAGATGGAAATGATTCTACCGACACAGATGGTTCAGCCGGAATTCCTGACTTGAATCTTAAGGCAGGCTCAAAAACATATAGAGTGTATATTAATCTGGTGCCAGGTTCACGCCTGAGAGCAATTTACGGGGACACGCTGCACGCGCTTAAAATAAAAAGCACCGAGAATTTTTTTAATAATAGGGACAGAGGAATGAGTTTCGGCAAAGACATTGATAATACGAAATTGTTGCACAACACAGTAGCTCTTGACACGTGGCTTACTCTTGGAAGGGCTACGAAGAAACATTATGGTATACAAAAAATAAAAGATTCCAATGGAACAATACTGCATCCGGGCAATGACGGGGGCAGCTCAGGAATAACAGAATTGTTAATGAATAATGATGCGGCGGCAGGAATTCCATTGACACAGGAAGATGGTTTGATTCACGACAGTTTAGTGACGGACAGCATAATAGCAGGGCAGTGGGGCGTAGACGGTTTTGCCGATGCTTTTGGAAATGATACAACCATGTTTGGCCAGGACAGTGTTCGCTCAGAATTCGTCAGTAATCATGCAGTTCTTCGCCAGACCGTTGGAGTGCGGGGCCCTGTTGCATCTGATAACAGTGTGTTAGTAGCTCAATTAACAACACACGGTGATATTTCTTTTGAGCTCAATGTTGAAGTGTTCGAACCCGGGTCTGCATTACCTGTGAAATACGTTTCAAAATTTGCAGAGGGAGAAGTCAACAGCGATTCATTCAAACTTTCTCCTTACCTTATGTATCCTCCTGTATGCGGATGTACTGACCCGAATTTTCTTGAATACAGTCCCACCTATGCCTGCAACAATTCCGATTCATGCCGCACACGAATCGTTTTCGGCTGCATGGATGCGCTCGCCTGCAATTACAACACTAATGCCAACTTCAACATTTCATCACTTTGCTGTTATCCCGGCTACTGTAACGACCGCGACATAAGTGTGGTCTGTCCTTCACTGAATGACGCAACAAAACGGTTTAACCTTTATCCCAATCCCGCACATTCAGACCTTACATTTCATATTTCACCTGACAACGATAAGGAAGTAAAATATTTTATCTATGATGCGTTGGGAAAACTGATGCTCGAGAAAAATCTTGGCGCAGCCAAGGGCACTATAAAAGTAGATATTTCAACATTGAATACAGGAGTACATCTCTTCCGCATTTTTACAGGAGATGCTTCTGAAAGCAAAATGTTTTTGAAAAAATAATTGCACGGGTACTGAATCAACATTGAATATAAATCAGTATGAATATCTTTAACAGAACGTTTTCTCAAAGCATAAGTATAGCAGCGCTGCTTTTCTTGTTCAGCTCCGGTTGCAAAAAAGAAGAAGCAAATACTCCCATTGTTCATGAGACCGGAACTATGACGGATATTGAAGGAAATATTTACAAGACCGTCAAAATCGGGAACCAATGGTGGATGGCTGAGAATCTGAAAGTGAAAAAATACCGCAACAGATTTCAAATAAATATCGGACAAGATTCCATTGATTGGACGCAAAGCTCCGGAGCATATTGTTTGTATGAAAAAGATGCGTCTTCTCCCGGATTGCTCTACAACTGGTTTACTGTGAACGACACTTCAAATCTTGCTCCTGCCGGCTGGCATATTCCGACAGATGATGAATGGAAAGCATTGGAACGCTTCCTGGGTATGAGCAGCAATGATGCAGACAATGTAAGCTGGCGCGGAACTCATGAAGCAGAAAAACTTAAAATAGAATTACCTGATAACTGGCACGCTTATGGAGATGTCTGGTCAACGAACGAAAGCGGGTTCTCCGCACTTGCAGGAAGCTGCCGCCTGGATGACAGCAGATGGGGAACTCCCGGATTGTTCTCAACAGGTTTCTGGTGGACTGCCACAGAGAAAAGCAACACAAACGATGCATGGTACCGCTATCTCGATTACAAAAATGCCAATGTGTTTCGCTCTAAATGTTCTAAGAATTACGGTTTCAGTATTCGCTGCGTAAAAGATTAATTGCACCGGTATATACCGGTTTTTTATGCCTCGCTTCAAGCAGCGGGAATTCACAAAACTTTCTTACGAAGGGCTGAAACCCTCATCAGCCGTAGCTTTCAGCATATAAAGATGATGTTAAGAGCACTTAACATCATGGTAACATTCGGTACATCTATTTATAATGATTTAGTGACTTCACTTTAATCATCCTGTGAACCTGCTGCATGTTATTTGCATCGTCCACCAATAAGGGTGGATTTAAAAAAACAAAACTTAAAAAAATGAAAACAAAAAAAACTCTTACCAATTTAGTTGCATCGGCAGCTCTTGCCGTTGCATCTGTGTCCCTCGGTTTTGCCCAGACAAACCTTGGTACAGATTGCGGATGTCCCACGCCGGTATCATCCAGACCAACAGTTCTTGTATCTACGCTGGCCACTAACGGTGGCGCCGGTGATGGCGAGCTTACTGCCGCTAACACCATCTTCGATTGTGCGCACACATGGATACTCGACAAAAAGATTTACGTGCCCAGCGGAAAATCATTAACCATCCAGCCGGGTACAGTAATCAAAGGAAGACAGTATTCTACGGCTGACTCGGCAACCACACTCAGTGTTGAAGTAGGCGGTAAAGTTTTTGCCAGTGGTTCTGGTACCTGCCAGATTGTTTTTACCGCAGAAGCAGATAATTTAGATGGTACATATCCCATTTCCAATATTAGTAAATGGGGAGGTGTTACGATTGCAGGAAAAGCAAGCAACAACCTGACTTTTGCCGCTAACGGTCCTTTTCAACCTGGTGTTGGCGATGGCCGCCTCTGCGTTGCGGATGGCATTGGCACATTTGAAGGATTTGCTTCTTCTAACAGCAAAGACCAGTTTGGTGTAACTCCTGCACAGTTTGATGATAATGATAACTCAGGAATTCTTCGTTATGTTTCTATTCGCCATGCCGGTGCAATCTTGCAGGTTGGCGGTGAGCTTAACGGATTGTCTTTAGGTTCTGTTGGACGTGGCACCACGATTGAGCATCTCGAGATTGTTTCCTCTGGTGATGACGCAATTGAACTTTGGGGCGGAACCGTAGACCTTAAGTACTGCTCATTCTTGTTCGGTAATGATGATAACCTTGACTACGATGACGGCTGGAGAGGAAGAGCGCAATTCATATTTGTTCTGAAGACAGACAACACCTCGAGTGTTGACTCTGATAACGGAATAGAAGCTGATGCTGACGACCAAAAATCCTGCCTGCTTCCGCGTTCGCATCCTGTTATTTACAATACGACCATGATTGGAAACAGCAAAACAGTGCTTACCAGTGATAATAGTTCAATTGCGGCAATGAATGCTAAAGAAATGACCGAAGGCGAAGTTTATAATTCTGTTTTCGCTTTTTGGAAAAACGGATTCAACATGGTGAAATCCCTCGGTACCAGAAATGCTGTTGCGGCAACAGTCAACGGAGTTCCCAGTGAAGCATATCACAACTGGGCAAACACAGGCGGCAATTCTACAAACAGCTTAAAGTTTAAATGTAATACCCTGGTCAACGTTACAAATCCTATTACAGTTGGCAGCAATCCGGCAAATGTAGTTACATCTGACACGGCGCAGTTTTATACCACAGATAAAAACATCGCTGTTTTAACTGTTCCGGGTTTTGATTACACCTTCACGGTAAACAATACAACCAATGCTATCTCTCACAGAATTGATGCAATTCCCAATCCTGCACTTTCAACTGCGGGTTGTCCTTCTGCTCCTGCTGATGGATTCTACACTGCTGCTCCCTATAGAGGTGCATTTGCAAGCAGTGGCCAAAACTGGTTATCGGGCTGGACATACACTACATTATTAAATGCTGTTACCGGGCTTCAACCTTGCCCAACAGACCTTAACGGTGATGGCGTTACAAATAATGTTGACTTCCTCCAGTTACTCGGACAGTTCAATCAATCTTGCCAATAGTCACAAAAAAAATTAGAGATATGATATACGACATCATATCTCTAATCAATAAAATGAAAAATAAATCTTAACAAATATAAAACAAGAAATAATATGAAAAAGATTTTAATTGGCTTTGCCCTTTTCCTGATTGCGGCAATGGCCGGCGCCCAACAAGGGCTTACAAATATCGTAGTAGAAAAATACTACGTATCAACCGCAGCTGACTCCATTGGAAGCGCAGCTAATGGCAGTGGTGTTCTTCCTGTTGGTTCAGTTACCTATAGGTTATGGGCAGTAATGCTTCCGGGCTATAACTTCCAGGCATTGTATGGAGTACCGGGCCACACGTTGTTGGTGAATACAACTACTAAATTCTTCAATGACGAAAATTCGGGAGCAACCTCTCCAACGGCAAGTGCTGCTAATATGCGTAAGAGCGCTGCCTTGCTCGATTCTTATTTTTCAGTTGGCGGAGCTGCAGGTGGAAGAGTTGGTGTATTTAAAACGGAAGATACGGATGGTTCACCGGGTAATATCCCTGCTTCAGGAATTGGCGGACCTATTCTTCAGAACAATGACCCGTCAACTACAGGGCCCATCAACATTGGTAATACCGCCAGCTTGTTAGCTAATGATGGTATGATTCCCGGCTCTCCTGTTGCTGTTACGTTTGTTGGTATCAACAATACGGGTAACGGTGACCTTGGAATTCTGGATGCTACCAACACTGTAGCCGGACCGCAATTCTTCAGTACAGCTAATGGCTCAGTTGCTGCGTTAGGTGGCGCAGTTGGTCCTACTGCTGCTAATCGCATATTAATCGGACAGTTTACAACTACCGGAATTTTCCATTTTGAATTGAATGCTCAGATTGGAACCCCAAGTGCAGGAGTTCAGAATTACGTGGCTTCAAGTCCTGTTGGCTCTGAAATTACTCAGCCTTTCCTTACAGGAACCTATGGCGTGCCCAACACTCCTCCGGTGGTAAGCATTACTGCTCCCGCTAATAATTCCAGTTATATTTTCCCTGCAACCATTAATGTTACAGTTAATGCTACCGATGCTGACGGCACTATTTCTAAAGTTGTTTTGAAACGTGACGGCACACCGTATGATTCTTTAACAACCGGCGGACCTAACTATAATTTTGTTGTTACAGGTACAAGCGTTGGCTCACATAATTTTACAGCAGTAGCTACTGACAATAGTTTTGGCCAGACTACTTCAGGCCAGATTAATTTTACAGTTGGCAATAACATTGCACCTACCATCAGCATTACTGCTCCCGCCAACGGAACTCCATATGTTGCTCCCGCAGCTGTAAACATTACCACTAATGCAAACGACCCCGATGGCACAGTTGCCCAGGTAGAATTCCTGGTTGATAATGTTGTTGTGGGAACCGTACTTGCTCCCGGTCCTTTCAATTTCAGCTGGGTAAGCGGTGCGCCTTTTGGTTCACGTCAATTAAAGGCAAGAGCAACTGATAATAATAATGCACAGGCAACCTCTGCTATTGTAACCATCACCGTCTCTGACCCGAATGCACTTGCTTATGGAGTTGTTTCTGCAAGCAATACTTGTGTTCCCAGCAATTTCTGTTTATCTGTGGAAGCACGTGATACTGTAAATAATGTTATAGGATACGATGTGGTTATGCATTATGACAATACTAAAGTTACCCCCACCGGTGTTGTTACTGTAGATAATGATTTGGTCAATCCTTCTCACGTTGATGTCATCAATAACGTTGACGCAGCAAACGGGCTTGTCTACATTTCATTGTTCTTTAACGGCAGTGCTCCCGCAAACTCTGAATTTCACGGAGTAGGAAATATTTTCTGTGTTGAGTTTACCAAGACAGGAAGTTTTGCCAATGTTGATACAACCCATATATCCATTCAATCATTGCAGGAAAGTTATATCACAGGTGTAGCATCAGTTCCGGCTGACCTGGGCACTTATTCAACCTTCCGCGATACTTCTTTTGGTGGAAAGCTCAGGTTCTGGTTCAACAACAGTCCAATCACATATAATTCCGCTATCCCGAGCCAGCATTTGATTACAAATATTTATGGTACGGACAATGCTTGCGGAAATCAATCTGCAGTTGCTGTGCAGCCCGATGTAAATGGTGATTTTGTTTATGATATAAATAACGGACCCAAAATCAGCATCAAGAAAGACATCACGCCTGCCACCAGCGTTCAGCCTGTTGTAAACGGCTTCGATGCATTCCTTACCAGGAGGGTGTTGGTTAATGACCTGGCATTCCTTCCTACCGTGTTCCAGATGATTGCTATGGATGTGAATACTGACGGAGTTGTAAGCGCAGGCGACCTTTCGCAAATCAACCAGAGAACCGTTTTGATTCTCCCTGAATACAGGCAGGATTGGAACTACGATGCTTCGGGTAATCCGCTCGGACCACTATCAAAAGATTGGCTGTTTATTGATAACACAACAGTCAATACCAACACGGGATACCTTATATCTACCACGTATCCTTTTGATGATGGAGTTGGATATTCTAAATTCAGGGTTCCACAGGTTCCGTTCTGTGTTTCGCTGCCCTCTTCAAGCGCTGACACATCCGGCAACTGCGCCATTCTTGTAACCGAAACTTACAAAGGCATTCTGTTAGGAGACGTGAACGGCAACTTTGCTACTGCATTGCCAAACAATTTGTTCCGCGAAAACGGCACCGACCGTGTAATATTTGATATCACCAAAGCAGTTGTAGGAAATGGTTATGTTGATGTTCCTGTTTCAATTCAGTACGGCAGCGATGTTAATGCTCTTGACTTTGCAATGAAGTTTAACGAGTCGAAGCTTTCACTGAACTCTGTTATTGACCATACCGGCCACATCGAGTCATTGGCAAACTATAATGCAAATGACAAGACCTTCCGCTTCACATCGTACAGCTTGCAGAAATATGAAACAAGCAAGCCGGTGCTTTCTGTCCGCTTCAATACAACAGGACAAATCACAACGGCCGATTTAAATTCTCTCGAAGCTTACGTTAACGGAGAAAGAGTTGGTGTTGCTTTAGGTCTGAACACGGACAACATGGTTACCCTCTTCCCGAATCCTGCAACCGACATGCTGAATGTTATAGTATCTGAAGATGCAAACGTACAATTGCTCGATATGTCGGGAAGCGAAGTGGCTGCAAACACCCTGATATATGCAAACCAAAAGCGTGAAATCAATACTGCAAATCTGTCAAGCGGTGTTTACATGCTCAAAGTTTCAAGCGAGAACTTTATATCCGTCAAAAAAGTTGTAATTCAAAAGTAAAAATTCCTGTATAAGCAAAGCCCATCGTTTAAACGGTGGGCTTTGTTGTTACATAAAGTTAATACAATCATAATTCACGGATTACACCCGTTGTGATTAATCCGTGCAGTTTTGCAACATCAAAATCAAATCACATGAAAAAATATATACTCGCATTGATAATTCTTTTTACCGGAAGCGTCACTTTTGCTCAGGATGCATCAAGAGATATAAATACTATAGATGCCCAGGATTCCGTGGTATTTGATTTGTCAAACGCAATTGAAGCAAGTGGGTATGTTGAGTTTCCCGTTTACTTTATATCAAATGATACGATTAATGCAGTTGACTTTTCTATGAAGTATAATACAACAGATTTCGTTTTTGACACTATTATAAAGCTGGCAGGTTATTTACAAATTACCTCGAACCTTGCGATTGACACCACACTCTATTATACTTCATACAGTCTGCAAACAATTACGAACGATACGCCCCTGGTAAAAGTTCGCTTTACCAATCTTACAGGCGCGCAGTTTTGCGCCTCTGATTTAAGTTCTGTGATTGCTTATTTGAATGGCGATGTATGTTCCGTGAAAATAGTCGATTGTATTCCCAGCGGAATCGCGGATGCAGATTATAATAAAATCGTAACACGTGTTTATCCTAACCCTGTAACCGAAAATGCTGTGATTGAATTTTCTCTTGCTGTGAAAAGCCAGCTCACTATTTCGGTACATGACATTACAGGGAAAACAATTTATGAAACCAACCCCTCAGAATATCTGTCCGGCCCCCATAAAGTTAATCTTAACCTGTCGCAATTTGAAAGCGGATTATATATAGTCCATATTAATTCAGGGGGTGAAACACAATCAACAAGAATATCAGTTATCCGGTAATTTTTCTTTTTGCCTTTTCCCCAACCGTCCCGCTCCCTTGCGGGGGGTTTTTTTAGATTTAAGCATTGACATATTAAATTTACGTTAAAATTTAAACTCACAGTACCCTTGACGCGCCCCTACTTTTAATACAAGTTTTACATTTACTTAAACTTGTGTTTACGCTCTTAGAATATTTTTCGATTCTGTATGAAAGATATTATCGGCATGAACGGACAAGTACAGAACGGTAAATTTTTTGTTGACAAAGAAAGTTACCTTGTTTTTAAAGACGAAAAATCATTCACATTTCCACGTAAAGAATTTGAATTGCTCATTCTCCTTGCATCAAAGCCGGGAAAAGTTTTTACCCGTAGCGAAATTTCCAATGCTATCTGGAATCGTGAAATAAAATCAGGCGCCCGTTCCATTGATGTTTATATACGGCACATCCGAAAAAAACTTGGCGAGGATACAATTTATACGGTTGTGGGCGTGGGATACAAACTTGTAGTTTAATAACCAACACGAGGGAAATCTATCATTCGCACCTCCAAAAATGGTTTTAATTCATAAATTTTCAACAAATCGTGCTTGAATTGGTTCGAGAATCGTATTATAGGGGGAGCAACAAACACCAGCCCACCATTTAAATGGTGGGCTTTCTGGTTTTTTTGCGAAGTATATCTTCACCACATGAATCTGCTTTCAGTTGAAAATCTGTCAAAAAATTATGGGGAGAAAATTTTGTTTGAGGGCATCAGCTTTGGAATAGAGCAGGGGCAGAAGGTGGCGCTGGTTGCTAAAAACGGCACCGGCAAAAGCACGCTGATGAAGATACTGGTGGGGCAGGATGTACCTGACCGTGGCAAGGTGACGCTTAGAAAGGATATTCGCGTTTCGTACCTGGACCAGAATCCTGTATTTCCGCCTGAGAGCACGGTGTTTGAATCGGCTTTTCATTCTGACCTTCCAATTCTCAAAGTCGTTCGCGAATACGAACGCTGCCTTGCTGAATACGAGATGAGCAGGGACCATCAACCTCAAACCTCAAACTTCAAACTTCAAACCGAACTTGAGCTGGCGACTGCGCGCATGGATGAATCGAATGCATGGGATTATGAATCGCGCATCAAGCAAGTGCTTTCTACTTTTCGCATTCATAATTTCGACCAAAAGATAAAAGAGCTTTCGGGCGGACAGATAAAACGGCTTGCGCTGGCGCATGCGCTGATTGACCAGCCAGATTTTCTTTTGCTCGATGAGCCGACCAACCACCTGGATATTGACATGGTGGAATGGCTGGAGGAGTTTCTTTCGCAATCGTCCATGACATTGCTCTTAGTCACTCACGACCGTTACTTTCTCGATAATTTATGTGATGAAATAATTGAAATTGAAAACGGGGATTTATATTCCTACCAGGGCAATTATTCTTATTTTGTTAAGAAGAAAGCTGAACGGGAATTCAATGAAAGTCGCGAAACGGATAAGGCACGTAACCTTATGCGCACAGAGCTGGAATGGGTTCGCAGGATGCCGAAGGCGAGACGTACTAAGAGCAAAGCCAGGCTTGAAGCGTTTGAGGATTTAAAGGAGAAGGCCGGGGGAAAGAAGAAGGAGGAAACGCTTTCACTGGACATTAAGATGAACCGCATTGGCGGCAAAGTGCTTGAAATGAAAAAGGTGTATAAGGGTTATGGTGATTTGAAACTACTGAAGGGCTTCGATTATACTTTTAAAACGGGCGAACGGATTGGTATCGTTGGACAGAATGGTTCGGGGAAAACTACGTTCCTCAATCTTATCACCGGACTTGAACCGGCTGATTCAGGAAAGATAAATGTGGGCGATACGGTCATCTTCGGTTACTATTCCCAGCAGGGAATAAAGCTGAAGGATGACAAGCGAGTGATTGAAGTGGTGAAGGAAATTGCCGATGTAATTACTATGGCAGACGGATCAAAGGTGACGGCTTCGTCTTTCCTGACGAGGTTTCAGTTTGCGCCTGAGATGCAATATACATTTGTGTCGAAGCTGAGCGGTGGAGAAAAAAGAAGGTTGTATCTGCTGACCGTGCTGATAAAAAATCCGAACTTCCTTATACTGGACGAGCCTACCAATGACCTTGATTTAATTACACTGAATATCCTTGAAGAATTTCTCCTGAATTATAAGGGTTGCCTGCTGGTTGTTTCACACGACCGCTATTTTATGAATAAGCTGGTGGACCATCTTTTTGTTTTTGAAGGAGACGGTAAGGTGGCTGACTTTAACGGAACGTATTCTGAATGGAGGGAAAAGAAAGAGGCACAGGAGAAAGCTGAGGAGCAGAAGCAGAAAAATGAAAAGTCTGCCGTAAAGATTGCGGAGAAAAAAGCAGAGGAGAAAAGAAAACTGAGCTTCAAGGAAAAGTTTGAATTGGAGCTGTTGGAGAAAGAGATGGCTGCATTGGAAGAGGAAAAACAAGAGCTGAATGAGAAATTGAACTCAGGTTTGGGCGGGAATGATGAACTGACACAGTGGGGTAAAAGGTACCAAGAGGTGATTAATTTGCTGGATGAAAAATCTTTCAGGTGGCTGGAGTTGAGTGAGCAGATATAAATAAAGCGCATCATTTAGATAATGGACTTTGATTTTTTTCTTTGTGCTTTCTTGGTGTCTTTGTGACTTGGTGGCAAGAAACATTAAAAGATTAGCCACAAAGACACTAAGTCACTAAGTCACTAAGTTTCACTAAGCTATTTAAACTGAAACACTACCAATTTTTTAGGGACTATACTTCCACCAAGGTTCCTACCTGTTCACCACTTATTACTTTCACCAGGTTGTTCTTTTTATTCATATCGAAAACAATAATAGGCAGCTTGTTTTCATTACAAAGTGTGAAGGCAGTAAGGTCCATAACACGAAGCCCTTTTTTATAAACCTCGTCAAAAGTGATGGTAGAATATTTTGTGGCTGAAGAATCTTTTTCAGGGTCGGCAGAATAAATACCGTCTACGCGTGTGCCTTTCAGAATCACATCAGCGCTTATTTCTATTGCGCGCAGCGATGCAGCCGTGTCGGTTGTGAAATACGGATTACCTGTTCCAGCACCGAAGATGACTACCCTACCCTTTTCCAAATGCCTTACAGCTCTTCGCTTGATGTACGGCTCGCAAATCTGCTCCATCTTTATGGCTGACTGCAACCGGGTGTTAATGCCTATGTGTTCCAGCGCACTCTGCAACGCCATGCTGTTGATTACTGTGGCAAGCATTCCCATGTAATCGCCCTGAACGCGGTCAATCACTTCGCCATCGCTGTCCGGCTGAACTCCACGAAAAATATTTCCTCCTCCTATAACAACAGCAACCTGCACTCCCTTATCAACTACCGCTTTTATTTCTTCGGCATACTCCGATAATTTTTTATTGTCAATACCAAATTGCTTATCGCCCATGAGCGATTCACCGCTGAGTTTGAGAAGGATGCGTTTGTATTTCATGTGTTAGATTATACGTTATTAGTTATATGTTATAGGACTTTATTGAACAATCCAAGATATCTTTTTGCATTGTATGAAATCAAATAGTCAGCGCTCTTTGAATGTTCTACAATAAGCTCATTAATTCTTGTGTCTCTCATTTTTGCCATGTAATAGAGCATTCCTATTAAGCTATATTTTTCTGTAATTGTCTTTGCTCCCTCGTATACTATTTCTCGCATTCTGTCTTCCTTTGATATTTCATATATGCAAGATGCAATAATTATTTTAGCCTGAACTCTTTTTGCTTCTTCTAAAAGTCCATGAAGTCGTTTAAGAGATTTTTCAGATTTCATGTAAGCCAAAGCCTCAACAATAAGAAGGTCCTGTGGATGTTCGTTTAGCTTATTTAAAAGAGCATTCTCAACTTGAATTTTCTCTTCAGAAGAGAGTCCGTCAATGATTGGCTCATTATTGAATCCATTTCGGTGCGAATGGTCAGCGGGATAAGGAATAATCTTGTCTACAAGTATATCTATGTTCGTCACCTTGCGTTTTTCCGCACGAAAACTACAAAAAAAAAGAGAGAACATTTTGTCTCTCTCTTTTCTATTCTTAGTTTCCTAACTTATATCTCCTGAATGCTGTTACCGTCAATGCCGGGTCAGTGTCCTTCAGCAACTGGCGAATCGTTTTCTTTTCGTCTTTGATAAAGGTCTGGTTCAGCAACGTGCTCTCGTTGTAAAACTTGTTCAGTTTTCCCTGTGCAATTTTTTCAATCATTGCTTCAGGTTTGCCTTCGTTGCGCGCCTGCTCCCTGCCTATTTCCAATTCGCGCTCCAGCATGGTTTTGTCAACATCGTCTTTGTCAACAGCAACGGGAGCCATTGCTGCCACTTGCATAGCAACATCTTTTCCTGTTTCGTCACTGACTGAAACAGCATTAAACGCTACAACAGTAGAAAGCCTGTTTCCCGGGTGATTGTACACAACCACTTTAGCCGCTTCCAGCGATTCATATTTTGAAAGCTCAATCTTCTCCCCAATTTTTCCAATCTGGTCGAAGAGCAAATCTGTAATGGTTTTTCCATCAAGAACCTGGGCTTTCAAATCGTCAACACTCTTCGGATTTTTTTCCAAAGCAACGTTGAGAATAGACTCTCCCAATTTTATAAAGTCATCGTTCTTGGCAACAAAATCGGTTTCGCAGTTGATCATGATAATAGCTCCGCGTTTTCCGTCTGCGGTGGTGCGTGCGTAAACATATCCTTCTTTTGCTTCTTTGTCCGAACGGTTTGCAGCAACCTTCTGTCCTTTTTTGCGCAGGTAGTCAATAGCGGCTTCAAAGTCACCGTTGGCTTCCATCAGCGCCTTTTTGCAATCCATCATGCCGGCACCGGTTTGCTGGCGCAGCTTATTTACATCGGCTGATGTTATGGTTAATGTACTCATGTATGTTCTTTCTATTTTACTTTAGTAATTCTAATTTAGAAGTTAATTGAGTTGATTGAGATAATTAAGTCAATTAAGTTAAAAATCTTTTCCCTAATTACCTCAATTAACTTAGTTACCTTAATTAACTAATCAATTATTCCCTCCCGGTTTCCTTGCGCCACCGGCACTTCCGCCTCTACGGGGACGTAGGTTAGCGCCACGGGGTGCTTTTTTCGGAGCAACTACTTTTACAACTTCTTCGTCCTCATCCACAACAAATTCTTTCATTGCGTCTGTTGTTTCCCCCTCTTCTCCTCCTTCACGGTCTTTATCCATTTCCCGGTCTGTCTTTCTTTCAGCAAGACCTTCTTCAATCGCCCTGGAGAGCGCTTCAACAATCACCGTAATGCCTTTGGTTGCATCATCGTTTGCCGGGATTGGGAAATCAACAGTGGTCGGGTCCGTATTGGTATCGGTAATCGCAATGGTAGGTATGTTAAGCTTTCTCGCCTCAGCAATTGCAATGTGTTCTTTCTTGATGTCGACCACAAACAATGCAGCCGGAAGACGGTTCAAGTCTGAAATGCTTCCAAGGAACTTTTCCATTTTCAGTTTCATACGTGTCAGCTGAAGGCGCTCTTTCTTGGAGATGTTGTCAAACGTTCCGTCTGTTTTCATTTTCTCAATGCTGTTCATCTTCTTCACCGACTTGCGGATGGTGGAGAAATTGGTAAGCATTCCGCCCGGCCAGCGCTCGGTGATGTAAGGCATTCCTGTTTTCTGGGCGCTTGCAGTCATCACATCCTTTGCCTGCTTCTTGGTGGCAACGAATAATATTTTCTTTCCCGACTTGGCAATCTGCTTTAATGCAGCAGCTGCTTCTTCCATCTTGGCGATGGTTTTATTCAGGTCTATGATATGGATTCCTTTGGCTTCCATAAAAATGTAAGGAGCCATGCGAGGGTTCCATTTGCTTTTCATATGTCCGAAGTGCGCTCCGGAATCAAGCAGGGTTTGGTATTCAACTATGGGCATTAGGTTTCGGGTTACTGGTTTCTTGTTTCTGGTTAATATAAATTTTGAAGATTAACGTTTGCTGAACTGGAAGCGCTTGCGTGCTTTTTTCTGTCCCGGCTTTTTGCGTTCCACCATGCGTGAGTCGCGTGTAATGAATCCTTTTGATTTAAGTGCCGGTTTGTTTTCAGGATTAATGATGACCAGTGCGCGGCTTATGCCGAGGCGGATTGCCTCTGCCTGCCCGGTGATGCCACCGCCTTCAACAGTAACGGTTACATCGTACTGCTCGGCAACATTTACAGTCTGCTGCGCCTGGTTCAGAATATTCTGAAGCTGCGGAGTAGGGAAATAATTTTTGTAGTCCTTTTGGTTGACGGTAATTTGTCCGCCACCGCTCTTAACGTAAACGCGGGCGACTGAAGTTTTTCTTCTTCCTATGGTGTGAACTATTCCATCCTTTGTGGTGGACCTGGTTCCTTGTATTTTACTTGTTACTTCCATTTATAATTTTTTAATATGAAGATTAGTTGGGAGAAACCGTTTCCGGTTTTTGAGCGGCATGAGGATGCTCGGTGCCGGTATAAACATGCAGGTTGGTGAACATTACGCGCCCCAAACGATTCTTGGGAAGCATTCCTTTCACGGCATATTCAATAATTCTTTCGGGGTGTTTTTGCAGAAGCTCTTTAGGCGTTGCAAAACGCTGACCGCCCGGATAGCCGGTATAGGAAATATACTGTTTGTCCGACATTTTTTTTCCCGTAAGCTTTACTTTTTCGGCATTAATAACCACCACATTATCCCCGCAATCCACATGAGGAGTATAGTTGGTTTTATGCTTGCCGCGCAGGCGACCTGCTATAAATGAAGTGATTCTTCCCAGCGGTTGCCCGGCAACATCCACTAAAAGCCACTTTTTGTCTACCGTTTTATTATTAGCCGAAACGGTTTTATAACTGATTTTAGCCACTTTTTTACTTCTTATTGATTGATGACTGATTTTTTAAAGGGGACGCAAATGTAGAATAAATTTACGTTCCACAAAATACGAGGAGAAATGATAATTTTTTGGAAACAAACCGGAGGTAATTCTCACCCCCTCCCTGCCCGCTTTCAGGTCGCGGAGCTCCCTCAATCGGGTTTAGGTACTGGAAGGCTATAAACCCTATAAAAAAGAAAGATTTTTCTTGACTTCAGGTAAATAATTATTTACCTTTGCAGAAATATATGCGGTAAGTATATATGCACCCATTGTCTGTCGGGTGGGAGTGACAGATTAATGAAAATCTTATGGTTATGAAAACTCAAAACAAAAAAACAGAAATCACTGAAACATGAAATCCAATGAACTGTACCGGCTGCTAATTCAACATGGTTGGACTCCGGTATCGCAAAAAGGTTCGCATGTAAAAATGAAACATGCGTCTGGGAAAATAATAGTGTTCCCATTGCACGGCTCACAAGAAGTCGGCAAAGGATTAGAAAAAAAGATTTTAAAAATGGCTAATATCAAAAGGTGATAAAAGACAAAAACATAAAGGTAATAGTTGAAAAAACGCGTACTGGTTTTTCAGCTTTTGCTCAAGACCACGAAGTTTACACAACCGGAAAAACATTTGCAGAACTCAAGAAAAATATTCTTGAAGCTCTTAACTTTTATTTTGAAGATGAGGGAAGAAAAATATCTCCGAAACAAATTGCTTTGGAAATAGATTTGAAACAGTTCTTTCAATACTATCGTGTGATTAATGCAAAGTTTCTTGCTGAAAGAATAGGCATGAATCCTACATTACTTTCTCAATATGTGCAGGGCAGAAAAAAACCTTCTACACAACAAACAGAAAAAATAATTGAAGGGTTAAACGAAATAGGAAAAGAGCTAAGCGAGATTCATCTAACCATTAATTAAGACCAACTCACTCCGAAAAGTGAAATGTTTAAAGCCTCGCATTCGAGGCTTTTTTGTTTTGGGAGAAACGGTATTTTTGGTAAATAAAGTTTTACTCTAACAAAATGATATCGAATAAGCTTACAGACGTTATGCCAGAGGATCTTGTAAAGCAAATAGAACAATCTTCCGACCGTAGCATGGAGCAAGCACTGTTAACTCTGAACTCAATAAAAGGGAAACGTAAAGAATATGAATTGAATAGCGATGCAAAAAAAATTGCACTATTAAACGTTGCACAGTTTACACTGATTTCTCAAATGGATTTTGGTGTGATTTTGAAACGCTATTTTCATGCGGATCTATCTTGGGAACTTAATTTTAACTCGCGTGTATTTGCACTGACACTTTATGAATTCATGAATGGAATTACAAGCTTAATGAATAAAGAATTTCATGAGGCAATTTCATCAATGATTAAAACCAAACAAGAAGATGAAACATTCCAAAAGATACTTTATGATTTACGTGAGTTCAGAAAAACTAATGAAAAGACGATAAAGTACATTAGACATAATGTTATTGCACATAAAGATTCTGACGCAAAATTTCAGTTAGAAATTATTGAATCCATTAATCATGGTGAACTAATGCAACTGAATCTCCAGATTTTCCAATTGATCAGTAAATTTCATGCGTTTCTCTCTGATATATCTTTTTTACGAAATACCCCCAGCCTTTAGTCTTGGAATAGTACTACTTGCATTGGTATGAGCAAAAAAAATGACGAAAAAGAAATACTTTTTAGCGTTTATACGAAAGAGTCAATTGCAGCCGCTCTTATAGAGGATGAAACTCCTGATTTTATACTAATTGATAAGAGTAATAATAAAAAAGTTGGAGTAGAAATAACAACTCTATTTACAAATCAAGCAAGCGCAATTAGTAAAAATGATAAGTTTTTAGATTCTTACATAGACCGCCATATTGCACAAAGCAAAAAACCTAACAAGAAAAAGAAAGGACCTAAGTATTTACAAAACTTAAATGTTACTCCAATTGAAGGTGATGATTCATTAGTTCATAAGGATCACATTGTCTGGCAAACAGTTGGACTGAAAGATTATTTTTCCTTTTTTGAAGACATCATTAAAGATAAAAGTAAAGCTTATGTAAAAAAGGTAAAAGGATTACAATTTGTCAATCTCATTGGAAAGGATGTGGAGAATTTTTTCAAGTCTAAAGGCAGAGTAATAGATTTATACGGCTTACTTAGACAGCACAGTATCTTTCAAGCAATTATTAATTCCAACTTTCAAGAAATTTTTTTCTTGGCGTGTTTTATAGAGGGGAAATATTCTATCCCTTTGAAATGGTTAATATTTAGAACCGAATATGAACTGTTCAAGCTTTTCTGGCAAGAGACAAAAATTAAGAATTTAAAATCGCTCCTTGATAATTTCTGTATCTGCATGGTTCATTTAGGATATAAAAATATATACCTAAGTTCTTCTGAGGCTTATCGCTATATTATTTTTGGAACGTCTTGTTGGAAAATCAATAAGACAACAGATGAGATTAATGAATATCATTTTTTAGCTCTAGAGTTACCTGAAGAAACCTTAGCACAAAATACATTCAAGAATTATAATGATTATTCCACTATATTTCTGAAGTACATGGAATTCCGGCAAAGTAGAAATGGTGCATTGAATGAAGGTTTATTTCGTAGAATAGATGAATAAATTAACAACATTTCACTCCTGCGGAGTGAGTGATTGCAGCAGCCGGAGAATCCCTTCGGGATTATTCCAACACATTTCCTGTCAGAGTTTAGGTGTATAAGATTTTCCATACTTCCCAGATTTCACTTACATCATTTGTACTCATATGAGTTGGTGGATAGTTTTCATTTCTTGAGATTAAGTAGATAATACTATTCTTCTTGTCGACTCTGATTTTTTTACACTGAACTCCTTCGGTAGTTACGACAACGTATGATTGGTTGTCGCGAATTTCTCTACTGTTAATTTTAACTCCTATTACTGTTACGCCATTAGGAATTTCAGGCTCCATGGAATCTCCCGATATACCAAACGCTCTTGCGATACCATATGGTTTATAAGGAATTTTTATCGTCTCTAATCTTTTGATATAAGAACTATCGCCAAAGCTTCGTGCATAACCTGCTGCAGCTTTAACCGGTACTTTCAGAACTTCAAACAGTGTTTGGTCTTCAATTTTTTTGTCTTTAAAATTTTCAATATCCTGGTAAACCAGGTCGGCTACAGCAACATCAAAAAATGACGCAAGCTTTAACAGCTTATGTATGTCCGGCAATGCACGTCCGTCTTCGTATGCTTTATAGGAAGATTTTCCTTTGAGCGAAAGCAGTTCTGCCATCTCTTCAAGTGTTTTGCCTTTCTGTTTGCGCAGAAAGAATAAATTTTCCGGGAGATACGATTGTTTTTCTTTTCTTGATAATACCATTTTGCAATAATAACAAAACAGAACACATAAAGTGCAAATATGTTGCACTTTATTTTTACAGCCCCTTTCAAATACCTCACTCCCTAACCCCTCTCCTACTAGGAGAGGGGATGGTTTTGTGGGATTGTTTACCCCGCCCTAAAGGGCGGGGCTACTAACATTTCAGCCCTTCGAGCTTGAAAATTTTATTGTTGCATTTGAGTTATTAAGCCCCGAAGGGGCGACATATTTATAGTAACGCCTTGTCCTTTGAATATGAAACCCCGTAGGGGTGATATGGTTTTTTTCTTGACAATGCTGCGCGTAGGTTTTGTGAGACACTAATAATTGTGTCGCTAGAGTCCTTAAAGTCGTTGGAGACATGCAACACAAAAAGTTCGTAAGAATTCCAGAAGATGATAACTAAGCCCGATTGAAGTGAGCTCCTGCGAACGGAAAGCGGGACGAGAGGAAGTGAGAGTTACAGAAGGTTGCTTCCTTAATATTTTTCACTCATGAAAATACACTCGCTTCACTCGTTGCGAGATGCTGCAGAGGATTTCGTAGGGGATGGTGTTTAAGTCGCGCGACATGTCGATGACTGAGTAGGCATCGCCCAGCACAATGACTTCATCGCCTTCGCGGGCGGGCACATCGGTGACATCGAGCATGGTCATGTCCATGCAGATGCTTCCGATGGTGGGAGCAAACGCGCCTTCGGCACCATCGGCAGGCATCACCATCATTTTTCCCTTGCCGTAGCCGAGCCGCCTGTCCAGCCCATCGGCATAACCGATAGCCACGGTGGCAATCTGCGAGTCACGCTTTACCACGGACATGCGGTTGTAGCCGATGCTGTCACCGGCTGGCACATTTTTGATTTGCGAAATGGTGGTCTTAAGCGTGCCCGTATTGAGCAGGTGCTTTTGCTCGGCTGGCGTGGCGGCAATGCCGTGCAGCCCGATGCCGAGCCGCACCATATCGTACTGCGCCTCAGCAAAACGCACGCTTCCTGCCGAGTTGAGCAGATGCCGAGTAACCGGATAGCCAAGCTGTCGCGTGATTTCTTTGCACATAAAATCGAACTCGTGAATTTGATGCTGGGTAAAATCATCTTGCGCGGCATCTTCGCTTGCCACCAGGTGCGAGAAGACGGACTGCACTTTGATGCGCTTTACGTTCTTGAGCCGCACAATAAGCTCGTTGAGCTCTTCCTTGTTGAAGCCCAAACGATGCATGCCGGTGTCTACCTTGACGTGAACAGGAAACGAAGCTTTAGCAGGCAGCATTTTAATAAGCACTTCGCTAAGGCGGTTGAGCAAACGGAAGTTGTAAATCTCCGGCTCGAGGCGGTAAGTAAGCATGGTCTCGAAGCCCTGCAGCTCCGGGTTCATAACCATGATGGGCATGGAGATTCCGGCTTTACGCAGCTCTACGCCTTCATCGGTATACGCTACGGCAAGGTAGTCAGCTTTATTGTACTGCAACATGCTGGCAATCTCGTAGCTGCCGCTGCCGTAGGAAAACGCCTTTACCATGCACATAATTTTTGTTGACGGCTTCAGCCGCGAACGGAAATAGTTAAAGTTATGGGTGATGGCGTTGAGGTTTATTTCGAAAACCGTTTCGTGGCTCTTTTGCTGGAGGAGTTTGCTGATGCGTTCAAAACCGAACGGGCGCGCGCCTTTGAGCAGCACTGTTTCATCGGTGAAACGCAGTGAAGCGAAGTCGGAAATAAAATCATCCGTGTTGGCGTAAAACTTTTTGTCGACTGAAAAATTATTTTCCTGGCGAGAAATACTTTCCCCGATACCAATAAGGCGATGCACGTTTTTGCTTTTAAGCAGTGATGATACTTCCTTATACAACTGCTCTTCATTTTTTCCGCTCTGTAATATGTCTGAAAGGATTATGGTCCTTTTGGGATGCTGCTGCTGCTGGTTGAGGAAGTCGAGTGCAATGCTCAATGAGCCTAAGTCGGAATTGTAGCTATCGTTGATCACCGAGCAGTTGTTGATACCTTCTTTGAGTTCAAGGCGCATAGCGACAGGTGTCAGCAGTTGCATGCGCTCGGCAATCAGACCCTGTTCATAGCCAAAGTGCAGCATGACAGCCCAGCAATGCACACTGTTTTCTACCGATGCTTCATCGGTGAAGGGAATGGCTATCTCACAAAAGCGGTTATCATATATTGCTTGTATGATGGTCTCACTTCCCTGCCGTGTTGTTTTGGTAACCTGCAAATCTGCCTTCGATTTTTTCGACCATGAAAAAAACTTTACTCCTGCTTTAAGAAAATCAGCATGCGGAATTTCATTGACGATTTCTAAATAATCTTTACAGTAAATAATTTTTTCTGCCGAAGAGAACAGGCGAAGCTTCTCGAGGATTTTCCGGGAGTGGTCTTTAAAGTTCTCGTCATGCGCTTGCCCGATGTTTGAAAAAATTCCCAGTAAAGGTTGGATAATAGTCGCAAGCTTTTCCATTTCGCCCGCTTTTGAAATACCTGCTTCAAAAATGCCGAGCGTATGGTTTTCATTCATCTGCCACACCGAAAGCGGAACACCAACCTGCGAGTTATAACTCTTTGGGCTTCGGACAATATTGTATTCGTTGCGGAGCAAAAGATATAGCCACTCTTTGATAATGGTTTTGCCGTTGCTACCCGTAATACCGATAACGGGAATGTCAAACTGCATGCGGTGATGCGCAGCAAGCCGCTGCATAGCGACAAGCGCATCATCAACCACAATAAAGTTGCAGCCGGACGAAGCATATTTTTTTCCTGAATAGTGAGAGACAACGAAATTCTTTACTCCGCTGCGGACAAGCTCGTCAATAAAACGGTGCCCGTCATGCCGCACACCTATGATTGCAAAGAATAAAGAAGTACCGGGAGAAATTATTTTACGGCTGTCAGTAAGAAGATGCTCGATTTCAATAGCGACTTCGTCCTGCAGGTGCAGTTTGCCCCTTACAACTTTAGCGATATCTTGTATGGTGTACTTCATTGAGCCGTTGGTAATTGGCTATTTGCTTTTTGGTAATTACTTTTTTTCCATCTCCTCATTAAAACATGAACGGCACAGCGGTAAGTAACTTTCCTGTTCACCAAGCAAAATCCGTGAAGGACTATCAGCCGTGCGGAAGGAATAATGCGCTAAGTTTCCGCAGCGGATGCAGATCGCATGAACTTTAGTAACGTACTCTGCAACGGCAAGCAACTGCGGCACCGGTCCGAAGGGTTTGCCGAGATAATCCATATCCAGCCCTGCAACGATAACCCGCATGCCTTTATTTGCAAGGGCTTCGCAAACATCGGCTAATCCGTCATCAAAGAATTGCGCTTCGTCAATACCGATGACTTCTGTTCCTCCCGCATGTAAAAGAATCTGCTGTGATGACTCCACTGGAACACCCTGCAGCTCACGCGAATCATGCGATACGATATTCTTTTCATGATAACGCTTATCCAAAGAAGGCTTATAAATCTCCACCTTTTGCTTTGCAATGCGGGCGCGTCTTAACCTGCGGATCAGCTCTTCCGTCTTACCCGAAAACATGGAACCGGAGATAACTTCAATCCATCCTTTGCGTGAATTTTCCCTATAATTTTCCTGTTCCATTTTACGTTATGTTACACCTTATATGCAATACGGGTAGATTATGCGGATTCCGTTCCGTATAACGTATAGCATATAACTTATAACTATTTTTGCCTTTGCAGGCAAATGTAAATATTGAACGCTTGCTCTGAATTAAAGATTTTAACAATGAATTCAAACATGAATGTCCCTATTGAAAAGCTCCTCGAAGCTATTGGTTCCCTGCGGAAAATACTGCACGAAAACAGGATAACACTCCCGGCGGTAGAAAGAGACCTATTGCTGCAACGCATCCGTGAGCTGTATGAATCGATTCTGACCGTGGGAACTGAAAGTCCTGCTGATTCAACGCAGGAAAAAATTAAAGCAGAAGTTTCTTCTATTGACTTACCTACGGGAGAAAGAATTTCGCATCCCCTGAAACAGGCACATGAAGACGAAATTCCATTGCATGAAAAGATTGCTTTTCACCAGGATGAAATGAGCATAGCAGGCGTTATGCAGCACCGCAAAATTGCAAGCATGAAGCAGGCAATAGGAGTCAATGAGAAATTCCTGTTCATCCGCGAGCTTTTTAATAACGAGACTGAAGCATACCAGCGCTGCATAGATAAAATTGATACTGCCACTTCACTGGCTGAAGCAACCAGCATCCTGGATGCAGAATATGCTTCTAAATACTCGTGGGACAAAGAAGGGAATGCTTATTTCCATTTCACAAGCCTGGTAGAGCGCAGGTTCGTCTGAAAATTTAAACATCTATTTATGACAATAAGAAAAATACTTTCTCTGGTTTTCTTTTGCCTTTTGTGTTGCGCAACAAACGCACAGGATATACAGTATGCGCGCTCCCAAATCAAGGAGCTCACTTCTCCGGCTATGATGGGAAGAGGTTACGTAGCAAAATCGCAGCAATATGCTGCACAATACATTGCCGCGCAGTTCCAGAAATCACAACTGAAACCGTTAGGCAGACAATACATGCAGCAATTTGATTTTCCGGTGAACACTTTCCCACAGAAAATTTCTTTCTCCATTGACGGAAAAACTTTGGTGCCCGGGAAAGATTATTTAGTTGAAGAAATGTCGGGCAGCGGAAGCGGAAAGAATAAAAAAGTTGTATTTGTCGATAAAGATTTTTTCAGTGATGCTTCTCAAGTAAAGCAATTCAGCGATGAGGCATTTGTAAAGGAAAGTGTTTTCATACTCGACACTGCCGGCTGCAAGGATGAAGAGAAACAAATGGTAAAATTTATGGTGAGTGGTGTATTCTGGAAGCAACTTGGAAAAACACCATCGTGCCTCGTTATTGTTGAGCATAAGAAACTTACCTGGAGTGTTTCAAAGTCCGCAATGCCGTACGCAATATTTACAGTGAAGAAAGAATTTCTGAATAAGGGGATCAAGAATATCTCTTATGATGTTACCAGCAAGCTGATCCCTGAATTCAGCACACAGAACCTTGCAGGATACTTTAACGGCACTACTCCAGAAGATTCATTTATTGTCATCACAGGGCACTATGACCACCTTGGAATGATGGGCGACAGCGTTTATTTCCCCGGTGCCAATGACAATGCGAGCGGCATTTCCATGATGCTTGATTTTGTAAAATATTATTCGTCAGAACAAAACCGCCCCAAGTGTAAAATTGCTTTTGTTGCATTTGCAGGTGAGGAAGCGGGGTTACTCGGCTCGGAATATTTTGTTAATAACCCGATGATTCCTCTGAACCGGATTAAATTTTTGATCAATCTTGACTTGGTTGGGACGGGCGATGAAGGAATCATGGTAGTAAATGCTACGGAGCATCCTACACAATTCAAAATGCTTGAAAAAATAAATAAGGACAAAAAATATTTCAGCAATATCGGGCAGCGCGGCAAGGCGCGGAACAGTGACCACTATTGGTTTACCGAGAAGGGAGTAAAATGCTTTTTCATATACACACTTGGTGGCATTAGCGCTTATCATGACATTTATGACCGTGCTGAAACATTGCCCCTCACGAAATATGATAACCTTTTTCGCCTGATACGGGATTTTGTTTCGGAATTATAGCCCCACCCCTAACCTCTCTCCAAAAGAGAGGAACACGCGCTAACCATGTCTCCAGGAAAATTAATTCTCGTCCCTACTCCTATCGGGAATCTTGGAGACATTACTCTTCGCGCCATTGAAGTATTAAAGCAGGCAGATGTAATTCTTGCTGAAGACACCAGGACAACTTCCAACCTTCTCAAGCATTTTTCCATTGACAAAAAAACAATTGCCTACCATCAGCATAACGAGCATGGGACGACTCCTAAGATCATCGAGATGCTTTTATCCGGGCAAACTATAGCACTGGTGAGTGATGCAGGCACACCCGGAATTTCTGACGCAGGATTTTTATTGGTGCGTTCATGTATTGAAAAAGATGTTCATATAGAATGCCTTCCGGGGGCAACAGCTTTTGTTCCGGCTCTTATAATCTCAGGGTTGCCATGCACCAGGTTTTGCTTTGAAGGATTTTTACCTCACAAAAAAGGAAGGGCAACCCGCTTGAACGAGCTCAAAGAAGAAACCCGCACCATGATTTTTTATGAATCGCCTCACCGTCTTATCAAAACGCTGGAACAATTTTGCGAAGCTTTTGGTGCAGAAAGAAAAACATCTGTTTCCCGTGAGCTGACAAAGGTTTACGAAGAAACCGTTCGCGGCTCTCTAACAGAAGTGCTTGAATATTTCAAAAGCAAAACGTTGAAAGGAGAATTTATAATTGTTGTTGGGGGAAAGGATTAATCAGAAAAAATTTCTGATGCAATCCGGTCGGCAAAAAATTTTCCTTCCCGCGTTAACCTGAAAACATTCTCTTTTTTTTCTATCAATTTGTCTTCAAGATATTTTTTTGTTTTCTCAAGAACGTGAGAGGCATATTTTTCTCCAAATTGCTTAAGGATTACTTCAGAATCGATGCCCCATTGCGTACGCAATCGTGTCATAACATATTCATTGAATTTTTGTGAAGCCGTTAGTACTTCTTTCTCTGAAGGAATAATTCCCTTTTCAATAGAGTCAATGTAGCCGGAAATACTGGAAACATTCCATTGTCTTGAATCTACATTATAAGAATGTGCCGATGGCCCTATGCCGAGATATTTTTCTCCTTTCCAGTACGATGTATTGTGGCGGGAATATATTTCATCCCTGCAAAAATTTGAAATTTCGTAATGCTCATAACCGTTTGCTGCGGCTTTATCCATCAGTAAACTGAATTGCTCTGACGATGACTGCTCATCCACGTCAGGAATTTTTTTATCGCGGATAAGCTGAAAAAGTTTTGTCTTTTCTTCTACCGTAAGGCAGTAACACGAAAGGTGCGGAACATCGAGCGTGAAAGCAATGTCGAGATTTTTTTTCCATTGTTCCATGCTCATCCCGGGAGTTCCGTAAATCAAGTCAATAGAAATGTTGCTGAACCCGCTATCCTGCGCTGCTTTCACCGCGCGAACTGCGTCAGCAGCCGTGTGCGTGCGGTTCATGAATTTTAAATCTGCATCCGAAAATGATTGTACACCAATACTCAATCTATTAATAAATGCTTCCGCAAAATCGTGCAGCCGGCTTCCGGTAAGGTCATCAGGATTTGCTTCAAGAGTTATCTCGGCATCTTTCACCACCGTAAAATTACTTTCAATACCGTCCAGGATTTGCCGGATAACCGATGCGTCCATGAGAGATGGTGTGCCTCCTCCAAAATAAATTGAAGTAATATATTCTCCTGCTAAATAATTTTTTTGTAATTCAATTTCCTTAATGAGCCCATCAATAAGGTTACTTTTTTGATTCAATGAAACCGAAAAGAAAAAATTGCAATAGGTGCATGCTTTCCGGCAAAAGGGAATGTGAATATAAATACCAGCCACTTTATTTTCTCAGCACAATGCGAAATGTTGTTTTCACATTCGGCTCTGATGACTTCACAAAAATCTGGCCGTTATGGTAATCCTCGATAATACGTTTGCTTAACGACAGTCCCAATCCCCAGCCGCGGCTCTTTGTCGTGTACCCGGGTTTGAATACCGTGCTAAACGCAGAGCGCGGAATTCCTTTGCCCGTATCAGAAATATCGATGTACACAAACTGCAACTGGTCTGTAACACTTACTGTAATTTTTCCTTCCCCGTTCATGGCATCAATGGCATTCTTCAGCACGTTTTCAAAAACCCATTCAAGCAAAGGAGAATTCACACTCGCAACGGTCTGTGATTCATCCTCTGCATTTATTTCAAAAGAAACTTTCCCCGAAGAACGGGTACGGATGTAGTTTACCGATCTGCGGATGACTTCTGCAAGGTTTTCTTTCCTTAGCGCAGGTGGCGAACCGATTTTTGAAAAACGCTCGGTGATGGTATTCAACCGCCCGATATCTTTTTCAATTTCACTCAGGTATTCCATACTCACACCTTTCATCTTCAACAAATCAAGCCATGCGAGCAACGATGAAAGCGGAGTGCCAAGCTGATGGGCAGTTTCTTTCGCCATACCTACCCAAACCTGGTTTTGTTCTGCCCTGCGTGAATTGCTGAAAGCCAAATAGGAGACTATAATAAAAAGCGCTATCACACCCAGTTGGAAAAAAGGGTAATAGCGCAGCTTTGTAAGCAGAAGCGAATCTTTGTAATATATCTGGTTTTTCTTTCCGTCATAAAGCTTTATTTCAATCGGCACATGTTGTTTGCGTATGTCAGCAAGCTGTTCTTTTGCATAAATGGTATCCTGCATTTTCAAAGAATCAAGATTGCGCCAGGACAAAATGTTTTCTTTTTCATCCACCATAATAACAGGTACAGTAGTGTTGTTCCTGATTACATTGATGAGAAAATTAAAATCAGTAGTGGCATCGGTAAGGTCAGCCAGCTTTTTGGTGGCTTCTGCCCAAAGCTCCACCTTCTTTTTTTCTTCCTCCGAAAGTTTTTTGACAAGCGTATTGGTATACCACAGCGACAGCGCTCCAATAATTATTGCAGCAAGCAGCAGCAGGGTTTTAACAATTTGTTTCTGTTGATACAGGTTCAAGGAGTCCGCAGTTAGAGTTCAGGGTTTGGAGCTGTTTATAATAAACCAGGTAACGAAAACCCCGTCCCGAACGCCTCGCAAAGTAGTAAAGAAAATTAATAGCGGTCAAGGATTTTCATCCCATTCAATCTGAACCGCTTCCTTGCTTTCGTTTTTCTTTACATATAAGGAATCTTTTTTCTGAGTTCCGAACTCTTTTTTGAAAATATCCTTCAGCGTTTGTTTTTCTGTTTTTATGTCGGTCTGAATTTTCTTCATTACCGCCTTTTTGTCGTATGCAAATTTAGGGTTGTCGGCTGCACCTGTCATTCTAAGGAACAGGGACGACTTTCCAAGCCCGTCATCCTCCACCATTCCGAATTCAGAATTCTGTTCTTTCGCCTTTTTACCGAGCACGTCAGAAAGCAAAAGTTTTATGCTGTAATCCACTATGTTGTTGAACGTATGGGTTCCCGAAGCAGTGAGATTAAGGGCACTTGATTTTATTTCCATAGATGGAATAAAAATTTTCCTGTTGCTTATCTGAATGTTGTTTTGAAGCGTTGAAAACCGTATGTGCTGCAATTCAGACAGTTTTACAAAACGTGAAAGTGAAAGCACCGGTGAAAAGTCAATCAGTTCACCATTAAAAATTTTGACACTGCCATCCACGACAACTCTTTCGGGGTTAATGGTTAAATCAGAGGACCACTTTGAGGCAAACTGCAAATCAACATCCGTGCGCCCGCGGAGGTTTTTATCCGTGAGTGTGCTTTGCTGAAAATTTTCCATCTCATAAAAAAGCTCCCGAACATCAAGCCCTTTGATGTTTGCACTGCATGAAATCATTATGCTGTCATTTCGTGTTGCGTTAATATCACCTCTGATATGCACCGTTCCGTTCATAGATGAAAACGTTAATCCATCGCTGCCAAGAATTTGGTCTCTAAGATGGAATACGCCCCGGATATTCTGCGACCTGAATTTCCTGAACCGAAGCTCATCTATGTTGACAGAAATGGCACACGAAAGTCCGGGAGAAAAACGCAGCTTATACGTTGTATCGTTTGATGCGCTGTTTCTTTCGAGCAGCTCATCGAGGTTAACGGAATGTGACTGAAGCGATGCATCAATGGCAGCGGGTTGTCCCTCAAGAAAAAGAAATGGAACCAGGTTTTGAACTGTTCCCTGCATATTAAAATCTGTTCCCGAAATTTTTCCGTTAAAGTGTTCCGCTTCAATTATATTATCATTAAAAACAAAACTTCCGTTAATGCCCTCAAACCGGAGGGGATTTTTTTTCAGGGTAAAGCCCATATTGTTAATCTCCAGCGTGCCGGATGCTTTCAGGGATTTATTCAACGAAACTTTTGCATGCTGCGCATCAGAAACTTTCCCTGCATACGAAATGCTGATGCGGGCATTTCCGGAAAGCGATTCCAACGTATCTACGGAAAGGAATTGCCTTAAACTTCCAAGGTCAACATCCGCTAAAGCATGGAGCGAAAGAAAAGGGTCGCTTAAATTGTCAATTCTTAAATCGCCCGTTACCGGTTTCCCTGCAAGCTCAGCTTTGAATTCAGTAACTGAAAGCGAACTATTTGATTTGTTTCCTTCCCTATCTAAAGAATAAATGGCTGACAGGTTTACCTGTTCAAGCGTGCGGATATTTTTTTTGCGAGAGATTTCTCCATTGCTTATTTTAATCTCTGCCGTGATTTTGCTTTTGTTCTGTGAACCCGATATTTCGGCTGTCACTTTCCCGGTTCCATTGTACAGGAAATTTTCAAAATTCTTTTTATAATCTTCAGGAAGAAGAGCTGTCAGCTCGCGGAGCTTTGTTTCGTTCGTAGTGATTTTGAAGTGGTGGTATAGCTCACCATTCTCTCTCATTGTATTCCCGGTTACTGCAAAAACCAAATCATCCATTTTAATTTTTCCGGATGAAATTTCAAAGCTGCCTTTTGAAGTATTGACGTCTGCTGTTACTGAAATAGCTGTTTGCCGGTTCCGGATAATTTCATCTTTTCCCGAGATAATTTTATGGACAAATAGTTCTCCTTCGGCAGAAAGCGCAAAATGTTCTTCCGCAAATTTTCCTGACAGCTTGGATTTATTAAAATCCATTTCCAGCAAAAGTCCCTGGCTTTCATCTGCAAACCGGTACTCTATATCTTTCAGTAAAATCTCTTTTAGATTGATAGCCGTAGAGGAAGACGTATTGTTTTCGTTTTTCCAGAAATGAAAATTATCCGTACCGTCTTTATTTACTTTCATCCTGATAAAGCCGCTGCTCATCTGTGCCTTGCGGATTACAATATCATTCCTCAACGCATTAAGAAGGTTCATCTTTAATTGCAGCTTGTCGAAATAAAAAAGAGTATCAGGTTTGCCGGCAACGGAGGTTACCGCATCAACTTTACTGAATTCCACGGTGCAATAAGGAAAACTTTTTAAGATTGAAAACCGAATCTGGCTTACTGTTATGGGAACGGCCAGGTGGCTGTTGACTTCCTTCACAACAATTTTTTTTATTTCATCTTCGTAAAAAAATCTGATAACAGCCGACAGCAGGACGACGGTCAGCAAAACGATAGCCATTCCTGTCAGAAAGTATCGCAGCGCACGCAATAATTTTGGTTTAATCCTGCCCCAGTCCATGTTGTCTTTTCATTCATACGAAAGTAATCGGCATGTGTTTTAGGAGATAAGGCCGGTTAATCCGCCATTCATTTTGCGTTTGACTACTTTTGCATGGAATTGATACCTTAAATGCCTTCAGCGCTGATTCTGAAAATACATACCATTTCTGTAACGGTATTTCTTGTTTTTTATTTGCTGAAGACGTTTTTTCTACTCTTGGGAAAGGATACCGTGCTGGATACATTTTCTAAAAACACACGCATTACCGAAATGGTTTTCAGCGCCCTTTTTCTTATTACCGGAATATGGCTTATTGTAATAACGGGCGGGATAAAAACGCTGCAAATTGTAAAGCTGCTGCTTGTTTTTGCATCTATTCCGCTGGCTGTAACCGGTTTTAAAAAGAAAAAAAAGATTCTTGCCTCTTTGTCTTTCCTGATGCTGATAGGCGCTTACGGACTTGCCGAAGCAAGCCGCTCCAAACCTTACCCGATAAAACATGCTTCTGCAAGTGAATCATCTCCGGGAAAATACCTTTTCGAAAACAACTGTACCCAATGCCACGGCCCGGACGGAAAAAAAATGTACCACGAAGCAGCTGACCTTTCGCTTTCTGTTAAAGATGCATCTATGATGGCAGCTATAATCCGCAACGGAAGCAACAAAAAAATGCCGGCATATGGGGAACTCTTGTCTGAAGAAGAGATTCACGCAGTAGCTGAATATGTTTATACTCTTAGAAGCAACTAGTTATAAGTTATACGCCTGCTGGATTAATGTTTGCAAACCGAATAACATATAACTTATAACGTATAACGTTTTTTACTTATGCCCCGTCTACCTATCATTCTCAATCATAAAAAGGAAACTGCAGTTCTAATCGGAGTGCTATTGCCTCACCAGCAAGAAGAGCAGCTCCGCGAGTATCTTGATGAGCTTGCTTTTCTTGCCGAAACAGCCGGAGCGCTTACGCTGAAAAGATTTACGCAGCGACTGGGGCATCCTGATATCAGCACGTTTCTCGGTAAAGGAAAACTGAACGAAATAGCAGAGTACATAAAAACAAATAAAGTTGACATTGCCATTTTTGATGATGAACTTTCCGGCTCGCAAATCCGCAACATCGAAAAAATCCTGGCGTGCCGTGTATTGGACAGAAATAATTTAATCCTTGACATTTTTGCCAAGCGGGCACGAACTGCGCAATCGAAAGTGCAGGTGGAACTCGCGCAATACCAGTATATGCTTCCGCGACTCACCCGCATGTGGACTCACTTAGAGAAACAACGGGGGGGAATAGGTTTACGCGGGCCGGGTGAAACAGAAATTGAAACAGACCGAAGAGTAATTCGCGATAAGCTATCACGCCTTAAAGAAAAGCTCCGCGAGATTGACAAACAAAACATCACTCAGCGAAAACAACGTGCACAGATGGTGCGTGTTGCGCTGGTCGGCTACACTAACGTTGGTAAATCAACGCTGATGAACTTGCTGAGTAAGGCAGATGTTTTTGCAGAGAATAAATTATTTGCAACGTTGGATACAACCGTGCGAAAAATTGTATGGGAAAATATTCCCTTCCTGCTTTCTGATACCGTCGGATTCATACGCAAGCTGCCGCATTCGCTGGTGGAATCTTTTAAATCTACATTAGACGAAGTGCGCGAAGCGGATATTCTTCTGCATGTGGTCGATATCTCTCATCACAACTTTGAAGAGCAAATTGATGTGGTAAACCAGACGTTGCATGAAATAGGAACCAGTGAAAAGCCGGTGATTATTGTCTTCAACAAGATTGATGCTTTCCGTTATACAGAAAAAGAACATGATGACCTCACTCCGAAAACAAAGGAAAATGTAACGCTTGATGAACTGAAAAATTCGTGGATGGCTAAAGGCAACAGGGAGTGTGTTTTTATTTCAGCGTTCCGGAAGCAAAATATAAATGAGCTGAAAGAAAAAATTATGGAGAAGGTTAAAGAGATTCATTATAAACGTTACCCTCACAGCAAACAAGATACACAGTACGGATAACTGATTTTTACAGATTTACGGATGCGTCTATTTTCTGAATCTGACTGTTATCTGCAAATCTGAAATAATCTGTTATCTGAATCCAGAAGCAATTACTTTGAAAAAACAACTTTAACAGTGGAAATAATTTTTCCATCCACCACTAAAGATACGAAACGCGTTCCCATTGCTGAGTAGCCATGATAATAGTTCACTTCGTTGATTCCCGCTTCTAAAGAAATCTTCAGGCGTGTAATCTCTTTTCCCTGTTCAGACGAAATACGCAGGTAAGCATTTTTGTACCGCACTACTTGATTTACGAGAACCGTAAAGGTGACTTCTTCATCAGCGGGATTTGGCTTTGCAGGAAGAAGAACGATATTGTTTTTTGCCTTGTTAAGCTCATTAATGGCGCTGACGTTAATGGAATACTCATGAGAGAACAAGGTCTCAATGCCATTGCTGTCAACCCCTGCAACGCTGGTATAGAATATGTTTCCTGCAGGCATGATGAGCGTGTCGGAAACAAGACCATTTATAGTATAAATTGAATCCCAATCATTGTGTGAAGGTATGCGAACGCCCAAACGATACTGAGCATATTGTGTTTGCTGGGCGATAGTAACGACAAGTTTCCCGATGCCGGCGGGATTATAAATAAAATCGGGAGCAGCATAGGTGAGAGCCGCCATTGCCGCGGCATTGCCATTTATGATGGTATTGCGGGCGAGATAGTTGAAGTCTACAAAGAAGCTGTCAATCACAAGGTCGCTGTCTGTGTCCAATCCAAGAATATCACCGGAAGTATGCTGGCGGTCGTGATACGCAGTATCCGCTGTGTTTGCATTCCCGGCTTCATTTGCTGAAGTATACCTTATGGCAACAAAACCAAGCGTGCGAAAAGGAATATGGTCTCCCCCTCGGTTTGTACGGTCTTCAGGGTTCATAATACTTATAGTCGTTGGAACAGAAACATGAGGAAGCACCTGTTCTTTATATTCCAATTTGCAGTAACGCGCAAACTGTTTATTCATGGAATTGAAATTGCCGAAAGAAAATATGCGCACCTGCAAACTATCTACGTTTCCAAAACCGGGACAGCTTGGAGGAGACGAAGTATTGCCGCAAAGGATTCCGCCTACAATATCATTGTTGAGGACCGCTTTAACTTTTATATTCTTTGTCTGACAATAGACTGCAAAAGCATTAGCGCCATACAATGACTGCTCCTCGCCTATGGTTAAAAGAAAAACTATGGTATGCTTAAAAGTAAACTTGCTCATTATTCGCGCAAGCTCAAGCACCAGGGCCGTACCGCTTCCATTATCTTCCATGCCTTGTGCAAGGCAAAGCGAATCGCACGGCGTGCTGCACCGGCTGTCTATATGCCCTTCTATAAAGACGACAGATTTATCTGATGTATCGGCACCGGGAAGCACAGCAAAAATATTCCGGTGCTGCGGGCTGGTGCAAATCACCTGGTCAAACTGGAGATAAGAAGGAATGAGTCGGTTCTCATTCAGCGCGCTGAACTCTGCAAACTTACTGAACGCCCATCTCCTTGCAGCCCCGATACCGATTGTGGCTGACACTGTATCACTGCCGGTATTACGGTTATAAAAAGTGCCAAGGGTAATGAGATAACTCTTTAAAGAATCGGGGGAAACGGACGCGATGATGGCCTGCGATATGCTGTCGGGATGAGTGACTGGATTTGAAGAAGCATAGCTGGCAGGGTTATAATTGCCCAGCAATACCTGCTCTGCAACAGAATCGGTGCTTGGAATGTTGGTCTGAGCGCCTGCATATAGTACAGATAAAAGAAATATCGCAGCGATGCCAATGCGCATGTGTTTGCTCAATTGAATTTACAGCATGCAAGGTAGATAAATGATGCGGCTTCGACAAGCTCAGCCGCTCTAAATCGTCGAATGAGAAGATTATTTTTGAAGAAGCAGCTTCACTTCTTTCATGCGCTCATTATCAATAATAAGATTTGCAAAAAATATCCCGCTGCTTGCGTGGCTACCATTGTTTGCCGTGCCGTCCCAAAATGCCTGGTAGCGGCCGGGAACAAATTTCTGGTTCACCAGTTCCTTCACTGTTTTTCCCTGCACGTCTGTAATCCATAACCGCACATCGGAATAATTAAAAACATTGAAATAAATATTTGTTGTTTCCGAAAAAGGATTCGGATTATTTTGCATCAACACGCCTTTGTCGCTGTATGGTGTATTGATACCGGCTGAAACATCATCGAGCCAGATATCAAATTGCCCCTCCAACGTACCATTGTTATTTACAAGTGGAATAATGCGCAATGCGGCAGCGGGCTGCGATGCCCACGGGTCAATGGATATATAAGGGTCTCCTGAAAAATAAAGCTGGGTGATTAAAGTGGTGTATCCCGGTGCGCTGACTTTGTAATGGATATGCTTGGGCCGGTATTGAGAACCGTTTAAATACCATCCTGGCTGAACGGAATTAAAACTGTACGACCCATCCGTAGCAGTGTTGAGCGTTCCACGTAGTGTAAAAGGATTAACGTTTGCATAGTAACTGCCTGCATCAGTAGCATGCCACACTTCAACCATTGCATTGGGAATAGCAACAGGACAATTTTCGCTGCGCACTATTCCCGAAATCATAATCGGAGTTCCCGGTTCGGTTGCCGAAGAAAGTTGAATATTGGATGGCGCATTAGCAAGATAGTATGGACCGATTATATCAGGAGTGGTTGGCGCGCATCCGGCATTCAGAAATTCTTTGCCGAAGGATAAATATGGTGCTGCCAGGCCTGCTGCTGCGCCAACAATTCCCAGGCGTATAAAATCGCGCCTGTTTTGTATTTGCTTTTCCATGTTGCTATTGTTTAATTATTTTTCCTGTTGTTATTTTGTTACTGTGGTCGGTCACTTTATAAAAATAAATTCCAGGCGAAGAACCTGAAATATTTATCGAGCTTATTTTTTCATTGAAGCTTTCATTAAGAATTTTTTCTCCCAAAGAATTATACAGTGTGAAATGAAATGGCTCTGTTGAATTATTTTGAATATGGAATTCGCTGGCAGATGGGTTTGGAAAAATGGTCACAGGATTATCCATTGTATTTATATTTTCAATACTTAAAGGAGAATCGCTCAATGTTAAATCATCGAGATAAAGTAAATTAGATACCACTGTACTCCAGCCGCTGGTGCCTGTTGCGTTTGCAATATAGATTGTGATGCTGTCAGGCGCTAAAAACGAAACATAATTTAAAGTTATTTGAAACGGAATGTAAAAAGCCGTGGTATCAAATAAGTAAGAGCCCCAGGCAACAGTGTCATTAGAGGTTCCGTTGAATCGTGTCAATGTAACCATTGCTTCTCCCTGTGCGAAAGGGTGTGCTCCTTTAATGTATTTGAAGTATCCCTGCAAAAACGATGGGGAATAATTAATAGAATCATGGTATGTTGCCCACTCCCTGGCATAGCCATACCAATTGTGTAAAATTAAAGAATAGTTCCCTGAATAACTATCTGTAGTCTGGCAAATCCCTGCTCCGGATAAGAAAGTCCAGTGATTCGGAACACCTCCAAGCGGATTAGGCACTCCATACGTGCTGCTTAGCACCGAGGAATAAATGTGAGTATACGTTGTGTCCCAAACTTCAAAGCCGCCATTGCTGATTTGTGCTGTGGTCAGCTTAGCGGACAGCAGCATTAAAATAAAAATAATTTTTTTCATTGTGACCGATGTTAAGATTTGAATGCAAAATTAATCTCATCAAAAACTTCCATCAATATCTATATCACGGGTAGAGCGGTATTTTTCGCGGATGGGTTTATAAAAAAACCAGCTCACCATTTGAACAGTGAGCTGATATTGGTTTCGCGTTGATACTATTTTACAGCTTAACGATTCTGTACATTTCCCTCCGGTCTCCAATTACTATTTCTACCGAGTACACTCCGTTGTTAAGGTCAGCGCCAAGCTCTGCTGTCTCGTTGATTCTGTAATTGGAAAGAATGATTCTTCCGGTCACATCATACATATTGAGCAGCACCGGTTCTCCGTTATCATTTTCTACTGCAACAATAAATGTATTGCTGAACGGGTTGGGATAGAGCATAATCTTCGTTTCATCATCCATAATGGGGCTGCTGCGCTGGTAGTATAGTGAGCACGGCCCGAGGCAATCGTACTGGTGATGCTCCAGGTGATGAGGAATGGCTGAGGGTGCAATGCAAATGGTTTGCGGGTTGCCGGGATTGCCTTCCGGTACGTGACAAAGAATAATTTTCTTCTTGCCCTGTCCGCAGCGGATGTCTACCACCGTAATGTTAATCTGCGATTGGGGTGTGTTGGGAGAAGGGCATCCATTGGCATCATAAGCCGTTACGCTGTAGGTATCCGAAGTAGTTACTGAAATAGATTGTGTCGTTGCTCCTGTTGACCACAGGTATGAAACTGCTGTGCTGCTTACTGCTGTCAGTGTTATGCTCTGCGGCCCGTAACCGATGAAGATGGTATTCTGAAGACAGCCGATTCCCGGTGATGCCGTCACTATAACATCGGGGCCTAAGCCTTCCAATACCTGTACCGGTGAAGAAGTTGCCGTACATCCATTGCCGTCGGTGATGTGAACGGTATAATTGCCGGTGGAAGAAACACTGATGGTTGAATTCACTTCTCCTGCCAACGCTGTGTTATTCTGATACCACTGATACGTATAACCGGGCCCTGTGTTGGCAGAGAGAATCGCAGGGTTATTGCTGCAAATCAAAACCGGGCCGCCGGGGGATATCACTGCCACCGGAAGCGGGTTTACCGTTACCGTTTGCGATGTTGAACCATTGCAGGTGTTGTTGTCGGTAACCGTTACCGTATAGGTTCCTGATGTGTTTACTGTAATGCTTGCTGAAGTTGAATTGTTCGACCAAAGGAATGATGTGCCTCCGCTTGCTGTTAACATAACAGAGCCTCCTTCACAGAAAGAGGTCGGGCCGTCCGGGGTAATTACTGCAACCGGGTTCGGGTTCACCGTTACAGTGAATGAAATGGTTGCCGAGCATCCTTCGGCTGAATATCCTGTTACTGTATATATAGTTGTAGTTTGAACTGAAGTAGTTACCTGCGAACTGTCCGGGCTATTGGGATTGCTCAATCCTGCCTGTGGAGACCAGTGGTAATACAGCGCTCCGGACATAGTGAGCACTGCACTTCCTCCTGCACAATATACAGGATTGGCTGGCGATACTACCAGGGGAAGGGGATTAACAGTTACAGTAATCGAAGCAGTTGCCGAGCATCCGTTGGCATCAGTACCCGTTATAGTATAAGGAGTTGTTACAACGGGCGATGCGGTGACAGAACTTCCCGTGCATGTATTCAGGTTTGTACAAGGCGACCATGAATATGTGGATGCGCCTGAAGCGGAAAGGACTGTTGAAGCGCCCACACAAATGGAAGGAGCGGATGACGTAAGTATAACCGGAAGTGGATTAACAGTTACAGTCACTGAATCAGATGCGGTGTTGCCCGAAGAATCGGTGACAAGCACATAATATGTAGTAGTAGCCATAGGGCAAACCTGGAATGGTCCCGGCCCTGTTCCGATATTGGGAGTCCATGAATAGGTATAGGGAGGAATGCCTCCTGATGTAGTTGCGGAAACGTTCGTGCAATTTCCGGAACACACCGCAGCGTTGCCGGACGCATTAACGTTAAGCGGAAAATTAGCTGAAGAACTATAGGCAAGAATCATTGCCCAATGCGCATTATCAGAATTAGCATGTGTAAATCCGAAGGTAAATGAGGTGCTGTTATTAACAATCAGCGCCTGTGCATTGGAAGTCACATCTGCCGCATTCATCGCCTGGTTGGCATTGTCGTCTCCCAATCCAAACAAGGTGGAGTTCTGGTAGTAAAAATTTGAAACCGGCCCTCCGCAATTACCGCTGTTGATATCAGGGCCATAAATTGTTCCCAGTGGAGTTGCGTTAAGTGTCACGTTGTCGGCATCACCGCTTCCGCACATATATCCCCCAAATAACATGACACCAATCTGCGAAGACGTTATAAAAGGATTAGTAACATTAACGTTGTATGTTACCGAAGGACTAAAATCAATATTGTTCACAAGAATTGCGGTGGCAACCGGCTGCAATGCAGGATTATCATATGCGATGTATAAATAAAAATCATTGTACCGATTGTTTGGCCCCGAAGTGTTGGGTATAACCAACGTGTAATTCACCGTGGACGGGTTGATGGATGAAGTCACATCAATAGCATGGGTGCCCGAGTTTCCCCCGTAATTAACGGATTGAAATGTTGGCGAAACCTGGTTTGAATTATCAAACGTGAATGGATTTCCGTTCAGGGTAACGGTAAGCGCAGCAGCATTGCCATGCCGTCCGGCCATCAGGTATGCTTTATGAATTGAACTTCCGGGTTGGATAAAAACAGAAAAATTACCTGTGCCTCCTGTGCTATAGTCAGGAGAGTAACCGCCCCCGGTAACACCGCCATTAAAGGCTGCTTCATAAAAAAGTACCTGGGCTGCAGGGCGGCCGCCCGCCAGTAAAAACAGTAACCCGAAAATGCATAGATTTTTCATGGCCGAATTAAATTTGTAATCATTATAAAATGTTTTCATAAGTCTGATATTACGTTTTAAAAACAATTCATTTCATATAGAAGACAATATAAATGCGGGTTATGTTACAGCTTCACCAGCTTAAATATTTCTCTTTTCTCACCCACAATGATTTCAATATGGTAAACTCCCTTGCTCAGTGTTTCTCCCATCTCAGTGGTTTCAGAAATTATCTTGTCAGAAAATATTAACCTGCCTGTGGCATCACTTAGGTTCAGGTGAATTATTTCCCCGTTGTAATTCTCAACATTTACAATGAACGAACTGTTGAAAGGATTAGGATAGAGGGATACGTTTATTTCATCATCCATAACCGGGCTCCTGCGTTGATAATACAAAGAGCATGGACCGATGCAGTCGTATTGGTGATGTTCCAGGTGATGGGGAATGGCCGATGGAGCAACACAGATAGTCTGCGGGTTGCCCGGATTGCCTTCAGGTACATGGCACAGAATAATTTTCTTTTTGCCCTGCCCGCAACGAATGTCAACAACATTAATGTCGATTTGTGATTCAGGTGATGATGCTGAAGCACAGCCGCTCGAATCGTAGGCCGTTACACTATATGCTCCCGGTGCAGTTATCGAAATACTTTGTGTCACTTCATTGGTCGACCAAAGATACGAAGCGGCAGGCGGTACTGAATTGGCTGTGAGTGTTACACTCTGAGGGCCGTAGCCAATATAGATAGTGTTTTGCAGGCAACCGATGGTTGGTGACGATGTTATGGTGACCACAGGCCCGTTGCCGCTTAAGGTTAATACGGCAGTCTCCGTCCATCTAAAACAGCCGGTTAATGCATCAATAATCTTCACCTGGTAGCTGCCGGCTGTAGTAGCAAAGTAACCGGAAGTGTTTGCTGACGGAATCAGGATATTATCATGGTACCATTCGTAAATAAGCCCTGAACCGGTGTTGGCATTCAGCATGATTCCCGGCACGTTGCACAAGCTTATATTTCCATTGGGAGTAAGGGATGCCGGAGGATTCGGATTTACCGTAACGATTGCAGAAGCAGTACCGCGGCAACCGTTAGTATCGGTAGCAATTACTGTATATGTTCCGCCGGTATTCGCTGTAATGCTCGAAGAAATTGAAGCATCAGACCAAAGGTAACTTACTCCCCCGCTCGCTGTAAGTATAACGTCCTCTCCCGGACAGAATGAAAGTGGTCCGTCGGGAGTGATAATGGCTATTGGATTTGGATTGACAATAACCATAAATGTGATGGAGGCAGAACAACCTTCCGCCGAAAACCCTGTTACCGTATATGTTGTGGAAGAAGCAGGTGTTGCCGTTACGGTTGTGCTGTCAGGTCCGTTGGGATTGCTTAATCCTGTCTGTGGAAGCCAATGGTAATTAACAGCACCGGACATGGTGAGCACTACGCTGTCTCCATAACAAACTGCAGGCGCAGGAGGCGAAACTACGAGTGGTAGCGGATTCACGGTTACCGTAACTGAAGCAGTTGCCGAACATCCATTAGCATCGGTTCCTATAACGGTGTAAGGTGTTGTTACAGGTGGTGATGCGGTAACAGAACTTCCAGTGCATGTATTCAGGTCTGTACACGGTGACCATGAATATAGGGACGCACCCGCAGCCGTAAGGGGTGCCGAGCTGCCAACACAAATTGGAGAAGGTGATGAAGTAAGGATTACAGGCAAAGGATTAACGTAGATGGTAGCATAGGCGGTGTCCGTAGCGCCAGCAGAATCAACTACGATAACCGAATAAGCTGTGACGGCAGAAGGGCATACCTGGTATGGCCCGGGGCCATTGCCGATATTGGGAGTCCATGAATACGTATAGGGAGGAGTGCCGCCTGATGCTGTTGCTGAAATATTTGTGCAGCTGCCTGTACACACATCAGAGTAGCCCGTTAGTGCCGCATTTATTCCGCAGCTCAGAATGGTGATGGTGGTATCAGCCGAATCGGTATAGCAGGTATAATTTACTGCCAGCGTTACATTGTACGTCCCGGGTCCGGAAAAAGCATGGCTCGGGCTATTGAGCGAAGAATTGTTATTCGGGCCTGAGAGCGGGTCGCCAAAATTCCAGGAAACGGAAACTACGTTATTCCCAATGGCTGTACACGAATTGGTGTTGTTGGTCGCAGAGGAGGTGAACCCAAAACTTGCCACAAGGCAGCTCACTGCAGACACTGAATCATTGATAAGGGGCGGCTGTCTCAGGTAGCTCGCAATAAAATTAGGCAAGCCAAATCTGGCTGATGTTCCTGCCGTCAGCAGTACGCCATTATTAACAAAGTTACACCCTACTCCGGGAACATCTGGATTATTGATGACAGCAAGATAGTTACTAGTAACCCGGCACAGATACATTTTATTATCGGGGCCGACTTGCAACGCACCGAAAGTACTTGTCCCTGAAGCAATCAATTGCTTAGAGGCTTTGATAGCGCTGTCTGAACCTCCACATAAATTCCACTGGTATAAATGCCCCGGGTTTGTTTCCGTACTCGAATATAATAAGGTTCCGTTCGGTGAAAATTCTGTGCCATAATGCCTGTCTGTTGAATCCAGAACAAACCCGTTAGAGACGATTCCCGTTGTATTACTAAAATCAAAAAGCTCAATATAGTTTGCCCAATCTACACCGCCCGAAAGTTTAGAACCATCCGGCGACACTTTCAGATAGCCTATGGTATAGTTAGAATTACCTGTGTGTATGGTTCCTGTGCTGCTAAGAACCGGGGTGGCACTGATACCTGCAGAGGTCACAAGGTACGACCGGAACTGGTTGGAATTCCAATCGTGTGTTACAACCCACACATCAACATTATTGCAATGTCTTACCCCGGTAATTTTCTCCGTTGACGGAGTCCAGAGTAATATATTTTTGTTTGCCGTCACGTCTCCAAATCCCGCCTGCAGTGTCATATCCACTTCAGACCAGCGGAGACCATTAGGGCCTGCGTTATTAGCTGCGGTGAAAATATAATAGATGTTAGCGCTCCCGGGCCTTTGTACAATTACACCCGACTGCGTGGTTGAAGGATTTCCCATAAGCCCAAAGCCGTTGGGCATCTGCACATGATTGCGGTTCCACACTGTTATTCCGTCTGTATAAAAAAGGAGATTGCCAAGATAATCGGAAATAGCAGCGCATCCTTCATTCGTATTTAGTAATCCGCCGGCGACTGCAACCGGATTTCCTGTTTGAAACGACACCCCGGCGTTTACACCAAAATACCACCAGTTTGCCTGCCCCTGCGAAAAAATATTTGCAGAGAAAAATAAGGATATTGTTATAATGGAAAATAGTTTTTTGTTGAATGTTAACGTTTTCATTTGTCAGGTATTTATGGCAGTTTTGGTTTCTGCCGATTAGATGATGAGCTAAGTAAAGTATTTAAATTAATATAAACAAAACTATTTGGCAAAAACCCGTATTACATTGGTAAAACATAAATTCCAAAGCATTTTAAATCAGGTATGCCCCGCCATATCTACGTTATAAGGTATTTCGGCTGGTATCAAAACATTCATCATTTCAACAATAAATTTCCCAGCCACCTTCGTATCTTTGCGCTGTAACTTCAACAATGACAGACATCATCCATCACGAATGCGGAATTGCACTGATTCGCCTGCTGCAGCCGCTTGAATACTACCAGAATAAGTACGGTACTGTTTCCTATGGCATCAACAAGCTTTACTTGCTTATGGAAAAGCAGCACAACCGCGGACAAGATGGTGTTGGAGTAGCTGCAATACGGCTGGATGCCAAAGAGGGAAGCCAGTATATTATGCGCGAACGTTCTACATCGCGCCATGCGCTGGGCGAAGTATTTGACGTTATTCTTTCTGAAATAAAAAGTGTGAGAGATTCGGGAAATGGAAAAGAAAACGATGCGCAATGGATGAAAAATAAAGCGCGGTTTATCTGCGAACTGTATATGGGGCACCTGCGCTACGGCACCTACGGGAAAAACGGCATAGAAAACTGCCACCCGTTTATGAGGGAGAACAACTGGATGACGCGCAACCTGGTGCTGGCCGGAAATTTTAATCTTACCAATGTTGACGATTTATTTAACCAGCTTGTAGAGCTTGGGCAGCATCCGAAAAATAAATCGGACACCGTTACCGTGCTTGAAAAAATCGGGCACTTTCTTGACGAGGAAAACGAAGAGCTTTTCCGTAAGTACAAGATGATGGCAAAAAATAACCGCGATATTTCACCGCTTATTGCCAAGCATTTAAATATTCAAAAAATACTTACCCGTGCCGCCAAGAACTGGGATGGCGGGTATGCTATTACCGGAATGATTGGTCATGGCGATGCATTTGTGATGCGCGACCCGCACGGTATTCGCCCCGCTTACTGGTACCGCGATGATGAAGTGGTAGTAGTGACTTCAGAGCGCCCGCCCATTCAAACCGCATTCAATGTTCCTATAGAATCTATCCGGGAAGTAACTCCGGGCCATGCGCTCATCATAAAAAAAGACGGGCATGTAAGCGAGCAGCAATTCCGTGAGCCGCAGCAACGAAAGGCATGTTCTTTTGAGCGGATTTATTTTTCGCGCGGCAGCGATGCCGATATTTACAAAGAGCGGAAAGAACTCGGGCGGCTGCTTTGTCCTTCCATTCTTAAAGCGGTTGACAAAGATTTACGTCACACGGTTTTTTCCTTTATCCCTAATACAGCTGAAGTTGCTTTTTACGGCATGCTCAAAGGCATGGAAGATTACCTGAAAGAAGTGAAGAAGAAAAAAATCCTGAAAGAAGGAAAAGAGCTGACGGAAGAAAAACTTTCAGAAATCCTTTCCATCCGGCCGCGCGTGGAGAAAATAGCCGTCAAAGATGCCAAGCTGCGGACATTTATTACCGATGATTCGCACCGCAATGAACTGGTGGCGCACGTGTATGACATCACCTACGAAACATTGCGAAGAGGGGAAGACAATCTTGTTGTGATTGATGATTCTATTGTTCGCGGCACTACGCTGCGAAACAGTATTGTAAAAATTCTTGACCGGCTCCATCCGAAAAATATAATTATTGTTTCATCGGCACCTCAAATCCGCTACCCCGATTGTTACGGAATTGATATGGCGAAAATCGGTGACCTGGTTGCATTCCGCGCTGCCATTGCTTTGCTTGAAGATAATAACATGGAGCACATTATTGACGAAGTGCACGAACAATGCAAAGAAGCGTTGCAGTCCTCTGCACCCATTGAAATTAATCCCGTTAAATCGATTTACAAACCGTTTACTGCCGAGCAGATTTCAGAAAAAATTGCTGCGCTTGTCCATCCTGAAGGTTTGAATGCAGGGCTCCAGGTGATTTACCAAAAAATTGAAGACCTCCATGCTGCCTGTCCCAATCATAAAGGTGATTGGTATTTTACAGGCGATTACCCGACACCCGGTGGCAATAAAGTTGTCTGCCGCGCTTTTTTAAATTTCATGCGCGGGGTAAACGAGAGGGCATACTAATAGTCAGGAGTATTTAGTTCGGAGTCCTGACGCTTTCGGTCAGGATGCTGACATTTATCGTCAGCATTCGGAGGATAAAACAACATTACATCCGGTAGATTATCTTCGCCCTGATGACAGAAAAAAAGTACAGCCAGTTGCGGGCCATGTTTGCTATTACCCGTGCCAGCTTTCGCGCTACGCTGCGCAGTCCATCCGCAGTGATTTTTACTCTTGTCTTTCCTCTTGTGTTTATTGTAGTGTTCGGTTTTATCCGCCCGGGAAACATTAGCCTGGATGTGGGAGTACGCCCGGAATGTGATACTGCCGGAATCATATTTCAGTCATTGAAAAATATTCCCGGTGTACGTTTGCAAACCGGAAAAACCACTGAAGATTTGGAGAAGCTACTCTTCAAAGGACGCATAGATGCTATTCTGTACATCACGAAAGATTCAACAAAAAACCCTCCCGTTCAAATCGTTAACCTTTCTGTTTCGCGTGCTACACGCGATAACGGTGCAGTTGTAAAATCGATTATCGGCAGCGTGATTGATAAATATAATCTTACGGTAATGAACAGGATAGTGGAGCACAGCAAAAATTATATTCCATCTGAATTTGCCAATGCGGTGATGACTGCCGAGCTAAAAGAAAATGTTTTGGAAGGAAGAACATATCATATGATTGATTTTATTCTTCCCGGGCAGCTTGGTTTTGCTATACTCGGTTCGGGTGTTTTCGGAACTGCGTTTGTGTTTTTCAATATGCGCCAGACCATGGTGCTTAAACGTTTTTTTGCAACGCCTGTCAGGCGCTCCAATATTCTTATTGGTGAAACTATCAGCCGTATTGTGTTTCAGCTGATGGCTGCATTGGTGTTAATCCTTGTCGGGAAATTTGTTTTTGGTTTTACCCTTGTTCACGGTGCTGTAACGGCTGCGCAAATGCTGTTGTTCGCCATGCTTGGATTGATTGTCTTTATGGGGTTTGGATTTTTTATTTCTGGCATCGCCCCTAATGAAAGCGTCATTCCGCCTATTGCCAATATTGTTACGCTGCCGCAGTTTTTGCTCTCGGGAACTTTTTTTTCCACCGAAGCTTTTCCATCCTGGCTGCAGGCCATCAGCAACGTTTTGCCTCTCACCTATCTGAACGAAGGACTGCGCAAAATTGCTTTCGAAGGCGCGGCTTTGTGGGATGTGCGGTTTCATATGTTCGTGCTTCTTCTTTGGGGAATCGGAATATATCTGCTTGCTGCCAAATTTTTCAGGTGGGAATAAAAATAGGTTTGAGGTTTGAGGTTTGAGGTTAAAATATCATCTCTTGCATTTCGTATATTCGTCCGTCAGCTGACGGATTCGCACCATGGAACAGGAAAAAAAACCGCGCAAACTAATTTACAGAAAGCTCAGCAATAAGTACCGGCTTGTGGTTATGAATGACGAGACGCTTGAAGAACGCGCCTCGTTCCGGCTGGCGCCTATGAATGTTTTTGTATCGGTCGGATTTATTTTCATCATACTTATTACAGCAACTATTTATCTTATTGCGTTCACCGGTTTGCGCGAATATATTCCCGGGTATGCAGATCCTGGTATGAAGAGAAAAGTCTTTCAGCTCAATCAAAAAACAGATTCGTTGCAGCGTGTGCTGGACTCACGTGAGTTGTATATGAGCAACATCAAAAATATTATGAATGGCAAAGTTGAAGGAAAACCGGAAAATAAATCCAACGCGTCTGTGCAGGCAAAGTATGATACGCTCCGAAGCCTTCCCAAGTCGAGAGAGGATTCTCTCTTTCGTCTTGAAATGGAGCGGCAGGATAAGGAGACCTTGAAAGGTTCAGCAGAAAAAAACGGGATTGGTGTTTTCTTTTTCTTTTCTCCTGTTAAGGGAACCATAACTTCCGGTTTTGACGTCCGCGAAAAGCATTATGGGATTGATATTGTAGCCCCGGAGAATGAAGCTATCAAAGCTGCATCTGACGGAACGGTTGTATTTGCAAATTTCACTACCGAAACAGGATACGTAATTGCAATACAGCATGGCAATAATCTCCTTACTATGTATAAGCACAATTCTTCTCTCTTAAAAAAAACGGGAGACAGTGTGAAGGCGGGTGATGTGATTGCCATCATTGGTAACACGGGCGAACATACCACCGGGCCTCACCTTCACTTTGAATTGTGGTATAACGGAACACCTGTTGACCCGCAGAAGTATGTTACCTTCTGAGACGGACAGTTGAAGTTATGAGTTTACTTACAGCATCTGCAAGAATATTTGCAGCCTACACCGCTTCCCGTGTTCGAAAACGGAGCGCAAATGCTTTAACCACTCAGCAGAAAATTTTTCGTTCGCTGGTTGAAACAGGAAGCAAAACTTTTTTTGGAAAGGAACACGGAATGAATTCTCTGATGCGCTATGATGAATTCAGAAAAAATATTCCTGTGAGAGGCTATGAAGGAATCCGGAAATACATAGAGAAAATTATTAATGGCGAAAGCGCTGTATTGTGGAAGGGAAAGCCGATGTATTTATCTAAAACATCGGGCACAACATCGGGAGTAAAATATATTCCCATCACGAAGGATTCTTTGCCCAATCATATCGGCACCACGCGCGAGGCGCTGGCAATGTATATCCATGAAACCGGCAAGACAGACTTCCTCAAAGGCAAGCTGATTTTTTTATCAGGCAGCCCTGAACTTGATTCTAAAAATGGAATTCCAACAGGGAGATTATCAGGAATCGTGAATCATCATGTGCCTGCGTACCTGAAGCGAAATCAATTGCCATCATACAAAACAAACTGCATCGAAGATTGGGAAGAGAAAGTGGAAAAAATCTGCGATGAAACTATCGGGCAGAATATGTCTCTCATCAGCGGCATTCCGCCCTGGGTGCAGATGTATTTTGATAAAATTACAGAGCGCACAGGAAAAAAAATCAAAGATACCTTCCCGGGATTTTCTCTTTTTGTTTATGGCGGAGTGAACTATGAGCCATACAGGAAAAAACTGGAAGACAGCATCGGCAAAAAAGTGGATGCTATTGAATTATATCCCGCTTCTGAAGGGTTCATTGCTTACCAGGATTCTCAGAAGAGAAACGATTTACTGTTGAATACAGATTCGGGAATCTTTTATGAATTTATTCCTGTCTCAGAATATTTTGAGCCGAATCCACTGCGAGTTTCATTAAGTGATGTAAAGACCGGGATTAATTATACAATTGTGCTGAGCACCAATGCCGGCCTGTGGGCATACTCATTAGGCGACACGGTAAAATTCACTTCCATAAATCCTTACCGTATTTTAATCACAGGCAGAATCTCTCAATATATTTCTGCATTCGGAGAGCATGTAATTGTGGAGGAAGTGGAACAAGCTCTGCTTAAAACGGTTTCGGAATTTCATGCCGAAGTGGTTGAATTCACCGTTGCCCCACAGGTCAATCCACAAGGCGAGCTTCCCTATCATGAGTGGTTCATCGAATTTTCCAAACCACCCGATGATATTAAGAAATTCGGTTCAGCGCTTGATGAATCACTTCAGCAGAAAAACATTTATTACCGCGATTTGATTGCAGGGAAAATAATACAACCGCTGAAAATCCGTTTATTACAAAAAGACTCCTTTATCCGTTATATGAAATCCATTGGTAAACTGGGCGGGCAAAATAAAGTGCCCCGGCTTGCAAACGACCGGAAAATTGCAGATGAAATTGCGCATTATGGTCTCCGTTAGTACTTTTTTTATTTGTACATTAGCTATTCGTACCCAATACTTATTTTCGGCAACTTAAAATTTTCTAGATTTTGAAAAAACGTATCGCTATACTCGGTTCAACGGGAAGCATTGGAAAGCAGGCGCTTGAAGTGATTGAAAGCCAGCCGCAGCATTTCAGCGTTGAAGTCCTCACCTCAAACAACAATGCCGAACTTCTGATTGAGCAGGCAAGAAAATTTAATCCCAACGCTGTTGTTATAGCCGATGAAAAAAAATACGCGGAAGTAAAAAAAGCGCTTGAACCAACCGGCATTAAAGTTTTTGCGGGTAATGATTCGTTGTCACAAATCGTTTCTCTCGATTCTATTGATATTGTATTAACCGCGCTGGTAGGTTTTGCAGGATTGAAGCCCACGCTTGAGGCAATCAAAGCAGGAAAAGATATTGCACTTGCTAACAAGGAAACACTTGTTGTTGCAGGAGAACTTGTAACCACGCTGGCTAAAGAAAAGCAGACGCTGATTATACCGGTTGATTCGGAGCACTCGGCAATTTTTCAATGCCTGGTTGGTGAAACAGGAAACCGGGTTGAAAAAATTTACCTTACCGCATCGGGGGGACCTTTCCGCGGCAAAGACAAAAATTTCCTGAGCGCCGTCACCCGCGAACAGGCTTTGAAGCATCCTAACTGGACGATGGGCAATAAAATCACTATCGATTCTGCTACGCTTATGAATAAAGGACTTGAGATGATTGAAGCAAGGTGGTTGTTCGGCCTAAATCAATCACAGATTGATGTTGTGATTCATCCTCAATCTATAATTCACTCCATCGTTCAATTTGAAGATGGCTCCATGAAGGCGCAAATGGGTTTGCCTGATATGAAACTGCCGATTCAATATGCCCTTGGTTTTCCCCGAAGAATAAAATCCGGTTTCAAACGTTTTGATATCACTTCAAATTCTACTCTTACGTTTGAAAAGCCCGATACAATAACTTTCCGTAACCTTGCGCTCGCACAGGAAGCATTAAGCCGGGGCGGAAATTTGCCATGTATTCTCAATGCTGCAAACGAAGTGGCAGTGGAAGCATTTCTTAAAAGCCAGGTTGGTTTTTTAGAAATGAGTGAAATGATAGAAGATTGTATGCATAAAATTTCTTTCATCCATAACCCGACTCTGGAGGATTATATGATGACGGATGGCGAAACGAGGAAACGCGCAACAGAACTGCTGCCGGCATAGTACAACGGAGATTTGTTCACTCAATTTCCACTTTTTATTTTCAAATTACTTCAATTAATAATCAATAAATAATAATCAATAATCAATCATAGATGAACGGTTTGGTGATGGCTGCCCAGTTACTCCTGGGACTTTCTATTTTAGTAATCCTGCATGAATTCGGGCATTATATTGCTGCGCGCGCATTCGGAATACGGGTCGAAAAATTTTTTCTTTTTTTCGATGCGTGGGGCATAAAACTTTTTAGCATTAAAAAAGGCGATACCGAGTATGGCATCGGCTGGCTGCCGCTTGGGGGCTATGTGAAAATTTCAGGAATGATTGACGAGAGCATGGACAAGGAGCAGTTAAAACTACCGCCGCAGCCCTGGGAATTTCGTGCAAAGCCAGCATGGCAGCGCCTTATAGTAATGATTGGCGGCGTCACCATGAATGTGATTCTTGGTGTTGCTATTTACAGCTATATACTTCTTCACTATTCCGGAAAATATCTTCCTATTGAAAATGTTACGGATGGAATCTATGCCTACGAACTTGGAAGAGATGCCGGGTTGCAAACCGGAGACAAAATTGTGAGCTTTAATGGCGAAAAGATAGAACGCTTTGAAGACCTTCTTGGCAGTAAAGTTTTGTTTGGCGGAAAATTTACCGTAAACCGCAATGGAAAGCTGCTGGATATAACTGTTCCGGGTGACCTTTATAAAACGGTTGGCAAAAAAGGAAAAGGAAGATTTATAGAAGCTCATAATTACGTTTTTTATGTCGACAGCGTTGCCAAAGATTCTCCTGCGGAAAAAGCGGGGTTGAAAAAGGGCGACAAAATCATTTCTGTTAATGATACATTAATAGATACGTATGGGTTTTTCAGGGAAATGATCGGAGCAAACAAAAACAAAATGGTCGCATTGAAAATTTCAAGAGGTGGTTCCATCATGCAACTGCAGCCGCAACTCGATTCCAATGCCGTGCTTGGAATTTTTGCGACTCCTCCTGATTACAAATTGGCTGATTATTCCATAGCCTCCGCATTACGATACGGAAGCGCCGATGCATTCGAAACTCTTGTTGCCAATGCCAAAGGATTGAAGAAAATTTTTACGGGCGAAGAAGATGCCCGCGAATCGCTGCAGGGCCCCATAGGTATTGCTACCATTTACGGAAGCATCTGGGAGTGGCATCGTTTCTGGATTATCACAGGGCTGCTCTCTATGATTCTTGCTTTCATGAACATCCTTCCCATTCCTGCTCTCGATGGCGGGCATGTGATTTTCCTGGTTGTTGAAACGCTTACCGGGAAAAAATTCAGTGACAAATTCATGGAGAAGGCACAGGTGGCCGGAATGATTATCCTGATTTCCCTTATGGTATTTGCCACCGGAAACGATATCTGGAAACATATTATCAGGTAAATAAGTTAAACCTGTTTGCCGACAGGCATTATAGCGTTTACTTATTTACTTTAGATGAGAACCCTTCTGAAAATTGCGTTGCTCTTTATTGGGCTCGAAGTATTACCTTCTTTCACAAGTGTACTTCCGGGCGACTCTTCAAAAACCATTTTGCTTATTCCTTATCAGCCCCTGATGCATATTTCCGATGCCGATGCCGATATAGCGGAACAGTCTAAAATAAATGTGCGCCAGGTACGGGTGGTTATGCGCAATGCGCTGATAGAAAGGCTGACTTTTGCGCTGCGTGACAATTTTTATGTAAGACAGCTGACAGAAATAGGAACTGCAAAAGAAAAAGATGATTTGAGAAATTTTTATGATTCAGAAAGTTTTTATTTAAGCAGCCGCGATACCAGCATGAGAAATACTGCAACTGTTTCTTCTGATTCTGAGAATCCTTACTTCGGCATCTTCAAGAAAAGTTCTTCTCCTGATTACGCTTCGTCATATATGAGTGTATCTCTCGGTAAGCCAATTCTTTTTAGGGAGCTTTCTTCAGAATACAAAGCAGGTTATTTCCTGGTGCTTACCCAGTTTGAAATCAAAACGCATTACCACGAATGTATTGATATTCCCAATCATGTTTTCCGCAGAGAATTCCTGGTTCATTTTTCAGTTTTCGATGCTGAAGGAAAACAAACCGGTGGAACTGCAGTAAGCTACGATGCCGGTTCGGACATGGACAGCATAAATAAAATTACCGGCAATATTTTCCCTGAGCTGGCGGTAAAAATATGCAGATACGTTTCTGCGGCAACACAATAGTTGTTCCCTCCGTCTTAGTTTAAATATTTTTTTGTCGCGTAGATTGTTTTATACCTTTACGCGGCACGTTTAATTTTTATGTTGCGAAAATTACCGCTTCTTATTCTTAAGCAAAGAGTAGCTGCATTGGTGCTGCTGCTGGCCATAACAGTGCTGATGGTGATGGAAGCTGAGCAGGTGAAGTTCTCGTACGAAGGTGCAAAGCTTCTGCCTGCCGATAATCCCGTTTACAGGGAATATCTTTCCTTCAAAAAAACATTCGGTGAAGACGGTAGTGTAATGGTGATTGGCTTTGAAGGTGAAAATATTTTTCGCCTGGGTGCTTTTGCTAACCTGTATGACCTGAGCAATGAAATAAAAAAAATTGACGGGATACAGGAAGTTGTTTCTGTTGCCAAATGCTATCACGTAATCCGTAATGATTCGCTTCAAAGGCTTGAACTAAAGCCGCTGCCGGATAAAAAACCATCAACACAGGAGGAAGTCAATGCCATTGTCGACACCATCAAATCACTTCCGTTTTACAAGGGACTTTTGCTCAGCGACTCAGGCAGCGTTTCGCTTATGGCCATAACATTTAACCAGGATAAGTTAAATACAAAAAACCGCATTGACATTGTAAAAAGTATCAAAGAAAAAACCGATGCTTTTTGCGCCATATACCAGATTCCGGTACATTATTCCGGCTTGCCTTTCATACGCACCGCTGTGACGGAGAAAATTGTCGGCGAGATGAAATTTTTTATTCTTATTGCCATCCTTGTAACTGCTGTCATCCTTTTTATTTTTTTCAGAAACATTCTTGCCGTAATCTTTCCGCTCATTGTCGTTTGCATTGGAGTGGTTTGGTCATTCGGTACGCTGCATTTATTCGGATACAAAATCACTATTCTTACATCGCTCATTGCTCCACTTATTATTGTTATTGGCGTTCCCAATTGTGTTTTCCTGCTCAATAAATACCAGCACGAATTCGGGCTTCATGGAAATAAAATTAAAGCGCTTGCCCGTACTATCGAGAAAATAGGAGTAACTACTTTTTTTGCCAACATCACAACCGCTATAGGTTTTTTTGTTTTCTATTTTACACGAAGCGAAGTGCTTATGGAATTCGGAATCATTGCCGCGCTCAACGTGATGCTCACCTGGCTCATCGCCTTGCTGTTTATTCCTGTTGTTTATAGTTTTCTTCCTGCACCCAAAGAAAAACACATACGGCATCTTCAGAGAAAACTGTTGGTGCGCATACTTGGAAAAATTGATTCCTGGGTGCATCGGTACAGGAGAAGAATATACGCTGTAGTGTTTGCGGCGCTGGCTGTAGCATTTTTGGGCATTACTAAAATTACTACCACCGGTTACGTGGTAGATGACTTGCCTTCTGATGACCCTATCTACATGGACATGAAATTTTTTGAGCACCATTTTAAGGGTGTCATCCCATTTGAGGTAAGTATTGATACCAGGAAAAACGGGGGAGCCGTTAAGATTGGAACACTGTCGAAAATCAATCATCTTCAGAAAATACTTGCCGGGTATCCTGAATTTTCAAAACCGGTTTCGGTTCTTGAAGCAATAAAATTTTCGTACCAGGGGTTGAATAACGGAGACCCGCGCTATTACATACTTCCTAACGTGCAGGAATTAGCGAAGCTGTCCGGGTATTCGGCAACGGCAAAAGAAAACCAGAAAATGTTCCGCTCGTTGATTGACAGCTCGCGGCAGAAAACGCGCGTGAGCATCCAGATGGCTGACATCGGCACACATCGCATGAAAAAATTAGTGAAAGAACTGGAGCCGCGCATTGATTCTATATTCGATTCTTCCGGCTTCGATGTAAAAATTACCGGTAACAGCATGGTATTTCTGAGCAGCAATGATTACCTGGTCATCAACCTAAAGGAAAGTGTTGTGCTTGCTATTCTTCTCATAGCGCTGGTGATGCTTATTTTGTTTCGTTCTTTCAGAATGATTATTATTTCAATTCTTCCAGGGCTTATTCCGATTGTCATCACCGCAGGCCTAATGGGATTCTATGGCATCCCGCTCAAACCATCCACCATTCTTATCTTCAGCATTGCGTTTGGAATCGCCTCTGACGGTACCATGTATTTTCTCACAAAATACCGGCAGGAGCTGAAGCATCATGACTTCAGCATTTCGCGCACCGTTTCAAAAAGCATCAGTGAAACAGGCATCAGCATGATTTATACTACGGTAATTCTTTTCTGTGGCTTTGGAATTTTTGTTGCGTCCGGTTTCGGAGGAACGCAAGCACTGGGAATACTAATTTCCATAACACTTTTGCTCGCATTATTTTCCAACCTGATATTTCTTCCTGCATTATTACTTTCGCTTGAGAAAAAATTGATGACCAAAGCATTTATGCAGGAACCGCTGGTGCAGATTTATGATGAAGAGGAAGATGCCGAGTTTAAATAACAGAATAACCTATAACTTTCGCCCATGAAAGGAATTATTCTTGCCGGAGGAAGCGGCACACGCCTGCATCCGCTTACACTTGCCATGAGCAAGCAGCTTATGCCCGTGTATGACAAGCCGATGATTTACTACCCGCTTTCTGTTTTGCTTATGGCGGGCATAAACGATATTCTCATTATCTCCACTCCGCAAGACCTTCCGCATTTTAAAAAGTTGCTGAACGACGGTTCATCCATAGGATGTAAATTTTCTTATGCCGAGCAGGCAGTTCCTAACGGGCTGGCACAGGCATTTGTTATCGGGAAAAGTTTTATCGGGAAAGAAAAAGTTGCATTGATACTGGGTGATAATATTTTTTATGGTACCGGTTTGCAGCAATTAATCCGGCAAAATGTAAACCCCGATGGAGGCGTTGTATTTGCCTATCACGTTTCTGACCCGGAACGGTATGGTGTGGTCGAGTTTGATAAAAACAGCCGTGCTATTTCCATAGAAGAAAAACCTAAACAACCGAAATCCAATTACGCGGTCCCCGGATTATATTTGTATGACAACAGTGTGGTTGAAATAGCTGCGAAACTTAAACCGAGCGCACGCGGTGAATATGAAATCACCGATGTAAATAAAGAATACCTGAAGCAAAACAAACTGCAGGTCGCCATTCTTGATAAGGGTACGGCATGGCTTGATACGGGAACTTTTGCTTCGTTGATGCAGGCATCGCAGTTTGTACAGGTAATTGAAGACCGGCAGGGGCAAAAAATCGGGTGTATTGAAGAAGTGGCATACCGCGCCGGTTTTATAAATAAGGAACAATTAAGAAAAATTGCAGAGCCGCTGCTTAAAAGCGGGTATGGAAAATACCTGCAAAACGTGGCGGATGAATAGTGTTTAGCGCTTAAATGTCCCTGGCACATAGTTCTATAGGGAGAATTCGTAAATTCGTGCCCGACAGCCAATTGACAGAATGAAAACAAAAATATTGGTAACAGGCGGAGCGGGGTTCATCGGCAGCTCTCTTGCGGCGCGCCTGGCAGAAAATCCTGACAACCTTATCGTAATAGTCGATAACCTGCTTACCGGTAGAACGAGTTTTATTCCTAAATCGGTTCACAACAATGTTCGTTTTATTAAAGCTGATGTTAACGACTGGCAAGATGTATCCGGAATATTTTATGCTTATGCATTTGATTATGTATTTCACTATGCAGCCATTGTAGGCGTAAAAAGAACATTGACCATTCCTGTAAAAGTTCTCAACGACATTACCGGCATTCACAATATTCTAAGCTTATGCAAAAACACAGGGGTAAAACGAATCTTCTATTCATCATCTTCTGAAGTCTATGGTGAACCTGTGGAGTTTCCGCAAAATGAACATACTACTCCGCTCAATTCCCGTCTGCCATATGCTATTGTAAAGAATGTGGGCGAGGCATACCTGCGCTCCTATTATAAAGAGTATGGGTTGAGCTTTTCTATTTTCAGGTTGTTCAATACATATGGGCCAAGGCAAAGCATCGACTTTGTAATCTCAAAATTTCTTACGGCTGCGCTGCAACATAAAGACCTTACTATTTATGGTGACGGCAGCCAGACACGAACCTTCTGCTACATTGATGACCATTGCGAGGCCGTGCTCAATTTGTTTTACAACAATCTTTTTGTGAACGATGTAGTCAACATCGGTAACGATAATGAAATCAGCATGCTCGACCTTGCAAAATTGATAATACGCGTTACCGGAAGCAATTCTAAAATTGTTCATCTCCCTAAGCTTGAAGAGGGCGACATGACCAGGCGCAGGCCCGACATCACAAAAATGCATCAGCTTTTACAGAGAGATCTGACTCCGCTTGAAGATGGAATCAAAACTATTATCCATGCAGGAGAGTTTATCCATTCCTGATACCGAGGTGCGCGATGCCGGATTTTTCCGAAATCGCATAGAGGAAAACCTGCTTAAAGCGATCGGCCATTCCTCTCCTGAAGAACTGTATGCCCCCATGCGGTACATGCTTTCCCTCGGCGGCAAGCGAATGCGCCCGGTGCTTTTGCTCATGAGCAACGAAATGTTTGGTGGCAATTTCGAGGAAGCGATGCCTGCTGCTCTTGCTGTTGAAATGTTCCACAACTTTACACTGTTGCATGACGACATAATGGACAAAGCGCCTACACGCAGAGCTCAGCAAACCGTTCATGAAAAATGGAACAGCAATACGGCAATTCTGTCCGGTGATGCCTTGTTTGTTCAGTCGGTGCTTGAAATGGGAAAGTGCGATGAGGAAAAGCGCGGCGCTGTGCTCCGTCTTTTTCTAAACTCCGCGCTTAAAGTTTGCGAGGGACAGCAGCTGGACATGAATTTTGAAAAGCGGAATGATGTTTCGCTGGAAGAATATATTTCAATGATTCGCCTGAAGACGGCTGTGCTCATTGCTGCATCGCTGCAAATTGGGGCAATGCTTGCAGATGCTTCCCCGGAAGAGCAAAAAAATATTCATGCCTTCGGTGAAAATATCGGAATTGCATTTCAGCTGCATGATGATTTACTGGATATGTATGGCGATGAAAAGAAAACCGGAAAGCAAACAGGAGGAGATATTCTTGCCAGCAAAAAAACGTTTCTGCTCATAAAAGCATTGGAACTTGCCGATGACTCGCATCGGGGTGAGATCCGCAACCTGCTCTCCAACAAGCAGCTTTTGCCGGAAATAAAAATAAAACTGATGAAAAATATTTTTGACCGCCTTGCCGTAAAAGAGCATGCCACTAAAAGCATTAATGAATATTTCTCCAACGCATTTTCTGTGCTTGAAAAAATTAATGCGGATGAGGAGAGAAAAAAAATATTGCGCGATTATGTGGAGGGGATGAGAGGAAGAGAAGAGTAATTATTTGCTTTTACCAAGCTGTTTCATCAAATCCCAAATCGCAAAAAGTATTACCGTTTCTCCGGCGCAAAACAACAGCCAGTTAAAACTCTGCGGCACAAAACGCGCGACTGCATCCTGCAGTTTTTCTGAAGCTGTAGAATAGGCAAGCATCGTATAATCCTGGACAAAAGAAACCAGCACGAGCAGCGAACCGCAAACAAGAAGCCATAGCTGAAGCCGGGAAAATTTTACGGAATATTTTTTTGAGGAATAGAAAAATATTATTCCCGCAAGGAGCAGCATGGTTACAGAACAAATTACGGGAGCAACTACCGGTGACGCCCACACAACGGGAATCAGGAACAGAACATCCCACTCAAAAAAACCACCAGGCCACCCGAGCGACATCTTCAGCAATAGATAATACACCAAATCCCAGACAGCAAATCCCCAGATAAACCCTGCAAAGCGAAGCATTGATTTTTGAAACGCGGCGGCGGCAACTGCAAAAAGCATAAGCAATGTTGCCGCTTCGCGGATGAGCTCGGTAAAAAAAATTGAAGGTTCGAACGTTTTTAGAGGAAACAAAGCCAGTTCGCCCGGGTAATAAATCTTACGGAGATATATCACCACAGAACCCTCCACAATTCCAAATGCCGCTGCAAAAAGAGTGAGCCAGAAAAGCTTGTCACGAATGGTCATGATATCAAAAAAGTTATTTGTTATCAGTTATCCGTTAACGGAAAATCAAATATAAAATTACAGATAACTAATAATGGATAACGAATAACGATTCAATCCACATCCAGGTCGAAAAGTTTTTTCATCTCGTTCAGCTTCGGGTTGCGCTCTGCCAACCATTTGAATTTGTCAGCCGCCGAGTATGGCTTGTCGATCTTGTTTTCATCCTTCGCCACTTCTATGTTGAGCGTGAGAGAAGGCCTCCCCATTGACTTTCGCAGGTGTTCCATCAAATCGGGTTTAAGCAGGTTGAAATCTTTTTCAAGGGAAGCATTATCCACCAAAAAAGAAATCGCCTGCTCATCGCTCCACTTGGGTTTTCGTTTCGTCATGGCAGAATGCAGGGCCATTTTGCCTTGTTTAAAAAGTTTTTCGCCAAAAATATTCCACAACTGCTGAAGAGGGGGCTTAGCCGTTTCACTTAGAACATCATCCAGTCCGCTCGCTTCTAAAAGTGAAGACGAAACTGCTTCAGAAGTTTGCGGCTGCTTTATAGATGACTCTTCCTTGATGGAAATAGTTTTCGGAACAACAGATAAACGTGCTTCTGCCGGTTTAACGGGCTGTGGTTCTTGTTCATGCGCAACAGAAGGCGTTGCAGGTTTTACATCATATGCTTTCTGCGATAGGACTGCTGCCTCGATTTTAGCTGCAGGTTCTTGTGCCTCTACGCTACTTTTTTTTTTCTCCTCCTCAACCGGAATTAAAGACGGCTTCGCCAGCATGCACATTTTAAGAAGTGAAAGTTCAACATGCAACCGCTGGTTCTGCGCAGAGCGATAACTTGTATCGCAGCGGTTTGCTTCTTCCAAAAGTGTAAATAACAAGGCCGGAGTACATTGCTGCGATTGGGACAGATATTTTTCGCGTATGCCTTCGCTCACTTCAAGCAATTCAACGGTAACCGCGTCTTTACATACTAGCAGGTTACGGAAGTGAGACGATAAGCCAGCAATAAAATGATGCCCGTCAAAACCGATCGCAAGAATTTCATCGAAAGTCCGAAGCACGGAGGAAGTATTTCCTGTCAGAATCTCCTCTGTTACCCGGAAAAAATAATCATAGTCGAGAATATGCAGGTTATCTATGACCGATTTGTAGGTGAGTTTGTTTCCGCCAAAACTTACCAGCCGGTCGAAGATGGAAAGTGCATCGCGCAGTGCTCCGTCTGCTTTAAGAGCTATCATGTGAAGCGCATCTTTTTCTGCATTCACTCCTTCATTAGAAGCAATCAGCGCAAGATGGCTGGCAATGTCATCAACTGTTATTCTTCCGAAATCATAAATCTGGCAACGAGAAAGAATAGTCGGGATGATTTTATGCTTCTCGGTTGTCGCCAAAATAAATACAGCATAAGATGGCGGCTCTTCAAGGGTTTTCAGGAATGCATTGAACGCACTTCCCGAGAGCATGTGAACTTCGTCTATAATATAGACTTTATATTTTCCGCCTACCGGGGCGTAGCGAACCTGCTCAACGAGGGAACGGATATCTTCAACCGAATTATTGGAAGCGGCGTCAAGCTCAAAGATATTCAGTGACTGCCCGCTGTTGAATGTCTCGCAGGATGTGCAGGTATTGCATGGTTCAAAATCAGGAGTAACATTCAGGCAGTTGATTGTCTTGGCAAGAATACGGGCGCAGGTGGTCTTCCCTACTCCGCGCGGGCCGGTGAAAAGAAATGCATGGGCAAGGTGATTATTGCGGATAGCATTTTTAAGGGTGGATGTAATAGCTTGCTGGCCAACAACGGTATTAAACGTCATCGGGCGATACTTGCGGGCCGATACAACAAAATTTTCCATGGGTGAAGGGGAACAAATGTAAATTTTTATCCCTATAAATTTCAGGACGAAATAAAAAGACAAAAGCCCCGATACGAGGCTTTTATCTTTTTTAATGAAAGCAAAAATTAGAATGTTCTTACTACACTGTAAGGATTGCCATTTACTGTAAACGTAATTAAAACATACAAATCACATCCATTGCTGATATTACCGCTGGCATCACTTCCGAAATCAAGATGGCGGGTTGGGTGCCCGGAGCGGGTGAAGTCCAACGAACCAATATAGAAAGGATGGCGGCCATTAATGTTGCACGCCGATCCAAAATCGCGAATCATCATGCTTGTAACGTTCACAGAAAACGACTCGGTGACATTATTATATACCCTGGTTCCTGTTGCGCTGCCGGTGATGCCAACTCTGGCCTGCAACCAATCAATCGGAATATTATCATTCGCCGGGAAGTTTACAAAATCGCTGGCCGGACAAACAGAACTTGTGTTCAGCAATTCCTTTGTGCGGTCGCAGCTCCAGCTAATTACAGCACCGCTCGGCCTGGTAATACTGATATCAGCCGTTATGTGCCATGTTTCGTTTGTAGTAGAAGGATTATAGGTATTAGGGTTACCACCGTTGGTTGTGTTGGTTATGGTTTTATTGATGATGTTTACCTGGTTTCCGTCAACAACATAATTGTTGGAAGTTACTGTACAACTGAATCCCGGGTCGCGATAATGCCGCGAGCCAACAGGTGAAGCAGAATAATTGAAGGTAAGAACACCGCTTCTGGTCCGCCCGTCAATACAGGTATTACCGTTAAAAGTAACGGTAACAATATGGGTTACGGAATCGCGGACAACGGTTGCGCAAGAGGACAACACCGCAGAAGCATCTGCCAATCTAAAATTGCCGAGCGAAGTGTTACCATCGGTCGCCTGGCTGCCTATGGCAATGATGTCGCTCGAAACATTTTCTGCCACGGCATTGTCTTCTGCCGACGAAGTGTCTTTATCAACTTCTACTGATTGCTCTTTCTTGCATCCCGAGAGGGCAATAACTGCAAGTGCAGCTAAAAATAGTGATTTAAATAGATACTTTTTCATTGTATTCTTTTTTTAGGAGTTAATTATTTGTCTCTTTGATTTGCGCCAGGGCAGAGGGTTTAACGCTTATGAAAAATTTTTGTTTAAAACTGTGTTGGTAAATAGAAATGCAAAGAAAAGCCACTCCGTTCATTAAAAAATACTTTTGAACGTTTTACGTTGAAACTGAAATTTAAGTCGCAGTGAAGATATTTTTAAGCACCCTTTGCCTCATGGCATTTTCATGCTTTTACCTGGCAGCGCAAAGGACGTATATTTATATAGACCCTGAATTGCCATACAAAACCGGCCTGGAACTTTTTGAAAAACAAAAATATGCTGCAGCACAAAAAGAATTTGCAAAAATTTCCGAGAGCAAGGAGCTAATCCCGTTAAACACCCTGGCAGAGGCGGAATATTATTATGCCGTCTGTGCTATGGAGCTTCATAATAAGGATGCTGAATACCTGTTGGTGAAATTCACCGAACATCATAAGGAAAGTCCGCGGGTAAATATGGCGCGGTTTTACCTGGGAAAATTGTTCTACCGCCAGAAAAATTACCGCAAAGCAGCGCAATGGTTTGCCGAAACAGATGTTACAGATTTTAATGAAGAGGATTTAGCGGAATATCATTTCCACAACGGCTATGCAAATTATAACCTGGGCGAATATGAAAAAGCTTCTAAATCGTTTGCAGAAATAAAGGACAAGGACACAAAATATTCTGCTGCTGCCGGGTATTACTACTCCCACATTGCTTACCTGAACAAAAATTACGAGACAGCCCTCCAGGGTTTTTTGAAACTAAAGGACTCTGAAAATTTCGGCCCTGTTGTTCCGTTTTATATTGCCCAAATTTATTTTCTCCAGCAAAAATACGATGCACTGCTCGAGTATGCTGTTCCTCTTCTTGATTCGGGCAGCGTGAAAAACCGGGCGGATATGCTGCGCCTTGTTTCCGAAGCGTATTATAAAAAGTCAATGTTTGACAAGGCAATTCCCGGACTGGAAGAATACATTTCTCTTTCACCTAATGAAAACCGGACGGATTTTTACGAGCTTGCTTATTGCTATTACAAAACGGGCAATTGCAAAAAAGCAATCGAGAATTTCAAAAAAGTAACCGACCTTAATGATTCACTTGCGCAAAACGCCTACTACCACCTTGCCGACTGTTTCCTGAAAAGCGGGGATAAGAGCAGCGCAAGAAATGCATTCCTCGCGGCTTCGAAAATGAAATATGATAATACTATTACTGAAGATGCCATGTTCAGCTATGCAAAACTCACATATGAAACCTCGCTGCAGCCGGCAGCCATCGATGCATTCAGGAACTTTATAAAAACGTATCCCGAATCTCCACGCATGGATGAAGCCAACGAAATGCTGGTGAGCATTTTTACAACAACCAAAAATTACCGCGATGCGCTTACGACCATCGAGTCCATTAAAAACAAAACGCCAAAAATAAAAGCAGCATATCAGAAAGTTGCTTATTACCGGGGAGCAGAATTATTCAGCGATAATAAAACGGCTGATGCCATTGTGCTCTTTGATGCCGCTATCCATGAACCGGCGGATGCTAAAGTTTCCGCGATGGCAATTTACTGGAAAGGCGAATCACAATACAGGCAAAATGAATTCGACAACGCCATAAAATCCTATACCGATTTTATGTACAGTCCGCCCGCCGTAACCATGAACAATTACAATACAGCGAATTACAACATAGGGTACTGTTATTTTAAGAAAGAAGATTATGCTAATGCGCTGGTATGGTTCAGAAAATTTATCCGCGAAAAAAATCCGAATGACGCTGCGCGGTATAATGATGCACTGCTAAGAATTGCCGATGGATTTTTTGTGGAGAAAGATTATCCGGGCGCCATGGATTATTACGACCGGGCCGTTAGCGGCAAAACAAAATCAGCCGACTATGCACATTTCCAGAAGGGAATTATCCTGGGGCTTCTTGGAAAGAACAAGGAAAAAATTGATGCGCTTGAGAATATCCTCACTAAATATTCTTCCTCGCCTTACTTTGATGACGCACTTTATGAAACCGCATTTGCAAATTTTCAAAGCGGTAACGGCAGCGAAGCACTGAATGGTTATAAAAAAATAGCGAGTGATTATCCGCAGAGCAGCTATGTAAAAAAAGCGCTGTTGGGTGAGGGGCTTGTTTATTACAACAACAAAGAAGACGAACTGGCGCTGCAGACCTACAAGCAAGTGATTACGCAATACCCATCAAGCGGGGAAGCAAGAGAAGCGCTGGCACAGATTGAAAATCTTTATGTAAAGATGAACAAGGTTGATGAATATCTGGCTTATGCCAAAACTATTCCTTCGCTGAGCATCACTAGCGGCAAGCAAGACACCCTCACCTACCGGTCGGCTGAACTGCGATACACCGGTGGCGATTGTGATAAGGCGATTGCAGAGTTTGAAAATTATCTTTCAAAATATCCCAACGGAAGCTTTGCCCTTAATGCTTCTTTCTACCAGGGGCAATGTTACTACCAGCAGTCGAAATACGATGAGGCTTTGCAGGGCTTTTTGGTCGTGCTCAACGCGCAGAATAATTCTTTCACCGAAAAATCGTTACTCAACTGCGCTGCTATAAATTTCAAAATAAAAAAGCAGTATGCCGATGCGCTTACATTTTATTCGCACCTCGAATCATCTGCCGACTTTCCTGAAAATATAACATCTGCTATTGCCGGGCAAATGCGCTGCCATTTTCTTCTTCAGCACTATGAGCAAACCATTGCACAGGCGCAAAAGCTGCTCGGCATGACAGATGTTTCTCCCGAACTGCTTAATGAAACACATCTTCTTTATGGTGAATCATCCTACTACATGAATGACTTTACCACAGCGCAGCAGCAGTTGTCTTTTCTCTCAAAACTTCCCGGCAGTGAAGCCGTTGCTCAATCAAAATATTATCTCGCGCTGATTAATTTTCAGTTAAAGAATTATAAGGAAAGTCATAAAATTTGTTTTGAAGTAATAAACCAAACCCCGTCTTACGATTACTGGGTGACTAAAAGTTTTATACTGCTTGCTGATAACTATGCTGCCGTTGGCGATACGTTCCAGGCAATGGAGACATACAAAAGTGTCATGGAAAATTATGAACGTGCTCCGTCAGACCCGGACGACCTGAGAGAAATTGCAAAACAAAAGGCCGATGCTATTAAACCAAAGGGGCCTGCGCAAAAGAAACAGGATGAATTTATTGATAAGGATGAGGAGGAATTGAAATGAGAATTAGGGTAATTCGTCAATTTGAAAATTTGAAAATGAGTCGCATATTTATAAATTGGTTTTTCACTGCATTGTTAATTCTCGCGGGGTCAACCTGTTTGGCGCAAACTAAAGATTTGGGAGAGCAGCAATATGTTGTGGTTAAGGATTATAAACCCGTGCTTGCAGAGTCTTTTAAAATTTCTGATGCTCCCGGCAAGGATACTTCAACATCAACACCTCCTTCACTTACCTATTCTATTTCATCACATCCTGCTCCCACCTCGCTTGAAGTATCGCCCATTAAGCCGGTTAAAATTAAAGACGAAAGTATTTCCAAACTATATCACTCGCTGGCAAAAATCGGGGTAGGTAATTATGGCACAACGTATGGTGAGGTATTCGTAAACAGCACCCGCTCCAAGACATCTTCCCTGGGATTTCATTACAAACATTTTTCTGCTTCTCCGGGATTGAAAGATGTGGGCTCGGCGGGATTCAGCGACAATAGCGCTTCGCTGTACGGAAAACTTTTTCTGGACCGTTCGGTTTTTTCTGCGGACTTAAATTATGACCGGAATGTGGTCCACTACTATGGCTTCAACACGAACGATACAATGTTCGACAAAGCAGACACAAAGCAACGTTTCGGCAATTTTAATATTGCGGTGGGGCTTAAAAGCAACAACATTGAAACAAAGGACCACCTGGACCATGACGTAAGCATTACATACAATACGCTCAGCGATTTGTTTGATGCAACTGAAAATAATGTGCGCGTACAGGGAAGCGTTGGTAAAAATTATTCCGGAAGATATTTTATGGTGAAGAGCTTTTATGATTATAACGGCTATTCACGCACCGGCTATGATAACTCACACGGATTATTCTCCATTGCACCCTCGGCTCTTTTGGTGAATGACGGTAAACTAAACCTGACTGCAGGCCTACGCCTGGATATTGATAATACTTTTATCTCTGCTGTGCATTTTTATCCCGAAGGAAATGTAAGTTATACCATTGGCGGAAACATCATTACATTTTTTGCTTCGCTCAGTGGTGGCGTTGAAAAGAATACGCTTCGTTCACTTACCCTTACCAATCCGTACATCGCAACAAATGACCTCGGCCTGCTGCTTCGTTATTCCAACAACCAAACCGATTTTCACGGAGGGGTGAAAGGAAATTTCAACAATAAAATATTTTTTGCTGCAGATGCGCGGTTCCTCGATACGGAACGGCTTCCGTTGTTCGTCAACAGTTCATTTGCTGAAGGGATTCCGAAAATGAAAGTGATTTATGACGATGCAACGCAAACCCAGGTGCATGCAGAAGTTGCTTACCATTCAGCAGAAAAATTGCGGCTGTCTCTTTCAGTCCTGCATATTATTTATGACATGCTGCACGAAGAAAAACCATGGCATCTGCCTGCCACAACTGTTACTGTAAGTGGCAATTATAATCTTGGAGGAAAAATATTTGTGACCACTGATATATTTTTCCGTGGCAACACTTTTGCGCCTGACCCTGAAATACCGGGCGGCATTATCAAACTGGATTCGTGGACAGATGTAAATTTTGGAGCTGAGTACCGCTATTCAAAAGTGCTTTCGGTTTTTGTCAAACTGAACAACCTCGGTTTTTCGCGTTATTATTTATGGAACAGCTATCCAACCGAGAGGTTAAATGTACTGGGCGGGTTGACGTATGCATTTTAAATTTTGGCTGAACCCGCCTCTAAATAAAAAACCTCCCCGAAAATTCAGGGAGGTTTTTCTACGTATCTATAAAATATTATTTTGACACTACAAAACGCTGGGTAACAACCCGGCTTTCTGTTTTAATGCTGATGAAATAAATTCCGGCATCAAGCCCGCGAATATTGAAGCGTGCCCGCCCGCTGAAATTATTTCCTGTTTCCTTAACGGTTTTGCCAAGAACATCGGTGATAGTCACAGTAGCATTTGCATTGTCAACGCCATTGACATAAACCGTGATTTCATCTGATGCCGGATTAGGGAATACTCTTATGCTATTATCTTTTGCCGGTGATTCGGGAACGCCTACAAACAACGCATCATCAAACTGTATGTTGTTAAAATAGTAGAACGTTGCAGGGTCTTCTCCCGAGCCGGACACATTCGGGCGCGCAACAACAACAGGCACAAGTGAGGCATTATTAGAATTGTTTCTTAATGATGCTACAGAAACGGAAGGATAATAAGATGGGAAACCACTGAGGTGCGGGTCCCACACAAGGTCACCAAGGGTGAAATCTGTAGTCGGAGACCACATTCCGTTAGTTACATCGAGCCCCTTTCCCCAAAGTTCAGGTTGTGAATTATCACCACCGGTAACTATGGGATCAGAGTCCGACCATATAAAAAATACTTTGTCGCCGGAGGGCGACCTGGATAGTTGAGGACGATTATCTGTGGTGTAGCTGCCGGTAGCTGCAGCAGCAACATTTCCGCGGAACGTCTGAACGCTGTCTGCAATGGTGGCAGTCCAGGTTGATGATGAATTGTTATATGAGAAATCAAACAAGTTTAATGTTAAACCACTTTCGAGGGAATGACCCACTCCTGAACCAATAACAGTGGCGTAGTGGGGGTTTCCATACATATCAACAACTATATCAGCGTCAAAAGCAGTTGAAGGAATGCCTGAGCCACCCGGATCCATAGTAGCCATTACAGAAGGGAATGATGTAAGGTCAAGGTGAATAGGCCCCGTCCAGTTTGCACCGCCATTGGTGGTGCGATAAAAGATAGGTTCATAAACCTGGTTTGCATTTGGGATTACATCAGCCGAAGTTGCAACCCATCCATTCATTCCCGAAGGGTCAAAACCAATTACAGGGGTAATATTAAATGTGGCTGCTCCGTCAAAAGTCAGTGGTAAATTTAAATGCTGCGTAATAGACCACTCTACATCTCTAGTGAGTGGATTCCAAATGCCTTTATAAAGTATAAGAATAGAATCAGCAGCTCCAAGGTCATCAAAATCTACGGCCCAAAATTCTCCCGGAAGTCCGTTACAAAGTGATGCGGTAATTCCGACATTGGCATTGTTTTGCACGACATTGGTTTCTGTCCAGGTCGAAGTATCACCATTCGATTTAAATACACCTGTAGCACTGCCGTCCCAGGTATCAGCTGTAGTGGAGCCATTGTGCCATGTCCCGAAGTACACTCCCCATAAGCTGTCTTGTATTGTGTTTGCGGGAGGATTATAGAAAGCAACCATGGGATAACGGGAGTTGATTCCGCCAACTAACTCGTCTGCTAATGGATTCAAAGGACCATTGTCATTGCTAAATGAAGCACCTTTGTCTTTGGAAATATCGTACCGGTACTGCGACTTGGTAAGTCCGAAAACAGCCGGGTCTTGGCGATGAATGAAAACCACTGTGCTCAAAGCATCATTGGCAGCCACCACATTACATTCGCCACTTAAAACAGTTAAAATATTTGCAGACGAACCCAGGTTTACATAAGAAATGGAATTGAGTGCTTTACTTCCCTGCTGATAACTCATCTGCGATTTAGCGGGCTGCTGGGCGGCAATAAAACTTTTTGCCTTGTAAGGTGCATCAATCATAAAACTCTTGTCAGGAGCTTTTAACGGCTTGGTGCTTTGTGAAAAGCTATAGCCGGCACAGGTAAGAGCAAGAATTGACAAAGTAATTTTTTTCATGATAAGTGATTTTTAAGTTAGACGATTCATTGACTATGATGATGTAAAATTTTTATTAAGGGGAAACAAAAGTAGAAAGAAATAATTAATGGCAAAAAAGAAGAGGGGAAACAGGGTTCTGATGCTATTTTACTCTGCTCAATTTCACCATGTTAGCCGTTCCGCGCTCCGAAAGAGGGATGCTTGCAATATTGACAAGAATGTCGTTTTCCTGGAGAATTTTCTTCTCTTTTAAAATCTTCTGTATGTCAGAAATGGTTTCGTCTGTGCTTACATAACGGTCGTAATAGAATCCCCGCACACCCCAGACTAAACTCAAAACAGTAAGCAGCGGGAGGTTATCTGTAAAGATAATTACGCTTGCTGATGGCCGTTGCGAGGTCACCCGAAAAGCCGTATAACCGGAGCGTGTCATACCTGCAATTACTTTCGCTCCCACCTGAGATGCCATCGCACATGCACTGAAGCAAACCGAATCTGAAATGAAGGTCGGAGAGTCTGCAGCTGGCTGGTGCAGTCGGTTATACTTGTAATTCTTTTTCTCAACGGTGGCAATGATGTTTTGCATGTACTCCACTGCTTTCACCGGGAACTTGCCAATCGAAGTTTCTCCGCTCAGCATCACTGCATCCGCACCGTCAATCACCGAATTTGCAACATCGTTTACTTCAGCGCGCGTAGGACTGTAGTTTGTAATCATACTCTCCATCATCTGCGTTGCAATAATGACAGGGCGCGATGCCTGCAAACATTTCTTCACCAGCATTTTCTGAATCAGCGGAACTTCTTCCATCGGCATCTCCACTCCCAAATCCCCGCGGGCTACCATTACTGCATCGGATTCCCTGATAATATTATCAATATCATTCAGCGCTTCTGGCTTTTCTATTTTGGCAATGACTTTTGTGAAGTTCCCTTTCTTGGAAATGATCTCTTTAAGTATGTGAATGTCCTGAGCAGTTCTTACAAATGATAATCCAATCCAATCAACATTTTGTTCCAGGGCAAATGATAAATCTTCGTGGTCTTTTTCCGTGAGTGATGGCAATGAAATTTTTGTATGTGGCAGGTTCACGCCTTTTCGCGGCAAAAGAGTTCCTCCGTTCACCACTACTGCCTTCACGGTATTCTCCATGTTGGTTTCAATAGCGGTAAGCTGAATTTTGCCGTCATCAATAAGGATATTTTCTCCAGCCTGCACATCGTGCGGAAATCGGTCGTAGTTAATGTGGATTTTTTCTTTTGTACCGGGAGTGTCATCGGTGGTAAGAATGATGCTCTCCCCTATCTCCAGTTCAATTGAGCCGCCTACAATATCGCCCACGCGAATTTTCGGTCCCTGTAAATCAACAAGCACAGCTGCATTGTGATTATGCTTCGCATTCAGCTTTCTGATGTCAGAAATTACCTGGCTGAATTCTCCATAGGTTCCATGTGATGAGTTAAGGCGAAACACATCCACACCGGCAATCAATAGCTCCTCTAGTATTTTTTCAGATGAAGATGCGGGGCCTATGGTGGCTATAACTTTGGTACGATTGAACAGCATATATAAGTTGACTAAGTTAATTAAGTCAAATGGTTAATTTAGGTTTCAAAAATTATTTTTTGATTAATAATTCACTCATCAAAAAATAAACCGCTCTCCCGTCTTGATTTTTTCCGGTTCCAGATGATATGCTCCCAGCACAACGGGAATAGTGCGCAGCTGTTTTTCAAGCTGTAACATCTCGTGCATCGGTACAGGTTCCCGCACCATAAAAAAGTAATCGATATTTTTGTATTCGGCAATAAACAATCCGTTTGATGTTTTATTTGTAAGAATAAAATATTCATTCCCGAAACCATCCTTGTATTCGAAACGCGATGTTTTGATTTTGTCTTTTCCTTTGTTGAGTGTCAGTTCCAAATCTCCGGTGCGTTCAAGCGAAAGATTCAATGCATGGTTCAGTTCAAAGCATAAACGGTAATCGTGGTGCTGACAAATAATACCAAACAGCATAAAATCATAAGCCGCCTTTGTGTCTGTCTTTAAAACATGCTTAGCCATAGTACGAATAACGGGTGCGAATAACGAATGGTTGCGAATTTACGAATTACGAATCCAGTGCTAATTGGAGCGCATTCGTAAACCTGCCTGCCATTGCGCTGGCCAAAGAATTGGCAGGCAGGTTCGAAAAGATTAGTTATTCGTACTCTATATGCCAAGGGCTTTGCACGCCATCTCCGAAGCAGTTTCCTCCGCACGCTTTTTGGAGAAGTCCTCGCCTTTGCCCGACTCGTTGCCGCCTACGAAAACAATTACACGGAAAAGTTTTTTGCCCCCGCTTTCAAATTCTTCAAAGAGCTCGAACAAAACTTTTTTCTTTTCGCGCTGGGACCAATTAATAAGACGGCTCTTGAAGCTCAGCTCTGTTCTTTGCAGTTCATCCAGGTCAACATGGTGGCGGATGATGCGGTCGAGAATAAATTCTTTTGCCCTGTTATAGCCATAATCTATATACACTGCCCCGATAAGAGCTTCAAAGGCATCACCATATGTTGAACGATGGAGCTGCTGCGCATTTCCCTGCGTGTTGATGAAAAAATCCATGCCTGTTTTTTTTGCAAGCCGTCCCAGGTGCTCGCGGTTTACCAGCTTGGAGCGCATCTCGGTTAAAAATCCTTCTTCCTGAAAAGGAAATTTTTTGAAAAGCATCTCAGCAATCACTGCACCCAGTATGGCATCACCCAGGTATTCCAACCGCTCATTGCTCGACTTCGTTCCATTGGCAGCGCCCGACACAAAAGTGTGGGGGGTGAAGGCAAGCTTGTAGAGCGAAACATTAAGCGGAACAAAACCCAAAAGATTTTTCAGCGAGCGGACAAACTTGCGCTCACGTGATAAATACAGATTGTACGCGGCTCTAAATAAGTTCAACAGTGAAAAAAACTTTCCGAATTCTATGTAGAAAGTCATTGGTCATTGGTCATTGGTCATTGGTTTTTTGGAACCTTAATTTTAATGACTAATGGCTAATGGCTAATGACTATTTATCTTCTATTCATTCATACTTCTTAAAAATCACACTTGCATTATGCCCTCCAAACCCAAAGGTATTGCTTAATGCAGCACGCACGGTTCTCTTCTGCGCTTTATTGAATGTAAAGTTAAGCCGTGAGTCAAACTGGGGGTCATCGGTAAAGTGATTTATCGTTGGGGGAATAATTCCTTCTCTAATCGCCATGATAGATGCGATGGATTCTATAGCTCCTGCTGCTCCCAGCAAATGTCCCGTCATGGATTTGGTCGAGCTTATGTTCAGCTTGAAAGCGCTGTCGCCAAACACGCTGATGATTGCTTTTGTTTCGCTGATGTCGCCCAGCGGTGTGGATGTGCCGTGAACGTTGATGTAGTCAATATCTTCCGGTTTCATTTGTGCATCTTCCAATGCCATACGCATTACGTTAAGTGCGCCAAGCCCTTCGGGATGCGGAGCAGTAATATGATATGCATCTGCCGATAGGCCGCCCCCCACTATTTCAGCATAAATTTTTGCACCTCTTTTCTTGGCGTGTTCCAGGTCTTCAAGGATGATACAGCCCGCACCTTCACCCAACACAAAACCATCCCTGTCCAAATCAAACGGACGTGAAGCCGTTTCAGGTGAATCATTTCTTTCACTCAAGGCATGCATGGCGTTGAATCCTCCTATACCTGCCTCGGTGATAGCCGCTTCCGAACCGCCCGAAACAAAAATATCTGCCTTGCCCAGTCGGATATAATTGAATGAATCAATCAGTGCATGAGTTGACGAGGCGCAGGCAGAAACAGTGGAAAAATTCGGTCCGCGAAAACCGTAGCGTATGGAGATATGACCCGGGGCAATGTCCGCTATCATCTTGGGAATAAAGAATGGATTGAAGCGTGGCGTGCCGTCACCTTTGGCAAAGTTGCTCACCTCTTCCTGGAACGTCCTAAGCCCACCAATACCCGCACCCCATATTACTCCCGTCCTGTCAGGATTCACTTTAGCAGGCTCAATGCCGGCATCTTTCAGCGCTTCATCGGTGCTGCCAATGGCAAAATGGACAAACGGGTCCATCTTGCGGGCTTCTTTGCGGTCTAATAAAGTTCCGGGGTCAAAGTTCTTTACCTCGCAGGCAAAGCGCGTCTTGAATTTTGAGGCATCAAAACGCTGTATGGGTGCGGCTCCGCTTTTTCCGCCAATAAGTCCTTCCCAATACTCTTTCAGGGAATTACCCAGCGGGGTAATGGCGCCAAGGCCGGTTACTACAACCCTTCGCAGTTCCATGATATTGAACCGGAAGTGTTATTTACCGGCCGATTTTTCGATATATTCTATGGCTTGACCAACGGTAGAGATTTTCTCTGCCTGGTCGTCAGGTATGGCTATATTGAATTCCTTTTCAAACTCCATAATGAGTTCAACAGTGTCGAGCGAGTCGGCACCAAGGTCGTTGGTAAAGCTGGCTTCATTGGTAACTTCCTTTGCCTCAACGCCAAGCTTGTCAACAATAATGGATTTAACTTTTTCTGCAATATCAGACATGGTAAAAGTGGTTTAAAAGTTTGTGCAAAGTAAACAATTTGTAATTGATAAAAACAAATGAAAATATTTTGTTAAAAGTTTAGGAAACAGCCTGTTGGATGTCTTACAATCCACCTGCCCGCTTTCCGGTCGCTGAAGCTCCCTACAATCGGGTTTAGCCGTCAGCGGTGGGAAGGCGCACAACCGTTTACATTATCATACCTCCAACGACTTTAGGGACTTTTACGACACTTAATTATTTATGTCCTTAATGTCCCACGTGTCCTTGAAAAACTTGCATGGCAAAAATAATAGCACACTGATGACCTGCCTGCCGATGCTAAAGCCCCGTGCTGTGGCAGGCAGGCACGGAAAACAGGGATTGACGCGGATTTTTTCTGCTATTTTCATCCTCCTGCAACTCTATCACTTGGATTGGGTTTTTTTGATTTAATAATTATTTGAACAGTAAATATAATTAATGAAAATCCAATCATTAAGTGCGGAATAAACGTTGGATAACTGCCCTGAAAAAATATTTGATAAAGAATTATTTCTGATAAGGTAATCAAAGTAAAAATAATAAAAGTAAATACCCAACTTAAAATAGATTTTCTTTTCAAGGAGATGAAAATTGTTCGCAAGATTATGAAAAGCCCAATTATACTAGGGAGTAAAAACCACAAATAAAACTCTGGGCTTGAAAGCATTTTTACTTCTGTGTTTTCAGTACAAATATATCAAACAGCACTGTCATGCTGACAAAGGTCAGCATCCCCTTGTTAGCGCTATTCTTACTTTCTTTTGCTTAGACCAAAAGAAAGTAAGCAAAGAAAAGTCAAGCCAAAAAAATGGGTCATCCGCACATGCCCTATGCTTTCCTCCCTTTTTTGGCGGGCGGGCGCGCAAAAAAAATCACTCCGTAAGAGTGACATACATGTAGTCCTGCGGGGATGTTCACAAACTTTTTTTGAAATTTAATAATTGAAACGTAGGTTTGTTACCCGTAATAATTTTTAATCTATAAAATATAAAAAATGCTATTCAAAGTAAATGTAGGTCATGCAGGTGTAATGACTTTGAAGGACGGCACCAAAGTAAACTATGGGGTAAAGAGAATTACTAACGATATGCAAACGATGGTGTACTACACAGGGAAGGGTTTGCGTGAAATGTTCAAGCCAAACATGAACGAAGAAGAAAAAGTAATTGCGACTGAATTGCAAAAGCTTGATGAAGGCTCCTTGATGAAGGTAGGAAATCTTGCGAAGATTTCTTTGACGGATATTAAAGAAATGGAATAATTTTTCGACTAACTGCTAATGGCTTTTGGAAATTAAATGCGTCTTGCGTGTTCAAGACTCATTCTTTGTTAGATTCTTTTCATATTCCTTACAATCTTTTAATAGCCTTAATATTTCTTCCTTTTCCTGGGTTAATGTACCTGGGATTTTTTCAACTGATTTTTTTACAGCCTCTAAATTATGTACTGCTTTTGAATCTAAAGATTTTACTTTAGCTAGTATTGCGTTTACACAAGTTCGAATGAATCTTTCCTCTTCTAATGCAATACCGTTATCTAAAGCGGCAGCCCAGTAATAAATGGCATGAGATTCTAATTTGCTAGACGTTGAATGAAGAGCTAGTGACCTGTTGATATTTTTTTCCATCCATAAGAATCTTCTGTCATATCTCAGGGTATGTTCTTCTACCGCTAGCGCAAGCTTCTCTTTCAGTATTCTTTGTATCTCCGGTTGTTTTTTTTCCAATTCCTCTTTAATAGCCTCGTTAATGTATTTGGTTGCGCCTTCTTTATTCCACCACCATTGATAAATTATAAGACCGCCTGCTATAGTCAACATTAGACCCGCGATGCCTAAAAGAGCATAAAGAGTATTTGTATAATAAGAATTCTGTTGCTCTAGTAAGGCTTTATACAGAGCAATAATTCGATCAGTGGATTGTGAGGAATCAATATTAATCATAAAGTTAACTTTGTCGATGTAGGAGTGTCATTTAGACAAATGTATCATTTTGAGAGAACTCCGACCGTTCGTGCATAGACCTGATTGAGGGGAGCTCCCGCGACCCGAAAGCAGGACGGTATGTTGTGAGAATTGGTGATGTTCATCTCCAATACTTCGACAAGCTCAGTATGGCAGGGTATTGATTCTTTCAACCAGAAACCAGAAACCAGAAACCAGAAACCAGAAACCAGAAACCAGAAACTGAATACATTTGCGGCATGGCTAATTCCGAAGACCTTTTTAAAAACATTATATCCCACGCCAAAGAGTACGGGTTTATTTTTCAGTCGTCAGAAATTTATGACGGGTTGAGCGCTGTGTACGATTACGGGCAAAATGGCTCGCTGCTGAAAAACAATATCCGCGAGTATTGGTGGAAGGCGATGGTGCAGCTCAACGAAAACATTACGGGTATTGACGCCGCTATTTTTATGCATCCTACTACGTGGAAAGCCAGCGGGCACGTGGATGCTTTTAACGACCCGCTCATAGACAACCGCGACTCGAAGAAACGGTATCGTGCCGATGTGCTTATTGAAGAGCACGTTGCCAAAATTGAAGCCAAGATTGAGAAAGAAGTGGAGAAGGCGGCAAAGCGTTTTGAAAATTTTGATGCGGTGCTTTACCGCACTACTAACCCGCGCGTGGCAGAATACCAAAAAAAGATTGATGAAATAAACCTGCGCTTTAAAACCGCCCTGGAGACGGGTGATTTGGCGGAAGTGAAACAGATTATTGTGGACTGCGAAATTGTAGACCCCGTGAGCGGCACGCGCAACTGGACGGACGTGCGGCAGTTTAACCTGATGTTCTCTACGCAGATGGGCTCGGTGACGGAAGACGCTAATGTCATTTACCTGCGCCCCGAAACCGCGCAGGGAATTTTTGTCAACTTTTTGAACGTGCAAAAAACGGGGCGCATGAAAATTCCGTTCGGCATTGCGCAGACGGGAAAGGCGTTCCGCAATGAAATTGTAGCGCGGCAGTTTATCTTCCGCATGCGGGAGTTTGAGCAGATGGAGATGCAATATTTTGTAAAGCCCGGAACAGAAATGGAATGGTACAACCGCTGGAAAGAAAAGCGGATGAACTGGCACCGCACTCTTGGCATCCCTGCAGAGAAATACCGCTTCCACGACCATCTGAAGCTGGCTCACTACGCCAACGCTGCCTGCGACATAGAGTTTGAATTTCCGTTTGGCTTCAAAGAGTTGGAAGGTATTCACTCGCGAACGGATTTTGATTTAAAAAATCACGAAAAATTTTCAGGCAAAAAGCTCCAGTACTTCGACACAGACGACAACCAAAACTACATTCCTTACGTGGTGGAAACGTCTATTGGGCTTGACCGCATGTTTCTTGCCGTGCTTTCACATTCATACAAAGAAGAAAAATTCGCCTCAGCGAATCCGTCCTCTGGCGGACTGTCTGACGGCTCTAAACGCGTTGTGCTGCAAATTCCGCCTTTCCTTGCACCAATAAAAGTTGGAGTGTTTCCACTAGTCGCCAAAGACGGCTTGCCCGAAAAAGCGCATGAGATTTTTAACACACTTCGCTACGAACAGCAATGTTTTTACGAGGAGAAAGATACCATCGGCAGGCGCTACCGCAGGCAGGATGCTATTGGCACTCCGTATTGCATCACCATCGACCACCAGACTTTACAGGATAACACCGTCACCCTCCGCGACCGCGATACGATGCAACAGGAACGAATTAATGTGAGCGAAGTAAGCAGGGTTGTGAATGAGAAAGTGGATGTAAGGCAGTGGTTGAAGAGGTTGTAGAGTGGTGAGTGATGATTGATGAATGATGAATTGCTTGCGTTGCGAGATTGAACGGATTCCTCATTCCGAGCGAACCCAGTGAGCGAGGAATCCCTCAAATTACCTTACAGAATATTATGAGCACACTATTTTTCACCCCTAAAAATTATTTCCTCCCTATCCAGTTGATGCAACTTTATTTTTTCTTCGCCTAAATTTTTTGCATATTTAATTTCTTCAACTTTAAATCCGGCTTGCTGAAGTCGCGAGACAAAATCTCTTCTTCCGTAATACCGTACATGGTCCTCCTGTCCGAAAAGTTTTTTGCGCTCTTGGGGATTTGTGACTGAAGCATCTTCCAGCGTGTCATTTTCTGAAAACGGAACCTGGAGTAAAGCCACTCCTCCAGTTTTCAGAACACGAAATAATTCCTGCATCGCTTTTTTGTCATCTTCAACATGCTCCAGCACGTGGTAGCAGATAATGAGGTCGAAATAATTTTCCCCGAAGGGTAGCTGCGTTATATCAAAACGGTTTTTGATGAGGGGATTAAAAATATCGGTAGGATGATATTCTATATTTTTCATCGCCTGCAATTTTTTCCTGATTGCAGACGAAGGAGAAAAATGAAGCACGCGAAAATTATTTTTCTCCCTGATTTTTATTTCGTTAACCAAGTAAAGCCATAAAAGGCGTTTGCGTTCTATGCTGCCGCAACGTGGGCAGAGATGGCTTTCTCCATTGTGTACAGGGATAAATTTGCTTGCATGAAATCCGCAAACGGGACATTGATACTTATTACCCGAATAAAAAACAGAAATTAATTTCCGCAGAAACGGTTCTGACCGAAAGAAAAAATCTTTCGGCAAAATAGCTTTAGCAAAAGATTTCAGGAAAGAATACACGCAGCTAACTTATGAAAAGTTGTATACGTGTGCCTCTCCGTCAGTTGACGGAAGGGATGGGAGGGGTGTTACTTTTTTTCGTCCTCGGGTTTTTCAATTCCTTTGGAAGCATCCTTAAATTCACGGATGCCCTTGCCAAGTCCGCGGGCAAGTTCAGGAATTTTCTTTCCGCCAAAGAGCAACAGCAGCGCAATAACGATGAGTATCATTTCCTGCGTTCCAAACACTCCAAGCAATATGTTCAGGGTTGTCATGTTTTAAAATTTTTACCAAAATTATGGCTTTTGTTCGATACACGAAAATAAACTTCGTTTAATCCTTTTTCATGAAGATTTTACCGGAATGTATCTGCAGAATTTACAATAGAGACCGACTTTACGTTTAAAGGGTAATTTTCAATTGATTTATCCTCTTCCAAAACCTCTTTCGGCAGAGCTGATTTCAGCACGTTTGAATAACTCATAGGTGAGGCAAGGTTGCTCTTGAGACTTTTTGCAAGCGGTTCGGCTTCGGTTTTATCAGTAACGATGGTAACACACATATTTTTTGTCTGCCAGTATTTTTTCATGGCATTGTTTACATCATCAAGAGTAACTTTTGCGAGAAGCGCATCCAGCTCACTGAGATAATTTTTGCGCCCGTAAAATTTAGAGTCCATTAAAAAGCCGAGTTGTTTTTGAGGAGTTTGTGCATAGAGTTTGCAGTAGCTGCGTAAAAATGTACGGGTCAGCTCAAAGTCTTCTTTCGTCATTCCATCATTGATGAGCTTATCCATTTCGTGTATTGCCATGCGTAGTGCAAAATGAGCATGTCCTACATTAATCTTTCCCAGTTCCGGATACTGCGCCTTGAGTCCTTTTGCGGTTTGCACAGGACGAATCCAAATGGAAAAATAATTTGACCAGCGGGGAACTCCGGTCACAGGAAGCATATTTGAGCCGCCATTATCATACCATTCAATGTAGCTGTAATCGCCATAATTCATTGAACGGGCTTCACGGATTTTCTGATAAAGGTGCGAATATGATTTGCGGTGCTCGCCCAGCCATGAATTGGCAACCATTAGCGCAGCAAATTCATCATTGCTGCGGGTAATATCCATTGGGAAGCCGGTAAATATTGCCGAACCTAATGCATTGTCTTTTGCAACGATTTCAACCTGGATTCCATCGGGCATTGCAGCTTTTCCTGCTAAAGGAAGTACAACCGCCGTGTTAGATAATTGGTTGACATCCGCTTTCAGCGTGTTCAGGAATTCGGGGGTGTAGTTTCCGGCAATGCCAATCATAACGTTGCCGCGGGTGAAATAATTTTTGTAGTGATTTTTCACATCGTCAAGCGTAATGTTCTTTACACCTTCAGAAGTTCCTTCTACCATGTGCTGGTAATTGGTTCCCTTAAAAAGAAAATCTTCCAATGCCTTCTTGCTGTATTCTTCATCGGATGAAGAACGAATCACCTGGTCAACATAATTCTGCTGGTTTGATTTTACACGCTTAAAGTCCTCCTCCGTAAAAGAAGGCGTCAGCATCAACCCTTTTACAATTTCATAAAAGGGGGTGAGAAAATCTTTATGCACGATAAAAGTAAAAACAGAAACTTCCTTATCGACCGAACTGCCGAACTCTGCAGCCCATGGATATACTTTGTCTTTGATTTGAGTGCTCGTCAAATCTTTTGTTCCTCCTTCAGTAATGAGTGAAGCTGTTAATTCAGTAAGCCCTTCTTTTCCTTTAGGGTCGCTGATGGAGCCGTTGCGGAACATTAGCTTAATGACGATAAGATTGGAGGCCGTGGTTTTGAGCTCAACTACTTCCTGGGCAAGCGAGACAATGCTTGACAGCAGAAGAGTTATAAAAAGAAATTTTATTTTCATAGATGAAACAGGTTAAAGTTGAGGATTAAAGTTTGGGTTTATCAATGGGTGTGCCGCCTGCAAACGGGCTGGTTGCCTCGGGTGAAATGGTGGCTATAGTAAGGGCCATTTTATCGAAATATTTTGTTGCCGCTTTGTTAAGGTCTTCGGCAGAAACTTTTTCATACATCGCATAACACCGGTTCAAAGATTCCGGGTCACCGGTAAGCCAGGTAAAATATGCGAGATTTTCTGCAATGGCATCGGGGCTGCTCATGCCCATTGCAAAGCTGTATTTGAGGTTCGATTTGGTTTCGGTGAGAAGCATGGAATCGAGCTTTTGGGTTTTCACGGCTTCCAATGCATTCATGATTTCATCTTTTACGTACTGCATGTCGGCAGCATTTACAAGCGTGGCATTTATGCTGAACAGGTACGGGTCCCTCGTAAAGAATGCACCTCCATTAAATCTACGCACCTTTTGCTCTTTCACTACCAGTTTTTTGTAAAGCTCAGAACGCTCGCTGAACAAAGCGTATGAAATAATATCAAGGGCAAATACATCCGTATTCGTATCGGTGTAAGCCGGGCCTTTAAAATTGAGCTGCACAACGGGAGGAAAACCAGGGTTCTGGATATGACAATACCGGGTCTGTGTTTGAGGCGGCTCGGGTGATACATTCGTCACGAAATTTCCTTTTTCCCATTTGCCGTAATACTGTTCGGCCAGTTTTTCCACATCTGCATGTTTCACATCTCCAATAACCAACAGGGTGGTGTATTCCGGACGGTAAAAACGTTTAAAGAATTCAAGAGAATACTGATACTGATTCGGCATATCAACAACGTCTTTAAAAAAGCCCATCGTGGTGTGCTTATATGTGTGGGAAGTAAATGCCGTGTCGTTCATCGCTTCATCAAGCGCTTCCATGGGGTTCGAAGAATTTTTTGTGTACTCGCCTTTCACTGCGCCTGCTTCGGCTTTAAAATCACCTTCGGAATATTTTAAATTCATAAAACGGTCGCTCTCCAGCTCAAACATTTTGTCAAGCATGGTCGCATTGCCCGTCATATGATAAACGGTGCGGTCGAGCCAGGTGTTTGCATTGGCAGATGCCCCGATAGATTTTAATACCACATCATATTTGTCTTTGGGATATTTCTCCGTGCCCCGGAACATCATGTGCTCAAAGAAGTGAGCGAAGCCGGTCTTACCCGGTTCCACTTCATCGCGCGAGCCTACACGGACCACGGCATAAAATGCGGCGATACCCGGGCTGTCGTATTCAACGGTTGCCACTTTAAGCCCATTGGGCAACTCCTTTTGATAAATGGTGTAGGGAAGAATTTTTTCTTCCACGGGTTTTTGTTTTCCGCAACTGTTCAGAAGTATTCCGAGCGATGCGATGGTTATTACTGCAAAAAGTCTTTTCATTTTATTCATATCGGATAAGATTAGGATATCAAACGGGCGGGCAAAAATATTATTTTATTCATTCGAGCCCTTCTGTTTGGTCGAGGTAAAGAAAAGGTTGGTCGAAAATGCACATATCGGGGCATTATTCGTCCTTCCATTCTTTGCCGGTAAGGTTTAGAAATACATCTTCGAGTGATGCCTTCTTGATTTCTTTTTTGCGTTCAAACCCGCTGGCTACCAGGTGGTCTATCAGCTTATCAGGAGTGTCTATAGAAACAATGTGTCCGCTGTCTATAATGGCAACGCGGTCACAAAGGTTTTCTGCTTCGTCCATATAGTGAGTGGTAAGCACAACGGTTGCTCCTTTATCGCGGATTTCGCGAATCAATCCCCAGAGGTTTCTGCGAGCCTGCGGGTCGAGCCCGGTGGTGGGTTCATCGAGAAAAATAATTTTGGGTTTATTGATGAGCGTTGTTGCAATAGAGAAACGCTGTTTCTGTCCTCCTGAAAGTTCCTTGTATTTCGATTTGGCTTTGTCTTCCAATCCAACCAAATGAAGCATTACTTGTGCATCGACCATTTCGTTATACAACCCGGCAAACAAATAAATCAATTCAATAAGATTCAGATTGGGATAATAGCCTGCCGACTGTAATTGCACTCCAATGGTTTGTTTGATGCGCTGTTTATCTTTATCAATAGACATTCCGTCAACATATACTTCGCCTGAAGTTTTTTCGCGGAGGGTTTCAATGATTTCCAGCGTAGTGGTTTTGCCAGCTCCATTGGGGCCAAGCAGCCCGAAAATTTCTCCCTCGTAAACATCAAACGATATTCCTTTTACCGCCTCCAGCTCTCCGTAGCGCTTTACAAGGTTGCCGACTTTTATTATCGTGTTCATGACTAAGCCGCAAAGAAAAGAAAATTAAAGAAGGTATTAAGCAGCGGAAGACAAAGTCGAACATTCATTAAATACTCTTCCAAACAGGGGAGGTTTTTCCCCAATACGAAGACTTATTTAATCATGAGCCCCTCACTCCAGTCTCTTAAATTGATGGCGAATGCTTATGGAATAGATCTTGAAGAAGTGTATGTCAATGTCTAAAACTCACGGCTCATGAAAAAAATTACAAAGATTATTGCATCAGTAATTTCCGGGGCAATAATTTCTTTAGCTGTCCATGCACAGGAAAATCTTCTTTCTTCGCAAGGTAGTCCCGTTGATAAGCAGATTTACCAGGTAGGAATTGGTGCGCGCCTCGGCAGCGGGCTTACGGTAAAGCGCTTCCTTAATCCGTCAACAGCGCTCGAGGGAATCCTTAGCTTTGGCTATAACACTTTACTGGTTACGGGTTTATATGAAAAACATCTTGACATAACTTCTGCCCGCGGTTTAAAATGGGTTTTTGGCTTGGGAGGGCATGTCGGATTTTTCCGTTATCTCGGATATTACTACTGGGTTTATGATTTTGGCAACCGTGTTTTTTATGAAAGGTCGCGTGACGCAACGGTGGCCGTTGCAGGTACCGATTTTATAGTAGGGCTCGATTATAAATTCAGGCGCGCTCCATTTAATGTTAGTCTTGATGCTAAACCCTTCATTGATTTCTATAAAGGAGAATACTCTTATTTTGATGGCGCTTTAAGCGTCAGGTTTGCTTTTTAAGCCAAGCTCTTTTGTTGATAACAGAAGGGCTTTTTTGCTTCACTGACAGAAACCTTGTCTATCATTTATTCGTTACTTTAGCATTCCTGTTTCGAAATTGTGAAAGGATAATAAGTTTGCGGGAGATATTTCGTTGCGGATTCTAAAACTAAAAGTATGTTGCTATGAAACATGCAACAACTGTAGTTGGTCACGCGCGGCAGAAGTGGATTCTTAAATCACTCTGTGTCATTACCCTATTATCATTTCAGCAATCAAAAGCGCAAACCGTTCTCTTTCAAACCAGCTTTGAAACGGGAGACCCGGTTCCACTTTACAGCTTAACCAACGGCAGTTATCTAACAACGTCATCCACTGAACCCTATACCGGGCTTGCCCATGCAGAACTTGTTGGCGGCTGCACAGGCGGTACTTCGGGTTGCTACAGCGCTTCCATTATTACTCCAACAGCATTAAATCTCCAGGCCGGAAAATATTATGAGGTTATTGTATACGGGAAAAATATTACCGGCACATGTTCCGTCAACAATTCGCTGAAGATTAAAAAAAGTGCAACTGCCACTAATACGGCCATGGTTGCAGCGACAGGTTCAGACCAGATATTGGGAACTTCAAACCAGCTTATTGTTTATGACATCTACAGAGGTATATTTACGGTAGCTGCCAATGAAACTAAATACATAGGAATACAAATGTCTTTTGCGGGCTCGGGCGGCTGTGCCGGCTCCGGTTGGAGGATAGATGATTTTTCTATAACGGAATATAACGGGCCTCCCTGCTCCTATTACTGTTATACTGAAGGCATATACCCCGATGCGGGCTATATTTCACAGGTCAGCTTAAATACGTTGAACCGTCCCAGCGGATTTGACGGCTATGCCTGCACCGGCATGAGCACTATTGTTCAGCGTACGCTGTCCTATAACCTTACTGTAATACGCTTCGATCCTTCCACCTATAATTTATATACGGCAGCATGGATTGATTATAACAGGAACGGAATTTTTACCGACCCAGGCGAACAGGTTATGATACCCGCAGCAAGCACTGCGAGTGGAAATCTGACTCGTGTTCAGAACATCACTGTACCCTTAACAGCAACACTGGGAATAACCAAGATGAGAGTGATGATGAAATATAATGTCGCTCCTACAGGACCTTGCGATGGTTCTTCTCCGTATTTTGATATTGAAGATTATGACGTAGACATTCAGCAGGAACCTATCCCCATGACATTTGTCTCCTGCACCGCAACCCAGGCAAATACAACATCGGTTAATGCAGGCGCTTACCGGCAGGAAGTTATCGGGGTACAAATTGTTACCAATGGAGAGTTAAGTCCGCTGAGTGCTACCTCATTTAATTTTGCAACAACGGGAACCACAAACCCTGCTAATAATATTTCCTTAGCGCAGCTCTGGTCAACAGGCACAAGCAATGCATTTGCTACCACCACGCAAGTAGGTTCAACCGTTTTAAATCCCAATGGAAACTTTTCCATTGTAACTACATTTACTCTTGCCAAAGGCACAAATTATTTCTGGCTTACGTATGACGTGCCTGCAACTGCCCCGGGCGGCAATGTAATTGATGCATGGTGCAATTCTCTTACGGTGACTACGTTGAGAACGCCAACAGTTGCCAATCCTGCCGGCTGCAGAGCTATCATTGCAGCTACACCTATGGTGTACGTATCATCCACTACAAAACAAAATATATCTCCGGTCGCTATCGGGGATGCAAACCAGCAAATCATAGGGGTTGAGATTGCAGCGAATGGGGCTCTGAATCCTTTGTCTGCAACAAGCTTTACTTTTAATACTGCCGGAACAGGCGGAACAGTTACTAACCAAATTCAGAATGCCAAATTATTTTTTACAGGAACCTCTTCTTTGTTTTCATGCGCAAACCAGGTCGGCAGTACCATAGCAGCACCGAACGGGGCATTTACCATTACTCCTTCTGCGGCACAGGGAACTTTATTCAATGGAACTAATTATTTCTGGCTCAGCTATGATATTAAACCAACTGCAGTGTGCGCCTTAAATGCAGACGCCCAATGCAATTCTATTACCATTGGAGGAACACCCTATACTCCTATTGTCACCGCTCCGCCTGGAGGAAGGCCGATTAACTGCGGAGTACCTTATTTCTCGCAGGGAAATTTGGTAATGAATAATCTCTCCTCGTGGAATTCGCAACGCAACGGAAGTGGTTCTGCTCCTGCATCCTTTGCAGCGGGAAATGATTTCTATGTTCAGAACGGGCACAACATGACCACTGCAGCCGATTTTGCCATTCCTAACCTGTATGTTGAAAGCGGAGGATACGTAACGGCAACCAACCTGCTTACCATGACCAATTTCAGGATTTATTCTTACGGGATATTTGAACAAATTGCTGTAGCTCCCAATGCAAATTTCATCTCCAACTTTTGGATAGACGATAGCGGGACATGGATTCATAACAATACAGGCTGGCTGCCGGGAATTAATCGCTACTTCACAGCGAAGTCAATTCAGTGGTTCAAGCAAGTTGGCGGAGGAACTTTCCCCGTCAATACTGCCTGGGGAAATGTGATTATGGATATTGCAACCAACGGGAACTTTGTTATTAATGCCGGCTCTATCATTACGGTGCAGGGTAATTGGGAATGGAGAAAAACCGGCGCAAACAACTGGCTTGGAATAGCAGCGAGTAATACCCCAATCACTATTGGAGGCGACCTGATTTTTTCAGGGGGCAAGCTACGCGGAGCGTATGATACAACTGCTGCCGGAAATCAACCTGTAAATATTATCATCAATGTAGGCGGTAACTTAATCATGTCAGGAGGGACGCTCGAGGATTACGTGAGAGGAAATATTACGTCTTCCAGCTCTACGCTCAATCTCAAAGGCAACATTGAAATAACCGGAGGTACCTGGAATTATGTAAGAGCGACAAGCGGGCTTTCGCAAATCAACATCATGAATGGAATTCTTTCTGCAACCTGGAAACAAACAGGCGGTAACATTACACTGAGTAATACCAATATTAAAAATTCTCCTCCCGGAAAAACACTTACACTCATAGGAAATAAAATCGGAAATATTTCCACGGGCAGGACCCTGACCATAGAAACAGGAGCCAAACTAATGACAGGCAATTACCCGGTTACCGGCACCGGAATTTTTGCGATGCAGGATAATTCAACACTGGGAATGGGAAGCATTGACGGAATTAATTCCAACCTTGCTTCAGCAACAGGCAACGTTCAAACATCGGGTGGGCGCAATTATCACTCAGGAGGAAATTATATTTATTACGAAGATAAAACTCCGCAAATCACAGGAGTGTTTACAACAGCACCTGCCTCTCTTACCGTAAGAAATCTTGAAATAAAAAAAGATGCCACAGCGCAAATTACCAGCATGAGTCAGAATCTTTCTGTAAGTGAAATAACTAAACTTACCTTGGGCGAATTGAACCTGAATCAGTTTGTGCTCACTGCGCTCAGCAACAACACCGGAGCCATTAATCGCAACGGAACAACTACGCTTGGTTACATTAAGAGCGAATCCAATCTTGCGGTTAACCCAAGCATTGTGCAATGGAACTTAGGAACATCGAACGGAGCGTATGTAATTCCTTTCGGTGTATCATCAACAGAATTCATTCCTCTTACTTTCCAGAAGACAGCAGGAAATTCGAACATACGTTTTTCAACGCGCGCAACTTCAACTACAGCAAACACACCCTGGGCAGGAGCAAGCAGTGTTGCAGCCGTAGCAAACATGAATCGCTACGGAGGAGATTCATCAGTAACATCTGTTATTGACCGTTGGTGGGACATAACTGCAATGTCCGGTTACAATTCCGTTACAGCCAACGTTACTTTCTCCTATCGCGCAGCAGAAAATACTCTGCCGGTTTCACCTCCTTACCGCACAGGCCCTATTGCCGCGCAGCATTGGAACGGTTCTTCATGGGACCCGCCTGCTTGCAGCTCGTGCAATAGCGGAGTAACTTCGGGCATAGGAACGGTTACTGTTTCAGGAGCCAACACTTTTTCTCCCTGGATTCTTGTTGCGCAGCCGGCGCCTCTGCCCGTTGAACTCTTGTCATTTACAGCAGAAGTTGTATCCGATGGAGTTGAACTCCGTTGGTCAACTGCATCTGAAATCAACAATGATTACTTCACCGTAGAACGCAGCAGCGATGCCGTTCATTTTGAAGACATATTAGAAAAAAAGGGAGCAGGAAACAGCAACCAGACGCTTTATTATTCGGCACTCGACAAAAATCCGCTGAATGGAATTTCGTATTATCGTCTCCGCCAGACTGATTTCGACGGCACATCATCGCGGTCTGATGTAGTAAGCGTATTTATTGGAGGCAGTGAAAACATCATCGTATTTCCTAACCCGGCAGATGATTTTATCCGCATTATTTTTTCAGGCAATGTATCAGAAGAGTATAAAACAATAGAGCTCACAGATGTGCTTGGGAATACCATCATGAGTGAATCAAAAAAGTTTTCTGAAAAAGACAGGGTGAAGACCCTGAATACTGCAGACCTGAGCAAAGGCGTCTATTTAATCCGCATTACGAGCCCTTCAGGAATGTCCCTTGCAAAAAAAATTATGATTAACTGATTTTTTTCCTTCCCCCCGGGTCCCACTCATCAGGTGCTTATATTTATTCCCTTATTTTTAGCTCATTCGTATACCGGTTTTTTTACGTATGAATTCTGAAAGGGAAAAAAATATTCTCAGGAAACTTGCCATTGCGACAGGAATTTTAGCTGCCGCTTTGTTTCTTACGGCATGGCTTACGGAAGAAACTTCGGAAGAGCAGCATGACCTGAATGCAATTGCCCATAGGGCTGAATCAAATTTGCAGGCGCTGGAATCGGTGGTGCTCCGCACTGCCGATACCGTTTTATCCATGCGCAGCAGAGTTGAAATGATGTTTTTCTTTTCAGGCGCTCCATTGAATAGCCGGAAAGTTACACTGCTTGTTTATGAACACAATGAGCTACTTGCCTGGTCGGGAAGCGATGTAACATTTGCATCTGTAGAAAAAATTATTGGCTCGGGGCAGAAATTTATGCACCTGCCCAACGGCTGGTACAGAGTTCTTACGCGTGATAAAGAGAAAAGAAGAGCGGTGATTTTTATTTCTGTTTACAGTGAATACTCTTATCAAAATAAGTTTCTTGTCAACGGGTTTAATCCTGCTCTTCAAATTCCCAACGGAGTTTCACTTTCAAATACGGATTCAAAATTTGTTATTCACGCTGGCGGAGAAAAACTATTCGGTATAAGAGAATCGATATCTCCGGCAGCCGAAGAAAAATTTCCGCTTTCGGAATTACTTGAAACATCAGCCATTATAATGTTGCTGATTTGTTTTCTCTGTTGCGGAAGACTTCTGCTCTATCGTTCCCCTCCTGTCGCGATAATTCTTGCGGCAGCAATTATCGGGGCGCGCATTGCCATGGTTGTCTTTCATTTTCCCGAGCCGCTCTATCAAACTGCACTTTTCAGTCCAACGCTTTATGCAAGTTCTTTCTTATTCAACTCTCCGGGAGACCTGTTGCTTAACGTTCTGACCTTCCTTGTTGTCGCATTGATTTTTTTCCACCATGAGAATGTTATAAAGCTGTATGCTTCAGTGAAACCATCTGCGCCGGGTGCGGTAATTCATCTTTTCCTTCTTTCAACATTGCTGATAATTTCTTTTGCAGCAGTTCAATATTACGCCAGCGGGCTGATAATAAATTCAAAGATCTCTTTCGACCTCAGCAACATTCTTGAGCTGGATGCCTTCAGCGTTCTGGGGTTTTTTATGCTGGCTTTAATGATGGGGTTTTGTTTTTTGATTTTCCGTTTTGCAGCAGAAGTTATACGTCATTCGTTTCTTGCTGGTGAAAGAAAAAAGAGATACGCAGTTTCTTTAACAACACTGATTTTTTTTGCCGCGATAACCATCACTTTCCCGGACGTATTTCCTGAGTTTGATGTTACAGATTTTGCGTTTTTGCTCGCACTATTCTTCTTGACGGAAGTTATGTTCATCAGGAAAAAATTCCATGCCGTTTCTTATTCTATTGTTTTTCTCGTGCTGTTTTCGCTTTACTCTTCCGTACTGATTTCAGAATTTAATTCGAGGAAGCAGGATGAAAACCTCATGGCTCTTGCACGTAAATTGGAAACGGGAAGAGACCATATCGCAGAACACTTGTTCGAGGAAATCGGCCCGGCACTTAAAGAGGATTCAGTAATCATAAACATGCTGGCCGATAAGCGAAATGATTTGGCGCTGTTGCGGCTGCAGCAAATATATTTTTCCGGCTATTGGAGCAAATACAATATCGCTATAGCTGCAACGGGGGACACAGCAGCTACCCTTACGGCAGAAAAACTTATTCGTGAAAAAAGCAAAGCTGCTGCTGACACTGAATTATTTTTTATTGAAGATACCCCGGAGAACATTTCTTATATCGTCCATCTATATCCTTCGGAAGAAACGGACGTATATATTCTTTTCAGTGAAAAATTTATTCAAACTGAAAAAGGATTTCCAGAACTTTATCTGAGCGGTGATGCAGGCGCCGGCCGGGATTTGGAAAACTTTTCATTTGCACGTTACAACAATGGTAGTCTCATTTCGAGCTATGGAAGCTATCCTTATTCTTCCCGTTTTTCTTTCAGCAATTCAAAAAATGAATTTGAATTCATTGATGAAAGCTCCTACAGACACCTGGTATATAAACCTAATGCGTCAACATATGTAGTGGTGAGCAAACCCACTGAATCAGCGCTTTTCCCGTTTACCATCTTTTCATATATTATTTCCTTTTTTGCATTGCTTGTTCTGGCAATTTCCCTGATGATTCAATGGATAACTGCGGCAGAAACACAGCATATTTCTCTCCGGCAGCGAGTGCATGCGTCCATTATCCTTATTGTATTGATTTCATTTGTACTCATCAGTTGGACAACCGTAAAATATGTTTCAGCAAGGTATGATAAGGAAATTGATGAACGCATCCGGGAAAAAATCACTTCTGCACATCATTCTCTTGAAAAAGAACTTCCTCCGCAAAACATGCTTTCAGATATTTTGTCTGATGAAAAAACACTCCTGCTCACAAGGCTTGCATTTAATATTCTGGCAGATTTTAATTTGTATGACTTAAACGGGCGATTAATTTTTTCTTCGCAGCCCCGCCTTTATCAACAGGGAATTATTTCGGATAGAATGAATCCCGATGCTTTTCTTGAAATGGTTGTGAAAGGCAGAACGCAGTTTATACATCCCGAAAATATTGGCGGACTCAATTATATTGCCGCGTATGAACCCGTACGGAACCGAAATAATCAAACGGAAGGATACATAGGATTGCCTTATTTCCAAAAGCAGGAAGAGCTTAAAAAAGAACTGTCTTCTTTTATCGGTTCGCTCATGAACCTGTATATGCTCTTGCTTGCGGCAGCATTGGGAGCAGCATATTTTATTTCTTCCCGCATTACCAGGCCGCTGCTGGTGTTGCAGGAAAAATTCGGGACTACACGCCTGGGTAAACGTAACGAGCAAATAGAATGGAGGCGAAATGATGAAATAGGAAACCTGGTGAAACAGTATAATATAATGGTGGATGAGCTTGAGATAAGCGCAGAGCTGCTGGCGAGAAATGAGCGCGAGAGCGCATGGCGAGAAATGGCGAAGCAGGTAGCACACGAGATAAAAAACCCGCTCACGCCTATGAAGCTGAATATTCAGCTTCTGCAAAAAGCTATGGAAGAAAATTCTCCGCGGCTGAACGAACTTACGCAGAAGGTTTCCCGCTTGCTGATGGAACAGATTGATGCGCTTACGTCCATTGCATCTTCATTTTCGTCTTTTGCACGAATGCCGTATGGCCGCAAAGAAAAAGTGAACTTGTATAAAGTTATTTCTTCTGTCGTCAGCCTGTACAATAATTCATCGGCCTTTCAAATCATATTTAATGATGCCGGCAAAGAATATTTTATTCTTGCGGATAAGGAAGAACTTTCGCGGCTATTTGGCAACATTGTTAAAAATGCAATTCAGTCAATTCCCGAGGGCAGAAAGGGAAAAGTCGAAATAAGAATTTGGGAAGAAAATAATCACTGCATTGCAGCAGTTTCAGATAACGGAACCGGAATTCCGGTTGAACTTCAGTCAAAAATATTTATGCCAAACTTTACCACCAAGAGCGGAGGCATGGGATTAGGACTTGCTATTGTAAAAAGTATTGCCGAAAGCATGGGTGGAAAAGCATGGTTTGAAACACAAGAAGGAAAAGGAACAACTTTCTTCGTTGAAATGCCTGCTGTTACTTAACGTTTTAGTATTCTTTTTTCAGCGGCTGAATGTTTTGGCCACAATCAGTATGATGACACAGATAAGAAGGCCGATTTTTGCAAGGAGAATTTTTGTCTCCATGCTTATGCCTGAAAATCCGGGTTTCGGCTGCTGTTGTGCAGGCATTTCACTTTTGGCAGGTAGGTTGGTGGTGTAATTTTTTTCCATGGCAGTCAGGATTAAAAAAAATTCTGTGTAAAGTTTACTTTTATTTCAACATAAGGTTTTACTTTTTCCGTAAGCGGCAAAAAAACATCCGCCAAAGCGGATATATCGTTTGTAAAATAATTAAGATGAAAAGAAAAAAATCAACCGCTAATCATTGCTGCAATAAAATATGCAGCAGCAGCAGCAATAATGCCTATCAAAGTAGTGCGTACGGCACCCATTAACGGTGGCTGACCGGTTGCTTTGCTTTTGTAATAACCAAACATGAGCAGGCAGATAACCGTCATTAAGGAGGAATAAATTAACCCTTCGTGTGGGGAAGCAGTGAGGATATAAGCAGAGAGCGGAACAATTCCCCCTACTATGTAAGCGAGTCCGATATTACGTGCACTTTGCCGCGCACGGTTGATATCCGGTTTATCGAGGCCCAGTTCGTATTTCATCATGAAATCAACCCACTTGTCATCGTCCTTGGCAAGCTCATCTACTATCTCGTGTTGTGATTTTTCACTTAGACCGTACTGCGCAAAAATTTCACGCACTTCTCTTTTTTCGGTTTCGTAGAACTCTTTTATTTCCCGGTATTCCCTTTTAAGCTCAGAGTTGTAATGGTCAACTTCGGTTTTACCCGCAAGATAGCCGCCCAGTCCCATAGCGATGGAGCCAGCGACAATTTCAGCAAGCCCTGCCGTTACGATAATACTGTTATCCATGACCGCTCCGCTCAATCCGGCAGCAAGAGCAAAAGGAACGGTGAGTCCGTCCGCCATGCCGATGACAATATCGCGCACGGTTGCGGTTTGCTCAAAGTGCTTTTCTACATGCTCCGCGTGATGATGAAGATGATAATCCATTTTCAGGCGGTTAATTTTTCAGCATCATAGTTCAAATCCGCTTTTTCAAAATCGTTGATGCCGGAAAAATCGAGCTGAGGAGAACCGTCATTTCCTTTCCCGATAATAGTAACAAACTTAGCTCCGTAAACAACCTGGTCGTATCTGTACGAGGTGCGGGTATGAACTGTATCGGCAAAGGTGTCGTCAAAAGCTTTGAAGAAAATCAGGAACTCCGCATCACGCGATTTAAGTTCACCAAAGCTCAAATCTTTCAGCGGGCTCTTTTCATCTATCGGATGAACAATTGTCCAGCTCATCGAAAGCATGGTAATTTTATTGCGTTCCAGTTCAAGCGGAAAAAATTTTCTTATTTCTTTCCCATCTTCGCTTACAACCATCGTCAGGACAACGGTCACCTCTGCATCGAGCAATTCACTGTGGCTTTTACTGGCAAAGCGAAACATCCACCCGTTGATTCCCTGGTAAGGTGCAACAACGGCATTCTGGCTAAAGACAAGACGTGCGCGCGGGCGCGAAAACCTTCCATACAATAATCCTGTTGCCAGAGCAAACCCGAGCAAGCCAACCATAGATTCGACAGATGCAATGGTACTGGCAAGATTTCCTGTCGGGTTTATTCTCCCGTAACCAAGCGTTGTAAGCGTCTGTGCTGAAAAGAAAAAAGCATCTTCAAATTTTTCAACCGGAGTTGTGCCCGTGACACCGGCAAGATTTTGCACCCCAATCAATTCATATAAACCCGCAAAAAAAAGATTCATAAGAATGTAGCTTCCCACCACAAGGAGATTGAATTTAGTCCATGACATGTTGGTAAGAGAATGATAGAACTGAATCTTCTCGAAAAAGTTAAGTCCTTTCTTGCGGACATTTGAGCTGCCATCGGGATGCATAAGCCGCTGGTTTCGTGAAACCACCTTGGTTCCGAAACCGAAATCGCGGAGCTCTTCTTCAGTTTTCTTTCTGTAAATTTTCATGGAGTAGTAATAACTAATGACGCGAAATTACAAATTCGCTACGATGGACTGCCTATCAAAGAATATTCAGGAAACCATTTTCTCTTCAACCAGCTCCGCATCCGGTTTCGATTCATCGCTAAGCAAAACGTTACCTCTTTCTTTGCGCAGCAGGCGGTGGAAGAGAGAAATTTCTTTATCAAAAATAAAACGAAGCAAAAGCAATGTCCATGAAGTATGATACCGTAAGGTGTTGTAAAAAGCGGGAGCCGTTTTCCGTATTCGCGGCAGCTTATTCCAGGGGACAGATGGAAAATCGTGATGCTCGTTGTGATAACCCACATTGAATGCTATAGAATTAAGAACACCGTAATAGCTGTAAGTTTCCTGCAGGCCTTTTGTAAGATAATGTTCCTGCACCCATCGCGCACCGAGCGGATGCAACCCTACTGAAAAGAAAAAACTCGCTACAAGAAATACGAATGCTTTTGGTCCAAGAAAAATAATTATGGCAGCATCAAAAGAAAATTGCACGAGCCAATTCACTCCAACCCAAATGTCGAACTGCTTGATTTCTTTCGTCCGGAAAGTGCGCCCCACCTGGAATACAGGATACAGCAAAAGCCAAATCATTTTTCCCAGGAAAGAATTGTTGATGAGCCGTGCTTCCCACCAATCGGGCAGATCGGCATCCAGTTCATGAATTCCCTGGAACGAATGATGCTTAATATGGTATCGCTTGAATGAAACCGAACTCGGAAACGTTTGAGGCAGGTTTGCAAAAATTCCGGACAGAATATTAAGAGCCGGCTTTTTAAAAAGAAGGTTATGCGCGCATTCATGAATCATGACAAATAACGAATGATTGGCAAATGCCCCCAAAAAATATGCAGCGGCAAAAACAATCCACCATGACGAATCTTTAACAAGATAAGCCATCACCACCATGAAAGAAACTAACCCGGCAATGGCAAAAAACGTATAAGGATTTTTGCCAATCAGGTGCCTTACCTGAGGATGTTCTTTCAAAATACTTTTGGTACGGTCGCGGTGCGGTTCTCGCTCTTCAGAATAATAAAAATCGTTTCTTTTTGACATTTATGATTTACAGGGCGTAAACGTAAGAAAAATTCGGCGGTTCCTCTCAGACTTGTCCAACTCCGCCTGAAATAACAAATTTAATCATATCGGGGCCCGATGCATCAATCTTGCGCACATTTTCCCTCGGAAGAATTACCAATTCGCCCATAAAGCTGTAAGAGAATGGAAGATAAACAGCAACTTTTTCTTTCCCGAATCCCAATTGTTCCAATTCATTGCTGGTGATGAACCCGATTCTTTCCGTATCTGAGTTTTTTTCAAGCTTAACGGCAACAGGGTGGTTAAAGCTTTTTTTCTCCCCGACAAATGCAGCAATCAAATCCTTAACGGAAGTGAAAATGAGTTTTACCAACGGAGCCCGTTCCATAAGATGTTGTATGTACGCGAATAACGGATTGCCCAGAACGCGCATGCCGATGTAACCGGCAACAGTTATAAAAACCAAAACGGCAATGATTCCCAGTCCCGGGATACGCAGGCTGGAAAGAAACGGTAAAAGATTATCTATCCAGTACAGCAACTGATAAAGGACATATATGGTTACAACAATGGGAACGACAAAAAGGAGTCCTTGCAGGAAGTAGTTGACAATTTTTTTCATGGGATAAAATTTTGGAAATGAACTATTTTGAAACGAAATTATTATAAAAATGTTTTTACTGCAACGGAAACAAAACCGGCCTGGAAGGGCTTGCATCATTATCAAAAGAGGCTACCTGCAGGTTGAGAAAATACATTCCGTCCGCAACAATAGAAGGAACATAAATTAATTCTGTAATGGTTGAATGAACTCTTGGGGCTGCAGGATAATTCCAGAAAGCGCGGTGCGCCAGCAGTTTTCCTCCGTCATCTTCTCTATCCATAGACGGGAGGTCAATGAGCAACTGTTTAATTCCCGCCTCACAAACAAATGCAGCCGCTTCATGATGAAGATAAGGAGGATTAGTTCCGGAATAATTTCTTGACTTTTTACTTTCATCATTAGGCAGTGTGCGGATGAGTAATGCATCAGGACGGTGATTCCCGATTTGTTTTTGAAGCTGCTCTTTCGAAATTATTCTATCGCCATTCCTTTGCTCCGGAGAAATGCTGATTAGTAAAGCGATAAAAAAAAATTCTGTGAGGCAATCGTTGATGCTGTATTTTTCTTTTGTGATGTGGCCGATACATTCGGTGTGCGTTCCATTGCCGTGAGGGCTGAAAAAAATATTGTTCACGTTGCACGAGCCGCCTCTCTGCACCGAACCCACAAAGGTGCCGCTCTCTGCTGCCTGGTACTTTATATCGGGCAAATGAAAAGCGCTGACATGAGGCTCTTGCTCTTCCTTTAACGGAATAGAAATATCCAGGGGCGATGAAAAATCAACACGGAATAATTTTCCGTTATGTTCAATGGTAGAAATCATCTTTGCTAAAATAGAAGGAAAAAATCAACAATAAACTAAGCTGGAATCTGCATCGCTTCTTCCATCAATTCCATTTCAAAAAGCGTTGCAATATTTTTTTTCAGGATTGATTTTACATCTTCAATATTGACTTCTTGTCCAAGCTCTTTTTGCATTGAAGTAACTTCTTTATCGGCAATGCCGCAAGGGATAATGTTATTAAAATAACCTAAGTCGGTATTCACATTGAATGCAAAACCATGCATAGTAACCCAGCGCGAACAGCGAACACCAAACGAACAAATTTTTCGTGGAGATTTACTTTCCGCGTCCCCGCCTGCCGAAGTGTTCGGCACGTAGGCAGGTATCCAAACACCTGTGAGCCCATTTATTCTTCCTGCATTGATATTGTATTCTTTTAACGTGCAAATGACTGCTTCTTCTAAGTATCGCAGGTATTTATGTATGTCTGTGAAAAACAAATCAAGGTTCAGAATCGGGTAACCTACAATCTGGCCCGGGCCATGATATGTAATATCGCCACCTCGGTTGTTTTTGTAAAAAGCCGCGTCAACTCTTCTGAGTTCCCCGTCATGAATGAGTAGGTTTTTTTCATCTCCGTTTCTGCCAAGAGTGTAGACGTGGGGGTGCTCGCAAAAAAGTAAGTGGTTAGGAGTTCGGTGTTCGGAGACAGGAAAATCGCGCTGTTCAAGTTTCTGCTGAACAATTTCATTGAAAAGCTTTTCCTGGTAATCCCAGCAAACTTTGTAGTCAATTAATCCTAAATCCTGAAAAAAAACCTTTTGCATGGAGCAAAGGTACGGAGGAGAATAGTTCCTAGATGAAAGTCGCTTTTAGATTTAAAAAAAGCGTTTTAGTTCTTCCCTAACTCGCTTTTCAGCACATCAATAATTTTCACCTCAACAGGGTCAATTCCTTTTTTTTCTGCAAGGAAAAGAGAAACCCAGTCGGTGAGATGGATAAGATAAATGCTTTGCTCAAGCATTGAATTGCCTTTGCTCCAGATTTCCTTTATATGTGGAGTGTGTTTCGCAAAAACTTTTTTGCTGAATTCAATACGCATTTGCGTGCGCTGGAAATCGGTTTTGTTTCTAAGAATCACAACGGCTAAATCATTTCTTCCACCTGCCCAGCCGACCAATTCGTTGTGGTTCATTTCCGGCAGGATGTGATGCCAGCAAAGCATTTTGCTATTTTCGTTCAGCTGCTGCCGGAAGCGCGTGGCTACACCATTGTAACCATCTACAGCATACAGCACCGGAATTTTATTATGAAGAAATTCTGCAACGGCAGTCGCTTCTTCCCGCATCTTTTTTTCTTCTGCATCAATCAAATCGGCGGCACTGTTCAGCTGCTTTTCAAAATCAGTTCTAATCAGTTGAAACTTTTTCAAAATGAAAAACAATTGGGTGAGTGAGTATGCCAATGCAGCCCGGGGAGGAGAACCACCGGGAATAGTAATGAGGTCACAGTTATTTTGTTTCGCCATCTCTGCAATTTTTCCTCCCGATGTGACACATACAATTTTTGCTTTCGCTTTCAACGCAGCTTCCATCGCATGAATCGTTTCCTCCGTATTGCCTGAATAAGAAGAAACTATCACCAGCGAATTTTCATTTACAAAAGCAGGAATAAAATAATCTTTGTTCACAACGACCGGAACCGGGCACTCTCCCGCAACAATTTCAGAAACAATAGTTCCGCCTATGCCGCTGCCGCCAAGTCCGGTAATAACAATATTGCGGATTGCGGATTGCGGATTGCGGATTGTTGCGTTCGCGCCAATCTTTATAGCTTCCCGCAATTGTTTTGAAAAATTTTCAATGAGGGTTTTCATCCGGCTGTAAAAATAAGAATAGAACACGGATGACACGGAAAGGATGGATTCGAAACTAATAACTTTAACCTGCTTAGCCGTGAGAGATATTTTTGAAAACGTATTTTCGTCTACTCAAAGCTATCCCATATGAGCAGCAAAACTAACCTGAGTGCTCTGCCTGTACTTATCTCCGTTTTTTTCTTCTGGGGATTTGTGGCAGCAAGCAACGACATTCTCATTCCTGTTTTCAAGGAGAAATTAAATCTTGAACAGTGGCAGAGTCAGATGATTTCGTTCGCCTTTTATGTGGCGTATACCGTTGGCTCGCTTATTTATTTTTCTGTATCACGTGCAAGCGGTGGGGATATCCTGAACAAGATTGGTTACAAAAATGGTATTGCGCTGGGGCTTGTTATCTCTGCGCTCGGAACATTGCTGTTTTATCCTGCCGCGCAGTCTTCTTCCTTCGGGTTAATGATTAGCGGCTTATTTATTGTCGGCCTTGGATTTTCCCTTCAGCAAACCGCTGCCAACCCTCTCACTATTACCATCGGCAACCCGAAAAAAGGCGCGCAGCGTTTGAGTTTGGCAGGAGGCATTAACAATATCGGTACAACGATTGGGCCGGTCATTGTCAGCCTGGCGATTTTCGGCTCGCTGGCGCCCGGGCAAAAATTAGAAACTCTTGAATCGGTGAAAACGCCCTACCTTATTTTAGGCGCTGCATTTTTAGTTGTGGCTCTTATCTTTAAGCTCTCTTCTCTCCCAAATTATATAGAGCATGAAGATGTGAAGCAGGGGAATGAAAGTAATTCTTCCCGAAAAAGTGCGTTGAGCTATCCGCAATTGTGGCTAGGTATGATTGCCATATTCCTGTATGTAGGAGTGGAAGTTTCAACCGCATCCAATCTTCCTGAGTTTATGCGGCAGCATATACACATTACCACTGACAGGGTAGCGCCCTACGTTTCACTCTTTTGGGCGAGCTTGATGATTGGCCGATGGACAAACGCTGTTGGCGCATTTGATTTAAGCAAAGGCGCAAAGCACGTATTTAGATTCCTGATGCCGTATCTAGCTTTTCTTGTTTTTCTTTTGGTGAACAAAATTGCCGAGCACGATATTACACCGTTTTATCTTTACACGTTTATTATTGTCTCCATTATCGCTGCTGATATTTTAAGCCAGGGAAATCCCGCACGCCAGCTTATTATTTTTTCGCTGTGCGGAATCACAGCACTTCTTATCGGCATTATGGCTGACGGAATGACAAGCGTATATGCATTTATCAGTGTCGGATTGTTTTGCTCCACGTTATGGCCGTGTATATTCACGCTTGCAATTGCAGGATTGGGCAAGCACACCAACGAAGGTTCCGGATTTTTAATCATGATGATTATGGGCGGAGGATTTGTAAGTTTGTTCCAGGGATGGCTTGCAAAAGATGAATTGCTTGGAATACAATGGAGTTACTTAGTAGGCATTGCCTGTTTTGCATATCTTTTCTATTATGGATGGAAAACAAGTAACATTCTCAAGGCGCAAGGCATAGAGTATGAAACTTCAGCCAAAAAACTTCCTCAGGAGGTCACAGCGGAAAAACAGCAGGCGGGCGTGGCTTAGTGTTTTGTTGAACTGATAAGGGCATAGGAGAACAGCCATGATTCGACTTGCAGCCGGCATTGATATAGGGGGAACAAACTCCCGTTTCGGGATTGTAGATGCAAATGGAAAAATTCTTGCGCACGATTCTATAAACACCACTGATTTCCCTGATGCAAAAAAACTGGCAAAAACTATTGCTCACAAAATCTCTGACCTTCTCCCGAATGATTCTGAACTTGCAGGCGTAGGAATCGGAGCTCCCAACGGAAATTTTTTCAAAGGCACTATTGAATTCGCCCCAAACCTGCAATGGAAGGGCGTGGTGCCATTGGCAAAATATTTTTCTTCTGCATTACACTGCAAGGCGATTCTTACCAACGATGCCAAGGCAGCGGCTTTGGGGGAAATGCTTTTCGGAGGTGCAAAAGGAATGAAAGATTTTATTTTTATCACGCTTGGAACGGGGCTGGGCAGCGGCATTGTTGTGAACGGAGAATTAGTTTACGGCCACGATGGTTTTGCGGGCGAAGTCGGTCATGTAATTATGATTCCGGGCGGACGGATTTGCGGATGCGGTAGAAAAGGGTGTCTTGAAAAATATTGCTCTGCTACCGGTATCGTTACAACTTACAGGGAAAAATTATCAGTTACCCGGAAGAAAATCAGTGACGAAGTGGATTCAAAATATATTTATGAGCGCGCACAGCAGGGCGAGCAGGCAGCTATAGATTCTTTTAACTATACGGGAGAAATGCTTGGGCTTGCCCTGGCAAACAGCGTGGCATACACAAGACCTGAAGCTATTTTTCTTTTTGGCGGACTGGCGCAGGCAGGAAAACTTATCTTTAATCCTGTGAGAAAGAACTTTGAAAAAAATCTCCTGCAGATTTACAAGGGAAAAATAAAGATTCTTCCCTCCAAGCTCAAAGAAGATGATGCAGCAATACTGGGAGCAGCATCTTTAGTATGGAAAGAAGTCAAATGAAAAAAATTTTATTTCTTCTTTTTCTTATTCCGGCTGCATGTTTTTCGCAACGCAGCAAAAATATGCTGCCTGTAATTCCGCAACCTTATGAGGTAAGTGTAGACTCCGGAAGTTTTCAATTCACCGACAGTACCGTTATCGTAATTCCGCAATTTATTATTGAAGGCGAGGGGAAATATTTACAATCCCGGCTGGAAAATCTTTTCGGAAAGAAATTGCGAATCGAAAATGCAACTCTCCTAAAGGGAAAATATATTTTGCTTCAACAGGTTGATATGGATGTAAAAACAGGTGATTACTACCGCCTTAACATTACCGACAGTTCTATAAACATTTACGGAAAGGGAAATGAAGGCATTTTTTGGGGAATACAAACATTGCTTCAATTGTTGGGAGCAAACGATTCATCTCTAAAAATTCCCTGCTGCCGGATTTATGATTATCCCCGTTACTCCTGGCGTGGGATGCACCTGGATGTATGCCGTCATTTTTTTACCAAAGAAGAAGTAAAAAAATACCTTGACCTGCTTGCGTTCTACAAGTTCAACATTTTTCACTGGCACCTTACCGATGACCAGGGGTGGCGGATTGAAATAAAAAAATACCCGCTGCTTACACAAATTGGTTCGGTCAGGAAAGAAACCGTTATCGGCAAGCCAAGCGATACAGCAAAATATGACGGCAAACCATACGGAGGGTTTTATAACCAGGATGATATAAAAGAAATAGTTGCATACGCGCAGGAAAGGCACATCACCATCGTTCCTGAAATTGAAATGCCCGGCCATGCGCTTGCTGCATTGTCTGCATATCCTCAATTTTCCTGTTGCATGGAGCCATTGGAACCTGCAACTACATGGGGCGTTTTTGATGACGTGTATTGCGCAGGCAATGATTCCACATTTGAATTCCTTGAGAATATTTTAAGCGAAGTCTGTGAATTATTTCCCGGAAAATATATTCATATTGGTGGAGATGAATGTCCTAAAGACCGTTGGATGCTTTGCGAAAAATGCCAGCGTAGAATTAAAACTGAAAACCTGAAAGACGAACATGAATTGCAAAGTTACTTCATCGGGCGCATTGAAAAATTTCTGAACTCAAAAGGAAAACAAATCATAGGATGGGACGAAATACTTGAAGGCGGGCTTGCTCCCAATGCAGCCGTAATGAGCTGGCGCGGAACAGATGGAGGTATTGAAGCAGCAAAACAAAAACATTATGTAGTGATGTCGCCCGGCAAGCCGTGTTATTTCGACCATTATCAGTCAAAAAACAAAAAGAGTGAACCGCTTGCCATAGGCGGTTATAATCCGCTTGATTCTGTTTATCTTTATGAGCCAACTCCTTCGCAGCTTAAAGAAGATGAAAAAAATTATATTTTGGGAGCGCAGGGAAATGTATGGACAGAATATATAACGGACTTCAGCCATGTTGAATACATGTCTGTGCCACGAATGTGCGCATTGGCCGAAGTGCTTTGGACACCTGCTGCAAAAAAGGATTTTAAAAATTTTATTGTCCGGCTAAAAAATCATTCAAAGCTTTTAGACAGGATGAACGTGAATTATGCAAAACATTTTTTAAAAATACGAACCCTATGGCGACACGAAGAAGTTTTATCAAATGGTCTGCGATGAGCGCAGCAATGGTTTCAATCAGTAAGTCTTATGCAAAAAAAGTTTCCGTTGAAGGAAGCGGAAGCAAACCCATTGTAATCTCAACCTGGAAGCATGGTATTGATGCCAATGTGGACGCGTGGAAAATTCTTTCCACCGGAGGTAAAGCGCTCGATGCTGTTGAAAAAGGTGTGATGAATACGGAAAGCGATTTGGGCAACCGCAGCGTAGGGTTGGGTGGCTTGCCAGACCGTGACGGACATGTGACGCTGGATGCCTGCATTATGGATGATAAAGGAAATTGCGGCTCAGTTTGTTTTCTTGAACACATCAAGCATCCCATTTCGGTGGCACGAATGGTGATGGAAAAAACTCCGCACGTTATGCTGGCGGGTGAGGGGGCATTGAAATTTGCTCTTGACAACGGCTTCACAAAAGAAAAATTCGACCGGACACCTGAGGCAGATAAGGCGTGGAAAGAGTGGCTGAAAAAATCGGAGTACAAACCAGTTATCAACTTTGAAAATCACGACACGATTGGAATGATTGCTTTGGACGCAGCAGGAAATCTTTCCGGCTCATGCACCACCAGCGGCCTTGCTTACAAGATGCACGGACGTGTAGGCGATTCTCCGATTATAGGGGCAGGATTATTTGTAGATAACGAAGTGGGCGCGGCAGCAGCGACAGGAACCGGCGAAGAAGTGATTCGCATTGCCGGCAGTCATACTGTTGTAGAGATGATGCGCGAGGGACATTCGCCTGAAGAGGCCTGCCGCATTGCCGTTGAACGTATTTCAAAAAGTCCGAAGAATGTCCGCGAAATGCAGATTGGTTTTCTTGCCATCAACAAACATGGAGAGTTCGGGGCCTTTGCGTTGCAGAAAGGATTCAATTATGCCGTGTATTCAAACGAAATAAAAAATGAACTGAAGGATTCGAAAAACTTGTGGTAACACACCTCCCCTGCCCTTCCTCAAAGGGAAGGGAGATTCCCGCATTTAGTTTTTGATAAACTTTTTGCTGAGAATGGTTTCTCCGTTGCCGGTGATTATAAGTGCATATATCCCGGGGGAGTATGAAGAGATATCAACTTTTAACTGATTGCTTCCGCGTTTTATATTTTCATCCGAAGAAAAAACTTTTCTTCCTGCTACATCAATAATGGAAATAACTGCTGAAAATTCTTTGCTGCTCTCATAATAGATGGAAATATTTTTTGCGGAGGGGTTTGGAAAAAGTGACATAGAATTTTTTGCTTGCTTCTTTTCCGAAGACGAAGTAAGCAATGTATCCGTATCCAGGACAAATAAACCAAGCTGCATATCAGAAGCCAGCAAAATACCGCTCGGTAAATTAACATATGCGCCCCAGCATCCTTGGTAGGCTTGGCTTTGATAACCACTTATATTTTGCGGGTGTGTGTCGAAATACCCGATTCTGAATGGGTTAAGCGGGTTATCAATATTAAAAATCTGGACTCCATCCTGGTAGCACGCAATCACCGCTTTGCCATTTTTGATGTATGGATTATGAGGTGTCGCTCCGACATTTGAAACAAACGTTGTGTATATACCGGGATTAGTTACATCGGTGACATCAACCAGCTTTACCGGAATGCCCGCAGGTACTTCATCGCAGTTTATCAAAACGGTTCCGTCATCGGAAAGAAAACTGCTGTGATTATAATTGCCACTGGGATTAGGCAGATTTCCCCGTTGTGTAAAGGTGTTGTTGGAATTGAACTTATAAATATACAGGCCTTGTGTTCCGCAGGAAGCATACACCGTATCGTGGCGCGAAAACATATCGTGCACCGAGCTAATCGCCGGGTAGTCATCATTTAACCTGCGCAGCAGCTGAGGCGTTACAGGATTCGCAAGAGAGTATACCGCCATGGATGCACCCGGTGACCCTGCCCCGGTGACACTGCCGCAATACAATTTATCTCCGTCAATAAAAATGGTGTGAGAGCGCTTGAAAATACTGCTGTCGTTGCGAACCAGGTGAACAGAGTCGGGCAGGTAAGACATGTCGGCAATCTGAAATGTGTTTGGCCCGCCATCATCGCTTACGATGTATAAATATTTTCCGTAAGTCTGGAATTCGTGCCAGATAGATTTGTTTGCATTTCCAATGCCGGGAACGTAAGCCCTGAGAACCGGTACGGTAGGATTCGTGACCTCAATGATATACGTTCCGGGCCTTGATGAGCCGATGGCGGCATATTCACGTCCGTTAGAAGTATCGGCCCAGCCGGTGCATCCCTGGTAACGGATTCCGTAAACAGGTTCGGGTATAACATTCGCAGAATCATCCCAGATTGAAAGCAGCGACATATTTTGCGAGGCAAATTGTGCTGTAACAATTTGATATGATGCCGAAAAGATAATAATAAGAATCAGTACGTGTTTTTTCATAGTATAAATGTAGTATAATTTTTTCAGATGGTTTTTAAAAGTTCTTTTATGATAACTGTAAGCTTGCCTTCAGCTTCCCCCGCGGCTTTCAGCACATCCAGGTGGCTTATAGGAGGCAATTCATCCATTCCGCCCAAATCGGTAATAACAGAAACTGCAAAGCACGGCAGTTTCATGTGAGAAGCAACAATTACCTCCGGCACAGTAGACATTCCAACGGCATCTCCGCCAATGGCGCGTATGTATTTATATTCTGCAACAGTTTCAAATGTTGGTCCCGTTACTCCCGTATAAACCCCTGCATGCGCCCTGATATTATTTTGCGCTGCTATTTGTATTGCTTTTTGAATAAGGTTTTTGTTGTAAGGCTCGCTCATATCCGGAAATCTTGCACCCAGAGATTCATCATTTTTTCCAACCAGGGGATTCGGCATAAGATTAATATGGTCGCGGATAAACATCAGGTCTCCGATTTTAAAATCAGGATTCACTCCCCCTGCCGCATTGGAAATGAAAAGATTTTTTATGCCTAGAAATTTCATGACACGAACGGGAAATGTAATTTCCTGCATGGAATATCCTTCGTAAAAATGAAACCGCCCCTGCATGACGACAACATTTTTTCCCGATAGCTTCCCGAAAATTAATCTCCCGGCATGTCCCACAACCGTTGAGACCGGAAAATTAAGTATATCTGAATAATTAATTGAATGTTCAATAGAAATTTCTTTCACCAGTCCGCCAAGCCCTGAACCCAGGATGATTCCCGTCTCTGGAGTTGTTTTGACAACCGAGCGAATGTTATCTGCGGTTTGTTGTATTTTTTCTGGCATAATCAATAATAGTATTCGCAGCTGTTTCGGAATCATTGTGCAAAAACTTTATTTCAATGGGCAGTGTATACAGCGGCAACGTTTCCACAATAGGTTTCAGGTTGTCTTTCATCAGCCGCATGTAATCTTTTTCGGTGGTTAGAATAATTTTTTCTTCTCCGTTAATATTATCAAAAACTTTCCTCACGCGTTTTAGGTCTATTTCGCTAAAATCATAATGGTCGGCAAAGCGCAACAGGCGCGTAAGTGTGAATGTTCTTTCAACGTAAGTTTTAAGCGGAAGCGGGTCTGCTATGCCTGTTAACAGTAACACTTTTGTTTTCTTTTCAATCTTAAAATTCAAAGCTATGTTATGAACCGGCTTAATGTCCATATACTGCACATAAGAAAACCATACACGTTGTTTATGAGTGGGGTTTATTTTTCGCACTGCTTTTCTCCTTTTATTGTCATCTAATGATGCAGGGGTTTTGGTAACGATAATAATGTCTGCCCGTTGCCTGTAAAAAAATGGTTCGCGGAAATTTCCTGCCGGCAAAAGAAAATTAACCCGCGACAGCGAATCGTATTCAAGCAGCAGGATATTTAATCCCGGTTTAACACTGCGGTGCTGAAATGCATCATCCATTAAAATTACTTCGGGCTTCGGCTGTAATTCAAGAAGCTTATTTATGGCTTCACTTCTTTTTTCCCCGATAGCAACAGTAATATTCTTGTACTTGGTATGATACAGCATGGGTTCGTCACCTATCAGAGATGCATTGGCCGTTTCCGAAACCAGAATAAACCCTTTTGTTTTTCTGCCATAGCCTCGGCTTAAAGTTGCTACACGGTAATGCGGGGAGATTAATTTGATTAGGTACTCGATAGTCGGTGTCTTACCGCTTCCGCCCGCTACCAGATTGCCTACGGATATTACAGGCACTTTAAAACTGTACACCTTGAATATCTTGAAATCATAGCAAAGGTTTCTGAAAATGATGCCTATGCCATACAGCAGGGAGAATGGAAACAAAAGAATCCGTTTCATTGGCGAAAAGTACGAAGCCGAAAAGAATCGGCAAGGCAATTCTTAGAATCACAAAAGGAATACCGAATAATATACTTCATATATCTTTGTTCGCATGCCACTGATAACTTCTATTTCGGGAATACGCGGAACCATTGGCGGTAATGGTGCCGATGGACTTACGCCTGTTGCTATTGCCCGCTTTGCCTCTGCATTCGGCACATGGGTTCTTAAAAATTCCAAATCAAAAAAGAAACGCGTTGTTATAGGCAGGGATGCGCGCATTTCGGGAGAAATGGTGCGGGGCATTGTTGTATCTTCCTTGAATGCATTGGGGATTGATGTTATTGACTTGGGGTTATCTACGACACCGACCGTTGAAATGGCAGTTACCGATTTAAAAGCGGATGGCGGAATCATTATTACGGCAAGCCATAATCCCAAAGAATGGAATGCATTAAAGCTTCTGAACCGCAATGGAGAATTTATCTCTGAAAAAGATGGCACGGAAGTTTTGCAAATCGCCAAACAGGAATCATTTTCCTTTGCTCCTGTACATCACCTGGGTTCATACAAGCGTGATAATTCTTTCATCCAAAAACACATAAAGAAAATTCTTGCGCTGCCGCTGGTTGATGTAAAAGCAATCCGATGGAAAAAATTCAAGGCGGTGATTGATTGCGTGAACTCAACGGGGGGAATTGCTGTACCACTGTTGCTTCAATCTCTGGGAATAAAACAAATCACAAAATTGTATAGTATTCCTGACGGAAATTTTCCGCACAACCCTGAGCCGCTGCCCGAAAACCTGAAAGTGCTCGCAAAAGAGGTACGTAAACGGAAAGCTGATATTGGTATTGCCGTTGACCCTGATGTAGACCGCCTTGCTTTGGTTTGCGAGGATGGGAGTATGTTCGGAGAAGAATACACTCTTGTTGCTGTGGCGGATTATGTTTTGGGAAAAGAAAAAGGGGCCGCGGTTTCCAACCTGTCATCTACCAGAGCACTCAGGGATGTTGCAGAAAAGCATGGTCAAAAATATTTTGCAAGCGCTGTGGGCGAGGTGAACGTTGTAAGAATGATGAAAGAAAAAAAAGCGGTGATAGGTGGTGAAGGAAACGGAGGGGTCATCTATCCCAAGCTGCATTACGGACGCGATGCATTGGTGGGTATCGCTTTGTTCTTGTCACACCTTGCCATATCAGGCAAAAAGAGTTCGGAGCTAAGAAAAACATACCCGGATTATTTTATGTCGAAAAAGAAAATTGCACTTACCGACGGCATCGATATTGATAAAATTCTCAGGGCGATGCGCGAGCGTTATTCCAAGTTTGAAATTAATACCAGCGATGGATTGCGTATTGATTTTTCTGATGGATGGATTCACCTTCGCAAATCCAATACTGAACCGATTGTCCGTGTATACTCAGAAAGCAGCTCAAAGAAAAATGCTGATGAGCTCGCTGAAAAAATTATTAGTGAAATAATATCCATGGTAAATATATGAGCAGCCGTATCACATCGTTTGAAGAGTATAAAAATGCATACGAGCGCAGCGTAAACAACCCCGAAGAATTCTGGATGGAGATTGCGGGTGAGTTTGTATGGAGAAAAAAATGGGATAAAGTATTGGAATGGAATTTCACTGAGCCGGATGTAAAATGGTTTATCGGTGGAAAATTAAATATCACGGAGAATTGCTTAGACCGTCATCTTGCGGAGAGAGGTGACCAAACCGCAATAATCTGGGAGCCAAACAACCCGGAAGAAAAATTTAAAACGCTTACCTATAATGAACTGCACAAGGAAGTTTGCCGTTTTGCTAATGTTTTAAAAAACAACGGAGCAAAAAAAGGCGACCGCATATGTATTTATATGCCTATGGTTCCCGAGCTTGCCATTGCAGTGCTGGCTTGTGCGCGAATCGGAGCCATCCATTCTGTGGTGTTTGGAGGATTTTCTTTTCAGTCGCTGGCAGACCGGATTCATGATGCGGAATGCAATATAGTGGTAACCGCTGACGGCGGCTTTCGCGGTGCCAAAGAAGTGCCGTTGAAGCCCGTGATTGATGAAGCGCTGCAAGCGTGTCCGTCAGTAAAAAAAGTTATTGTTTTGAAACGGACGGGGACTGAAGTTAACATTCAGCCGGAACGCGATGTATGGTGGCATGACGAAATTAAAAAAGTAAATTCCGATTGCCCCCCTGAAACAATGGAAAGTGAAGATATGCTGTTTATTCTTTACACGTCGGGCTCAACCGGAAAACCGAAAGGTGTTGTTCATACATGCGGAGGGTATATGGTTTACACTGCCTATACCTTTGAAAATGTTTTTCAGTATCACCCCATCCCCAACCCTTCCCCAAAGGGGAAGGGAGTAATACCCGGATATCACACAACGGATAAGCAAATGTGGAGTCTGCTTCAGGATAAAGCAGTAGCACATAGAAAAAATCCTACGCCAGCTGAAAGTGCTTTATGGGAATCATTAAGAAGACATGGTGCAAAACATCATTTCAGAAGGCAACAGATTATTGACAGGTTTATTGTTGATTTCGTTTGTCTTGAAAAATCTCTGGTTGTGGAAGTGGACGGAGATATCCATGACTACCAAAAAGAGGAAGACGAAGCAAGAACTTCTGTTCTGAATTCGAAGGGTTTTGAAGTGCTACGTTTCAGAAACGATGAAGTAATATCAGGAATAGATAACGTGGTTGCAAAAATTGTTGAGAAACTGAATACAAGAATTTCTGTTTACAAAACTGAATCCCCGACAGCGCGTCCCCTCCCCTTTGGGGAGGGTCAGGGTGGGGTGTATTGGTGCACGGCAGATATCGGTTGGATAACCGGACACAGTTATTTAATTTATGGCCCCCTGTTAAACGGGGCAACGACTTTGATGTTTGAAGGAATCCCCACATACCCCGATGCAGGAAGATTTTGGCAAGTGGTAGACAAACATCAAGTGAATATTTTTTACACGGCTCCTACTGCAATCCGTTCGCTGGAAGCAATGGGACTTGATTATGTGAAGCCATATAACCTCGACTCTCTGCGCGTGCTCGGAACGGTGGGCGAACCCATAAACGTTGAAGCATGGCAGTGGTATTACAAAAATATCGGGAAGGAAAAATGTCCGATTGTCGATACCTGGTGGCAAACAGAAACGGGAGGCATTATGATTTCTTCTCTGGCAGGAGTAACTCCTCAAAAACCCGGTTATGCAACGCTTCCTCTTCCCGGGATTCAGCCCGTTTTAGTGGATGAAATCGGAAACGAAATAAAAGAAAAAGTAGCCGAAGGAAGGTTATGCATAAAATTTCCCTGGCCTTCCATAATTCGAACCACCTATGGAAATCACGAGCGCTGTCACGACAATTATTTTTCGCAGTACAAAAATCTTTACTTCACCGGTGATGGGTGCAAGCGTGATGAAAATGGTTTTTATCGAATCACCGGCAGAGTAGACGATGTGATTAAAGTTTCAGGCCACCTGCTGGGCACCGCTGAAATTGAAAATGCGATTAACCAGCATCCCGATATTGTTGAAAGCGCTGTGGTAGGGTTCCCTCACAATATTAAAGGATGGGGAATTTATGCTTACGTGATTGACGAACACGGTAGAAAGGATATGGATGAACTGAAAAAGGAAATTGTTGCCACCGTTAATAAATATATGGGACCTATTGCCAAGCCTGATAAAATACAAGTGGTGCGCGGACTGCCTAAGACACGCTCGGGAAAAATTATGAGAAGGATTCTGAGAAAAATTGCTGAAGGCGAAACATCGAACCTGGGGGATACTTCTACCCTGCTCGACCCTGCCGTGGTTGAAGAAATAAAAGCAGGAGCAATTAATTAGCTATTTCTGAGGAGGGGATTTCTTGTTTTCTTTTTCCTTTTCAAGCGCCCTGCGTTTTTGTTCAAAGTAATTAAGTGCTTCGTGGTCGCCAGGGTCTAGCTCCAGAACTTTTTTAAAGTACCGGTCTATTTCATCAATCGGCTGCTTATGCCTGAAAGCGTAATCTGCCAGCAGCTTATACGATTCTATTAAACCGCTTTTATATTTCGATAGATTGACAGAATCCTCCAATGCAAACTCTATATATTTTTCGTAAAATGGTTTAGCTAATTCCAGTTTCAAGGTGTCGAGAAAATAATTATCCTTTGCTCTCCATAAGTACCCGCTGGGCCATTTCGGGCTCAGCTCATTGAGCTTTGCAAAAGCGGTATCGGCATCCTGATAACGTTGCGTAAAAAAGTACGATTGGCCAAGCCCGTAATAATCTGCCGCCTTCACTCCTACCCCTGAACTTATTTTTTCCTTATAAGCCTCTGCAGCTTCTCCGTATTTTTTCATCTTGAAATATATCGATGCTATATCATTCAGCAAATCGGTGCGCGTGGTGTCCATATCAAATGCCTGCTGGTAATAAACAGCGGCAGTGGAATCTTCGTTTGTTTTTTGCAACGCCTTTCCGTAATACTCCAAATCTCTGACAGCAATTTTGCTTTTCTCAACCTTTTTAAAAATCATATCCAATGTTTCCCTGGTGCGTTTATAATCTCCTGTTTCAAGAGCAGCATACGCTTTGATACGCATTACCGTTATGTTTTCAGGATTCATTCTGAGCAGCTGCTCAGCTTCATTCAATGCATTCTGATAATCTTTTGTCCTGAACAGCAAGTTTGCATACCGGAGCCGCGCGCTGAAATTATTTTTAGATAACGAAAGATATTTTTTGTACTCGTCTTTTGCCCGTTCAACATTTCCCTTCAGGTAATAATTTTCTCCAAGCTCGCGATATGCAGGTGCAAAAGACGGATCGACTTTAAGTGCTTCGTTAAGCGTTTCAATGGCAACATCGTAACTGGTGGTACGCCTGTACAGGATTCCTTTCCGCAAAATGGCCTTCACAGAAATCTTGTCAATGTCGAGCGCTTTGTTGTAATTTATGGCAGCTTCTGAGCCAAGATTTTTTTCGGTATAAATATCTCCTTTTACAATATATGCATCCACACTGCGGGAGTCTAATGCAATGGCTTTGTCAATGTATTCCATAGCCTTTTCAAGAAACTTATTTTTCGAAGCCGTCAATGCTTCGGCATACGCAATAAAAGCGACAGAATTTTTTGGACCCGCAATAGCAAGCGCCTTTTCAAAATTCACATTGGCCTGGTCTATTTTTACTTTTTCTTTATCACGCTCCGTTTTTGCTTTTTCCGAATTAGCAGATGCCATTTCAACAGCTGTATGCATTTCGTCAGTTTTATTTACAGCACGGTCATATTCTGCTTTCAGTTCGTTATATGCTTTGAGGGTTTTCTCATATTTCATATTCGATTCCGAAATCTTTGCATCGTTAAGCAGCACTTCTCCGAGGCCGATAAAGTTTAAAGGATTTTTTGCATCGATTTCTGTTCCCTTCTGAAAAATAATTTTTGCCGAATCCAGGTCTTCCTGCTGAATATAATTCTTGCCGAAATAAAAATAATTGGTTGCATTCTGCGGCTCTTTCTGTACTAATGCCAGGAAAGCACCGGTTGCTTCTTCGTATTGCTCATTAACAGTAAGGCGAATACCATCCTTCAAGGTCTGAGCGGAAACGCTGCAACAGGACACAATAAAAACCAGAAGAAAAATGCTTTTAAGATTTTTTAATACTTCTTTCATATAATTTTCTCAATCCTCATTTTTTATTTTATATCCACAATTCTCACCGGTATGGTTGCCGGCAACATACCAGCTCTCCGTACTATCATTTGTCCTTTATCGCTTGCAATAAAGGAGGCAAAGCCCGTGCCAAGCCCCACCCTTGCTTCCCTGCTGATGCTAAAAACGTCACGAATAAGTGGATAATATTTTAATGCAATATAGGCCTGGTAAGGCTTGTAATATTCCGGATTTGTAACCGAACCGGGGGGCGCCAAAGATACAATCTTCACTTTTTCCAGGAAATCGTTGACCAACGAGTCATTTTTATCGCTTACCCAGTTTACCCCGATTACACCAAGGGCCTTTTTATGTGCAGTAACGTAATTTATTACTTCCGTATTAGAATTTACAGCAAACACATTTGGCGAAAATGCTGCTTCACCAAGAAATGTTTCTTTCAGGAAGCGTGCATTAGATGATTGCTTGTTATCAAAAACAATGATGATGCTATCAGGTTTTGACTGGCCTTTTCGCGGGCTCCATGTCTGCACTTCACCCCGCATTATTTTAGACAGTTGCTCATAGCTGAGCATGCTGTCGGGGTTTTCGTTATTCACAACCAATGCAACAGCATCAACGGCTATTTTGGTTACACGCGGAGTAATTCCATATTGTTGTAGTGCGGCTGTCTCATTTTTTGTCAGAGTTCTGTTTATAATAATTGTCTTTACAGAATCATTCAGCAAATCATTCACTGCTGTATTTTCATCTGTGTATTTTGCCTCTACCGTTGCTCTTTGATAGAGCGCATGAAAAACTTCCAGTTCCTGAGAAATCAACGGAAAGTAGGATTCATCAACGCTGATTTTAATGTTTCCCGAAACGGGAGTATCAAGTTCTTTGCCTGGTTTATTGTTGCAGGAAATTATCAGAGCCGTGATAAAAATAACCGGCAGAAAAAGGGATATCCTGAATAAGCGCATTGAAACTTTACCTCCTTAATCTTCGCGTGAATAAATTATTTCTGATTGCGTTTCCTAAGAACATACATCCTGAAAATTCCATAGCCAATTAAAATAAATCCAACGACATTCTTGTTTGTTTCTGAAAGCGATTCAAATTTCACAACCGTCAGAAGCGCCACACCTGCAGCCACATAAAAGATGGTCATAAAATACATGGCATAGTACTTAAAGTCATGCCGGAAGGGAGGTCTCTCTGTCATGTAAGGCGCTTAAAGCAGTAAAGAAGTGCTGTCTAAAGCTCAAAAATAACAAAAAGGATGCGGAGTTCAGAATAACTACCTAATACCTGATGCCGAGTTATATGTTATACGTTACACGTTATTAGAAAAATCCGTACAACATATAACATATAACGTATAACTTACTTCAGCGTAAAGTTGATAGGAAGATTGTACTGAACGGCAACGGGCCTGCCATTCTGCTTGCCGATTTTCCAATCGGGCATAGCGCGCACTACGCGCAGAGCTTCTTCATCGCATCCACCACCAATGCCGCGGATAACTTTTGCATCTTTTATTTTTCCTTCTTTATCCACTACAAAAGTTACATACACTCTACCTTGTATTCCGTTTTCACGGGCAATAGGAGGGTACTTAATGTTCTTCTGCAAAAATTCAAACAGCTTTGTATCGCCTCCGGGAAATGCTGGCATCTCCTCAACAATAGTGAAAATTTTCCCGGCATCCGGGTCAACAGTCTCTTCGGGAGGTATTTCATCGGTCTTTGCACCTTCCTGTGTAACCGTGCTGATGGTTGTTTCGGAAAGTTTTTCCTGTGGTGGCGGTTCTTCTTCCACCGGTGCGTCTTTTACAACGGGCGGTATAAATTTTACCGTCTCTTTAAGAGGTTCGGGTGGCGGTGGCGGCGGTGGCGGTGGTGTTTCATCAATAGGGGGCGGCTCAGTGAGATTTACCACCACTTCACTTTTTGCCTTGGTAAGGTTGTCTGCCGTTTTGCCTATTAACTGAATTATAAACGGAGATAGTATCAGCAGCACAAATCCTATAGTCGAAAAAATAAACGCCCTGGTTAACCGCACTTCATATAATCTGCGGATGTCGTATGCACCATATTCCTTATTGCGGGTTTCAAAAACAAGCTCCGCCCGCTCAGTGTTCTGTGCGCTTTCCCATGCCGGCATTAAAAGATTGCTTGCCATTTTATTTCACAAATTTTTGTTGCATCAATTCATATTCTTTCGCCATCATATCCACCAGTGCATACTTTCCAACGTTGGTGATGTTACATTCGTCAAGCACGTCAATTACGTTTTTGTACTTGGCTTTGTCATCGGTTTTAATGAGGACAAACAGAGATTGCTTTTCGCCCTGTATTTCCACTCTTTCTTTTTTAAATGTCGAATCAGCTAATTGTCCCTTCAAAAGTTTTTTCTCAAGCTCCCTTATTTTATCGTTGGCGTAACTGTTTTTATCCAGCAAAACTTTGCGGATTCCTTTGGCTGAAAAATCAGTTTCTTCCAGTTGCGTTTCATCGGGTTTAAATTCTCCGTAATACCAAAAGATTCTGTTTTTATCACCAAGCAAAACAGTAACCGCATTGTTAATCTTTAACTCTACTTCAGGTTTGTCTGGTTTGACGGGCATATTAATTTCCATCGTTTTCGGCTTGGAGAAAGTGGTGGTAAGCATAAAAAAAGTGAGCAAAAGAAATGCCAAATCCACCATAGGCGTCATATCAATATGGGTGGACGATTTTTTAGCCCTTACCTTCTTGTGCTTGCCTTTGCCGCTATCCTGCTGGTCGCTTTGTACTTCAGACATATTGCTGATATCGAATCAATACGAATATACGAATTTGTGCCCTTGTTTCTAATGATGATGCTATAAACATTGAGTTTCCATACCTATCACCATTGTGTTTTTCCTGATTATCTTATTTAACTTTATTTTCCTATTAATTTTTCTAACCACTGGGACCGGGATTAGGATTAGCTTCAAGATTGGTTATAAGATTGAACCGGTTTATTTTTCGCTCCTGGAAAATTTCGACTACTCTTTTAATAGTGGTATAAGTTGCTCCCCCGTCTCCACGTATTGCAAACCGCAACTGGTCTTTATCATGATTTTTTTTCGCTGCTGTTTCGGCTGCCGCTATTCTGCCGAATGCAATCCAATCGGCAAGCTGGTTATTGAGACTGTCTATGGGAATGCCTTTAGTCAGCTTATTCATTTCTTTCCTGCCATGCTCATCGGCATCCAGGTACTGTTTAAGATTCAGAACCGGCAAACCTATAGTAGAGAGCAAAGCAAAACGGTGCGCTTCCTCCTCGGTAAACGGAACATTATATTTTTTGCCCAAAGCCGTCAGCAATCCTCTTCTTGTTTCCTGGCCTTCTATGTTATAAAACACACGGCCTATGGAATCAACCGTTATCATCATCACATTTTCGGGAAGAATTTTTTCTGATATAGATGACGGCATATCTACAATCACCGGCTCATCAGGGCGAAATTTTGTGGTGAGCATGAAAAATGTAACCAGCAGAAACGCCAAATCTACCATGGGCGTCATATCCAACCTTGGACTCTTGCTTGGTATTTTAATTTTAGGCATTTTGTATTAAGTAGGCAGTAAGCAGTGGCAGTTGGCAGTTAGTTCTTTGGTAAAAATTTTTCCGGATTACTAGCCATGCTTCCGAGCATTCTGCCAACTTCCTCGTATTCTTTATATAATCTATCTCGAATTTCTAATGACATGTATTTACATTCTTTTGAAAAATCGAGCCATATTTGTGTTTCCGTACACTCTCCATCAGAATCCGTCATCTTACTGGAAAAATGTTTTGGGTATTTACGTTTTCTATAACCTTCTCCGATATTCACGCATACTGAGCGTGATGATCTCCTGATTTGATCGGTAAGAGAATAAATTTCTTCTCTTGGAAATGACTTTGTGACTTCAAAAACTTCCATCGCTAATTTAAATGAAAGCTGATACACTTTCAAATCTTTATATCCTTGTTGCATATCCCGTTTTTTTACTGCTTACTGCAACTGCCAACTGCTGCTTGCTAACTAAACGAAATCAGTCTTTTTCTATTATTTATTCTTTGCTGCAAAATTCTGTACTATCGTGTACCCTGCTTCGTCTATGCCATAGGTTAATGCATCAATCTTATTGGTGAAGTAGTTGTAAAAAATAATGGCAATAGCAGAGGTAAGAATTCCAAGAGCTGTATTTATAAGCGCTTCAGAAATACCGGTTGAAAGAGCAATAGCATCGGGTGCACCTGCCTGGGCCAACGCTTTAAAAGCGCGTATCATCCCGATAACCGTTCCTAACAATCCCATCAGTGTGGCGATGGAAGCGATGGTTGAAATAATCACAAGATTTTTTGAGAGCATCGGAAGTTCGAGCGTTGTTGCTTCTTCAAGCTCTTTCTGTATGGCAAGAATTTTTCTTTCCTTGTCCAGCTCTTTGTCCTGTTCCATTTGCTTATACATATTCAGTCCTGCCTTTACAACATTGGCAATGGAGCCTTTCTGGCGGTCGCACTCCTGTTCTGCTGCTGAAAAATCATGATTGGTAACCAGTGCGCGAATGCGGCTTATAAAAGAATCCACCGAACCTTTGCCTTTGGCCGCCCGTATGGTGAGCATCCTCTCAACGGTAAAGGTGATTACAATCAGGAACATTGCAATAAGGACCGGCACAATGATTCCTCCTTTGTATATGACACCAAGGTAACTGCCTACGCCTTCCTTGATGGGCTCTCCGGCAGGATTATTTTCGATAAAGTTGGCGGGATTGCCCAGCACAAATGAAAAAATCATAAATGCTACGATAAGCGCCACAGGAATTACAATGGCAGCAAACATGGTTTTAATGTTCTTCATATTAAATGTGTTGTTGATTGATTAAAAATTTTTTAGGGATGGCAATAATAGTAAAAAGAGATTAATTCCAAAACGAATGTAAGGAGGGTTTATTATAAAATAACATTGTATCCATCCTCAAACATTTACTCAAAAGCGCTTATTCCGGTAACATCCATTCCTGTGATGAGCAGGTGGATGTCATGAGTTCCTTCGTAGGTGATTACGCTTTCAAGGTTCATCATGTGGCGCATGATGGGATATTCTCCCGTTATTCCCATGCCCCCGTGTATTTGTCGTGCTTCGCGTGCAATTTCAAGAGCCATGTTTACGTTATTCCGTTTTGCCAGTGAAATCTGTGCAGGCGTTGCGCGGTTTTCATTTTTCAAAACACCCAGTCGCCAGCAGAGCAATTGCGCCTTGGTGATTTCGGTAATCATTTCGGCAAGTTTTTTCTGCGTGAGCTGAAATGCTCCTATCGGTTTACCGAATTGGATTCTCTCTTTGGAATATCTTAAGGCCGAATCATAACAATCCATTGCAGCTCCTACCGCCCCCCATGAAATACCATACCGTGCCGAGTTAAGGCAGCCCAGCGGGCCCTTCAATCCTTTAACATTCGGAAAAATATTTTCTTTCGGAACTTTTACATTATCAAAAACCAGTTCGCCTGTTGCACTGGCGCGCAGCGACCATTTACCATGCGTTTCGGGCGTGGTGAATCCTTTCATTCCCCGTTCAAGAATCAGCCCGTTTATTTCCCCCTTTTCATCTTTGGCCCATACCACGGCAACATCTGCAAACGGAGCATTGCTAATCCACATTTTTGAACCATTGAGAATTACATGGTCGCCTTTATCTTTAAAGTTAGACAGCATGCCGGACGGATTGGAACCGAAATCGGGTTCTGTTAATCCAAAGCATCCCATCCATTCGCCGGTTGCAAGCTTTGGCAAATATTTTTTACGCTGCCCTTCGCTTCCATACGTGTAAATCGGATACATAACCAGCGAGCTTTGCACCGATGCTGTGGAACGGATGCCGGAATCACCGCGCTCAAGTTCCTGCATAATTAATCCGTATGAAACCTGGTCGAGCCCGCCTCCACCATACTGCTGCGGAAGGTAAGGGCCAAATGCACCGATGTGAGCAAGGCCTTTTATAAGGTGTTTGGGGAATTCTGCTTTTTGCGCCGCTTGTTCTATGATGGGCGATATTTCTTTTTTCACCCACTCACGTACACTGTTGCGTACAAGTTTTTGCTCTTCGGTCAGGAGCTCATCTATCCAGTAATAATCGGGTGCTGTAAAACGGTCGGTCATGGCAGATTTTGGGTTTGAGGTTTGAGGGTTTGAACTCCTAACCCCATCTTATGATTAATTATATAGAAGGCGAAAGTAGAAAAGATGTTTTATTATGTTGGCACTGCCGTTAACAATCCGTTGGTTCAACCTGAATATTTAACCACTCGCTATTATTAATTAGCAGTCAAATAGTTGCATTTCACCCACGAAATTATATTGTTTGCATTTAATTTTATTTTTGTGACTTTCAACAAGGCACTATGAAAACTTCAATCACCGTTATCACACTGTTTATTACAGTTACACTTCTCATCGTTCAGTCCTGCTACCAGGAAGGATTCACCAATGTTGCAGGCGCCCCTGTAGGCCGCGCAGCATCTCCATTCGATTTTGGCGGGCTTACCTGCAATGTCAGCGGATGTCACAGCAGTTTTCCTTTGGGCTCACGGTCTGGCTGGATTACTTCCAATATTCCGGGAAGCGGTTACATTGCAGGGCAAACCTACACCATTACGGCTACAGCAACCTCATCCGCAAGTTGTGTACGGTTTGGATTCGAAATTTCTCCGCAGACTGCAACAGGCGTCACGGCAGGAACCGCAATTATTACCAATGCTACTCTGACAAAACTGGCATTGTCTACGAGTACACGGTGGATAACTCATACCCAGACAGGTACTTCTGCGGCTGCAACTCCCGGAACAAAAACATGGAGCTTTAACTGGACAGCTCCTGTATCAGGAACGGGAACTGTAACTTTTTACGGTGCTTTCAACCGCGCCAATAACAGCGGGACATCAGTTGGTGACAGCATTTTTACTTCGCAACTTGTAGTGCCCGAAAATCCTACGGCCGTATGGGAAGAAGCCAGGCAAAATCTTTCGTTCAGCGTTTACCCAATCCCAGCCAGTGGAAATATTTTTGTACGTTTAAAAACCGATGATAATTCTTTACCCGAAATTGAATTGACCGATGTTTCAGGAAAAATAATCCGCAAAGTTTCCGATACAATGTCATCTTTTGCTCCCGAATACATCTTCAACATAAACACCATAGATATCGATTCCGGAATTTATTTTATCAGGATTATTCATGGCTCCGATGTTTCAGTTAAGAAAATTATAATCCTCTGATTTAAGATTGTATACTTCATCAAATACTTGCTCTTTATGTGTCCCTGACACGCCTGTTTCCTGATGGCTGAAGAAACAAAATCGAATGGTGGAAGCAGTATCAGGGTTGTTGTAAGCCGGTGGTCAAAGGCATATAAAATTCTTCTTGCCGCCTGTCTCTTTTCAATGGTTATTGGCACAGGCACCAGTATTTTTTTCTTTGTTAAATGGTACCAGGCCGAGCAGCGGTACGGAGAAACCAAAAGGGAAGACACCAAATCAAAACAAAAATTCGAATTCCTGAAAAGGGATTATGAAACCATGCTTCGCGAGCAATCAATTATCCGCGATGTTAATGCCCATATAGTTAACCTTAAAGACCCTACGGGCAACTCAACCAGCTACGCCCGCATTTACTGGAACAGGTTTTCAGGCGAAGTTTTTATTGATGTAATATTTCTTCCTGTTCCGCCATTGGGAAAAGAATACCGGGTATGGGTATTTGACAGTGGTGTATCGTCTGATATAGGCACATTTAAGCTGACTTTTGATAACCGCTTGCAATCTTTGTATTCTGTCATTGGTGCTGAAAGTTGGGTAGTATCTCTTGAACCGGAAGGAGGCAGCAAGGAACTGATGAAAGAAAACATCGTTTTACGTTCAGAGAAAAATTAAAAATCACTCTGAAATCACTTTACGATTCACTAACTTTGCATCAATGAACAGAATAGCGCTTTTGTTGTGCCTGTTGCTACCGGTTGAATTTTTGTTTGCGCAAACTTCTGAACCTTCTATTCTGGATGAGGACCAAACCATGATGTACCGCTACGAAGCGGCCGGAGGTTTCTTTTTGCATTCTGCCGGATGGGGGCTGTCGTACCGTAAAGGCAAACATGTTACCGGTTACTCAAAAAAGTTTTTCGAAATAGAGTTCGCCACAATGAAGAACTCAAAAGAAATAAAGGTCACCAATCGCAACTACGAAAACAGCAAGCCATTTGTATTCGGCAAGCTGAACTTTTTCATGCTGTTGCGCGGCGGTGTGGGAATGCAGAAAACATTATTCGGCAGAGGCAGGCATAACGGAGTTGAAATACGATACCTGTACTCCGGAGGTGTTGATGCAGGATTTACAAAGCCGGTGTACCTCGAAATCATTAAGCCCGACCAACTTCCGCAGGCGGAAGCCTACGACCCCAATAAACACGATGTCAATAATATTTTTGGAAGAGCCGCATTCACCTACGGGCTGGATAAAATGAAATTGTATCCCGGCGCCTACGGAAAATTTGCGCTGAGCTTTGAGTATGGCAGCACAAGCACCGATATTAAAACTATAGAAACGGGTATTTTTGCAGATGTCTTTGTGCGCGACGTTCCTATTATGGCATATATCGAGAATAGAAATTATTTTATTAACCTGTACGTTGCCCTTACCTGGGGTGGCAAGTGGTAAACTGATTTTCCCGGATAGTATTTATGTCTGAAACAAACATTTCGGAAAATATTCAACGGGTGAAAAAACCCGATTGGCTGCGAGTAAAATTACCCTCGGGCGCAAATTATTCTATGGTGCGCGAAACGGTAAACACGCATAAGCTGCATACCATTTGCCAGAGCGGAAACTGCCCCAATATGGGAGAGTGCTGGGGTGCAGGAACTGCCACATTTATGATTCTCGGAAACATCTGCACCCGCTCGTGCGGCTTTTGTTCTGTCGCTACGGGAAGGCCGCTGGCTGTGGATTATGCCGAGCCGATGCGCGTTGCCGAATCCGTCCGCATTATGAAAGTAAAACATTGTGTTATCACTTGTGTTGACCGTGATGATTTGGAAGATGGCGGTGCTTTGGTTTGGGCAATGACTATACGAGCTGTGCGAAAATTGAATCCGTCAACCACCATGGAAACGTTGGTTGGTGATTTTGCAGGCCAGTGGCAAAATCTTCAGAAGGTGATTGACGAAAAGCCTGAGGTTATCTCTCATAACATTGAAACGGTAAGGCGGCTTACCAAACAAGTAAGGGTGCAAGCCAAGTACGACAGGAGTTTGGAAGCCTTGCGTATCATAAGCGCATCGGGCGCCAGGACAAAATCAGGAATTATGCTCGGGCTTGGTGAGACAAACGATGAAGTTCTTGAAACCATTGACGACCTTAGAAATGCCGGGGTTCAGGTGCTTACCATAGGGCAATATCTTCAGCCCACGAAAGAACATTTGCCGGTCGCAGAATTTATTCACCCCGACCGGTTTGCTGAATTGAGGGAAATAGCTCTTTCCAAAGGGTTCATGTTTGTGGAAAGCGGCCCCCTGGTTCGCTCCTCATATCATGCAGAAAAGCATGTTGTGCGGGCTTAATAGCTAACTTCACCTCAGGTTTTTATCAAGGGACGCTGCCCATACCTGCTATTATTTTCCCGGCAGTCACAGAGAGCGCTCACATGCACGCCCTCTGTGATGAATTCGGAAACGATAAACGAAACATTGCCGGGAAATTTTTTACTGCTCCGATTTCTTTTTACTGAAATCAACTGGCACAATGAGTTTGAAACTTATGTTGCGTCCCATGTTGTAAATGCCGAGGTGTCCATTTGGTGAGGCAGTGTATTGTTCAAAATATTTCAACCTGTTCAGGTGCGCCTGGTAAGCTACATCGGTAATGTTATTTCCAAGAATGCTTAAACTGAAAAGAACTTTGCCGGATTTATTAGTTATATCTCCACCAATGCCTGCATCAAAGAGCGTGTAACCAAGTGTAGGCGTTTCGGTATTGAATGCGAGATAGGCGCGGTCTTGTTTTGCGTACCACTGCATTCCAACTTTCAAATAGAGAGAAGAGAAATGAGTGAATTTTTTCTTAAAGTTTGCGCGCAATTCTGTAAGTGTATGCAACGGCGGAATGAAAGGTAAATATTTTGCACTGTCCGTAACAAGAATTCCCGGCACTCCTTTATTATTACCATAGGTGACGGAGATTGCATTTTCGAAATGCAGCCAGTCCAGCGGATGAGGATGAATGTCCAAGCTTGCTTCACCACCATACAATTGCGCTTCTGCCGCCTGAAACTGGAAGAATGTATTTCCTTGCCCATCTGTAGAATCCCGACCTATATTGTTTAATAACTTTTCATTGTAGATATAATTTGAAATATCATTGCTGAAAAATTCAAGACCACCTGTTACGTGTGTTGTGGAAAATAAAATTCCAACATCTTCCTGCAAACTGAACTCAGGTTTAAAGTCTGGATTACCTACCTGATAAATATTTGTTCCGGGGTGAACACCGTTGGCGGAGATTTCAGCAATATTAGGCGCGCGAAAGCCACGTGCTATGTTTGCTTTAATCAAAAAATGTTCAGTGAAATTATATGTTGCGCCAAAACTTCCTGAAACACCAGAGAAAGTATGCTTGTAATTTGAAAACGGATTACCCGCCCCTGAAGTATCAGGAGGACTTACCTGCATATCAAAACCGGTTTCGGGATTGGATGAGACAAACATTTGGTCGTTACTGAAAGAACGGCTGTCGTAGCGAACGCCTGCGCTTATATCTAACTTATGAATTGACTTTTTAGCAAAAGCAAATGGACCAAAGTCAAACAGTTTATAATCGGGAATAATAAACTCAGTTCCCCTGTTCGCATTGATTTGATGCATGCCGTTTACTCCTATGGTAGTTTCCCATCCATTAGTCTCAGGCAGATAATATTTTGCATCATAAGTATACGTTGGTAATACGAGATAAAGCCCGGGAAGGTCAGGATTCAACGGATGGCTGAACTCCCTGCGCACACTTTCCTGATAGCCCAGCGTTAGTGCCAACTTTGATCTTCCCAAAATGAAACTGTTTGCCGAAATCATTCTGTAATGCTGCACATGCTGATGTAAGGTGGTAATTGCATAAGATGTTAATTCATTATCTGTAACAATTAGCCTAATGGTGTCTTCTTCGGTAATCTGCTTTGTAAACTTTCTTGTTAATGAATCGCGGCTGCCATCGGGAATTTCCTGCAAGTCATCATAAAGAGAAAACCGAAGATGTGAGTATCCCCATTTTTTATTTAACCCGATATAAGCGTTTGCATCCGTTTCATGGAAGGCGGTTCCATAAACACGACTATCAATACTGTTCTGATAATTGGTCGCCATTTTATTTGTGAATCTTGCCCCCCATACAAAGCCTTTTATGTTACCGAAAGTTGCGACTGACAATCCGACCAAGCCATTATTGCTTTGGTAATTGGAAAGAAGCTCTCCATTTATTGTTCCCTCCGATACGGGAGGAGTGGGCAGTAAATTCACAACACCTGCTAAAGCATCAGAGCCATACGTTAGACTGGAAGGTCCTTTAACAATCTCAATCCTATCAATGGAATATTCATCCGCTTCAATGCCATGTTCATCACCCCACTGTTGACCTTCCTGCCGGACACCATCGTATAGTGTGAGAACGCGATTAAACCCAAGACCTCGGATATAGGGTTTAGAAACATTGGGTCCTGTTGTAACAGCGTTTACTCCCGGCTGTCTTGCAATTGCATCAATCGCATTGGTGGAAGGAATTTGTCTCAACTGTATTGGTGAGACAGTTAAAATGGGAATAGGCGTTCTGCTTTTTTCCGCTGCCTGAGAAAGCCCCGTTACGACAACTTCGTTTAGCTCCGTTACTGTTTCTTCAAGTGCAAAATTCTTTGTAGTTGTCGCAGCTAAGTCAACTTTCTCCACGATTAATTTATAGCCGATGAAATGCACTTGCACAAGGACTTTGGATTTTGGAAGGTTTTCAATCTTGTATGTTCCCTTTACATTTGATACTCCGCCTGTTTTTAAGTCAGAGATATAAACCGTAACACCAGGAATCGGCTCGCCTGTTTTTTTATCGGTGATTTTTCCCGACAATATCTGTGCAGAAGCAGACACAACTGCACATAAAATAAATATATTTATGAATAATATTTTCATTTTTGAAATAGGTTAAAATATGAATTGAATAAAAGAAAACGCCTTAGAGCAATGCTCTAAGCAATTCAATATTCAGAATGCGGATAACTACCGAAACTGAATGACTAAATCAAAAATAAAGCGGGAGGTCCCCTGAAAAATAAAAAGGGAGAGGAAGAAAAATGATAACTGCTTTTGCTTTCAACCGAAATGACACAAAACAATTCGGAAGAAGCAAAGGAAAAATTATTTACTGCTTGATGAAAAGGAGGGGTAACGAGTTGAAGAACTTCGCAATGCTGGTGAGGTTTGCTGAAATGTTGAGCACATGCATCCGTACAAACTTTATCTTCTGTATCGTGATGATTGAGAAATTCATGAAGTAGTTCTTTCGGAGCGAGGAAAAGCGAAAGTGATGCCAGAAGAATTACTGAAATATGTATGCGGAAACTTTTCATTCAATGGGCAAATATAAGAATTAGCTAATATAATCTCCTCCTCTCTGTAACAACCGGGAAAATTGAAACAGAATTTCTGCTGTATAAAACTTTTGCTTACCTTTAACCCTTCAAAATTTACACATCCAAAACAACAGATGAAAACATTACTCAGAAAAGCATCAGCGCTTATTGTAACTGCAGTATTATTTGGCTCAACAAACTTTGTGTCTGCACAGCAAAGTCACTTTTGCGGAACCGATGAGAAAATGGCGGAGATGCTAAAAAATAATCCTGACGCGCTGAGTGCCCAGCAGGAGCTCGATGCATTTACACGTGAGTATATCCGTACCCATGAACCGGTTGTTTCTGAAAGAGGAGGGCCTCCTACATATATTATTCCCATAGTGTTTCACATCATTCATGAGAACGGTGTTGAAAATGTTTCCAATAACACCATATTTCAACAGGTAGATACCATGACCCGGGATTACAGAAGACTTAATCCTGATACTGCCGAAGTACAGTGGGGGTTCCAGCATTTAGTTGCTGATTGCAACATTGAATTTCGCCTGGCACAGAAAGACCCTGATGGTAATTGTACCAACGGCATTGACAGAGTATATTCATACCGAACCAACCAGGGAGATGACAGGTCTAAGGTGGTTGTATGGGACAGAAAAAATTATTTGAACGTATGGGTTGTTAAAACCCTTTCCAATCCTAACGTGGCTGCATACGCATACCTGCCGGCAGGTGCCGCAGGTTTGGGATATAAAGTGGATGGCTGTATCGCACGATACAACTATGTGGGAGGAACTAACAGGACTTTAACGCATGAAATCGGGCACTGCTTTAATCTTTCTCACACGTGGGGCGGAGGTACTGTTGCAACTGCGTGCGGAGATGACGGAGTAGCGGATACACCGGTAACGGAAGGAGCAACAAGTTGTCCCAGCAACAGTCCAAACGGCAAAGTAGATTTTACATGCTCCCGCGATACAATAAAGAAAACATACCAGTTCGATTCTGTTACTGTAGCTTCAGGAACTACTGAACCCAATCCTCCCATGCTCGTGGTTAATCGTATTAATGCCGATACCGCTCTTACCTTAATGAACTTTTCAGCAGTGGGCTTATCGGCAAATTCAGCAACAGATTCTGTTTTTGCTTTCTCCGGTTGGGATACCGGAGGCATAAATGGCGATACTGCTTTTTACAGCCACACCGATACAATAAACCCCGGAAAATATTATGAGTTCACCGTTCGCCCTCAATTAGGCCAGGGGATAACGCTTACAGGTATCAGGCTTTTTGTTAAACGTTCTACCACCGGGCCTCGCATGTTTTGTGTGCGCTCAAGCGAAACCAATAACTTTCATTCCAATTTAACTTCTTCTGTTTTTCCTGCTAACACTAATATCTCGGTACGCACAGACACCCTTGGATTTGACACTCCCAATACATTTTATTTTAATAGTGATACTTCGCTCTTGCTGAAGGGAGCAAGAATAACATTATCCGGGGCGCTCTATACAAATACCGATGATACTGTTACTTTCCGAATCTATGCATGGAATGCTGAAGATGCTGCAGGAACTTTTGACATCGACAGTGTTGCTTTGCTGGGAACCTTCGGAAGGATAGAGAACCTAGACAATTACATGGATTATACTTTTTGCATGAACATGTTTACCCTCGGTCAGGCAGATAGAATGCATGCTGCGTTAGAAAGCTCTATTTCATTTCGCAATAATTTATGGACGAGCGCTAACCATACGCTTACCGGTATTGATAATCCTCAAACATGTCCTCCGCAAGCCGATTTTTATACCAATAAGTCTATGGCTTGTCAGAACGCTGTAGGTAACAACACTATTCAGTTTTTTGATAACTCAACACGCGGAACCGTTGTAAGCAGAACCTGGACATTCCCTAACGGAACTCCTTCCACGTCTACCGTAGCAAACCCTATAGTTACATTCAATGCATTGTGGAATCAATCCGCAACATTAATGGTAACCAATTCTGCAGGTTCAACCAGCATTACAAAGAACCTTGTTTGGGTAGCTCCAACGTGGGCTGATTACAGCGGCCTTTTTTCAGAGGACTTTGAAAATGCTTCGGAATTTAATCTTGCGTGGCGTGTAGATAACCGTTCCGACAACGTATCAAGCTGGCAAGTTACTAACGATGGTGTATTCCCCAGCGGAACCCACGGTTTAAGACTGAATGCATTCAGCCCTATGATTCTTTCAACCAATACCACACCCCAGATTGTTCTTGATTGGGGAATTGGCAGCGATGATAAAGACGCCTTCATTACACCTTCCTTTGATTTATCTCACATAATTAACAATGGTACCGGAAAATTAGAATTTAAACTTTCAGGAGCTACCAGGGGCACTACTCCCGGAGACATGGAGGATACGCTGAGAGTATTTTACTCTGTCAATTGCGGCAATACATGGACTCTTTTCCCGGCCAGTGCCAGCGTATATAGCGGCGCATTGCTGTGCAATGCCGGCTCCTGGCAAGATTATTACACTCCAAGTGTGTTATCGCAATGGGTTCAGAAATCTATTAATTTGCCTGTACAAACGCTGGTTTCCAACGTAAGGTTTAAGTTCGAGTATGTAAGCGGTGATTTAAGCAATAACATTTATATTGATGACGTTAATATTTCCGGAGCTGTCGGAATCGAAGACATTAATTCTGCCGTAGCGACAGACCTTGTTGTTTATCCGAACCCTGCAGGAGAGGACGTTTCCGTAACGTACCGGTTATCGGCTTCAAGAAATGTAAAGCTCCAGATATTTGATGCACTTGGAAATCTGGTGTATGACCTGGTTAACCAGAAACAAGCAGCAGGAAGTTATTCGGTTAATTTTAAGACCTCTAAAATTTCGAACGGGGTTTACTATGTAAAACTTTCGGGCGATAACGTAAATTTAAGAACTGAAAAGATTGTAGTTATCAGGTAAGTTCTCTGCAATTGACAATGGTATTAAACGGGGCTTTGCCGCCCCGTTTTTTTTGTCCTGTTTTTTTTCGGAAACTGGTTTCTGCGCCGTATCTTTACAGTATAAAAAATATCTCATGCAAAATCATTTGTTGTTTCTGAATCTGGGCGGAGGCGAGGTTTTTGTCATCATGCTGGTGGTGCTTCTTTTTTTCGGGGCAAAAGGAATTCCGCAGGTAGCCAAAGGGCTTGGACGTGGTATGCGCGAATTCCGCGATGCTATGAATGGCATTGAAAGAGAAATCAATCAGGAAACCAATAAGGTGAAAGACGAAGTGAAAAAAATTGAAGAAGATACAAATGGCTGAATGATTGTGTAATAAACAACAGACCCTTGTGCTTTTGCTTGTCATTCCCTATTCTTCTCTTGCATGCTGGTTAGAATTTTGAAATGAATACTTCTCTTTCCACCAATAATTTATTTATTCCCTCTTCTCCCCTGCCGCGTGTCATAATCATTGGCGGAGGATTTGCCGGAATTGAGTTTGGCAAAAAGCTGTCGCACGAAAAGTTTCAGCTTGTCATGCTCGACCGGCATAACTATCACACTTTTCAACCGCTGCTATACCAGGTAGCCACCAGCGGACTGGAGCCCGACTCTATCTCCATGCCGCTGCGGAAAATTTTTGCACACCGGAAAAATTCTTATTTCCGCCTGTGCGAAGTGCTTGCTGTTGAGCCGGACAAAAAACTGCTGCGCACCAACATTGGCCAGCTTACATACGATTATCTCATTATTGCCACCGGTTCGTCTACAAATTATTTCGGCATGGAAAATATTATGCGCTATGCCATGCCCATGAAATCCGTTCCCGAAGCGCTTGACCTGCGCAGTTTAATTCTCCAGAATATTGAGCAGTCGCTGCTGGTTGATGATAAAAAAATCCGGCAGAGTTTTCTCGATATCGTTATTGTAGGGGGAGGCCCCACAGGAGTGGAGCTGGCAGGCGCTTTATCTGAATTAAAAAATCACGTATTGCCCAACGATTATTCTGAAATTGATTTCCGCCTTATGAATATTCATATCGTGGAAATGGGAGCGCGGCTTTTAGGGGGCATGTCAGAAAAAGCATCTGAAAAAGCGCAGGAATTTCTTGAAGATTTTGGCGTGAAGGTTTGGCTCGGTGTTAGTGTAACCGACTGCAACGACATAGAGGTAAAACTGAGCAGTGGCGGAACGTTATTTACTAAAACACTTATATGGACTGCCGGAGTGCAGGGAATGGCAATTGATGGAATTCCACCTGCTTCCGTAACAAAAGGTAACCGGATTCTTGTAGATGAGTTCAGCAAAGTGAGTGGCGCAGAAAATATTTTTGCTGTGGGCGATGTTGCTGCCATGGTTACAAAAGAAAATTCGCACCCTCATCCCATGGTTGCCCAGGTAGCCATTCAGCAGGGAAGGCTTCTTGCAAAAAACCTGAACCTGTCGTTGCGCAAAAAACCAATGATTCCATTCCGCTATCGTGACCTGGGAACCCTGGCAACCATCGGCAGAAACCGTGCAGTGGCCGATTTTGCCTTTGTTCGCCTGCAGGGGCGCATCGCATGGTTTACCTGGTTATTTATCCACCTCATGCAGTTGGTTGGCTTTCGCAACCGGCTGGTGGTTTTAGTAAACTGGATGTGGAGTTATGTAAGTTACGACAGCGCCATACGGCTCATTATACGGCCGTTTATAAGGCGGAAAAAATTGCAGGAAGGGCAGTGAAAAAACAGAATTCCTGTTACGGATTTTCTTCTGGAGTTCTATCTTTCACCATAACACGAATCCAGATGACACATGCAATAAACCCCGACCCGATAAGGAAGATGTTTACTATGGCTCCAATAGAAGGCATGATAGAAAAAAGCGCCTGGAAAATTGACCCGAGAAAATACCAGAAAGCTGTCATGTTATTTTAGTTTTGCAGTGGCAAATATAAAAATATTTTGCAACCATTCCTGTGACGGTAATTTCGGAGAAATATTCTATTCGCAAGCTTAATCATTTTACCGGGCACCAGGGAGCCATATATGCGCTCGAGGCATCGGGCGAAAAAAAATTTTTCTTTTCCGGAAGCAGCGATAATTATGTAACCCGGTGGGATTCTGCCGGCCTTGTAAACCCCGAAGCCATCATACGCGCGCAGACAACCGTTTACTCCTTGTGTTTTATAGGAGAAAAAAACCTCCTGGTAATTGGTGAATCGTCCGGGGCATTTCATGTAATAGACCTGGATAGTAAAAAAGAAATTCACAACATTGTTTTTCATAAGGCTGGAATTTATGATGTGAAATTTTCACAACGGTATAACCGGCTTTTTACTGCATCAGGTGACGGAACCATGGGAGTATGGGATGGCGATTCGTTCAAACTTTTATTGAGCAAAAAGTTATGTGAACAAAAAATAAGAGGCATTGCCATCAGCGACAAGCATTCCCTTGTGGCATTTGCCTGCGGTGATGGGACCATTGCTGTTTACAATGCCGATTCTCTGAATGAATTGATTCGTTTCAGTTCTCATGACCTTTCGGCTAACTGCGTGTATTTTCATCCCAACGGAAAACAATTGCTCAGTGGCGGGCGCGATGCTCACCTCAGAGTTTGGAACATTGAAAATAATTTTGAGCTGGTAAAAGAGATTCCGGCCCATAATTATGCCATCTATAAAATCGTTTTCAATAGCAGCGGTAAATTATTTGCAACGGCAAGCCGCGATAAAACAATTAAGATATGGGATGCCGATGATGCATCTTTTCTTGTCCGCCTCGATAAAGAAAATTTTAACGGGCATTTGAATTCTGTAAACTCTGCCTTGTGGCTTGATGATGGCACCCTTGTTTCGGCTGGCGATGACCGCTCTATCGTTGTCTGGGAAATTACCGAAAAGTAAGCTCCCTGGCTTAAAAAATCACCCGATTTCATCCCTGAAAATATTTTATTAAATTTGACTTCACATTTCAACCCTCAAAAAAATCATTATGAAAAAAGCCCTGATTATTTTTTCGCTGCTGTTCATAGCAACGGCCGTGAATTTTTCTTTTGCCCAAAATACAACCCCTGTAACCGGTCATCCGGCTAAAACAGATGTTAAAACCCAATCTACTCCTGTGCTTACAAGTGCAGAGGTAATGCCTTCTTTCCCCGGGGGAGATGAAAAATTTCAACAGTTTTTGAAGGATAATATCCATTATCCTAAGGAAGCATTAGATAACAAGATAGAGGGGAAGGTATATGTTTCCTTTGTTGTGGATGAAACCGGTAAAATATCTAACGTGCAAATGCAGAAGCGGATGGCTTACGGTATGGACCAGGAAGCCATGCGCGTTGTAACCATGATGCCAAACTGGATTCCCGGAAAGGAGAAAGGCACACCGGTTACTGTTCAGATGACACTACCGATTGCTTTTTCATTAGGCAATTCAAAGACTAAATAATTTTCCAGCAGATACCTTTTCTAAATCGCTTCCAGGTCTTTTTCGGGAGCGATTTTTTATTTCTGCCCTTCGGCATTTGATTCGTTTTAATATTTTCTGAATCCTTTGAATCAATACTCATACTTTTGCCGGCTATGAGCATGCCAAAAGTCCGGGTACGTTTTGCGCCCAGCCCTACAGGTCCCTTGCATATTGGAGGGCTGCGCACTGCTTTGTATAATTATCTGTTTGCCAAAAAGTACAGCGGTGATTTTATTCTCCGTATAGAAGACACCGACCGTGAACGTTTTGTTCCGGGCGCTGAGGATTACATCGTTGAATCTCTGAAATGGTGTGGCGTTGCTCCAAACGAAGGTGTCGGTTTTGGAGATGGCCCTTTTGCTCCTTACCGGCAAAGCGAACGAAAAAATCTTTATAAAAACTATGCAGATACGCTTGTGGAAAGTGGAAGTGCATATTATGCTTTCGACACCGGGCCCGAATTGGAGGAGCTGCGAAAAAAAACACATCCCGCTGGAGCAAGCCCTCTGCAATACGATACTTCAACCCGTATGAGCATGAAAAATTCTCTTGTTCTTCCTGCAGCCGAAGTAAAACGGAGAATTGATTCGGGAGAAAAATATGTAGTCCGCATAAAGATGCCTGCCGATGAGGAAATAAAAGTTACAGACCTGATTCGTGGCGAAGTAATTGTTCATACTTCACAGCTTGATGATAAAGTGCTTTTCAAATCGGACGGCATGCCTACCTATCACCTTGCTAATGTTGTAGACGATTACCTGATGAAAATTACGCACGTCATCCGCGGGGAGGAATGGCTTCCTTCGGCCCCGCTGCATGTTTTGCTTTATAAATATTTTGGATGGGAAAATGTGATGCCACAATTTGTGCACCTTCCGCTGCTTCTGAAACCCGATGGGCATGGCAAGCTTAGCAAACGCGATGGCGACCAACTCGGTTTTCCTGTTTTTCCGCTGGAATGGACAGACCCCGCTACAAACGAAGTTTCATCCGGCTACCGCGAGAGCGGTTATTTTCCCGATGCTGTTATAAATATACTGGCGCTCCTGGGATGGCATCCCACTCAGGCACAGGAAATTTTTACCCTGGACGAACTGGTTCATGAATTTTCTCTCGAGCACGTTGCCAAAGGCGGTGCAAAATTCGACCCCGAAAAAGCAAAGTGGCTCAACCAGCAATACCTGAGAAGTAAAAGCGATGATACTGTAGCAGAAGTTTTTCAGAAGCAGTTGTCCGATAAGCAAAAAATCTACGGATTTAAAATGCCTGATTCAGAATACCTGAAAAAAGTTTGTCACCTACTCAAGGAGAAAGCAAGCTTTATAAATGAATTCTGGAGCCTTGGGAAATATTTTTTTATTGCTCCTGATAAGTACGATACGGATATCGTCCGCAAAAAATGGAATGAAAAAAATGCAGGTTTTTTTTCAGCACTGAAAGAAAAATTTCTTGTTCAGAAAAGTTTTACGCATGATGAGCTTGAAAAAACCTTTAAGCAGGAAGCTACAGGGCTCGGCATAAAGCCCGGTGAAGTGATGCAGCTCTTTCGGGTAATAATTACGGGCGGAGCTGGCGGGCCTGCATTGTTTGAAGTGGTTGCATTGCTGGGTAAAGACGAAGTGATGAAAAGAATAGAACGGGCGTTAACTGAGTTTAAGTTTTGATAATGGGAACCTTAAAAGTTAAAGGCATAAAACTTTATTGTTATCACGGCTGCCTGCCCGAGGAAGAAAAGATTGGCGGATGGTATGAGACAGATGTGGAAGTTGATGCTGATATAACCGGCGCTGTCCAAACAGATGACCTTTCAAAAACAGTGGATTATTCGGAGATAAACAAAATTGTAAGAAATGAAATGGGCATTCGTTCTAAATTAGTGGAGCATGTTGCGGGAAGAATTGCATCAGCATTGCTACGGCAAATCCCCGGCATCAGGGAAGTGCTGGTTACAGTGAGTAAATTAAATCCACCTGTGGAGGGAGAGGCAGAGCGTTTCAGCGTTTCCATAAAAATGAAAAGAACCGACTTGATGGGGTAAATTAGTATGTTTGCCGCGCAAAAATATTTCTTTCAAAAAGGTCGCGTGGCCGAGTGGTTAGGCAGAGGTCTGCAAAACCTTGTACAGCGGTTCAAATCCGCTCGCGACCTCGAATTTTCTCTTTCAGACCGCAGTTTTTTGCACGAAGAATTATTCCGGTTTTTATTTTTCCGTTAAAATATTTTAACCTGATGCTTCGATTTCTGATTTGTACTGTAGTGATTTTCCTCGGCTGCGGACTTTTTAATTATTCCCACTCCCAGGATTATCCTGCAAAAAATATTTACCGGATATTCACGGAAATGAATGTTCAGCATTCCCCCCAACGTGCATTTGAAGATGTATCGGGCTTGTATGGTTTTACATCGGTATCTACCCTGGTAAATGTTCCTCTGGTTTCAAAGGTCACAGAAGGAAAAGACCTTACTAAAAAACTTCTGGGCATTACTGCAAAGGGAAAAGGAGAAATCACATTGCCTAAAATCAGCTTTATCAAGTCAGACCATTTGCTGATTAATCTTGCGGCAAGTTTAAATGCCTTATACAACGGCAACAAAAATACATGGCAGGGAACGTTTACCACTTCGCTGGCCGAAGATAACTATACCCTCGCCCTTCCTCAAATACGTTTTGCCGGAAGTCTTTTGTTCACCCGGCGGGCAAGCCTGGATTTTGCCTATACACTTGGCGCGGCTTATAGTTACGTCTATGGCGAAGGCAGATTTCTTCCTCTCATCGGCAGCATAGTGCGGATTGATGCAGACGACCGTATTGCCGCTCTCTTGCCCATGCATATTTCATGGATACATACGTACAGTTTTGTAAACGTAATGCGGGTTTATATTGCTCCCTCCGGAGGAGTGAACCGTTTCAGGAATAACAATAATTTGTTTCCCAAGGCGCCTGATGTTATTTTTTTCCGAAGGCGTGAATTTAAAGCCGGAGTTCTGTGGCGCATTAAACCGGCGCCTCCGCTTATCATCAGCTTCGGAGGAGGAATCCTGTTGAAAAGGAATATTTATTTCTCCGAGAAAGATAATTCGGATTACCTGCTTCATCAAATGCCTCAACCTTTCTGGTTTGCCGAAGCAGGAATCAAATTCCGGTTTGGCACAAAAAAACTTTATGAATTTATGCGTCCTGACGAGTTGATGTTTAATGAAACTGATTTTCTTAATTACCTGTTCGACACCGATGAGAACCAGGTGCCGAAAGAAATTTACTGACGGGTTTAGAAAGACATGTCAATGAAAAAAATTCTGATAGCAGGTGGCAGCGGGTTTATCGGAAAAATGCTTTCAGAGTATTTTCTTTCAAAAGGGTTTGATGTTGCTATTTTATCGAGGGAAAAACGGGATGAGAAAAACATTTTTTCCTGGGACCCGCAGAAAGAAGAAATGGACGAGAATGCATTCCGCGGCATTTCATGCATCATTAATCTAAGCGGTGCCTCCATATCCGGAAAACGCTGGACACGAAAACGCAAACAGGAAATCGTTAACAGCAGAATGCAGAGTACGGATTTTTTATATGAAAAGCTCAGAACCGAAAAGCATGAAGTGGATACTTTTATATCCGCGTCGGGTGTCGGTTATTATGGAAGTCACAAAGACGAATGGCTGGACGAAACATCTCTTCCTTCTTATGACTTTCTTTCAACCTGTTGCCGCTATTGGGAAGAATCTGCATCAAAAGTTTCTTCTCTCGGAATTCGTGTTGTGATTTTCAGATTGGGGATAGTTTTATCCTTACGAGGAGGCGCATTACCTGAATTTGCACTGCCGGTAAAATTATTTGCCGGTTCGCCATTGGGCAGCGGCAAGCAATTCATTTCCTGGATTCATCATGCGGATTTATGCTCGCTTTTTCTCAAAGCTGCCGAAGACAAAAACATGCATGAAATTTACAATGCAGTTTCTCCCGAGCCGGTTACCAATCGAGTGTTTGTAAAAACGCTGGCACAAACACTAAAGCGGCCCATGTTTTTACCGCCTGTCCCATCGTTCGTGTTAAATCTAATCCTTGGTGAAATGGCTTCCGCTGTCACTCAGGGGCAACGTGTTTCCTGCAAAAAAAATATTGAGGCGGGCTTTAAGTATCAGTTCCCACAGATGAATGAGGCTCTTAAAAATATTTACGCTCAAAACTCATAGTGCGGAGTTTTCAATCATGCGCATATAAAACCGTACCACGTCTTTATAATTTTCAATATTGATGCGTTCATTGAGGCCATGCATACGTTTCAGGTCTTCATCATTCAGAACAAGAGGGATAAAACGATAAATATTTTTTGAAACTTTTTGATAATGGCGCGCGTCCGTTGCCCCCACGACAAGATATGGCGCGACAATTACTTCAGGAAAAGTTTCTTTTATCGTTTTGGAAATAAGTTTGAATTCTGAACCCTCATCTGAAACTGCCGAAGGATTGTCATATCCTTCCCGGAGTTTTATTTTAACCCGTTCATCGCTGACAACATTTTTCACATGATTCACAACATCTTCTGCGGTTTCACCGGGAAGAATCCTGAAGTTAACGACAGCCGATGCATGAGTCGGAAGAACGTTTTCCTTTTCTCCTCCTTTAAAAATGGTTACGGCTGTTGTAGTTCGTATCGCTGCGTTGGTTGAATTCTTTCCCGACAATATTTTTTTGATGACAGGCCCGAATAGCCATGCGTTGGCAAATATCATTTTAGAAACGAAATTCATTTCCGGCGCGATATAATCAAACAGCGCTTTTGTTCCGCCATCATAGCGAGCGTCAAACGGATGCGCCTCCAATTTCGAAATGGCATCGCTTAAAACCCCTATGGCAGTTTGCTTTGGCGGCATAGAAGAATGTCCGCCCTCTATATCAACAGAAAGGTCTACAGTTGCTCTTCCTTTTTCGGCAATGCCGATTAAAGCAACATCGGGTTTTACTTCTTTAATGATGCCGCTGGTTATGCTGCCTCCTTCGTCAAGAATAAATTCGGCCTCTATGTTTTTTTTCTGCAGATACCGTGCTATTTCTTGTGCTCCGCTGCCTTTAGTCTCTTCGTCATGCCCGAAAGCAAAATAGATGGTTCGTTTTGGCTTAACGTTTTTATTCAAAAGATATTCTGCCGCTTCAAGCAATCCCAGCACTCCACATTTATCATCAATGGTTCCACGCCCGTAAATAAACTGAGCATCCACATCACCCGAAAAAGGCACATGCGTCCATTTAGAGCCTTCATCCGTTGCCGGAACAACATCCTGGTGTGAAAGAAAAATCACCGGCTTCAGCGAAGCATCGCTTCCATCCCAGCGCAACAGCATGCTTTGAGATGAAATATTTTCTTTTACAAATGTTGAAAATGCAAGAGGATATGTTTGATAAAGAAACTTATGAAATGAAGAAAACACAGAAGTATCTCTGAGCGAATCATTCTCATACGAGACTGTTTTAAACCGCACTGCTGCTGCAAGGTTCTGAATGACACTATCAGAAACCTGTACTTTTTCAATTGCCGGAAACTTCTGCTGCCTGGAAGAAAAAAAGAAAGTCCTTATTACCAGTACAGCAACGAGAAATAAGAGTAAAAATAAAACTCCCTTGGCAAAACTTTTCATCGCTCCGGAAAATTATTATGCAATGCTGTACATTTTTCCAGGAAGCGAACGCACAATGCCCTGGAATTCCAGGTTTAGCAATACGCTTGATACCTTGCTCATCGGGAGTTTGGCCCGCAAGCAAATACTGTCGATAGCAAGCTTACCATTTTGCTGAAGAATATTTACTAATTCCTTTTCATCCTGTTTCAACTCGTTGAAGATAGCGAGCTGCGATGGTTTTGACTTTTTCGCCCCATCATTTTTCTGCCACCCAAGTTGTTGTATTATATCTTCTGCCGATTCTACCAGAGCCGCCTTATTCGCCTTAATCAGGTAGTTGCATCCGCCCGAAAATTTATCATCGGTTCGTCCCGGTATTGCAAACACATCGCGATTATAGGTACTTGCAATTTCTGCAGTAATGAGACCTCCCCCATCCACTTTCGATTCAATAACTATAACCGCATCGCTCATACCAGCAATTATGCGATTACGCCTTGGAAAAAACGCGGGGTCTAAGTTTGTGCCGGATATAAATTCGGTGACCACTCCGCCATTGTCCTGCATCTTTGATGCGAGCGGTTTGTTTTCGGCAGGATAGAGCATATCCAATCCGTGCGCCAAAACACCTACAGTCGGCAAATTATTTTTTACTGCGGATTTGTGTGCGGCGGTATCAATACCGTAAGCCAGCCCACTGACAATATAAACATCGATAGCTGCTAAATCTGCTACAATGTTTTCACACATTTTTTTTCCGTAGTCGGTAGCGTGACGGGTTCCTACAAGTGCCAAAACCCGCTGATGATTTAAGCTTCCCGTTCCTTTGTAATAAAGCAATACCGGGGCATCTTCGCAATGTCTCAAACGGTGCGGGTATTCCTCATCGGTGAAAAACAAAACGCTTATGTCATTCTTTTTTACAAAAACAACTTCTTCCTCCGCTCTTTTCATTACATCGCTTCCCGCAATAGATTCTGCAAGCCCTGCTTTGATACCGGGAATTCTTTTCAGGCGATTTTTACTTTCCTTGAAAACCGCCTCGGGACTTCCGCAATAACTCACCAGCGTTTTGCCAAGCACAGGCCCTATTCCGGGAATCTGAGTTATGGCAATCTGGTACTTCAGTTTTTCCTCGTTATTTTTCAAAACCGATTCGTTGTATATTTCGGACAAAAATAATTTAAAAAATTTCTTATGCAGAGAATGCGGTTGCTAAGTACTTTTTTTATTCTGTGTTGCTGCCATCCCTCGCTGGCACAGCAGGCAACGGTGAGCGGAATCATTAAGCACGCAACCTCAGGCGAAAATCTTTTGGGAGTGATTGTAATCAATGACACTACCCCGGCAGCGGTTTCGGATACAAATGGATTTTACAAACTGACTCTTGCTCCAGGTTCGTACCGGCTTACATTTAAGCTGCTTGGTTTTGAAAGCAGAACCATAAATATAGCCCTTATGGAGAATGAAACAAAAAGCATTAATGTTTCACTCTCGCCTTCTGCAAAAGAATTGGGCACCGTTGTGGTAAGCGCGGGACGGTTTGAGCAGCGGCTTGAGGATGTCACCGTTTCGATGAATGTTATTAAGCCGCGCCTTATTGAAAACACCAATGTTGTTAACATGGAGGATTTTATGGGCCAGGTACCCGGAGTAAATGTAACAGACGGCCAGATAAATATCCGGGGCGGAAGCGGGTGGAGCTACGGTGCCGGAAGCCGGGTGCTGGTATTGGTGGATGATATTCCGCTTCTTGCTGCCGATGCCAATGATGTAAAATGGAATTTTATTCCGGTGGAAAATCTTGAGCAGATTGAAGTTATAAAGGGCGCTTCGTCTGCATTGTTCGGATCTTCTGCACTTAATGGCGTTGTAAATTTCCGGACCGCATATCCTAAATCAACGCCTGCAACCCAGGTAATATTACACACCGGGTTTTATGACACTCCTGCACGCAAAGAACTCAAATGGTGGGGCGATAACCGGCAGATGACTTCAGGATTCAGCATTTTTCATAGCGAACAATTAAAGCAGAATGATATTGTTGCCGGGGCAAATTATTTCAGGGATGATGGCTACCGCGCGGGAGAGGACGAAGAACGGTTCCGTTTCAATGTCAACTACCGTTATCGCTTTAAAAAAATTGAGGGGCTTACCGCCGGACTGAAAACAAATGCCATGTTTTCACAAAGCGGAATATTTTTTATCTGGGCCAACGACAGCACCGGGGCGCTTACTCCTCTTGGCGGACTCGATACGGCTACCACAAGCATAAGCAGGAATAGCCTTATCCGTTACAGCGTTGACCCGTTTTTCACATACGTAAAAAACAACGGAACATCTCATAAGCTAAGTACAAGATATTTTACAACCATTAATAAAAACAACACCGACCAGGCATCAACAGCTGCCTGGTATTTTGCAGAATACCAGTTCCAGAAAAAAATAAAAGATGCCATAACTCTTACCGCCGGAATTACCGATGCATACTCCGATGTGGTGAGCCAGCTATACGGAAACCATAACGGAAATAACCTTGCCGCATTTGCACAGGCAGATATTAAATACAAAAAAGTATCTCTCTCTCTGGGTGGAAGGCTTGAAGCCAGCCGGATAGATACCGTTGAAGGCGACCCGACTCCGGTAATACGTTCGGGATTAAATTTTCACTTGTTCAAAGACACTTACCTGCGTACATCGTATGGACAGGGTTACCGCTTTCCATCCATAGCAGAGAAATATATTTCGACACAAGTTGCAGGTGTGAGCATTTATCCGAATGATTCTTTGAAACCCGAAACAGGCTGGAGCGCTGAAATAGGTATTATGCAGGGAATAAAAGTTTTTGGCTGGAAAGGATATTTTGATGCTGCCGTCTTTCAAAGCGAGTACAAGGAGATGATGGAATTTACATTCGGACAGTGGGGAGCATCTGTTCCTCCTCAGTATGGGCTGGGTTTTAAATCTCTCAATATCGGCAATACAAAAATCAGGGGCTTCGATATTTCGCTTTCAGGCACAGGAAGTATAGGTAAAGTTACAGATGTGAATGTGCTGATTGGGTATACGTACACCGACCCGAGGCAAACTAACTTTAACCCTGCGGTTGATACCTCCAGGAATTCACTGCCAACAAATCTTTTGAAATATCGTTACCGTCATTTATTTAAGGGAGACATAGAGGGCACCATAAAAAAATTATCTGCCGGCGTCAGCGTACGTTATAATAGTTTTATGGAAAACATCGACAGGCTTTTTGAAAGCGGTATTCAACCTTTTCTTCCGCCTATGGGTGAATACCGGAAGAAACATAATACGGGAGACATTGTTTGGGATGTACGCTGTTCATACAAAGTGCTGTCAAATCTTAAGACATCATTCCTCATAAAAAATTTATTTAACCTGGAGTATGTTGGTAGGCCCTATGATATGCAGCCGCCACGAAGTTTTACATTACAATTTTCTTTAACATTGTAGCCCGAAAATGGAAATCCTCGGAATAATTCCGGCCCGGTACGCCTCCACGCGCCTCCCCGGCAAACCGCTTGTAGAAATCAACGGTAAGCCCATGGTACAGCTTGTTTACGAACAAGCCGTTCAATCTAAGATGCTTAAGAAAGTTATTGTGGCGACAGACGATGACAAAATTTTCAATCATGTGCTTGAGTTTGGCGGAGAAGTGATTATGACTTCACCTCAGCACCAGAGTGGCACCGACCGTTGTGCAGAAATCATCAGTAAGTCCGACCAGCAAAACTGGGATGTGATTATAAACATACAGGGCGATGAGCCGTTTATAAATCCTGTTCAGATTGATTTGCTATGCCGTTGTTTTGAAAACCCCAATACCCAGATTGCAACGCTTATAAAAGAAATACAGGCAAATGAGGAATTGTTTAATCATAATAACGTGAAGGTGATTATCAACAAGTACAAACAGGCATTGTATTTCAGCCGTTCACCCGTTCCGTATTGCAGAAATTTCCCTGACCAGGAATGGCTGAAACAGAATACATATTATAAGCACATTGGTATTTATGGATACCGGGCTGCCGTGCTCAGAGAGATTGCCGTGCTTCCAAAAACAAAACTCGAAATCACCGAATCGCTCGAACAGCTGCGTTGGCTCGAGAACGGATATATTATCAACACTGAAATAACTTCTTCAGAAAGCATGGCAGTGGACACTCCTGATGATTTGCTTCGTATAAAAAACGCATCGTAAGAGATAGCAATGCTTGATAAAAAAATAAACTCTCTTCTTTTCACTCATGATTGTGTGATTGTTCCGGGACTGGGCGGATTTGTTGCATCACACTCCTCGGCAAAGCATAACGCTATTCACCACACATTTATTCCTCCGGCGCGTGTAATAGCGTTTAATGTTTTTCTCAGGCAGAATGACGGGTTGCTGGCAAACTTTATTTCGGCAGAAGAAAAAATTTCGTTCAGCGATGCGATAAAAATTATTGAAAGATATGTGGAGCGGTGCTTTATGGAACTTGAGGCGGGCAGAAAGGTTACCGTTGCAGATATAGGGCAGCTTTATTACGACCACGAAAAAAATATTCAGTTCAATCCCGATGACACTGCCATACATTCTTTTGATGCATTTGGCCTGGCGTCTTTGCGCGCTGTGCCGGTAACAACCGGGGCGAAAAAAGAAAACATATTCTTTTCACCGCTTCGTTCATCCGCTAAAAAAGAAAAGGGCCGCAAGGCGGGCGGGCAGAAAAAAACAACATCAATACCCACAGGCAACCGGTTTGTAAACGCAGGGCTCGTAGTAGGGGTTTTGCTTTGGGCTATGTTTAATGTTTACATTATAGCTCCGCGAAATTTTAATCTAAGCGCGCTGAACCCATTTGAAAAAACTATTTCATCCAGGATTCGTCCTGTGCAACAGGCTGAACCCCTAAAGGAAGAGCCCTCTCCGAAAAATATTCCCTCCCCTTCTCCAGTCATAACTCCTCCTGCCACTGAAAAAATACATTCTGAAAATACGATAGAAAAAATTAAGGAAGAAAATATTCCTGCTTCTTCGCCAAAGAAGAATCCAGAGGTAGTAAATGGTAATTATTTTGCAGTGGTTGGTGCGTTTAACATCCGGTCTAATGCGGAGAAAATGCTCGCCAGGTTGCGGGATAACGGCTATCAAAACCCCGGCTCCATTGAAAGAGAAAATAAGCCAACTATGGTCTATGCTGCGCAATGCCTTCAAAAAGCAGATGCTCTTGAATCCATCCAACATCTGAAAGAACAGGGAATTGATGCATGGGTTCTTGCCCGCTAACCCTGCGTTGATTTTTTTCAGTAATCAGAATTTTTCACCAGAAATATTTTCGTCAGCATAATTTTTTCAGTTTTTTTGCGCTATTGCTTGACACTTTTCCGCGTTGTTTCTATCTTAGCCGTTCCTGCCGCAGGCAGGTATTTTATTCTAAATATTTATGTTAAAACAGGGATTACAACAGAAACTGCTTCAAAAACTCTCACCACAGCAGATTCAGCTTATGAAGCTGCTTCAGGTGCCGGTTTTTGAATTAGAGCAGCGCATTAAGGAGGAATTGCAGAATAATCCTGCCCTTGAAGAAGGCAAGGAGGAAAATGAAGAGGAGTCTGAAGAAGAAACCCAGGGCGAAACCGATACCGAAGAAAATATTACGGAACGGGAAGACGATTTTAATATTGATGAATACATACAGGACGATGAGATTCCCGATTATAAAACCGCACAACGAACCAGCGGTCCCGATGAAGAGCGAAGGGAAGCTCCCGTTGTGTCGGGAAATTCTTTCCAGGAACAATTGCTCGACCAGCTTCAGCTGTGTGATTTTGATGACCGGCAGGAGCATCTTGCCCGGCAGCTTATCGGCAGCATTGATGATGACGGGTACTTGCGGAGGGATTTAAAAGCCATGACCGATGATTTGGCTTTTTCTCAAAACATTCAGACATCAGAAGAGGAATTGCAGGAAATTCTTGCGGAGATTCAAACCTTTGACCCACCCGGAATTGGTGCACGCACACTGCAGGAATGTTTACTTATTCAGTTGCTCCGGAAAGATGACAACAGTGACACCCTTGTGCTTGCCGAGAAAATTCTTACCCGGTATATGAATGAGTTTACCGGCAAGCAATACGAAAAAATTATGCGTTTCATGGAAATCAGCGAAGCACAGCTGAAGGCCGCCATTCATGAAATTCTCAAACTTAATCCGCGCCCGGGAGGCAGCACCTACGAGGGACAGAAATCGTTGCAGCACATCATTCCCGATTTCATCATTGCAAATAACAGTGGAAAACTTGAACTCTCGCTTAACTCAAAAAATGCTCCTGAATTAAGGCTAAGCCGCGATTATAAGGAGATGCTTGACCACTACATAAAGGAAAAGAAAAATAAAAGCAACCGTACCTCCCGTGAAGCTGTTTCTTTTGTGCGGCAAAAAATTGAAGCCGCCAAATGGTTTATTGATGCCATGAAAACCCGTCAGAACACTTTGTTTTCCACTATGAAAACCATCATGGATTACCAGTACGAATATTTTCTTGACGGAGACCAGAAAAAACTTCGCCCCATGGTGCTTCGCGATATTGCACTGCTAACCGGGCTTGACATTTCAACCGTATCGCGCGTTTCAAACAGCAAATATGTACAGACTCCATTCGGAACTTTTTTGCTGAAAAGTTTTTTCTCCGAAGCATTGCAAACCGAAAGCGGTGAAGAAGTGTCGAGCAAAGAGGTAAAACAGATTTTGTCTGACAGTGTTGCCGCTGAGGATAAACGCAATCCCGTTACGGACGATGCTCTTGCTAAAATTCTAAAAGAGAAAGGATACCCGATAGCGCGAAGAACCGTTGCCAAATACCGCGAAATGCTTGGCATTCCCGTTGCCCGGCTTCGAAAAGAATTATGAGCGGTTTTATCCGGCAGTTTTTTTCCTGGGTGTTTCACCCCATTTTTATGCCGCTGGTCGGATGCCTTGTTATATGGTACGCTTACCCTTCCATTATTTTCCTTATGCAAAAACCGCAGGCCATTATGCTTGCCTCGGTATTGCTGCTCAATACAATCCTGATACCGGGCCTTGCAACGTTTTACCTTGCCCGCAAAAAAATTATTTCTTCGCTTCACCTGCCCGAGAAAAATGAAAGGCGTATTCCATTCCTGATAACTGCGGCCAGCCATGCCATTGCCTGCTATATGATTCGGGTATTTTTTCTGCCGAAACAATTTTACCTCGTGCTTCTTGGTGCTGCTGCTGCTTCTTCTATAGCCCTTGTCGTAAATTACAAGTGGAAAATCAGCATTCACATGGTGGGAATGGGCGGTGTGACCGGAATTATTGCTGCCGTTATGAATGTGGCTTCAAACGATATGTCGTATTTACTCATACTTCAGATTATCCTTTCAGGAATTGTAGGCGCAGTCCGGATAGCGGGGCATGAACATTCATCCGAACAAATTTACACCGGCTTTGCCGTGGGATTCTTCTGCGAATATTTGATTCTTAATCTTTGAATCAGGGAGTGAATGAAATGCCGATGGAATAGGGAAGAATTGTCATGCCTTCACCATCTCCGAATAATGTTGTGAGAGACCTAAAATAGCTCACGCCTATTTTTCCAAAGCCAAGGCGCGCAGTTAACCCATAATGAAGGTCGGGAATATTTTTAAGATGATATGTTTTCACTTTAATATCTCCATCATCAAACTTGGTGTGCGCATTAAGCAAAACACCAAGCTTAAATCCCATACTTAGTTTCAGCCTGTTGCCCTTTGCATTGGCATTGGTGCGGAACCGAAGCTCAAGCGGAATATCCAGATAATTTACAGAAAGTTTATTCAAATCATACTGGATAGAGTCCGCAAATGGTGTAAACCCACTAGTATCTACATTCGTATCCTGAACGTACTGTGCATTGGTATGAAAATTCTGCGAGCTGAATCCAATGCCCCAGGCAAAAGCAACGTTGCCTTTACCAAACTGTTTCTCATCCATGAACATAATATTCACTCCGCGCGAACGCCCTCCTTTAAGTTCAACTCCTTCCGGTTTTTTATCCCAGTTGTCAAAATTGATGTCAAGAATCAAACGGTCTTGTTTGCTTTTCCAGTTTGAAATTTTTGGCTTCATTGCATCGGTAACGATTTGCGCCGAAATCTTGCCTTGGAATGATATAGTAAACAGCGCAACAGCTATTATTAAATAGCGCATAGGATGATCAGAAACTTGACTTTTCATTTGCTTTTTGTGTCCTGCACTATAATAATCGTGCCACTTGATTCAATATTACTTATGAAAACGAAGTTGCAGCGTGTTTGGTTGCAAATAAAAACAGACAACCAGCATTTACGCTTGATTGTCCGCTTTTGTGGGCCCACCTGGGCTCGAACCAGGGACCACTTGATTATGAGTCAAGTGCTCTAACCAACTGAGCTATGGGCCCGAATGTTGTTTTAAAAATAAGGAGTGCGAATTTATAGTTTTGCCGGCAATAAAAAATATGCACGCTATTCGTAATATCATTTTTGACCTGGGAGGAGTTGTTCTTGATATCAATTATAACCTTACCCGCAATGCATTTCTAAAGCTCGGCTTCGTAGATTTTGAAACTGTTTATTCGCAACTAAAGCAAGAGTTGATTTTTGATTTGTTTGAAACCGGGAATATATCGGCAAGCGATTTCCGCGATGTGCTCCGCAACTACGCGGAAAAAAATTTTAAAGACAGCGAAATTGATGCTGCGTGGAATGCTATGATTATCGGGTTGCCTGAAGAGAGGGTTACTCTCCTGAAAAAATTAAAGACGTCTCACCGCTTATTTCTTTTAAGCAACACCAATGAGATTCACGAAAGAGAATTTTTGCGCAGCATAACTTCTGCTTTTGGAAAAAACATACTGCCTGACCTTTTTGAAAAAATTTATTATTCTCATCATGTGGGCATACGTAAGCCGCAGCCTGAAATCTTTAAAAGGATATTAGAGGAGAATGCGATTGTTGCAGAAGAAACTTTATTCATTGATGACTCCCTTCAGCACGTTGAAGGGGCATTGCGAACAGGATTAAAGGGAATTCTTCTTGACCATACTAAAACCGCACTTGAAAAACTTCTAGCAGAAATTCCCCTCGCCAGGCATTAGCCCGCTTTTATTTCCTGGCATAATTCAACCAGCACGCCGTTGCTGCTTTTGGGATGAATAAAACAAACCAGCTTATTGTCTGCTCCTCGGAAAGGTTTTTCTCTAAGCAGCTGAAATCCTTTCTCTTTCAGGCGAGCCATTTCCTGCTCAATGTTATCTACTTCAAAAGCGATGTGGTGCAACCCTTCTCCTCGCTTTTCAATAAACATCGCAATTGCGCTCTCAGGCGATGATGCTTGAAGAAGTTCAATCTTACTTTCCCCCGTTTTGAAAAAAGCAGTTGTTACTTTTTCTGACTCTACCTCTTCTGTTTTGTAACATGAAACGTTCAGGAGTGCTTCAAAAAGCTTCACAGACTCCGAAACGTTTTTCACCGCTATACCTATATGCTCTATCTTTAACATGGTTTAATTTTTGTTTTCAAAGATAGCATGCACCGTATTCTAAGCGAAACTGTTTTTTCGGGCGTACGAATTTCTCTCTTGCTTATACTTGTTTTAGGTGAGACCGCGCTTTCTTCAGCACAGGTTAAACAACCCGGCGGATTTTTTTCAAAGCGGCTCTCCATTTCCGCCGGTGCAAGTTACTCCCCGCAGGAAGAAACTACTCCCGCATCTGCCGGAATAGGTTTGTCCCCACAGCTTTTTATTAGTACTGCTTTTACTGATTTTTCGGTTTCAATTAATCCTTCGCCGGGAATTTTCTATTCTTTCTCCGACTCGCAAGATGTTTCGAAAAAAATATTCTTCCAGCTTCCGGTCATGGCTCACGTAAATATAGGACATCTTGCATCAAAAGACTTTCACAGCACGTATGGTTTTTTTGCAGGCGCAGGCTGGAATCTTCAGCTCGGCCAAGGTAAGAGCACAGGCGGCTTTGCCTGGGATGCAGGAATCCGCTTCTGGCTCTTCGGGCAATCTTTTACCGCCATGTACCACGGACTGCCCGTGCATGAAAAAATATTTTCCTCCGGCAATTTTTTTTCGCTGCAGATTAATCTCGGAAAATATTTGTCGCTGGTGAAAGCGAACAACAAAGTCACCAATTTTATGAAGCCGTATAGAGAGAAAAAATAATTTTTCGGTAATGAACAATTTATTGTTTAAAAAATATTTAGGAACAGCGTTGAAACCTTTTCATATAATAGTATGTTTGAACTATAAATTCTAAAACCATAAAACAATGGCAAAAAAGAAAAAAGCCGCTAAAAAAGGCGGAAAGAAAAAAGGCGGAAAGAAGAGAAAGAAATAACGTTCTCTAATCCGCTCCCAGAGCGGTTTTCCTGTTCCCTTCTTCTCACGAGGAAGGGAACTTTCTTTTTATGGCTATCTGTTAACGCTAAATTTGTATTTTGGTTCTCTCAAAAAATATTCCCCGATGCGTGGTATAAAAAAAGTTTCCGCCTTTGCTGTCCTATTGACTTTCGTATTCACATATCTGCACTTCCGCAGCAGTGAAAAAAAATCTGAGCCTGAAATTATTTTAGGCGATGGGTACGCTGCCGGTGATAATGATAACCCATATGCACGTTATGAATATGAACGCATGATGCTGATGGATCCGGCTACAGGAGAAATTCCTGCAGGAATACGCGAGCGTGAACTTGAATTTGCAACGCTGCTTCCCAGTGTGGACGATGATGCATCACGCTCTTCTATAAGCTGGACAAACCGCGGACCCTGGAATGTGGGAGGAATGACGCGCGCCCTTGCTATGGATGTCAACAACGAAAATGTAATGATAGCCGGAACAAACTCCGGAAGCTTATGGCGCACTACCGATGGCGGCACAACATGGGCAGAAACCACTCCGAAAAATGTTTACCACGGAATCACCTGTCTCGCACAAGACAAACGTCCGGGGCACAGCAACGTGTGGTATTATGGAAGTGGAGATCCTTGGGCATCGGCAAGTGGAAACTCTTCGTCCTATTATACAGGAACAGGAATGTATAAATCGCTCGACAGCGGAATGACCTGGACATCTCTTCCTTCAACAGCAACAGGAAATCTTCAGACGTTTGACAATGTTTGGGATATTATTTACCGCATTGTGCCTGATAAAAGTAACACGGTGCAGGATGTTGTTTATGCTGCAACGTATGGATGTATTTTCCGGAGTGTTGACGGAGGAAATGCGTGGACACTCGTGCGGGGCGGATCAGCGTCCTCTCCTTATTTTACAAATGTTGAATTAACGAGCACCGGTATCGTGTATGCAACATTGAGCAGTGACGGGCTTCACGCCGGAATCTGGCGCTCTGTAGATGGAATAAACTATGTCAGTATTCTTCCTGCAGGTTTTCCTGCAACATTCGACCGCATGGTTTCTGCCATTGCACCTTCAAATGAGAACATCGTTTATTTTATTTGTAACACCCCCGGTTTCGGAACGCCTGATACAAACTTCCTGGGAACAGTAGAATGGAACAGCTTGTGGAAATATACTTACTTGTCGGGTGATGGCTCGGGAAGTGGCGGCATGTGGCAAGACCTTTCTTCAAGTTTACCAACAATGGGGGGAACGTTTGACAAATTCCAGTGCCAGGGTTCATACGATTTAATTATCAAAGTAAAACCTGATGACCCCAATACTGTTTTCCTTGGAGGAACAAATCTTTACCGTTCCACCGACGGTTTTGCAGATACACTTCAAACTACTTTTATAGGTGGATATGAAAAGGGCTGCGAGTTTCCCTATGTACGTTCCTATCTTAACCATCACCCCGACCAGCACGAAATATTATTCCTCCCATCCAATCCCAATATTCTTTTCTCGGGAAATGATGGCGGCATGTTCAGAACCGATAATTGTTTAGACAGCCTTGTAACCTGGACTTCACTCGATAACGGTTATCTGACTGCAATGTTTTATACCGTTGCCCTTGACCATGCCACGGCAAACAGCAATGTGATTATTGGAGGCACGCAGGATAACGGAACATGGTACACAAGAAGCACAAACTCTACTTCTCCGTGGACACATCCCGGAGGAGGTGACGGTTCATTCTGTTATGTAGCAAATAATGAATCTGCATTTTATACTTCTGTTCAAAACGGCAAAGTGTACCGTGGATTTCTTGACACAACCGGTGCTGTTACCGCCTTTTCACGCATCGACCCTATTGGAGGCCATGGATATCTTTTCGTTAATCCGTTTACCATTGACCCGAATAATAATAACCGCATGTATCTTGCCGGCGGCTCCGCGCTCTGGAGAAATAATGACCTCTCCGGTATTCCCATGAATAACACGTTCGACAGCATCAGCACAAACTGGTTTATGTTTCCTGATACCTTGACAACCGTTGGAATAAAAATTACCGCACTTGCTGTTTCAAATATTCCTGCTAACCGGCTTTATGTGGGTACCAACAAAGGAAAGGTATACCGCATAAACAATGCTAACACTGATACGGCCGTGTTTACAAACATCACCTCAACCACTCCTAATGCAGTATTTCCCTCGAATGGATATGTGAGCTGTGTGGCTGTCGACCCATCTCATGCTGATAATGTAATTGTGGTGTTTTCTAATTACTCAGTTTACAGTTTGTTTTATACCAATAACGGTGGCACATCGTGGAAAAAAATTGCTGGCAACCTTGAACAATTCTCAAGCGGAGGCGGTAATGGTCCTTCCTGCCGCTGGGCAAGCATTATGCCGGTTACCAATGGCAATGTCTATTTGGTTGGAACAAGTATTGGCCTCTATGCAACAAATTTTCTTGACAGCATCAATACGGTCTGGTATCAGCAGGGTGCAAACACCATCGGAAGAACCGTTGTGCCCATGCTCGACACTCGTTTCTCTGACGGCATAGTTGCAGTTGCAACGCATGCAAACGGAATTTACACAGCTTCTGTATTGGATTTTAATGATGTGGTAGGAATAAGTCAGAAAGAAAATGCCGTATTGAATATTTCTGCTTCTGCATTTCCCAACCCGTCATCCGATGTTGTCTTTATCCGTTACCAGTCAAAAAAATCTGGTGATGTGGAATTAAATATCATGGATAATAATGGAAGACTGGTAAAAAGAATTATTCCAGGGAACAAAGATGCCGGCAGGCACGAAGTTTCTTTAGATGCTTCTTCGCTGAAGACGGGTTTGTATTTTGCCGTATTGAAAAGCTCTTACGGAGAATCGGCGGTAACAAAATTTGTTGTGACTAGATAAATTATCCCTGCTACTCTTTTATAATCCGCACTTCCGTTCTTCTATTCTGTTGTCTTCCTCCTTCGGTCTGATTGGTTGAAGCGGGCTGCGTTTCTCCGTATCCTTTGGCTGTTACTCTTTCTTTGGCAATTCCTTTTCCTATCAAATAGTCTCTGACTGATTCTGCTCTTGCCTGCGAAAGTTTAAGGTTTGCCGCATCGTCCCCCACGTCATCGGTATGGCCGGCAATCTCGATAACCATTTTCTTTTTGAACCGCATCACTTCTGCCAAATCATTAAGAGCTGGAAAGGATTCAGGACGCAGAGTTGCTTTCCCCGTATCAAAATGGACATTGCGCAGCGTATATACTTTCGTAGGCTCTACAGTAAGTGTAAATTCAAAAAAAATCTTTCCTTTTTCATAAGGGATTTCAATCTTGCTGTAATCCACAGAATCCTGGAAGTTTTTATAACGGATATTATAGGAGTCTCCTTTAGGAAGCAGCAGATAAAATGTTCCGCTATCCCCTGTAACTCCGCTGAAAGTTTTTTTCGACTTTACTCCTTCAAAATAAATTTGCTCACCCTCACGGATGGTTTTATCGGAGTTTTGGGCAATCACCGTGAGTAGCGCCTCTTTTTCTGTCGGCTCCGGTCGTTGCGAAAAGCTATATTGGGAAAGGCCGGCACTCAGCAAAACCACAAGTAGAATTTTTTTCATAGCTGTATGATTTTTAAAAACGAAAATTACTCATAAGAAATGTGATGAGAAAGTTTTTTTCACTCCGTTTTGCTACGAAAAGTTTTTTGTTTTTTTTCTTTCTGTTTTATTTATCCTTTTACATTTGCTTTTTCAACAAAAAACCTGGCCATGAATCGCGGACCTATATCACAGTTCATGGAGAAGCATTATCTCCACTTTAATGCAGCGTCTATGGTAGATGCCGCCAAGGCGTATGAGAAACATATAAACGAGGGCGGTAAAATGATGGTGACTCTGGCAGGCGCCATGAGCACGGCAGAACTGGGCATTTCTCTTGCCGAAATGATTCGCAATGACAAAGTGCAGATTATTTCATGCACCGGGGCAAATCTTGAAGAGGATGTGATGAATTTGGTGGCGCATAGCCACTACAAACGCGTTCCCAACTACCGCGACCTGACACCCAAAGATGAATGGGAGTTGCTTGAATCACATTTTAACCGCGTTACGGATACTTGTATTCCCGAAGAAGAAGCATTTCGCAGAATAGAAGGGTTTGTATTAAAGCTCTGGAAGGAAACACAGGATAAAGGCGAACGGTATTTCCCCCATGAATATTTTTACCAGATTCTGCGCTCCGGTGTGCTTAAAAAATATTACGAGATTGACCCGAAGAATTCATGGATGATTGCCGCTGCGGAAAAGAATATCCCCATTATTGTGGGCGGGTGGGAAGACAGCACACTCGGGAATATTTTTGCCGCTTATATTATAAAGGGAGAGCTGAAGGCAACCACTGTAAAATCAGGTGTTGAATACATGGTATATCTTACTGACTGGTATAAAAAAAATTCAGGGGGAAAAGGAGTTGGATTTTTCCAGATTGGCGGTGGCATTGCGGGCGATTTTCCTATTTGCGTTGTGCCCATGATGTACCAGGATTTGAAATGGAAGGATGTGCCCTTCTGGAGCTATTTCTGCCAAATCAGTGACAGCACAACGAGCTTCGGTTCATACTCCGGAGCCGTGCCGAACGAAAAAATTACGTGGGGAAAACTGGACATAGAGACGCCCAAATTTATCATTGAAAGTGATGCTACAATTGTAGCCCCGCTTATTTTCGGCTGGGTGCTGGGCTGGTGATTTTTTCGTCAAAGCATTTCTACATTCTCCAAAAGCGGTTCTCCTTTGTAACGAAGAAATAATTGCGCAACCGTAAGCACATCCTTACGGCAATACCGTACAATTCTTTCAAGGTCTTTCTGTTTCCAATACACTTCGTTCACCATACTGCCGTCAATATCATCTTTTGGTGTAGGTATTTTAAAAATGGTGGCGAGAAGATTGAGCGAGGTGTATGCCTTGTAATCCCCAAATTTCCATAACTCCATAGTATCGAGATGTGAAATTTCCCATGGTTTTTTACCTGCAGTGTCCAGCGGAGGAGGCAAAGGGATGCCGTTTATTAACATTCGCCTTGCCACGAAAGGATAATCGAACTCTTTTCCGTTGTGAGCGCAGAGATATTTATCCGCTCCTGAAAAAAATCTTTTGACCAGCTCCGAAAATTCATTTAACAATTTTGATTCATCGTCACCGCTGAACGCCTTAATACGCATTACCCGGTTTTCTTTTGAGCCTGAAATGTATCCCACCCCAATGCAAATAATTTTTCCAAACTCCGCGTATTTGCCTGCATGCCGGTATGCATCAGCTTCAGATTCGTCCTCTTTTTTTATATGCCTTGCTTTTAATTCCCACAAACTTTTCATTTCTTCCGGGAGGTTTGCAAAACTGTCCACATGAGGGACCGTTTCAATATCCAGGAAAAGAATATTTTCTAAGGCAATGTTTGCAAGCATAAATTGGTCATCGTATCATGACGCCCGGCTTATTAATATGAGGGATGAGAGTAAGATGCTCTTCGCGGATAGATTCGGGGAGAAAAATATATTTCTTATCGTAAATTTCCTTGCCTATGTAAAAACTTACCCAGTATTCATTGTTGAGCCCGAAGACATCTTTTATTATAGCCTCAATTCTGGCGGATTGCCCCGGCAGAATTTCACCTATAAGATGCCGAAGGGTCGTAGTTTTTACATTTTCACCATCATGAATTCCGTATCCTTTTGAGCTTACCAGCACATTTTCAATTTTTTTGTCGTACAGATTAATGAGATAAACACTCCACTTTTCGTCCTGCTCGTTCTCGCTCTCCCTGACCACAGCTACTATTATTTTATCCACAACGGGATTATGAATATCTTTCAGCATATTAAAATGATTTCAAATATACTAAATGGAAGTGAGCACAAAATATAATGTCAACCGCTTTCCATTTTTATATTTTTACCCAGATTGATTTCATATGCCTGAAGGATATTTCAACACTTGCCCTTTGTGCGGTTCAAAAGACCTGCGTGTGGTAAAAGAGTACACGCGCCACCACCTTGTAAAATGCGGGAATTGTTCTTTTGTATTCAGCCATAAAATTCCTTCTGATTCCGAACTTGCTTATGTTTACAATACTTTTTTTCTTATTCAGCAAAGTGTTTCTCCCATAACGGTTAAGCGCTATCATGAATTACTCGATTATTTTGAGCGCTTTAGAAAAACCAATAATATTATTGACGTAGGTTGCGGTGACGGATATTTCCTGGATGAAGCCAAAAAGCGCTCGTGGAATGTTTACGGAACTGAGTATATGGAAAGTAAGGTCGAGTTTTGCAGGCAGAAGGGAATAAGCATGGCTCAGGGAATTTTAGACCCGCAAAATTATGCCCCCGATTTTTTTGATGTGGTGGTTTCCATTGAAGTGATTGAACACATCAACAATGCTAAAGAGGAAATAAAAAACTTTCACCGCATTGTAAGGCCGGGCGGTATCGTTTATCTCACTACACCTCATTACAATTCTTTGTCGCGGCACGTGTTTCGCGGGAAATGGAATATTATTAATTACCCTTCACACCTTAGTTTTTATACCAAAAGAACGTTAAGAAGGCTTTTTGAAAATTCCGGTTTTACACTTCAACGTTTTGCAACTACCGGTTTGTCTGTTTCGCAGGCAAAATTAAGTTTGGGAAAAAGCGAGGGGCGGAAAACCGTTTCTGTTTCTGACACCGATGTGCGCGAAGTAATAGAAGGCAACAGGGCTTTACAATGGGGAAAGAAGCTGGCTAATTTCGTGCTTACTGCTTTTAATCTCGGGGACACGATTAAAGCGGTCTTCGTAAAGAAATAAACAGATGCCGGAAAACGGAATAATAATTTTTGCTTCGGGAAAAGGTCGTAATGCTGAAAACATTATGTGGCATTTCAAATCATCAGGCGACAGGCGGGTACTTGCTTTGCTTACGAACAACCCGGATGCAGGTGTAATTCAAAAGGCAAAACAATATGGAGTGCCTGTAAAAGTTTTCAATAAGAAAGGGTTTTATGAAACGGAAGATGTATTGAATTTTCTCCTGCAGAAAAATCCTTCTTTAATTGTGCTTGCCGGTTTTCTTTGGCTGATTCCTGAAAAAATTATCCATGCATTTCCCCGCAGAATAATAAACATTCATCCCGCTCTTTTGCCAAAGTTTGGAGGGAAGGGAATGTTTGGCAGCAATGTCCACAAACAGGTTATTGAATCAGGTGAAAAGGAATCGGGAATAACTATTCACTATGTGGATGAATTGTACGATGCGGGAGATATAATTTTTCAGAAAAAAAGTTCTGTGGATAGTGCCGATACTCCGCAATCACTGGCGGAGAAAATTCACTCGCTGGAAATAAAATATTTTCCCTTGGTTATTGAATCCCTGCTGCAGAAAAAAAATGTGGACTCACTTTAAGGCGAGCGAGTACAGGCGAGACACCTCATCCCAGTTCACTACATTCCACCAGGCAGTAATATAGTCAGGTCGTTTGTTCTGATATTTTAAATAGTACGCATGTTCCCAGACATCAAGCCCCAGGACCGGAGTGCCTTTGAGGTCTGAAATATCCATCAACGGATTATCCTGGTTAGGAGTTGTACCGATGGAAAGTTTTTTATTCGAATCAACGAGCAACCATGCCCATCCGGAACCGAAAACACTTTTCGCTTTGTCTGAAAAACTTGTTTTAAAATTTTCAATTGAAGTGAACGATTTATTGATTGCGTCCGCCAAAGCCCCGGATGGACTTCCGCCTCCTGACGGTTTCATCAACGTCCAGAAAAGAGAATGGTTAAAATGCCCGCCGGCATTGTTGCGAACAGCGGTGTTATAGCCAGAAATTTTTTTGCAGATATTTTCGAGCGAATCGTGTGTGTCTTTTTTGCCCATCTCGCCCAACGCTTTGTTAAGATTATTCACATATGCCTGATGATGCTTGGTGTGGTGAATCTCCATTGTCATTTTATCAATGTGCGGTTCAAGCGCATCATAGGCGTATGGTAATGGAGGAAGAGAAAAGTCATTTTCGGGTACAACTTCTGAAAAAATATTTTCCAAACGGCTCGTTTGGGCTGACGCAGAGGCAACCATACCACCTGCGCCTACGAGCGCTGCCTTTTGCAGAAAATTACGTCTTGATGTTTTCATTAGTACTGATTTTCCTCTAACATACGATTTTTTTTCTACATTTTTAATGAAGACAGCTTCATTTCGTTCAGCAGGTATCCTGCCCCCTCAACTCTATCAATCACCCAGAGTGTATACCGGATGTCGACTGCAATGTTGCGGCAACGGTCAGGCGAAAACATGACATCGCTCATGGTTCCTTCCCAAACGCGGTCAAAGTTTGTACCTATTAATTCCCCGCCGGCGTTTATAACCGGGCTTCCGCTATTTCCGCCTGTAGTATGACTCGTGGTGAGGAAACAAACCTGCAGCGTATCATTGACGGCATATGTTCCGAAGTTCTTTTTATCAATCATTGAAAGAACTTTTTCCGGCATGTAAAATTCCTCGTTGCCCGTGCGGAATTTTTCCCCGATACCATCGGTAGTCGTCCGGTAGATGTAATTCATACCGTCATTTGGTCTATATCCTTTCACTTTCCCGAATGCAATCCGCAGTGTTAAGTTTGCATCAGGATAGAAATTCTTTTGTGCCTGCATTTCTCTTTGCGCTGCCATATAGTTACGCATCTGAATAGCTATCGCAGAATTAATTTCCGGCAGCCGTAAGGTAAGAGCATCATAATTTTCACTTATGGCCGATGCAAGAGCATAGGCAGGATCTTTCTCCAGCTTTTTTGGTGATGATTTTCCAAAGCTGCCCAGCAGTGCCAAAACTTTTTCTTTCGATGCAAAGACTGATTTGCTGAAAACATATTCAGAAAAACGGAACATATCCCCTTTGAATTTTTGATTCATCGTTTTAAAATATTGGGGAAGATGCTCACTCTTCATGCTGTCGCGATAGATGACCAGGAGCTCAGCAAACATCTCCCGGTCAACGCGCTCATCATAGTCCTTAAAGAATCCCTCTGCTCTCTTTTTCGCATTGCCAACCATCAAGTCTATTTCATTTTGCTTCACAGAATCTTTTTTTGCGAGCGCAATCAACTCTGAAAATGAATTTGCAAAGCCGAGTATTTCTACTCCGAATGCTGCTTCATTGGTATAATCTGAAATCCTGGAAAGCGGGCGCGCCAGCGCAAAAAGTGAATCGAGCTGATGAAGCGTATTGCCATATTTTTTCAAACGGTCACCGCTTTGCTGTGTCCATTTAGTAAATTCTGTCTCGAATGTTTTTTTCTTTTCCAGCGCATCAAATGATTTCAACCCAAGAATTTCTCCCTGCCATTTTTTGTAAGCATTAGCGATTCCCTTGTACTTAGGCAGGTACTTGAGACGTACTGTATCACTCATATGAATGCCTTCATCCATGATTTTCAAACGCAGGTCGCGTATAGCTACTCGGTTCGGGTCGGTGCTGTTCATAATCATATCCACGGCAGAAGCAGGAATATATTCAGTAGTCCGGCCGGGAAAACCGTATACCATGGCAAAATCATCTTCTTTCACTCCAGTCATGGAAATGGTGAAATATTTTTTTGGTGTATACGGAACATTGTCGGCAGAATAATCCGCGGGCTTATTGTCTTTGCCGGCATAAATACGGAAAAGAGAAAAATCGCCTGTATGACGGGGCCAAATCCAATTGTCGGTTTCGCCTCCGAAATTCCCGATGGCGGATGGCGGAGCAACTACAAGGCGGATGTCTTTAAAAGTCTCCGTGACAAAAAGATAAAATTCATTGCCGTAAAAAAACGAACGGACTTTTGCATCGTAGTGCGTTTCTTTTACGGCCTCTTTTTCAATTGTTGATGAGATATCTGCTATTTTTTTATTGCGCTGCACTTCTGTCATTTCAGATGCAAGTGAATCCAAAATGCGTTTGGTTACATCTTCGATACGGACTACAAATGTTACCGTAAGCCCGGGAGAAGGCAGCTCTTCTGTCTTATTCATGGCTGCATATCCATTCGTGAGGTAATCTTTTTCTAGCGTGCTTAACCGCTGAATTGCTCCATAGCCACAATGATGGTTGGTAAGCACTAATCCCTGTGAAGAAATCACTTCTCCCGTGCATCCGCCTCCAAATTGCACAACAGCATCTTTGAGGGAAGATTGGTTTGCATTGTAGATATCTTCTGCCGAAAGCCTGCAGCCCTTTGCCTGCATATCTGCAATATTTTTCCCAATGAGCAGCGGAATCCACATGCCTTCATCGGCACGGGCATGCAACTGAATGATTAAAAAAGTGAAGACAAATACAATTAGCTTTTTCATGATAATTTATTTTCCAAAGATTTTTGTAGAATTCTCTGTTGTAATCCGTGCAACTTCTTCCACAGAAATATTTTTGACGACTGCTACTTTTTCCGCCACAAGTTTAATATAAGCCGGAAGGTTTCTTTTCCCTCTATGCGGAGCAGGAGCAAGATACGGAGCATCGGTTTCAAGTACAACATTCTTTAGATGAACCCCCGCCAGCGTACCATCAAGTCCCGAATTTTTAAATGTTACTACTCCGCCAATGCCAAGATAAAATCCCAAATCAATAGCGCGATTCGCCTGGTCAACATTTCCCGTAAAGCAATGGAATGCTCCGCAGGGCTGTTCTTTTTTTGTTTCAAGAAGAATAGAATAAATTTCTTCAAACGATTCGCGTGAGTGAATGCTAACAGGGAGCTTATAATGATTTGCCAGCTCTACTTGTCTTCTGAAAACTTCTTTCTGCTCTTTCACAAATGTTTTGTCCCAGTATAAATCAATGCCGATTTCTCCGACAGCAAAATATTTTCTTTCGCTTAGTTTCTTCTCCACCAATTCCAGTTCTGCTTTCCAATTTTCTTTTACGGAGGTTGGATGTAATCCCATCATGGCAAAACAATTCTTAGGATACTTTTTCTCCAGCGCATGCATTGCATTGAAAGAGCTGCTGTCAATATTCGGCAGAAAAAAACGTTCTATGCCTGATGTCCTCGCTTCAGCCATCAGCGTGTCCCTGTCGGAATCAAATTCCGGGAGATATAGATGCGTGTGAGTATCGGTCAAAATCATTGCGAATTTCGGATTGGGAATTGCGAATTGATTAGCAAAAATGAACATAAATCCGCAATTTAAAATTCGCAATCCGCAATCATTGTTCTATTTTCGTCCGTCCATGCCCAAGGTTCTCATATTGCGCTTTTCATCCATTGGCGATATTGTCCTGACCACTCCTGTGGTCCGCTGTCTTAAGCAACAAGTTAAGGGCGCAGAAGTGCATTATGCGATGAAAAAAAACTTTTCCGACGTTCTTGCACATAATCCATATATAGATAAAAAGTTCTTTCTTGAAGATGATTTATCTGCACTGAATAACGAACTAAAAAAAGAAAAATACGATTACGTTATTGACCTGCATCATAACCTGCGCACGTTGGTTATCAAGCAGCGCCTGGGGGTAAAAAGTTTTTCATTCAACAAGCTGAATTTTGAAAAGTGGCTGCTGGTGAATTTTAAAATCGACCGGCTGCCCCACATCAGCATCGTTGACCGCTATATGAAAACCATAGAACCGTTTGGAGTAAAAAGTGACGGGCAAGGTTTAGATTATTTTATTTCAGAAGAAGATGAAAAAATTATTTCATCGCTGCCGGAAACATATCGCAACGGCTGCATTGCCTTTGTGATTGGCGCAAAACATTTCACCAAGCAGCTTCCCGCCGAAAAAATAATTTCCATCTGCAAAAAAATTTCATCCCCTGTTATCCTGCTGGGAGGAAAAGAAGATTTTAACAAAGGAAAAAAAATTCTTTCTGCGCTTCAGACTCAAACCCTAAACCTCTGCGGGAAACTTTCACTCAATCAATCGGCCGCAGTCATCAAACACTCCCGCAAGGTAATTACACACGATACAGGGCTCATGCATATTGCTGCTGCTTTTAAAAAAGAAATTATTTCTGTCTGGGGAAACACGGTACCGGAATTCGGAATGGCGCCATATTATGGAGATACTCAAATCTCAAATCTCAAATCTCAAATCTTAAATCTCTCTTGCCGTCCTTGTACAAAAATCGGTTATGATAAATGTCCAAAAGGACATTTTAAGTGCATGCTGTTGCAGGATGAAAATGAAATTGCCGTTGTGGTGAATCAGTAATCAGAATTTATAAGAAACCCCCAGTCCGAAAAGCTCTTTGAATTGTGTTTTCGGTCCGGAGCCGACAATAGTTTTCACACCCCCGATAGTTTCGTAGGTCGGAAGGTCGATGTTGTCGTCATAAATTAAATTAGTGAAGAGCGATGCGGTGATGAACTTTCCCGCTTTCAGAGCAAGCAGCGTTTCCCAATTCACATCTACATTGTCGCGGTTAGACGCATCCTTGTCCGTGTAATTGTCAAACAAGGCAAGCGTGGTGGAGAGATTGAAATTTGTAACGAGGTCTTTCTGAAACTTAGCACGGAAATATGCTCCGAACTCAAAGCGGATTGTTTTTCCGTCAGCAATTTTATTTCCGAGCGCATCATAATCTGCCGGAGCAACACCATAAGCGCCTAAATCGGCAAGCGTTTGGTCGGTCACAAAAGTGAATTTGCCTGTTGCAGGTGAAATGAATGCGGAAAAAAATTCGCTTGGCTTGTAATCTAGTCCCACTGCAACAATGAGATAGGCAGGAGCGGCAAAGCGCGATATTACCGTGCTGTCATTTGGATAATTATAGCCTGGAGCAAACTGGCTTTTGAAGTTTACCAGTGCGCTGTAATAGAAATTTCCAAATGCTTTGTATCCATATTTGGAGCCGAGGTCAATATTGTCTTCGTTTTTTCGTGCTGCTGCCTCCCCTGTTTTTACTAATCCGTAGCCGAGGTCGATATAATTCTCCCAGGTAATTTTATCCTTGGCATAGTTGGCAAACACGTGGAACAGCACAACGCCCGAATATGCGTCTTCTCCTCCCGCTGCCCAATTGCTTAGAGAAACCTGGGTGAAGCTAAGCGATATGAATCCGCCCTTCTTCCACGAAGTGTCAACCGGAGCCTGCGTCCGTGCAGTGTCAGAAGGTGTTTGTGAATATGCCGCGAAGGCAAGAAATGGCAGGACTAAGAGTAGTTTAAATGGTGTCATGCCATAAAAATAATAAATTATTTCTTTAGTAAGTCGCGGATTTCGGTGAGCAGCTGTTGGTCTTTAGTGGGCACCGGCGGAGCCGAAGGAGCCGCTTCTTCTTTTTTCATCATGCGGTTCATTGCTTTTATCATGAGGAAAATGACAAAGGCAATAATGATAAAGTCAATGATGGAGCCGATGAATAGTCCATACTTGATTTCCGCATCCCCTACCTTTATCATGAGGTCTTGAAATTTCATTCCCTGCATAAGGACTCCGATAATAGGCATGAGAATATTGTCTACCAGGGATGAAACTATTTTTCCGAAAGCAGCTCCGATAATAACACCGACTGCAAGATCCATAACATTGCCACGCATGGCAAATGCCTTAAATTCTTTCATCATTGACATAGTGGTTAGGTTTAAAAGGTTAGTGTTTAAGCAGATATTGTAAAATTACTATTTCAAAGACGCGATGCAAGCACACATGTTTTCTTAAACGATTTCACCAAGCCGTCTAACTTGTACACTTCGACAAAGACAATATAAATCCCTATGCTTGCTTTCTCGCGCTTGTCATTCACACCATCCCATACAAAAGAGCCGCTTGTACCGAGCAACTCGTTAGCTGTTAATTTTCTCACTTGTCTTCCGCGCGAATCAAAGATGATTACGTTGGCTGTATAACCCGCTGCATCAAAGTGATAATTAATAGTTGCGACATCGTTATACCCGTCATTGTCGGGAGAAAAAATTTCGGGAACTACAGCAATCTCACTGCCGTCACCCGATGTTTCGCTGTACTGTGAATTGCGGTACCCCGGAGTGGCAAAGCCAGCGCTCTCTGCTGCCGAATGCCAGTTTGTATTGTCCTGTGATAGCTTGCCAGGATTGATTCGTTCAAGAGAAACACCCTTCGTATCGTTAAGTAATGGAAACTGCCAGGTGTCACTGTACAGAAGCCGGTCAATAACAGTTTGCGAAGCATCAACAAGAGCTACAATATCATTATCGATATTGTAAGCGGGCATAGATGCAACCTGCACAAACGCGCCCGGTGAGGCAGAATAATATTGCGACATTACCGCTTCCGGCGATTCGGTGAGTACAGCATATTCTCCCGGAAACAGAAAAACATTTTCTGTTGTAATTGCATTTATATCATCCAGAATCTGCGTGTCGTAATCACCGCTCGCAATATTTAATGCGGCCAGGTTAATGACTTTTGGCGAACGATTATATAGCTCCACAAAATCTTCTCCGCCGGTTAGAGGGTCGTAAAGAATTTCATTGATAACAATATCATTGGGTTGTGCGGCCTCAGCAATTACAAAATCCATAGTTGAATTCGAAGTCAGAGTATTTCCTGACAAATCTGAAATGTTATTTGCGGTCAATGTATACAGGAGAGAACTTTGAAAAGACGTAGCGAAAGTTAGATGTACAAGCGTTAAATCTGATAAATCTCTTTGCGCGTTTGCCGGAATCCCTATGCTATTATTTACCGAATAGTTATTTACGTTTTGCGCCGTACTGCTGTCAATCTGCTCATTGAAATGAACATCGAGCTGTGTGGATGATAAAACACTGGCCCCTGTTAACATAGGCGGAATGGTATCGAGTATCATAGGGCCTACGTAAAAGTCATCGAAATAAAACTTTGTTGCATTAGAGCTGGTGTATTTACAAACCATGCCGAAATAAGAAGTAGCATTAAAAACTGAATCCGTGCCGGTTGCTTCCAACTGAAATGCATTTCCTCCTGCCGGGTCGATATAAAGCCGCCACGTAGCCAACGCATCACGTGTAACTTTTACACGAATGGCAAAGTTGGTGGCAATAAGAGTTGTTCCCCGACAAACAGAAATTAACGTGTTTCCACTCTGACGAAAAAGCTCCACCTGGTCATTCGTCAGTGCTTCTCCGAACTGAAGGTAATACCCATTAAGCGGGCTTTTAAGATTTTGCTGGTCTGAAACAAGATATACACGCGCATTATTGCTCGATGACGGTGGAAGGTTAAGCCGAATCCAAAAATTCCATTCACAATTATTCAGGCTTACCGTGTTTGGAACAGACAGATAACTGGAATCTGTTCCGGTTGAATTAAGCTGTAGCTGAAAGCCGGTATTTACAACAAACTTTGCGGCATCTCCGCTCCATGCAGGGCTGTTTGTAAAATCGCCATCCGAAAAATTATCTGTTACCTGAGCAAAACAAAGTTCCGTAATGAAAAGAAACAGAACGTATAAAAACTTTTTCATCGGGCTTTTAATACTTTTGAAGCCTGAAAATTAATTAAAAATATGAAAGTTGCCGTTGTAGGCGCTACCGGCTTGGTGGGCGGAATGATCCTGAAAGTTCTTGAAGAAAGGAATTTCCCTGTAACGGCACTCATTCCAGTCGCTTCAGAAAGATCTGTCGGGAAAGAGATTGTGTTTCAAAATACAAAATTCAAAGTTCATGGTATGGCAGAAGCGATGAATATGCGGGCGGATATTGCGCTCTTCAGTGCCGGAGGAAATACATCACTGGAATGGGCGCCAAAATTTGCTGAAGCGGGCGCCACCGTTATTGACAACTCTTCTGCATGGCGAATGGACCCCCAGAAAAAATTAGTAGTTCCTGAAATAAATGGCGATGCGCTGACAGCGGCTGATAAAATCATTGCCAACCCCAATTGTTCAACCATTCAGATGGTGATGGTTCTCCATCCACTGCACAAAAAATTCCGTATCAAAAGAATCGTTGTATCAACATACCAGGCGGTTTCAGGAGCCGGTAAAAAAGGGGTCGACCAGATGATGAACGAAAGAAAAGGCGTTGATGGTGGAAAGGTCTATCCTCACCCCATTGACCTGAACGTGATTCCGCAGGTGGATGTTTTCCTCGACAATGACTATACCAAAGAAGAAATGAAGATGGTGAACGAAACCAGGAAAATTCTTCGCGATGATTCATTACGCATCACAGCAACCTGCGTTCGTGTTCCGGTTCTTACCGGGCATTCCGAATCGGTGAACGTAGAATTTGAAAACGATTTTTCTGTGGATGATGTAAAAAATATTTTGTCATCAACTCCTGGAGTTAAAGTTGTGGATGATGCAAAAAAAGGGCTGTATCCGCTTCCCATCCATGCTGCGGGCTCCGATGATTCTTTTGTCGGACGAATCCGAAGGGATGAATCGCATCCGCGCTCGCTGAATATGTGGATTGTTTCTGATAACCTGCGAAAAGGCGCAGCAACCAACGCGGTGCAGATTGCAGAATACCTGGCCGGCAAAAAACTTATTTAACTCTGCACAGTTTGTTCTGCCGCAGCGGGCCCGGCGATATCTTCTTCCTTATGAAAATATTTTTTCTGGAAAAGCAATATCATTGCTACGCCTATGGTTATGGAGGAATCTGAAATGTTGAAAACAGGCCGGAAAAAAATAAACTCCTGGTTTGCCCAGAATGGAACCCACGAGGGGAAGTGCCCTTCTATAATGGGGAAGTAAAGCATATCCACTACCCTTCCCTGGAGGAATGAGGCATAGCCGCCCTCGGGAGGAAAAAGTTTTGCAATCTGGAAATTGCTTTCAGAAAAAATCATTCCGTAAAATGCGCTGTCAATAATATTGCCGATGGCACCGGCAAAAATCAATGCAAACGCAGCGATTTGTCCTTTATGCTTTTTGTGCAAGACGAGATGCCGCAGGTACCAACCTATGCCGATTACAGCAGCTATCCTGAAAATACTCAGCAGAAGCTTTCCGATGCTTCCTCCCAATTCAAGCCCGAAGGCCATTCCATAATTTTCCGTGAAATGAATTATAAACCCGTTTCCTATCACATGGATTTCCTGCCCCAGGTACATGTGGGTCTTGACCAGGATTTTCACAACCTGGTCAACGAGCAGTACCAAAAAAATTATCAGGAGCGGCCTTTTCAATTGCGAATTGAGGATTGGTGATTGCGAATATAATTCACGCGTCTCAGCCCGCAATTTAAAATCCGCAATCCGAAATGTTCCTAATCCCTATACTGGCTTAGCTTCGCTTCTATGCTTTGCGTTGTGTGAGGAACAGCGCGAAGACGTTCCTTAGGAATCAATTTTCCTGTAACGCGGCATATGCCATACGTCTTATTCTCTATGCGGATAAGAGCGTTTTCAAGCTGCTCGATAAACTTTTTTTGCCGTGCTGCCAATTGCCCTGCCTCTTCTTTAGCAAGTGTGTCGGAACCGTCTTCAAGCACTTTAAATGTGTTGGCCGTATCGTCTGTGCCGTGGTCATTTGCACTGGTCATCTGCGCCTGGAGGTTTTCAAGCTCTTTATTTGCCTCTTCAATTTTTCTAAGAATAATCAGACGAAATTCTTCAAGTTCCTTATCGTTATACCTTGTTTTTGACAGGTCTTCCTTAAGGCGTGATTTTTTTGCAGGTGGAAGCACGCTTTTAACCGGAATACGAAGCGGTACAGAGGGCTTCTGAGCCAGGAATAATTGTTTGTCTGCATCCTCCTTTCTTACAGGAATAGGTGCCGGCTTGGGGGCCATAGGAACAGGCAAATCAATAGGTCTTTTATGATTTACTCTACCTCTTACTTTTACCTCGTGCCGTGCCGTGATTTTGCCTTTGCCAATAGCTTTTTTCTTAGCAACTGGTTTTACTTTAACCTTCTTTTTTGCAACAACTTTTTTCCGGGCAGGTTTCGTTGACTTCTTGGTCTTTTTTACCGCCGGTTTTGCTTTCGCCTTTGCTTTTTTCTTTGGCTTTGCCGATGCTTTCGCCTTCTTAACTTTTTTTGCCTTCTTCATGCTTTACTGATTTTTATTAGGGTACTTATGTCGTCATCCAGCTCGACCGGAACACTGTCGCTTTCGCTGATATTATCTGTAAACGAGAGAGATGCCGCCAAAATTTCCGCGCAAATGTATACTTTATTTGCTAACACCGAAGGGGTGAGTCTGGGGTGCTTTTTAACCACTACAGAAATGTGGTCTGTAACCTCAAAACCCTTGTCTTTCCTGATATTTTGCACCCTATTGACAAATTCACGGGCTATTCCCTCTTCATGTAGTTTCTCGGTGATTGTGGTCTCCAGCGCTACCGTAACGCGGCCATCACTCGCCACTTCACGCCCCGGAATATGGTCGTATGTTATTTCTATATCCTCCGGAAGAAGCATTATGGCCTCTCCTGAAACCTGGACATCCAATTTCTGCTTCTGTTCCAACTGTGCAATTTCTTTTTGACTGAAGGTCCCGATAAGAGATGTAATTTCTTTCATTTTGTTTCCCGCCTTTTTTCCCAGCACTCTAAAATTCGGCTTGATTTTTTTGACCAGAATATCTGAATCGTCCGGAATAAATTCCAGCTCCTTCACATTCACTTCTGCCAGAATTAATTCTTTCATCGCAGTTACATTATTTACAAAGTCATTATCCGTTGCTGGCAACAGGATTTTTTGAAGGGGCTGTCTCACCCTGATGTTTGCTTTTTTTCTCAGCGACAAAACCATAGAAGATATTTTTTGCGCGAGTTCCATGCGCTCTTCAAGGTTTTTGTCCACGTACTTGCTGTTGTATTGAGGGAAGTCAGCAATATGAACTGATTTCCATTTGATTTTTCCCGTAGCGTTATTCAAGTCTTTAAAAATTCTCTCTGCATAAAACGGAGCAACAGGCGACATGAGTAACGCCACCGTTTCAAGACAAGTGTATAGAGTTTGGTACGCTGAAATTTTATCTTCGGTGTAATCGCCTTTCCAGAACCTCCTCCTGCATAGGCGTACGTACCAGTTGCTCAAGTGGTCAGAGACAAAATCCTGGATGGCGCGTGCCACTTTCGTTGGCTCATAGTCATTATAATTTTCGTCAGCAAACCGGATAAGTGAATTTAATTCTGAAAGTATCCAGCGGTCTATTTCGGGGCGCTGTGCAAGCGGTACTTCCTTTTCCTTGTAAGTAAATCCGTCAATGTTTGCATACAGCGCGAAGAATGCATATGTGTTATAAAGCGTTGAGAAAAACTTTCTCTGCCCTTCTTTAATTCCTTCCTCGTTGAATTTAAGGTTATCCCACGGCTGCGAATTGGTAAGCATATACCACCGCGTTGCATCTGCCCCGTATTTTTCAATCGTTTCAAACGGGTCGGCCGCATTGCCGAGGCGCTTGCTCATTTTGTTTCCCTCCTTGTCAAGCACTAGTCCATTGCTGACAACATTTTTAAAGGCGATTGAATCAAACAACATTCCGGCAATAGCATGCAGCGTAAAAAACCAGCCACGTGTCTGGTCTACGCCCTCCGCTATAAAATCTGCGGGAAAACTTTTCTGAAACGCTTCTTTATTCTCAAATGGAAAATGGAATTGTGCATAGGGCATAGAGCCGCTGTCGAACCAAACATCAATCAAATCTTTCTCGCGAACCATTTTCTTTCCTGCTGGTGAAACGAGAATAATGTTGTCGACATAAGGGCGGTGTAAATCAAAATCATCGCGCATGGCATCAATATGCTCGAGATGCGATGTGTCCATAAATCCTGCCGAAATGGATTTCTGTATTTCGCTTTTCAATTCTTCAATCGAACCGATACATTTTTCTTCTTTAGTATCTTCCGTTCTCCAAACCGGCAGCGGGATTCCCCAGAACCGCGAGCGCGACAAATTCCAGTCTACAAGATTCTCGAGCCAGTTGCCAAAGCGGCCTGTGCCTGTGCTTTCAGGTTTCCAGTTAATGTTCTTATTCAGCTCAACGAGGCGTTCTTTTTTAGCAGTCGTGCGAATGAACCATGAATCCAGCGGGTAATAAAGAATGGGCTTGTCTGTGCGCCAGCAATGCGGATAGGAGTGTTCGTACTTCTCAACCTTAAATGCCTTGTTTTCTTTTTTAAGCTTGATGGCGATGCGCTCATCCACTGATAAATATTTGTCTCCGCCTTGCTTTTTTCTTTCCGCTTCTTTCTCTTCGTGCGTCAGGTATTCTTCGCGGACAAATTCTCCCGCAAAATCAGTTACCTCTTTTACAAACCGTCCTGTCTTATCAACCAGCGGTACATCGTTTCCGTTTTCATCCCTGACCAGAATAGGCGCTATGCCTGATTGTTTTGCCGCCCGAAAATCATCTGCGCCAAATGTTGGCGCAATATGAACTATTCCCGTTCCGTCCTCGGTAGAAACAAAATCGCCAATAATTACTTCAAATGCTTTCCCTTGCGGTTGAACATATGGAAGCAATTGCTCGTATTTTAACCCCTTCAAGTTTTTACCAAGGATGTGATCTGTAATTTTATACGGTACATTTTTGACTATGCCTTGTTCATATTCCTCAAAGGGAATGGACGAATATTTTTCCGGAAAATATTTTTCTTTCACCGCTTCAGCAAGGACAACTGCTACGCGATCATGTGTATACGGATTGAACGTATCTACTTTAATGTAAGTGATGTCTTTTCCTACGGCCAAAGCACTGTTCGAGGGGAGTGTCCAAGGTGTAGTTGTCCAAGCCAGAAGGTATACCTCTTCTTTCGGAACAACATTTAAAATTCGTTTTGCATCGTCATTAAGAACAATTTTGAATTGCGCTACAACACTCGTGTCTTTAATATTCCGGTATGCCCCCGGCATATTCAGCTCGTGTGAGCTTAATCCTGTTCCTGCTGCCGGAGAATACGGTTGTATCGTATATCCTTTATAAAGCAATTCCTTTTCATAAAATTGCTTCAGCAGCCACCAGCATGTTTCTATGTATTTGTTCTCGTACGTGATGTAGGGATGCTCAAGGTCTACCCAATAGCCCATCTTCCGCGTAAGGTCCTCCCATGCCTCTTTGTACTTCATTACTTCCCTGCGGCATTCTTTGTTGTAGTCTTCCACCGAAATTTTTTTCCCGATGTCTTCTTTCCGGATGCCGAGTGTTTTCTCCACTGCAATTTCTATCGGCAGCCCGTGCGTGTCCCACCCTCCTTTGCGTTTTACCTGGAAGCCCTTAAGTGTTTTGTAACGGCAAAAAATATCTTTGATAGCGCGCGACATCACATGGTGAATGCCCGGCAAGCCATTGGCTGATGGAGGCCCCTCATAAAAAGTAAATGGCGGTTTTCCGTCTCGCGAAGAAATGCTTTCCTCAAAAATATGTTGCTCTTCCCAAAACTGAAGGATTTCCTTTTCGCGAGAGGGAAGGTCGAGGGTTTTATATTCGGGGTACTTTGCCATGATAAAAAGAGGCACAAAAGTACGCCTAAAACGTATGCAAAAAATAAGAGGGCTATCGGGGATTGTTATACGCAACCTTAAATGGTGGCGATGACTTTCAGTTCAATCGCAATCGGTGTGGGCAATGATTTAATCTCGACCGTTGTGCGGCAAGGGGGATTGCCTGAAAAATATTCTGCCCAAAGCTTGTTGTATATGGCAAAGTCTGTTTTCATGTTGGTGAGAAAAACAGTTACGTCTATTATTTTATCCCAAGAGCTTCCTGATTCTTCCAGCACCGTTTTCACGTTCCTGAAAACACTGTGGCATTGTTTCTCTATGTCATAAGAAACAATGTTTCCCTTTTCATCCTGCTCGACTCCAGGGATTTTTTTTTCTCCTTTTTGTCTTGGGCCAATGCCTGAAAGAAAAAGAAGGTTGCCTATTTTCTTCGCATGCGGATATAAACCAACCGGTTCGGGGGCTGCTGAAGAAATTACAGATTTATTTTCTCCTGCCATATTCTAATTGTCCTCTCTCACTTAACCGCTTTCTCTGCCGACGGGTTTATTTTCTTCACTCTTTTTTCGTGCCGACCGCCTTCGAAAGATGAATTCAAAAATGCTTCTGTTATTTCATATGCTTCCGGGTCTGAAACAAATCGTGCAGGTACGCAAAGAATGTTTGCATCGTTGTGCCTGCGCGCAAGCGAAGCTATTTCCTTGTTCCAGCATATTGCAGCTCTTATTCCTTCGTGCCTGTTTGCCGCCATTGCCATTCCATTAGCGCTTCCGCAGAGCAATATCCCAACCGTGTTATTATTTTCTTCGACATATTCCGCCAGCGGATGAACATAGTCCGGATAGTCGACCGGCTCGGGACTGTTGGTTCCGAAATCTTTTATCTCTTCTCCTGCCGAAGAAAGCTTCACTTTTAGTTTTTCCTTCAGTTCGTACCCTGCATGGTCGCATGCAATGCAAATTAATCTTTTCATTTCTTATACCTTTTTCATCACAAAATTAACCATAAATACTCACTCTGGCTACAAATGAACAATATGGTTGTTAGCTCTTTATTTTTCTGTTCATAACTGGTTGCTTCTTTTCATTTCACACCCTCTTCCTTTTTTTCATCTATACTTTTCACCAATGGTTAACATTTATATGAACGATATCCCTTGTTTTGTTTTCAACATCATACAATATTAACAGATTGTTCAATAGTACCTATTGCTCTCAAAACCAAATTGTGCTGTTGTTAGCAACCTCACCAAAAAGGTTCATTTGTTTTTGAAAACTGAAAATAAAAGAGATTTTTTAAATCTTATCAACCAAACTAACAAACCATTAATAACATATTGTTTTTTAAATAATATAAATTAATATATATAGTGTTGTTAACTATTCATTTTTCGAACAGATAATTTGAAGTAGATTTGTTCTATGAAATTAATCATGAGGGGTATTGTTTTCGCTGTGTGCCTGTCCATTTTGTGGTGCTATGCTATGGGGCAGGAAGAAGTTGTGAAGGACGGATACATAAAATTTTATTATCCCAATGGAAATGCATCGAGCGAGGGAAATATGAAAAGCGGCAAGCCGGACGGATATTGGAAATCGTACTATGAAAACGGGGTACTGAAATCGGAGGGGAACAGGGAAAATTTTAAATTGAGCGGCCCCTGGAAATTTTATAACGAGAAAGGCACCGTAGTGAATTTATTTAATTACAAAACCGGAAAGAAAGATTCGATTCAAAAATCCTTTTATGAAAACGGTACGATTAAGTCAGAAGAAAGCGACAGCATGGATGTGCTGAACGGAATAAGTAATTTCTACAACGAGGAAGGTCAACTCGTTAAACAAACAACGTTTGCAAACGGAGTAGAGACCGGGCTGTCGAAAGAATTTTCCAATGGGCGAATCATAACACTTACCAGCTATAAAAACGGAAACATTACCAAGGAAGAAAAAATAAACCGTGTAGACCGAAACGGGATGAAGCAAGGCACCTGGAAAGAATTATATGAAGACGATGCCGTAAAGAGCGATGGTTTTTACCGTGACGGGAAACGTGACGGCATCTTCAGGGAATTTGCAAGGGATGGAAGGGTAACCAAAAAAGAAGAGTACCGGAATGACATCCTGGTGGAAACAGTACAAACCGTTGAAGAAAAATATGATGTTAAGAGGGATTATTACGGAGATGGAAAGATAAAATCTATCGGTACATACAAACGAGGATTGCCGGATGGTATTTTTCGTGAGTACGATGCCAAAGGCAACCTAAGCGATACGGCAAGAGTTTTTGCCGAAGGAAAATTATTACGGCAAGGCAAGCTGGACGACCAGGGAAGAGAACAGGGACTGTGGCGGGAGTTTTATGAGGACGGTAAAATAAAATCGGAAGGAAATTACAAGGATGGCAAGCGCGAGCAGCAATGGAGCTATTACTTCAATAATGGGCAAATAGAGCAGTCGGGAGAATATGTAAAAGGCAAACCCAGCGGAGAATGGAAAAAATATTTTGCCGATGGCAAGCTGAACCGCGATGAATTTTACGACAACGGAAAAGAAAACGGAATGATGACAGAGTATTCGCCCGACTCGACTATTATTGCCCGGGGAAATTATGTGGATGGAAAAAAGGACGGTGCTTGGAACTTCAACAACAATGGGTACATAGCCGAGGGAAAATTCTTGGAAGACCACGAAGATGGGATGTGGAAACAAACCTCCACCGACAAACGAACTCTTTTTGAAGGAAGTTTTGTTGACGGGCAGGAAAACGGAGCGCATACTTATTATTACGAAGACGGCCACATAAAAGAGCAGCAACAGTGGCGCCAGGGTGTACGCGAAGGCACATGGAAAAAATACGATGCAACCGGAAACCTCATCATAGAAATCACTTATTCCGGAGGAAGTGAAGTGAAACTGAACGGGGTAAAAGTTTCGCAGTAGAACATCTGGGAGGATTACTGTAATTTGCACATCCGGACCCTTATAATCCCAAAATATCCCTGTTGATTCATTTTTGAAATATTTTTATCTTCGGGGGTCCAAATTACGGGGGCTGAAAGATGAAAAATCTTTACAGGAAAAAATCAGTTTATCTTTTTGCCGCACTCATATGTGCAGTGGTATTTTATTCACCTGTGCGGTATCATAAGACCATTGAAAGCAGCGAAGAACCGAACGGAGGCTTGTCCAAAAAAGACATGATGGATAGAGCATGGGAGTATGAATTTGAAATCACTAAAGACCCAGCGCTTAACACTGTTCCCGCAGAGCGATTGCTTGCTGCTTATAAGTATGCCAGAGAACTTGAAGCGAGTGGAACGCGGGCAGCCATTCCCAATTTTAGCTGGACGGAAAGAGGCCCCGATAATTTTGGAGGGCGCACCCGCTCCATTATGGTTGACCCGAATGACCCTCTGCAAAAACGTGTATTTGTCGGTAGTGTAGGTGGGGGACTATGGAGAAACGAAGACGTTACTTCATCGTATTCAGTATGGACTCCCGTTAACGATTTCTTTGCCAACATTGCTGTTACCTCTTTAACCTATAATCCTCTTAACACTCAGGAATTATATTTCGGTACAGGAGAAGGATATTCAAATGCCGATGCAGCGCGGGGGCTTGGAATATGGAAATCTGCTGATGGCGGAACCACCTGGAACCAGCTTGCTTCTACAAACAACAGCAACTTTTATTACGTGAACCGGTTGGTTGTGCATCAAACTACAGGCGATATTTATGCTGCCACCAATTCAGGATTGTTCCGTTCGCAGGATGCTGGCGCGACATGGACAAAAGTCCTCGGCTCCGGTGTGGGTGCGGCCACCAACAATTTCAGTGATGTGGAAGTTTCATCCGGCGGAATTATTTGGGCATCTACACGCACCAACGGGGAAATATACAATTCAACTACCGGCAATTCCGGAGCATGGCTCAAGCTCAACAACTCAACCAATGGTATGCCTGCAACAGGAATAAGCCGCCTTGATTTTGCGCTTTCTTCTTCTAACCCACAGGTATGCTATGCTTATTGTGCCATAGGCGGAGTAGATTTTTATAAGACTACTGATGGCGGAGCCAACTGGATGCTGCTTCCGAAACCGGTTGATGCTGATGGAGGAATAGGAAATGACATTACCCGGTCACAGTATTGGTATGATATGAGCATTGCCGTTGACCCGAACAACGAAAATATTGTCTGGGTAGGCGGAGTGGATTTATTCAGGTCAACAAACGGAGGTGCATCCTGGCTGCAAATGAGCCACTGGTATGGTGGTTATGGATTCCAGGAAGTACATGCCGACCAGCATATAGCCATTTACCAACCAGGCAGTTCCACAATAATTTATTTTGGCAACGATGGAGGAATATGGAGAAGTGCCAATGCAAATGCTGCTGTGCCTGCAATAGGCTCACGCAATAACGGGTATAACGCAACGCAGTTTTATGCATGCGCTATAAACCCAACCGCTTATTCAAACCAGTTTCTTGCCGGGGCACAGGACAATGGCTCCCACGATTTCACTGCCACGGGGATGAATTCTACCATAGAAGTAACAGGTGGCGATGGATGTCTTTGCCACATAGACCAGAACGAACCCAATTACCAGTTCACCTCTTATGTTTATAACAATTACTATCGCTCCACCAATACTGGGCAATCGTTTTCTTCTGTGAGTTTTGGTAACACAGGCAGTTTTGTAAACCCCACTGACTACGACAACAACGCAAACATTATGTATGCCGCCATCAGCGCAGGAAATTATTTGGTGTGGAGTAACCCGCAAACCGGCAGCACCACCGCAACAATTCCTATAGCAGCATTCGGGACAGGCACTGTGAGAGCAATTTCTGTCTCCCCTAACACAGCCAACAGGGTTTTCTTCGGGCTAAGCAACGGAAGTGTTGTGCTGGTGGATAATGCAAACGGAGCAGCGCCTGCGGGAGTGGATATAAGAACAGCAACAATGCCCTCGGGGAGCGTGTCATGCATCGCAATAGAAACCGGAAACGACAACCATTTGCTTGTAACATATTCTAATTACGGAACCAACAGTATTTGGGAAACCACAAATGCGTTGTCGGCTGCACCCGCATGGACATCAGTTGAAGGCAACGTTCCGGATATGCCCGTGCGCTGGGCATTATTCAATCCCAACAATAGCCAGCAGGCAATTATTGCAACAGAACTGGGCGTATGGTCAACCGATTTTTTGAATGGAACATCCACCGACTGGGCGCCATCTAACACCGGGCTGGCCAATGTGCGGGTTACTCAGCTTAAGATGAGAACATCAGATAATTTAGTCATCGCGTCAACGCATGGCAGGGGATTATTTTCTTCTGATGTTTTTACATCGCCTTATGTTGATTTCACGGCAACATCAACGGTCGCCTACCTAAACTCGCCTGTAAAATTTGTTGACGGCTCTTACCAGGCGCAGACATGGAGCTGGGATTTTGGCGATGCCACTACTTCCAATGTTAAAAGTCCCACTCACAATTATACCACTCCCGGACTGAAGACCGTTGTCCTTACTATTAACGGAAACGGTGCACTCACGAGGACAAGAACCAATTATATCCAGATTCTTCCTGACGTGGGAACTCCTTACGCACCTGCTAATGGGGGCGACTTTGAAACCAATACATTGTACTTCGGAGCGGAGACAAAATTCGGAACTGGCTGGCAGCGCGGCAACTCGGCGGTTACAAATAAAAGCGGAACAGTAAGCCCCAACAATGCGTGGGTTACCGGCCTTTCCGGAAATTATGTGTCCAATTCTCACGCCATTCTATATGCCCCGGATTTTAATTTCATCGCACCGGGCACATACACCATTCGCTTTTACACTAAGCATAAGTTTGAAACCGGCTGGGACGGATACAGGGTAGAATATTCCCTCAACCGCGGAACATCATGGAATATCCTCGGAACCGTTGCGCCCAACTGGTATGATTTTTCAAACACAACACAAACCACGGCATTCCCATTTGGAGAACCATACTTTAACGCGCAGGCATCAGCGTTTACATTGAAGTCATACGATGTTTCTTTCCTGGCGGGAAATGCAACGGTTGCATTCCGTATCGTGTTTCGCTCCGACGGTTCGGTTAATGATGCAGGCGCAGCGATTGACAACTTTGAAATTCTTGGCCCTTCGAATAACCCGTTACCGGTTGAGTTGCTTTCGTTTACCGGCACAGCATTTGGCAGCCACAATGAACTGTATTGGACAACAGCCTCTGAAACCAATAACGGAGGATTTTATATTCAGCGTTCGGTGAACGGGCGGGAGTTCACTGACATTGGCTTTACAGAAGGCGCAGGTAATTCCAATGAGACAAAAAGTTATTCATACAGCGATAATAATATATCTGCCGAGCTGTATTATTACCGCCTTAGGCAAGTTGATTTTGATGGAACTGAAAATCCTTCAGGAATTATTGCCGTCACAAAAACATCAGACAGACCGTTTGCTGTTGCAACCATATCGCCTAATCCGTTTATCAATGAGTTAAACATTGATTTCAGGAGGCCGTATAGCGGGGAGATTACTCTCCGTATTTACAGCATAAGTGGAAAAGAAATGCTTACGGAAAACCGGGTGTTGAAAAACTCGGCAGGGTTTACTGTAAACATAAATGGGAATAATGTATCTTCGGGCGTCTATTTTATACAGCTTATAGCAGGAGAAGAAAAAAAGATTTTAAAAATTGTTAAAGAGTAATATGCCTCTTACTAAAGAACAAAAGACAGAACTTAAAAAGCTGCAAAAGATTTTTGCCAGGCTGGAGGGTTATGCTGCCGCAGAAAAAATGTCGGTGGATGAATATATGAGTCATCTCAGCGGCAATGAAGAAGAAGCCAAAGCATTCCGGCATTTTGTTGCCGAGAAAACAAAAACCCGGAAAAATATTTTTGTAAAAGAAACATCCGATGAGCCGGTAAACATCCCCTACTTCGGCTCGTTTTAAGAAATTGTAATTTCAAAAAAAATCCCCCGCATCTGCAGGGGATTTTTATTTTCAGTGGAAGGGATATTTCTAAGCTCCTATAACAACTTTAAGCTTGGTTCCCGGCTTAAGGTCGTTTGTATTCTTGATACCATTGAGCTCTTTAAGCTTTTCAACCGTCATGCCTTCGTATCTGTGGGCAATGTTCCATAGAGTATCTCCCGGCGCCACAACGTGATGAATAATTTTTACCGCGCTTCCCTTGGGAGAGGCTTCGGTATTTTTTGCGGTATCCGGCACTACGGGAACTTTCATCGAATCAGTTTTTGCTTCTGCAGGGTCCGCTTTTTCGTAAACCGTAGCATATACCATCAACTTTTGTCCTCGATATACTTTATTTCCTTTCATTTTATTCCAGCGCTTGATATCTCCTGCCGAGCAGTGATACTTAGATGCGATGGACGCAAGGGTTTCGCGCTTTTTCACTGAGTGATATTTTTTTACTGTATGGCTCACGAACATAGTGGGGTCGAGCGAACCGTCATCCCCCGAAGCGAACAAAGCGCCATTCTCAAGCCCGGGAGGAAAAATTTTATCGCACACATTCAAATACGCAGCAATTTTATTTACCGGAAGACGCAACACATATGAATCATCCCCATCAGGAATTACCTGGCGCTTGTAAACCGGGTTCAGGTACTGAATCATTTCAACAGGAACATCAATGGCAGAAGAAATGTCTTTGAATGATACCTTCTGGTCAACGTACACAGTGTCTGCTTCATAATACGAAATCACAGGAGGAACAGGAACAAGATTATGCTCTGATGTGTAGTTCATTAAATACGTTACCGCAACAAATGCGGGAACATAACCACGGGTTTCCCTGGGAAGATAAGGTGATATTTCCCAAAAGCTGGTTTTGCCTCCCGAGCGTACGATTGCTTTATTGACATTTCCCGGGCCGCAATTGTATGCTGCAATAACAAGCAGCCAGTCCTTATAAATGTCGTACATGTTTTTGAAATATTGGCATGCGGCATAAGTAGCTTTAACGGGGTCGCGCCTTTCGTCTATGTAGGAGTTAACTTTCAAGCCATAAAGTTTTCCGGTGCCAAGCATGAACTGCCAGATACCCGTTGCCCCTGCGCGTGAAACCGCCGTAGGATTAAGAGCCGATTCAACAATAGCGAGGTATTTTAACTCCAGCGGAAGCCCATTCTTATCAAGCGCTTCTTCAAATATGGGGAAGTAATAATTGGCAAGCCCCATTACCCGTGCAGCAAGCTGCCGCTTGCGTATGGAATACAAATCAATGTATTCTCTTACTTGTGGATTATAGCCGAGCATGATGGGCGATTGAATTTTCGCCATGCGCGAACGATACACCTCATCGCTGTACGATGGAATATCCAGCGGCTTAAAATCACCGTATGCATTTACTCCTGCGGTGGCAAAATTCAGCCGCTGGATGTAATTGAGAGTTACTAGTGAATCAAGATTGGCTGCAATGGGGTCGTAAGAATCGTCAACGATGGTAGTATCCTGTGCGTTGACTGAAAATGCCACTGATAGCAATAGCAATGACAGTATGATAGTCCCGTAAAGATTTTTCATGATACTATTTACTGTAACGGTTAATAAGGGTTACACCTATTTCTCACAATTTATTTCCACGTAAACTGTAAAAATAGTTTTAACGCTCAATTCAAAATGAAATAACCGTGTAGTTTTCAACTAAAGCGGCTTAATTCTATAAATAGTGAAAGATATTATTTCATTATTTTCATTTCAGCAATCAGGTTTTTGGCGCCCGCATATTTGTCAATCACAAACAATACGTACCGGATATCAACGTTAATACACCGTTTTAGCTGGGCATCATACGCAATATCACCGCTCATGGCTTCCCAATTCCCGTCAAATGCAATACCTATCAGTTCTCCTTTCGAATTCATAACCGGGCTTCCGCTGTTACCGCCGGTAATATCGTTGTTGGTAATGAAGCAGGTGTTCACGGTTCCGTTCTGTGCATATTGGCCGAAGTCTTTTTTATCATAAAGTTCTTTGAGATGATGAGGCACAATGAATTCTTCATTAGTGGAATCTTCCTTTTCCATTACACCGTTCAGGGTTGTATAGTAATCATAAAACGCAGCATCGGCAGGAACATAATCCAACACCTGTCCATAGGTGAGGCGCATGGTAGAGTTAGCGTCAGGATAAAATTTTCTGTCGCTTTGCATTTTCATCAGCCCTTCAACATAAAGACGCATTGCCTTTGTACGCTTTTGCTCCGCAGCCCTCACCTTGGGAGCGTAATTATCTATATAATTATTATAAATGGAAGACATTAAAGTAAAGCCGGGGTCTTTTTCAAGCGTCTTCGCTTTTGGTGCAGCTAAAAATTTATTCATTCTTTCCTGTGAACAGAAAATGGTTTTGTCATACACCCAGTCTGCATATTTGTTAAAGTCACCGCCAAATTTCTTTTCAGCGGCTTCAAAAATATTTGCCTGCTGTTCCTTGGAAACAGAAGCATGAAACATTTTCAGCAATTCGGCAAAAAGTTTTTTATCAGTCGATACATTGTAGTCCTTGAAAGATTCTGCTGCGGCTTCCTTTAATTTACCTGACGTCTTTGAAATTTCTTCGGGCTTTGCTTCTTTGGTTTTCAGCAAATCGTTTAATGCTTTGAACTGAAAAGCGAAGATCATTATTTCGGGCCCCTGGAAAACCGCTTCATTCAGATATGTGCGGTGCAAAGTAAACGGCCGTGCATCGGCATACGATTTTTCAATTTCAGAAAGAACATTTCCATATCGTTTTTTTCTGTTCTCATCAGCATTCACCCATGCGGCAAACTCTTCTTCTCCTTTCTTTTTTCTGTCATAAACTTTCTGGCGGTTCAGCCCTTTGATTTGCCCGATGAAGTATTTCCAGTAATTACTCGATTGCGCATACTTCGATGCATACTTAATTCGCACCACGGCATCGGCATCCATGTCGGTTTTAATAATAGAAAGTTTTTTATCGCGAATCTGGACAGTGGCAGGACTGGTTATATTGGTCGCCTGCTGTACTCCCCACGAGGTAAGGTACCGCTCTGTTCTTCCCGGGTAACCCATCACCATTGCAAAATCATTTTTAGTATAGCCCGCAATAGAAACCGGAAGAAAATATTTTGGGTGGTATGGCACATTGTCTTTCGAGTTTTCTGCCGGCTTGCCATTAGGCGCACAGTAAATTCGGAACATAGAAAAATCACCTGTATGCCGCGGCCACATCCAGTTATCGGTGTCGCCTCCAAACTTTCCTATTGCCGATGGCGGGGCTCCCACCAGCCGGACATCCTTGAACGTTTGCGTGACAAAAAGATAATATGCATTGCCGCTGAAAAAGCTTCTTACACTTGCTTCGTAACCGCTGCTGTCTTTTTTCACCGCATCGGTTATTGCGGCAATGGCTTTAGTAATGGCAGCAGTGCGCTGGGCTTCGGTCATAGTGTCGCTCACATTTTTCAGGATGCTGTCGGTAACATCTTCCATGCGGATTAGGAAAGTAGCAGTGAGCTCTTCGTTGCTTAGTTCCTGGTCGTGTGAGTATGCCCAGAATCCGTTAGTAAGGTAATCGTGCTCAACAGAACTATGGCTTTGTACAGCATCAAATCCGCAGTGGTGGTTGGTCAGCAATAGCCCGTCAGCAGAAACCATTTCTGCTGTGCAAAAGCCACCGCCCAGGGCGACAATAGCATCTTTTATAGAAGAATGATTAACGCTGTAAATTTCTTCGGCAGTAAGTCTGCAGCCCTTCTTCTGCATATCGGCTTCATTAAGGCGCTTGAGCAAAAGCGGAAGCCACATGCCTTCATCGGCACGGGATGATTGAAATAAAAATGCAATTGTGAGCAGAGATAAAAAAATCTTTTTCATGGGTTGAAATTTAAGGATGGCGAAGATAAAAGTTTGACGGCAACATCAGCATGGCGGGAATAATGTATAACGTTAACAGGATAATTTTAATTTTGGAGGGCTAATTGAATTCGTATGCTCAATATTCGCCCGGCAACTGCTGACGACCAGCAAGCCATTATGGAAATTTATAACGAGGCCGTGGAAAACACAACGGCAACCTTTGATACAGAGCCGCGCACATTTGAAAAACAATTGGAGTGGTGGGGAAAGCACAAAAAAAATCATCCTGTATTTATATCTGAAGAAAAAAATATGATTACAGGGTGGGCATCGCTCAGCCCCTGGAGCGACCGGTGCGCCTATGATTCAACGGTAGAAGTCTCTGTTTATATACACAAAGATTTTCGGGGGCGCGGCATCGGCTCCAAATTGCTGGAAGTCGTTACGCTCGAAGGAGGAAAAGTTGGCAACCACACCGTGATTTCAAGAATTAGTGAAGGCAATGAAATCAGTATTCATATTCATGAAAAGCTCGGCTACAAGCACATCGGAGTAATGAAAGAAGTGGGATTTAAATTCGGAAGATTACTGGACGTAACTATGATGCAGTATATTTATGAAAAGGAAAAATAAGCTACCCTCCTCAGTTGTTTTTCTGTGCAAGCATCACTTCTCTTCGTGTAAGCACGTAGCGCAGAATAATTTCTGTTTGTGCAGGAGTTAAATTTGCCCTGGGACCCATAGCAGGAACTTCTTTCATCCATTTTTCTTCCGTGAATTTTGTTGGCCGGTAAAGCGTGTGACACGCACCGCATTTATTTACGTACAGTTCATATCCATGGCGCAACGAAACAGAATCTTCGTTCGCCCACTTCTTGTTTGCAGATGATACATCTGCCGCAGTTGGCAATAACAATGACGGAGAGCAGCAACAGAGGAATAATACTGCAACAACAAATATTTTTTTCAGGAAAATTTTGTGCGGCATCATTTTATAACCCGAAGCCCAGAAGCAGGCGCACTTCAAGTTTTTCGTATTCGTTTAAGTCGAGCGAGCCGGGGGCCTTGTCAGATTTTTTCAAATTAGTTAGCTGAGGAAGCACATTAAGAATAATAAAATATTTATTGCCGCTAAAAAATAAAGAAGGCCCTCCGAACAGCGCAGAATGTTCCCATTCCGATTCAACCATTACATTATTATTTCTAAGCTCAAGTCCCAACCCGAAATTACTTTTAAGCATGTGCATGTATGCAGCATCTGTCTCAAACAAGATTTCTTTTTCAGACTCTTTCTTTCCGTGGACAACTTGCGCTTTCCATTCCATTTCGCCTACAAGGTTTAAGGCGAGAATATTTTTTTCGGTTCGTTTATCGAGAATAATTTTTCCTTCAAGCTCTGTTTCTGCAGGGCTGCAGGTAAGTTCTCCATATAAAGCAAGCCCAACAGCATTTGCATCGGCAGAACTAAGACGCCATTTCCATTCGCTCGAAAATGAGAACTCCGATTCAGATTCTATTCCGCTCGAAGCAGTGTCTGCGATTCCTCCGTTTACGTCTATATAAGAAGCAGATGCAATGTGCGAGGCGTTTAAATATAATGCGGTTTGCAGTTTATCAGTGAGCCCTATTTCAAGTTCAATGCGCTGGTCAAGACGCCTGTAAAAATAATTTCTGCCTGTGCGCCATGTATTCCAAACTTCAAAGTCTTTGACTCCCTTGGGAAGCGTAATGCTTTGATACGTCCTGGCAAAATAGCGGTCTTGCGCAAAAGCGGTAAAGCTGGAAACAACAATCAATAAAAAAATGGACGCTATGAAAGGAATTCTGTACATATCAAATTAATTAAGGGCGGCAAAAGTAGAATCAAGCCCAAAGTGGTCAATACCTCAAAGAGGGTATTTTAACAAGAGAAATGGACAGGAAGTTATATCAGGAAAAAAGGTATTTGTTGGGAGCAAGCAAACTATTTTTTACCGCATACATTACCAGCCCTGCCGTGTTATTCACATTAAGCTTGGCAAGAATATTTTTGCGGTGCGTGGTGACAGTATGAGTGCTCAGGAAAAGCATATCGGCAATTTCCTTGGTGCTGTATCCTTCAGAAATCAAGCGTATGATTTCCAGTTCGCGCAGCGAGATGCGCACACCCTGGCAGGAAACGAAATCGCGCTGTAATGATTTACTGGGCTGTGTTTGACCGGCAAGAAGGCAGTCGGTAATTTTTCCGCAGAAAAATTTTTCACGTGCAGATGTGGCTTCAATCGCTTCTATGATTTCTGCGCGGTCGCACTCTTTAAGAAGATAGCTGGTTACTCCATCATCTAAAGCGGAAAGAATGGTGTCTTTATCGGCACGGCTGTTGATAGCAATTACCTGCACCAGTGGAAAACGGTCGCGGACAAAATATAATGAAGAAGCAAACTCTGTATCGGTCTGGTCAATCAGCAAAACGTGCGGAGATTTTTTTTCAAGAATTTCCTCCAGCGTATCCATGGTGTGCGCGTTTCCGGCCCACTTAAATGCAGAAACGCTTTCTACAAGCGATTTCAACCCCTCGCAAAGCAGGAAACTTACATCGGCAACAGCAACATTTATTCTCTCTTTTTTCATTACGGGTGCTAAAGTATACTTATGTTTTTTAGATGCAAAATTTTTTTCCGAACATTTATTTGCATTGTTCAAACAAAGCATTATTTGGGCTTTTCGGAGAATTGAAGTTCAAAAATTTTGAATTGGCAAGTAAATTGAAACACTGCAAAACAACACGAAAACAGACGGCCAGGAAATTTTTTTTACTCCGGAACCCAGGAACGTCCTATGGCAAGCGACTCGAATGCGCGTTGACCGGCAGATTTGTACCGTTCATAGTTTTTCTTTTCAACGTTGAGAGTAAGGAAAAATATTTTGTCATCCTTCAGCAAGGTGTACATCACAAGAACTACATTTCTTTTACGGTCTTCCGCTACCGACTTTATATATTGCTTATCTCCTGTTGCAAGTTTCTGCGAAGAAGTTATTTTGAAATTCCATTCGGGACTGAGTGTATTGCGCGCGAAATTTTTTAGCCGGTTAATATCTTTTATGCCGCTGTCGGGAAAAGAACGCAGCACAAGCATGTCAGGATATTTGTCCATTGCGCTTGTCTTGGGCGCAAGAAAGGCAACAACTTCCCCAGCATTTAATTTTGTTTCCGTCCATTCTTTTGGATAAGAGATAGAGATGGTATTGTCGCCATTATTCCATGTGAGCCACCCCTCTTTTTGCTGGGCGTAGACGGTAACAGAAAAAAGTAACAGAAAAAATACGTTACGCTTATTTACTCCTGCACAGAATTTCATCCCTGTAAATTTAACAAAATCGGTTTTTACCTTATGTCTCATTCCTGAAAATAAAAAAGCCCTGCTTTACCGAACAGGACTTCTTTTAGTGCGTCAACCTTACGGGGTTGCGTCAGTATTTTTATATGCATTCAATTTATTCTTCCCAATACCGTGCCATTACCTTTTGATGAGATTTAAGCGCCCTGCGAACGGCCAGCACAATTCGCCTCACATAATTCTTTTTAGTGCTGACAACAGTATCTCTTTCTCCTTCTGCGGTAATAATATGAACCGTATATTTTTTATGTCTTCTCAGCAGCCCGGTAATGCCAGAGAAAACCAAAAAAACCCCCAACAATACGGCAATACGGTTTGGAGTTAACACCATAGACCCGATGTAAAAATTATCCTGTGGTTGTCCCTGCAACAGATGAAATGCACCAAGTGATATCGCCAACAACCCTGCAACAATGCAGAATACAGCCGGCACAGCACTTACTTTTACCTGGTTCATGCGGGCGTCTATAATTCCCGGAACTAAATATGTCGCGTCGCGGGTAATAAATTCACGGGTGGTGACTTTTGTGCCATTCCCATCAGTGTAAATAACGTTATTCATGTTTTTTGTTTTTTGTTGACATGCTTAATGCCAATAAAAACATGCCATTCTGCTGTGCGCAGTTTTTATCTGATTTTTTTGTCCGAAAGGCATGAACCTTCAGACATGCGTGGAAAAAAATACCTGCTGTGCATGATTAACCACAAAAGGCGGAAATAGAAAATCCGAATAAGTTTGCCCTCCATGAAACAACCGTTGCCATTGTGCTGGTGGGGAAATTTTTTGAACCGGAATAGAATAAAAAAATTCCCTTCCCATTTGCAGAGAAGAGAATTTTTCCTGGCGTATAAATAATACGGTTTTCTCTATCTTATAAGAACCATTTTAGTGTTGGCAATAATGCCGGTTTCATTAGTAAGCCGCACCGCATAAATTCCTACAGGCAGATTTTCTGGAGAGAAGTCAACACGGTAGTTCACATTTTCTTTTACGTAATCGCGGAAGAGCACGGCAATTCTGATTCCCGTCATATCATATAGTTCAATCTCGGCAATACCTGATTCCGGAAGCACAAAGGTTACTGCTGCACGCTTGCCACGATTAGGATTCGGGTCAAGATGGATAATGATTTGCGGCATCACGGTTACGACAACAGAATCAACGGAAGAACAGCCATTGGAATCCGTTACCATTAAGAAGAGGGTATAGACAGATGCAGAATTGCAGAAAGAGATATTCTGTGTAGTATCACCCGTGCTCCAGAGGTATGTGTAAGGAGGCGTTCCGCCAATGGCCGAACCGAACAAGCTTGCACAGTCGGGTGCAACCACTGTAGTGTCGTTTCCCGCATTAGCAACAGGTGACTGATTGACGATTATATTAACGGTGTCCGTTGCTGTGCAGTTGGCGGAATTGGTAACCTGTACCCAGTATGTTCCGCTTACGGTAACGGTAAATGTTTGTGCCGTAGAGCTGTCAGACCACAGATAGCTTGTGAAACCGGGACCTGCATCCAGCTCAATACTTTCTTCACCCGAACAAAAAGCAGTATCATTTCCAAGATTAACACTGCAAGGGACAGGTGGCGGCGGAGCGCACTCACCAAGATGGTCACCGTGCGCAAGATGCGCAGGCACAGCATGAGGACTTATACATATAGTATGAGCATCCAGAGGGTCGCCGGGAGGAATATGGCAAACTAGCACTTTGGTGCTGTCGTGGCCGCAACGTGCGTCAACCACAGTTACAGTTACAGTATCGGAAGAGGAACATGCCACTGAATCGGTTATGGTTACCATGTAATCTGTATTCGTGGTAGGGCATACATTTATGGATTGTGTGGTATCACCTGTGCTCCATAAGAATGAAAAAGGGGGTGTTCCGGTGGGGGTTGCCATCAAAGTAGTACAGCTCATGGGAGGATAGCCAATGTAGACAGAGACATCACTTCCTGCATTAACGCTGCATTGCGCAATTACCTGCGAATTATTAAAACATAGTAGGGAGAGCGATAAAAAAGGCAATAAAAAAGCTTTTACAAAAGAGTTTTTTGATTTCATGTTACCAGGGATTGAAAATTAAATTGTATCGAAAAATTGAATAGAGAAAAACGTATATAAAAAGAAGGGCCAGCGTGATTACACACTGACCCAACGTTTTCGAACTCTTGAAAATCTAAAGAACCGGTTTTCCTGCCGTGCCACAGTTGTTGATTTTTTAACAATAAAAAATTCCTGCCGCACGATAAGCGGCAAAAAAAGAACCAATTAAAAAACCCTTAAATATTTAATCTTTAAGACGTTGATGCGAAACCGGCTGTGGAAAAAAATCATCAACCGGAGAAGGAATTACCCTAAAAGGAGTGCTGAAATTTATTTCCTTTACACAAGACCATGAAAAAGACCATGAAAAAAGTAATACTTGCCTTAGTACTGCCGCTGATTTTCTGTTCCGGAATCTTTGCGCAATTTTCAGAAAGTTCTCTTGAATATTCCATTCCCCTTGAAAGGACAATGATGCAACGGTACGAAGAAGCGCTGTCGGCTAAAGACATTTCTTTTCATACCGCATTTCGTCCATGGACAACGACAGAATTGCGAAAGGCAATTCCATTCGATTCGTTAAATACATTTCCCATTAAAGACAGTCATTTTAATAAAACATGGTTTGGCAGAAAGCTCCGCACCGAGCATTTGTTTACGGTTAACGAACCGGATTTTCTTTTAACGGTTGACCCGCTATTTGATTTCAGCGTAAGCCGCGAAACAGAACGGCAAGAAAATCTGTACGTAAATACACGCGGAGCAAGGATTCTCGGAACACTGACCGACAAGTTTTCTTTTTACACCGGATTTTACGAAACACAGGCAACGTTTCCGCATTATCTTGATTTATTTATCGGCACTTTTGATGTTGTTCCGGGGCAAGGGAAAGTAAAACGCATTGAAGGAGTATACGACTACTCGATGGCTTTTGGCGGAATTACCTATACGCCCTCGCAATATTTTAATGTTCAGCTTGCGCACGACAAAAATTTTATCGGTGACGGTTATCGTTCCCTTTTGCTATCAGATAACGCATTCAATTACCCTTTCCTGAAACTTACTGCAAACGTATGGCGGTTCAAATATTCGGTCCTGTATGCGCAGTTCATGGATTTGCTTTCTCCTCACGACCCCGATATCGGCTACAGGAAGAAATACGGTACGTTTCATTACCTCGATATAAAAATCGGCAGGTCACTGTACTTTGGTTTTTTTGAAGGGGTAATTTGGAAGAGTGATTCGCTTGGTTCGCGCAATTTTGAGCTCAATTATCTCAACCCGGTTATTTTTCTGCGCCCTGTCGAAGCATCGCTCGATTCTCCCGATAACATGATGCTTGGCTCAAATGTCAGATGGAAGGTTTCAAAGCGCACTTCCTTTTATGGGCAGCTTCTCCTGGACGAATTCAAGCTAAATGAGATTAAAGCCGGAAACGGTTGGTGGGGAAATAAACACGCGTTTCAGGTCGGACTTAAATCATTTTCAGTTGCAGGAATCAAAAACCTGAACCTGCAGGGTGAATTGAATTTTGTGAGGCCATACACATACCAGCACCGCTCTACTTTGCAGAATTATGCTCATTACAACCAGGCGCTGGCGCATCCGATGGGAGCTAATTTTATTGAAGAAGTTTTTCTTGCCGACTATCGTATAAAACGATGGCATGCAGCGGCAAAAATTGTAACTGCAAAAATCGGGATGGATTTGAACGGAGAAAATTATGGCAACAATATTTTCGAAAATTATTTTTCGTATCGAAGTCAATATGGCAACTATATTCTGCAGGGGCGGAAGACCGATTTTCTTTATTATGAACTTAAAGCAGGATACCTGGTGAACCCCGTCTATAACTTTAATGTGGAAATCGGAGTTGCCTCGCGCGAACTAAAGAATAATATATCGGATGAGAAAACGATGCTGTTTACATTCGGCATCCGTACCTCGCTGTTCAATAAATACTACGACTTTTAATTGTTAATATCTCATTTGATATTTCGTGCCTGCTCTTTCGTAAAGCCGCACGGTGCAGAACTATTTTTGCCGGGAACAAAATATAATGCTCAACATTTTTTTAAGCGCGCTCACTTCCTTTATTATTGTTTACATTTCAATTCCTTCCATCATAAAGGTAGCGAAGCTCAAGCACCTGTTTGATTTTCCGGACGAGAGAAAAGCGCACAAAACCGAACGCCCGACCCTCGGCGGGCTTGCTATTTTTGCGGGAATTATTTTTTCATTTTCGTTCTGGACGGCGCAAATGTATTTCCCCATCCGGCAATACGTAATAGCAGCAATGGTCATTTTGTTTTTTATCGGGATGAAAGATGACATCATTATTATTTCCCCGTTCAAAAAGCTCATCGGGCAAATCCTGGCTGCGTTCATAGTGGTATACTTCGGAGAACTTCGCCTCACCAGTTTCCATGGCGTCTTCAATATTTATGCATTGCCCGAATGGTTAAGTATTACGGCAACCATTTTCAGCATTCTCGTAATTATTAATTCCATAAATTTTATTGACGGCATTGATGGCCTGGCCGCAGGCGTAGGCATTATTGCCTGTATGGTTTTCGGAGTATTCCTTTATTATTACGGGGAGTATGTTTTATCCATGCTTGCCTTTTCATTGCTAAGCGCGCTGCTGGCATTTATGAGATACAATTTTTCTCCTGCAAAAATTTTTATGGGAGACACCGGCTCACTTTTGGTTGGATTTATTCTATCCATACTTTGTATACGCTTTGTGGAAATCAATAAATCGGCAACAGCCGCATTCATTACGTCAAACTTTTCCCCGGTGCTTGCTATTTCGGTTCTCATCGTTCCGCTTTCGGACATGCTTAGAATATTTTGCCTGAGGATTTACTACGGCAAATCGCCTTTTGCCCCCGACCGCAATCACATTCATCATTGCCTGCTCGACCTTGGAATGAGCCACCGCATGGCAAGCTTTACCCTCTACGCAACAAGTATTCTTTTTATTGCGATAACTATCTTGCTTCGCAAAATGAATTCTATGGAACTGCTGACAATAATTGTACTGGCAGCATTAGTTTTAAATATTATTCCCTTTGTTGTACGCAGCTTTAAAACTTCAGGCAGGTATATCGGAGTGCCCAAGCCGCAGGAGCAAACACAGATTTGAAAACGCATAAGGTATTGTTTGTTTTCGGCACGCGGCCCGAAGCCATTAAAATGGCTCCGCTCATTAAAATCTTTCAGCAGGAGAAAGAGTTTTACGAAACCAAAGTTTGCGTAACGGCTCAGCACCGTACCATGCTCGACCAGGTGCTGGATTTTTTTCAGCTCACTACAGACTACGATTTGGATTTAATGAAAGATAATCAATCGCTGAATGATATTACTTCTTCCTGCATCAGGGAACTTGGACGGGTAGTGGAAGATTACGAACCGGACCTGGTTTTTGTGCAGGGTGATACAACCACAACATTTGCCGGAGCATTGACAGCGTATTACCGCAAGTGCAAAGTAGCTCATGTAGAGGCAGGCATGAGGACCGGCAATAAATTTTCTCCCTTCCCCGAAGAGGCAAACCGCAAGATAGTTTCGCAATTAGCCGATTTTCATTTTGCCGCAACAAAACGGGCAGCGGAAAATCTTCGGAATGAAAACATAACTGAGAATGTCTTTGTCACGGGCAACACCGTAATTGACGCCCTGCGCATGGGACTTAAATTGACACGCAAGATGAACGAGATGATTTTTTACGATACATTTCATGGTGTTGATTTTTCAAAAAAAATAATTCTTGTAACCGGCCACCGCAGGGAAAGTTTTGGTGACGGCCTTCGCAACATCTGTCATGCAATTAAAGAAATTGCTGTGACGAGAAACGATGTTCATTTTGTCTATCCCGTTCACATGAATCCGAATGTTGCAAAACCTGTAAAGAATATTTTGGGAAACTGCAGTAATATATCTCTGTGCGAGCCCCTCGCCTATCACAACCTGCTTTGGCTGATGAGCCGGTCCTATCTGGTACTTACAGATTCGGGAGGCATACAGGAAGAAGCGCCATCGCTGGGTAAGCCGGTTCTGGTGATGCGCGAAGTAAGTGAGCGTATGGAAGGTGTTGAAGCTGGAAATGCTTTGTTAGTTGGAACTTCAACCGAAAAAATTTCTTCAGCGGTAAAACGTTTACTTGATGATTCTGCTGAATACGGCAAAATGAGCCGTGCCGGAAATCCGTACGGTGATGGCAGGGCATCGGAGAGAATATTTTCAATTGTTTCTTCCCGCTTTAATATTCCTGTCAGAACCGCGCTGCACACCGAAGTTTAAGAATATTGTAATTTTGTTCATTAATATTTTTAAGATGAACAAAACACAAACACCGGTTCTGAACAAAAAACAAATTGCTCAGAAAATAAACCGCATTGCCTGGCAGGTTTACGAGGACAATTTTTCAGAAAAGGAAATCATCATTGCCGGAATTGCAAAAACAGGATTCTTGCTGGCGCAGCGTATAGCGGCTGTGCTCGGAAAAATTTCCCCGCTAAAAATAAAGCTCGTTAAAATAATTCTGGATAAAGAGAATCCATTAACCTGCAACATCGAGCCACAACTATCAGCCAAAGAACTGAAAGGAAAAATTGTTGTTCTCGTTGACGATGTTCTGAATTCCGGAATGACGCTTACCTATTCGCTTTGCCCGTTCCTGGATTCTGACGTTAAGAAAATCCGCACCGTTATCCTGGTGGACAGGAACCATAAACGGTTCCCGATAGGAGCCGATTTTACAGGCATCTCTCTAGCTACCACTCTGCAAGAACATATTACCGTTGACCTGGAGGGAGACGAGGATTCCGTGGTGTTGAGCTGAAAATATATTTCAAATGCTCAAGTAATTCAAGGAATACTCTAATATGGCTATCCCAATCATTTCCATATCTTTGCATAACAAAGACTCATCAATTATCATGAAAAAAATTACAGTTTATATTTTATTTCTGTGCCTTGTTTTATCTGCTCACGCACAGCCATGGAGAACCATAGCAGAATCCAGAAAAACAGACCCCAATTTTTATGACCTGCAACAGGCATTTACCGAGTATTTTAACTCGTATACAAATACCGGACAATACGCTGATGTGTTCAGGAAAAAAAAGGGGTTCCAGGAAAGCGAAGAAGTGCCGGGATTCGAGCAGTTCAAACGCTGGGAATATTTTTGGGAGCCACGTGTTTATCCGACAGGAGAATTTCCAAACTCATTGGATGTTTATAATGAATGGAAAAAACAACAGTCAGACAATTCGCGCTCTTCTGCCGGCAGCTGGACATTGATGGGACCTATAAGCGCCGTTCCTTCGGGCGGTGGTGTCGGAAGAATAAACTGTATTCGCTTTAATCCCCTTAATGGAAATATTGTTTGGGCGGGCGCACCTGCGGGCGGGCTTTGGAAGTCGACAAACGGAGGCACCAACTGGACCACTAATACTGATAATCTTCCCGTGATTGGAGTAAGCGACATAGCCATAAATCCAACGGATACAACCGTCATGTACATTGCAACCGGTGATAAAGATGCTACGGATACATACAGTGTAGGGGTTATGAAATCGACCAACAGCGGAGCCACATGGTCTGTCACAGGTTTAACATGGAACATTAATATGCAGAGAATAATCAGTCGGCTCATTATTAACCCGTCTAATCCCGACATTCTGCTTGCAGCAACCAGCAGCGGAATCTATCGCACCCTTGATGCCGGCACAACCTGGCTTTCGGTAAAAACAGGCAACTTCAAGGATATGGAATTTATGCCCGGCAATCCCAATGTGATTTATGTTGTAAGCGGGTCGCAATTTTTTAAGTCTACCGATGGCGGAACTACTTGGGGCACAGCAATAACGGGCACAGGATTACCTTCAACTAATATTTCCCGTGTTGCTATTGCCGTTACTCCTGCGAATCCGAATGTTGTATATGCCCTCTACTCTGCCGGGGATAATGGGTTTCTTGGCTTTTACAAATCGTCCGATGCAGGAGATAACTGGACGCTGCAATCTTCCTCACCTAATATTCTTGGATGGGCTAATGATGGTAGTGATGTTGGCACCGGACAGGGTTGGTACGACCTGGCAGTAGCGGCTTCACCCACAACTGAGAATACCGTATTAGTGGGTGGTATCCATATATGGAGGTCAACCAATGGTGGCACAAGCTGGACTCTTAGTGCTTTTAATTCTGCGCACGCTGACTGTCACGACATTTATTTTGCAAACGCAAGTGGCACCAATGTATTTGCCGGAACCGATGGCGGAGTATTTTTTTCCAACTCTACCGGCACTAGCCCCTGGACGAACAAAAGCGCCACCCTTCAAGTTCAGCAGGACTATAGGTTAAGTAACTCACAAACGGTTTCAACGACCGTTGTAACCGGCGCCCAGGATAACGGAACCAATAAAATTTCTTCCTCTGGCATGACAGAAATATTGGGTGGAGACGGAATGGAATGTATTGTTGATTATACCAATGCTAACATTATTTATGGGGAACTGTATTATGGCGACCTGAACAAGTCTACCGACGGAGGCGCAAACTGGAGCAGCATTGCTCCCGACAACAATGGTGCGTGGGTAACTCCGTATGTAATGCATTCTTCAAACCACAACACACTTTATATTGGGTATACGAGAATATATAAAAGTACCGATGGAGGAAATTCATGGAACAGCGGCAACAATAACATAGCAGATTTCTATCGTTCTATGGCAGTTGCTCCCTCTAACGGCAATTATGTTTACGCTGCCGGGCAGAACTCCTTATACCGTTCAACAGATGGCGCCGGAACCTGGACCAATATTGGTACGGGGCTACCGACAGGATCTGCTGCTATTACGTACATAGCAGTAAAGTATGATGACCCGCAAACACTTTGGGTAACATTTTCCGGTTACAGCAGCGCATTAAAAGTATATAAGTCAACAAACGGAGGAACATCATGGAGCAATGTAACTGCAACCGGGTTGCCGAATGTTCCTGCCAACTGCATTGTTAACGAGCCCAACAACAGCATGGAGGCTGTTTACATAGGTACAGATTTAGGGGTGTATTACAGGAACAATACGCTGTCGAATTGGGTTCCCTTTATGAGCGGGCTTCCCAATGTTCCGGTTTTTGAACTTGAAGTTCAGGTAAGCGCGGCAAAATTAAGAGCGGCAACATACGGCAGAGGAATCTGGCAATCAGATTTGGCAGTTGGCATTGTCGGAACAAATGAGTTGACCAAGGAAGCAGATGCAATAATGGTTTACCCCAACCCATCAAACGGCACGTTGTTCATTCAGCCGGATAAGCAAAAAGAAATTGAAGCCATTGAAGTATATGATGTAATGGGTAAAAAAGTATTGGAAGTTAAAAACCCTCTCGTAAAAGAAAATCTTATCCAGCTTGATATTTCAAAATTCAAAAACGGAGTTTATTCCGTTGCATTAACAACCCGCTCGGACAAAACAATCAAAAAGATTTCTTTGCTAAAATAATTCAGGATGAAAAATTTCTGAAGGCGCCTGGTTTCGGGGCGCTTTCTTTTTGTCAGCTTAATCTAAAATGTGCTAATGAGCCCGAAGTGTATTTTTCCGTTTCGCACCTGCACTTGTTGGTTTTCCCGGCCCAGCGCATAGATGAAAGAAAAAATCCCAAGGCGCGTTTCAAAAGTTATTCCCCCGCCAAAACCAAGCAGGTCTCCGCTGCCTACAGATGCATTGCGGCTTTCATCTCTGAAATAGGCACGGTTAACAAAAGCAAGCAGGTAAGAATTTTGTTCAAGCAAAAAACGATATTCAAGATTACCGATAACATAGAGAGAAGCGAAAATCGACTCTTCGTCATAGCCGCGCACCGTTTTTAATCCGCCTATGCGGAATAATTCGTTTCTGAAGATTACGGGACTATACTGATACGCGGCTTTGATTCCGGCAGTAACGGTACTCTGTCTTGCAACCGGTAAAAAATAATCTGCGCCTCCCGTTGCATAATATTGTGTGCTGCGAAGTTTAACGCTGTCGTAAACTGCCGGGTTAAGTTCAGCATTTTTGTGAATGATTTTATCTCCAATTCGCCCTTCCGCATCAGCAGAAAACCCTCTGCGGGGGTTAAGCCGGTAATCGAGCTTTTCGGCATGAAATGCAAGTCCGTACTGCGTTACGCTTACGTCAGCAAAAGACGGCAACGTTGTAGTGGATTGAAAAGCAGCGGGAGAAAGAAGGTCGCTTTCTTTCAAGCTTATAAATGCTTTTAAAAAATTGTTGCCGTGAATGATGTATTGCAACCCTGCGGTTTTCACTACATCAATGTACGTGGTGTCTTTTTTGAAGATAGATAAAAATAAATCGGCTCCCAGGGGAGTTGAAAACAAAAACGGGTAAACGAACCTGACTTTTAAATCCTGCGAAAGCGGCTCGGGCCTTTTCCAGTTCAGCTCAATAGCCTCTCCCTTCGCGAAGGAATTAACCAGCTTAAGGTGCGCATCGCCTGTGAGTTCATATTTGCCGGGAGAATTTTCAGGAGGAGGAACAATTCCCACTACCAGGTCGAACTGGCTGGCGCGCCTGCTTTCAAGAAAAAGCTCAACGCGCGCTTTTCCCTCGGTAAATACAACATTGAACGGTTTCAGCTCCTTTACAAAAGCAATTTCCTGGATGCGCGCACGTATGTCGCGGATAAGAGATTCGTTGTATAAATCTCCGGGCCTTATGCTAAGGTAACTGTAGAGATAAGAATCTGAAATGGTAGCGTTGCCGAATACCTTTACGCTGTCAATTTTTATGAGTTTATTTCTTGAAAGATTTAATTGCGTGGTTACAAAATCATCCTTCATTTCAATGCTGTCGAGACTAACTAAGGCAAAAGGATAACCGTTGTTTTCGCACCAGAGCAGGATTTTTTCCATAAGCTTAGCTGCCCGCGTGTAATCAATAATTTTTCCTGAAAAAACTTTTTCATTAAATCCGGAAGAACGAAGAATTCCCTCGTCCACATTGCCGGCCCCCAGTTTCAGCCAGCGGTATTTTTCTCCGGGATGTATGCACGCGGCAAGCAGCAGCGAATCGGACTGCAACGAATCTATGCCTGCAGAAAGAAATCCTTCTTTTCGGAAATCGTCTATTATTTTTTGCAGCTCTTTGTTGCGGCTAAGCGCATCGTGAAAATCTTTTTTATGAGAAAGCATATTTTCCAATGCGGGAGAAATATTTTTTTCATCAGCACAAAACCGGACAGAAAGTTGATATTGCCCGAGCGAAGAGAAAAAAGAAAAACCCAAAAAGGTTAAAAATATTCCGGAGAAAAATCCTTTTGAATTTGAAATCACGGCAAGGCAGCTGGTACAATAAAACGTAAATAGCGCGTATTAATTATTATTCAGAATAGACCATTTCTCAATCCAGTTTCCAGTCGATAGGTTCTTTGCCTTGCTGCAACAGAAGTTCGTTAGTTTTTGAGAAATGACGGCACCCGAAAAATCCACTATCGGCAGAGAATGGCGAAGGGTGCGCAGCTTTTAGAACATAATGTTTTGTTTTATCAATGAGCGCTTCCTTTGCCTGGGCGTATTTTCCCCAAAGAAGAAACACCAAGCCCGATTTTTGAGAAGATAGAAGCCGGATAACTTCATCGGTAAAATTTTCCCATCCTTTGTGCTGGTGAGAGCCAGGGGAATTTGCCCGTACTGTTAAAGTCGCATTAAGCAGCAACACGCCCTGCCGCGCCCATTTCTGAAGATTACCATGCTTGGGGGGCGGGATACCGAGGTCAGTTTTTAATTCTTTAAAGATATTTACCAAGGATGGAGGAGGTGCAATGCCGCCGGGAACAGAAAAACACAAACCATGCGCTTGCCCCGGCCCATGATACGGGTCTTGCCCAAGCAAAACCACTTTCACATTTTCAAATGGAGTAAGGTCAAAGGCGGCAAAAATATATTTAGCGGGAGGGTAAATCGTTTTTCCTTCTGCCCTTTCAGAATAAATAAAGTTTTTCAGAGAGATAAAATATTCAGAACTGAATTGTTCTGACAAACTGGCCCTCCATCCTTGTTCAATAACATCTGCTGCGGGCATGTAAGAAATTGTTTTTTTTATTAGCAACCATAGCAAAGGTAAGCAGTATAAAAGCACATTATAATAAATTGAGAAGATTTGCGTTTATAGTGTTGAAAAAACCCTTTGCTGTCTGAATATATTAAATTACTTTTGTTGTTAATTGCAGGCAGGGAATTAAAAACCTGACCAAAATATAAGAAAAATGAACCGTAGAAACCATAAGAATATTGTAAGAAATCTCATCGCATTTTCTCTAATCCTTGCGATGGCAGGATTGATGGGCTCTTGTAAGGCAAAGGAGAAATGCCCGGCATATGGCAATGCCCAGCCGGCTAAGCACAGCGCCATAAAAAACAGCTGATAATTATTTTTTAAAAAATTGTCGAGGTGACTTTAGTATAAAAAGGTCACCTTTTGTTTTACATCGGGGTGAATACTTTTGGCTACCGGGCAATTTAGGGCAATATCCTCAAGCAATTTCTTCTGCTCGTCCGAGTAATGATTAGGGGGAAAAGATATTTCAACCTGAATTTCTGAAATTCTTCGCGGGGCTGATGCCATTATCTTGGTAATTTTTGCTGATGTATTATCAATATTTAAACCCCGTCCGTTAGCAGCAATTCCCATGGTAGTAAGCATACATGTTCCCAGGGCAGTAGCGACAGAATCGGTTGGTGAAAATGATTCTCCCCTGCCGTGATTATCTGTTGGAGCATCGGTTTCAATAACTACTCCCGATTTGGTATGTGTGGCTTTGCAGTGAAGCTCCCCGGTATAAATGATTTCTGATGTGGGCATGGGGAAAAAGTTTAGGGTTTAGAGTTAAAGCTATGTGGTTTTAGCAATCACTTTGTGCGACTTCCGTTTACGGGTGGTTTTCTTTTGGTAATTTTCACTCAGTATGCTGATGTTGCCGTCCACTTCAAGCACAGCAAGGTCAACGTCAGAAATACTTTCCACTCCATGTTCACGCACAGCCGCTTCGAGTTCATTAATCGTCAGCTTTTCCCTGAATAGATTTTTGACAATCACATTTCCCTTGTGTATCAGAATCACCGGCTCCCCCTGGAGCAACCTGCCGAATTTTTTGTTGCGGTATAAAATAGATTTGAACAAAGCATTCACCACAAATAAAGTCGCTGCTGCAGCAATGCCCTCGAAAAGCCCGGTGCTGGGACCCACCATTGCATTTTGCACCGAATTGCTGATGAGTAAAATAAAAACTAAGTCAAGGACAGACAATTGTGCAAGTTCTTTTTTGCCAAAAAGCCGCAGTGCAATTACAATGAACAGGTAAATTACCGTAGAACGGAATATGACATCAATGTAGGTATTCAATGAAATATAATTTTCTGATAAAAGTAGCGTTTCATTTCAAATTCCCGCTGAATTAAAACACAGATTTTGAACTAACTTTGACTCGGAATTCTCATGGAAATAGATTCGTTAAAATATTGCAATTCGCTCACAGGGTACTCGAGGCTTAAAACCCGGGAAGTCAGGGTTGGAAACATTGGCATTGGAGGCAACAATCCTATTCGCGTTCAGAGTATGACTACAACCGATACAATGGATACGCTGAAAACGGTTGAGCAATCTATCCGGATTATTGAAGCAGGCGGAGAGCTGGTTCGCATTACCGCACCCAGCATGAACGAGGCAAATAATCTTGAGAACATAAAAAGAGAATTAATAAAAAGAGGATATACCACTCCACTTGTTGCTGACATTCATTTCACACCCAATGCAGCAGAGATTGCCGCCCGCATTGTTCAAAAGGTGAGAGTGAATCCGGGCAATTATGCCGACAAAAAAAAGTTCGAACACATTGAATACACCGATGCCGATTACGATGCTGAGATAGAGCGCATCCGTACGCGTTTTACACCGCTTGTAAAAATCTGTAAAGAGCATGGAACGGCAATGCGCATTGGAACTAATCATGGTTCGCTCAGCGACCGTATCATGAGCCGTTACGGAGATACCCCGCTCGGCATGGTAGAAAGCGCCTTTGAATTTTTACGCATATGCGAGGAGAATAAATTTTATGATATTATTCTTTCCATGAAATCGAGCAACCCTATAGTAATGGTTGAAGCATATCGTTTGTTAGTAAACAGAATGGTGGAAAGGCAAAACAGCAAAATCCTTCCGTCAACTGACGGAGAGGATTTAGGAGGGGTGTATCCTTTGCATTTGGGAGTGACGGAGGCCGGTGAAGGCGAAGACGGAAGAATAAAATCCTCTGTAGGAATAGGAACATTGCTCGAAGACGGGCTTGGAGATACCATTCGTGTATCCCTCACCGAAGACCCTGAGTTTGAAATTCCTGTAGCAAAACAATTAGTTGAGAGATATCATCATCGTACATCATTGCGAGAACTAATTTCCGAAACGTCCAACATCCAACGTCCAACATCCAACCCATTCGAGTATAAGCGCAGAGAAACTCATGCCGTTCATAACGTAGGGGGACATAACGTTCCCCGGGTCATCGCTGATTTTTCGGGCATAGAAAAATTTACGCGTGCTACTTTCTTTTCTATCGGGCATAATTACTCTGTTCCACGCAATGATTGGAGCAACAGCGATCAGGCTGCGGATTATATTTTTCTTGGCGACAATCTGGTTGATTTCAAAACACCCGAACCACTAGGCCTGATTTATAATTACCGGGCATGGAAAAATCTTTCGGATAGAAATAATGCATACCCGCTTTTCAGTGTGAAAGAATTTTTAAGTGCAGAAGAAAAGTCAGAAGAGATTAATTTTATTTTGATGGATAATGATTCACTGTACAAAGTACAAAGTACAAAGTACAATGAGCCGGTTGTCCTGGTTTTTGAAACAAAAAGCGAAGCTGCAATGACGGAATTACGAAAAATGTTTTTTGTCTCACCGCCTGCCATTCCGGTAATTATCAGAAGAAAATATTCTGATATATCACCCGAACAATTTCAATTATTTAGTGCAACCGATGTGGGGGGATTGCTAGTGGATGGTTTAGGTGACGGAGTTTGGTTAACGTTGAACAACAAACACCAAACGACAAACAACAAACTAATCAATACCACCTCCTTCGGAATTCTTCAAGCTACCCGAACACGTATTTCCAAAACAGATTATATCTCTTGCCCATCATGCGGGCGTACTCTTTTCGAATTACAGGAAACTACTGCACGTATCAGGGCAAGAACCAATCACCTGAAGGGATTAAAGATTGCCATTATGGGCTGTATTGTAAACGGCCCGGGAGAAATGGCTGATGCCGACTACGGGTATGTGGGTACCGGGGTGGGGAAAATAAATCTTTACAAAGGCAAAGAAATTGTCAGGCGAAATGTGCAGACGGAAAATGCCGTTGATGAGTTGGTTGAACTGATTAAGTCAAATGGAGATTGGGTTGAAGAAACTAATCTGCAAGCCGCGGATTAAAATTAGCAGCAAATAATTTACGCATCAATCTTGGCGTAGCGGGCATTCTTCTCAATAAATTCCCTGCGGGGCGGCACATCATCGCCCATAAGCATTGAAAATATCCTGTCTGCTTCCGCAGCGCTGTCTATGGTAACTTTTCTCAATGTGCGGGTATTGGGGTTCATGGTGGTTGACCAAAGCTGTTCGGCATTCATTTCTCCAAGACCTTTATACCGCTGTATGTTCACCGTATCTTCTTTTCCTTCTCCTCCCAGGTTGCGGGCAGCCGCCAGGCGCTCTTCATCGTTCCAGGCATACATCTGTTCTTTCCCTTTCTTGACAAGGTATAGCGGAGGCGTAGCAATGTAAACGTACCCGTTTTCAATCAGGTCTTTCAGGTAGCGGAAAAAGAATGTAAGAATAAGCGTAGTGATGTGGCTGCCGTCAACATCTGCATCGGTCATCACTATTATTTTATGATAACGGAGTTTTTCAATGTTCAGCGCTTTACTGTCTTCTTCCGTTCCGATGGAAACGCCCAGCGCAGTGAAAATATTTTTTATTTCTTCGTTCTCATAAATCTTATGCTCCATTGCTTTTTCCACGTTCAGGATTTTTCCGCGCAGCGGAAGTATGGCCTGGAACCTGCGGTCGCGCCCCTGCTTGGCCGTGCCACCTGCCGAATCTCCCTCTACAAGATAAATCTCACATGCCTCCGGATCAGAATCAGAACAATCGGCAAGCTTACCTGGCAAACCACTGCCTGACAATGCGCCTTTGCGTTGAACCAGCTCACGTGCTTTGCGCGCAGCATGCCGCGCGGTGGCGGCAAGAATAACCTTGTCAACAATTATACGTGCTTCGCGCGGATGTTCTTCAAGATAATTATTCAGGATGTCGCTCACAGCGGTATCCACTGCGCCCATCGCTTCTGAATTACCAAGTTTTGTTTTTGTCTGTCCTTCGAATTGCGGCTCCTGGACTTTTACCGAAATTACCGCAGTAAGTCCCTCACGAAAATCGTCTCCGTTGATTTCAAATTTCACTTTCTGCAGCATGCCGGTACGCTCGGCATAATTTTTCAGCGTGCGGGTAAGCGCCCTTCGAAAACCTGCAAGATGCGTTCCGCCTTCATGCGTATTAATATTATTCACATATGAGTGAAGATTCTCATTGAACGAAGTATTGTATTGCATGGCCACTTCAACCGGCATTCCTCCTTTGTCGCCTTCCATGTAAATAGCTTCGGGAATTAATTTTTCTCTGTTCGCATCCAGGTAGGCAACAAATTCTCTCAATCCGCCCTCACTGTAGAAAACATCGGTAACATGATTTTCTTCAGCCGGCTTATCGCGCATATCGGTAAGCGTGAGCTTAATGCCTTTGTTGAGAAATGAAAGTTCGCGCAGGCGCGATGCAAGTATATCCTTGTGAAATATTACAGATGAAAAAATAGTTGAGTCGGGAAGAAATGTAGTTTCCGTTCCTTGTTTGTCTGTCGTGCCAATCTGTGCAACATCTGCAAGCGGTTTTCCACGCTCATATTCCTGCATGAAAATATTTCCATCTCTGTAAACCGTTACTCTAAGATGCGTTGAGAGTGCATTAACGCACGAAACACCTACGCCATGCAAGCCGCCGGAAACCTTATAAGAATCCTTATCAAATTTTCCGCCTGCATGCAGTACCGTCATCACCACCTCAAGAGCAGAACGTTTTTCCTTGGGATGTATATCGGTAGGAATGCCGCGCCCGTCATCCGTAACGGTTACAGAATTATCCGGATTAATAATCACATCAATATTTTTGGCATACCCGGCAAGCGCTTCGTCAATAGAATTATCGACCACTTCGTAAACCAAATGATGCAGTCCCTTAACACCGGTATCACCAATATACATGGCAGGGCGTTTGCGCACCGCCTCAAGTCCTTCCAGAACCTGGATGCTGTCGGCAGAATAGCTCGCTTTGACAACGGTTTCTTTCACTAAATCACTCATTCGTATTAATTTATTTTCGATTAAAGTTTATACAATTATTCATTTCACAAAGTCATTTATATGACTGGTTGCAGTCAATACAAATAACCTTTAACATATAATTTATAGCGTGTAACTTGTTTTCAGGAGAGGAAATAAAGATACGATTTTAATGATGAAATCGCAAATTATTTTCAAACATTTTCAGGTAATTTTTAACATGAAAATGGTATAAAATTACAGGGCAAAATCAGGGGTTAAATTCAAAAAAATACAGTGTCCTTTTACTTCTTTTTTGACCGTTTTTTAAGCCCTTTAATACGGTTCAATATATGGGCTGGTGTTGCCGATTTAAGAGGCAATTTAAGAGCCGCCTGGACGTACAAGGGCTTCCTGTGAGCGAGAGAACTCATGATGAAATCAAACAGGGCCACATCCCCTAAAGATGCAAGCAGCGGGCGGGTTTGCCGTTCTTTCGCAAGACGGTGATAAAGCTCTCCTGCCGCGGCTTCCACATAAACAGTAATACCGTTGTCATTCATCCATTTCATGTTGTCATAAAAACAAGGGGTGCCGCCACCGGTTGCGATAACTGCATTGAGATTGCGTTTGGTTTTTCTCAAAACTTCCGCTTCGGTTTTTCTGAAATATTCCTCTCCCCTTTCGGCAAATATTTGGTTGATGGTTTTTCCTTCTTCGGTTTCAATTTTATGGTCAAGGTCAATAAAGGAAACCTTCATCAACTCGGATAATTTTTTTCCAAGCGTTGATTTTCCGCTACCCATAAATCCTACCAGGAAAATCCTCATTGTGCTTTTCGGCTTTCGTGTTTGCGTTTCATACGAAGATTCAGCATCTCCACTCCCAGTGAAAATGCTACGGAAAAATAAACATACCCCTTCGGCACATGGAAATGCAGCCCGTCTGCAACCAACACCATGCCAATCATAATCAGAAATGCAAGAGCGAGCATTTTAACGGTAGGGTGATTGTTTACAAAGCGGCTCACAGCTCCTGAAAAAGTAAGCATCACCATCATAGCAATCACCACGGCAATAATCATCACCAGCACATTATTCGCTAAGCCTACGGCGGTAAGAATACTGTCGAAAGAAAAAACAACATCAATAATCATAATCCTGAAAATAATATTGCGGAATGATTTTGTGCTGTGCCCGTCTTCGCGGATCTCTTCTTCTCCTTCAATCTTTTTATGAATCTCACGCGTGGAACTGAAAAGCAGAAAAATTCCTCCGGCAATCAGAATCAAATCCCGAAGAGAACAATCGTAAATAAAAGTTGCATCTGTCGTGCCGGTCAGGTTAAAAAACGGAAACTGCTCCGAAATATAGAACAGCGGTTTTGTAAGCCGGATAATCCAGGTTATGGATAATAGAAGAGCAATTCTCATCAAAAGCGCAAGCGATAATCCCAGCGAACGAGCCCTTCTTTGCTTCTCCCCGGGGAGCTTGCCTGTAGCAATGGAAACAAAAATGATGTTGTCAATACCCAGAACAATCTCGAGCAGCGTTAAAGTCAATAAACTTACCAATGAGGCAAGGCTGAAAAGAGCGCCAAAATCAAAAGATGATTCCATTTTAGTTAGCAAATGCTTCAAAGTAAATGAAAAACAGGATGTGTGTTTTACACTTTATAAGTTTTTCTGAAAAATCTTACGCCTGTAATCTATTGCCTGAATGAAAAAAACAGCCGTTTATAGCAGGGCTATCATTGCATTGCAATCAGTGATTTAACCCTTAGGTCAGCAAAAACTAAACAGGGTTAAACTTCAGCCCCGTAAGGTTGAACTCAGAATCAGCCGTACCCCGTAAGGTGCGGTTGATTTTTTTTTCACCCTATCCTAAACAGAAGGGACAAAAAATCAAGACACTTTAACAGCGTAAAGCTCCCTCAGCTTCTCCAGGGCAAAATCAACTTCTTCTTTCCGGTTGAACTTGCTGAATGAAAACCGCACCGATGGTCTTGCCTCATCCACGTTCAACGCTTTCAAAACATGAGACCCCGTTTCGCTTCCCGATGAGCAGGCGCTTCCTCCCGATGCGGCAACGCCGGCAATATCCAGGTTAAATAAAAGCATCTCGGCAAAATCAGTAGCAGGAAAGCAAACATTCAAAACGGTGTAAAGAGAAGTTCCCATGCAGTCGCCATTAAATAAAATGCCGGGGATACTTTCAGATAAATGTTCAGCCATGTATTTTTTAAGAGCGAGAATATGTTTTTTATGCTCGTCCATATTTTCATAGGCAATCTCCAGTGCCTTGGCAAGGCCTACAATTCCATAAACATTCTCCGTGCCGCCGCGCATATTGCGTTCCTGTGCTCCTCCATATATAAACGGGTTGATTTTTACATTGCGATTGATGTACAGAAATCCAACGCCTTTGGGTCCGTGAAATTTGTGCGCTGCACAGGAAATAAAATGAACTGGGATATCGCTAAGGTCAATTTCATAATGCCCCACGGTTTGCACCGTATCGCAATGAAATATAGCATCGTATTTTGCGCAAAGCTGGGCAACACTTTTCAACGGGAGCAGGTTTCCTATTTCGTTGTTGGCATGCATGAGAGAAACCAGGCTGTGAGGATGTTCTGCTAAAAGTTTTTCAAGATGCTCAAGATTTACATGCCCGGTTTCATCAATGCCGACAAAACTCAATTTCACTCTGCCTTGCTTTTCAAGTTCTTCAAGCGTATGCAGCACCGCATGATGTTCTATAGGAGAAGTGATGGCATGCGTTATTCCCAAATCGCGGATTGAACATAGGATTGCCATGTTGTTGGCCTCGGTTCCTCCGGAAGTGAAAAATATTTCTGAAGGAGAAGCGTGAAAATATCCTGCCACTTTTTTACGCGCCTGTTCTATGGCCGCCTTTGTCTCGCGCCCGAATGAATGAATGGAAGACGGGTTGCCATAGTGTTGTTTCATATACGGAAGCATAGCCTCCAGCACCTGCGGATCTAAAGGACTAGTAGCTGCATTATCGAGATAAACGCGCATCTGTTTTTTCGGAAATTTTGCTCAAAGATAAAATATGTTACAGAATGGTTTTGAAGCCGGAATGAAAATATTAACGCAAAAAAAACCGCCCCGATATTGCATCGAGGCGGAAAAAAAATAATAAACTTTATTCTTCTTTAGTTTGCTTTACAAACAGTTTCTGCATGGGCTTAATAATTTCGCTATTCAGCGATTTAAGGCGGATGAAATAGACACCATTCGGAATGAAGCGGATATCAACAGGGTCAACAATATTCAATCCTTTTTCTGCAGTTCCCACTTGCGAGAGAACTGTTTTTCCAAGCGCATCAATCAACTCAAATAACACAGGCCCGCTGGCGTCAGAATTAAAACTGTACTGAACTTCAGTCTGAGCCGGGTTTGGAAAAACAGATAGAACACTATTATCGAGGAAGCTAACAGCCACTAGCTGCGAGAAGGATTCCTTTCCGTCAAAATCAACTTGGCGAAGACGATAATAACTTACACCCGGCAGAGGCATATTGTCGATGAGAGAATAATAAAGAGTCACTGAAGAATTTCCGGCTCCGTTTCTTCTGCCTACTTGTTCAAAGTTAATTCCATCAGAGCTGCGCTCAACCACAAAATGGTCATTATTAATTTCTGTTGCCGTAACCCAGGCTGTTAAAACTGTTACACCTTCTATATGCGCATCAAAGCTCAGCAATTCAACCGGAAGTGGCGCTCCCGATTGCCCAACTGTAAAATCAGAGAAGCCGGTCATGCCGTTGCGTTTTGTAATTGCTGCGGTGCTGGTTCCGTTGCAGGTGCCGTTCAAGGTCCATCCGCTGCCGGGATTTTTCAGAATTGTCCAGGCATTTCCGGTATTGTTTGTAACCATCGACATGTTACTGAATAATAACATATCGTAAGTAGCAGAAGAAGCATTTGCTTCGGCAGTCAATGTCCAGTATCCATTATTAAACGGAGCAAGCGTTGCATAATTATTAGTAGGACACTCAGGCCCCAGCGGACCGGGCTGAATAGGAACGGCTGCGTCATTGAAATATGATAAGATGGTCGGTATGCTGTGCGTACCAATAAAATCAACCTCTGCAAGATTTAATCCTTTAGCTGCTGTTCCAATGGGGAAATAATATGTTCCTGCCGAGCCGGTAAGACTTCTTCTGAGATTTCCTTCTACATAACTGCCTGCACCGAATGATGAAATTGCACCGGGAGCAGTATTAGTGACATGCAAAGTTTTAATTCCGGTTATTATTTTTCCTCCCGTAACGGTTCCCAACTGCAAATTGCCTCCAACATTAGCATTGTCAAGAATGGTCATGTGGTTAGAAGTCTTATTCATCCAAAGATTTCCGAATGTGTTGGCGCCAATCATAGAGCCGTCAAAATATTGCGAGGTTGTTCCGGTAACCCGAACGGTAGATGTTGTGGCAGCGGTTACATTTCCGTTGTTTACAAAATTGCCGCATACATCAAGTTGGGCAGTGCCCGTAAGTGTTATGCTTGCCCCTGTCTTTATATCAAGTCCCCTGCATGCTGCAGTCGGTCCGGTTGGAATGACAGGATAATTTAATGCACCGGAGTAGAGAATGGCGCTGGTATTGCAATCTGGTGGACCGCAGTTTCCCCAGTTAGAGGGATCAAACCAGTCTGTGCTCACCGTTCCTGTCCAGAAAACTACGGCGGGTGGGCTTTGATAAATAATAGGAGAGGCACCAAAAGCATTAAAGTCCATGTCGAAACCAATATTATTTTGCCAATGGTTCATGAGGAACAGCAGGAATGTCTGACCTCCTGAAACAGCAAGGGAGGTATTAAATTCAGCTCCGCTGGGAGGAGAAGAATTAGACGGAGCGGCTGAACACATACCGGTACTATAGGTTATCGATCCGTTACACGAAGGAAAATTTAGCGCGTTAAATGTAAGGTTACAACGCACCCACGGTAAATTGTTGGCATTAATCTGGGGGCATGCACCCGCTATGCGCGATGCCTGGTCAGAACCAAAGGAGGTTATATCCATTAGAACCCAGTCATAATCGGTCGCTGGGTAGGTAGTTCCGTATGGTTTAAGTCTCCACGCCAATGTTCCCGGGCCACTTGTGGTAAATACGAGCCATAATGAATTGAGCTCGCCTGATGTGAGACAACTATTATTTCCTGTTGTGAAATCACAAACCCAACCTGTTCCATAAAATCCCGGGCTGGGAATTGAGAATGTAGGACTGCAAATAGGTAACGGAACAACACAGTCCTGCCCCGCAACGTAAGGTTGTTGATTAACAGGAGTTGCTTGGTCTACAACAATAATGCTGTAATTTCCGGTATTGTTATTGATTCCGTCAACACGCACATAATACATCGTGCCCGATGTTAAGCCGCTTATAGCAATTTCCGAAGAAGAAATTAAAGGATTGGGAGCGTTACACGTGGGGCCTATCCTGTTACAGGACAACAACGTATAATTTGCAGGATTAGAACAACTGCCCGACAAGCTATACAGTGCAATTTGCGTGGAGCCGATAGTTCCCGATGAGGTGCGGATACGCACACTTCCTGATGCGGGAGCGATGAAAGAATGCCATGTGGCATTAATATTTCCCGTTGTCCAGCAACCCGGTACCGCTGCGGGTTCAGAAGCAGAACCGGTACATGATGTATTTCCATTCACACTAACAAGCAAGTCAATGTATTGAGCATTGCATGGCAGGTCATTAGCCGGTGCAAGTCCGAATGACTGAATATTCAGGTTGTAGGTCGAAAACGCTGTTGGCGCACCAGCTTCATCAACAATAATATAATATGTTCCTGCAGAAGGAAAAGTTACCTGCGCAACAGAATTTCCTGATTGCGGTATAGGGGTAAGACAAACAGTGCCAACTGAACCCGGGCATCCGCTGTAAACGGCAAGTGTAGGCGTTCCGCTGGTTCCTGACAATGTAATGCTGGTACATTCCGGTCCGGTTGCTGTGTATTGATAAACGCGGTCTTCACCACTATATGATGTATTGCATATTCCTGTTTGCGATGTATAGTCGGCACCATAACATTGCGTGGTGTGACTGGTTACAGAGTAAGGCAAGGCACTTATAACCGTAGCATTGGCGCAGGTGGAACCTTGGAGAGGCCCCGGCGAAGGAGTAGGTGAACAGGTAAGATTTGAAACCCATCCCGCCAGATTTCCGAGGCCATCTGATTTGAAATGTGCTGTGAGACATCCGCCCGAAACGTTTGACGTTACCACACTGCCGCATCCTGCGCTGCTGGTGGGCCCGGCTAAATTGAAGAGAGGCACTGCCGATGTATCCGCTGTAAATGTACTGGCGGGTGTTCCGCTGAAAATTCTCAGGCGGTCTCCGGCATCATTCAGGAAAATGGATGTGAAAGAAATGGTAACATACTGGTTTGCCACTGCAGGACAAAGTTTTACCATCCCGTTTGCATTGTTAGAATAGTTAACAGGAAGGTCAAGCGCCGAATCGTAGAAAGGTGAACCGCACGAATAAAATGGTCCCAGAGTTCCAGATACAGGCACGTAATAATAACACGGGTTTACAACCAAAGCAATGGGAGCCGAAGCTGTCCATTGGGTGTAAACGGGGTCCATAAGGTCGCACGATTCGTTCGAAACGATTTCGCACCATACATTGTGATTACCCGCTGCTAAGGTTGCAAGCGTAGTATAGGTGATTGCGTTTCCAACAGGGGCGCCATCAAGATACCATGTATATGAAGGAGAACCTGCATTAAAAGCAGCTGCTGTAAAAGTAACCTGGTTGCCACGGCAAATAGTGTCAGTTGGAAAATTGTGTGAGATGGCGACTACCGGTGGCTGATTAGGAGTAACACTAAATGTAAGTGATTGAGAAACTCGCGTAGAGGGAGAATAACACACTACCGGAGATGTTGTTGGAGTAGGCCAGGTGACTGTAAGTGTAATCACATCTCCCGTTGCAAGATTAGATGTTTGCCAGGTAAGGGCACCGGGATTTGAAATATTATTTTGGGTCAAAACAGGTGCTCCATTCTTCTTCCATATAAATGTATTAGGCGTAGGGACCGGGTTTATAAATGGTGGCGAAAAGACATAAAAATCTATAGTCTGAAGTTCGCAAATGGTAGGATTCATATTTGTACTATCACCAATAACATTTCCCAGATAATCCATCGCATAAATGCGAAGCTGTGGAGAAGTAGTAAAAGCAGATACAGTAATGAGAACGCTGCTGAAACTGGAATGACAAACAGCTCCGCTATGAGTTGCTGTCCATCTAAGGGTATAAGTACCAGTACCGCCAGCAGGGGTAAACGTAGTATTGTTGGTATTCACATTACCAAATTGAGTTACTAATGTGCTGGGGCCTGAAAAAACGGACCATGTGCCCAGGCCACCAGGATTAGGAAAAGAGTTGGCAAGACTTATGGCATTCGCGGTTAATGTCAAGGATGGAGTCCCTGAACAAAGGGTTTGAGCCGAACCTGCATTTGGTGCAGGAGTAGCAACTCCCCAAAGAGCAATGTCGTCAAGAATTAACGGAACAGCTGCCGATGCACTGGAAGCATAAATTCTGAATGTTATAGATGAAGACAGATTGCAAAATGACAGCACTGTTGATTGTACCGCACCGGGAGCAACCTGATTAGGAGCCTGGGTAGGTCCCATGATATTTGCATTGTAACCATCCGCACTGGTCCTTACATAATAATTTATGACGGTGGCTACATTTCTTCTTGCTTTAAAAACCAACTGTGTTAATGATGCCCTGGCTCCGGCAGCAGGAGTAAAAGTAAACTCATAATATGTTGTTGTTGTAGATACCGGTGCTGTTGTTGGCCAATTGGTTGCAGCGTATTCACTGCCCGAGGCTAAGCATGTAATGGCACCATTCTGACTGAAGTTTGAAAAAGTCGCCAATGTAGCGGGTATCGCTGCCGTTGCAGCTAAGCTCGGACTTGCGCAGTTATTTGTGGCAGTTGTGAAAGTATAAATACCCAACTGCGCCTGTGCAAAAGCATTGTTGGAAAAACCAACTACCAAACAAATGCAAAAAGAAATTTGATAAATCTCAGAGAGTAATTTTTTTTTCATGAGCACTGATTTAAGATGAAAAAATATTTTTTGTTGCCATTAATCCATCTGCTCTCGCCTACACCAGAACTGCCAAATATAATAATTATTCGCGACTTCTTTTAACCCGGCTTTTTTAATAATTTTAAACACCCAGATGTTATTTTAATTAAAATTTATCACTCCTGAATTTGCCTTACAAACCGTGCTTGCATGGGCTCTATGATTTCATTTCCGGCAGATTTTATCCTTATGAAATATGCTCCCTGGGGCAAGTCGCGGACACTGTAGTCATTAATTTCATTCAAACCTTTCTTTACATCCAGCAACTCCGACAACTGAACTTTTCCGAGCATGTCTATAATTTCCAGGTTAACTTTTCCCTCTGCAGCCGTAGTAAATCTCATATTGATGCTTGAAGTTTGTGCCGGGTTGGGAAATACATTAAGCACATTATCATTCACGAAACTTACAGCAACCAAACGGGACTTAGTATCAGTGCCATCAAAGTCAACTTCACGAAGGCGGTAATAGCTGATGCCTTTTATCGGCTTTGTATCCAGCATGGAATAATAAAGTGTTACCGAGGAATTTCCTGAACCCCTTCTTGTGCCAACCATTTCGAAATTAATTCCATCCTGGCTTCGTTCAATAACAAAATAATCACAGTTCACTTCTGTAGCTGTAACCCATGTGGTGAGCACATCTTCACTCTGTATCACGGCATCAAAGTTGAGCAAGTCAACCGGCAGAGGAAGTCCCGACTGCCCTGAAGTGAAAACTGAAAACCCGCTCATGTTATCACGTGCTGTGGCAGAAGCGGTGCTGACTATGCAATTACCGTTCAAGGTCCACGGTCCGGCTGGAGTAGATGCTTTCAATACCGTCCACGCATTAGCCCCCGAACTATTGGTATAGTTTAAATTATAGAGCGTCATCTTGTAAGTTGCAGAGCCGGCATTTGCATTAGCAGTCAAAGTCCAATAACCATTGTTCAACGGAGCCATGGTTGAAAAATCATTTGTGGGACACTCCGGCCCGAGTGGCCCCGGCTGGATGGGAACTGGTGTGCCTGTGAAGTAGCCAAGAATGTTACCGATAGAATGTGTTCCATAAAATTGAACAGAAGCCAGTTGAAAGCCCGCAGTTGAAGTTCCGACCGGCCAGTAATATGTTCCGGCGGTGCCGGTTAAATTTCTTTTCAGGTTTCCTTCTACATAGCTTCCCGGTCCGCCCGATGTTACAGAACCCGGTGCGGTATTGGTGCTGTATAAAATTTTGCTGCCCGTAATAATTTTCCCTCCTGTAACATTGCCCAGAGTAAGAGTGCCCGCTAAATTGGCATGATCTAAAATGGTCATGTGGTTGGATGTTTTATTCATCCATAAGTTATCGAATGCACTCGAGCCAATCATATTGCCGTCAAAATACTGCGCTCCCGTTCCCATAACCCGCACGGTGGATGTTGGAGCAGCTATCAGACTCCCGTTGTTCACATAATTGCGGCAGATATCTAATTGCCTTCCGGCATTAATGGTAACCGAGGCGCCTGCTTTAATATCAAGGTCGCGGCACACAGCACCATTGGCATTAATCACAGGCATAAATGCAGAGCCGACAGTAATAACTGCTGTAGTGCTACAGTTAGGAGGGCCGCAGTTTCCCCAGTTAACAGGGTCAAACCAGTCCGTAGTATTTGCTCCTGCTGTCCAGTACAAGACACTTGGTGGATTCTGATATGCAATAGGTGAAACACCGAAGGCATTAAAATCTATGGTGAATCCTCTTTGGTTTTGAGTCCAGTTGCTTAGATGGAGAAGGAATGTTTGATTGGGAGTAACAGCAAGAGAAGAACAGAAGCTGGGGCCAAATGGGCTCGTTGATATAGCAGTTGAAGACGGGCACATGCCTGTTTGATACTGAGAGGTTGCACAAGGTGCAAATAAGATAACATCGCTGATGTTGCAGCGCACCCAAGGCAAGTTATTGTTATTTATCTGCGGGCATGCGTTAGCTATGCGTGTTGCCTGGTCAGGCCCGAAAGAAGTTATGTCCATCAGTATCCAGTCGTAATCAACATACGTACTCCCGTTAGGTGTTAACAGCCATGATAACATTCCGGTGCCATTGGTAGTAAATACGTACCAGGCAGAAGAACGTTCTCCGGCAAACATGCAGGTATTATTTACGGTTCCGAAATCGCAAACCCATCCTGTAGAAATAAAACCGGGGTCCCCCACCTGGAATGTGCTGTTACAAACCGTCATAGGCACAACGCAATCCTGCCCGTCAGAATAGGGCTGCTGTGTGCTGTTTACATCGGCAACAATAATGCTGTAATTACCGGTGTTGTTATTTCTTCCGTCCACTCTTATGTAGTATATGGTATTTGGTACAAGGTTGCTGTATATAATATCAGACGAGGAAGGACTTGGAGTGGATGCACAACTTGGCCCCGCCTGGCTACACGCAATCAGGCTAAGCGAATTGCAGTTGCCGGAATAAAGTGCAATTTGAGTCATATCAATAGTTCCCGGAGTAGTTCTAATATGTACAGCAGACGGATTGGGAGTAGCAGGAGAAGTGAAACTGTACCAGGTTGTATTCAAATTGCCTCCGGTCCAACAACCGGGAACAGCAGGTTCTGATGCCGAGCCGGTGCATGAGTTGTTACCGTTTGCGTTCACCAGCAAGTCAAGATACTGAGCGTTGCAAGGCAGATCATTAGCCGGTGCAAGTCCGAATGACTGAATGTTGAGGTTGTAATTTGAAAAAGCTGTTGCTCCACCGGCTTCATCAACGATAATGTAATATGTTCCCGCAGAGGGAAAAGTTACCTGCGCAACAGAATTTCCCGATTGCGGTATAGGAGTAAGGCAAACTGTGCCCGCGGCACCAGGGCATCCGGTGTAAACTGAAAGTGTAGGTGTTCCACTCGTTCCTGACAATGTCATGCTTGTACACTCCGGTCCGGTTGCCGTGTATTGATAAACGCGGTCTTCGCCATTGTATGTTGTATTACAGATTCCTGACTGCAACTGGTAATCCGAACCATAACACTGTGTTGTGTGACTGGTTACTGAGTATGGTAATGCAGCAATTACCGTGGGGTTTCCACAAGTGGAACCGGGCAACGGCCCTGCTGAAGGAGTTGGTGAACAGGTAATGTTTGATACCCATCCTGCAGAATTACCAAAACCGTCTGATTTAAAATGCGCAGTAAGACATCCTCCTGAAACATTAGAGGTTACCACGCTGCCGCATCCTGCGCTGCTGGTAGGTCCGGCTAAATTGAAAAGAGGCGCGCCCGATGTATCAGCCGTAAAAGTGCTCGAAGGGGTTCCGCTGAAAATTCTCAGGCGGTCTCCGGCATCACTCAGACTAATGGACGTGAAAGAAATGGTGACGTACTGGCTTGCTACTGCCGGGCAAAGTTTTACAAGCCCGTTTGCACTGTTCGAATAGTTTACAGGAAGGTCAAGCGCTGAATCATAGAAAGGCGAACCGCATGAATAAAATGGTCCCAGAGTTCCTGATGCAGGCACGTAATAATAGCATGGGTCTACAACCAAAGCAACAGGAGGAGATGTTGCCACATTATTAAAAATTGGGGGAGCACTGTCACAGGGTTCGCTGGAAGTAGCATCACACCAAATGTTATGAGTACCTACTGACAATGTTGCGGACGTAATGTATGTGCTGGCTGTTCCCACTGGAGCACCGTCAAGGTACCATTGATACGTAGGAGTTCCCGCTTCAAGGGGATATGCAGTGAAAGTTACCTGGTTGCCGCGGCAGATAGTATCTGTGGGAAAGTTGTGTCCAATGGTAACCAATGGCGGCTGGTTGGCGGTAACGGTGAACTGATCGCTTTGGGATATCCTTGGATTGGGTGACATGCATGCTCCGGGCCAGTTAACTTCAAGGGTCACAACGTCATTATTCGCAAGCGATGACGTAGAATAAGTGGCAGAAAAATAATTTCCAACATTATTTTGAACCAGCACAGGTGCACCATTTACTTTCCATGTATATGTGTTGGGCGTTACATTGATAAAGGGAGAATTAACATAGAAATCTACCTCTTCAAACTGGCAAATGGTAGGATTAGGCGGAATAGGATTACCAAAAATGTCGAGGGTATAAGTGGTTAGAGCAGGAGGAGTACTTGGATTATTAACCGTTACAGTAACGGTATTGCTTGTTAGAGGACATGCGCCACCAACGGCACAGCGGTATTGATAACTGCCGGCCGCAAGACCGGAAACAGTAAGCGAAGAAGTAGTGTTACCTGAATACACTGCACCTGCAGGAGTACCGTTAACTACAGGTAGACCTGTCGGAACATAAATCCATTGGTATGTCCATGAAGGCCCCGATGATGTTGTTAAACTAATTGCAGTCGAACCGCCTGCACAAACGGGATTCGGAGAAGCAGCGGGCTGTGATGATATACCGATAATGGTTTGTGTACCTCCAATATTACCTGCACCTGCCGGAGTAGGGCTTCCCCCTGTTATGGTAAGGTTCGTTGTTGCTAAAGCTGCTACCGTTACTGTATTTCCAATTGTCGGAGTTGAAGCAACATCCATAGTTATCCAAAAATAATAAGTTCCTCCATTGGTATTCATAAGAGTAGCTAAAAAACCAGCCGCGGGAAATGTTTGAAGCCCTGGACCGCCTGGAGTTAATGTTTGGATTAAAGTAGTGGCTGTTGCAAAACTTGTATTAGTACCTCGCCATAATTTAAAATTTAAAATGCTTGCAGCAGCATACCCGGCATTAGTTGTAAAACTTAACCCAGTTAAACTGCTCGCTGTCAAACTCCCTGCAGAACCGATAGTAAAATAATAAATAGGAACTTTTACTGCATTGGGACATACATTAGCTGCGGCAACAGCAGGATTAGGTGATGCAAGCGTATAGATCCACGCAGCTTTCGTTGCTAATGGGAATAAAAAAAATATCACAGAGAATGCAACTATTATTGCATTACGTATTACAGATGTCAGGTTTAAAACCGGGTAATTTTTTCTCATCTCAGGCGTATTAATTCATGCGCATGAATTCAGTGCATCAAAGATAGCAGAAAATTAATCAATACCAACACCTTATTTGACAAAATGCCATATAGCTTTGGTGAAAGAATACTATTATGTAGTGAATGCAAATTGAAGCGTAATCTTGTTGCGGTTAAATAAAATCATCGGGGATAATTTATCTCCGGTTGAGTTAACAAATCATTGCAAATTTTTTTCTGCGAGCACCAGAGTAATCCGCAGGAAACACTTTATTGCATAACGTTCTTGCCGGCAGCAACTACATCACGGACATTGCAGAAAACTAAACCTTTCTTATTCTACGTGCGTTATACTGCTTTATGAAACCGATGCCCGACAATGATTTTAATGAGATGAGGCGCCTGTTTAATGCAGGAGAAAAAAACGCTCGCAGCAATTCACGCTTCGCTACGGAGTTTGAAAAAGCAGCGCTCTCCATAGTGCTCAAGCTCTATCCTAAAATCATGGATAAGCTTGATCCGCACGAAATTGTTCAGCTGGGAAATATTCTTTTGCGTTACAGCCGCTCGCTTGCCAGCGACATCGGTAATCTTACTTCAACCTCGCGCAACAGGCAGTAGAAAAAGTTATAAGTTATTTGTTATTCGTAATTCGGAAAAAGAAATTGAAATTTCTTTCTCGCGTTGTTCTATGTGTTTACCTTATCGTAAAACCCAATGCAGGAACAAAAGGATGACTGCCATCTAGCATTTCCGTTCGGATATATTCAAAATACAATTTATTTCCGGGCTGAATTTTTTGCAGTTGTTCTTTCATTTCGGGAGTGAGCATTTCTGAGCTGCTGTCAAAGACGTGTCCACCAGCCTGGTCATAAACACTCATTTTAAATGCAGTAACTTTTCCCCTGAAGGGATTTTTTTTGGCATCAGTGACGAGTGCATTAAGAGCAGAAATATTTCTTGCCTCATGCCCGGTGATAGAATCGGTTGAATTATTCATCAGCACACCGGCGGAGCTTACAGCCACAGCACGAAAGTTCTGCGCGCAACACCAAAATGATTGCAATAAAAAAATACCTGCATAAATCAAAAAAGATTTCATTAGTTTTTTGTCTCGATATTCTGAAAGGTAATTTTATGCTTGCCCTCGTCATTAATAATGATGAACGTTTGCTCTGCCACGGCGCGGGCGTATTTTACTTTGTAGATGAGCTGAACAGTGGAGGGGTCATCCAATCCATGCTCAGTTACCTTTGAATCCGCAAGCTCAAAAGACTCAATGGCACCTATGGTATCTTTAATCTTCTTCAGCTTTTCTATTTTCTGTTCTAACGGTTCGCTTTCATTAAATGAGGCAGTAAAGTAATCATTGATTTTATCGTACTGCTCCTTCTTCTGGTCAGTCAGAAAATTTTCTGCAACGGCACGCGCTTTTATGAGGTCAACTTTGTTCCATCCGCATGAGACAAAAAATAAAATCAGCAGATAAAAAAACTTTTTCATTACCCCGGAAATAAAAAATAAATACGGCTAAATTATTTCATAGCCGTTATTTCATTAGGCGGCACATAAGCGTGAACGCTGTTACTGATAGGAGGCAAAGATTGCAGGTAAGCAAATATGCACTTGAGGTCTTCGTCTGTCATCTTGCCAATAAATTCCCATGGCATGGGAGGCATAATAGGCCTTCCGGCATCGGCCCCCATAAACTTGCCGGTGCGCAGGATCTTCATAAAAAGTTCTTCGGTCCATGCACCGCTACCGGTAGCACGGTCAGGAGTCAAGTTGGCGGCAAAAGAAATTCCCCATGGGCCAACCCATGCAGTTAAATCACTGCTGCCCAAGTACCATTTGCCGGGAGTTATTTCTGTTGTGTCAACGGTGGGCAACTTCGTATCTGCCGGGCTGCCCGAAAGCACACGCGTTTCATCAACGATGGGCCCCTGCGGAGTCATAATTTTCGGGGAATGGCAGTCGTTGCAGCTGGCAATGACCGTAAGGTACTTTCCGCGCTCTATCATTTGTTCTTTAGTGAGAGCAGGTTTTTCTTCCTTCGATGTGCAGCCCGGAAGCGCTGCAGTTAAAAACACGGAAGAAATAATCAAGAATGGCTTGTAAAAATTTTTCATGTGAGTTGGTTTTGGTTTGAAGTGTAAAGTTAAGAAATTATGATACGATTTAATTTTCGTCTCACTGTAATATTAAAAAAATTTTCTCTTCTCCCCTATTCCCGATATTAAAAGTACTGCTATTTACTCACAAACACTTTATCCGTCAGCACTTGTCGGTTATCGAGCGCATCGGAATAAATCACAAAATAAATTCCGGGCTGGAGCTGGCGCTTCGAATTTTTATTTCTTAAAATTATTTCACCTGAAAAAATCCCCTGCTCCATCACTTGCCCCATTGGGTTGATGATTGTGTAGCGGAGATTGTTTAGTTTTATGTTGGACGGGAGTTTAGATAATGGATATGGCAAGGTTAAGGAAGTGAGGTCGTTGATGCCGGTTACAATGGTAAGCTGAACTTTATTAGAGCTAGAGTCCGAACCGATTCTAAAAGATATTAATCCGGGCTGACTGAAATCCACGGTGTCTCCTTGTGTAAATTGATAAATGTTGTCTACATACCAATCGACTGTTATACCATACCAACTGCCCATCGTGGAATGCTCTTCTGTCAGAAGCTGCAAATGTTCTCCTGAAGAAACAGAATAATAATTAATACCTGCTGAATTATTGGTATTAGTGCCGTTGAGTATAATTATATTATAAAACATTTTCCCTTCGGCAAAAGAGAAAGCAAAAAAGAGCGTAGCGAAGAGTAAAATTTTTTTCATGGCTACATTATTTAGAATAAATAAATTCCCACCAGCAAAAAATTCCGAAAAGATTTCTTCTTAACGATGTAATTAAAAAATTATTACAAATAATTTTCGGGGTCCTGCCCAAGTGGTCATTTCTTCACGTTAATATATGGCTTCAGGTTATTCACATATTCTTCAAAAGCGCGCACTCCTTTTTGCGAAATCATAAGCGTAGTGCATGGGTAATTATTTTTGAATTCTTTTTTCACGCGTATGTAGCCGGCTTCTTCCAGCTTCGAAACCTGCACGCTCAGATTTCCTGAAGTGGCCCCGGTTTTATCTTTAATAAAAGTAAATTCCGCCTCCTTCACTCCTACCAGCAGCGATACAACAGAAAGCCGCAACTGCGAGTGAAGCAGCGGGTCCAGTTCTTTAAACGCATTGCTCATGTTATAGAAAATTTAAGCAGCAACCACTGTTTGTGATTTTTGAAAACGCGATTTCAACAAATGCCCGGGTATGGCAAAACCAATAAGCGCTGCAGCGGCCAAAAGAAAAAGCTGAATGTCGAACGCAACAAAGAATGCAGCAATACACAACGCCCAGTTAATGATGCCGCCCATAATCAATGGACGAAACCGCAACGCCCCTCCCCATACGAACAATTGAACTGCGTAAACCGTCATAACCATCGGGTAGGTGTTAATTCCAAGTTTACTCTGAAATACCAAGACAATACCAAGCGAAACTCCAAAAGCAATCAGCACATACTTCAGTATTTCGTCTACATATGTTTTTACGGGTTCCTGCTTGTGCTGGCGCCTGCCGTAAATAAAAGAAACAATTCCGCCGAGCGGCATCAGTAGCCAAACAAGGTAAGGTTGCTCAAAGCCGATTTTCCAGAGAAGGTAGTTTCCTATGCTTGCTGCAAATACCAGCCAGCCCCAGAAGATGAAATGAAAGCTTTCATCAACCAGTTCATTTTTCGCAGTGGCAATCATCCGCTGGATTACCATCATACTTTCAGATTCTGATAATTGTTTTTCGTTTTCCATTGTTGTAATTTTTTTGTTGGTTTAATAAAATAAATTAATAGTTGTTTTTATAAATAAGGCACAAATATAAAGTAGTTTATAATATAAACCAAATATATTTTAAAATTATTTCCTAACTTGCTGAAAGTGAATGAGAATTTTTTTTGCCGGCTCCTTCAGATTTAATCCGGATGAATCCCTGGTTTCAAAACCGTCCTACTCCCCTACTCCGAACTAATCCCTATTTTTGCGCTCGGAAAAAAGATGTTTCACGAATACGATATAATAGTAGTAGGTGCCGGTCATGCCGGCTGCGAAGCCGCGGCTGCAGCAGCTAATATGGGTTCAAAGGTTTTGCTCATCACTATGAACATGCAAACCATTGCCCAGATGAGCTGCAATCCTGCTATGGGAGGCATTGCCAAAGGGCAAATAGTTCGTGAAATTGATGCTCTCGGTGGCTATTCCGGCATTGTAACAGATCGCACCACCATTCAGTTCCGCATGTTGAATCGCTCTAAAGGACCTGCTATGTGGAGCCCCCGGGCACAGAACGACAGGATGCTTTTTGCAATGGAATGGAGAAAGATGTTGGAGCAAACACCCAATGTAGACTTCTGGCAGGACATGGTTGTGGGATTAATATGTGACAAGGGACAAGGGGCAAGCGTCAAGGGAGTTATTACTTCAATGGGTCTACAGTTCAAGGCAAAATCCGTTGTGCTTACTAACGGAACATTTTTGAATGGATTAATTCATATTGGAGAAAAAAAATTCGGAGGCGGAAGAACCGCGGAAAAATCATCGGTGGGAATCACTGAACAGCTTCTTTCCCTTGGCTTTGAGAGTGGACGTATGAAAACGGGCACCCCTCCCCGCGTTGACGGCCGCTCGCTGGATTATTCGCGAATGGAAGAACAGAAAGGCGATGAAAATCCCGGGAAGTTTTCTTTTACTGATACTCCTCCCCTGCTCAAACAGCGGAGTTGCCATATCACGTATACCAATCAAGCCGTTCACGATGAATTGAAAGAAGGGTTTGAGCAAAGCCCTATGTTTACGGGACGCATCCAGGGAATTGGGCCCAGGTATTGCCCATCTATAGAAGATAAGATTAACCGGTTCGCGGAAAAGGAACGCCACCAGATTTTTGTAGAGCCTGAAGGATGGGATACTGTGGAAGTTTATGTAAACGGCTTCAGTACATCGCTGCCGGAAGAGGTTCAGCATAAAGCGCTCCGCAAAATGGCTGGTTTTGAACATGTTAAAATGTTCCGCCCCGGCTATGCCATTGAATATGATTACTTCCCCCCTACCCAGCTAAGACCATCGCTGGAGACGAAACTTATTGATAACCTGTATTTTGCGGGTCAGATTAATGGCACAACAGGTTACGAAGAAGCTGCGTGCCAGGGATTAGTTGCCGGTATTAATGCGCATCAAAAAATTAATGGCAAGGAAGATTTCGTTCTGAAGCGTTCTGAAGGATATATAGGAGTTCTGATTGATGACCTGGTCACAAAGGGAACCGATGAACCATACCGTATGTTTACTTCCCGGGCAGAATTCCGTACACTGCTTAGACAAGATAATGCTGATGTCCGCCTTACCCCCTATGGCTATCAACTTGGACTTGCGAGTAAAGAACGACATAATGAAGTAATTAAAAAGATAGAGAAAGTTCGGGAAATTGAAGAGTTTTTTAATACTACTTCTATCTCACCCGAAGACGCAAATGCGATGTTGGAATCTCTCGGGACAAATAGTATAGAGAGGAAAACAAAACTCATTAATCTCCTGTTGCGTCCACAGGTTACCTTGGCGGATATGCTTAAATACGTTCGGGAAGTTCAAAATTTTTATTCTAACATAGACAATCGAGAGTATTTTGAACGGGCCGAGATAAACCTAAAGTACCGCTCTTATATTGACATGGAGAAGGAGCATGCGGAAAAAATATCGCGTTTTGAGGACATTGTCCTTATCGAGAGCTTTGACTATGGCAAGCTCAAGTCACTTTCTATCGAAGCAAGGCAGAAGCTGGCAAGGATTCGTCCACGCACATTAGGACAAGCATCGCGCATAAGCGGGGTATCACCATCAGATATTTCCGTATTAATGGTCTACCTAGGACGTTAAAAGTTTCACGTGGAACATTCATCAGGGCAGGCATGAATAATATTATTTGCCCTAACTGTGGGTCAGCAGATGTAAGCGAGCGCCTTTCCACAAGCGATTACTTTATCACCAAGGATCTGTTTACTATTTACGAATGCACCAATTGTAAAGTTTTATTTACATATCCGTTTCCCCAACCTGATATGCTTTATTTGAAATACTATAAGTCGGAAAATTACTTATCGCATAATAAAAAAGCATCCGATTTATTTTCTGCAGCTTACCGGATTGTCCAGAAAATAAATATACGTAAAAAGCTGCGGCTGCTGGAGAACGTAAATCAATCCGGAGAAAAGAAAATATTGGAAATAGGGACGGGAACGGGCGATTTCCTGGCAGCTTGTCAGAATCAAGAATGGAAGTGTTTTGGAGTTGAACCATCAGAACAAGCCAGACAGGTAGCGAAACAGTTTAATGACCTGGATTTATATGCTTCCATTGATGAAATAGGGGAGAAGGACTTTTCTGTAATTACACTATGGCATGTACTTGAGCACATTCCTGATTTAAGCGAAACAATTCTAAAATTAAAAGGCCTTCTTTCTAATAACGGACATTTAATTATTGCTGTTCCAAACCATAACTCTTTTGACGCAAAACACTATAAGCAGTTTTGGGCAGGGTATGATGTACCCAGGCATTTATATCATTTCAATAGGAAGTCACTGCAATCTATAATGGAGTCGAAAGGATTTAAGCTTATGAAAACCAAACCCACGGTGTTTGATTCATTTTACGTTTCACTTTTGAGTGAAAAATATAAACGTAATAATTTCATTATCAATTATTTATATGGATTTATGATAGGGATAGCTTCCAATATTGCTTCGGTCTTTACAAAGGAATCTTCAAGCATTATCTTTATATTTCAAAAGAGAGGAGGATAGAGGTTTAACATGCAGCAACAGGTGCTTAATTATATTCTTCTTCAGAACAATGCAGCGCAAAGCTTGTGGGTAAACTTTGCAGTCGCGGTTCTTGCAGTAATACTTTTCATACTCACCATTTACCTGTACATAAAATTGCGGACGCGCAGTTATGAGCGTGAGCGCGGATTGCTGGAAGAAAAAGTGAACGTGCGGACCAGGCAATTGTCAGAACAAAATATTGAGCTCGAAAAACTTTCTCTCGTTGCCAGTAAGACAGATAATGCGGTTCTGATTTGCAATGCCGATGAATCTGTTGAATGGGCGAACGACGCTTTTTTAAGAATGCGATGGGGCGATAAAAATCCGGCTGGATTGTACGGACAAAAATTATCGGACACCAATTATTACACGGGGATAAAAAAATATATCGCAGAGTCGCTGGAGCAAAAAAAATCGGTGCGGTTTGAATCAAGTATGGCGGATGCGGCAGGGGAGAGGCGCTGGATTTCTTCTATGCTCACTCCTATTTTTGATGAGAGCAGCGCACTGAAAAAATTTGTAATTGTTGATACCGATATTTCTCCCAACAAAGAACTCGAAGAAAAATTAAAATCATCGCTGAGCGAAAAAGAAATTTTGCTGAAAGAAATTCACCATCGCGTTAAAAATAATCTGCAGGTTATTATCAGCTTGCTCAACCTGCAAGCCGGGTATCTCCATGATGAGGAAACCCTGCGTGCTATGCAGGAGGGGCAGAACCGCGTTCGCTCTATGGCATTGGTGCACGAAAAGTTTTACCAGCTCGAAGGAATAAGTGAAATTGATTTTGCAGAGTACATAGAAAAACTCTGTCAGTATATTTTTCAAACGTATCCTGAAACCGCGCGCAAGGTTACTCTGGATGTTGAATCGGACAATATAAAATTTGACCTGGACACGGCCATGCCTTGTGGACTGTTGATTAACGAAATCGTTTCCAACTCGCTTAAATATGCATTTCCCAACGGACAGGAAGGAAAAATTACTATTAAGCTCAAATCGATACCCGAAAATAAAATTCAGATTTCGGTAGGTGATAATGGCATTGGAATTTCTGAAGAATATAAATTGCAAAACCCATCTACGCTGGGATTACAGCTTATTGGTGCACTTACCAGCCAGCTCAATGGAGAAGTGGAAATGTTCGGTAACAACGGAACAACATTTAATATTACTTTTACCTACCCATCTGTAAAAAAACCGGAATAACTCTTCAAGCCGAAAAGCAGCCATGAAAAAATTAAAAGTAATGATTGTTGAAGACGAGATGATTGTTGCAAAGGACCTGCAACGCATCCTGAAAAAGCTTGGCTACGAAACCACAGACCCATTTTCAGCAGGCAGGAAAGCGCTCGAACAGCTCGAATTTCTCCGCCCCGATTTTATTTTACTCGACATTAATCTTAAAGGAGAAATGGATGGCATTCAGCTTGCGCAGCATGTGTTCCAGGATTATGGAATACCGTTTATTTTCATCACTGCATTTTCTGATAAGAACACTTTGAACCGCGCTAAAACGGTTGAGCCCTACGGATATATTATAAAGCCTTTCAGCGAAGATGACATACGCACTTCTATAGAGCTGGCTTTGTACAAGCACGGGAAAGACGTTGAAAGCCGCAGCAAAAGCAACACGTTTGCCGATGCGCTCGACAATATTGAACAGGGAATTATTATTACCGATGCGTTGCGAAAAATTATTTTTATAAACCGGGCAGCCGAAGCTCTTACAGGTTCGGTAAAAGGTGAAGTAACGGGAACAGATATTGCAGCAGCCGTAAGATTGTTTGATGAAAGCAGTAAAACTTCTTTCATGCAACTTTTTGAAGGAGATGATAAAGACGCCGGTAGTAAAAACCGCACACTTCCGGTTTCGCTAAGCAATGGAAACAGTTCAGTAAAAATAACAGTGAATGCTTTCCCCGTAAAAACCAGCACGCAGAGAAACAGCGGCACTGCGTTGGTGCTCACCACAGGAATCGGGAACATTGCAGAAGGCAACACGGAAAAGAACCTGATGAATTTCCTGGAGAATATTTATTCCTCAACGGGGTTCTTTATCAAAAAGGATACAAAGTTTGTGCGTGTTAATTACCGCGACATTCTTTTTGTGGAAGCGATGGACAATTATGTAATTCTGAAAATAACCGGTGGCGAACAATATGTGATTCATAGCTCAATGAAAGATGTTGAAACGCGCGTTCCACAGATGACGTTTGCCCGGGTGCATCGCTCCTACATTGTGCAACTTGAAAAAATTCAATCCATAGAAGAAAATATTTTAGTGGTGGAAGGGCATCGCATTCCCATAGGCAAATCCTACAAGGACAGCCTGCTGGAGCGGCTGAATCTTTTTTAAGAAAGAAACAGTATGATTGGTATGAAGGGCCTGAAAAATATTTCCTGTGTTGTTTTGATTTTCTTCTGCAACGGTTTTTTGTTCGCCCAAAGCGGCTTGCTTGATTTTTACTCCCAGCTTGGTTTTTCGCACCATGAAAATTCCTCATTGGGAAATGAGGATTTAAGAACATCCAATTATTATCCTTTGAGAGCAACCAACTATAACTGGAATGTTCCAAACAGTACCTGGGATTTTGCAGATACAACTCTTTACACATACACGAGCCAGGGTTTAGCGGGGTCGCTCACGAAAAAAGACAGCTTTAATAATTTTATTACCCGCACGTTAAACTCATACGATGCATCCAATCATTTGATAGAAACTCTTAACCAGTATTGGTCATCGGGCTGGGTAAACAATAACCGCGACACGTTTGCATTTGACAGTTATAACAACCTTACGCTTCAGGAAAACCTGCAGTGGAACACAAGTCAATGGCTGTTGACGGGGGGCTATACATATTATTACACGTACAGTGCAGGAGGAAAAATTCTTACCAAGCTTACACTTACATGGAACACCAGCACGCTGGTTTGGGATACAGTTTCGAGAATAACAAACACCTACAACGCAGGAAACCAGGTTACTCAAATCATAGGGGAATCGTACAATCTGTCCCTTATGGCGTGGCAATTAATTTCCAAAAAAAACTTTACATATGATGCATCATTTGTAAATACACAAACCGTAGATTATCAATGGAGCGGAACGCAGTGGGATAACAACACGCAACTCATAAATATTGTATGGAGCAATTGGACGGGAGATGTAAATACTTCCAATCCCCAGAGTTATATCTATCAGTTATGGAATGGTTCAAGTTGGGATAATTATAACCGGCTTACGTATGCATATGACGCTTTCGGAAGTGTTATTCAGCTTACAGAGCTTTGGGCTTCGGGCAACTGGCGTGATGATTCGCGCCTTTCTGACTTTTATGACAATCAGTTTAATTACACAGGAATTCGTTCAGAGAGTTGGAATATTTTTACCACGGCCTGGGATACTTCGTATGAATACAAATACATTTATACTTACGATGTAAACAACGCCATCACCGATAGAATTTACCAGGAGTATGATGTCTTTAATCATGTATTTCAAAATAATTCCCGAACCGTATACTCCGATTTTATTTTTCTGGATGTGGGAGTAAATAGTTTAGCGATAGCAAATCCTGCCGTAACAATTTATCCTAACCCCGTTACCGATTTTGCTGAAGTAAGCATGCCGGGGAATAATAGTTTGTTTCAGTACAGGGTTTATAACTCAGCAGGAAAGCTTATGGCGGCAGGGGAGGAGAAGAAAAATAATTTCCGTATCTATAAAGCAGGCCTTGCAGAAGGATTATATCTTTTGCTCATTTCAAACGGGCAGGGAGCTCATCACATTTTAAAGTTTATTGTTCAATAGTTTTTACCGGGATAAAATAATCATCGGTGAAAATGTTGCTTAACTTTTTATTTTTACCGCCAGCCCGTTAAAAGGCGGGTCTATTCGCACGCAAACATTTTTCCAAAAAAATATTTTATGGCAAAATCACTATTTGTAAAAAAACCGTTAAGCCTCCTGCTTGGCGAAGCAGAAGATTCTGAAAAAGGATTGAAGCGGACACTGACCGCGGGCAACCTGGTGGCTCTTGGAATAGGGGCAATTATAGGCGCGGGTTTATTTGTGCGCACTGCCGCCGCTGCCGCAAACAATGCAGGGCCTGCGGTTACCATCGGATTTATCATTGCAGGCGTTGGCTGTGCATTGGCAGGATTGTGTTATGCTGAATTTGCATCTATGATTCCCATTGCCGGCAGCGCCTACACATACAGCTATGCAACTATGGGTGAATTTATTGCCTGGATTATCGGCTGGGATCTGATTCTTGAATATGCCCTTGGTGCAGCTACCGTAAGCATTGCGTGGAGCGAATACCTGAATAAACTGCTGGGATATTTTAATGCATCCATTCCCTACCGGTGGAGTCATTCCCCATTCGAAGTTCTTAAAGATGCAAGCGGCACAGTGATTGAAAGCGGGATAATGAATTTTCCCGCACTTATTATTCTTATCCTTCTCACTTTGTTATTAATTAAAGGAACCAAGGAATCCGCTTTCGTAAACGGGATTATTGTAGTTACAAAAGTTGCCATCGTTGTTCTCTTCATTGTCTTCGGATGGTCGTTTATTAATCCGGCAAACCATACTCCGTATATTCCTCATGCCACCACATATACCGATGTGCAAGGCGTGCCTCATAACTTTGGTGGCATACTTGGCATTTTGGGTGCAGCCGGAGTTGTGTTTTTTGCCTTTATCGGTTTCGATGCTGTGTCTACCGCAGCGCAGGAAGCAAAAAACCCAAAGAAGGATATGCCTTTAGGCATACTTGGCTCACTGGCTATCTGCACGGTGCTCTATATTCTCTTCTCGTATGTTCTTACGGGCGTTGCGAGCACAGAAGATTTCCGAACCGCAGGCAAGGAAGCTTCCGTTGCGTACGCCATTCAAACCTACATGCCCGGTTTCGGATGGCTTGCTAAACTGGTGACCGTTGCAATCCTTGCGGGCTTCTCGTCTGTAATACTTGTGATGTTGCTTGGGCAGTCGCGCGTATTTTATTCCATGAGTCATGACGGATTATTGCCACGGGCATTTGCTGACATTCATCCTAAGTTCCGTACACCCTATAAGTCTAATATGATACTCTTTCTTTTTGTCGGCCTCTTTGCCGCATTTGTTCCGGGAGATATTGCCGGAGACATGACCAGCATTGGAACTTTGTTTGCATTTATACTTGTATGTGCCGGGGTTATGATAATGCGCAAGACAGAACCAAATGCTCCCCGCCAGTTTAGGACCCCGTTGGTTCCCTTGGTTCCTATACTAGGGATAATAGTTTGCGGAGCTATGGTATTCGGATTAGGATGGCCCAATTGGTCGCGGCTGCTGGTATGGCTTGTGATAGGTATTATTATTTATTTCGGGTACAGTGCAAAACACAGCAGGCTAAGGAATTCGTAACATCTCGCTTTTTCTTTTTATAGAAGCCCGTTAGTAATTCTCTTCTCTTCTAAAGAGGAGTGCTTCTTTTTTCAGGTTAAATCAGAATTACTTTTTCCAAAAAAAATAATTTAGTAATCTGATAATAAATATTTTGTTTTTACGTTATCTTGTTTTAACCTGATAAACCTGAAAACCAAACCGCCATGAAAACTTCTTACTCTCTTCGTTGTGCACTCATACTGGTGTCAATCGGCATTGGCAACAATTCATTTGCGCAGGTTAATACTTTCGAAAAAACATTCGGGGGAAATAAATCGGATTACGGTCACGCGTTTGCTGTTACCAGCGATGGCGGATTTATTATCACCGGGTTGACATTAAGCTTCGGTGATACATTAGGCGATACGTACCTGGTAAAAACAGATGCGAGTGGAAATCAGCAATGGGTTAAGATAATAAGCGGCCCGCAACTGGAAGGCGGAAACTCTGTTGTGCAAACTACAGACGGAGGATATTTTATTGTATGTCACACCGAGAGCTATGGCGCAGGCGACTGCGATTCCTGGGCGATTAAAACAGACAATCTAGGAAACATTCAATGGAGTCAGACTTATGGCAGTCCCTTTGATGACGTTGGTTACAGGGGCATCCAAACCACAGATGGACACTATGTAGTTACCGGAATATACAGAGGCAGCGATTGGCATGGCGATGCCTTTGTTGCCAAATACGCTCCTGACGGAACCCCGGAATGGATTAAGAACTACGGAGACACATCAGGGACAGAAGAACCTTTTCATATTCTTCAGACAACAGATGGAGGATTTCTTGTTGCCGGTGAAACCACTTCAAATACGAACGGGCTAAAAGATATTTTGGTTTTTAAGATTGATGCCGGGGGTAATCTATTGTGGTCAAGAAATTATGGTGGATCATTTGATGAAGATGGCTATGGACTTTGTGCCGCAAACGGTGGCGGGTTTGTAGTTAGCGGCTCCACTAAAAGTTTTGGTTCCGGTGATGCCGATGTGTACATTATTAAGATTGATGATGAAGGTATCCAACTTTGGAGCAGAAATTATGGCGGCATAAACGATGACATCGGAACCCAGGTTGCTGCTACACAGGATGGCGGATATGTTTTAACGGGAAATACAAAGAGTTTCGGAGACAATATGGCGGCATTCATTATCAAAACCGATTCTTACGGAAACATGTCATGGATGAAAACATTCGGAGAAAATAATTATCTCACCGAATGCCAGTGGATAGCAACCTGTCCTGATGGTGGATTTGCAATCGTTGGTTCGAAGGAAGCAATCGGTTCCGGTGATGTAGACCTTTATTTTGTTAAGACGGATAACACCGGTAATGTTGCTTCAGGCATTCAAGTGCTCTCCTCTGCCAGCCAGGGTTTAAATATCTATCCCAATCCTGCAATGAATACCATCAATTTATCTTTGGATAAACTCCTTACCAACCCCGACATCCGGATATATAATGCAATGGGAAACCTGGTAATGGAAATGCGTAATCAAAAAAGCATAAACATTTCTTCGCTCGCTTCAGGAATATATTATGTAACAGCAAGTGATGGGAATAAATTCTTTTCGCAAAAATTTATGCATAACTGAGCCGGCTTGAATAAAAAAACCGGCCTGCGCTGTCTTTCGCAGTTTTAACAATTCCTCTTACTAAGGCACTGAGTACGGGCAAAAAAGATTTACTTTGCCACGTCATGTCTTTTTAAATCATAGCGCTATTCTCCAAAATGAATTCTGAAAAGGAAATTGTCGGCTCGCATCGTTCACTCTCACTTCTGGATGCCACTTTATTGGTTTCGGGCTCCATGATTGGTTCCGGAATTTTTATAGTGAGCGCGGATATATCGCGGCAGATAGGAGGAGGGGGATGGCTTTTGCTCTCGTGGATTGTTGCCGGACTGATGACATTATTTGCTGCCCTCAGTTATGGTGAGCTTGCGGGGATGTTTCCGCAGGCAGGCGGACAATATATTTATCTTCGTAATGCATTCAAGCCGCTGGTAGGATTTTTATACGGATGGGCATTGTTCTTTGTGGTGCAATCCGGAACGGCTGCTGCAGTTGCTGTGGCATTTGCAAAATTTACAGGAGTGTTAATTCCCTCTCTTGGAGATAACAATGTTTTTTTTCAAACTACCCTTCCAATAATTGGCGAGTATAAATTAACTGCGGCGCAATTCCTCGGTGTTTTCTCTCTGTTTCTTCTCACGGCATTAAACAGCTTAGGCATTCAGTATGGCAAATTTATTTTACGATTATTTACAAGTGCAAAACTCATAGCTCTGTTTGGTTTAATTATTATGGGGATTTTTATTTATGGAAATTCCGAGATATGGAATTTTAATCTCGCTCATTTCTGGGATACACAACATTGGGAAAAAGACCACATGAGCGGGATATGGATAATGACACAAATCGGGGGCATTGCGTTGCTTGGTGCATTTGGCGCCGGATTGGTAGGCTCCCTTTTCAGCAGTGATGCCTGGAACAACGTTACATTTATTGCCGGTGAAATTAGAAACCCGAAAAGAAATATTCCGCTTAGTCTATTTGCAGGAACATTAATAGTCAGCTCTATCTATGTGCTTACTAATGTTGCTTATTTAAGAATTATCCCTGTGCAGGGAGCCCCCGATGGACACGATGTATTTTCCAATGGAATTCAGTTTGCTACTCACGACCGTGTGGGCACAGCCGCAGCAACAATGATGTTTGGCTCTGCCGGGACAATACTGATGGCTGTACTGATAATGATTTCAACTTTTGGTTGTAATAACGGCTTAGTGCTTTCAAGCGCTCGCCTATACCAGGCAATGGCAAAGGACGGATTGTTTTTTAAAAGGATGGCAGAAAACAACCGGTACAATGTTCCAGGCTATGCATTGTGGGTTCAATTTATCTGGGCATCACTGCTTGCGCTGAGCGGGCAATATGGCACACTGCTCGATTTTGTAATGTTTGCGGTAATCCTGTTTTATATTTTTACCATATCGGGTATTTTTCTTTTGCGAAAAAAGATGCCCGATGCTGAACGTCCTTACAAAGCATTTGGATACCCGGTAATTCCTATCATGTACCTTTTACTTGCGGCATTTTTCTGTATCAACCTGCTCATCACAAAACCTTTGGTTTCCTGGACAGGCGTTGGGCTTGTGCTCCTTGGTATACCGGTTTACTTTTTGATGAAAAGAAAACCGGCCGCCGCCTGAGTTTCACACATACGCTTCATCATGCGTATAAATCAAAAGCCCTCGCGATAACTATCGCGAGGGCTTTTGGATGAATAACTAAAAGGTAAAATTATTTTGATATCATAATTTTCCGGTTGACGCTTTCTCCGTTTACAATAACTTTTACGATATATAATCCTGAGCTAAGCCCTTCGAGCGGCATAACCTGATTATATGCACCTGCTGCCAATTCCTCAGTATGCCTGTTGATTAATTTTCCTGTTCCATCTAAAATTTCCACGCTAACAGTCGCGCCTTTTGTAAGATTGAGATGCAATGTTCCCATGTCATTTATAGGATTGGGATAGACATTTATAGAAAACGTATTGGAAGGAGCTTCCATTTCGCCGGTAGGCATTAACACTTTTGCAGAATTAAGAATTTGGCCTGTTGAATTTTGAATCAACATTCCAATAATGAGCAAGTTGCTAAGATTATAATTAACCGGAACAGTATAATTAAATGTATATGACTGCGTAGAATTTGCCGGGATAGTAGCAGGTAAGCTGCCCGACTGTCCTGCAAATCCACCGAGTAATGCACGCGCAACATGGTCAAATACCATATTTGCAGCCGGCACAGGGTTGGATTCCAAATCCCATTCATGACCGGCACCTATTAAGACACCATTGCCCCCGCCGCTGTAATAATTTGTTTGGTTAAAGGAGGCAGTTGTTCCCGTTACGTTATCTTCAGTTAGAACAACAGAATACCTGTAATCACCTGAAAGGTCTACTGCAAAGGTTCCATTTACTGTAATAGTTGCAGCACGGGTAACTGCATTTATGGTTGCGGTTACATTAATATTAGCAACACCAAAATCATTAATATGTTGCTGATATGAGGCAATAAATTGTGTCGGGTCTATATTAAGGTCTTTACGGTCAACAAGGCCGCTCGGATATCCACTGATAAGACTTCCCATAGCAGCGTCATAAGCGGCTACTACCATTGGGTCTCCATTATGAACAGCAACAAGATTAACGGTATTGGGATACAAGGCACGCAGTGAATCCATGTAAACGGCTCCACGCGGACACCAGCCGCACCAGGTTCCGGTGGCTTCCTCGACAACAACGTTATGCACTGGCGTAAAAGAAGTTCCGTTAATTACTGTATTCAGCGTATCATTCGTATGATTATTATCTCCGGGAAGTTCAACCCATACTTTAACAGGATAAACGCCGGGCGAAGGAATGCTTAAAGGAATGCTGTGCGTGAAATTTGCAGTAGCAGCGGTAACAATATTTGTTGCAATATTACTGGTATATATGTTGACGCCACTTTGATATTTAACAGGGATAGAAGTGATAGTTGCAGAGCCCAGGTTGGTAATTTTTCCTGTGATGCTTACATTCCCCGGAGTGCCTACATATATCTGGTTAGTAAGCTGGGTCAAACGAGCTTCACTTACCGGCAGTGTTCCGAAGCCGAATTGATAATATGAATTATCCAAGGGAGTATCTAAAGCATTAAGCGTAGCATTAGAACCCAAACTGGGTGAACCGGTTACTTGATAAGCAGTAGTGACGTTGAGTTGAATGCCGATAGCAAGGGCAAGAGGAGCATTAAAGCTACGGTGGTCAACGACATAAATATTATTAGATGATTCTTCCAAAACGATTGACCAATAGGACCAACCGGTAGAACCGATACACGAATAGGAATTAAACTGTATCCAATGCTGCCTGTTAGGCGCTGAACCAAAAGTCTTCGTTATAATATTATCATTGGCTCCGGTACCCGCTAATCCCCACACACATACTGAATTGTCAGGAATGTTTGCTGAAGGAAGTGCAGCGCTCGTAGATGCAGGAACTGCAACGGCAGAGGTTGTAAAAGTCAATACCCCTGAAGTAGAAACTTTATACGTAGTAACCGGCGCTCCGTTAAAATTAAAAGTGAAAGGAATAACCATGTTTGATGACCAAACCGGTGTGGCCGAAGGCGCTTGTAAAACAACCCATCCTGCAGAAGTTGCACTGGGTTGCTCAATGTCATTATTTAACCCCCCGGGATTCTGTCCGGCATTTAAAAAGTTCATGTAATAATATTGCGCAGACACTCCCAGAGAAATGCAAACAGTCGCAACTAGAGTAATAATTTTTTTCATTGTTTTTGTTTTTTTAGATGGTTGGTAAACAGAAATATTTTTTGAAATTTTTTCAAGATTACGAAAGTAGATATTTTTTTTAAACAGCAAATATTCTGAACGGTAAATTTTTACCAAAAACGGGCAAAACCCCTCCAAATTAAATACAAATGCAATTTTGTTATATTCTGTAATCTAAAATTTTAAGTTTTGTTAAGTTTTCGTTTAAGGAAATGCATCGAGAGCAATTTCCTAAGGGCATCGGTTCTAAGGGTAATATAAAGCACTATAGACATGAGCCAGATAACAACAAGATTCATTGAGAATGTGCTGTACGAGGTGTCCAAAAAATTTTTTTCGCAGACAAAAAATGGTGCGCGAATAAAGTTGTTCTCAAAAGTCTCCATGAATACCGGTTCAAACTTTTGGACAATCCGGTCTTGTGTTACCAATATTTTTTCTGCGCTGTTCGCATTTCTCAGCAGCCCATCGGTAGCCTCGTTCAGGTTATTTTTTTTGAATGCTTTAAATTCCTCAGTGCCCATTTGCGACTGAAGTTTTCCAATGGCAGCATCTTTATTTTCAGAGGATGCATTATACCTGCCTATATAATATTGCCTTAACTGCTCAAGATGATTTCTTAATTCCGTCAATACAGGCAAACTAAAATTATTCTCATTTAATTTTTCTGTTCCCGTAAATGCAAGAGTGGGAACATACCGGTTTTCGGTTTCAACTTCATTCTTAATAAGCATAAGAATTTCTCCGAGCTGTTTCTTGTCGCCCTGCTCGGTTAGCAGGCGTTCGGCTTTGTCAATTTTTTCGCGCAAGGGGGGCATCCACCAGTCTTTTTTATAGGCCGCTCTGCTCATCTGCCGTTCGTAATTAAAAAAGTTTTTTTCGTACGGATTATTTCTGAACTGATTTACCGCCAGTGCTTCAAATGCCCATCGCGAAGTCATGATGTTACCGATAAGCGGTACGTTATCATACGAACTTATTACCGGGTTCAGCTTATCGAATTTCACTATCACACCGCTGAGCAAAATCTGTGGGATAATAAGAAAAGGAATAACAATATAAATAGTTACTACAGAATTTAATCCCGAAGAAATATTCAATCCCACCAAGTTGGCAAAGCACGAAGTAGTAAACATGACAAGAAAATAATCCGTGTTAAGGCCGTGAATGCCCAGTATCAGATTTCCTAATAAAACAAACGTCAGCGATTGAACAGCCGAAAGAATAAACATGACACATATTTTTGAAAAAAGGTAACTGTTCCGGCTTAGGTTAAGGAATGCTTCGCGCATTTGTATTTTCCGGTCACGGATAATTTCTTCTGCACTTACGATGAGCCCCAGGAACAACGCCACAATTACAGAGATAAAAAGGTAAGCGGGAAGATTCTGGTTTTCACTGAACAGGTAAGGCGCACCGGGTTTATAGTAACGCAGAACACCCGCCAGCACAACAGCAAGCAGGGGTGCTTCAAGCAAGTTGATTAAAATATATTGGCTGTTGCTCAGTTTAGAAAGAACATCTCTTGTAAAAAATATTCTGAATTGTTTGAATAGCCCCGTTCGTTTTTGCTCCGATAGGGGAGGAGTTGAATTTTTTTCATCGGTGATTTTATGACCGGTAGCCGAAGCATCGGGATTACTTCTGAATCGCAAATACCATTCGTGAGGAGAAACCTTACGCTCTGTGGTAAGGTTCCCATATTCATCCAGCGAGCGCATTTCAATAATACCGAAAAGTTGTTCGGGATTAATATTTCCACAGCGGTCGCACTCGGCTTCATCGGCTCCGGCAAAATCGGCAATGCGCCTGAAATGGATTAATGCATCTACAGGATTTCCGAAATACACCGGGTATCCGCCCGTGTCGAGCAGCAACAATTCATCAAACATTTTGAAAATATCTGACGAGGGTTGATGGATAACAACAAACACCAGCTTGCCGCTGTTTGCAAGTTGTTTCAAAAGGTCCATCACATTTTCTGCATCGCGCGATGAAAGTCCCGATGTAGGTTCATCCACAAAAAGTATAGAAGGTTCCCGTATCAGTTCAAGCGCAATGTTCAGGCGCTTGCGCTGCCCTCCGCTGATGATTTTATTCAATGCATTGCCCACTCGCAGATTTTTTGTCTCAGAAAGCCCCAGTGATTCAAGTGTTGCTGAAACCTTTTTGTGAATCTCCTCGTCGGTCAACTGCCCTAAACAAAGCTTAGTGTTATAGAAAAGATTTTGTTCTACGGTAAGGTCTTCAAAAAGTAAATCATCCTGCGGAATATTACCGATAATACCTTCGCTCTTTTCCGATTCACGGTGAAGATTAATTCCGTTGATGGTTACGTTTCCCCTCGATGGCGCATTGCTGCCGTTCAGTATATTGAGCAGTGTGGATTTGCCTGCACCGCTTCCACCCATAACACCTACCAGGTTACCGGATGAGGTGGAAAAGCTGAACGTATGCAATCCTATTGCGCCATTCTTGAACCGGTATTCAATATTCTCTGCCGAAAAAATTATTTTCTTTTCATGCGGTGACTTGAGAAAGCAATGCAAAATCTCGCTGTAGTAAACGGCATCCATTATTCCGCTTCGCAGCATGGAGCCTTGTGTAATTACATAAATGCTTCCTACAGTTATCTGCTGGCCGTTGAGTGTAAGCGCATCCTTGCCCGAATATTTTGCAAACATGATTTCGGCCTGCGGAAAACGGATTACCATAATTTCCCCATCCATCCCCGAACGCTTAAGATGTTTGGAGGAGGATGATGATTTTTCATTTGCATTAATCAGAAGGCATTGGCTTGAATCAATAACAGAAGCAGTTTTTTGCGCGAAAGAAAATCCCAGTGCAAAATCCTCTTGGGTTACGTTCAGAACTTCGGAAACAACTCCCAGGTAGTTCTTTTCGGTTTCAGAAACTTCTTTGTTGTCTGACAAAATAAATTCAAGGAGCCGAATCAACACAACATACTTTTGCCTGGTGCTTAAGTCTTTATTGATTTCGGTGCAGATGTCGCGCACCTTTGCGAAGCTTAATGCAGATTTTTCGTCTCCCGAATCAATGCTTGTCTGTGAAACCCGGTAGTGATAATCAAAGAGAGATAAATACTCCAGTACGCTGGCAGAATTGAGCTGCTGCTTCAAAAATAATTCGACCACCGCGCGGCTGCGAAACGTTTTTCCCTCAAGCCCCGCACCAATGGCAAACAACTGCATCAATGCCTTCAGAATTTTTTCGCTCATAGAAACAGCATAGTTTGAACGGGTTTAAAAGTAGAAAATTTAATTGCGGTTGTTTATTTTGCCCATAGGCAGAAATAAAAATACCCTCCGGTAGTGCCAGAGGGTATTTTTAATCTGTAAACAGGTTGGTCAGGCGATTATCCCGTTTCGGATTTTATTCAGTTCTGTGGAAAGTTTTGCCAGGGAATCCTTGTTAATGTCGTTCACCGATTTTATTTCATCATAAACCTTCTTCAGGCTTTCGAGCTGGGAGAGAAGGCGTGCAACATCAGGGTCCGATTTTATTTCCTGCATTAAGCTGATAAGGTTCTGTATGTAAAGTTTATTGTTGAAAATCTTCTCGTAGATACCTGCGTTCTCAGGAGTTTTGTCGCGATTCTTCATCAATTCAACGCTGAGGTATTGCGCTTCTATAATTGCCCCCGTGATAACGTAAGTCGCGACAATGTAACGGTTGTTTGCCTTCAGGTATTTGTCTGTTTCAACATAAGCACGGTCAATAATTACAACCAGTGAATCCTTGTTGCCCTCGTTGGCACGAAAACTTTCAGTGAACTTGTCAAAAGTTTCTCCAACACCAAGCTTATCCGAAACCTTTTTTGCTGTTGTGTAATAGTCAAGCATGTTCTGGTTTTGTCCGTAGAAAGCCGTGTACGCCATATCAATGCCAAACACTCCGTAGTTTATGGCTTTCTTAAAGGAGGTATTATAATTACTTTCATTGTTTGTCGGGTTAAGCAAATCAGCGTTGTAAGGAACCTGGTTGTTGTAGATAGCGCTAATGATTTCAATGGGAGAAGGGAGGTTAGCAATGGTGAAAAAGAATTTAAAGTCGACCAGTTCTTTGGTTTGCTTAGACATGGTGTCTTCGCGCATGGCGGTAGAATCTACCCCGCTTTGTTCGGCTTGCTTGTTGGATCCTCCACAGGAAATTAGAAAAATAAAAAGACCGTATAAAGAAATAACAGATAGCGTGCGTTTTAACATAACCATTGAGTTTGATGCAAATGTAAAAAGTTTGAATTTATATCAAAGAGGGCAATTACTGCGAAAGCTTTTTCAGGTAGTCAAAGATAAATCTAACCCCGTAACCCGAGCCGTTTTTTCCCCTATAGCTGTCTGGTTTATGAAGAAACCCCACCCCGGCAATATCGAAATGATACCAGGGATAATCTGTGAAGTGCTGCAAAAACTTTCCGGCAGTGATGGCACCTGCTGAAGAACCGCCAACATTTTTTAACTCAGCGATGTCAGATTTTATAAGCTCGCTGTACTCATCCCAGAAAGGAAATTCTGCGAGGCGTTCATATACCGCATCACCGCTTTGTTTGAGAGCATCAACGGTTCCCTTATCAACTTTTCCCATACATACCATTCCATACGGGCCTACAGCAGCAGAAGCAGCACCGGTGAGAGTTGCAAAATCCATAACAAGTTGTGGTTGGTACTGCTTTGCCCATGAAAGCGCATCAGCAAGAATCATTCTTCCTTCCGCATCGGTGTTTAGAACTTCAACGGTAGTTTTATCATACATGGTAATTACATCCCCCGGAGCATATGCGTCTCCGTCAGGGCGATTATCAGTAGAGGGCACAAGCGCAATCACATGCAAAGGAAGCTTTGCTTTAGCTACAGCATACATGGCACAGCCCACAGCAGCCGAGCCAGCCATATCGCTCTTCATATAATCCATGGAATTGAGCGTTGGTTTCAGGCTCAATCCGCCTGTATCATACACCACTCCTTTGCCAACAAGCACCACCGGTTTTTTGTTTTTCGCATTGGCAGACTTCCATTCCATAATGGTGAATGTCGGAGGCTGAATGCTTCCTTTATTTACGGCAAGGAGTCCGCCCATTCTCAGTTCGGTGATTTTCTCTTTGTCAAAAACTGTTACCGAAAAACCCGCTTCTTTTCCCAGGCGAACGAATTCGCCGGCAAGAACTTCGGAAGTCAGGTACGATTGCGGCTCGTTCACTAAGTTACGTGCATTATAAACTGCGTTTGTTGAAATTTGGAGCAGCTCTGCATCGCGCCTTGAAACCGATTCATCCTGTATTAGAATAGTGCGTACACTGTTTCGTTCCTTTGCAGCATCTTTCCGGTACTTCAGAAACTGGTAATTGCCAAGCGCCATTCCCTCTGCAAATGCAATTGAAAGCCCGGGCTTGCCAATGAAAGAAACCACGACAACCTGTTTTGCCTTTGTTTTATTGAAACGACCAAGTGCATCGTTACCGGCTTTGCGGTAGGCTTCCACAACATCGTGCGCTTCTTTTTTATCGCCCGAAATATTTACAACACAGACAGTACGGTTATACTGGTTGATGAAAACGATTTTGCTTTTATTTTTGAATTCTGCTTTGACATAATCAATTTCTTTTTTGCCGAAATGCGATGCGGGAAGGTTCTTCGCATTATCTGTCAGGAAAACAATATGTTCTAAACGACTGTAGCTTGTTGCTTTTTTGATGTAAACACTCATGCGATAAAGTTGTATTTTTGAAGTCTGTTTCTGAAAATATTCCGACAAATGTAATCGGAGTTTTGGAGAAAATGCTTAAGAAATGAAAATCGATTCTCTTTTAGATAAAGCCCTCAACCAGGAATTTCTTTCTGCCGAAGAGGGTGTATTTCTTTTTCAGCACGCACCCACATCTGCATTGATGTTCACCGCGAATGAGTTGAGAAAATTAAAACGTCCTGATAACAAAGTCACCTGGATAATTGACCGCAATGTAAATACCACCAATGGTTGCATTGCCAATTGCAAGTTCTGCAACTTCTACCGAATACCCGGCCACCCGGAATCATACATCACAACGATTGGGCAGTACAAGCAAAAAATTGAAGAGACATTTCGTTTCGGTGGCGACCAGCTTCTGCTGCAAGGCGGGCATCATCCCGATTTAGGATTATCATTTTACACCAATCTTTTCCGCCAGCTCAAATCACTTTATCCCAACCTTAAACTTCACTCGTTGGGCCCGCCCGAAGTAGCACACATTGCCAAGCTCGAAGGAATGACACACACAGAAGTGCTCACCGAGCTTCGCAAAGCTGGATTGGATTCCTTGCCCGGTGCAGGTGCAGAAATTTTAAGCGACCGTGTGCGCAGAATTATTTCCAAAGGAAAATGTTCGGCGCGGGAATGGTTGGATGTAATGCGCGCAGCACACAAGCTTCGTATCACCACATCGGGCACCATGATGTTCGGGCATATCGAAACATTGCAGGAACGGTTTGAGCATCTTGTGATGCTGCGGCAAGTGCAAAGCGAAAAGCCAAACGATGCAAAAGGATTTATTGCTTTTATCCCCTGGACGTTCCAGGATGTGGGGACTTTATTGAAAAGAATTCGCGGAGTGGAAAATACGGTGACAGGAGAAGAATATATCCGCATGATTGCCATGAGCCGGATTATGCTTCCCAACATTAACAACATCCAGGCATCCTGGCTTACAGTAGGAAAAGAAATTGCGCAGGTGTGCCTTCATGCAGGCGCCAATGATTTTGGTTCTATTATGATTGAAGAAAACGTAGTGAGCGCTGCCGGAGCACCGCACCGATTTACAGCGAAAGGAATTCAGCAGGCCATTCGTGAAGCAGGTTTTGAGCCGCAGCTGCGCACGCAGCAATATGAATACCGTCCCATGCCCGAAGTCATGGAAGAACAGGTGATTGATTATTGATGCTATTTCAGAGCTTAATTATTTTTCCGCTTGTCAGTTTTTTACCGTCAACAACAATAGCATAGCTGTAAGCTCCCTGTCTTATGTCTTCAGTGGAGAGATAAATATCATCATACTGCCCGTCAATCTCCTTTTGCTTAATCAGTTTTCCGGTTATGTCATAAAGATTAATGAATGCATGTTTAAAGTTCGGGGGTAAAGAATATTTTATTTTTATGTAATCAGTAGATGGATTAGGATAAGCCAATGACTTGTTTTCTTCCGATATTAAATGTAGCGGCTGCACAATCCCGTTTACAAAACCATTATTGCATTCAAGACAAGTAAGCTGACCGGGAAGATTATAAACTATCGTTTTAGCAAAAGCTAAAGGTAAGCCTTTATAAAGATATAATTTGATTTGATTTCCATCAAGGAAAATTGGATGTAAAACAAAACCTCTGTATAGATCGCCACCACTACTGGTCACATCAAATTGAGCTGAATCCTCATAGAGTAAAGTATTTCCATTTTCATTGAGAATTGCTACATCGTAAACAGGAGGATTGACGGTATCAGAATAATATAACATATACTCAATCAGAGTATCGGTATCGAAAAGAGCATCCGAAACGAATGAGATGTTAAAATCATATTTACCTGGTATTTGAGGAACATTAATTGTTCTGAAAATACTGTGGTCAGGATTGTATAAAACAAAATAAGTTACTGAATTATTTGTCGAAGAATAATGCTCAGCAAAATATTTCAAACCAGAGCTTAGCTTAAATGCTTGACTTGGTGGGTCTGTCGTATAAACATGGTCAACTGTAATCTGTGCATTAACATTTTGTCTGCTGCACAACATGAGAGCAATAAAAGCCATCAGCATAATTTTTTTCATGACATCAGGTTTTGAAAAGTAAAAGTAATCAGAAAAATTTCTATAAAACATAAAGAGCCGCCCGTCAATTGACGGAACAGCTCTTTGATAAGTTTTTAATGGATTAATGAATTAACTATCAGTCAGTCAAATTAAATGCTGCTTTTACTTCGCTATAATTATTATAATCAATATCGGAATTGTTTCTTGCAATGGATGAAGGAATAACTACTATTCTATAATTCCAGGTTGCATTTGGGGCGGAAGTGTAGCTATACCAAAGTCTTACGGAACCGGTAACAAAAGCGAATTGATAATTATCGTTCGTAGAAGAGAGGCTTGAAACAGGCATTGCCCACCACTCACTGCCAGAACCATTAATTTGAACATAGACCTGTACCAGGCTTGTGCCTGGATTAGTAAGTGAGGGAACAGAAACATCAATATACCACCATGGAGCGCTGCCATTCCATGCGCCAGGAGTAGCTGTAAAAGTTGTATTGGAAATATTAGCTGTACCATTTGCGCCGGCAGGTCCTTGCGGTCCCGGTGGTCCATCATCTCCTTTACAGGCGGAAAGAATAACAGCAACAATCATTGATAAGAGAAATAATTTTGTTTTCATATTAATTTGATTTAAGAATCGGGAGAAATTTTTAGTGCTTCAAAAGTAAAAAAATATTAATCCGCCAAATAAAAAGAGCCGCCCGTCAGTTGACGGACAGCTCTTTCATTGTACTTTGTACTTAGTACGTTATACTTCTTAGTAATCCATTCCACCGCCCATTCCGCCCGGCATTTGGGGCATAGCGGTTTTTTCTTCTTTCACATCGGAAATAACACACTCGGTGGTGAGCAACATTCCGGCAATGGAAGCAGCATTCTCCAGCGCCACGCGCACAACTTTGGTTGGGTCAATGACACCGGAAGCGAAAAGGTTTTCATACTTGTCGGTGCGGGCATTGAAACCGAAATCATCTTTTCCTTCGCGAACTTTCTGAACTACTATGCTTCCTTCAACGCCTGAATTCTCCACAATCTGGCGAATAGGTTCTTCGAGCGCGCGTTTAATGATTGCAATGCCTGTGTTCTCATCAGCATTCTCGCCTGTAAGTGCATCAAGAGATGGGATGGCGCGTAGGTATGCAACGCCTCCGCCTGCAATAATGCCTTCTTCAACGGCTGCGCGGGTAGCATGCAGTGCATCGTCAACGCGGTCTTTCTTTTCTTTCATTTCAACTTCTGTGGCAGCGCCAATATAGAGAACTGCAACACCACCGGCTAACTTAGCCAAACGCTCCTGCAATTTTTCTTTGTCATAATCGGAAGTAGTCGTTTCAATCTGCGCTTTAATCTCGTTGATGCGCTTAGTGATATCGGCTTTCTTTCCTGTTCCGCCAACGATGGTGGTGTTGTCTTTGTCAATGGTAACTTTATCTGCCTTGCCCAGATATGACAGGTCAGCATTTTCCAACTTGAAGCCACGGTCTTCGCTGATAAGTGTTCCACCGGTGAGGATTGCTATGTCTTCCAGCATTGCTTTTCTACGGTCGCCAAAGCCGGGAGCTTTAATAGCTGCCACTTTGAGTGAGCCGCGAATTTTGTTTACGACCAGAGTAGCCAGCGCTTCGCCATCAATGTCTTCAGCAATAATCAGCGTAGGGTTTCCTGTCTGAACTGCTTTTTCAAGAATGGGAAGAAGCTCTTTCATGTTAGAAATCTTCTTGTCATAAATCAGAATCTGTGGACTCTCAAGAACAGCTTCCATCTTGTCGGCATTGGTAACAAAGTAAGGAGAGATATATCCTCTGTCGAATTGCATTCCTTCCACAACTTCAACAGTTGTTTCAGTTCCTTTTGCTTCTTCAACGGTAATCACTCCTTCTTTCTTTACTTTTTCCATCGCTTCTGCAATCAACTTTCCAATTTTGCTGTCATTGTTTGCAGAGATAGTTGCAACCTGTTCAATCTTTTTGTTGTCATCGCCAACGGTCTTTGAAATCTTTTTGAGGTACTCGACAACTGCAGTCACTGCTTTGTCAATGCCGCGTTTCAAATCCATCGGGTTAGCGCCTGCGGCAACGTTCTTCAGTCCGGCAGTAATTATTGCCTGCGCCAGAACGGTTGCAGTGGTGGTGCCGTCACCGGCAACATCAGAAGTTTTGGATGCTACTTCTTTCACCATCTGTGCGCCCATATTTTCGATGGGATGTTTAAGTTCAATTTCTTTTGCAACAGTAACACCGTCTTTAGTAATAGAAGGTGCCCCGAATTTTTTGTCAAGAATTACGTTGCGTCCTTTTGGGCCGAGCGTAACTTTAACAGCATTTGCCAATGCGTCAACGCCACGTTTGAGGTGGTCGCGCGCATCAATATCAAAGGTTATGTCTTTTGCCATTTTAGTTTAGTGTTTAGAGTTTAAGTGTTTAAAGTTCAGTGTTCTTTTTATTATAGAACACGATTCGTAAATTCGTAATGATTCGTTATTCGTACTATTAGAAGTTACCAAAGATATCGTCCTGGCGTAGGATGAGGTATTCTTTGCCGTCAATGGTGATTTCATTTCCGGCATACTTGCCGTAAAGGACTTTATCGCCAACTTTCTTTGTCATTGGGATTAGGTTGCCTGTAAGGTCAGCATATTTACCAGGTCCGACTGCAACAACAGTTCCTTTTTGTGGTTTTTCTTTAGCTGTGTCGGGGATGATGAGTCCGCCAGCTGTTCTTTCTTCAGCGGCATCTGCTTCAATAAGCACTCTGTCGCTGTGTGGGATGAAATTTACTTCGCTCATGGTTGATTTGATTTAATGGTTAGTGATTAGAAAAGATTACTTTGATTTTTTGTTCTGTCGATTATTGTGCCATATATTTTCTTTCTGATAATTCTGACAGGTTTTCTGTTTCAATGGTTCCCGATAACTGATCGTGTCACATTTTTTGTGACAGCATGACATTTTTTATCTTAAGGATTATTTAGGAGGATTCTGTTGAGCCGGCTGAATGGGTTGTGCCTGCTGCCCTTTCTGCCCCTGTTGACCTTGCTGTTGAGATGGTGCAGTCGGAGGCGCTTGCGGAAGTGTTCCTGCGCTTTCAGCTTTTTCCTGCATAATAGACTGGGTGCCGCCCTGGTTGCCTGACGGAAGAATAATAGTACCGAGCAGGCAGAATACAATCACAGATATAAGTAACCCCCACGTAAATCTTTCAAGGAAGTCGGTTGTTTTGCGAACTCCCATTACCTGGTTAGATGCAGAAAATCCTACAGCAAGTCCCCCCCCTTTGGGGTTCTGAATCAATACGGCAAGTACCAGCAGAGCACATGCTAAAATTATTAATACGGTTAAAGCGATATACATTGTTTTGATATTTAACTATTTACCCTCATTCAACTGTTGAGTCAGTTTTTCAATAAGGCCTGCAAAGAAACTACTTTTTTCAGGATTAGACAACATAAGTTTACGGTACATTTCTATTGCTTTGAGCAGATTGCCCTGTTCGGCAAAAATCCCCGCAAGTGTCTCAGAAACAAGGTCATCATGCTCTTCCAGGCTCTGTTTTGCCATCTTTATCGGGTTATAAAACTCTGCCTTGGAAGGAATAATCCGCGGCTCAGTTTCTATAAAACGACTTATGATTTCATCGGTTGAAGAAGCTGCCTGGACACTTTTCTTCTTTTCGACAGGTTTGGCAGCAGGCTCCTTCTTAGTGGTCTTTAGCCATTCGGTGAAAGAATGTTTTCCCGATTTCTGGTCTTCTTCTTTTTTCTTTTCAGAAATTTCTGGCTTGATAATTTTCTGAGTAACTAACGTTTCTTCTTTAACCGGAATAGGTTCGCTCTTTATTTCAACTTTCTTTTCCTGTTCAATTTCAGGAACAAGAACCGTTTCTTTTTTAAGAGAAGAAATTTCCTCCAATCGCTTTTGAATAATGTCTGATGGATTACGGTTTTCTTTAACAATCTTTTTCTCAGGGATAATTATTTCAGGAACCTGAGCAATAATTTCTTTGGTGCGTTGCTCTTTTCCTTCAGTAGGTATTTCTTCAGAGAAAATTTCCGTTAGAACGGGTTCCTCTTTTCTTTGGAGAGGGACGAAGCCTGCCTGCCCAGACGATGGCATAGGCGTGGCAGGCAGGGATGAGTCAGCATGAATCAAATGATAAAGCACTTTCCTGTCGGCAGCATAAGCCGCAGCAATTTTCAGGTACTCGGGGTAGTGAACACTTTTTTGCGAATGGAGATATTTAACAAAAAGTAACTGCCCCGTCTGACAGTACGGAAAATCTTCGGTGAATTTTTTCAATGCAATGTTTTCCGTTTCCGAAACAGAGTCTCGATGTTCAAGAAGCTGAAGAAAAAGCTGGCGGTTCATCTTTAGAAAATTGCTTTTTAGAAATTTGAAAATTGTAATGGATATTTGAAATATGAAAATGGAGTAAATGCTTGTTTATTCCTGTCCAATTTCGAGTTTCTATTTTCCATTACCAATCTCAATTTTCGATATAACTAATTTCAATTTTTTTAATTACCAATTAATAAATACGCGATTAAAAATATCATCGACAATCTGGTCGCTTATGGTTCCCGATAGCTGTTGTTCTACACTGGAGAAGTTCTGTTTACTGTCGTAATCGGCATACCGGCTGAATGATGTTTCAAAATTCTGCTTTTCATTTTTTGTATTCGTAAATTTAACATTGATGCTGATGGTAAGGCGGTTCTGCGCTGCTGTTTCATTGACTTGAATAGCGATGGGTTGTATGGAATAACCGGTAATGTTGCCTTCAAGAATTAAATCGCCCTGCCTGTCGGTATGCGACAGCGATGCCTGGGAAACTATTTTCTCTTTAAGTTTTTCTGAGAACGTCTGGCTCAGCGAGGGATTCACAATAGGTGCGTTGTTCGGAAAATATTTTACAGAGAAAGTTTTTATGTCAGGCGAAACACTTGCCCCGGTAAAGCCATAATTAACCTTGCAACCGGAAACCAATAACCAACAACCAATGACCAATGACCAATGACCAATGACCAATTTCTTTAAATCGTAAATCGTAAATCGTAAACCGTACATCACCCATGTATATTATACTCGTTCATCTTTCTGTAAAGGGTGCGTTCTGAAATTCCCAACTCACGCGCAGCATATTTTCGCTTGCCTTTATATTTCTGAAGAGCCTTTTTGATAAACTCTTTTTCTTTTTCCACCAGCGACAGTGATTCTTCAACTTCCTCATGTGGTTGAATAGGAGAGACTGTTGGCTGAGGCCTTTCAATAGTCATAGCCGGTTGTTCCGCCTGCTGAGACTGCACATCGTCATATAGTTTGTTCAGAATTTGGTTTTGCTCTTCGCCTGCCAAATGATGTTCTCCGCCATTATGAGAAATCACATCAAAAACAATTTTCTTTAAATCGTTCAAATCCTTTTTCATGTCAAAGAGGACTTTATAGAGAAGTTCACGCTCCGAGAATTCGCCTTTCTTTTCATCCCTCGCAAGCACAAGCTGTGTATTAACGCCCTGCGGCTGTAAATATTTCAGCAGCACTTCGCCTGTTATTTCCCTGTTCTTTTCAAGGAGGGAAATTTGTTCCGTAATATTTTTAAGCTGGCGTATATTTCCTGGCCAGTGAGCATCACAAAGAAGTTTCATCGCTTCGGGATAAAGAGTGATGGGAGGTGTACGGTATTTCTCTGCAAAGTCGGAGGCAAACTTCCGGAACAAAATGGGGATGTCTTCTTTGCGATTACGCAGAGGAGGAATAAAAATAGGAACGGTGCTCAAGCGGTAATACAAATCCTCGCGGAACTTGCCATGCTCAATACGGTCAACGATGCTAACATTAGATGCAGCAACAATCCGCACGTTGGTTTTTATAACTTTTGATGAACCAACTTTTATAAACTCTCCGGTTTCAAGAACACGAAGCAACCGTACTTGCGTGGAAAGCGGAAGCTCGGCAACTTCATCCAAAAAAATAGTTCCGCCATTAGCGACTTCAAAATATCCTTTGCGCGCTTCATGCGCACCGGTGAACGAACCTTTCTCATGACCGAAAAGCTCGGAGTCAATCGTTCCTTCGGGAATGGCGCCACAATTCACAGCAATATACGGTCCGTGCTTTCGTGAACTTAACTGGTGAATGATTTGAGGAAAAGCTTCTTTGCCTACACCGCTCTCACCTGTGATCAAAACCGTGATATCGGTAGGCGCAACCTGCATTGCCGTATCAATGGCATGGTCAAGCTGCGGTGAGATACCGATAATGCCGTAACGGTTTTTTATATCCTGCAATTTCATCTACGAATACGAATCAATACGAATTTACGAATGATACATTAAGGAAGCCTGTATATTTAGATAGACGGATTAACTTCTCTATTATTTTATTTTGTGAGCACTAACAGCCTTGCCAATCAAAGTTGTCGCACTGCAATTGTCAGCAAGCACATCAACGTATTCTCCTTTTTTGAAATTCATTTTCGGAAACACAACTACGGTATTCTGCGTGTTGCGTCCAAAAAACATTTCTTCCGATTTTTTTGATGTGCCTTCAATCAGCACGCGGTGAACTTTGCCGACTGCTTCTTTTACTTTTTCTGCTGAATGTTTTTGCTGCAATGCAATTACTTCCTGCAACCTGCGGAGCTTTGTTTCTTCAGGAATATCATCGGCATATTTCCGTTGCGCCAGCGTTCCCGGTCGCTCTGAATATTTAAACAGGTAAGAAAAATCGTATTTCACTTCTTCCATCATAGAAACGGTTTCTTTGTGTTGCTCTTCGGTTTCTCCGCAAAAGCCGGTCATCATGTCGGTGGAAACTCCGCAGCCGGGAATTATTTTGCGGATGGCTGCAATCCTGTTCAGGTACCATTCGCGCGTGTAACCGCGGTTCATGCGTTCCAGCACTTCGCTGTTGCCGCTCTGCACAGGAAGATGAATGTACTTACAGATGTTTTCATACTTCGCCACTACATACAAAACATCATCCGTCATATCCTGCGGATTGGAAGTAGAGAAACGAATTCGCAGTTCAGGATTAACTAATGCAACACGCTCAAGAAGATTTGCAAAAGTCACCGCGATGCCGTGTCCCCCCTCGCCATTTGGAGAGGGGGCTAGGGGGTGAGGCGTAAACTTATAACTATCAACATTCTGCCCCAGCAGAGTCACTTCGCGGTAGCCATTTTCAAAAAGCTCATGCGCTTCGCGTACAATACTTTCCGGGTCGCGGCTGCGTTCGCGTCCTCGGGTGAAAGGCACAACGCAGAACGAACACATGTTATCGCATCCGCGCATGATGCTGATGAATGCTGTTACTCCATTGCTATCTAAACGAATCGGGCTGATATCCGCATAAGTTTCTTCGCGCGACAACAAAACGTTCACGGCTTTCTGCCCGCCTTCAACAGTTTCAATAAGCGCGGGTAAATCCCTGTATGCATCGGGACCCACAACGATGTCCACTATTTTTTCTTCTTCAAGAAATTGTGATTTCAGCCGTTCCGCCATGCATCCCATCACGCCAATAATAAGCGATGGATTTTTTCTTTTGATGTAATTAAATTCTCTGAGCCGCCCGCGCACACGCTGCTCCGCATTTTCGCGGATGGCGCAGGTGTTGATGAGGATTATATCTGCTTCGTTGTAATCGGGGGTAGTGGAATATCCCTTATCCGACAAAATAGATGCAACAATTTCGCTGTCAGAAAAGTTCATCTGGCAGCCGTAGCTTTCAAGGAAAAGCTTCTTGCCGTTGGCTGCCGGCTGCTGACTTTCCAGGGTCAGAGCTTCACCCTGGCGACCTTCCTCTATAACCTTATTATTAGTGTCAAACATAATTTTGGGGGCACAAAGGTACAAAATGGCAGGATGTCAGGCACTGTTATTTCGGCAGAATTGGGCTGTATTTGGGTAAAAACAGCTACAATCCAATCCTGTACACCGCTCCGGTTGGGCTTTTGGGTCCGAAAAGTTTTTGGGTGATGAGATAGATTTCTCCGTTTGAATCCTCGCCCATGCTGTTGATTTTTGAACCCATGTCGTTGGATTTGTTGTCGTCTGCAATCACTTCTCCGCGCTTCCACGTTTTGTCCGGTTGCTGCTCCAGGTAAAACACCTTGCCCGACCAGTCGGAAAAAATATAATGGTTGTTCAGCGAGGGAAACATTTTGCCGCGGTACATATGCCCTCCGCAAATGCTGATGCCCGTGCCGTGACTGTACTCATCTATGGGCATGGTTAACCCCTTTGTGTTGCAGTTGGTGGAAGGATTGTAGCAATGCGTGCCTTCCATGGTGCGCCAGCCGTAATTTTTTCCTTTCTCTACAATGTCAATCTCTTCCCATTCGTCCTGACCCACATCTCCGCAAAACAAAGTGCCGGTACTGCGGTCGAACGAAAACCTCCATGGGTTGCGCAAACCGTACGCATAGATTTCGGGCTTTGCATTGCTGCGGTTTACAAAAGGATTGTCAGCGGGAACAGCGTATGGTTTTTTACCGTTGACATCAATGCGAAGAATTTTTCCGAGCCACGTATTTAGGTTTTGCCCGTTGCCGGTGGTGCCGTGCTTGTCTCCCGCGCCACCGCCATCACCCAATCCTATATATAGGTATCCGTCTTTGCCGAACACCAGGCATCCACCGTTGTGGTTGCTCTCGGGCTGGATGATTTCCATGATGATGGTTTCCTTTGTGTCCGCCACATCAGGGTTTGTTGCAGAAACTTTGTATTCGGCAACAACGCTTTTGTGGTCGATGCCTTTACCCGAAGCCGGAGCGCTGTAGTAAATAAAAAATCTTCCGTTGGTTTTATAATCGGGATGAAACGCCAAACCCAACAAACCCTTTTCACTGTATGCAATGTTAAGCCCGTCAAGCTTGTCAGTAACGGTTAGGAAAGGAGTTGAAATCACTGTTCCGTTTTTTATGATTTTAATTTTTCCTCCCTGCTCAATTACAAACAACCGGTTGCTGCCATCGCGGGGAGCTGCCATGCCTACGGGAGAAGTGAGTCCTCTGGCAACTTGTGTAAGCTTTACTTTAAGTGGAGGCAACGATGATTGCTGGGGGAGAAATGAGGAGGAGAATACTCCAACGGATAGGAGAACGAGAAACGAGAATGTTTTCATTACTTACAAAGTTAATTAAGTTGACTAAGTGAATTAAGTTAAATAAGGTGATTAAGGGATTTCCTCAATCAACTCAATTAACTACTTCTTCACACTTTTATAGTAAGCGCAAACAGTGTTCATTACACACTCCGTGTGTTTTGGATTGGTAGGTCTGCAAATTTCGCGACCGAGAAAAGAAATATCCATTCCAACGCCCCAATCTTTTTGCGGAATTACTTCCATAATTTGCTGCTCAATTTTTTTTGGGTCTGTGCCGGTTGCAATGCCCAGACGCGGTGCCACGCGCACCACATGTAAATCAACAATTACACCTTCGGGAGTTTTTCCTGATTCGCGCATAATAACATTGGCAGATTTTCTTCCGATGCCGGGTAGTGCTGTCAACTCATCCATGGTAGTGGGAATATTTTTATCGTGCTTTAATTTCTGCGCAAGTGTCATCAGCCATTTTGTTTTATTGCCAAAGTTGCGCACAGAGCGGATATATGGAAATAAGCCATCTGCATCTGCACGTGCCAGTGATTCCATATCGGGAAATGCCTCAAAGAATTTTTTCGCCACTTCGTTGATGTGCCTGTCAGAATCCTGTGCTGATAAAATGACCATTACCATGAGCTGGTAAAGATTTTTATATTCAAGCGGATGTTTTTTGTCCTTGTATTTTTTGCGAAGCGGTTTTATTGCTTCTGCCCAATTAACTTTTGCTGCCATAATTTTTAAAATGGAATGTAAAAATACGAAATGCTGTTCTTTTCCTGCTTAATTTTCTACCTAATCCCAAATTAATCTACATTGTTTTATCCTTATGTAATTTCGCACCGCAATGGAACGCAGAAAGTTTATAAAAGGAATAACTTTACTTCCATTAGCAGCAAGCGCTATGAATCTACACGAACTTAAAAATATCACCGACTCATTCAGCAATACATCAAAGATGCCGGTCTTCTTTGTCGGACACGGCAGTCCTATGAATGCAGTGGAGGATAATTCCTACACCCGCAGCTGGAGTGCGATGGGAAAATCGGTAAAAGAAAAACCCAATGCCATTCTTGTAGTCTCTGCTCATTGGCTCACAAGGGGAACATTTGTAAGCACAGCTCCAACACCCGAAACCATTTATGACTTCGGTGGATTTCCTGATGAGCTGTACAAGATAAAATATCCTGCTCCCGGCTCGCCTGAATATGCAAAGCAGGTGATGCAATTAATTCCTGAAGCAAAAGAAGATAAAGAATGGGGACTTGACCATGGTGCATGGGTAGTGCTGAAGTTCCTTTTTCCCGAAGCGAAAATTCCTGTCTTTCAATTGAGCATTGATTACTATAAACCGCTGCAATATCATTTTGATTTGGCGAAACGACTAGCGTCACTAAGGGAAAAAGGTGTACTGATTATCAGCAGCGGAAATATTGTGCATAACCTTAGAAAATTTTTTGAGAACCCGGATGCAAAACCGTTTGAGTGGACGGTTGAATTTGATGAATGGGTAAAAAATAGAATCAATGCCCGCGATTTTCAGAGCTTGATTGACTATGAAAAGCATGGGGCATCAGCAAAACTTTCTGTGCCAACTCGGGACCATTACATTCCTATGATTTATTCGCTCGCATTGACAGATAAAATGGAGGATATTCATTTCACTAACGAAGAAACGATTGCATCTGTTAGCATGCGCGCTTTCCGAATCGGCTGAATACTTTCTCTTACTACCCTCTGACTCCCTAAAGGGAGAACTTCTTCTGCTTTTGCCCGGAAGAATTTCTCCCTTTAGGGGTAAGGGGTAAAGCGATGGGAGCAAAAGACCTTAGCCGAAATAGGGAACTCAAATTCTTTTAATTTCGCCTTTGAAATTTTCAAGGGTGGGAAAGAAGAAACAAAAAAGAAAATCTGTAAATGTTGCGCAGGCGCTTCAGCGCAAGCTGGCAAAGCAGCAGGGATTTTATGACGGGCGTTTTAAAGAAAAAACCGTCCGCGACAAAAAGAAAGAGTGGAAGAAAAAACTTTCGCGAAAAAAAGTAAAAATTGACGAATTAATTTAAGGATTAATTATGCCTGAACAGAAAAAACTTTTTCTCCTCGATGCTATGGCGCTCATTTACCGCGCCTATTTTGCTTTTGCTAATAATCACCGCATCAATTCGAAAGGACAAAACACATCGGCTGTTTTCGGTTTTACAACCACGCTGCTTGAAGTGCTGAAAAAAGAAAAACCAACGCACATCGCTGTTGCGTTTGACACTGCAGCACCCACTTCACGCCACGAAGAGTTTGCAGATTACAAAGCGCACCGCGATGAAATTCCTGAAGACCTCGCTTCAAATATTCCTCTTGTTGTTAAGCTGTGCGAAGCATTCAATATTCCGGTCATAGCCATGGATGGATATGAAGCGGATGATGTGATAGGCACGCTGGCAAAGAATGCGGAGAAAAAAGGTTTCGATACCTACATGATGACTTCCGACAAAGACTTCGGTCAGTTGGTGGATGAACATACTTTTATTTATAAGCCCGCTCGTGCGGGTGACAGTGCGCAGGTGCTTGGCGTAAAGGAAGTTTGTGCGCGATGGGAAATTGAAAACGTAGACCAGGTGCGCGACATCCTCGGGTTGATGGGCGATGCCTCTGATAATATTCCCGGTATTCGCGGAGTGGGGGAGAAGACAGCCATCAAGCTCATTAAAGAATTTGGCACGATAGAAAAACTTTTAAAAAACACGGATAAGCTGAAAGGTTCTTTAAAAGAAAAAGTGGAGAACGACAAAGACATGGCGGTGCAATCAAAACGCCTTGCAACCATCCAGATCGATGTTCCGGTGAAAATAAAATTGGAAGAGCTGGAATGGAAAGACTTGAACCGTGATGCGGTGAGAGAACTTTTCACCGAGCTTGAATTCCGCAGGCTGGCAGACCAGGTGCTGGGAGATAAGCCGAAACCTGTTTCGTCTCTTCTTTCATTTAATGGCGGTGGCGAGATAAAAAAGAGTGAGTCAAAAAAATCCTCGGCTTCGTCTCCTGCTCAAACAAGTTTATTCTGGACCAACGCTCCCGAAACCGTAGAAGTTGCGGCTCCTGTTGCAGAAGAAGAATTGACTCTTTTCCACGGTGAACCGGCAGCCGGCACTACGTTCAAAACGATAGCTGATGTCAAACATAACTACATCGTTGCGCAGACAGAAACTGAAAGAAAAGTATTGGTCAAAAAATTATCGGAGCAAAAAGAATTTTGTTTCGACACCGAAACCACTGGCACTGACCCTATCCGCGCAGATATTGTAGGGATGTCTTTTTCCTTCAAGTCATTTGAGGCATACTATGTTCCGGCACCTCCTGTTTACGATGCAGCTAAAGCAATTGTCAACGAGTTCAAAAAAGTTTTTGAAGATGAAAGCGTCAGTAAGAGCGGACAGAATTTAAAATACGACATGGAAATTTTGAGTCGCTATGGTGTTGAAGTGAAAGGAAAACTTTTCGATACCATGATTGCTCATTTTCTTGTTCACCCCGACATGAGTCATGGAATGGATGCCATGTCAGAAGCATTTTTAAAATATTCTCCCGTTTCCATCGAAACACTTATCGGCAAAAAAGAAAGAGGAAAAGAGCAGGGCAGCATGCGCGATGTTCCGTTGGAAAAAATTTCGGAATACGCTGCTGAAGATGCCGATGTCACACTTCAGCTCAAAGAAAAACTGGAGCCCATGCTGAAGCAGGCCGGAGTCAAAAAACTTTTTGAAGAAGTGGAGATGCCGCTCGTTTCAGTTCTCACCTCAATAGAACTCGAGGGAATCCGTCTCGATGCAAAAGTTCTTAAAGAACTTTCAGGTGAGCTCACCGAAGACATCATAAAAGCCGAAAGTGACATTCAGGGTATGGCAGGAGCGCAGTTCAATGTATCCTCGCCAAAACAAGTCGGGGAAATTTTGTTTAACGTAATGAAAATTTCTGACAAGCCGCCCAAAACAAAAACGGGACAATATTCCACCAGTGAAGATGTGTTGAGCAAGATGGAAAACAAGCATCCTATCGTCCGCAGGATTCTTGACTACCGCGAACTTGTCAAGCTCAAGAATACTTATGTAGATACGCTTCCCGACATGGTGAACCCGGCTACAGGAAGAATCCATACTTCGTTCAGCCAGGTAGTAGCAGTCACGGGACGATTAAGTTCCGACAATCCCAACCTGCAAAACATTCCCATCCGCACAGAGCGTGGGCGCGAAATCCGCAAAGCATTTATTCCGAGCGACAAAAATTGTGTTCTCCTCTCATCCGACTATTCACAGATAGAACTTCGCATCATTGCCGAGCTAAGCGGTGACCCGGGAATGCTCCACGCATTTACATCAGGAGAAGACATTCATTCAGCCACCGCAGCCCGCGTATATGGTGTCGATGCGAAAGCCGTCACGTCCGATATGAGACGCAACGCCAAGATGGTCAACTTCGGAATCATCTATGGCATTTCCGCGTTCGGTCTTGCTGAGCGGCTCAACATATCGCGCACCGAAGCCAAAGAAATCATTGAAAATTATTTCCGCCAGTACTCCGGTGTGCGCGAATTCATGGACGAAAGCATCGAGAAAGCCCGCAGCAAAGGATACGTGGAAACCGTGATGGGGCGCAGGCGCTACCTGCGCGACATCAACTCCGCCAACCAAACCGTGCGCGGGTTTGCCGAGCGCAACGCCATCAACGCGCCCATCCAGGGCAGCGCTGCAGACATGATAAAAATCGCCATGATAAACATACACCGCGAGCTGCAGCGCAAAAAGCTCAAATCAAAAATGGTGCTCCAGGTGCATGACGAACTCCTTTTTGACGTGCGCAAAGAAGAGCTCCCCGAAGTGCAAGCCCTGGTGGAAGAAAAAATGAAAACCGCCCTCCCCCTCAAAGTCCCCGTTGAAGTAAGCATAGGAACCGGCAATAACTGGCTCGAAGCGCATTAGGAATTATGAATGATGAATTCAGAATGCAGAATTAAAAAGTCCTTCTCCTTTGGAGAAGGATTTAGGATGAGGCGTTTTTGAAGACAACCCTTATTAATTCTCTCACTCTCCCGTCCCGCTTTCCGCTCGCAGGAGCTCCCCTCAATCGGGTCTATGCACGAAGATTCAGAATTCTTATAGCCTTGTAAAAATTTCATTTAATCTATCCGTCAGGGGTAGTGCTTTTGTCATTTGACTTAAGTCTCGTTGTTACCGGAGATTTAAAATAACCTAATTCATTTTTGATTTGTTCTGCTTCCTTTTGTTGTACATCGCTCCATTGTGTCAAGTTCATATAAGTCAAGTCTAACGAATGTCCTTTCCCTTTTTGATACGGGTCTGTTCCAATTCCAATGACAATATTTTTATCCCTATTTAATGAGCGGGCTACTAAACATCTTAAATGTAATTCTTTTCTTCCAAATTCTCTATCATCGTGAGGCCGAACCATTATAACATAAAGAGGTGAGTTTTCTAATTCGCTAGAAATAATTCGAGCTTTAACTTTTGGTTTTTCTATATTGCTATCAAGTACCTCCATTAAAAGTTTACTCATTTGGCGTCTGTCAATTCTTCTTTCTTTATTCATAAACCGAAGAGCAATTTCTAATTCTTCACGGCTTATTATATTAATTAAATTTTGTGTCTCAAAATCTGCCGTTAATCTTTCAATAAGCCCGTCCCATATGTAACTTATTTTATTTTCGGTTTTTTCTTTTAGATATTCTTCCGATTTAGAAAAGCTACTCCAGTATTCACCGTCCATTATTAGCAAGTCAACGTCATTAGGAACACTAAAGCGATTATGTAAATACATAGCTAAATAATCCTCGCCAGAAAAAACTACATGACGGATATGTTTATTTACGAAATCCTCTTTCGCTTTTAAGAATTCTATAAAATCAGCAATGGTATCAAGCTCATGAAGTACAATTTGAATAGAGCGTTCATCAAAAACGTGTACGAAACCCTTTCCAAAATCTCCAAGTTTTAATGAAAATCTTTCTCCTCTTCCAAATGCTACTGCGACTCGATAAATATTTCGTGTCTCTTTTTTTGGGAGTTTTAGTTTTGTTTTTTTATCTTTTAAAAGTATATCTTCCTTAAACTGTAGAATTCTCTCCGCTCCATAGATTTGGTCAACTGATTCGTTTATAGCTTTTCGTTCCCATCTTTCTGCATCTATGTCGTAATTTCCACTATCTTTTACAATAATCTCTTTAACTGAAAATATTATTATATCAGGGTCACATACTACCAATATGTCACAAAGTTCTTTACCTAATTCTTTACCGATAGGATTCGGAAAACTCCAAAAAGAAAGAAATGTGCTCCGACAAAGTTCTGATACGAATTTTTCTGTTGGTGTCATTACAATGTCAGGTTTTTCCGCTCTGCCAAAAGTATCAACTTAATCTTTCTTGGTCAGCACAGCCAAAATTGGGAGGAAGCATAGGGCTTTCGCGGGGTCGCCCTCTGCTTCAGTAACCCCAAGCTTGCTGCAACCCAGGCTGGTTGCTGCAGTTTGTAACCCCTTTTAGGTAACAAAAGGGCATGCAGGGGCAGTTTAATGGACAAAAAATGAAAACAGATGAGTGTTTGTATTTTTATTTGAAATTATTTCCCGACCCATGTATCTTTGTACATGGTAAATTGTGCTTAATAATTATTTGAGTTGAAAATAAAAAATTACACTTTCTTTTTTACTCGAGCGGGAATACTTTGCTTCCGGTTTATTTTTCTTGCAGGTATTTCTTCTGCGCAGAACACCCAGGTCGGTATTCCGTGGACGGGCGCTTATGGTATTACGCAAACTGTTCAGCAGATTATGGCGCAGGATACCGCGCAGGCAGCATACACAGGAAATGTTATTATTGCGCGTGAACATGAAACGCATTTGCATAAGTCAAACAATCCGGATGCGCCTAATGTGTCAAGGTATCCTGTTGGTGCAGGTAACCCTGATGAAGATACAAGGTCAAGTGTGCCTACACAGGCCATAGGTGCAAGTTTTCTTGCCGCAGCAATCAGCAATACGGTTGGATATATTCCACCTGACTGCAATGGCGCTGCCGGGCCAGCACAGATTCTTGCTGTGGCCAACGGGCGCATTCGCGTATTCAGCAAAGCGGGGGTTCTTGGCTCGCTTGATGTAACTACCGATGCATTTTTTACCTCGGTGCGAAACGGTTCCAGCATCAGCGACACGCACATCCGCTACGACAGGTTATCTGCAAAGTGGTTTGTTGTTGCTATCAACGTAGCTAATACAAACAACAGGGTTGTCATTGCAGCCAGCAGCGGGCCGACCATTACAAACGCATCGTCATTTACATTTTATTATTTCGATTTCACGCTGGTGTCTCCTGCCGGGGATAATGGAAAATTTCTTGACTATCCCACATTCGGTGTCGATGCAAATGCACTTTATATAGGAGGTGTTCGTTTCGACCCTAACAACTTTAACGGCTGCCCTGTCTTTGTTGTCAGAAAATCTTCTGTAACCGGTGTCGGGCCCATTGTTGTTACCGCTTTCAGAAATGCCGGCGGAACTTCTTCTGGTATTTATGTTCCGCAGGGAGTTGATAATGATGACCCCGCCGCAGCAGAAGGTTATTTCATCGGCACCGATGCAGGTGTTTACAGCAGACTGAATATTATCCGTGTGAGCACTCCGGGCGGCACACCGTCTATCACCACGCTTTCTCCCATCACCATCCCAACCAACAATAATCCTGTATTACAATATCACCAGGGAGCTGCGGCCAACAGGAGGTTAGATGGATTAGACGACCGGTTGTTTGCAGCACACATCATGAAAAACAAGCTTACCGGTGTTTCATCATTGTGGACATCGCACGCAACCAAAGTTAACAACGTAGGAACGGCATCGGGCACTATGGACCGCAATGCCGCGCGCTATTATGAAATCGGGAATCTCACCACTACACCCACGCTGCTGCAGGCAGGAACACAATTTGATGGTGCAGCAACTAACCCGCGCGGATTTTGGATATCGAGTATTGCCATGACGGGGCAGGGACATGCGGTGCTCGCATACAGCACTGCCGGAACTGCGAGTTATGTTAATGCAGGCGCATCTGGGCATTACAGTGTTGATGCAGCCGGCCTGTTGCAAGGTTACAGCTTGGCTACTGCCTCAAGCACGGCATACAACGTTCAGGCTACTGACGGCCAGCGCTGGGGCGATTTCTCCCAGGTTGTTGTTGACCCGACGGATAACATGACGCTATGGACATTCCAGGAATATTGCAACGCAACGAACTCATGGGGCGTTCGTGTCTTCTCGCTCAGGGCGCCCGCTCCTCCGCCCACCGCTTCTCTCAATGCATTACCCTTCGTTGGTATTTCGCCTTCCAATCCGTTAAGCGTTGTCGCCAGTTCCACTCCAAACAACACAGGATTCTTTGACCCGGGCGCTGATGCCGGAGGTCCGGGTTTTGCCAATCACATCACCGCTTCGACTACGGGAGGAATCACGATGAACTCCGTTTCCTTTGTTGACCCAACCCATGTTAATCTCAACATTAACACATCGGCAGCATCTGCGGGAACGTACACCATTACCATTACAAACCCTGACGGCCAGTCTACCACCATCTCCATCACGGTAGTGTCTGCGCTGCCGGTCGAATTGATTTCATTTAATGCCGCCATTGACGGTGATGCCTGTGTGCTTAGCTGGTCAACAGCATCCGAAAACAACAATGACTTTTTCGCTGCGGAAAAAAGCCTTGATGGTAACACTTTTGAAGAATGCGGAAGAGTGGGCGGAGCGGGCAATTCGTTGGTCATGCGTAACTATTCTTTCACCGATAAAAACCCTTACCCCGGGGTTTCCTTCTACCGCCTCCGCCAGGTTGACTTTGACGGAGCTACGGCTTTTTCCAGGGTAGTGGGGGTGTCGTTTGACAGGAATGATTTCTTCCTCATCAATGCGCACGCTGACTTCGAGAACCAATCCGTAATAATTTTTGTTAATGACAACGCAAACGAAACCATTGATTATCGCCTCACCGATGTTCCCGGGAAAACACTGTGCACCGGTTCCGTTGCGGCTTCAAAAGGAATCAATACATTCAGCATAAGCTGCAAAGACCTTTCACGAGGCATTTATTATTTGTCTCTTGCCGGCAGCACCAAAATTATTTCAGGAAAGATTTTTTATTAGCCGGCAGTTTTATCAGGCTTCCACTTCTCCAGAATTACTTTTTCCTTCCCATCCTTAGAATAAAACTAAGCTCATGTTCTCATTTTCTCATGATGTGCAGAAACCCATGAATATCTTTTGTTGCATTTGTGCAAAGATGACTGAAGTTCACGATGCCCGTATAGTAATACACTCCATCCGGACAATCTTTTCCTGAAGATTTATTTTTCCCATCCCAATTTACTTCTTTGTCATTAGTTTCAAAAACGAGATTGCCCCATCGGTTAAAGAATTTAATGTTGATGCCGCTGACATTTGAATATGCCGGACACTTCAATTGCATTTCAGCATTTGTAGCGAGGTTACATGGATGAAATAAATCATTGACACCATCGCTATTTGGGGAGAAGACGTTGGGAAGATTATAGATGAAATCAGTTTTCTCCATAGGGCATTGAAAAACGGTATCTACTTCCGTACTTACGCATAAACGGACATCATCTAAGATTAGCTCGGTAAACAATTGGGAAATATGCCCCCAATGAGTGAACTTAATAGTATGCGAATCAGATATAGCGTTAAATTCAATAATGAATCGCTTGCCAATGCCAAGCGGAGGCGGGGTTCGTCTTTCCCGTAGTAAAATGTTTCCGAAACCCACATCTACTGCAAATAAACCAGGGTAGAAATTGTCCTCACCACCCGCCCAGAATTCCAATATGTATTTTGTGCATGGCGTAAGCCCGGTTACGGTCTGTCGCAAACTAACCCCGACTGTATCACCATAACCAGGATAGCGAGCTACAGGGTATCCAGGAGGGATATCACTTACTACACAACCCGAAGTGATTAAACACGATTCATCATTCGTATCAGGAGAGCAAGCATCCCAAAACCAATTTCCAAAGTAAACTGCCTTAGTTCCTTCCGGAATGACGGAAAAAGTATTATTGACCAAGTGAGCATAAGTATTAATTCCACCCCCTGTGCATATCCAATTAGTGATATTACAGTTGTATGTTGTAGCATTAGGGCAAAAGAAAGTTCCAACTCCACACCCATTTTCAAAACCCCCGTTTAGAATTAGGTTATTAACGCCATTAGTTATGGGAGCATTTTGGTCGTAGCAGGAAACACAAGTTACTTGTCCTGCTGAATAGTTGCAGATTGTAAAACTAAATACGCCATAAAAAAAATATTTTTTCATTGCGTAAAGTTTTGCCTTGAAAAAAGATGTCCTCAAATGTACCTTTTTTCAGTACCATAAAAAATTCAGTTTTCAGGATAGACAATCTTTTTAATCCTTTCGCTGCTTTACGCATGGTTAAGCAAAAATTTACGAGTCAATTTCAGCAAGTGTCAATTTCTTACGCAAAAAGTTTTTCTCTTTTAATACATTTGACACCCTTTTAAAAACCAACCATGAGCAATAAAATCACACGAGGACAAACCCTCAACATTCCCGATAATCCAATCATCCCATTCATAGAAGGCGATGGCACCGGGCCCGACATATGGCGCGCATCCGTCCGCGTTATGGATGCAGCTGTAGAAAAAGCATACAACGGCAAAAGAAAAATAGAATGGAAAGAAGTCCTTGCAGGGGAAAAAGCATTCAACAAAACCGGCAACTGGCTGCCCGATGAAACGCTGGACGCATTCAGGGAATATTTGGTCGGCATAAAAGGGCCGCTTACCACGCCCGTTGGCGGAGGCATCCGCTCACTTAATGTGGCCTTGCGGCAGATACTGGATTTGTATGTGTGTCTTCGACCTGTGCGGTGGTTCAAGGGAGTCCCTTCTCCCGTAAAAAACCCGGGTGCTGTGGATATGGTCATCTTCCGCGAGAACACCGAAGATATTTATGCGGGCATTGAGTACGCTGCCGGCTCCCCCGAGGCGCAGAAAGTTCTCAACTTCATTGCCGAAGAGTTTCCAAAAGATTTTTCTAAAATCCGTTTCGGCACCAAAGAAAAATCTGCCGAGTTCTGGAAAATGGTTGGCGCACCCAATGCAAAGGAAGATGTGCTTGTTGGCGTTGGCATCAAGCCTGTAAGCTGGAGCGGAAGCACGCGATTGATGCATTCTGCAATTTCTTACGCTTTGTTATACAAGCGGAAAAGCGTTACCATCGTTCACAAAGGCAACATAATGAAATTCACCGAAGGCGCTTTCCGCGACTGGGGATATGCTGTTGCTGAAGAATATTTTCCTGGGAAAGTTTATACATGGAAGCAATGGGAGAAAACCAAAAAAGAAAAAGGAGAAGATGCAGCCAATGCAGAACAGAAGCAGGCGCTAGCTTCGGGAAAACTTTTGATTAAGGATGCCATAGCTGATATAGCCCTGCAGCAAGTGCTTACCCGTCCCGATGATTTTGATGTGATTGCTACGCTCAATCTCAATGGCGATTATTTGTCCGATGCGCTTGCTGCACAAGTTGGAGGAATAGGAATTGCTCCGGGAGCGAATATAAATTACATCACCGGGCATGCCATTTTTGAAGCTACACATGGTACTGCTCCCAAATATGCAGGGCAGGATAAGGTGAATCCCGGCTCGGTGATTCTCTCCGGTGCGCTCATGTTTGAATACATGAAATGGGATGAAGCCGCTCAACTCATTTACAAGGGGCTTGAAAAATCCATTGCAGCCAAACGCGTCACATACGATTTTGAACGTCTTATGGAAGGAGCAACACTTTTGAAATGTTCTGAGTTCGGAGATGAGATTATAAAGAATATGTAAAAAAGGAATTCACGCAGAGGCGCGGAGAAATAATACGCAAAGGGCGCTAAGAAACATGACAGAGAATGAGATTTCGTACAAGATTATTGGCGCAGCAATTGAGCTGCATAAAAAACTTGGCCCGGGATTATTAGAATCTGTTTATGAAAATGCGCTTGCGTATGATTTACGTGAAATCAGCTTAAAAATTCTTCAGCAGGTTCCCATGCCTTTGATTTATAAAGAAGTTAAAATGGAAGCGGGTTTCAGACTTGACCTGCTTGTTGAAGACAAAGTAATAGTTGAAATAAAATCTGTAGAAATACTTGCTCCGGTTCATTACTCACAACTGCTGACGTATCTTCGCTTGAGCAATAAAAAATTAGGACTCTTAATTAATTTTAATAGCGAGGTTCTAAAGAGCGGAATACATAGAATTGTAAATAACCTTTAGCTCTGCGACCTTTGCGACTTCGCTTTGCGTCTCTGCGTGAAAAACATTTAACCCCATGAAGAAACCATCCCGTTTCACCGATTCATGGAAGGACGTTTTCACATTTTCGGCGGGGGAGAAGCGGGGTATTTATGTACTGCTCATTATCATTCTGATTTTAGCAGGAGCCATTTGGTTTTACCGCTACTATCCTCCTGCATTTCCAAAAGAAGATTATAGCGCATTTGAAAAAGAAGTGGACGAATTTCTTGCAGCGCAGGCACAACATGATTCATTAAAACCAAGTGCTCAAGTAACTGAAAAAGATTTTTCTCCTAAGAAATCTTCCATCATTTACTTTGATTTTGACCCGAATAATATCTCCGCGGAAAGATGGAAGCAATTAGGGCTGAATAACGGTCAGATTCGTGCCATAAATAATTATCAATCTAAAGGTGGAAAATTCAGAAAGAAGGAAGACTTTAAAAAGATGTATGTCATTTCTGAAAATGATTATGCGCGACTGGAACCATATATTAAAATAAAAGAACAACAGCACGATACGACAAAGTATGGCGAGAAAAAATCTTTTACTCTTGTAACAACACACCCTGCGATACATATTGACATTGGGATTGCCGATACAGTGGAACTGCTGGCGGTAAAAGGAATCGGGCCTTCGAGAGCAAGAGGAATATTTAAATACAGGCAGTTGCTTGGAGGATATTATTCCGTCAATCAGTTGCGTGAGGTCTACGGAATTGACTCTGCTGCATATGCTGAAATTGCAGAACAGGTTTTTATCAAAGACGTCAGTAACATTAGCAAAATAAATATTAACACGGCAACGTCTGAGCAAATGAGCAAGCATCCGTACATCAGGAAAAAACTTGCTGAAATTATCGTCAGGTACAGGAATCAGAATGGAAACTATAGTGATATTGCTGCAATAAAGAAAATGCCTTTGGTGAATGACTCATTATATTTTAAACTTGCACCGTACTTAAAAGTGGAATAAAAAGTTATACGTTATAAGTTACACGAAGAGATATTAATGCCTTTTCGTATAACATATAACATATAACATATAACTTTCAATCAATGCCGGTAAAGGAAAAATTGTCAATTGAGGAGCGCATCAAAAGTGCTGTTCGTGACGTTCCAGATTTTCCCAAGCCGGGAATATTATTTAAAGACATCACTCCCATACTGAGCAACCCGATTTTATGCGAGGAAATTGAAGAGGAATTTTTAATTGTGTTTGATGAGATGGATATTGATGCGATTGCAGGAATAGAAAGCCGCGGATTTTTATTCGGTATGAGCTTGGCAAAACAGCTTTCGGTTCCTTTTGTTCCCGTTCGCAAAAAGGGAAAGCTTCCTTACAAAACCATTGCTTACGAATATGAACTGGAGTACGGGGCTTCCATAATAGAAATGCATACCGATGTAATTACAAAAGGAATGAATGTTTTGATTCATGATGATCTTCTTGCAACGGGAGGAACAGCAGCGGCAACAGCGGAACTGGTGAAGATGCAGGACGCAAAAGTTGCCGGCTTTGCATTTATAGTTGAACTGGATTTTCTGAACGGGAGGAAAATGCTTGAGAAATACAAGGGTGAAATAATTTCATTGGCACATTATAATTGAACATGGATTTTAATCAGACAGAAAATCAGAAGCTGATTGCCGAAGCGATAAGGAAATTTGGCGAGGCACATATCCGCCCTCACGTAATGGAATGGGATGAGGCGCAGCATTTCCCGGCAGACTTGTTTCACAAAATGGGAGAAATAGGTCTGATGGGAGTGATTATTCCGCAGGAATATGGCGGTGCAGGACTTGGCTATCTTGAATATGTGACTGCAATTTCTGAGATCGCTAAAATCTGCGGAAGCATCGGCTTGTCTATGGCGGCACATAACTCGCTTTGTTCAGGTCATATACTTGAGTTCGGGAATGAAACACAGAAGAAAAAATATCTCACCAAGCTTGCTACCGGCGAATGGCTTGGTGCATGGGGACTGACCGAACCCGGTACCGGCTCCGATGCAGCCAATATGATGTGCACTGCCGTTCGCGATGAGGATTATTGGGTTATCAACGGAACCAAATCCTGGATAACCCATGGTAAGTCGGGCAATGTTGTTGTGGTGATTGTCCGCACGGGAGAAAAAGGAAATACACGGGGCATGACTTCTTTTATTGTGGAAAAAGGAACTCCGGGATTTTCTGCCGGAAGAAAGGAAAACAAGCTCGGTATGCGTGCATCAGAAACGACAGAACTGATTTTTGACAGCTGCCGTGTTCACAAGGATAGTATGATGGGAAAAGAAGGTGAAGGATTTCAGCAAGCCATGAAGGTATTGGATGGAGGACGCATCTCCATTGCGTCACTTGCACTTGGAATTGCAAAGGGTGCCTTTGAGGCATCGGTGAAATATTCTAAAGAGCGCAAACAATTCGGCAAACCGATTTCAGAATTCCAGGGAATCTCTTTTAAGCTGGCCGATATGGCGACACAGATTGAAGCAGCCGAACAGCTCACCATGCAGGCAGCCGATTTGAAAAACCGTGGTGAAAAAGTAACTCAATACAGCGCTATGGCAAAGTATTACGCATCTGAAGCGGCAGTACGTATTTCGACAGATGCCGTGCAGATTTTTGGCGGCTATGGCTATACCAAGGATTTCCCGGTAGAAAAATACTACCGCGATTCAAAGCTATGCACCATTGGCGAAGGCACCTCGGAAATCCAAAAAATGGTGATTGCGAGAGAAATTTTAAGAAAAGTTTGATATTCAGGCTCTATGCTTATATTTGCGCTCCCAAATTGAAAAAAATGCTTATTGTACCCATTAAAGAAAACGACACGATTGATAAAGCGCTCAAAAAATTCAAAAAGAAATTTGAGAAAACAGGAGTAGTGCGCGAACTGAGGAGCCGCCAGGGTTTTGAAAAGAAATCCATTACCAGGCGCCAGCAAGTGCTCAAAGCCATTCACCGTGCCAAGATGAACCCCCCGAAATAATTCTTCATTCGCCCTGGCGAAATTTTTTTTATCTTTACACTGATATTTTCAGTGTGTTCGAAGTAACAAACATATAGTTGAATCCGTTCCTAAGGAGCGGATTTTTTATTGCAATAATATGTCGTCACAAAGTTTTATACGTTACCTGAGTTATGAAAAGCGGTATTCAAACTATACAGTGACGGCATATCAGAATGACTTCCTTCAGTTTGAAAATTTTCTAAAAGACCAGTACGGAATAGATGAGCCGAAGGATGCCGAGCATACTATGATTCGCTCGTGGCTGGTTCATCTTATGGAACATGAAGGCAAGGGTCAGAACAGCAAAATCAGTGCGCGTTCTGTCAACAGAAAAATTTCAGCGTTGAGGACGTTCTACCGTTTCCTTTTGAAAAACAAAAAAATCAAGCACGACCCGATGCTGAAAATCATCCGCCCTAAAGAAGCCAAAAAGCTTCCGGTTTTTTTGGATGAATCCCGCACGGAAATGCTGTTGGACAAAGCAGATTTTGGAGAAGGTTTTCCTGCGCAGCGCGACCGCCTGATTCTTGAAATGTTTTATGCTACCGGCATGCGCGTATCAGAGCTTTGTAATATCCGCGAGCAAAGCATCAACATGTCTGATTGTTCAATTAAAGTTCTTGGAAAGAGAAATAAGGAGCGCATCATTCCATTTACAAAAGTCATGAAAGACCTGATTTCGGAATATCGTTCCGAGAAAAAAAAATGCGGCTTTAATGACAATTATTTTTTTGTAACCGATGAAGGAAAAAAAACCTATTCCAAATTTGTGTATCGCTTGACGAATAAATATTTGAGCGCTGTTTCCACGGCAGACAAAAAAAGCCCGCATGTATTGCGGCATACGTTTGCAACGCATATGTTGAATAACGGTGCTGATATAAACTCCATTAAAGAAATTCTGGGCCACGCAAGCTTAGCAGCAACGCAGGTCTACACGCATAACACTATTGAAAAATTAAAAAAAGTTTATAAACAAGCTCATCCACGAGCGTAAAAAAACAAGTTATACGTTATACGTTATATGAAAAATAGCGTAAGCGTATAATTAATAACATATAACTTATAACTAATCATTATGGAAATCAGAATTCAATCCGTTCATTTTAATGCAGACTCAAAACTGCTCGGCTACATCCAGGAAAAAGTGGACAAACTTGTACACTACTACGACCGGATTATTGCCGGAGAAATTATTTTAAAGCTGGATAAATCGGCTGACCTGCACAACAAAATAGTACACGTCAAACTTCACATTCCGGGCAACGATATTTTTGTTGAAGAAAAGGGACGCTCCTTTGAAGAAGCCACGGACATTGCCGTTGACGTGCTGGCAAGGCAAATCAAGAAGCACAAAGAGAAAATGCGCAGAATGTGATTTGCTGTATTTAATATGGAAGCAACGGGTGGGTAAGGCAAGGCACGCTCTTCTTTCGTTTGTTAAATATAATTTTACCTTTGCCGCACTATTAATTATTAATTAAATTAAATTATGAAAACAGGTACCGTTAAATTTTTCAACCGCAGCAAGGGCTACGGATTTATTATGCCGGATGACGGAGGCAAAGAAATTTTTGTCCACCAGACTGGTCTTACCGAGCCCATTACCCAGAACGACAAAGTGGAATATGAAGAAGCAGAAGGTAAGCGGGGCATCAATGCAGTGAACGTTAAAAGAGTTCAGTAATTGTATCCGCATTGCTTAAAAAAACCCTTCCGAAAACGGAGGGGTTTTTTGTTTGCATCCCTCACAAATTTCGTATCCTATATTTCAAATCTTTTTCTAAACTTGCACCTCGAAAATTTTTTTCTTCTCCGTGGAAAAAACGTATGCATTAGAGAGCCAGAGCCGGTTTGCGGCTAAAGTTTCCGATTATTCCCAATTGATAAAATTGCGTTTATCGATGCTTGTTGTTTTTTCTGCAGCAGTTGGATATCTTCTTGGTTTAAAAGGCCCGCTTGACTGGAATATTCTTTTGCTGGTTCTTACAGGAGGAACGTTGGTAACTGCATCGTCCAATGGGTTCAACCAGGTAATAGAGCGCGATACCGATAAGCTGATGAATCGCACCTCGGGAAGACCCATTCCGGCAGGCAGAATGAGTGTTTCAGAGGGAATCATTTCATCGTTCATAATGGGCGCTGCAGGCATTTTGCTCCTGTGGATATTTGTGAATCCCCTTACAGGGATGCTCTCGTTGGTTTCTCTTCTGCTGTATACACTTGCATATACTCCGCTTAAAAAATCTACACCGCTTGCTGTGTTTGTGGGAGCTATTCCCGGTGCTATGCCACCGCTTATTGGGTGGGTAGCTGCTACCGGAAGTATAGAACCTGCAGCTGTTGTTTTATATGCGCTGCAATTCATTTGGCAGTTTCCGCATTTCTGGTCACTGGCATGGGTACTCGATGAGGACTACAAACGCGGGGGATTTAAAATGCTTCCATCACCCGATGGAAAAGGAAAGCGCTCTGCCTTTCAGACCATGGTTTATACTCTTAGCTTGATACCTCTGGCATTATTGCCCCGGTATTTCGGAGTGGGAAATATATTTTCAACGGTGATTCTTATTGCCTGCGGAATATATTTTTCATACCAGGCAATACAGCTTTACCGCACTTCTTCAGACCAGGCAGCTACGCGGCTGATGTTCGGTTCATTCTTTTACCTGCCCCTTACGCAGATTGCAATGCTCATAGGAAAAATGTTTTCATAATTCAACTTAACTCTGATTTTTTGTCTCCGAACCCCAAACCATTTACTCCCAACTAAAATATGATGGCAGCAACGTATACTGGTTCCCCGCAACGGTATGAACGGGTCAGCACCCGTAAGTTCATGCTTTGGCTGGGAATTGTGAGTATCGTTATGCTGTTTGCGGGACTTACCAGCGCTTACATCGTAAGGCAGGGTGAAGGCAAGTGGGTGAACTTTGAATTGCCCAGCCTTTTTATGGTAAGCACAACGCTGATTGTTCTTAGCAGCGTTACTCTGCAATGGGCTCTGATTTCTGTAAAGAAGAATAACCTGGGTAGAATGAACCTAGCGCTGGTGCTTACGGCAGTTTTCGGCCTTGGGTTTGTTTTGTTTCAATATCTCTCATGGAAGCAATTGGTTGGAGGCGGAATTTACTTTGTGGGCGCGGTGAAAGACATCAATATGAATTACCAGTACATAAAGGCGGGTACCGAAAACCCTGCTGACGTTCAGAACGTAGCGGGTTCGTTTCTATATGCGATAACCGGTTTACATATTGCGCATGTGCTGGGCGGATTAATTGCTTTAACTGTTGTACTTTGGCGCGCAGCACTGAAAAAATATTCTGTTTCCAATTATGAAGGTATATCACTCTGCGCAATCTACTGGCATTTTCTTGATGGCTTATGGATTTATTTATATTTGTTCCTGATTTTTATCCGCTGATTTTTTTGGTATAACCGATAACGTATAACGATTCTATGTCTCAAGCACACGCAGCAACAGCAACAGCATCCACTGAAGAAGTATGGGGCGGAGGGCATTCTCCGTTCAACGTTCGCTGGGGAAAATTGTATATGTGGATTTTCCTGATTTCCGATGCGTTTACATTTTCGAGTTTACTCGTTGCATACGGAACGCTTCGCCACCGCTTCAGTGAAATATGGCCTACACCTGGAGAAGTGTTTACTCACTTCCCATTTATTCACCACCATGTGCCATTGGCATATGTAGGGTTGATGACCTTCATCCTCATCATGAGTTCGGTAACCATGGTTCTTGCCGTTGATGCCGGGCACCAGATGAATAAAAAAGGAGTGAAGCTATGGCTCGGACTCACCATCGTGGGAGGCTTAATGTTTCTTGGCTCACAGGCATGGGAATGGTATCATTTTATTCACGGAAGCGAAGGCGGTTCTTATTACCTGGCTGACGGACGTTTGGCGCGCACCGATGATTTAGAGCCGGGTGTTTTGAAATTTCATGGCGGCGGAATGGTGGAAGGTGCAGAGGCGCAGGTTCTGATTGCAACGGCAACAAAACATGTTCATGGAGCAAACCTTATAGGAAACGAATATGGAGCAACACCGCTGTTCGGTGATTTCTTTTTCTTCATCACCGGCTTTCACGGTTTTCACGTTTTCAGCGGGGTGGTGATTAATACCATTGTGCTGATAGTGGTTTCGCGCGGGTTTCTTGAGCGAAAAAAGGACTACGAGCTTGTGGAAAAAGTAGGACTCTACTGGCACTTCGTTGACTTAGTGTGGGTCTTTGTATTTACCTTCTTTTATCTTGTTTAATTCATTCTTCTATCTAAACTCCAAACCTCAAACTTAAAACCAAAATGTCAGAAGACGAAGATATCGTAGGACAGGACATTCACCACGAACATGTTTCGCATGAAGCCATTGAGAAGGCACACAGCGGGCTGAATACAAAAGTTATCTGGAGAGTATTCTGGATACTGCTGGCAGTGACCATTTTTGAAGTGCTCATTTCATTTTCGGGTATTCCACATACCATACTGATATGGACTTGGGTATTTCTTACACTTGTTAAGGCATATTTTATTGTGGGATTTTTTATGCACCTCAGGTTTGAAAAAATTCCGATGATATATTCTTTAATGTTACCGTTTTTTCTTATTGTATATTTAATATTCATTGCGCTCTACGAAGGCGTTGCACTGGGACACACTCCCTACTAAATTAATCCATGAAAATTTCAACGCTGGGAAAAATTGCCATTGTTCTCAGCATCCTTATTTTTCCTATGGTTTTCTTTTTGATTCTCTCAAAAGGAAAAAACAATTACAAGCATCTTGATTTTTTCGGGCCGAAAGAAGTAAATGTTTCAGGAGATACTGCCTATTTTACCGTTCCCGATTTCCGGCTTATCAATCAAAACGGAGATACGATTTCGCAAAAAAGTTTAGAAGGGAAAATCTACGTTGCAAATTTTTTCTTCGCTTCCTGCCCGGGCGTTTGTCCCAAAATGACCGATGAAGTGAAACAGGTGCAGGATGAATTCAAAAAGAATAATGACGTTTTGTTTATCTCTCATACAGTCGATCCGGAACACGATTCATTGCCGGCTTTAAAGGCGTTTGCTGAAAAGCATGGAGCAGATTTAACAAAATGGTTTTTTGTGACGGGAAACCGCGATTCGATTTACAATCTTGCCATTAAAGGATACCTGGTACCTGCTGCCGAAGATGCCCGCGCTGAAGGCGGATTTCTGCACAGCCAGGATTTGCTTTTAGTGGATAAAGAAAAAAGAATACGCGGCATTTATGACAGCATGGAGCCCGAAGAAATCAAACGTCTTAAAGATGAAATCAAAGTGCTGCTTTACGAGTATAAAAAGAAAAAATGATTGGGGAGAGTTGTCGAAAATGTTTTTTCTGCCTTTGCTACCCTCTGACTCCCTAAAGGGAGAACCCCCTCCTGCGCAATTGAGCCCAGATTCCCCTTTAGGGGTAAGGGGTGTGCGGTGGGATAAAAATGAACCAAAAACATTTTTGAGATGGGACAAATGATTCCGGCATCTTCTGAAAAAAATATTTTCAGAATTATTTTTTCTGTATCACTGCTGGTATTGATTCTTGTTATAATACTGAACAGGAAAATTCTTCCTCGCCCTGAAGTTCCGCCATCATTTATTTATTTTCTGCCAAAGCTTAATGCTATCATTAATGCAACCTGCACGGTGTTGCTGCTTACCTCTTTTTATTTCATCAGGCGGAAAAAAATTTATATTCATAAGCGGCTTAATATCACAACCTTTTTTCTGTCGTCACTGTTTCTTATTTCGTATGTGGTATATCATTACTTCGCTGATGAAACTAGATTCCCGGCTGACAACCCGTTGCGTACGCTTTATCTGGTCATCCTCACTTCTCATATTATTCTTGCCGCCCTTGTGCTGCCATTGATTCTCATTTCATTTTATCGCGGATTGAATATGCAGGTGGCAAAACACAAAAAAATTGTAAGATGGGCTTTCCCCATCTGGCTTTATGTAACAATTACCGGCGTAATTGTGTATCTCATGATTTCGCCTTACTATAAATTTTAGCCAAAAACCTTATTGACCGCTGGCGTATAAGTGGTAGTATCTTCTTATCTTTGCATTAAATAATTAAGTAATGAAAAAGTTTATAATCAGTTTGGTTTTCAGTATGTCTCTGCTGATGTTTTTTCAAACAGACACCAACGCGCAGTGTGCTATGTGCAAACGCATAGCTCAGACAGACAAGGAAAATAAAACGTCTGATAAAGGCCGCAGCCTCAACAATGGCATTCTCTATCTTCTTTCCATCCCATACCTGATAGGCGCTGCCGGTGCCATTGCGTGGTATAAGAACAGGAAAAAAACAGGCAACTGATTTTTCAATACCCGGATTTATCGCTTTAAAAGAAAGTAGATTTTTTCAATGAATCGCCTCCGGAATATCTATGATTCAAAGACGCTGACTGCACGTTTACAACAGGAACCATTTCAGCGGATTACACTTTCATTCTATCGCTATGTAAAAATTGAAACCCCTTTTGCTTTTCGTGATGAGTTGTACGAAGCATTTTCTTCGCTCGGAGTTTTGGGAAGGATTTATGTGGCCACAGAAGGCATCAATGCACAACTTAGCGTGCCTGAAAATAGTTTTTCCGCATTTTGGAATTACCTGGATAATCATGAGAAGTTTTCCGGAGTTGCTTTAAAAACTGCCGTTGAGGACAATCGTTTTTCTTTCATCAAGCTTAAAATAAAAGTACGGAATAAAATTCTGGCAGACGGACTGAATGATGACACTTTTGATGTAACTAAAACAGGAGCACATCTTTCTGCCAAAGAATTTAATGCCGCAATGGAAAATCGCGAAACCATTGTTGTAGATATGCGAAACAATTACGAAAGTGAAGTGGGATATTTTAAGGGAGCCATTTTGCCCGATACGGATACATTTAAAGAAACACTGCCGAAAGTTGTAGAGATGTTATCTGGAAAAAAGAATAATAAAATTCTTTTGTATTGCACAGGTGGAATCCGTTGCGAAAAGGCAAGCGCATACTTGAAGCATGTGGGTTTCACCGATGTAAACCAATTGGGTGGAGGAATCATTCAATATACACACCAGGTTCGCGAGCAAAACCTTGAAACAAAGTTTATCGGAAAGAATTTTGTGTTTGATGACCGACTTGGCGAACGAATTACGGATGATGTCATTAGCCATTGTTACCATTGCGGCACAAAATCAGATATACATAGAAATTGTGCTAATGTTCAGTGTCATGAACTTTTTATCCAGTGCGAAGATTGCGCTACGGAGATGCATGGATGCCATTCTGATGAATGTAAAGCGGTTTTCGAGGCAAGTTTGGCTGATTAGATTTCGCGCTTTATATTTGCACTCAGTTCTTTAAATCACTTATCACGAAAGGTGGAGGGATACGCCCTATGAAACCTTGGCAACCAATCCCGTTAATTCGGGGGAACGGTGCCAAATCGTAATGAGATAAGTCAGAGAAATATTGAAATTATTAAAATCAAAATATAAATCTCCTCTGACAACCAGGGGAGATTTTTTTTACACGAATGTCAGACATAAAAAAAATATTGGAAGAGCGCATCCTCGTCATTGACGGGGCGATGGGGACTATGATTCAGCAGCACAAGTTGAGTGAGGCGGATTATCGCGGCTCGCGTTTTGCCAATTGGGAACATGACCTGAAAGGCAACAACGATTTGCTGTGCCTTACACAGCCCGATATTATTAAAAACATCCATCTTCAATACCTGGGTGCAGGTGCCGACATTATTGAGACTAACACTTTTAACGCCCAAAAAATTTCACTTGCCGATTACCACATGCAGGAGCTGGCGTATGAAATAAATTTTGAAGCAGCGAAAATTGCCCGTTCGGCTTTAGATGAGTTTAAACAACAGCCCCGTTATGTGGCAGGCGCCCTTGGTCCAACCAATAAAACCCTTTCGCTTTCTCCTGATGTAAATAATCCCGGCTTTCGCGCGGTGACGTTCGATGAGGTAGTTGAAGCATACAGCGAGCAGGTAAAAGGTTTGATTGATGGTGGAGTAGATTTACTTTTGGTTGAAACCATTTTCGATACGCTTAATGCGAAAGCAGCGCTCTTTGCTATTCAGAATATTTTTGAGGAGAGACGAATCGAATTGCCTGTAATGGTTTCAGGAACAATTACTGATGCCAGTGGAAGAACGCTGAGCGGGCAAACCGTTGAAGCGTTTTTGAATTCGGTCTCTCATGTAAAGTTGCTAAGCATCGGTCTCAATTGTGCATTGGGAGCGAAAGAGATGAGACCGTACCTCGAGGAGCTGTCTGCAAAAGCCCCATTTTTTATTTCGTGTTATCCAAACGCGGGCTTGCCGAACCAGTTTGGTGAGTATGATGAAACACCGGAAACCATGTGCCTGCAGATTGATGATTTTCTTGCAAGCGGGTTCATTAATATTGTTGGTGGGTGTTGTGGCACAACGCCGGAGCATATTAAGCATATTGCAGAACACGCGAGAAAAACTCCTCCAAGAAAAATTCCGAAGACAGAGCCTTATTTGAGATTGAGCGGGCTGGAAGCGGTTACGCTTCGTCCCGATTCTAATTTTATGAATGCGGGAGAACGCACGAACGTAACGGGTTCACGCAAATTTGCAAAGCTGATTCTTGATGGTAAGTATGATGAAGCGCTTTCCGTAGCACGCGAGCAAGTGGAAGGAGGCGCCCAGGTGATTGACATTTGTATGGATGAAGGTATGCTTGATGCCGTTGATGCAATGACAAAGTTCTGCAATTTGATAGCGGGCGAACCGGATATCTCTAAAGTTCCCATCATGGCTGACTCTTCAAAGTTTCATGCCATTGAAGCGGGATTGAAGTGTATCCAGGGAAAAGGGATTGTGAATTCCATTTCGCTTAAAGAAGGCGAGGAAGTTTTTATTCAGCATGCGAAGACGGTTAAGAAATACGGAGCAAGTGTTATCGTTATGGCATTTGATGAACAAGGGCAGGCCGATTCTCTGGAAAGAAGAATTGAAGTTTGCTCACGTGCTTATAAGATTCTCACAGAGAAAGTCGGCTTTCCTCCGCAGGATATAATTTTTGACCCGAATATTTTTCCTGTCGCAACAGGAATGGAAGAGCATCGCAGAAACGCGCTCAACTATTTTGAGGCAACGAAGTGGATAAAGAAAAATCTTCCTCTTGCAAAGGTGAGTGGTGGAGTAAGCAACGTTTCGTTTTCATTTCGTGGAAATGATATGGTTCGCGAAGCAATTCATTCAGCATTTCTGTATCATGGAATAAAAGCAGGCATGGATATGGGTATTGTTAATCCGTCACAGCTACAGGTATATGATGAAATCCCTAAAGAGCTTTTAGAACTTGTTGAAGATGTTTTGCTTGACAGGCGGGAAGACGCAACAGAAAGATTGGTCACCTACGCGGAAACCATTAAGGGAAAAGGAAAGCAGAGAGATGTAAAGGATGAAGAGTGGCGCAAGGGAACGCTGCAAGAACGGATTACGCACTCACTGGTAAAAGGAATTACGGATTACATCGAAGAAGATGCAGAAGAAGCGAGAAAAAATTCTGCCAAAGCGATCGAAGTGATTGAAGGACCGCTAATGAACGGAATGGGAGTGGTCGGGGATTTATTCGGAAGTGGAAAAATGTTTTTGCCACAAGTGGTAAAGAGCGCCCGCGTCATGAAGAAAGCTGTGGCACACCTCACTCCTTATATTGAAGCCGAAAAAGTAAAAGGTACAGCTAAAGGGAAAATAGTTCTTGCTACAGTGAAAGGCGATGTGCACGACATAGGGAAAAATATTGTAGGAGTAGTGCTTGCCTGCAACAATTATGAAATTATCGACCTGGGCGTGATGGTTCCCTGCGAAAAAATATTGGAGACAGCAAAAAGAGAAAAGGCAGACATTATTGGGTTAAGCGGACTTATCACACCGTCACTCGATGAGATGGTGCACGTAGCCAAAGAAATGGAACGACAAGAGTTTGATATTCCCTTGCTGATTGGTGGAGCCACGACTTCAAAAGTTCACACGGCGGTGAAGATTGAACCCAATTATAAATTCCCGGTTGTGCATGTGAACGATGCATCTCGGAGCGTGCCTGTTGTCGGAAATCTCGTTTCAAAAGCGCTGCAAAAAGATTTTGTGAATTCGGTTCGTGGTGAATATGAAAGAATACGGGAACAGAATAAAAAAATATCAGGGCAGAATATTTACCTCTCGTTAAAGGAAGCGAGAGAAAATAAATTTTTATTGAACGGAGCGCCATATGTGCCTGTGAAACCAACTTTCATAGGGAATAAGGCATTCAAAAAATATCTCCTTGAAGAAATTGCAAAGTATATTGATTGGACTCCCTTCTTCCACAGTTGGGAACTGAAAGGTTCGTATCCGAAAATATTCGAAGACAAAGAAAAAGGAATTGAAGCGAAAAAACTTTTCGATGATGCACAGGCCATGCTGAAAAAAGTTTGTGACGGAAAATGGCTGCAGGCGAATGCCGTAATAGGATTTTATCCTGCTAATTCTTTTGGAGATGATATTTATCTTCAAAACCGAAAAGAAGAAATAGTGCTGCATACTATACGGCAGCAAACTAAAAAACCGGACCAGCATCGCAATATTGCCCTTGCAGATTTTATTTTACCAGTACCCCAAACAGATTACATAGGGGCATTTGCAGTTACGACAGGAATCGGCATTGAAAAAAAGTTAACGGAGTTTGAAAAAAATCATGATGACTATTCCGCCATCATGTTGAAAGCGTTAGCCGACAGGTTAGCTGAGGCATTTGCGGAATTGATGCATGAAAAAGTGCGGAAAGAATTGTGGGGTTTCGCTAAGGATGAACATTTATCGAACGAAGAATTAATCAAAGAAAAATACCAGGGCATTCGCCCTGCTCCCGGTTATCCTGCGCAGCCGGACCATACAGAGAAGAAAATTATTTTTGATTTGCTTGAAGTGGAAAAGAATACCGGAATTACTTTAACAGAAAGCATGGCAATGTACCCGACTGCCGCAGTTAGCGGGTTATATTTTTCACATCCCGACTCGCATTATTTTGGCATAGGCAAAATCCAGCGCGACCAGGTAGAAGATTACGCAAAGAGAAAAAATATGAGCGTGGAACAAATGGAGCGGTGGTTAGGAAGCGTGCTGGCTTACTGACAAATCCTTTTCAGAAATATCATTTCTCGTTCTGAAGTCAAGGCGCTTCATTTCAATTACGTCAAGGCTGTAAAATCCAAACTCTTCCACAACTTTTCCGGTGATGAGGTAACAACCTTTCCCCATGAAAGGAAATTTCTTCAGCACATCGGGAAAATGTGTAGTGTCAATCCACTTTCCCTCTTTATCAAGAAAAGTTCCGAAGCACATTTCTTCACCACGCCTTGTACGGGTTCTTTTCCGGGTAACAGAATAACCGATAATAGAAACCGTTTTTCCAAGATGGCTTTTTAATTGAGCCACTTCAGGCACGTGCTCCCCTTCTCCTTTGGAGAGGGGGCCGGCGGGGAACGAGGCGATTAATTCAAATGGAGAGCACAGAGAAAACCCAAGGATTTCAATTTCATCCCATGCATCATCCAGCCACGTGTGATGCAGTTGCGGCAGGTTGAAATCTTTTCTGCCTGTCTCGAATAATTCCTTTTCCTTCTTCGTTTTTTTCTCTGCTCCAATTATAGAATGCACATCCCAAAGCAATTGCTTCTTCGCTCTTCCTGTAAATTGAAATGCACCAATGCGGATGAGAATCCGCAGCTGCTCAACAGAAATAGAAACACGTTTCATAAAATCTTCGAGTGAAATGAATTCGCCATTTTCTGTTCGTTCCGTCAAAATATTTTCAATGACTTGTTTTTCAAGCTCTGCAATCAAATTAAACCCGAGATAAATATTATCACCTGAAATAGCCGCCAGGTATTTGCTCTTATTAATTTCAGGAGCGTGAATTTTTCCTCCGCACATGCGCGCTTCGTGAACATAAAACTCCGGTGCATAAAATCCTCCACCATTATTCAGCACTGCAACCATATATTCAAGAGGATAATATGTTTTCAGGTACATGCATTGGTAACTCTCCACTGCATACGAAGCGCTGTGCCCTTTGCTGAATGCGTATCCTGCAAAGCTTTCAATCTGCCGCCATACTTCTTTCGTTACTTTATCATCATATCCTTTTTCCCGGCAATTGTCAAAAAACTTTTTTTCCACCTTCTGAAATTCAGCGCGGGCGCGGTATTTACCGCTCATGCCTCTTCGCAGCATATCGGCTTCTCCAAAAGTTAATCCTGCAAAGTAGTAGGCAACTTTAATTACATCTTCCTGGTACACCATCACGCCAAATGTGTCATGGAGAATTTCATAAACCGCTTTGGGGGTTTCATAAGATGGCGGCCTTCCTTTGAAACGAAGAATATATTCGCGCATCATTCCCGATGATGCCACCCCCGGACGAATGATAGAACTGGCAGCAACTAAATCCAGGTATGTTTTTGCCTCCAGCTTGGTAAGCAGCATGCGCATGGCAGGGCTCTCGACATAGAAGCAACCCATCAGGTTAGCAGTTTCTAAATTTTTTCTCACCAGACCATCTGCCTTGAATTTTTCCGCAGCATGGATATCAATTTCATCTCCCGTGTTGTGTTTAATAATTTCAACGGCATCTCTTACTTTTCCCAGGCCGCGCTGGGCGAGAATATCAAACTTGTACAAACCCACATCTTCCGCCTCAAGCATGCTGAATTGTGTGAGTGGAAAATTTTTTGGTGGAAGAGCAGTCGCTGTATAATTATGGATGGATTCCTCGGAAATTAAAATGCCTCCCGCATGAATACTCAGATGGCTTGGAAAAGAATAAAGCAAACTTCCATATGAATAAATAAGCTTTGCAATATGGTCGGGAGTTTCGCTGTTTTTGCGGTTATCAAGTAAACTATCAATCTCCGCTTTGGGTAGGCCAAAAACTTTTCCAAGCTCGCGCGTAACGGCATTGTCTTTCATTTCACTGTAAGTTGCCAGCAGCGCAACGCGGTCTTTGTATTTTTTTCCATAAGGCGAACGGTAAAAAATATAGTCAATCACATCATCGCGTTCGTCAGAAGAAAAATCAATATCAAAGTCGGGAGGATTGGTGCGCGAAGGATTGATAAACCGCTCAAAATATAAATCCAAATCAATGGGGTCTACGTCTGTTATTCTAAGCAGGTAGGCAACAATGGAATTAGCTCCGCTTCCACGTCCCACATAAAAATAATTTTGGCTTTGAGCATAACGGACAATATCATGGTTGATGAGAAAGTAAGAAGTGAATCCCTGCGAAGTGATTACATCAATTTCTTTTTTGAACCGTTCAGAAATTTTTTCATTCCGTTGCGGGTAACGATAGGAGAAGTTGTTTTCGCAAACTTGCAAAAGCAAATCATGGTCATCTTTTGCATTACCCGTAAAATATTTCAGATTCTTATTCTTTTGAAATTGGAAATCAATATGACATTGCTCCAGCAGGTTTTTTGTATTGTAAATTAGCTGAGGGTAATTCCGATAAATATGCAGCATCTCTTTTTCCGAAAACATGATTTCATCAGGCTGTGCCTGCTCGGTAAGAGGAAGCTTGCTGAGCAACGTGTTGTTATCAATTGCCCGGAGAAGGCGGTGTGCATTAAAATCGATTTTGTTTCTGAATGTTACGGCAGAAAGCATAACTAACTTGTGCGGATGATTTTTCCATTCAGAAAGATTCAATCGTAATAAATCTAATGGTTTGATGCCGATATATTCATTCTCATTCAGCTTAACATAAGCAGGTGAAAAAGGATAAATTACAAATGCATTTTCAAAAGCAGGTGAACGAGCAGGAATGAGTTCACCGGAATGCAGGTGATGCGAAAGAAATGCATTTAACTCACGGAACCCGTCCCTGTTTTTTGCAATGCCAATAAATTTTTGTTCAACTCCGTTTCTAAAGTCGATTCCTGCCACAGGTTTTATATTCGCCTTGAAAGCAAGCCGGAAAAAATCAAGAATACCGGAAGTGTTGTTAATATCTGTAAGCGCCAGGCACGAAATTTCTTTTTGCTGCGCCTCTGCAAGCAATTGTGCCAGGCTCATAGTCCCGTATTTGAAACTGAAATATGAATGGCAGTTGATGTACATGTATCGCTCTTTGCCCTACAAACTTAATCAGAAAAGCAGTGATTTTAATGTAGACAAAGGCATATTGATAATTAAATATGTCATCGCTCGTTTTACCTTTGACAAGGTTCTATTTTTGAGGCGTAATGAATAAAGCAACGAATAAAAAGACAAAAAAATACCTGCTCATCTTTTGGGCTTTGGTATTGCTGCCGATAGTTTCTTTCGTCATGTTTATTGCGGCCATTTCGGCAGGATGGTTTGGTGCACTGCCCTCATTTGAAGAATTGGAAAACCCCAAAAGCAATCTCGCATCCGAAATTATTACCAGTGACCAGGAGGTGTTGGGTAAATATTATATCGAAAACCGTTCTAATGTCCGCTACGAAAATCTTTCGCCTCACCTTATTAACGCGCTGAAAGCAACAGAAGACATACGCTTTGAAGAGCATTCGGGCGTTGACCTGAGAGGATTATTCAGGGTGATTTTTAAAACCATTTTTCTGCGCCAGGAAAGTTCGGGTGGGGGAAGCACCATTACGCAGCAGCTTGCAAAAAATTTATTTCCCCGTGAAAAAATTTCGGGTACGGGAATAGTCATAAGGAAAATAAAAGAATGGATTATTGCCGTTCGGCTGGAGCGAAACTATACAAAGGAAGAAATTCTTGCCATGTATCTTAACACGGTTGAGTTCGGCAGCAATGCTTTTGGAATTAAATCTGCAGCAAGAACTTTTTTTAATACCTCCCCGGCCGAACTTTCGCTCCAGGACGCTGCTGTACTGATAGGATTGCTCAAGGCGCCAACGCATTTCAGCCCCGTGAGCAACCCCGATAATTCTATTGACAGGCGCAATGTGGTTTTATTTCAAATGAAAAAGTATAACTATTTAACTCAGCAGGAATTCGATTCGCTGAAAGCGCTTCCTGTAGAATTGGATTACCAGGTGGAAGACCACAATTACGGAATGGCAACTCATTTCAGAGAAGTGCTTCGCGGAGAATTATTAAAGTGGTGTAAGGAGCATACCAAGGCAGACGGCACTCCTTATAATCTTTATAGTGACGGGCTGAAAATATATACCACTATTAATTCACATATGCAGCGGTATGCCGAGGAAGCAATGCGCGAACACCTTACCGAGCTGCAGAAATTATTCAACGTGCACTGGAAAGGCCGCGACCCATGGGAACTTCATAAGGAAATACTTACCGATGCTATGAAGCGGTCTGACCGGTACATTGCTCTGAAAGAGGCAAAGGCGAGCGAGAAGGAAATAAAAAAACAATTCAATAAAAAGGTACGGATGAAATTGTTTTCGTGGAAGGGAGATGTAGATACGCTAATGACGCCGATGGACTCTATTAAATACTACAAAAAAATTCTGCAGTCGGGATTTATGTCTATGGAACCGCACACCGGCTTTGTTCGCGCCTGGGTTGGCGGATTAGATTACCGCTACTTTAAATACGACCACGTGAAAATGGGCACGCGGCAGGTTGGTTCCACCTTTAAACCATTTTTATACACCGTGGCCATGCAGGAAGGATATTCACCGTGTTACAAAGTTCCCAACGTGCGTGTTACGATTCCGCTGCCGCCTCCACAGGAGCCATGGTCACCTGAAAATGCAGATGGAAAATATGGAGGTATGCTCACTCTTAAATATGCACTGGCGGAATCCGTCAACTGTGTTTCGGCTTTTTTGATGAAGCAGTTTGGCCCGCAGGCCATGATAGATGTTGCGCGGAAAATGGGAATCACCACACCTATTGATGCAGTGCCTTCCATCTGTCTTGGAACTGCCGATGTTTCGCTTTATGAAATGGTAGGTGCGTATTGCACCTTTGCGAACAAAGGCGTTTGGACTGAACCAACCTATGTTACACGCATAGAAGATAAGTTTGGAAATATTCTCCAGGAATTTGTTCCCCGAAAAGTAGAAGCCATCAGTGAGGAGACAGCATATCTTATGCTTAACGTAATGGAAGGAGCTTCGCTTTACGGCACCAGTGTCCGCCTTCGATTCAAATATAATTTCACCAATCCTATCGCTGCCAAAACAGGAACCACGCAAAATCAAAGTGACGGATGGTTTATGGGGTTGACACCTGAACTTGTTTCAGGTGTATGGACGGGCTGTGAAGACCGCAGTGTTCATTTTCGTACTCTCGAACTCGGACAGGGCGCAAACACCGCACTCCCCGAATGGGCGTTGTTTATGCAAAAAGTTTATGCTGATACAACGCTGCATTATTCAAAGGGAGGTTTTGAGCGCCCCTTGGAACCATTGCACGTAGAAATTGACTGCGCCAAATATGACCAGCAGGATAAGCGGAAAAATGATAACAAAATCGATTTTTAGTTTTGTTAATCAGGTTAATTGAGTTAATTAAGTCAATTAAGCATTTAACTCAGTTAACTTTTTTGTATGATTGTATCCAAAATTTTGCTTCAACTGATTTATGAATAAAGTTGTTCCCAATGCTGACGAGGCGGTAAAAGATATTAAGGACGGGATGACATTAATGCTTGGCGGTTTTGGGTTATGCGGCATTCCGGAAAACTGCATTGCGGCTCTCGTAAAAAGAGGTGTGAAAGGATTAACCTGCATTTCTAACAATGCAGGGGTAGATGATTTTGGACTGGGATTGCTCCTTCAGAAAAAACAAATCAAGAAAATGATTTCATCCTATGTCGGGGAGAACGCAGAGTTCGAGCGGCAGATGCTGAGCGGAGAGCTTGAAGTGGAATTAATTCCGCAGGGCACTCTTGCCACCCGATGTCTTGCTTCGGGTTACGGAATGCCGGCCATTTACACACCCGCTGGAGTAGGGACAGAAGTTGCAGAAGGGAAAGAGGTGAGAAACTTTAAAGGAAAAGATTATTTACTTGAATTTGCATTTGAATCAGACTTTGCAATAGTAAAGGCGTGGAAAGGAGATACCCAAGGCAATCTTGTGTTTCATGAAACGGCACGCAACTTTAATCCATTGATGGCGATGGCAGGAAAAATTACAATAGCCGAAGTGGAGCAGCTTCTTCCCGCCGGGCACCTTCACCCAGACCATGTTCATACTCCGGGAATTTTTGTGCATCGAATTTTTGAAGGTGTCAATTACGAGAAGCGCATTGAACAAAGAACAGTGAGAAAACGTAATTAGCTAATCAACCAATCATGCTTGATAAAAACGGAATTGCAAAACGTATCGCCAGAGAGCTGAAAGACGGCTATTATGTGAATCTTGGAATCGGGATTCCTACATTGGTCGCAAACTATATTCCGGAAGGTATTGATGTAGTGCTGCAGTCGGAAAACGGATTGCTTGGCATGGGGCCCTTTCCTTTTGAAGGTGAAGAAGACACCGATTTAATAAATGCCGGCAAGCAAACCATTACTACCGTTCCCGGGTCGGCTTTTTTTGATTCAGCGATGAGCTTTGGAATGATTCGCGCACAGAAAATTGATTTAACCGTACTCGGTGCGATGGAAGTGAGTGAGAACGGTGACATTGCCAACTGGAAAATACCGGGTAAGATGGTGAAAGGCATGGGAGGTGCAATGGACCTTGTTGCCGCTGCAAAAAATATAATAGTAGCCATGCAGCATGTAAATAAGGCGGGAGAATCGAAACTTCTTCCAAAGTGTATGTTGCCTATTACAGGATTACGTTGCGTGAAAAGAATTGTAACAGAGCTCGCAGTGATTGATGTTTTAAAAGGAGGCGGTTTCAAACTTATTGAGCGCGCTCCCGGAATTTCAGTCGAGCAAATTAAAAATGCAACGGCAGGACGGCTTATGGTTGATGAAGAAATTCCTGAAATGAAAATAAATTGATGGAGCCAGTTTGTAATATGCCGTATTCGCGACTGCAACATTAAGGACGAAAAATAATATTCCCCGTAGCTATGAATTTCAAAAAACTCTCAGTTATTATTCCGGCCTACAATGAAGAAGCAACTATTCTCAGGGTTATTGAAAAGGTGAGAGAGGTAATTCTTCCTGATGGAATAGATAAAGAAATTATTGTTGTGAACGATTGCTCTCGGGATAACACACGCCAGGTAGTTGAAAAATTTCTTAATGATAATCCCGGAACAGGAATCCGCCTTTTGAATCATGAAATCAATAAGGGAAAAGGAGCTGCATTGCATACGGGCATTAAACAAGCAACCGCAGATTTTGTCATTGTGCAGGATGCAGACCTTGAATATGACCCGCGCGAATTCAATCAACTGCTGCAGCCGATTCTCGATGGATTTGCCGATGTAGTTTATGGCTCCCGTTTTATAGGTGGTAATCCGCACCGTATACTTTTTTTCTGGCACTCACTCGGAAATAAATTTCTTACATTTTTCTCCAACATGTTCACCAATCTGAACCTTACCGATATGGAGACATGCTACAAGATGTTCAGGCGTGAAATCATCCAGTCGCTCGAATTAAAAGAAAATCGTTTTGGCTTTGAACCGGAAGTTACCGCGAGAATTGCGCGCATCCCGGGCATCAGAATTTACGAAGTTGGAATTTCATATTACGGACGTACCTACAAAGAAGGTAAAAAAATAGGATGGAAGGATGGCTTTAGAGCTATTTGGTGCATAGTAAAATATAGTTTCTGATTTTTTTTTGATGAACAGTTCTTTTGCCTCGGTCGACAATCTTTCTGATGGTGAGTCCTTTGCTTTGCTTACTAAAAAAGAAAATGTGTGGTTCGTTCCGCTGCTTTTTTTCATTCTCAATTTAATTATTAAAAGTTTTTCTGTTACTAAGGTCAGCTTCGACCTGGATGAAGCGTGGCATACTTACTTTTCGCAGAAAGGGATAGGCGAAATTCTGAAGATAGCCGGTACCGACCCCAATGGTCCGTTTTTTAATCTCCTCATTCATTTCTGGATTCGGTTGTTTGGTGTAAGCGAAGTTGCAACACGTTCCTTGTCTGTGATTCTAAGTGCTGCCACCGCGCCGTTGCTTTTTCTGTTAGGAAAAAAATATTTTAATTATCTCACCGGAGTATTTGGTGCGCTTATTTTTTCGTTCTCTAATCTTCATTTTTTCTTTTCGCACAATGCCAGGGTGTATGCTCTCATTTGTTTTTTAGCTACCCTTTCGTTCCTGCTTTTTTTTAAACTGATAAAAAAACAGCGATACGGTTCATTTACTTTACTCATCTTAGTTAATACGATGCTTCTTTACACGCATCTGACAGCTTCTTTTTTCCTCGCTGCCGAAGGGATAGCCGCTGTGCTTTTTTTTTCTGAGACCAGAAAGGGAGCACTTTTAGTAATTGCCGCTCAAATTATTTCGGCTGCTTTTTTTGCGCCGTGGGTATTACTAACACCCTATTACCACGAACCTGTTCATGGAATCTGGCTTCATCCTCCCAATTGGGATGAAGTGAAACTTGTTTTATATGATTTCTGCGGAACGGAAAATATTCTCCATCTGTTCATTGCCATATTTATTTTTTCGTTCATTATTCGCCAAAGAAATTCTTTGTCTCTTACGTTAAAATTGCAAGCGATTCTATTCCTGTGGTTTTGCGTTCCTATACTTTGCAGCGTTGCGGTATCGCATATGCTTGTTCCGGTATTTATGACTAAGTATGTTATGACCTCTTCCCTGGGGCTGTTTATGCTGACGGCCTATTCAATTTCACTGCTTCGGGTAGGTACGGGGATAAAATATATTGCAGTCGCATACCTGCTTTTCAAACTTTACCCAACCATCGGAGCGCAGGAATTTATTTCCGAAGATTGGAGGACAGCAGTGAAAGAGGTGAAAAAACACAAAACAGACAGAACAATAGTTATTGTTTCACCCTGGTATATGCATTACCCGTTCTGTTATTATTATAATCGTGAATATTATATTGATACAGAGAATACTTTGCTTCTGTTAAACAGGGAAAGAATTTTTTTCGGGGAAAAAAAAGAAATTATGCTTCAGCAGCCAACCGACTATGACAATGTTATCCTTCTTACATCGCATGAGAAAATGATAAATCCTGAATCAATCCTGACGCATCTCCGGAATAATTTTCTGCCGGAGTGCGACACTGCTTTCCCAAGTATTAAAATGTACTGCTTTAAGAAAGAGCAAACACTGGCTACGTTTATGACTGATATGGAAACACCGGCTCAGTCGTTTCAGCCTAACAAAATTGAGGAAAAAAATTTCGCACACTCAGGAACAAAAGTTTCTGTACTCAATGGAAAAAACACATACAGCGCTACATTCGAAGATAAAGCGGGAACGTTTTCAAAACAATCAACTGCAATAAACGCATGCGGGTGGGTTTATTATGAGGATGAAGACACAGACTGTATTTTTGTTATTTCCTTTGAAAACAAGAAGGGCTCTTTTCTGTATGAAACAGTCAACGTGGCAAAGTCTGGTCCTCCGGATAAATGGTTCCCCATTTGCAGGAGGGTAAAAATCCCTCCGCAAACCAAACCGGACGATATTGTAAAGGCATATTTTTGGAATAAGGGAGCAACTCCTGTGTATGTTGACGATATGGAAGTGACTGAAATAAAATAATGATGCAATAAATATTGCGCACTCCTATATTCGCGTTTGAATGATTCATGAAAAGAGAATTTCACTTGGAGAAAATCAATAGCTATTGGAAATGACGCTAATGAATAATATTTTTCCAAAATACTTTTGCAAACTATGAATTTATCGCTCCAGGTCAACATTAAAAACTTTTTAAGCAAAGTTGCTCTTTGTGTTGTTGTATTAGCATTGACGGCTGCTTTTTTCAATATTAAAAAATACAGGTCAAAAACACTCATAGAGAACGACATTATTTCCTACTATGCTTACCTGACGGCAACATTTGTTCATCACGACCTTACGCTGAGTTTTCTTAACAATCCTCCCCCTGACATGGCGGGTGTATATTGGCCCGAAACAGCTCCCAACGGTGGTAGAGTGATAAAAACAACCATGGGACTTGCTATCATGTATCTTCCGTTTTACATGCTCGGTCAACTTTTTGCATGGTTAGGCCACAGTGGGATGAATGGGTACTCGCCTCCGTATTTTTTTTGGGTTTCGCTGAGTAGTTTGGTCTACGTAATTGGCGCTTTTTTTATTTTGAGAAAAATTCTGATAAGGTTCTTTGAGGATGGTGCAGCGGCATTAACGCTGGTTACATTGGGGTTGGGTACAAATTTGTTTTTTTATACTGCAAACGATCCTCTTATGTCGCATTCTTATATTTTCTTTCTGTCGGTTGTGTTTATTTATTCTATGTTAAGATGGTATGACACTCCCCATTTTTCCAATTCCATTTTTTTGGGTGCGGCACTGGGGCTGCTTTCGCTGGTGCGACCGTTATGTATTCTTTACCTCCTGCTATGGATTTTATATGGCGTTTACAATTGGAGAACGTTGAAAGATAAAATCTTTTTCTTCTTTAGGAACAGTTTGAAGGTCTTAACTGCGGCAGCATTTTTTATTTTGATTTGGCTGCCTCAGCTTTATTACTGGAAAGTTAATACCGGCACCTGGTTTTTTAATTCCTATCAGGGAGAACATTTCTTTTTCAATCACCCGCATTTGGCTGAAAGCTTAATCGGCTTCAGGAAAGGATGGCTGATTTACACTCCGCTGATGGCATTGTCCTTAATCGGAATAATTTTTCTTCGTAAAAAATGCGCTGACTTTTTTGTTCCGGTGCTTAGTTTCAGCGTCGTGTATATCTATATACTTTCATGCTGGTGGGCATGGTGGTTCGGTGGAAGTTTCGGCAATCGGGGTTATATGGATTTATACGGAGCGCTAACCATCCCTTTAGCTGCGTTTTATTCTTTTGCTCTGAATAGAAAATTCTTTCTCAGGACAAGCATGGTTATTATCGTATTGCTAATGGTTGTCTATCAATTATTTCAGACGCTACAATTTCGTTACCAGGCAATTCATTATGAAGGCATGACGCACAGGTCTTATTTTGCTACCTTCCTGAAACTTCATCCCAATCCAGCATTTTATGAAGCGTTGCGGCGGCCCGACTACGAAAATGCAAAAGCGGGTTTGCCGGAAAGAGAATTGAAATACGATTGAGTTATGACAAAGCGGAAGTTTTGACAGAGCTATGGTCGAATCACTTAGGAAATGGAAAAACTCTTCGAAGCAATAATAATAAACTTCTATAATTAATTGAATCGAAAATCAATACCAATGAAAAGAAACCAAGAAACTGCACCACAATATTCGTAGTTATTAAATGTCTGTCAACTTCCATTGCATCTCCATTGTATGAAACTAAAACATGGAAAACAAAAATTATTAAAATCAAAGGAGGGAATAAAAATACTTGTCTCTTATGTTTGAAAAAAAGAATAATTAAAATAATAGCTAATATTAAAGTCATATACCAGCTAAAAAGAGGAAAGATGTTTTGGACAAGATAGCTATATCCCTTTGCCGGTCCTGTAAAAGTTAAGTTATATGCAAAGATTCTTTGAAGGTGCTCTTTATTTTCATCCAACAAAAGGGCGTAAGATGGATGGGTTATTAAAAAATGGATATAAGAAGTTCTGCCCTTTGTTGTAATCCAATCGAAGAATGCCTGATTAGTAGAATCATTATAGAGTTTGTACAGTTTATCCTTATTCTTGCCGCCATCGAAACCAACAAGATCCTTTTTGAGTTTTTCGACATTGGGTAGACCATGATTTACAAACCAGCGGGTGTATTCCGGATTAGGTAATACCCTGGCAGCAATTGAATTAAACAATGGGAGTTTATAATGGCCGCCTTTCTTGGATATTGTGTGTTGCATGAAAAGCAGTACAATGCTAAATGATAAAAAGACAAGATTTTTTTTGATTAGACCTTTGTCAGTTATGTAAAATATAAATATATAGAGTATATTAAAAGTGACAATGATATACGGCCATGTGTCACGCGTGAAAGCAAAGAAAAAAGTAACGATAATATGAACAATCATTGAAACAATTGTTCTCTTTTTAAGAAAAAATAAAAATGATGCTATCCAGCAAAACAAAAATGACATGGAAAGAGATTCTGATAATAGTACGATGGTCCATCCCAATATATTCCACCAGGACATAAGCATATAAATGCAAATTATCAGTAAATATTTTAAGGATATTTTTTCAACAAAAAGCAAAAGAGAGTTTACGAGAAAAAAAATACTGAATACATAAATTAACTTTTGTATTTGAATAATAATATCCGGATTACTATTGGCTACCTTATAAAATAACGGGACAGTAAAAGGGCGTGGAAAAAACCCCGGGCTTATATGCGGAGCATAAAGGTCTTTATCAAAGAACGATCTTTGAGATTGTTCTAAATAATCCCAGGGGTCAGAAAGCCAACTCCATGACGGAGGGTTCCACGGTATTAGTAAAATAAGAAAAAGAGTTATAGAGAAAAATAAGAAATTAACATTTAAAGAATAATCTTTTATCAACATATAAAATGTTCCGGGGTTTAAATATAGTAAAAAGAAACATCAATTAAATCTAAATATTCCGTACTTAAAAATCGTCCACAAAATTTTTAAACACTCTGATGTTCTGTTTTTTTACCCTCTCCCTCATTGCGAAGGAAATATTTTACAGCATTGATGAAACTTTCTCCTAACTTTGTTTTTTAGCGGGCACTTAAGTAGACCGGATTATGAAAATGCAACAGTGGGCTTGCCGGAAAGAGAATTGAAATACGATTGAGAGAGTATCAAAAATTAAAATAGGCTCATATCAATCAGGTGAAACACCTTTGAATAAGGTAACTTTTAAATCCGAAATATTAATTAATCTTTTCTGCACATTCCAGAAGTAAATACATATATTTTTAGTTTCCTTCGGAACAATCTCAACATATTGCTTACGGTGTATAAAACCAACTTTACGAACATCCGACCTTGCCTTTTGTAAATCTAAAGCATCATACGATAAGGAATTACCCTTTTCATCTTTTAATTCTGTAACTATCCAACACTTCAGAGGAAATCGGTCTGCCTGCACTTTAAATGTAACATCAAAACAAAACGGATAGTCAATAAATGTATCTGCCGGAGCAGTAATGATTGATAAATACTCTTCAGAACTATTATGGGTATCACCAGGGTAAATACCTGACGGTTTCCATTCTATTAATTTTCTTCGCCGCATTAATGTAACCCCCGTCTGCCTTTCGCATAGCACCGTATCATATTCTATAGGTGAGATATGATCCCATTTATTAATAATTAAAAAGTCAGCTACGTTACTTGGTGCTATACTTCCTTGTGCGGTGTTAAGAACACCTCCATTATGAAAACCATAATAATTAAGCACATTTACCAGTATGGGGTTACCTGAAATAGTGGGCAGAGAGCCGGTTTGTGTTTGTGTCTGAATCAATTTTTTATAAAATGAATAAGGGGCAGATTCATTTATCCAAGCAGGAACAAAGCTGACATTAAGAGTTCGCACTAATTGCATTATAAATAAAAGTGAAATGAGAACAGGAAAAACTAAAAGTGCTTTGAAATTAACAGCGTCAATGGAAAAGAAAAATGGTATAAAAAATAAAATAAAAAAATGCAATGCAGTTCTGTTTTGAGGATAGTTTACTCCGTATTTGGTATGTAGCAACACCGTGCCTATTATAGTGCCCCACAGAAGAAACTGGCTTAACAGGAGATAGATGTTGAGACGTTTGACAACCAGTGAATAAATGCTGGCCGCTATATAAGCGGTAAAAAGAATGATAAAGATTTTTGTTGCAAGTATGTATGAACCTGAAAATTCATTTATCAAATGTATAATCACAGACTGGATAAAATCGGAGCTTGCACCATGGTAAAGATGTCCGCCATTTTTCAAGGCAATGCTGTATTCTATCGCATAAAATAACGGAATCAAAAAAAGAGAAATAATAAAAAAAACATCTACCGCGGTTCGTTTAAAATTCCTTGACTTATTAGCCCGCTTAATAAATAAAATTATGAAAATGCCTCCTAAAATAAGGACAAGAACCATCAAAGCTAAATTTGACCACAGCGCAAGTGATATTAGAAAGAATCCGAGCAGTAAATTTTTTGACGCACCAGAACCGCTATAAGAAAATAAATTATAAATACCTCCCAGTAAAAAAGCCATTGACATTCCATAACCGCGGCTTAATGAAAAAAATTCGATAAAATATAAAGAGGCAACCATGGTAATAAACCAGCATATACCAACTAATTTTTTCTGAAACATATTCTGTATTTTCCAGGCATAGTATAGATATAGAATAAAGCATAGGACATTAGGTAATCGTAAAACAATCATTGACTCTCCAAACAATTTGAAGAATAAATGGCTGAATAGAGAATTTATTACATGGTTATTTGCATCCAAATGAGCATAGAATGGTTGAAAAGATCCGGTCTGGATGTATGCGAAAAACGTATTTAACTCATCTCCATAAGGCGGCACGTAAATAGCCCTGAGCAAAACATAAATAAAAACTGCAATTGATATAATTAATGGCAGTCTTAGTCGGATGAAATCATTCATAAAACTGCATATTTTTATATAAATGTTTAGTTCATTCTCACTATCCCATACTTAAAAATCGTCCAGAGGATTTTCAAACCGTCTGATGTTCTAAGTTTTTTTCCTTCGCCTTCTCTGCGCGGAAAATATTTTACCGGCACTTCCGCAACGTTATTTCGCTTATCGCGCAGCGCCTTGATGATGAGCTCTGCCTCAAAACCAAAACGGTTTTCCTTGAGCCTGATTCTGTTGTATAGCGAGCGCGTGAAAAGTTTATAGCCACAGGCCATATCCGTGAGGCGAACGTTGATGAGAACGGAAGTTAAAAAAGTGAAAAAACGGTTTACCATATACCTCCTGTACGAAGCAAGCGGCCGTACCAATCCATGCAGATAGCGCGAGCCGTTGACAAATTCAACATTAAGTTCGTGCATGGCATTCAGCATTGAAGGAATATCACTTGGAGAAAGCTCAAGGTCTGCATCCTGGATAAGAATCACATCGCCTGATGATTTTTCAATTCCTGTTTTTACCGCTCTGCCTTTACCCATATTTTTTTCGTGGTGCAGTAAAATAATTTCGGGATATTGAAGCCGGTATTGCTGAACATTTTTTAATGAAGCATCAGCAGAGCAATCATCTACTACAATGATTTCCTTGTCGTCTACAAATGAAGGAAGAGAAATTTTCCGAAGATGGTCCAGCACAGAAAGAACTGTATCAGGTTCGTTATATAAGGGCACTATGATACTTAATTTCATCCGGGGCTAAAATAAAAATGCAATATAGAACTTTCCTTTATCAGAGAAAATTCTTTCTACCTTTGAAATAAATTCATGCCGGGTTTAATTTTAAAAGAATTAAAAGTCCGGGTAATTTCAATACCTGTCGTTTCTGAACCATTTCAATCGCTGTGAGCTTTAAAATTATTCCCGAGAAGGATAAGGTTCTTTTTTTGTCAGGAGTGATGCTGATTACATTATTTTCCTTTTACTTCTACGCACCTTGCTTTTTTGGTTTTTTTAATTCCGACCATGCTATTCACGTTCTTATGAGCCTGAACTTTACCTGGCCAAGGGATGTTTATTTCTGGGGACAGAACCGGCTGGGAAGCTTTATGCCAATGGTTTCTCATGCATTGATTAAATGTATTCCTGTCCATCCATTGTATGTTTGTTCGGTTGTACAGTATCTTCTTCTTGTCATACCTGCTTTTATAATATCAGGAATTTTAAAAAATGTATGGTTGAAACTTGCCATATTCGCTCTTATTTTAATTCCTGTAAACGAATATAATGCGCTTCTTTATCTGGGACATCCTTATGCCTCCGGCTTATTTTGCGGGGTCATGTTTTTGGTTTTCAGCAACAGTTTTCTCTCTCAAATTCGTTCCACGGAGAATAATTTTAAAAAGAATTTAAAGCTGTGGGGTTCTTTGGTTCTGGCACAACTATTTCTTTTTTTAAGTGTATGGATTTCTGAATTTAACGTGTTATTAATAATCATTCCCGGCATTTTATTTTTTCAGAGTGCTAAACATTCCGTGCGGCACTTAGATAAAAAATTTATTTTCTTCTTGCTGGCTGAAGCTGTGGTTTTTTTAATTATTGCAATTAATACTTTCAGAGAATTTAAATCGCACGCTCCCGCAGATAATGTATACGACAAAATATTTATAACGGACACGAGCTCTATTGTTCAGCAATTTAATTTTTTATTGAGAAAAATTGCCGATACCTGGTTATTTCGCGATGGTAAAATCGTTGAGAATTTATTTTATTATCTCTTCCTGCTTTTTATTATTGCCCTGTTATTTATAAGAAAAACAAGAGAGGAACCCATTAATAAATGGATTACTCCTTTGGCTGTATTCGCTATTACAGGAATAATTTTTCTGTTCTTTTCGTTGTGGAATTTACGCAGCGAGTACAGCCCGCGTTACCATATACCGGTTTATATTGCAGCAACAATATTTTTTGTTTTGCTTTTTGATTCAAAGTTCAATAAGAAAATTTCAGCCCTTTTTACAATTTCCCTTTTTGCCATATCTGTGATGTTTTGCTACTTGACCTTGATACGTCATGAAAGGCGTACGCCATTTGAGCGGTACGGTGAATTTGCAAGCCTGCCAAGAGGAACCTTAATTGCAGGTTATTGGGAAACGTATGTCATCTGTTCTGTAGCATGTTATAACCTTCAGCCGTTACCCTTTCAGCAGCATATGGTAAGGAACTGGGGATGGCGTGATGCACTTTTGGCGGAAAAAAATTTTTATTTCATTGACACACCCGATTTCAGGGAATACAGTACCGGAAACTTCATCAGACAGTTTGATACTGATTTTATTTTTACAGGGAAAATATATCATTGCAACAATATTTCTGTTTTGCTTTATTATAAAAAGGCTGATTAAGGGCAACGAAAAAAATTCTGTATACAAATCAATAGTTGTTATTTTTTATCGCTACAAAACAAATCATCTTATAAATGAAACTAAAAAACTATGTTCTTGGCAAATGGGTAGAAGGCGAAGGAAGCGGAACTCCTTTATTCAATGCTGTAACGGGTGAGCAAATTGCCGAGGCCACAACCCAGGGCATTGATTTTAAAGCAGCGCTTGAATATGGACGCAGCGTTGGCTCAACCAATCTCAGAAAAATGACATTCCATCAGCGCGCCCGCATGCTGAAAGCACTGGCACTGTACCTGAATGAAAAGAAAGATATTTTCTACCAGCTTTCGTATGCCACGGGAGCAACCAAATCTGATTCGTGGGTTGATATTGAAGGTGGCATTGGAAACCTTTTTGTGTATGCGAGTAAAGGCAGGCGCGAGCTTCCTGACGAGCCATTTTATGTTGACGGCAAGCCGGAAATGATTTCGAAGCAGGGAACATTTATCGGGCAACATATTTGTGTTCCTCTTGAAGGAATTGCCGTGCATATTAACGCGTTTAACTTTCCCTGCTGGGGAATGCTGGAAAAACTTGCTGTGAATTTTCTGGCCGGTGTACCAGCTATTGTAAAGCCGGCAACGGTTACATCATTCCTTACAGAACTGATGGTCCGCGAAATCATCGCTTCAAAAATTCTTCCTGAAGGAGCACTTCAATTACTCTGTGGCAGCGTAGGGGATTTGCTGCAACATGTTACATGCCAGGATGTGGTAACATTTACCGGCTCCGCTGTAACCGGAAAAAAACTCAAGACGATGCCGTCCATTATCGATAATTCTGTTCGCTTTAATATGGAAGCCGATTCTCTTAACTGTTCAATTTTGGGAACAGATGCAAAACCTGATTCTGAAATTTTCAAATTGTTTATCAAAGAAGTATCAAGGGAAATGACGCTCAAGTCAGGGCAGCGGTGCACCGCGATTCGAAGGGCAATTGTTCCAGAACATCTTGTGCAGCCGGTTATTGAAGCGTTATCCGCCCGCTTGAAAACAGCAACGCTGGGTAATCCACAAACTGAAGGTGTCCGCATGGGGCCGCTGGTAAGCAAAGAGCAGGTGAGTGATGTGAAAGCAAAAGTGAAAGAGCTGATGACAGGTTGCGAAGTTGCATATGGTGACCTGGAAAATTTTGAAGTAGTGGGAGCAGACAAAGAGCGCGGAGCATTTCTTGCTTCCATGCTTTTGTATTGTGGCAATCCGTTCAATAAAAAACAGCCGCATGAAATAGAAGCATTTGGCCCCGTCAGCACGGTGATGCCATATAAGACGCTTGCAGATGCTTGCCAGCTTGCAAAAATGGGGAAGGGCAGTTTGTGCGGTTCTGTTTTTACCAATGACGATAGCATCGCAACAGAAATTGTAATGGGAAGTGCAAGCATGCATGGACGGTTGATGCTTATTAATACTTCTTCGGCCGGTGAATCAACGGGGCACGGTTCCCCGCTTGCACACCTGGTGCATGGTGGCCCGGGCAGGGCAGGAGGCGGCGAAGAGATGGGAGGCGTTCGCGGAATATTTCATTACATGCAACGCACCGCATTGCAGGGTTCTCCTACCACGCTCACTAAAATTACTAATGTGTATCAACCTAAAGCTGAACAAAAAATTGATAAGGTGCATCCGTTCAGAAAACATTTTGAAGAACTGCAAATAGGAGATACACTTATAACAGGCAAGCACACAGTTACGCTTAAAAACATTGAGGACTTTGCAGAACTAAGCGGAGATAAATTCTACGCTCACATGGATGAAAATTCTCTTGAAGGAACCATCTTTACAGAAAGGGTAGCGCATGGGTATTACATTCTTTCGCGCGCGGCCGGCTTATTTGTGGACCCGCCTAAAGGACCTGTGTTGCTGAACTATGGTATTGAAGAATGCCGGTTTACAAAGCCGGTGTATCCCGGAGCGGAGATTGGCGTTCGATTTACCTGTAAAGAAAAAATTGACCAGGAAAAAAGAACTCCCGAAGATGTGGCGAAAGGAATTGTGAAATGGCTGGTAGATGTTTATGACCAAACCGGCGACACGGTAGCCATTGCCACTATTCTGACTATGGTGAAAAAGAAAAACCAGAGCTGAATTTAATCAGTCAAAATAATTTTTTTTACTACCGTATTATCCTTGTCAGAGAAATGGAGGAAATACACTCCTTTAGAAAGCGAGCTGAAATTTTTATTTATGGTACGTTCCTTCGCTGCATCCAGAATCTCTGAAAAAACTTTTTGTCCGTAGGAATTATATAAATTCAGGGTTACCTTTCCGCTTATAACATCATCAAAATCAATTTGAATATTTCCATCGGACGGATTGGGGAAAATATTCACGAAAGAATTTTCTAATGCCAACTCATTGATTCCTACGTCAAGGATTCCATGCAGGATATTTATATTGTCTATGAAGAGGTTGTTGCCGTTTGCGCTTTTGTTTTCAAACTGGATTAAAACCTTTGACACTCCTGCAAGCGCGTCTATATTTATAGAATCAGTCCTCCATTCTGTTGCAGCAGGTAAGAAAAATGATGTAACCATACCACCGCCATTCGTAGCAAGTCCCGCACGTCCCTTATTGTATATTCTTGTCCAGGATAATCCGCAATCTATGGAATAGCTTATAACAAGCGAGTCGTTATTTGTTGTAGTTCTTCTTGCATACGCAAGGTCAAAATACAATCGTAACGGAGAAGTGCTGGATGAAAAATTCAAATAGGGAGTAGTCAGGAAATCGCTTTGCCCGTTTCCTGCTGTATATTGAAAGTTATTGACATAAGCGCATCCCGGTGAGCCGCCATACGCTCCGGCAGAAAGATGCCGCTGCCATTGATACCCGGCATCAGGGTTGATACGGGTCCAGTTAGTAGGGGGGAAGGTGGCATTCTGAAAACTCTGGGCAATGGGAAGATTAAAAGTGGTAGGAGATATCATTGTGAATGATGCTATAGCCGTGTCGTTTCCGGTATTCAAATCAGTGGAGCTATTGGGTGATGAAGCATAAACCGTGTACGTATGGGCTCCCGTTGTTGGATTTATCACCGGCAGAGTAATGGTTGCCGTTGCATTTGTTGCAAGGTTTCCTGACCATGAAGATGTTGTTACAGGATTGCTATCGAGTTGCCAATTAATAGTAGCAGAAGTAAGCGCAGTTGTGCCGCGGTTGCGAAGCAATACAGATGGTGTAATGGAAGAAGGGCAAGAGGCTGAATTGCAAACAGGATTTTGAATGGCCAAAACTTCAGCATCGAGTGAAGGCAAGGCAACATTTGGGTCATATCCATCCAGCACAGTGGCACATGTATTATCCGGGTCCAGCCAGTCTCGCAGGCGCAGTGAAGGCATGGAGCCGTTATTCCATGAAGTAGCAAACTTTCCATAGAAATCTATCTGCTGAGATGCGGGCAAACCGCAGGCAGAAGACCCGCCAAACAATTGCCCTATAATATGGTGGTTCGGGTCGTATATCGGAGAACCGGAAGAACCCGGTTCTGTTGTTCCTATGGTCCATGGCCCCACTTGCCAGGTATCTGCACCATTCCACTGAGTAGAAACGGTCGGGTTGGGTGCAAAAGATATTTTTTTGATGTCTGCGCTGGGATGATGGATGCCGACAACGCTGGGGACTGTTGTGTTTACATTGGACCATCCCGAATAATAGACATTAAAGTTTGCCGGAGGAACGCTATTTATACGAACGAGTGAAAAATCAGAAGCGGGATTCGCAGCAACTTGGATGGCTCCGGATACAGAATTGGAACTTGGAGAGGAGGCGGGATTACTGCATGTAGCCGATTGCCAGTTAAAGCGAAAGACCCATGTACCGAAGCCGCTGCTGCCGCAGTGATTGGCTGTAAGTACATATGGAGTTCCATCCTGCCTCACGTTATTAACAAGCGAAGCAGAGCAGAATCCGTTTCCTCCGCTCACAAGCATGCAAACACTTTTTATTTCATTCGCCCAAGGCACACCGGAGGGGCAGGCAACATTTACCTGGCACGAACCGGCATTTCCGAAAGCTCTTGAAACATAATCTGCCACTCCGCGATATGCATGCGTTACACGGAACAATTCAAATGTTCCTACATGTGAAACTTCTTGCGGTTCATAATACTCGATGATGACGGACTCGCTTATAACAAGTTCAGTTGCAAATTCTCCGTCTTGCTGGTTGTTGGCTCTGGTGAATGCTCCCAATACATCTGAGCCATCAGGGCTATACACAAACATTTTAGCTCCTGCAGGGAGGTCAAAATTTTTGAATGCAAGATTTATAGATAAAGCTCCTGCCGAACGGATACCAAGAAGCCATAACCTTCCTCCACCGGGCATGGCAATTTCTCTACCTGAATTTTGTTGCGTCAGTGATACTTCATGATTAAATCCAAAACGCCACCAGCCCTTTTGCTGGTCGTTGATGGCGTCCTCAGTCTGCATTTGCTGCAGGTTGAAAGATGGCATGTTAACATATGTAACCTGTGTAACAAGATTATTTGTTACGCCTATAGGAGTTCCGCCTTCGTTAATCTGAGCTTGCAGGTTTAACGCAGCTGCAATTAGAACTAAAATAAAAACTGTAATTTTTTGTTTCATTATTAATCAGAGTTGTTGATTTGGGATAGACTATTATTTCTGTCCGTCAAAGTTAACAATTAACTTTTTTGGTAGATTGGATTTTGCCCCGAAAAATAATGAACAAAACCCTGCAAACTATTGTATCTTGAACGTTTCAAGGAACTTTGTGGTGTAGTTTCCTTCCTTAAAGTTCTTGTCTTTCATTAGTTGCATGTGGAAAGGAATAGTGGTATGTACACCTTCAATTACAAACTCGCTTAGCGCACGCTCCATAGTGCTGATGGCTTCTTCACGTGTCTGGGCAATGGTAATTAATTTGGCAATCATAGAATCATAGTAAGGCGGAATTACATACCCCGCATAAATATGACTATCCACTCTTACACCATGGCCTCCCGGCACGTGAAGCGTTGTAATTTTTCCGGGCGAGGGGCGGAATCCATTGTAAGGGTCTTCCGCATTAATGCGGCACTCTATGGCATGGAGGTTCGGGAAATAATTTTTTCCGGTGATAGAAATTCCTGCAGCTATTTTGATTTGTTCTTTCACCAGGTCGTAATTAATAACTTCTTCGGTAATGGGATGTTCCACCTGGATTCTTGTATTCATTTCCATGAAATAAAAATTGCGGTGCTTATCAACTAAAAATTCGACCGTGCCAACGCCTTCATAGCTCACGGCCTGTGCCGCTTTAATGGCAGCATCGCCCATTTTGTTGCGAAGCTCTTCGGTCATAAAGGGAGAGGGAGTTTCTTCCAAAAGCTTTTGATGCCTTCTCTGTATGGAGCAATCTCTTTCTGACAAGTGGCAGACTTTTCCGTACTGGTCACCCGCAATCTGGATTTCAATATGACGCGGCTCTTCAATATATTTTTCCATATATAAAGCGCCATTGCTGAAAGCCGCTTCGGCTTCTTTGGATGCAGATTCATAATGCGCTTCCATTTCTTCTTCTTTCCCAACAATTCGCATTCCCCTGCCGCCTCCGCCCGCGGTTGCTTTCAGAATTACAGGATATCCTATTTCTGCCGCAACTTTTTTTGCGTCATTAATATCCAGCAGCAGACCCATCGAACCTGGAATAGTGGGAACGCCTGCTTGCTTCATCGTGTTTTTGGCATTTGACTTATCGCCCATGCCATCAATCTGTTCGGGAGTAGCGCCAATAAATTTAATGCCATGCTCTTTACAGATGGCGCTGAACTTTGAATTCTCCGACAGGAAACCATAACCGGGATGAATGGAATCGGAGTTAGTAATTTCTGCCGCAGCAATAATGCTGGGAATATTCAGATACGATTCACGGCTGGGCGGAGGGCCAATGCACACTGCTTCATCGGCAAAGCGCACATGCAGGCTATCGCGGTCGGCGGTAGAATAAACGGCAACCGTATTTATGCCCATCTCCTTGCAGGTGCGAATAATTCGCAATGCAATTTCGCCCCTGTTAGCTATCAGAATTTTTTTGAACACAGAGAAGTAAGTCGTCAGTAAATAAGATAATTTTTATCGGCAAGATAACGGAACATCTTTTCACGTTCGCCCGGTGAATCATACATGATATTGAAATTTTTTCCTTCAGGAAAAGTTTTAATGCTCCATTCTTTTGGTGAAGCGATAGGTGCAGATGCTTCGGCAACTTTGTCGCCGGCCTCAGAATAAACAATAATCAGAATTTGCTTTTCAGAATACGAAGACGAGGTTGTATCCTGCCTGAATTTCCCGATTACATTATTGTCGCGGACAATTTCATTTCCGTTTATAGTAACAGGCAATTTTGATTTAGGCAGCGGAGGGGGAGGAGGGTCTGCCGGAGCCGCAGGCGCATTGTTGATGTTTACTACAACCGGAGCATTACTGGAGGGAGGGGGTGGTTCAGAAGGGTATTGGCCATGATATACCTGCATAAATCTTCGCTCTGCTTCAGGGTCAATGGCATTGTCTTTTATCAGGTTGTTATCTACAATTAATTTTGCAAAACCCTTACCAGTCCTGTGTTCCAATTCGGCTTTTCCCCCGGAAGAAATAAAATGTATTTCGTGATATTCCTCCATGGCTTGTACACCACCGTATGGGTTAGTCCGCCTGGAAGGCTCGCGGGTCAATGATTTAATAAAAATCAATTCAGTCCCCGAAAAATTGCAGATGCTGTAGTCATTCATAAGAAATCCTGCACTCTTTTTTTTCATCGACGCATATGGGACGCCATTAACTTTAATGGTGTCATCATCATACGTCACCTTTGCTTTTTGTGCAAAGCTGAACTGAAAAAAAAGCAAGGAAATCACAAAGAAAAATAGCCTTTTCAGAAGGATTTTTTTCATCGCAGTCAGGTATTAAGTGTCAATTAATCAATAGCAACTCAGGCAGGTTCAATCAGGAAAAGCGGTTGGTCATATTCAACCGGTGATGCATTCTCCACAAGCACTTTTACAATTTTGCCCGAAACTTCAGATTCAATTTCATTAAAGAGCTTCATCGCCTCAATAATGCAAAGCACTTTTCCGGGAGCCACCTCATCGCCCGCAGAAGCAAATGCCGGCTTATCGGGAGAGGCGGAGCGGTAAAAAGTTCCAATCATGGGCGAACGAACGGTTATTAGTTTTGATTCATCAGATGCTGCGGGCTTAGCCGGCTGCGAAGCGGGTGCCGCGGCAGAAGGTGCAGCCTGCGGCGCTGGTGCTATCGGTGCACTTACAATAACCGGGGCAGGGCTGCCTGAATGTCCGTTTGTTCTGACTGTTATTTTGAAATCCTTTAGGTCTAAACTTACTTCGCTCACCCCCGATTTTTTTATCAGTTTAATGAGCGCTTCAATTTCCTTAAGGTTTATCTTCTGGTTCATTTCTTTCAAATAGGAAATTCAAAAGTATGGATTTTTTTGCATCTGGCGGTGAGCTTGTAAGCCCTAAAGTTGTAAACAGGATTAACAGTAAAAAAGCCGTCCTTTTGGACAGCTTTTGCTAAACTTCACTTTAAAATGTCCGCTCAATCTGGCATTTAAGCCGTTGCTGCAGCAGGTTTATTTCCCATGCCGAGCATCCAGCCGATGACACCACCGATGATGGCACCCATCACGGCAGTAACAATTGCATCCACAAAAACCATGTCCATTTTGGTGTACATGTTAGTGCCGCCCCAGAAATATAAATCGTAGCTCAGCGCCATCAACAACGCAACCCAGAAGGCGGTTTTGGCACCTGTCATAAAATTATTGGCACCTGCTAAGTTGAGCACATAAGTGAAGAGAATAATTCCGGAAAGGTTTGCCAGAATCATCGCCCACCACATCATTTCTTCCATAGGTTTGTTGATACCCGCCATGGTGCCGGCTGCCATATAATCTTTAAGCAGTACCCCATAGACGAGAAACCCGAGTATAATGGAAACTACAAATCCTACAAGGATTGCAAGTAGATTTTTTTTGTTCATGGTTTTAGGTTTTTAATGGTTTGAGGATTAAATATACGTTCTCCTCCTAAAAAAGCCTGCTCCTTTATCTAAGGTTTTCAACAGCAAGCAATCCTCTATTTTCTTCCAAAATCAGCAGGGTTTTCACCCCATGCATTGGTCTCCCATTTCAGTATTTTATTTGGATACTGATGATTTTTGAGCCATTTCTCAGCTCTTTCAATCAATTCAAACAAAATTTTGTTTCCTTGAGTTTTCACCAGCCTGGTTTTGGCTTTTTTGTTCATGACCCATACCAAAGCGGTGCGGCTGTCCGAGTAAATAGGAACAGTGAGATTATGTTTGGCGCAATAACTAAGAGCATGAACGACAGCCAAAAACTCACCGATATTATTTGTACCTCCTTTATATGGCCCCTGGAGAAAAAGCACTTTTCGGGTTTTCAAATAGATACCTTTATATTCCATCACACCGGTTGTGGTATCGCAGGCGGCATCAACACAAATACTTTCCCAAACCGGGCTGCCGTATGACTTGCGTTGTATGTGCGGTGTTATGGATTCAGGTGAACTTCTGCCGATGTAGTTTTCGCTTGACTCCCCATAAGCATCTTCCGCCTCTTTCCTGGTTGAAAATGATTTATAAACAGCATCTTTATATCCGAGAATCTGAGCCCGGCACTCATCCCAGGTATCATATACCCCCGGTTTTCTGCCCTTCCAAACAACGTAAAACTTTTGCTTTGCCATCCCTATGAATATTGTATTTAAAAATTATAAATGCCGTTACTATACATTTCAAGTTGCCTGTACTCACCCTTTAATTCCCTAAAGGGAGCCCTGTGCGGAAGGAAGTCCCCTTTAGGGGATTTAGGGGTTATAGATGACATTCTCAGATAAACGACTGCAAATCATAAAGCTTTTTGTAGGCGCTGCCGTTACTAAGCAGCGAAGCATGTGTTCCACGTTCAATAATTTCTCCTTTCTGCAGAACAATAATTTCATCGGAGTGCATAATAGTAGAAAGGCGGTGGGCGATAACAATGGAAGTTCTGTTTTCAATAAGCCGCAGCAGCGATTCCTGTACCAGCCGCTCGCTTTCTGAATCAAGTGCAGAGGTCGCTTCGTCCAAAATAAGTATGGGAGGATTTTTGAGGATAGCTCTTGCAATGCTGAGTCGCTGCCGCTGCCCACCGCTCAGTTTGCTTCCCCGGTCGCCAATATTGGTATGATATTTTTCGGGCATTTCCATGATGAAGTTATGTGCATTGGCAGTTTGCGCTGCATGAATCACGTCTTCTTCTTTTACATTTTCCAACCCGAAAGCAATGTTGTTGAATACGCTATCGTTAAAAAGAATACTTTCCTGCGATACCACCCCGAAAAGTTTTCTGAGGTCGTGCAGCTTCAGTTCGCGGATGTTGATTCCATCAATACGGATTTCACCTTCGCTGGGGTCATAATACCGCGGTAGCATATCGGCAAGCGTGGTTTTGCCCGAGCCGCTTTGTCCCACCAGGGCAACGGTTTTTCCTTTTTCAATCTTCAGATTAATTTTGCGCAGCACGTATCCCGTTTCGCCTTCCCGATATGCGAAAGAAACATTCCGGTATTCAATGCCGGAATTAAAAGTGCCTATGGTTTTTGGTGATGAAGGGTCTGTAATTGAAATATCTGCATCCAGAACAGCATGGATTCGCTCTGCCGATGCAAGCCCTTTCTGAATATTATAAAAGGCAGTGGTGAACGCTTTTGCGGGAGGAATCAATTGAGAAAAAATGGCAATGAAGCTGATGAAGACTGCCGGCTCAAGTGTGTTTTCTTTTAGTACCAGTTGTCCTCCGAAATACATAACTACTACCATGACAATGGTTCCGAGAAATTCGCTAAGCGGAGCGCTTAAATCATATTTGCGATAAATACGGTTTTGCAAACGGAAGTATTCCTGGTTTTGCTTCTGGAATTTGTCAGTAAGAAATCTCTCTGCCGTAAATGCCTTTATAATTCGAAGCCCTGAAATCGTTTCTTCAATCGTAGATAGCAGGTGTCCCATTCGTTGCCTGGCATCCAATGATGTTTTGCGCAGTGTTTTTGAAATGCGCCCGATAATCCATCCCGAAAGGGGAAGCAGCACCAGCACAAACAATGAAAGCTGCGGACTCATCACCACCATAGTAACAAGGAAAAGTATTACCGTAAGCGGTTCACGGAACATAAACTCCAGCGAATTCATTACCGACCATTCTACTTCGCTTACATCGTTGGTTACACGCGCAATAATGTCGCCCTTTCTCCTTTCCGTAAAATAGGAGAGGGGAAGCGCAAGAACTTTTCCAAAGAGCTGGTTACGTATATCGCGCACCACACCGTTGCGTATAGGCGCCATATAGTATAGTGCCATGTAGCGGAAAAAGTTCTTAATGAAAAACATAACCACAACCATGATGCAGATAAAGCTGAGCGCGCTAATTTTTCCGTGCTCCTCAATCAATTTACTTATGTAGTAGTAAAAATTATTAATCAGAGTTTTTGCAGAAAGCGCCCATTGCATTAATTCATACTTCTGCGGATGCTGGTCGAATAGAATGTTAAGGAAAGGAACTATCATGGTGAGCGATATGAGCGAAAAACTCACTGCCAGAAGATTGCTTAACACATGCAAAACGGCATACCCTTTGTAATGACGTATGTAACGGATAAGGCGGAAATAATTTTTCATTGCGGCAAACCGACAGGACAAAGATATTCCTGCGGCAACAAATCACAACTGCGCTTCTTTTTAAGCCCTATCTTTGCACCATGGACTCCACCAAACAACTGAAAGTAGCCAAAATGATTCAGAAAGAGCTTGGCGAAATTTTTCAGCGTGAAGGTTACGCCCGGTCGTCCAAGGCGCTGCTTACCGTTACCCGCGTGCGCGCTACTCCTGACTTAGGTATAGCCATGGTTTTCCTTAGCATTTTTGGAGGTAGCGAGCCGAAAAAACTTTTTGATTCTATTGTTGCAAAAGATTATGAAATCAGGAAAAAACTCGGAGAAAGAATCCGCCACCGGGTAAGGATTATTCCCGAACTTAAATTTTTCTTTGACGACTCGCAGGATTATGTTGAAAAGATTGAAAAGCTGCTCAGGGAAGCAAAAAAGTGAAAATCGTTATAGGTCATACGTTATAAGTTATTAGAAAGAATTAATTCTAACTTTTTGTTGTCGTATAACATATAACATATAACAAATAACGTATAACAATTTTTCATGCAATACGACCCGGTAAAGAAATCGCTTGGCAGTTTTTTTAACCGGAGTATTTTTCTCCGAAAAACTTTTTACCGCCTTCTTGATTTGCTGTTGCTGCGCGCATGGCACATACATAAGGAACTTCGCCTCACCCCTAACCCCTCTCCAAAGGAGAGGGGAATTGCGCTCTCAATCCTTGATGCTGGTGCCGGTTTCGGGCAATATTCTTTTTGGATGCAAAACCATTTTAAGAATTGCGACATCCACGCTGTGGACGTTAAAGAAGAGCAAGTTGCCGATTGCAATTCTTTTTTCCAGAGAATCGGTGCAAATAATGTCAGGTTTGAAGTGGCTGACCTGACGGCTTTCAAAAGAGAAAACAATTTCGACCTTGTTCTTTGTGTTGATGTGATGGAACATATTGAACAGGATGTGCAAGTATTGAAAAATTTTTGCGCGTCACTTAAACCGGGTGGAATGCTTCTTATCTCTACTCCGTCTGATAAAGGAGGCTCTGATGTGCATGATGATTCATCCAAATCTTTTATTGAAGAGCATGTGCGCAACGGCTACAACGTGGATGAAATGAAAAACAAACTGAAAGAAGCTGGATTCACTAAATCAGAAATAAAATATTCCTATGGCGTGCCGGGAAAAATTTCATGGAAGCTGTCAATGAAGTATCCAATCCTTCTTGCAGGTGTTTCGAAAATATTTTTATTAATTCTTCCTTTCTATTACCTGATTGTTTATCCGTTTGCATTCATTCTTAATTATGCAGATATTCATATAAATCATAAAGAAGGAACGGGATTAATTGTAAAGGCATGGAAATAATTATTCAGAAATGAATCTTGCTTTATTCATAAGCAGAAAATATTTTTTCTCGCGCAAATCACCGCGGGCGGTTAATATTATTTCGCTCATTTCTGTTATTGCTGTTACGCTGGGAACATCGGCTCTCATTATTGTTCTGTCTGTCTTCAATGGATTTGAAACATTGGTACGTTCTCTTTACAATTCTTTCGACCCCGATATTAAAATCACTTCGGCAGCGGGAAAAACATTTAAGCAGGAAATCGTTCCTGTTGAGCAACTGAAAAAAATACAGGGGATTCAGTTTGTTGTGCCGGTCATCGAGGAAAATGCTTTGCTCCGCTACCAGGACAAGCAGAACATTGCGGTTATCAAAGGGGTTACTCCTGATTTTATAAAAATGTCGGGGCTCGATACCATGATTATTGAAGGCAAAATGCTTTTGCAGAATGGCGATACAAATTTTGCTGTTGTCGGAAGCGGCATTGCCTATAACCTTAATCTAACAGTGGGCGATTTTAACGGGCAGCTTGATGTTTACGTTCCGCAAATAGAGATTAAACCATCGGTCAATCCTGAAGATGCGTTCAACCGCGGGTTTATTTTTCCGTCCGGAATATTTTCCATTCAGCAGGACTTTGATACCAAATATATTCTTGTTCCGCTGCGCTTTGCAAAAGAGATGACGGGATACGATTCTGAAGTAACAGCACTTGAAATAGGTTTGAGCAACGGTGCCGATAAAGAAAAATGTCAATCAGAAATAAAAACATTGCTGGGAAACAATTTCCTGGTGCGCGACCGGTTTCAGCAGCATGAGCTTCTGTATAAAATAATGAAGAGTGAGAAGTGGGCTGTATATCTTATCCTGACGCTTATTCTCATCATTGCTGTTTTTAACCTGGTGGGGTCACTAACTATGCTCATTATTTCAAAACAAAAGGATATTGCTGTGCTGCAAAGCATGGGGGCGGATATTTCAGTAGTCAGAAAAATATTTCTTGCAGATGGATTGATGATAACATTGAGCGGAGCCGTTGCAGGTATTGTTATAGGCTATGCGGTCTGCTGGCTGCAGCTCCGCTACGGACTGATATCCCTGGGCAGTCCGGGTTCGTTTGTTATCAGTCAGTATCCTGTTGAAATGCAAACGCCCGATTTCGTTTATGTTTTTTTCACCGTCCTCGCCATCGGGCTGGCGGCGGCAATATATCCTTCAGCAAAAATTATCAGGAAGGAAAAACAAATCAAAGTGGCAGATGCCGGCTAAAAAATTATTTTTGACGCATGAAAAAACTTCTCTTCACTTTAATTCTTTTTTCCGGGTTCGCTCTTTCTCTCTACGCGCAGGATGATGAAGTATGCGGAATGGATGCTGATGACGCATGGGGTGGTGATACGGCTGCTATGAATAAATTCCTGGCAACGTGTGGAAGAATTGATACGGTTAACCTGGACGAGCATAACAAACCGGTAAAAGCCAAGCCCCATCATCAAACTATAAAGATGGTGCTGAACTCCGGCAAAGTGCTGCATTCTGACAGTGTCTTTTTTCTTACTGAAAAAATGCCGCAATTCCCGGGTGGCGATAACGGCTTATTCCAGTATCTGAGAAAATATGTGGTGTATCCCGCTTTGGCTCGCCAGCAAAAAATACAGGGACGTGTTTATATTGAATTTATTGTTGAGCGTGATGGCTCGGTGAGCCATGTAAAAATTACGCGCGGAATAGGGGGAGGATGTGACCAGGAAGCAGCCCGCGTGGTGGCGCAGATGCCTAAATGGACTTCGGGAAAAATGAATGATAGCCCGGTGCGTGTTCACTACACGCTGCCGGTAAAGTTTACGCTTTAGTTATACGCATCGCAGTGATTCTGCCTGGTGCGTTTTCCTTTGCGGATAAAGTCGTAGTCAGAAAGTTTAAGGCCGAAATAAAAATCTATTCCGGAAACTTCGTTGTTGCTTACGTACGGTCCCAGCTTATCCGTGCCGAGCACTAAAAAATGGTAACGTAAAGCAATGCCAATGCGGTTAAGATAATAATCATATAAGCTATACGGCAGCGCTACTTCAAAGTAAGATGTTTCGTAGCGCGGAGTTATCGAAACAATATTAGGGAAATCAACGTGAGGAACAGGAGGATTAGCGCGTTGAACTACCGTGGCGTTTACATACCAGCGGGGAGCAAGGCATACATCTAACTGCGCGCTGGCTGCCATAGGAGTCATTAAGCTGAACGAATTATCTATGCTGTTGGCACCGGTCATAAAATTATTCATTATAAATTGGTCCAGGCCATCCACACCTTTTGGGCTGATTGCATTGATGGTGTCAAGTTGCGCAGAAGAATTATTGAAAGTATATACGTGTGCATTCCTGTTAAAGAAAACCATTCCGGCATCAATCAAAGAAGCGCCAAGGCGGTAATCATATCGCTTGAGTGCAATGGTGCGCGCATCCTTAAAGTTACCGCGGTAGGGATTTGATACATACGTGAAGCCAATATTTACCGATGCGCCCTTTCCACGTATCTTCATCGCTTCGCTTTGGTCTTTCGGAAGGTCAAAGGCAAGTTCGGCATCCATGTTATTAATGGTCATGGTAGAGTCGCCATTAATAGTGAGGTCAGTGCGGTTGTTATAGAAATATAATCCCTGGAATGCGCCTATAAGATTAAGCGTACCAGCAACAATAAGGTGATCGTTTCCTTTCTTAATCAATTTGCCATAACTCAATCCTATTTCCGCCCATGTCATTCCCGCAATGCGGAATGGGTCAACAGTAATCGGAACTCCCGACAGGTCCGTATACTGTAATCCCTCATAAGCATATTTAGCAAGATTAGGAGTAAGGTTGCGTATGCTTATATCGCCACGCAATGCCAGGTGAATACCGAATGCCTGCTCTTGGGTTCTGTATATAAAAGAAGGCAGGCGCATGAAAGTATGCACATGCGCATTCTTTGGAGTGGAGGTATAGTCATCAAGCAATCCGCCATGTGGCAGGGGAGTAGTTCCTTCAGTAGATCCCATCATTTGGTCTTTTGGGTAGCGCACATAATTGTTTTCAAGAAAAATATCTCCCGAAATAATATTGGCTTCCCAATGATAAGGCATCAATAGCATGGCAGATGGGTTGAGCCCCATGCCCATGTTACCGGCAAAGTTGCTGTTTGCTATGCCAAGCATAACCTGCCCTTGTGCGGCAAAAGATGCTATAAGGATGTATATGAATAGAAGACGTTTCATGCCGGTGTTTTTGTTCGGTCTAAAAAACGATTTCTGTATGCTGTTGTTAACGCAAAAAGGGCATAAATATTACAAAAACTCAAAAAATTACACCCAAATGGGGTTCTGGCAGGTAATTTTCAATAAAAAAAGCGGGGTTACGGCCCCGCCTTGTCAACACTTCTGACTAATTAATTATTTCCTGCCCAGGTACCAGGCCAGCCAAAGGCCGTTAATTCCCCATCCAATAGCAGTATCAAGAATAAAATCGCGGGTATAATTCCAGCTATACCCCATCCAGTTCCAGCTCATAAGGTGTTCCCCGAAAATAAGAACGATAGCGAACATCATCACCATCCACCATCGCGAAAAGAAGGAGCCGCCCATGTTGTTTACCAGTAGCATGCAGGCTGCGAATACCATAATGAAGTTGAATATAATACCTGCTATGTGCATACCCGGGCCCATAGCCGGAATTTCTTTGAGATAAAATATTTGAGCACCGGATTTTCCCGCATTGGATTCATGAACTTTCATCGCCTCTTCTTTCGTTGGGGCCGATGGCATTCCATACGTTCCCGATTCGAGATTGTTATCGGCCAGCACTTTCAGGATGGCATCCTGTCCGGGAGTATACATATAGGTGTTGGCGTGAATGGGAAGCACTACCCACGCAAGGAAACTCCAGACAAACATAATAATGGCTCCTACAAGAGAAGCGATAAACATTTTTTTCATGACAAATGATTTTGGTTTATGATACTTTACGAGAGAACAGCGGAAAGGTTATTCACAGTCCACATGTGTTTTTCACCCGATGGGTGTTCATTTCGCCTCACCCCAACCCCTCTCCAAAGGAGAGGGGAGGAAAAAAACAGTGAATCAAGAAATGCTCATTTCATACCTATTTTTGTACGAATGAGAAAAAACCCGCTTTTCTTAATTATCTCAATTTTCATTTGTCCGGCTTTGTCGCAGGCGCAAAATTTTAAGGCGGGCGCTTTTGCGGGAATAAGTACCTCACAGGTTTCGGGCGATAATCTTGCCGGCTTCAACAAAGTAGGTCTTTATGCAGGCGGGTTTGTAAATACTGCCATGGGCGAAAAATGGAAAGTGCAGATGGAAATATCCTATATCGGAAAAGGCAGCCGCCCTACAGACATTGACCGCGAAGCAAACCCTTACCAAATCTATCCTACACTAAACTATGCCGAAGTGCCCATTCTTTTTATCTACAAGGCAAAACTAAAAATCAATATCGAAGCCGGGCCGGCATTCGGGGTACTTGTGTATTCCCGCGAGGACGACAGCTTTGCAGAGCGGGAGATTGAGCGCCCGTATAACAGGACCGAATTCACTTTCATCGCAGGTATTGATTATTTTCTATCAGAAAAGCTGTCCATCAATTCGCGGTGGGATAATTCATTTCTCCCCATCCGCAAACATGAATCAGGGCAAACCTACGGGCTTAACCGCGGGCAATACAATACAGAGATTATATTTTCTCTGCGATACCACTTTTGAAATTAAGAATGCAGAATTAAAAATGCAGAATTGAAAAACTTTTAGCCCTGTCATGCTGAACTTGTTTCAGCATCTCCACCATAGCACTCACAAGGGGATGCTGACCTTCGTCAGCATGACAAGAAAAAACTAACATCGTCCGAAAGTTCTCCTTTTTTGTTCTTAATTTGTTCAATCCATTACGATATGGAAGCATGAAAAAAATCGTCTTGTATTATATTTTATTCCAGTCGGGCTTTATTTCTGCACAGCAGAACATTATTACTGTTGGTATTCAGTATAAACCTGTATTCACTATTGACTTTTTAAATTCAGGAAACCAAACCGTTTCCCAGAACGGAGTAAACTTTTCTGTCGGGCTTCATTCGGGTTTTGCGGCCGGCATGGTTATAAGGCGGGGTATCACTGACAGGTATTCTATAGAAGGAGGAATCAACTATGTGAGGCGCGTATACTCGGTGAATATATCGGAAGGAAATTTTTCAGGTGAATCAACGTTCGGAATCATTGGTTACGAAATTCCGCTGAGCGGATTGGTTTACATACAACTCAGCGAAAAATTTTATATGAATGCCTCGTTGGGTATTGCCGCTGATATGTTTGCCTCTAATATAGCTACATCGGGCTATTATTTCCAGACCTATTCACTCAGGAAATCGGTCATCAATCCGGGAGTTATCGCCAACATAGGGTGGGAATACCGCACAGAAAAATCGGGTTATTTTTATCTCGGCGCTTCATATCACAATCCGTTCTCTGCAATTTATTTGTCGCGGCTTGAATACGATTACAACAACAAAGACGAAATAGTAGAAACTTCGCTTTTGGGAACTTACTTTACGCTAGACCTAAGATACTTTTTCCAAGAAGACCCGATAAAGAAATATAAAAATCCGGAACGGGATGAAGAATAAAACGACAGGAGATCTAAAATAATTTTTTCAGCCGTTTCTTTTTGATTTTAGAAGCGGGAATTTCAATAGGGCCGTTCTTTTTTTCCGACCATACAATAATACCCACTCCCATTGCTTTATGATAATTTATGGCTTCAGCAATAGCGTATTTAGATGCTTCAACAATTTTTCTTCTGAGTATAGTCCTCTCTCTTCTCGTCAAAGATGACATGGTGGAAATTATTTTTTCCTTAAATCGATTCTCAGCTCTTTCAATTGCTCTTCAGCAATAGAAGAGGGAGAATCAATCATTGTATCACGCCCTGCATTGTTCTTCGGGAATGCAATCACATCACGGATAGAATCTATTCCATAAAACATTGCGCTGAGCCGGTCGAATCCAAAAGCAATGCCTCCATGGGGAGGGGCTCCATATTCAAAAGCATTCATCAAAAACCCGAACTGGTTTTGCGCCTCTTCTTTTGTGAAGCCAAGAATTCCAAACATCCGGGACTGAAGCTCTTTGTTGTGAATACGGATAGACCCGCCGCCCATTTCCACTCCGTTAATCACCATATCATACGCATTAGCGCGCACTGAGCCGGGAGATGTTTCCAGTTTGTCAATGTCGTCTGCATGCGGTGACGTGAATGGATGATGCATTGCAAACCAGCGTTTCACTTCTGCATTCCATTCCAGCAAAGGGAAATCAATAACCCAGAGAACGTTGTAAATATCTTTTTTTCTCAGACCGAGACGCTCTCCCATTTCAAGACGAAGCGCACCAGCGGCCTTCAGTGTTTTATTTTTTTCTCCTGCAAGAATCAGTAACAAATCATTTGGACTTCCTCCGCAATGCACAAACCATTTTTTTATTTCGTCACCAGAATAAAATTTATCTACCGACGATTTAATGTTTCCATCAGAATTCCATTTTGCGTACACCAATCCGCCTGCACCTATTTGAGGGCGCTTAACCCAATCGGTTAATTCATCCAATTGTTTTCGAGTGTATTCGGCACATCCTTTCGCACAAATTGCGACAACCAATCCAGCATCTTCAAAAACTTTAAATCCTTTTCCTTTAGTCAGCGTATTCAATTCAATCAACTTCATTTCAAACCTTGTATCGGGTTTATCCGTCCCGTAATTTTTCATTGCATCAGCATAATTCATTCTGGGCACTTCTCCAATGTCAATTCCTTTTACCGCTTTAAAAAGATGGCGAACCATTCCTTCGAATGTCTGAAGCACATCTTCTCTTTCCACAAAACTCATCTCGCAGTCAATCTGTGTAAACTCGGGCTGGCGGTCAGCGCGCAGGTCCTCATCGCGGAAACAACGTACGATTTGATAGTACCTGTCCATTCCTCCCACCATTAAAATCTGTTTGAATGTTTGCGGTGACTGCGGCAGCGCATAAAATTCTCCGGGATTCATCCTGGAGGGCACAATAAAATCCCGGGCGCCTTCCGGGGTTGATTTAATGAGCACCGGGGTTTCTATTTCAGCAAATCCCTGTGCATTCAGATAGTTTCTTGTTTCCGTTGCAAGCCGGGCCCGCAGAAGCAATGCTTCTTTCACCGGATTTCTACGGATGTCAAGATAGCGGTACTTCATCCGCAGCTCCTCACCGCCATCGGTTTCGTCCTCAATAGTAAAGGGAGGAGTGCTTGCTGCGTTTAATATTTTTAATTCACTTGTAATAATCTCTACGTCCCCTGTTTTCAGTTTTGGGTTTTTGCTTTGTCTTTCAGTTACTTTTCCTCTTGCCTGTATCACATTTTCTCTCGAAAGTTTTCTTGCCGTTTCACAAAGTGCAGCATTGGATTCCATGTTAAATACCAGCTGCGTAATTCCGTACCTGTCGCGCAGGTCTACAAAAGTCATTCCTCCCAAATCACGCGAGCGCTGCACCCATCCGCAAAGCGTAACTTCTTTGCCGGTATCCTTTATGGTAAGCTCACCGCATGTATGCGTCCGTAATTTCGTCTGAAGCATGACGGCAAATGTAAAAGAAAAGCCAACGTTTGACTCCATAATCAGAGAGGTAACTGGAATTTACCTGCTGCAAGCATATTCAGGAAACAAAACGTATTCCCGGAAAATTATAATAGGATAACTCGATTATTTTTCGGAAAGATATTTCTTCCACGGCTTCCAGTAAAATTCATTCCAGCCGCCTTTCAGCGAAGCAGCCTGGTTGTCGGGAAGGTTTGCATGAGTCATGGCAAGCACAGCATCATTTTTATTTTGTTCAAACGATAGAATGAAAGTGGAATCCATATCACTTTTTTTCCAATCAGCTGCCCGCCATGACTGCACGATGAGTTTATCTTTAACGAGTTGAAGATTTTTTCCCCAGCAATATCCGCCATGCGCAGAAAACTTTGCTCCTTCTTTTGCTGAAATTTTTGAAGGATTATTTCCTGTCAGCTTTGTATGCTGGCGCGAGTCGAGAAACATGCTGTAAAGCTCTGACGCTTTTGAATTTTTGAAAACAATTTTTTGAGTGATGGTTTTTGACATTTCGATTTTATTTAAGACGGCTTATTCTGCTGCTGCCGTTTCAGTTTTTCATATTCACGTTCAACCATATCGCCCTTTGAAGAGTGATATACGTCAACATAATTGAACGCGATACCAATTCCCCAGCCAAGTGTGGGCCAAATGGGCCAGGCTGTAATCCAGTTCATATTTTCGCGATTACCTATTGTAACATACCAGATTGCCCACAAGAAAGCATTGATGATGATGTAAGTGTACAAATGCTTTTTAAATTCGGCGCGCTTCTTAGCGATGCGCCACAGGTTTTCGTCTTTTTCTTCCATGATTTTATTGTATTAGATGTTGAGCATAATTTAATTTTTTCCCCAGCTCTCAAGTTCTTCCTTGCTCCACAGCTCAGGGTAAAAAACTCTTCTCTGCATTCGCGGAGGAAGATATTTCTGCCAGTTGGTTCCGCCTGTTGCAGGCACATCGCCCGCTTCCTGCTGCAGGTAACGTGCGGCCGATTTGTAATGCACCAGCGGCCAGCGCACGTTCACATTCAAATCAAATTCTTTGAGATGTTGTTTTAATTCGGGTTTATTTTTCTCTGCCTCGCTTAGCGCAGAATATTTAGCCCATAAATTTTTTGTGCGATAATCTTTTGCGAGCTGAATTAACTTTTCAGAATATTTTTTTTCAAACTGTTTCAGCGTAAGTGTTTTTTTTCCTGAAGCAAGCTCGGTTGCGCCTTGCTTCCAGTAAATAAATTCATACATTTCTTCAGCAGGAGAATTTTTTCCGAAACGCCCCCGCTCATTTTTATCAACAAGATTTATAAAATCCGTTGCGCAGATTTCAATCATGCGGTACTGCGCACTCTGGAATCCGCTTGCAGGCAGCAGGGCCATGCGGAACCGCAGGAACTGGTCGCGTTCCATCCCGTTAATCATAATTTCAAACGACTTGGTAAGGGCTTCAAAATAACTGTTGATGCGCCTGAGCCGTTCAACAAAAAAATTCACTTCTAATTTTTCTTTCCAGCTATGGTCTTCACCACTGGGCAAAACATTTCTGCCGTTGTTGGCAATTTGTTCCATCTCATGTAGTGCGAGCTTAAAATAAAGCTCCGTCACCTGGTGGTACATGATGAAAATCATTTCATCCGGAAAATCGGTGCGAGGATTCTGAAGCGTAAGCAGCTTGTCGACATTGATATAATCCCAGTACGTGAGATAATTGGAAAAGAGCAAACCATCAAGATAGGATGTCATATCCTGTCCCATGACAGCATACTTTTCTTTAAGCCGCTCAAGGCGTTTCAGAATTTCGGGAGTAAGCTCCATCATCAAAATTTTGTTATTGCAAAGTAAAGAAAGTTTAGCGCTTAGGAGTGAAAGAAAATTAGAAGACAACCCGTGTTAGTTCTAACCATCTCCCGTCCTGCTTTCGGGTCGTCCCGAGTATTCGGGACTCCCCTCAATCAGGTCTATTCCCTTCGGTTCGGAGTTCTCTCCACCATTCAGTAACGCAAAATGTTTTGATACATTTGTCAGGACGAACCCCGAATACTCCGGACTGACTGCACAGAAAAACTACCTTGAACAAAGGAGTTGCGAATGATAAAAAAGCTTACCCGTAATATAAATTCTTTTCTGATTGCCCTTGAAAGTAAAGCCGGTTTGTTATCCGCCAGCTTGCTTCTTGGAGTGATGATGTTGTTGCTGGCAATGATTTATGTTCAGCCGTCTTTTGATGTGGATGTGAAGTATCATGGAAGTTACTTCTCAGAACTTTCAGAACATCCTTTTCGCTTTTCTGAAAACAACCCGTTGCAATATCGAATTCTTGCGCCCTTTATAGGATACATTACATTTCTGAGAGGCGATCTATTTTTTATTCTCCCGCTTCTGTTTGATGTCTTTCTTTTAGCAGCAGTTTACTATCACTATAGGAAAATAAATTATGAAGTAACGGATGCATTTATTATGACAGCGTTCATTTGTTTCTCAGGAACAATTTTAATTCCCCTTATAGCCCCCGCATATATTGACAGCATAACTTACTTCTTTTTATTCCTCGCATTTGCCAAAGCAGCCAGGATAAAAAGCTCAGCATTCTTTTTTTGCCTGGCACTAATGAATTACGAAACAAGCCTGGTTCTTCTTCCCGCATTGTATTTACATGCATGGAATACTCACAAAACAGAAAAATTAATTGTGATAAAATTATTTTTCATTTTCCTCATGGCTTGTTTGCCTTATATAGGTTACCGTTACTATGTTTCCAATCATGCAGACATATTATTTTCATTCGGTTTTTATTTCTCCCATGTAAATATTGGTTTTGTTATTAAGGATACTCTTACCAGTTTCCCGATAGGTGCTTTCTATTCATTCCGGCTTCTTTGGTTTTTTCCTGTCTATGCGCTGTTTAAATTGTGGCGGCAAAAGGAAAACCAACTTACATATGTTATCCTGTTCATTATTGTATTCACGTCAGCACAATTATTCATCGCGTTCGATTGTACACGTCTTTTTTGCCTTGCTTTTCCGGCAATACTTCTATCGGCAGAGTACTTGAAAAAAATTTGGGGAACGGAGTACTTCAGAAGTTTCTCCATGAAGCTTTTACTGTTTAACTTTCTTGTAATACCTTACCTTATAGGGGATAACTCATTTAATATTATGCCATCTGTATTTTACAATTTAGCGCTAAAGACAATTTTTCATTTTTTATGATTTCCACGCTTCGCAAGATTTGTAACCAGTATCGTTCAAAACATGCAGATGATTTCAAAATAATTGAAGCGTACCGCTCCTACGGAGTCATGGCTAAAATAAATTTTAGCCCTGGAAGAGCGGTTTATTGGTAGAAACTGATTTGTAATCCTTCGGAACAACGGTCGTGAGCATTCCAACCGCTGACGGCTAAACCCGATGGAACCCCGAATTATCGGGGTGACAGCGGGACGGGTGCCCCGAGTACTCGGGGGGTGAGAATTACAGAAGATTGTTTCCAAAAAAATTATTCCTGCGCTATTTCACAATAGCCGGCTCATTGGCCAGGCCGGAAAAATCTACCAAATCCATTTTGATAGAGCCAACCAATATGTCCGTTTGTGCGCGCACCGGAATTTTATTTTTATCATCGCTCACCCATACGGTCATATCTTCCTTCTCTTTGAAAATACGTCCTTCCTGAAGCAGCGGACGGAATTTGAGGCACCGGATTTTCCCTTTCTTGGTGCTGATGATTTCGCGGCCCAGAAATTTTATGTTCATATCGAATACTTCGTTGTCAATGAACGCCTGGATAGGAAAAATTTGTCCCTCGGTGACGTTTGAAAAATCAAATGTGCGGGCGTAGTACGCCGCTGAAACCATGTCTTGTATATTTTCGGGCACAGTAAATATTCCTTTCGTGGGCGGCTTATAATTGCGGATGGCATCGGCTGTCGCTGTTTTCTTAAATGGGTCAAATACCACATCTTCTTTTATGGTATATCCGCCCTCATCAATACGCCTTATGAACATCCAGGGCACCACGGCACCGCGGTCGATATAACTTTCGTAGCGGTCATTGACTTCAAAAAACCAATTGAACATACCTACTGATTTTCCCGTGCCTACGATATGCCATGTAGGACGGCTGGCGAAATACTGGTTATCTGATTTCACTTCAAGCTGTGCTTCACCGGCACTCAGCAATCCATAGTGCACGCGGTATTTAAGAATCTCTCCTTCCTTGAAGGCGTCATTTTTAATGGAGCGCAGGGTTGAATCCTGAACTGCACCATCATTCTGCGCGGAAACAGTCCTGAAAAAAAACAAAATAAGGGCAAGATAATTTTTCATACCGCTTACGTATCAATTCTCATTCCAATGGGTACGAATAGCAAAATACTACGAATTTATGTATGAAGGGAAAATCTAAGCCCTAAATTCTAAACTTTTACTCCACGGGCTGCCCGATTTCGTTTTGCTCAATATGAATGTCTTTGAGCTGCGGAAGGTCTTTTACAGAACTGATTCCGAAATAATCCATAAACGATTTGCTGGTTACGTAAATCAGCGGGCGACCCGGACTATCACTCTTTCCTTTAATTTCAATGAGCTCTTTTTCCAGCAATTTCTGAATAGTGTAATCGCAGTTCACTCCGCGAATTTGCTCCACTTCTGTTTTAGTAACAGGCTGCTTATACGCAACAATGGCAAGCGTTTCCAGTGCCGAAGCGGACAAACGTTTCTGTGATTTATGCTGAATTAATGCGCTCACGATGTCGAAGAAATTTTTCTTGGTGAGAAATTGGTATCCTTCGGCAATCTCGGTTAGTTCAAAAGAAAATTCTTCAGAAGAATATTTTTCCTTCAGCTCAGAAATAACGGTGAGAATTTCTTCATCGCTTATCTCCCAGTCAAAAGTATTTTTAAGGGAAACGGAAATTTCTTTCAGCGTGATGCTTTCTTCGGAAGCGAAGATGAGGGCTTCGATGTTTTGCTTGAGTAAGTTCATCTTATGACAAAGTTTAGAATTGAATATTCAGTAATGAGTTGGAGTAAAAATAGAACGTAGATTAGGAGGATTTATTATAGTGAGGGCGGATAATATTAACAGCAGCTATACAACAACATTCACGATTCTGCCCGGCACTACAATCACTTTTTTGGGCTGATTTCCATGGAGGAATTTTTTTGTTTCCTCTGATAATATGACCTGCTTTTCCACTTCTTCTTTTGTAAGCGATAACGGAAGTTCAATATTGAATTTGGTTTTACCATTGAACGAAACCGGGTAAGCAAACGTATCGTCTGCGGCAAGCTGCCTGTCGTATTTTGGCCAGCGGGCAAAGGTGACACTCTCGGTATACCCGAGTTTTTGCCAAAGTTCTTCTGCAATGTGCGGCGCAAACGGAGAAATCAAAATCACCAACGGCTCAAGGATTTCTTTTTTGGCAGATTTTAAATCCGTCAGCTCGTTAACGCAAATCATAAACGTACTTACGCATGTGTTGAATGAATATCGCTCAATGTCTTCGGTAATTTTCTTTATGGTCTTGTGAAGAATTTTCAGCTCAGCTTTACCGGCTGTATTCCCCTCTCCTTCAGGAGAGGGGTTAGGGGTGAGGTCAAACAACCTCCAAAGTTTTTTCAGAAAATTGAAAACACCCGTAATCCCGTTGGTATTCCACGGTTTGCTTTGCTCCAGTGGACCGAGAAACATTTCATACATACGGAAACAATCGGCTCCGTATTTATCGCACATCTCATCGGGGTTGACAACATTAAGCTTTGACTTGGACATTTTTTCGACTTCTTCTCCACAGATATATAGCCCATTTTCTAGGAGAAAATCAGTGTTTGAAAAATTAGAATCTTCTCTGCTTATCCTATCTATATCCAAAATGCTTCCATTCACAAATTTTATATCCACATTAGTCCATAAAACAAAAAGTGAATCAGTGACTATATGTTTTGAAAGAATAGATTCACCAAATTGTTTCACAAGCATTTCTCTTAAATCATTCGGTGAATATGAGTTATTCAAAACTCTTTTTGCAATATTATATGACAAGTAGAGTTTTGGATATTTTTCGGTATTCTCAATTCCCCTATTAAGAAAATCTTTACCAGAGCGAAAAAACAATCTATAGACAAGTCGCGATTCCCCTTGAATCATCCCCTGGTTAATCAGTTTCTGCGCTGGCTCGGTAAAGGGAATACAACCGATGTCGTACAAAAACTTTGTCCAGAAACGGAAGTACATCAAATGTCCCGTTGCGTGTTCGCTTCCGCCAATGTATAAGTCAACTTGCTTCCAGTAGTTCACCGCTTCCTTTGAGACAAATTCTTTGTCGTTTTGCGGGTCCATGTAGCGCAGGTAATACCAACTACTTCCCGCCCAGCCGGGCATGGTAGTTTTTTCGTACTCGTATTTCCCCTTGTATTTCCATGTTGAAGAAGCGCGCGCCAGGGGTGGCTCGCCCGTTTCAGTAGGAAGAAATTTATCAACCTCGGGAAGAATTACAGGCAAATCTTTTTCATCTACCGCTTTGGGAATTCCGTTCCCACCTGACTTCGCTGAAGCTTCGTCAGGCACGTAATAAATCGGAATCGGTTCGCCCCAGTAGCGCTGGCGTCCGAAAATTGCATCGCGCATGCGGTAATTCACTTGCCCTTTTCCCAACCCGCGCTTTTCAATTTCCGAAATGATTTTTTTTATAGCGTCTTTCACATCAAGCCCGTTAATGAAATCGGAGTTGATGCATTTGCCATCGTAGGTGTCAAAACATTCCGCCTCATCCCCCTGCCCCTTCTCCAAAGGAGAAGGGGAGTTCGGTTCAATCACTTTTTTAATGGGCAGTCCAAAATGTTTTGCAAAAGCAAAGTCGCGCGTGTCGTGTGCAGGGACGCCCATCACTGCACCCGTGCCATATCCCGCAAGAACATATTCTCCAGTCCAGATAGGAATTTTTTCTTCCGTGAATGGATGAATAGCATAGGCGCCTGTGAATTGCCCCGTAACTTTTTTTACATCTGTTTGCCGCTCGCGTTCGGTGCGGTTCTTTGCATAATGAACGTATTCATCAACTGCCTTTTTGTATTCAGGCGTTGTAATTTTTTCCACCAGTTCATGTTCAGGTGCAAGTGTGAGAAACGTAGCTCCGAATACCGTATCGGGGCGGGTGGTGAAGACTTCGATAGCCTCACCCCCTCTTTCCCCCTCTCCAAAAGAGAGGGGGAGGTCGAGCGCTTTCTTAATTTCATCGCAAACCCAATCAGCTTTGGTAATAACTTCATCGTTTGTGAACCGGATTAAACGGTAACCGGCTTTTGCAAGTATGGCAGTTCGTGTTTCATCATATTCTTTTTGTTCCGAATGAATTTCGCCATCAACTTCAATGATTAATTTTTTTTCCAGGCAGACAAAATCAGCTATGAATTGTCCGATGGCATGTTGCCTGCGGATTTTATAACCCAGTTTACTATCGCGAACCCTCTCCCATAAAATCGCTTCTGCCTCGGTGGAAGTTTTTCTATTCTCTCTTGAGAATTCTTTTAGCTCTGCCCAAATTAGTTTGTCAGCGGTTTCGTAGCCAGAGTTTTTTCCAGCCGCAGTTCCCCTCTCCTTCGGAGAGGGGTTAGGGGTGAGGCGAAAAGTTAAACTGCTTCCTTCACTTCTTCCAATCCAATTTCTCTGTGCCTCTTTAATTGATTCACTCCAGTCAATGGTATCCAAATCTTTAAGCAATCGCTCCGCATAAGCAGTGATTCGCAAGCTCCACTGCGGCATAAGTTTTCTTTCCACAGGATAGCCGCCTCTCTCACTCACGCCATCTTTCACCTCATCATTGGCGAGGACAGTTCCCAGAGCGGGACACCAGTTTACCCACGCCTCGCTTAGGTATGCTAGACGATAATTCATCAGCACGTTTGATTTTTCTTTTTCGTTCATTATATCCCATGAACCTGCTCCCCTCTCCTTTGGAGAGGGGTTGGGGGTGAGGCGCTCACTTTTAAATTTCTCAATCAAAGTGTCTATCGATTCTGCTTTATCTGTCTCAGGGTTATACCATGAATTAAAAAGCTTCAGGAAAATCCATTGTGTCCATTTGTAGAATTTTGGGTCCGAAGTTTTTACTTGCCTGTCCCAGTCAAAAGAGAAACCTATTTTGTCGAGCTGTTCACGGTAGCGCTTTATGTTTTGTTCAGTCGTAACGGCCGGGTGCTGCCCAGTCTGAATAGCATACTGCTCGGCAGGCAGCCCGAATGAATCATACCCCATGGGGTGAAGCACGTTGAATTCGTGCAATCTTTTATAGCGCGCAACAATATCACTTGCGATATAACCCAGCGGATGACCTACATGCAATCCCGTTCCACTCGGATATGGAAACATATCCAATACATAATACTTGGGCTTAGAAGAATGGGTTTCTGTGTGAAACGTCTTGTTCTTTGCCCAGTATTGCTGCCACTTTTTCTCTATGTCTTTAAAATTATACTCCATTTGCTTTCGGGGGACGAATTTATGAAAAGGAACCCTCCCTTGTGGATACAACTTCACGGGTTGGGGGCAGGTGTGCGGTTCTCTTAATTACTTTCGCGGCGTTCGTATAAGATGACTTTGGAAAGTAAACCTTCACGCCCCCATTTCAGGACCTCGCATGTCTCATCGGTAATCAGCGTTTCGCTGGTGCTTTTCCTTATGGGATTGCTGGGCATTTTTGTCTTTGAAGGGAAAAAAGTCTCGAACTATGTAAAAGAAAATATTCAGCTTACCGTGTTTATGACTGAAAATGTTTCGGAGCCCGAAGTGGAAATTATAACGCGCCTCCTTAAAAATTCCCCGTTCGTGAAGAGCGCTGAATTTATTTCTGCCGATGAAGCAGCAAAGCGGCTCCAAAAAGATTTAGGAGAGGATTTTATCGACTTTATCGGCTATAATCCGTTGAGCGCTTCCATTGATGTGAAGATGAAATCGGAATATGCCAATGAAGACAGCCTGGCAAAATTTGAAAAAATTATTTCAGAAAATAAAACCGTAAAGGAAGTGGTTTACCAGAAGCCGCTGCTCGAAACCGTAAACAAGAATATACGGTCGGTGAGCTTGCTCATTTTTGCTTTCAGCTGCCTGCTTCTTTTGATTTCGATAGCGCTCATCAATAATACCGTCCGGTTAATGGTTTATTCCGACCGGTTTCTTATCCGCAGTATGCAGTTGGTAGGCGCAACAAGAGGGTTTATCATGAGGCCCTTCCTTTTAAAAGGATTTTACCAGGGATTTTGGGCCGCAATCATTGCATGTCTTATGCTGGGCGGGATGCTTTATTTCGGATATGCCAAGGTAGAGGGATTATCTGAAACCATTGATAAATCTCTTTTTTACTACCTTTTCCCCTCTGTGATTATCTGCGGAATTTTGTTCACTATGCTGTCAACCTTATTTTCTGTACGCAGGTTTTTACGGCTCAAATCAGAACTTATTTATCTTTGAAAAATTATGGCAGTTAAAAAAGACAATAAACCCACCGTAGATTTTGCTTTCGGGAAAGAAAATTACATCCTGATGATTGCAGGCATACTGGTAATCATTTTTGGATTTATCCTTATGAGCGGAGGCGGTTCCACTAACCCTAATGTTTTTAATCCTGATATTTTCAGTGCCAGGAGAATTACTGTTGCTCCTTTAGTTGTTATGCTCGGATTTATTATTGAGATAGCGGCTGTTCTGAAAAAGACAAAAGAGGATTAACAGATTAATTGAGTCTATAAAGTTAATTAGGTCGAATATGTTATCCTGATTATCTATTTCTCTTAATACACTTAATTAACTCATTCAACTTTCTTCAATGTCAATATTGCAATCGATTATTCTGGCAATCATCGAGGGGCTTACAGAATTTCTTCCTGTATCTTCCACCGGTCACCTCATCATTGCCTCTTCGCTGATGGGTATTGCAGACGCACCGTTTACCAAAGCATTCACTATTGCTATTCAGTTTGGCGCCATTCTTTCGGTGGTGGTTTTATATTTCAAAAGATTTTTTGATTTAAAAGACATAAAGAAATTTTATTTCCGGTTGTTCGTGGCGTTTCTGCCTGCAATGATTCTGGGGTTCATTCTGAAAAAATTTATTGACCAAATGCTCTCTAACGTCCTCGTAGTTGCGGCAGCGCTTCTCATCGGTGGAATTATTTTTCTTTTTGTTGACCGTTGGTTCAGGAAAGTGGAAAAGGAAGGCGATTCATTTCCCAATAACAAACAGGCGCTCATTACCGGTATGTTCCAGGTTATAGCAATGATTTTTCCCGGCACTTCGCGTGCAGCGGCAACCATTATTGGAGGCCTTGCTGCTGGTCTTAACAAAAGAGCGGCTGCGGAGTTTTCATTTTTTCTTGCCGTACCAACTATGTTTGCTGCTACCTGCAAGGAGCTTTACGATTTTTATAAAGCCGGAAATATTTTTTCAGCCAATGATTACGGGGTTTTAATTGCAGGAAATGTTCTTGCTTTCATCGTGGCTATGTTTGCGATAAAATTTTTTATCGGTTACTTGGTAAAACATGGTTTTAAGGTGTTCGGGTATTACAGGATTACTATTGGCGGAATTATTTTGCTTCTGCATTTTTTGGGAATTGAGTTAACAATGCTATGATAGAAGCGAATTTAAATTCAGAAAATAATATTTTTCTCATCAACAAACCGTTGGGCTGGACTTCATTTGATGCGGTAAAAAAAATACGAAATATTTTATTGAAGCGCTTTTCACCCCTCTCCTTTGGAGAGGGGATGGGGGTGAGGCGACTGAAGGTGGGGCATGCAGGAACGCTGGACCCTCTTGCATCGGGATTACTGGTTATCTGTACCGGTAAAATGACCAAAAGAATTTCCGAGATTCAATTGCTGGAAAAGGAATACACCGGCGCTTTTGTCCTGGGTGCTACCACTCCATCCTATGACAGGGAGACGGAAATTAATGCAACATCAGACTTCTCTCATGTTACCACAACAATGCTTTACGATGCTATAAAGCAATTCACGGGAAAAATTTTGCAGGCAGCTCCGCTTCATTCTGCGAAAAAAATTGAAGGGAAACGTGCCTATGACTTTGCGCGCAAAGGAAAAGATATAGAACTAAAACCGGTAGAAGTTTTCATTCATTCCTTTGAGATTACAGGAATCAACTTGCCTGAAGTTTCTTTCAAAGTGGTGTGCAGCAAGGGAACTTATATACGCTCGTTGGCCAATGATTTTGGAAGAACGCTTGGATGCGGTGCTTACCTTGCATCATTGAGCCGCACACGAATCGGCAATTATCTCCTTGCCGATGCCGTAACTCCTGAAGAGTTTTCTGAAAAGCAAGTCTCAATAAACTTACTTCCGGCTTAAAAATTCTTTGCTGCTTCTTTAATAATTTCCATCCACGGCTGTCTGCCTTTGCCGTTTCCCAGGCGAATAATGATTAAGTTTTTTGCAGGGTTTACATAAATGTATTGTCCTAAATGGCCTATTGCTGCGAAGTCGCAATCGGTTTCACTCGGAATCCACCATTGGCGGTTGTAAAACCAAACTCCTCCCGCTTCTTTATCGGGTTGAGTGCATTGCGTTACCCATTCAGCGGGAACAATTTGTTTGCCGTTCCAGTTTCCTTCCTGCAGATATAATCTTCCGAACCGCGCATAGTCGCGTGCCACTGCATTGATGCAGCAAAATGCTTTTTCAATTCCGTTATTTTTTCTGTCTGTGCTCCATGTTGCATCGTATTCCATTCCAAGCGGTTGCCAGATTTTTTTCTCGAGGTATGCGGAGAGAGTCATACCTGTGGCTCGCTCAAGTATTAAGCCCAGCAGTTGTGTGTTGACGCTTTTATACTCAAATTTTTTTCCCGGCTCCGAATACATTTTTATTTTAGACAATTGTTTCCTTAAGCTTCTTCCGTAGTACATGGCTGCGGCTCCGCTGAAAGGGCTGTAATAGGATTCCGAAAATTTTACTCCCGAATTCATTTGCAGCAAGTGATGGATAGTGACCTTATCCCAAAAATATTTTCCTTTGAGCTCCGGGACGTACGTTGTAACAAAATCATTTTCACTTTTAATAAAACCTTCGCTGATGGCAATGCCGGTAAGAGCTGACACATACGATTTAGACATAGAAAATGAAGCCACCGGTGAAGCCGCGTTGTATTTCCCGAAATAATTTTCATACAAAATTGTATCGCTACGGATGACGAGAAACGCTACAGTAGGTGTTGACTGAATCAAAGACAACAGTGTTACCTTGTTCTTTTTCCGGTCTGTTACATACATATTTTCAATCGCTGAATTTTTCTGTGTTTTTGCGAATTGAAAAGTGTTAAGTGAATCGCGGTGAACAGGGCGGGAAGGAAAAATTTTGTAATCGGTTATGTTCGCAAAGTTGTAGTAGAAAAAACGCCCTACACGGCACGAGCCGGTAAGTAAAATCAATACAAACAATGCAGGTATAACCCTGCGGCCACTCTTAATATTCATCATCATATTTTATTTCGATTCAGGCGAAATGCTCCATTCCATTTCTACATACCAGTTAGCCCGCACATTTATTTTTTGTGAATTATATATTACTTTTTCAGGTTGCTCTTTTCTCAAATAGTTTCCGGTATCCCATTTTCTGTTGCCGTTTTTATCCGTAATAAGTCTTAGATGATACATAGCAGGCGTCAGATATTCGTAATTCACTGCCCGGCTTTTATTTAAATAATTCTGACGAACGATGTTTCCATGCTCATCCAATAAATGCAGAATCCTGTTAACATTTGTTTCAGTGCTATCCTGAAAATTAACATCAAGCTTCATGGTTCCATATTCATTGAGCAACCGCGTTTGAAAAGTAAATTCGAGTGTATCATTTTTCAAGCCGAAAACATCTGTGAAAACGCCCGGTGAAATTTTGAGTTTGTACGTAGTATTCTCTTTCCATTGAGCAGCAATAATCAGATGTCTTTTCAAACCATCCGTAAATTTCATGGAGGAGTTTACCCTCTTTGTAGAATCTTCTGTTAAGATGATTTGGGTTGAATCCCATGACGTAATGGGATGCGAGAATACAATCCGTATGCTGTCATTCGAATCAAATTTTCCCGCCTGGTTTACTTGCGCTGAAAGCCGAAATGCACTTCCTGCTTTTCCACCCGGCGAGTCTTTTTCAGGTATCTTCATTTTTGCAGGAGTAATCAGCGGAAAAATAACCGTATCTCCGGAAGGCAACGCCGGTGAAATGATTTTGAGAGACAATGAATCGGCAGTAATATTTTTGTACCAAACCAAAATAGTATCTCTATCCGCAGAATATTCTTCCACAAAAATTTCAGGGTTGCCGGAAAGTAATGCGTACTGCAAGGAGTCAATAGGTCGCTGAAAAACAAAAATCACCCTGCCTGGTTCCATTGCATTTGCCCGTATCAAACGTTGTGGTAATGTCTCGGTAAATAAACGCAGCTTCACCGAATCGGTTCCTGAGGGAATCAGGCTGTCTGCAAAGGCAATACTTTCGTCCTTGCTGTCGAACAGGTAATTGTTATTGGTTTCTTTGAGAGCAAAAATTTTATAATCGCCTTTCGAAATATTTTTTATTAAGAAGCTGCCGTTTTCTTTTGTCTTTGAAAAATAAGATGGCTTATCAAGATATGGCAGTGAATCATTTTGTCCGTCATACAACATTACAAGCACGCCTTTTTCGGGTTCCATTGTAAATGCGTTTACCACCCTGCCGCTGATATGTTCTGTGTCAACTGCCGCTCCGGTGGAAAAAACATACTGGAAATTTTCAAGCGCATTATTTTCGGCAATGTCCTTAATAGCACTGCCAAAATTGAATGTGTATGTCTTGTTTTGCTTCAGCGTATCGTCAAAGTGAATGAGCAAGGTTTTATTTTTTACTTTGATATCCGGCATCTCAGACAGAGGAGGTGAAATAACCAGTTGTTCATTGAGTTTATCTAATTGAATGTACTCATCAAATGTTATCGCAATGTCTTTTGAATGGAAATGGGTGGAAAATGAATCAGGAACTTGTCTTACCACCGCAGGCGGAATAGTGTCTTTAGCTCCGCCTGTGGGCGCAACCTGGGTGGCGCAGGAAAAGAACATGAATACAACAGGAGCAAGAAAAAGGAACCACGCTTTGTTCATCCGGGAAGTGATTCAATAATCAACGCAATTTCCTGAAAAAAATTTCTGTCAGTCTCGCCAAAATCGGCAAGAGAACGGCTGTCTGTATCCAGCACCATAAAAACTTTTCCATTCTTAAAAACCGGAATGGTAATTTCAGATTTCGATTCGGTGCTGCAGGCAATGTGCCCGGGAAATTCATCCACGTTTTTTACAATGATGGTTTCCGCGCGTTGCCAGCAAGCTCCGCAAACACCCTTTCCGAAACCAATGCGTGTGCACGCAACCGGACCCTGGAATGGACCCAAAACAAGCTCATTCCCTTTTACAAAATAACATCCCACCCAGAGAAAATCCATACCCTCCTTTATTGCCCCAATAATATTAGCAAGGTTGGCAATCAAATCATTTTCTCCCTCCACCAGCGCGCGGATTTGAGGGAGAAGCGAGGCGTATTTTTCCTCACGGGTTGTGCCTTCTACAAGAATGGATTCTGACATGATGCAAAAGTCTATAATTTTTAAACGCGCAAATAAAACATTACATCACGCAGGCGATGGTTGCAACACTTATTTTTACTTCGCCCGATTCAGCCAGGCAGCGCGCACATGATTCAAGTGTGGAACCGGTGGTAACCACATCATCAACCAGCAGAAAATGCTTCTCGCTTACCTTTTTTCCGTTAAGCCGAAACACATTTTCAACATTTTCGAAACGGGCATAGCGGCTTTTTTTTGTTTGGGTTGAAGTGGCGACCGCCCGTTCCATATATTCAGTATAAAACGGTATGCCCATAGCTTTTGATAATCCTTCCGCTATCAGGTTGCTCTGGTTGTATCCGCGGGCTTTTATTTTCTTGCGGTGAAGCGGTACAGGAATAATTGCTTCGCACCCGGCAAACAATGATGACTGCCTAAGCTGGCTGCCATAAAGTTCTCCGAGGAAAATTCCGATTGCAGTATTGCCCGCGTACTTTAAGGAGTGAAGGATATGCTGCATCCCTTCGCCTTTATCAAAAAAGACAAATGATGCAGCCGATTCAACACCCACTTTTCCCCAGAATTTCCTGATAACAGGATTGTCGTCCTGCAGATGAAAATTAGTTTTGGGCATGCGCCATAAGCAGGTAGAACAAATATGTTTTTCCCCGCCATTAAGCGCCCTTGAGCATGCAGCGCACAAGTCGGGATAAAAAAGGTTGAAAAAATCACGGCTATACCTCGAAATGCGTATCATTATCAGCAGCTTATTGCAACAACAAAGTAAAGGTTTCTTTTTTAAGTGAAACTTTATCGCAAAATTGCTTGATTAAAAAAATTCTATATTTGCTTGTTTCCTAATGACGACTGAATGCAGGACAATAACAATCCGTTTCTGAATCTTATTTATGCACTGCATTTCAGCGCTATGCAAGGTATGGGCAAAATAAAAAACCCGCTCACCGATAAGATAGAACGCAACCTGCAACACGCTAAAGAATCTATTGACATGCTGCTGTTATTGAGAGATAAAACCAAAGGGAATCTTTCAGCAGAAGAAGATGCTATCCTTGCCGGCATCATCAGCGAGGTTCAGTTGAATTATGTTGACGAATCACAAAAAGATAAAAACGTAACTATCAATTAAATTGCCTATGGAAAATAACGACCCGAAAGGTTCAGAGACCCAGGAGCAGGGTCCTCGCAAAAGCATTGTCATCATTGTGATTTCGATTCTGCTCGGAACGAACGGACTTTTGCTTTGGCAGTTTTTTGAAAAGAAAGCCAGTTTGGATGCGGCCAACCAAACCGTGATTACCACTACTGCAGAGAAGGACCAGATACAAATGGAGCTTAACCAGGTGAAGGGCGAGTTTGAAAAGGTGAAAGCGGAAAACCTTAACCTGCGCGACCAGCTTACCGTGAAGGACGAAGAAATAAAAGCCAAGGTTGCCGAGATTCAGAAACTTATTGCCATGGGCGGCCCTGCGCAAATTGCTAAAGCCAAAGCGGAAATCAACAACCTTCGGGGATTGAATCAAATGTACGTTGGGCAAATAGATTCTCTCCGGAAGCAGAATACCCAGCTTGCATCAGAAAATTCGAGCCTCTCAAGCAACCTGCAGAGCCAGCGCTCGCAGAATGAAAATCTGTCGAAAGAAAATATGAAGCTGACGGGCAAAATTGCAGCGGGCTCTGTGCTTAAAGCATCAGCAATTGTTAGTGAAGGGCTGCGTTACCGCTCGAGCGGAAAGGAAATAATTACCAATAAAGCAAAAAATGTACAGAAACTCCGTGTGCGTTTTGTATTGGTGGAAAATAAAGTGATTGACAACGGACCTCTGAATATTTATATACGCATGTTAGGCCCCGATGGCGCGGTAATGTCTGCAGATAACGAATCATTTATGGCAGACGGCAAATCTATGGTTTACACAGTAAAGGAGACTATCAACTATGAAAATAAAGATGCAACGGTTGAAGTAGAATGGAGTAAAGGAAGCGCTTTTCTTAAAGGGCATTATATTATGGAGATTTATCAGCAAGGCGGAGCGCTTATAGGAACTTCGTTTATTGAGCTTAAGTAATCTTTACATCTTAAAAATACGCTCTCAGCTGCATCCCACCGGTGTGGATGGTTTTTACCGTTTCTGATTTTCTTCCCTCGTAATTCAAAGTAAGCTGCATAAAAGCGCTGATGTTTCTCTGCAGAGATAATCCCCAGGTAACATTTTCTCCGGGATGCAGCCCCTCCAACATTTCATAAGCAAGCGAAGTGTTGTCATGCGCATTATATTTTACAGAAATATAATCTATGTTGGCAGAAAGAATTCCCGCTGACAGAGAATTGTATTTTATTTCAACCCCCGATTTTATTTTATCTGCTTTCTCACCCAGTGTTCCTGCACGGTTTTCTATGGTAGAGGGCCGGATACCGACTGAAATCCTGAAGACAGAACCCGGCTGAAATGCAAGACGGGGCTCGTAAGCGAACGATTTCAAATCATAATCCTGCGATGAAAAAAATTCGGAGTTGCTGGTTTTCTGCGTCTCTTCAACCATTACAGTAAGCAAAAACGATCGGCTCATATTCCACCGCGCATTGGCGGTTTTAGAAACCAGCACTTTATAATCTAACCCGTTACTTAAAAAAGTCTTGGTAGAATTCTGCTGCCACGTCAGGTCAAAACCATAGACACTGTTATTACGGTTAAAATAAAATGTGTTGCGCAGCAGCGATGTAAGCGAAACAAGCGAAGTATCTTCAATAGAAGTACGGAAAGGGTTGAGCGATTCTGTAAATGATTCGTTCATGGTTTTGCGTTCCACACGCCCTTGCGTTTGATTGGAAAGGCGTGTGAGAAAATTTGTTTTGCCTTCAGCAGATTTTATAAAGGATTCAGGAGCGATAGACAGCACTTCGTTAAGCTGGTTGGAACGCACCGTTACGTAATCATTAGTAGGCAAAAAGATTCTTACATATTTTGCATCCGATGCGAATGCGGCCACTTCAAATTCATTCAGCTCTTTAACTCCGTTGCCGTTGTAATCGTTCCAAATATAAATCCCTTGTCCTGCGGGCACTTCAAGATATATGTATTGCTTTTTCTGTTCCTTGCCCGTTCCTATTTCATAATAGGTATTTGAAGTCAGCCCTCCTTTCAGCAAGGTCATCCTGTACTGAACTCTTCCAAGAAACGACTGCTGCGGTTGCTGGAAGGATAGCGTAGAATCTGTAACGCGCAACTCCCTGTAGTTTCCGCCAAACGACAAAAGATGATTTTGATTTGCTGTCAGTTCAAGGGTTGCGCCCGCATTGTCAGCCACGGTTGATGGTGTAAGAGAGCCGGTACGGACAAGCCAATCATTTCGTCTTGAAACATCTGTGCGGAAATTATACTTGTTTGTATCGGACAGGGCAAGATAAAACTGCAACTGCTGGTATTGAAAGCTTCCGGCATTCAATGAATCGGGAGAAACAAAAAAACGATTGCGTTCGCCTTCTTCTATCGTTCCAAGCGTTATCTTTCCTAATGTCCGCGACAAATCAGTATGATGCCGAATGTATTCTGTGCCTGCAGAATCTTGTTTGGAGGTAAGGTAGCTGGCAGTATTTACGAGACGGAATTTTTTGACGGATACATTAGACGATAAAACATGGTTGAATGCAGAATAGGGTTGGCCTCTTTGAAAATATTTTGATTGGTATGTAATGTTCCCTATTGACAAGCGGCTTAGCTGCAGCTGAACCGTTCCAATTTGCTCCGTTTCGGGATGAACGTTCACCAGGTTCCAGTCGCGTTCAAATTCAACAGCGCGGTACCGCTCAATCGGTGTAAAATATTTACTTACATTTTCGTAGCCCAATGTAGAAGAAAGCTTCCATCCGTTTTGAGCAGTATCAAGACTCAGGATTTTGTTATAGATAGCGCGCAGCGCATACCCGTCATCATTAGCTTTATCTTTTGATGAGAGAAGATTAATATCATTTTTTGTGTAAGCAGCTTCTGTGGTGAGCGTGCTGGTTTCAGAAAATTTTACATCTGCTCCAAGGGTCATCATCTGCTGTTTCTTTGGAGAGATTAACAGCGCTATAGGCTCATAGTTTCCCTGGCGCTGGCAGTTTACAGGAGGAACCCACCTGTAGACTTTTCCGTTGGCAGCAGAAATATCCGGAACATAATCTCCTTGTCCCTGGGGCACTGAAGAAAAGCTCAATTGCCAATGTGCCGTATCGGAAGTAGAATAGACGTAGTAGTGGTATGGTTGCCCGATGCAATTCACGGTATCCACCTTGGCATACATGATCTGGTTAGGATTAAAGGCGATACTGTCAGCTGTAGAATAAGATGCCAGTTGAAGACTATCTCCTGCAAGGTTGAGTGTTTGCTTTCGCGCCGAGTCAAGAGTTTGCTGAAGCGGTTGGTTTTTGCTGTCCTGTTCAGAATAAAAATTAAATTTCAGTTTTACTTTTTCCCGCTCGTATTCATTGTTGAAGAAAAGCAGCGTGCGCAGGAAATACTTATCCGAATATTCAAACTCGGCAACAATGCGCGAATCCTTGCTGATGAGGTGGCGGGGCGTAAACGTAATTTGCGCTGTGTTGTAATCAATCACATAATCGTACTGTTGCCCGCGCGTGAGCTGTACCCCGTCAAGAAAAATTCTTTCAGTTCCCGAGAGCACTATAACAAATAGTTCATTATTGTTTCCCTGAAGGCGGTACGGCCCCTGGTTGCCTTCAATACCGGGAATGATATTGCGTGCCACTTTTCCTTTGGCGACAGAAAAACTTGCCATGGTCCGCATGGTATCATTGCGTGCCGCGTGCCGATTGCTCGTATTGAAGATGGTGGAGAATGAAGCTCCCTGAACCCTTTTGTAAAAGCTCATAAAGTAGCTACTGGGCCTTTTCAGGTCGTAGTCGCCTGCGGTAAGCTTGCTTCGTTCATTGAAGAGCTGGATATATACTTTGTCAAAGTCCTGCAATTGCTGGGTGTTGCCTTCGGGTTGAAAAGGAATATTTTCATCCGTTATGGCTGCCAGTATGTTAATGTTGTCGTTCACTTTGCCCGATAGCTGCAGGTTTAAGCTGGAGTTAACTACCACATCCTGGTTGTTGCCAAAGCTGATGCCGCGCGAAATGCTGCCGCTTTTATTAAGCCCCTCGAAATGGAACGGGTCATATTTTTCTCCAGAAGAACCGGAACTGAAAGGATTGTAGAGGTAGGGTGTTTCCGCAGAAATTATAGAGGTGTCCTTGTGCTTAAAAACCTGGTTGAAGCGGAGATAAAATACACGGTAAACAGCACGCAGGGTATCTTCTTCCAGGATAACCCGCTCTGCCTGGTTTTTGTTTCTCACCAAAAGCCCGTTGATATAATCAACCTTGTAAAAAAAATCATCTACCGTTAAGCCGGTTTTGGTAAACAGCTTTACCGAGCCCGGAACAATGCTAAGGGAGTCAAGGAAAATGGTATCGCGGACGGTGGAGAAATATTTTGAGCGCAGCGAGCTGAACGGCTGGGTAAACCCCTCGTTAGCAAGCAAAACGACAAGCAATAGAAAAACAAACCGTTTCAAGCAGTAAAATTTGTTCCAAAACAAAAGTATGGTAATTACACCTACAGCTTAACGGAGATTAAGAGGGTTTATGATAAGGGACTTGAGGTGATTTTGACAGGTTCGTATCAAGGGCAGCGGGTTAGATTAATCATTCGTTCGTCAATAAAAATGAACCCTTCGTCTAATAACTTTTTGTTCTTTTCCGGAAAATATACTTTAGCGTTCCCTTTAAAAACCTCACTAATATGAAACATCAGGTTATTTGTGTTTTGCTCTCAGTTTTGTTTTCACCGGTGGTAATAGCACAAGTATCAAGCGGAACAATTTCAGGGAAAATTACAGATGGAAATAATGAGCCGTTAACAGGCGCCATCGTTGCACTAAGAAATGCAAAAGACTCATCGCTGGCGAAAGCAAGTGTAGCTGATGCTGCGGGAAAATATGTTCTTGACAACATTAAAGCCGGAAATTATTTTCTGAAAGCAAGCCTGCTTGGATTTACTCCTTTTACCGGCGACGTGTTTTCATACGAAGGCAGTAAGGCAAAAGAGCTCCCGGAAATTAAATTGACGGCATCATCCGTAACATTGAAGGAAGCGGAAGTGAGCGCTATAAAACCGTTGGTGGAAGTGAAGTCAGACAAAGTTGTTTTCAATGTGGAGAACAGCATCAACTCAACAGGCAGCACTGCTTATGAACTACTGCAGAAAGCGCCGGGCGTAATGGTTGACAACAACGACAATATTTTGCTTAAAGGCAGGGGAGGAGTAATGGTGCAGATAGACGGAAGGCCTTCACGTTTTACTGAAACGGAATTAGCCGATTATCTCAAAAGCATTCAGAGCACAGACGTGGAAGCTATTGAGCTTATTTCTAATCCCTCATCAAAATACGATGCAGAAGGAACGGCGGGAATCATTAACATTAAGCTGAAGAAAAATAAAAACTTTGGAACCAATGGCTCGCTCACCGCGGGTTATGCCTATGGTAAGTATTCAAAATACAACACGGCTTTTTCACTGAACAACCGGTCAAAAAAATTTAATGTTTACAGCAACTACAGCAACAACTGGGGCACGCGGGGCAACGAGTTCTATCTGTACCGGGAGCAGAATCCTTATGTTTTTGACCAGTCAGCCATTACAAAACGCAGCGGGCTAAGCCATAATTACAAAGCAGGAGTTGATTACACGGTGAATAAAAAACATGCGCTGGGGCTGATGGTTAATGGTAACTATGCCGATATAACAGGTGAAAGTACAAACCGCAATACCATCGCAAATTTTTATACTCCCCTTACCGCTGACAGCATTCTTAAATCGGACCAAACGTTTAATAATATCAGGAATAATTTCAACCTCAATCTTAACCATCATTTTATCGACACGCTCGGACACGAGCTTACCACCGATTTTGATTTCGGTCATTTCGATGGCAGGCGCGACAGCAATATTCCAAACATATATACTATGCCCGATGCGGAGACACCTCTTTCGTCAAGTAACTTTCATTCGGTCACTCATACCATTATAAATATTTTTACGCTGAAGTCAGATTATTCTGCGAACTTCCTGAAAGGCAAGCTGGGCGTAGGTTTTAAGACATCGTTTGTGAAAACCGATAATGTATTTGATTTCTATAATATCCTTTTGAGTATAGAAACGATTGATGACACGCGCAGCAATCATTTTGTGTACGATGAAAACATGAATGCGCTGTATCTTAATTACCAGCACACCATTAAAAAATTCGATTTCCAGGCAGGCGTGCGCATGGAAAATACAAAGAGTGAAGGCGACCTGACCAGCGTTGTAAATGCAGGCGATAAAAATGTTAAACGCAATTACACGGATTTTTTCCCAAGCGGGGGCGTAACGTACAATGCAAATAAAAATAACTCGTTTGGGTTGGTTTACAGCGCACGTATTGACCGTCCCAATTACCAGGAGCTGAATCCTTTCGAGTATAAGCTTGACGAACTGAGCTACCGCAAGGGTAATCCGTTCTTAAATCCCCAGTACTCTGATAAGCTCGAGTTGTCTCATACATATAAATATGCAACCACTACCAGTATAAGCTACAGTAACACCAGGGACTTTTTTGCTGAGATTACCGATACCATTTCGGGAGGAAAAAGTTATATCTCAACGCGCAACCTTGCCACGGAGAAGGTGACCAGCCTGGATATAAGCACATCACAGCAGCCGGCAAAGTGGTACAGCATTTATTGCAACCTGTCACTCTACAACCAGGCATACGATGCCGATTTCGGCAAGGGCAAAACTATCAACACGTCCTTCCTTATATTTAATATGTATGCGCAAAACACATTTAAGCTGCCCAAAGGATTTACGTTTGAAATTTCAGGATGGTATAACACAGGAGGCATCTGGGGCGGCTCTTATAAGACGGCGGCACAGGGCTCGCTCGATTTAGGTTTGCAGAAAAAATTATTCAGTGACCAGGCAACGCTTAAACTCGCCTGGACGGATATTTTAAACACAGCACCCTGGAGTGCATACAATACTTATGCAGGCATTGTGAGCCATGGCAACGGTAACTGGGAAAGCCGGCAGTTTCGCGTTTCACTGACCTGGCGCTTTGGTAATCGGCAAATGAAAAATATCCGCCAGCGAAGCACAGGAAGCGAATCGGAACAAAAGAGAATAGGAGAGGGAGAATAACTATGTACTAACGCTTCCTCAAAAATGAAAACTTTAGGTTTGATAGGTGGTTTGAGCTGGCATTCGACAACGGTTTATTACAAGATTATTAATGAACTCGTAAACCAGCGGCTTGGCTCTTCTTATTCTTCAAAGCTTCTTCTTTTTTCTATCAACATGGAAGAATTCAGATTACTGGTGAGCAATGAGGATTGGCCGGGAGTTGAAAATATGATGTCAGGGATTGCCATGTCGCTTGAAAATGCCGGAGCTGGCTGCATAGCGATATGTTCCAATACGCCTCATATTGCTGCCGATGCGGTTAGGAAAAAAATAAAAATACCGCTGCTGCATATTGCCGAAGAGACAGGCAGAGAGATTGCGGGGCGGAATGTCAGAAAGGTTGGATTGCTGGGAACAAAGTTTACTATGGAAAAATCTTTTTTTAAAGACCGGCTTTTACAAGTGGGAGTGGAATCGATTATACCCGGCAGCGATGACAGGGCTTATATTCATGCTGCTATTTTGAATGAATTGACAGGAGGAATTTTTAAAGAGGAAACAAAGAATAGATTCCTCAGCATCATTGATAAATTAAAGGAGCAGGGAGCCCAGGGTGTCGTATTGGGCTGTACAGAATTTTCATTGCTTATCAATCCGTCAGATTGCAGTCTTCCGGTTTTTGACACAACGCTCATTCATGCAAAGGCGTTGGTGGATTTTGCATTGACCGCAGAGACAGCGGCAGTATCACATCCCTAAAACAAAAAGACCCGTCCATTGGACAGGTCTTTTGCTTGTTGAGTTATTACTGCGGGATTAATATTCCCACATATCGTGTTCAAAGTTTATTATCATATCTTTTATGCGGTCCGATTCCTGGAGCGCTTTAACACCTTGCGCATACTCGCTGATTCGCCTGTCATATACGTTTGACTCTTTCATGATGTAGCTGTTGAACAGGCGTTTATGAAAAACATCATCGAATGACCTGCGCTCGGCATCGTTCTCCCGGTTAAATACTTCAGCTTGAGAAAGCAACCTGCGCGCTTCAGGGAAATATACCCAGAACAGCGGCTTGGTTTCTCCACCTTCGCGAATGTTTCCTTTATCATCAGTTGCATATACAATAGGAGCAAAGCCAATGATTCGCACCTCCATCACAGAACGCTGCTTGTCGAAGAACCAATCTTCTTTAAGACGGTATTGTATAACCTTTTCCGGTGCAAACTCTCTCTTGATAATGGTATCCCTGATATTATAAGGAGGGTCTGGTTCGGTATAAGTGGTAGAATCAGTACCGGCACCACCTGCTCTCTCAATTTCTGCAATGGTGCGGGGAGCGGTAAATTCATCGTTGTCATATGCGGTAAGAGAACCTTCTTTAACGGCATTCCAGACAACATCCATTAAGCTTTTCCTGTCCCGGGTATCGGTTTTGGGATAGCCCAACGGCAAATTTATTTTTTCTCTAAGGTCAATAACGCGCCATATTCTCTTTGACCACATAACGTCTGCCTCGCGAACATAAGGATAAGCCATATAGGTCTTGGTGGGCATGTGTTCCTTGACATAAATACCATCGAGAACGTTTACATTCATTTCCTGGGCATACGATGCCGCTGTAAACGCCATTATTGCTGCAAGAAGAATTATTTTTTTGTTCATGATTTACCTCCGTATCTTTTTTAAACCTGTTTGATTAATTCAAAACAAAACCAATAGCTGAAAGAGTTGGCTTGCTTCCGTCAGGCATGCTCCCTTTAATGTATTCAAAGTAAACCTTGTCTCCCACTTTTCCTGCACGGATAGCGTCCTGCATCTTCTGTGTAAGGCGATTGTCGGTTGCATCCAACTCGATGGGGTCTTTACCGCGCGGATACATAGACATTCTGAATCCATTTATTTTTGGAAATAATTCAAAGTCAAAATTTTCCATTACAGGAATGATAGCACTTTGGGCAGCGAGCGTTGCCTTTGAGATGGGGCCGCCTTTGCTGCCTGCAATCATGGCAATAGGAGCGGGCAATCTCTTAACACGGTAATTGGCTTTTCCCATTACCTGCATCTTGCCACCAAAGTCAGCATTAACGGTAAAGATGGCTTCACCCTGAGTAGTAGCAGTAGCAATGTAATGGCCTTCCCCTGCCTTAGCATTCGGTTTTAATGAAACTCCTCCTCCATTGACAACGGGTTTTACATTTTTATTGGCAACACCCGGAACTGAAATAGACATTGGATTATCTACACCGATATAAAGTACATTCATTTTATCAGCAGAAACAACACCGGCAGGTTTTGCTGCTATGTATGTCGTATTGAATGAGTAATAGTCATAAGAATTATCTGGTTTTTTAACACGAATAACTCCGCCCCATTTCTGCTCACCTTCTGAGGAAGGATGTGTTGTATATTTTGCAAAACCGCTGGCATCTACGTCCAACGGCTTTGGGGGAGCATTACTCATAACTTTAGCAGAAGAATCGTATTTAGCTCCTACAAAAACATCAGGAGCAAGTGTGGACGATGATGCCGAAAGAAAAACATCGGCTTTATATTCCTGGCCTATTAATACATAATTTGATTCTGCAATTACCCTGGGAGCCAACACATCAAGCTTAATAATATTTGCATCAATGGATGCCAGTATATGGTCGATAACCTGGGATTCAGCATTCTTAACATCACCCTGGAATTTGGTAAGCAACGCAACGGTTGCCACTACAGGATTGTGATAAAACTTGTGCATTTCCCACGTGCGCTTTCCGTCTTCAACAATTTTAGAGTCGGGGTCTTGTGTGTCCAATGCTTTGTCAAGTCGTGCCTGGAAGTCTGCTTTTGCATTAGGGTCATCAATGAATTTAATTAAAGTCGCTTTTAAGTCGTTCATTTTCTTTTTCAACTCCGTTGCCTTAAAACCAACGCCATCGTTTTTATCCCCACACATTATATACGTAGGTATGTCGTAGTTATCCTTTTTACCCATCTCTCTCAATTCAGGAACCGGTTCACCTTTGTCAAGACCTTCCACTTTAGAAACCAGCTCTGTTTTGAGGTCTTCTATATATATGGTCACATCGCCTGCATTCTTTTTTATTTCCTGCGCGCTCCTGTACGCTTTACCGTACTTAATAGAATCGTTTTTTAAAGCCACATCAAATTTATCATAAGTGATTTTGTTTTTTTTGTCAACATTATCGCGTGAAACGACTAAACTTTCGTTTACAGTAACAAACGCATTGATGATTTCTTTACTTACGTTCAGCGCAAGCAATGCTGTTAACACGAGGTACATCATGTTAATCATTTTCTGCCTGGGGCTCAATTTTCCCTGTGCCATACTATTAAATCAGATATAAATATTGTGTGACTAAATTAATAACGTAACCAACCGGAAGAATAGTATCAGCGGTTAAAATTCATGGCAGAAAGCATGTTGCCGTAAATGGTATTAAGTGCCGATAAGTTCTTGGCAAGTGCTGCAACTTCATCCTTATACTTCTTGGTATCGTTCAATGAATCGTGAAGGTTTTCCATCAGTTCATTAATTCCCTCGTAGAATTTGGAAGTTGCTTTCAGATTTGCATTGGAATCCTGCAGTTGAAGTTCATAAACGGCATTCAATGCAGCAAGATTTTTTCCTACAGCGGAAACCTGGTCATTGTATACTTTAATGTCTTCCGATGACATGGCGATTTTTTCAGCTGCTTCAGCTGCCCTGCCATATGATTTTGCCATATTACTCACAGAATCGCTTGCGCCCTGCACGTTTTTTACATACTCATTGGTTGCAACCGATGCATCGGTAAGATCAGAAAGCTTAACTGCATTCTCACTCAGGTTGCGCATTCCGTTTCCTAAGCTCATGATAAGGTCTGTTCCTATTTTTCCGTCCTCAAGAATTTTATCGAGCGCCATTGCAATGGGGTCTTTGGCGCGTTTTTTCTTGTCAGCATCATCATCATGCATTCCTGCAAGCTCAGGATAAACCAATGACCAGTCCACTTCTTCATGAGGAGGTTCAAAACCTGAGAAAAAGAAAATGACCGCTTCGGTACCTAATCCTATTACAAGAAAAACGCCTGATAAAGGCCAGTGTTGAATTTTGAATAGAGCTCCGACAATAACCAGAGATGCACCCCAACCATAAAGGCGCCCCATAAAGGTTTTGTATAACTTACCCCGTACAAATGTTTCGAGACCCATAATTATTTAAGTTTAAAATTGATTAGTGTTTTATTTAATGATTAATTTTTTTTCAGATGTGCAAAGCAAAGAATAATTTTCAAACAGAAAACCTTTGCTTGTTTAATAGTCGGCTTTATCTCTTCCGAGGAAACTCATCACGCACCTGAAGCCGATATAACATTTTGAAGTATCCTGGTATTCGTATGAACGGGTACCATTCTGCAAATGCCACATCACATCTTTCCACGAGCCGCCACGAATTACTTTACGTTTCATGGATGGAGGGTCAGAATCTTTTGCATTGTATGTATAGTCGGTGCTGACATCGTGCGTGAAGTTATAGGCCGATTCATCAAAAGCATTACTGGTCCATTCGGCAACATTTCCCGCCATGTTATAAAGCCCGTAATCGTTAGGCCAGTAAGCAGTTATTTTTACTGTATATGTTCCGCCATCGTCCATGTAGTTACCGCGCATCGGTTTAAAGTTAGCAAGGAAACATCCACGGCTGTTGCGGATATACGGACCGCCCCAGGGATAGGGTGAAAGGGCCAATCCTCCGCGTGCTGCATATTCCCATTCTGCTTCTGTGGGCAAGCGGAAGGGCTGTGTAAATGCATCTCCCACTCCCTGGTGATATGTATCGAATAATTGTGTTCTCCAGATACAAAAGGCAGTGGCCTGTTTCCAATTCACACCTACAACCGGATAGTCGTCATAAGCAGGATGCCAGAAATATGCCTGGGTCATCGGGTCGTGATAAGAATACGTGTAGTCATGTATCCACGAAAGCGTATCGGGATAAACATTAATAACATCTTTTTTAATGAACACCGAACGGTCTGTCTTACCTTGTTCTCTATTAGCTCTTTGAGCAGCTTCTTTCAAATCAATCCAGTAGTATTCAAAATTTAGTTTACGGGTATCAATTTCTTTTCTCTTGTAAAACCTTTCACTCTCGGGCAAAAATAATTCTGCAAGGGCTTCATCGTTTTCTTCTTTGTCCCAACGGATTTTTGCTCTCCAGTTGATGGCCTCGTTGTATTCTCCTTCGTTCAGAATATGTTCTCCGCCCAGCAACCGATGCGCCAGCGAGTCGCGTACCCAGAATACAAACTGACGGTATTCGTTATTGGATATCTCCGTGTTGTCCATGTAAAAAGCAGGAACGGTAACGGTTTTGCTTTGAGATACCATAGCATATGGAACGTCCTGGTCGCTTGGTCCCATGTTGTAACTACCTGCCGGAATATATACCATTCCAAACGGGTCTGCCTGGTACCACTTAGGACGATTCTTCACTCCGACCAATTGACCATTATTGCCGCCACCGCATCCGCTTACGATTAAATAAGCAAAAGCGACTAAAAGCAATCTTTTCAGTTGACGCTTTATCATGGTTGTTTTGTTTGACTTTGGTTTACTTTCTTTTACTAACTTTTACTAACGATACTTGCTGATAATTATTATTTTGAATTTCAGTTTCCTGAACTACATTTCTACAAAAATATGATTTGTTTTAAATAAGTAGCAACCCTTTCCTACAAAAATCTTACATTTTTATGGAATTGTCTTTCAACGCTTGGTTTTACCCTTAAGCAATAATTTATCATGATTTCGTGTGTACCGCTGCTATATGTCTTTATATCTGTCAACGTCATATCGTATGAATAACCCACTTTTAGATTCGGAGTTACTTCTAAACCTGCCATGGCAACCAACGCATCCTGCGGAACAAAACGGTACGAAAAACCAAGCCAGAACTTATTCTGCAGCAGCACATTGGCATTAAGGTCAATTTGAGTTGAAGTTCCTTCTGACTTTGCAAACAGCGAAGGTTTCAAAGTGATGTCGGGTGTTAATTCTGCATCATACCCGGCCATAAAGTAGTAATGCCTTGCCAGTTTTGTGGTCACATTATCCGTCTTGATTTCTCCCTCTGTAAGATGCAGAGATGATATACCTGCATAAAGTTTATCGCTGTAATAATACGCTCCGAAACCAAAATCAATAGCGCCTCCGCTTACGGCCCCCAAAGGAATGCTTTGGTCACCTCCGTCATTGAAAATAAATTTAGAACCGTCAATAGATTTTTGCATGTATCCTACGTCAAGTCCTAAGTTAAGATATCCTGAGCCAAGGTATAATTTATGCGCGTATGCAAGGCGCGCCATCAAATTCTTTTCAAACCCTAACTGGTCAGAAGCAATGGTAAGTCCCAATCCCCCTAGAAGCTTTGGTACGGGTGTTTCAGCCATAAGCAGAAATGTTTTTGGAGCACCGTCAAAACCCGTCCATTGATTCCTGTACAATAAAGTTCCGCAAATAGCATCGTATGCCCCGGCATGAGCGGGATTTACGGCCAGCTTGGTGAACATATTCTGACTGAACTGAGGGTCCTGCTGAGCCCACGCAGAAACAGACAAAAACAGTACGACAGCTAAAGAGTAATATTTTTTCATTTACACTAAGCGTTTAAGAAATAGTTATACTTAAATGCTTTAATAATGTTTTAGGTCAACGGCCTCTTTAAGGGGGTAAAATAAATAAGATTATTGATGAAAAGCAAAAATATTTGTGCGGGGAATCTTCATAATCCCTTGCTTTAATCAAAAAAAATCCTTATGCGCTTAATTTCTGAAATGCGCGCCACCATCTTTCAGGAATTTCCTGACTGCTGGCTTTAACATAATCACCGTAAGAACAGGGAACAATATGATGGCGATGATACCTTATTTTAGAATCGGCAAAGGGAACTTCCATCCACCAGCGCTCGCTGTGGTTGCTTTTGTAGAAAATAATCTCATGTCCGGAATTCTCAACCGCAATTTTGTAGGTAAGAAATTCCTTTTTGTTTTTCCACGGATAATCTTTTTTGCGTGAATAAAATCCGTCAATCAGATACCATAGCATCTGTGCCACCAGGTGCGATGTCTGGTTATTGCTGTCGAGCACCGGGTTAAGCTCGTAAAAGCCGGCCGTCGAAAGTTTATCACTCATTCCTGCATAGCGCGCAACGCGGCAAACTTCTTCGCCATAAAACCCATTGGGTGTTGCATTGCCATTTGCCGGTGCATCGGACTGGCGCACCGAAGAAACATCAAAGCTGAAAATATCCGCATTGCGCACCACCGGCTCGGTTTCTTCAATATTGGCCTGAACTTCGCCCAGGCGGTACACATCGAAGAAAAGTCTTTTCATCAGCTCCACCGATTCATATCCTGTAAAGTACGATTGGTAACCCAGGTTGCTGAAGTTGAATAGATAATTCGGCTCGTGAAGTATTATTTTTCCAAGGTATGAATTAGAATTTATTTTGTCTTCCGTCCGCCCTAAATCAAAATTGCAGTCAACGGCTGCGATATTAACCGTTTGCTGAAGATTTACATAAGCCATGTATTGCCCGTATGTCAAATCATGGCTGCCGCCAATGATAATGGGCATAATATCGTTTTTGATCAAATCGGAAATCACCGTTGCAAGTGCGGCATACGTGTCGTTCAGCTCCAATCCCGATTTCAGGTTGCCCAGGTCTGCGATGCGATAGGAATGGTTCCACTTTTTGAGTGCATAAAATTTTTCTCTCACCGGCGCGGCTGCCTCGCTGCAACCGGAGTTATTCACCGCTCCGCGGTTTTCGCTTACTCCTACTAGGGCAATATCAATTCCGTTCAATACAGGGAACTCATGGTTTGCCATGTAAAATTTCACGGCACTGCCAATGCACGATTTATCCTTAGAAAATTTTTCTTCAGGATAATCAAGCGGTTCAAAGTAGGCAGCGATTTCCATTTTTTATTTTTTGGTCTTACCGCGTTTGGCCCAGGCAGCTTTCCTTTGAGACCCTGATGAGTTCTTCTCCAGCTCAAAAATATCATCCAGCGTCAACTTTTCAGGGACAAGGTTTTTCGGGATGCGTATATTTTTTCCTTTAAACGAAACGAAAGGCCCCCATCTTCCTTTTAAAACTTTTATTTCAGGTTCCTCCTTAAATTCTTTAATGATTCTTTCGGCAACGGCTTTTTGTTTTTCAAGCATTAGCTCTATGGCGCGTTCCTTATTAATAGTATACGGGTCGTCTTCTTTTTTAAGGGAAGCATATAATTTTCCGTGCTTCACATAAGGGCCAAAACGCCCTATGCTCACTGTCAAATCCTCCCCGTTGAATTCACCCAGGTTGCGGGGAAGTTTGAATAGCTCCAGCGCTTCTTCAAAAGTAATACTTTCCAGGAGTTGCCCGGTGCGAAGCTTGGCATAGCGCGGCTTTTCTGTTTCTTCTGTGGTGCCAATCTGAGCCATGGGCCCGAACCTGCCTACACGCACCAGCAAAGTCATTCCGCTTGCCGGGTCTTCACCGAGAATTCTTTCTCCCGACGCACGCTCCGATTCCTTCAAAGTGGTTTCTACTGTTTTGTGAAACGGCTTGTAGAAATTTTTTATCATCTTGTGCCATTCCATTTTTCCTTCCGCAATCACATCAAACTCTTCTTCTACCGTTGCGGTGAACTGGAAGTCCATAATCAGCGGAAAGTTTGTCAGCAGAAAATCATTCACCACCATGCCTATATCTGTCGGAAATAATTTATTTTTTTCAGTGCCTGTTGTTTCGGTCTTCGTTTGCTCGTTGATTTTATTATTCTTAAGAGTGATAACAAAATAATTTCTTTCCTTCCCCATTCGTTCTTCTTTAATTACATATCCTCTTTTCTGCACAGTGGAAATAGTGGGCGCGTATGTGGATGGCCTGCCGATGCCGAGTTCCTCCAGTTTTTTTACAAGGGATGCTTCGGTGTACCTCGCCGGAGGATATGTGAACCGCTGCATAGCAGTTGCTTCCGACAAAATTAAATTATCTCCTTCCTTCATGGGAGGCAGCAGCATAGATTCATCTTCATAATTTTCATCGTCCGAACCTTCGAAATATACTCTCAAAAATCCATCAAACAAAATTACTTCTCCTTTACCGATAAAGTTCAATTCCGATTTATCGCTTGAAACTGTTACCGTTGTTTTTTCAAGAACCGCATCACTCATCTGCGAAGCAACGGTCCGCTTACGAATCAAATCATACAAGCGCTGGTCGCGGGAGTCTCCTTCAATTTCCTCGGCAAACATATCGGTAGGGCGAATCGCCTCGTGCGCTTCCTGTGCCGATGCCTGCTTGGTTTTGTACTGGTGAGGCTCGGAATATTTCTCTCCGTAATTTTTTAGAATAACATTTTTGGCCATGTTGATGGCTTCCTGCGAAAGACTCACCGAATCGGTACGCATATATGTAATGTGTCCGGCCTCATAAAGTTTCTGAGCTATCACCATGGTTTGTGTAACACCGTAACCGAGCTTGCGGCTTGCTTCCTGCTGCAATGTTGACGTAGTGAATGGAGCAGCAGGTGAACGCTTGCCCGGTTTCACTTCCAGGTTACTTACAGAAAAATTTGCGCCTATGCAGCTCTGCAAAAATTTTTCTGCTTCTTCTTTGGTGTCGAAACGTTTTGAGAGTTCGGCGCTAAAAGATTTTTCTCCTCCAGAAAATATTCCCGTAACCCTGTAAAATGTTTTTATGTCGAAAGCAATAATTTCGCGCTCGCGCTCCACAATTAAACGCACCGCTACGGACTGCACCCGCCCTGCCGACAGTTGGGGTTTTACTTTTTTCCAAAGCACGGGAGATAATTCAAAACCAACTAAGCGGTCAAGTACACGCCTTGCCTGCTGCGCATCCACAAGGTGCTTATCAATGTCGCGGGGATTTTCTATCGCTTCCAGAATAGCTCTCTTGGTGATTTCGTGAAACACGATGCGCTTTGTATTTGCTTTTTTCAGCTTCAATGTTTCGCTCAGGTGCCATGAAATGGCTTCTCCTTCGCGGTCCTCGTCAGTAGCCAGCCAAACAGTTTTTGCTTTTGCAGAATATTTTTTCAGCTCCGCGATTACTTTCTTTTTATCCTCGCTCACGACATACACCGGCTCAAAATTATTTTTCAGGTCAATACCCATGTCTGCCTTCGCCAGGTCGCGCACGTGCCCGTATGATGACTTAACGGTAAAATCCTTCCCAAGAAATTTTTCTATGGTCTTAGCTTTTGCGGGGGATTCAACGATGACGAGATTTTTTGACATGAAAGTAGTGTCTGGAAAATATTTTTTGGGAGTGCAAATATACCAGCGTAAAATAAACCCGCATAATTAATAAGGTTGCATGCACTTAAAAATTTTGTCTAATCAGTTAGTATTCACTCGAATCAGCAGCGATAATGTGTGCGCTTTTTCCTTTCCATTTTCTGATTTAAAATACTTTTGTTCAAAATGAGTCAACAAAAACTTACACGAAGAGAAAAGGAACAACTGTCAAGGCAAGCGGCAGTTGTACGCAAAGAGAAGGAATCAGGTTCTTCCGGCAACCTGAAGTTATCTCTCGCTTTGATTGTTGCTGTTTGCGGGTTTCTGCTTTACATACAGACCATAAGTTATGATTACGCGCTAGACGACCAGGCCGCTATTGCAGAAAACCGCTTTGTGCATAAAGGAATCGGGGGAATCGGAACATTGTTCGCTACATCTTACTGGGATGGATTCAAGGCGGGTGGTGCACAGCAATATCGTCCACTGTCACTGGTAACTTTTGCAATTGAATGGGAATTTTTTCCCGGCAACCCGGCTGCAGGGCATTTTATGAATGTGTTCTTTTATGCACTTACAGGTTTTATTTTGTTCCGGCTGCTCTGCAAACTTTTCAAAAATAACCTGGTGATTCCTTTTGTAGCCGTGCTTCTTTTCATGGCTCACCCTGTGCACACTGAAGCAGTTGCCAATATTAAAAGCCGTGATGAAATACTTTGCATGTTGTTCTCAATACTTAGCATGTGCTGGCTGCTTGATTTTGCCGGTGCAAATAAATTTTCAAAATTACTGTTAGCAGTTTTTGCGTTCTTTCTTGCCGTCTTGTCTAAGGAAAATGCAGTTACAATGATTGCAGTTGTTCCGCTCATGTTATATGTTTTCAGAGATATTAATCTGGAAAAAGTTTTGATGGCCACAGGTGCATTCGCGCTTACCGCGTTTATTTATCTACTCATCAAAGTTTCCATTCAACACGGAGCGCTGGTACCAAAAGCAAGTGATCTGACCAATAATATTCTTGCCCAGGCACCGGATTACCTGACCAAAATGGCTACTGCATTTTATGTTTTAGGAAAATATATTTTACTGCTCATTTTTCCGACTCATCTTTCCATGGATTATTCTTTCGGTGAAATCCGCCTGATGAAGATAACAGACGTGTCGGTGCTTATTCCTATTGTCTTTTTAATTGCAATGGCTGTTTATGCCATTTTAAAAATCAAAAAGAAAGACCCGGTTGCCTTCGGCATTTTATATTTTCTCCTTACGATTTCTTTGGTCTCTAACCTTGTGATTGTAATCGGTACAATCATGGGCGACCGTCTTCTTTACATGCCTTCACTTGGGTTCACGATTGTAATTGCCGTACTCATAGTTCGCCTTTTTAAGGATAATACGCCGGATAAAAAATATTCTTCTGTCTTTGATTTTTTCAAAGCACATTCAAAAGTGATTTTAGTTTCGGGAGCTTTGTTTCTTATATATGGATTCAAAACCGTTAGCAGGAACCTGGTTTGGAAAAATAATCTTGCGCTTACAACATCTGCAATTCAAGACGCGCCTAACAGCGCCTATGCGCATTATCTATATGCGAATGAACTTGTGAAAAATGCAGCAGCGTATCCGTCCACGGATTCAGTCAAGCTTAATTCTGCTTACGAAAAAGTGCTTGCTGAATATTTAAGGGCCGTAGAAATTTATCCAACGTATGCTGAATTTTACAGCGAAGCGGCTGCGACATATCGTAAGAAGAAAAATATAACTGAAGCACTGAAGTATTATGACCGTGCATTGAAATATGACCCGCACTTGCCTCAAGCATATAACGGAAAAGGTGTCATCTATTTCAATGCAGGCAAATATAGCGATGCAAAGACACTTTTTCTTGAGGCATTGAAGTATAACCCGAACGATGGAACTGCAATTGGAAATGTAGGAAGCTGTTATCTTGCTTTAGGAGATAATGACAACGCCATCTCATATTTGCTTAAGGCGCTTGAATATAATCCGAATAATCCTGCAACAATGAATAACCTGGGCATTGCTTATGAAAATAAGGGTGACAGAGTTCAGGCAAATTCGTGGTATGCAAAGGCAGACCAGGTTTCTAAAAATTCCCGTTGAATAAACACCATTCATTTTTAAATATCCGATTTAAAATACTTTTGCTTTCCTGTTTTTATTTTTGTTTTTATGAATGGAAAATTTTTTGCAGCAAGTATTGTGTTCATCACAACATTATATTCATGCACATCTCCCAACCCCCAACTCCTAACTCCTGACTCTATGAAAGACCCGCACTCATTTTCTAATCCAGATGATGCCGTTGTAAAACATCTGACACTGAACCTTACGGTTGACTTTGAAAAAAAAATTCTTTCGGGCACGGCAATGCTCGATGTTGAGATGAAAAATAATGTCAAGCAAATTATTCTCGACACCCGCGATTTGAATATTGAAAAAGTAATTCTGGCTGACGGCAGCAAAGCAAAATTCTCGCTGGGCGATGAAGTAAAATACACGGGACGCTCATTAACGATTGAAATTCCTTCGGTTGAAAAAGTGAAACCTGCCTCGACCTTACAACCATCTGCAATTACAATTCATTATTCTACAAAACCTGATGCTGCTGCTTTGCAATGGCTTGAACCATCGCAGACCGCAAGCAAAAAACTTCCATTTCTTTTCACCCAGTCGCAAGCGATATTAGCGCGTACATGGGTTCCCATTCAGGATAGCCCGGGAATCCGTTTCACATATTCTGCAATCGTGAAAGTACCCAAAGGAATGCTCGCAGTGATGAGCGCTGAAAACCCTACAGAGATTTCACCGGATGGTGAGTATAATTTTGAAATGGACCAACCCGTACCGGCATACCTGCTTGCATTATCGGTGGGAAATATTTCTTTCAAGTCAACAGGCGGCCGAACCGGTGTTTATGCCGAACCCGAAGTGATTGATAAAGCCGTGCATGAATTTGCCGACATGGAAAAAATGGTGAACGCTGCCGAAGACCTCTATGGCCCATACCGCTGGCACAGGTATGATTTGATTGTGCTTCCTCCGAGCTTTCCCTTTGGCGGAATGGAAAATCCGCGTCTCACGTTTGCAACACCAACCGTTATTGCGGGCGACCGTTCGCTCACAAGCCTGGTTGCGCATGAACTTGCGCATTCGTGGAGCGGCAACCTGGTGACCAACGCAACATGGAATGATTTCTGGATTAACGAAGGGTTCACCGTTTATTTCGAAAACCGCATCATGGAAAAAGTTTACGGAAAAGATTTTGCCGAGATGAATGCCGCACTCGGATTGGAAGGATTAAAAGAAACCATTAAGGACCTTGGTGACACCAGCGCTGACACCCATTTAAAGCTGAACCTTGCAGGGCGCGACCCGGATGACGGAGTAACCGATGTGGCCTATATAAAAGGATGTTTCTTTCTGCGACTGCTTGAAGAAACAGTTGGGCGCGAAAAGCTGGATGACTGGATGAGAAAATATTTTGATACACATGCTTTCAAATCCATGAACACCGAGGAGCTGGTTAAAATTATCAGCAGTGATTTGCTCAATAACGACAGCACGCTCATCAGCAAAGTAAATATGAATGCCTGGATTTACGGCCCGGGATTGCCGGCAAATTGTCCGCAGGTTAAATCAGAAAGGTTTGAAAAAGTAGATGCGGAATTGAAGAAATGGAATGGAGGCGCAAAAGCGTCATCACTGGAAACAAAACATTTTTCTACGCAAGAGTGGCTTCGTTTTCTGCAGGGCTTGCCCGAAAAAATTTCCCCGGAACGAATGAAAGAGATGGACGATGCTTTCGGATTTACCGAATCTAATAACTCCGAAATTTTGTGCGAATGGTTTCAGCACTGCATACGAAACAACTATTTGCAGGCAAATCCATACATAGAAACATATCTCATTAATATCGGCAGAAGAAAACTCGTAAAACCGCTTTACCAGGCTCTGGCTGCCACTCCGCAGGGAAAAGAATTTGCGAAAAATGTTTATACAAAGGCCCGCCCCAATTATCATGCAGTCACCTATCACACCATTGATGAGATTCTGAAATAAGTTTGAGGTTGACGATATCATTGCCTCTATTTTAGAGGTAATTCTATCTTTGCTTCCCTTTTTAAAAAAACGGAGAGATGTCCGAGTGGTTTAAGGAGCAAGCCTGGAAAGTTTGTGTGCGGGCAACCGTACCGTGGGTTCGAATCCCACTCTCTCCGCAAATAGAGTTATGCGTTATTAGTTATATGTTATAAGACCGCTTTTACCGTATAACTAATAACATATAACCGTTAACTTTTCTTAACCGGAGAGATGCCAGAGCGGTTGAATGGGACGGTCTCGAAAACCGTTTTACCCGTAAGGGTAACGTGGGTTCGAATCCCACTCTCTCCGCAACATTAGAAATAAAAAGCTCCTTCGCGCAATGCGAAAGAGCCCCGTAAAAGAAAGCGAAAAAATTATTTTACCTTCTTTGCCAGTTCTGTGCCGGCACGGAATTTTGCAACTTTCTTTGCAGGAATTTTAATTTCGGTTCCCGTCTGCGGGTTGCGGCCGGTGCGGGCAGCGCGCTTTGTAACTGTAAATGTTCCGAATCCAACCAATGCAACACGCTCGCCTTTCTTGAGCGCCTTGGTGGTTGAATTAATGAACGCATCCAATGCGCGGGATGCTGCTGCCTTGGTCAGCTTTGACTCGCTGGCGATGGCATTAATTAAATCTGCTTTGTTCATGATAAAGAGTTTAAGAGGTTAGTAAAAAATTTTTTACGCGTTGAAAGATATCTATTCTCGAATACCCCTACAAATATCGTCATTATTGAATTATCAACATATACCTATCCTGTTTGTTGAAAACTCTGCTCTGAATTCACGTGCAAAAACATCGGCAATACCCGCCTAATAGTCCAGGAGTTCCTTCATGATTTTTGCAACCTTGTCCGGATTGGGAAGCATGGTTGCCTCAAGAGTAGAGTTGAGTGGGATGGCGGGAAGATTTTCTGAACCGATGATACGCACAGGCGCGTCAAGGAATTCAAAACATTTTTCAGAAATCATTCCGGCAAGCGATTGCGCAAACGAATTCGGCACCGGTTCTTCGGTAACCACGAGACACCGTGAATATTTTTTTACAGATGCAAAAATTGATTTTTCATCCAGCGGAACTAATGTTCTTAAATCCACAATTTCAATCCTGCCGGGGAAATTTTTTGCTGCGTTTTTAGCCCAGTAAACTCCCATGCCGTACGTGATGACGGTTAGCGAGGACGCATTTTTTTCCTCGCCACCTTGCTGAACAATCCTTGCTTTACCAAAAGGAAGAATATAATTTTCATCGGGTTCAATGGTTTTTGCATCTTCTGTTCCTTTCAGCTTGCTCCAATACAAGCCCTTATGCTCAAAAATAACAACGGGGTTAGGGTCATAGTATGCGGCTTTTAATAATCCTTTCAGGTCAGCGCCTGTGGAGGGATAGGCGACTTTAAGCCCGCGGATGTTGCACACCACACTCTCAACACTGGATGAATGATACGGTCCACCGCTGCCATAAGCGCCAATAGGAACGCGGAGAATCATGCCCACAGGCCATTTGCCATTGGTGAGATAACACGAACGTGCGACTTCTGTGAACAATTGATTCAGCCCCGGCCAGATGTAATCGGCAAACTGAACTTCCACAATCGGCTTTAAACCAACTGCGCTCATGCCGACCGTGCTTCCGACAATAAACGCTTCCTGGATGGGAGTATTAAATACCCGGTCATCACCAAATTTTTCTGCGAGAGTAGCTGCTTCGCGAAATACTCCGCCCAATCTTCTGCCCACATCCTGACCATACAACAAACATTCTTTATGCCTGGTCATTAATTCCTGTACGGCAAAAAGCGCGCAATCGACCATAACTTTTTTCTCCCGGTTCTTGGGCTCACGCTCCCCTTTTTCTTCCGTAACGGGCGTGGGAGCAAAGTCATGCATGAACAAATCTTGCGGGCGCGGGTCCTCCGCTTTCAGCGCCTTAGCATAATCATCTTCAACAATTTTTTTTGATTTGGTTTCAATGGAATTTAATTCATTCTCTTCAAAATTATTTTCAAGCAGGTATTTTTTCAGTTTGGGAAACGGGTCGCGTTTAGAATGTTCTTTCAAATCATCGCGGTACCATTCTTTACGTACTCCTGACGTATGATGATTGAGCAAAGGGACTTTTGCGTGAAGCATAAACGGTCTGCGCTCAGTACGTATGAGGGAAATAATTTCCCGCAGCGTAACATAAGACTCTTCGAAATTCGTCCCGTCAATTTTTCTCACTTCCAAACCTTTGAATCCTTTGGCATACTCACTCGCATCCATAGCGCGTGTTTCTTTTGCGTGTGCAGATATATCCCACTCATTATCCTGGATAAAATAAAGTATTGGAAGTTTTTTCAGGACAGCCATCTGCATGGCTTCTGCAACTTCGCCTTCTGTGATGGCAGCATCACCGAGAGAACAAACAACAATTCCCTTTTCTTCAGTTGAAGGAGGAAAAACTTTTTCTTTATACTGCATTCCCATTGCAATTCCTGTTGTGGGGATTGCTTGCATGCCGGTGGCGGAGGACTGATGCGGTATTTTTGGCATATCGTCTCTGCGTAAGCTTGGATGAGAGTAGTATGTTCTTCCTGCAGAAAACGGGTCGTCACGCTTTGCGAGAAGCTGCAGCATGAGTTCATATGGCTTCATGCCTATGGCAAGCAGAATGCTGTCGTCACGATAATATGCCGAAAGATAATCCTGCGGTTTCAGTTGCAAGCCCAGAGCAATCTGCACGGCTTCATGTCCGCGCGAAGTAGCATGAACGTATTTTGCGGTTACTTCTTTATTCTGCTCGTATAGTTCCGTCATTGCTTTTGCAGTGCACATTAATTCAAATGCACGCTGCAAAACATCGCGTGAAACAGAATCAGGTTTCGTTTCCTTAATGGCTATGGGCATGTACTTACTTTTTCTGCAGCTTAAATTTCTCTATGGCATTATGCGTGTATTCTGAAAGCACCAGCCGCCCGCTTATTTCAGCGCGCTGGGTTAAGAGCACATCCCAGTGCTGCGTTCCTTCCCAGAAATTTTTTTTCAGTTCATGCATTGCTTCGGGATTGCCATCTGAAAGCTGTGCAGTTAATTTTTCAATGGCCTTATCCATTTCTTCAACGGAAGGATACGTTTGTGCGTACAAACCGTTTTGCTTTGCCCAGTCTGCGCCATGCCATTCCGAAGCATTGATGGAAAGTGCAGCAAACGCCGCCATACCGATTTTTCTTTCCACCGCGGGGCCCACCACAAAGGGGCCAATGCCCAATGCAAGCTCACTCAGTTTCACCGATGCGCTTTCAACAGCCAGCGCATAGTCGGCTGCACTTACCAATCCAACGCCACCGCCAACGGCTTTGCCCTGTATGCGCGCTATTACAAACTGGGGAACTTTGCGGATGGCATTAATAACCAAAGCAAAGCCTGAGAAAAATTTTTTTCCTTCTTCAAAATTTTTGATAGAGATAAGTTCGTCAAACGAGGCGCCTGCGCAAAATGCTTTTTCGCCTTCACTTTTAAGTACAATGACTTTTGTTTCGGTTTTTTTTCCTGCGGCAGAAATTTCGGCAGCTAGCTTGCGCAGCAAATCGCCAGGTAAAGAATTACTCTGGGGATGAAAAAAAGTAACGGTCGAAATTCCGTCTTTATATTCTGTATGTACCGTTCCCGACTCTGTCATACGTCATTTTTAGAACGGTAAAAATACAATCCTGCCCATAATCACAGCGGAATGTTTTTAAACAAAACTAAACACTGGATTTTTTAGTGGTAATCGTGATAAAAATTAATGATATATCCAAACCCGATTACAATACCTGCAGTAACTGAATGAGTTTCGGTGTACGATGCTGCCTGGATTTCTTTTTGCGGTTTGGTGATGTCGGTGATTCCGTATGTCAGCCGTACGCCTGCTGTAAAGTTCAGGTGCTCATTCAGTTCGCTGTCAATGCCAAACCCGAAAATACCCGAGAGATTTGAGGAAGTAAATGAACTATTTGCCGATTGTTTTGAATAGTTTGGATTGTTTACATCCTCAGGGTCCCTTGTGTAATCTTCCTTCACTCCCTTTATCATTCCGAAACTCACTCCCAGCTCACCGTAAAGACCCGCCTGACCTCTTGCGTTAATCAATATCGGTACATCGAAACTGCTGATACGGGTTCTTGAAGTAAAAGAATATGCCGGGGTGTCTGTTATTTCGCCCAGATATTTTTGACCATAACCGTTGTAAAGCGCTTCAACGCAAAGTGAAATATTAGTGGTGCTGTAGTACGTTGCTTCGTTAAAATAATAGCGCATGTATGCTCCTCCGGCAAAACCCCAGGTGAAGTCGTATCTCATTTTGTCACCGGCATCATTAACGGTTTTATTTTCAAGACGGCAGGCATTGACAATTCCTTTTCCCCCAACAATAATTACCTGCGCGTGAGAAAATAAATTGAGAATTAAGAATGCCGGACTAAGAATCAGGAACTTTTTCATCTGAATATGATTTCTTAACTCTTATACCTGATGCTGTTGAGGTTTGTTGCAACAAACAATCTCCTGAAAACCGGAACGCTCTTACAAATACTAAACGCAAAAATTTCAGTGTAGAATCAAAATTATCTAAAATACTATTCAATCACTTTTTCATAATGACAATTTTACTTACAGAGGCTGAATTTTGCATATATGTTTTAAGGAAATAAATTCCGGAAATCAGATTTCTTACATCCATCCTGGTGATGGGCTTTGGTTCGTTCACCGTGACAATAATTTTTCCTGAAATATCATACAGCTCAAATAGCTGCGGAGAAATATTTCCGGAAATAATTTCAATCACATCCGATGCAGGATTTGGAAACACGTCAGGATTCATTTCTGTATCCGGAATACTTTCAGCTACCGAAGTTGTTGAATCGGACACGGGAAGATTGATATAAGAGGAGTGGAGGTTATCGAAATAAAGATTATTAATCGCTACAAGTGTATCTCCCGCAACATACATCTGCAGCCCGTTATTAAGGTTGCAGTCATAGCGAGGGTAGTTGGATGAAGTAATATCCAAACGTATGCGGTGCCCCGCTTTAAAAGTAATGGCAACATCAGGCAGCTGGATGGTAATGGGATAAATCTGGTTGGGCGCCATAAATGCAGTGTCATTGGTTGTGAAGCCATTGCGGAAACGCATGCGGAAAATTCCATCTGATAAAAGCATAGAACGATTGTCGGGATAAACATCCGTGAGCCGGATTGAAAAATCAGTATCTAATTTGTCAGACGAAACAAATAAATAGGCTGTTGGCCTTCCATGCACACGCACATCGGATGCGAGCACAGCAGTGGTAAATTTCCTGGCATCCGTACGGCTTTCCACTACGGGCGCCTGGTCATATGGCCCCTGCTGCAAGTCCATCCGCAAAGTAGCACCGCCAACGGTGGGTGAAGGGTCACGCGGGTCATAACCCAAGCCTAACTGGTCATTGCTTACGGTGGGCGCATTGTTATCCATTGCTCCTGTGCTGTGCATGTAAAGCTTGTACGAATAATTTATCGGAGGCCATACCGCATTATTCTGCCATGTATTTTCTCCCATCTGGAAATACGTAACATAAGGCGTGTTATTCCATCCGTTGTTTATGTTGCGGATGTGATAATCAAAAAATAACATGCAAAGCGAATCACTCCAACCCTGAGCTTCGGGATAACTTAGCGCTCCGACATTTACCGGGGCGCTTGATGCCGCATTATGTGTCCATGGCCCCATCAGCAGGCGATGTTCATCGCGCACTCCCAGCGGAGATTGCTGCCGGAGTTCGCTGAAAAAATCTACTACCGATACGGTGTTATGGTCATACCATCCTCCTATCATCAGGCATGGAACATTAATACTGTCAGGATAATCGGAATTAACTTCTGCAACCTGCCATCCCGTATTGTAATATGGAAATGCAAGAATGGCCGCCGTGCTGTAACCAAGCGCGGCAAGCTGCTGAACATATTCTGTACGCAAGTCACCATTGGGATAATAATCGAAGTAACTGGTTACAGGCGAAGCAACAATAGGTGCAGAGCAAATGAGGCCCGAGGGATGTTTTTTGGCAGTCTGAAATTGAATACCTCCCAGCGCTGATGGCCCCCACGTTCCTACCTTGCCATTGCTCCATGATTGTGATGTAATCCACTGGACCACTTCGTAACCATCTTGTCCCCTGTCAGGTGTTGCCACACATGCGGCAGCCGAACCATAAAAGCACCGCCAGTCTACAATAACAAAAATATAATTGCTCGCATTAAGATTTAAACCCACCCCCAGCGGGAGCGAGAAATGATACAGCAGCCGGTTGTAAGGTGTTTGAATAAGTATGGTGGGGCACGATGAACATCCTGAAGGAATGTAAACATCGGCAGCAAGCTTTTTACCATCGCTCATAGGGATAGAATCCACCATAGGATTTAATTGCGCGTAGGAAAAAGAGCTAAGAATTAAAAATAAATATAGAGTGTAAATTTTTTTCATAAAGATTTTTTGCTGATGTAAAAATATTGAAAAGCACTGACATGCCCGCGGAGGCACGTAAGATTAATCAGCAGGGGATAGGTTTAATTTCAGGGAAGGAATTATGTCAAAAAAAAATCCCTCCCGCAAAGCGGGAAGGACTTCTGTTTTCATGCTGCAATGGTTGCTGTGATTTTCAGCTTTTACTTATTGAATAAGAACTTTGTAAGACCACACTTGCATACCTATCCTGACTCTCATCACATAGCTGCTCCTGGGAAGCCCGGCTAATTTGAACATTTCACTATAAATCCCATCACAATATTGACGGCTGATTAATGTTTTAGCAAGATTACCATTGGTATAAAAAAGCTGAATAGTAACATTGTCGCACTGGCTTTGTTCCCAGTTCACTTTAATATAATCGTGAGCGGGGTTAGGGCTTACAATGGGCTTGGTATAACCCGATGTTGTTGTGGTAACAGCTGCATTGTTTTGTGATGCCGTTGCAATAAGTACCAATGCGGTGAAGAGTGTAAAAATCTGTTTCATGAGTTTTATTTTTTTTGGGTTAATAATCTGGAATTGTGTACCCGCAAGAAAAAAGAAACAGGAAAGAAGAATATTTCGAAATCGCATAAAATATTACATGCGGTTCAATTTTGAGGATGGGAAACAGAGGGGCCGGCATTCTTTCTTTCGGGTTTATTATTTTTACCACCCCGTTAAAAAATAACATGTTATGATAGAAGTAAAAAAAATAGTTGATGAGGCCAATGCCAATATGCAAAAAGCCATTTCTCACCTTGAAGCAGAGCTTGCAAAAATCCGGGCAGGCAGAGCTAACCCAAGTATGCTCGAAGGCATTCATGTCGATTATTACGGAACAAAAACTCCGCTCAACCAGGTAGCCAACGTAACCACGCCCGACCCTAAAACAATTGTTATTCAGGCATGGGATAAAGGTACGTTGCCCTTAATAGAAAAAGCAATTATGGCTGCCAACCTGGGGTTCACTCCTGTAAATGATGGAAATGTTGTACGCATCAATATGCCGGCGCTTACCGAAGAAAGAAGAAAAGAATTGGTGAAGCGGACGAAAACCGAAGGAGAAAATGCAAAAATATCGGTGCGCAATTTCAGGCGCGATGCTAACGAGAAAATAAAAAAAGATATTAAAGAACATCTTCCCGAAGATGTTGCCAAAGACGCCGAACATAAAATCCAGCAGATGACAGACAATTATATCCAGGTAATTGATAAGCACCTTGGTGTGAAAGAGAAAGAAATTATGACGGTGTAGGGATTCTGCTGAAAGGCTGTAAAACAAAAAACCTCTGAACTTACGGGCTCGGAGGTTTTGAAAAAATCATCAAATCAACAAGAACTTAACATGAAAACAGGTATTGTTACGCCCGTGTTTTATTTAGGTTACGTTTTTGTAATCTTTTTTAACTGATAAGCCAACGTAGCTCAGATGGTCAGAGCGGCTGATTCGTAATCAGCAGGTCACCGGTTCGACTCCGGTCGTTGGCTCTGATTCGTGATCAGCAGGTCATCCGTCATACCAAAATCGTTGAATAATTTTTTTACCACAGAGACACAGCGCCACAGAGAAAAAGTCAACCCTGTGCCTCCGTGCCTCTGTGGTAATTTTTTTGAAAATCAATTTTGCAAATCGTAAATTTTTTTCAGCTGCTTGTCGCTTTCATTTTTCTTGATGTCGGCAATAGTAGCTCTTAAAGCATCAAGAATTTTTTTCACTTCATCCGAATCTTGTTTTGCATCATCATGTGTTGATGTCTTTTCTGATTTTGCCTTCAATGTCTCTTCAATTGCAAGCAGCGACTGCATAGCAGCAAGGCGAAGAAACCAGGGTTCTGCATGGCGCGCCTTATCGCTCATAAAATTTATTCCTCCTGAAATAATATCCGTATCTGCCTTGCGCAAGTATGCTCCATATGAAGTAAGAAATTCATAACGATAACCGGATTTCAATTTTGGATATGCATTCAGAAAGAAACCGTTGTTCTTTTTTCCTCCATACTCCGCATAAATATCTGCAACAACGGTGAGCATATAACTGCTCGAATCATTTTCAAGTTCTGACGCAAGCGTAAGTCCTTCGTCTGGCGACAACACGGTGAGTGAAGCAAGCGCCTCGGTGGCAACATCGTACGAACGGTCCTTGGTTTTTTCGCGGAATAATGTTTTCAAATCATCATCCTTGAAATATTTCGACAATGCCTTAAGCGCCTCTGCACGCACCGCCGATTTTTCATCGCTCTTTGCAAGCTGGATCAACTTTGCTTTGGTTTCTTCTTTTTTATTTTTTGCCAGGGATGCAACATTTTTAATGGCAAGAATCCGGATGCCCTGAAATTTATTATTGAGAGCATCTTCAACCATCTTCGCTGCTTCGGAATCGGCAGAGTAGTTGCTGCCTGCTTTTTGCAGCGCCTCATATTTATCGAGATAAAGAGGGGCGTGATAATATTGATAAATAAATTCTGACAGCGGTTTATTGTCCGTCTTAAAACAGAGCAGCATTTTCTCTGCATCCACGTTTATCAAATCCGGTTTGGCTGAAAGACTAAAAATAAATTCCTGCTTTTTGCCTGTAAGCGTAACCCGTTCGCGCTTCACTTTTCCATTTGCATAAATATCTACATCAAGAGGAATTTTATATAACGGAGCAGAAGAGAGACTTTGCTTTTGTTCAATAATTACTTTCTGTTGCTTCAACAGATCATCGTAATCGTAACTGATTTCTAATTCCGGATGTCCCTTGTCAAGAAACCATTCATTAAAAAACCAGTTGAGGTCTTCACCGGTTACTTTTTCAAATGCGAGTCGGAGGTTATGAATCTCAACGGAAGAAAATTTATTTGCAGTAAGATATTCTTTCAGCGAAGCGAAGAACGCCTCATCCCCCACATACTTGCGAAGCATATGCAGCACGCATCCGCCTTTCTGATAGGTGTGGCGGTCAAACATATCTTCACGCTGGTCATATTCAAACCGGATCAAGTTTACTTTCTTGCGCTGTGCTTCGCGCAGGTAGGCAGTCAGGTCATCCTGCAAGCCGTTGTCTGCTACCTGGCGCCCGTACTTGTATTCGTTCCAGAGGTACTCTGCGTACGTGGCAAAGGATTCATTCAATGGAACGTTTGACCATGATTCACACGTAACCAAATCACCGAACCATTGATGAAACAGTTCGTGTGAAATTACATCTTCATACGTGTTGTCGAGGTATTCCCGGTCATCCTGCTGAATAAACTCTCCGTGCAAAACAGCCGATGTATTTTCCATCGCTCCGGAAACATAATCGCGTACCACCACCTGCGAAAATTTTTCCCATGCATAATCTACGCCTAATTTCTTCGAGAAAAATTCAATCATCTCCGGGGTGTGCCCGAAAATCATCTTCGCGTACTTTTCATACTCTGGCTCCACATAATAACTCACATCTAAGTTTCTCCATTTGTCTTTAACAATAGAATATTTCCCTACTGCCATCATAGTTAGGTATGGAGCAGCAGGCAGCGACTGCTTCCAGTAATCGGTACGAGTACCATCATGGTTATTGGTAGAGTATACGAGCAGCCCGTTTGAAAGTGTTTTGTAGGATGTGTCCACGTTGATATAAATCTCCTGCGTCATTCGCTGGTTGGGAGAATCAATGGTGGGAAACCATGCCGAGTTACTTTGTGTTTCTCCCTGCGTCCATATTTGTTTTGGCTTGTCGGGGTCACTTCCATCGGGATTTATAAAATATAATCCCTTGTCGTTTCGTATAGCTGCGCTGCCGCCCTGGGGAAGTTCATCGGGCCTGGAGACATAATCGATCCACACGGTGTAATTTTCATCGCGCAAATATTTCCGGTCCAGGAAAATCGTCAATGAATCATTCTCGTAATGATATCGGGTTTTCTGATTTCCTTCTTTAGTGATTTGCATCACATTGGCAATTTTCATTCCCCGCGCATTAAGAATGACTGAGTCAACGGGATAGAAGTGAGGTTTCAGGGTAATGGTTGCCTGCCCGTAAAGATATTTTTCCGTCCAATCGAAATTCACCACCAGCTTGGTATGAATCAAATCGCTCGACATAGTATTGGATGCACGGTAAATTTTAGTTGGAGCAGAGGCTGATACATTAATTTCAGGCAGCTGTCTTACAGGGGTTGCCTGCTTTGTGCTTTTACAGCCGGCTATTACCGCAATAAGGAAAAGAATATAAATTGATTTTATTTTCATAGATAACGATGTCAAAGATAAAGATTGATACACGGAAAATATTTTATTTTAGACATACCTGTTAAATCCATCTACCAATCGGTTACAGGGCGACAGCTAACATTCTCTACCTTTATCCCCGATGAGCGAATTTTTTTTCAATGTAACGGTGAATAACCAAAAGCCAAAAAATATTTCTATCCGCAAGGAAGAGATTGCCATTGACGGAAAAATTTTTGAGGCAGATGTATCACAGATTTCCGGAAAAGAATTTCATATCATCAGGAACCATCATTCCTATAACGTGTTGATTACAGAAATCAACCGGAAAGAAAAAACAGTAACCATGATGGTGAACGGAACCCAATACCGCGCAGTGCTTAAAGACCGCCTCGATGATTTACTGCATTCCATGGGAATAGACAAGGCAGTTACTCATAGGATAAGTGAGGTAAAAGCTCCTATGCCCGGGCTGGTATTGCGCGTGATGGCAGAAGCAGGGCAATCCATTAAGAAAGGAGAGCCGCTGCTGGTGCTCGAAGCTATGAAAATGGAAAACATTTTAAAGTCGTCCGCTGATGCTGTTGTTAAAAAAGTCAGCGTCATTAAAGGAGATAAGGTTGAAAAGAACCAGGTGCTGCTGGTAATGGAGTAAGAGACTTTCGTTCTCACCTATCCAAAGAATAGGTGAAAGAAAAAAAGGAGAACCGGCTGCAAGAAGGCCTGGGTTCTCCTTTTTATTTCCGCGAAAATAGCGTTATTCAAATGTAAGTTTTAATGTACTATTTGTAAAATCCGCCACGGCATTCATATAATATTTATGCTTCATTAAACTACGTTTACCATGAAGACAGAAAAGGCAATAATGAAAGGTCTGTGTGTTTTAACAGCGATTTCATTTTTCTCATTCAAAAGCATTGGTCAAACCAATATCTCAGGTATAATAAATACCTATACGAAAGTTACAGGCATTTCCGGCAGTTGCACGTGCCCTTCTACCAACTGCGTATCGGCAACGGTCGTTTCTGCATCAGGTTTTGCTGCAAATGACTTTGTATTGATTATACAGATGAAAGGAGCGCGTGCCGATTCAAGCAACACCCCATCGCATGGAAGCATTCTTAATCTCTACGATGCAGGTAATTATGAGTTTGATACCATTGCTTCTATTTCAGGAAACACGATAACATTTAAGGTGCCTCTCAAGCAAACGTATTTTACTAATGCTACTATTGCAGATAGCGCTTATGTTCAGCTCATTAAAGTTCCTATATATATGGGCAACGTAAATGTAAACGGCACACTAACCCCGCAATCATGGAACGCTGCTACCGGAACGGGTGGCGTGCTTGTATTTGTTGTTAGCGGTACCCTTACATTACAGGCAAATATTTCTGCAGACGGAATGGGTTTCCAGGCTGCACCGCATACACAGGTGTCTGTAGGCTGCGACCTGGATACGGCATTTTACTTCCAGTCCACTATCTGGAATTATGCTTCATGCACAAGCTGCGGCTATGTGTATGATGATGCTGTAACGAGAAGAGTGGGTCAGGCATCTTATGGGGGATGCGGAACAACATGTTTCACCAACCGTTTTTATACAGGAGATAACAAAAGCGCTTCATACAGGGGAGAAGGAATCGTGGCTAACACGTTTAAGAAAATTTTTTCTAACGGTAACGTTGCATATTTCAATAAAGGAAAAGGCCGATGGGGCAATGGCGGAGGCGGAGGCGGTAACCACAATGCCGGTGGCGGTGGTGGCGGTAACTATGGAACAGGTGGCTGGGGAGGAAAGATGTACAATGTTTCTACAACAGCATGCCCTACTGCTGATTTCGCTTCCAGGAGAGGGTATGGCGGCACAAGCTTAACGCCGACAGGAAGTAAAACATTTATGGGCGGTGCCGGAGGCGATGGACACGACAATGGTTTGAACGGAACCGGGGGCGTTAACGGTGGAGGTATCATTATAATAAATGCAGCCAATGTCACCAACGGTGGTTCCTATACTATTTCTGCTAATGGCGCCAGCCAAACTCTTGTTGCTGCCGGTGACGGTTCAGGCGGTGGAGGTGCAGGCGGCTCTATTCTTATGGATGTTTCGGGAAGCTATACCAACGCAGTTACTATTTCTGCCAAAGGCGGAAAAGGCGGAGACCATAATAACAATACTTGTCACGGAACGGGTGGCGGTGGCGGTGGTGGTGTGATTTGGTTTTCTACCGGTTCAGGAAGCATACCTCCTAACGTTACGACCGATGTTACGGGTGGGGCAAACGGAATACAGATTGCACCTACTATTGACTGCGGTGATATTAACTGGGGCGCAACAGCCGGCAGCGCAGGTGGTGTGCTTACAGGACTTGCATCGGGAGCAACGGTTTTCTTAAATATGAATAGCTGCAACACAGCTCTTCCCGTGGAATTGGTTTCCTTCAGGGCCGATGTGGTTGACGACAATGTAGCTCTAAGCTGGACCACCGGCAGTGAATACAACAGCGATTATTTCACCGTTGAAAGGTCGGAAGACGGGGTGCAGTTTTCACGCGTGCTGCAAAAAGATGCAGCAGGCAACAGTTCTTCAACGCGACACTATTCTGCCGTTGACGAACATCCGCTGTACGGTATTTCTTATTATCGCCTAAGCCAAACGAATTTTGACGGTATCATGCACTATTCACAAATCGTAAGTATCACCATTGCTAAAACTCCTGAGCTTACTGTGTTCCCTAACCCGGTTGAAGACTATTTTGTTATTTCCTTCGAGGGCATAAAGAGTTTCGACTTTGCGTTGATGGACATGGCTGGAAATAATTTAATGGAAGAAAAAAACCTTACCGCATCAGCAAAAGTCAGTGCCGGAACCTTTCAGAAAGGTATTTATTATGTAAAAGGATTCTCGGGCAAAACTATGTTTGTGAAAAAAATTGTGATTATGTAATACGGGTTCCGGTCAGTGTTTTCAAAGGGAGAATGAAAGTTCTCCCTTTTTGTTTTTAAAACCCGGAGGGTTGCCTTTTTAAAGAATAAATTTTTTCACACTCAACCCTTTTTGTTTTGCAGATATGGCTGAATAAATATCTTTGCCCCCGCTTTTAACGAAGCACTCATCTAATTTAGTGATAATCAATGAATAAAGTCCTTGGGGGGGTTGTAATTTTTTTGTCTCTTTTTCTTTTTAGTGCCTCTCCTGTTTCGGCAAGCGATGTGCATGGAGAAAAGAAGGAGAAATTCAGCGCTGGCGACCTTATTATTGAACACATTACGGATAATCATGATTGGCATCTGTTTGGGCATCTTTCCATTCCGCTGCCTGTAATTATTTACAAGCCGGGCAACGGGCTGCAGGTGTTTTCTTCCTCGCGCTTTGAGCATGGCCAGGCGTCATATAATGGTTTTCATCTTGATGCAAAGAATCATATTGTAGCAGAGGACAACGGCAAATTTTACGATCTATCCATCACCAAAAATGTGGCTTCACTGCTGATTGTCATTGTGCTGATGCTGGTTGTGTTTATTTCCATTGCCAAGCGCTACAGCGAAAACAAAAACTCGGCTCCCAAAGGATTACAGAGCTGGATTGAACCCATTATTGTTTTTGTGCGCGATGAGGTAGCAAAAAGTTCTATCGGTGAAAAGAAGTACGAGAAGTACATGCCTTTCCTGCTTACGGTTTTCTTTTTTATTCTCTTTCTGAACCTGCTGGGATTGATACCTCTTGCACCGGGCGGAGCCAACGTAACAGGCAATATTGGTATTACCATGTCGCTTGCGCTGCTCACATTCATCATAACGACAATAAGTGCCAACAGAAATTACTGGCATCATATTATTGCCATGCCGGGCGTTCCGGTGTGGGTGCTCTTCCTTCTTACGCCCATTGAAATCCTGGGAATGTTCCTGCGCCCGTTTGTGTTAATGATACGGCTCTTTGCTAACATGCTGGCCGGGCATATTATTGCGTTGTCGTTCTTCTCGCTCATATTTATTTTCGGAGAGATAAATCAGTGGCTGGGTATGGGCGTGTCAGTGGTCACATTAATATTCACCATATTTATGACCATGCTGGAGCTGCTGGTTGCATTCCTGCAGGCATATGTGTTTACCATGCTCTCCGCCATTTATTTCGGGGCAGCAGTAGAAGAGCACACAAACCATGAGCATCCTCCGCATGCAGAAATTAGTGAGCATATTGAAGAAGCAGCGATGGTGTGAAAAAAAAATTGATAATTGATAATTGAAAATTAAAAATTGAACCCTAATAATAAACTCTAAATCTCTAAAACCAAAATCAACATGTTACTATCAATTTTATTACAGGCAGCTACAGAAGCTCCAATGAATATCGGAATGGGATACGGACTTGCCGGCATAGGCGCAGGACTTGCTGCTATCGGTGCAGGAATCGGTATCGGGCGCATAGGAGGCAGCGCAGTGGAAGCCATCGCGCGCCAGCCGGAAGCTATGGGCGACATCCGAGCCAACATGATCCTGACAGCCGCTCTCGTTGAAGGCGCTGCCTTCTTCGCTATGGTTATCGGACTGCTGGTGATATTCTTGAAGTAAAACGCCTCACCCCAACCCCTCTCCAAAGGAGAGGGGTTTTGCACAGAAGAAAGTTTGAGCGTGAAAAGTTTATCTCATGCGACAAATCGTAAATCTAAAATCGTAAATTGTAAATCAAAATGGAACTCGTACAACCCGCATTCGGCCTTGTGTTCTGGATGCTTGTTTCATTCCTTATCGTGCTGTTCATTCTGGGCAAGTTTGCATGGAAGCCGATTCTGAAAGCGCTGAAGGAACGCGAAACATCTATTGAAGATGCGCTACGCTCTGCCGACAAGGCGCGCGAGGCCATGGAAAACCTGAAAGCTGACAACGAAAAGCTGCTGAACGAAGCCCGTGCCGAGCGCGAGCGTATGCTGCGCGAAGCCCGCGACACGAAAGATGCCATCATCAACGAAGCGAAAGGCAAAGCCACAACGGAAGCAAACCGTTTGCTTCAAATGGCGCGCGAAGCGATTAACAACGAAAAGCAGGCAGCCATCACCGAATTGAAAAACCAGGTGGCAACGCTCTCCATTGAGATTGCAGAAAAAATTCTCCGCGAGCAGTTAAAAGATTCAGCGAAGCAGAAGGAGCTGGCAGAGAAGTATCTCAAAGAAGTAAAGTTGAACTAAAAAATAATTGATAGTTGACAATTGATAATTGACAATGAGTAAGGCGTCAATCAATAAATCAACAACTCAGTAATTCAATAAATGATTAACACTAAACTCGCCAGGCGTTACGCCAAGTCGCTGTTTGATTTGGCAGAGGAGAAGAAAGTCTCTGATGCGGTCTTTGCCGACATGGAACTGGTGCGTAGTGTAAGCGCTGCCAGCAGGGACTTCCGCAAACTCATGCAGAATCCCACGGTGAACACAGACAAGAAACTTGCAGTGCTCAAATTAATTTTTGCGGGAAAGGTGAATGACATCACGCTTTCATTCTTCAGCATCCTTACAAAGAAGCGCAGGGAAGAATTCATAAGTGAGATTGCTGTAAGCTACATCAACTTATACAGGGCGAAAAAAGGTATCACCGTTGCAAAGCTGTTTACGGCAGTGCCGACGGGAGAAGAACTCAAAAAGCAAATCACGGAAATTGTTCAGCGCGACACCGGAAGAAAAATTGTGCTTGAAGAAACGGTGGACGCATCGCTCATTGGGGGTTTCATCCTCAACGTTGGCGATAAGCAATTTGATGAAAGCGTTGCACGAAAACTTCGTACGCTGCACCGCGAGTTTGAAACGAATCCGTTTGTGAAAAAGTGAAAACATGAAAACAAAACTGCTCTTCACATTTGTTTTTTCTGTTTGTACTCTGCTGCGAACTGATTCCTTCGCACAAAAATCTGCTGCCAAAGAAGATTGGCTTTCGGAATATAAAATGTATTTTGATTCTTCAGGAAATAGAAAAACTGGGACGAGTATCAAAAATATTAGTAATATTATTGAGCTTGCAGAAAAAGAATCAGCTAATTCTATACTTCCAATATATAAAGATAAAATTAATAATTATTACATCCCTCAATTGTGGTTAAATATAGCAGATATAGAAAGAATGTCTGACGACCCTAAAAAAGCAATTGAAGATTATAATAAAGTAATAATGAGTAAAAAGCCAGATGAAATTTGGCTTTACCATGCGCTTCTTGGAAGAGGGACTTGTAGAACAACATTGGGTAAATATGAATTGGCTATGGTTGATTTTGATACTGCTATTACAATTTTTCCAGAAAAAGGTGATGGTTATTTCCGGAGAGGATTTGCTTATATAGTATATTATGAGGATAAGAAAAAGGGGTGTTTGGATTTAGAGAAGGCGGCATTAAAAGGAAATAAGGAAGCGTATGATGTTTCTTTAAAATGGTGTAAATAAGATGCCTGAAGAATTGAGAGCAGAAATAATTTACTTGATAGGTAAAATGATTACGATTACTAAACTTGGTCAGAATAATGAATATGGCACGATTAGCTATGAAAATAATTTTGAAAAATATGCCAAGGAGCTTATTAATTTCAAGTTAAGAAAAAATTTGGTCTCAACTGAATTTGATGACGCAATTAAAGATTATCTAAAAGCGCAAGGATGCTCTTCTAATGAGCGGGCAGACTTCTTAAGAATATTATATGAAGCGGACAAGGCATGAATAAACAGGGGATTGCTTCACTTCGTTCGCAATGACAGAGCTATGAGAAAGGTAGTGAGAATTCAGAAAGGAACTAAACTAAGCCCGATTGAAGTGGAGCGAAGCGGAACGGAAAGCGGGTGGAGAGGAAGAGAGAGAAATAAAAGTTTGCTTCCATCAAAATAAAAAGACGTCCACGTCCAGAAAATTTAAAATCAATAATTCAATAATTCAACAAATCAATAAATAGAATAAAATGGCAGAAGTAAGACCAGATGAAGTATCGGCAATATTGCGGGAGCAGTTGTCAGGATTTTCCACCGAAGCGCAGCTTGAAGAAGTGGGAACGGTGTTGCAGGTAGGTGACGGTATTGCCCGCATCTACGGAATGACGCAGGTTCAGGCGGGCGAGCTCGTTGAATTTGAAACCGGCCTGCAGGGTATCGTGCTCAATCTTGAAGAAGATAATGTTGGGGTAGTGCTGCTCGGAGTTTCTAAAGGCATCAAGGAAGGCGCAACTGTGAAACGCACAGGACGCATCGGTTCCATTAAGGTGGGCAAAGGTTTGCTCGGAAGAGTTATTGACACGCTCGGCAGTCCTATTGACGGTAAAGGTCCCATCAAAGGAGAAGTTTATGAAATGCCTTTTGAGCGCAAAGCTCCGGGTGTTATTTATCGTCAGCCGGTGAAAGAGCCGCTGCAAACAGGTATCAAAGCTATTGACGCGATGATTCCCATCGGGCGCGGGCAGCGCGAGCTTATTATCGGTGACCGCCAAACGGGAAAGACAGCCGTTGCCATTGATACCATCATCAACCAGAAAGAATTCTATGAAGCAGGCAAGCCCGTGTTCTGTATCTATGTTGCCTGCGGGCAAAAGGGCAGCACGGTTGCCAATATTGTAAAGACTCTTACCGATGCAGGCGCAATGCCTTACACGGTTGTGGTTTCTGCAACCGCTTCAGACCCTGCACCGATGCAGTTCTTCGCGCCTATGGCGGGTGCAGCTATCGGGGAATTTTTCCGCGATACGGGACGCCCTGCACTGATTGTGTATGATGATTTGTCGAAACAAGCTGTTGCATACCGCGAGGTATCACTCTTGCTGCGCAGGCCTCCGGGACGTGAAGCATATCCGGGCGATATTTTCTATTTGCACTCACGTTTGCTTGAACGTGCGGCAAAAGTTATTGACTCCGATGAGATTGCCCGCCAGATGAACGACCTGCCTGATGTGCTCAAACCTATAGTGAAGGGTGGCGGCTCACTCACAGCGCTTCCTATCATTGAAACACAGGCAGGTGACGTATCAGCATACATTCCTACTAACGTAATTTCTATTACAGACGGACAAATATTCCTTGAAGCGAATCTGTTTAACTCCGGTGTTCGTCCTGCGATTAACGTAGGTATATCGGTGTCGCGTGTGGGTGGTAATGCGCAAATCAAGGCGATGAAAAAAATTGCCGGGACTTTGAAACTTGACCAGGCGCAGTACCGTGAGCTGGAAGCATTTTCAAAATTCGGTTCCGACCTTGACGCATCCACTAAAGCAACACTGGAAAAAGGTGCGCGCAACGTGGAAATCCTCAAGCAGGGACAGTACGCTCCCATGTCGGTGGAAAAGCAAATTGCAATTATTTACTGCGGAACGAAAGGATTGCTCAGGGATGTGCCCATTAAAAGAGTGAAGGAATTTGAGAATGAATATCTCACACTGATGGAAAAGCAGCACGCTAACGTGTTGGATACATTGCGCGGGGGAAATTTAACGGATGAAGCTGTAGCAGTGATGGAACAAGTGGCGAAGGATGTGGCAAAGCAATTCGCCAAATAAATAATTCAGAGTGTAGAATGCAGAATTAAAAAATGGGTGGATTAAAAGAAGTCAGAATAAGAATTGTATCAGTAATCTCTACACAGCAGATTACGAAAGCAATGAAGATGGTTTCTGCAGCAAAGTTGCGTAGGGCGCAGGATGCCATTGTGCGTTTGCGTCCGTATGCGTCCAAGCTCACGGAAATTATGCAGAATGTTTCGCAGTCGTCTGAAGTTTCGGGTGGAAATCCGTTTACCAAAGTGCGTCCGGTAAATAAAGTTCTCATTGTCGCCATTGCTTCCAACCGCGGTTTGTGCGGAGCCTTCAATTCAAACATTATCCGCACAGTAAACAAAATGCTGCGCGAACAATATGCACAACAGCACAGCGCAGGTAATGTGAAAGTGCTTTGCATCGGCAAAAAGATTTCAGACTATTTCTCCAAAAACAAAAAGCTTTTCCTTGACCAGCGAAATGATGTCTACAACAACCTTGACTTCGAACACGTGTCGCAGATTGCTTCTTTTCTTATGGATGAATTTGCGAAGGAAACGTTTGACAAAGTGGTGATTGTTTACAATCAATTCAAGAATGCTGCGGTGCAATATGTAACGCAGGAAACGTTACTGCCACTGCAGCCTCCAACAGAAGAGGCAACAGGAAAAGGAGCCAAGGCAAAAGCAGATTATATTTTTGAACCAAGCATTGAAGAAATCGTAGATGAGCTTATTCCAAAGACCATCCGCACCCAGCTTTACAAAGCAATACTTGACTCTAACGCTTCCGAACATGGAGCGCGTATGACGGCCATGAATAAGGCTACAGAAAACGCAGGCGACATGCTCAAGGAATTGCGTCTTTCCTACAACAAAGCCCGCCAGGCAGTAATCACAAGAGAAATTCTTGAAATAGTAGGTGGAGCCGAAGCGCTGAAAGGGTAATTCAGAAAATTAAGTTAAATAAGTCGAGTAAGTTAATTGGTTGATTGAGGTTATTTTACTCAATTGACACGGTCAATTCATTCAACTTAATCCACTGATTATTACTTTATCGAAGTAAAATTCAAAAGAAGGAGTAGTATGTAACCCGGTAATTAAATCTTTTTGCAACTTCGTCCTTTCAGAAAAGTCGTATGCTTTCATTAAAAGAAATATTAACCGTATCGGCAATACTCTTTGCGGTGATTGATGTAATAGGTTCTCTTCCTATACTGCTGCAGGTGAAAATGACGGCGGGAAAAATAAATTCAGAAAAGGCGACTCTCGTTTCATTGCTTATCATGGTTGGCTTCCTGTTTTTGGGAGAAAGCATTCTCAAATTTATGGGAGTAGATGTGCAATCGTTTGCCATTGCAGGCTCATTGGTAATCTTCTTTCTCGCTCTGGAGATGATACTTGGTATACGTCTTTATAAGGATGATATTCAGGAAACGGCCTCTATAGTTCCGGTTGCATTTCCGCTCATTGCTGGCACGGGCACCATGACCACACTTCTTTCCCTGCGCGCGGCTTACGATTACTGGACCATTATCATTGCTATTTTTCTTAACATCATTTTGGTTTACCTGGTTCTGAAAAATTTAATCTGGGTTGAAAAACTTTTGGGCCAGGCAGGCATAAGCATTCTGAGAAAAGTTTTCGGAATTATTTTGCTCGCCATTGCCGTGAAACTTTTCAGATCTAATATCGGCATCTTACATAATTAACAGGTCAATGTTGCTTCTTACTCCCGAAAAATTTTCTGATTACGAACTCATTGATTGCGGTGATTTTGAAAAGATGGAGCGCTTCGGAGAATATGTTACGATACGTCCCGAGCCCCAGGCGGTTTGGGATAAGGGATTAACCAACCGCGAGTGGGATAACATGGCTCATGTTCGTTTTATTCCGGCTTCAGGTTCTGCCGGTGAATGGAAAAGATTGAAACCGATGACGGACAGGTGGAATGTAAATTATGAAATCCGAAATACTAAATTCGAAAACCGAAGTTTAAAATTTCGTTTGGCTTTAACTTCTTTCAAGCACGTGGGAATATTTCCTGAGCAGGCGGTGAATTGGGATTATGTTTACGATTGCCTCATCACAGGCGAGAAAAGGGGAGAACCTCCACGTGTTCTTAATCTCTTCGCTTATACAGGAGCAGCATCTCTTGCGGCAAAAGCAGCGGGCGCTGACGTGGTGCATCTTGATTCGGTGAAGCAGGTGGTGACATGGGCGCGGGAGAATATGGAGCTTTCAGGGCTAAAGGACATCCGATGGGTGGTAGAAGATGCCATGGCTTTTGTAAAACGCGAAGTGAAGCGCGGAAAAAAATATAACGGAATTATTCTTGACCCACCTGCTTATGGGCACGGCACAGACGGACAAAAATGGAAGCTGGAAGAAATGATAAACGAAATGCTGAAAATGGTTTTCTCTTTGCTTGATGAAAAAAATTATTTTCTTGTTTTCAACTCATACTCGCTTGGATTTTCATCTTTGATTGTGGAAAATCTTTTGCGCGAAAAAATGAATTCGGCAGCAAAAGCTGAAACAGGCGAATTATACCTGCAATCAAAAACAGGAATTAGGCTGCCGTTAGGGGTGTTTGGCAGGATGAAGAGTTCCTGAAAACTCCTCATTAAATTTTCAGCCCGCGGGCAATAAATTTCCCTTCCTCTGCGTTATAGCTTAACTTTGCAGTAGAAGCAACATGAGCAACTATACCCTTCTTATCGAAAAGCTGGATGCCTTTATCCGCAAGTATTACAAGAACCAGTTAATACGAGGAGTCATTTACTGCGTTGCATTGGGACTGGCATTTTATCTTGCCGTTACCACGCTCGAATACTTTGGGCATTTCAGCACCACGCTTCGCACTATTTTATTTTACTCTTTTATTGCCGGAAATATTTTCATCATAGCCAGGTATGTTGTTATTCCACTGAGCCATTTATACCGCTACGGAAAAATTATCTCACACGAGCAAGCCGCAATGATTATAGGCAGGCATTTTCCCGAAGTGCAAGATAAGCTTCTTAACGTGTTGCAACTGCACCGCCTTGCTGATGAAACTGCGCTTGAGCTGCGAACAAGCAAAGAGCTTGTGCTTGCCGGTATTGACCAGAAGACTGTTGAGTTGAAACCAATTCCGTTTGCATCGGCAATTAATTTCAATGAGAACAGAAAATACCTTCGTTATGCATTGGTGCCGCTTTTGATTCTTATAGTAATCATCGTTGCTGCTCCGAGCATGATTAAAGACAGCACCAAACGTTTGATTGAGCATGGCACCTATTTTGAAAAACCCGCCCCGTTCACGTTTGAAATTCTCAATGATAATCTCAAGGCGATTCAACAGGAAGATTTTCTATTGAATGTGAAAGTAGATGGAAAGGAAATCCCGGACGCTGCATACATTGAGCTGGAAGGAAACCAGTTCAAGCTGGAAAAAGAAAACAAAGCATTATTTCACCACTTATTTAAAAACCTTCAGAAGAGCTCACACTTCCGCTTGTTTGCCGATGGATGGTACTCACCTGAATATACATTGGACGCGCTCCCCAACCCGGTGCTTATGAATTTTGATGTTGCGCTTGAATACCCCACGTACTTGCAGATGCCAAATGAACGGTTGCAAAATACGGGCGACCTGGTTATTCCTGCCGGAACAAAAGTGAACTGGACATTCAATACCCGAAATACATCTAAGGTGAGTATTGCATTCCGCGATACAAATGTTTTGTCGGCAAGAGTGGGCGAAGAACGTTTTTCATTTACAAGAAAATTTTTGCAGAGCAATGGTTATTCCGTGCATGTCGCTTCGGATGTGCTTGCCTCAAAAGATTCCATGCTGTATTCTATTAATGTGATTCCGGACGCGTATCCGTCCATCACTTCAGAAGAGCAGCGTGATTCGTTTTCCACAAAAAGAGTTTACTTCAAGGGAATTATTAAGGACGATTATGGTTTCAGTAAACTCACGTTCAATTACCGCTACCTGGAAACCAGCAAGACACCTGACGTGGATAAAAACAAAGTTTATGCTCAGAATATTTCGATTAGTCGAAATACAACACAGCAGCAGTTTTATCATTATTGGGATATGAGCAGTGCGCAGATTAATCCGGGCGATGAACTGGAATATTATTTTGAAGTATGGGACAATGATGGAATAAATGGGCCCAAAGCTTCGCGGTCACAGGTCATGGTTTTTAAAGCCCCAACGCTGGAAGAGATTGAAGCCGACACTAAGAAGAGCAGTGAAGATATTAAAGATAGGCTGGAACAATCCATAGAGCAGGCACACAAGCTGCAGAAAGATATGGAAGAACTGAACCGGAAGATGCTCGACAAAAAAGATTTGGGTTGGGAAGAGCGCAAAAAAGCAGAAGAACTTTTACAGCGGCAGCAAGAGTTAGAGAAAAAGGTGAATGAAATAAGCAGGGAAAACGAAAAGAAAAACGTTAAAGAGTCGGAGTACAAAACGGTTAACCCCGACATTGTTCAGAAACAGGAACAGCTTCAGCAGCTGATGAACAAGCTGATGAGTGAAGACATGAAAAAACTTATCGAGCAGCTGCAACAGATGATGGATAAGCTCGACAAAAAGCAATTGCAGGAGCAGCTCGACAAAATGAAATTCGATAATAAGGAGATGGAGAAAGCGCTCGACCGCACCCTTGAACTTTTCAAGCAGATGGAAATTGAAAAGACGCTAAAAGAATCGATTGAGAAACTCGAAAAGCTTTCCAAGGAACAGGATAAACTTTCGGAGCAGACGGATAAGAAAAAGGAAGACAACAACGCGTTGAAAGAAAAGCAGCAAGACCTCAACAAGCAGATGGATGATGTGAGCAAGGAAATGAGGGAGATGTTTAAAAAGAACCAGGAGCTTGAATTTCCAAACCAGCTTATGGATACCGACCCAGAGGAAAAAGACATAAAGCAGGACATGCAGAACAGCAGCAATGAGCTGAACGAAAACAAAAACAGCAAGGCAAGTAAATCGCAGAAGAACGCTTCGCAGAAAATGCAAAAGCTCTCTGAGCTGCTCAGCAAAATGCAGCAATCCATGGAACAGCAACAGCAGGAAGAAGATATGGAAGCATTGCGTGCGCTGCTGGAAAACCTGTTGCGCCTGTCCTTCGACCAGGAAAACCTGATGGAAGATTTGCGCACTACCGATATCAACGACCCGAAGTATTTAGAGATGGGAAAGCAACAACGCAAGCTGAAAGACGATGCACAAATGATTGAAGATTCATTGCTTGCACTGAGCAAAAGAGTTGTACAGATTCAGGGGGCTATCAACCAGGAAATAGGAATCATCAATGACAACATGGAAAAAACCATTGATGAGTTGCAGGACCGTTATGTACCGCAGGCGCGAAGCAGCCAGCAGTACATTATGACTTCTGTAAATAACCTTGCCCTTATGCTGGACGAATCGTTATCGCAAATGCAATCACAATGTAAAAAGCCGGGCAATTCTTCGTGTAACAAACCGGGCGGTAAAAAGCCGTCAACGGCTGCTCAGTTACGCGCCATGCAACAGCAACTGAACGACCGCATGCAGAAGCTGAAGCAAGGGATGAAACCGGGGCAGTCAACTATTCCAAGAGGTGGCAAAATGTCGGAAGAAATTTCCCGTATGGCTGCCGAGCAGGAGTTCATCCGTAATGAATTGAGCAAGATGAACCAAAATATGAATAACCCTGATAAAGAGGGCGGTAAGAAACCTTTGGGTGACCTCAACGGCATCTCTAACAAGATGGAACAAACCGAAACCGACCTGGTTAATAAGATGTTGACCAGCGAAACTCTGAAGCGGCAGGAAGAAATTCTTACGCGCCTGCTGGAAGCCGAAAAGGCTGAACGGGAACGCGATATGGATGAGAAACGCCAGAGTGAGTCGGCAAAGGAGCTAAATCAGCGTAACCCTCCGGAATTTGAAGAGTATAAACGCTTAAAGATGAAAGAACTGGAGTTTTTACGTACGGTTCCTCCGTCTTTAAATTCTTTTTACAGGAAAAGAGTAAGCGAATATTTTCAGACAATTGATAAATGACCGTTACCGGAGAAACTGTTATGATGGAATTGACCTCACAGCCCGAAAGCTTAAGCGCTGTTGAAAAAGTAGTTGAAGAAATCAAGAGTAAGTATAATGTGAACGAAGACTCTTATGGCAACATGCTTGTAGCGGTAACCGAAGCTGTAAGCAATGCCATTTATCACGGCAACCGGCTGGATCCGAAAAAGAAAATAGTCCTTTCCTACCAGCACAATGATGGTAATTTATCTTTCACCATAACCGACCAGGGCCCCGGCTTTGATTATTATAATTTACCCGACCCTACTGCTCCCGAAAATTTAGAAAAGGAATGCGGGCGCGGAATTTTCCTGATGAAACATTTGAGCGACCAGGTAATTTTTTCGGAGAACGGAAGAGTGGTGGAATTGTTTTTCAAGATTCATTCTAACTGAAAAAGTTTAGGCCAGCTTGGCGATTTTTTTTACGTACCAGTTCCCCGGATTCAGGGTAAAAAATTCTTCGGCAATAAAACGCTGGATGTTGCGGGCATTCAGGAACGAAAAAAAATCTCTGAAACAACTTAACGTTGTATTCTGCTCCGATAAATTTCTTCTGGACATCAACAAAAAATTTCTGAAGCACAATTTTTTTACGGATGTCATTACTTTTCAGTACAATAAAAAAAATGCACCTGTAGAAGGGGAAATATTCATTTCGGTTCAATCTGTAAGAAGCAACGCCAAAAAATTCGGCACAACGCTGCGCGATGAGCTGCATCGCGTTATTATTCATGGGGTGCTGCATCTGTGCGGCTATAATGACAAAACGCCTAAGGCAAAATCAGCAGTAAGAAAAAAAGAGAATACGTATCTTTTTCAGAGAAATTTCTGACATGCTTTTTTGGCAGTAATATTTTGCCGTTTTATTCCAATTTTCTCCTCGTAAATGCGGAAACATAAAACCGCTATTCTGGTATAAATAATACCCGAATTCTCGAGGAAATTTAGCAATAATATTATGTTCAAAAAGCGATTCAGCATTGATTCGGAGATTTATATCATCTTCATTATAGCAGTAAACATTACTGTATTTAATGCGCTTTTTGGTTTCATAAACATGCACACCAACCGGGAATTAAGCCGCAAAGCATTGAACAACAACTTTCCCAGTTTAGAGGCGCTGGAGAAAATGAATCTCCTGGCAACGCGCTCTAATCTGTTAACCGCTGAGTGGGTACATATGCCCGATGACCTTGCGGACAAAGAAGCGCTGATACGTCACCAATCTGATGAGTATCCTGAATTGAAAGGTAATATGCTGGCGCTGATGACCATGTGGGAGGATACGGTGAATACTCTGCGCATGGATTCTGTTTTCTCTGAATTCGAAAAACTTTATTGGTCAGAAAAAAAAATAATGAGAGTGCTGGCTTCAGCCCAGGATTACCACGATATAACAAAAAGTTCGTATGCTTCGGAAATACTTGAAACGGAGCTGCAAGTTCATTATAATAACATTATTGAACGGCTTCGTGAAGTTATTGCAGACAAGAGAAAACAAACCCAGGAGCTTGACAAAGACCTTGAGGCCTCTTCTTCCAAAATGATTTTCACCCTGTCGCTTATGGGATTGCTCATCATTGGCGTAATGTTGTTTGTAATTCTTTATATGACCCGGTATATGATACGGCCCATGCAGAAACTGAAGAACTACATCATGCATATGAGCAGGGGAGAAATTCCCCAGGTCGATCTGGAAACGAAAAAGAATGCAGTCGGGCAAATGTCTGATGCGGTAAAAATTCTTGCGGACGGAATGGCCCGTACGGCAAAGTTTGCTTCCGAAATAGGAAAGCAAAATTTTGATACGGAATATGAGCCGCTGAGCGAGCACGATGAATTCAGCAATGCTTTGCTGCAGATGCGGGAGAGCCTGCGCAGGGCATCGAATGAAAATGAAAAATATATTCTTGAAATTGAAAAGATTAACAAGCAGCTTGATGAATTTGTTTATATCGTATCACACGACCTGAAGGCGCCTCTTCGCGGCATATCTACGCTTACCACTTTTATCGAAGAAGAACTTGCATCGCATCCCAATGAAAAAATAAGGGAGCTGCTGGTGCTGATGAAGAGCCGCACGAACCGGCTTCAGAATCTTATTACGGCGGTACTTGAATATTCCCGCCTAAGCTCTTCAAAGAATACAAAAGAAAATGTAAATGTGAGCGAACTGCTTGACAATATTGTTGATTTGATTTCGCCACCGGAAAATTTCAGGGTAACTAAAGAAGGAAGTTTTCCTACTCTGTTTACGGAAAGAATAAAACTCCAGCAGGTACTGCAAAACCTTATCAGCAACGGAATAAAATACAACGATAAGCCCGGTGGGTTGGTTGAAATATCTTTAAGTGAAAACGGAAAGTTCGTCCGCTTTTATATCAAGGACAATGGAATAGGAATCAGCAAAGAGTACCACGAAAAAATATTCGGAGTGTTTCAAACTCTTGAACCCAAAGACAGGACGGACAGCACCGGCATAGGCCTAACCATTGTAAAAAAACTTATTGAGCAGCAGGGTGGGGAGATTACCGTTGAATCTGAACCAGGCAAAGGCAGCTGCTTTTCATTTAGCTGGCCAAAGAACTAAAGCGAGTGTGGTTGGGCCCAACGGGGCATCAATTTGTTTATTTAAAGTTCTTTTTGTTACCTTTCTACCCCCGCGAATTTTAAGGGGCTTCATCAAATCAGTCAACTTTAAAAGATTTTGCGCATGACGAAAAATTACACGCAATTTCTATGTATTGTTATTTTTCTTTTTTCATTTTCATTTCATGTAAGCGGAGTCTCAGATTCCTTGATTAATACAAACTCCTCATGGAAATATCTCGATAACGGAAGCAACCAGGGAACAGCATGGAGAGCCACTAATTTTAACGATGCTTCCTGGGCAACAGGAAATGCTGAGCTTGGTTATGGTGATGGCGATGAAGCGACAATTGTAAGTTACGGCCCTAACCCCAACGGCAAATACATAACAGCATATTTCAGGAAATCATTTTCAATTGCTAATCCGGCAATTTATTCTTCTCTTACTCTTGGTATTTTGCGGGATGACGGTGCCATAGTTTATCTTAACGGCACAGAGGTATACAGAACCAATATGCCCGGGGGAAATGTAAATTATCTTACAAAAGCAGTTTCCAATATTAATGGAATAGATGAAGCCACTTTTTATTATTACACGTTTACTTCACCGTTCCTGGTAACAGGGATTAATAATATTTCTGTTGAGATACATCAGTTCAACAAAACAAGCCCTGATATCAGTTTCAATTTCAACCTTGCTGCATTACAAATTTCTCCGTGTGTCGTACCGGCCGGGTTAACAACTACAAACATCACTTCTTCTTCCGCTATACTGAACTGGAATTCTGTTGCGGGAGCTGTTGGATACAACATTCAATACAGAGTTATCGGTAATCCAGCCTGGACCAGCACATCATCGTCAATCAATTCAGTACTTGTTTCCGGATTGTCTACTTCAACCGCTTATGAATGGCATGTGCAAGCCGATTGCGGAGGTTCGAATGTGAGTGCGTTTTCTGCTACTGCTAATTTCGCAACGTTAACTCCTCCCTGCGGTATACCGCCCGGTCTAAGCACTACAAGTATTACCACAACATCAGCTACGCTCAGCTGGACAGCCGTAATTGGGGCGGTCGGTTATAATATTGAATATCGTGTTGTAGGTAATCCTGTGTGGAGTACAACGACATCAGCTACAACATCAGTTAATATTTCCTCGCTTACTCCTTCAACCAATTATGAATGGCACGTACAAGCTAACTGCGGAAGTTCAAACCTTAGTGCGTTTTCTGCTACTGCTAATTTCGCAACGTTAACTCCTGCCTGCGGCGTTCCCACTGGGTTAAACACTACAAACATCACTTCCTCGTCAGCTACTCTCAGCTGGACAGCCGTAAGCGGGGCAGTCAGCTACAACATTGAATATCGTGTTGTAGGTAATCCTGTGTGGAGTACAACGACATCAGCTGCAACCTCAGTTAATATTTCATCGCTAACTCCTGCTACCAATTATGAATGGCACGTACAATCCAACTGCGGAAGCTCAAACCTAAGTGCATTTTCTGCTACTGCTAATTTCACAATGTTAACGCCTGCCTGCGGCGTTCCCACGGGGTTAAACACTACGAACATCACCTCCTCGTCAGCTACTCTCAACTGGACGGCCGTAATTGGGGCGGTCGGTTATAATATTGAATATCGTGTAGTGGGCAATCCTATATGGAGCGCAACTACATCGGCTACAATCTCCGTAAATATTTCATCGCTAACTCCTGCTACCAATTATGAATGGCATGTGCAAGCCGATTGTGGAAGCCCGAATCTGAGTGCATTTTCTGCTACCTCTAATTTTACAACCGTACAGTTTTCCTGTGGCACACCTGCCGGACTAAACGCCACAAATATCACCACTACTTCAGTCACCCTTAACTGGACGGTTGTAAGCGGGGCAGTTGGTTACAATATTGAATACCGTGTGGTGACCAATCCTGTGTGGAACACAGCAACATCAGCAGCAAACTCGGTGAATATTTCATCACTCACTCCGTATACTAATTATGAATGGCACGTTCAGGCCGATTGCGGAAGTTCAAACCTGAGTACATTTTCTGTTGTCAGCAATTTCACCACTTTAATGCCTCCATGCCTTACCCCCATTGGCCTTACAACTACAAACATCACCTCCACATCAGCTACGCTCAACTGGACAGCCGTAAGCGGAGCAGTCGGTTACAATATAGAATACCGTGATGTGGGCAATCCTGTCTGGACAGTAATCACTTCGGTAACAAGCTCGGTAAATATCTCATCGCTTACCCCATCAACTAATTATGAATGGCAAGTACAAACCAACTGCGGAAGCCTGAACCTAAGTGCGTTTTCGGCCACTGCTAATTTTACGACATTAATTCCTTCCTGCGGAGTACCTGGCAGCCTAAGCACCTCGAATATTACCACGACATCGGCTACGCTCAACTGGAATCCGGTATCGGGTGCCGTAAGCTACAATATTCAGTACAGGCAGGTCGGCTCGCCTATATGGATAAATGCAAATACTGTAAGTACATTCTATCCGATTTTACCTCTTAACCCGTCTACCAATTATGAATGGCAGGTGCAAGCGGTATGTGCTGCTAATCAAAGCGCTTTCTCACAAATTGTTTCTTTTTTTACGCTGTCGCTCTCTTGCAATATTCCAACAGGCACCATTACCCATTCTATTGCAGAAACGTTTGCAGTGCTGAGGTGGAATGCTGTGGGAAGCGCGTTAAGTTATAATGTAAAGTACAAACCGCTGGCTTCTGCCTCGTGGACAACTTCAAACACCACACAATTATATTTCAATTACACCTCGCTGTCTCCCGGAACGGAATATGAATGGCAGGTGCAGGCGGTATGCATTACAGGTACAAGTTCATTTAGCAATTCAGTTATATTCAGAACCGTCCTTAATGGGGGTAACGACAGCATCATCGTTTCAGGAGATGAGTGGAAATACCTCGACAAGGGCTTTGATATGACAGGATGGACCGGTTTGATTTTTGATGATTCACAATGGGGTGCAGGCCCTTCTGAACTTGGATATGGCGACAGTGATGAAGCCACTGTAGTTAGTTATGGCCCCGACCCGAATTTCAAGTACATCACTACTTATTTCAGAAAAATATTCAATGTGCCTAATCCTGCTCTTTATTATACTATGATTCTTGATGTTGTAAGAGACGATGGAGTTATCATATATGTAAACGGTACAGAAGTTTATCGCAATAATATGCCGGGTGGTCCAGCCACCTATAACACTTTTGCTTCAAGCGCTGTAAGCTTGTCTGATGAATCGGATTGGCATACCACTACCTTTTCTCCCGCTCTGCTCACAAGCGGAAATAATATTATTGCCGCCGAAGTGCACCAGGTTAACCAGACAAGCTCTGATATAAGCTTCAATCTGCGGCTAACCGGAAGTGATACGGTTCCGTTAGTTACGCGTGGCCCTTACCTGCAGGAAATGACTCAGAATTCTATTATCGTTCGCTGGCGCACCAACTTTGCTACGGACAGCCGGGTGAGGTACAGCCTTTCTCCATCAGACTATAACTTGATGGCGTATGACCCCGCCATTACAACAGAACATTCTGTCGTAATTACAGGACTTCAATATGCGACGAGCTATTACTATACGGTTGAAACAGGAACATATTTTCTGGAAGGCGATGTCTCATACGTATTTTTGACACAGCCACCCAATATACCCAATTACCTGGTACAAATTTGGGCTCTCGGTGATTTTGGTAACGGCAGTGCAGAGCAGCTTGCTGTGAGGAATGCATTTCGCGGCGACCCTGATTACCCCAAAACCGACCTTTTTCTTTGGCTGGGCGATAATGCTTACGAAAACGGAACCGACAACGAATACCAGTCAAATGTTTTTGATGTTTATAAACGGGAACTGAGAAGATTCCCTTTGTTTCCTGTCATTGGTAATCACGATTACGCCAATGTGGGTTATCAAAGCAGCAGTGCATTAACTACGGGTTTCCCGTATTTTAATATTGTTACCGTTCCGGCTGCGGCAGAATCAGGAGGCTGGCCCTCGGGAACAGAAAAATATTATTCATACAATTATTATGGAATTCACTTTATAGCGCTTGACAGCTACGGCGCGTTCAATGACAATACCAGCGCCATGTATACCTGGTTGCTAAACGACCTGAATGAAAACACCCAACGCTGGACTATCGTATATTTCCACCACCCGCCTTACACTAAAGGAAGTCATAACAGCGATACAGAAACCGAACTCATCAACATGCGACAGAATATAATTCCGCTGCTTGAAAGCCGGCACGTAGATTTGGTTTTGAGCGGGCATTCTCATGTTAATGAACGAAGCTTTCTCATTAAGGGACATTACGGTACAGCGTCTACATTTAATCCTTCTATGCTTATTCAGGGCGGAAGCGGTGCCCCGATGATGCCATACCTTAAAAACCCTCCTTATGATGGAACCGTTTATGTTGTATGTGGAACGGGCGGTAAAATTGCTACGAGTGTGCAACCGGGCTGGCCCATGCCCTGCATGTATTTTTCCGACTATTCACAAAATGCTTCGTTAGTCATCGATGTTGACTGGAACATACTCGACTGCCGCTTCCTGAGCAGCACCGGGGTAAATATCGACCAGTTCAGAATTGTGAAATCGGGGATGAGGCAAGATGGCACTCGGCCTGCTAATGAAAGTTCGCTTACGGTTTATCCAAATCCGTTTACGGGTGAAGCGAATGTTTTTTATACGCTGACCAATGACGGACCTACCGAGCTGAACCTCTACAACCCTGAAGGAGAAAAAATTCATTCGTTTACAAACGGGATGCAATTTCAAAGCGCCGGTAATCATGAATTCAAGCTATCGCCCGGAACATTGGGGATTGCACCCGGAATTTATTTTGTGCGGCTTATTGCCGGTGAAAACGTTTGGGTGCAAAAAGTTGTTTTTATAAGGTAGCGCTTCAGGAATCCGAAATAAAAAACCCTCCGCGCAATGCGAAGGGTCGGGGGTTTATCTTTTATTCAAAAATACGGCGTTACTTTTTTCCTTTAATGCTTAGCAGTTCAATGTCAAAAACAAGGGTGGAGTTGGGTTCAATCATACCTCCCGCACCACGCTCGCCGTAAGCAAGTTTTGAGGGAACATAAAGTTTCCATTTAGAGCCAACAGGCATCAATTGCAGCGCTTCCGTCCATCCCGGAATAACTCCGCTCACCGGGAACGTTGCGGGCTGTCCGCGTTCAACAGAGCTGTCAAATACTTTTCCATCCAGAAGTGTTCCGTGGTAATGCGTTTCTACCGTATCGGTCAGCAACGGCTTGGGTCCTGTTCCGGCTTTTATTATCGTGTACTGAAGTCCGCTGGGAAGCGTGATAACGCCCGGTTTTTTTGCATTCTCATCCATGAATGCTTTTTCTTTTGCCAGCGCTGCTTCACCTTTTTTCTTTTTGGCTTCAGAAATAAACGACTGTATGACCGTACCTGCCTGCTGCTGGTCCATCAAGAGCGAATCTTTATCTATCGCAGCTCTCATGGCCTTCATCATCACATCAAGGTTAACGCCTTCAAGCCCGTCTTTATTCAGGTTACCGCCAATGCTCATTCCAATTCCGTAACTGACGGAATCAATCCGGGTGGCAAGTTTTGCATCGGGAGATTTCTTTTGCCCGTTGCATGACAAGAATGAAACAGCGGTGATGGCGATGAGAGATAATAAATTTTTTGTTTTCATATTAATCGGTTTTTTGTGAGGGGGCGAATGTAGAAAAAGGAACCTTATAAATTGCCACGGGTGCTGTTTTCCCGCTTTTATGATATTTCTTTCTTAAACAAGCATCATTTTAGCGGATTCAATGGTAATTTTCACGGGTAGCATCTCCGATTTTTCATAGCACGGCCTTTGTATTTGTACATTCGTGTTTTGTCGGGGCAATGACGAAAGAAAAAATAATTCCGTCTTACGATTTATACAAAACGCTTGGCTCATCCATGGGTTTTGAGTTTTGCAAGTTGGAGGAGGCCTATAATCCTTATGACGCCACCCTGCCGCACCGCCATAATTATTATGAAATCTTGTACTTCAACGAAAGCGGGGGCAATCACGAAATTGATTTCACGTCTTATCCTGTGCTGGCAAACTCGCTGCACTTTATTTCCCCGGAGCAGGTACATTTACTTAGAAGAGACAAGCATGTTACCGGTTATGTGTTGTCATTTTCGAAAGATTTTTGTTACGAAGAAACGGCAGGCATTGAATTTATAGACAGTTTTCCTTTTTTCAATAATCCATATTCCGCTTCCATCGTACGGCTGAACGGAGACGCGAAAGAAAATATTGCGGAGTTAATAGCTAAGATTCAATCAGAATATTTTTCTTCGGGACAAGATAAAGCAAATGTGCTGTCGGCTTACCTGACTGTTTTACTGGTAACGGCAAAAAGATTGTATGTGCCGCAGAATACTTTGGGCAAGCCGATGCCGCCGCGTTCTGAACTAACCCGGAAATTTAAGCTGGCCCTGGAAAAAAATTTTACGAAAGTTAAATCGGTTAATGAATATTCTGATATGCTCAGTATTACATCGGGGCACCTGAACGACACGGTTCATCACGACACGGGGAGGACAGCGAGCGAAATTATCCACGAACGGATTATACTGGAAGCGAAACGGCTTCTTTACCGCTCTGAAAAAAGTGTCAAGGAAATCGCTCATGCATTGGGCTATGACGACCCTTCTTATTTTGTGAAGTTTTTTAAATCACATGCAGAAGATACTCCTGAAAATTTCAGGAAGCATATCCGTGAAAAGTATCATTGAGTAAAAGACCTTCTATTCTTTGACAAACTTTATCTGCCGCAAATTTTTTCCGTCATTAATTCTAAGGAAATAAATTCCGCTGGCTAAATCAGAAATGTTTAAAGTTAATAGCTTCTGGCCGCTGGCTGTTGGCTTCTGGCTAAAAATGAGGTTGCCAATCAGATTATAAATTTCAACCGTTGCAATGTCGTATAACTTATAACCAATAACATATAATTTATCTGCTACAGGATTTGGATAAATCGAAATCGTTTCACTTCCTGCAAAGTTGCCGATACCCGAAGCGCTATCACACGCCCAAAGCACCGCGTTAGACAGCAGCCTGTAAAAAGAAGTGTCGCTCGTGTAATTACTCACAGCGTGCCCAAGTGAAGTGTAAAAAGACTTTCCGCCACCGGGCAGAATTTTATACCAGGTAACCGCGCGCGCAGAATCATAACTATTCACCAGGTTATTTGGCCCTACTGTTTGCTCCACTTTTTGAAGTACATCATTTGCTGAATTGAAGTACCCGTTTTCCCAGTAATAATATTCTTCTGCCTTGTACCATGGATTGGGAATGCCCGCCAGCAAGGGATGAGAAACCAAGGCATCAATTCTGTAAACGGGTGTGCCGCTAACGTGATTAGGATTTTGCTGGACACTTGCTCCGAGCATTTCCGCGTACCAGTCCCAGCCTCCCGTATTGGTACCATTGGCAGTTGAATGACGGTATGTATCACTTGCCGCATGAATACCTATAAATGTTCCGCCACTATTAATGTATTGTTCGAAGTTTGATTTTTGCACGGCATCAAGAATACTATCTCCCGAAGTGTTGGAAAAAATTACGGCATTATACTGCTGAAGATTGCTTACAGAATTAAATGATTGCCCTGTACTGTCATTATCAACAATAAATCCAAACTGGACACCCATTTGCTGAAACATGGCAAACGATACAGAGCGTGTCTGGTGATCGAAGCCGGAAGTTTCGGTATAATGAAGAACCCTGCACGATTGCGCATGCGATTCAGAAAAACAGAATATCGCAGCGGCCAGGAAAAGATAAACTGATATTCGAAAGCAGGACATTACTCTTTAATGGCTGCGGGCAACCGTCATCCAAAGTTACGATAATTAAAAGCCATTTCAAAAATAAAAATGGTTATGAAGATTATGGTGCTATTCTTCCCACAGGATAACGGTTGTGCGATTTCTCACGGTGCTCCGAATGCTCGTAAATAAATGCAAGCTGCTGCCATGAACTTTCAGCAAATTTTTTATCCTCCGATTTTTTCTTTTCAAACTCCGCTTTCAGAGAAGGATTATTTTTTAATATTTCTGCTGCCGTATCTTCAAAAACATAATCAGAGAACCACTCTTTTTGCTGAAGAATGGCATCAAAAAATCCCCAGCTGAAATACGAGTCCGTTGCCTGGGGCTCAAGTGTTTCAACGATGTACCGGTTTCGCGGCTGGTTAAGTTCAATAATATAATCGCCTGCAAGATATTGCAGCTGCTGTTTTTCTTTTCTCACCTGGGTATCGCTGTGCAGATATTTTCCTTCATAGGCATCAGGCGGCGTTTTAAAATCAGTGATATAATAGACTTCTACGTCCAGCATCGTATCACGCTCCAGCTTTTTCATTTCAATTCCATTCCACTTCAACCGCTCAATAACTCTGTTCCATGCCTGCGGAATAACATAAGCATAGGGGGCGTCCACTTTATCTGACTTATAGGCATCAAAAAATTTTATGGGTTTTACAAATGCAGCATTCCTGTCATAATACAACCGTTGCAGGCCGGTAACACTACTTGGTTTATGTTTCGCTTCAAACCCTTTGAATGAAATCGTTTCAAACTGAGTTGTATCCAGCGTCCACGACAATGGAAATTGTTTCTGCGATGCAGAATTTTTTTTTGCTTCTTTTCTTTTTGCAAAAATCGCATTAGAGTAGCGGCTTGTAAACTTTAACACAGCAGCAAAAAACTGCGCCGTTGCTTCCACGCGCTCTTTGTACGGTTTGAACATGTGCGTTTCGGTAACGAATCCAAGTGTATTGAATAATGCCGCATAGCCGGTAGAGAAACGAGGTGTTTCGAGGAATCCCGCAATACCGTCATCAGGAATTTCGTTTATGGTATTCACATACGGTGTCATTTCATTTCCATTGCGTTTCATTTCTGCAAATAAAAACGGAGTGACTGTATTTTTCATAAACGTTCCCAGCACAGGAGTCAGTTTATCATGCTGCGATGAAATAAGTGTCATCACATATTGGTAATCGGCACCATCACTTACATGTGTATCAATAAAAATGTCAGGGTCCCACACCTGGAATATTTCTATGAACGAGCGCGTATTCATTGTCTCGCATTTAATAAAGTCGCGGTTCAAGTCAAGATTCTGTCCATTGGCTCGCGTGCCATATTCTTCGGGGCCATTCTGGTTGGCACGGTTGCAGCATCCGCGGTTTAAAGCTCCATCAATATTGTAAACGGGAATAATGCAAACGACAGTATTTTTTAATAGTGAATCGTAAAGATTTCTCTTCAGAATATCCTCGCACCATTTAATAGAAGCATCCACACCATCCGGCTCGCCGGGATGAATAGCGTTGTTGATGAGAATAATTCTTTTGTTTTTTTTATGAAGTGAAGCAGGATTAAAATCTACATCGGAGGATATTACAAACAAATGAAGCGGCTTGCCTGAATCGGTAAGTCCGTAAGTAAGAAGTTTTGCTTTTTCGTATCCTGAATCAAGCTGTTGATAAAAGCTAATCGCTTCATCATATGTAACTGTTTTATTATCGAGGTATTTTTGAGATACGCTTTGTGAGAACGCAACTCCGGTCAAAAATAAAAACAGAAGCAAAAACATTCCTGCTGAAAAGGTTTTTTTTCCAATCATAAACTATCTGGCAAAAATATCATGCTTATTTTTTTTTCGAAATTCGATATCAAAAATAAAAAAATATAAATGAGCCAAATACAACGGCAGCGCACAGTTGTAAAATCTTCCTACATTTATCTCGTCAAAAAATCACAACTGCCATCATGAAAAAAATCTACACTATATTGTTCGTTATCCTCGGGCTCCAGGTATTCGCCCAAAATGACAGCGTTTATTATCACGACTATGCTTTCGAATCGCAATATGGCGCATCGGGAGCGTATCCAGCTGAAGATTATTTGCAAATGATTACCCGTTTTACACCTCCTTACTATCCTGCTCAGCTGATTGGGGTTCGAGTATGGTTCAGGAATGCAGCTCAACCCTCATTTTATAAAGTGGTGGTTCGGGCAGATGCGGCTGCAAGCGCCAGTGCAAATAATTCCACCCTCACCTATATGAGTCCTTCAGGAATACCTAATCCATCCAGCGGAGGAACTCCGGATTCTTCCTACTCAGATTATGTAGACCTTAGCGCTGCAAATTTAGTTTTCAATTCGGGCGACATCTATGCCGGCGTCACGCAGAACTTGCAAATCAATGGCTTCGTTGGATTTGCGCTGGATACGAATTCTGTTACTCCTTACCTGGATCGCCACTGGATAAGCACAAGTCAGGGCGCCCCGGGATCATGGTGGATGTTTTATAATTGGGCTTTTACCTATGCCCGTTTTGGGGTTACAGCATTTTTCAACCCGGTATCAACTTCTACAAATGAAATTGAACAAGCTGACATGATAAAAATTTTTCCGAACCCGGCTGATGAGTCATTGGTCATTAGTCATTGGTCATTTGGTGAAAATGCTGATGTGAAGATATTTGATTCAGCCGGCAGAATGGTTTTTGAAAATTATTTTTCAGGAGATATCAGGATTAATACTGCAAACTGGAACAACGGTATGTATTTCGTTCAGTTGCGGAATAAGAAAACATCAACGAATCTGAAGGTGGCTGTGATACATTGAAAAAACCAGCCCACCGTTTAAATGGTGGGCTGGTAGAGATGATGAGGAAATATCTATTTTTTTATCTCGCGTTTGAATACATAATGATTCTCGAATGATCTGCCAACAGAACTTTCATTATATGTTGAAACAAGTTCATAGCCTTGCTCATCTAAATAGTTAAAAGCATCGATAAGATAATTGATAGTTTCAGACATGATTTTCCCTGATTTAATTTTTTTTAGTTCAGAAAAATTTTCTGAACGATTGTTCCCATAATTTATAATTATCTGATCGGGACTTCCCTGCAGGATAACAATCGCATACTCGTATTTCCTGTTTGTTGTTTGCGAATAGCTGGTTAAAGAAATAAGCAAGGCAAATAATAAAACAGCAATGAGATTTTTCATAATGGTTAGATTTTGAGGTTATAAAAATAGTAAACGGTTTCTGTGGCAGACCTGGACCTCAAACCTCAAACCTTCTCACTCCACCGTCACACTCTTAGCCAGGTTTCGCGGCTGGTCGACATTGCATCCGCGCATTACCGCCATGTGATAGGCGAGGAGTTGAAGAGGAATAACAGAAACAATAGGTACAAGAATATCTTCGGTGCGCGGAATTTCGATAACGTAGTCGGCAAGGCCTTTTACCACTGTATCGCCTTCGGTAACAATGGCAATGATGATGCCTTTGCGCGCTTTCACTTCCTGTATGTTGCTCACCACTTTTTCGTAAGAACCATTTTTGTTCGCGATTACTACTACCGGCATGTGCTCATCAATCAAAGCGATGGGGCCATGCTTCATTTCAGCAGCCGGGTACCCTTCAGCATGGATGTAAGAAATCTCTTTCAGCTTCAGCGCGCCTTCAAGCGCTACCGGGAAACCGTAGCCACGCCCCAGGTAAAGGAAATTGCGCACGTCAATAAATTTCTGTGCTATTGATTTGACTTTATCATTTGTCAAAAGCGCCTGTTCCACCTTGCCGGGAATCTGTTCCAGCTCGTTGAGCAATGAATGGAAGTATGATTCAGTTACCGTTCCTTTTTTACGGGCAAGCTGCAATGCCAACAGCGTAAGTACAGCCACCTGAGCAGTGAAGGCTTTGGTGGATGCTACTCCTATTTCAGGGCCGGCATGGGTATATGACCCTGCATGCGTAGCACGCGGAATAGATGAACCAACCACGTTGCACACACCAAAAATAGTAGCGCCCTTTGATTTAGCAAGATCTATAGCGGCAAGCGTGTCTGCTGTTTCGCCACTCTGTGAAATAGCAATCACGATATCTTCTTCAGTTACCACCGGGTTGCGATAGCGGAATTCAGAAGCGTATTCTACTTCAACGGGAATGCGTGCGAGTTCTTCAAAAAGATATTCTGCCACCAGCCCGGCGTGCCAGGATGTTCCGCAGGCAACAATGATGATTCGTTTGGCATTGTAAAATTTATTTTCGTAATCTCCAATGCCTCCCAGGCGCAGAAAACCTTTCGAAGCATCAATCCGTCCCCGCATGCTGTCCCACACAGAGCGTGGCTGCTCATAAATTTCCTTTAGCATGAAATGCGGGTAGCCGCCTTTCTCCAGTTGCTCAAGATTCATTTCCAACTCTTCAATATAAGGTGTCTTGATTTGGTTTTGAATCGTCTTCACCATCAGTTTGCCTTTGCCCACAATCGCCATCTCCATATCATTGAGGTAAATGACGTTATTGGTGTACTCGATAATGGGCGTTGCATCCGATGCAACAAAATATTCGTCTTTACCAACACCAATTACGAGAGGGCTCCCTTTTCGCGCAGCAATAATTTTATCAGGATGATTTTTAGAAAGGATGACGATGGCATAAGCACCCACCACTTCATTAAGTGCAAGGCGAACGGCTTCGTCCAGATCAGGATTTGCATTTTGAAGAATGTCTTCGATAAGATTTACAAGAACTTCTGTATCCGTGTCGCTACGAAAAATGTGACCACGTTTGATTAATTCTTCCTTGAGCGAAGCATAATTTTCAATGATGCCGTTATGTATAATGGCAAGATTTTTTGACTCAGAAAAATGAGGATGCGCATTGGTATCATTGGGCTCACCGTGCGTTGCCCATCGCGTATGGCCCATCCCGACATTGCCCTTTAAGTGTTTTCCTTTGAGCACATCATCCAGCTCACTTACTTTACCCGCACGTTTATAAACAGCAAGTTCGCTGTTGTTGAGGATGGCTATGCCTGCACTGTCGTAGCCGCGGTATTCAAGCCGCTGCAATCCTTTTATAAGGATTGGATACACTTGCCGGTTGCCTATGTATGCTACGATGCCGCACATTACGGTTTCGGGTTTCGGGTTTGAGGTTTGAAGTTAAAAGTATATAATTTCGTATAACTAATAACATATAACGTATGACCGATTTTTTATTTCAGTTTGGTGTAGTAGAGATTCAGTTTCATCCGTTGTGTCGAATGGGTTGCACCGTCAAGTATGGTCCTGTTTGCCTGGACAACTCCTCCCGAAATAGCAAGATATAATCCATAGTCCTGTAAGTCACCGGTGAGAACATTCTGTACATACCGCGCAATATTGAATTTATATTTTTTTGTTGTCGCATCGTAAGTGCCTCCGTAATATCCCGTGGTCTCAAACTGGTCGGGGAGAAAAACAGGATGCCCGCTTGCATCTATTCCCAAAACTAAAAGTTTGTCGGGAACGGCTAAGCGGTTATCAGAATTACCTGCAACCGTTATTTCAAGTTCTGCCTTGTTAACGGCAACCATTCCGCCTGCAAGTAAATTCTTCAGGTTAGGGAAACGGATTTTTGTTTTCACTCCCGCCATAGCCTGAACGTAAACCAGCGAATCGCCATTGGTGGAATCGTTAAGCTGCTGCTGGATAGGAAGCGATGAATAATCATGTACAAAATGCGTCATCCGTGCACTTGATGCGGTAAATATGAAACTAAAACTTTGCGAGTCGGCAGCAGCATTCTGATAATAAAGAGTAAGCTTTGATTGTGATGCAAGCAGGTTGAAATAAAATATTCCGCCGCCGGAGTTAATTGGGTCAGTCTTAATATAAAGGCCTTTGAACAGAGAGAGGAAATGTTCATTCGTTGTAAGGTTAGAGTCAGATGACATTTGCAGCAGGGCATTTCCCAATGCGATGGTAAGTGCAATCCGCAGATGCGGGGCAGTATTAACTCCATTCACCATCACGCTATCATGGGGAGACGGTGCAATAGTGACAGAGCCCAATTCCACCGGGTTGTATGAAAAAGCCCTGTTAGAGTAATAGCCGGAATCAAGGTGCATGTCTTCGGTCAACTGATAAACATGAAACATTTGAGCAGTGGTCGTGTCTCCGTAATAACCGTTGTATGCAAGAGTAAGAACTACCGAGTCAAGCGACAGCGCGCTTCCCAGGTTAACGTTTAAAGACGGAAGCAATACCTGCGCGGAGATGCTTGCATCTGTTCTTCCGAAAACAGAATCGGTATAGCTGCCCAATAGATATTGCGACACCTCATCGGTTCTAAGCGAGTCTTCGCGCACCGTATAAGCGGTGACCTTTGTCGTATCGGTATAAACCAGGTTGATTTTATCGCCGGGCGGCTGTATATCGAGCCCTATAATGTCAGGGTCACTGCAGGAGTTTAAAAAAATCACACCCGCGATTAAATATGTAGTTAAACGGAAAAAATTATTCCTGGAAAAAAAATACATCGTTGAGGAAAGAGTTATATCTTATAAGTTATACGGGAAAACGAAGATTGCCTTGAAAACGTATAACATATAACTTGTAACCTATAACTTAATTGGCAAGAACCGATTCTTCTTCCATCAGTTCATCATAGAAAGCAGAATATGTTTCGATATAATTTTCGTTATGCTGAATAACGGGCTTGACTGATTTGAGAAGTGTTTTTTCCAAAGCCGGCGGCAATGCTTCTGCTACTTTGATAACGGCATCGCTTTTATGCACAGCAGCTATATTCAGATTAATAAGACTCGGGTCTTTGTAAAGCTTTAACTCCTCTGCAGGAATTCCATCCAGCCGGATTTTCTTTACAAAAGCATCGCCGAAACTTTCATCCAGGTCCTGGTTATATAAAGAGTAAACAACTCTCGAATTCCTGAACAGAGGATGATCCTTATAAATGGTTTTGATATAAAGAGGAATCAGGCTGGTCATCCATCCGTGACAGTGAACGATATCGGGAGCCCATCCAAGTTTCTTTACGGTCTCCAATACTCCGCGACAGAAAAATATAGCGCGGTCTTCGTTGTCCTTATAAAATTTCTTTTTGCCATCCCTGAAAACAAATTTGCGCTGAAAGTATTCTTCGTTATCAATAAAGTAAACCTGCATGCGTGCATTCTGAATTGAAGCAACTTTAATAATGAGAGGATGGTCGTTTTCACCGATAATTAAGTTCATCCCCGACAGGCGGATAACTTCGTGAAGCTGGTTTCGCCTTTCATTAATGACTCCGAAGCGGGGCATGAAAGTCCGGATTTCTTTACCGCGCTCTTGTATTCCCTGCGGAAGATAACGGCAGATATCTGCCGCCGGTCCTTCTGTTGTTAAGTAAGGGGTGATTTCCTGCGACACATATAACACTCTCGGTTTTCTCATGATAATAGGATATAAATGGGTATTCTAAAAATCGGCATGCAAAGATACAACATATTAAAATATTTTTCAATTAAACCACCTTATAATATAAATAATTTCAGTCAAATTTCTTTAAAAGCAATGCCCTTGCTACTCAATAGATTATCACCAAAAAAATGGTTTATACTTGCCAAACCATTATCTTCCCTTCAGTTTTATGAAAATATTCGGCAAAATCGAGGATATTACTGCCGCTCTAGCCCAAATAAGAGCGCAGAAAAAAACCGTCGGTTTTGTCCCTACCATGGGGGCGCTTCACAAGGGGCATATGTCTTTGGTTTTAAGGGCCAGGGAAAATGACGTGGTAGTGAGCAGCATATTTGTTAATCCAACCCAGTTTAATAATCCCGAAGACCTTAAGAAGTACCCCCGTACCCTCGATAAGGATTTGGCCATGCTTGAATCCAGTCAAAACGATATTGTCTTTAATCCTGACGTTGGGGAAATGTATCCCTCAAATGAAAGGGAGGAGCATTTTGAATTTGATGGGCTGGATACTGTAATGGAAGGCAAATTCCGCCCCGGGCATTTTAACGGAGTAGCGAGAGTGGTGTCAAAACTTTTTAGAATCGTTGAGCCGGACAGAGCATATTTCGGGGAAAAGGATTACCAGCAGCTTCTCATCATTAAAAAAATTTCGGAAAAACTTTTTCCTGAAATGAATATTGTAGCATGTCCCACCGTTAGAGAACCCGACGGATTGGCAATGAGCTCACGCAATGCTTTGTTAGATGAGACAAGCCGTTCTGAGGCAGCTTTAATTTCCCGGGCACTTTTCCAGGTAAGGGAACTGAAAGATAAGTTGAATGTAACAGAATTGGAAAAACTGGTGAGCGATAAGATTAATTCTTCGTCCTCTCTGCGGGTAGAATATTTTGAAATAGCAGATGAAAGAAACTTACAGCCGCTTACAGAAATTAATGAGCATGCAAGGGCTTTTATTGCCGTGCTGGCGGGAAAAATCCGGCTCATAGATAACCTTTCCCTAAATTTCTAATTTTGCACACATGCAAATCCAGGTTCTTAAATCGAAAATACACAGGGTAAAGATTACCCAGTCAGAACTCCATTATGTAGGCAGCATAACCATAGACCCCGACCTGATGGAAGCAGCTAACCTTATTGAAAATGAAAAAGTAGAAATCCTTAACATTAATAATGGCGAGCGGCTGGAAACCTATGTGATAAAAGGTAACCGCGGAACGGGGCAGATTTGCCTTAACGGGCCGGCAGCACGAAAAGCACAGATTGGTGACCTGATTATTATTATCTCTTACGCATCGGTTGATTTTGAAGAAGCGAAAAAATTCAAGCCCGTTATTATTTTTCCCGACAGCGAAAACAGGCTGATTAAATAGTTAGACGTTTGATGTTAGGCGTTTGATGTTTTGATATATAACCTATAACATATAACCCGTATAACAAGGGTAACGAGTTTTTTCTGAAGAGCTTTGAAAAAAATTTTCCCTGCAATAAAATTTATCCTCTTCCTGTCTGTCGCAGCAGGACTAATGTACCTTGCTCTTAGAGGGACAGATATAGATGAGTTGTGGCGTACACTCAAAGAGGCAAATTATGGATACGTATTTCTGTCCCTTATTCCTGCCATGCTTGCCTTTGCCAGCCGTGCATGGCGATGGAAAATTTTGCTTCACCCATTGGGTTACAAACCAAAATTCAGCAATACTTTTTATGCTATGATGCTCGGATACCTTGCTAACCTTGCACTACCCCGTTTAGGTGAAGTAAGCAGGTCGGTAGCTTTAAACCGGGCAGAAAAAATTCCGCTGGATGTAATTATCGGCACCGTGATTGCCGAGCGCGCTGTTGACGTGCTGTCGCTTTTTCTCTGCATCGTATTGGCGCTAATACTGGAGTTCGAAAGAATTTATTCTTTTCTGATGGACAATCTTATACTGCCCTTCAAGCTGAAAATTTTTCAGGCAGTTCATTCCGGTTTTTTCTTTCCCGTGCTCATTGTTCTGGTAGCAGGGGTGATTGTTTTCCTGATATGGAGACGAAGGAAAAAACATACTTCATCGTTTACAGAAAAAATAATTCTGTTTTTTAAAGGTATATTAGCGGGGCTGACTTCGGTGATGAAGATGAAAAATCATAGTGCATTTATTTTCCATTCTGTTTTTATCTGGGTCATGTACTGGCTTGTAACATACATCTGCTTCTTTTCAGTAGAGGCTACTTCTTCACTTGATATGAGCGCAGGAGTTTTCATTCTGGTAGTTGGTGCGATTGGTATGACCCTTCCTGTTCCGGGAGGTTTCGGTTCCTACCACGCATTGGTGCTTGCAGGCTTACTTATTTTTAAAATCGCGGAGGCACCTGCTAAATCATATGCTATAATTGTTCACGAATCTCAAACACTGGTCGTGATAATTGTAGGTGTAGTTTCTTTTTTAATACTCTCTTTTAGAAAAAAACAAAAACCCGCAGATGTCAACTCATGAATCGGTAAGCGCAAAGATTCTGGCGGGAGATAGCCTGGAACGAGAGATAGCCCGCTGGAAATTCTTCAGGAAAAAAATCGTATTCACCAACGGCTGCTTCGACCTGTTGCATTTAGGGCATATTGAATACCTGGGGAAGGCAGCCGATATGGGAGACGTTCTTATTATAGGACTGAATAGTGATGGTTCGGTAAGACGGCTCAAGGGAAGCAACCGTCCTGTAAATAACCAGGAGCAGCGTGCCATGCTCTTAGCCTCGCTAAGTTTTGTATCCGCAGTTGCAATTTTTGACGAAGACACTCCTTTAAATCTTATCTCAAAAGTTCAGCCCGATATACTTGTTAAAGGAGGCGACTATAGGCCTGATGAAGTGGCTGGCGCTGATATTGTATTGGCAAAAGGGGGAGAAGTAAGAATCATTGAGCTTACTCCCGGTTATTCCACTACGGAAATGGAAAAAAGGATACGGCAGGGGAAATAACAGGAATAGATATCAATATTAGGGTGTGAATTATTTTAATATTTGCTTGCAGATATACCCTCCCCATGCTTACTTTTACATTAAATATCAGGGTATGAAATCCGGGAGAAACAACTCAAAAATTTTTACAGCGATTTTTATATTTTTGGGTGCAGCTGGGTTAATTCTTTCTTCTTGTCAATCGAATCGCTGGTTTCAGTCCGAAAGCTCATTGAATGCAAAGATTCAGACCACCTGGAATAAAATCAAAATTGACCCTCATGCCGCTACCGAGCAATGGAAATTCAGTGAGGGAAAAGTTTACAGGCTAAAGGACACAACAGAAGATATTGGGAATTACAGCGTAAGCACCACATTGAGTAAAGCATATTTAACCATAACCGACTTTTCAGTTTTCCCTATGGATGCGATGAATGCCAAATGGGAAATCCTGGAACTTGAAGGAGGTGTTTTGGCCATCGCCACCGACCATGACGGCAGTTCAGGAGTGAAAGAACTGGAATTCTCGGAGAAATAAGTTCTCTTTCCCCAAACACATTTTAGTTTAATCATTCAGCTTAAAAACCAGTTGAATGAGTTCGTCTTTGTAGTTAGCCCCAATAGGAATGTGCTGGTCGTTTACTTCTATGTAATTTCCTATTATAGTTTTTACGGCCGGCAGCGAAACGATATATGATTTATGCACCCGCACAAATTGCTGGTGCGGTAGTGATTCTTCAAACCTTTTCATGGTTTGATGCACTACGTAAAATTTGTCTTTGAGAAATACTTTCAGGTAGTCTTTCATACCCTCCACATACATGATTTCAGAGAAATTTACTTTCACCAGTTTGCCATCAACCTTTAGAAAGATGAAATCGGTTTTTTGTTCTGCGGCATTCGAAGAACTATTTTTTTTCTGGTCAAGAGCTTTATTTACCGCTTTCAGAAAACGTTCAAACGAAATCGGCTTCAGCAGGTAATCGGTCACATCAAAATCATAGCTCTCCAGCGCATGCTGGGGAAATGCCGTAGTTATTATAACAGCCGGAATATTCTTTACTGATTTAAGAAAACCGAGCCCGTCAATCACAGGCATCTGTATGTCGAGGAAAATCAAGTCTATTTTTTCTTTTTTCATCACCTCGAATGCCTGTATAGCATCGCTGCATTTCTTGACCACCTCAAGATTTGGAATGCGCGTGATATAGCTCTCAATCAGCTCCTGGGCCAGTGGTTCATCATCTACAATAAGGCACTTCATAATGTAATTTCGTTTAAGTCAATAGTAAGATTCATAGAAAATTTTTCATCGCGAGGTTCAATGCTCAGCATGTATTTGCCGGGATACAAAAGCTCAAGACGCTTCTTGACATTTTCAAGCCCTATTCCTTTATCATGCACACCACCGTTATTATTTTCTGTTGTACTGTTGACAACAGAGAGCGAAAGTTTTTTATCCAGCGTGCTCAAATGTATATCTACCCAGCCCTTGCCAATCTGTGCATTTACACCGTGCTTGAAACTGTTTTCAATAAACGGTATAAGTAGCAGGGGGGCAATCTCGCTGTCATCAGCATTTCCGGAAAGAGAAAAACCAATGCGCACATTTTTATCGTGCCTGATTTTTTCAAGCTCTATATAATCATTGATGAACCGGATTTCTTTCTGCAGCGCAACCTGAGGAGCATTACATTCATACAAAAGATAGCGCATCATGCTGCTGAGCTTCAACAGCATCCCGGGTGTCTGTTCTGATTTCTGCAATGACAATGCATAAATATTATTTAGCGTGTTAAACAGGAAATGCGGGTTCACCTGCGCCTTCAGCGCTTTTAACTCGAGCTGAAGATTTTCCTTCTGAAGGGCGAGAACCTTATTCTGCGTGGTCAGGGCAAGCCACGTATATTTAAGAGCGTAAGTAATAGTGAAGGCAAAAAATCCTTCCAGGATGTCGTAGTTGGGGTCAATGCGGTGGATGTAACTTGCCAATCCCTTTGGTAGCCATTCGGCAGGAATCCGGTTCAAAACAAAATAACTCAGGTAGGAATAAATGAACAGTAAAGCTATGGTGGCAGGAACGTAGAGAAAATATTTTCTCTTGTTCAGCAACTTGGGAACCAGCACATACAAGTGTATGTACACAAAAGGCATCTGGGCAATAATGTAAGAGAACGAAAAAGCGAAAGCTCCCTGCAATGAATACAGCGAAACGATATCATAAAACGTACGCGACATCCATGCCGTCCAGAAAAGAGCATGAAGCAGAATGCGCCTCAGCACTGGGTTTTTAAACACTTCGTTGGAAAACATAATTTTAGTTACGCCAAAAGTAAGAAGCAAATTCTTCAGGAGCTATTTTAGTAGACCAACAAAATGTTTTCATAGACAAACCCTGAATAGAATTAAGAAAAAATGAAAATCAGCGGTTTATCCTTTTTTTAATGCAGTTTGTCTAAAAGATTTTTAATTGATTTACATCATCGTTTATTTGGTACTGACAAAAAGAACCCCTATTTTTATGAAAACCCTTTTATTTTTTTTATTAGCTGCATCAACACTGGTTTCATGCTCACAGCACGAAGCGAAGGACAGCGGCAACATCTCGAAAAACATGAATGAAATTTTTAATAATTATTACGAAGAACGTCTCCCGCTCTTTCCACTTGAAGCCACCGCCATAGCAGATAACCGCTATAACGACCAATTGCCTTGCGACATTTCGGATTCGTACCGCGAGAAGATAAAATCGTTTTACAGAAAATACCTGGATGAAATTTCTAAAATTAAAAGAGAAGAATTAAAAGGCGAAGATGTTTTGAGCTATGACGTCTTTAAGCGGGAAATGGAAATGCAGATAGAAGGACTGAACTTTCACGACAACCTTATGCCGCTCAACCAATTCTGGGGAATGCATCTCACCTTTGCGCAGTTGGGTTCAGGCGATGGCAACCAACCTTTCAAGACGGTGAAAGACTACAATGATTTTCTCGGCCGCATTCATGGTTTTGTGATTTGGTGTGATACTGCGGTAGCCAATATGAAACGTGGAATAGAGGAGAAAATTGTTCTTCCAAAAATTCTTGCCGAACGAATGCTTCCCCAATTGCAGGCAATGCTTGTAAAGGATGTTACCGAAAGTGTTTTCTATGCTCCCATAAAAAAAATGCCGGCATCATTTTCTGCAAATGATAAGCAAAGGTTGACGGACGCTTATGCTGCAGCAATTACCGGCCAGGTAATTCCTTCCTATAAAAAGCTATATGATTTTACAAAGGATGAATACATTCTTGCCTGCAGAAGCGCAGCAGGTATTTCTGATATTCCGGGTGGAAAGGGGTATTATGGATACCTCGCAAAATTCTGGACGACAACGAACATGACTCCGGATGAAATTTTTGAAACCGGGCAAAAGGAAGTGGCGCGAATCAGGGCTGAAATGGAACGGGTAAAAAATGAAACCGGTTTCAAAGGCGACCTGAAATCATTTTTCAATTACCTGCACACCGATAAAAAATTTATGCCTTTCAAAGAACCTGCCGAAGTTATCAATGCTTTCAGAAGCATTGAAGCACGCATGCAGCCGCAGTTGAAAGTACTTTTCAACCTCGTTCCCAGGGCGAAATTTGAAGTGCGGCAAACCGAGAAGTTTCGTGAAGCTTCGGCAAGTGCAGAATACAATCAGTCGGCACCCGATGGTTCGCGGCCCGGAATTTTTTATGTACCTGTTCCCGATGCGACAAAATTCAATGTTGTAGGCATGGAATGCCTCTTTCTGCACGAAGCTATTCCCGGGCATCATTACCAGATTTCTATCCAGCAGGAAAATGAACAGCTTCCAAAATTCAGGCGGTTCGGGTGGTATGGTGCATATGGCGAGGGTTGGGCGCTGTACACCGAATCGCTGGGAAAAGAACTGGGGCTCTACACGGACCTGTATCAATATTTCGGAAGCCTGAACGAGGAAATGCATAGAGCCATACGTTTAGTAGTTGATGTGGGCATGCATATGAAAGGATGGACACGCGAGCAGGCTATTCAATTTTCTCTCGATAATGATGCAGAATCAGAAGCGGACATCACCTCAGAAATTGAACGGTACATGGCTATACCCGGCCAGGCGCTGGCCTACAAAATCGGCCAGCTTAAGATTATCGAAATAAGAAAACGCGCTGAGCAAACACTTGGTGCAAAATTTTCTATCCAGAAATTTCATGATGAGGTTTTGATAAGCGGCTGCCTGCCGTTAGAAATTTTTGAAAACAAAATGAACGCATGGATTAAGTCACAGCAGAGTTAGCTGCACATGAATAGAATTTATTCTGTAATTATTTTTTTATTCTTCTCTGCTTCGCTTTTTGCACAGGATTCAACTAAGGTCTGCCATGCGGTACGGATTTCGCAGCCGCCAAAGATTGACGGAGTTTTGGATGACGCGGCCTGGCGTAATGCTGAACCCATCATTGACTTTGTGATGAACCGTCCTGATGAAGGAGGAAAGCCAACGCAAAGGACAGAAGTGAAAATAGCATATGACAACCGCGCGGTATATATAAGTGCTATGCTTTATGATACCCATCCTGACAGCATACTTCACGAACTCGGCAACCGCGATGACGGTGATTTAAACGCAGATGTTTTTCGCTTTGTAGTTGACCCGTACAACCTGCGGCAGGATGCATTTGATTTTGGAGTGAATGCCGGGGGAGTTCAGGCCGATTCAAAATTCAGCGATGGAACCTTCAATGCGGTGTGGGCAAGCGCGGTGAAGATTAATGACAAAGGTTGGTGTGTGGAAATGGAAATTCCGCTATCGGCCATTCGGTTTCCTAAAAAGCCCGTGCAGGAATGGGCGGTTCAGTTTACACGCTACATAAGAAGAACACGCGAGTTCGAGCAATGGGCTTTAACACCTTCTACAGCTGCAAACGCACTGGTGTATTGGGGTACGCTGAAAGGAATAGAGAATATTCAATCGCCCGTGCGGCTTTCGCTTACGCCTTATGTGTCCGGCTATTTCGAGCGCGCCCCCGATTACCTGGCCGACAATACCTATCATTATTCCAACTCTCTCTCATACAATGCCGGCGCTGACTTAAAATATGGAATTGATGACCGCTTTACACTCGACATGACATTGCTTCCTGATTTCGGGCAGGTGCAATCGGATAACAAAGTAAAAAACCTCAGTTACCAGGAAGTTACGTACAATGAATATCGTTCCTTCTTTAAAGAAGCAACCGATATTTTTTCTAAAAATGGTTTATTCTATACGAGGAGAATCGGCAGAACACCGGGCGGATTTTATTCGGTTTCCGATTCGCTTCAGCAGGGAGAGGAACTTGAAGAAAATCCATCGCAGGTAAAATTGCTTAATGCTTTTAAAGTTTCGGGAAGAAATAACAAGGGGCTCGGGCTCGGTTTGTTCAATGCAGTAACCGAGAACACATATGCTGTAATTAAACAGGCCGATGGAGGGAGAAGAAAAATTCTTACCGAGCCGCTTACTAATTACAATGTAATGGTGTTTGACCAGCAGTTTAACAATTTCTCCAATGTCTTTTTCATCAACACCAACGTTATGCGTAACGGCAGCTTCGATGATGGCAACGTATCCGGAACCGGGTTTACTCTTGCCGATAAGAAGAACAAGTTTGCCACCGATGGTGCTTTCTCTTACAGCCAGGATTTTACCCGCGATTCGAGCGTACAGGCGCGCGAAACTATTACGGGCTACAAATATTTTATTGGCGCCAGGAAAATAAGCGGCACGCTTTTATACGGCATATCACATTCCAAAACATCGGACACCTATAACCAGCTCGACTTGGGGTATTACACCGTTCCCAACTTTGAAAACACAAGGGTGTACACCACTCTTTCCTGGTATAAGCCATGGCATGGTTTACGAGAGGGAAACATAGGACTCAGCAGCGATTATACTGTGAACCCGATTACGGGTGAGCGCACTTTTTTTCAGGTTAGTCTCAACGCTTTTTCTTTCCTTATGGATTACAATGCTTTTTTCTTTGGCGGTGGTGTCAATCCTATTTCTTCCCGCGATTACAATGAGCCTCGTGTAGAAGGGCGGTTCCATAAAACTATTCCATATTGGTATTCATGGGCAGGCATCAGCAGCGATTACCGCAAAGCGTTTGCTATTGACTTTACTTTTAACCTAAGTAATTTCATAGAGAAATACATATCCGAAGGTTACAGCACCAGCTGTACACTTCGTTACCGCTTCAGTGATAAGTTTACTTTACGTTACATCAATAATTACAACTACGACCCTTACAATTTTGGTTTTTGCGATTTTATTGACCCCAATGTCATCTACGGACTGCGCATTCTTAACACGTATGAAAATGTTGTTTCGGGGAAATATATTTTTAAAAACGATATGGCGCTCACTCTTAATGCACGCCATTATTGGAGCACGGGAGCATACAGGGAGTATTTTACGCTGCTTAATGATGGTAACGTAGCGGATAACCCGGGCTATAGCGGCAACAATAATTTCAACTATAATGTTTTTAACATAGACCTGGTCTACTCGTGGCAGTTCGCGCCGGGAAGCAATCTTTCCTTTGCATACAAAAATGCAATCGAAACATCAGCCGATAAAATACGGCTGAATCTCGCTAACGATTTTAAAACTACCCTTGAAGCTCCTCAGCTTAACAGCGTTTCGCTCAAGGTGATTTATTACCTCGATTATCTCTACCTGAAGAAAAGAGAAATGTAAGAAGTGGAATAAAATCATAATTTATTTCAAAAATATTTTTTTTCCTTTTGCTACCCTCTGACTCCCTAAAGGGAGAATCGCTTCTGCTTTTGCGCGAAAGGATTTCCCCTTTAGGGGTAAGGGGTCGCATGGGAGAAAAAAATAAAAATATTTTTTAAAATAAGTCACCGTATAATGTAATGCCAACGGGTTATTCCTCTTTTTCAATCTTCATCCTGACAAGGGCAATGCGTGTGCCATCCATTTTCATAATATTAAAAGTGAAAGGTTTGATTACCACTTGCTGGTTTGCTTCGGGCACACTTTCGTGGTGATAGAGAATAAATCCTCCCAACGTTTCGTAAGTAGGATTCACGGGGATGTTAAGATTGTATTTTGAGTTGAGATAATCAATCTCAAGCCGCCCCGAAAATGCAAATTCATTGCCAGAAAACTGACGCTCCACAAGTTCCGCCTTGTCGTGCTCGTCATAAATTTCGCCGAAGATTTCTTCCATCACATCTTCAAGCGTAACCAGGCCTGAAGTTCCGCCGAATTCATCCACCACTACGGCAATGCTTTTATGCTGGCGGGTAAAGAGGGTGAGGAGCTCGCTTGCAGGCATGCTTTCAGGAACAACCGATACCGGCATAAGTGCGGCAAGTATGTTCGGAGGGTTCCTAAACATCTCGAAGAAATGTACGAAGCCGATGATGTTATCAACGGTGCCGCGGAAAATAAGAATCTTTGAAAGCTGCGACTGGATGAATAAATCTTTGAGCACTTCTATGGGCTCATCAACAGAAAGGACTACCATTTCCGGGCGCGGTATCATGCACTCGCGCACCTTTACACGGGAGAAACCGAGTGCGTTGCGAAAGAGTTGAATCTCCGCATCGCTCTCCAGCAGGGGATTTTTACGCGACATGATTTCGCTTACGTAATGGTCTAAATCTACCCGCCCGAAAACCGGGGCTTCGTCAATTACTTTTTTCCCCGAGCCTATTTTTATAAGCCACCGGGCCGGTTGCATCACCATGGCCACTACGGGATAAAGCAGGTAGTAAATAACAAGGGTAGGAATGGCAAATACAGTAAGGATAATGTTAGGATAATTTCTGAAAATTACTTTGGGAATGAATTCGGCAAATACAAGTATGACAAGTGTGGCAATAATGGTTTCCAGGGTAAGCATAGCAATTTCGCTATGGGCGACAGCGGGAATGCTGCCCGCAAGGAGAGGGCGCAATATTTCAGAAGCAACAATTCCATACACGGTAATCCCGATGGTGTTTGCTACAAGCATGGTGGCAATAAACCGCGATGAGTTACTTACAAAAAAAGAAACGATGCGCGGATTAAGGCGCCCCTGCCTTCGCGCCAAAGCAATGCGCAGCTTGTTTGAAGAAACAAAAGCGATTTCCATTCCTGCTGCCAGCGCGCAGCAGATTAAACTTATAATGATAATGATGGCGGGATTCATAGCGGATTACGTTATTCGTTATCCCTGCCTGCGGCAGGCAGGCGTTATCAGGAGTGTTTTACAAATAACTAATAACCGATAACTGATAACAAATTTCACGAACCGGTTTCCTTATTTATTCTCATGCGCTGTTTCCTGCGGATAAGATACATGGTAAAGCTCACGGCCATTACTATAATATAAAAAGCAGCTTCAGAAAACCCCTCAGCAATTAATTTGTAGCTGCTGAATACAAGGGCTGTAATGGCGAGCAGGAGCCATGATATTTCCAGCATGCGTATCATTTTTCTTTCAGGTTTATAATTCCTTTAATGTTGAAAATACGGTAGCGCGAAAAGTCTTCGTTGGCTTCCAGCCCGGTTCCATAAATAATTTCATCTGCCGTAGTAATTTTAACAAACTCATCACTTCTCAATTTTCCATCTGCCGGACTATAGGTGAGATGTTCGGTGTTAAGCTTGTCGCCTTTTTCGTTTATTACTTCCACATTTTTACGTGCCTCCATGCGTTGGCTGTTTTCATAACGGATGCCGTACTCGGCAGACAACCGGCTGGTAACGGTAAGAGTGCGGTCGTAAAAAAGGGTTTTCATTCCTTTGGGAAAAATAACATGAGGGTCGCTCTCATCCGTATATTTTTCGAGCCGGGGTGCGGTGAGTTTCATTTTTACATATCCCGAATCGCTGTAAAGTACCTCAATATTTTCGGCAATTTCCTTTGGAGCATCATTTGGGCGCCCTACTTCATTGATTTTTTCAAGGTCCGTTTCACAAGAAACGAGAAAAAAAACGGAACCGAAAAAAATATACTTGCCCGGCGTTTGCATAATACAAACCTACAAGTTTTGCATCACATCAGCAAAAGAACTTATTAATGCTTGCTTTCTACCAGCCATCCGTTTTCCCGAAGTTGTTTTTTTATGATTTCAAGTCCTTGTATGAGTGAATGCGGGTGATAATCAAGTTCGCGAATTGCTTTGTCAATAATAAAACCTGTGCGGGGCGGCCTGCGCGCAGGCTGATTTAAAGAGGAGGTTGTAACCGGTTCAACCAGGGTTTTATCGAGCCCGAAATAATCCGCTACGATGTTTACAATTTCAATAATGCTCATGGTTTCGCTTCCCGACACGTGGTAAATGCCGGTTTTATTTTTCATAGCAGCATTTATGCAGGCAGCGGCAAGGTCTTCAGCAAGAGTGGGAGCGCGGTATTGGTCAGTAACAACCCGAATTTTTTCTCCGTTGCGTAATGATTTTAAAGCCCAAAGAATAAGATTGAGGCGGCTCATATTTTCGCTTACTCCATAAATAATAATAGTGCGGATAATAGTCCAAGGAGTTTCTGACTGCATCACAACTTTTTCTGAATCATATTTTGACTGTGCATAATAACTCAGAGGATTGGGTGTATCGTTCTCGCTGTATGGCCCCTTGTTTCCATCAAAAACAAAGTCGGTTGAAAGGTGTATGAAATGTGTTTGCGGGTGCATGGATGAAAGAAGATTTTCAACTCCCGTTACATTAATCAGCCTGCATTCTTCTCTTTTTGTTTCGCAGGCATCAACATTCGTCATGGCAGCAGTATGGATAATACAATCGGGCTGATGTTTAGAAATGACATTTTGCACTTGCACTTTGTCTGTAATATCAAGCGGCTCATAAACATAGCCGGCTTTTTCTTTAAGCCGGTTTTCGCCGCGAGATGTAGCAATTAGCGTTACATCTTTTCTTTGCCGGAGAGCATACACCAGTTTTTGTCCCAGCAAACCGTTAGAGCCGGTAACAAGGATTTTTTTCCCTGAATTTTCAGTAGACATGTGTGAAAAGTAGTTCTGCTAAAATATTGATTAATCTTTTCACCGGTGTTTAAACAAATTGCATCTTTGAAAACACAGCATATTTCTGCCGGATGGTTTCTGCCCAAAAAATATTTTCCATTAATACTGAAAGCGATTTTAACGCTGCCACCCTTGAAGTGTTTAAATACCAGGCGCAGCATTGCAGTGTTTATCATGATTATATGCAGATGCTTGGAATCAACCAGGGGAAAATAAAATCTTTGAATGAGATTCCCTTTTTGCCGGTCGAGTTTTTTAAAACGCACGCCGTCTTGAGTGATCAGAAAAAACCCGAAGTTATTTTTGAGAGCAGCGGTACAACGGGCACAAGCGTCAGCAGGCATTATATTGCCGATACTGAAATTTATACTCAAAGCTTTATGCGGTGCTTCGAAATGTTTTACGGAGACGTTCGTGATTTCTGTATCCTCGCTTTGCTCCCTTCTTATTTGGAAAGAGAAAACTCTTCGCTTGTGTTTATGACCAACCATCTTATCAGGGCCAGCAGGCATTCTCAAAGCGGCTTTTATCTTTCAGAACATGAGCAATTGCTGCACACTTTACAAAAGTTAAACAAGGAAGCAAAAAAAAATATTTTGCTCGGAGTTTCCTATGCGCTTCTCGATTTTGCAGAGCAGTTTCCTGCTAAGCTTTCTAATACCATTATCATGGAGACAGGGGGAATGAAAGGAAGAAGGCAGGAAATAACAAGACAGGAATTGCACGATACCCTGTGCAGCGCATTCAGTTTAAAAACGATTCATTCTGAATACGGAATGACAGAACTATTATCCCAGGCATATTCGCAGGGCAACGGAATTTTTCACTGCCCTGCCTGGATGAAAATATTATTGCGTAACCCCGATGACCCCTTTGATGTTTCGGAAAACAGGCAAAGCGGAAACATCAATATCATTGACCTTGCTAATATTTACTCATGCAGCTTTATTGCAACCCAGGATATTGGCAGAATAACAGGCGAAAATAGTTTTGAAGTGCTCGGGCGAACCGACAGCTCAGACCTGCGCGGTTGTAACTTACTTGTTTCAGAAATGTAGAAGCATCCTACCATGCTTAGCAACAGAAGGAGAACCATCATTATTGTTTTATCTGTATTAACCGGAAGCTTTTTTGCCGGGCTGCTTTTATTAAGCCGCAAGGGAACTTTTACCGCCCGCGACTGGAGCACCATAGGAATTAATTTTTTGTTTGCCCTGGCTATTGTTTTTGCAATAGGAATATTTCTGAAAAAAATTTCCCGCTGATTTTTGGCAATGCCTGAAAACAAAAACTCCCGAAGAAATTTCCCCGGGAGTTTTGTTTAGGCTAATGAATCGCTTACTTAATCAGTATAAGCTTATCGAAGTATGATTCGGTACCGGCGCTTATTCTGTAGATGTAAACACCTGCAGGATAATTGTTACCGTCAAATTCAGCTATGTACGTCACGCCTTCTTCTGTTGAACCGTTAAACGGTACAGCAACAACCTCTCCGGTAGCATTGAAGATTTCAACCTTCAGGTTGTCATAGGATTTATCCAATGAGAAACTAATGGTTGTACCGGCGTTAAACGGATTCGGATAAGCTTTCACCGTAAAGGCATCATTGTTTGAATTTCCGCCTGCATGGTTGCCATCTCTTAAGGTATTCGAGAAGCCGACAAGGAATTTGCAATCGTCAAAACCACTATTGATAGCTTCAATCGCTTTTCTGATGTCAGCCAATGTCGGAGCGCCTACGCTTGGCAGATACAAACCGCTAAGCGCTGCATTAGCCAGGGCAATCAAATCATTAACAGTATTGTTGGCACCCAGGTAAGTCAACACAGTTGACGGAATAGTATATACATGCAGGTTACCATCAGGAACAGCGCCCACGTCACAACCCGTAGAGCCTTGAACGGTCATATACTGGCCATCGAGATGAAGGTCGCCAAGAGTAACATCCATGCGGGTACTGAACATCAACGTAATCGTCTGAGAAAGGAGTTTATTGCGGAAGCGTCCGTTACCGAGCAATGATATTCCGATAATGGAATTACAGGTATTGTTACCAAATATCCTTGCATCAGAGCCGCTGCCGGGCATCCTGGTGTTGATACATGACACATCAGCCGAAGTTAAAGTCAGCTTGTTTGTGCCACCGCCAAGAACCATATTTCCATACGGAGAGGACAACAACCATAATTTAGCCTGGTCAGAGTTTTCTCCGGTACAGATAATGTGTCCGTTATTAGAGCTGCCCCAGAAATTTTGTGTTTGGGTGCAGTGCTGTTCAAGCGGGTTTTCAGCAAGCAAAGGACCATTAATGGTAGCAGAGTCGCATGTAACTGTAATACACTGGCTGCAGTTCGATGCATTGCCGCACGCATCTGTTGCCTCCCAGGTTCTGCAGTGAGTTACCGAGCCATCAAGGTTAACGGTGGTAGTATTACTATCCGTAACCGCAACGGTAGGATTCGGGTCACAATCATCAGATACAGTGGGGCTGCCAAATGTTACAGGAATATTCGGATCGCAGCTTTCCTGGTCAACCATTAACTGGTTATCCCTGTTGCCTACTGAATATCCGTCAAGCAGCTCGAGCTTGAAGTGATACGGTCCGCCATTGATGTTGCCTGCACCGAAACAGGAGCCATATCCGCACGAATCCCCACCGGCTGCTGCACGTCCGGCAAGCTTAATCATCACATCGCTGGAGGTTGAAGTCCAGGTAATGGTATACCAAGCATAGTTAAACTGGTTAGGGCTGCCTGAATATCCGTCAAATGTTATGGAGAACGCAGTAATAGGTGAATTACCTCTCATCTCAATCTTTCTGTCTCCATATACGGATTCAAAGCAAGCGATGACGTCATCAACATTTGCATCTCCATGCTGGTTGGGTGGATTGCCCATCACATCGGGTACGTTTGCAAAAGCAATCCGCGGGTCTGGAGGGAAGAATGAAGTGAAATTGGAACATGCAGAGAAAGCTGTGGCACTTATTCCGCCATTACATGTCTGAGCAATCAGGTTTTGCAATTCATTTACTCCATTGTTTCCAATAGCTCCTGCCGTTGCAACTGCTTGATCCCATGACATCAGGAAGTCGTATGCATGCCAGCTGTCGGACTGACGTTTAACCGCTTCATGACGGAACCTGAGGGTATGTGTAGTTCCGGCGAGACCTGTGAAAATAATTCTCTGAGGAACGCCCATGCCTTCAAAATATTCTGCCTGGGTATGGTTGTTAATACCATTCGTCCAGGTTAGCGGTACTGTCGGGTGACCTTCATTTCTTGGTTGACGGAAATCAATGCCTACAGGTGTATGAGGTCCATTTGGGTTAGGATTCGTTACCGTAGCTACACCACCGCCACCTAAATCTACGCAAGGTCCTCCATTAGATCCTCCGCCAGGTATTGTTTCATCAGCAGGACAAGTAAGGTTAGGAGCTGTATTATCTGTTACAGAGATGGTACGGCTGCAGGTAGAAGAGTTGCCGCAATCATCGGTAGCTGTCCATGTCCTGGTTACAGAATATTCCTGAGGACAGTTGCCCGGAGTGGTAGCATCAGCAAATGTAGGAACTACACTCGGGTCGCATAAATCGGAAGCCGTGGCCGCCCCGAATGAAGGGGTTGCAGGACACTCAATGCTTGCAGCCGGGTTAGGACAAGTAATAGTCGGAGCAGTGTTATCGGTTACAGAAATAGTTCTGCCGCAGGTAGAAGAGTTGCCGCAATCATCGGTAGCTGTCCAGGTACGTGTAACAGAGAATTCCTGCGGACAGTTGCCCGGGGTAGTAATAGTAGAGAATGTAGGAACTACGCTCGGGTCGCATAAATCAGAAGCGGTAGCAGAACCGAAGCTGGGCGAAGCCGGGCACTCGATAGTAGAAGCCGGGTTCGGGCAGGTAATAGTCGGAGCAGTGTTATCCGTTACAGAAATAGTTCTGCTGCAGGTAGAAGAGTTGCCGCAATCATCGGTAGCTGTCCAGGTGCGTGTTACAGAGAATTCCTGCGGACAGTTGCCCGGAGTAGTAGCATCAGCGAATGTAGGAGTAACGCTCGGGTCGCATAGATCGGAAGCAGTAGCTGAACCGAAGCTGGGTGTGTTGGGACACTCAATGCTTGCAGCCGGATTAGGACAGGTAATAGTCGGAGCCGTGTTATCGGTTACCGAAATCGTTCTGCTGCAGGTAGAAGAGTTGCCGCAATCATCGGTAGCTGTCCAGGTACGTGTTACAGAGAACTCCTGAGGACAGTTGCCCGGGGTAGTAATAGTAGAGAATGTAGGAACTACGCTGGGGTCGCATAAATCGGAAGCGGTAGCAGAGCCGAAGTTAGGCGAAGCCGGGCACTCGATAGTAGAAGCCGGGTTCGGACAGGTAATAGTCGGAGCCGTGTTATCGGTTACCGAAATCGTTCTGCTGCAGGTAGAAGAGTTACCGCAATCATCAGTAGCTGTCCAGGTACGTGTTACAGAATATTCCTGCGGACAGTTACCCGGAGTAGTAGCATCAGCAAATGTAGGAACTACGCTCGGGTCGCATAAATCAGAAGCTGTTGCAGAACCGAAGCTGGGCGTGTTGGGACACTCAATGCTTGCAGCCGGGTTCGGACAGGTAATAGTCGGAGCCGTGTTATCGGTTACCGAAATCGTTCTGCTGCAGGTAGAAGAGTTACCGCAATCATCGGTAGCTGTCCAGGTACGTGTTACAGAGAATTCCTGCGGACAGTTGCCCGGGGTAGTAATAGTAGAGAATGTAGGAATCACACTCGGGTCGCATAAATCGGAAGCAGTAGCTGAACCGAAGTTAGGACTATTGGGACACTCGACAGTAGAAGCCGGATTAGGACAGGTAATAGTCGGAGCCGTGTTATCCGTTACCGAGATAGTTCTGCTGCAGGTAGAAGAGTTACCGCAATCATCAGTAGCCGTCCAGGTCCTGGTCACAGAGAATTCCTGCGGACAGTTACCCGGAGTAGTAATAGTAGAGAATGTAGGAACTACGCTGGGGTCACATAAATCAGAAGCGGTAGCAGAACCGAAGCTGGGCGTGTTGGGACACTCAATGCTTGCAGCCGGGTTAGGGCAAGTAATAGTCGGAGCCGTGTTATCCGTTACCGAAATAGTTCTGCTGCAGGTAGAAGAGTTGCCGCAATCATCGGTAGCTGTCCATGTACGTGTCACAGAGAATTCCTGCGGACAGTTGCCCGGAGTAGTAGCATCAGCGAATGTAGGAATTACGCTCGGGTCGCATAAATCGGAAGCTGTTGCAGCTCCGAAAGAAGGACTTGCAGGGCACTCAACATTGGATACGGTAGGACATGTAATAGTCGGAGCCGTGTTATCGGTTACAGAAATAGTTCTGCTGCAGGTAGAAGAGTTTCCGCAATCATCGGTAGCTGTCCATGTACGTGTTACAGAGAATTCCTGCGGACAGTTGCCCGGAGTAGTAATAGTGGAGAATGTAGGAATCACACTCGGGTCGCATAAATCGGAAGCTGTTGCAGCTCCGAAAGAAGGACTTGCAGGGCACTCAACGTTGGATACGGTAGGACATGTAATAGTCGGAGCCGTGTTATCGGTTACAGAGATAGTTCTGCTGCAGGTAGAAGTATTGCCGCAGTCATCGGTAGCTGTCCAGGTACGTGTAACAGAGAATTCCTGCGGACAGTTGCCCGGAGTAGTAACGTTGCTGGCAGTAATATCTACGCTGATGTCACAAGCATCGGATGCTGTAGCTGGTCCGAATGACGGTGTATTGGGACACTCAACGGTAGCAGCCGGGTTAGGACATGTAATAGAAGGAGGAGTATTATCGGTTACCGAGATGGTTCTGCTGCAGGTAGAAGAATTGCCGCAGTCATCGGTAGCTGTCCAGGTACGTGTTACGGTGAACGGACAGTTGCCCGAAGTAGTAACATCAGAGAAAGTAGGTACTACGCTTGGGTCGCATAAATCAGTAGCCGTAGCTGCTCCGAAGATAATTGGGTTCGGACATTCAACATTCGATACAGTAGGACAGGTAATGGTCGGAGCCGTGTTATCCGTTACAGAGATCGTTCTGCTGCAGGTAGAAGAGTTTCCGCAATCATCGGTAGCCGTCCAGGTACGTGTTACAGAGAATTCCTGCGGACAGTTGCCCGGGGTAGTAATAGTAGAGAATGTAGGAACTACGCTGGGGTCGCATAAATCAGAAGCTGTTGCAGCTCCGAATGAAGGACTTGAGGGACATTCGATAGGTGAAGAAACCGTAGGACAGGTAATGGTCGGAGCCGTGTTATCCGTTACAGAGATCGTTCTGCTGCAAGTAGAAGAGTTACCGCAATCATCGGTAGCTGTCCAGGTCCTGGTTACAGAGAATTCCTGCGGACAGTTGCCAGGAGTAGTAACAGTAGAGAATGTAGGAACTACGCTGGGGTCACATAAATCGGAAGCAGTAGCAGAGCCGAAGTTAGGACTGTTTGGACACTCAATGCTTGCAGCCGGGTTAGGGCAGGTAATAGTTGGAGCCGTGTTATCACTGACAGAAATCGTTCTGCTGCAGGTAGAAGAGTTGCCGCAATCATCAGTAGCTGTCCAGGTACGTGTAACAGAATATTCCTGAGCACAGGCGCCAGCAGTAGTAACATCAGCGAAGGTAGGAACGACAAGAGTATCGCAAGCATCGGTTGCTGTAGCAGCGCCAAAGGAAGGAGTATTGGGACACTCGACATTAGATACGCTGGGACAGGTGATAACCGGGGCTGTATTATCGGTTACAGAAATAGTTCGGCTGCATGAAGATGTATTGTTGCAGTTATCACTGGCCGTCCAGGTACGCGTTACGGAATATTCCTGTGCGCAGTTGCCCGGAGTGGTAACATCATCAGCAGTTATCCCAACTGAGGTATCGCAATTGTCGGTAGCCGATGCCGAACCAAAATTGGGTGTATTCGGACATTCAACCGATGTCGTAGGGTTAGGACAGGTAATAACAGGAGGTATGTGATCTACAATGTTTATTATCCTGCAGCAAACCACCTGGCCTTCAGTACAAACAATCGTATCACAAATTGAAAACTGGCTGCCGCATAAATTACCGGCAACAACACTGATGGACGCACCGGTGGTTGGGCCTACTATAGTGCCTGCACCGGTAATAGACCAATGGTGGGTAATACTGCTGCAAAGACCGGTATATGTTGCGGTATAAATGTTGCCGGATGAACCCGGGCATACTGAATCAGGACCTGCAATGACAACGCTGTCGCAAACAGGAGATGCAGGAGCAGGTGTTGCCTGGAGCTGGTTATCCTGGCTTCCGGTGGTAACACCATCTATTCCATCGAGCTTAAAGTGATAGGGGCCGCCTGCTACCGCGCCGGCACCGCAGCCGGCACCATAACCGCAGCATCCCGCAGTAGTACAGCTTTGTGAAGAGCGGCCTGCCATTTTTATTACAACCTTGTCTGAAGTTGATTTCCATCTCAGCGTATAGGTAGCATAAACGTCTCCTGAACCGGTGTACCCGTTAAAGATGAGTTCACCCCAGGTTACGGGCTGGTTACCGTCAACATGTATGAACCTGTTACCGAAAATGGATTCGAAGCAAGTGATTGCAGGGTTAACGCTTAACGGGGGCGGGAATCCGCAGGTAACCCCTGCAGGGTCTCCCATATTATCAGGGCATTCTATTGCTAAAACATTGGTAGCCGTTGTGCATGCGCCAAGACCGGCAGCGCTGATGGCTCCATTGCATGTTTGTGCCACCAGGTCCTGAAGTTCGTTGACAGGCCCTTGTGCAATAGCACCGGCTACTAATATCGCCTGGGGCCAACCCATGAGAAAATCATAAGCATGCACACCGCCTTTGAGCGCCTGGTGCCTGAAATTCAGGGCATGTGTATCGCCGGGAGTGGCTTGCAGCCCGGTAAATATAATCCGCTGCGGCACGCCAAGTCCTTCAAAATAATCAGAGTTGTTCGGGTTAAGAATACCGTTTATCCAGCTAATTGGAACTGAAGGATGGTCTTGGTTAGATGCCTGCTGGAAATCAAGAGTTGAAAAACCGGCATCTACAAATGTTGCTTCAGCATGTAATGCAGAAGACTGGCCATCAGCTGTTGCGAGTAGCAACTGGCCTAGAGCAGATGAGTCACCAGGAACAATCCATGTGGTAACAAAACCACCGCTGCCATCGGCAGTCACGTTCCAGGGAGCATCGTTGCTGTTGGGAGAGCCATCAGAATTTACTACCTGCACCGTTACCGTTTCACCGGCCTGAAATCCGGTTCCTGTAAGGGTAACCGTATCGCCGGGAGCATAACCGAATAGGTTGGTAGATAATGTTTGCGCGTTTGCCGAGGCAAAAAATACTACGCTAAGGATAAGGGTAACTAAAAATGCTTTGAAAATTTTTACAAAGCTTCTACAGTCAGCAGTACTTGTTTTCATGTCCGTAAGGTTTAATAAGTAAGTTTAGAGTAAAAAATATTTTTAATTATTTATCATGCTGGTGAATCAATATTAAAGTTGATGGGTACGCATTAAAAATAAAACGAGCGAACAAATATAAAACCAAGTTGAAATTATTCCGCGAGCATTCCGGAAAAAATCTCCCCAAAAGTTTTGAACACAAATTAACCTTTTGCATGTTAAATTATGATTCCGTTCGTATTAAAATAAAATTATTTTAAGTTCTTGTAATGCGCGTGAACCGCAGTATTGGCGATGATTGGCAAATATTCAAAAAGTAAAGCAATAAAACCAAATATTTTTAATTATTTTTTCATTATATATGACGAACAGCTAATTTATCTCAGTAAACAGTTAAATCCCTTGCCAATTCAGCGATTTACAGAGCGCCCGGTAGAATTTTAAGTCCACCGTTTTTGCGGAAGTTGCTTCGTAAGGCGATGCGATTATACTTCGCAGGGATGTTAAAAAAGAATAGCTCACTATCATCTTTTGAGAATGATATCATCTGGTAAACAACAAAGAAAAAATTACAATTCTTGTTTTATACGCAATTACATAAAGCATTTTTGCCTGGCTGAAAAAAGAAACTTTTCATATGTGCCTGGAGCACAAGCAGGCTTTAACTTTTTGATTAACCCGCTTATGTTTTTGCAACAGGAATATTGTTGAAAAAATTATTTGCTGAATTATGGCAAGGGGTCTTAAAACAAAAACTCCCGAAGAAATTTCTCCGGGAGTTCTTGACAAGAAAAATAAATCCGTTTACTTAATCAGTATGAGCTTATCGAAGTATGTATCGGTGCCGGCACTTATTCTGTAGATGTAAACACCTGCAGGATAATTGTTTCCGTCAAACTCTACTGTATACGTTGCGCCTTCTTCCGTTGAGCCATTAAACGGTACGGCAACAACTTCTCCGGTTGCATTGAAGATTTCAAGCTTCAGGTTGTCATAGGATTTATCCATTGAGAAACTGATGATAGTGCTTGTATTGAACGGATTAGGATAGGCAGTCAGGCTAATCGGGCTGTAATGGTTTACAACCTGCGTGCCTGCTCTGAGAGTGTTAGAGAATCCTACAAGGAATCTGCACTCATCAAATCCTTCGTTGAAGGCATCCAAGGCACTGTTAATATCGGTTAGTGTAGGATTACCCGGACTTGGAACATAGGCACCGCAGAGAGCATTGTTGGCAAGAACCAGCAGGTCTGCAACGGTGTTGTTAGCGCCAAGATATGTAATCACTGTTTGCGGTATGGTATGCAGTTGCTCTGAATTGGGAACAGGAGCTGCATTAGGAGTATCGCAAGGTTGAGCATCAACTGTGGTCATGTATTGACCGGTAATCTGCACATTGCCTAAACCAGTGGAATAACGAATGTTTAATTCAAGAGCGATAGTTTGTGCAAGCAGCGTGTTACGGAAGCGAGCAGGAGTGCCGCTATGCAGCGCTATTCCTACAATAGAGTTGCAGGTATTGTTACCGGTAATAGCAACAGAAGGACCGCCACCCGGCAACCTGTCAATTACACACTGGCCTTCACCAACTCCGAACGTCATAGTATTTCCGTTACAGCCGATAATGAGCGGCGTAGACAACAGTTGGTTGATGAGGGTGAGCTTATCTGCACCCGTACAATCGTGTCCGCCCGAATTACCCCAGAAGCCCTGAGTATAACTGCAGAAGAGATCCTGCACGCATGGATTAACGTGTATGCATTGAGTGCACTGACTGGAATTACCGCAGGCATCAGTTGCTTCCCATGTGGTGCAATGGTCTTGTGAACCATCTGCATAGGTAGTATCGGAAGTGCTAAACACGGCAAACGATACATTGGGGTCGCAGAGGTCTGAAGGGGTAGGGTCTGTAAATATCACAGGGTCGTTACAATTAATAGTCTCATTCGCAGCACAACTCAATGTAGGCGGTGTATTATCTGTTACCGAGATGGTCCTGCTGCAGGTAGAAGAGTTGCCGCAATCATCGGTAGCCGTCCAGGTGCGTGTTACAGAGAATTCCTGCGGACAGTTGCCCGGAGTAGTAGCATCAGCGAATGTAGGAGTAACGCTCGGGTCGCATAGATCGGAAGCAGTAGCTGAACCGAAGCTAGGTGTATTCGGGCACTCAACATTCGACACAGAAGGACAAGTAATGGTCGGAGCCGTGTTATCGGTTACCGAAATCGTTCTGCTGCAGGTAGAAGAGTTGCCGCAATCATCAGTAGCTGTCCATGTACGTGTTACAGAGAATTCCTGCGAACAGTTACCCGGAGTAGTAATAGTAGAGAATGTAGGAACTACACTCGGGTCGCATAAATCGGAAGCTGTTGCAGCTCCGAAAGAAGGACTTGCAGGGCACTCAACGTTGGATACGGTAGGACATGTAATAGTCGGAGCCGTGTTATCGGTTACCGAGATAGTCCTGCTGCAGGTAGAAGAGTTACCGCAATCATCGGTAGCTGTCCATGTACGTGTAACAGAGAACTCCTGGGGACAGTTGCCCGGGGTAGTAATAGTAGAGAATGTAGGAACTACGCTCGGGTCGCATAAATCGGAAGCGGTAGCTGAACCAAAATTAGGCGTGTTGGGACACTCAATGCTTGCAGCCGGGTTCGGACAGGTAATAGTCGGAGCCGTGTTATCGGTTACCGAGATAGTTCTGCTGCATGTAGAAGAGTTACCGCAATCATCGGTAGCTGTCCAGGTGCGTGTTACAGAGAATTCCTGCGGACAGTTACCCGGGGTAGTAATAGTAGAGAATGTAGGAACTACGCTCGGGTCGCATAAATCGGAAGCGGTAGCAGAGCCGAAGTTAGGGCTATTGGGACACTCAATGCTTGCAGCCGGGTTAGGACAGGTAATAGTCGGAGCCGTGTTATCGGTTACCGAGATAGTTCTGCTGCAGGTAGAAGAGTTGCCGCAATCATCGGTAGCTGTCCATGTACGTGTTACAGAGAATTCCTGCGGACAGTTGCCCGGGGTAGTAATAGTAGAGAATGTAGGAATCACACTCGGGTCGCATAAATCGGAAGCAGTAGCAGCTCCGAAGTTAGGGCTATTGGGACACTCGACAGTAGAAGCCGGGTTAGGACAGGTAATAGTCGGAGCAGTGTTATCCGTTACCGAGATAGTTCTGCTGCAGGTAGAAGAGTTACCGCAATCATCGGTAGCTGTCCAGGTACGTGTTACAGAGAATTCCTGCGGACAGTTGCCCGGAGTAGTAGCATCAGCGAATGTAGGAATTACGCTCGGGTCGCATAAATCGGAAGCTGTTGCAGCTCCGAAAGAAGGACTTGCAGGGCACTCAACATTGGATACGGTAGGACATGTAATAGTCGGAGCCGTGTTATCGGTTACAGAAATAGTTCTGCTGCAGGTAGAAGAGTTTCCGCAATCATCGGTAGCTGTCCATGTACGTGTTACAGAGAATTCCTGCGGACAGTTGCCCGGAGTAGTAATAGTGGAGAATGTAGGAATCACACTCGGGTCGCATAAATCGGAAGCTGTTGCAGCTCCGAAAGAAGGACTTGCAGGGCACTCAACGTTGGATACGGTAGGACATGTAATAGTCGGAGCCGTGTTATCGGTTACAGAGATAGTTCTGCTGCAGGTAGAAGTATTGCCGCAGTCATCGGTAGCTGTCCAGGTACGTGTAACAGAGAATTCCTGCGGACAGTTGCCCGGAGTAGTAACGTTGCTGGCAGTAATATCTACGCTGATGTCACAAGCATCGGATGCTGTAGCTGGTCCGAATGACGGTGTATTGGGACACTCAACGGTAGCAGCCGGGTTAGGACATGTAATAGAAGGAGGAGTATTATCGGTTACCGAGATGGTTCTGCTGCAGGTAGAAGAATTGCCGCAGTCATCGGTAGCTGTCCAGGTACGTGTTACGGTGAACGGACAGTTGCCCGAAGTAGTAACATCAGAGAAAGTAGGTACTACGCTTGGGTCGCATAAATCAGTAGCCGTAGCTGCTCCGAAGATAATTGGGTTCGGACATTCAACATTCGATACAGTAGGACAGGTAATGGTCGGAGCCGTGTTATCCGTTACAGAGATCGTTCTGCTGCAGGTAGAAGAGTTTCCGCAATCATCGGTAGCCGTCCAGGTACGTGTTACAGAGAATTCCTGCGGACAGTTGCCCGGGGTAGTAATAGTAGAGAATGTAGGAACTACGCTGGGGTCGCATAAATCAGAAGCTGTTGCAGCTCCGAATGAAGGACTTGAGGGACATTCGATAGGTGAAGAAACCGTAGGACAGGTAATGGTCGGAGCCGTGTTATCCGTTACAGAGATCGTTCTGCTGCAAGTAGAAGAGTTACCGCAATCATCGGTAGCTGTCCAGGTCCTGGTTACAGAGAATTCCTGCGGACAGTTGCCAGGAGTAGTAACAGTAGAGAATGTAGGAACTACGCTGGGGTCACATAAATCGGAAGCAGTAGCAGAGCCGAAGTTAGGACTGTTTGGACACTCAATGCTTGCAGCCGGGTTAGGGCAGGTAATAGTTGGAGCCGTGTTATCACTGACAGAAATCGTTCTGCTGCAGGTAGAAGAGTTGCCGCAATCATCAGTAGCTGTCCAGGTACGTGTAACAGAATATTCCTGAGCACAGGCGCCAGCAGTAGTAACATCAGCGAAGGTAGGAACGACAAGAGTATCGCAAGCATCGGTTGCTGTAGCAGCGCCAAAGGAAGGAGTATTGGGACACTCGACATTAGATACGCTGGGACAGGTGATAACCGGGGCTGTATTATCGGTTACAGAAATAGTTCGGCTGCATGAAGATGTATTGTTGCAGTTATCACTGGCCGTCCAGGTACGCGTTACAGAATATTCCTGTGCGCAGTTGCCCGGAGTGGTAACATCATCAGCAGTTATCCCAACTGAGGTATCGCAATTGTCGGTAGCCGATGCCGAACCAAAATTGGGGGTATTCGGACATTCAACCGATGAGGTAGGGTTAGGACAGGTAATAACAGGGGGAACATGGTCAACAACATTTATTACCCTGCAGCAAACAACCTGGCCTTCCGTACAAACAATCGTATCGCAAATTGAAAACTGGCTGCCGCAAAAATTACCGGCAAGAACACTGATGGAGGCACCGGTGGTTGGGCCTACTATAGTGCCTGCACCGGTAATAGACCAGTGGTGGGTAATATTAGCGCAAAGACCGGTATATGTTGCGGTATAAATGTTGCCGCTCGAGGCAGGGCATACTGAATCAGGACCTGCAATGACAACGCTGTCGCAAACAGGAGATGCAGGAGCAGGAGTTGCCTGCAGCTGGTTATCCTGGCTTCCGGTGGTAACACCATCTATTCCATCGAGCTTAAAGTGATAGGGGCCGCCTGCTACCGCGCCGGCACCGCAGCCGGCACCATAACCGCAGCATCCTGCAGTAGTACAGCTTTGTGAAGAGCGGCCTGCCATTTTTATTACAATCTTATCTGAAGTTGATTTCCATCTCAGCGTATAGGTAGCATAAACGTCTCCTGAACCGGTGTACCCGTTAAAAATGAGTTCACCCCAGGTCACGGGCTGGTTACCGTCAACATGTATGAACCTGTTACCGTAAGTTGATTCGAAGCAAGTGATTGCAGGGTTAACACTTAACGGGGGCGGGAATCCGCAGGTAACCCCTGCAGGGTCTCCCATATTATCAGGGCATTCTATTGCTAAAACATTGGTAGCCGTTGTGCATGCGCCAAGACCGGCAGAGCTGATGGCTCCATTGCATGTTTGTGCCACCAGGTCCTGAAGTTCGTTGACAGGCCCTTGTGCAATAGCACCGGCTACTAATATCGCCTGGGGCCAACCCATGAGAAAATCATAAGCATGCACACCGCCTTTGAGTGCCTGGTGCCTGAAATTCAGTGCATGCGTATCACCGGGAGTGGCCTGAAGGCCGGTAAATATTACTCGCTGAGGTACGCCAAGTCCTTCAAAATAGTCAGAGTTGTTAGGGTTAAGAATACCGTTTATCCAGCTAATTGGAACTGAAGGATGGTCTTGGTTAGATGCCTGCTGGAAATCAAGAGTTGAAAAACCGGCATCTACAAATGTTGCTTCGGCATGAAGAGCAGAAGACTGGCCATCGGCTGTTGCCAAAAGGAGTTGGCCCAGAGAAGATGAGTCGGCAGGAACAGTCCACGTGGTAACAAAACCACCGCTGCCATCGGCAGTCACGTTCCAGGGAGCATCGTTGCTGTTGGGAGAACCATCAGCATTTACTACCTGTACGGTTACCGTTTCACCGGCCTGAAATCCGGTTGCGGTAAGAGTAACCACATCGCCGGGAGCATAACCGAATTGGTTGGAAGACAATGTTTGCGCGTTTGCCGAGGCAAAAAATCCTGCGCTAAGAATAAGGGTAAATAAAAATGCCTTAAAAATTTTCGCAAGGCTTCTACAGTCTGTACTTGTTTTCATGTGTCCGTAAGTTAGTAAGTAGGTTTAGAGTAAAAAATTTTAATTATTTATTGCGTTGATGAAGACGAATGAGTATTAAAGATGAGGGATATGCATTAAAAATAAAACGGGGAAACAAAGATAAAGGGAAGCTTAAGTTATATTGAAAGCCTTTAAGAAAAATTTCTCTTAAAAGTTTTAAACAGAAATTAACCTTTTGCATGTTAAATTATTAATCAGTTTGTATTAATTTAAAATCCTTGTAATGCCCGTAAACCGTAATGTTGGTGATGATTGCGCGAATATTCAAAAAGTAAAGTTAAAAAACCAAATATTTTTTATTATTTTTCCATTATGTAGGGTGAAATGATGATTCCGGCGGGTAAACGTCAATTTAGATTTTGCTCCAGGCCCTTTAAGCATGTTTTCAAAGTTCATGAACCACCTGCATAATAAAAAAGTTAAAGCAAGAGGCATAAAAAATTCAGGATTAAGTGGCGTAATTCTTAATAATACAAATTTCATGTGTTACAAAGGGGTTCGTTCAATACTTTTATACTTTTGCCCAAAACTAAACCAATAAAGAAAATTGCTATGCTCAAACTTATTAAACTGACGTTCCTGTTTATTATTCTGCTTACTGATGCCTTTGAATCACAGGCACAAAAGTCAAAATCCGAAAAGGCGTTTGAAATGCGCGACCTTTATATACTTGTAGGAATGTGGGAATCTAATACAACCATTACTATTGACACCATCCCTCATAAGGTCACGTATAGGATGAACTTCAGGCAAACGGCAGACGGCTTTGGACTAAACATGGATGAAGCTTATTCTGATTCAGCCCTGGGAAACCTAAGAGCCGCTAACCTGATTGGCTTTGGAAATGATGATAAAAAAATTCACTGGTATCATGTAAATAGCATGGGTACTACCTATGAACGCGTTGGTCAATGGCTTAATTCAGAGAACCTTCGTTTTTCATACACCGGTAAACAGGGCGAAAAAACATACAACGAGGTAATTACCTATGCTTTTTATGGCAACGATGAATTTACCTATACGCAGATAGCTTACCTGGATGCAAAGCAGGTAAAAAAGATATTCGGGAAGTTTAAACGCAGGTTACCTACGGCCCCTAAGCCAAATAAATAAGGCTTCAGCAATTGATTTATTGTACTATAGAGGTATAATTATTGACCTCTTATCGCAGGTTCTTTGCGTACACCAAAAAAAGTTATTAACGAAACCCCAAATCAGTTTACCTGCGAAAACCTTATGTGATAATTATGCGTTGCAGGTTTTTGCAAAGGAAATGACAAGCCGGTTTTTTTCTAATCCATCTTAGAACATACGTAACATATCATCTCGGTCAAATCAATTATCACCACACAATAAAGGGATAAATCAATCATTTGCACTTAAAAAAAGAATCTCTCAGAAATAAATTTATATTTTATAATTTTGCTCCCCTTTTAAAAAACAGCAATGGAAACCAAAACAGAAACCTTTAAAGCCAAAGCAAGCAACGGAACGCCCCAGGCATCCTCATCTCACGTGGAAAAATTTATGGAAATAATTATTGCCAAGAACCCGGGAGAGCCCGAGTTTCACCAGGCAGTTCATGAAGTTGCAGAAACCATTATTCCTTATCAGGAACAACATCCCGAATTTCAAAAAGCAAAAATCCTTGAACGCATTGCAGAACCCGAGAGAGTAATTATGTTCCGCGTTCCATGGATAGATGATAATGGAGAATACCAGGTGAACCGTGGGTTCCGCATCCAGATGAATAGCGCTCTTGGTCCCTACAAGGGAGGGCTGCGTTTTCATCCAACTGTATATCTTGGCATTCTCAAGTTCCTCGCTTTCGAGCAGGTATTTAAAAATTCTCTCACTACGCTTCCTATGGGCGGAGGTAAAGGCGGTTCTGATTTCGACCCGAAGGGAAAATCAGATATGGAGGTTATGCGTTTTTGCCAGAGCTTTATGACGGAACTGTGCCGTCATATAGATGCAAACACTGACGTGCCCGCGGGCGACATTGGTGTGGGCGGCCGCGAACTTGGATATTTGTTCGGGCAGTATAAACGCATCCGCAATGAATTTACCGGAGTGCTTACCGGCAAATCGCTCGAATGGGGTGGCAGCTTGATTCGTCCTGAAGCAACCGGCTATGGCTGTGTTTATTTCATGGATGAAATGCTGAAGACAAAAGGAAAGAGTTTGAAAGGCGCAACGGCTGTTATTTCAGGTTCAGGAAACGTTGCGCAGTATGCTGCTGAAAAAGTAATTCAGATGGGTGGAAAAGTTCTCACCCTCTCCGACTCCGAAGGTTTCATTTATGATAAAGACGGCATTGATGTCAAGAAACTTGCGTGGGTGATGGAATTGAAAAACATAAAACGCGGTCGCATAAAAGAATATGCCGAAAAATTCAGTGCAGATTTTTATGCGGGCAAAACCCCGTGGGGAGTTAAGTGTGATGTGGCTCTTCCGTGCGCAACGCAAAACGAGTTGGGCGAAAAAGATGCAGAGGTATTGGTAAGCAATGGTTGCGCGGCAGTGGCTGAAGGCGCTAATATGCCCTGTACACCTGAGGCAATGCATGTATTCCTGAAATCAGGAACGCTGTATGCACCGGGCAAGGCATCCAATGCGGGCGGTGTTGCGGTATCGGGTCTTGAAATGAGCCAGAATTCCATGCGCCTGTCATGGTCGCGCGAAGAAGTGGATGAACGTCTTCGCAACATTATGAAGAACATACACAGCACTTGCGTTAAATATGGACAGGATGAGAAAGGCATTAACTATGTGAAGGGCGCAAACATTGGCGGCTTTATGAAAATTGCCCGCGCTATGATTGCACAAGGTCACGTATAGAAAATAGTTATGCGTTATATGTTATATGTTATATGACAGAATCAATAAATCTTATTTAAGTATAATGTAGCGCAAGTTGCTAGCTGAAATTCATTGCCACGACCTTTAGGTCGTGGACTTTTGATAAGGACTAAATGGGCTTTAGCCCCAATAGGTTGGTCAATCTTTTTCCCGCATAACTTATAACGTGTAACATATAACGTTTTTCTCACGGGAACAATCCCAGCGAAGCATAGCTTGCCCCCAGCTTGTTAATGCCGCTCACGAATGCTGCCGTCCGCAGGTCTTCAATTTTTTTATTCTGATTTTTTATTTCACGCACTTCGTGGTAAGCCGAAATCATGGTTTCTTCCAGACCTGAATACACGAGGTCTTTTTCTTCGGGGCCCTGAATGAGAATGTTGCGCTGTGCACTTTCGAGTTTTTTCCCCGTAATATTTTCAACCGCAGAAACCAAACGGCTGCTCGACATTTCCTCGAATCGTTTTTCCATCCTGCCGAAACGTACGTGCGATAAGTTTTTCAGCCATTCGAAATAAGAAACGGTTACGCCTCCTGCATTCAGGTAGAGGTCAGGAATGACAAGGATGTTCTTCTTATTCAGAATCTCCTCAGCTTCTTTGGTGATAGGACCATTAGCCCCCTCGGCAACCACTTTTGCTTTTATTCTGCCTGCATTACCCTCATGAATCTGGTTTTCCAGCGCAGCAGGAATAAGAATGTCGCATCCTGTTTCGAGCAGTTCCAACGAGTTTGAAATATTTTTTGCACCCGGGTAATTCAAAATGCTGCCTGTATCTTTTCTATGCTTGAATACCTTTTCAACATCCAGTCCTTTATCATTAAAAATTCCTCCCTCACGTTCAGCAATGCCGATAATGATTCCCCCGCCTTCCATGCAAAACTTCGAGGAAAAATATCCCACGTTCCCTAAGCCCTGGACAATTATTTTTTTTCCTTCAATGCCCGCAGTGAGCCCTATCGATTTCATATCTTCTGCGTTTCGCATTACCTCTCTTAATCCATAAAATAATCCAAGGCCCGTTGCCTCGGTTCTTCCTCTTATTCCTCCCTGACCCAATGGTTTACCTGTTACACAACCCAGCGCATTGATGTCGTCAAAGCGAAACGCTGCATACGTGTCGGCAATCCATGCCATCTCCCTCGGACCGGAACCATAATCGGGAGCGGGAACATCTATGCCGGCGCCAATCATATTTTTCCTGATGAGCTCTGAAGTATACCTGCGCGTAATTTTTTCAAGCTGCTTTACATTGTAATCGGCGGGCTTTATGCGGATGCCGCCTTTCGCACCGCCAAAGGGAACATCCACAACGGCACATTTAAAGCTCATCAGGGTTGCAAGCGCTTTCACTTCATCTTCGTTCACAAATTCGCTGTAACGTATTCCGCCCTTGGTGGGCAGCTTGTGATGGCTGTGCTGCACACGGATTCCATAAATGACTTGTATTCCGTCATCGGTTTCTATAGGGAAATTGAACTTGTAAATGCTGTTGCAAATCCTGATTTGCTCCAGCAATCCTTTCGGAAAATTGGTAAACTGCGCAGCTTGGTCAAAATATGCCGTTACGTCAGCATAAAACTTTGAACCGCTGTCCAGTTCGTTTTTCATGAAAAAAAATTTATTACTTTTCCGAACGTAAAGTTAAGATTTTATTTCCAACGCCATGCGTTTTCTCGTTCGCTTAATCGTCACTGCCCTTGCTGTTGTCATTGCAGCATATATTCTTCCCGGTGTAAGAGTCGATGGCGCGTTAACAGCTTTTATTGTTGCGGCCGTGCTTTCATTGCTCAATGCGTTTGTAAAACCGGTGCTTGTTATTCTCACCATTCCTATCACGGTAGTCACGCTCGGGTTATTTTTGCTCGTCATCAATGCACTGATGATTATGGCAACAGATAGCCTGATAGAAGGTTTTCAGGTGGATGGATTCTGGTATGCTCTTCTTTTCAGCATTGTGATTACCATTGTGGGTTCACTGCTGAATACTCTTGTGAAGAGTGAACAAAAACAATAAAAGAATTCAGGCAAAAGTCCTTCTTCTTTGGGGAAGGATTTAGGATGAGGCTTACAATACCATAATATCTTTCACGTTCAACTGCAGCGAAACTTTGCCGTTGAATTCATTTTCTTCAATCGTATAGCAAATGCTGAACGGAAGTTTCCTGCTGATGAGTGGCAGGTATTCTCCGAGATTGAAGCCGATAGCATTGAAATAAATTTTTGAATTGCCTGCCTGTGTAGCGGTAAATTTCAGGTGATTGCTACCTACAATTTTTGCATAGCCGGTGTCCCATACTTCGGTAGAACGAAAAACAGGATGCATGTTTCCCGGGCCAAAAGGAGCAAACTGCTGAAGCACATTAAAAAATGACGGAGTGATTTCGTTCAGCTTTAAATCCGAATCAATCTCTACCTGTTGCACCAGCATGTGTTCTTCAATGGTGGATGAAACTACATCTTCAAATTTTTCCTGGAAAAGTTTTACGTTTTCAAGTTTCATAGTGAGCCCGGCTGCATACATATGCCCGCCAAACTGTTCCAGCAAATCGCTGCACGACTCGATAGCATTGTAAATATCAAAATCTTTTACCGAGCGTGCAGAGCCGGTTGCCATGCCATTGGATTCAGTGAGAACAATAGTAGGCCGGTAATATTTTTCGGTGAGACGCGATGCAACAATTCCAATTACTCCTTTGTGCCACTCCGGATAAAAAAGTACGGTGGTTTTTCTTGCGTGGTGCAATTCATCGTCTTCAATCATTCGAAAAGCATGTTCGGTAATCGTTGAATCAACACTGCGCCTTTCAAGATTTGTTTCATTCGTTTTCTTCCCCTCGCTAAGCGCGTCTTCCTTATTGGCTGTAATGAGAAGTTCAACTGCCTGCCGCGCATCCTGCATCCGTCCGGCGGCATTAATGCGCGGACCAATGATGAAAACAATATCACTAACAGTCAACCGCTTTTTCACATTCGTCAATTCAAGAATCGCCTGTATGCCGGGGCGGGGATTGGCGTTGAGCCAGTTTAACCCGAAAAAAGTAAGCACACGGTTTTCTCCGGTAATGGGAACAATGTCTGCAGCGGTACTGACAGCAACCAAATCGAGATACGGAAGTAAATCTTCAAACGGGATATCATGCTTCATTGCAAATGCCTGCACCAGCTTAAAACCGATTCCGCATCCTGAAAGTTCTTTGAAAGGGTATTCACAATCGCTTCGCTTGGGGTCAAGTACGGCAACTGCTTGCGGAATTGTTTCTCCGGGGCGGTGGTGGTCGCAAATGATGAAATCAATTTTCTTCTCATTCGCATACGCGATTTTGTCAACGGATTTTATTCCGCAATCAAGCGCGATGATGAGTGAGAAATTATTTTCCGCTGCGTAATCAATTCCCTGCATTGAAATTCCGTAGCCCTCTTTGTAACGGTCTGGTAAATAATAATCAACATTCGCATCAAGCGTTTTCAAAAAAGAATATACAAGTGCAACGGCTGTGGTTCCGTCCACATCATAGTCACCATAAACAAGAATTTTTTCTCCGTCACCAAGTGCGCGTTCTAATCGCTCGATGGCTTTATCCATGCCCTTCATCAGGTACGGGTCATGCAAGTCGTCCAGCGAGGGACGAAAAAATTTTTTTGCTTCATCAAAAGAACTCACCCTGCGCTGCACCAATAGATTGGCAAGAACCAAACTTATGTTCAGCTCTTTAGAAAGTGTCCGGACTATTTCAATAGTACCGGGCGGCTTTATAGCCCAGCGCTTGCGTGTAGTAGTCAGCATCAAAACGGTTTGAGGTCTGTGGTTTGAAGTTTGAGGTTGGGTTTGGGGTTTGCTTTTTTTGTCTCCGAATGCTGACGTTTCAGTCTGCATCGAGACATTAATCGTCTCGACTCCCAACTTTATTGAATACTAAGTTCTCTCTGCCTCGCCATCAGCTCCTCAATCTCATCCGGCTCAACCGGAATATTTTTCATCAAATCATCGGGACCATTTTTGGTGATGAGAATATCATTTTCAATCCGGATGCCGAAACCTTCTTCAGGAATATAAATTCCCGGCTCGCAGGTGAATACCATTCCCGCCTGCATGGGTTTGTATTTATCGCCAATGTCATGCACATCCAGCCCCAGGAAATGCGAAGTGCCATGCATAAAATATTTTTTATAGAGCGGGCTTTTTTCATTTTGTCGCTTCACCTCCTCCGCTTTCAGCAAACCCAATCCAATTAATTCCTGCTCCATAATTTTACCGACTTCCTCGTGATATTTCGGAATCGTATTTCCTGCTACAAGCATCTTGGTTGCAGCACGCATCACTCTTAACACTGCCTCGTAAACTTCGCGCTGGCGCTTGGTAAATTTTCCGTTTACCGGAACCGTACGCGTCATGTCCGCAGCATAGTTAGCATACTCGGCTCCAAAGTCGAGCAAAATCAATTCGCCATCGCGGCATTCGTTATTGTTGGTAGTATAATGCAGGATGTTGGCGCTGGCACCGCTGGCAATGATAGGAGTATACGCATGGCCTGTAGCGCGGCTGCGGAGGAATTCATGTGTAATCTCAGCTTCAATTTCATACTCAAAAACCCCGGGGCTGATGAACCCCAGAATCCTGCGGAACGCGCTGTCGGTAATGTCAGCGGCACTTTGCATCAAAGCAATTTCAACCGGAGATTTTATTGCCCGCAAATCAGCTATCACAGGACCGCTTCGCTGGTAATTATGGTTCGGGTATTTACTTTTCAGCTCGTTGCTGTAACGCAGCTCGCGGTACGGTACATCGCTGCTGAAGCGGTCGTTTTCATTCAGGTTGAGATAAATATTTTTTGAATGGTTGAGAATGGTAGTCATAATGGTTTGCACATCCTCCAGCCAGTATACGCTCTGAATGCCTGATGCATTGCGCGCTTCTTCCTTGGTATACTTATGTCCTTCCCAAACAGCAATGAGCTCACTGGTTTTCCGGAGAAATAAAACCTCCCTGTATTCAGGGACAGGACAGTCCGGTGCCATTACCAGAACGCTTTGCTCCTGGTCGATGCCGGATAAATAAAATAAATCGGAGCTCTGGCGAAATGGAAAATTCCCGTCACCATTGCGCGGCATCTCATCGTTGGAATTCAAAACGGCAACAGATTCGGGCAAAAGATTTTTTACAAAACGCTTACGGTTTTCAATAAAGAGATTTTTGTCTATTAAATCGTATTTCATGGATTTAAATAATTGAGAAAATTAAGTTGATTTGAAATGGAGTGGTAAAGATAAAAAAAGGAAGAATGTTTGAGGTTATTGCCCGCCTGCACTTACCCCTTACCCCTAAAGGGGGCTTGCGCTGGCGGTTCTCCCTTTAGGGAGTTAGAGGGTAAGGAAGGATTTTTCCACCAAAAGAAATTCAGAATAAGTACAGAAGCTATAATCAAAAGATTACTTATCCCCAGTAATCCTGCCTCTTCAAACCGTTGTGCTAAATTTTTACCCAGCAGGTCGGTAGAGGTTCCTTCATAAAAAAATATCAAAACGATAAATGCTGAAGTAAGCAAATAGTTTTTCTTTTCATAAATATAACGAAGCAGAATCATAACCAGCGGCAGCGATAAGAGGAAATGTTCAGTATCGGTGATAACCAGGTTGGGAACAATTGCGAGCAGGCAAAAATACCCGCTGACAAAAAAAAATGGTTGAGAAGAATGTTTCTCCTGCCTCTTTTTCATCAGAAAGAAAAAAAGAAAATAACCGGCACCGGTTGCAGCAATTAAAAAATACTGAAACCATTTTCCGGTTTCCAGTCCTAAATAATATTGTAGTAGCGATTGAATAGTATGAGTGCTTGATAAATAACTGCTGTGTTCACGCATGGACTCAATCCATTCTTTGTGCAAAAGGATATTCTGCGTATAACCGAAAAAAAGCATCGGCACAAACAATGATACTATTATGGTGACCGAAATACTTATGATAACTCTCCATCTTCCTGAAGCAATAAAGGGTAAAACCAAAATCAGGAAATAGGGTTTTATGATTATAGCCAGGCCGATAAAAATTCCTGATAAAATATTCTTTGATTGAAGAGAAAGTATTAATCCTGCGCTTGCTAGCAGGAGCAACAGCATATTGATATTTCCAAGGTGAAGCTCTCGTACAAGATGCAGCAGTATGCAAAGCAGCGCAAAAGACATCAATATGTTTTCTGTTTTGGTCTTAATGGAAAGAAAATATTTGCTCACCAGTCTTCCCAGGATAATAATAGTGAGAATAGTTGCGGCAGATAAAATGGCGAAGTGAATGATACTTGCAACTTCATAAGAAAAAAATGTATACGGCACAAAAAGCATGGCGACAAAAGGGGCATACTTATAAAAGCCGGTATCCAATCCGAAAGAGACTCCATAAACCTGCCTGCCCTTCAAAAGTGCTTCAGCAGCAGAATAGTAAACTTTGAAATCATTCAACCAGAATCTGCCATTAATTTTTTCTACTGCAAAAACAGCAGAAAGAATTATTATAGCAAAAAGAACAAAAGGCAGGTAGGGTTTGAATCTTTCAACATTCATTGGCAGGTTCCGCAAAGGAAATTATTTTTACAAAAATAATTTTATCAGAACATGGAAACCTTAACCTTTGAAACACTTCGTTACCCGGTCGGAAAATTTATATTCCCCGAGGATGTCAGCCCGCAGGAAATCGCTGCAATGATTAAGATTATTGAAGAACTTCCTGCTGCACTTCGCAAAGCAGTGAGTAATATGAGCGAAGAACAACTAACAACTCCATACCGTGACGGGGGCTGGACGGTAAGACAGGTTATTCATCATTTCTTCGACAGCCACGGCAATGCCTACGCTAGAATGAAACTGGCAGTTACAGAAGATAATCCAACCATCAAGCCATATAAAGAAGCGCTTTGGGCAGAACTTGAAGACGGACGGAATACCCCTGTCGAGCTGGGATTGAATCTTATTGAGCTGCTTCATGCACGCTGGGTTATTTTTCTGCGCTCATTTACTGAAAAAGATTTGCAACGGACTTTTTATCACCCGGAAAGTAAACGTGTTCAGACAGTTGCTCAAACCCTTGCGCTTTATGCCTGGCACTGCCGCCATCACCTGGCACATATCACCGAATTGAAGAGCAGGATGGGTTGGAAGTAATTTGATGTACGATATGCGATTTGTCCACATTATCATTGCGTTAGGAATATAAATCGTAAATCGTACTTCTTATATCGTAAATTATTTTTCCGTTATTACATTTGCCATCAGAATTATGGCCGGAATTTCTGTAGACATCCGCAAAAAAGGCTTTGCATTCACACTCCGCACAGATCAATGGTGGGTTGAACCTGCGCTGGTCATGTTTGGGTTTACCGCTTTTGTAGTTTACTCAACATGGGCGGCATTTCAGGCGCAGTTTTACTGGTACAGCAATGGCGCTGAAGGATTTGGCGGATATCTTTCTCCCATGTATTCACCTTTAGTATTTATTAATGAAACTGCAAAGGGCGCTGCCCCGGTTCATCACGCATGGTTTGGAACATTCCCCTCGTGGTGGCCTTCATTTTTGCCGGCTTCGCCTGCGTTTTTAATTGTTGCATTTCCGCTACTGTTTCGTTTTACATGTTATTATTATCGCAAAGCATATTACCGTGCATTTGCGGGAAGTCCACCCGCTTGTGCCGTTGGAGCAGTCTCGCAGAAACCTTATAAAGGAGAAACGGGGTTATTGATTTTTCAAAACCTTCATCGCTATGCTTTATATTTCGCAGTGATATTTATTTTTATTCTTTCTTATGATGGGGTGATGGCTTTTTTCCGTGATGGAAAATTCGGAGTAGGTGTGGGAAGCATGGTGCTGCTGATAAACCCAATTCTTCTTGGTTCATATACTTTTGGATGCCATTCTTTCCGGCATCTTGTGGGCGGACAAATGGACTGCATGTCGTGCAATAAATTCCGCTACGGGACCTGGAAAAAAGTTACCTTCCTGAATGAACGTCACCAGCTTTTTGCGTGGATGAGTTTGATTTGGGTGGGCTTTACCGATGTTTATGTGAGAATGGTTTCGATGGGAGTATGGACGGACTTCAGTACATGGGGAAATTAAGATGATGTACGATTTACGAGTTACGATGAACGATTTCTCTACATGTAATTCTTTGCATGTCCATTTTCTCCATTTTGATTTTTTTAAATCGTAAATTGTAAATCGTAATTCGTAAATCCAAACATGTTAAATCCCAAAGAGATACAAACCATAGAACACGATGTAGTCGTTGTTGGCGCAGGCGGTGCCGGTTTGCGTGCAGCGATTGAATGTTCTAAATTGGGATTGAACACAGGGATTGTATGTAAGTCGCTTTTAGGCAAAGCACATACTGTTATGGCTGAAGGAGGAATGGCGGCAGCGCTGGGTAATGTGGATGCACGTGACCATTGGAAGATTCACTTCCGCGATACCATGCGCGGTGGAAAATTTCTGAACCAGTGGCGCATGGCAGAACTGCATGCTAAAGAAGCGCCTGACAGGGTGAGAGAGTTGGAAGAGTGGGGGGCCGTGTTTGACAGAACCAAGGACGGATATATTTCGCAGAGAAATTTTGGAGGGCACCGCTATCCGCGGCTTGCGCATGTTGGTGACCGTACGGGATTAGAAATGATTCGCTCGCTGCAGGACTACGGAATCCACCAGGGAATTTCAGTTCACATGGAATGTACTGCGCTCGACATTATCAAGGATGGAGAAAAAGTTTCAGGGCTGGTTGCGTACTGGAGAGAAACCGGAAGGTTTATTGTTTTTAAATGCAAGGCGATTATTCTTGCGACAGGCGGGGCGGGCAAAGCTTGGAAAATAACTTCCAACTCATGGGAATATACCGGTGATGGTTACGCCTTAGCGTACGAAGCCGGTGCCGAATTGATGGATATGGAGTTCACCCAATTCCATCCTACCGGAATGGTGTGGCCGCTGTCAGTAAAAGGAATACTTGTAACAGAAGGCGTGCGGGGTGACGGGGGAATTTTATTGAACAACAAAGGCGAGCGGTTCATGTTCAAATATATTCCTGAAAAATTTGCTGCCGAGACAGCCGACACAGAAGAAGAAGCAAACCGCTGGCTAAAGGGAGACAAGAATGCAAGGCGTCCCCCGGAACTTTTGACGCGCGATGTGGTTGCACGTTCTATTAATAATGAAGTGAAAGAAGGCCGCGGCTCTCCGCACGGAGGAGCGTTTCTCGATATCGCGTCACGCGTTCCGGCAGAAGCTATAAAGCGAAAACTTCCTTCCATGTATCACCAGTTCAAAGAGCTTGCCGAGGTTGATATCACAAAGGAGCCGATGGAAGTGGGACCAACATTGCACTACTTCATGGGCGGTATTCGTGTTGACCATGATACGCAGATGTCTCGCGTTCCCGGTTTGTTTGCGGCAGGCGAAGCTGCAGCGGGATTGCATGGCGCGAATCGCCTCGGAGGGAACTCTCTTTCTGACTTGCTGGTGTTCGGCCGTCTTGCAGGTGTTGGAGCTGCTGATTATATCAGGAAAAATACAGGCACAATAAATCTTGACGAGGAGCAGGTGAAAATATCTGTACGAAGAGCAACAGATATTTTAAATCGTGAGTCGGGAACAAACCCATACCTGGTTCACGAAGATTTGCAGCAAGTGATGCAGGATAATGTAGGTATCATCCGCGTAGAGCATGAATTGAAAAAAGCAATAGACGAATTACAACGCCTGAAAAAAGATACAGAGAAAGTGAAAGCGCCCGGAAGCAGCCAGTATAATCCCGGATGGCATGAAGCTATTTCGCTTCGGTGCATGATGATAACAGCAGAAGCCGTAACGCTTGCTGCCTTGGAAAGAAAAGAAAGCCGTGGCGCACAGACACGACTTGATTTTTTCGGTGAAGACAAAGAGTGGCAAAAATATAATATCGTACTTCGTAAGGGAAAAGACGGAAACATGGAAGTAGAAAAAGTGTTGCGCACTTCAACATCACCCGAGCTTGAACGGATTGCAAATTCAACCATCGAAGCCCTGGACGCGGAAGTTGCCGCAGAAAAAGAAAATTTGAAAATTAGTTAATTTGAAAATTTAGAAATGTTAAAAATAGTTACAGATTATTTTAGCTCAATGAGTCGTATAACTAATAACGTATAATTTTTTTCAGGTGAAGTATAATTTCAAAGTTTTCAGGGGCGATAAAGACAGCGGAGGCCTGGTTGACTATAATGTTGACGTGGATGAAGGAATGGTAGTGCTTGATGTGATTCATCGCATCCAGGCTCACCAGGCAAATGACCTTGCCGTGCGCTGGAACTGTAAAGCGGGAAAGTGCGGATCATGCTCATGTGAAATCAACGGAAAGCCACGCTTGTCCTGCATGACACGCATGAATGAATTCAGTCCTGATAAACCGGTTACGGTTACTCCTGTAAAAACTTTTCCCGTCATAAAAGATTTAGTTACGGATGTTTCATGGAACTATGAGCAGAACAAACGCATCAAACCGTTTAAACCGGACCCGAAAAAGAAAGATGCAAAAGGATACGTGATGTTCCAGGAAGATGTTGACCGCGTGCAGGAATTCAGGAAGTGCATTGAGTGTTATCTCTGCCAGGATGTTTGCCACGTTTTGCGAGACCACGATCGCAAAGACAAATTCGTTGGCCCGCGTTTTATGATTCGTCTTGCTTCGCTCGAAATGCACCCGCTTGATACGGAAGACAGAATTCCGGCTGTAAGAGATGAATACGGTTCGGGGTTTTGCAATATTACCCGTTGCTGCACCGATGTATGCCCGGAAAAAATCCAGATTACCGATAACGGAATTATTCCTCTGAAAGAACGCGTAGTTGACCGCTATTATGACCCGATTGCGAGGATTTTTGGCGGAGGAAAGAAGAAGCAGAAATAAAGAGCTTACCTCTAACCCTTCTCCTTTAGAAGAGGGAATACTTCATCATAAATGACTTTCATTAATGCACTTTTGACTTTGGCATTTTTTTTGACGAACTTTGTGTCGCTATTGTCTGATGAAAAAAATATTTTTTCTTTCGGTTTTTTTTCTCTTATTTTTTGTACAGGGATTCGCAACTCATAACCGGGCGGGAGAAATAACCTATGAGTTACTCAATTGTTCAACACGTACTTTTAGAATTACCATCACCACCTATACCAAGCTTTGTCCCGTTTGCCCCGACCGCGATTTTCTTGACTCTGTTCACTGGGGCGACTTAACGCAGTCGCAGGTTGCGCGGTTTGATTTCGTTAACCTTGGAGATAGCATAAGAAAAAACCGGTATATAGCCGACCATTCTTATGCAGGCAACGGTGATTTTGTCATTTATTTTATTGACCCCAACCGTAACGAAGGAATTGCAAATATTCCCAATTCTGTCAATGTTCCGTTTTGTGTGAGAACAACGATAAAGATTCATCCTTTTTTCGGGTGCAATTCTACACCTGTTTTAAACAAGCCACCCATTGACAAAGGATGTGTGGGAGAAATTTTCAGGCACAATCCTTTTGCCATTGACCCGGAAGGGGACAGTCTATCCTATCAGCTAACGGTGCCTTTGGCGGGACCCAATACGCCGATTCCCGGATATAGTCTTCCGGCAGCAAGTAATTCCATTACACTTAACCCGGTTACCGGTGATTTAATTTGGGACAGCCCCCTTGCCCCGGGGGAATACAATATTGCCTTTTACATAATTGAATGGAGGTATGGTTCCCCTATGGACACGGTTATGCGCGATATGCAGATTACCATTTCCTACTGTAACAACAAGAGCCCCAAGTTCGCTGCATTAAGAGATACCTGCATTTTTGCAGGGCAAAATATTTCATTCAATGTAGTGGCAACAGACACGAACGGGAACGCAATTAATATTACAACATCCGGTTCGCCATACCTTGTTTCGCAGCCGGCAACTTTTTCTTCTAATTCACCTGCCAATCCTGTCATCGGAACGTTTACCTGGAATACGCAATGCATCCACATACGGCCGCAACCCTATACGGTTTTCTTTGAGGCAGAGGATATTGTTTCGCCTCCTGAGATTCCGCTTGTGGATTTAACCCATGTTAACATTCGGGTTATTGCGCCGCCTCCGCAAAATCTCACAGCCACTGCGCTGGGAAATACTATTGTTCTTAATTGGAGCCCGGGCGCCTGCGCCACAGATTCCGGATATCGCATCTACCGCAGAACAGGTCCGTTTAATGGAGTGTTTAATTGTCCGTGTGAGACGGGTGTCCCTGTAACTTCCGGCTATACGCTCATTGCAACTGTTGCCGGTAACAATGACACAACGTATATTGATTCGGTGAGCAACCTAATTATAGGAGTCGAATATTGTTATGTGGTTACCGCCTTCTTCAAAAACGGAGCAGAAAGCTGCCCATCGAACGAAGCATGCGCCCGCCTTAAAAAGGAGCTTCCCGCAATTACGCATGCAAGCGTGCTCTTCACAAACACCAATACCGGCTCGGTATATGTAGAATGGTCTAAGCCCGATGAACTGGATACTGTTCAATATCCTCCGCCTTACCAATATAGATTATATCATTCCCCTGATTTCCTTGGAAACAATCCCGTTCCAATAGTTACTTATACTGACATCAACGATACAACCTTTGTGGACACTATGATAAATACAGTAGGCCATCCCTGGTCATATAAGGTTGAATTCTATTATAGCAGTGCAGTAGTTTTAAAGGGGAGCACCGAAATTGCTTCTACCGTTTTCTTGTCCATTGCACCCACAGATGAACGGCTAAACTTATCGTGGCAAGAACATGTTCCCTGGACTAATTATTTTTATGATGTATTCCGCGCAGCGCTGCCCACCCCTCCCTGTTATGATACGGCGGGCTTAAGCTGGGACTCCGTAGGCCGCGCGTTTACGCAAAGCTTCTCTGACATGAATCTTATTAACGGAGTTTCGTACCGTTACTATGTTAAGAGTATAGGTTCATACTCAGCTCCCGGTTATGATACCACAAGAAATAATTCACAGGAAAAATGCGGAGTGCCTTATGACAATGTTGCACCGTGTCCTCCTTCCTTAGCGGTCACTCCAGATTGTATTGAAGAGAGCAATTTCCTATCATGGAATAATCCGAATAATTCCTGCGCAGATGATGTAATCCTCTATCACATTTATTTCCGTGCTGCCCTTAGCAATGATTTCCAATTGATTCAAACTATCAATAATGCATCCGATACAACCTATCTGCATACCGGTTTGCAGTCTATTGCCGGCTGCTACTATATTACGGCTGCTGATTCAAACTTAAACGAAAGCGCCCCCTCTGCCTTTGCCTGTGTGGATACATGTTTTGTCTATAATATCCCTAATGTATTCACTCCCGATGGAAGCGGACTCAATGATATACTTCACCCATGCGACTTTACAACTACGGCCGAGATGCAATTAAAATGTCCTCCATACCAGAACGTGAAAGATGTGGACATAAAATTCTTCAACCGCTGGGGCGAAATTGTTTTTGAAACTACAGACCGCGATATACGGTGGAACGGAAAAAATAAGGATACCGGTAAAGACTGTCCCGATGGAGTTTACTACTATACAGGTATTGTAAACTTTATCCGCATCAATGGAACAACTGCCCGGGATATTCACGGATTTGTTCACATCATCCGCAAGAAATAAGTCATTCGTCATTGGTCATCAGTCATTAAATTCTGCGAGTCCATTCGTATATTCGTACCAGATTCGTATTTCGTAGATGATGTTTACCGGAATTGTAGAGGCCACGGGCAAAGTAAAAAGCATTACCGTGCAGCAGAATAATAAGCTGCTTTGTATTGAGGCGCTTTTTGCAAGCGAGCTAAAAGTAGACCAAAGTGTTTCGCACAATGGAGTTTGTCTCACCGTTACCAAGGTGCTTGGCGATTGTTATTATGTTGAATGTATTGCCGAAACATTAAAGCGAAGCAATCTCGGGTTACTCCGCGAAGGAGATATCGTAAACCTCGAGAGAAGTATTAAAGCAGACGGACGCATGGATGGGCATTTCGTACTTGGGCACGTGGATGAAACAGCTACATGTTTATCCGTTCTTGATGCCGGGGGAAGCTGGCTCTATGGATTTAAGTATGATGCTTCTTCAGGCAACTTTACCGTTCCCAAGGGCTCGGTTTGTGTAAACGGGGTATCGCTTACGATAGTGGATTCGCAAAAGGGATATTTTTCTGTTGCCGTTATTCCGTATACATATAACCATACCAACTTTAAGAATATTCTTCCCAACTCGGTGGTAAATATTGAGTTTGATATTATAGGGAAATATGTAGCTGAGCTGGTGCGAAGAACAAATTAGTGTCAGAAAACATTGCTGGCCACTCTTCTCACTGCATCTGAATTACCCATAGTATAAAAGTGCAGGCAGGGCGCATTGTTTTTCACCAGCTCGCGGCACTGGTTAATGCACCATTCTATTCCAGTTTCTTTAACCTGCTTATCGCTTTCGCATTTTTCAACAGCCTCAATAAGCTCATCGGGTAATTCAATGTGAAATGTTTTTGGCAGAAGATTGATTTGCTTTTTTGTAGTAAGCACTTTTATGCCCGGCACAATAGGTACGGTGATTCCGATATCACGGCACGCCCGCACAAATTCAAAATATTTTTTATTGTCGAAAAACATTTGCGTTACTATATAGTCAGAGCCGGCATCTATTTTTTGCTTCAGGTATTTGAGGTCAGACTTCATGCTGGGCGCTTCAAAATGTTTTTCCGGGTAACCCGCAATGCCGATGCAAAAATCGGTAGGAGAAACATCCATAAGTTCCTCGTCCATAAATTTGCCGCGATTCATTTTCACTGCCTGGTTAACTAAATCAATGGCGTAATTATTTCCGTCGGGTTCGGGCGTAAATCCTGATTCTGATTTAATAGCATCGCCTCGTATGGCAAGCACATTATCAATGCCCAGGAAGTTCAGGTCAATCAAAGCATTTTCCGTTTCCTCTTTGGTAAAACCTCCGCATATAATGTGAGGTACCGCATCAATCTTATATTTATTCATAAGTGCAGCACAAATACCAACCGTTCCCGGGCGCTTACGAATAGAAAGTTTTTCGAGCAATCCGTTTTCGCGGTGCTTGTATACATACTCCTCACGGTGATAGGTAACATCAATAAACGATGGCCTGAATTCAAGCAGCGGGTCAATGCCTTCATATATGCTCCGGATGCCTTTCCCTTTGAGGGGAGGTAAAATCTCAATAGAGAAAAGCGTGCCCTTTGCTTGCTTCAGATGTTCGGTAACTTTCATTCCTATAACTAACTTATAATGATTTAGGGTTGGCGAAGATATTTAATTTGCAAAATTGGCATCAGTTTTACTTAATCATCTTGTCTTTCAGGATGAATTAGTGGTGACACGACAGGAAATCTCTCTGCACGTTTATTATAGCCGGCAACTAAAAAAATTATCTTGTTACCTTTGTCATCGTATCTAACCATCTTAACAAGTAAAAACATGATAACATTAGAAAAAATTGTTTCAAGCAATCTGGAAATGCTGAAAAGCCAGGAAGCAGAGCTTCTCAAGTCGCTTAACTTTGTACAAAAAGCAAGAAAATTATTTGAAGAGCAAAACGATAGACCCAGGCGTGGAAGAAAGCCCAAAGCTTATAGTACACCGCTAACTTCTCCCAAAGCAGAGCGGGGGAGAGGCGCGAGAAAAGGCTCGCACCTGAGTAATATTATGGGGGTATTAAAGCAAAAAGGAAAACCACTGCCTTCAGGCGAACTTATCAGCGCCCTCTTTAAACAACAGAAGAAGGATAAGAACATTACGCACTACCGCCAGCTTATTTATCCTACCCTTACGCAGGCATATAAGAAAGGCGTATTGAAATTGAAAGACGGAAAAGTTCATTTAAGCGCATAAGTTTTTAATCTTAGAATTTTTTGTAATGGCGTTCTGATAATTATCGGAACGCCATTCTTATTTTCCACGGAATCGATTTTAGTCAATATTTATAAAATAACTTTAGTATCTATTTACTCAGTATTAAAATCGGCACCTTGATGCCTACAAGTAAAAAGTATTGTTTTAAGTCGGGCAGAACATAAAAAAGTTCAATAGAAATTGGAATAGCCTGGGCTTCTACATCGTATCCGATTCCAAGCATATTTTTATATTTTAATGGACTTATATAATAACTAAAATGAAACTGGAAATTGTATAGTCTGCTAATCATGCCGTAGCCGACAGAAGGTTTAATAAACGTTGTATAATCATGCTGATTTAAAATCATAGCTGTTCCACATAAGTCCATATCAATAAAACTTTTTCCACTCTTTGAATAAATTCTGTAATTAACCCCATAAGGGAATGCCGTTGTTACATTTGCTGAATCGCTCTTATAAACTTCAAAGCCGGGAAGTATGCCAACATAGAAACTCATGCTGCGCCACCTGGTAACTTTTCCGGACTCGGTTGGAGTATCGGGCTCCTGACCGCTAACTGTCTTAAAAAGGGAGCAACTTAAAATTAAAAGAATTAATAGTGTCTTTTTCATAGTTTAATATTTTTGCACATTCTTTAATAGCGTCTTCGCCCGCCGCAGAAAGCTCCGAAGGAGTAGAACCGGCACTGCCTTGCAAAAGACCATCAACCAGGATTTCATAAGCGTTGATGTAATTCAAAACAACAGAATCGCTCTTTACTCTATGGTCTAGTACAAGATGTGAATAATTAAATACTACCACCTTCTTAGCAATTTCACTTTTTTGTTCAGGTGTAAATTCTCTTCCATCATGGTATGAAATTAATGTGGTGATTTCTGAAATAGATTTAGTAATTTCTTTAAGAGTGTTATATCTTTCATCATAAAAAGCATTGAAATATTTTCTTCTGTCAATTATATTTTCACTATAAATAAATTGACAAACTCCGTAATATAATGTTGCCACAGATATCAGAACAGTTGCAATTTCCAGATATGTTTTTAAGCCGATACCCGGGTTTTTATTTTTTTGCATAGCTCTGTTTTTCCATAATTGCTTAACTATTTTAATTGGCCGTATTTGATTTTCTTCTTAATATTAATTTTTCATCTTTAGGTTTTTGCATTAATCCGTTATACCTCACAAACCAAAAGCTGTTTTTGTCAGAATCCTTTTTCAGATACTTGTATTCCCTCATGTCAGAGGGATGTTGCCATATTCTTATCCGTATATCGGGGCCTCGTGAAGCATCGGACCAGTTTAAATAATACTTCTCTGCACTATCTTCAATCATCAAATTATTCTGGACAATTTTTTTAAAATCTTTGAATGTATAAAGCTTTTGTTCCTCAATTGGAAATAACACTTCTAATCTCCTGGCATACCAACAGCTATCTATAAGAAATGGGATAGGGTCTTCAGGTCCATTTTGGGCAAATCCGGTTTGGATACATACGTAAATAAAAAATCCAAAAAGAAAATTAATTTTTAAATAACGTTTCACATATGTACTCATTGCCATTATTTTTTTAGTCAGCGGCTTTTCGGAACTTCCTTTTCATTTACGTTAAACTTTCTTCACCTGTCTTGTTCTTAATTTTTCGCAACAGGTCATCTGGACTCAATGCTTCTGCTTCCGTTGCATTATTGGGATTGTTTAAACTATTTTTTCTATCCTGTTTAAATTTCGGCCAGCTAAATGCCCGGAACCTGCTTTCGCGCCCGTCAATCCATACATTGCCTCCAAGGAAAAATGTTCTTGCAGCTTCAGCGCCTTTTCTGAATAACTTCACTTTTGTCTCGTCGTCAAGACCGAAATCGAGCCAGTTAAATTTTTCTGCATCAATATGCCCGATGCACTTTTCATAGACTTCGTTCTTTTTAAGAAAATCTTTGTCATAGTAGTAGCGAACGGTATTGAATATTTTGCCGATGAATGAAAAAAAGCTGGCTCTCTTTTTCTCAATCTCATTTCCGCTGAGATGTTTTTCATCCTCGAGCTTTACACCCAGGGTCGGCATACGCGCAATTTTTATATTAGGGTTATGAAAAATATTGATGGGAAAGTTGGACAGAATTCCACCATCAACAAACCTGACTGTGTACGCGTGTTTTGCCTTTTGCCGCTCTTTTATTTTTTCATATTGCTCACCTACCAGTTGGCTCTGCTGTATTTTACTGGTACTGATTATTTCTTCACCTACATCCACCTTAAAGGGCGAAAAGAAAACAGGTATAGACATGGAAGCTCTTACATAATCAGAAGGGTTTACCTGTAAAGGTTCATTCCAGTAATCTTTAGCCATCAGCGGAAATTCAACCTTGGTCTGATTTGTTATGTCGCTGGCAATGATGGTCAAATACGGATGCTGAATAGTTGTATTCGCTTCGCTTGCCGGCCGCTCAGCATCATTCCTTAGCTGCAATCCCTCAAAATGTTTTGCCATTGCATTGTTAAGGTCATTTGTGGAGTGAATATTATTTCTACTCAGAATATCTTTAATCCAATTTCTGAAATTGTTTCCGGGATTCACGCCAAATCCTGCCTTATCGAATTTCAAAACATACACAGCAGCTATTACACCATATAGGATGATGACAGAGCTGGAAACAATGATTAACCACGACAAAATATTTTTGAAGGATTCTGAAAAATTAAAGAGCGTCAGAACCGAAGATACCAATGCAGTTATTAAAGAGCCGATAAACAGCCTCAACAAAAAATTTAATCCCGATTTATTATTTACAAATAGCCGGATAAGAAATTTCCCAAACTTGCTGCCGTCCACCAATCGCCACAAATCATAATTCAGCATCTCGTGAAGTATGATTTCACTTTTTGTTTCATAGCTGCTGTATTCCTGCCGGTTTTTTTTGTCAACGGAAGCCAGCATAATGGTATTAATGGCTCCGGCACTTGTTCCGGCAAGTTTTAAAAAGCGAAACCCGAGCTTTTCAAGAACATAGGTATAACCCACTAAAGCAACGCCAAGAACTCCTCCGCCTTCCTGAACATAATTTACATATTGATATTCTTTCCCGTTCTCCTCTTTATAAATATCGGAGTAAGCCGCCATTTTTCCGGACGGGAAAACTTCTTTTTCAATTTCTTTTATGATACCCGCAACTCCCGATTCGTATAAAAAATCTTTAACATTTTTTTTCGATTTCATCTTGATATTTTTTTTTAGGTGACTATGTGTTCAATTACGGGTGGCTGTTCGAAATATTTTTTTGCAACATCAAAACCATGGTTCAGATATTTTTTCATCTCCACCGGGTCGAACTCCAATCCTCCCATTCCCTTTAAGATATAATCGGGATAAAATACTTTCATGTTGATGAGTTTTTTTCCGGCAAAAGGATTACCCGGCAAGTCGAACATCTGGTCAATTGCTGCCGCAGAAAGCGTACTGTTTGCAGCAATATTTTTTTTCACTTCATTAATATATTGAAGCGACTTATTGTACAACGTTGGAATTAAAATATCATTCTCTCCTACATCGTCAGAGAAAAGTGCGAGCGTCCTTAACAATATATCGAATATACTTTTGTATTCTTTATTCGCTTCGGGTTCAACTTCGGGAGACAAGTACACAACATAAATATCGGTGACTCCATTATCCAATGCAACCCTGATAGGAGCATATTCGCGGACTCCTCCGTCAACATACTGCCTGGGAGCAGCATCGGTCGAGCGGATTTTTATGGGAGGAGTAAAAACGGGCTGGTCTGCCGAAGCAACAATGGCACGAATCATTTCATCCCAATCTTTAAGCTTAATAACATCATATCCGCCCGGTGCAATCATATCTTTATTTGAAAAGTGAACCACCCTTCCGGTCTGCAGACAAACGGATGCAAAGAATACCTGCGTATCGGAGCTCATTAAACTATCAAAAACATTCTGAGGATAATTTTGCCGTACTACGTTAATAAGAGGCCCTACATCAAATAAAGAATTATTCATGATGACTCGCTTGGAAATATCTCCTTTAAGAATAATGTCTTCGGTCTTCATGGTGGTATAAATTCTTTCTAAAGCCGCCACATTTCTGAGTGCAGCAAACGGAGCAATGAGCGCGCCTGTGCTTGTTCCGCAAATGATGTCAAACTTAATTTCCGGTTTATTCAATATGATGTACTTGAGTACGCCCACAGCGAATGAGCCCTTAGCTCCACCACCACTAATTACCAATGCATTTTTTGCCATCTTTAAAGTATTGAAGCGAGTTAATTAATTTCCAAAAGGGTCGTTCGACTTAGCGTTTTGTTTCTTATTAAAGAATACCGAGAGGTTGAGGCCAATCTTTGAAGTGAACCAGACTTTTTGTGACTGAGCTTCGTATTGCGGGTGAACGGATAACTCCAACGGATTGAGAGCTGCCGCAATTCCCATTCCGATAAGATTTCTTTTATCCAGTGAGTATGAATACTCAGGATAAAGCCAGTAATTAAATATGTTTCCTAATCCTCCAGACTTATTGAGACGGTACCCGATTCGAATTCCAAAACTCCAGTCGTCACCGGGGTTAGAATTAAAATAATTAACCACAATTCCCGCCCTCCACTTATTCATTTTTTTTGCCTGGAATGATTTCATGGGTGCAACAGAGAAAGCAAGAAGGTAGTGCGTAAAATCTTCTGCTTTCATAAATCCCTGGCCGAATTCAACAGGCATCGCAAAATTTTCTTTCTCCTCTCCAACCTGCGCTTTGCAAACGTTGAATGAACCAGGAGAATAACTTGCAAGGATTATGATGAGGATTTTTTTGTTCATCAGTCATGCGGCATCAACCTTGCTTTTGGCGAAGACAGTTTCCATGTGTAATGTTTGCGTACTTCCTGCATTACTTCCTGCTTTGCCTTGATCGTGTCTCTGTCAACTTTTAATTGCTCTGTTTTGTTTTTAAGCAAGTTTGAAATTTCATAAACAGAATGAAAGCCGGGATACGCTTGTTCTGCCTTTTCAAAATTTCTCTGCGCTTCCTTTAAATCCCCACGTTCGATTAATTCCAGGCCCTTGTTTTCATATAGATGTGCTGCCTCAGCATGTGAAGTCAAAGGGTTGTTCTTTAATGAGTCCATAAATGAATTTGCATCATACGTTTTGGCTGCTTCAGATATTTGCTTGTAAACGGTATCGTTTCCCAGCTGAAGTGCGGTTGCGGCCTCGCTCAGGTAATGGTTATTGATAAGCAATATCAATGTGTCGGCAAATGCCCTGTCATCTATCAACTGGGGAATAAGCTTGGATAAAGCAAATGCTTTGGCAGCGTTGTTCGAATCGAATGCTTCGTTAAGTACCTGGTCTGTAAATTTTATTTTATCAAAGTTGCGCTGCTTCTCTTGCAGGGTTGTGTTAATTTTAAAACCAAAAAAGGCGAGCACCATGGGGACAATAACAATCTGAAGAATAAATTTTAAGTTTTCTTTCATAGTAAAGTGATTAGCAGATATAATTGGTTGGAGCTATCCAGTAACTCGTCCTGTTCAATTAAAATTGCTAATTCTTGAATCAGATATCCGAGCACCAAGCACAACTGAATTTCTTCGGGGCTAAGTATTGAATCATTTTGAATCATAAAAAGAATTTCGGGTAATGATTTCGGATGTGATGGTTAATTCAAAGCGGCAACGATGACCATTTCATAAGGCAGATTCCATTTCAGCATAAAGGGTTTATCACTGCTATGCCTTGCCCGGTATGATACAAGAGCTAAATCAATTCGCGGGATTCCAACCACACGCATGCGGTCGCCGGGCTGAAGATTCCGGATACGTTTTTCCGCAGAAGATTCTTTAATGAAAATCATTCTGACTTTTTGAACTATAACATCGTTGTTATTGTCGAGCACCGAGCAGAAAAACATTCTTGAATCATCGTCTGTGTGCGCCTGCTCGGAAAGAATTTCAATTTTAAATTTCACATAATTGTAACCCACTCCTTTGGTGAGCATGGTAATTGTATTGTCATGCGGAATAATTTCAAAAGAAGTGCCTTCATATTTTGCAAATGCTTCGCTCGCATTTTTGTATGTAAACCCTTCAATGGGTTTTAAGCTCTTAAGCAGGTCAATGTTATCTGCTTTAAGAACAGGATGAATTTCAAAAACATGCGGAGGGTTAGTTGTAGTTATCTTATCTATATGTTCTCCCTGCACCTGTTCATCGCTGCCGGAATGTTCGCACCAGATTCTCCATACACCTGTCATATCTGTGGGCTGCCCTGATGTTTCTTTACCATGTATTAGAGTTGTAGCATTTTTTTGCTGGGGTAATCCGGCGTTCATAATTTCTGCAACAATGGGAAGGCCGATCGCAGCATCTCTGCCTGCAATGTGCATGTCGCCGTCTTTGGCTGCAGGGTTTGCTGTTTTATGCGCCTTGTCTACAAAAAAGTTTGCATGAACGGTAGCGCGGTTCTTTATGCTGTCGATAAAAGAAGTTCGCAGCGTAATTTCTATCTGGGCGCAAACGCCTTCGGTGAGCAGCAGGAAACTGATGAGATAAAATAGTTTTTTCATGGTGGTTTGATTTTATGTTGTTTACTCTCTTGCCGGATTTAAGTATTTGTAAAAACGATTTTGGTATTATCCTTTTTCTTTTTCAAGTATTTCACGGTCTTTTTTCATCTGTTCCTGGTTGGAATTAGGACTGGGTTCACTGAACTTGCTCCAAATCCATAAAACCAGTAACCCACCTATGACTGTAATAATTATCCTTCTAATAAATGAGTCATTTTTCTTTTTCGGAGATATTCTTTTTTGTTGCCCGACGAAAACTTTTGTTGTTTGGGTATTTTTATTTTCCATGGCTCTTAATTTTTTCTTAACAGAATTTCACTCACATATCAACATGCTGCCGGAAGTATGAATTCCGGCAGCGTATTGTCATTCAAATCCTTTCAAAAAATCAAACATCAAAATTTCCTGTTGCTATATATGAGGCCGAATTGAGCGTCCAGAAATCTTCAGCCAGGTCTTTTATGATAAAATCATAAGGCATCCAGAGGTAACCTCCAAAGGGCCCCCAATTTCCCCACGAGTTTCGTATCAACAGCGCTCCGGTTGTTATCGGAGAACCCGGAATGGAATTCTGAATCTTTATAGTATCATCATAACCAACAGCTACAACAGCATGTCCTCCTAAAAATGGGTCGCCCGATGCTGCCGGGAAAGGGACTTTGCCCGTTACATGTGCCTGGTAAAAAGAATTATAAACACTGAACCCGAACATGCTCGGAAACCCTGCAGCAAGGTTATTCCTGACATTGTTTAACAATTGAGCCGGTGAAGTTCCAACCGGATCCAGGCGATAATATTTTACCGCTTTAAAATTGCCGGCAAAGCTGTAGCAGAATGCGGGTGGTTCTACATCAAAAGCCGGTATGCTATACTTCCAGAATTTTTCCGGCGGCACACCAAACAAAACCATTGCGCCCATGGTATTCCGGAGGTAGGCACCGGTATCGCCCGCTACCTGCATATAATTGCGCGTGGTTTTGTACAAGAAAAGACGCGAGGCATTAATATAATTGCCAAAAGCCCTTCGTTGATAATATTCAATCAGCCCAACTCCGGCATTGGCTGTGCAGGAACCAAGCGCACCTTGGTTTTCAATAGGCGAACACCATGGCCTTAAATCGACCGAAACCGGAAGAGCCGGCAACGCTCCGTTTTCGAACCTTGTTCCTTTGAATATTGCTCTTATTTCATTGTGCCCAAGATGATAATCTCTGAAATCAGGATGGTCGGGCAACCATCCCATGCTTAATTTCTGACTCATGTCAATTCCTTCGACGGAAGGGGTTGGATGGCCATCTCTTTTTAACGTCTCTGCTGCTTTGCTTACAGCTTTGACCTTTTCAATTGTTTCCATATTAATTTGGATTTAATGTTTTGCCTGCTCTTTGTTTGGATTCCCGCCTGCCATTGCGGTAGGCATTAACAATGGCGGGCCGGTTTGGATTATTCCATTTATGTTTTTGCAATCATTGTCGTTTTATTTTTCGTCAATAAAAAATGAAGGAGGTAAAGGAATATATAAAAAAATTTATTTCCATTAGGGGAAACCCTAGTTTTTGATGTTTGAAAAACATTAGGGTTTTCCCTAATTCGTACTAGGGTTTTCCCTAGTATTTTTTTTTGCAAGAATTTCTTAAAATCGGCTGAAGCTCTTTATTGACGGTAGGTTCAGAGATAATTTCATGTCTGCTGTTTCCGGAGGCGTGCGCCTGAATTTCAGGCGTCTGCAATTCCTCAATATATTTATCCGCGAAAAGAAATGTATTCGTTTAACCCGTCTGCCAAAAGCAGGCATTAACAAAAAATAAAAGAAAAAAATGTTTACTGGAAATGAAGACCATCACATCCCATTATCGGATGCATCAGCAATGACAAAAGCGTACCGAATGAGCGTACCGGATGGTTCGCGCAAAGGAGGATATTTCGGAAGAGCTGCCATTGAATCCATTCTCGCCCAGCAGGGCTGTGTCGGAATCCGCTATTATCACGGCGTCAATGCAGCCCATGAACCTGTTATCATACTTGTGGGAGTAGATAGGGATGAGAATGATTTGTATACCGGCGAATTGATGGAATTTGCTGAGCCTTGCCCCACACGGTGCTCTTCAAGCAACCCTTTGAACGCATAAGATGAAAATAGATATTGAAAGACATTGATTTTATTTCTGCAGTTTCCATACTGCTTCCGCTCATTGCGGGATTATTCCGGTTTAAATTATCGGGCAATGATTTCAGATGGTTGTTTATTTTTTTTCTTATAAGCGCCATCACAGAATTCATAGCCCATTCTTTAAAAAGAAATGGGGTAAATAATTTATGGCTCGGTAATATTTTCTTCCTGCTCGAATATGTTTTCTGGAGTTTCATAATTGCACAATGGCTTCATTCAAAAAAGATACGCTTATTCATTTTTATTTTCCTGCCGGCATATTTTATCATTTGGTGCGTTACTACTTTTATGGTGCTTGACTTTTATATGTTTAACAGTTATGCCAGGACTATCGAAAGTTTGGTGTTTGTTTTTCTTTCGTGCTTTTTGCTCATTGCCGTGAGTACAGACACTACCCAGTTAATATTTAAAAATCCGAAATTCTGGTTTGGTTCGGCACTGTTAATTTATTTTTCTGTTAATCTTATTGTATTCGGTACAGCCAATTATATTTCTTCGAATCAAGAACAATTAATGAATAATACCTGGATTATACACTCATTCACAAATATTTTTGCTAATTTGCTTTTCGCTATAGGATTCCTATGCATCAGGCAGAAAGCAATATGATATTTTCAGTAGTACTTGCATGCGTCAGCTTTGGCGTGCTTGCTTTCTTTTTTGTTATTGTAATCATAAATTATTACCGCGCCAATGCCCGAAAACAAAATGAAATATTCAATGCAGTTTTTGAAACCCAGGCCAATGAGAGAAAAAGAATATCTGAAGATTTGCACGATGAACTGGGGCCGCTCCTGTCGGGAATTAAAATCCGCGTGGGAACGTTAAGGGATATCCACGACACCGGCGCAAAAGAAGCAATGATATCAGAAACGGAAAGCTCTTTAGATAAAGCCGTGCAGGAGGTACGTGTCATCACCAGGAATCTTATGCCGCGTCACCTGGAGGAGCATGGCTTAATTGCTGAGCTTGAAGAGTTGAAACATATATATAGAAAGATCAAAGACAATGAAAATGAATCTACGCTTTAACGGCCTGGAAAAAAGATTAAGCCCGTTGGTGGAAATAAATATGTTTAGAATTCTTAATGAATTGGTCAATAATTCGATGAAACATTCTCGCGCCGATACTATCAATATCAACATGAGCAGAGATAAAAAAGGCCTGCGCATTTTTTTTTCTGATAATGGCAAAGGGTTTTCTGCCGGCAAGAAATATGTGGGCATCGGTTTAAAAAATATTGAAAACCGCATCAACCTGTTCAAAGGACAATACAAAATTGAAAGTGTGGAAAATGTAGGGACTCTTTTTAAAATTAATTTTCATAATGAGAACCTGTCTTAATTTGCCCTACCCGTGAATTCAAAACAAAGTCCATACAGGTATAAAATCATCATTGCAGATGACCACCAGTTTTTCAGAGACGGATTTGAAATAGCATTGAAACAAATTGACGAGGTGAAAAAGGTGACTCATGCCGCCAATGGCAAAGAAGTGCTGAAAATTCTGAAGAACGAGAAATATGATTTAGTATTTATGGATATTAAAATGCCGGAGATGAGCGGAATTGAAGCGACCAAAGAAATTGAACTCCATTATCCGCGTGTTAAAGTTATTGCTCTTTCTATGCATGACGACAGAAAAAATGTGGTTGAAATGTTTAACTGTGGCGCCAGCGGATACATTATAAAGAACACGGATAAAAAAGAAATTGAAGCAGCTATAAAAAAAGTGATGGCGGGCGAGCACTATTTTGCTGAGAATGTGGCAAAGGAATTTATGGAGACACTTATCCAGACGCAGAAAAAGGTGACCGCCATAAAACCGGCTATAAAAATTACCGAGAGAGAAACAACTGTACTTACCCTTTTATGCAAGGGATACTCCAACGCGCAGATGGCAAAAAAACTTTTTATAACCGAAAAAACTATTGAGTTTCACCGCAGTGAATTGCTTCGCAAAACCAATTCTAAAAATGCTGCTGAATTGGTGATTTGGGCGACTAAAAACGGTTATTACAATGACCTGTAAAGTTTTATGCTCATGCACAATTAGGTGAGAATATCAAGGTTTCCATTTGTAACATGTTCTCTCACTATTGGTGTTGCAAGGAAATTGTTTTTAGCTCTCCGTGAAATTTCAACCTGGTAGCTATCTGACATTTCTGCAAAGAGTTTTTTCCCTCCCAGCACTCTGTGTATCTTGTTAAGATTTATAATGTGTGAGCGATGCACGCGCATGAATAAATTCATGTCAAGGTGCTCTTCAAATATTTTCATGTTATGTGAAACCACATACTTTTTGTTTCCGGAAATATAAATTCTTGTATAGGCACCGTCAGCTTCAAGACGGATAATATCTGGCATTTTTAAGAAAACAGCTCCATGTTGCAGTGGAATTCTCAAGGTTAATTTGGCGGGATGTTCTTCTTTTTGCAGCGCACTTTTTTGTTCTTCGTTTATGAGAATTTTTACTTTCTCAATAGCTTCTTTCAGTTCTGAAACATCGATAGGCTTGAGGAGATAATCGGCAACAGAATAACGAAATGCTTTCACAGCATATTCGCTGTGAGCAGTTACAAGTATAACGTGAAACGTTTTTGATTTAATTTTTTCCAGCACATCAAACCCGGTTCCGCCCGACATTTCGATATCGAGGAGAATAAGGTCGGGCCATTTTTCAGTTATCAGTTCAACGGCTTCCTGTATTTCTTCGGCATGCCCTACAACCTCCACACCGGGACAATATTTTTTAATAAGTATCTTCAGAATTTCGATACCTTTTGATTCATCATCAACTATAATCGTCCGTATCATTCTATAAAGTTTTAAAAGGCACTTCAACGGTGACGCAAGTCCCTGTAGGATTGCCTTGTTCATCGGTGAGGTCGCTGGTATAATTTTTCAGCATGCCGTTAAATAAAGTGCCCAGCGCTTCTATTCGGTCATGCACAATGTCTGTACCTACCGATTTAAATTCCCCGCTTCGGGATTTTAATTTTGCAGCTTCATTTCTCCCTATTCCATTATCGGTTATAGTGCATATGAGGATTGAATCTGATGTTCTGAAATTAATATCTACATGCGCTTCTCCTTTTTTAAACCTGATTCCATGTTTAATAGAATTTTCAACAAAGGGTTGTACCAGCATTCCCGGAATATAAATATCAGAAGTATTTAAACGCGCATCAACATGAACAGAATATGTGAACTTTTTTTCAAAGCGCAGCTCTTCAAGTTCAATGTACAGCGTCAGCGTCCTGATTTCTTCGGCAAGTGAAATAAATTCTGTGCGCGACTGGTCAAGTATCATTCGTATGAGCCGCGCGAACTTCGTGATGTATAATTGAGCAGATTCTGAATCTTTTTTTGCGATGTAATACTGAATGGAGTTAAGCACATTAAAGGTGAAATGAGGATTCATCTGTGAGCGAAGCGCATTAAGATTAAGCTCTGAGAACTTCCTGTTCAATTCGTTACGTTCTTCCGCTTTCTTTTTTATGTTCCTTATGCGCAGGTTAAGAAGCAGGAATAAAATAATGATAACTGAAAGAACTACTATAGCTCTGAACCATATTGTTTCATAAAATGGCGGGGAAAGAATGAAAGCAATTTCAAGAGGAATTTTTGCGATTAATCCTTTTTCTGTTGCAGCATGTAACTGAAATTTATAAGTACCCCAGGGCAAATTTGTGAATTGCACATCGCGGTTTGAAGTATTTCTCCATATAGTGTCCTGGCCAAGAAGCCTGTAGCGGTACGTAATATTTTTTGAATTACTGAACGAAACAGCGCTGAAAGAAATGTTTAAAGTATTTTGTTTGTAGCTTAAGGAATAAGACGATGTTAACAATGTGTCTCTGTCATTAATCTTAACAGCTTTTATATAAAAAGGTATGTCTTTAATCACATTAACCGGTTCTTCCTCGCTCACAAGGCTGAGACCTTCATTTGTAGCAACATAAATTTTATTCTTTCCTATTGCAAAATCATTTATTTCATCTGAAAGCAAACCATTGCTGAAATTATAATATTCAATATTTGTACTCAAGGGTTTTTGGTTTTTAATGGTAATTTTATTGAGCCCCCTGTTTGTACTTGCCCATATAATATTGCCTTCAACAGAAATACGATTGATGTTATCACTGGAAAGCCCATCAAGGGCTGTGATGTTATTTAAGCCGGTATCGGACACTAAAATTATTCCGTTGCTGCGCGTTGCTATAACAAGATACGTATGGTTCAGTTCATTGATATCTGTAACGCGTTTGCGGAGAATATTTTTTGTCGAATCAAACAAAGCAAAATTGCTGTCATTATATATATATAACCCGTCCAGCCCGCCCGCCATCAATCTCCCTCTCGAATCTTTAAATAAGGCTGTAGCGTGGAATTCTTTTTTATTAATAAAGCTGGTGGATAAATTATCTGTATTAATAGAGTAAGAGAAAAAATACTGACTGCCAAATAAATGATTATCGTCCTGTAAAATAAACCGGGTGGATGAATAAGCAGACATCAGCTTGCATCCGCGCCAGTTTGAAATAGGAATTTTTTCGTAAGGTGAATTATAAATCAGGTTGGTGGCAACGACTAATTGCTTTTTAGATTCTATATAGTAAAGAGAATTAATAGATTCTGCAGCAGAGCTGATCTCTTTTTTGAAATCCACTTTATCAATAGTAAAATTGAAAGCATTGAATTTATATAAGATGCCTTTAGAAGTTGCAAAAATTAAAACACTGTCCGATATGTTTTCAATTGCAGTTATTTTTTCACGCAACACATGGTCTCCAATTGCAAAGCTTAAGTTGTTTCTTGAGGGAAGATAAAATATTCCGTTCTCAAGGGTACTAATCCACAAACCTCCCTCATAATCGGCATAAATATGTGAAACGGAAAAATCAATAAGATAATGAGAGGAAACATTCATCGAAGAATTATAGACATACACACCGTCATGATAACATCCAATCCATAAATCGTTCCTGGAATCTTCAAAGACATTTAATACAGCGGTTTCGAAATGCTTTATCTCATAGCTCCTGTCGGGGCGAATTCGAATCAATGCACGCCCGCAGTAAAATATTAAATCGCCATTGCTAAGTTTGGTTGTGCCGAAATGTTGGTAGTTTAAGTATTCATTTAAAAGAATATCAAAACTCTGAGCAAATGATTTAATCCTTAATCGCGTGGGTGGTTTAAAATTTAGCGCGCTTGTAAAAAATGTAGAAACTGTTGCATGGCCTGTGTCATTAATTATAAATGTAGATGTATCTAACCCTAATATATTCTCTAAATACTTTCCGGCAGAATCAATGGAATGTATTTTGCCTTCAATGCCATTCAGAAAAACAGACTCGTGCTCGTCAATATATAAAGAAGTAAAAATATTGATTCCAAGGTTCGAGCTGATTACAGAATTGTATTTATAAGGAACTATTCTTCCGTTTTCGTAATAACTTAATAACCCCGTGAACGAAATAAACCAGATTCTGTTTTTCCAGTCCTTGTAAACTTTTATTACAGAATTTTCGGGCAGCGAATTTTTATTGTCGTAAACACGAAAAGAATATCCATCGTATTTTACAGCCCCGCGGTCTGTAACAAACCAAAGATTTTTTTGTGCATCGCTGGTAATCTGGTAGACTTCAGAACTTGGCAAGCCATCGCGTATGGTATAATGTTTAAAGTTAGGAATCCATTGCTGGGCGCTTAACGGATAAGCTGGAAAGAGAAAAAGTGCCGGCAGAAATAACCAAAATACTTTCCTATGGTTCTTCATTTTATGCTACAAAATTTCCAGGGTAATTTTTTGGTAACATTGTTTTTGCCAATTGCTCATCCCGTTGTTGATTTAAAAATGTTTTTTTAATCTACTTTTTATTTTAATTTTTTCAATTAATGGAGCATTAAATGTATCACCCAATTGCTGTTGTTGTTTTGTATCAATTTTTATTAATCTAAGTCGGTAACAGAAATACCAAACCATTCAAGGCCGTTCCAAATATGTGATACAATTACCATAGAAACAAATGTAGATTTTTTTCCAACTAAATCGGTTTTTGACACGGACTTCCATCCCGACTTTTTTTGTGGATACATTAGTCGGCAAATGGCTTAATTTTGCCGTCCGAAAATGGCACGCGGACGAAACAACAATAGCAGCAACGGAAAACAAAAAGACGAATCACCGAAAGTAAAAATCTCGAAAGAGAGTTTACGGCAGGCGCTTATTCTTTTCACCTATTTAAAACCTTACAGGGGCAGGTTTATACTAAGCCTTGTGTTCATTGCGCTCTCGGCTTTTACGACCAGCCTGTTCCCGTTATTCCTTGGCAAAATGATTGATGCTGCTTCGCCCGGAGCAACCCTGCCGGGCATGGGAAGCGACAGTGTGGGCTCGCAATTCAGCGCTGGTTTAAAGAACATTCACTGGAGTTTGAACACGACTCTGATTCTTATTTTTCTTCAGTTAGGCATTCAAACGGTTTTCTCATTTATGCGCGTGTACCTTCTTACGGAAGTGGGAGAAAAAAGCCTGGCGGATATGCGCAAAGATGTTTATAGCAAATTGCTTTCCATGCCCATGAGTTTCTTTACGGAGAAAAGAGTAGGGGAGCTGAGCAACCGCATCTCTTCTGATTTATCACAGATACAGGATGCTATTTCGTTTACGCTTGCTGAATTTCTGCGCGGCATTTTTACATTAATAATCGGGCTTGCATTTATTTTCTGGATAAGTACAAAGCTGGCGTTGGTGATGCTTGCCGTGGTTCCCGTGATAGCTGTGTTGGCGGTAGTATTCGGAATCCGCATCCGCAGGATGGCGCGCAAAGCGCAGGACCAGTTGGCTGACAGCGGCACCATCGTGCAGGAGACCTTCCAAGGCATTTCCATGGTGAAAGCATTCACGAGCGAGTTCTATGAAATAAGCCGTTACGTGAAAAGCATTTATGCCGTAGTGAGTACGGCAATCAGCAATGCGCGGTATCGCGGTGCATTTGTTTCGTTTATGATTTTTAGTGTGTTTGGAGCCATTGCATTTGTGATGTGGTACGGAGCAGGAATGATTCAGTCGGGGCAGCTGACCATTGGTTCGCTTACCATGTTTGTTATTTTCTCCATGTTTGTAGGAGGCACCTTTGCGGGCTTTGCTGATATGTTCAGCCAACTGCAGAAAATATTGGGAGCCACCCAAAGCATCCGAGAAATTCTGCGCGGCAACGGTGAGGCGGTTGAATTAAAACAAACCGTTCTGGAACCGGAATACGGGTTAAAGGGTAATGTTCGTTTTGAACATGTGGCATTCAGTTACCCCAGCCGTAAAGATGTTCCCGTTTTAAAAGACATTTCGCTGACTGTAGCTAACGGTGAGCAGGTTGCCATTGTCGGGCCGAGTGGAGCTGGCAAGAGCACCATTGCATCTTTATTGCTGAAATTCTATGAGCCGAATAACGGAAGAATATTTTTTGATGAACGTTCTTCCTCTGAGTTTCCGCTTTCACAGTTGCGTATGCAAATGGCTTTTGTGCCGCAGGATGTGATTTTGTTTGGTGGAAGCATCAAAGAAAATATTGCTTACGGAAAACCGGGTGCAGGTGATGATGAAATTATGGCTGCTGCTAAACAAGCAAATGCACATGAGTTCGTAGAACGGTTCCCTGAACGGTATGAAACCATTGTGGGGGAGAGAGGAATAAAATTAAGTGGCGGTCAGAGACAGCGCATTGCCATAGCACGGGCTATTTTAAAAGATCCCGCCATTCTAATTTTAGATGAAGCCACCTCATCGCTTGACAGCGAAAGCGAACAGCTGGTGCAGGAGGCATTGGATAACCTGATGAAGGGACGCACATCATTTGTAATTGCTCACCGACTCTCTACCATTCGTAACGCAGATAAAATTGTGCTTATTGATAAAGGTATAGTAAGCGAAAGCGGCTCACATAATCAGCTGATGAGCCACAACGGACTTTACCGCAAACTCAACGAAATGCAATTTGAGTTTGGTGCGGTCACTCAATCTCCAGTGCCCGAATAAAGTTCCGTGCGATTAGAAACATTCAAGGCTAACTTTTTTCGTTCAAATAATTTCGATAGGGCATTATCGAACCATATATTTTTGGGCATATTATAGCCAATATTAATCGTAAATCAGCCGTAAAATACCTGTAATTTAATAATAAAATATCCGTAAATTAATTGAAGTTTTTTAAATTTAATTCTTCTACATTTCTTCTCTTTTACCATAAAACTTAATAAAAACAACATATTAACCACAGTTTATTCATGATGCCCTGCCGAGAATGGAAAAATAGAGTAATTCAGGAAGGAAAAATGGTTGTGAAGAAAATTGTGAAGCTGTAAGCAACGAAATACGACTCCGTCAATTAAAGCATGAATATGTTGAAGTCCGAACAGCATCGAAAATAAATTTTTATTTTCGTTTCTCAATTTTTCTTATAAACCTGCCCGCCATTGCGTAGCCTTCGCGTTGGCAGGCAGGTTTTTAATTTTCAATTCTTTTGCCCAATCCCCCGACTGGCTCTGGGCAAAAGCAATAGGAGGAACACTTAATGATTATGGTAACTCGGTAGCCGTTGATGCTTCGGGCAATGTTTACACCACAGGTACTTTCCAGGGAACAGTTGACTTTGACCCGGGCGCGGGAGTATTCAATTTAACTTCTGTAGGACTCTTTGACATTTTCATTTCCAAAGTAGACAACTCAGGCAATTTTGTTTGGACAAAAGCAATGGGCGAAATAACTAATAATGACTATGCTTCAGGTAACTTCATAGCCATTGACCCCGCAGGAAGCGAGGATGTTTAATTGTGTAATTTGCAAAGCAAATGTTGCACAAGCTGATTATGGTTACACGAGCAAAACAATATTTGCGATTATATAGTTTTTTTAATAATACCTTGATTGAAGACAAAAAAATCATTCTAATATTTTTTTGCTTTTCACTTATTTTCCTCAATGAGGCTAACGCACAATCATATTCTTACCGACACTATTCCGTTGAAGACGGAGTAAATAGTTCTACTGTTTATTGTGCTATGCAGGATTCAAAAGGATTTATGTGGTTCGGAACTGAAACAGGAGCCTGCCGGTTTGATGGAAAAACATTTATACAATTCACCATGCATGATGGCTTGTCTGATAATGAAATTTTCCAGATACATGAAGATTCAAAAGGGAGAATATGGTTTTTAACTTTTAACGGAAAGATTTCTTTTCTTGAAAACGGAATCTTTCATAACCCCGATAATGATACTGTTTTGAAAAAAGCAATTGCATACTCAAACAATCTACTGAGTTTTTATGAAGATCATAATGGTGCTATCTGGATAGGAACTGTGTTTAACGGCTTAATGAAAATAGATGGACCAACTGTTTCGCATTATGACTTAAGTGAGAATACTACAGACGAAAAAGGGATGTATGTGCAAGAGGACAGTTTAAATAATATTTGGGTCATGAAGTCACTTAAAATTTATAAACTCGATGGGAACGTTCATGCAGAGACAAGAAAAACGCAATTCCTGTTTGATAACAGGAATTGCGTTTATACTCAAGATAGAAATTTTTTATTTCTTGATTCTGGCGCTATTTATCTTATGGCTAACCTTAAAACGAGAAAGTTAATTTCAATCAGTGATAGTATTAAAAGGATTGATTTCATGTTCATGGACCCTTTTAAAAACGTCTGGATTGGTACACAGGGACTCGGGTGTTACAAATATTATTTCTCGGATAGCACTTATAAAAAGCCGGAAATATTTTTGCCCGGGAAAATAATTCTTTGGATATTTACTGACAATGAAAATAACACGTGGATTACAACAGCTAATGAAGGAATTTATATGCTACCTGCCGATTATAAAAATCACTTCTCTTATACAATCAATGACGGGTTATCGGAAACACAGATAAACAGTATTGCGAAAGACGCGAGCGGAAATATCTGGTTGGGGCTTAGCAGGGGAAGAATAAATGTTATAACTAAAAATAACGGACTCAAAAGTTTTAGTGTTGACCAAAAGGCATCTCATTATAACCGTATTGTCAATATCTATATAGATAAGCATAATACCGTTTGGTGTGCAACCGATTTCGGACTTTATCCTTATAAAAATTTTCAGCCCGAGCCTTCTTTTCTTGAAGCAACTGCACTTAAAAATATTGCACAAAATCCGGTAACCGATGAAATAAGCATTACTTATTATGGAGGCATTTTTTATTTGTCTGAAGATGGAACTAAATTACAAGGTAGTATAGTTTATAATGATGGCAGTGTTAAGCTTCAACGAACATTCACTCATGCCTACGACCATTACGGCAATCTTTGGATAGGGAATATCGAAGGCCTTAATTTTTATAGCGGCAAACAACTTATCAAATATGGAGCTGACAATGCGCTTTTAAAAATAAGAATTACAGACATCAAAGAATTCAAGAATGATATAATGATTATTTCCACTTATGGGCATGGGATAATTTTTTTCAGCAAAGGAAAAATCATTCAGCAAGTCAGCACGCAACAGGGGCTTGCAGGAGATATCTGCAGAAAAATTTTTACCAGAGATTCTCTTGTTTGGATTGCAACCAGTACAGGGCTGAGTAAAATTATTTATGAAAATAATTTTTTTACAGTAAAAGAAAACCTGAACTCTAACAATGGTTTGCTTTCCGACAATGTAAGAGGTGTGATTGATGATGGAGAGAAAATATATGTGGCAACGGAAAAAGGACTTTCGGTTTTGAACAATAATTCAAATATTGAAAAAACGGCTTCCCCGATTGTATATATAACCAAGCTTACTACTGATAATAATTTATTCAACATAACTAATATTCCAGATATTTCATATAAAAACCAGCGGCTTGTTATTGATTTCGTGGCCGTCACTTTTAAGAATCCTGAAGAAGTAAAATATCAGTATCGCTTAAATGGGAATTCTGGCAAGTGGACAGAAACAAAAAACAATTTAGTTGAATTTTCTTCTCTCAGCCCCGGCAAATATATTTTTGAACTGACTGCAAAAAAAATTGACAGCGACTGGAGCAAGCCGATACAATTAAGTTTGGTAATTACTCCTCCATTCTGGAAAACGTTGTGGTTCGAGCTTCTTATCGCAAACTTTTGTATCCTCTCCCTATATTGGATTATCAGAAACGTTACCACTCATAAGCTTCGCCAACAGTTAGTTTTAGCAAAACAAAAACAAGCCATTGAGGCAGAGCGTAATCGCATTGCATCCGATATGCATGATGACTTGGGCTCCGACCTGAGTAAGATTACGATTGTCAGCGAAGTAATAAAGGAAAGTGAAAAATTAAATGTTGAAATCTCGTCTAATCTTAATAAAATTTCCCGCTATGCAATTGACTTGCGCGAAAAAATGGATGATATTATTTGGGCTTTAAATCCAACACATGACACGTTGGGAGATTTAATTTCCTATGTTCATCAGTATACCCTGAATTATTTTGAGGGAAGTAATATTACATGCACTGTGACACTTCCTGAAATTATTCCTGAAACACCTGTGTCAGCTACTATGCGTAGAAATATATTTCTTATTGTAAAGGAATCTCTTCATAACATCTATAAGCATGCTCATGCATCGCATGCGCATATAAAAATAAAGATTGCTAATTCTGAGCTTGCTATTTTCATTGAGGATAACGGAGAAGGTTTTGAAGAAAATCAGTTATCTTATGGAGGTAATGGCTTGAACAATATTCGTAAAAGAACAATGGAAACCGGAGGTAAGCTGGGTATTATTTCTTCAAAGGGACATGGCTGTACAGTACAATTCAGTTGTTCGCTCAGGAAGCGGTAAAAAAACATACCTCGTACTTTAGTATGAGAGCATTTTCAATAGCACCGTGTATTTTTGACTAAATATTTTTTCAGACATGCCAGAGATAAAAATTATTATAATAGAAGACCAGGAAGAAATCCGGAAAGGTTATGAATTCCTGATCAATAACTCCAATGATTTTTCCTGCATAGGGTATGCCAATGCCGAAGATGCCATTGACAATGTCTTCTTCGACAAGCCCGAAATTATTCTCATGGATGTAAACCTTCCGGGTATCTCAGGCATTGAAGCAACGAAGTTATTGAAAGAAAAATTTCCGAAAGTTCACATTATCATTTTCACGGTGTATGAAAATAATGAAAATGTTTTCCAGGCGCTGGAAGCCGGAGCAAGCGGTTACATACTTAAACAAACGAAACCGGCACAATTGATTGAAGCGATAAAAGAAGTATACAATGGCGGGGCGCCCATGAGCAGCCGGATTGCAAAAATGGTTGTAGCATCTTTTCAGAAAAAAAATATTGTTGACAATGAAGAAGAATTAACGGAGCGAGAAAATGAAATATTAAAATTACTTTCTGCCGGTTATCGAAACAAAGAAGTTTCAGAAAAGCTTTTCATTTCACTCAGCACTGTGAAATCACATGTCTATAATATCTACCAGAAGCTGCATGTCACAACACGTGTAGAGGCCCTCAACAAAATCAGGAGGCACATCAGATAATTTTCTTTATTTCTTTTTTGAAAAATCCAACTTTAGTTGGATTGATTGGGCATTTTATTGCCCTGATGTTTGTTCCGAAATTATTATCTCATTAAGTTATAAAAACGCGGAAGCCGAAAAGCGTGAAAGAGAGTAGGCATTAACTCCAAATTCTTATGCAATGAAAAGGAAAACTGAAACACTAAAACAAATCTTGTATGCTGCTTTGGGCAGTATATTCCTGATTATTTACTCCGTTAAAACGAACGCTCAGATTCTGCCAATTATTCCTGATAATTTAGTAGCGTCTGCTACGAGTGTTAATCATACAAACAATGATATTAAGGGTCCTGTTACTGTGTGGGATGATATAATTTCTTTTCCCATTGCCTTTATTTCTTTTGGCTCAGGCGCTATACCCCTTAATAACGGGCAGAGTGCTTATGACCCTGATGTTAGTGTATTAGGTATTTGGACGATAGCGGTTTATGAAGACCCTTCGGCTAATTCAATAAATGCTGATATCTTTAAAACCGGGCTATACATTTCTACAAAAATTATATCGCACTCCGGCAGAAGGCCTAAGATTGATGCTGATGACGGTGGAGTTAATGCAGAAATTGTCTGGGAAGATATTTCAACACCGACATTAAGAAGTATAATGAATTGTACAGTTCAGATTATAGGAGGAGGACCCACCTTCTCTGCTCCTGCTTTTTTACTTAAAGGCCCTGCTACGGGAACCGATTACGCTGACCCTGATGTAGCAGTTGAGTTTGGCATGCATTATACCTGCATTCGTAATGGCAATGATTTGCTTTATGATGGTGCGTTTTTAGCAAGCAGTTTCTCTAATAATCCAAGAATATCTTCCGGCACTATATTTCCTGATGATGTTGAAGTAGTAGCAGAAAGAGGTGGCGAGATTTATGGTTTCAGTATGGCAACGATAACCGGGACCGGAGGACCGCCTCCAAACCCGATTCACTATGGCACTGGCACAATGCCTGTCTGCGCCTATGTATATGATGTGTTTGCTGTTTTATGGGAACAGGGAGGTACAATAGTTGCCTATTTATGCTCGCGTGATGGGTTTACAATTACAAATGTGATAATACCACAACCTCCTCCTCCTGGTGATTTGTGTTACGTAAGCATTAATTATGCTTCTGGCGGTCAATCGGCCACATCTGTCAGCGGGTTCGGCGCTATTGGGATCTTTGATTTGTATTCCTCATTCGGGGATGCAGGACTGGGTCAGGTAAGTGATAAAATGAGCGATAGCGTAACTGCTCCGGCCGATAGCGGAATATTTAGAATTGCAAACACAGACTGGCAGGCATCTTCTGTTGTAATTTATCCTACCCCATTTACAGATGAGGTAATTATCAAACTTCCATTTGATAGCAAAAGCCCGGCAAGTTTTAATGTCAGCATTACTGATGCACTGGGAAGAAACGTGTATGAAACCACAGCAGAAAACCAGGAGCAAATTATATGGAAGGCAGGCGATGCCTTGGGTTCAGGAATTTATTACCTGAAGGCAACTAACAGCTACACTAATTTTCTGACAGTCTCCAAATTGCTGAAATTATAAAATCAAACCACCGACATTATTTTTTGTTCTGATAAGCGTAAGCAAAAACTTACGCTTATTTTTTTAATAATAAATTCTGTCAGCAATAGAATGAAAATGGAAGAAACTGAAAGAAGGTCGAGTAGTCCTGTCGGGACTACAAAATAATTTGTGGCATGGGTTTCTATGTTTACGTTTTAAAAAATGAAGTTACAGGTAAAATATATAAAGGCCAAACACAGGATTTGAAAAAGCGAATAGCAGAACATTCTTGGTCGCATACAAAATCGACCCGTAATTATTCCAAAGAATGGAAGCTTGTATATTTTGAAATTGTAAATAGCCGGGAGCAAGCAATTACCAGGGAAAAATATTTTAAATCTGCAGCAGGAAGAAAATTTCTAAGACCTAAAATTGAATCAAGTAGTTCAACGGATACCCGCCCGAACGTACCGTTCGGTACGGGCGGGGAATAGGAGTTTCCTAAACTCTTGATACAGTGTTCCCCGCCTGACTGCTGACACAGTCAGGCGGGCAGGGATTCCTGTCGGGACTACAAAATACTGCTAAATTCATTGAAAATCAGTGCCCGAAGTGGCGAGGCAAACAATGCCCTTCTTTTTAAAATTTCTTTTAATCTTATATTATGTGCATGTGCTACTCTGACCATAAAGAAAGTTTTCTGTTGGCTTAGATGTGAAGCGAAGTAATTTTACCGTTCTTAGTTTCAAAATTGTATTTGATGATTGCAGGGCTTCCAGGAAAAGTCCCTGAAATTTTTGCCGTTAAAATAATTTCGTCTCCATTGGTTGTGACTTCAAGTGGTTCATATTTTGTCTTGTATTTGGAATTAGTCAGTTCATTCCATTTTCTGATTTCTGTTTTGCCATGATATGTTTTTCCTTCATCATGTACTATCGCATCATCGGAAAAATTTTCAGTAAATGCTTTACTGTCATATTTGTCTTGTGCGGCAATTAAGTCTGCAATTAATTTTGGTAGTTTCATTTGTTATTTGTTTTAAAATTTGTTTTACTTATTTATAAAGTTGGAATAGTTCCTCCCTGTTTATTACTTCCACTCACTTTCATATTGCTATCAAAATCCAAAAAAAAATTATTTCTTTTAATCTTGATGTTATGCGTTCGTTTTACTTTCCCCACGAAGTCGTATCTATCAAATATCCGCTCGTCAGCCAACGATGTTGTAAGAAAGCCAACACATAGTTTGTCAATGTCCGTTTGTTTGGCTTAAACATTTTTGGTGTCAAGTCAAGTTCGTAAAGTTCGCTTACAATTCTGTTGCCTTGTCCGTATCTTCTAAATCTCTCTCGGAAGTCACGAAGTCCGTCACCGAAATTATGTTTTGCAATACTGTCAAATGCGTAAGTGAGTTGTCCAATGTTCAGCAACTTAAAACCTAAATCAATGTCTTCGCCTCCTGCGATTTTTATTTGCTCGTTGAACCCGCCAACTTTTTCAAACGCTTGTCGCCACACTAAACAATTTGCAGTTATCAAATAGTCAGGTCGTGGTTTGTTCGGTTGCTCATAAACTTTTGGCGGCACAAGAATTTCTTGTTGCTCGTAATATTTTGAAATGATGTCTTGTCTGTGAGCTTTGATGTTGCCTGCATAACCAACCGAACCGTTTTGAACTTTTAAATAACCTGTGATAAAACTTTCTGTCGGCACACAATCGCTGTCGGTGAAAAGTATCCAATCGGTTTGTGCTTGCTTAACTCCAAAATTTCTTGCACTTGCTGGTCCAATTTTCTTGCACTTAAAAAGTCGCACCGAAATAGGAAAGTCGTTGCGGATTTCAATTGCAGGATTTGAGTTGTTGTCAACGATGATTATTTCTTTAGGAAAATTGTCTGCGGTTTGCGTTCTAAAAAACTCCGTCAAAAAAATGTCAATGCCGTTTTGATTGTCCTTAACTGGAATGACAATAGTGATTTCATCCGTTGTCCGAATGTCGTCTGATTTTATCCCTGCTCGTTTGGTCGGCTTAAATCCCAACCTGCTAATCATTGTCATAAGGTTAAATTGTCTGTTCGTTTCTTGCACAAATGTTTGAAGTTGCTGTGTCGCCAAAGAAAGGCAGATAACATTTAAATATACGAAACAAACCTACCAAAACTTTCGCTAATCCGCCACCCGTATGTTGGATTGCCGCATGTTTGGGTTGCGTTAATCTGCAGAAGAAAAAAGACCGAGAGAATTCCAGCTGCTCACAGCTAGTGCTGACGATAAATGTCAGCATCGAGACATGCTTCGCATCGTCTCGACCCCGAAAGAATTCCGACCCTCTTCGTGCATAGCCCCGATTGAGCCGGAGCGCAGCGCAGGTGAAAGCGGGACGGTAAGTTGAGAGAACGGAAATGTTCAGCTTCAAAATTGCTGAAAGACCTCACCCAGCTTTAAAATCTTTAACGTGTTTTTGATTTTTCCCTCGGCATTGAGCTTGTTTAATATTTGCTCGGGTTCACCTAATGGTTCGTCTGCAGAATCGAATGTGCCGTAGTGGAATGGTATGAATGTTTTTGCTTGTGTTGCGTGGAATGCTTTCACAGCATCATATGGGTCCTGATGTAACGGTCCCATAAACCAGGCAGGAGCGTATGCACCTGCGCCTATGAGAGCTACATTAATGTCCGAAAAAAGTTCTCCAACATCATTGAAGTGTGTTCCATGCCCGGAGTCCCCGCTAAAGTAGATGCGCTTTCCATCTTTCTCAATCAAGAACGCTCCCCAGAGAGTAGTGTTTCCATCCCAAAGGGTACGGTTCGCCCAGTGTCTTGACGGCAGGAACGTAATCTTCAGGTCGCTCTCAAGTTGATATTGTTGATACCACCCGGCAGTTTGTATTTTGTTGCTCGTCCATTTACTAATTAAATTATCCAGGCTTAATCCGGTTAGTATCTGCGCGTGGGGATTATTGCTGGTTAACAACTTTATGCTGTTTTTATCGCAGTGGTCGTAGTGCGCATGCGAAACCAATATGTAATCAATATTCAATAATTTACCAGGAGGAACAGGCATATCCGAAAAGCGCACACCAACCGGCAGCTTACCATAAACCGGGTCTATCAGAATGCGAATGCCTGACAACTGAATAAAAAAACTGGCGTGACCTAACCAAACAATCTTGTCCGCTGAATCTGTCAGCCATTGATCATCTTTAAGAACAGGTATTCGCCACGTGTCCTTCTGTTTTATTTCTTTCTGTGGATTACGGTGCGTCATGAACTTAAATACATTACCGTAATCAAGTTTCCACGGATACTCATGATTGATGAATAAACCATCCTCATCGAGTGGAGTGCCCTTCCAATCAGGTTTAACAGTTACAAGAGCCGGATTTGAAGTGTAGCTTGTTATCGTAGGTGTTTTCTTTTTTGCCAGCATAATCTTCCCTGTTAAAAGCAAACCGAACAACGCCAATCCTCTATAGATGAATTTTCTCCTGTTCATAGCTGGCTTCCTGTTTGTGCTGAGACTGTCTATGACTACCTATTTTCTATCCAATCCACCATTAACTTGCGCTCTGCAAAAAACCATTTTCCGTTTTGCCTTACAAAGCTATCATGATATTTAATGTTGGCAATCATACAAAGGTGCAATACTTTTTAAATATTCTATTTGCTGTATGGCTCAAATATTATTTGGTGAGTGGCTCACTGCACAGAACCAATTCCCGGTTCCGATTTTATTCATTACTTCACCCCTGCAAAATAAAATCCTGAGCCAACAGCAACAATGGCAAGAAAAGATTATAATATTTGGTGGGGTCCGCCAAAAAAATTCTCAGCGCAAATTGCCGAGCGTAAAATCACCTGGCTTGAACTTTTTTATGTAACTGAATAATTCCGAAGCATGGCTAGGGTATAGATAAGCCAGGTTTATTATTCACCTAATTTCATGAGAGGGTAAAGATTCATCGCTTCTCGAAGTAGTTTAATCTTTCCTTTCTCAGCTACCAGGCGTCCCATGTACAGTTGTTTATACGGCTTGCCATTAAACAAACCGTCTACTTCATATTCCGCAAAAACCTGATCCGGTGTTTCTATGTAGTACTTTATGTTAATGAACTTGAAATCCGGAGCCATTTTGAGAATGCCGGTTATCATGTTCTTAATATTCTCCGGTCCTTCACTCCGCCACGATTGACCCAGTGAAGCTAAATAGGGAAGTTCAATTGCGCCATCAGCAGCGAATAGTGATGCCGCGGCATCCGGATTCTGAATATTACTATGATAAGTTTGTAATAGCTCTTTTGCTGTTTTCATTGTTTTATTATTATTTGTTTGACTTTGCGAATAGATGTTTTTAACCGTCACAATCACTACTGAATCAGGATTAGTTTTTTCATCATGCCAGATTATTATTTCAAATATCATTTTGTCCTACCGACAGCAACTAAACGATTTGCGCTGTGAAGTTCTAATCATCGCACATCCTTAGCATTGATTTTTGATAAATAAAAACGTGACAAATATCAATTCTGTCCTTTCGGTGCACAAGTATATTTGGGTCATGAAAATTGTATATGCGTTATGACAACCCCAGCCCAACTATTAGAGAACAGCTTACTGGTAATTTGGAATGACCGAAATGCAGACAGACGTTTGGAGGCAATGAAAAAGACATATGCACCAGACGTTCATTTTTATGAATTCAATAGTGGAGAACCGATAATCGGACACACAGCAATTAATGAACTTATCTCAAAATTACAGAGCGAATGGGCACCTGAATCCAGGTTTGAATTAAACAAACCGTCCCAGGTTAATCACGCAATACAGATTGCTTCCTGGAATCTTGGACCACAAGGAATGCAGCCAGTTGCAACCGGTATGGATGTGGCTGTCGTTGAAAATGATTTGATTAAATCATTTTATCTTTTTTTAGATGCTCCTGAAAAAAGCAAATGATTATACAGACAAAAGACAAGACCGTGTCGCAACTAATCAATAGATTTAACCAGGGACTTTTTTGCTGTCTTGTGCCTGATTCGGCTCAGTGTTTCGCGGGTAATACCAAAATAGGAAGCAATCATGTTCAGAGGTACCCTGGCAGCCAATGAAGGATGCTGCTGGACAAAATTCAAATACCTCTCTTCAAACGGAGTGCTGATGGAATCGTTAATACGATTTTGAAAAGCAATAAAACTGCGCTCAAGGATTGTATTCACCATATCACCGAAAGCCGGTATCTCCCTGCAAATGGCATCGAATTTTTGTTTGTCTATAAAAACTATTTCAGTGTCCTCAATAGCATCAATATTGAAACGTGACGGTTGACCCGATAGCAAAGCCTCCCTATCACCTGCCCACCAGTTTTCCATTGCAAATGAAATCACATGCTCAAATCCCTTTTCGTCAACTGAGTAGGTCCTTAGCAATCCCTTCGTCACAAACGCTTTATTGTTCCAATGATTGCCCTCCTGTAATAAATATTGTTTTTTGCGTAATTTTTTCACCACGCAACGGGAGCGGATATACTCGTGCTGCTCTTCAGTGAGGGAAATTTTATTATCCAGATAAGCCTTGAATACTTCGTACACGGAGGCAAAATTATAAAATCTCCCGGTATTCAAATTGTCTGGTTGAAATGACGGGTGGCTTTAATAACTGCTTCCCTAAAAAATTAATAATAATAAAGGAATAGAAGCTGAACATTCTCGCTCTCTCCTGCCTGCCATTGTTCTTGGCTCTCGCCTTGGCAGGCAGGCAACTGACCGTCCCGCTTTTCGCTCGCGGAGCTCGCTGCAATCGGGGCTAGTTGTGAGCGGTTGGGAGTCTCTCAACCATTTTCTTAAGACTATGCTAAGGTAAGAAAGGTTAATCTTTTGTTAGCATGATACTTATTGTATGTCTACTTATTGTATGCAATTTTGATAAATTTGCCTTTTATGCAGGCAAAAAAAAAATCTAATCTAAGAGCGGTTGACTTTTTCTGTTCTGCAGGAGGCATGACTGCAGGATTTCGTAAAGCCGGAATAAAAGTTTTGGCGGGAATTGATATTGATCCTGCTTGTAAAGAAACTTATGAGAAAAATAATAAGGGATCAAAATTTATTCTTGCTGATATTTCACAACTTACAGAAGAGCATATCGTTTCCGAACTTAATTTAAAGAAGAATGATGATGAGCTGATTTTCATCGGGTGCAGTCCTTGTCAGTATTACACCAACATGCAAACCGAAAAAAAGAAATCAAAGAAGACAAAAATGTTACTGGTAGATTTTCAACGGTTCGTTGATCACTTTAAGCCGGGATATATTGTTATTGAGAACGTTCCTGGATTTGAAAGAAAAAAGGACAGCCCTTTGCAAAAGTTCAAAGAGTATTTAGATGAAAACGATTATATTTATGATGACGGTATTATAAATGCTTTGTATTATAATGTTCCTCAAAAAAGAAGAAGATATTTATTGATAGCCACGCGGGTAAAAAATAAAATTGAATTACCGAAGCCGCAAAAAAATATTAAACATCTTATTGTCAAGAATTATATAGGTAAAGAAAACGGATTTGAATCAATACGAGCCGGACATAAGGATGAAAGTGTTTTTATACATACTGCTGCGAAACTCGCTGACATAAACTTGAAAAGAATTAAAGCTACTCCTAAAGATGGAGGGACACGATTATCTTGGAAAGATAATCCGGAACTTCAATTAACTTGTTACATAAAAAAAGATACCACTTTTCAAGATGTTTATGGAAGAATGTTTTGGGATCATCCTGCACCAACTCTAACCACAAAATTTTATAGTATATCCAACGGACGTTACGGACATCCTGAAGAAAACAGAGGCATATCCCTAAGAGAAGGAGCAATTCTTCAAACCTTTCCAAGGCGATATAAATTTATTTCAAAGCACCCCACAACTATTGCCCGGATGATAGGTAACGCTGTACCTCCAGAATTAGCCAAAAGAATAGGCAAAGCTATTATATCAGTTGAAGAAACCAATTAATGCCTAGGAAAAATAAACTTGATGGTGAAGGCAAACTCGTAATGAAGTTTGACCCTCAGACAATAGAGCATTTAGGTCTTAAAATGTATTCAAACATTTCCAAAGCTCTTGCTGAACTTGTTGCAAATGCTTATGATGCGGATGCAAAAAATGTTTACATTAATCTGTATGATGAAAGTAGCAATCAAAGAATTGAAGTGGCTGATGACGGAGAAGGAATGACATTTGATGACATTAATGATCAATTTTTAAGAATAGGTAGAAATAGAAGAAGAGAAGGTTTTATTAAAAGCCCAAGTGGAAAAAGAAAAGCAACTGGAAAAAAAGGACTAGGCAAGTTGGCTTTTTTCGGTATCGGTAAAACCATTGTGATTGAAACAATAAGAAAAAATTCAGGCTGGCTTACCCATTTTACTTTGGATTGGAAAGCAATTTTAAGCACACACAGTAAAGACTATAATCCTAGCTATATAAAGACCAAGTGCGATAAAAAATTAAGGGGGACAACAGTTAAGGTTTTTAAACTTAATAGAAAACCGGATTTTGACAAAGAAGAATTAGCTATTGAGTTATCAAAACTTTTTAATTTCGTTCGGAATGATTTTAAAGTTTATATCACCTTGAATAATGATAAACCATTTTTAATACATAACAAGTTAAAATACAAAAATCTTGATAAAGAATTTGAATGGAAGTTTCCAGCCGTCACCACAAGAATAAAAGCAAAATATACTTTAAAGAAAAAAATTAAAGGAAAAATAATTTCTACAAAAAAACCTCTTAAACCAGGTTTAAGAGGTATATCTCTATTTGCAAATGGTCGTTTAGTAAATGCACCAGAATTTTTTGGGGCATCTGAATCAAGTCATGGTTACTCATATTTTACCGGATGGCTTGACGTTGATTTTATTGATGACTTGAAAGAAGATGTTATAGCAACTGATAGGCAGACCCTGAACTGGAATTTTACCAGTACTTCAGCGTTAAGGGAATTCCTAAAAAAGTGTATGACCTTTTTAGAAAAAGATTGGCATGACAAAAGAAATGAAGCACGGCAAAAAAAAATTAAAAAAGTAACAAAAGTCGATTTAGTTCAATGGTATAAACATTTACCAAAAGAAGTTTTAGAATCCGTACAGCCAATTATCAATGCAGTATTGGGTAAATACAGTCTTCCGGAAGAAGACGGTACTACTTCAACGGTGGTACAAAAGCTAAATATTCTCGTGCCAGAATATCCCTATTATCATTGGAGACATTTGCATCCTATAATTCAAGCAGCTGCAAAAGCTGACTATGAAAAGAAAGATTATTACGGGGCATTTATTGAAGCTGCAAAAAGATATATTACAACTACTCGAAAAAAATCTGGCAGCAGAAATTCTGACAGGGGAATGATGGGAGAAGTGTTTGGGTCCGGTAAACTATTGTTAGTGACTAAAAATTTCAAAAGACCCGATGGCACGGATTTTAATCAAGATACATACGATGATATTGAGGAAGGTCAAAAATTTCTTTCGATGGGAATTGTGGCTGGTGGAAGAAACCCCGTATCTCATGAAGAAATTAAGGACTTACGTGATTCAGGTCTATTTTCAGAAAAGGATTGTCTAGACGGACTAAGTTTATTGTCACATTTGCTTAAAAGACTTGAAGGTGCTTAAATTTTTAGGACACGTTACTTTTCAATAATGTAATTAGCTTTTGGTCGAAAGAATTTCTTCTTATTTGACACTGCCAAATTTCAAGAACTTTTATTTTTTCCTTTTTTAGTCTCATTTTATTCAGCAAGTCAAGTTCCTTATTACGTTCAATTTTTTTTCTCCACCACGTTCTTCGCGTTTTCGGGAGTGCTGCATACTTACAATTCTTATGCCCATGCCAGAAACAACCGTGAACAAAGATTACTGTTTTGTATTTCGGTAAAACAATATCCGGTTTGCCGGGGAGTTTTTTATCGTGCAGACGAAAACGATAACCTTTTGAATGCAGGAATTTTCTAACAAGAATTTCGGGCTTGGTATTCTTTCCCTTAATCCGGCTCATGTTGTATGAGCGCTGTGCTTTTGTATGTACATCTGCCACGGAGCAAATTTCTTAAAAAAGATTGAAAGAATTCCAACCGCTGACAGCTAGCCCCGATGGAACCAAGCGCAGCGAAGAGACAGCGGGACGGTAAAAAGTGAAAGCGAAAATGTTGGGCTTCAAAAAAAATTATTACATCCCTGCCTACTTCTTTTTCGATGCTTCATTTAGTAACTGAAATTCCCATGCAATGTTGGAACCGATGCTACCCATATGTTCAGATAAAATCGGCACAAGCGGACCTATGGTTTCAGTTCTTGCCCAGTCACGTTGCAGTTCAGCCTGAAACACATTGAAAGTGATGGGTACTACACCACCCATGACCATGCGTTGAATAGCCATTTCGTGAGCTTCCACGCTTACACCGGCAGACGCATCGGTCACAACATAGACCTCATACCCTTCACCGGCAGCTTGCAAAGCAGGCATGGCTACACATACTTCTGTCCAAAGACCGGCTATGATAATTTTTTTCCTGCCAGTCTTTTTTACCCAGTCAACGACTCTTTTATCTTCCCATGCATTAATTGCCGTACGGTTGATGGGAGTTTGCTCCGGAAATAAATCGGTTAGCCCTTTAACCATGTAGCCTCCTCTATCCTCTACTACTGAAGTCAGCAACGTTGGCACTTTGAATACTTTGGCAGTTTTAGCCAACCCAATAACATTGTTCAAAACGTTTTGACTGTTAGTGCTTCCCAGGGTACCGAACTGGAATGGTTGGTGATCGATAAGTAAAAGAGCACAATTGTCCGGGGTGAGTAACGTTCCAAGACCATTGAACTTACCGGGACTTTGTGCCGTAGCTGTCGAAGCACCGATGAACATAATTGCACCTGCAAGGAGATGCCAAAATTTGCGAGTCAATAATACTTTCATTGTAATAATGTTTTAAGGTTAGACAGCAAATGTTTGAATAATCTTAAATTCAAAAATTGATATTAAACAAAAAAGAAATTGATATATATCACGTGTTGTGTTTGCAGGATTTTAAATATTAAAGTGAAGAAGAGTATTATACAAACCGATATGCCTACACTCGTACTATAACTGCGATACTAATGGACCGTATGTCATGAGGCGTAGTGGGGTCTTGTTCCAGAAACGGACCTCGCTTAAAGTAGCTAACAATACCTCTTAGACTTAAATGACTGCTATATGTGTATGAAGCCAGAATGTCTATGATGGAACCTACACTACGTTGATCGCTGCCAGGCGCCACCAAAAAAGACCCACCGGTTGCGTAGAGTCCATCTGCAACAGACTGTCTCCAAAATTTAAAATAATCTGCAGTGAGTTTTACTTTCTTAACAGGCTCAACTTCTATTTTACCATGTATTAAAAACAAGTTTGCTGAACCCACATTATCTATATAGCCATAATAAATACCTCTGGGATAAATAGGATTAAAAGTGTTGAGGGCACTGTCGGTAAGATTGCGGTCTCCGCTGGACATTGCACTTTGAATAGACCAAGCCGGCTTCAGGAAAACATTATTGAATTGATATGTCAGTGTTTGTACTAATTTCCAGGCAAGTATTGGATAGCCGTTGAATTTGCCAAACTGTACGTCCACTTCTGTATGACCGCTCCACCGGAGTTTGAGAAAATCGAGCGCTGCACCGATGGTATGCCTGTCTTCAGTACCCAACCCTTGGGCAAACTTCACAGGGTTTCTATGCGTATAAAGATAACGGGCATCCAGCCGGTTGAAAAATTTGCGGGGGAATGTTTGTGTTATCCATGTACCTGCTATTTTCTGTGACTCATCAATCTTATCATCGAAAAATCCGGGATTGGTTTTCATCAGTTCCATCGCGAACAAATCAATTTTTGTGTTCTTGAATTCCGCAATGAACTTCATTCCGAAAAAAGATCTCCTCACGTTGATTTCCCTTATATCTAACAAAGAACCAACCCCATAATGAAGTGCTTGCTTTCCAATCCGAAAACTATAATGGCTTTTATTTTTTGAATAAAAGGAATATTCACCGAAGATTTGATCAAAGGCTAATTTATTGAGATCCTGAACCGGGCGTGCGCCTCCATTTCTTCCGGAGAGAAAGCTTGATTGCGCTTGTGCGAATACTCTGATATTTTTATTGTAACGGAAGTCAGCATGAACAATAGCCCTATGCAGGAAATATCCATCATTATCCTGCGGACCTCTTCCCCAGAGATAATTATCATAGACTTCATACATTTCCCGAAAGTATCCTCCCATGCTTATAAATCCTTTACCACCCCTGATGGGTATATGATTAATCTTATCTGAAAAGTTTTTCTGCTCCCCAGGCTGATGCGCAGGCCAATACTCCTCGGCAGCATCCAATAAATATCCTGTTTTTAAAGAGTCTTTGATCTGCGCCTGGATATTCTTATTAAAGAATAAGAAGGATACAAATAAAAATATAGTTATTCTTCTATAGAAAGTGCTTTGCATATCTGAACCTGCTTTTAGTACGCTAAACTGTATCATTCAAAGGCGGGAAGAAATGATTAAGAGCAAAAAAAAATGTGACAATAATCACAATTGAAATCTCATTATCGCTCTTGCCCTGGATTTAGAATGCTCAATAACGATAGCCTTGTTTTCCAATCTTTTGATTTAATTCTTACCAATTTCAACATTTGCCCAAACTTCAACTTCGTTGCTAACCCCCGTAGGAATTGGGTCTTTTCCTAAACTGAAGCCGCTTCTGTTTAATTTACCCGTCACGGTAAATCCTGCAGTTTGTTTTTTAGTCATAGTAACAGCCCATCCATTTAAGGTTACATCAAACTCGATTGACTTCGATACTCCATGTATTGTAATGTTTCCTTTAAGCTTGTATTTATTGTTTTTAACTTTTGTGAACGAAGTGCTTTTAAATACCAGTGCAGGAAATTTTTCTGCATCAAACCAATTGGGACTTTTTAAATCGTTGTCGCGCATTTCTACATCAGTGTCAATAGATTTTACATCGGCAGTCATTTCAATCTGTGCATCGCTGAAATCTTCTTTTTCAGATTTCATGCTTACTTCAAATTGATGGAAGACTCCTGCAATATGTGTAATGCCGTAATGCATTACACTGAAATGCAATTGTGAATGATGTTTATCTGTTGTCCATTTGGTTTGGGCAAATACTATCGATGAAAGGAACAGCGAAGTGATTAGAACTAATTTGGTTTTCATTTTAATTTGGTTTTAATCGTTTGTAAAAAAATCATATATGTATAATGAATTATGGAATAAAATAGTTGTCACTTCGAATTATAATAACCGCCAAAATACTTTACAGGTGACCAGGCAGGAATCGTCTCGGATAATTTCGGAGACAGGTTGCTGTATTCCTGGGTGCCAAATACAACCCTGCCATCAACGATCGTTAATACAGAAGTAACAGATTTTATTTCGTCATCAGGTATAGTAAGGAAGTCTTTATCAAGTAAAGCAAAATCTGCCAGGTACCCCGGAACGATCCTGCCATTCTCATCTTCCTGGTGCTCGAACCATGCGGGCCCGGATGTAAATAATTTTAGCGCTTCATTCCTGGTCAAGCGGTTGTCTTTTGCCAATATTTCAGATCCGGATACAGACTTGCCGGTAATCATCCAGCTAATGCTTGTCCATGGGTTGAAAGAAGAGGCTCTGAATGCGTCCGTAGTCATAGCCAAAGGAATACCGCTCTCTACCAACAGTCGCAACCGTGGTGTTTGCAATGCTTTTTCCCGGCTATACGTTTTTATAAAACCATCTCCATGCAAGGCCATTTTACCGTCCAGGGCAATACCGCCACCTAATTTTTTTACTCTGGCAATATTTTCAGGAGTTATCGTTTCAGCATGTTCTATACTCCATCGCAAACCGTCCAGGGGTATCTTGCGATTTACACTTTCCAAAGCGTCCAGGAATGGCGTGATATTTTCGTTGTAACTAATATGCATACGGAAAGGGATTCTTCTCTTTACCAATTTGGTAATGTCTTCTTCAATGTATATACGCATCGAATCTTTGTTGACGACTATAGCCGGTTTATCGAAGTTTTCATGATCATGCAGTACCAACCTAAGCATTTCACCGGTGCCTTCATATTCGTGACCATGCGCCATTATCGGATCAACATTTTCTCCCGGGCTGATGGGTGATCTTTTTGTTATAGCGTTGATCTCTGCATCTACCATAGTGGGAGCGCTGACATCGCCAAATTGAAGATCGATAAAAGGGAATCGTATGTTCAGCTGGTTTTCCTTTGCCAGAAAATCTATAGGAGTATGACCTTGTGCATAGCCGCTGGCAGCTGCTGCGTCAAGAGCTGTAGTGATACCAAATCGATTCAGTTCGTGGATTACATTTGTGAGTGAATTCACCTGCTCATCAAAGGAAGCTTGAGGCACCATAAATTCCAGCCCAATAAACGTGAATGTATAGCTATGCACGATACCGGTGTAATGCCCTTCGTTGTCTTTTTCAAATTCAGTTCCCGGCATTCCCGGAAACCGGTCGGTTCCCACACCAAATGCCTTCATAGCCAACTCATTTAAAAAAGCCTGGTTATAGGCATACTGCACAATCAGCGGTCTGTCGGGAACAGCTTTTTTAAGCTCCTCCATGGTAGGGAACCGGTTCTCTTTAAATTGGTAAGGGGACCAACCACCAATGACCTTTACCCACTGACCTTCGGGAGTTCGCTTCGCTTGCTCGCTCAGCATTTCTAATGCCCGCTGGAGTGTGGGCACCCCTTCCCACCTGACATTGTAATTGAAACTTCTTTCACTTAGTATATGGGTATGTGCATCATTTAATCCAGGAATCAAACGCCTTCCGTTTGCATCAATCAGCCGTGTATTGTTATCTTTTAGATTGAGTATCTCGGCATCGGTACCCACGGCATAAATTTTACCTCTTTTCACTGCTAGTGCAGACGCTTCCGGTTGTGCCAGGTTTTGTGTCGTGATTTTCGCATTAAACACAATCAGGTCTGCACCGATAAACTGGTTGTTAGATTGAGCTTTCATGGTAATAGCAAACGCAGTTGCAATAATTAAAACGATTAGTTTTTTCATAATAGATTTCATGCGTTTAACCTTAAAACCTATTTCACTGTGAGCGGAATCAATATTCCGCGTTGCGTTTGTAATTGCTTGTGTAGTTTTCATTTTTGTTTTTTTTAATTGTTAGAATTTTTTGACTGGGGGGCTGCTTAATACGCATACTGATAGATGCTGTATGCTATTTGAGTATAGTGCATCGCGTAATTGTAGACAACGAAAATGCAACATGAAAGCAGGATAACATTTACTGAAAGCCCAAAGTATTCTCTGCGGAAGCTGTGATAAATTATTGCTGCGAGCAGTAAGAAAGAAATGGCGATGGCGGTTACACCCGCTAATAAATTCCAGTTGAAAAAAAGTGATGCAATAAGCATAGCAAGTGCAGATGCGGCATTTGCCCAACCGAAGTATTTGAGTGAACGGGTTGAAAATTCCTTGCTGAACGGAAATTGTACATAAAGTTTTTCCTTTGAGAAGAGCAGTGCGAGGATTGCAGTTTCAGCAACTTTGGCTGTGATGAGAAACTGGATTATTAAAACAGCTATTTTCATAACTTATTTTTTTTTGAAGTGAAATTTAAATTAGCGATGGTTGATTTTTACTTTCTCTTTGAAGCCACAGTATAATTGCTGCTATCACACCAAATAACATTGGAGCAATAGCCATTGGAGCTTGCCCTGCCTGAAGGTGTGTAATGATTGCCACAACCGCCCATGCAAAAATTCCATATACGGTAAGCTTGCGAAATTTTGGAATCAGGATTCCTATTGCCAATACTATCTCAATTAGCCCAATCGGGAATCTGAACCAAAGCGGATAGTCCCAGCTTTCTAAATTTTTAATTTGCATTTCAGCTCCAATAAGTTTTGTAATGCCGGCATTTGCAAATGCAAGCGCAAGCAAACCTGCAAGCGCCCATGTGATAATTTTTTTTGTCTTTGTCATTGCTTTTAATTTTTAATTGTTTGTAAATGATGTTTAAATTAACAGCACAAAAGTGCAGCAGTGACAAAGCGAAAAACGTTGATGTGGGATAGAAAAAAATGTTGACAAATGTCAACAGAACGACTAGTGTCTTAGAAAAAATCTCTCGCAGATGTTCGCAGACAAAAAATAAAATCTGCGCTTATCAGCGTAATCCCTGCCTGCCAATGTTGAGGCTTGCGCTTTGGCGGGCAGGTGCGGGAAACAAAAATGGGAAGTAGCTTATTTCTTCACTAGCTGGTGACGAATGCGGCTAAGCGTTTCCTTGGTAATGCCGAGATATGAAGCGATAATATGTTGTGGAAAGCGTTGAATAAATTCGGGGTATTGTCTTGCAAAATCTTCGTAGCGTTTTTCAGCAGAAAAACTGATGGAAGCAATGACTCTTTTTTGAAGAGCAGAGGCATGATTCTCGTCCATCTTTCTGGTCATTTCATTTAAAGCCGGCATTCCACCCAGGTTACTTAAAAAATCAGCGCGTGTTACAAGCAATGCATCGGTATCTTCCCAGGCATCAATATTATAAACGGACGGAGTCAGCATGGTAAAACTCTCGCGGTCCACCGCCCACCAGTTTTCTATGGTCAACCGAACAATATGTTCTGTTCCTTTTTCATCAACACTGTATTGCCGCATTGCACCTTTAACTATGAATGCTGTGTATTTGCATACCTCTCCTTCCTGCAACAAGAATTGTTTTTTTCGTATTCGCTTTGCAAGAAAGGTATTCTTAATCAGCTCATCATCCCCTTCTTTGAGCGGAGTAGTAGAATATTTTTTGATATACGCTATCAGAGAATCGTGCATTGCCCTTACAAAGATAAATTTTTAAGTCTTTTTGAAATCCTTCTCCTTTGGAGAAGGATTTAGGATGAGGCGATTTGAAGCAGAACGGTTTTGTCCTCCATATTGACCGTCCCGCTTTCCGCAGTATATCATTGCTTCTTACATGAGCATTGCCAAGGAAACACTTAGCCGTTTCCGTCACCAGGCAGTGAAAAAATAGCCTCCTTTTTACTTCTTCCTTCGTTGACATTTGTCAACGTTTTTTCCTGGCATTTATCATCGTTTTCTGCTTTGCCGGGGATGCATTTTTGCATCGTTAATCAAACAATCAAAAAATAAATCAAAATGAAAAAATTATCAGTAATCACAGCAGTAGCTTTCGCTACATTATTATTGTCGTTCAAACCGGTTGAAAACACATCGTGGTCGCTTGACGCGGCACATGCCAAATTAGGTTTTTCAGTCACACACTTAATGGTGTCCGATGTGGAAGGATTTTTTAAAGTTTTCCAGGCAACAGTTACAGCTCCAAAAGCAGATTTCACCGATGCAGTTGTCACCATGTCGGCTGATGTAAGTTCAGTAAACACAGACAACGAACAACGAGACACTCACTTGAAAGGCCCTGACTTTTTTGATGCAAAAAAGTTTTCTTCCATTGATTTCAAAAGCACTTCGTTTAAGCCGACAAAGGTGGCAGGCACTTATGAGGTGAAAGGAAACCTTACCATGCACGGTATCACAAAATCGGTAACGGTTTCAGCCATTGCACGAACCGGCACAAATCCACAAAGCCAAAAACCAATTGCAGGTTTCAAAATTTCAGGAAAAATAAACCGCACCGATTTTGAAATCGGAAGTTCAATTCCATCCGCAATGTTAGGAGAAGAAGTAGAGATAATTGCCAATGCTGAATTTGTAAAAAACTAATTTATTAAACACCCGGTTCAAAAACAATGTAGGTAATAAGAAAAAATAAAAAAGTAAGCAATACAATGACTACAAAAAGAAAACTAATAAAAATTTATACGCCTAAGGAGGAACGCGGTTTCCTGGGACAAGGGCATACAGCCCGCTCTCTTCTTATGGGAAACTTCTCCGAGACCGACCCTTTCATTGCACTCATGGATGATATGCTTGATAAAAAGGACAATAGTCCGGCAGGTGGACCGCATCCTCATGCGGGTTTTGAAACTGTCTCGCTTTTAGTTGATGGGAAAATTACTGAGATGTTAGAGTCAATGAAAAAAGGTGACTTTCAGATTATGACAGCAGGAAGTGGAATTGTTCACACTGAAACTATAAATCAACCAACCAAGGGAAGGTTATTTCAGCTGTGGTTAAATCTTCCGAAAAAAAATCGCTGGACAACACCGCGACTACAAATCTTACCGTCAGAACATACGCCCGTATCAGAACAAAACGGAATAAACCTTAGAATGTATAGCGGTTCACTTGATGGATTAAGTTCTCCAATTCAAAATTATGTTCCTCTCATTCTTGCAGAAATCACAATGAATTCCGGAGCAGCAACTACACTTAAAATCCCAGCCAACTTCAATACTTTTTTAGTAGCAATTAATGGCACTGTTGAAGTAGGAGAAGATAAAAAACTTTTGACTAAAGACCAGGTTGGTTGGCTCAATCATTTTGATGATGATTCTCAAAGCGATTTAATTTTGAAAGCGGGAGAAGAAGGTGTTCGTTTGGTTTTATATGCTGCCAAGCCGCTTGGGGAAGAAATTGTTTCTCACGGACCATTCATTGCCGACCACTCTGATGAAATACAAAAACTTTATCAGGAATACAGAACCGGTAAGATGAAACACATATCAAAATCTCCGGTAAGTCAAAGAATAACTTATTAGAAAAAACATCTTCAAAGAAAAATCATGGCGCAACTATTGCAATACAATTTGAAAAACCTGTTCACGCAATAATTTCTTTAAAGGCAAGTATAGTGAAACTGATATCATGTGTTTTGGAGAGGATATATCATTAATTTTGAGATACAATTAATCAGGCAACAGTGAGGTACAGCTGTTAAACAGTACAAAAGTAAAACATAGTATAAATCTAGTAAATCTAAAAACCTATGAGCAGTTTACCCATCAGAGATCAGAAAAAAGATCACCTCCTGACTCCCGAAAATTCCACCTTAATTGTCATTGACTATCAGCCTCAACAAATGTTTTCCGTTGTTTCGACAGACAAGTATGTGATGGTTAAAAACGTTGTAGCGCTTATTAACCTGGCTAAATTGTATAAGATGCCGATTGTTGTTTCAACAGTTGGCGTTGGTTCCGGAAGAGAATCGACCATTTCACCCATCGCCCATGTTACGAAGGATTTGCCTTCTTATGACCGTTCTTCCATTAATGCCTGGGAGGATAAAGAATTCCTGGAAGCAGTGAAAGCAACGGGGCGAAAGAAACTAATTATAGCTGCGCTTTGGACTGAAGCGTGCCTGCTATTTCCGACCTTAGATGCAATAAGAGAAGGATACGATGTGTATCCGGTAGTTGATGCGGTAGGAGGCACTTCTGTATTAGCACATGAAACAGCATTGAGAAGAATGGAAAAGGCAGGAGCACAGCTTACTACAATTGTTTCATTAGTTTGTGAGCTGCAAAGAGATTGGGCAAGAACTGAAACTGTACCCGGAATGTGGGAAGTAATAAAAGAAGTTCCGGGCATAATGGCGCTTGGCGTATTGATGAGAGAAAAACCTTAACGAAAGAAAAATGAATTGAAGTTGATACATCTACATGCTTCTATTCTGTCTGGTGGTGATTGGGACGGTAAAATTGTAAGTGCATAATGCATGAGTAAATATTATCTTTGTTATTCTATTTTAAAATAGTATTATTTATGCTCCCTCTAAATATTAAAGCTCCCGAGTTTTCTCTGTACGCAACGCCTGACCAAAAGGTAAAGCTAAGCGAACTGAAGGGCAAAAAAGTAATTCTTGCTTTCTATCCCGCTGATTGGAGCGTGGTTTGCAGCGACCAGATGTCACTGTACAATGCCACGCTCAAACTTTTTCATAAATATAAAGCTGAGCTGATTGGCATTTCTGTTGACAGTAAATGGTGTCACATGGCTTTTGGGCAAGAAAGGAAATTACATTTTACTCTGCTTGCCGATTTCCATCCCAAAGGTGCTGTCGCTAAGCTCTATGATGTTTATGATGAAGAAGAAGGGGAGTGCAGGCGCGCTTTGTATGTGCTGGACGAAGAGGGTATCATTCGCTGGAATTATTTGTCTCCTGTAGGAATAAATCCGGGTGCAGATGGCATTCTCGATGCGTTGGAAGAAATGTCAAAAAATAAAAAAGCTGTTTATTGATATGCTGAAACCTCCGGTATCAGAAAAAGACCATGCTCAGGGCGCTAAGAATGCTCCCATTGTGCTTGTTGAGTACGGTGACTACCAATGTCCGCATTGCGGGCACGCATATCCGATTCTTAAGAAGATTCAAAAGCAGTTAGGCGATGATCTGAAATTTGTTTTCCGCAATTTTCCTATTGAAGAAAGCCATCCGAATGCTGTGCAGGCGGCAGTGGCTTCTGAAGCAGCAGCATTGCAAAACAAATACTGGCAAATGCATGATGCCCTGTTTGAACATCAATATGATCTGAGCGCTGAAGGCATTTTAAGCCTGGTGTTAAACTTAAAGCTCGATGTAAAGCAGTTTGCATCAGACATTCAAAAGGAAGAGTTGTTTCAAAAAGTAGAAGACGATTTTGAAAGTGGCGTCAGAAGCGGTGTAAACGGCACTCCCGGTTTCTTTATTAATGGCCGGCAGTATTATGATAACTGGGAGTATGATTATTTTTTGAATTATCTGAGAGGGCTTCTACAACTTAAGTAAATCATTTCTGGAGGTTTTTTTTCCATGCAATATAAATTTGAAAAACCTGTCCATGGCGAAATCGGCATTGTTAAATATCAATGCACTATTGAGTGGCGCGGTGGTAAGTTTATTTCTGATGAACCTGTCTCATCAGGAGGTAAAGATGCAGGACCGGACCCCACACCCTTTGCTTCTATCTTCGCTTGCTTCCTGCACATTAATTACACTTCGCATGTATATTGACCGAAAAGGATGGGATATTCCGAACATAGCTGTGAATGCAAATCTCTATCAGCAAAAGAAGGGGGAAAACATCATTACGGTGATTGACCGTGATATTATTTTTCTAAGCCCTGTAGACGAGGAGCGGAAGCTTCGGCTGCAGGAAATATCAGCAGAAGTGAGTGAAGTGAATGCCGATTTGAATTCCGTGGCTAAAGGAATTTACCAGCTTCAGTTGATTTCTCCTTCATTGAATTATAACCGGAAAATCGTTTTACGATAAGTTCTTTACTCTCGGTAAAAAAAGAGCAGCCCCGTAAGGTTGCTCTTTTTTTTATTTGATCTTTTTGCTGCAAAAACTTCGACTCAAATATTTAAATTTATTGTTTTGATGATGAGGAAATTTGTTGGCACTTTTGTGGAGATTGGTTTAAATTTTTGTGCAATGAAAAATAAAAAGAAAATAAAATGGTTCACAAGGCCACAGCCGGGTAATTATCCCGCTGCCAAATCGTATCTGGATTTGATTTATGATGAAGCCACATCATCTGCCATGATAAGCAAATTAAAAAGAGCCTCACTTACCGAGTTTAAAGCAAAAGATATTTTCAGAACTTCCGGTCTGTCGCTGCTTGGTGTGAGTAATTCACATGTAGCGAAGGACAGAAAAAAAATTAAGAAGGAATTTCGCCTCTCGCCACTTCTTCTTGTGCGAGACACGGCTAACGGAAAAGTAATCATCGCAGACGGGTATCATCGAATGTGTGCCGTGTATTCATTTGACGAAGATGCAGTACTGCCTTGCAAAATAATCTGACACTTAACCCCTAAAGTGTTCAGAACACTTTTAGGTTTAATACACAATGGAACTTTTGGAAAATTGAACTCAAACAAATAATAAAATGAAACCAAAATTACTTTTACGAATAGCATCTATTATAATGCTTCTTCATGATGCCGGGCACACTTATGGACATTTAACATGGAAGCAAACTCCTGATGCGGTACCAAGAGAATCAGAATAAGCAATTAAGATTAACATGGAGCCCGGCACCGACTGATATTTTAAAATGCCTGAGATTGACCTTATATCTTGATTATTTTCCTGACTATTTTTTTTCCTGTCTCATCCGTTAAAGCGATGAAATAAATCCCGCTTGGATAGTTGCTGATGTCAAGCGAATATGCGGCTGAGTTTATTTGTGTATTCTCTAAAACTTTTCCAAGTTCGTTGCAAAGCAGTAATGTACCGCGCATTTCTTTGGCAAAGCTTAATGTTACTTGTGTTGTGACAGGGTTAGGATAAACAGAGATATTCTCTTGGAATTTATTTTCGGCAACGATTGTAGGATTCTGGACAATAATCATTCCTTTCATACCCAATGAGGCGTGCGGCTGGCAAACATACCAATGTGTTCCTATAGTAAGTTGTGAAGAAGAAACCAAGCCACCACCCATAGGAGTAGCGAAACCACCCGGAAGGGCAGTGTTGCCATTGGCATTCCATGTCGCCTGACTTACCTCTACCGCATTATGTATAGATGCAAGTGAAAAAAGTACGTTGTCACCGGCATTTATAGTTACTGTCGGAGGAGAAAAAGTAAATCCTGAATTTACAATGGTTATGGTAGTGCATAAAGCAATTCCTGAAAAGAGTGTGAAAGCAAAGAAGAATAAAAAGTTTTTCATTTCGTTTTGGGTTTAACAATTAGTAATATTGATTTTTTAATGAACAATAACGGTAGCTGTCATGCTCGGATGGATGGAACATTTATATGAATACGAGCCTGCAGTGGTAAACTTGTGACTATAAGTTGCACCACCATTCAAGTTACCGCTTTCGAACAAACCGGTATTGCTTGTAACGGTATGTGCAACTCCGTCTTTGTTTGTCCATGTTATCATAGTGTTTACAGCCACGGTAATAGAACTCGGGTTGAATGCCATATTTTGTATCCACACTTCATTAGCACCGGGGCTAGATGTTGACATGGGCATATTGTCCTGCTTTTTACATCCGGCAATTGCAAAGGCAATTGCAATTAGAACAAATGCTGATTGAATTTTATATTTCATAGTTTTAGTTTTTATTACTTGATGATTTATTTTTAACAGCAGAAGGTGTATCCCTGCATATGTAACTACAGCGTACCTTCACTTCTACATTGCGGAAACATTGCAGGGATACCTTCTGTGCGTAAAGAGCTTCGCTTAATTTGAAAGATTAAAAGCGGCCTTTACTTCCCTGTAATTTCCCATATTTACATTTGGGTTTTGCCTTGCAATTGCAGGAGGGATGATCACCACTTTGAAAGTCATGGATGGCGGATTGGGAATCATTACCGAGGCTCGCGCATCGGCAGATTGCACTTCTACAATTTTTGTTGCCGGGTCATAGTTGAACTCAAGTGTGATTCCGTAATCTACATGCGGCAGCGCAGCCCAATTGTTGTCGTCCTGTACATAAAGAAAAACGCCTCCGCTCACATTGGTAGCGGCAGGCAACGTATACGTAGCACCCCATTGAAGGCCAGCGCTGTCTGCTACCCACTGGGTGCTGTCAATATTGAACGTTAAGCTCTGAACATTTGCATTGCCTGTTGCGCCAGTTGCACCGTTTGGCCCGGCGGGCCCTGTGTCCCCCTTTTTACACGATGCAAATGCAATCGTAATAATCATTGTTGATAGAAGAAATTTTGTTTTCATTTTTTATTTTTAATGTATCATTTTCCCTACTCTGTTGCTGGATTTTCGGGTTCCTCCGAAGTCATTATTGAACAATCCGGTTTCTAATTATCAGTGGTGTACAACCGGACACCAATAAACCTCATCGGTCATATTTAAAGTGATTTCACCACTGGCAGCAGCAGCTAACACCTCGTTATCACTGTATAACTGGTGCGGAATGAAATTAGCGTTGAAAACAATCTGTACTTCTCTCCACACCGGATTCATACCATCCCCAGGTATAGCATCTATCACACTGATAAAAGGTTGGTTATTGGGCAACCCGTTGTCAGATTGATAAATGAAGTTGATGCTGCCGTTATGTGCAATAAGGTTTGCTGCAGCCGTAGCAGAAAATTGCTCAAAAATAATTGTATGCATCACAGAGTCATAAAAAGCAGGTATAGCGCTTCCGATGCCATGTATACTTTTGGGAGTACCCATTGTATTATTCATTGCTCCAACAGGTGATTGCATTTCTGTTTTGCTGCACGATGCTGCAAACAGCATTGTGATTGCAGCAATAATTGTTGTTATTTTTTTCATGTTCTTTTTTTTAAAAATTGTTTATTAAATTGATGATCATTTTTTTTCGATTTATGACGAAATCGCATGGTAAGCGCGGGTGGTTAGTCCATAAAAACCCATTTATTATTTTATTGGATTTTAAATTGTGAATTAATAATAACAGTACTAGCCTGTTTTTAACATTGACGGGAAGCAGCAAGGCACGGTTGCGTGATGCAATAAAAAAAATGAAAGCGGCTTAAAGACCGATCTTTATCGCATACAAAAAATCAGTAATCAGAAATGACAGGAAATACCTGTGTTTAATCCAAAAGAATATGGATAACAATATAAGTAAGTACTTTGAGTGAGAGAGGTAATTGAACCTCTGAACGAAGGTTCAATAAAAATACTTAAGCCATTATTAAAATGATATTCCGCACCAACGCCAAAAAGATAACCATAGTTCATTTTCTTGAGCCATGAAATGCTATTGACAATTTTGGTTTCAGTATTTCCGATGGTCACCGTTGCTTTTTCCTCAAGAACAAAGTTGGCGGAAATCCCTGCATTGGAGTAAAAAGTAAACTTACCATGCGCAACCTGGAACCTCGCCAGTAATGGAACATTTATAAATTTAACGGTCTGTTCGCAGCCAACCGGTACATTCAAACTGTCGCCATCATGCAAAACGGCATTACCCGTATTAGGAATCTCGATGACTCCGCACGAAGTGGGATACTGATAATGCACTTCATCGGCTGAATTATTCCTTGCATAAATAGTATGCAGAGTAGCCGCATAAGCAATGGCGGAATAGCTGGCGCCCGATGCAATGCTCCATTTTTTCGATAAATCATATCGAACCATTAACCCGGTGTTAAACGAAAACCGAGATTTTTCGCGGGCATAATATTCCGATATATTCTCGGCGTAATTCATGTCATTATCTTTCAAATGATTCCTTGAATAATTAGGCGAGTAAAAGACAGCGAGTGAAAAACGTGATAAGCGATTGCCTTGCTTATTTGAAAGCGAATCGCGCATTGCATTGGCACGAGTTGAATCTTGGCTTGCCAAACCCTGTACTGCCGGGTTCTCAGTGCTTACAATTGGACTGCCGGAACTTTCAGGAAGATGAGATGGGGGGTTTTTTTCGCTGACATCCGTTTTCTTTTCTTCTGAAGATAGACTTGCTGGCACTTCATTTATTTGAGGTAAATTATCTTCTTTATTATTATTGGTATTAATGTTCCCCTGGCTTATTAATGTTTTATCATTTTGATTCCTTGATTCCCCAGCTTTTTTATTTGCCGCCAACACACTTACAGGTTTCTTCAGGGAATTATTCCTTTTGTGCGCTATCGCCGGTTCATTTGTCGAGTTCGGTAAAGTATGCTTCGCTTCAGACGGAACAGTCTTATGAGCGGCTTTACTTGCAGCAGGTATGTTGTTGAATTCTCTTTGAACATTGGAAGGAGAACTATCAGTGTTGTTATGATTAACGGGTAAAGTTTTTTGAACAACATTCGCTGTCGTATCAGCATGACCAGAAGGTGATAAATAATGATATGCAACAAAAGAGGTTAATAATAAAACAAGGCAAATGGAAAGTAATTTAAAGCGGTCGCCTCTTCGCTTATAAATTAATGCCTGCTTTTTTTCCAAATCAGCATCAAGCCGGTTCCATGCATTAGAAGGCGGCTCCATCCTGAACGTCTTTTTGGCGATCGGAGATAATTTATTTATATCTTTATTCTCTTCCATGCATTTTTAAACTGCTTGTTCCCATTCTTTCATATTTTCCTTTACTGCCTGCTGCAAGATAGCTCTTGCACGCGACAGGTTTGATTTTGAAGTTCCCTCTGAGATTCTCAATTTCTTTGCTATCTCATGATGCTTCAATCCTTCAAACTCATATAAATTAAAAACCATTTTATATTGAGGAGGTAACTTCTGAATCAGAAGCATTAAATCCTCTGTTTCCATGCGGCTAAGAACATTATTGGAGAAATAATTACTGGGTTCATTTTGATTATCGTCAATACTGACGACAACAATCATATGTGAATTCTTTCTGTATTTCTCTATGGCTGTGTTAACCATTATTCTTCTTATCCAGGCTCCCAATGGTCCTGCTTTTTTATAATTCTTTATATTCTCAAACACCTTCATAAAACCTTCGTGAAAAGTGTCTTCAGCTTCTTCCCGGCTTGACGAGTATTTAAAACAGACCGCAAACATCTGGGCAGAAAATAAATTATAAAGTCTATTCTGGGCTTGCCTGTCCCATTCAATACACCCTCTAATAAGTATATCTTCGCTTTCCTCGTTCAAGCTTTCCACTTTAACTGTATTTATATTGATGGTAAACTGGTGAAAATGGTTGCGTTGTTATGAAAAACAGATGTATATCAGAAGTTAAGAACAGCTTTCATGTTATTAAAAAGTTCAACTTTTGAACAGTTTGGTCTACAAAATTGAAGTTAAGTGATTAACTTTCTGTTGCTTTATTTTTTTGCGTACACATTTGCGTACACTTAAAGGTCGTGTGTTTCTGCACTTTTTCTAGACTACTCTCAGTTATTGAAAGTTTTTTTTCATTGTTAATTGTTTTTGTGAAAATCTCTATAGTTTTTATCCAACCTTAATTTTCGGGAAAGAATATGTCAGAATTTTTGCTGGTGCAATTCTTGAAGATATTTAGCTACTAAAAAAAAATATCTGAATAATAATGAGACGCGCTACTTAACCACATGGATTATCGGATAATAAACAGTTATCCCCTATTCATTTCTTTTTTGATTTTAGAAGATGATAAATTTTTGTCTTTTCGCCCTTTTTATTTATTAATTAAAGGTGATATGCGGGAGCCAATTAATTCTATTGCCTGCAATACTTTCGGATTTGGTGTACTTGCAACATCCATCTGAAAAGTAACTCTCGAAATTCCTCCAAGCGCTTTGCCGTGTCTTAATATTTTCTCAGCTACTTCGTCAGGATTACCAACCAACAAAGCACCCAGCGGACCTAACTGGGCTTCGAACCGTTGGCGTGTCATCATGGGCCAGCCACGCTCTCTGCCAACCGTATTCATGGTTTGCGCATAGCCGGGGTAAAAATCATTAATCGCTTCTTCAGTAGTATTTGCAACATAGCCAAGTGAATGCAAACCCACTTTTAATTTTTCAGGGGAATGTCCTGCTTTTGCCCAGGCCTCCTTGTAGAGGTCTACAAGCGGTCGGAAATGATGTGTTTCGCCTCCAATAATTGCAACCATCAATGGCAATCCAAGAGCACCTGCCCGGACAAAAGATTCCGGTGTGCCCCCAACACCCAGCCATATAGGAAACGGTTTTTGTAATGGTCTTGGGTAAACAGGAAGATTGTTAAGTGCGGGACGAAATTTACCGGACCATGTTACAAATTCATTCTCCCGAATTTTAAGCAACAGGTCAAGCTTCTCTGCAAAGAGTTCATCATAATCATCTAACCTGAAACCGAACAATGGAAAAGCTTCTATGGATGAACCGCGTCCGACAACCATTTCTGCACGCCCTTTAGAAATTAAATCCAGCGTAGCAAAGTTTTGAAATACTCTGACAGGGTCAGCTGCACTGAGTACTGTAACAGCGCTGGTGAGACGTATTCGTTTTGTACGGGCTGCTGCTGCAGCAAGAATAACTACAGGTGCTGAGTCAAGCATCTCTTTGCGATGGTGTTCACCTATTCCAAACACATCAAGACCTACTTTGTCCGCAAGCTCTATTCTGTCAAGCAAGTTTGCAATAGCCTCTTCACTGCTTTCTATTTTGTGCTCGGCATCTCCAAAGGATGCAGCAAAACTATCAATCCCGATTTCCATTAGCTTTTTAATGGTTGTCATTTATCTGTTGTTCTAACAAAATTACATTTAATTACTTCCTGTATTCGCAGGTTTTAAAAACATTGACCGGTCTCTCAGGAAAACAGCTATCCAGACTATAGTTAATAAAATTGCCGCTGTAGGAATCCTGCCACTTGCTAATTCTATTGACAAAGCTCCTCCTAGGTAAGAACATACCAGGAAGAAACCAATGTTGCGCGTTTTAGGAATCCATAAAAGTGCTACCGACAACAATTCGATGAGTCCTAAAAGAATTAAGTTGTAATTGCCCATCCCGGCTTTACTAAGACTCTCTGCCATTTGTTGGGAACCGGTGAGTTTCATAACTGAACTCATTACGAGCATAAGCGAAGGTATCGCCATCAGCACGATTGAAGTAATACGTTTACTTTTTGTTGACATGATTTTTAGTTTTTTAAATTATAAATTAAAATAATTAACGATGCAAAATTATTGCATACTTAGTTTACAATTGATATTAATTTCCTTTTAGAAACTGATTTCCTTTATGAAACTATGTTAAATTATTCTACCTTTGTGGCATAAATTTGTACCGGGACTAAGGAAAAACAAGAGATGAAAAAGAAAATAACTGAAACACATGCTGAATGCTCAAAGGAATTATTGGCTATAAAAGATGCGATGGATATATTGAGCGGTAAATGGAAAATTCACATTATTGCCACATTGACTTATGAGGGGCGGGCTTTGCGGTTTATGGATTTATTAAGGCTCGTTGATGGAATTGCGGCAAAAATGTTGTCAAAAGAATTACATGATCTTGAAACTAATTTACTTATTAAAAGAACGGTGATGAATACCAAACCTGTTACTGTTGAGTATGAATTAACTCCCCACGGCAAGACATTAGAAAAAACAATTAAGGAAATACACCTTTGGGGAAAATCGCACAGGAAAAAAATAATCGGCAAGTAATCAATCAAGGATAACTGAAGATTATCAATACTTCAGATATGCTCTTGTGCAAAAATTCAATAATATGTTGTTGCTGAAAACACTCATGTGGGAGAATGATTAATATTATTATTTGTTGCCTCCCGTTAACAAACAATTAAATGTTTTAACCTGGCTTTAACCAGAAAATTAAAATCATTACAACTTTAACATTACCACTGACATATAGGTTAATAACGTACCCGGAGTCGGAGTCGAACCGACATGTTGTTGCCAACACTGGTGTTTGAGACCAGCGACTGTGTTTTAAGACTTACAAATTTTAATGTTTTTCAAATTTTCAATCTGCAAAAGGGTGCACTTCTAGACATTTCCCCACTTAATTTCCCCACTCGCTCCTCACTTGCTTTTCTTTCTTCAAGTGGTTTTAAAATTCCACTAACAATTCAAAAATCTTCCGTCAATTATGGAGCTAAACCATATGAATCATGAGCCAAACTGCTATTCCCTCAACCTATTGGGAAGAAGAGTTAAGAGATGAAAAGCCCGTTGACTTTTATCCAACGCCTTCAGATCCAAGTCACATCTTAGTGAGTCGTTACCTTCCGATTGAAGGGAAAGAAGTAATTGGACACATCCATATTCTATATGACGAGGGCGGAATCTGGTATGTCAGCACGAATCGTAAAAATCGGGAAATATTTCCTCCAACTTCCGATTTCAGTTTTGTAGCAGCCAGGTATCAGAGGTATGCCCACCTGCTTGCTCTTCAGCAGCGAATAAAAAATCAAAGACAGATAGTTATTAAAAACCTTAACATAAAAACCCACAACAAAATGAAAACACAAAATCAAAATCCACAACAGAAAATGCAGAAAGAAAATCAATTTAGATTCATCGAGTATGAACGCGCAAAAGGCGATGGACATTTTTTAACCATTGCGGATTCCTACCACAATGTCATTGGCAGAGTCCATAAAACTTTTAATGATGAGACAAAGAAATACGAATACGTTGCCTTTGACCATGCCGGAAATATTTTTTCCAAAAGTGATCGGCTCTGGGATGTAAAAAAAGAATTTATCAATAACCGCGAACAGCTTTTGGAGCAAGCTCATCAAAGACGCATTGAAAGCAAGCAGCAGTCAAAAACAGTTGCGCCTGAAAAACTGCAGGCGAAACAACCCGTCAAAACTCAGGAAAGAAAAAATGAAATGGAAAATCTGCGTGGAGAAAAACCCGGAAGGGGAAAGCAGGTCGAAATGCCGAGTGACAAAGCGGAGGAGCGCGACGACAGCCCTAGAAGTGAAGTTGGAAGCAATGGCAACGTAGATAATGAAAACAGCCAGCATCAGGAACGCGAAGATGAATTGGCTGACCTGCGCGATTCGCAAGATGACGACAGGGGAGATATGGATATGGACAGATAAATCAATTTCTAACCTTAAAATTAATCAACATGAAAACAAAATCATTACAAGTAGTCGCAAGTCATTTCAGTCACGAAATTGAGGACATGATTCTCAAAAAAGATGTTGAGATGAAGGAACTGGCGCGTAAAAATGCCAGGCATTTTGCCAAGCGGAATCTACCCGCACCTTTGGGAGATTCGCTCTTGCCATACATAGGTGAAATTAAAACCGGCTCAGAGAATCTTGTTGCCCGTGTGAATCAAATGCTCCAACCCAAGACGCATTTGCCTGAGGCATCAATGGACAACGACCTGTTCAAAGAAAAGGATAAGCACATTGATTCAGAAATCAAAGCGAAAGAGGATCAAAATCACCTCGACCAATACGAGCTCGGAAATTATAATCCGGGCAGCATTCCGCTTCGTCTTTGGATTGCCGGTATTGCTACTATAATTATTTTCATCGGTGAAGTGGTGTTTAATGCAAAGTCCTTCCAAATCACCGGGGAAAATCTGCTGTTCGCACTCATTTTATCTTTTTCTATCTCACTTGGCATCGCTGTATTCTCTCACATTGCAGCGTTCATGTACAAAAGCGCAAGGACAAGAGTTGAACGCTGGCTCATTGTTGGCGGCTCATTGCTTTTGGTCTCGGCAGTTTTCACGGTGCTGGCGGTTTTCCGTTCAAGCTACCTCGCTAATCATGATGTACATGTCAGCCCAGGATATTTCGTGCTCTTCAATCTTTTCTTCTTTATCGTCTCTGCGCTTCTATCATTCTTTCTTCTTCCCACATGGCAGGAAATTAAAGAGAACCTGCGCCATGTAAGGCTTCACTACGCAATGAAAAAGCGCAGCAGGCTGGTCAGTAAATTAAAGGCAGAAAAAATCAGCATTAAGGACTTGCATACGGCAAACAACAAACAGCGCATACGCTTAATGCACCACGCCAGTTACGCTGCAGAGCGAATCCGCAAGATGTATTTCGAGTGCGTGGAAGTATTTAAAGGTACAAATCTCATCTTCCGAGCTGACAAGCAAACTCCCGATTGTTTTACCGAGCAAGTGCCGAAACCAAATGTGGAAGATACCTCTAATACAGTCGTTTCTTAAAACACCATTCACAAATGAAAGCACTTCTTGTCATAATAATTCTCGTATCAGCCGCTTCTATTTTTTTGGTTCGCTCCTACAAGACACCGCCAATTATAGAAACAGTTGTGTTGCGAGATATAACAGATACTTTACAAGCACAGCCACAAGTTGATGAAGTTTTTTCGTTCTATGGTTTTGAGCAAAACAAGTGGAGCGGAGCTATCTTTCGTTTTGTCTATTTAAGCGATGTAAGTTTCAATCGCGTAAGGGAAGCCAAACTTATGCCTGCCAATCAGTGGCTGTCCAACGAGCCGGAGAGAAACAAAGAGGTTGAGAAATTCAAAGAAGAAATAACTAAAATTCTTTCTATAAAAAGTGTGGTCGGTAAAACACATTCTTCGATATATCTGCCGCTTGCAGTGGAACTCAACCGATTAAACCAAAGTAAAGCTGACAGGAAAATTCTCGTTGTATACAGCGATCTGATGGAGAATACTGACGTAGTTTCTTTCTATGACAGCAAGACTTTTAAGCTGCTGTGGTCTGATCCAGAGGCATTGAGGAAATTGTTTGAAAAAGAACAGTCGCTTAATTCTCTAAACGGAATTGAAGTGAACTTGCTTTTTCAACCTAGAGATACGGTACAGGATGGGCAATTTAAAGTTGTATCAGAATTCTATCGGAAGCTTTTAGAAGAAAAAGGAGCGCAAGTAACCATCGGAGCAAATCTGTAATTACGGATGCGTAAGCACAAAAGAGATATTGAAGACATCTTTGTGAATGTCCTCAAATTTATTTTCAAAATAATCTGGAAGATATTTTTAATGCTCGCTTGGGCATTCTTCCGTTTTGCAGAACTGTTATTCGGAGCTATTGGGGGATGGATTAAAAAATTAATCAGTAACAAATCATGAGCATCATTCAACAATTTTTTTCTCTTGTGATTGAAATCCTTGAAATCATTTTTAAGGGCGCTTTTGAGTTTCTGGAAGTTGTTATTTCCGGCATACCAAAAAAGTCAAAGGGATATAATGCTGAATTTGCCAGCGCTTCGGTGCTGCTCTCTCGCAAACAGTATGGATTTTGTCTTACGGGAAAAAGAAATCTATCCGTCAAAGATTCGTATCAAAACGCTCTTGTGATTGGCGGCACTGGGACAGGAAAATCAAGCGTGGTATTAATTCCATCCCTTTTTACTATGCACGGAAGTTATATCGTTCATGATCCTTCCGGTGAATTGTATTCCAAAAGTGCGGGTTATTTGAAGCAAGTCGGCTATGAAGTAAAGCTCCTCAACTTCGCCCGTCCTGCCGTCTCCTGTGGCTATAATCCGCTTGTAAGGGCACTTAGCCCGTCTGACGTGCAAAAGGTCGCGTCTATGCTTGTTTTAAACGCTTTAGGGGGCAATAGCACCAAAGATCCTTTCTGGAATACCCAAGCTACGGCACTGTTGACAATGCTAATAACTGTTTTGAAAAAACAGGACGAACAATTTCAAAATCTATTCAATGTTAGGCAATTGCTAAATGCGCTTGGCAGCAACCCCGAAGCGGTGGATTCTTTATTCAGCAAACACGCTGACGAGATTTTGTTTGCTGAATACAAATCCTTCATCGCATACGATGAGAAAGTAGTAAATGGAGTCATTGCAACCTGCAAAGCTGCGCTTCAAATCTTCAGCGATGATTCGGTGGCGCGAGTAACCTCTTTTGATAACCTGGATTTTCAAGAGTTCCGTAACAAACCAACCGTCTTATACATTCAAAATTCCGTTGCCGATCAGAAGTATTATAGCGTATTGACTTCACTTTTCTTTGAACAGTTCTTTTCCTTTATCCTCTCTCGCTTTCCTCAAAAAAATGAACAAGACATTTTCTTTCTCATTGATGAATCGTCATCCCTGAGCCTTCCTACTCTTCCATTGGCAGTCGCCAATGTCCGCAAGCATCGCTCCGGCATAATGCTTTTAGTGCAGGACTTTGCACAAGTAGTTCATAGCTACGGCAAACAGGATGCTGATGCAATTAAGTCAAACTGTTTTGCCAAAATGTTCTTTACGGGCGGTTCCCATGAAATGACGAAGGAGCTTGAACAAACATTAGGAAAATTTGAGTATGAAAATGAGAACAATCAGAAAATCACTCGCAGTTTGATGACAAATGATGAGATACGGACAATGAAAATTAACCGCGCCCTCCTTGTATGCGGACATTATCGTCCAATTATGGCAAAGCTCAAGCCATACTACAAAGTATCACGCTACATTGAATACAGTTCTATTGACGTTGCTACGAAACCGGCAACTGTACCCGCCGAGGCAATTCCGGTTCTTCCGCTTAAGAGCTCTAAACAAGAGGAACATGCGTAAAGGTACGGGCAGAATCTGGAAATACCTCGACGAAGCTGGACTACTTGAGAAGGCAAGTGATGAGGAACTGAACAAAGCTAAATCTGCATATTGGAAAAAATATAAACTTGAACTAAAGCGAAGGCTTAGAAAAGAAAGACAAGAATTCAGCGTTGCATTTTCAGTTGAGAATGGCGATTACGAACGAATTGCAAAAGCAGCCAAATTGCATAATGTCGCCATCACACCTTTTATTCGTCAGTCAACTCTTGCCTATGTAGATAGAAAATATCTTGTGCCGAACATAGATCAGGTTGCAAGGCTTGAACAAATACTTGTCGATTCTTTGGATGAAATAAAAAGTCTTGTTTCAAGGGAGGAGCGGTTTTTCTGGGACAAGGAATCTAAAATCAGCGCCATAGAAAAACGCATCAGAAAGCTGGAGGCAGAAGTAAGCAATGTCTTTAGAAATCCACCGCTTTTAAACTATGCTGGTCAAAATCAAGTTGCTTAAAAAACCTGCCTTTCGCAAGGTGCTTGATTACATACTCAACGACAAAGACCGCTTGCTTGATAAGAATGGAGAGAGCTTTGTAATTACAAAGAATTTGTACGGCAGGAGCATCGAAGGGTGGGAAAAGCAACTGAAAGAAAACGAAATGCATCGTCTGCATAAACGTTCAAATAGTGTTTATCTCTCCCACGAGATACTCTCGTGGCACAGGGAAGATGCCAAAAACATTTCACTTGAGAAGATGGAGTTAATGGCAAGAGAATATATCCGACTTCGCAATTCCAAGGGGATATTTGTTGCAGTTCCACATTTTGATAAGGAGCACTTGCATGTCCATCTCTTAGTGTCAGGCGTGGAATATAAATCCGGCAAGGTGATGCGATTATCAAAAATCAAATTATCAAAACTGAAACAGGAGATTGAACAATATCAAAAAGCGAAATTTCCAGAGTTGTCAAAGTCCATTGTTGCTTACGAAAAGAAAAAGACATTGCCAAAAAAAACGGAGAAAGAATATCAATTTAAGTATCGCACCGGTAGAGAAACAGAAAAGGAAAAGGTGATTGCAAAAATCAAAGATTGCTACAATAAGGCGAACTCAAAGGAATTTTTTTTTAAATTATTGAATCAATATGGACTAAAAACTTACGAACGAGCAGGAAAGATAACAGGCGTGGTTTTCGGAAAATATAAATTTCGATTTAAGCGATTAGGATTTGATGACATAAAACTGGAGGAATTAGATAAGGCACAGAATCGGAAGAAAGAGTTAGGACAGTCCAGAAAGCGCGATATGAATCGCAATTTTCGGAAGGAGCGTTAAAACGTGTCTTCCGAGGAGAGCTTCAAAAAAAACTAGGGAAAACCCTAGTACGAATTAGGGAAAACCCTAGTATTTTTTGGACATGAAAAACTAGGGAAAACCCTAATGGAAATTGATTTTATTATATATTCCTTTACAGCCTTTGGAATTAGCAAATTTTTTTTTCGTACGGAGTAAAAGGAGTAAAGCCGAAAATCCTTTGAAGAGTAGGCGAAACAAATTAATACTTTTTTAATTATGAAAATTATTTGCAGCGCTGTAAGAATGATTATCGTAAACTTTTCCAAAAAATGTTGGTTTTCTAAAACTTTACTCTTACTGTTAATTACTGGATGTTCTCGATCACTTAAGCATGCCGACAATACATTAGAAAACGTTAGTTGGAATGATACTCTTGAGTGGCCCTCAGAAACCTCACCACCCAATGTGTCTTTAGAAACCAAGACATTTACACTTGAAGAAGCTGCTGCCTCGATAAATGCAATTTCTTCAATGGAAAAACTTGAAAATTTATTTCCTCGGATGGAATATAGAATTGACACTTCACAATCGAATAATGCACTTCCATGCGAAAATAGTTTTAATTCAATAGAACGGGCTCAATTACGCTCGGGCGGAGAACTAAACTGGACTTCTGTCGGAAAAAAGGATAAAAACAAAATCAAATTATTTGGATTAGTTCAAGGTGATTTTAATAGTGATACTAAAGCATTTATTTTGGATTATTCAAATTATCTGGATACGATATGCGGACACGGAGAAGGACAAAAAAAATTTCGTTTATTATCTGGACTCAGGATAATTTTTACAGTCCGAGAGTGGAAACTGAACGCGGGAATTGACGGTTTAGAAAAAATTGCAGCAGCCAAAGAATTAAATTTTTCTGAAAGTTCTCTTAAAATAAAAACTATTGGATGGGGTCAAAATGACGCTGCAATAGATCAGCTAGTATCAGTTCTTCAACAAGTAAGCGTTAAAAATTACGCGGATGCTAGCAAAGCCTTAATTGATTTAATGAAAATATATAAAACTGCAACAAATATAAAACCTGAGGTTATTCCTATTCTTTAAAGTTGCTAAGCTATCTGGTAAATAAATAAGCGAATGAGGATTAAGCATTAAGCCTACGCTCTGCGTGGGCTTTTGTTTATCTTGTTCGTGGGCATACCAGTGCCTCTCAAGCGGATAACTCAGAATGTCCCACACGGATTTTTTTTATATCAACTATAAAATTCAATTCAATGAATAAGTTTTTTTCTGGACCTTTTAGCGTTTTAAAAAAGTGATTCACAAATTATCAACATATCATTTACAGAACGTCATTTTGTCTAATGTTGCAATAATTACAAATACGCTCACCTGACGATTCCTTACTCTCATCCCTCTAATCTCCCCTTAGACGTAATAGCTATGATTGGTAAAACAAAAAGCGTTAGTTTTGAGAAACAAAATCTCAACCCATGAAGAGGAACGTTCTTTACCTGACGAGGACAGTAATTTTTATTGCGCAAATTTTGTCGTGCAATTTGTACGGACAAATTCCGCAAGCCATCAACTACCAAGCAATTGCCCGAGATGCTGGAGGGAATCTTTTACCCAACCATACTCTCGGTTTGCAGTTTTCCATTTTGGACAATACTACACCAGTGTATGTAGAACGATTTACTGTAACGACCAATCAGTTCGGTTTGTTCACTGTTGCTCTTGGTACTGGCAATGTGCAAAGCGGAACTTTTGCGAACGTTGGTTGGGCAACAGGAAATAAATTCCTAAAAACGGAAATGGACACCAATGGAGGAAACAATTATTCCAATATGGGAAGTTCTGCATTGATTAGTGTGCCGTATGCCTTATACGCAGCAAGTGGAACTCCGGGGCCAACAGGAGTTACGGGCGCAACAGGGCCGATAGGAGTTACTGGTTCAACGGGAGCTATCGGTGCTACTGGAATTACAGGCGCCACGGGAAGTACGGGCGCAACAGGCTCCACTGGAGTTACGGGTATTACTGGTTCAACAGGGGTTACGGGATCTACAGGCGCAAATGGAATTACAGGTACCACAGGACCTACTGGCGCTACGGGTGCAACAGGAAATATCGGAGCCACAGGTGCAACCGGACCAACGGGACTGACTGGCGCAACTGGTTTTCTTTTGAATGGCACTTTCGCAGGGAATACTCCATATTGGAACGGCTCTCAGTGGGTAGTGAATAGCAGCAACATTTTTAACAACGGCGGAAATATTGGAATAGGCACGATTTCTCCTGACAGAACTTTAAAGGTGATGAGCAGTACCGAACCAGATTTACACGGTGTCATTCACTCAGAATATACAGGCACTAACCCCAGTGTTTATGGTATATATGCTAAATCTGCGCCCGGAGATGCGATGGGAAGAGGTGGATATTTTGAAGGAGGTGAAGCAGCAGTATCAGGTTACGTCACTGCTCTCGGTTCATTTAATTACTGGGGCTTGTCAGGTTCTGTTGATGGAGGAACTGCTGGGGCTATAAAAAGAGGAGTTGCTGGAGCTGCAGGGGGGACAGGCACTATAAATATTGGAGTTGATGGCGGTGCTACAGATGCTGTAACCAACTATGGTATATACGGTTCAGCTTCTGGTGGAGTTAATAATTATGCTGGATATTTTAACGGGAGTATTTATGCAACTTCTGCAAATGCTTCCATAAAAGCATTTCGAATTGATCATCCGCTTGATCCAGAACATAAATTCCTTTACCACAGTAGCGTTGAGAGTCCAGATATGAAAAATGTATATGACGGCGTGGTCACCACAAATGGAATTGGTGAAGCGATTGTCACGCTACCAAATTATTTTGAAGCCTTAAATATGGATTATCGGTATCAATTGACATGCATAGGACAATTTTCTCAAGCGATTATTACAAAAGAAATTCAAAATAATCAATTTGTTATTAAAACAGATAAACCTAATGTGAAGGTAAGTTGGCAAGTAACAGGCATAAGAAAAGACCCTGCAGCAAATCTTTATCGTATTGTCCCCGAGGTTGAGAAAAAAGAAGCTGAAAGTGGGAAATATCAAGTTCCGGAAGCTTATGGTAAACCTGCAAGTTTTGGTATTGGTTATATAAAATCGACATTGCCAAAACGAATAGAGGGACAATCGAACAATCGAAAATAAAATCTAGTTATACTCTTAATTATTTAACCTTTTAAATTACCTGACCATGAAAATCTTTAAAGCCTTAACTTTATTATTGCTGTGCTTTCAATTAGCAAACTCCCAAACTATAGTTGAAGTCACAACTCCTGACATTCGATTTTGCGCAATCAATAATTGTGAGCTCGAAGTACAAAATAGTAGTAGTTCTTCCGTAACTTTTACTTTAGAGATAGATTTAGATGCATACCCTTATCCTTCAGCGCCAAGCGGCAAAGTAAAATTTGATACTCCCGCTTCCTTTTTTTTAACCTGCGCTGGATTGGGTATTCCTTCATTCAATCCTGCCCGAACTATTGCAACAGTTAGTATAAATCTTGCTCCAACTTCCACTTGTACCCTTTCTTATCGTGTGATTCCCACGACTTTGGCTATAAGCAGTCCTAATAATTTAAGAAATACATATGAAATAAATACCGTTAATGTATCGGCATCAGAAATTTTTTACAATGCTTTATTTCCAACAAATCAAATTATCTGTTCAAACCCAATCGCTAACGATGCTCATTTTATAGGCGAGATCTTCATGCGTGAATTACAGTTTACGAATACGAGCGCATCAGAGATAATGGACAAACCAATTAAGTTTACCGATACGAGAAGCAGTCTTGACAACCCCACCTGTATTCAAGTAACCGGAGTTAATTATTGGGATAATACATCTTCGAGTTGGCTACCCCTCTCCATGACAATAAATCCTTCTCCAAACAACCAAAACTTTAATGATTTTACTTTAACCGCAGCCGATATTAGTACAATTGCAACGGCAGAGCAATTATCTGGTAATGTATTTGGACCTGCGAGTTCTATAAGACTACAATTGGTTTATGAAGTTACCTGTTGCTTTACCAGCTTAATTACGTCTAGTTTTATGGCAACCTGGGCTTGCAATGTATCAGACCCAGCCATATATCAATATGGACCAGTGTCTAATTTTCCATCTTCCTGTAATTCCAATACTAGTTTAACTCTCCAAACAAATCCCGTTTTCGGGATACCTGATTTGGATGTTACAAGTTCTAGTATTGATAATAATTTTTGTTATGGAATTGATCATACTGCAGATGCTACCGTAACAATAACTAACAATGGAACTGGACAAGCATCAAATATTGCATTTAATATTGATCAAGGTTCGAATAGTTTTACGCACATTATAGAATCTTTTCAGATTTCTTACAATGGAGGCCCTGCAAGTTCTATTACTCCAACTTTCCAAAGTGCCGCATATAGCAATGCTTGTGATGCTCCTGGAACGCACCACACTCGAATGGAATTTGCAATTCAAGCATTAAATGCGGGCGAGTATGCAACTTTGACGTGGCAAGACAGAACGTGCGCTCCAGCTGCAACCTGCCCAAGCGGTTCGCGTCTTAAAGATTCGTGGGGATACAAATTAAGCTTTGAGGATGATTGCGGAACTACATATCCGCCTTCAGCTAATTATAGTAACTTGTTTAACGTCCAGAATCTTGGAAGTATGGTTACAGAATATAACGGCTTGTCGGATATAGACGATAACGTAGTTAACACTGCTTCCATTGATTTAAGTTCTGTTGCGGGTTTATGGCCAGCGGCTGATGAATCTACTAATAACAGGAGACTTGCTGTCGAAATTACATTGACCAACGATTTGATTTTTGAGCCAGCGTGTCCAATATCAAATAGCACCGGAACAATTCAGCTCTATTTATTTCCTAACTCAGTGTTCAATAACTCTAATATCTGTGTGACGGCTTCTCCTTATTCGCCTAGCAGTGTAACGGTGGTTTTCCCTTCTCCACCCCCGTGTTCAACGGGGACTTCAAAGACAATCCGTGCAGAATTTGAAATTGATAATTTCGGAACATGTAGTTTTGGTAACACGCTCAATGGCTTACACAATGCAAAATTGACATTTACATACAAAGGATTATGCGGACAGCCATTTCCTTTGTCAATGGACCATATTACTGTACATGTGTTTTTTGTTCCAGACCAATCCTGTACTAATCCTGCAGATTTATTAGTTGGCTGCACAAATGCAGATGTCGGATTGCATTGTCCCGGTTGCATAAGAAAGGGTCTTCACAGCTTAGGTTATAGCATTCAAAGGGGACCCAACTCGTATGGCTGGCAGGATTGTGATAATGATAATTGGTGGGATCCTGATAACTCTTCAGGAAATGTACCAAAGGTCATTGATGCAGTTTACCGAGCAGCACATCCTTTTATAAAGACAAAGAGGGCAATGGTGGGTGATTTAATAGAAGGAGTTTTAACCACCAAGGTAGAGAATAATAGTAATTATGGACCAGTAAACACATCTTTGACTTTTACACATGCTTATTGGAAATCTGAATTTTCTCAGGGCGATGGAAATTTAACCCCTGTTGAATGTGAGATAGTTTTTACTCATCCTACTGACCCAATCTTTTCGCCTGGGCCGGTGACAATTATTATTCCCGCTACCGATTTCAATCCACAATCTTCATCTCCTGCAATAACATATAACATTGATTTCAGCATTAGCAGATGTAGTACGTTATTCAACCCTGCTTTAAACCCCGGGTATTCATCCTTCCCAATTACCGATTTTATCGACAAGTTAGAGATTAAATTGATTCACAGATTTAGAGTTACTGGGAATGTGGGAACTACTAATTTGCCATGTAACGTAACTAACACGGCATACCTTGGCTTAACTGCTGAAAGTGCAGGTTTTAATTTTTTAGATGATCCTGATAGTCCTACTAATCAAGTTCCAGCAATAACAACTCCGCCTGATCCACATCCACTCGACTATGACGCTTACTGTGCTAATCCAAACGGATTTCCTCCTTGCACTGATTTACAATGGTATTGTACACATTATAATGGCACGTTTACGTTGATTGGTTACGTGTTTCTTCCTTGGAGTGTGTCATCAGGCAGTGGCACCTACGATGTAGCATGTGGTCACCCTTCGGTATCCATGGATTCTCGTATCATGGTTGGTGAACCCGGTGCTTTGCTTACAGGTAGAAATCCATTTCCTTATGAGTATAGGCAATGGGTAAATTATCATCAACTCGTATATGGAATACCATCGGGTTATGTCCCATTAGGCTGGGTTTATCCAGGTCCTGATTGGAATTCTGGTAGAGCTTGGTACCATCAATTTTACAATTCAACCGGACCTACATCTGTTTTAGGAGTTCCTCTAGTTGTGGTAAGCTCGACAACAGCAACTATTAACTTTGATGCAACTAATTATCAACCAGGATCTGATGATAATGGGCCTTGCGGTATTCTGTCAAACGGAACGGCACAGATTTTAAGACCTGATGATGATTTTTTCAATCAAGTAAAATATCAATTCTCTCCTGGATGCGATGCACCAGCCAGTACTACATCTACTTTCTACCAAGAAATGGATTTTATACCTTCCGGATTGCCTGCTGCACAAGGAGGACCAATGGGAATTACTGCTAATATTGATTTTGCGACTGACAATCCTCAAATTACACCTAGCGGTACAACTTGGTCTGGCACAAGAAATTTGACGTACAACTTCGTTAATAACCGTCCATTATTACAAGTGACGGGGGTGCCTACACCACCTGCACACTTCACAGCCTATCATCAGCAAGAGTGTATGACCTTCAATGTAGAAAACACAAATTCAGGTCCAAACGCTGATGCAACACATGCATGGGTTGCATTTAATGTACCTTCTTCTCCTCAATGCGTTACCATAACTAGCATAGAGGTAGACAATGTTGTTTATCCGAATCCTACCGCGAATCAGCTTTACTATTTTTCAGGAGTATTTGAAAATAGTCAATCACGGCAAGTAACCATCTGTTTTACATACGACTGTACCGTAAATTGCAATGCGAACAGGTATATTAATATTCTTACTGGGTGGGATTGCCGGAGAAGTGACGAGTCTGTACCACCTATTCTTACTGCGAATGACTATACTACTGTTACCACTTGTACTCCTACCACAAGACAGGTTCTAATTGATGGTGCAGACGCTCAATTTCAGGCGTCTCTTACCTGTCTGACACCACATCCTGCAGTTTGCAGCTCTGTTGATTATGAGCTTCAGGTTTCAAGTACATCATTTGGTGCACTCAATAGTATCGTTGTCACTGTAACTCTCCCTTGCTCAACAATGGTTTATAATTCTACTGCAGGTAGCAGCTTTATTTTTAATGGTAATACGGATACGGGGCCCAATGCTCAACCGGTAGTGACGCCAGGAGTTCCCCAGATACTGACATGGGCTATTAATAATGCCAACACTTACATTGCACAAAACGGACTTGAAGGACTATTGTATCCATCGGTCGGTAATAAATATTTCTTTAAGATTCGATTCAGCGTAAATACGGGATGCGCTCTGTGTTATCAAAATCGCTCCACAGTTCAGGTTGATTACAATACGAATTGTAACGTGCCGGGTCTTTGGACTAGAAATTTCAATCCTTTGCTCGAGCAAGGTTCTCCCTTCAATGATCTGAGCGTTACGCTTGGTTCTGGAAGCTACGATTTTTGTGCTAATGCAATTCCGGTAACCGTAACTCTTACAAACAACAACAGCAACACATTGCAAAATAATAATTTCCTTGAAGTTACTATTCCTACTGGTTATACAGCAGACGGATTTAGTATAACACCAACGTTGATTTTCGGACAAATGATAAGATGGAATTTAACATCTCTTTCAGCTATTACATTCAATGCTCACCCTGATGATTGTGGTCCTGAGAATATTATTGCTAATATTTATGCTCGTGGCGAATACGCTTGCACTCCCACGAGTTGCCATATCGATGAACTGGAAAGTACATTTACGTTGCCTGTAACTCCGACAGCTCCAAGTATAAACATTACTAACTGTCCTTCTCAAGCTTTACTATGTAATGACCAGCCATACCAGTTCAACTCGGATGCTACTTGCGGATTTTATTCCTGGGACTTTGGAGACGGTTCTCCTTTAGCGACAATAGCAGCACCTAGCCATGTATACACTTCTGCCGGATCATATACAGTTACCTTGACAGTAAGCGGAAATGCCTCTGGTGGTGGATGTACATCAACTGCTACATGTGTAGTAACTGTTGATTGTCCAGATAAGAACTGCGGATACTTTTGTACATACGAAAATACATTATACTGTCACGGGACTCCTTGTACTAGCAACAGCAACTTCAGCATAAATCAATACGCTACATGGTGGTTAATGACCGCACCGCATTTCCAAAATGCTTTTCCTGCACCAAATTATTTAGTTATAGGCTGTCCAACTCATCATATAACTTTTAACAACGCAACTTCTGTTAGGTGTTTTCTTAAAAATTGCGGAAGCCCCTCAATTACTACGTGTGTTCCGTTATTTTTCCCGACCTATTTAAACCCTTCCTGCACTAGTTGCCCATCAGCTTGTTGTACAAACAGTGCGGTAAGTAATTCTTTAGTTCGCGAGGTAACGACACTTTCTCTAACGGTCAACTTTGATCTTGCGGACGATAATTTCAATCCTCTTACGCTCTATCATTTTGCCTTTTTACATTTAACTGGTGTACCGATCACCGATTTCTTTTATAACTGGCAAGTGTCAGACATACTAACATATTCCAATGATTACATTGGGAGTTGTTCCCCTTTGCCAATCGGCTACAGTCAGGTAAATTTCAAAAACCTAATTCAGGCAATTAATGGTAGCCATAATAATTGTGCTGATAATGGCAATCAAAATGGACATCCTCATTTGTTTGATTGCGATGATGGAAACCGTTCTTTAAGTGCTCAAATTAATCCTGAAGATGGCTCTTGCTTGAATGATAATACAGCTATGATGACTGCTTGGGCAGTCGGTGGAACTCCACCTTTCAGTTACCTATGGAGTAATGGAAGTAGCTCTTACTTTATAGATAATCTTGCGGATGGAAAATATACAGTAACAATAACAGATGCTAATAATGAAACTGCGACAGCTGAATCTTTTGTAAAAAGCTCTTCAAACATTTGTTGTAACGTCAGTGGAAATCCTTTCCCTCGCTTTCCTGATAATACAAATGTTCTTCCATCCACAGGGTATGATGTTAATTTCTTGCCAGCTGAAACAGTTGACTTTGAAGAGTCAATGACGTTGAGTGGTAATACACTTAATATCATGGAAGGAGTTCAGTTTGTTGTAAAGGATGGTACCACTTTGGAATTGGATAATTGCGTGCTAAGTGCATGTGGCAGCATGTGGAAGGGAATTGTAGTTGAGTCTGGAGGAGTATTAATCCTCAAGAATTCAACCATTAAAGATGCCGAACGCGGAATTTATGGAGAGGATGGTTCCAAAATTTATGTTTACACAAGTCAGTTTGAAAATAATGTTGTAGGTATTGAAACCCCTGTGAATTCTGGTGGTACGTTCAACAGCATAGATTTCGTAATTGCAGGTATAACATTTGACTTCAGTGGAGCACTGCATGATGCATATCCAGGACAAGTTCCATTTGGCACAAAACCCAAAGCGGGAATCATCTTTAATAACATGATAGGTGCAATTGGTGATGATGGTTATCCAGAAAATACTTTTTCTGATATGAACTGTGGTATTATCTCATACGCTTCTGTACTCAAAGTGACAAATAGTAAATTCCTGGAAATCCATAATGAATATTTTTATTCAGGACAATTCATGGGTAGTGGAATTGCAGCAATTGGAGGTGACAAAGGATCATACTCGATTGAAGTTTACCCGTATCTGCTCCAAAATCCTACAAGTCCGACCTTTAAATTATGCGATTATGGAGTTTACGGTGATAATAATATAAACGTAACCGTCACTGGATGTTCCATGTATTCAATGAATCATGGTATTTATATTCAAAAATGCCAACTATCGAACCAAGTGGTTCTCAAAGAGAATGATATTTCGGCAACAAACATGGGAATACAGTTTTATGCAAACGAAGGTGCGGATTTATTATATGCGGGATACAACAATGTCGAAACGACGGATCTAAAAGGAGAATGCATAATTGCATATGAATCTGGATCAGGAAAAAATCACCTCGTTGTAGAAGAGAACACTTTAAGTTGCAATGGCTCTTCTTACGGAATAGATTTAATCGGTTGTTATTCTTCCACAGTTTATCATAACACAATTGATGAAGTTACAACGGCTATAAAAAACTTCACTGGTATTAGCATATCAGCTTGTAATGAACCTAATGTTTCATGTAATATCATTAACGGGTTAACTACGACCGATCAGTTTTTAACATACGGAATCAAAGTAAATGTAACGGACAATGCAATTTTACACTGTAACAGCACAAACCTTACAACCTATGGAATTGCTTTCCAAGGTCCCTGTGTAACTGTAGATAATGTTAAAGACAATGAAATGAATGAACATTATGAAGGATTACATTTGAATAGCAATGCAATTATAGGTAAGCAGAATAATGGTGGTAATCGGTGGATAGGTCCATTCTCAAGTGGTTATGGTGCCAATAATTTGAATTATGCAGGAGGTATAAGCGTAACCGCTTCACTATTTATTGTTCATCAAAGCCCAGTAACAGATTTTAATCCTTCAATACCGGCTTACGATGTAACTTGGTTTCAAGTGGACCCTGCAGGAGTGCCGTATTCATGCACATCGAGAAATGAATGCCCGGAAAAATCTTCGGAAAAGAGTATGGTCATGAATCCAGAGGTGCTTGATTATTCCATCGCAAATGACGATTCATTGTCTGTGGATTTCATTCCGGAAACCAAAAGCATGGGGAGGCAGTTTTTATACAAAAAGTTAACAGACGTGCCGGCATTACTCGACTCAAGTTCAGACCTCAACGATTTCTATTCTGCCTATTCCAGTTCTTCGGTGCAATCATTACAAGTTGTTCGTGATGGGTTGTTGGATTTTACAGATTATGGCATGAATTTATCTGATAGCTGTAATATAATTGACAGCACTATGATTATTATTTCAGACAGTATCGCAGTTCTAGATAGCTTAATGAGTAGTGACACAATAAATGCACCCGCATATGTTGCGCAAAAGATGAGTCTTAGGTCACAAGCAAATACACTGCAGGCAAGCATGAATGCAATAAGGGTACAAATGAAATCTGTACTTGAGGGAAAAATTTCGACGACCGATGCCATTAATACAAGTGTTTCATCAGCGCAGTTACCAGAAAGCAATGAGCAAATCGTTAATGATATTTACCTGCAAACGGTCGCGCTCGGAAATTATGCTTTCAGCAGCAGTCAGGTTTCTTCAGTGTTAGAAATTGCCCAGCAATGCCCATACGCGGGAGGAAAAGCTGTTTATCGCGCAAGATCTCTATATAGGTTCATCGATGAAACAATTGAATATGATGATGACAGTACTTGTCTTGTATTCGGTATTTACAGAAGGGGAAGCAACCAACCTTCAAGTGAAATTGAAACGGGGAACATACTTCTGATTCCGAACCCCGCTAATAACCTTGTCACGGTTGTTTATCAGTCCGCATCAGAAGGGTCGTGTGACTTATACGTTACTGACATAACAGGCAATGTGATTAAGCAAATCGATATTCCGTGTGATAAAACGCGATTTGAATTTTCTGTAGAGGATATAAAGAACGGACTATACCTCGTTGATGTGCGAAATGAAGGACAATCTATTGGACGTAGCAAATTGGCGATAATAAAGTAAGAGGTTCCGATCTGGGAGAAGGAGAATATTGATTCTTCTTCTCCCATTTTTTACATTTACCGAATAATTCTTATTGCTATGTCTGACTATATGAAAAGGAAAATTATTACTATTCTGTTTGTTAGCTTATCATTCAATTCCTTCTCACAAGCGCCAAATTGGCTCTGGAGTAAAGCATGCGGAAGCACTGGAGATGATTCAGGGTTGTCAATTGCTCTTGATGCTTCCGGCAATATTTACACTACTGGTTACTTTGAAGGAACTGTTGATTTTGACCCCGGTGTAGGCGTATTTAATTTAACTTCTGCAGGATCGTATGATATTTTTATATCCAAACTAGACCCTTCAGGAAACTTCGCGTGGGCAAAAAGGATGGGTGGAGTAACTGATGATTGGGGACTGTCCATTGCTCTTGATGCTTCCGGTAATATTTACACTACTGGTTATTTTGGAGGAACCGCTGATTTCGACCCAGGTGCAGCCATATTTAATTTAACTTCTCTAGGAGCTTATAATATTTTTGTATCAAAGTTAGATCCATCTGGCAATTTCGTTTGGGCAAAAGGAGTGGGCGGAACGGCTATTGATGCCGGCTATGCCATTTCCTTGGATAGTTCAAATGCGATAAACGTTGCGGGATATTTTACAGGAACCGTAGACTTCGACCCAGGTGTTGGAGTGTTTAATTTAAGTTCGGGGAGTAATAATTTTGCTAACGCTTTTATTTTGCGTTTAGATAATGCTGGCAACCTTTTATGGGCAAAGGCATTTGAAGGAATAAATTATTGTTCCATTTATTCTATGACGCTTGCAGCTGGTAATATTTACACGACTGGGGAGTTCATTGGAACTGTTGATTTTGATCCGGGGTCAGGAACATTTAATATGTCTTCAGTGGCAAACAATGATATTTTTATTTCAAAAATAGATTCTTCCGGAAATTTCGTATGGGCAAAAAGCATCGGTGGTACTGATACCGATGAAGGAATTTCGCTGACTACAGATTTGCATGGAAACGTATATACCACGGGTTACTTCGGAGGAACCGTTGATTTCGATCCAGCAGCCGGAGTATTTAATTTAACTTCAACAAGTGGCAGTTATGACATATTTATTTCCAAACTTGATACTGCAGGTAATTTCAAATCAGCAAAAATGATTGGTGGGATCTATAATGATGTTGGTAAAGCGATTATAACTGATTCCTCCGACAACATTTATATCACAGGTTACTTTTCTGATACTGCAGATTTTGACCCAGGGATAGGTGTATTTAATTTAATTTCTCAAGCGGGAAGTGCCGATATATTCATTTCAAAATTAGATAGTGCATGTAATTTTTTATGGGCGAAAGCAGTCGGAGGAATTAATGACGAAGCAAGTCAAGATATAGCATTGAATTCATCGGGCAATACTTTTGTTATAGGATATTTTTACAGCCCATCACTCCTATTTAATACAACAACTTTAATTAATACAGACAATCAGGGTAACACTTCTGATATGTTTATTGCAAAGCTTGATAATATAATAACTGGTATTGCAAACCTAAAAAACAATGACGGCATATTTATTTACCCAAATCCTGTTTTAGAAAATATTACCGTGGTAAATGGTTTGAGTTATTCGGAGAAAAGTTATTTAACTATTTATAATTCTTTCGGAGAGAAGATTATTGAACAGGAAATTAAATCTTCAAAAATGAACATTGATTGTAGCCATCAACCATCTGGAATTTATTTCGTCACGATCACCAACCAAGAAGGAAATAAGATTGTACAGAAAATTATTAAGATGTAAAAAATAACAGCCCGATGTAAAAATCGGGCTGTTTAATTTTAAGCAGGTACAGAAGAATTCTCTTTTATGGAAGAAGCTATTTCCTTCGGCTTGGTATTTAAAATGTAATCAACTGCTTTCTGCGCTTGCACGCTTGCATAAACAATAAAACGTTTATCGTTCTTCAGCCGTTCCAACCATCCTTGAATGTAAGCTGCGCTGTTTACAATTTCCACTGCAATTCCTGCCTGAGATTTAAGATAGCATGCTCCAATTTCAGCCGTAAGCTCCTCTATGGAATATAGTTCTGAGCCGTAAGGTTTGGAGTCCATAACTTCCTTTCTGTTCAGCCGATTTGCATGTCCAGTGCTATGCACAAGCTCATGAAAGAGCGCTCCATAATAGCTTGCACTGTCTTTAAAGCTTTTTATTCTGGGCATATTAACGTAATCCATTACTGGATGATAATATGCTTTCTGCTCCTTGTGTACAATTTTCGGTCGCATCTGCATAGCTTTTACAATCTCCTCACATTCTTCAATCGGATCGTTAGGCTTTTCTACCAATGGAATTTTTTCAATTGGTATATGCTCGCACTGTGCGATGTTGAAGACCATGTGATAGCGGAGAAAAGCTCTTTTAACGGTCTCTCCGGTTTCTTCATTCTCTTCGTCAACCCATTTCCAGAAGACAACGATATGCGCCTTTTCACCTTTGATAACTGTGCCGCCAAGCTCCTTTAGCTGCTTGAAGGTTAAAAAGTAATTTAAAGGATAATCCTGTAAGGCGAGAAGCATTACATTAATTCCCCGGTACGGTCTACGGGTAATAAGATTCTGCGGAACACCGGCTTCCGTCCATGGCTTTTGCCAGGGAACTTTGTTCTGCTGCAGTTGTTCGATGATTCTTTCTGTGACGATTTGATAAACGTCTTTTTTTGCTGTTGCTGTTTCCATTGCTTATATGTTTTGATTGTTAAGGAAAAAATTCTATAACAGTGTAAGCAATGGAAAGAAGAAGTCAACAGAAAAAACAGTTACAAATTGTCATCGGGTATCGAATCAAGAAGCGCAAAAATTGCACAGGCATTTTAAAAAAAGTACCCCGCTTTTGGCGGGGACTTTTTATTCGTGCGCATCACGAATAGAGCAGGATTAAATCCTGGGATTTCGGTAACAATTAAGTTACTTGCCTTTCGGACGTGGTGCCGGAGGATTATTACCTCTGCCACCACCTGAAGGCTTACCAGTATTTGTACTGGGACCGTTTACGGGTCTATGTTTATTCTTATACATGAAAAACAAAAGTACGAACTATTTTTTCTTCCTCGATTAATAAAGGGGCACGGGGAAATGTGTTCCCCGCAAGATAGCAAAGTGAGCGTCCAATGGTGACGGTCACTTTGCTATCTTGCTATGCGGGCCTCTTAATAGATAATACTGCTAAACGGTAAAGCTACGCTCAATCCGATTGAAAACTTATCTCCAAAATCCTTATCAGGTTTAATGGTGTTGTTAACATCAAATGCTTTTAATTGCAATTCAATATTAACTTTTGCATCTTTATCCTTGCCTTCAAAGACCATTGGAAAACCTAATTGAAAATTCAACGGATTGTAATCACCCGCAAGTTGTTCACCAGTCAAGCTTAATCCAATCCAGTCAAGTCCATGTAAAAAGTATACTACCTGTCCTTTAAACCTGGCTGTAAAAAAAGTCTTGTATTGTCCGACAAATGCTTTGTCACTACTAAGCTGTGCGATTGAAATAGTATCGGTACCTCCCAACTGCTTATATTTATTTAAATCAATTTTATCAATATCCTCATTCTTCACTGTATTGTTTAAGTATCCACCGACATTAGCACTGAAAAAAAATTTTCCATATCTCTTACTTTCCCAGACATAAGTATAAATAACATTTCCTTCCCATGGATGAAATTTTTTTTCATCAAAGGCTGTTGTAAATGAATCGGCAACGCTATAACTAGTATTTGTAAAAGGAGCATATGCACTTATACTTATCCAACTTATACGAACAGCATTATGAGAATTTTCATCATCATCAAATACTTCGGTTTCCTTTTTGGTAAAATTGGGTATAATTTTCTTATTATTTTCGTCAATAAATTCTGAACGTAACTCCGCATATGCTGCATCAGAAATAAATCTAGTTGCAACGTTGAAAGCATTTATTTTATTAATTAACTCAACTTTTTGAGTATTGAAAATTAATTTTCTTTTCGCCACCATTTTTTGCTGTTGAGTCGCTACAACATGTAACGATTTGTTTTTTTGTTCCTGTTTTTTATTGTCAAACCAAACTGATCCTTTAAATAAACAAGTGAATTTTATATCCAGTCCAATCTTATCACTGAAATCATTCTTTGAAAAAAGTTCAGCAAAATCATCGTCTGCTTTTGCTTTTAAACCTGTAGTTAAAATGTTTGTTAATCTGTTATCTTTGTTTGTTCGTAAATCAAAATTTCTTCCAAAAAAAAGAATCTTATCATCTATATCAGCGAGGACGTAATTTTTAAAAAGTGTCAAATCGCCTTCTTTGGCTAAGTAACTGGCTATTTTATCAGCTATATAATTATTAAGAGCTTTGTCTGTTAAAATAACCTTACCACTGGTGTCAGCAATAGTTATGATAGTCTCGAGCCGAGTTATAGCATTGAAATCATTGATTGTTACCAACGTATTTTGCATCAATAAATGCAAGCTAAACGCTATAAAGAAATTCATTTGAATCTTGTGAGTAATGAGTAATAAATTGGTTCTACTTTATTTGTGGGATGCTATGGAAAATGAATTACCTGTCTATTGACAATTATTGCTTGATTGGTTGTTTTATTAATTTCAACTCGAACCATAACATCTTCTGGCATATTAGGAGCAGGATAGTGATAATTAAAAAATACTTCAATTAATGCAGTGCCAGGATTTTCTGCAATAACGCGAGTGCTAATTGAAAATAAACGAGTACTAGGATTTGCGTCTCTACTCTGCCTTGCTTGATTGACCCACGGGTCGGTAAATACAATATCAATAACTGCTTTATGATTAATGCTATCCGGTTTCATTTTATGTGGTTTTTAATTTTTACTTGTTTCATTCAATGATAATTTCTTCTCCCTTATTTACTGGCAACGGCAGGCAACAGTCCATACACCTGCGCAGATGTCAATTACAACCATTCTACAACTACGGTTTAAAGTGCAAGTACCAGAACACCTCCCAATTGAGGGTTGGCATATTTTAAAGTCCGGTCGTTCATTGCAATGGCAAAATCCATACGAGTCTTCATCGCAACCCGGAGCGCAGGGTCTTCCAAACATTAGGACTCCGTCTGAAAATGGATCGTCACCAAGCGAGATTACCTTAAATCCTTTAAGGTCTTTATGTAATTTTTCATCATATGTTTCTCTCACAGCATCTTTAGTATATTCTTTCCATTGGTTGCCCGTGAGATAAATGATGGGATGTCCAGGTGCTTTATTTTTCTCAACCTCATTAAAATTGACCAGTTTTAATTTGGATTTAGCAGATTGCGATTGTGCGCTAAATACTATGAAAAGTAATAGCACTGTTGCTGTAAAAAGTTTCTTCATTGTATTGTATGTTTATTTGTCAGCCTACTCTTTGGCAGGATTTTCGGCTTACTCCTATTTTTCGATATATTTTTGCTCCTCATAGTTATCTGAGACAATGAGAGGGCAAACAGCGCATGCATCTGCACCGCTTTGATAGTACCATCTACAATCCGAACGGATGCCACATTTAGGTAATCTTATTTTTACACTTATCCTTTCTGACTGCTCCATAACAGCTTCGATAATGCCGCATCCATTTCCCGTCCATTGCCTGCACCCGTTTTCTGCACAACGATTTGAGAAGCGAAATCTTTTTTCAGGTGATCGACCTTTGTGAGCAGTTGCAATAAACTCTTTAGTAACAGGTAACGGTTGCGATAGGAAGTTAACTGTACCCTGTGCTGTCACAATACCTATCACCTGAGCACCCTCATCACAGACAGCACTTGGGCATGACTTTTTTTCTTCTTCCATTCCTTACCGAACCTTGAATTGGTTAAACGTTATGGAGTTCTTCAGCGCATCTGAAGTTCTGAAACGCTTCAACCAAATTCCTAACCATTCTTTTTTGGGAATTCTTTTGGCGCCCCAAATTGCGCCCAGGTCAATTTTTGCTACATGTTTTGAAACTACTGCCTGGATGTCTTTGTTAATTGCAGCTTTCTGTGCATTACTTAGTGGTATGTCCAACACCACGTTAAATCTTGTTGTTGCCATTTGATTTAGTTTTATATGTCGCCTACTCTTTTCAGGATTTTCAGCTTACTCCGTTGAATAAAATGTAATTTTATTTAAGATTAATAGTTCAAGGTCGCTATTCATTTCATCGTTCTTCTTCAGGTAAAGCACGTCCAAGCATGTGGATAACAGCTGCATTAGCATTTTGATAATCGCGGCAAAGTTTTGCCATGAAACAACAGAACACAAATGCTGCTGCTGCAACTAGCAGAATAATTACTGCATGAATATTCTCAGCAGGAGTTAAGGAAGAATTTTCTATTGGATTGCCTCCATCACGGAAAGGAGAATGAAAAACAAACATTGATAAAATATCTCCAATGAAAATAGTAAGAATAGTTGCGGCCGGAAGAAAGTAGAGCGATGAAAAAAGTGCCCTTGGTAATCTCCTTATGTTATTTTCATTGCTTGGAGCCGGTTGTAGTGAGTCTATCGGTCGGTCATTTTGTGTAGTGGTCGTGAATACCTGTAACGAAGTCACTCCATTGTAAATATATTTCTTAATGGCCATATTTGGCTCGTTGTTCGCTAACCTTAGAGCTTTTGCAATCACATGATTTTCTCTCCTAAAAGAATAATATAAAAACAAAAACATGATTGTAATGATAAAGGAACCAAGTAGGCCTGCATCGGCTACATGAAATTTTATTCCCAACACTGGCATTGTTATGAATGAACTGTCTATCCAGTCCTGAACAAGTTTTTGTTGGTTAGACATTGTTACTGCTTCACTCGACCATTTATTCATCAGAGCAAAACCTCTTAACCATGAAAAGTAAACATTAAATGCCGCAATGAATATTGATAAGCACAGTGTAACGAGTATAGACAACACCCATCGCGAACGCCTTAGAGATGTCTGCACTGCATTGATAAAGAGTTTTGCTAATTCTAAATCCATTATTCTGTGAAAAAATTTGTTAATCCAAAGACGGCTGTAAAGGAATATATAATTTTTTTCATATCCATTAGGGTTTTCCCTAGTTTTTTGATCCGAAAAAAGTTTAGGGTTTTCCCTAGTTTGCATTAGGGTTTTCCCTAGTATTTTTTTTACACAATTTTTCCAACAACCAGCTGAAACCATTTAAGGACAAGCATTTCAGAGTTTTTTATACTGTTGTCATTGTCGGGAAGGGGTATGGGAACTTTTAATTGTTTATGATTCCAGAGTATTTTTGGAAATAATTTTTGATCAATATTAAATGGGAAGCTGAAAACCGAATAGAATAGGCAAACAAAAAAGTGCGGAGTCAGCACTATAATCACCGACAACCCTATTATGAAACATTTTAAGAAAAGTCAACCAATCATTTTTTGTTTGATATTAAAGCCTAGTATGTGGATAGGAGTTTACTTCTTCCTAGTTAGTTTATTATGCTTATCCTGTCGCCACCAAACTGCTGAAAACAATGATGAATTACTAAATATTGAAATGGGAAATGATTCAATACAAATTAGTATGAATATTTTACCAAATCAAATGGGGAAATTTGAGTTTAAAAATAAATTTTTTGGTATAATTCCTAGAAAACTAACAGAGAGTTTACAAGAGCAGGAAATTGAATTTTATATTATTGACGCACCAACTTTCAAACTAGAGGAATTTACTATTGAAAATATTAAAAAGAAAAAATTAAACTTGAGCGCTCCTAAAAAAATCTCTTCATTCGTGCAACTGGAGCGAGAATTAAATTTGTTAGATTTAGGAATTGACAATGTTACAGTGGTTGCTAAAAAAATAGATGCAAGTGTGAAAAATGGTAAATTGACTGTTAAAGATTTGGACAATAAGACTACAACAGAATGTACTTGCCCATGCAGCGTAACATTTGATGATAAAGTAAAGGTTAGTTGTGACTAAATATGATACAGCTTCGAGGCGAGAATAGCACGAACCCGTGACATAAAGATTAAAGAAATTAAAAAAGAAAGGGTTTGTTCGGTATTAAACAGTGGTGTATCTAACAACAGTGTAGCGTAATTCGAACAAGGATAACTGAAGATTATCCTTTATTCACACGCTGTCTTGCTATCTTAGAATACACAATTCCAATTTACAAGAGTTGTAGATATTTAAATGTTTATCTGCAATGCTAATCGCTAAGATTGACCAACAGGTGCTAACTTGAAACTGACAACTCAAAAATATTTCGTTGAAAGATTGGTTTTTATTAAAAGGAAGTTCTTACATTTGGATTCTAAAATTTATACATTATGGAAAATTTAACTGACAACAATGCTCTTGAGACTTTGTCTTTAGATGCAATTGATTCGCTTGAGATTTCAGAGGCTACAGAAATCATCAGCCAAGTTGAATCAAACACGAAGTGGGAAGACACTTCAAAACACATTACTCATAATGGTGCGGGCATGAATTGTCCGTAATCTGAAACCATCCCTCTTGATTGGGATTATGACTAATTTTATAAAATGGAAACCATTTATGGTTTCCATTTTTTATGAGTATTGACAATTGAAAATATTAGATGAATAAACTTTTTCTAAATACAGCGACCGACCGTAGCAGAAAGTTTCACATCTTGAAATTAAAAACTGTTTTTAGCAAACTTCTTACTCTTGATAAAGAAAACTACTTTGAAAACTCAACTCAAAATTATTTTTCGTTCCTAAGCAAAATCAAAGCAGCAAATTTAATTGAGCACAGCACAGATTTTTTTTGGAGTGTGGTTCACAGAGTAAGCAATGTACTTGACAAGAACAACAAAGATGAAATAGAGAAAACTTACATCTACTTTCTTTTAAATTCATTTGATTGTTTTTACTCACTACTTCCAATTAATTCCCAACTTCAATTCAAAGGAATTGGGAGTAATGATGTCATACTGCCAAAACTGGGTCTTTCTTTAGGCTGTTACCTTGACAGCAGTACAACACTTTGCAAGGTTAGTGATACCTCCTTAAGTTATAAACTGAAAAAGTTTGATAGTATTCCCGATAACAATTATCTAATTTTCCTCAATGAAATTCCCCAATGGTTCAAGCTAAAACAGGAAATTGTTTGCCAACGGATTTCAGTTATCTCTCAAAAGCATGAAAGCATTTTTGAAGAGCATTATTATAAAGACTGCTGTGAAAATATTTTTCTATCACACTTATTAAAGCAGAAAATAGACAGAGCATTTGAAATAATTAAATTAACTGATATTGATTTGTATCACAAGTTAATTTCTTCAATTGACTATATAATTCCGTATGGGAACGACATTGAAAAAAAATATCCAAACTTTGCAATTGCGACACTGAAAAAAACTATATTTCTTTCTATTGACTTGCTTTCAGAATCAGACATTCATGTAGCCGAGTGCATAATACACGAATACAGCCATTGCGAATTACACTGCGTGCAAGACACAATATTGCTGACAAATATTGAGAACAATATTTTGGAGTATTACTCGCCTTGGAGAAAAGATCCCCGCCCATTGTTGGGACTTATTCATGCAATTTATATTGGTAACGAAATTCTGACGTTTTACTTTACATATCTGCAGAATAGAAATAATAATTCTGACGAAATAATATCGGTTAGAAAAAAGGTAGAAATTATTGTTCACCAAATTATTATTGCCATAAGACAAATAAAAAAATATCAATTAACTGATTTTGCATTAGAATTGATGAATAGTATTCTAAAATCAACTCACGAAATTGCCGAACACTTATCAATTTCTACATCAAATCCACTAGAGGAAATAATTAATCATATTCAAATTTGGAAATCAAATAATCCAAACGCAGTTATTGTTGAGAAAGAATTTAATCCATACGAAAATTCAGCTGACTTTTACGACCTTGATTTTACTGGACCTCAATATGAGGATGTTCAATTTTATTTAGACCTAGTGAAGCAACATTGCAATGAAGTTCTTGAATTGTGTTGCGGAACGGGTCGAATAACAATCCCAATTGCCAAAAACAATATTAGTGTTACCGCAATTGACGTCTCAAAAAAAATGCTATCCATTTTTAGAAATAAATTAAAGCAGGAGCAAAGCGAAGTATCCAGTCGAATTAATTTAATTGAAGCAGACATGGTGAATTTTTCTTTAAGCAAAAAATTCAACTGTATTCTAATTCCCTTCCACTCTTTTCAAGCGTTGACCGACACTTCTCAAATTTCACAAGCATTGAAAACAATCTTTCAACATTTAACCGATGAAGGAGTTTTTATTCTCAACTTATTCAGACCGCTTGACGACATGAAAGGGTTGGAAGGTGTTTGTGAGTCAAAGACCGTTACCGATGACAATGGTGAAATTATCTACAAAAAAAATTGCATCAACACATTTGTTGATACTTCACAGCAAGTTATTTACTACGAGTTACAATACTTTCCTATGAACCAAGAGAACGAAGGCCGATGTGTAATTGAAAATCTAAAAACAAAATATTATTATTCAGGTCAAATAAGAGAAATTTTACAGCGACATAATTTTAATATTGAAACAGAATATTACGGGTTTAAAAATGATTCCGCTGATAAAAACAGTTCAGCAGAGTTGACTTTGATATGTAAAAAGAAAATTTAATGACAACTTAAACCAATTACGTAACTAATGGCAATCGCTTCCAGTAAGTTGTGGCTAATTTAAAAGGTATTCTTAAAATAAGAACAGATCGCGAATCAACTGATAATAAAATAGCTATTCGTTATTCAGAACTGTAAGGTGCGTTATTGTATAGAGGCATTGTATTTACATCTTCACAATCTTCTTCGTCACAGATTTCTTTCCTATATTTATTTCAATATAATAAATTCCTGGAGCCTTTTCTCGAAGGTCAACTTCATGCTTCGTTTCATTTTTTAAATCTTTCTGTTCACTGACAATGCTACCTATTACATCAAATATTTTCAGTGACCGTTTGTCTTTATTGTTAGATTTTATTTCCACAGTAAATATTCCTTCAGTTGGATTGGGATAAATTGAAATCGTATTTAAACCATTCAATTCATTTATACCAACAGTGCATGGATTAATATTGATTGAATCTGAAATGGTGGAACAGCCAAAAGAATTGGTTACAATACCGTAGTAATAACCATCACCAACACATAATAATGTATCGTCAGTTCCCGGAGTTGGACTACTTTGATAATACCATTGAATAGTATCTGAAGAAGTTACAGGAGAGATAATAATAGTATCATTGATATGAATTAATGGTAGAAGAATAGGTGATAGATTAACGCTTACCGTCACTTGCGCTGTTGCCGTACAACCAAGAGCATTACCTATTACAGTGTAAGTTGTAGTCGTTGTCGGATTAGCTGTAACACTTACGCCACTTGGTGCACTCAATGCCGTTGCAGGACTCCATGTATATGTGTTCGCCCCTGCCGCTGTCAAGAGTGTAGATTGTCCCGAACAGTAAGTTACATTCGGAGAAACAGTTGTTACTGGAGTTGGGTTGACTGTTACAGTCACCTGTGCTATTGCTATACAACCATTATTGTCGGTTCCAGTAACTGTATATGTTCCACTATCAGCAAGAGTAATATTTGTTATGATTGGATTCTGCAGTGAAGAAGTGTAACTGTTTGGACCTGTCCACGAATAAGAAGTAGCGCCATTCGATATGAGATTCAACACTACTCCTTCGCAAATTATGTTGTTGTTACCAGCTGTTACAACTGGATTCGGATTTATGGTAACAATTGTAATTACAGCGGCAGAGCAGCCGTTAGAATCGATTACAGTTACTGAATATATTCCCGTATCTGCAAGAGTGACTGTTGGTATTGCAGGATTCTGAACCGAAGAAGTGTAACTGTTTGGACCTATCCACGAATAGAAAGTACCTCCGCTTGCCGTAAGATTCAAAGTTGTTCCTACGCATATAGCACTGTTGCTTCCCGCAATAGCGTTAGGTGGAGCATTTATTAAAATAGAAATTGAATCTGCAACATGGCATCCCAAGCTGTCTGTAATTTCAAGTATCACAACAGCGGAAGAATCTATTTGAATTGTTTGGGATGTTGAGCTATCACTCCAATGATATGTATTTGCGATGGGCGATGTTAATTGAATGCTACCACAAACGGTCGTGTCATTCCCTAAATTTAAGCTAAGACCATTTTGAACAAATACGATTGTTGTATCAATCATTTCAACATTCCCTGCACTATCTAAAGAATAAAATTCAATTACATTCAATCCTGCATTAGTGACGGTGACGGTTGTATCTGAAATCCAGTTGCCATTATTTATTCTATATCTTGTTTCAGAAACTCCGGAATAATAATCATAAGCAGAAAGTGAAAATGTGTAATTACAAGAGTTGGTAGTGTCAACGTTATTACTGATAGTCAATGGGGGTGTTTTATCAATCATAACTTTGTAGCTACAAGTCACATCAGAAAGGTGACCAACTGAATCCTGTGAAACAATATGAATATACCAAATGCCATCCGACAACCTTGTGTTGCTTGTATCCATGGCAGGAATAGTAGTAATAATTAAAGTGTCTGAATTAACTGAGAAGCCGGTTTGATTAACCTGGTATGCAGAATCATGATTAAGCATAAAGTAGTATCCAACAACTGTAGAAGTGTCGACAGGATCAACCCAATTTAAAGCAATACTGTCATTTTGATTCCATTGATTTTGGTTAGGATGGGTTGGCGATATCAATAGTGGGCAAGGTGGATTATCCAAGTCAATATATACCGTAATTTCATTAGACCAGCTTCCAATATTACCAACAAAGTCAATATCTCTGACTTTAATATGATGCGTGCCTGTTGTTAAAGTAGGGTGATGCGAAAAATTAAATCCGATATTAATCGGAGCTTGATTATTTATTTCAACTTCAAAAAAATCTATCCCGCTTCCAACATCTCCTGGATTCAACCATGCAAGGTAAGGTGAATCATGGGTAGTCCATAACGTGCCACAGTGGTACTCTGCAATAAGTGGTGCATTAGGCGGTGTGTTATCATATTTCATTTCACCAACTCCAGGTTGACTTAAATTTCCAAAACTGTCTTTTGCCCTGACATAAACATAACTGATGCCCTCAATATTAACAGTAAGATTTACTGAAAGATTTGTTCCAACATTTATCCACGGGTTGCCATTGACCGAGTATTCATAAGTGACACTTCCGCTATTATCAAACACCTGATTCCACGATACAATAAAATTAGGAGAAGCAGACCATGATGAAGGATTTACCGTTACAACCGGAGACGATGGAGGAATTAAGTCTGGAATAAAAATATTTCGTGACGCGGAATTATTTGTGTCATTGCTTTCCGTAATTTGACCGAAAGGATCAACTGAAATGGTTACAATATGGTAACCAACTGGATAATTAAATGTGAAAATAACAGTATCAATCTGTCCGGCTGAAAAATTTAAAATCAAACTGTCAATGACATAAGAGTTTATGACAAAATGAATCTTGACACCATTCGCTGACCCTGCACCGTTATTTTGAACAATTGCAGAAACAGTATTTGTGATTGAATCCACATGAGTATAAATAATATTCTGCGCCAGCACTTCTAAGTCAGGTAACGTATCATGAACCTCTATTGCAGTAGAAGCATAGGCAGTGAGTAATGAATTATCTGTTGCTGTTATGCCGATTGTATAAGTTCCGTTTGTGGGTGTGTTCAGAGCTACCCGCCATGTTGCTGATGAAGAATCAAATTGCATTGTGTAGTTGCTGCTTTGGTAATTTGCAACAACAGAAATTATAGAATCATTATCGGTTATGTATGATTCAACATTTACAATTCCTCCTTCATAATTTGGGGAGGACGTGTGAATGAAATGAATGACCGGTGGTTCGTTATCTTGTACTGTTACCTGTATTGAATTGGAATTATTTAAATCATTGCTTTCAGCAATCTGATTTTGCGGGTCAATGACTGCCATTAGTTGATGCGTTCCGACTAAAGATTGCCAATGAAGAACTAAAGGTATTGTATCAAAAGCGTCCATAGAATTGATCACAATTGAGTCAACAATTTGGCTATCGGAAAGCAGATAAACGACTACATTGGAAACACTCGATATAGAATAATTAGAAACGACAAGCGAAAATGCTGCGTTTGAATTTGGAAGGACAGAGTAGTTAGTTGAAATGGTATTCACTGCAAGGTCAGGCAGAGAATCTACGACAGTAAATTGAACAAAAGCTGCTGATTGGAAACCGTTCGAATCTGTGAACAAAACTGGCAAGGAATAATTTCCGGTTTGTGTCGGATAAATCTGCACAGAGTATGCACTGTCTAATGAACTGAAAGGCATTAAAGTATTGAGATTATTCCAAAGAACAGTAACTGATGCATTAGTTGTTGCCGGAGCAGAAACAAGTTGAACATTCGTTGGCGAACCAAGCGATACTACAGCAGGTATTGCTTGTGCGTTGAGTAAGTAAGTAGGAACAGGAACACAAAATTGATGGTTTACCGAGACAGAGTTATTTGCTTCGTTTGTTTCTAAGATTGAATTGGCACTATCTATTACTACATTGAAAAGGTGACTTCCACAAACGACTTGCCAGGGGAAAGAAAATACTAAAGACGAATCGTGAAGAATATTTGCCGACTGATTTCCAATGTTGAATCCATCAACTCTCAGAATTACGTTTACATTATTTAAATCTATGCTTCCAGAATTCCTGACTTTTGCTTGTATTAAAACATTACTTCCTGAACCCGATGATGAAGGAACAAAAAGAAAATCCGAATTGAATACTTTTAAGTCCGGTAAGTTTTGCAATACTTGAATGCTGATTGTAGTAGAAGATGAAAGACTATTTACATCGTAAGCGGTGATGACAGCATTTGAAGTTCCTACTGTATTCGCATTTATGTAGCCCTCATAGAAAGTAGTAAACGAGTTATAGGTCAGTAAAACATTTTGGCTTTGCCAATTAACAATCACTGATGATATACCTGTTGAATCAATCGTATTCACCTGAAAGAAAACCGGGTTACTAACATGTGCCGGATTAGGGGTGGCAGATGCCTGTAAAATTGATGGCGGATAACTGTCATGGACAACAATATACCGAATACCAGTGTTATTGTTTTCATCCGATTCAGCAATGACATCTAACGGGTCTGCTTTCACACCAATAGTATCTTGTCCCAACTGTGCAAGCCAATTAAAATTTAACTGTGCTTGCGAGAGAGCACCTAATGTAACCGTTTGTGTCTGGAATGGCACTCCATCTATAACCAAAGCAACGTCCGCATTTGCAATTGTCTGGTTGCTATTATTTTTTACAATAGCGGACAAGTGAACCGTATCAGAAATAAACAATTCGGATGGGGAAATAATAATTCCATTATTTTGAATTTCTAAGTCAGGCGTTGACGAATAGACATTAACGTATAGGATAGTATCACTTGTTAATCCGCTTCGGTCCATTGCAATGACCCGAATAGGAAATAAACCAACTGAAGTTCCGGCATTCACCATTACCGAAAAGTTATTGCCCGAAGTATTATTCAATGAAAATGTATTGTTCTGATAAGTACATTCAACTGAAGAAATAATATCGTTATCAGTTACTGTAGCATTAACATTAAAATTTCCATTCTGTAAAACATTGAATGGAGTGACAACCGCTGACAATATTGGTCTAATGGTATCAATAATGTAATAATTGATAGACAGACTATCTAACTTCAGCTGGCCTGCGCTCGAAGAATACAATTTTACTGGAATAAGGATTGGACCCTGACCTGTTGAATTTACAGAAATGTAGTTGTTAAGTTCAGTAGCAAAATCGGGCGTAGTTTGATTATATTGATAAACTCCAGAATAAACCCACTCATAAATTCCATTATCTGCAACATCAATCTTGGGACCAAGTGGATAAACCTGCTGGTAACTTGGCTGGGAAATAGTAAATGTTTTAAGAGTAATTAGCTCCCACAATCCCGAAGTATTATTTTTAATATAGAAATTAACTTTCCAAATACCCGGTATTGATGCAGGTACATTATTAGCAATATTTATCCAACTCCATGCTTTTAAACTTCCATACCAAGCATTATTACCAGGGTCAGGGGTTGTAGTTGTAACCTGTGAATATAGGGTATTATCAGGTTTTAACCATTCCCATTTTAATTGCAAAGATTCAGCTATGTCATTCAGGGAAACCCAACAAAAAGCTGTTGTATCCGATATTCCTGAAAATGTAGTTACACCAGGAGAAGTAGGCAAATAGGAAGAAACATCTTTACATAGAGTAATTGATGCTGCATCGGGAAAGGTTGAATTATAAACGGTATCCTTAACAAAATAACTTACAGTATAATAGTTTGTTGTTTCATAAGTGAAGTTGCCACCCACAATATCTTTTGAAAAATATTTTGTATAGAACCTGCCCTTATCAATTTCAGAACCCCAAGTCCAAGCTTTATACCATGCAAAAGTTGAGGCGTTGCTAATACTATCTTCTAACCACCAATTAAAAAAATTATCGGAATCGTAATTTTCCCAACGCCAACCTAAAAAATTAGTTGCTAAATTATCAAAGTACAACCAATGATATACGGTTTCGCCTCTTCTAAAAACATTCTTTTCAGTTATACAATCATAAGGAGTAGAAGACATAACACTATCAGCCGTGGTAGCCCTCACAAAACGATAATTCCCTCTCGGAGTATTCAAAGCGGGATTGCTAAATGATGAAATAATATTTGAAGTAACATAACTGATCCCCTGAATTGTATCTGTATAAATTGTACTTAAAGGGAGTCCTGTTATTTTAGCAGTTGCTTGCGTCACAGACGAAACAGAGGGCAAGCTAATATACGCTATACTGTTTCCTCCGCCCAGAGGATAAATAAATGTTTGGGAAGAAAGCCCATTTGAAAACGTATCTGATAAAAAATACATATAGGGTTGGTAAATAAAAAAAAGATTTGTAGTATCTGTATTTCCGAATGAATCAGTTGCTACAAGTTTTATTTCATGTATTCCAGTTGAAAGTGCTGTCAACGACAAGTAACTACCTGAACCAAGTAAGCTATTATTGCTGCTATACCAGCTTAGGTTGCTCTGGCCCAAAATGCCATCTTCATAATCTATTCCCTGGCCCAATAAATTAACTGTATCACCTTGGGCAAATATGCTATTGGGCATAGGGCTCAATATACTCGCGACTGGTTTTCCATCATTAATGGTAATAGAGATTTGAGCAGATGTAGAAGCTCCCAATGTATCTAAAGCAATAACACTAATAGTATGGTTGCCAACTGAGAGGGTATTTATTGGAAGCTGTCCACCAGTTCCAAGAGAACCATCAATATTGGAAGACCAACTTATCCTGTGATTTGGTAAAACTCCTTCTTCGTAGTCAGTAGCATTTGCTTTTAGAGCAACTGTGTCTCCGTGTGCAAAATGATTATTATTAAAAGGAAAGTAAATTGAGACAACAGGTTGGTGCGGTGGTTCTATATAGAAATTTACCGCGGCTGAACCGGTGAAACCATCTTGGTCAGTAGTAGAAAGAGTAATCGTTTGATTGCCGGCAATGAGAGAGTTTGTTACAATACTACTACCCGTTCCTAAAAATCCGTCAGCATCAGAATGCCATTGCAAATTGCTGCCCGAGATGATTCCATCTTGTGGATCGGTTGCGGTTCCAGAAAGTGTAATGCTGTTTCCAAAAAAGAAATTCGCACCATTTGCAGGTTGGGTAATCGTGCAAACTGGTATACCAGCATCAATAAAAATATTATTCGAGACAACAGTGCTGTCAGCACCGTTACTATCTATTGCTTTGAGAGAAATAATATGATAGCCATAGGTCAGCGAACTGATTTGAAGCGTATCACCAAATCCCAAAAATCCATTGATGGTTGAATACCATTTCAAATTTGTTCCATGCAAAGCGCCATCCTGTAAATCGGTTGCATGACCTATTAAGTTGATTGTGTCGTGATAATTAAAAGTTTGATTTGATAGCGGCTGAGAAATTACCGGAACAGGAGGAGTGAATATTATATTTATAGAAATTGTTGCTGTGTCAGTTGAACCTGCGTTATCCTGTACAGATGCAGTAATGATATGACTGCCGGGTTGCATCATTACAGATATACTTTGCCCTGTTCCAAGATAACCCTGAAGATTAGAATACCAATGTACTACACCCGAGATATTACCTTGCGGATAATCTGTAGCTGTTGCCTGACACGTTACTAATTGATGCTGGTAAAAAGTTGAATTGGCTGACGGAGCAGTTATCGCAACCTGCGGCACTCCATTTAAAACAGTAATTTGTCTCGATGCAGTTGCCGAGTGTCCGCTTGTGTTTTGTGCCGTAAGAGAAATAGTTTGGTTGCCCAATGACAACTGACGGTTAATGTTACAGCCAATCCCAAGCATGCTATCAATGTTGGAACCCCAACTTGCACTGCCGCATAAAGAACCATCATTTAAATCAAGAGCATTGCCTGAAAAAAATATGCCAGTATTATTCGGTAAGGTATCACCAGTGAGCGGAGAATTTATTATAACAACCGGGTAACCCTGAGGAAAAACATAGAGGTTGATATATGCGGATGCAGTTTGCCCATGTGAGTTTGTTCCTGTAAAAGTGATAGTATGGTTTCCTGTAGTAATGGAAGCTATTGTCAAATAGCTTCCATTACCTAACACACCATCAATGTTTGAAGCCCAGGAAAGATTGTTGTTACTCAAATAACCATCGTGCGGATCATAAGCAAATCCCGAGAACGTCACGTTTTGATTTGCTATGGCAGAGCCATTGGCAGGAGAAACAACAGTTACCAAAGGAATGTTGTTTTCTATCAATAGAGAATCAATGGCGATGTTGTTTGTTTCCTTTTTCTCTACCACCTGATTACCTTCATCAATAGTCAGGATTAGTTTTTTATTTCCATAAGTAAGAGGCGTCCAGGTAAAAGAAACGTTTTGACTGCTGAATGAATCAATGTTATTAATGATTTGCTGACTAAGAAGAATATTTTGAAGCTGGCTCTGTGAATTTGTATATTGTTCATAAAGCCGCACAGGAAATTGCTGCGCATTTTTATTACCGAAATTGTAAATCGTAGCATCAATCTGTATGGTATCACTTAATATTCGGTTAGTAGTTTGTGGAAGGATTATTCCAATCAGGTCCGCAATGGGGTAATCAAGAGTGCCCCCATAAAAATATACTGTTGAATCCTGACTGACGTAACTTTTATCTTGGAAAACTATACTGTCTCTCAGAATTTGTGTTGAAGAATAGCTGCCGGAATCAATCGGATTGATGTTCGACATAACACAACCTCCATAAGTGGTGTTTCTATTCGCACCATTGAAATCGGTGGACGAAACTGTTGTTGTAAATACATTGGACAGGGTAAAACAGGAATGCCAAAAACTATTTATTGTTTGATTGGTAACTGGAATATCAGTTATCCCTGTCATATCGTGGCTGTCAAATAAATAACTAAAAGGTTTGTTAGGGTGATTCCACGCCTTGTATTGTTTGGCGAGTGCTATCGTAGTATATATCTGTCTTATTTGACTGAATGCAGAATGATTATTTAATAAATTCCTGACAGCGGGTTCACGACTTGTTAGTTGTCCGGTAATCCAATTGTCAAAGGTATTCAGTCTGTTATTTAGGTCATTAGTTTCATTTTGATTGAGAAGATTTAAGTCCATGTACCAAGTATAGATATATGGAGTGTGAAAATTTGAACTCTCTACGTTTAGCAGTGCTTGATTTATTTGAATACTGTTGGTGGAAGTATTATATGTTACTGTACCCGGAATTATTGCCGCTCTGCATGGAAAAAATGCGTAATTATTAAAACCTAATGCATGAAGACTGCTCCAATAGGGACTTTGCATAACTAAATTTTTCCAATAATTATCTACATTTACTCTGAATGAAGCGCTCCAAAATTCTTTTAAATATAAATCCGCCCAAAACATCCTATTAGCCATCTCCGAATTTCGAAAAGGTTGTGCAGCTACCCCTTCCACCACTGTCGGACCACCAGTATAATAGGTTGACCAACTTGTTGGTTGAATACTAATATGTTGTTCATAAAACGGAGTGACCAATGCCTGCTTGAAGATTTTTTTCTGAGTTTCTGATTCCGCATTTAGGTTAATGACAGCATCACCTGGTTGGGCAGGAAAAGCATGAAACATAAATTCCAAATCATTTGTACTTTGATTTATGTTCACTCCATACATCTCAATCTTTTTATAATTACCCGGTGGAATTGTAAACTGATTTGAAACACCGGGCTGCCAGCTAACAGTTAAAACATAATCATCACACGCATTAAATTGCGAGGAGTTGTTTGGATAAACCTTGATGTACCATATTGTTGAAAGGCTCAAGGGCTGATTTTTAATAATCACTTCATTAGTGTCACCGCCACGATAACTGCCGGCAAGTGCTGGCTGACTATTTCCTTGCAGACCATATAATTCCATGTCATAGTTAGCGGGTAAGCTATTCAAATTAACAGATAAAACTCCGGGGCCATCAATTCCTACTGCGTACCAGTCCTGATCACTTCCAGTAGAAATATAAGAATGTATTGTTGCAATTTGTGGTGTATTAAAAAGCGGGATTTGAAAAGCAAGATGAGAGGTTTGATATAAATTATTGGGCTCATAATTATCCAAACAATTTGAATTGAAATGAGTTATACAAATACCCGTGTAAAAAGCATTAAGAATTTGGTCATATGTGTAATTATTCGGTGCATTTGCAAAATCCCTTGCCCCATATTGACATAATCCAACCCCGTGCCCATAAATATATCCAGGATTTCCAGTTGTCGATATTTGAACATTACAACATGGGTTTTCACCGCTTATGTTACAATTTACATGTCCACTACATTGTCTACTTTGAAGATATGGAATTGTGCCGCTAGAAAAATTACAATCTAAGGGCCCATTAGTATGGAATGTTCCCATTCCATAACTTTGGGTATAATCCCCATTACATCTTGATGCATATTTTGCATCAATAACATTTCCATTATACAAAATTATCTGTCCTGAAGTAGATGCAGCAGCAGTTGAACAGATAGTACTAACAGAAGAATCAAACGCTTGTCCACAATTAACAGGTTTACCTTGATTATATCTATTCTGCGAAAAAGTACGGGCAGCTATTGCCTGTGCCTTTTTTGCTTCAAGCGCTCCAGAGAAAAAGCCTATTTCTCCCTGAACGACCCCAGCAATGTAATCATCGAAATTTATTAATATACAGTTTGGCCCGTTGCAAGAGTTACCGTTACATGCATTATTTAAACATCCCCCATTATAACCATTGATCAAATGATAAACGCATACTTGAGTTGGTACGTTATTATAATTACAGGATTGAGGGTAGCAATTATAAGCGAAAGAAAGATTAAAAAGTAATAAATATGCTTTTCTTAACATCTTATGGGTCAAAATTCAGGAAAAATTAGTGGATATCTTTTTCCATATCCTTTGCTCTTTCTATTTCAATTTTTTCTTTTTGCTTCATTCCCTTTTTATCAAGTAAAATTAATTCCTCTTTTGATAAAAAGAGTTTTTTAATTTCAAAACTTGAGGTAGATGTTTCATCAGCATTAACTAATACAAACATATTTATCATACCTTCATACCCTTCAAGGGCAGTAGTTACCATAAAATAATTAGGATTAATTCCTACCGGGACATTTATAGTGTACTCTCCATTAATATTCGTTTTGACCTCTAACTTCAAATCAATAACTTCTTTCATAGATCGAATACTCTTGGCTCCGCTCGGGAGAATATCTACAATTCTTTTATATACCTTAATTTGAACACCTGTGATAGGTTTCTCGGTGATATAATCTATAACTCTTCCTGTAATAGTTCCATACTGAGTTTTTGATTCTTGATTATTTTGAGCTTGAACACTGAATAAAAGCGTGCCAATACTCGCAGCTAGAAATAAAATTATTTTTAATCTAGATGTCTTTTTTTTCATTTCCATTTTACACTTGAAGTAAAATTTAGTCGAGACAGGTAATAAAAAATATTTACAGAATCATTCTCGCCAAATAACATTTCATCCATCTTGCCGGTAAATGGTTTAGAACATTCTCCTACAATAATACAAAATTTCTGAGCACTAACCCTTCAACATCCTCACATTAAAATAAATTATCAGGTTTTATTATACAGGATAACACCTTGCATTGCAAGTATGTTTTACGTCTTGGTGAATACTGCCGTCCGCACTTACTTTTCCCCACCCTTGACTTGCAATTAAATTCAATGTATGGTATACTATACCAGTAGGATTATCAATTAAATATTACCCATTGTCCCGAGAGGATCGGGCCGAAAAGGCTTGATGCAAGCAATGGCTTTTGAAGATTGCATATTCCACTCTGAAGTGTAGTATGTAGTTGTTGTACGCCTTACTGCGGACAACGCCCCCGACGGGGGAAGGAAGGTACCTTCGGGTATTATTCGCCAAAAGCCCACTTGACTTGCATCAGTGGGCTATTTGGTTTATGAAATTAAGTGAAGCAATAGAAAAATTTTCAAAGTGGCGAACATTTAAGGTTAAGAAATGTACTGTCAAAGGGTACGAGCTTATCCTGAAACAATTCTGCGTATTTGTCCGCAACTGTGATATTGAAAGAGTACGACTGGAAGATGTTACATCTTGGTTCAGTCTTTTGAACGATCTTCAGTGGCAGCACAATTCATTCATCACAAAGGCGCAGGCGCTCAGAAAGTTTTTCGAATTCTACAAGATGCAGGGTTATTTGGTCCTTGAACCGAACCTTATTCCTCTTCCATCGAAGGAGTACAACATTCCCCGTGTTGCTTCAGAAGAAAATTATCGCAAATTATTATCAGCATTTCCTGTTAAAACGAACGACCCAAGGCACATAAGAAATAGGGCAATCGTAATGCTTTTATGGGATACCGGAGCGCGAAACAGTGAAATTCTTGCGCTTGATGTAAATGATATGGATACAGAGAAAATGCATGCAGTTATAAAGACAGAAAAATCCAAAGGCCGCAGGCCATTCCGGGAAATTTTTTGGACTGAAGAAACTAACAAAGCTTTGCTTGCCTGGATTACTAAAAGAGAATTTTTAAAGAAAACAAAAATGCAGCATATGGATGAATGTTTGTTTCCCTCTATCTGTTCTTCAGCAGGACTAAATTTAAGCGGAAGAAGATTAACCAATAAAGGTGTCGCGGAGTTTTTAAGACGATATTCGAACCGTGCCGGTATTCCTTATATAAATGCACACAGTTTCCGCCATCACATGGGTCACGATATTATTTCCCAAGGAGGAAGCGCAGCAGATGTGATGAATATACTTGGTCACGCTACGCTTGCCAGTTCTTCGATTTATACAATGATGACTGGAAAAGAATTGGAGAATCGCTACAACATATTTAAAAACAGAAAATCGTCTGTGTAAAGTTGCTTTCTAATAACCGCTTGCTATACTTTGAGGGCTATTTGCAAACTCAATACTTCATCTGTCATAATTAACAGATGATTTTAAAAAAGGTTTTGTGCGGCTCACCCATGAAATATAAGCGCTGTCATGGGAAGTAGGGAATAGATGATGCCACATAAAACCTTTGTAACCAAAGGTTTTTTTGTTTGTGCATAGCGGCCTGTGGACTTCATAGAATGGTTGGCATTATCCCGAATTACAAGCGGGATCGTTCCGAAGCTAATTCGGGATTGATGCGAGAGGTGCCATTGTAAAAGCTCTGGCTTCAGCCAGGTTATCCACAGACCGCTCCGCATAAAGGAGCAGGTCGAATTAATATTTAATACAAAATTTTACTTATGTTAATTTATGACATCTGCGTGCGAAGGAATTACGAGAAGGAGGGGGAAAAAAAAGTCATTTGGTATAAAGTCGGGTTTTTAAAGGTGGCAGAAACCGGTAAGAAATATATCCGCCTCTTTCAGCAGCCCAATACGGACTTTTTTGTTTTTGAAAATAAGGAGAAACAGGAAGAAACTACAGAGGAAAAACAGTCATGAGCATAGGGACTACATCTGTCCCCAATGCTCTTTTTGATTTGCACCTTAGGAGTTTAAAACTGGCGGAAATAAAAGTCCTGTTGGTGATATATCAAATGTTAAATGTAGGCGATAAGACTGCCCTACAATGTAATTGGCTTTCAGGTAAGCAAATGCAAGCTAAAACAGGAAGTTCAAGACGAGCTATTTCTTCCGCCATTGAAATGCTTGTCCAAAAAGGACTTATTGAAGTAATCGACAGACAGGGAAATATTCTAAGAGAACCGGTGAGAAGAAAAGGCAAGACAAAATTACTCTTCCGGCTCTCTCCCTTTCTGTCACAGAAGGGAGAATGAAAGAATACATTATCAATTCTAATTAAAATAAACATGCAAGATTCAAAACATGAAATCTCAGTTGAAGAAATTAGAAGCTGTTGGAATGAAAGAAAATGATTCTCCGAAAACACTTGAACAAAGTGATTTGTGGAGATGCACTTGAAACGTTAAAAAAATTTCCATCGGCTTCCATTGACTGTGCCATATTCTCGCCACCGTATTGGCAAATGCGCGATTACCGGTGGAAAGGACAATGGGGGCAGGAGAAGTCATTTGAAGAGTACCTAGAACGATTATGGCGCTTTATGGACGAATTAAAACGGGTTTTAAAGGCACGGGGTACGGTCTGGGTTAATATAGGTGACACCTATGGCAAACTGCCCGCTAAAACTCTGCTCCTGCTTCCGCACCGCTTCGCTGTCGGTTGTCAGGAGCGTGGGTGGCTAATCCGCAACGATATTGTTTGGGCAAAACCGAACGGCATGCCGGAGAGCGTCAAAGACCGCTTCTCCAAAAAGCATGAGTATATCTTCTTCCTAACCAAAAGCAAAAAATACTACTTCGATTTGGACAGCGTAAGAGAGCAGCACAAAACTGCTTCCTTTGAACGGTTGCAGCGAGGAGTTTCCGAAAATAAGGGTGGAGGCGGTCAATCTGTACACAGTATTTCGCAGCCGCGTCCGCATCTCACTAAGATTATAAAGTTAGATGCGGAACATTATGGCTCACCGCGGGCAAGATACCATCGTGGTGATGGCACCGTGCGCTCCTTACATCCTAAAGGCAAGAACCCGGGTGATGTCTCAGACTTTTGGAGTATCTCCACGAAGCCGAACTTCCAAAAGCATTTTGCTTCCTATAACTACGAGCTCATCAATAAACCCATTCTTGCCGGCTGTCCTAAGGATGGAATCGTTCTCGATCCGTTCTGCGGCATAGCTACAACTGGAGTCAGAGCAATTGAACTCGGCAGAAAATTCATCGGCATTGAAGGCAAGAAGTCGTATTGCAAAATGGCGATGAAAAATATTGCGGCGGCAGAAAATTATCAGTTAAACAAACATAACTATGAACGAAAACACATTTCCATTTACAAAAGAACAGCTTGAACGATTCAGAAACGAAATAGATGAAGCTGGGAGTTTTGAGAAATTAATGATTAAGAAAAGAGCCCTAGTTCGAAGGGACGGACAGAAATGTATCGCTTACTACTACGATATGGAAAGATACAAAAGAATACACTTAAACGGAGTTTATGAATCGCTCCATCCCATGTACGAAACCGTCATGCCTTACGTTTTCTGGAGCGATATGTACGAGATATTACAACAGAGCGAAGCTAAAAAAATATGAGGACACCACTAACCTATTTCGGTGGTAAACAAAAACTTGCAAAGCATATTCTTCCTTTAATTCCAAAACATAACCTATACTGTGAACCTTTTTTCGGAGGCGGTGCAATTTTCTTTGCCAAACAGCCGTCAGAAATTGAGGTTGTCAATGATATCAACGGAGATCTGATTAATTTCTACTTTGTAATGAAAAATGATTTTAAGAAGTTACAGAAAGAAATTAAGGTAACGCTTCACAGCAGAGAATATCATCATATAGCAAAAATAGTTTTGGGTTATCCACAGTTATTCAATAACGTAAAGCGTGCTTGGGCTATATGGGTACTTGCTAATGAAAGCTATTCTTCCCGGCTTGATTCAGATTGGGGATATGATAGGAAAAAAAATACATCTGCAAAGCGCTTGCAACACAAAAGAGAAGATTTCTCCGATGATTATGCGAAGCGTCTTGAACAAACCGAGATTGAAAACACGGATGCGCTTAAAGTCATTGAAACAAGGGATAGCAAACAGAGTTTTTTCTACTGTGACCCGCCTTATTTCAATGCAAGCCGGGGGCATTACATTAAATACTCAGAACAAGATTTTGAAAACCTGCTGAAGTTGCTCGCAACGATTAAAGGAAAATTTCTTTTGAGTTCCTATCCCTCCGAATTGCTCAACAAATATTCAAAGAAGAACCACTGGCATACGAGGGAAATCGATATGTCGCTTGATATTACTGCGAAGTTCAATACCGGGAAGAGGAAAAAGGAGACCCTGACGTCTAATTACAACCTTAATCTTTGATAAGTTTGTGAAAAACTGATAAAGTTCTATTTTTGTAGAAAATAAAATAACTATGTCATTATCGATTACAGACCTTGATGAGTTCCATCAATATTTTAATGGAGTTATGAGCCGAACTGCTCATCACGCACCGAATGTGGATGAAATTATTTTTACAATTGTCGGAGGTGTTCTTTGGAAAGCAACTCACAATATAAAAGTCAGAGAACAAGACGGAGAAACAAAAAATATACTTTGGTTCAATGTCGGTGATAAACGTTATACATTAAGGTATGAACATGGCAATGGTGGAAGTATAGAACTTCTGTCAGGTACGTTACAAGGATCATTTGTGGCGCGTTTTGATAATCAAACAACTCTATCGGCTGTCCGGCAAGTATTTTCCACCCTTTAAATCTTAATACACTATATCAATGGAATCAATAATAGCGCATAATAGGACAGCAGTTGTACTAAATGCAAACCAAGAACAACATATTTCGTTTGGTACTAATATCGATGCAACAGAAGCAAGAGTGTATTTGCGATATCCTCCACTTAAAAACGACAGTAGACTGGAAATTTTCTTTTCTGATACTGATGGTAGAAAGGCAGGAAACGGGCATGTGATTCTATCGAATAGTGGAACTTCAGAATTCACATTAGAATTCTCAGATGAACAATATGTAGGTATGAAATCATATATTTTTAATGGAATAGCGTTCAAATGCCCTCATAACTTCACTTTTGAATTCTGGATTGAAAGGCAACCATTATAAATCTATAACATTCGAGTTGATTCACTAGGCGCGATGCATTTTTTGTAGAATCGATACGAAATGTTAGGTTTGTGTTCACGAGATTAGCTCTATAGTGAACTTTAAAGGTCTTTTTGAAAAGCTTTATTTCGCTTCCTCTGAAGAAGCGGTTGATGAAATTATTAATCAACATCCTGATATTTTTAAAAATGAAAATTGGAGTCCGTTTGGAGGAGACGAAAAACTTTTTGGAATTGTCAGAGGTCAGCAATCCAGTCCTATCGCTGCATTGGTTGAGAAAGTGACAAATTCCATTGACGCAATTTTAATGAGGAAGTGTTTTGAATCAGGAATTAATCCGTCCTCAACGAATGCTCCACGTACTATGGGTGAGGCAATCAATAAATTTTTCCCTGACCATAAGAACTGGGATCTGTCAAAGTTTAGAGCGAAGCAGTCAGAGGAAATTCAGGTTGTTGCTGATGGTCCACCCCGTAACACTTCAGTAATTATCTATGACAATGGCGAAGGACAACACCCACAGGAATTTGAAAACACATTTTTGTCTTTGGTGCGCGGGAATAAAATCAACATCCATTTTGTGCAGGGGAAATATAACATGGGCGGCAGCGGTGCTTTAGTTTTCTGTGGAAGGAAGCGATTTCAACTCATTGGCTCAAAGCGGTTTGACCATTCAGGGAAATTTGGTTTTACATTATGCAGACAACGAAAGATAGGTGATGCGACTGATGCAAAACGTTTCAGCTATTTTGAATATCTAAAAATTGAAGGAGAGATTCCTTTGTTTGAATCCGGTGAAATGGATTTGAAGCTCTTAAATAGAAAATTTAAAACGGGCACAATAATTAAATTGTATTCATATCAATTTCCTTCGGGATATTCTGGGTTTGCTCAGGACTTAAATCAAAGCTTAAATGAATTTCTTTTTGAACCCGTACTGCCTGTTTACACAGTTGATAACAAAGAACGATATCCAAACAACAAAGTTCTTGAGCTTGATTTATATGGATTGAAAAGAAGATTAGAAGAGGATAAAAACGATTATGTTGAAAGATTTTTTTCGGAAGAATACGTTGATGAGCTTTTTGGAATAACAAAAGTCACATGTTATGTTTTCAAACCTAAACTTGAGAAGCGAAATGTAAAAGAATCAAAAAAGATTATTGGGGACCGGTTCTTTCGGAATGATATGTCAGTTATGTTTTCCGTAAATGGACAAGTTCAGGGCAGTTATACTTCTGAATTCATTACGCGTACATTGAAATTTAATTTGCTGAAGGATTATTTACTTATTCATTGCGACTGTACGAATATGAAACCTGACTTCAGGGAAGAAATATTTATGTCCGATAGGGAAAGGTTGTCCAAAGGGGAGGACGCTCTTGCTCTTCGGGATTACTTAGGAAAGAAGCTGCGAAAGAGTCAATTGGATGAAATCAATCGACACAGAAAAGAATCCATCGGATTAGAAAGTGAAGATACTTCTGAACTGATAAAGTCATTTGCGAAAAATCTTCCGAAAGACAGTGAGTTGTTCAAACTTCTACAAAACACATTGAAGCTGGAAGAGAAAAAAGAAACCAAGAAATCTGAGGACGGACAAAGGCCAAAAAATGTAAAGGAAGAAAAACCGTTTAATCCAAGTCGTTTCCCATCGCTGTTTAAGTTGAATGGAAGTAAAGGCGGTATAACCGTGATCAATCTGCCAGTTAACGGAGAGAAAACAATAAGGTTTGATACTGACGTTGAAGATGATTATTTCGACAGGGTTGATGAACCAGGTGAACTGCAGATAGCTCTTTTGAAGATAAAAAGAAATATTGTTGGAGGTGGAGATAAACCTGGAAGTAAAAAAGAAATTTCCGAATATCTGAATATTGTAAAAAGCAGCCCTAGTAGAGGTACTATAAGACTTACTCTCAATCCCACCCATGAGTTGAAAATAGATGACGAAGTTGAAATAAAAGTTTCACTTACTGCTCCAGGAGAAGCAAAGGACGAAATGCTTCTTGTAAAAATTGTTCAACCTGAAGCGCCGAAAGAAAAAGCACCTAAACAGGAGGAAGAATTAGAAAGTATAGGTTTACCTGAACTCAAACGTGTTACATCTCAGCAATGGGAACAAATGGAACAACACGGTATTTCAATGAACAGAGATACAGTAATGTTTCCTGTTGGCGAGGGAGATAAACTTGAAAAAGTTTACATCAACTTAGACAGTCGTGTTTTTTTGAATCATCGCTCTAAGCTGAAATCAGAAGATCAAATTACAGTTGCGCAAAAACGTTACCTCTCCTCTGTATATTTTCATACTCTATTTCTTTACATAATTACAAAAAGAAAAAAATATTCTCTTACTATCCCAAAAGGGGATAAGCAGGAAGAAGTTACCGTTGATGAATATATCCGCGATGTATTTGATAGTTACTACTCCGACTTTTTATTGAACTTCGGGATGGAGCAATTGATGGGAGTGTTAGAAGAATAAAAAGTAAAAAGCTAAAAAAATGAAAATCTTAGATTTATTAAAAAAGCTTTCATTATTTATTTCTATAACGTTCTTAGGAGTACTTATTTCTAACTTATTTCCTGGTCAATATAACAAACTTATTGTTATAATAATTTGCATTGCATTTATTTCATATGCGGCTACTTATTTCATACATAGGAGTATAAGCAAAAATATAACTAATAAGTCCTTAGATATTACTGGTTTTTTTCTCACCGAAAGAGGAAGGAAATTTATTGCAACAATGGAAGTAATGGGTATTCATGATGTATTTAGTAAGCTAAGAGGAAGCGAGGCGGATCCTCGTAATATCGTAAAAAGTGTAAAAAAATCCTTATATTTTATGGGAGGTACAGCATCCAAATGGAGAGATATGGAGGCTCTAAATGGAATTGCAAAGTTGCAAGCTGATAATGTTGAAATTAAATTTCTTTTATTCAATCCCGAATCAAAAAATAAGCAAGAATTCTTTAAGTTAAGACAACTTGAAGCGAGCAATACATATTTTATGGAATTTATGAATAGAAATAAAAATGTTGAAATAAGAGTATTCGATTTTTTGCCACATATTCGTTTAAACATAATTGATAACAAAGTCATGTATGTTTATAGTTATTATGATCATAATGCAAACTATAGTTTTGGGGAAGAAACTCCAGTTATTAAGCTCTTAAATGATTCTGAGATTCAAAAACCTTTGTACGAGGCGTTTCAAAAATATTTTGAAAATGTTTGGTCTGAGTCTAAGCAAATAATTCCAAAAGTTTGACAGGAAGACATTCTAATTTTTTTTATTGAACTTCGGAATGGAGCAATTGATGGGAGTTCTTGAGGAATAATTTAAGCAGCTTTTACAAATAGTTTATCTGCTTCAATCTTTAAAAGCCGTATAATATCATTAATTTCAGTGTATCTCCTTTTCTTAGAATGATTAAGCATTGTTCTGACAATTTGGTAAATTCTCGAATGCTTAATCATAAAATCCTTTTCCTTTATTACTCCAATTGGAGCATTATATTGAAATATGTACCAAAACACTTTTCCCAATTGAAATATATCAGACTGATGGTCAATAAAACAATTATGATCGAATTCAAAATTCTTTCCTTCGCATAAAAATTTATTCATTGACTCAGGAGACAGCCATCCGGCGGGACCTATACGCTCTGCAATGTTATCTATCATATCTAAACTATTCCGTTCTGCGATTAGGCCTAAATCACCTATTTTCCAAAGTGAATCAATCATAAAAATATTATCGGGCTTAATGTCTCTATGATAATAACCTAATGAAAATAATTCCTTTAATCCTTCACAAAGACTTATAGATAATTCAATCTTTTCATATAATTCTAAACGGTTGTGATTAAGCTCAATGTATTTTTTCAAATCATTGTTGGCATATTCCATTGTGTAAAACAAATATTCATCATAGGATGTATTAGGAACGTTTCTTATTTTGCAAGTTCCATCATGAAAGATTTTTATAACGTTCTGAAAGTTTTCTGCATTACATTTTTTTAGAGCGTCTATTTCCTTTTTGAACCGCTTCTCTTTTTTTGACGGAAATCTTAAATTAGAAGAGTTTTTTGAGTTCGATATTTTCAAAACAATATCGGGATCTCCATATTCAATATTTCCTGTATTGACTTCATCGAATGTCTGACTTTCATAAAGATTTAGGATAATAGAATTACCACCCTTATTACCTGGACTTGCCCCATTAAGGTATGTAAAGTAATATCCTATTCCATCAATTGTAATAAAATTATCTTTTGGATTTTCTATAGTAATAGGCTGGCCATATTGACTGGTTCCAACTCGATTGTAAATCGTGCTATTTATAATTAATTTATTATCTGGAAAATTAAATTCCATGATTTCATTTATTTAAGCTTTCAACATCAAGCAATTCAAAATTTCCAATTTTCTTCAGACTTACTTTTCTATTTCCAAACAATGACGATAAATAATTTAATACGTCAGCCAAAGTCTCATTAATATTAATAGATTCATTTTTAAGTATCGCATTAAAAAAATTCAATCTTTTTTCTCTGGCACTTTTTGAATTGGATTGAGTGATACAATTATTTGCATATTCCTTAAGAGCTAGGCACTCTTCGTTAGATGGACGTATCATTTGCCTCCCATCTTTATCTTTACCATCGATAACAAGCAATATTTTGTATTGATACTTTAAGACCTCATTTTCTAAATCAATATTCTCACTAAGGAATGAGAATAATGTGTAAAAATCATTCTTCTGTTTATATCGTGTTCCAACCAGTGGAGTGATATTATTTAGCAATTCTATTTTATCTATTATTCTTTTAAAAGTTTTGTCAAGGTAATTGTACTCATCTTGATTAATGTCTGATTTAAAAACACCCTCTACAGACTTCCTTTTGTCTTTAACTCCTGAAATTAAATATGCTAAAAGTTCCTCAATGAACGCTCTATCATTCATTCGTTTTGAAGTTGCTTCGGAGAAGAGATTCAAATTGATTAAATTCTGATACGAAAGCAAATCATTCGCTAATTTCATAAACATAGAATCGTGAAATTCAGATTTATTTACTTCCGCTATATTAAGGTGAACCCCTTTTTTATTAATGAGGACATAAAATTCTTTTAAAAAAGCAGGATTTGAAACCTCGCGGATTAAAATTACGGGAATTCTATAATCAAGAAATCTTTCTTGATCTACACTAGAAAATTGAATTTTACTAAATGCTTTTGAAGATGTAATTTGTCCTTTAACAAATCGATAAATTGTTTTTGTCCGCTGTTGCCCGTCCACAATTTCATAAGTTCCTCCTGGTTTTTCATAAAAGAAAAAACTTGGAAGTGGATATGCTTTCAAAATTGTATCAATTAGCTCCATTTGATTATCTGGAGACCAAATAAAGTTCCTTTGATACGAGGGATTTAAATCAATAAGATTATTATCAATTAAATGAATGACTTCTCTTATTGAAAATTCTTTAAGAATAAATTCCATTTTTCAAACAAAACAAGCCGTACATCCTTCGTCGTCTAATTTTGGTAAGATGTCAAGCAACTTGTTGGATTTTGGCTTTTCGTTTTTTGTACGTTTAAGATATTCTGATTTGATTTGCTCCATCCTGTTGGGTTGAATCAAATCGGTCAGACTTTCGTGCTGGTTCCATGTAAAACCCGCTTTTTCGTTTTCATATTTCACTGCCGAATTAAAAAGGTCAGGATGTTGTTCGTAAAGCCAAATCCATTCTATGCGCTGCTGAAAAAAGCAAAAGTAGCAACCGGAACGACTCCGTGCATACATTCCATTTTCGCTCTCGGTTTTAAAAGGAAGTTTGGTGTAGTAGTTTGGCATCCCAACAGTTTCACGAAGTAGCTCTACAACATCTTCCATTTTATAAATATCTTCATTATCCAGTAAAGGAAAATTATGAACATTAGCTAAAGGATAAGATGTGCTTTTCAAAAACTCGAATGTTATGTGATTAAATGTAACGGTATCTAAATTCAAAAGTGCTTTTAATTTTTGCTCTTTAGTGAATTCAACAGTGATAGGTTCTTCAATTACAGAAATGAAACGCGGTAAGCGTTCTTCACTTACACGTTGCTGGTATTGTTTAGAAAGAAATGGAATATTGGTATTCGCCAACACTTTTGCAATTATATCTACGCTCCATATATTTTGACGGAAAGGAAAAATAGATTGAATGTTTGGCTTGGTGGAGATGTATCCTTCGCGGTTTTCATCACCCCGAATACCGACATACGAAATCACAGGAGTATCACCGACAAATTTTTCAAACGGTTCAATTTTTAATTTCTTCGTACACCAGCGAGCTGTTGGGCTTGGCAGGTATCCACCGAAAAGATTAAAGTAGTGATCAAATGGGTCTTTGTTGGAATCTTTGGCAGCTTCGAGATATGTAACCTTTTTTCCAAGGAAGCTTTCAAGATTCTTTATCAGGGTATAAGTGTCCTCTAATTCTTTTCCCGTATCGCAAAAATAATATTCAATATCCAGTTGAGGATAATTACGCTTCATATAAACCGCTAAAGCAGCGCTGTCCTTGCCTCCCGATATGCCGAGTACGTGCCTTATGCTATTGTTCATTCGATAATTCTTCCTGTAAAAGTTTTACAAGGATACTGAGATTTGTTTTAGTGTCCTTTCGCAATATCGTCTTTATTTTTTGCACTGCAACATCCACGTCCTTTTGCTGTGATTTTGGAATACGCAGAATCCTTTTACTTAATCCTTTTACAAAAGAAGATACTTGAAACATTAAAACTTCTTCATTTGCTTCATCCACATCCGACTTACTAAGTTCGCTTAAAGAATCCAATTCCAAAATAAATTCGCTGAACTGGGTGTGTAGTTTGCTTTCTTCTTCATCGGTTATTGAATCCAAGGATTTTCCTATACAAGCCTGTGCAATAGAGGCAAGATAAGAATCGCGGTCATCCAATTCGGAAGTTAGACGGTTATAAAATGCTTTTTGTGCGGGAAGCAGCAAATACGTTTTTAAGCCGGAGAATCGCTTCTTAATAGAATTTTTGTAAGAAGGGAAATTTCCCTCAACGCCTAAAACATTTTTAACTGTTTCTTCAAAGAGAGTTAGTAGCTGGTTATAACTGCCTTGAATTTCACGAATGTAAGTTTGCAATTCTTGGACAAATTTCTCAGCAAGTTTTTCATCTTTTTTTAACTGAGGTAATGTATAGCCCAGTGCTGCCGGAAAATCTTCAAAGAAAATTTTTTCAGGATCAATTGCATTTGCGATTGCATCACGCAATGCGATTGCTTTTTTAGAAATGCGCTTTGTGGTTTTCGAATAGCTGCTGAGGTTTCTGTACAGGACTAAAAAGGGTCTAATCGTTTCAATAAAACTTTTATTTGATACCCTAATGTCCTTGCTTTGATTGATAAGGGTGCGATACCGCCTGAATAATTTTATCCGAATGCTGTCCAAATCAAATGCCTTGATGCTGAAGTTTGCCGGCTTGCGAACGAGCAGATCTAAAACATCAGATTTAATTTCTGGAATATATTTTCCCTCATCATCATAAAGTGCATATTCATCCTGTTGTGAGATAAGAAAAACGCATAGCCAAAAATCAAGAAATCCTTTTTTGAGTTTGATAGGTTTGCGAGAAAGAATATCTACTAACTCCTGTAAATTGCGTTTATCTGTTTTCGCACTCGAAATAAAATCAACGCATATTTTCCACAGTGGCAGGAAAGAACTTTCAGCAGGTCGGCTTAATTGCCAGAATCCTTCACTGTTGTTATGTATGCCGGGTTCCTTTAAAAGAGAAAGGTAAATAGTTTTCTGAGGTGGAAAATGAGTTTCATCAAACCCAATATTTTCTATGTCACAACGCGATAAAAGCGCAAGAACCAAATCCCTTCTTGCAGCTGAAATCTGAGGGGAAATACTTGTTTTATTCACCATCTCATTTTTGAAATGAGGTGTTCTATTGTAAACGGTATTACAGATTTCGGAAAGTTTCTGATTCAGTTGCGTGCTGTTTTTGATATGTAGTTTTTCATCCCTAAAATACCATTCAACAATTTCAGGATTGTAGAAACTATCCATCACAGCATGATTAAGTAAATTGCGGTTGTGTTGCAAAATACCTTTAAGTTCGCGGACAGCTACTTTATCATCCGGATTTAGTTCAATTACTTTGTTTACTTTTTGAATTTCAAAAAGTAGCTTCTGAATTTCTTTTGTGTTCTTAAAGCAACCAAATAAAATTGCTTCATCAGAGTTTGCAGAAGCACGCCTTATTTCTGCTGCCCTAGGGTTGAGGGAGAAGACAAGATTAATGTAACCATCAATTTCATCTTCTGGAACTAAGCTAATTGGATTTTCACTGATTTGAAATTGAAAAAAACGGGGAGTACCTGTTTTAAAAAATTCTTTCTTGGTAAGTATAAAAGGGAACTCAAAATTTTGTTGCAAGTGATGAACTACGTTTGTTACACGTTCTATCAAATTACCTGCTTGATCAATTGCTAAATCAATATCAATATCAGTTCCTTCAAACAGAATGTACTTAAATGCATAATTAACGTACCGAATGATTTTATACTTTTCTAAGGTTTCAATGATATGTTCCGCATTACGAATACCCAAAGAATATTTTGCATAGTCAATCAAAAATGATTTTGTAAGTTTAGCTGACGCAGTGGCAAAAATGTTAAGTAAACCAATACTCTTAATTAATTTAACTGCGTCATTTTGTTGCTTACTTTTAAATGCTTCTATTCCTTCAACTTGTGCAATAGATTTTTTTAAAAGATTCCATTCTACAAAGTGGGGGTTATTTTTACTGTTGATGAACGAATAATAATTATGAGCGAAATACTCGTATATACAAGCAAGGTTGTAATAAGGGTGCTCATCTGAATTATAATCGTTTATGCCGTAGAAGTCATTTGATTCTAAAAATGAAAATAAGCTGCGTTCGTTTTGCCCATAACGTTGTAATGCCAAAGTGAGCACCGCTGCTGAAAGAATATCAAACGGAAGGAGTTTCTGAGCAATATCTTCATTGAAATAATCACGAAGTGGGAATGCTTTCGCATCTCGGATAACTTCAAACAACTTTTGAAAATCTTTGGCGTCATTTCCTTTTGTACTTCTAAGCATCCTCTCAGAAGCTAAATATAGAAGTTGTTCTACGGGTTCATTAAACGTAATATCTTTTAATCTTCCTTTGACTTTATTCCATTCATTACGCTGTGCTTTTGTCAAATCAAAAGCATAAGTGCCAAAATCCTGGTGAAGAGTTGTAATTAAAAGCAAATTATTTTTTTCATCATTTGCCAATTCTGCTAGCTGTTGAATAAAATAAAGTTCCTCTTCGGGATCATTTTTTGCAGCGCATTCTAAAAATTTTCCAAACTCATCTACTGCAATTATTGTTTTATAATTTTTCTTTTTATTCGATTTACAACGAAATGAAATTTCCTGAAGCAAATCGGAAATTTTGAATAGAGAATTATGGCGGACTTTAAAACGCTCTGAAAAAGATTGTGTGATAGAAACGTAACTACCTATCACTTCAATAAACTCCATTTTTCCATATGAGTCTGTAAATTTTTTTGCTTCAGGAAAGTGATTATGTCTTCCATTCAGTGTCTGATAAAGAGCGAGTAAGAAAGATGATTTACCTGTGCCATATGCACCGATAATATTAAACGCGCGATTTCCAGCATCAAAATCTAAAAGAAGTTGTTTATAAACCTGCTTGGCGTTAGGTGTTGAAATGTAATTCAACGGTGAATCTAAGTCACGCTGAATATTTGCCGAGGGAGAAAATTTTGGTTTAATAGCAATCATTCAACACCTCCATTTTATCAAGTGTTTTTTTAAATTGTAATTCCTGAACTCCGGCATTTTCTGAAAAAGTTACGCCCTGACTTTTATAATCTTTTTTTATTTGTTCCAATTTCGCAAACAGGCCTTCTCTGCTGAGAGCGAATATCGAACCAGGCATATTTTTTCCAATATGCAGGTCTTTAAATGAAATTGATTTACTGTTGGGACGCGCATCTAAAATGGTAAAGAGCAATAAACCTGTTGGCAAGTCATACCGAAGACCACTCTCAATTTTAAAGTAATCTACCCTTTTATTTTCATAGTCACGACCTTCTATTTGCTCCATCAATTGCAAATCCACCAACACACTTGAAAAATCTTCTTCGATTCCTTCACGTGTATCTTTAGAAGACGGTTTTATGTAAGTGCGAATAAAAACTGCAATGTCGTTATTAATTGTGGTTGTGCTCAATTTAATTTCGTCTTCTTGTAGTCGCTTAGTTACAAAAGCGAGTAAATGTTCACGGCTGAATTCCATTCGTTGCCGTCTAAATTCATTAAAGAAAATATTGTACAATGAAGAATGATTATTGCTTACTAGTAAGTAGTGCAACAACCAAACAGTTGCAATGTTCTCGATATATGGGTCTTCACCCTTTTTGTCGTCAAAGATGAATCGTCCGATACCAGTCAACTGATTTTTAGTATCTATCACGCTAAAGCCTTTCATCCAATAATGGACGGCACTCACCATATTCTTACCAACCCCCAATTTTATAACAGCTTTTTCCTCACGGAAAGAGTTACCTTCATTCACAAAGTCATAGCCCTTCTTGAGCCAAAAATGCTTACAGATAAATGAATCGTGACCAGAGAATAACAATTTATTCATAATAAGGGAGCTAAAATATCAAAAAAATAAAGCCACCTGCGTTAAACAGGTGGCTATGATTGAACAAAAGCACTTCAGGGCTTCACTAACCTCTTTAACAAAGCTATCACTTCCTGCAAATGCTTCACGCTTTCAATCACGATTGTACAACTTGGACCATTCCAGAACTTCTGAACACTTGCTGTAAGCGTCTTAATTTCATGATGTTTGATTAACTTCCGGGTGTCCTTCTCGGGATGCTTTACTACAAGGTTAATCCTCTTCCGAGAAAAATGGAAGAAAGCTATGCTCCGGTCTTTCTTAACAGAAATGTAATATTTCTGAGGATTAAACTTAAGTTGCTTGTTGACCTTCAGAAGCTCTTTCTTCACCCTGGTGTATATCTGTTTCACATCTTCCGTTGCATCCTTAAGATGATACTCCTCGGTAAACGCTTCCGGCTTAACCTTCGTATGATTACTTTCTACTTTGGCAATCATCGGCTTAACTTTTTTGGATTGTTTTTTCTTTTTTGTTTTCATGATTGAAAGGTTTGAATTATTAAAGAAATATTTTCAATCATATTAGCAGAGAATAATCAGCAGTCAAGAAAAAATGTCGTTATAGTTGAGGCATTTCTCTTTGTCCAGAAGAGCAAAATTTGCATAACCAAAATAGAAAAATAAAAACATTACTTTTTGATGAACGTTACATTTTTTTCGTTTACTTTTGTAGAAATAACTCAATTATGATATATCGCGCCAAACAGTATATTGAAGATGTCATGTTTTCAATTATTGGAAATAATCTTACGGACCTATTTGAAAGTTCTGATTTTGTTATAAGAAAGGCAGTCGGAAATTATAAGGACGAGGATATTCTCTGCTCTGTTATCGGGGTAGGAATGAGATGGAATGGTCAATTAGAAATAGCATTAGACCGAAAATTTATTTGTCATTCAAAAGCATGTTATTCACTACTCGCAAAAATTTGCGATGCTTTTCATCTCGCGGAACATAACGTTTTAGTTCATGCAAGATCAAAGTCCAGTATACATTACAAGTATATACAAAGCGGCTCAGCGGTAGGACATCGATCTTTAGTTGCCAATTCAAGTTATGGAACGCTCGGAGGATTTTTGATTCCACAAAGTGGGGATGGAGGAATAAAAATATTCAGTAACAACCATGTGCTTGCCAATTCAAACAATGCTTTAATTGGAGATTCGATTTATAAATATGACACTCATTCAGAGTTAATCGGAAGATTGGAAAATTTCGTCCCAATTGATCGTAACGGTAAAAATTACCTCGATTTGGCCGTAGCAAGTTTGAATCAGGATGTGGCGCTACCTGCGGTCAATCACTTAAAAAGAAGACTGCCGCAATTAGAGGAAATCGTTATCAAAGTAGGAGCCGCTACCGGAGAAACTTTTGGTTTTGTTTCTTCAATTGATTATACAGACAAGGTATCTTATGGAAAATTTGATGCCCTTTTCACCGAACAAATTCAAATTCGCAGTTTCAACGATGTGCCTTTTAGCTCACCTGGCGATTCTGGATCAATTATCTACAGCTCGACTGATAATGCATTTATTGGATTGCTGTTTGGCGGTTCAGGTGTAATGACGTTGGCTAACCCAGAGAAATATGTTTATAGTCAGTTGAATCAATGGAGGTATATAAGGTGATATCAATCGAGGTAGCAAAAAAATCTCTTGAAAAGGAAGTCATCCATATTCCTAATGTATATGGTATTGGTGTTGTTTTCTCAAATGGTGAAAAGGTGATAGAGGTTTCTGTCAGCGATGAAGAGACAAAAACCAACATTTTGCAACGGCTTCCCAATAGTAAATGGAATGGATATGTGGTTAACGTGATTATCCGAGAACAGACAAACCTTTATTGATAACTTTTTATTTAAACACGAGAAAGAACTGCTGCAAACCCGTAACCACCATTTAAGCTGAACGGCAAGACATGCAAGGAGGAATTGGAATAAACAAAAGCAAGGTGAAAATCCTTTTAAAATTGAAAGTGTTTGTCGACACGAAGTGACAGAAAAACTTTTTCCTAAAAATTTTTCTCCTTGCTTTTGCTTTATGCCGAGAAAATCCTTGCGTTGTCTTGTCCGTTCAGAATACTTTTGTGAAGGGATTGAAGCTGTGGCAGCAAGGTTGTGAAATGAACAAACGATGGCGAGGCGTAGCCGCCTCGCTTTGTGAATGAACGTCCTTGCTTTGTAACTTAGCAATACGGATAAAAATTACGAAGGAATTTCTTATTGGGTATTGCTCCGTAATTATGAAATTACTTCAAATCAAATTCCAAACCTAATGCCAAAATAAATCCATCCTGCCAAAAATTGTAGGCAAAACCTTCAATAGTAAAGGGCTTCTTCTGAACGCTAAACATTACACCTTTATCAATAGCCGGACTGAAATTCGGAAGAGCAATCCACCGCCAGCTTATTCCTATTCCACTGTTAGAAAGCAGAGGAGTGGTGATTCCTGTCCAGTTGAAGAAGAAGTTTTTTCCATTTTCAATAATACTCACCGCAAATTCGCTCTGACTGAAACCTTTCAGCCATTTGCTTTTGTGAAGGCATGTCAAGGCAGGCGCAATGCCTTGAAACTGTCCGCATATCCCACCAACCATCGGTATTATTTCCCACTCTTCATTCTTTCCGGCTAAAAACGATTTGCCGCAGAAAAGAGATACCGTCCTGCGATCCTCGTAATTTAATCTTCCTTCCAGGTAAAAATCATCAGCATAGGTCCAAACCTGCGGAGTAATCAGAATATCCTCCCCAGCCATCCATTGCAAACTGGTGTAAATGCCGGAATTGTGAAAGAGAGAACTCTTCGGCTGTCCGTCTGCTTTAGAGCTAAGGATAAATACGATCCCGTACAATAATGATTTAATAAATGTTTTCACGTGGTTTTTGTGATAATAAATTTTTTCAAAAAGAAAACGGGTTTGTATTTGCTCTTGGAAAGCCGCAGAGTAGGAATTCCTAAATCCTGTTCAAAGTTTAAATACTTAATTCCTTTTTCGTCCAGCATTTTTCCGACCTCACACAGCAATGCATCGTAAATTCCTTTGTAGCTTGTATTCGCTTTTCCAAAATGCGCCATAGCATAATCATTGGAAAGTATTTCAACCGTAACAAATCCTATAAGTAAATTGCCATCGTAGAATGAAACAATAATATTTCCATTCTCGTTGTTCAGCAACAATCTTTCAAACGCTTTGAATTCATTTAATTCCCCATGATTATGATTTTTATTATCTGCCCAACTCTTAAATAGCGCGATATGCTCATTGATTGATATTTCTTTATCGGAAAATCTCTTTACATGATAATGAGGATAGAATTTCAAGAAACGTTTACACCCCTTTCCGGCATGAGTGATTTTACTTGCAGGTTGTCTGCATAAATCTTTCAAAAAGGATACAGATAAAATGTAATCGTGGGAATCCTCATCTGGTACAATGCGGAATTTGTTATCTGGTAGATCAAGCGCTACTGATTCGGGAATCAGTTTCAGAAAATCAACCTGGAAATTTCTTTTAGAATATTCAAGCAACTCTGTTGCCGTTTCTGAAAGATTAGTGCTGCCTATGAAGGAGAGAAAGGGCTTTTCAGAGAGGTAGTCATAAAACAGCACGACCAAGTTATCATGAAGTTGCGAAAGCATCATTTTATCATTCGTGTTCCATGACGATAAACTCACGAAATTGAAATCAGAATAGGGAAGAAAACTTTGAGTAAATCGGGTTACTTCTTCTTTGTTGCGCCATTCAAGTTTTTTGAATTCAGGATAGGAAGGTATCAAGTGGGTGGTTTTCTTTCCACACTGTCCCTGATGCAGAGGGTACGTAAAAAAACTGCGTGGGACATTTCACCTGCCCGCGACAGAGGCACTGGTATGCCCACACACGAAACAAGCAAAAGCCCACGCATTGCATGAACGTTTTGCCTAACCTCGTGTGTATGAAACTTACCAGTTTTCTGTCGCGAGAATCAGCTTAACGCAATTCTATTTTGATTTTCTTGATTACATTTTTAATTTATTTTTCGTTTGAAACAAATATAATGGAATTTTTTATCCTGCAAATATCCGTTGCAAACCTACTCATTAAACACCCCAAACGACTAAAAAAGGAAAAGCTGAATGCTCAAGAGGTGACAAGTAGGAATTGAATAAATAAAAAGCAAACGGAAAATCTCTTTCAGAAAAAACTTACCGATCTATTTATACGTTTGGAAACGCCTAAAATAAAAATGAATGTTCTTTAGTATACTTATCTAAAAGACTTTTCAATGCAGCTTGCTTAGCTCCCGAAGGAGAAAAAATATTTCCCCAGGGTCCATCTGAGTCAACGGTAAAACTCTGGGTAACGTATTTCTTGGCGACATTAATAATGCTTATTTTTATTAAAGCGTTGCAAGCGAATGTAACATTGATGCTGTCAGGTTCGGGTCGAGTAAAGTGGTTATAATTTATTTTCCCGATAACTAAATAATTTGTATGCATATTTAGTTTTAATTTTTCTATTACAGTTGAGTTGCCTTCAAACAGATCATTGAATTCGGGTCTTTTTGCGAATCTATTTTTTAGCAAGCCAATACCAGTGCTTTTTCCGCTCTTTGCATATACGTTAGCAATATCACCTGAAAGAGACGTTTCAATATTTCCTGCAGTATCCACAACTATGACTGATACGTCAACCATCTCTGAAAAATTAACATAAGTGCTTAAATCTTTTTCAGATGATGTGATAAGTATTTTAGAATTACCATCTACTGGTATCCTATTTTTTACTTCAGATAAATTATTCTGTTTTTGAAAGGGAGAGGTAATTGAATCCTTCTTTCCCGTCTGTATCTCTGGTGTTATTTCGATTTTGCTTGGAAAATACTTGAATAAATAAAAAATTATTACAGACAGAAACGATAGGATTGCTAGCATTGTAATTGCTATCCGTTTTCTTCTTCGCCATCTCTTCTTCCGTTTTAGTTCCGTTGTATTTTTATCTTCAAAATCTTTTGCTTCTTGTGCCACAGGAACCGTATTAATTTGCTCATCTTTTAAGAATTTTGTGAATTCAGAATTACTATTTCCCAACTTGATACAAAATTCTCTGAACGAAAAAGGAATCTGAAATATAGTTTGAATGTCCTGAAGCGTATCGTGACTGGGCGTACCTCTAAGATTAAGCGCTTTATAAATATTTTTTTCTGGCGACAGAGTAATTAAAGACTTGCCTGTTGCTTCTATTACTTTTTTATTAGTAAAGTAACGAAAGTTGACTTCGCTTCTCTTTAATGAGGCTACTGAATCAAACCCGCATATCGTTAGAATATGTAAATTTTCATTAAGATAATGAATGACATATTTCACATATGCCTTTCTCTTATCTGCCTCAGTATAATTTTTCATTTTTAAAGGGAGTTTCAAGAATTCTTGCGAATTCGTGAGAATTCGGGGTGTCTACCTTCTTCCTTCTTCTATACTCGCAGAACAAAAATAGAAAATTATAAATGTTGTCTTAAATGCATAAAAAATCCCCGCGTATTATCAGTACACGGGGTGGGAACAGGACCATAGCCCTGTCTCCTTTTTTTCCTTACGCAATTCACTGGATTGCGAAAGGCAGGCAGATTATAACATACCGTGCTTGTAAAAGTCAAGTGCTGTAAGCCAAGTCTTTCCTTTCATTTCTTCAGTGATTTCCGTAAGGTGCAATTCAAGCAAAATGCACCGAATGAGAAGAAGAAAACATACAGCAAAAAATTACTTCCAGGAAGCGGTCATTCAATCCCTCGTTCACTTAAAGAAGGACGATCCTGAGCGTTTTATTGATGTAATTTCCTTACCTGCTATTACAGGTTTATTTTCCTCAGAAAAACTAGAATGGCTTGGAAGCGAAAAATCCCTGCGAGTGTTTTTCGATTTATTAAAGGTCAGAGAAAAAATTTCTTGTGAGTGGGAATCCTTTAAAAGCCTTTTCATCGGACCAGAGCCAATAAATAAGCAAACTTGGAATTCAGAAATCAACGAGTTGATTTATCTGATCGACTGTTTTCGGGACGAAGGAACTATCCGGAAGCATAAGACGCCACATAAGCAGTTGCAGAAATTATTTTTGAATAAGTATGGAGAGTCATTAGAAAGTAAAATCATCGCTTCAACACTTTATAAAGGTATTAGACGCGAAGACATCAGAAACGATTTAGAAGATATTATTAAAGCAGTCCTCAAGGCAAAATCTGGTGGTTGATGTGGTTGATATTCCTATGTAATCATCCGATATAACCAGTAACACAAATGCTAGTCAGACCTTAGCATAAAATTAGAGACTCATGAAAACTGAAAAAATTTTTACTTCTTTCAAGGATAGCCAAACAACCGAGATGGATATCCTAGAAGCTTATGAGCGGCAATTGAGATATCTGCAAAGGACTGATTATTTGAAACCATTTCTCTATAATTTTTTCATTAACATAATGGAACGATCAATTTATTCTCTTCAAAAAATTGTTGCAGAATACTCAGGCACTGCAGGCTTACGAGCCAAAACACTGTTGGAACAATATATTGGACTTTGGGAAAGTGATTTTAAATGAAAAAACTCGAATCTGCATAAACCAGTTATTACAGTAAAACTTAAAAATTTAATTTAACATGAACACACATTTCGCAAATTGCGACAGATGCGGAAAAGCTATCCTTTATGGTAACGCATTTGTAAGTATCTCCCGATACGTGGAGCAGATAGAATTCTCTATCGCGCGAAACCGAATTGAAACACAGCCAATTGATGCCGTTACTATCATAACGATCTGTGCTGCTTGCGGAAATGTATTTGATGAGACAACTTTTCGAAAAATTCTCAAAAACTCTTTGCTAACTGATCAATGCTGAAACTTATTAGATAATATGTTACAGAGAATTTACTTACAATCTGGACTAACTGAGCTTGGTTACAAAGACAGGCGCAGTTTTAAAAGATGGTGTGAAAATAACGGGGTTGAAATTTTGTCCGATAACGGAAGCAATAAAATGTATGTGCTAGAAGAAGAGTTTAAAGAGGCAAAAGCACGGAAAGCAAATGACTATCTCAAAAGGAAGGAAGCGGAATTGAAAAAGCAGAACAACTACAAACCCCAAGGAGAACACGAGAAAAAGTTTATTTCAATATTGACTCGCAAATCTTCCGAGCTATAATCCTCTATCGATGGAAAAGCCCTTACATATACCGCCTACCGTAAAGCTCAAAGGGTTTACTGTATACTGCCGTAAATGTAACACGGATATTGGCGACACATGCAAGGAGACAGGAAAGCCCATCAAGCAATGTTCGTTTGGAGGCAGGCACGTATTTAAAAAATACGTTCATCTGCCGGGGACAAGAAACGATAGAAAAACGAAGACGTTTGAAACGAGAGATCTGAAAGAAGCTATCAAAGAGGCGCTTGATTTTGAGAGTAAAGTGAAAGCTGAGAACGGTCAACCGGAAATCAAAATCGAAAATAGAAAGGAGAATATCCAGGCAATGGAAAAGAATGTACCTCATCTTCTTATTAACGCTATTGCCCGTTATTCTGGTTGGCTGCGAAATGAAAACGTGCCGGAACATTTGCATGAAGAACGGAGTAAGGAATACGTGGAGGACATTGAACGGAAACTTAAGTTGCTTGTCGAGAGCTTAAAGGATAGAGGGTATGACCTTTCTTCATTCAGAGTGGATCAAATTAATGATATAACCGTAGGGCATGTGTTTTCTTACTTAAAAAAGGAAAAGCAATTTTCAGCAAGAACATTTAATAAGCACTTCAGTTACTATACGTCCTTTCTGAAATGGTTCTCCGAGGAATATTATCGGATACGCAGTTGGTTTACCCGCGTGGATAAAATGAGACCTGTTTCAAAACCGCAAGCTATCAACAAGGAAGAAGTTGAAGCATTACTAAAAAGAATCATTCCTGAAAATGGAATTGAAAGCTACGATACAGGAGTAAAAGAAACCCGGAATTTCTATCGCCCGTACTTGGGAAATGCCTTCCGGCTAGCACTTTTAACAGGAACCAGGAGGGAAGAATTAATTAAAATGAAATTCAATGGCATCCATAAGGATAAGGACGGAAGAGGATATATTAAGGTAGAAGATTTTAAAATAAATCACATTCAAAAACGGACAACGGAAGAAGACAAAAAATACCGCACAGTTTTCCTTACAAGAGAATTATGCGGGCTGCTTGATGAAATGGGCTACCAAGAAATGAAAGGCACTGACAATTACATTCTGGCACCTGAAGTTAAAAGCAATAGAGGCAAACCAATGACTGATCTTATTTCCCGAGCCTTCACTCATTATTACAAGCAACTTAAGACCGGCAGGAAGCTGACCTTCCGCTCGTTTCGGAAGACATACATCACAAGGCTTGCGATTTATATGCGGGAGGTGGAAACTGAGAAATACACGGGGCACTCGAATAAAAGAACAATCGAGCAGTATTACACCGACCCTGAAATGATGGCAAAATCAATGTGGAACTTTGAAATTTTTTCTGAGGAATTGGAACGCAAGAATGATATTAAGCAGGTAAGAAATAAATCGTGGGTTACACAAAAAGGACTGGAGGTTGGACAATGAAAGTTAAAAAATTCCCCACTTGGTTTCCCCACTTGCTTGCTTTTGGCAAAGAAGGGGATGAAGTGCTTTCGAGAATGAAAGAAGCCGAAATGCTTGACTTACAAAGTGTTTCGGCTTGTACCCGGAGTCGGAGTCGAACCGACATGTTATTGCTAACACTGGTGTTTGAGACCAGCGCGTCTACCAATTCCGCCATCCGGGCGGGTTTTTAACAAATTAAGTGGCGAAAATACCCATTAAAACGTAGTCTGCAGGGTAGAGAAACAATACTTTGCTGGCACATATAAAATTATTTAATTTGCGTCCCCTTTTCAGAGGGGATCAACATGCAGCAATACCGCAATATCAAGTTGTTTTCGGGCACTTCGTCCCGATATCTCGCCGAAAAAATAGCGGAATCCTATGGCATTTCGCTTGGTGAGGTAACGTTAGCGCGTTTTAGCGATGGTGAATTTCAACCATCGTTTGATGAAACGGTTCGTGGCTGCGATGTATTTATTATTCAGTCTACCTTTTCGCCTACCGATAATTTATTTGAGTTGCTTATGATGATAGATGCTGCCAAAAGAGCATCGGCACATTATATCACCGCTGTAATTCCATACTTTGGATATGCAAGACAGGACCGGAAAGACAAACCACGTGTTGCAATTGGAGCCAAGCTTGTTGCCAATCTTCTTACCGCAGCCGGAGCAACGCGCATTATGACGATGGATTTACATGCTCCTCAAATCCAGGGATTCTTCGATATTCCGGTTGACCACCTGGATGCCACTACTATGTTTGTTCCTTATATCGAATCGCTCAACTTAACGGACCTTGTAATTGCCGCGCCCGACACGGGAAGCGCGCACCGTGCAAGAGTGTTTGCAAAATTCTTTAATGCCGAAATTGTTATTTGCGATAAGCATCGCAAACGTGCCAATGAAATAGAAAGCATGACCGTGATAGGAGACGTGGAGGGAAAAAATGTAATCATCACCGATGACATTGTTGACACAGCAGGAACCATGACAAAGGCGGCATCATTACTTCGGGAAAAAGGAGCCCTTAGTGTAAGAGCAGTATGTACTCACCCAATTTTCTCCGGTAACGCATACGAACGAATTGATAAGTCATCGCTCGAAGAAGTGGTGGTCTGTGATACGATACCATTGAAAAAGAAATCAAACAAAATAAAAGTGCTGTCAACGGCAGAATTTTTTGCAGGAGTAATCCGTAATGTATACACCTACGAATCTATAAGCCCGTTGTTTGCTAAAGAAAATGTTAATGCACCATCTGCTTAAATTCCATTTATTATGAAATCAATTGCTATTGAAGTAACCAAAAGAAATGCCGGCACAAAGCAGGCAGTAAAAACTATTAGAAGCGAAGGCAAAGTTCCCTGCGTGCTATATGGAGGAAAGGATGTTATCCATTTTATGGCTCCCGAACTTTCGTTTCGTCATCTTGTGTATACACCTAATGTTTACACAGTGGATTTAAATATTGATGGAGAAACGCGCCAGGCAATCATGAAAGATATCCAGTTTCATGCGGTCACGGATAAAATCCTTCATATTGATTTTCTGGAACTGAATCCTGATAAAAAAGTAGTGGTAGAAATTCCTCTTAAATTTTCAGGCAGCCCTGTGGGTGTGAGAGAAGGAGGAGAGCTGCGAACCAAAATCCGTAAGTTGAAAGTAAGGGCGCTGCCTGCTAATCTTCCCGATGAAATTGAAATTGATGTATCGGACTTAAAAATCAGCGATGCCGTTCGTGTTAAAGACATAAAAGTAAAAGGCGCAGAAATTCTTGACCTGCCGAATAATATCATCACAGCGGTCAAGATTCCCAGAGTTATTGTTGAAGAAACACCGGCAGCAACGGAAGCAGCAGCAGTTCCGGGCGCAGAAGGCGCACCGGCAGCACCAGGCGCAGCTCCAGCTGCACCAGGCGCAGCCCCAGCCGCACCGGGCGCAGCCCCTGCCGCACCGGCACCAGCAAAAAAATAACAGCAGGAAATATTTTATATCAAAGGCGGAAGTTCTCTCCGCCTTTTTTATTTTTATATCGTGAAAAAATTTCTGATAGCAGGACTGGGAAACATCGGTGATGAATATGCGCGTACCCGCCATAACATCGGCTTTGATATTGCCGATGCATTGGCAGATGCGTTAGCAAAGGAAGACTCCGATAAAAAGTTTTTTTCTGACAGGAGGTATGCGATGATGACCTACAGAACTTTTAAGGGGAGAAAACTTACTATCATAAAACCATCTACATACATGAACCTGAGCGGCAAGGCAGTTAACTACTGGCTGACACAGGAAAATATTGAGCCTGAAAACCTTCTTGTTATAGCAGATGATATTGCATTGCCTTACGGGAAACTCAGGATAAAAAAGAAAGGAAGCGATGGCGGGCACAATGGCCTGACAAGTGTTATTGAAACTCTGGGGACCAATGAATTTCCCCGGCTTCGTTTTGGAGCAGGCAATGAATTCAGGAAAGGCGGACAGGTAGATTATGTTCTGGGTAAATGGAATGATGAAGAGAAAAAGGAGTTAAACGAAAAAATTTCTGCGGCAGTAGAATGTATAAAGAGCTTTGTAACTGCCGGAATAGAACATACTATGACCGACTTCAATAAAAAGTAGCCTTTCAGAGAAAATTGTATTTTAGCTTTGATAATTTAACCCGATGAAAAAAAATTATTTCAGATTAATCGCTTTTATTTTTTTGATAGCATCATTAAGCCCGCTTAAAGGAACTGCACAGCTTATACGATTGTCACAGGGCTTTGATAACTATATCGGTTCGGTTGCAACGGTTCCTGTCGGTTGGTATATATCGTGGAATTCCACTTCGTCTCCATCTTATTATATTACATCAGGAAATTACGGAGCTGCAATCCCCGCTTATAAATTTGCCAACAATGGCGATGAAATCATTAGCCCATATTTTCTTTCAGGGGATACCCTGAGGTTTTGGTATAAAGGACAAGGACTATTCAGTGCACAGAATTCACTCTCTATATTGTACTCATCAGACAGCACTAGTTGGAACATCCTGGTGAACCCCGATACATTACTTGTAACGGGCACAACATTTTCATATCCATTACCATGTCAGGCGCACTACCTCATGTTTATTTATCACCAGGTAAGCGGCAACCTGGCTTTTGATGATGTGCTTGTAACGATGACAAATTTCTCACCCGATGCTGTTGCTGTAACAACATTAAACCTGCATTGTGCCGGAGATACTGTTTGCTTTTTTGATATGTCGACCATGGCAGGTTGTGACAGCATCCTATCACGCGTATGGAATTTTGGTGACAGCACGGCAACAGACAGCAGCGCAAGTCCTTGTCATATTTTTTCGCAGGCAGGAAATTACAACGTGAAACTTTTTGTTACTGCAAGCAACGGCAATAGCGATAGTACGTCATTAAACATAAGCATAAACCCCGTTCCGTCTGCGCAGTTCAGCGCTGTTAATACAACCGGAACAGTGGTTGACTTTACAGATTTATCTTCTGTTTCAAGTGGGAGTATTGCAAGCTGGTTCTGGAATTTCGCTGACTCTACGTTGTCTATTCAGCAAAACCCTATGCACGCTTTTCCTTCAGTTGGAACCTTCTTCGTTTGTCTTACCGCAACCTCCAGTTCAGGATGCCCGGCTACGGTTTGCGATTCAGTTTACGTTATAGGCGCAGGCGTTGAAGATTATCAATCAGAATTTCTTCCCGTATCATTCACTCCTAACCCTGCACAAAATGAAATTGAAGTGCATGTGCCTGATGCAGGTGACTTATTGCCGCAGTTTGAAATGTTTGATTTGACGGGAAACAAATTTTTAATTTCAGGAGAAAGGATAAGGGAAGAAACATTTCACCTGGCGCTACCTCATGTTGCAGACGGAATTTACTTTTTGAAAGTTATGACGGACCGAAAATCTGCAGTGCTCAAGATTTTAATTGCGAATTAGGCTATTTCAATCCCGGTTCGTTTTCGGTGAAATGAAATGCATAGCCTGTGCGCGGGTTATCCGCTTCCAGCTGATATAACGGTTCTATTACAGTTATAGGCTCTCCTGCCGTATCCGTAATTTCCAGGTGCCTGTCAGGCGCGTGACCGGATGTATCACTCAGTGTAAAAATAATTTCTTTACTATACCTGGAGGTCGCTTCCCCTATATATCCCTTGGGCTCGACAGGAAATTTCTGCTGCTGAATAAGGCGGCCCTCCGAAAAAAGAGCAACCTGCAAGTTGAATAAATTATCTTTTCTTTTTATCCCGAACGAAATAGCGCTCATCGCAGAATCAAACGGCAGCGCAATTTGTACATTCTTATCTATAGCAACCGGTATTCCGAAATCCCATTTCCGGTCGTAACATTTAATCAGCGAATCAGCAGGAACCACAAGACGTACATGTTGTTCTGCACCTGAATTTTTTTTGAAAATTCTAAAGGCAGGCCATCCATTTTCACATATATCGTAAAATGATTTTACGGGAACATAATTGTTACTGTCCATGCTGTTCAGGATGAAGTCAAGTCCATGAGTTACTATAAACTGCGGTTTGAATATCCTGGTAACACTGTCAATATTGTTTTTGTAACGAGTGGATAGTTTTGAATTCAACCCCGTCATGTCAATCACATACGCTTTGGTATAGCGTGATATGTGACCATGCTGCGCAATCAAGGTATCCTTTTCACCGGTAATGGTAGCCAGGTATTTTCCTATAGTAATTCTCTCATTCTCGGTGTAGTCGAGATAATTTTTCATCCAGATTCTCCCATAATATGTATCGAAGAATAAGAAAAGCCCTGCTCCCACAAAAAGCAAAGACCATGCATAAGGTTTGTAAGTTGAAATAAAAAATTCTTCCGAGATAAAATAAAAACTTACGGCAGTTTGAGCGAGCAGGAAAAAATCGGGCATAGCATAATACCATGTCATCCGCTCTATGGGATTATAGAAATAATAGAGAATCAAGGTAGAGATAAATCCAAAGCCGAACGCAAGAGAGCGGACCGAATATTTACCGCGGGAGAATACCACCAGCAGCACGTGAACAATGAATAAGACGAGGAAGAGATAGAAAACAGGCATTCGAAATTCATTCTCTATAAAGTATTTCAGAAAAGGGAACCAATGGTCGCTGTCATGGAAATGGAAATATATTTTTGAATATGCCGACTGGGGCAACGGGCTGCCGAAAACAACAATTGCAAATAGTACCCACGCACATAAAGGCAACAGGCAAAAAAGAATAAATTCTCTTAATGTTTTATTCTTCCACGAAACCGGGCGCAGGTTTTTTCTGTTCTGAATTAAATGAATACTTCCCAATGTTAAGGCGAGAGGAACGGCATCCAGCTTGGAAATAACCGATATGGTAAGCATGAGCCACATCGTTTTTGATTTTTCCGTAACGAAAAAATAAATGGCCGACATTACGATGGCAAGGTGCACAGCTGTTTCCATGCCTGTCGTAACGGAGTTGAGAAAAAATTTACTGCCAAAAAGGATGAAGAGGAATGATAGCAGCAATTGCAACAGGTTCATTCCGTATCGCTCCAGGATTTTCAGTAGAAAAAAGCAAATACAAAACAGCCCTGCCACCGAAGTAACAACAATGCTTTGGTCAGGAGTTACCAAATGCGTCATGCAAAGAATGCCGTTGATGATTCCATATGAGAATGATGATATTCCGAAAACCGGGCCATCCTGCGGATTGAAGGAATAGAAATATCCCCTGGCGAAATTGTCGAGATATCGCAAAAGAAAACCGGCATCGTCAAAAAGAATAAAGTTCCAATTGATAAAAATAAAAACGGTGGTGCTTGCAGAAAGTAGCAGGTACAAGGCCAGTCGCGTCCATTTAAAAGAAATTTTTTTTTCATTGCGAGCCAGCCAGCCAATAAGAATTGCCGTGCCGGCAAATAAAATTACGAAAGGAAAAATTCCTTCTTCATTGCGTTCTACAGATTGCCAAACGGCAGCTATAATTGCAACAATAAGAACCGAAATAGAAATTATTTTTTTTTTAAGCACGTCAAAGTCCGGTTATTTTTTTGATTTCTTCCAGGGCTTATAATCCTGCTTTTGTTTTTTTCGTCCTGCTGGAATTTCTCGCAAAGGTTTACATTCTTTCCATAGCTTTTTCATTTCATCCGGCAGTCTTTGATACAGCTCTGTTCCCTTGGTTTTCCATTCCAGCATTTCATCAGAAACATCTTTTACAATTTTAGCGGGATTGCCCACAACAATTTTTCGTTCAGGTATCTGCATCCCTTCCGGAATAAAACATAGAGCACCGACAATGCATCCGTCACCTATCACCACATTATCCATCACTACTGCATTAATGCCGATTAAAACATTTGTGCCAATGGTGGCACCGTGAATCACAGCACCATGACCTATGTGGGCACCCGCCATCAACCTGACTGTAACTCCGGGAAACATGTGAATGGTACAGTTCTCCTGCACGTTGCATCCCTCTTCAATAATTATTTCTCCCCAGTCGCCACGTAATGCCGCACCCGGGCCGACATAGGCATTCTTACCTATAATCACATTGCCTGTAACTGCTGCTTGCGGATGAATAAAAGCAGTAGGATGAATAACCGGTTTATATCCGTTGAATTCGTAAATCACTTTGATTCAGATAATCTTTTCTATTCTTTAATTAATTTTTCCATAAGCGCATTAAAATCACTCATAAACTCCTCGTAGTGTTTTCCTGTTGCCGGTCCGCTGAATCCTGTATGAATACGCCTCACGTTTCCTTTCCTGTCAATGAAAATAGTTGTGGGAAATGACATGATGTGATTCAGCATCGGTAATGATTTCTTTTTGTTTTCAGCTGAAGTTGTTCCTGCAAACAAAACCGGGTACGTTATGGTGAGCCGCTTTTGCAAACGCGCTATATTATTCTTTGCTTTTTCAAAATCATTCATACGCTCATAGTCAAGCGCAATAATTTCTACTCCGCGGTTCTTGTTTTTGTTGTAATATTCTGAAAGAAATATGGATTCATCCAGGCAATTGGGGCACCATGTTCCCATAATTTGCACAATAACAATATTGCCTTGGTATTTTTTATCAGGAAATGAAAATGACGTGTTTGTGGTGTCAGGAAAAGTAAAGCTGAATTGCTTGAAACCCGGGTTCAGAAATGTAAGCGAATCAGGATTGGGAAGTTCTATTTTTTCATCGCGCACGGCTGTCCACGTCTGATGCCAGTGAATGCCTGAATAGAAATCTCCGCTCAACGAACTGTCCGCATTAATCATTGCCTGGTAAAGGAAAGCATGAGAGCCGTCAAAGGCAGAGAGAAAAACTTTTTTTCCCTGCACGGTGCCTTCCAGGTAGCGGTGGTCACCGGTAGGAGTAAGGATAGTTCCTTCAAGATAATTACCTGTCTGCCTGAATTCACCAATGCCCAATGCATCCAGCGGGTCGTCTTCTTTAAAAGTTATTTTCCATTTGCCGCTGATATTCATTACTGGTTTTTCTTTTTTAGGAGTGAACCGCCAGTCCTGGAACATCTTTGCTTTGAACGGAATAATTTTTTTGTCAACGCGTGTGTTGTTCACGAACCTGCCGTCCAAATCATGTCCTGATGAGAACGCACGTATCTGCGAATCGAAAAAAGGAAAGTTGATGAACACCGAATCACCATCATAAATAATTTCATCAATCACCATGCGCTCTTTTCCATTTCGGATGGTAAGCGTTTGTGTTACACCCTGGAATTCGCATGTGAAATTAAATGGAAGCTCTGTGCTGTCGTTTAGCTGCAGTACTCCGCGCCACTGTCCCTGGTGAATCATTTTCTGGGCAGGTACCGCAAAAGGGAATGCAAAAAGAATTAAAAGAAATGTTTTTCTGAAATCGTAAATCATAGTGTACCAGCCGCTAAAGTACACACCTTATTTATAAAGAACGATTATGACAAATCGCATTTTTACAAATAAAAAATCCTCCCGGATTACAGGAGGATTTTAAGTATGAGTAAATAATTTTAGTTAACCGCAGAATTTTCAGCGGGTTCAACGGAAACATAGGAACGTTTTCCGTTTTTGGTTTTGAAAATAACTTTGCCATCTGCCAATGCGAACAATGTATGGTCTTTGCCGATGCCTACGTTATTGCCGGGAAAATGCTTGGTGCCGCGTTGGCGAACAATTATGTTTCCGGCTGCAGCGAATTGCCCTCCGAAAATTTTTATTCCGAGCCGCTTACTATGACTCTCGCGTCCGTTCTTGGAACTACCTACGCCTTTTTTATGTGCCATGTGAAATAAGTTATATGTTATTAGTTATATGTTATACGGTGGTTATGCGTTTTTCCTTTTCGTATAACCTATAACGCTTAACTATTTTAGATTTTAATGCTGTCGATTTGAATTTTGGTAAGATACTGGCGGTGACCGTTCATTTTCTTGTATCCTTTTCTACGTTTCTTTTTAAAGACCAGAACTTTATCATCTCTCAAATGCTCAACCACGGTTGCGGTAACCTTAGCGCCTTTTACAAGAGGAGAGCCCACTTTTACCTTTCCATCATTTTCAGTAAGCACTACATCACTGAATTCGACTTTTTTTCCTGCCTCATCTTTAAGGCGGTGAACATAAACTTCCTGCCCGTCCGTTACCTTAAACTGCTGTCCGGCTATATTTACAATTGCGTACATTTTTCTCTGGTATTATCAATTTTTTAGGGGACGCAAATGTAAAAAAAGAATAGGTTCACGCAAATGATTTATCTTTAAGCAATGTTGAAAACGAGCATATTTTCGTTGATTCTAATTATAATAGCGTTTCCATCTTGTTCACAGCAGCCCTCTATGACAACCAATCACCTCGTCCATGAAACCAGCCCATACCTGCTGCAGCATGCCCATAATCCCGTTGACTGGTATCCCTGGGGCAATGAGGCATGGGAAAAGGCGAAACAGGAAAATAAGCTGGTGCTGGTATCTATTGGTTATTCTTCCTGTCATTGGTGCCACGTAATGGAGAGGGAAAGTTTTGAAGACAGCGCAACGGCAAAGCTGATGAACGAAAATTATGTCTGCATAAAAGTAGACCGCGAGGAAAGGCCCGATATTGACCAGGTATACATGAATGCAGTACAGCTTATGACCGGCAAAGGCGGTTGGCCGCTCAACTGTTTTACCCTTCCTGACGGGCGTCCTATTTACGGAGGAACCTATTTTCCCAATGAAGCTTGGAAAGAAGTGCTGGTGAAGCTGCATGATTTTTATAAAACCAATCCGGATACGGCAAAGCAATATGCTGACGAGCTTGTAAAGGGAATCCATCAATCGGAGCCATTCAAAATTAAAAGCACCGAGCCAAAATTTTCTTCCGAAGTCCTGACCGGAATGGTTGACAACTGGAAAAAAAGTTTTGACTCAAAAGAAGGCGGGCCAAACCGTGCACCTAAATTTCCGATGCCCAACAATTACGAATTTCTTCTCCGGTATTACTATTTTACCAAGGACGAAAGCATACAGAACCACGTGCTTCTCACGCTCGATAAGATGGCTTTTGGAGGAGTTTATGACCAGCTTGGAGGAGGGTTTGCCCGGTATTCTACCGATGCCCAATGGAAAGTGCCGCACTTCGAGAAAATGCTGTATGATAATGCGCAGCTTGTTACTCTCTATTCTAATGCATACCAGCTTACACATAAAAAACTTTACAAAGATGTGGTGTATGAAACACTCGTTTTTATAGAGCGGGAAATGACGTACGAAGCAGGTGGATTTTTTTCGGCTCTCGATGCCGACAGTGAAGGGGAGGAAGGAAAATATTATGTATGGAAAAAGGAAGAGCTTGAAAAATTGTTGGGTGAAAAAGCAAAAATATTTTTTGAATACTTCAATGTAAATAAAAACGGTTTATGGGAACACGGAAATTATATTTTGTTGAGAAAAGAAACCGATGAGGAGGTTGCGAAGAAGTTCAGCGTTTCTGTTGATGAGCTGCTAAGAATTATTTCAGAATCGAAAAAAATTCTGCTGGCAGAAAGAGAAAAAAGAATCCGCCCGGGATTAGATGATAAAATAATCACATCATGGAATGCGATGATGATACAGGCATATTGCAATGCTTTTGATGTTTTTGGAGAGAAAAAATTTCTGGACGCAGCGCAGAAGGCCGCAGAATTCATTTTGAAAAACTCCTCTCAAAAAGATGGAGGAATCCAGCATCACACGCATCCGAAAATATTGAGCGGCAAGCCGGAAAAAGAAAGCCAAGGCTTCCTCGAAGATTATTCTTTTCTGTCCGAAGCATTAATTGCATTATACCAGTCTTCGCTTGACGAGCGGTGGCTGAATGAAGCAAAGCGCCTTTCGGATTATGCCGTCAAAAATTTTTATGATGAACAGTCGGGCATGTTTTATTATACATCTAAATTATCTGCCAAGCTTATTTCGCGGCAGAAAGAAATAATGGATAATGTAACTCCGTCTTCCAACTCTTCTATGGCGCGCGTCCTGTTTGAGCTGTCGTTATATTTTGAGGAAAAAAATTTCAGAAAAATTTCGCAGCGCATGTTGAATAATGTGATGGATGACATGGCAGGTTATGGCCCGTATTATTCCAACTGGGGAATTCTTTTGCTCAATGAAGTGTTTCCATTTCATGAAGTTGCCATTGCAGGCAAAAGCGCTCGTGAGAAGCTGCAGGAGTTGAACCGGTACTATATTCCAAACAAAATAATTGCCGGAAGTGAATCTGTTTCATCATTAGTATTGCTGCAAGACCGGTTTGTAAATGGCAATACCATGATTTACATTTGCCAAAATAATGTCTGTAAGCTGCCTGTGGAGCGCGTTTCAGACGCTGTAAAGCAATTGAAATAGAATCATTCGCGTATCAGGAATATCATTGCAAAGAGGAAATTTCCCCGCTTTCGGCATAAACTAAACTTCCGTAAAATTTTATTTGACAGCATGAATTATTATCAATATTTTGCAATACAATTTTAGCACCGTATATTTTCAATCATACTCTATAAAATCAGTTTATTTTTTTACACGCATGAAAAAATTTTTACACTTTTTTTTCGTTCAGATAATTTTAGTCTGCTCATGTTTTGTTGCCGTTGCCCAGGTTTCAAACAAAATAAACTACCAGGCGATAGCGCGGGATGTAAGCGGCAATGCTCTTGTAAACCAAAATATCGGCTTGCGGTTGAGCATACTTAACGGCAGCGGAGGGCCTTCCCTCTACACTGAAAGATTTGTTCTCACCACCAATCAGTTTGGTTTATTTACCCTGGAAATCGGAGATGGAACGGTTATCTCTGGCGATTACAATCTCATTGACTGGAGCCAGGGAAACCTTTGGCTTAAAGTGGAAATGGATCCGACCGGTTTATTCAATTATACCGACATGGGCGAATCGGAATTTCTTAGCGTACCGTATGCGCTGTTCGCTGCATCGGGAAATCCCGGTCCAACCGGTCCGACCGGAGCAACCGGTCCAATCGGAAATACAGGAGCAACAGGAGTAACCGGTCCGCAGGGTGTGGGAGGAAATACCGGAGCAACAGGTGCCACAGGAAATACGGGAGCAACAGGTGCCTTGGGTAATACGGGAGCTACTGGACCTCAAGGTCCGGTTGGTGCTACAGGACCTACAGGTGTCCAAGGTGCAGTTGGTCCAACAGGTGGTACGGGACCTCAAGGTTTCATTGGTCCAACCGGGCAGCAAGGACCACAAGGAAATCCGGGGACCGGATTAACCAACAGAGGGGCATGGGTATCGGGAAGCACTTATAATCCGGGTGATTATGTTTTCGCTCCGTCATCAGCGCAGCCGCTTGTCAATGCCATGTGGATTGTTCAAAATGCCTCATCATTTATCTCTACAATACAACCGGCAAGCGATACAGCAAACTGGGTGGAATTCTATGCACCAACCGGGCCAACTGGGCCAACCGGACCAGTAGGTTCCACCGGTCAAACAGGTTCAATGGGTGCAGTAGGACCAACCGGAAATACCGGCATTCAAGGCCCTCAGGGGCCAACAGGACCAACCGGAAATACCGGTATACAGGGACTACAAGGAAATACCGGTAATACAGGAGCAGCGGGGCCGACAGGATCACAAGGACCAACCGGTTCTGTTGGGCCAACGGGAGCTACGGGAGCACAAGGTTTAGCGGGCCCGATCGGACCAACCGGACCGACTGGCGTTACTGGAATAACCGGGTCTCAAGGGCCCATCGGAGCGACAGGGTCAACCGGAGCAACCGGTCCAACCGGAGCAACCGGACCTACAGGCTTATTAGGATCTGCTGGTCCGACAGGTCCCATTGGCCCGACTGGCCCTTCAGGTTCAACCGGTTCGTCAGGAGCTAATGGAGACCGTTATGCAACAGCGTCAACTTCATCTCTTACAATCGCTACCGGCATTCATACGCTTACTGTTAGTACCGGGCTGCAGTATTCAATTGCACAGAGTGTAATCATCTCAAACTCCGGTTCTAATTATATGACCGGTGACGTTACTTCCTATAATTCTTCAACGGGCGTGCTTACTGTTAACGTTACAGCTATTGTGGGAAGCGGGACATTCACATCATGGTCAGTAAATCTTAGCGGTGCGCCAGGACCTGCAGGCCCGACAGGAGTTGTGGGACCGGCAGGGCCATTAGGACCGACCGGACCTGCGGGACCAACCGGGACAACCGGTTCACTTGGACCTATTGGGCCAATGGGACCAGCTGGCCCAACAGGAACACAAGGTGCCACCGGCGCAACGGGTTTAACCGGCGCAACGGGAGCCACCGGTGCAGCAGGAGCAACAGGCGCACAAGGAATTACAGGAGCCACCGGTTCAACCGGAGCACAAGGTATTGCGGGACCAACCGGAGCAACAGGTGTTACAGGTACAACCGGAGTGCAAGGTGTGACCGGTACAACAGGAGCAACAGGTTCAACTGGCGCTACAGGTGCAACAGGAGCCACAGGCGCGCAAGGAATTACAGGGGCTACCGGTATTGCAGGTGTAACAGGAGCTACCGGAGCGACAGGCGCGACAGGAGTTACCGGTGCAACCGGACCGACCGGCTCTACAGGTTCTACCGGAACATCGGGTGCAAATGGAGACCGGTATACAACTTCATCATCTACTTCTCTCACTATTAATACAGGAGTGCAAAATCTGACTGTCGGAACTGGTTTATCCTACGCTACAGGACAAACAGTAATTATTGCATTCGATGCTTCTAATTTAATGACCGGTACTGTGACATCATATAACAATATTACCGGAGTAATGGATCTAAACGTTATTTCAGTTACCGGAAGCGGTACGTATACGTCATGGACAGTTTCTCTGAACGGAGCGCCCGGACCTGCCGGACCTACCGGTTTTGCTGGCCCTACGGGACCCACCGGAGTACAAGGTATTACAGGACCAACCGGGGCGCAAGGAACAACCGGACCTACCGGCTCTGCAGGACCTGTGGGACCAATGGGCCCGGTAGGAACTCAAGGCCCTTCGGGACCGACCGGATCAACCGGATCTATGGGTAATACGGGACCCACCGGACCTGCAGGCCCAACAGGGTCAACGGGTGCTTCGGGCGACCGTTATGCTACTATATCCACCAGTTCGCAAACCATTCAGCTCGGCAGTCATACTCTGACCATAGGTACAAATCTCCAGTATTCTCCAGGGCAAACTGTAATTATTGCCAACTCATCAGCCAATTATATGATTGGAACCGTTTCGACCTACAATAATATTTCCGGACAGATGACCGTTACTGTAACAAGTATTGGTGGAAGCGGAACTTTTAGTTCATGGACGGTAAACCTTAACGGTGCTCCCGGACCTGCGGGCCCCACAGGAGCAACAGGAACAACGGGTACTACAGGAGCAACGGGAGCTACAGGTGCAACGGGCTCTTCAAGTATTTCGGGAACCACTAATTATCTTATCAAGTTTACAACCGGAACAAGCGGAGGCAACTCGATACTTTATAACACCGGCACTAAGGTAGGAATAGGTACTACAACCCCATTGCATAGATTTCACGTTAAAGATAATGTTGCAGGCCCCGCAGCAATCGTGTATGCTGAAAGTAACTATAGCGGACCCAGCGATAATGTGGGTGTTGTGGGACGTTCGGTAAATAATCCCGGGTATGGGTATGGCGGTCAGTTTGCCGGAGGAGGTTATGGCGTATATGCAGTTGCTGAAGCGTCTACAGATTCCGGAAGTTCGTTTGGCGTGTATGCGCAGGCAATAGGAAGCTTCGGCAGCCGGTATGGCCTCTTCGGTATTGCCACATCAGCGGGCCCCGATTATAACGTAGGTGTTTATGGAGTGGCGAATGGTGGTGTCGCTAACTACGGAGTTTACGGAAGCACAAATAGTTCACAGGATTTTGCCGGATATTTTTACGGTGATGTACATGTAAACGGAACGCTGAGCAAGAGTGCAGGCTCCTTTAAGATTGACCATCCCACCGACCCGCTCAATAAATATCTTGTTCACAGTTTTGTGGAGAGCCCCGATATGGCAAACATATACAGCGGCAATGTTATAACGGATGCAAGCGGAACGGGCATTGTAGAACTGCCTTCTTATTTCGAGGCAGAGAATATGGATTTCAAATACCAGCTTACAGTAATAGGGGAGTTTGCGCAGGCAATTGTTTTGAAAGAAATTTCTCAAAATAAATTCACCGTTAAAACCGATAAGCCCAATATAAAAGTAAGCTGGCTGGTAATTGGAGTGCGCAATGATAAATATGCGCAGCAGCACCGTATTGTTGCTGAACCATTCAAAGCGGCAAAGGACAGAGGAAAATACCTGAACCCGGAATTATACGGGCAGCCGGCAGAAAATGCTATTGGCGCTTTACCCAAAGACATCAGGAAAAGAACAGTACTTAAATAGACACTAAACAATTAATAAATGCACCATCACGCTTTTGGCGTGACGGTTTTTATTTTGAAGAGCGCCATCATAGCATTGCAGAATCACCTAAAAAGCAATAAATAATTTTATATCTTTATTGCAATGAAAGATGTATCGTATCCTTTTTCGGCGATGGAAAAGTTATCCGCCGCCATACAAGGCGATGACTATGCGCTGCAATGGCTCAAAGACAATAGCTATTCCCAGCTTGCCGATTTTTCTGATGCTATTAACGGAGATGAATACGCATTCAGCAACCTGATGAAAGAACATTACCCTGAGCTTGCCGCTGTCATAGATGCGCTTGACGGAAAAGACGAAGCAAAAAAATGGCTCCTCACCAACGGTTTCCGTGAGTATGCTGCTATGTGCGATGCTGTAGAGGAAAACAAAGGAGCTCTAATATGGCTTGCAAAATCGGGATACAACGAATGGATTTTAATAGCTAAAGCCATCAATACTAAGCGGCAGCGCGATGAAAAGAAAAATCCTCTGGGTTTTCTTGGCGGGCTTTTGCCCCGGTGGTAAGCAAAATTTTAATAGTAGTGTAATGCCTATCAGCAGCGGGTTTCACAGCTTTTAGGCAAATTTCTTTATAAGTAACCAGAGATTCATTTGCATTTTTATAAATTTTAATTGGATAATTCCTCACCGCTCTTGCACGAGAATTAAATAGTTATTAGATTGGCAGAAAATTTTTCAAAACCCCACATAATCATGACTAAAAAATTACTCCTTACATTAGTTTTTGTGTTCGCAGTTTATGTGAATTCATTTTCTCAGTGTACGACCACGAATGCAACATCATGTCAATGCAAAAATATCGGGCAAACGGATTGCGACCTGCTGCCCGACATTGGAATAGGTCTTCCTCCGCTTTATGATTCTTTGAACGCGAACGGATACGGTTATGTAGAATACGCGCAAACCGGAAATCCCAATCCTCTCGATAACGGAAGATTGTATATAACCGTTTCCACCACTAACGTTGGTCACGGACCGCTTGAGCTTCGTGCAACAAATACTTTTGTTTGCGGAACCGATACTTTTACAGGAACACCTCCGTTGTTTTGCCCTGATGGCAATACGTATCCCAGAATTCTTATTGACCAGCGCATCTACCATAAAAACGGAGCTACGATGACAAGCTATGATCGTCCTGCCGGAACTATGACGTATCACCCGGCACACGGTCACATGCATGTTGACAACTGGGGGATTTATACATTACGGGTTCAAAATCCCCTTGACCCGGATCCCACACATTGGGATATATTAGGTACAGGCGCCAAGCTCGCATTCTGTGTCGAAAATTATGGTTTGTGCAGCAGCCCTACCTGGGTAAATAATTGTACGGACTCTGCCGGCAATCCTCTCAACAATAATACTGATTTTCCCAATTATAATTTAGGTTTGAATTATGCATGCTCTCCCACGGTTCAGGGAATTACGGTCGGAAAGCTTGACGCCTATTGGACAACACTTGAAGGAATGTATATTGATATTCCTCCCGGAACATGCAATGGTCAATATTATGTAGTTATACAAGTTGACCCTAATAATAATTTTCTTGAGGAACAGGAATTTAATAATGTGGTCGCGGTTCCTATTTTCCTGCATCAGCAAAATGCTCCTGCCAATCAACCGCCTGTAATTACCATTACTCCGGAAGTAACAAATATGTGTGCCGGGTCTTCCGTTACACTTTCAGCGGCTGCCGGAACAAATTATTCATGGAGCACCGGTGCTTCAACACGTGAGATAACCGTTAATGCAAGCGGAAGCTATGTTTGCACGGTAACCACGAATTGCGGCACTACCGCTTCAACCCCGGTTAACATAACAGAACTTAGTTTGCCTTCAGCGCCTGTTGCTGTTAATGATACTATCCCATCTGCCGGTAATGCGCAACTTACCGCTACCGGCACAGGAATTTTAAATTGGTATGATCAACCCACCGGGGGTACGTTGCTTGGAACGGGTTCTCCATTTACAACACCTTATATTGTAACCACCACCACTTTTTATGTGGATGACACATACCATACACCCGGAACAGCTTATACCACAGGGCTTGTAGATAACACTCTGGCTGGCGGTTCTTATTCCAATGTAGAGCAGTCACTGATTTTTGATGTTTATAAAACCATAGTACTGGAATCAGTAAAAGTATATGCAGATGTTGCCGGCCAGCGCAGCATTGAATTGCTTTCGGGAAACGGTTCAAGCCTCCAAAGCATAACCGTTAATGTTACAGTCGGGATGAATGTGGTTCCGGTCAACTTCACGATTACTCCGGGCAATGGGTACCAACTTACCCGCCATTTAATAAGCGGTTCGGGAAGTTTGTATCGTAATAATGGTAGTGCTACTATTTACCCGATAACGGTTCCCGGGGTAATGTCAATTATTGGCAACACCGCCGGTAATCAATATTACTATTTCTTATACGATTGGCATATTCATGAACTGGATGTGGACTGCACAGGCCCGCGTGCTTCTGCAGACGCTGTTGTTTTAGTAACAGGAATTGCAGAGGCCGCTGCCTCAATTTCTCTTAACGTATATCCCAATCCTGCCCATAACAGTGTTGCAGTCTTATTTAAGATTCCCGGAGCCACAAAAGCTAATGTCGAATTTGTAGATGCTCTCGGTAAAGTTCAGTACAGGCAGGATTTGAATTCTGCTAATGGCAACTTTGCTGAAACCTATTATCTCGACTTGCTTGCAAGAGGAGTTTATGTGCTTCACATTTCATCCAACAACAAAAATTACTACCGGAAACTTGTAATTCAATAGCGTTTAATATGAAATAGAAAGTGAGCCCTGAATCTTCGGGGCTCACTTTTTATTTTATGGTTACTATTGTATGGTGCGGCTCCTGATACTATGAAACGAAGAATATTGGTTGTGTGTATTTTTATTTTGCAGAAAGTTATTTCGCTTCATGCACAACCGGCATTTACAATTTTCAATACCACTAATTCTTCCTTGCCCGATAATACTGTTGAAGGAATTACTATTGACCACCAGGGTAAGAAATGGATTGGTACTGACTATGGTCTGGCTATATACAACGACACGGCCTGGACCATCTACCAGACAACCAATTCAGGGATATCAGATAATTATATAAAATGCATCACCTTTGATGCAGCAGGAAATGCATGGATAGGAACTTTCAGTGGCGGAGCAAATAAATTTGACGGTACTACCTGGACCGTTTATAACACACTTAATTCCGGAATATCTTCCGATGAAATCCATGACATCGCTATTGATTCTCTTGGTAACAAATGGATTGGCACCGATAATGGGCTGGATAAGTTCAACGACACCGTATGGACGAATTACAATGTCGGCAATTCGAATCTCCCTGTCAATAATATTGGATGCATCGGCATAGAAAGTAATACCCTGCGATGGATAGGCACTATAAATGGCGGACTTGTGAAAATGGCGGATACCGTTTTCACAACGTACAATATTGCCAACTCGGCCATGCCGGATAATTCGATTCTTGGAATTAAGATAGACCCCGCCGGAGCGAAGTGGATGGCCTGCCCTTCCGGAGCGCTTGTCAGCTATGGCAGCTCCTTTTTCTATTCGTATAGCACGGCTTCGTCAGGCAATCCTTCCAATACGTTTGACGCCATTGCCATTGATTCACTCCAGAATATTTATCTCGGGTCGTTCAATAAAGGGTTAGTAAAAAAATCAGGAAGTAATTTTTATTCCTGGTATACCCAGAATTCTCCAATGCCGGATGATATTGTTTACTGCGTTGCTGTTGAGCGCACGGGAATTATCTGGGCAGGTACTTCGGTTCATGGGCTGGTACGTCTTGATGAATCACTCCTCATATCGGTAGATGAAATGGAAAAAGAAATTTCTTCCGTCAGTCTTTACCCAAACCCGGCAAGGGATGAGTTATCTATCATATGTAATACGTTGTACGGAAATGAATTCGTGGAGGTATTTAATACTGTCGGTGAAAATATTTTTAAATCCGAAATTAAAAATCCGAAATCCGAAATAAATGTTTCTGCGTTCCCTAATGGCATTTATTTCCTCCGGATTAATTCGGAGCGCGGAACCTTCACAGGAAAATTTGTGAAAGCAAACTGAGCTGCTCCTTTCAAAGACGCTCCCTTCCTGCGTTACCTGTTTTTATGCGGATTACGCATAAGATTGACCCAATGTTCTTGAGCGCTCGCCCACATTTTTACTCCTCGAAAAATTTTCCTTAGTTTAGCATAGTGATGGCGGGATGTTTGGGTTAACAGGTTTCTGAAACTTCAATTCATGAAAAAATATTTTTCTGGTTTCAGAAAATATTCGGGTGTAATTCTCGCTTGCTGTTTTTATCCGGGCGTCAATGTTTTTTCCCAGATTATTGTCAGCCCCGGGGGCGCACCTTCAGCTATCGTTAACTCGTTTGTAAGTGCAGGACTTTTAGTCAGCAACATCCAGCTCAATTGCGGACCCGATACAGCCAATGCAGCATACGGAACCTTCTCCAACGGAAGTCTTGGCCTGGGGCTATCGCACGGTATTGTTCTTTCCACAGGTTCAGCCAGTAATCTTATAGGGCCGAATTTTCCCGGTGATTCTTCTACCACCGGAACCGGCAGTCACAATGGATACCAGGATCCCCAGCTTGCGGCCATTGCCGGAGATACTATAAGCGACCTGTGCGCGCTGGAATTTGATGTTGTTCCGCATTGCAATTCACTTCAGATAAAATTTGTATTCGGCTCCGAAGAATATCCTGAGTATGTAAACGCATATAATGATGCTTTCGGTTTTTTTGTAACCGGACCGGATGGAAATTGCAATGCCGGATTCTATGATAATACGAACGTTGCAAAATTACCTGACGGAACCCCTATAAGCGTGAACAATGTGAACGATGGATTCTCTTATGGGTGCCCTGCCGTTCTTCCCGGGCCATGCCAGCATTGCTCATACTATATCAATAACTGCTCCGGCACATGGGTAGAATATGACGGGTTTACGACCGTGATAACGGTGAATCTCTCTGTGTGTCCCTGTGCAACGTATCACTGGAAATTTGCCATTGCCGATACCAGGGATGCTTTGTACGATTCGGGGGTGATGATTGAAACGTTTGCATGCCAGTCGCCATTGCACACAAGCATCACTTCGAGTCAGACCGGATGTAACTGCACCGGAACGGCCAGTGTGAATATTCTCAACGGGACTCCGCCGTATTCTTTTTTATGGAGTGAAGGGCAGACTACGCAAACCGTTACAAACCTTTGTGCCGGTTACCATAGTGTGCAAGTAATGGATGTCAATTCGTGTAATATGCCTGTTATACATTATGTATTGATTGAGGAATTAGGTGTTATAGTAAATTCAACCAACGTTACCTGCCATGAGGGGAACAATGGCTCAGCAGTTGCATTTGTTAATGGAGGAAATGCACCTTACTCATTTGTATGGAGCACGAACCCTCCGCAGGTATCTTCCTCTGCATCCAATCTTACGGCAGGAACATATACGGTCAATGTAACCGACAGTTCCGGTTGTTCAGCATCGGCCTCTGTAATCATTCTTCAACCGGATACTTTTTTTATACTGGTTAATGACAGTGTTCATACAAGTTGCCAACTCAACAACGGCTTTCTGCAGCCGCTGTATTCCGGAGGAACCAATCCTCTTACATATTTATGGAGCACGAATCCTCCGCAAACATCATCTAATGCCTTTGGTCTTGCACCGGGAATTTATACCGTAACTGCCACCGATGCCAATGGCTGTATGGCAACAGCAAGTTCCACAGTACTGCCCTCCGAAGAGATGACAACCGGCGGTGATATCACTATTTGCCAAGGGGATAATGTTCTTATATATGTTTATGGTGCAAACAATTATGTGTGGTCTCCGCCAAACGGTTTGTATAACACCTCCGGAAGTTTTCAATACGCACATCCTATAGTAACCACTACCTACACTATAGTCGGGTATTGCTCCAATGGTCCGTATGACACGACATACATTATGGTGACAGTTATTCCAAGCCCGGTGGTTACTACTTCTCCGGCACAGTATGTTTGTCATGGAAGCGATGTAACGCTCCAGGCAAGCGGTGCCTTGCATTATAGCTGGGCACCGGACTATTTTATTGTTTCGTATTCGCCCGACAGCTCTTCTATTGTTGCTCATCCAAGCAACACTGTAAATTTTGTAGTCACAGGATATAACTCGCAGGGGTGTTCAAATAGTACATTTATTCCTGTCACTGTTCAGGAAAACAACCAGGTAACCATAAGCAGCACAGGACCGACTATTTTTTGCGAGGGTGATGAAACAAATCTTTACGTTACCGGGCAAGGAAATTATTTATGGAGCACCGGTGAAACAACTCAAGCCATTACAGTCGCTGCAAGCGGTACGTATTCTGTAACGGTAACAGATATTCATGGCTGTACCAGCACATCATTGCCGGTTCTTGTTGTTGTTTATCCTGCACCGGTTCCGCTTATTGTTTCAAATGGACCAACAGAATACTGCGCAGGAGACACTATTGCTCTTGATTTGAATGTAAGCCTGGCAGACCATTATTTATGGAACACATTGGAAACCGCTCAAACCATTCATGTCACAAGCTCCGGGGTTTATTCTGTAACCGTAACAGACAACCGTAACTGTACAGGGACGGCAGTTATGGATATTAACCTGCACCATCCTTCCGCTGTAGTTAACATTTATAGCGGGCCTGCACTATGCGATGGACACCCTGCGTTGCTTTATGCCGTAACACAGGAAGGAAATAATTTTCTTTGGTCCAACGGTTCAGTAGAACCATCTATTCTCGTTTATGATGACGGAATATATTCTGTTACGGTTACAGATATTTATTCTTGTTCCTCAACTGCTTCAGTAACATTAGATTTTAATCCACCTCCCGAAGCGGTAATATCTCCGGCGGGACCCGTATTGGTTTGCTCCAATTTATTTCAGGCGCTTCAGGCAAATTCGGGACCCGGGTTTTCATATCAATGGTTCCGCGACAATCAAATGCTCCCGGCAGAAACAAACCAGGAACTAACTGCATCGGGGGCGGGTTCTTATGCGGTGAGAGTTACTGATGCAATAGGATGTTCAGCAACATCTTCTCATGTTGAGGTAATGTCGGGAACCGGCCCCGAAGTTTCAATAAACGCATCTTCCGCATTTGGATGCAGGGATAATGTTGTTTACGCAGGCTACGGACTTCAAAATGTAACGCTCACAGCTATTTCTTCTTCAGCCGTTTCATACCTGTGGTCAACCGGGGAAACCACACAAACTATCTCCGTCAATTCCGCAGGCACTTTTAGCGTCACCGCATTTGATGCTGCCGGTTGCCCCTCTCTTCAATCGGGACAATCACAAATCACCATTACCGAGGTAGACATCCGCTGCGGACACAATCTTCAGAAGGTAGTTCTTTGTCATGTGCCTGAAGGAAATACGGCAAACCCCCAGACTATTTGCATTGCTCCTTCAGCCGTCCCCGCTCATCTTTCATTGCATCAATATGACTGCCTTGGTCCTTGCCCCGAAAGCGCAAAAATATCATCGGGCCATGATGACCATGAGGTGGTAATTTATCCGGACCCGGTAAAGAATCAATTTACGATTTACGATTTACAATTTACGATTGAAAAAATTGAAATTTTTGATGCGCTTGGACAGAAAGTTTTTACTTCTTCTATTTTATCCCTCTCATCAGGGAATGGGGATGACAAGGGTGAGGTCATAGATGTATCCTCATTCGTGCCCGGAATTTATTTTATAAAGATTTTTTCACGGGATGAAATATCGACAAAAAAGTTTGTGAAAGCGAATTAAGTTCAAAACCTGCTCAGGATATTTTTCACTTCGTGCAGGTATCCTCCTCCGAATAAATTTACATGCACAAGGAGCGGGTATAGATTATGGATATCTACCCGGTTGTTAAATCCTTTTTGCAGAGGAAAAGTTTCATTGTACGATTCATAAAAATCTGTGCTGAATCCTCCGAAAAGCTTGGTCATTGCCAAATCCATTTCGCGGTGCCCATAATAAACAGCAGGGTCTATGAGCCATGCTTTGCCGTCAGCGCCGGTCATAAAATTTCCATTCCATAAATCACCATGAATGAGAGAAGGTTTTTCTTCAGGAATAATTTCAGGCAGCTTATTATATAAGCGATTGAATTGCTGAACCGTTGCGCTGTCTATGGCTCCCGAATTTTTTGCAAGAGCAATTTGCTTTTCCAGCCGCCCCTCAATAAAAAATTCCATCCATATTTTTTTTTGGAAATTACTTTGCTGCAACGAGCCGATGTAATTATCATATGGCAACCCGAATAGTTCTGAAGAATTGCTGTGAAGCCCCGCAAGCGAGCTTCCAAAATTCTGCCAGAAGTTTCTTACTCTTGGTGCAGCCTCAATAAATTCAAGAACAATAAAAGAGTAATTGCCGGCTTTCTCCGCTCCGAGTACTTCGGGAATGCCGATTGCATTTATCTTCTTTAATAATGTTAAACCTTTGGCTTCGGCTTCAAACATTTTTGGGTACCGTTTAGCATCATTCCATTTCAGGAAAAAAATTCCTGCGCTGGTTTCAATTTTCATTGCATTATTTATACATCCGCCACCTATGGATGCGGAGCGCAGAATATCAGTTTCCTTTCCAAGGAGTTCTTTTATCTTTTCTGAAACCGGAACAGGAATCATTTCATTATATCGTTAGTAAAGTCATCAGCTAAATGTATAATTTTGCAAAACAGATTACGGTTAAGTCCACAAATTTATTTCGTATAACATATAACCAATAACGTATAACTTTTTTAAATGCAAGGCATTTATTTAATAGCATTGGTTTTTATGCTCATCGGGTGGGTGGTGCAGATGCAACTGCGCAGGAAATTTAAGGAGTATTCAGAGATTCCGCTTTCCGCAGGATTGACAGGAAAGGAAGTGGCGGAGAAAATGTTAAGAGCGCATGGCATTACTGATGTTAAAGTGGTATCTGTAGAAGGCCAGCTTACAGACCATTATAACCCGCTTAAAAAAACGCTGAACCTAAGCCCCGATGTTTACAATGGCAATAATGCGGCGGCAGCTGCAGTTGCCGCGCATGAATGCGGTCATGCTGTTCAGCATGCAACGGCATACCCATGGCTTCAGTTTCGTTCTGCACTGGTTCCTGTAATAAGTGTTACTTCCAATATTGTTCAATGGGTTTTGCTTGCCGGAATTATTTTCGTCAATACATTTCCTAACCTATTACTTATCGGCATCATCATGTTTGCTTCGGTTGCATTATTTGCATTCATTACCCTGCCCGTTGAATTTGATGCCAGCAGGCGCGGGCTTGCGTGGCTCGAGTCCAGCGGAATTACCAGCACCCTTGAATACGAAAAAGCAAAAGATGCTTTATGGTGGGCGGCCATGACATATGTCGTCAGTGCATTAGCTACTCTTACCACGCTTTTTTATTACCTCATGATTTACATGAGAAGGCGGAATTGATTTTCTATGCGTCCTTTTTTTTCCAGGCTCCAAATTTTCATTTCAGTTTTTCTTTTTCTTTTTTTTGCCGGTGAAACGGCACGTGCGCAGAAAAAATATTGGGTAAGCTTCAGAGACAAGGCAGGGGTTTCATTCAATCCTTACGAATATTTTTCCTCCAGAACAGTTGAACGCAGAATGCGGTACGATATTCCGCTGTCTGATTCAGCAGATTTTCCGGTGAGCAAAAATTATATTAGCCAGGTAAAAGCTTTTTCGGATTCCCTTGGTTGGCCGAGCCGTTGGCTTAATGGCATTGCCGTGTATGCTTCGGAAGAAAATGCAAAACACATCAGCGGATTGCCATTTGTGATTTCGGTTGACGAATTATATTCCATTCCGCAACTTGCCGAGGAAAACGATGACGATGTTGCGGTTTCTCAACTTAAGCCAAAGCAATTAGAGTTGCTTAAATACCAAACCGGGCGCATGAAAGGAAATTTATTTTCGGAGAAAAAATTTGACGGTAAGGGGATTCTCATCGCTGTGTTTGATGCTGGTTTTCCAAGCGTGAACACAAGAGAAGAGTTTTCACATCTCATTAAAGAAAAACGAATTAAAGCCACGTATGATTTTGTAACTAAAGACAAAAATGTTTTTTCTCATAACACTCATGGCGCTATGACATTATCGTGTATCGCCGGAAAGTATGGCGATATAAATATAGGTCTTGCCACGGGAGCGGAGTTTCTTCTTGCCCGCACCGAGAAAGCCACAGGAGAGCCGTTTTCGGAAGAAGAAAACTGGCTTGCGGCAGCAGAGTGGGCAGACAAAAATGGTGCAGATATTATCAGCAGCTCACTGGGATACACCTATCACCGGTATTTTAATAATGAGATGAACGGAAAAAAAAGTTTGGTTGCACGAGCGGCATCCATGGCTGCATCGAAAGGAATTCTTGTGGTGAACGCTGCCGGCAATGACGGAAGCGATAGTTGGAAATTTGTAAGCACCCCCGCCGATGCCGACAGCGTGCTCACCGTTGGTGGCACCAATCCATACAGTGATATGAAAATTGAATTCAGTTCCTTGGGGCCTTCATCTGATGGCAGGTTGAAACCCGAAGTTTGTGCACCGGCAGAAGTGATGGCAGCCGGCAGTAAAGGAATGTCTCATGTATTCGGCACTTCTTTTTCGTGTCCGTTGGTTGCCGGATTTGTTGCCTGTGTATGGCAAATGCACCGCGAATGGAGTAATATAGAGTTATACCAAAACATCCAGAAGTCGGGACATTTGTATCCGTACTTTGATTATGCACATGGCTATGGAATTCCACAAGCATCTTTCTTTATTTTGGAGAACGAAAAAAACATTGCCTCCACATTTTCATTTGACACTGAGAATTATAATGTGAAAGTTATTCTTGATGATAAATATTCGCACGCCCGGGACGAGGAACTGCTTGGCTACCCATCGCAGCGCAACCTATACTATCATATTAAAAATGCAGACGGAACACTTGCATTTTATTCGGTGATTGATGCACAGGAAAAGGAAGTACTATCGCTTGATGTCAGGAACTACTCTGTAGACCAGGTGTTGGTTGTTCACTTTGAAGGGTACACGGGAACGTACCGGTTCATGGATTTTAAAAGATGAATGCTATGAAAAAAAATATTTTAATTGCTGCAGCTCTTATTTCTATTTCGGCTCAAAAAATTTTTTGCCAGACGGTTTTGCTCCAGGAAGACCGGAGCCGGGATACAGTTCCCCAAACGTTCGGACAAAACCTGAAATATTATTCTCATGCTTTTCTTGCTTTTGGTTTAGTTTTTGGTGAATCGGGCAACGAACTTCCGGTGATGAATGGCGCTTCGTATGAGTTTCGTGCGGGCATCCGTACCAAAAGAAAAGTCACACCTGTTTATTCTTTCGGGTACGATTTTTTTTATCGCAACGTCAGCTATTACATCAGCCAGAATGCGGAGAAAAAAATTCCGGATACATTAAAGCACAAAAGCCAGAAGTATAATTTCTTTTCTTTCGGGCTGGGGTTATACAACCGTTTTAATTTTGACCCGCATCGCGGAAATTTTTTAGGAACCTATGTGGATGCCGGTATTACCGGTGAATGGGATTTTACAGCACGCACCGTTACCCGCGATGTTTTACCCGGTAATGAAAAGATAAGAGTAATCGCTAAAAACTTTGACTATGTGAATTCTTTCAGCAGCAGGATTTTCATAAGGGGTGGGCGAAGCAGGGTTCTTGTTTACGGAACATACCGCCTCACAAATCATTTTAAAACATCATCTGGCTTTCCGGAGATGCCGCGTTTTATGGCAGGGGTGGAGATGAATATTTTTTGATGGTCTCCCGACTACTTTCATGAATAAAAAAATTCCCCGCCATTTTCACGGCAGGGAATACTCAAACATGAAAACAAAAAACCAAGAACTTATTCTTGTTTGATAAATTTTAAAACTTTCTTTTGTTCCGCACTACAAGCATTTACTGGCGGTACTGTGTTACAATCAACAACAGCACGCAGATTATAAGAATAATTGTTGCAAAAAATTTCAGTTTTTTTTCAACGCTTGTACCGGAAGAAAAGCGGGTGTTTGAAATTATTGTGTTGTAACTTTTTTTCATGACGGTCAGGTTTAAAAAAGTTTTATGATGCAAATTTTACTTTTATTTCAACAGAAAGTTTTAAAATTCCGTAAATGGTAAAAAAGCAGTTGCGAAACTTGCTTTACTGTTTGTCAAAATAAAAATGTAAGTGGTAAAAAAATCCCCGCCATTTTCACGGCAGGGAATCAATGACTAATGACCTATGACTCTTTAATTTTCATTCATCACCACCTGTCCTTTATTAATAATCCCCACCGCTTTGCCGGTAAATTTTGTCCCGATAAAAGGAGTGTTCTTCGAGCGGGATTTGATTTGTGCTTCCTCTAAAACCCATTCCAGTTCAGGATTAAACAGGGTGAGATTTGCCGGTTGGTTTTCCTCGATAACCGGAACCGGTATGTTCAGGATTTTGCGGGGGTTGATGGAAATTTTTTTGATGATTTCTTCAGTTGTCAAAATTTTTTTGAGGGCAGTATTAGCAACGGCATAAGCTGTTTGCAGCCCTATGATCCCGAAAGCGGCATGGTCAAACTCGCGCTGCTTGTTCTCGATGTCTTCGGGTGAATGGTCGGAGGTGATTACATCAATGATTCCGTCCTTTAGGCCTTTAATGAGTGCCTCCATGTCCGTTTTGCTGCGCAAGGGAGGCATTACCTTATAGTTTGTGTCGAAATCGGTGAGCAATGTTTCATCAAGTACAAGCTGATGGGCGGCAACTTCTGCAGTGGCGTGAATTTTTTTCTTCCTTGCTTCGCGAAGCAATTCAACGGAGCGTGCAGCAGAGAGCGGAGCGAAATGAATTTTTGTTTCGGCATAACCGGCAAGGTATAAGTCACGGGTCAGCATTATTTCTTCGGCAACCGACGGCATCATTTTAAGACCAAGCCGCGTGGCGGTAACGGATTCATTTACTTTTCCATTCACTGCAATCGATGCTTCGTGAGCAAAGCTGATAACGAGCCCGCCAAAATTTTTTGCGTACATCAGTGCGCGCAGCATAAGCCCTGCATCCTGCACAGGTTTTTTATCATCGGTAAAAGCTGCAGCACCCGAGGCAAACATATCGTACATCTCAGAGAGGTGTTCACCCTCGTGATTGTAAGATAATGTTCCTGCCACAAAAACATCTACCGGCTGACTCTGTGTTTTGTTCCGGATAAATTCAACTTGCGATTTGGTGTGAACCGGGGGATGTGTTGAAGGCATTGTAAGCACACCTGTAAATCCTCCTGCTGCGGCAGCACGGCATCCGCTCATTAAATCTTCCTTGTATTCAAATCCCGGCTCGCGAAAATTCACACGCATATCAAACCACCCCGGGGAAATATGCAATCCTTCGTCCGCTATAATTTTAACAACTTTTTCTTTTATGCTTCCCGCTTTTGCAACTTGTTTTATAATTCCGTCTTCAATCAAAATGTCTGTTTTCTTGCCGTTGTGTTTTGACGAGGGGTCGACAATAACGGCAGAGCGGATAAGTATTTTCATTTCGATATTGTTTTAACTGCAGGTTTAATATGAAATAAACGGATGAGAAGAATTTCTGTGGCAAGAAAAACAAGTGCAAGTATGATACACCATTTCCAGAGATGGACACCTTCGCTGGTATGCTGCATGATTACAGAAAGGTTTTCATTTCCTGTTTTCATTGCTGTAATGTTTGCCATTCCTTTTGATGCAATTATATTATCCAGCTCATTGTTGTTCAGGCAAGCAAGGTCCGATTCTGCACGGTTGTAATTAAAGGAAATCACAGAAACGGTTTTCTCTTCATCCTGCAACTCATAATTACCTGCCTTGTTGATCTGATTTTGAAACACGACCATTGGTTTTCCGGCAAGCACTTTCTCCTGGGCAATTATATCCACCGATTCGGCTTTATTTATGAGATGATAAACGCGTTCGCCTCCAACTGTTCCTGATTTTGCAGAAGAATTTATTTCTGCTTGTTGATCGCGCCCGATAACAGCATTTACCGGCTGAATGCCGGAGCTTAACAAAGCAATCCTGTGCATGAGCGGCACAAACAGCGCATGAACAGGCAGCCCGCTGAAGTCAGGGTTAAGCGGCACAGCAGAAAGAAATAATTTTCCCCTTCCTGAATTGACCTGGGAAAGTACTGAGCTACGGTTTTGCAGACGCAGAATTACTTCTTCATTTATTTTTTCCGAAAGCGGAAAATATTTTTTCACCACGGGTAAATCCATGATTTCATTTTTACTAGCCGACTTATTGTCAAAAACATCTCTGAACAAAACACTTCCTGTTTCGAGAAGAGCAATGCGTTCCTCGGCAGTAACGGGACTATTGTAAGGCGGAGCATTGAGAGCATTTAAGAAATTATTATAAGTCGCAATGTCTGCATCTGCATTAGGGAATAATATCACGCTTCCTCCTTTTTCAAAGAAACGGTTCAGTTCCTGTGCAAGCCCGCTTGAAGGTGATTTTAGCTCGTTAAGAATAATCAGCTGGTATTTTCCAAGCGAAGAATAATCAATTCTGTTTTCGGGAGTATGGTCGAAGGTGAAATATTCATCGTGTCCGAAAAGAGCATCGAGATAGCGGTTAGGGTTTGTTCCGTCTACTTCAAGAATATTCAGGCGATCGCTTATAAAGAAGGAAAGAAAATATTTATCATCAAACGTTACGGGATAATCGGTAACCGAAACCTCTGCTTGCTGCCAACCGCCCGCAGCTGCAGTAAAGTTGAGGGTATCAAGAACGGTTCCTTTTGCAGGAGCATCTACGCTGCCTAACGATTTCTGGACACCGTTTACCGTAAACTTTACAGGAATATTCTGCACATCTTCCTCCGAAGTATTCCGGATCCGGACCAGGAGCGTTGCCGGAGAATTTATCTGTATGAAAGGTGAAGTAAAATAACATGTATCGATATAAATATTGGCCTGTTTTGGTGAAGCAACCGGTACCAGGTAAATATTTTCTGTGCTGTCGGTTCGCATTTCCGAAAAATCGGTAGTTGTTTTTTGAAAATCAGACAGCAGGCAGATGATATGAGAAACATCCGCATTTTTTTCTTCGCTTTGCTTAACGTCTTTTATCCGCGCAATTACTTCAGACGTCTTTCTCACCGAAGCGCTGGTTTTCACTTCGTCAACCATACTTTCAAATTCTTCTTTGTTCACCAGCCGCTGGTGGCGTACTTCAAAATCATTTGTAAGCAATTGAAACCTGTCACCTGCTGTGTATGCTCCTGCAATTTCATGCGCTTTGCGTTTTGCTTCATCCAAAAGTTGCCCGTTTGTACCGATGCTTTCCATGCTGAACGAATTGTCAATGTAAACGCTGACAATTTTACGTGCTGCGTGAGTGGTGCTGCTGGCCGAAGGAATAAACGGGCGGGCAAATGCAAGTACAATAAATGTAATGGTAAGGATGCGGCACGCCAGCACAAGCAGATACTTAAGCCGCGAGCGTGACTGCGTGTCGAGCTTTACCTCGCGTAGAAAGCCCACGTTGGTAAACCAGACCTTTTTAAATTTTCTGAAATTGAAAAGATGAATAAGAATGGGAATGGAAAGGGCGGCAAGAGCTAAAAGAAAGCCGGGGAAAAGAAAACTCATCAAAGGACAAATGTAAGGATATTCACCTCACCCCCAACCCCTCTCCTTTGGAGAGGGGTTGGGGGTGATAATCTCATCAATAGTTCATGCTGTCAGATAAATCAATCCTCCCCTTTGGGGAGGGCAGGGTGGGGGTTAAAATTTCTCAAAGACTCCTAATCCGAACAAAGCAAAATCATATTTAACCGGGTCATTGGGGTCGAATTCGCGAAGGCGTGCGGTTAATTCCATTACAGCTTTCCAATCGTTTTGTTTTCGTTTCAGAAGCCCGAGTTTGCGTGCAACATTTCCGGTATGAACATCAAGAGGAATACTTAGCTGAGATGGCTTGATGAATTTCCACAACCCAAAATCAACTCCTTGTTTGTCATTGCGAACCAGCCACCGCAAAAACATATTCATTCTTTTTGCAGATGAATTCTGTAAAGGGTCGGGGAGATGCTTTTGCGTTCTTGCCCCGGGCAATATATAGAACATGGCTTTAAAACCTGAAAGAGCAGGAGAGAGGTCAGCATCTGAAAGCGAAATATGCCTTTGAAAAATGCTTTCCATGCCTCCATGATTTTTATAAATATTTTTCAGCGAACGGATAAAATAAATTGCATCACCTCCATTAAAAGTCCGGTGAACGAATTTTTTAAAACGGTTTAAATCAGCAGGCGAGTGGTGAAGAATAAATTCATGAGGGCTGTTATCCATCAGTTCCGCCAGGCGCGAGCCCGCAGCAACAATTGCTTTCCGGTTTCCCCACGCAATTACTGCAGAAAAAAATCCGCTTATTTCAATGTCTTCTTTTTTTGAGAAGCGATGCGGAATGCTGATGGGGTCATCAGAAATGAAAGAAGAAGAATTGTATCGTAACGTTTTTTCTTCCAGAAAATCTTTTAACTCTTTATCAGAAAATTTCATTTACAATGACTAATGACCAATGACCAATGCACCGAGTGACCTAACTCACGCATACCCCATAATTTTATAAATGCCGAAACCAACAATTTCGTGCAGCAGGCTATTCCAGTCAAAAAGTGTTCTGGCATTGGGCAGCAAGAGATGGTCGGGATAATATTTTCGCGGTCCGCTATAACGGTCGGTACCGTAAGGGGTAACTTCCATTCCAACTTTTTTAAAACACGCAACGGCCCTTCGCATGTGGAATGCAGAAGTGAAAAGCAAAAATCTTCCATTTGGGAAGTCACGCTGCAAAATTTCTTTTGTAAAGATGGCATTCTCGTACGTGTTGTTCGATTTATTTTCAATGATGATATCTTCAGGGGGGATTCCGATTTCGACCAGAAACTTTTTCACCATTTCAGATTCTTTCAGGTACGTGTATATTAAACTACCCGAGCCGCCTGAAAAAAAAATCTTCTTTATCTTTTTCATTTTGTACAAGATGATGGCCTGCATGAGCCGGTCATTACGCCTGTTAAACTGAATACGGTCTAAGGAATTATCATACGTAACCATGCCACTAAGCACAATACCGGCATCGTATGTTCCCGGGATGTCAGAAATTTTTGTTGCCGGCAGTTCCCAGGCTCTCATGGCTTCATCAAGCAAAAAGGAATTTGAAAAAACAAACAGCAATATGATAGTCGTGAGAAGGAGGTTCCTTTTTCGTTTCGGATGTTTAGAGAGAAAAGCCAGAACCAACAGCGTTACAAGCCATACCAGCGGCTCAATAAGGAAGTCGAGGATTTTGGAGATGATAAAAAATGCGCTCATGGTTTTAAAAGCGTATGCTGCATAAATAATACTTTACAACCGGAACTGATAATGCCGAAATATTCATCAGGTCTGATGCCTCTGTTATATCCTTAACCGTACCGTCTTTATACAGGATGTTTATTTTTTCCTGCGAGCTGTCGTAAGCGTGATTCACAACAGTTCCCGAGGAAATTAAATAATCACATTCTTTATCATCAGCATTAAAATGGTTTTTTATTTTTTTTCTCAAATCATCTGCAACAAAGGCTTCAAACGGCTTACTGCCCATTTCAACCCTGAACAATTTGCGGTTCACCATTCCACTGCAAAGCAATGAAAGAATTTTATCAGGATGATTGGTCCACTCTTTTATGGATGCGACTACATCATAGTCGTCAAGCAAAGCAAAGGAATCAAGAAGCGATTCATCGTCCCGAAAATTTTTGAGGGAGAAATCAGCGCGAAGAAATTTTTTCAATGCTGATGTGCCAAACAATTCTGTTCCGTGCACAGAAAGCTCTTTCGCCCGTCTCAGGATATTCACCATATGAACCTCAGCGCTCAGCACCGTCTTATGCAAATAAACCGCCCAGTACATCAACCTGCGTGCAATAATAAATTTTTCGACGGAATACATTCCCTTTTCGTCAATCACCAGTTTATTTTCATGCACGTTGAGCATCTGGATAATGCGGTTGTAGCTGATGATGCCTTCAGATACACCCGTAAAAAAACTATCACGATTCAGGTAATCCATCCTGTCCATGTCCATTTGCCCTGAAACCAGTTGGTGCAGAAATTTTTTGTGGTAACGATTCCTGAAAATATCAATAGCCAGGGAAAGAGCTCCGCTAAAAAATATATTGAGGCGATTCATAAATAAGTCTGATAATTCCTCGTGTTTTACTTCCGGAACAATGGCGTCTTCCAGCGCATGCGAGAACGGACCATGGCCGATATCATGCAACATTACTGCAATGGCTGATGCCTCTGCTTCTTCATCGGAAATTTCGTGTCCCTTGGAGCGAAGCACGTCAATGGCCTGCGCCATAAGGTGCATAGCGCCCAGTGCATGGTGAAAACGGGTGTGATGTGCGCCTGAATACACGAGGTGCGTCATGCCCAACTGCCTGATTCTCCGCAACCGCTGAAAGTAGGGATGCTCAATGATAGACTTAACAAGTTCACTGTTAATTGTAATAAAACCGTAAATGGGGTCGTTGAGGAGTAATGTTTTGGTCACAAAATCTTTTTAAAATAAACGGGAGAAAGAAGCCGTTAAAATTCATCAAAAATTTTTACATATCGTTTTCTTTTATTTATCTTTAACAAAACTCTAATATTATACACGATGACGGATAAAGTAAGCATTCTCTGGGCTGATGACGAAATTGATTTGCTCAAACCCCATTTGATTTTCCTGAGAGAGAAGGGTTATGAGGTGGTTACCACCACCAACGGAAATGATGCGCTTGTCAAATTTGCTCAAAATTCTTTCGATATAGTCTTTCTTGACGAGAATATGCCGGGACTTTCGGGGCTTGAAACGCTGAACAGGATAAAAAATCTGAAGAGCGAAATTCCCGTGGTCATGATTACCAAGAGCGAAGAAGAGACTATCATGGAAGATGCCATCGGCTCCAAGATTTCAGATTACCTGATTAAGCCCGTTAACCCCAACCAGATTTTACTTTCCATCAAAAAAAACCTGGAGAACAAACGGCTTGTGAGTGAAAAAACATCGGCTGCGTACCAGCAGGAGTTCCGCTCATTGGCAATGATGCTTAATGAACGCCTCGACCATGCCACCTGGACCGAACTTTATAAGAAAATTGTTTATTGGGAGCTGGAGCTTAACAGCGCTAAAGACAGCGGTTTGTATGAGGTGCTGGTTCAGCAAAAAAGCGAGGCGAATAATCAATTTTGCCGCTTCGTTGAAAACAACTACTTGCGTTGGCTTAAAGAACCGGATAAAGATGCACCCATAATGTCGCATACCCTGTTCAAGAAAAAAGTCCTTCCGGTGCTAACCACGTCTAAAAAACCAATGTTTGTTTTCCTGATTGATAACCTAAGGTATGACCAGTGGAAAGTTATTCAGCCGCTGGTTATTGAAAGGTTCAGGCTGAAGAGCGAGGAAACCTATTACAGCATTCTGCCCACTGCAACGCAGTTTGCGCGGAACGCGATTTTTGCCGGGCTCATGCCTAAATATATTGATGAGCGGTTTCCCGGCAAATGGGAGCCGGATGACAGCGACATGGGGAAAAATCTTCAGGAGGAGGCATTCCTTGCAGACCAGTTAAAGCGACTCCGTTTTGAAGGAAAATTTTCTTACTCCAAAATCATTTCGCACCGCGACAGTACTGAACTTGCAGAGCGCATCCTTAACCTGCTCACCAACCGCCTGAACGTGATTGTCATCAACTTTGTGGATATGTTGTCACATTCAAAATCAGAGATGGACATGATTCGCGAACTGGCAGATGATGAAGCGGCCTATCGCTCGCTGACTTTGTCGTGGTTTACACATTCACCGCTTCTCGAAGCGCTTGACAAGTTGTCGGAAAAGGAAATTGATATCATTATAACGACAGACCATGGTACTATCCGTGTTCAGGAGCCGTCAAAAGTTATTGCCGAGCGGGCTACGAACTCCAACCTGAGATACAAGCACGGGCGTGCGCTCACCGTTATTCCTAAAGATGTTTTTATGGTAAACAACCCGGCAGAAGCCATGCTTCCCACGCAATTTGTAAATGATAAATTCGCCTTTGCAAAGCAGGATAAGTTTTTTGTTTACCCAAACAATTACAACCAGTTTGTAAATCATTACCGGAACACGCTGCAGCACGGAGGTGTTTCGCTCGAGGAAATGATAGTTCCGTTTATACACCTGGAAAACAAATAGCGCACAGGTTTTTAGTATGCAGGCGACAGACGGTTTGTTTACGATTTCCCAAGTTGATTTAAAGGAACTGCCTGCGGCCGCAAAAAATATTTTAGACAGCATTGGTGATGAAACTGTAATTGCTTTTTACGGGGAAATGGGAGCGGGAAAAACAACACTCATTAAAGAAATTTGCAGGCAGCTTAGCTCGGGAGATAATATAACAAGCCCCACGTTTGCCTTGATGAATGAATACCTCACCGATTCAGGAAAAAAAATTTTTCATTTTGATTTTTACAGGATTAATTCGGTAGCGGAAGCGTTTGACATGGGCTACGAAGATTTTTTTTACAGCGGCAATTTATGCCTTGTAGAATGGCCCGAAAAAATTAAACACTTGCTGCCTCAAAATTGTTTAAGCGTGTTTATTACCGTTGAAAATAATCTTCGTACTATTACGGTTCGAAAATGGCCGCACAAGGAAATATTTCGAGGATAGCAGCCTCGGCAATGCTTCAGCCGCAGGAAAGTTTGCTGGAAGTAAAAAAGCAGCAGCAGCATCTTTTTATCGGCATTCCCAGGGAGACCTCATTCCAGGAAAATCGCATACCTCTTATTCCGGAATCTGTTGCTTTATTAGTAAACCACGGGCATGAACTGGTAATGGAAACCGGTGCCGGCCAAACCAGCAATTACCAGGATTCCGATTACAGTGAGGCGGGCGCCCGTATTGCATATAGCCCCGAGGATGTTTACAAAGCGGATATTATTTTAAAAGTGGCTCCTCCCTCTGCAAAAGAAATGGAGCTATTGAAAACACAGCAGACGCTGATTTCAATTCTGCAAATGAACATGCAGAACGAAAGATTTATCCGCAACCTTAGTTCAAGAAAAATTACCGCTTTCGCTTATGAATACATACAGGATGAATCGGGCAGGTTCCCGATTATCCAGGCGATGAGTGAAATTGTGGGCAGTTCATCCATTTTGATTGCAGCTGAATATCTCAGCAATACCTTTAGCGGAATAGGGGAGTTGCTGGGTGGAGTTGCAGGAATTCCACCGACACGGGTTGTAATTATTGGTGCAGGAACAGTTGCCGAGTTTGCAGCGCGGGCAGCACTGGGGCTGGGAGCCATGGTAAAAGTCTTTGATAATTCTGTATACCGTCTCAGGCGAATTCAGGCTAACCTCGGTTCAAGAATTTTTACTTCCACGCTTGTTCCCGAAACTTTAATGAAGGAATTAAAAACCGCAGATGTTGCTATTGGTGCGCTGCGCCCTGTGAATGGAAGAACTCCTTGCGTGATAAGCGAAGAGATGGTGAGTGAAATGAAATCAGGTTCAGTTATAGTAGATGTAAGTATTGACGGAGGGGGTGTATTTGCAACTTCTGAAGTTACCAATCATAGTAATCCTGTGTTCAAAAAATTCGGTGTGATTCATTATTGTGTTCCGAATATCGCATCACGCGTTTCCCGCACGGCATCAACCGCACTAAGCAATATTTTTACTCCCATACTTACCAGCATTGGCGATGAAGGAGGTATTGACGATATGCTATGGAAAAATCCCGGGGTTAGAAAAGGAGTTTACCTTTATAAAGGTGCGGTAACCAACCGCTACATCAGTGAGATTTGCCGCACTCCATTCAAGGACCTTGATCTGATTATGTCTGCAAGAGTTTAGGCAGGTACTTTCATTGCAGGTTTTTCCCGCGCAGGATTTTTTCTTTTATCAAATTCGCTCAGGAATTTGTGAAGGATAATGAGCGCCCAAAGCCGCTGGTACAAATATTCTTCTCCTGCAAAAAATCTTTTCTTCAGATTTTTAACAAACGGATATTGCACAATACCGTAATGCCTGATGGTTGATTCGTTGAGGTAATCATCCACGAGGTATTTTAATTCATTGTTGAGCCATAGCTGCATGGGCAGCGAAAATCCCCACTTGGGCCGCGCAAATAAATTTCTCGGCATGTAATCGGCCAGGGTTTCTTTCAATAGATATTTTTGAATATTACCGCGCATTTTTAATTTCGAATGCAGGTTGATGGCAAACTCCACGATACGATAATCAAGAATAGGCACACGTACTTCTAAACCGTATTTCATGCTGGCGCGGTCAACTTTTGCGAGCAAGTCATCCTTCAAATAATACTTCAGGTCGTACAGCGATTGGTCTTCCTTTGCATTTAAGTCTCTGCGGAGGGAGCTGAAAATTTCTTCGTGAAAAATTTCATGCGAAAAATCGGGAGTCATCAGCATGTGAATTTCGCTCTCGGAAAAATACCCCTGCTCCTGCGAGAAGATGTGCCCCTTAATGGTTTCTTTACCCGGGTATTCAAACAAGTTGGCAGCCCTTTTTTCGCGATTCGAAAAAAACTTGGAAAGTGAATACGCAATCTGGTGCCTGAATAATGAAATGAACGGGTTGGAAAGCCGGCTTGCCCATTTATACGCCCCATAGCCCCAGAATAATTCATCGCCTCCGTCACCGGAGAGAACCATCTTTACATGATTGCGCGCCAGCTTGGAAACAAGCATGGTTGGCACAGACGAGGAATCAGCAAACGGCTCATCGTAAGTGGAAATAATTTCATCAAATAATTGCAGTGCATCTGCATAGGAAGCGGTGAATTCGTGATGCTCTGTGTTAAGGAATTTCGCTATCGAACGGGCATGAGGCGCTTCATTAAACTTTGCTTCCTTAAAGCCGATAGTAAAGGTGGTAACTTTTTGCGGAGTGAGTCTTTGAGCCACAGCTGCTACCAGGCTTGAATCCGTCCCTCCGCTAAGGAAAATGCCGTAAGGAACATCGGAGATAAGACAATAATTTACAGCATCGGTGAGTAATTCTTTAAACCTTCTTTTAGCAGTATAGAAAAACCTGTAAACTTCCTGGTCAATTTTCTCTTCCGGTTTCCAGTACGAAGAAATATTCAAACCATATTTATTTATAGTAAGAACGGAGCCTGAAGGCATCTTGAAAATATTATGAAAGATAGAGTGCGGCTCAGGCACATAGCCAAGATAAAGAAACGTACTAATGATGTTTTTATTAATAGAGAGCGAAGAACGGATTTGCTTTGCAAAAGTCAGCGACTTCAGTTCAGAAGCGAATGCAAAATTTTTCCCATCATAATAATAATACAGTGGTTTAATTCCAACGCGGTCGCGGAAGAGGGATAATTGTTTTTCCTGCTTGTCATAGATAGCAAATGCAAACATTCCGTTAAAACGATTCACACACTGCGGCCCCCACTGAGCAAACGCCTCGAGTACCACTTCAGTATCTCCCGATGTATGAAGCTGCAGTTCGGGATTTATCCTGCTTAACTCGCGCGCAATTTCCCTGAAATTATATACTTCACCGTTGTATGAAATCACGTACCTGCCCGACCGCGAATGTATCGGCTGATTGGCGAGGGCGGATAAATCAATAATGCTGAGGCGTCTGTTTCCCAGCCCCACTACATCATCTTCAAAATAACCTCCCGCATCGGGACCGCGGTGCAGAATGCTTTCGGTCATCTGCCTTAAATCATCAGAAGAAAAAGAATGAGAGGAAGAAAAATACCCGGCAATACCACACATGAGGGCAGCTAATTTACAGTTAAAAGTTTTTGATATACGGAATCGTACTTTTCAATTCCACCGGCCAGCGAAAAATATTCTTCAGCTGCTTTTCTGAAGCGGTCAGTATCCGATGCACGAAACTTACCCATCTGTTTAATTACATTACTATAAGCGTCATCTGTGAATCCATCAGTTAGGATACCGCAGTGGTATTTGCTTACAATATCGTCCATATCTCCGATACCACGGTTGCAAATAAAAGGAATTCCCATGCTTAGGAGTTCTCCGAATTTTGTGGGCGAAGATGCCATTTTTGAATATACAGGTTTTATAAATGCGATTGAAAAATCAGAAAAGGAAAGCAGCGATGGCAATTCATGCCTTTCTGATTTCTGCACCAGTATGTTTTCATCAGGAATATTATGCAATTGCGATTTCATTCTTATGGCCTGTTCACGTTCATGGGTTATGAAAAGAAATTTTGCATTTGGTTTTTCGGATGACAATAGTTTAAAAAAACCGAGCATCTCATCCAGCATATACCATGTGCCGATTGTGCCAAGATAAGTCAAAATAAAGGTATCTTCAGTGATTCCGAGTTTTTGTTTAAAACCCATACGCAAGTCCTCACTGATATAGTTGCGCGAAAACAAATTCAGGTCTGTACAGGTTGGGATAACTTCAATATTCAACGGTTTTGGGCTCGTGTTTTTCCATGACAGGATTTCATCTTTGGCTTTCTGAGTAAGGGAAACAATATAATCTGCCATGCCGAAAAATTCTTTTTCCTTTTTTTTAAAAAAGCGGTAAACCCAGTTATAGAAAGGGTTTCGGAGGTTCCATATTTTTCCATCAATGCGTTCCTCAATCCAGAAACCCCGAATGTCAAAAATAAATTTAACGCCGTATTTTTTCTTAAGAAAGAGCCCCGCAAATGCGGGTATGTAACTTCGGCAGTGAACAATTTTGAATTTATTTTTATGTTGCAACGCACGCGCCTTAAAAATCATTCTTACTATATCCCACACTGTAGAAAGTATAGGTGGCGACTTGGTGTAAGCCAGCGGATACCATTGAATATTATTTTTTTTAAGAATGCCTCTTACGGCAGCTTCACCGGATAAGAATTGTTTTTTTTTTTCGAAGCTTATCAAGTCAATTTCATGTCCTTTTCCGGACAGCCCGCTGAGATATGGAATTACCTGCGATTGCCCGAGCGGGTCCGTCATACCATCGTAAGAGATATACAGTACAGACACCGGGGACGAATGAGAAATTATTTGGTAACGTATTTTACCAATGCTTTATAAAGCAAAGGGTTTGTGTACGTATGCGGAAGCCGCAGCGATTCAAGAAAAAATGGCGTAGCGAGTTTCTTTTTTCCGTCAGACAAAAGTGTATTGGCGCATAACAACCAGATGAATGATTTTAATTTTCTGCGCAGTGAACGTGCCAGGAGAGGAGAATTAATGAACATCATTACGGTCATCTCTTTCCAGAGAACAAAATCCTCCGAAGAAATAAGGCGCATGGTGCGGTTGGGATGGTCGAGAAGTTCATTGGTCACTGTATTTACCTTTAGCATCGTAGTCTCTAAAAGAAGCAGGCGGGTAAAGAGCCAGTCTTCTGATACTGGAATATTTTCATTGGTAAAACGTGTGTCAATTTTTGTTTTGTTAAAACACAACTGGTTTATTTGTAAAGAGCCCGAAAATATTATGTCTTTAAGATTTATTTCCTGGATGCTTTTACGCAGCTTGGGGTTGCCATACTTTTTTGTTTTGCCGCTTATGATTTGCTCAGTGGCAAACAAATGATATTTTGGATTTTGCTGAATCAGGTTGTAATGAGTTTCAAGATGATTCGGATAAAAAATATCATCGGAATCGAGAAAGCAAATCCATTCGGAAGCGGCAAGCTCAATGCCTGTGTTTCTCGCAACACAACGCCCCTCATTTTGTTTCAACTCAACCAGGCGTACCCTTTTATCTTTTTTTGCAAAGTCATTGATTATGCTGACAGAACTATCGGTGCTTCCATCGTCAACACAAAGCAATTCAAAATCAGCGAACGTCTGATTTAAGACAGATGAAATGGAAGTTGTTAAAAAACCAGCCCTGTTGTATATGGGCATAATGACGGAAAAAAAAGGTCGGTTCAATGTATTTGTGCTTTGCTGAGAATGCAAAATTAATAAGTTATCACGAACGAAACCTGCCCCGAACCTTATGCAGCCCGAAAATATATTTAAGCGCGGCCAAAAAATTCCTCGAAAAAACGACCATTGCATCTTCTCTAACTGAAAGAAACAGGTAATGTATGGCTGCTTTACGGTAATGGGCTAAGCCTAAATGGAGAGACAGGTAACAATAATTAACGGCATATATCCTGCTGTTATATTTTGAATATTTTTTTTGAAAACGTTGATTATTCTTCACATGCCACAATACTTTTTCTACGCGCTTTATCAGCGCATTCTTTTGAGATACCTCAAGCACACTTCGGCTGGGGTGATGAATGATAGCAGATGTGATGGTGTTGGCGTAAGCGAATTCATACTGCGCTGCAAGCCTTAGCCAAAGTTCATAATCTTCAGAACCTGAAAGTTCCCGGTCTTCAACAAATAAATTCTCTGCCACAATTTCCCTCCTGATAAAAATTCCCATGCAGCCTAATATATTCCCAAACCTGATGAGGTTGATGTTTAAACTTCCTGAACGGTTGTTACACTTTTTAACAAGGCTTCCATCGGTTCTTACAATTTCATAAGCGAGATGAAAAAGCTCGGGAGATTTTTTTTCGCGGATAAGATAAATAGCTTCCTGCAGATGTTGGGGATAAAGAATATCATCTGAATCGAGGAACGTAACATAGTCGCCTTTTGCATGATAGGTGCCGAAGTTACGTGCTGCACCCCGCTCCTGATTATTTTTTTTGAGGTAAGAAATATTTGAATGCTGTTTCAGAAGCGGCTCCAAAATATTTTCGGTATTATCGGTGCTTCCATCATCAACAATAATTATCTCAAACGATTTATAAGTCTGACTCAAGACTGAATTTACAGTACGCGTAATGAACTCAGCCCTGTTATAGGTTGGAATAATTACTGAAAATAGAGGTGCATTTTCCATTGCGACTTTATTTTTACATTTCAGGAATTACATGAAAGGAACCCGATGCTTTATCAAAGTATAAAATCTTTTTTTCCGAAGTTGGCATCACTTTTTGAACAATATTCTTGTTACTGTCGTGTAAAAACAAATTGATAACCTGAGCAGTGTTCCAGTCACTGTAAATTACCGTATCTCCGGGCGCATACATGCTTTCTAATTTTTGTGCAGCTGGTTCATAATGCTCGCGTGAATAATATTTGCTAAGGTTGAAATCAAGAACGTCTTTATGAAGCTGAGGGTTACTGTTATATGTTTCTGCAATGCCTGTATAGGCAGGTATTGCAGAAACCATGAAAATGAAGAAGGTAATTGCGAGACAAAGGCCCGTAAAAATTTTTTTCGTCACAAGCAATGAATTGAACAGGACAGCGTGCAAAGCAGCAGCCAGCAAAGCGCAGGCAAATGGTATGGCATAAATTCCGTACCGTGCATTAAATGATATGGTATGGCCGGATTTGATTGCAAGTAATGCTGAAAAAACTATTACGGAAATTATGGCTCCCGCCAGAAAATTTATTGCCCTTCTGCCCGGCAAATTTTTAAAATGATTGAAGCAAAGCAGAACGGCGCCTACAGGGAATGCCAGCAGAAAGGCAAAGCTTCTTAAACGGAATCCAAGGTACTGACCATAATTTCCGAATATGGCTAACAACTGTTGAATGGTTCCTTCAGCAAGAGACCTTGCCGACGTATGAACCTGTGCCGAAGTATATTTTAAATACCACGCATCAATCTTGCGCATTTCCTGCAGCCCCTCGAAGCCGCCATTTTTCAGCCAAAGGAAAATTATAGAGGAGGCGACAAGAAAAGCCAAAGCTGCTGCAAACAAATGCTGCCTGAAAAAATTTTTGTTGGTAACCAAAAATAGAGCGAGGAATATAAAAATTGCCACCGATAAATAGTGCGACAATATTGCAAGAGCCGTCAGTAGTGCAAGCACCATGTACAGCAATATTCTCATACGTGAATTTGCCCTGCCATCCGTAATGCGCAGCACAACATAAGCAGCCGCAGTAGTAAAACAGAGCGATGCAGCGTACCCCCTTGCCATATGTGCATGGTGAAGCAGCAGAGGGTGAATGGAAAGTATGATGCATGAAATAAAAGCAATGGAAATATTGTCCGTTAGCTTTTTAACGACAAGGAACGTAAACAGCACGGTTAATAGAGCAAACAACGCAGAGAGCAGTCGCGCATTAAATACAGATATGCCTAGGAAGTTAAGCCAGCCGTGAAGCATAAGGTGATATGCTACCATATTACCGCTATCGAAATTAATGGTGGAACGGATGACATTTCCGGCAGTATTTCTTTGACTGTAATCACGCTGTGTAAAAATATTTTTCTCCAGCGGAGCTGCCTGCGTGCTTCGGAACGATGAATTGCCCTCAAAGCGATTCATCGTTATTCCTGCCCCGGCTGCGCTACTCAGTGACGCCCTCTCGTCTCCGGATAATTGATACCTGTTATTGATGACATTCAGGAAAAAAGAAGCAAATAAAATAAAAGCAAGAAAAAAATATTCTTTACGCGACAAGTTCATGATTTAAGTTCTTATTGGTCAGGTGGAATACAACTCCTCTAACTTTTTAATAAATATTCTTAGCGCAAAAGGTTCAACCGACTTTTGCCCGTTGCGTATCAGTTCATTTCGAAGCGATTCATCTCCGAGAAGTTCGGTTATAGCGTCATATATTTCGTCAAAATTTTTAAATCCAACTACTAAAGCATTCCTGCGGTTTTCTATAAATTCTTTTGCTACGCCTGATAAAGTAAAAACAGCGGGTACACCTGAAGCCAGCGCTTCAACATACGTTTGTCCGAATGCTTCAATGTTTTTGTTGATAGGAGTATGAACGAAAATATCAAACAATTTATAAAGCGTAAACAAGTCTTCTTCAAATGTGATTTCGGTATAATTATGCTCCGGAATTTGTTTCAGGAGCCCCTTGATTTCTTTCTCATAATCGCCTTTTGCATTGGCAAGAATAAGATGCGCCTGCGGATATGTTTTTAGTAATTTAATAAATGCGGGGATTATATACTGGATTCCTTTCCATTCGATATACCGGGAAATGACACCAATGACGGGATAACCTGAATCCAGGTTATATTTTTTCTTCATCCCGATAATTTTTTCAGCGCTCACTTCCCTAAACCCTTCCAGGTCGAAACCGTGATGAATAAGATGGATTTTTTCAGGGGCTACATTTTCATAATCAATGAGAATATCTTTTACGTTTTCACTTATTGCGACAATATCTGTGGAAAGGGTATTAATAAACCTATCATACTTGATAGCCGATGGAAAGTACTCAAGATGATAAGAACCATGGTGCCGTGAATAGATTCTTTTTTTTACACCCGCCAGCCGCGCGGCAATCATGCCTGCAAGGGTTGCCTCAAATAAATGAGTGTGGATAGCAGATATATTTTCGTTCTTCAATATCCTGTAAATCTTTACAATGGCTTTTGGCAGGTCCTTTTTTCCGTGAAATGGTATCCTGTAAACCGTAAAATCTTTGCGAAGGTTCTGCTCAATAGATGAATCGCCCGGGTTAAGGAGAATAAAAACAAGGCGGAATTTCTCTTTGTCAATTTCCGCCCCAATCCATTCAAAGGCAAGCGCCTTATCGAGGTTTGAAATTATATATGCGATATTTTTCAGAAAGTGAAGTATGAATTATCCGGGCGCTAAGGTATGTCAATATCAAAACTATGAAACGCAAGGTATCTGTTGGCATTGTATATTTGAAACTTTTAAAGATGGCAATTACAAACAACTGTACACGATTTTTGTTTTACGCGAAAAAGTCCGGGTGCGATTTTACTGATACACTCATGCTGGGCCGGCTGCGCCTGGTTGCCGGTCATGATTATATAAAGCGTTGTATTGCCAGGTACGGAAACAATTCAAAAAATTTTGAAGATGTAGCTTTCAAGGACGATTATTCCGAGCCGCTTTTTGAAATCTTGGGAGCTCATAAGGTTGAAAGCGTGGACTATTCCGATTACGAAAAGGCGACTATCATTCATGATGTGAATCTTCCGTTTCCTCCTGAACTGAAAGGAAAATTTTCTGCAATAGTTGACGGGGGTACGCTTGAACATATTTTCAATTTTCCGCAAGCCATAAAAAACTGCATGAGCGCCCTGAAACCGGGAGGTCATTTTATAGGAATGGCTCCCGTTAATAACCTGATGGGACATGGCTTTTACCAATTTAGCCCTGAATTATATTATCGTATTTTTTCGGAAGCAAATGGGTTCACGGTAAAACAAATGTTTATCACCGCAGGAGAAAATTTAAACCGTCATTTAAAATGGTTCGAAGTTGCTGACCCTGACAGGGTAAAGGATAGAGTAACACTTATTAATCAAAAGCCACTTTATATTCTGACGCTGGCACAAAAAACAGCAGAGAAAGAGATTTTTTCTGTCGTTCCGCAACAAAGCGATTATACGGCCGTGTGGGCTATAATGAATTCGCTAAAAAGCGATGTGAAAACTGAGCAAGACAGCACTATAAAATTTCTTTACCGGAAATATGTTCCTGAAAAACTGAAAACCCTGCTTCGCAACATCTATTTTCTCTTAAATAAAAAAACAGTCTATTCCGAAGAGCTTGGTAAAATAAATCCTGAGCATTTCAAAGAGTTTAAAGAAGATGAATAAAATTTTCTCTGAATTGAATCAGTATTTTTTAAAGTTGGCAGCTAAAAATTTTATGTAGCTAAGTGAGGTCGTCAGTATTTTCATTTTTGACTTTCCTTTCCTGGCACCCGATTTAAGTACCATCGGCACTTCAATAATTTTTGCTTCTGCTCGTATTGCTTTTAAAAGAATTTCAATCATACAGATAAATCCTTTTGACTCAATAATCGTTGTGTGTTTCTCTTTAATCTTCGCGATAAGATTCAAATGATAAATCCTGAAGAAAGAACTTAACGTGAGCACTTTTATATCAAATGCAAAACGAAGCAATTGATTGGCGATAAAGGAAATAAGTTTACGCAATAGGGTAGTGTCTTTGAAACCACCCCCTTGCGCATACACTGATGCTAATACAAGAGAATAACCCGAAACAGAAAGCATCACCATGGTATCTAATATTTCGAGGTCTGAAGTATTATCTCCTTCAAGTGTAACCACTATATCCGTGTGTAGTTGGGCAGAGTGCGAAAGGACCCATTCAAACCCCGCATTAAATGAATCACCCGGCCCCCGGTTTTTATCTTTGGTAACGAGGCGAAAATTTTTTTCGTCTTTAAATAAACGGGTTATGGCATTAACTGTATTATCGGAAGAGCCGTCATCAACAAGAACAAAAAACTTTTTGTAACCGGGGCAGGCTGCCGTAATATTTTTATGAAGGAGTGCAACGTTTTCTTCTTCGTTGTACAGCGGTACCAAAAAATATACAGTTCTTTCGTCAGTCATTTAGTCCTGTCTGCCACTTAATGGTTTCGGTTAATCCGTCTTCAAGGCCGTATTTCGGCTGATACTTGAGTATGGTTTTTATCTTAGATATGTCAGGCACGCGTCTCAATACATCTTCGTAATTTCCGAATGAAGCGTAGGGAATAAAATTAATTTTTGGTTCAGCATCATTGCCTCTTATCAATCGCCATATTAATTTTCCTAAATCAAGTATGGTAATTTCTTCTTTCGGTTCCGAAGCAATATTAAAAACCTGGTTCGATGCATTGGAATCAAAAATGCACCGGCTTAGTCCGTCAACAGTGTCTTTGATAAAAGTGAACGTACGTGTTTGCTTGCCATCGCCATGAATTTCTATAGGAAGATTTTTTAATGCCAGTCCAATGAATACGGATTGCGGCCCGCCCCACCAGGTGAGATTTTGATTGTAACCATAGGAACCAAAAAATCTTGCAATGGTGTAATCCAATCCATACTCATCATGATTCGCAATAATATAATGCTCACCATAAATTTTTGAAACAGCGTACGCCCAGCGTTTCACATTGGTTTTTCCAACGGTCAAGTCAGATTCTTCAGAATAGGGAACGTTTGGATTTTTACCATAAACATCGGATGTAGATGCATAGATGATTTTAATTTTATCCTGTACACATTTAGCCACAACGTTCTTTGTCATAGTGGTATTATCATCCAAAGTAACTAATGCGTTGCTGTACCGGGGTATTTTCTGTGATGCGAGATGAACAATGGCATCGCAATTAATTTTAGAGAGCGCAGCTTTATCTCTCAGGTCTCCCTCAACGAAAGAAAATTTTTTATTGTTTCTGAAAGGAGCAATATTTCTTTCGAACCCGTAGCTGAAATTATCAATGCCCGCAACCTGGTGCCCCTCATTAAGAAGATGACCAACAAGATTTGACCCTATGAATCCTGCCGCACCGGTAACAATTAATTTCATATTCCTGCCAGATAATTAATTACTAATTTATGTTCCACGCTTTAAGCAACGCTGCATTATTGCTTTCTATAGTGTGATATTTCCGAACCCATTCTACTTTTTCCAGCATATCAGATTGGCTTCTTCGTTTTACCTTTTCAATGCATTTTATTATTACCTCTTCAAGGTTGTTGACGTTTGCAATTTCAATAGGACAGCCGGGAAACAAATCAGGTTTTAAGTGCTCATCCACATAGCAGATCACTTCTTTTCCAGTGGCAAGCGCTTCTACGGTCAGCAGACCATACCAACCGGTGATGAGTTGGTCTATGACAATGTCTGCTTCCTTGAAATGTTTGAATAACTCATACCGTGTGGAAGAATAAGGAGTGCTTCTGCGATTGTCTTTTTCAGAGGGAAGAATAAGCCGTAGCTTATACTGAGGCATTGCTGCAACCTGTTTGAGTGCAGGAATAATATAGTCGGTGCCTTTGGTTCGTGTATGGTATAAATTAGAAGGAGAATGAAGAATGGTTATTTCATCAGAAGTTTTTTCGACCGGAATGTCTTTCAGTTCATCCAGGTATTTATCTAAATCCAGCAGCACGGGGAAGTAAGTTGCTTGCGGAATAATTTCTTTTAAATCAGGAGTAGATACCAGGATATTATCTGCATATTGTTCTGCATCTGCAATTAATTTTTTTTGCCACGGCTCTGATTTTGGAAAAGCATCAGCGCCCGCCAGGTATTGCTGTATGTTTAATGCTTTCCAGTGGCTGTAATCCAGGCTTCTTATGTCGCAGCCCACAAAATGCATAATGACTTTTTTCCCAAACAATTTGTAAAGCATCAATTCAAAGCGCCTTAGTTTCCGTGGCAGCAAAGTTTCGCCCGAAAAAAAATGAAATACATCATACCGGAACAGGCAGCGTAAAAAATTGACCAATGAAAGCGACCACCGGTACAGGAAATTTTTTCCTTCAAAATGGAACTCGTAATCATAACGGGTGCTGTAATGCTCTTTGGGGAGCAGGGAAATGGTAAGAGACTCGGTTTTCAGATAGTCGGCAAAATGCTGCCTGATAAATTTTGTATATAACTCTATACGGTAACCGATATCCACTGCTGCAAACAACATTCTTAGGGGGCGTTTAATCTTTTTATCCGTCATTTTTCAGCTCTATCTGCTTCCTGAGAAAATCATTTATTTTTTTAAGTGACTCCGTTGTACGCGCAGGATTACCTGCAACGGTTGCGTCTTTCTCTACCGGTTTAGTTACAACTGCTCCCATTCCCACGGTTGCACCGTCACCGATTTGTCCTTTATTGATTACAGATGCAGATGGTGCTACCCAGCAGTTTTCTCCAATCACGGTGCTGCCGCCAATCATGGCATTAGCAATGATGAGTGAATTTTTTCCGATGACAACCCCGTGCGCAATGTGTACCAGGTTATCAATCTTAACATTCTCGCCAACAATAGTTGAACCGATTACTGCACGGTCTATACAGGTGTTATTTCCGATTTCGACTTTGCTATGAATAACTACATTACCCAAGTGAGGCATCACGGTGTAACTGCCATCCTCATCTTTTTCATATCCGAAACCGGTACCTCCAATTGTATTGTTACATCCTATTATTACATCGTCACCAATTTGTGTGCCCTTTAGTAATACGGTGTTGTGCCCGATTTTTGTGCGGCTTCCTATTATACAATCTTTTTCAATCACAACATGGTTTCCGATGTAAACGTCTTTACCAAGCTTTGCAGAAGAATGAATAATAGCGGTGTCAGAAATTCCGGTTGCAGTTTCGTTGGCTTTGGCAAATAAGCCAAGGACTTTAAGAAATGCCAGGCGTGGCTTTGAAACAACGAGGTAATTTATTTTTTTGTTGATGTCTTCCTTCAGCGCATTGCTGTTGCAAATCAATGTGCCCGCTTTCAGTTCTTTTATTTTTGGAACGAAAGAATCGTTGCACCAGAAAATTACATCATCGCGTGCGTTGTCAACATTAAATGGTACAGGTTCGCTTACCTCAATTTCTTTATCCGAACTGTAAATTATTTTTTCAGAATTCAGAATTGAAATTATGTCTTGAAGTTTCATGAGCAGGAATTTATTGCAATCTGAAAATCAGTATACCATTCTCACAACCTCAAAAACCTCTGCATATTCACTTCCAATCTGCACTCCTCTTACCCTTCCCAGTGATTTTATGAATTCCTCGTTTGCATATGATTTATGCTGCTGCGACTTATAACATTTAAGCGCCCTCAGCTTTGACTCGATGTTTGCCTGGCTTAGAGTGAAAAAGCAAGACGTTGTAAAAGAAAAATTATTCCATGGCAGCTCGTACGATAAAAGGGTTGACAATTTAAATGCCCTCACACCTTCGTTTGAAATAATAAAATGGTCCTGGTGGATATCATTGACCGAAGGAATGAAAACAAGGTCGGGTTTGATATCATTTTTCAGCTTGATAATCTCCTCAAGTATTTCCTGCCTGCGAGAGCTGAAAGTTCTCACCTCGTAGTCGTATAAAATTAAATTGGAAGAAGGGATCCCCAATTCTTCAGTGGCAGCTTTAACTTCAGTTATCAGGATATCTTCGGGAAATTCTTTCAATACCGACTGGCGGCATGCTGAAAAAGCAACATAAAAGATCTCGCTGCCGCTTTCAGATAAGCGGGAAATAGTTCCTCCGCAGCCGAATTCACCATCATCAGTATGAGGGGCTAGTACCAGTGTTCTTTTGAAATTCATTTCCTGAAAAATTTTTGTAAAAGTAGTTCGTTTTTTAAATCTTAATTTTTATCCCACGAAATGGTTAGCAGAGTATAGAGAGCAATATAATTCCAGGTCAATGCCGGGATTTCATACGAAATAATTTTTTCTTTTTTCAGGTAAGATACAGATTCAGCGAAGTATTCTTTAAAGCCGGGTGTATTGAGCCAGTCCTGTTGTGGCGGCTCGTATCCCACCTTATCTTTTCTCCAGGCAATCTCTGAAGGAAGGATATCACTCATGCTTTTACGCAAAACATATTTTGTCCAACCGTTATGGATTAAGAATTCTTCCGGCAGGCTGAAAGCAAATTCCACGAGCTTGTGCGACAAAAACGGCAGCCGCACTTCTACCGAATGAGCCATAGAGTTCCGGTCGGCATAGCGTAAGAGCTCATTCAACCCGTGGCGTGTGGTGGCATGGTAAAGCATTTCTTTCAGATGCGATGGCTTGTAAATAGGATTCTTTTCCTTCTTGTACCTGTTCACGAGTTCCGGTTCAATACCATTAAAAAAAGGAGCATCCGCTTTTTGCATCCTGCGTTTTATATCCTGCAGGCGATTATACAATTTTTGAGAATAGGACTGGAGGTAAAAATGCAGGGCAGAGGGGAGAGGCATTTTATACCCGTGAAGTTCTTCCAGGCCAAATTTTACGTCCCTGTATTTTTTTCTACCCTGGCGAAAGAGCTGCATCAGGTAATACGGCCAGTACATGGTATAACCTGCCAAAACTTCATCGGCTCCCTGCCCGTCCAAAAGAACTTTTATGTTATTGTCCTTTGCAAGCTTCATTACCTCGTATTGCGAAGTAACACTCATGCTTCCAACAGGCCATTCATGATGATAGGCGATTTTTTTAAGATTATTAAAGACGGATTCAGCGGAAGGAAGGACAAAATGCGGTTCAACGTTGGAGCTCTGTGTTACAAGATTCATGTACGGACTTTCATCCTTGGCAAAACCGGGAAACCGCGCGGAAAATGTTTTCTGCAATTGTCCGCCATGCTTTATTTTATCAATCATCATTACAATGCTTGATGAATCCAATCCGCCCGATAAGCTGCTGCCTACCGGAACATCACTCCTCAATCTTCTTTTAACGGATGTAGTAAATAACTCCCTGAATTGTTCCTCTGCTTTTTCTTCTCCAACGCTTACGGTATGTTCAAAATTTATATCCCAGTATCTTTTCCTGGCAATGTTGCCGTTTAAATCCAGGATTATGTAATGCGCGGCTTCCAGCTGGTGAATGCTTTCAAAGAAAGTTGTGTGTGTGTCATGCATGTTTTCGCACGTCCCGTAAAGAAGATAATCATACACGTGCTTCATGTTTATTGCACGCGGAATGTCAAGTTGAAAGAGTGCTTTCATCTCTGAGGCAAATGCAAAAACATTTTTGTCCTGGTAATAATAAAATGGTTTTTCTCCAAAGCGGTCGCGCGCGCAAAAAAGATTTTTTTCTTTTTCATCCCAAAGGGCAAAAGCAAACATGCCGTCCAGGTCGTCCAACGCTTTTTCTTTTTTCAGGTCATAAAGCGCCAGCAGCACTTCTGTATCCGAAGTAGAATGAAACGTGTAATTTTTTTGCAGGAGAAATTCTTTCAGCTCAAGGTAATTATATATCTCACCGTTGAAAATTATGGTATATCTTCCGTCTGCATAATGCATGGGCTGACTGCCCGTTTCGGTAAGGTCAATAATTGAAAGCCGCCTGTGACCGAAACCGATATTCGCTCTGTCATTCGTCCAAAACCCTTCACCGTCCGGCCCTCTATGCGCAATAGCATCCGTCATTTTTTTCAAATGCTCCCGTTGTACGCTGCCTTCAAATGAAAGTATTCCTGCTATGCCGCACATAATTAATGGACCTGCTTATTGTTTTCTGCTGCCAACCCCGAAACAATAGAATGAATCTTTTTCATGTTAGATTCTGAAGTAAGTATTTTAGCGGCAAGATGTGAATTTTGTTTGTACTGCATTATTTTTTCTGCAGTTAAGCTCTCAATAGCCCCTGCCATATCCTTTGGAGTGAACCCTGAGCTTACAACCCCAAGCTTGTAATCGTTGACCAGTTTTGCCATCTCATGTGTGGGGGAAACTACCACGCACAGCCTTGCTTGTACAAATTCAAAAATTTTATTGGGAAGTAAATTCCGGTTATTGAAGTTGGAAGATGCGAGGCAATAAAATCCAATGTCATACCTATTAATTGTACTGATAATATCATTGAACGGCACAGGGTCTAAAAAAAAAATATTGGTGTATCCGGCAGCAGCTTTTTTCAACTGGTAATAATATTCACCCCCCTTACCCGTCAGCATAAGATAGAGGGAATATTTGTTATCCAGGTGCTTCATTGTCTCAATCATCACTTCAATTTTTCTTCCTTCAATAGCGGCCCCATGATGGATTAATTTGATGTTGTCTTCTTTTGTTGCAACGGGCTCCATATCGTAATAACGCGTTGCATTGGTAATGACATGCGGCAGAATGTTTAGATATTTATGATAACCTTCAGCAATGCTTTGCGAACTGGTAGAAAATGCCGCTGCCTTCGGGATGTATTTTCTGCATAGAAACCGAATGAAAGGCCTGACAAATATTTTCCATTTTAAATCATCATTAAATTCATCGGGATGATAATCATGCGAATCGAAATAAACTTTCGAATAGTTGTCTGCAATACCCAAAGCAAGAGGGAGTGTTTTAATATCATTTGCAATAATGACATCGTATTTTTTGGGAGACAAATTAGCTACTAAACTTTTTTTGTAATCGTCCCAATAGTAATTGTCATACATCCTGAAAATAAATTGAAACAATCGCGTTAACTTTCTTGTTATCGAAGATGGTGGTGTTTCATAAATCTGGTAAAAAGGAATATCATTTATCCCGCTGTCACCTTTTGCGCAAACTTCAATATTAAAATCGGGTTGCAGCGCTTCAATCTGCCTCTGCACTCTTGGGTCAGATTTTAGATCGCTGTAACATAGTATGAGTATCTTTTTTTTATTCATTATGAAACCAATTCCCTGATTAACCTGTAATTATTTTCTGCACTCAATTCCCTGGCGTGTTTATCCGCCTGTGATTTGAAGTAAGGAATTTTTCCTGCAACCTCCATAATGGCTTCTGCCATTGACTTCGGACGGTAATCCATACTGGTTTTTCCCAGGTTGTATGTATTTATTAAGTTTTTCATTTCCGGATTGGGAGTAGTAACAATAGCCAGCCTCGCTTGTACGAACTCGAAAATCTTATTAGGCAAAGCGTGTTGATAATTGAAATTAACTGGAGGAAGCAGGAATACTCCGATATCATATTTATTTATCTCAACACAGATTTTATCGGCAGGGACAGGGGGAATAAACTTTACTTTATTATTGCTTTTCTCCTGCAACTTATCCAGATATTTCTGATGGAAAGAAGTCAACATTAAATAAAGGATAAAGCGGTCCGGTAAATACTCCATCATCTCTATTGTTCTTTCAATTTTTCTTTCAGGTATAGCGGCTCCGTGATGGATAAGCTTGATCGGAGGTTGAGTTGGAGAGGGAGAAAGTTCCCTGTATTCTCCTGCGTTGGATACCACCACAGGTTTTATACCTGTGAACCTGTAGTATTCATTTGCAATAGCATCACTTACAGTAGAAAAGGAATTAACTTTCGGGATATACGTTTTACATAAGTACCCGATAAAAGGTTGGTACATAAATTTCCACATTAAAGATGCCCATTCCCGGGGGTGGTATTCATGTGCATCAAAATATACATGAGCTTTTGTCTTTTCTTTTATCGCCAGGGCCAGCGGAAGGGTATTAATATCGTTGGCAACGATAGCATCAACCTGTTGATTCATATATTTTTTTACAATCTCTTTTTTGTAATCGTCCCAATAGAATGATTCGAATTGCCCGGTGAATAACCAAAAAATCCGTTTCAGTTTTCTTGTCAATGAAAATGGAGGTGCTTCGTATATCTGGTAAAACGGAATGCCTTTTATTCCACTCTCACCTGTAGCGCAAACTTCAATCTTGAAATCGGGCATCAGCGCAGCAATTTGTCTTTGCACCCTGGGGTCGGATACAAGATTACTATATGACAGGATCAGCACTTTTTTCTTATCCATTATTAAACAGCTTGTAAACCATAAGGTATTCCCATACTTTATTTTTTTTGATGCCGCTTTCTTCCAGGATTTTTTCATTAACCAGCCAGCGAACAGCTTCATTGCACCTTTCTTTCATCAATGTTGTATTCATCCACTGGTCATGCGGAGGTTCAAAGCCGACTTTTTCCTTTCGCCATGTTATTTCAGAGGGAATTATTCCTGCAAATGATTTGCGAAGCATGTATTTTGTCCAGCCGTTATGTATTTTGTAAACAGAAGGCAAACTGTAAACAAACTCTACCAATTCATGACTTAAAAACGGAAGACGCACTTCACGAGAGAAAGCCATGGAATTCCTGTCGCCATACCGCAGGAGCGCTTCAAACATTCCGTTTACTCTCAGGGTATAATTTAAATGATGATTGAGCGATGGGCTGAAGGTGAGCGGCTTGTAACTGGCTGCTTTATATTGATTGTAAAAGTCGCGGTGAAGATCGTTATGAGGCAGCGCGCCTGCCCTTAGATTCAAATATGAATTATACAGATTCGGAAATTTTGCCTGCAGCTTAAATTTCCAGTCAGGAATAAAATGATTTCCTCCCCATTTTTTATAGGTACCATATTCTTCTGCAAACAAAGTTTTATCTGACGCATACAGTTCCTGGAAAAAAGTTCTGAAGTAATAAACATAACCGGCAAGCACTTCATCGGAACCCTGCCCGTCAAGCAGCACCACCGTACTATTCTGCCGTGCCAGCTTCATCACCTCCCACTGTGCGAACTGGCTGCCGGTAGCCACGGGCTCCTCATGATGATAAAAAAAAGTATCAAGCTCCTTCGACAATGTTTCTGCATCAGGTATTGTAAAATAAGATGACACTTTAGTCTGCTCAGCAACCATTTTCATGTACTTCGTTTCATCTTTTTCAAACCCGGGAAACGAAGCTGAAAATGTTTTTTGTCCTGAAGAGAGGTTGAATGAATTAAGAATACACACAATAGTTGAACTGTCGAGCCCGCCTGATAAGCTGGAACCTACCGGCACGTCAGAACGTAATCGTTTTTTTACGGATGTTTCCATCAACTCCCTGAACCGGCTGCTCGCTTCATCAAAAGATACAGATGATTTTTTATCGAGGTTCAGGTCCCAGTAGCGCTGGTATGCGATGATGGAATTATTTTTCACCACAAGGTAATGAGCCGGCTCAAGCTGCTTAACGTCTTCGTAAAATGTTTCTGATTTATCAAACGGGTTATAGAGATTTCCGTTGGTGAGATAATTGAAGAGCAGGTTATGGTTGATTAGTTTTTCGATGCCGGCGGCAAAAAGCGCTTTCATTTCTGAGGCGAACAAAAAATGTTTGCCAGGCACATAGTGATAGTAGAACGGCTTTTCACCGAAGCGGTCGCGTGCGCAAAAAAGGATCTGTTCCTTGTTATCCCATAAAGCAAAAGCGAACATGCCGTCTAATTCTTCCAGGCATTTTTCTTTTTTAGAATCATACAACGCAAGCAAAACTTCCGTGTCGGACTGTGTTTGAAATTTATATCCTTGTTTCAGCAGTTCGTCTCTTAATTCTATGTAGTTATAAATTTCCCCGTTGTAAATAATGGTGTACCTGCCCAGGTAATGCATGGGTTGGCAAGCGCTTTCGGATAAGTCGATAATGGAAAGCCGCCTGTGTCCGAAACCAATGTCTTGCTTTTCAGAAATCCAATGTCCTTCTCCGTCCGGCCCGCGATGCTTCAAAACATCGGTCATTGTTTTGAGACGGGCGATGGAAATATCACCGGTGTTATGAGAAGCTATCCCTGCAATTCCGCACATAACTGGCTCGTTATTTTCATCTTCTTAAAAAGATTAACACTTTACACCAAACCTTATACAAGAGAATGAATTTTTTTGCGGTTCGGCTTTGAGATTAGTATACTTTGCATGAATGAATCTCGTCCACAATAATCGATATTTTTTGCATTTCTTTGTGTGATAAGAATTTAATATTAAATGAGTTCAAAAATAAAAGTATTATATATTCCAAGTTGGTATCCCAACAGGCATTCTGCTTCGATAGGGCAGTTTTTCAGACGACAGGCGCTGGCTTTAAGGGAAAAATACGAGTTAATTGTACTCTATGTCGGCTTTTCGCCATTGAACAAAGAAAAGTTTGAAACAGAATGCAGCCGGGAGGATGGGCTTACGGTTTATAGAATTTATATAAAAGGCAATGTTACTTTTTTCATCAGTAATATTTTTGACCTCCGGAATCTTCTTATAGCCTATTGGAAAGGATTCAGGATAATAAAAAAAGAGATGGGTTATGTAAGCGGAGTTCATATTTGTGTGACTGACCCCGCAGGACTCATTGGATTTCTATGGTTTAAATTAAAAAGAATACCCTATATCATTTACGATGTTTCATCGGTATTTTTGCAGGCGGATGGCCGTTATTATAGTTTTAAACGATTTAGGAAATATCTTATAGCGCTGGTTATTCGAAACGCTAAAGCAATAGCGGTGGTGGCGACACCGCTGAAGAATGCAATGCTTCGGCATAAACTCAGAGCAAATTATTTTATAATCCCACCCACTGCCTTCGAGAGAAAGGAATTTTTTCCGCCTCAAAAAAAAAATTCTTCTCTCATTAAGATGCTCCATGTTTCCAATCTCGATGCGCGGGCAAAAAACCCCCGATTAATGATAAAAGCAGTTTACGAAGTTTCAAAAATCAGGACGGATTTTGTTCTTGACATTGTGACGGGCAACAAGGAGATGAAAAGGGAATTAGAGAAATATGCTGAAGAATTGAATATACGCACCGGGTTAATACGGTACCACGAGAATAAAAAGAATGATGCTGAAATAGGAGACATTATGCGCCAGGCAGATTTTTTTATTCTGACAAGTAATTACGATACGTTTGCAACCGTTGTCTCAGAATCGCTTGCCTGCGGTGTTCCTGCAATTATTACGCGCTGCGAAGGTCCAGAAGATTATGTAACGGAAGAATGCGGAATTATTGCAGAACCCGGCAACGAAGAGCAAATGATAAAAGCTGTTCTGTATATGCTAGACAATCATCAAAAGTATAACAGGCAAAAAATTGCTGCCTATGCACAACAGAAGTTTTCCAAAGAGACATTTGTAAAGCAGGTAGGGGACTTATATGAAAAATATTTTGCCTCCTGAATTATGAAGGCGAAAAGTATATTGGTAACGGGCTCGTCTGGTTTTATTGGCAGTTATTTACTTAAGTCGCTGGCCGCAAAGAAATATAAGATAACCGAATTTAATCATCGGGACGGTGATATTGCGAATACGAAACTTAAATTCAAAAACATTGACCACGTCTTTCACCTTGCGGGAAAATCTTTTGTTCCTGACAGTTGGAAAAACCCTGCGGAGTTTTATTATGTAAATGTTATGGGAGCACTGAACATTTTAGAATTTTGCAGACATAACAATGCGGCCCTTACATTTATCAGTTCTTATGTATATGGTGTACCCGAATCCAATCCTGTGAGCGAGGAGCATCCTATCAACCCCTCAAACCCTTATGCTCACAGCAAGTTCATAGCAGAAGAAACGTGCAATTATTATCGGAAAAATTTTAATGTGCGAATGGCAGTCATCAGGCCATTCAATATTTACGGAGCCGGGCAAAATGAAAAATTCCTGATTCCAATGATAATAAAGCAGATGCTTGACAAATCCTGCAAACGAATTGAAGTGATGGACCTTAAACCGAAGAGGGACTATATTTACATTCGAGATTTAATTAATGCGATGATTATGTTGTTTGAACATGATACATTTGACACTTTTAATGTAGGGAGCGGAACTTCACTAAGTGTGGAAGAGGTTATCCGTAAAATATTTTTAATTACGGGAATTGAAAAGGAAATCAGCGTCAAACAGGAAGAAAGAAAAAATGAAATCCCTGAGGTGACTGCAGATATTTCAAAAATTAGAAAAGAAATAAACTGGCATCCGGAATATTCATTTGAAGAAGGCCTTCGTGAAATAATTAAAAAGCAAAAAATGAAATGAAAGCGATAATTCTTGCAGGAGGCCTTGGTTCAAGATTGAAACCGTTCACTGAAATTATTCCCAAACCGCTGCTGCCCATTGGCGAAAAATCAGTGCTGGAAATACAAATTGAGCGCCTGAAAAAATACGGCTTCAATGAAATTTATCTTGCCACCAATTATAAAAGCGACTATGTAGAAAATTTTTTCGGCGATGGAACACGGTACGGAGTAAAACTTACCATCAGCAAAGAAGCAAAACCGCTGGGAACCGTGGGGCCGCTCACCCTTCTTAAAAAAGAACTGGATGAACCCTTTATTGTAATGAATGGTGATGTGCTGAGTTTGATGGATTTTGGAAAATTCCATTCATTTTCCGTTACGAAAAAATTACCGCTCACCATTTCCATCAAAAAAATAATTACGCCTTACGCTTTTGGAAACATTTTCTTTGAAGAAGATTTCGTCACAGGCCTTGAAGAAAAACCCGACATCATAACGTACGCTCTTGCAGGAATTTATTCCATGACACCGGAAATTTTTCAGTATATTCCGGAAAATGAATATTACGGTATGGACTTATTAATACGAAATCTTTTGTCGAAGGCAGTTCCCGTGGCGAAATATGAAACCACCGAGTACTGGCTCGACATAGGCCGAATAGAAGATTACACTAAGGCGCAGGAAGAATATAAACTTCACTTTAAAGAGGAGAAATGAAAAAAATTCTTATTACCGGAGCAGGCGGCTTCATTGGTTCTCACCTGGCAGAATATTGTGTAGAAAGCGGATATAAAGTGAAGGCGTTTGTCAGGTATAATTCTGCCAATCACCGGGGGTGGCTCGAAGATTCTGTTTACAAAAAAGAAATTGAAGTTGTGGCCGGTGATATCCGTGATTACGATTCGGTTCATGATGCGCTCGGGGGCTGCACGGAAGTTTTTCATCTCGCTGCATTAATCGGCATTCCGTATTCTTACGTTTCGCCCCTTGCGTATATCAAAACAAACATCGAAGGAACCTACAATATACTGGAGGTATCGAAAAAACTGAACCTGGAAAACATCCTGATAACCTCTACGAGTGAAACATACGGCACGGCACAATATGTGCCGATGGATGAAAACCACCCGCTTGTTGGACAATCACCTTATTCTGCCTCCAAGATTGCGGCAGACCAATTGGCGCTCAGCTATCATCGCTCCTTTGATTTACCGGTAAAAATTGTTCGCCCCTTCAATACTTACGGGCCGCGCCAATCAGGACGCGCCGTTATTACCACCATTATTATGCAATTGCTAAAGAATGAAAAAATACATTTGGGAAATCTTAGCCCAACACGCGACTTCACTTTTGTAAAGGATACGGTTGCGGGATTTCTTCGGATTTCTGAGAATAGGAAACTCAATGGTACGGCCACCAACATTGGGATGAATGAGGAGGTTTCTGTCGGAGAGCTTGCAAAAATCATTGCCGGCATGATGAATAAAGAGATTAAGATGGCCAAAAACAAGGAAAGAATGAGGCCTGCCAGCAGCGAAGTGGAGCGCTTGCGATGCGACAACAGCCGCATTTTGAAAACCACAAATTGGAAACCGAAGTATAACCTTAAAAAAGGATTGCGGGAGACCATAGAGTGGGTTCGAAAAAATCACTCCCGTTTCAAGCACGACATATATAATATCTGATTGGAAACGCTTGAAATAACAAACCTAAGTTATACCCGGAATAAACATTTCATAATTATATATCTGCCCTTACGTAAACCAAATTATCACCTTTGGAGTACTGATTGAAATTATACTTTTCAATAGCAGAATAAAATGCAATTGCGCATCCGGGTTTAAAGCGGTCATGCAGTTCAATAATCAGCACATCCACAAGATGAATCCATCTCCTGTAATTCTCCTCAAATAATTCTTTCTCTGTACCTTCAATATCCAGTTTTAGAATATTTATTCTCTCAAAACCGGAATCATTCAATATTTTTTCCACGGTTACAGCCTGCATTGAATCTAAATCGGTGGATGAAGCTTCCACAATTCTGAATTCTGTCTTGCCTGCTTGGGGATTCATAATTTTCACCAGCCCATTCGTCTTCCACACGGCCGACTGAATGCATTGAAAGTTTTTGTATGATGAGCAATTTCTGCTAATCATTTCAACATTGGATGATTCGGGCTCAATAGCTATAACCTTGGCATCGGGGTACTTATTAAGAAATACTACAGAAGCATAACCTGCATTTGCCCCAGCGTCAATGATCAACTCAGGATGTAAATTATCCGGAAGAGGGAAACGGAGGTAAAGAAAATTTTCTAGAAAATTAGAAACATCTGATGTTCCTAACCTTACATGAATCGGGTGTTTAATTTCCGGAATATGTAAAGAGACAATTTCCGCAGAGCTGGACTTTGGAAAAAGTTTTTGAGCAATCCGTACCCCATTGCGTATCCCAAACCTTTCCATGTAAGGCATGTAGTTTCTCAGCCTGCTTTCGATATAACTCATATTGCTTCCAGGGAAATAGTGTACGCAAAATTACGATAAAATGTCGGTGGATTCGTCCTTTAATTAAGCATAATATCTCTCAATTTCGCTCTGAGGAAAACGATATCATTCCTGTTAATAATAAAAAGCTGTTTGAGGGAACTATGACTTGCTTTTATGTAAACAAAGACTGTATAAACGGTACTGACACAGTAGGAAATTATAGTTGCGATAGCTGCGCCTTGATTTCCGTAAAGAGGAATCAAAATAATATCGAAGCACAAGCAGAAAATAAATCCGATTATCCCACCCACCATATTTATCCTTACTTTACCTTTTCCTACAAAATAAGATGCAATAACAGTGGTTATACTGAAGGGTATAACTCCGGCAAGCAACATTTTAAACAATACAATTGAATCTAAAAATTCATGCCCGTAGAAAAGGGGAATCATAAATTCAATGGCAAAATATAAAATTGCTCCTACAACTAAAAGGACGCTAAATGCCGTCCGTGTGAGTGCGTTGGTCTGATTCACTATCGTATCATGATTGCCAGAGCCGGAATAGGCAACAAAAATACTTGCTATTGCTTGCGGAAGAAGCCAAAGCATTTGGGCCAAACTCACAGCAAGCGAATAAATGCCAAGTTGTTCACTTCCACTGTAGTGTTTTACAAACCAGAAATCCATACGGTAGCTCATGAACTGAAATAAATTAGCTATATATGCTGTGAAAGAATAAGTGAGAATATATTTTAACTGCGTAGAATCCAGAAACTTGAATTGGAAAGGCGGACGCGCGTATCTTACGTATAGATAAAAAGAAGCGAGAACCTGCAAAAAATTAATAGCTACATAGTAAATGATGAATGCCCTTAAAGATAATTTCGTTTGCCATAAATAAAGCGCAATGTATATGGCAAGTGAAACGGGTATATAAAGGAATGAGAGTTTCTGCTGTTCGCGGAATAACTTTTTGCCGCTCAGAATAGAGTTAATGAGAATGCTTGTGGTTGAAGTAATGAATATAGCAAGTAAAACTGCTTTGGTATAAAACAAATTACGTCCTTCCGGTAGCAGGAAATTAAATTTATCGAAAGGAAAAAAAAGCAATGTTCCTAGGCATCCAAGAACAAGAACGATGGTAATAAATGAAATAGAATTTATAGTTTCTCTCAGCGGTGCACGGTTTGTAGAAATCACATGAACAATTGCCGGACTTAAGCTTAGGCCTAGCAACAAAACCAGAAATTGAGAAGTGTTTAACAGCAACGCAAAATCTCCCCTGCCACCTGCTCCGAGAATTCGTGCTGTGAGTATAGAAATAATGAAACCGGAAACAAGTCCCAGGATCTGAACAAAAAATTGACGGATGATATTGTTTGACAGCATGGCGGATTGCTCGGCTTCAATGCCCTAGACCTTTTAGGCCCAGCGAAAACTTGCTCGCAGGTTTTATTTCATATTCAACAGGGTTCATTCTGCAGCAGCTTTGCGGGTGAATAATTTTTTTCCATAATCGTAGAAGCGAAAACAAAAATAGGACACTCCCAATATCAGAAATGGATACGAAGGAGCAAAATAGCGGAACTCTGTTGCTCGCAGACCAAGCGGAAAAAAAATAACCAGGTACAAAGGAATCAAAAGCAGCATATAGGTGCGTTTGTCTTGTAAAAACATGAAAATAAGCCCCGCAAATCCTGCCGTAAATGCTAAATAATACAGCAATGATTGTAAAATCTTCAAAGCCCATTGATATGAATGATAACATTCCGAGCCTTTTTTTACAGGCATATAATAGCTGCCGCTGTGGATTAAAAAATTTTTGCAAAGAATAAGCGGAGTAAGAAAATAATAGGAAAACTTATGGTCTCTCTTATAAGTTTCAGTCATCAAATTAAATTTATTGACTGTCAGGTTCTCCAATGAATCGGTCGGATTTCTTCTAAATGCTAAATATAAATTCCTGGCTTCTTCAATATCTCTCATTGTTAAATCAGCGCTGAAAATCCGCTTCGGAAATTTATAAATGCAAGGTATTGCTTCCTGTGGCTCAAAATAGCATCCTGCACTTCGGGTATCCCAAAAGGTAAAACTTTCTCCTATGGTTTTAATAAAAGTTATATACGCCTGGCTGGCCGGAGGAAAGGGGTACCCTGCGTAAATATTTTGCTGAAACGGGATAAACTTATTAAACAATTTGTAATTCCGGACAACCCACGGAGCATCCAGCACAATTATGGGGATAGAAACAATAATGGAAGATGTAAGTATTTTTTTTGCGTAATCTGAAAGTTTAAAACGCCGGTAATGCCATAATAACTCTGCACCCATAAAAATAAACAGCAAAGAAAAATAGGGTTTGAACAAAATTGTTAAAGCAAGAAAGAGCCCGGTCAGTACTAATTTCTTATTGCTTCGCTCACCGCTCAGGTAAGTATAGTATTGATATGCGAACAGGCATAAAAAACTTATACCGAAACTTTCCGACAAAATATAAAAATCAAAAAATGTTATATTGAGTGATAAGAGAGACAGAAAAATAAAAACCCAGAACGCCTTTCGATTTTTAAATAAACCTGCACATAGCTTAGCGGTATAATAAATGGCAATGCTTTCCATTAGTACTTGCAGGATCACCACTATGCTTAGTGCAACATTTTTTTCAAAGAGCAATCGAAAGAGATAATAGACAATTCCTACGTAAGGCATCCGGCCTGCCTTTGCAGATCCAAAATAATAGCTTCCTTCGTTTATATAATTATCAATCGGTGTAATATATGAGGAAGCATCACCTGTCATGGAAGCCAGGCCTGAAAAGAAAGATGGAGCCAGGCATTTAGAAAGATGAATAAGATATAGTACGCTCAATAATTTAATAAAGAAAATAAAACCGATTATTAAATAAGGATTGTACTTATTTTTTAATAAGCCGCCAAAGGATAGTGTCATACAAAATCAAATGCTGCACCGTCACCGCAATTATTCATACCTTTTGTCTATTATATAATTGGGTCGTTTTTTTACCTCATCTAAAATTCTCCAGATATATTCTCCTATAATGCCAATCATCAGCATGGTCAGCCCTCCAATGATTAAAATTAAAATCATGATGGGAGCCCATCCTTTAAAGGGAGTATCCTTGGCAAAATATGCATATAAAATGTTTATGGCATACAAAAAACCTGAAAGCGCAACGAACACGCCGATGAAAGATAAAATCCGCAGGGGAAGATAGCTCACGTTTAAAAACGCTGAGTAGAAATTTCGAAATCGCTTAAATGAATTATACTGCGACTTCCCGATTTTTCTTTCTAATTTATCGTAAGGAATAAATTTGACTTTAAAACCTATCCACAAAATATCATACTGATAAAACCGGTGATGTTCTTTGAGTGAGTTTATCACATCGAGCGCTTTTCTGTCGAGCAGCGCAAAATCAAAACCGCCTGGCGGGGCGCTTGGCAAAAGCAGCTTATAAAATACTCGTGAAGTAAAACGGTTCAGGGAAGAAGTTTTATGTGTGCTGCGATAGCTGATAACAATTTCGTTTCCCTCTTCCCATTCTTTAATCATTTTAGTGCATTGCTCGGGAGGGTCTTGCAGGTCTGCAGCCATATTAATTATAACATCTCCGGCTGCATATTTCCAACCGGCAAGAATGGCAGCCATCTGTCCGAAGTTCCGGGAGAATGAAATTACTTTAATGTTTTTATCGTGTTCTTTCAATTCCAAAATTTCATTCAACGAATTATCCTTTGACCCATCGTTTACAAATAACAATTCATATTCGTATTGAGGGAAATAGGTTCTCAGCTCATGCGCCATCCTCTCGTACAAAGGTTTGAGAGCACCTTGGTTTTGATACACAGCAAAGCAAATGGAAATTCGTTTCATCTTGAAATGGTCAGGTTCGGACGGTTAGGAAGTTTTTTTTCCTTTCTCGCATAACAAAAAAATGCTCGAGCAAAGGTCGGGGTATTGCTGACCAAGTTGATAGCATCCTTCAAGATATTCCCTACTTATTATGTCAGTATTCAGTAACCTGTCCCACTGAAAATTAGCAAGCGCTTTAAAAAATATTCCGGAACGATAAACCACTTTTAAACCCGCAGCCCTCGCATCTCTTTCCAGCGTGTCCAATGAATAGGTGATTCTATGACCATGTTCTTTCTCGGCCGGAGTCACCGCTGAATTATGATTTATTAATCCCATCTTAACGGCAATTTGCCTGGATGGAGCATTGGCATTGGGGCAAACCAAAAAGAACCTTCCTGTGTCTGATAACCATTCTTCGTTTATTCTTCTTAGCACCAGCACCGGGTCATCAAGATGTTCCAGCACATGGGTCAGCACAATGTTATCATATTTACCGGGTAAGCTTACCTCTTCAAAAAGTGCATTAAAGTAGCGGATGTTTCCACCAAGTGTTTCTTTTGCAACTTTGATTCCTTCATCTGATGCCTCCACGCATGTAATGTCTTTAAAGTATGGAAGAAAGCGTTTGGTAAAATCTCCTTTAAAGCTTCCTAATTCAAGAAGGTTGCCTTCACGAAAGAAGGGAAGGAACGACTTGAGCATGAAAGGATGCATTACATCAAAGTCAAAATTGTAAGCATATTTATGCTCTTTGGTGTCTTTGGATTCGGCATTATAATTTCGTTGGTCCATTTAAGACAGTTTTAATTTCATCAACAACTGATTATCCTTGTTTTCATAAACCAGGAAGTTAAATTTATTGTAGAGCTTAATGGCATCAAAATTGTCATCAGAAACTTCTAACCGTATTTCTACAAAGTTATTTTTCCGTGCATACTCAATGCAGGACTTGATTAATTCCGATGCTATTCCTTTTCCCTCATATCGTTTAACAACGCTCACATCTGTAATGTATCCGTAATGATTAGCGATGTCATTGAAATACGCTGCAATTAAAGCAACGAGATTTTTTTTATCCCACGCCTCAAAGGTAACAGCATTTTTAAAAATTTTTTTTGCATAATCGGGCAGATTAACACGCTGACGCAACTGATTAATAAAATTTTCGTCACAACCTTCGAAGTGAGAAAGCAAATCCGTTATCGTTGCAGTTGCTGATGTAAACATTAACCCGGATTTATTCATTCAGCGATTTTAATTTTCTAACAAGGCAAGTCCAAAACCATAACGCCCGAATTCATTCCCATTATAGAGCAAATATATCCTGCCATCGCATTCAAAAATATTTGGATAACACATCATATCAGAATCCCACCCATTTTCTGAAACATCAATTCCAAGATTCCTGTCATCTCTTACCCAGTGATTCAAATCTTCAGAATATGCAAGGCCAAGACGATAAGCATTCGCTTTGTTTGTTCTGAAATCGATAGCCTGCCTGTAACAAAACACCATAAAGTATTTAGTTCCTAGTTTTATTACACTCGGCAGTGCCTGGCACTCATCTGCATTTAATTTATCGGGGATTACCTGTCTATTTTTTTTCTGCCAATTAATTCCATCTCCAGAAGTTGCACAACCGATTTTGTACACTCTCTCCGGAGATTCATTTCCGGCCGGCTGAATCCACCGTGTTCCGTAGATATACCACATAAAGTAATTGCCGTTAAAGATAGTTACAAACGGGTCACCGACTAAAAATGGCTCATACAGAGAAGCGGTAAGGATTGGGCCGTCACCGCTCTTCCCGAATGTCAAGCCATTGTCTCTGCTTACAGCCAAACCAATCGAGGTTTCAACCGGTACCGATATCCTGCGGCTCCATCCGCACGTATAGCTAATGATTTTATTTTTATCCCGGACAACATTCATCGGAAAAATTCCGTGCTCGTCAAAACACCCCGGCCTGCCTAATTCAATAACAGTTTGTGAAGAGTTATTAATAATTTTATTGAATTGTTTATCCATGTCAATAAAAGCAATATGGCTGAGATATTTTCCCGATAAATCTTTTTTTCTCACAGAAAAATAAATCCGGACAAAGTCATCGAACACAAGCGCTTGCGGCGACTGTGCAAATTCATGGTATTCATTAAATAATTTAAATGTTGTTGGATCGAAAATCTTTCCCTGCTTTTTCCATTTCATTTTCTGTGGCATTTAGCAATCTTCACGTCATTAACCGGGCTATGCCAAAACCATGTTTGCCCACTTGGTTTCCCAGGTAGAGCATGTAAATTTCATTATCCAGTTCAAATACGTGAGGGTAGGCGACCATTTCAGAATCCCATCCCGTGTCAGAAATATCTATTCCTGCTCTGGTATCATCCCTGGTCCAATTCAGCATATTATCAGAGGATGCATAGCCAATCCGATATCCTCCTTCTTTGCCGCGATAGTTCAAGCTCTTGCGATAACAAAAAAACATATGGTATTTATTCTTGTAATAAAAAACATCGGGGCTTGCCTGGCATTCATTTTCTTCCAATTTACTTTCAATCAGTTCGTGATTCATTTTCGTCCAGTCAATTCCATTATCGGATGAAGCCATTCGAATCTTATAAACGGGTTCCATTCGGGTCTCAGCAGTCAGCCATTTTTTACCTGCTATGTACCATAAATACCAGCGGTTATTAAACCTCCGGATTTTCGGGCCGCTTAAAATAAACGGCTCATCTATAGTGTATGAAAGCACAGGGCCGTTGCCAAGCTTTGTAAATGTCTTTCCGTCGTCATGACTTACTGCGCAACCGATGGCAACATCAAAGGGCACAGATTCGCACCGGGTCCAGCCGCCATAATATGCAAAAATCTTGTCCTCATTTCTTATAACGGATGTAGGGTAAATTCCAAACTCGTCAAAAGCTCCTTTGCCGCCTAATTCCATAATAGGTTTTGCTGATACATTTAATATTTCGAATAAATTTTTTCGGTTAATATCCACGTACCCCGTATAACTCACGTAGTTCCCGTTATTTTCCCGGGGAGGCCTGCCCGAAAAATAAATTCGTACAAAATTATCGAACACTAAAACACATGGCGCCTGTGCAAATTCAGTAAGCCATGAAATTCCCTTTACGTCTGACGGGTTAAAAATTCGACCTAACTTCTTCCACTTAAACATTTTAATGTTCAGATTAAAGTATAACCGGAGCTTAAATATTCTTTTATTTTCTCTTTCGAATTAAACATCATCACATCAATCATCGACAACCAGGGTATAAACTTATTATTAAACTGGGGGTATATAATTTCATTCGACTTCAGGAAGCTTAAACCAATTCCCCTGTCTGCAAAATTTTTTTGTGAATAAAGCCCGGTGCCTCCAAGGGGGTTAATATATGCAGTGGCTTTTAGCGCCCGGCAAATTTCTATGACCTTCATTTCAGATTTCAGCGCATGGTCAATAGAAACTGAGGAAGAAATTATGAGACGGGCAGGTATGTTAAAATAATTTTTCAATTGTTCCAGCGAATAAAAAATAAAACGGAATAAATTATTCTCATTGCAAAGAATACAATCTTCAATGAGCGGGAATGCTGAAGTAAAGTGGGGAGATTTTTTATATGCTTCGGTTATTCTACGCAGCATTTTTTTTTTTCATCCTCCCAGCTATCGGCTAAAAATCTTTCTCCTACCTGCAGGTAATCTGACCCTTTTTTCAGCGGAATGGTTATGAATATGTCCTTTCCGTTTACCAGTATCCGGTTCCTGTTTATCCAGCCCTTTTTCGTAAATTCAATATTATCGTAAACTACAAACGTATCTACAGCATTCATCAACTGGAAATATCCGAGGTAGGGGAAAAAATAGGGTTGCATTATTGCTGCTTTCATAAGAAAGATTTTGAAAAGTTTACATGCTGTGTTTTATCAACCGTCCAATCATGTCTGCTTCTTCAAGAGTCAGCTGCGGATACAAAGGCAGGCATAACACACGGCTCGCAATATCTTCTGCTGTTTCGCAGCGCTGATAATTTTTAAGGTATGGAAGTTTATTCAGGGAAGGGAAAAAATACCGCCTGGTAAAAATTTTATTTTCGGCTAATATGTCCTTAATCCTCATTAAAGTATTTTCATCTTCGAATATCACAGGATAATACGCAAAGTTGTACAAAATATTTTTTGGTTTCTCCGGGAATTTCAAATTCACCCCCGATAAAATAGTGTCGTAACGTTCGCTCAGCTCTTTTCTTTTTTTAATTATCGAGGCAACATAAGGCAGATTACAGAGTCCCATGGCGGCATGAAATTCTGAATTTTTTCCATTAATACCGGTACTTAAATACTCTTCTCCTATATGACCAAAGGATTTGAATAAAGAAATTTTTTTATTCAAATCACCCGACTGCGTAATGACGGCTCCCCCTTCGATGGTATGGAAAAGTTTTGTTGCATGAAAACTTACGGTGGAAATATCTCCGAAATTAAAAATAGATTGATTATTTATTTTAACACCGAAGGCATGCGCGCCATCGTAAATCACTTTGAGGTTATGTTTTTTTGCAATGCCTCCGATTTTATCGACATCGCATGGATAACCGTAAACATGCGTAGCAAGTATCGCTGAAGTTCTTTTGGTAATTACGCTTTCAATTTTATCGGCATCAATGCAAAATGTTTTTTTTTCAATATCGGTAAATACCGGCTCGCAGTTTTCCCATAGTATAGTGCCTACGGTGGCAACATAGGAAAAAGGAGTAGTGATTATTTCTCCTTTCAATTCAAGCGCCTTAATGGCTATTTGCAAAGCAATGGTACCGTTAGAAACGAATTGTACATGCCGCACATCGAGGAACTCAGCAAGTTCTGTTTCCAGTTTCTGCACCATCGCTCCATGGTTGGTAACCCATCCGCTTTCCCAAATCTTATGCAGACACGAAATATATTCTTCAATAGGAGGCAAATATGTCTTGGTTACGTTAATCATTTATTGCAATGATAAGAATCAATTTTAGATTACCATCTCAGCATTACAAACTCCTTTTTCTGAAACCGGATTCTATATTTTTTTGTGGAAAACTTTCACAATCCGGTGCGTACAGATGAAATACCTGTGGTCATATTTACACTCAGAAATTTACATGGCAGTGATGGAAATGAATCTTGATATCTTGCTTTCAGGATATTGCTCTTCATGTATTCAAAGAAAAAACAGAAATACCAGGCAGCGCGGGCACATATTCACTATCCATGAAGAACTTTTTTTTAGTTTTATGCTTTAATATTTCAGACGTATTAAACAGAAGAGCGTGATTATGTTGCTGGATAGGACCCGGTTAAGTGTATTATTGTTTTTGAGCTGTATGATTTTGCCTGCAAAATTTTTCGGGCAAAATGCTTCACTCGTTTATCCATCTGATAACGTAGTTTTATCTGATACGAATGTGAGCTTTATGTGGAACTACGATCCGGCTGCAGTCCGCTATGAGTTTCAATTGTCTTTGGATGCCGGATTCACTTTAATGGCTGATTCAAATTCTTTCATTTACATTACAACACATGCATATTCCGTTCCTCATGCCGGGCAGACCTATTACTGGAGAGTCAGGTATTTTAATGGCATAACTTATTCCGGGTGGTCACCTGTCAGGACTTTTACTTTTTTTGACCCTTCGGAAATCTCAGGTTTAAAATTGTGGTTGCGTTCTGACACGGGTATTACACTTAATTCAGGAAATGTCAGCCAGTGGAATGATTTAAGTGGCTTCGGTAACCATGCCGGCCAAACCGATACATCTGCTCAACCTGCGCTCATCAGTAACGCAATAAATAACCTTCCGGCATTGCGGTTCATTAATGATTATTTAACTACGTCAAGTATTGATGTAGGGGAGCGTGCAGAATTTATGCTCATCCGCCAAAATGGAGCACCACCGGTAAGCTACCAGCCGATAATTGCGAATCTTAACCCTCCTTTTTATCAATTATATGTTCCGGGTTCAAATACATTTAACACCTTCCATGGCAGCATGGGCTTTGATCATGGTATTTCATTTGGCAACAACTACCAGTTTTTCAGCCGGATAATTTCTTCGACCAACGTTAATTTTTATAAGAACGGGGTTGCCGGTACTCCCGGGGCAGATTCTTTTACAAGCACAAATCAGCCATTGATAATCGGAAATTACGGAACCAATTATCTTAACGGAGACATTACTGAAATTATCATTTATGACCATGCTTTACCTGATAGCGAGAGGACACGTGTTGAAAATTATTTGAATGACAGATACGCACCGCCCGTTAACCTGGGGCCTGATATAACCGTATGTGCGTTTCCGGTCACATTGTTGGCACAACAAGGTTACTATACAAATTATTTATGGAGTGATGCTTCAACCGCTGATTCATTAGTGGTATCAGCTGCAGGAAATTATTTTGTTACCGTTACAAATATTTTTGGTGTAACCTCCAGCGATACGGTTTCTGTCTTCTTGGATAATAGTAATTTTTCCGTCAATCTGCCCGGTGACACCAACATCTGTTATGGAACTTCTTTGATATTAACTGCCGGCCCTCCCCATTTGCCCTACCTATGGTCTACCGGTTCCGCCAGTAATTATATTTCAGTTGACACATCAGGAAGCTATTATGTTTCTGTGACGGATTGTAATGGAAACGTATCAAGCGACACGATTAATGTAACGGTGGTACCGCTGCCTGTTTTTAGTTTAGGAAATGACACCTTGATTTGCTTTAATCAACCTCTGCTTTTAGACCCACAGCCCGGAAATAATGTCAGCTATTTGTGGTCTGATAATTCAACCGATTCCACGCTGACAGTTAATTCCACCGGAACATACTATCTCCGTGTTCAGGATACTATAGGATGTTTGTATTCTGATACTGTTTTTATCCGGGTGGATTCAGCTTTGGCTACTGTTTCTCTCGGACCTGATGATTCTTTATGTGCCGGCAACGACATTGCCTTGGTTTCCGGTGCCCCGCAAGTCCAAACGTATTTATGGTCAGACAATTCAACAGGAGCAACTTTAACCATTCAGAATACCGGAACATACTGGGTAATGGTTACCGATAGCAATAGCTGTATAGCACGCGATACCATCACTATTACTATTAGTGGTGTGGCGCCCTCTGTAAACTTTTCTGCGCCTGCCATTTGCGAAGGAAATACCTCATTTTTTACGGACTTAACTCCTGCATCAGATACTGCAGTAGCCTGGAGCTGGAATTTCGGGGAACCGTCAAGCGGGGTGAATAATTTTTCCTCTCTTCAAAATCCATCTCATCTTTATGCAGACAGCGGCACTTACATGGTTACATTGATTGATACTACCAATTCGGGCTGTTATAATGATACAATTATAGCCGTAAGGGTTTATCCTAATCCTGTTCCATCATTTACGCATCCCCCCTTTCTCTGTACAGGGGCTCCGGTACTGTTCACTAATACAACGGATACTGTCGGCTACTCCGTTACTTCATGGCTATGGAACTTTGGCGACCCGGGAAGTGGAGTGAATAACAGTTCGTCACTTAAAAATCCTTCGCACATTTTTAATACTTCCGGAAATTTTTCTGTAACGCTTACCGTTACTTTAAACAATGGGTGCAGCGTTACGGATACAATTGTTGTTTCGGTGGGGTTAACTGTTGTTCCCACTTTTTCTTTTTTCAATACCTGCATTGGTGACATCACAAATTTTTTTACTTCCGCTTCAGGTGTATCCCTTATCTGGAACTTTGGGGACAACACGTCTTCTACCCAACAGAGTCCACAGCACCAATATGCATTTGTACAAATGTATCCCTGTACGCTTATTGCTATTACTATGGCAGGTTGCACCAGTTCGGTCACCTTGCCGGTAGTGATTCATGATGTGCCGGTAGCGTATTTCAAAAATAATTCTGCCTGTCTTAATGTGCCCTATCACCTATTGGATTCAAGCTATATTTCCCAGGGAACGATAACCCAATGGCTATGGAAGCTTCCCGATTTCTCCACGTCCGTTCTGCAGAATCCGTATTATACTTTTAATGACACGATCCAGTATAACATTACACTGGTCGTAACTTCAAATTACGGATGCAAGGATACGGCAACACGTTCTGTAAAAGTGCATCCGCTTCCGACTGCTTCATTTACATCAGATGTCGCCTATGGAGACGTTCCGCTCGATGTGGATTTCACCAATCTCTCGTCGGGCGCGGCATCCTATCAATGGGATTTTGGGGATACGTCAGGGACGTCAACGGTCATAAGTCCATCGTACACATATACTGAACGCGGCACGTATCCGGTTACGCTTATCGCAAATACCTTGTACTACTGTTCAGATACCACAGTAAAATACATTTATGTAGTTGAGCCGGTTTTGGACTTAGCCGTTACAAGCGTAAATAAGACATCGGGCACTAACTCCATATCGCTGTCAGCCGGTATTGCTAACCTGGGTAACATTGCAGTTTCCAGCTTCAAAATCTCAGCATGGCTCGAAAACAGCTTACCGGTTTTTGAATACTGGAATGGTAATTTCCCTCCTCAAAGCACCTTGCAGCCGCCTTACAGCTTTGCAGCTCACTTTGAAATTCCCCAAATCAATCCTCCGCATTTTTTATGTGTTGAAATTCTTGAAGTAAATAATCAGCAGGATAACAATCCTGACAACAACATTCGCTGCATTAATCTTGACGGTGATGATTTTGTGGTGGTAGACCCGTATCCTAACCCTGGAGCACAGGTTATAAACCTTCAGGTTGTGGCATCGCGCAAAGATTTTCTTTCCATCTCCGTTTACGATGCGTCCGGAAAATTAATCAAAGAGGTGTTTAACGGTCTTACCACGGCGGGACTGAATAAATTTATTTTCGATACAAGTTCACTTGCAGGTGGAGCATATTTTTGCAAGTACACGTTCAGTGCAAAAATAATTGTAAGGCCGCTCACACACATTACAAAAAAGAAATAGCCGGTTGGGGCAGTAAGATTTTTTTCAGGATAATATCTTTAGCCCGTTGCATCATTAATACTATCCGGCAGATAATATGAACACGGACTTTGGATTAGTTGTCCCCATGGCGAATGAAGAAAAGGATTTTGAACCCTTTATTGCTTCGTTAACCTCAGTGCTGGATAAACTGCAATGTGGCAGGGTTTATTTTGTGGTAGATAATGTATCAAAAGACCGGACACCGGATGTTTGCAGGGAGCTATCGCTGCGAGATGAACGATTTGTAACGGTATGGGCGCCTGAGAACAGAAATGTCGTAGACGCTTACATTCGCGGATATAAAGAAGCGCTAAGGAATGGTCATGAATTGATAATTGAAATGGATGCAGGACTATCACACAACCCGGAAACAATTCCACTTTTTCTTGACGCCTTGAAAAACGGATACCAGTGCGCATTCGGAAGCCGGTTTGTTCAAGGTGGTTCCATAAAGGATTCGACCTGGAAAAGAAAACTCCTTTCAAAAGGCGGAACAATTGCGTCTAATATTCTCTTAGGGTCAAGGATGTCGGATATGACATCGGGCTTCCAGGGATTTCATCGTTCCATCGTGGAAAAATTTATCAGTTACAAGTTGTTATCCAAAGCACATTTTTACCAAACAGAACTTCGGTACTTGCTCCGTAAAACCCGCTACATCGAAATCCCGATTCAGTATAAAGCGCCGTCGCCAAGCGTGTCACAGAAATCTATTCTCAATTCGGTTTATATATTACTGCATTATTTTTTTCTACGGATAAAATTCAAAGCTCCGGCTATCACATAAATATGAAGCAAACTTTTTTGGTTATTACTTCCATTGCGGGCTCTGATAATCCTGTTTTAAAGCAGATTGCAAAAGAAGCGCAGCAGCACGAAGTTCCCCTGGTTGTGATTGGAGATACCAAAAGCCCCGCGGACTTTAAGATGGAAGGGTGCGATTTTTATTCTGTGGAAAAACAAAAATCATTACCGTGGACTCTCGCTGAAAAGCTTCCCTATAAGCATTATGCGCGAAAAAATTTAGGCTACCTCGTTGCGATTTCACAAGGAGCGCAGGTAATAATAGAAACAGATGACGACAACCTGCCCTACAAAAGTTTTTGGGAGAAGAGGAGTAAGGAGATAGATGCTCACTTGTTTATCGGAACCGGGTGGACCAATGTTTACAAATATTTTACTGAGCAGCACATCTGGCCCAGAGGTTTCGCACTTGAACATATTCTGGATAAGATGCCATCCTTGTCGGGTAAAAAAAAAGTGAGCTGTTTTATTCAGCAGGGGCTTGCGGACGATAATCCCGATGTGGATGCTATTTACCGAATGACGTTTCCTTTACCTCTAAAGTTTAATTTGTCCGAGAGTATCGCATTAGGACATAATTCTGTTTGTCCGTTTAACAGCCAAAATACAACATGGTTTAAAGAGGCATTTCCTTTGCTTTATTTACCATCATACTGTAGTTTCAGGATGACCGATATTTGGCGTTCATTTATTGCCCAGCGCATCGCATGGACCTGCGGATGGAATATTCTGTTTCATTCCATCACTATGCGGCAGGAGCGCAATGTGCATAACCTGATGAATGATTTCCAAGACGAAATTCCCGGCTATTGCAACAACAAATTAATTATGGAAAGATTGCAAGCTCTTAAATTAAAAGAAGGGGAGGAGCACATCCCCGAAAATTTACTTGCCTGTTACAAAGAATTAATTGACATGGAATTAATAGACAAGAAAGAAATGCCACTTCTAAAAGCGTGGATAAAGGATATAATGTCTCTGATATAACCTGCTCAGGACGCAAATACAGTTTGCTGCCTGAAACTTTCATATGTATTTCGGATTCCTTCCTCGAGTGAAATTTTTGCTTTCCATCCCAGGTTAGAAAGGCGTGATGAGTCAAGAAGCTTACGCATTACTCCGTCAGGTTTTGAGGAATCGTGATGAAGTTCTCCTGTATAGCCGGTGATTTTTTTAATCATCAGCGCAAGCTCACCAATAGTAACTTCTTCTGATGAACCGATATTAACAGAATCTGTTTTGTCGTAATTCTGCATCAGGAAAAAGCAGGCATCTGCCAGGTCATCTACATGCATGAATTCACGTTTCGGTTTTCCGCTACCCCATACAACTACAAAGGGTTCATTATTAATTTTTGCCTCGTGGAATTTGCGGAGCAGGGCAGGAAGCACGTGAGAATTATTTAAATCGTAATTGTCATTAGGCCCGTAAAGATTAGTGGGAAGTACCGTGAAAAAATTGCAACCGTACTGCCTCACATACGACTCGCACATTTTAAGCCCGGCAATTTTTGCAATGGCATAGGGTTCATTGGTCGGCTCCAGCTCGCCCGTGAGCATGTACTCTTCTTTCATCGGCTGCGGTGCATTTTTAGGATAGATACATGACGAGCCGAGGAACAAAAGTTTTTTTACCTTGTTAAGGTAACATGCATGAATCACATTAGTTTCAATGGCGATGTTATCGTAAATAAATTCTGCTCTATAAATATTATTTGCCTGGATGCCTCCGACTTTTGCAGCGGCCAGGAAAACATATTCAGGCTTTTCAGCTTCAAAAAAATTCTGAACGGCATTTTGATTCCGCAGGTCGAGCTCTGAAGAGGAGCGGAGAACGAAATTTTCAAATCCTTCTTTCTGCAGCCGCCTTAAAATTGCCGAGCCTACCATTCCACGGTGACCGGCAATGTATATTTTTGAATTCGTATTCATGTTCTTAAATGGATAAGACCTCATCCTCCAAACTCCTTCTCCTGGAGGAGAAGGAGGGTACAACAATGCGGAATCCCCTCTCCTGAAGGAGAGGGGAAGAAAGGGGTGAGGTGAGTAAAATGACCATACGTACAATACTATTCATGGTAATCCAGCACCTTATGTCCGCCTTCTTTCAAATACTTGTCTTTGCGGAACAATTCAAGGTCGGCAGCTACCATTTCTTTGATAAGCGCTTTGATATCGTAGCGCGGTTTCCATCCCAGTTGCTTCAGGGCTTTTGATGCATCGCCCCGGAGCTGGTCCACTTCAGTGGGGCGGAAATAATTTTTGTCTACACAAACAACTTCCTGCCCGGCTTTCAACTGCACATCAGGAAGCGAGCAGGATTTAACAACGGCTTTTTCATTTTCATCTTTTCCGCTGAATGAAAGCTCCACACCGATTTCCCTGAAAGCCATTATAAGAAAATCACGTACGCTCACCGATACACCTGTTGCAATGACATAATCCTCAGGCTTGGGCTGCTGAAGCATGAGCCACATGGCTTCCACATAATCTTTTGCATGTCCCCAGTCGCGTTTTGCATCCATGTTACCCAGGTATAATTTTTCTTTCAGCCCCAGTGCAATGCGGGCTACAGCGCGCGTAATTTTTCTGGATACAAAAGTTTCTCCGCGTAGCGGTGATTCATGGTTGAACAAAATTCCATTCACTGCAAACATATTGTAAGCTTCCCTGTAATTTACCGTTATCCAGTATGCATACACTTTTGCAGCAGCATACGGAGAGCGCGGGTAGAAAGGAGTGTTTTCCGTCTGAGGTGTTTCTCTCACCATCCCGTATAATTCCGATGAGGATGCCTGGTAGATTTTTGTTTTTTTCGTTAAGCCGAGTAAGCGCACTGCTTCAAGAATACGAAGTGTTCCCAGTCCGTCTGTGTTGGCAGTGTATTCAGGTGTTTCAAAACTTACCTTCACATGCGACATAGCTCCCAGGTTATAAATTTCATCGGGTTGAACTTCCTGTATGATGCGTATGATGTTGGTGGAATCCGTCAAGTCGCCATGATGCAGAAAATACTTTACATTTTTTTCGTGCGGGTCCTGGTAAAGATGGTCAATCCTTCCCGTGTTAAAAAGGGAACTTCTGCGTTTGATGCCGTGAACGGTATATCCCTTTGCGAGTAGAAATTCAGAAAGGTATGCACCGTCCTGGCCGGTTACCCCGGTAATGAGCGCTGTTTTCATAAATAAATATTACACAAATTTACAACGAATTTTACGACTGGACTTTCTGCCTGCAATATCCACATTTTCTATCATATGAACCTGATTTTTGCCTCTAATAACATCTATAAACTGAAAGAAGTCAGCGCCATTCTTAATGGAATAGTTTCTGTTAAAAGCTTGAATGATGCGGGAATTGCTGAAGACATTGCCGAAACCGGGAATACCTTGGAAGAAAATGCATTCATCAAAGCGGATTATGTTTACCGTAAATCACAGCAGGATTGCTTTGCCGATGATACAGGACTTTTTGTTGATTCATTGAACGGAATGCCGGGAGTTATTTCAGCGCGTTTTGCGGGTGAACATTGTTCGCCACAGGATAATATTGAGAAGTTGCTGTCTCTTTTGGAAAAGGAAAGCAACCGGAAAGCATATTTTAAAACAGTGATTTGCCTCATTCAGAATGGAAAGGAAAAATATTTTGAAGGAGTGATTAACGGAACCATTAGCCGCGCTGCAAGGGGCACAAACGGTTTTGGTTACGACCCGGTATTTATTCCCGAAGGATTTATAAAAACATTTGCCGAACTTTCATCTGAAGAGAAAAATTCTTTAAGCCACCGAGCGAGAGCGGTAAAGAGAATGAGGCAATTGCTTGCATCTCTTTCAACAAAAAAATAACTTTTCATTTACATTTGCCTTATGACCAAAACCCGTCTTGAAGCATTCAGTGATGGAGTAATTGCCATCATAGTTACCATTATGGTGCTCGAAATAAAAGTTCCTCATGAGGCAACAATGTCTGCGTTGCTCGGCTTGTGGCCCGTCTTTATGAGTTATCTGTTGAGCTTCGTTTTTATCTCCATTTACTGGGGTAATCATCATCACCTGCTTCACACGGTTAATCATGTGAACAGCCAAATAATCTGGAGTAACATGCACCTTCTCTTCTGGCTTTCGCTTGTTCCGTTCAGTACGGGGTGGATGGGTGAAAATCATTTCCAGGAACTGCCTGTGGCTCTTTATGCAATAAATCTTTTACTGTGCGCCATTGCTTATTACATATTGCAAACGACCATTATGAAACACCATACTTTCTCCGAAAAACTGGCAGAGGCAATGAAGAAACAGGAAAAGAAAGGCATGGCGTCCCTGTTCCTTTACATTGTTTCCATTATCGCTGCATTTTTCAACCCGGTTATTTCTGAAATAATATTTGGAGTCGTTGCCATTATGTGGGTTATTCCCGATAAGAATATTGAAAGAGCACTGAAAGATTAAGTTCTGCTATTTTTGTCCGCATCAAAAGCCTCTTTTGAAAAAACATATCCCTAATTTTCTTACCTGCTGCAACCTGTTGTGCGGATGCTTATCCATTTATTTTTCAATGCAGATAGACGAGCAGTTGGCAGCGCTCTTGATTTTTATCGCTTTGCTTTTTGATTTTTCTGATGGTCTTGTTGCGCGGGCGTTACATGCGTATTCTGATATAGGTAAGCAACTCGACTCTTTGGCGGATGTTATCAGCTTTGGCGTGGCCCCGGCTTTTATTCTCATCAACTTGTTTACATACCATGTTGGGCATTTTGACCCATCGCCTGTATGGCTGCAATATTCTTCTTTTCTCATTCCCGTTTTTGCAGCCCTGCGCCTTGCAAAATTTAATATTGATACGCGGCAGGGCGAAATATTTTTTGGTTTGCCTACCCCGTCAACGGGTATTTTTATTGCATCGCTGCCGCTGATTTTTTTAACGAATGGTTTTCTTAAATCCTATTTAAGTAATGGGTGGGCACTTGCCGCAATAACGGTTTTTCTGTCAGCAATGATGGTTGCCGAAATTCCGTTGTTTTCTTTCAAGACAAAAGGCGGCACGGCAGGAACAAAAAGAATTCAGCTTATATTTATTTTTATTTCTCTCTTGCTGGTATTGTTTTATGAGGTATCATCCGTTCCTATGATTATTGTGCTTTACATATTTTTGTCCGTTCTCGGAAAAAAGTATTTTTATTCAGGATAGGCATAACCGCAACACTGTATTCCCCTCTCCTTCAGGAGAGGGGTTAGGGGTGAGGTATTTAAAACAACCATAAAAAACCAGGTAAAAACTTTTAACGATTCAAATGAAATTTACAGCAGAAATTAATGTAATGCCGCTAAAGGCATTACTCGACCCGCAAGGAAAGGCCGTTACTTCGGGATTAAAGAAAATGGGTTTCACCGGGGTGGAAAATGTGCGCATCGGCAAGCACATCACCGTTGAAATAGAAGCGGAAGATGCTGATGCCGCAAAAAAAGAAATTGACCTTGCATGCAAAAAGCTCCTGTCCAATCCTGTTATAGAGGATTATCACTTTGAGTTGCATGAATTAAAAATGACAGGATAAGCCGATTCGGCATTTAAGCCGCAACGGGGTTATCTTTGCATTCGCTTTTTCCGTATGACTAAACCCAGCTTTGATGATATTTATATGGAACTTGCCATGAACCTGGCGCGGAAGTCGCATTGTGTAAAGATGAAAGTGGGGGCAGTGCTCACCAAAGACACGCGTATCGTTTCGCTTGGGTATAATGGGCCACCGGCCGGTACCCACAACTGCGATGAACAATGGCCCGAAACCGGCTGCCCGCGCGACAGCAAAGGCGGATGCTCGTTAGCATTGCATGCCGAGCAAAATGCCATTCTTTACGCAGCCAAAAACAGGGTAACGCTGGAAGATGCAACACTATATCTCACTTTATCTCCGTGCCTGCCATGCGCCCGCATGATATTTTCATCGGGCATTAAAAGAGTTTTGTTTTTGAATTCGTATGCAGAGTACAAGGGGATTGAGGTTGATGAAGGAACCGACTTCCTCAGAAAATTCGGAGTGGAAGTGATTCATTACACACCCCAGGGAATGATGGAAAACACTATTGTATAAAAAAATGAACAATCGCATCCGTATTTTTTTGCCGCTGATAATTGCTGTAGCTATTGTCGCCGGAATCCTGATAGGAAGACAAATGAAGCAGCTTCCGGCAGGTAATAAATTTCTTTTTTCATTCAAGCAAAACCAGTTTTCTAAAATCAACGACATTATTAATTATATCAATGATGATTATGTAGATACTGTCAATGACAAAGAACTGGTGGAAAGCGCCATCCGCGCGATGCTCGAAAATCTTGACCCGCATTCAACTTACATTCCTGCCGAAGACCTGAAAGCATACACCGAACCGCTTGAAGGCAACTTTGACGGAATAGGGATAGAGTTCCATATACAGGACGATACTATTATGGTGGTAGCCGCTGTTTCGGGCGGGCCTTCAGAGCAGCTTGGTATTCAGTCGGGCGACAGGATTGTAAGAGTAGAGGGAAAAAATGTTTCCGGCATAGGAGTCCGTAATGAAGATGTACTAAGAATGCTTCGCGGCAAAAGAGGAACTAAGGTTAATATTTCTATTCTGCGGCATGGAGTTAATAAGTTGATTGACTATGAAATAACCCGCGATAAAATTCCAATCACCAGCGTAGATGCCCGTTATATGATTTCAAAAGACATAGGGTATATCCGCATTGGGCAGTTTGGGGCCTATACATACGAGGAATACCGCGATGCATTTATGTCTCTTTCAGAAAAAGGGATGACCAAGCTTATTCTCGACTTGCGCGATAACCCCGGCGGCTACCTGCAGACAGCCATTAAAATAGCTGATGAATTTTTACCGGCGAATAAATTGATTGTTTACACAAAAGGCAAGTCGCGCCCGCACGAAAATTATCTCGCTACAAGTCGTGGCTTTTTCGAAGAAGGGGATATGGTTGTTCTTATTGATGAGGGAAGCGCTTCGGCAAGTGAAATTGTAGCGGGCGCATTGCAGGATTGGGACAGGGCTACCATAATCGGCAGGCGTTCTTTTGGAAAAGGACTTGTGCAGGAACAAAGTTCATTGCCCGATGGTTCTGCTGTTCGTCTCACTATTGCCAGGTATTATACGCCAACCGGGCGCTCCATACAAAAACCGTATACAGGTGGTTATTCAGAGTATGTGCGCGAACTTTTGGAAAGGCAAGCACATGGTGAGCTTGAATATTCTGACAGCATTCATTTTGCCGACAGTTTAAAGTTTACTACACCGGGCGGAAAAACAGTTTATGGAGGAGGAGGAATTATGCCTGATGTTTTTGTGCCGCTTGACACTTCATTCTTTTCGGTATTTTATTCTGATGCATTTTCCAAGGGAATCCTCGGGCAGTTTGCCTATGATTATGTCGACCAGAACAGGAGCGTATTAACCGGCTATAAAGATTTTGAAAAATTCAACCAGTCCTTTTCAATACCCGACGATGTCTATAAAAGATTTGTAACATATGCATATAGCAAAGGTGTTGCACGAGATGATAAAGGTGTAAAACGTTCTGCTGAAAAAATAAAGCTTACCATTAAAGCCCTTATTGCGCGGCAATTCTGGAAGGCAGACGGCTATTATCACGTGATTAATTCGGAAGATCATACTGTTGTAAAAGCCGTTGAAGTTCTTGATAAAAATAAAAAGCTTAATCAATAAATTAAGTTGCTCTGACTCCCAAAAAATCACTAAATTTGTTATTCGTTAAAAAATAAATCATATGGCTTTTCAACTTTCTCCTCTTCCGTACCCTTCCAATGCCCTGGAACCGCACATTGATGCTCGCACCATGGAAATACATCACGACAAGCATCATGCTGCTTATGTCAACAACCTGAATGCCGCCATTACCGGAACGGACCTTGATAAACAAAGCCTGGAGGAAATTCTGAACAATGTTTCCAAACATTCTCCGGCTGTGCGCAATAATGCAGGAGGGCATTACAATCACACCATGTTTTGGCAACTGATGATGCCGGGTGGAAGCAATAAACCTTCCGGAACGTTGTCGGATGCTATTAATTCTGCATTCGGGAATTATGATGAATTCAAAAATAAATTTACAACATCTGGCACTACACGTTTTGGCTCAGGATGGGCATGGTTGGTGGTCTCTGGCGGAAAGTTGTCTATCGGCTCTACACCCAACCAGGATAACCCGTTGATGGATGCATCAGATATTAAAGGAACACCAATACTTGGATTGGATGTTTGGGAACATGCCTATTATTTGAAATACCAAAACCGCAGGCCCGATTATATTGGAGCATGGTGGAACGTTCTGAACTGGGATGAAGTGGCAAAACGATTTGCTGCAGCAAAATGATTTTCGCAAGAATTATTTTTTCGTATAACAAATAACGTATAACGTATAACTTTAAGATGGCACAGGATTTTCTTCCTCTTCTTGGAACAGACCATGTGGAATTTTATGTGGGCAATGCAAAGCAGGCGGTATACTATTACCAGCATTCCATGGGGTTTGAACTGATTGCTTATTCAGGCCCTGAAACCGGTGTGCGCGACCGGGCATCCTACGCTGTGAAGCAGGGAAAAATAATTTTTGTTTTTACCACAGCTCTCTATCCCGATTCTGAAATCAGCGGACATGTGGCATTGCATGGTGATGGTGTAAAAGTGCTTGCACTGTTGGTGGACGATGCTGAAAAATCATATTATGAAACCATGTCGCGTGGTGCAAAGAACCACACCCCGCCACAAACTCTTTCAGATGAATTTGGTGAGGTGAAGACAGCATCTATTCATACATACGGAGACACCATTCACACTTTTGTTGAGCGAAAAAATTACAAGGGCCCCTTCATGCCCGGCTTCCGCCCTGCAAAAAGCAGGACACCGTCAACACCACTTGGCCTGGAATATATTGACCATTGCGTAGGGAATGTAGAGCTGGGCAAAATGAATGAGTGGGTGAAATTTTATGAAAACGTAATGGGTTTCAAGCTCATCATCACTTTTGATGATAAAGATATTTCAACTGAATATACTGCGCTGATGAGCAAGGTAGTTTCAAACGGGAACGGCTTTGTAAAATTCCCGATTAATGAACCGGCTGAAGGAAGAAAAAAATCTCAGATAGATGAGTACCTGGACTTTTACCGAGGTGCAGGCGTGCAGCACATAGCTGTTGCAACCAACAATATTCTTCATACAGTAAGCGAGCTTCAGAAGAGAGGAATTGATTTTCTTCACGTCCCCACCACTTACTATTCCGACCTGCTTGACCGTGTAGGAAAAATCGATGAGAACGTCAACGACCTTGAAAAACTCGGCATCCTTGTTGACCGCGATGAGGAAGGATACCTTCTCCAGATTTTCTCCAAACCTGTAGAAGACCGGCCGACATTATTTTTTGAAATCATCCAACGCAAAGGAGCTAAGTCGTTCGGCAAGGGCAATTTTAAAGCGCTTTTTGAAGCCATTGAACGCGAGCAGGCATTGCGGGGAAACTTGTAGAAAAAATCGTTATCGGTTATCCGTTATTGGTTATCAGTAAAAATTCAATTTTCTGCGGATAACGGATAACAATTAACTGATAACATATCCACATTCTATTTTCATTCGTAAAAAATTATATTGCCCCCTTCTATTGCTGTATATGAGATTAAAATTCGTACAAATTTTATTGCTTTTGGTTCTCCCTTTTTTCACTTACGCGCAAAAAGGGCATGAGCTTAAATTCAGAGTTGAAGGATTGAAGGATACAGTTGCCTACCTGGGTTATCATTATGGTGACAAACAATATGTGTCGGACACGGTGAGAGTGGACAGCAAAGGAAATTTTACATTTAAAGGTGACGAGCCGCTGGAGGGGGGAATTTATCTTGTGGTGATGCCGAGCAAAGCGTATTTCGAAATTATTGTCACCGAACAAAAATTTTCCATAGAAACCAAAGTGACAGACCCGGTGGAGAATATGAAAATTACCGGCTCCTATGAGAACAAAGTATTTAATGAATACCAGAAATTTCTTGCTTCAAAACAAAAAGAAATTACACCTCTGAAAACGCGCTTTGACGCGGTGAAAGCAAACGAAGACAGCGCAAAGATAATTCGGGAGCAAATGAAGAAGATAGATAAAGAAGTGAAAGACTTTCGACTGAAAATTCTTACAGAAAATCCCAAATCTTTTACGGCACAGCTTATCCGTTGCATGATGGAACCGGAGGCGCCGGAGCCCCCGAAAGATGCAAAAGGAAATATTGATTCAACATTTCAGTTTTACTATATAAAAAATCATTGGCTCGACAGTGTTGATTTTTCTGATGCCCGGCTTTTGCGCAGCCCGCTGCTTCATCAGAAGATAAAACAATACATCGAGAATATGACGCTGCAGACTCCCGACTCGCTCATTCCGGCCGTGGATACTGTTGTTGAGAAGTCGAAAAAAAATAAAGAGATTTTTAAGTACGTTGTGGTTACTCTTACCAATCAGTATGAAACATCGAAAATCATGGGGCACGATGCAGTGTTCATTCATCTTGCAGAAAAATATTATGTGAATAATGATGCGTACTGGGCTGATTCTACATTGAAAGCAAAACTTTGGGACCGCATTAATAAAATAAAACCTAACCTGCTCGGAAATGTTGCGCATAACCTGGTGATGCAGGATACGAGCGATAAATTTATTTCTCTTCATTCTCTGAAAGCGAAATACACAATCCTCTGTTTTTGGGATCCTACCTGTAGCCACTGTAAGGTTGAAATACCAAAGCTGATAGCATTATACGACAGTGTAAAAACCGATAGTGTAGCCGCTTATGCTGTAGGCATTGAAACAGACCCGGTGGTTTGGAAGCAGTATATAAGGGAGCATAAGCTGGACTGGATTAATGTTCACGACCCGTATGAGCAATCCAATTTCCGGAAGTATTATGATATATACAGCACGCCTGTGATTTACCTTCTGGATGAGAATAAAAAGATTGTCGCCAAGCGCCTCAGCAGCGAAACACTTTCGGATTTGCTGAGAAGATTTCTGAAAAAGGAATCGGCCAACGCAAACTAAAAACTCAGACGGAAATATATTCTTCCGTCATTTTAAGAAATAATTTCATCGCTTCTTTTTTCTTCGCATCCAAAACGAAGGAAACATTTTTTGTAAGATAATGCAGCGCATTAAAGCCGTTGGACGGATATTGAGAAGCTACGAGAGGAATACTTTTCAACCCCTTTTCAAGAGCAGAATTGAATCGTAAAATAAAATCATCCTGAATTTTCTTATTAGAAACCCAGCAGGCAAAGACGAAGGGGAAGGAAGTGAATTTTTTCCATTCTTCTGCCAGGTCATAGCAGTATTTGAAATTATTTTTCAATGCAAAAGTTCTGTCTCCTATGACAAGCGCTGCCGTTGTTCCTGAAATTTTCCTTTCGAAATTATTTTCACCGTCAATCCAATGCGGAGAAATTTTCCAGAATCGGTCTGCAAGGATTTTTAAAAGTAAAACGGAAGTGCGAGACTGGTAGTCGAGTAGAATGGTTTCTATTTTTTCCATTGGCACATCGCTGAGCAATAAAACCGTTTCCACTTTTCCCTCCGCACCAATGCAGTAATCAGAAATAATATATGATTCTTTAAGCTCCGGAATTATTACTGCAGGAACCAGCCCAATGTCAACAGCTCCGCTTAAAAGTTTTTCGGCACAAGCAGAAGGGATATCAAGGGATAAATCAATTTCATTAATGATGGAATTATTTTTCAGCCCGTAAATAAACGGCTGGCTGTTGAGGTAACGCACGCAACTTACTTTTATCATGTTGTTTTTCGATAATTTAAAATGGCCCAGGTGTTCAAAACTACAGCCATCAAAAATATGACAAGAAAATGATGTGACACGTCATGAAAGCTGCTGCCTTTCAAAACCACCATACGCATCACTTCAATAAAATACCGGAGTGGGTTAAAATCGGTAATCACTTTTGCCCATGCAGGCATGCTTTCAATGGGAGTGTAAAGACCGCTAAGCAGGTTAAAAACCATGATGAAGAAAAATGAAATGGACATGGCCTGCTGCTGGGTATCGGAATAAGTCGAGATAAGCAATCCCATCCCCAGAACAGCAAAAAGATAAACAGAAAGAAAAGCGTAAAGCAAAACGATGCTTCCCTGAGGAATGATTCCATATGCAAAGCGCGAAATCAAAAGCCCGAGAGTAAAAACGAATGTCGCCATAATCCAGAAGGGGAGGAGCTTGCCCAGAATGAAATATTGTTTTCGGATAGGAGTGACATTGATTTGCTCTATCGTTCCGATTTCTTTTTCGCGAACGATGTTGAGTGAGCACATGATGCCTCCTATAAGCGTGACAAGAAATGCAAGAATCCCCGGCACCATAAACATTTTATAATTGAGAAGCGGGTTAAACCAGTTTGACGAGGTGATTTCAATGGCAGGTGCAGCATTGAAGCGGTCGGCCTGAACCCATTCTGCGCGAATTTGAGAATTGTAATCGGTAATGATCGAAGCAAGGTAACCCGTTCCCACAATGGCTTTCACCCCGTTGATGGCGTTAACGGCAAGGAAAATTTTCTGCTGGTTTTCCCTGACTAAATTTTTTTCAAACCCTTGTGGAATTTCAATTGCAATATCTGCCTTGTCGCGCTCAATTAATTGATAGGCATCTTTAAATGATGACGTATAGTCCGAATGAATAAAATACCCTGATGAAAATATTTTAGAAATAAATTTTTCTGAATACGATGAATGGTCGTGGTCAACAATAGCGAGAGAAATATTTTTCACTTCATAATTTGCCGCCCACGGAAAAATCAAAAGCTGTATAATAGGAACCATCAGGATTTGGCGCAGCAGGTTTTTATCACGGAAAACCTGGCGGAATTCTTTTTGCAATAGAAAGCGGAGCGTCCTCATGCGAGCCGTATTTTAAATTTTCGTAAGCTCACCGTAAGGAAAAACAACATCATGCCTGTAAGAACCAGCGTCTCTTTCCAGACTACAGAAATACCCGCTCCTTTTATCATAATAGATTTTACGATGATGAAAAACCATTTCGATGGAACAACATTGGAAATAATGCGCAGCGGCAGCGGCATATTTTCTACGGGGAAAATAAAACCGCTCAGTAAAAGTGTCGGCAACATAGTAGCCATAAGCGAACCGAACATAGCCGTTTGCTGCGACTGCGCCTGTATGGAAATAAGCAAGCCAATTGCCAGCGCGGTTACTACAAACAATAAACTTTCGGAATACAGAAGCAAAATGCTGCCCTTGATAGGCAGCTCAAGCGCATAAACGCTTATAAGAAGGATGGAGGTGATGTTGAAAAAGGAAATCAGCAGGTAAGGGATGAATTTTGCGATGATAACCATAAGCGGTTTAAAAGGAGAAACCAAAAGAATTTCCATGGTACCTAATTCTTTTTCGCGCACAATAGAAATACTGGTCATCATCACGCAGATAAGGAGCATTATCATTGCCATGATTCCCGGAATGAATGTGTGCTCTCCTTTCAGCTCGGGATTATACAGCATTCTTATTTCGGGAGTAATAGTTAAAGGAATGGACGCATCCTTCATTAACTGCCGCTGGTAATCTGCGACAATAGCAGAAATATAATTCGTCAGCGTTGTTGCTGTGTTGATGTCCGAGGCATCCGCAATAATTTGTATCTGTGCTTTATGGAGGTGAAGTAAGTTCTCATTGAAATTTTCGGGAAAGAGAATGGCGAGTTTTATTTTTCCCGTTTTAAATGCTGCTTCAATTTCATCGTGGCTCTTGAGTGATTTTTCAACGTCAAAATATTTACTCGCCTCAATCTTCTCGGTGATTTGTTTTGTTGCAATGTCTTTAGAATAATCTGCCACAACGATTTTGGCATTCTTCACTTCATTAGTGAGCGCAAAACCAAACAGCGTAAGCTGAACAACAGGGAGGCCAAACAACAGCATCAACGTTTTCCTGTCGCGGAATACGTGAAGGAATTCTTTTTTTATGAAGGAGAAAAGTTGTTTCATCGTTAGTCCTCTTTTCTTTTTGCTTCCCTCGCCAATCCTTGAAATACTTCATCCATAGAAGAAGCGGAAAAATGTTTTTTCAGGTTAGCCGGTGAATCAAGCGCACGGATATTTCCGTCTACCATGATAGAAACGCGGTGACAATATTCTGACTCATCCATATAATGTGTAGTGACAAATGCAGTAATGCCGGTATCAGCGGCTTGATAAATCAAGTCCCAGAATTGCCTGCGCGCTACCGGGTCGACACCGCTGGTAGGTTCATCGAGGAAAACAATTTTGGGCTGGTGAATAATGGCTACCAGGAAAGATAATTTTTGCTTCCACCCAAGCGGAAGAGAGCGGACTAATTTTTTTGCTGAATCATGCAGTCCCAATTGGTCCACCAGTTGCACGCTTTTTTCTTTTATCTCCTTATCCGTCAATCCATAAATGCCGGCATAGAAACCGATGTTCTCCATCACGGTCAGGTCTTCATAGAGAGAAAACTTCTGGCTCATGTAGCCGATATTTCTTTTTATATTTTCTGTTTGCTTGTACACATCATATCCCGCCACACTTGCAGTGCCCGATGATGGAACCGATAAGCCGCAAAGCATCCTCATGGCTGTTGTTTTTCCTGCCCCATTTGCTCCGAGGAATCCGAAAATTTCTCCGGCACGAACATCAAAGGTGAGTTCGTTAGCAGCCACGAAATCGCCATATCGCTTCGTGAGCTTCTCTGCTTTTATTACCGTTGAATTCATGCTTCGCTCTTTTTTTCTTCAACCATATCGATAAAACAATCTTCAATGGCCGGCGTCACAGATTTTATCTCTACTCCCGTATGGCCTTTAGCTTGAAGATAGTTCAGAACTTCTTCTGTGTAATCTTTATCCCGCTCTTTAAAAGAGATGTGATGATATTCACCAAATGCGAAACAACTTCTCGTATGTTCGAAGGCCCGCAAATCATTCATCAGCTTGTACATTGCATCTGATTTAATGGCGAATAATTTTCCATGATATGATTTTACAATTCCTGAAGGTGTATCAACAGATAAAATTTTTCCTGACTGAATAAGCGCGATGCGGTCGCATAGCGTTGCTTCGTCCATGTAAGGTGTTGAAACCATAATGGTGATACCTTGCTGCTTCAATCGCTTCAGCATCTCCCAGAATTCTTTTCTCGACACGGCATCGACACCGGTCGTTGGCTCATCAAGAAAAAGAATAGATGGCTTGTGTATGAGAGCGCAGGAGAGTGCAAGCTTTTGCTTCATTCCACCCGACAATTTTCCTGCCCTCCGTTTTTTAAATGGCTCAATTTGTATGTAAATATCTTTTATGAGCTCATAATTTTCTTCAATCGATGTTCCGAACACAGTGGCAAAAAAGCTCAGGTTTTCTTCAACGGTTAAATCCTGGTAGAGAGAAAATCTTCCCGGCATATAGCCAACATTGCCGCGAATGGTTTTGTAATCTTTAACTACATCGTAACCTTCAACGGTTGCTGTTCCGCCATCGGGAAGTAAAAGCGTGGTGAGGATGCGAAAAATGCTTGACTTACCTGCGCCATCGGGGCCAATCAGTCCGAATAACTCACCCTTGCTGACCGACAGCGAAACATCATCAACGGCAACAACTTTTTCTTTGTCGTATTTCTTGGTGACATTATTTAATTCAACAGAGGTCATAGTTGATAGCCGGCAGCCGTGGGCTATTGGCTGAATTTCACTTCTCCATACATACCTATTTTCAAAGCGCCATCGTTAGGAGTTTTTATTTTAATGGCGTAGACAAGATTCGCTCTCTCTTCTTTTGTCTGAATCGTTTTCGGAGTGAACTCTGCCTTGTCGCTAACCCATGAAATGGTTCCCTCATGCTCTTTATATTTATCAGCGCCATCGTCTGTAAGCACTTTTACTTTTTGCGCAAGCTTGATTTGCGCAAGCTGGTCGCCCGTTATGTAAGCTCGCAGAAAAAGAAAAGACAAATCGGCAATTTTGTAGAGAGGCTTTCCGGGTGCCGCTACTTCTTTTGCTTCAGCATATTTAGTTAGCACCGTTCCGTTTACAGGATTTATAATCCGGCATTTTGCGAGCTGGTCGTTCACCTGTTCCATCTGAACTTTAATCGGTGCTGTTTGCTCGATTATGATGCGCTCTGAAACTCCAAATGATGATAGTTGCGCAGCGATTTGTTTTTTCAGCACTTCAACCTGGGCATTGATATCATCCATCTGCTTCTGTGTTCCTGCTCCTTCTTTTCGAAGATTAATGTAGCGCTCCTGATCGTGTTCGGCAGTTTTTAATTGCTCCTGCAGTGCGGCAATTTGTGCAGGGATATCCGGCCTTCCGCTCAGGATGGCTTTGATTTGTTCCTCGAGTTGTTTTTTCTTCAGGTACAGTTGAACGCTGTCAATATATCCAACGACTTGCCCCGACTGCAAAACTTGTCCCTCTTCAATATCAAATTGCATGATGGTGCCGGCAACTTCAGAGGAAATAATGGTCTCCTCTGTTTCGAACGAACCTGATGCATCAAATTTTTTTTTGTTGCTATTGCATGATGCTGTTACAAGTAGTGTAAAAAGAATCAGCAGTTGATATTTTTTCATAAGATTGACGTAATTCAAGAATGTAAAATTCAAAAAATTATTTTCCTGTATTTACTTTTCCAATTATTCCGAGGTGAGTATGGTGAAAACTGTCGGAATATTTTAATCCGTATCCAAATATTCTGTCGAATGATGAATGAGCAAACAGTAAAATGCCTGCAAATTGCAGCTGCGGTATCGAAAAATAAATTCCGGAGAGATAAATAAGTATAGCCAGCCCCTTGTGGTGCGCAATATTATACATGGCCGCTCCCGTTTTAGAATTAACAAGGTAGCCAATCATTCCTGAATCGGGCGTGAAAAATAAAATAGCGAACCATGTCCACGAAAAGTTTTCTTGCTTAAAAAGAAAAAGCGATAATGCTAACATCATCGCCTCTTCAAGTTTTAGTGTGGTTTTCATTTATATCGTTGCTGTTACCAACTCTCCAACCGGTTTTGGAAGCACACCGATATCAATGGGCCTTCCTCGCCATTTGCGTATCTGGTTTTTAATTCTTTCGCTCAGCAAGTACATAACAGGAACAAGAATAAGTGTGAGGAATGTTGCAAAGCCCAATCCGAAAATCATGGTCCATGAAAGCGGCCCCCAGAATGCCGTCATGTCACCACCTAAATAAATATGGGGATTGAGATGGGTGAAGAGCGAATTGAAATCAATATTCAGCCCGATAGCTAGAGGAATAAGTCCGAGTATAGTGGCACACGCAGTTAGAATTACCGGGGTCATCCTGATTCTTCCCGCTTCAACAATAGCATCAAAAACCGGAACACCGCGTGCGCGAAGTTCATCCGTGAATTCAACCAGGAGTATTCCGTTTCTCACCACGATTCCCGCCAGGGCAATGATTCCCACCATGCACATAATGCTTGAAACTTCCATTTTGAAAATAGAAAATCCTAAAAGAAAACCTATGATGCTGAAAAATATTTCCGTAAGAATAATCAGCGGTTTGGAGAACGAGTTGAACTGGATAACAAGAATCAGGATGATGATAAGTATGCTCGCCATAAGAGCCCAGTTGAGAAATGCCTGGTCTTCCGCCTGTGCTTCCTGTTCGCCCGTCATGCTTATGCCTACAGTGGGAGGCACCTGGAAATCTTTTATACTTTTCTGAACCTCATTAACGATTTCAAATTTCTTTGCCTCATCGGTAACATTAGATGATATGGTAACCACGCGCTTCTGGTTTTTTCTTTTGATAATTCCATACGTATTGTCGTATTTAATGTCAGCAAACGAAGCAAGCGGAACATTACGCACCATTCCGTTCATTGCCATGTCGCGGTAAAGTATTTTCAGATTCCTGAGCATGTCAACATTATAGCGCTGGTCTTCGCGGTAGCGAACCATTATTTTATAATCGTCATTCACGTCGCGGTATTTAGATGCTTCCCAGCCCAGCACCGCTGCTTGTATCTCGCGGCCAATTTGCGTTGTGCTGATGGCTTCACGGTTGGCGCGTTCGCGGTCAATGTCAAAAGTTACCTGCGGTTTTTTGTCTTGCAAGTCGCTGCGCAATTCTTCCACGCCCTCAATGTGGAGGGAGTCCAAATAGCGTTTCATATTTTTACTCACGGCAACTAATTCTTCGTAATTGTCTCCGCTTATTTCAATGTTGATAGGCTTGCCTACCGGCGGGCCGCCTTGTTCCTGGCTCACCGTAATTTCAGCGCCCGGAACGGAACCGCGCACTGCTTCGCGGATTTTATCAAGATATTCTACAGTGGATGCGCCATTACGTTTTCCATACTCCACAAATGCAACCTGTATTTTACTCTTGTTGGGATACGAACCCTGGTCTTCGTCCTGGGGGTCAGTAACGCCAACAGTTACGTTAGTGATGACGGATTTCACCAGCTTGTTTGGCCAATCAATCGCTTTGTAAACTTTCGCTTCAATAATTTTTGTAACCGAATCGGTATACGCCTGGTCAGTTCCAACAGGCAGCGATGTAAATACAAAAACAAAATTCGGATCGGCCTGCGGGAAGTAGGAGATAGGGCCATGGCGGAATGCAAAGAGCACTATGGAAAAGAAAAGTACTGCTACCGTCCCCATTACCATTTGCCATGGGCGGTGCAGGCACCAGGTAACGAGATTGCGATACCGGTTCTGAACCTTTGGCCACGTTTCATTCTTAAATTTTTCAATACGGTGTCTCAGCCAATAGCGGTTGAGCAGGTTGAGCAGCAGCATGAGTATAGCAAAGTTTCCGAAACCGAAATTGCCGCTTATATAACTCAGTACAATCACAACTCCGAAAATAATAAGTGACATCTTTAATCCTTTCTTAGGGTCGTACTTATCTTTTTCTGTATGCGGTTTCATGAATCGTACGGCAAATACAGGATTAATAATGTATGCCACAATCAACGAGGCAGACAGCGTAATGATTAATGTTACGGGAAGGAAAAACATAAATTTTCCCATCACGCCTTTCCAGAAAAGGAGAGGGAAAAACGGGGCGATGGTGGTCAAGGTACCGCTAAGTACCGGAGCAAAAACTTCTCCTGCGGCCATCTTAGCCGACTCCATGATGCTTCTGTTTCCGGTGGAGAAAATACGATGCGTGTTTTCAATTACCACTATGGCATCATCCACAACAATACCTAGTGCCATCAGGAATGAGAATAATACAATCATGTTCAGCGTAAACCCTACGGTGGGCAGCAGCATGAATGCGAGGCACATGGAAAGCGGAACGGACATAGCAACGAAAAACGCATTGGCAATGCCCATAAAAAACATGAGCACAACAAACACGAGAATAAAACCTATAATAATGGTGTTGATTAAATCGTGAAGCATGTTGCGGGTCATTTCGCTCTGGTCACCGGTGAGGGTAACCTGTAAATCTTTAGGCCATGCGTTCGCTTTCAGATCATCTACGAGTGCAACAATTTTATCGGAAGCGTTAATCAGGTTTTCTCCTTTGCGTTTTATAATACTCAGGGTGATAACATTTTTATGGTCGAGACGCGCATACGATTCCTGCTCTTTGTGCGAATCAACAACCTCGGCAATATCCTTGAGATAAACCGGTTTTCCTTCTATAGAATTGATAACGATATTACCGATAAGTTCCGGTGATTTGAATTCTCCTGTTACGCTTAACGAGCGCCTTACTCCATTCATGTTCACTGTACCGCCGGGTATGGTTGCATTCTCGCTTTTCACAGCATTGTAAATATCGTACATGGAAAGCCCGGCTGCCTGCATCTTAAGCATATCCACATTGACTTGTATTTCGCGCTCCAGCGCACCAATCATATCTATCTGCTTCACTTCGCGCATGGCCTCCAGCTTTTCTTTCGCTTCGTCGGCATACTTTTTCAGCTTGGCTAAATCATAATTACCGGCAATGTTCACGTACATCACAGGCAAGTCGGCAAAATTGATGTCTATAATTTGCGGGTCGTTGGGTAAGTCCTGCGGAAGGTCGCTCTTGGCGCGGTCAACAGCATCTTTCACCTTCGCTTTAGCATCCTCAATTTTTACATCGCTGTTAAACTCAACAATCACATTGCAATAATCCTGCAGCGAATTGCTTTTTAGTTTTTTTACTCCTGCAATGCTCTTGCATTGTTTTTCAATAGGGCGTACCACAAGGTTTTCCATATCCTTCGGAGATGTGCCCGGGTAAAGAACACTCACATAAATATTCGGAAGCGAGATATCAGGGAAACTTTCCTTCGGCAGGTTGTTGTACGTCTGCAACCCGGCAATGATGAGAATAAAAGTGAGAATGAAAATAGCCGTGCGGTTATTGATGGCCCACGTACTGGGTTTGAATTCTTTTTTTATTTCGTTGTTCATGGTATTCGTTATTCGTTATGTTACTAAAAGCCAATAGCCAATAGCTACTTTACAACTTTATCACATCTCCGTCAATCACATTCTGATAACCAATCGTAATCACTTTGTCTCCCGGAGAAAGGCCGCTGCGGATTTCAGCCAAACCATTGTATGTCATGCCGGATGAAACTGTTTTTCTCTTAGCCACTGTCTTTCCGTTTTCATTGCTGGCGATATAAACAAATTCACCATCACTCGATTTCTGAACGGCACCGACAGGAACCACATAGACATTAGGAGCTGCATAGTCGGCAATTTTCAAAACGGCAACCTGGTTGGGATGAAATTCACCGTCCTTAGGGTTTAGCCTGACTTCAACATTAAATGTTCTGTTCAGCGGGTTGATGGCTTGTCCTGAATATGTAAGCTTAGTCTTTACTTCTTTCGTTAGGTCGGGAAAATAAATTACCGCATCGCACCCGCTTTTCACCTTGCTGATATATGATTCAGCAACTTCTGCTTTCACTTTCATGCTGGAAAGATTCACAACACGCATAGACTGAAATCCAGGGGCAACAGAAGAACCGATTTTTATATTTACAACATCTACCGTTCCATTAATAGGCGACTTAATCCGCGTCATATCCCACTGCTCCTGGAGTGAAGCATATTGCTTTTCCATGGATTCCTTTTGTGTTTTCGCCTGTATAAACTGAACTTCGCTCCCTATTTTCTGGTCCCACAAATTTTTCTGGCGGTTGAACATGGTAACAGCCATGTCCATCTGCGCCTGCATCGATTCGAGTTGCTGGTGAATGGCGCGGTCGTCAAGCGTGGCAAGCACCTGTCCTTTCGAAACTTTGTCTCCCGGTTTCACAAGAACTGCAGTTACTGTGCCGGGCATTTCTGCACTGAGGGTTACGTCTTCATCGCCATCTACTTTCGCCTGCACTTCTATAAAGTGAATGAATGTTTGCGGTAGCATTTCGGTTGCCGAAACAATTTTTGACTTGTCGTTTTTCTTTGACGTGTCGTTTTTGGCAATGTCATCTTCCAGCCTTGTAATTTTGTCTTTCAGTTCTGCCTGTTCTTTTTTCAGCGCATCGAGCTCTGAACGTTTGTCGCCGGCCGGAGATTGATTGCACGAAATAACCGTTGCTCCGATGAGAATGAATGCCAGGGAATTTTTAATCATGAACGTTGTTTTCATTTTTCTTTTTTCGTTATGTGGTTTTTCAAATAATTATTTAATGTTTCCGAGCGCTTTATCCAGGTCAACCTTTGCGACAAGCGCATCATAGAGTGCACTGTAATAATTGGTTTGTGCCTCGCGCAAGGATGTTTCTGCGGTAATCACTTCGAGATTGCTGCCAACACCCTGGTCGTATTTTAATTTTGAAACACGTACCACTTCATTGGCTAAATCAAGATTTTCTTTTTGAGTGTTGAGCGATGCAAGAGAATTCAAAAGTTGGGTCCGGTTTGTTTCCGCTTCAAGTGAAAGTGCGTTCGATGTATTCATCAAATCATTTTCCGTTTTCTGAAGACTCATTTTTGCCTGCTGAATTTTTTTCTCCCGCTGCAAGCCGTCAAAAAGAGACCATGTAAGAGTAGCCCCTACGAAACCCGTAGGATACCATTTTTCACCTGTATCAAAAATATTAAACTTAGGGCGCTGTTCCGTGGTAAAAAGGGTACCATACAGCACCAAACTTGGCAGATAATTAGACTTGTATCTTTTCACGTCAAGCGACATGAGGCGTTTTTGAGTTTGCAGAAGAGAATACTCAACACGCTTGGTCACGTCCGCTTTCTCCGCGCTTACACTTATGTTCCGGATTTGCTCATCGCTCAGGGAATCTGAAAGTGTGACGGAAGAATTAATATCCATTCCCATTTGGAATTTCAGGTAATAATCGCTCAGCTTCATCAGCCGGGTCACATTCTCACGCTCGGTGTTTATGTTGTTATAGGCAAGAGCAACCCTGTCATGGTCAATTTTCTCCACGAAACCGTTATCGTACAATGCTTTAGTGTCGTCTCTAAGTTTTTGCACTCTCGTCACATTGGCATCGAGCAATTTCATACGCTCGCGGTTTACCAGTACGCTGTAATATGCCCTGCTTACTGATACGGCAATATCAATTTTAGTCCGCGCCATATTTTTTTGCGAAAGCTCTCTGTATGTTTTTGCTGCCTGTAATCCCACCAAATAAGTCCCATCAAAAAGAAGTTGACTTGCCTGCACCCCGGCAGTTGCACTATAAGAAGGTGTTGTAATCGGGAACCCGACAAATGTTCCCGGCTCACCTCCGGCAAATGCCCCGGGAAAAAGATAGTTCAGCGTAAAATAATCTTTTGCATCAAAGCTTGCGCTTACCTGGGGCAAACCTATGCCGGCAGTTTCTTTCACCTTAGCATTTGCAATTTTCTCATCAAGCTGTGCATTCAGAGCAGAAGACTGATGCTGGTATGCATATTCAATCGCTTGCTGAAGGGTAAATGATGAATTCTCTTGCGCCCCAACCGAAAGCTGAAGTATAAGGAAAACCAGGAGTGGAAATATTTTTTTCATAAAATTTAATTCTTATGTTTATCAATGAGCTTATATCCTTTTAGTGTGACAATACCATAGAGGAAGTGTTCGAGAAGCTGAATATGAACGTCAGCAATATCAAATTCTTTGGGAGAAAAAACCTGGGTGTCAAGCGCCCATTCTGCTTCTTTCATCCGCAGCAGCGCAAGGATGCGCGGGTTTAATCCGGGGCGGTACAATTCTTCCCTGATTCCTCTTCGTATATTTTTCTGCATCACCTTTACAATGCACTCTTCTTTAAAATTGCTGAATAGTTTCCATGCATTGGGGTGATATTTTTGCAAGTCATAAATAAGGTAACGGTTCATTTTTGAAAACATCACTGAAAGATATTTTATGATGCCCAGCATTTCTTCAACGGCATTCTGCGTTTTCCCGGAAATTTTTTCGAGGTCGCCCTGCTGCGATTCGAATTCTTTTCCCGTTAGGCTGCAAACCAGCTTATCCTTGTCTTCAAAAAAACTGTAAATAGTTTTCTTAGACATGCCCAGGTGCCCGGCAATATCATCCATCGTTACACTCTTGATTCCGTATTGAAAAAACAAATCGTGCGCAGAATCCAGTATCCGTTCTTCGGTGTTATTAATCATTTAATTTAAAAAGTATATTATGATTTGGGGCGGCAAAACTATGGAAACTTTTTTTTGATGCAAAGTTTCCTGAAAATTTTATCTGCCTGTAAATCAGAATAAAAGATGCTCTTAATCTTTCCTTTACATTTGTATAACAATCCTAAGCCCTACCCCTGATGAAACCAGCCAAACTATTTTTTGCTGTTGGCATTGCTCTTATTTTTTTCTCCTGTAATAAGGATGATAATCAAGTAGCGAATGCGGTTGCATGCTTCACGGTGGATGCAATAGAAAGTACGGACTCAGCCCATACTTTTCTTTTCGACCAATGTCCGCCCGCTTATGATTTGTCGTACTGGGATTTTAATGACGGGCAGTATTCTTCCAATCCTAATCCTTCGCATGTCTTCAATCATTACGGAACGTATAATGTAAAACTCACCGTGACTAATCAGCCGGTCAATCGAATTCTGTTACAAAGACAATTATAATAGCTCTCGATACAACTCATGTAAATTTTTATGCTGTTGCTAAACATCATGGCGTAACTATTCCTTCGCAGAGTTTTTATCCTGACACACTTTTCCTGAAATACCACGCCACCAATTTCCCGTCTTCGCTTGCTGCTTTTGATACTTTTTATGTGGGCATTCCCGGAGACACTTTTGTTTACTTCAGAATACATCAACCCGATTCGATGTTTATCTATATGACAGGGTGGGATACTATTATCAGCATGCAGGTAGTGGGCGGAATGCCGTACACAACTACTGCTGATACCGGAAGCATTCACCTCAATGTTCCGGTAACAGAATAATAATCCGACTGAGCTTATATTCATCATCATGATAGAATAAGGCGACACTTTCCGCTATCTTTGCACGCCCAATTCGCAAATTCATAAAGATTTCGCTATTCATACCATGCAGAGCATCAGAAATATCGCCATTATAGCCCACGTAGACCACGGAAAAACCACGTTGGTTGACCGCATTCTTCAGCAAACCAAAGTATTCCGTGACAACCAGGACATGGGAGAACTCATCCTTGATAGCAACGACCTTGAGCGCGAACGCGGTATTACCATTGTTGCAAAAAATGTTTCGGTCACATATAAAGACGTTAAGATAAATATCATAGACACTCCCGGCCACGCTGATTTTGGCGGAGAAGTGGAACGCGTGCTCACTATGGCTGATGGAGTTCTTTTGCTTGTGGATGCTTTTGAAGGGCCGATGCCGCAAACGCGTTTTGTTTTGCAGAAGGCGCTCAACCTGGGGCTCAGACCCATCCTTGTCATCAACAAAGTGGATAAGCCCAACTGTCGTCCTGACGAGGTGCACGAAGCTGCGTTTGATTTGTTCTACCACCTGGATGCGACAGAAGACCAACTGAACTTTCCAACCATCTATGGCTCATCAAAACACGGCTGGATGGGTACCGACTGGAACAATCCCACCGAAGACATCACTGTTCTTCTCGACACCATTTTAAGTTATGTGCCGGCTGCACCGCACCATGATGGCACACCGCAGATGCTGATTTCATCGCTCGACTATTCAACGTTTGTCGGGCGCATTGCCATCGGCAGATTATATAGGGGAATACTGAAAGAGAACATGCCTGTGTCACTAGTGAAGCGTGATGGCGCCATTTCCAAATCGCGCATCAAAGAACTTTTTGTGTTTGAAGGGTTGGGAAGAAAAAAAGTTTCTGAAGTAACCTCGGGAGAAATATGTGCTATTGTGGGTTTGGAGAATTTTGAAATCACTGATACAGTTGCTGACTTTGAAAATCCGCAGGGACTTAAAACCATTCCTATAGACGAGCCTACCATGAGTATGTTGTTTACCATCAACACATCTCCGTTCTATGGCAAAGACGGCAGGTTTGTAACGTCACGAAATCTGCGCGACCGGTTGTACAAGGAAACGGAAAAAAATCTTGCGCTCAAAGTTGAAGACACTTCTTCTCCCGATTCATATACCGTTTATGGGCGCGGCATATTGCATCTTTCTATATTGATTGAAACCATGCGCAGGGAAGGTTATGAATTGCAAGTGGGACAGCCGCAAGTAATCATTAAAGAAATTGACGGGCACAAATGTGAACCGGTTGAAACGCTTATTGTTGATACACCTGCTGATGTTGCCGGAAAAGTAATTGAGCTTGTGACACAGAAAAAGGGAGAACTCCTGGTGATGGAACCGAAAGGTGATTTACAACATTTGGAATTTGAAATTCCATCGCGCGGATTGATTGGCTTGCGCAATGCAGTGCTTACGGTTACCGCAGGCGAAGCGATAATGGGACATCGTTTTAAAGAATACCAGCCGCTGAAAGGAAATATTCCCGGAAGAATTAATGGTGTACTTATTTCGGGTGAAACGGGTTCGGCAACAGCTTACTCCATTGATAAACTGCAAGAGCGCGGAAGATTTTTTATTGACCCGGGAGATGTAATTTATTCAGGCCAGGTGATTGGAGAGCAAATTCGCCCGGGCGACCTTGTGGTGAATGTGATTAAAGCAAAACAGCTTACCAACATGCGCGCTACCGGAAGCGATGAGAATGTTCGCATTACTCCTAAAATAAATTTCTCTCTCGAAGAAGCGATGGAGTACATCGAGAACGATGAATACCTTGAAGTAACTCCTAAAGCATTACGTCTCCGTAAAATTTATCTTGACGAACACGAAAGGAAGAGGAGAAGTAAAAAAGAAGTAGCCGGCTGAAAAACTACGCGTTCACATTCGGGATATCTTCTTTTGCGATTTCAAAGTTGTCTTCTTCCTCTTTGTATTTCATAATCTGTTCCAGCGCATCGGGAACTACATCGCTGCAGATTACGATGAAAGAATTTTTCTTTGCACTGCGGATGGCAAAATCAATGGCTTCGCTTTCTTTGGAAAAAATATGAATAGGTTTCTGAGGACCTGCTTTCTTAATTCCGCTCTTCAGCAAACCAACAATTTCTTCCTCCGTTCTTCCGCGCAGGTTTTTATCCTGGCGGATGATGATTTCATCAAACATTTCTGCTGCCAGCGCACCTAAGCTTATGGTATCTTCATCGCGCCTGTCGCCAACGCCTGCAATGATGCCGACTTTACGCGACGCTTCCGTCTTCTCCAGGAATTTTCCAATCGCCTGGAAGCCGGCCGGGTTGTGCGCATAATCTACCATGACCGTAAAGTTTTTGAACTGGAATAAATTCATTCGTCCCGGTGTTTGCGTAGGTGATGGAATAAATGTTTCCAATGCAAGGCGCATATCTTCCACTTTAAAACCACGTACAAAACCTGCAAGCACAGCAGGTAATACATTCTGAATCATAAATGCCGCCTTACCTGAAAATGTAAGCGGAATGTTCACCACTTTGTCTACGCGTATTTTCCACAGTCCTTTGCAAATAGTGATGTAGCCGTTTTCAACGATAGCAGCAATGCCTCCCGCCTCGCAATGTTTTTTTATGCGCTTGCTGTTTTCATCCATGCTGAAGAGCGCCACGTTGCATTCAAGATTTTTTCTCATCTCGTAAACCAAATCATCATCGGCATTTAAAATTGCATATCCCGAAGACAATACACTTTCGACAACTACGGCTTTCACCCGCGCCATTTCTTCAACCGTGTTGATGTCTTTCAATCCAAGATGGTCTGCCGCAACGTTGGTAACAATTCCAACGTCACAATTATGAAAACCAAGACCGGCTTTCAGAATTCCTCCGCGCGCGCATTCGAGAATGGCATAATCCACCGTTGGGTCTTTAAGAACAAATTCCGTGCTGAGCGGGCCCGTACAATCACCGCGCTCCACCATGCGGTTCTGAATATAAATTCCGTCTGTTGTGGTAAAGCCGGGCTTATGTCCCATCGTTTTTACAATGTGAGCGATGAGACGTGTAGTAGTTGTCTTGCCATTCGTTCCCGTTACAGCAATGATGGGGATGCGTGCTGTAGTTCCCGGAGGATATAGCATATCCACTACCGGCTCTGCAACATTACGTGCAATTCCTTCAGCAGGGGAGACGTGCATACGGAAACCGGGAGCGGCATTCACCTCGAGCACAGCTCCGTTGTTTTCATAAAGCGGAACGCTTATGTCCGGTGTCATGATATCAATGCCGCATATGTCAAGGTTGATGATTCTTGCAATGCGTTCAGCCATGAAAACATTATCGGGATGAACAATATCTGTGACATCGGTTGATGTTCCGCCCGTGCTCAAGTTAGCAGTACGCTTCAGGTACAGCGGTTCTCCCTTTTTCAAGACGGTTTCCAACTTGAGATTTTTTTCTTCCAGGATTTGCTTTGTCATGTCGTCCACTTTAATTGCCGTAAGAACTTTTTCATGACCGTATCCTCTCCGCGGGTCGCTGTTTACGATTTCAATTAATTCATAGATGGTTGATTTGCCATCTCCCGTTACCATAGCAGGCGTCCGTTTTGCTCCTGCAACAAATTTGAAATTCACGACCAACAGGCGATGGTCCAGGCCGGTGATAAATTTTTCAATAATCACACCGCGCGAAATTTTTTTCGCGATGGCAAGAGCAGCAACCGCCTCTTCCCAACTCTTTATATTAATGGTAGCGCCACGTCCGTGGTTTCCTCCAACCGGTTTTACTACCAGCGGATAGCCGATACGGTGAATCGCTGACACCAGATCTTCTTCATCATAAACAACCCTGCCGCGCGGAACGGGAATAGACATTGCTTCAAGCAGATTTTTTGTCTCTTCTTTGTCGCAGGCAATTTCAACGGCTATGCTGCTGGTAGTGCTTGCAACAGTTGCCTGTATACGATGCTGATTTACTCCATAACCGAGCTGCACCAGGGAATGCCTGTTGAGACGGATCCAAGGAATACCTCTTGATTTAGCTTCATCCACAATAGAACCCGTAGACGGACCGAGGCGCTCATCTTCGCGTATCTCGCGCATAGTCTGAATGTCTTCAGCAAGGTCATACTCTTTTCCGTCGGTCAATGCCTCAGCAATTCTCACCGCTGCCTTTGCTGCGTACGCACCAACTTTTTCTTCCATGTAATCGAACACCACGTTGTACATACCGAGCTGTGCCGTGCTGCGTGTTCTGCCGAAACCGCAGTCCATACCGGCAAGCGTTTGTATCTCCAGCGCAATATGTTCAATCACGTGGCCTATCCATGTGCCTTCGCGTACGCGGTGAAAAAATCCTCCTGCGAAATCTTCAGAACAGCGGTGCTCAAACATGCCGGGAAACATTTTTTCCAAACGCTCGGGGAAGCCGGGAATTTTGTTGGTCGGCCTTTGCTCCATGTCTTCAATGTCAAGCTTCATTACAATAAGCTTGTGCCTGCGTATGCTCCAGTAGTTAGGGCCGCGCATGGCGCGTATGTCAAGGATTTTCATAAAATATTTTACGAAAAATGAATGGTGAAAGTAGGGAGAAATAGGGAAACGGAAAATTAGTAAACCGGAAGTAAGTTTTTCCGCATTTTCATCAAGTTACAGGGTAACAGCTCTTGTATTATTACTCCCGTGAGCCTGGCTTCTTTCTGGAAACTCAATTTAGCAGAACGCGCTGAACTTTTGTGGAACAAAGCAACGTTTGTGACATCAGCTTTATGCTTTGACCATCGCATCAACCTGTATTATTGGAACGGAAACTTTATCGAAGTCTGGTATGATTCATCGAAAAATAAAATCACCAAAATCACTCCGATGAAAAACATAAGACTTTTCAAAGGGCATTTTAAATGGAATAAAAAGCCTTAAAACAATCAGATAATAAGAAAAACAAGGCATTAAAGGGGCCTGTTGATGAAAAAACCAAGTAGATTACCAGAGAGAAAAGGAAAAAGTACCTTTGCGTCAATCCTAATTTTATGGCACAAGATGTAACACTTGCAACAAGCAATACTGCTGCAGCGGCAACCTTTGGCATGCAGCCCACAAGCCACATGTATATGGCTGAATATAAAAATGGCTCATGGCACACTGGCCAGTTGCAGGACTTTCATAAAATCTCGCTCAGTCCCTTTGCACTTTGCTTCCATTACGGGCAAACTATTTTTGAGGGGATGAAAGCGTTCCGTATGAAAGACGGGCGGCTCAATATTTTCCGTCCCGAAAAACATTTTGAACGCATTAATGCATCGCTCTCGCGCATGCAAATGCCTGAATTATCGTACGAGCTGTTTTTGAACGGCATTAGGGAAGTTGTGCAGGCAGACAAAGATTGGTTTGAAAAAGACAGCGACCAGGCTCTTTACTTGCGCCCGCTTGTAATTGCATCGGAAGAGCGGCTGGGCGTAAAAGTTTCTGAAGAATATTTGTTCATTGTGATGGCAAGCCCAGCCGGAAAATATTTTGTAAATCCTATTAAATCGAAAGTGGAAACCACTTATACCCGTGCTTTTGAAGGTGGACCGGGTTATGCCAAGTGCGGTGGAAATTATGGTGCTGCTTTTTATCCCGCTCATCTCGCCCGCCTGCAGGGTTTTGACCAGGTAATATGGACCGACGGAATGGAACATGAATACATTGAAGAGGCAGGCGCCATGAACGTGATGCTTGTAGTGGATGGCACGCTGATGACGCCTGAATTATCCGGAACTATACTGGACGGCATTACACGCGATTCCCTTCTCACTCTTGCGGCAAAAAAAGGAATTAAAACAGAAGTGCGCAGAATATCCATAACTGAACTTGAGAAGTGGTTTAAAGAGGGAAAGAAAGTGGAAGTATTTGGCGCAGGCACGGCTGCGGTGGTGGCGCCCATTAAAAGCCTTGACATTAAGGGAAATAAATATTCACCCTACATGGGCGATGATGCTACCATGTTTGTTCTTAAAAAAGAATTGAACGATATTAAGTACGGCCTCAATAAAGATGAGTGGGGCTGGAATTATATTTTGTAAAAAACGTCAGACATCCAACGTCAGACAATTTTATCTCACCTTTTCTCTCTCCACCTGGAAGATTTCTCTTGTAGCGGCATCAGAAACAAAAGCAACAATATGGCACTGGTCAATATTTAAAGCGGGGTTGACGGGATTAATGGCAGTTATATTCAAGAGGTTTAGCGTGAACGGGCTGGTAACAGAATCGTCTACGGCAGCGCTGCCTGTGAAAATCTGGTCACCTAACGGATCGGTAGTGATGGCTCCTCTCAAAACATGCCGGTGAACATAATCCGGAATATTTTGTGGAACATGCGGAGGATACCAAACCTGCCAGTCAACAACGCTGTCTTCTGTAAGCACAACAGTTAAGTTATAAGCACCGCTCACTGCCTGCAGAACTTTCACTTTCACATTGCAGTTGAGATTGCCCGAGGTAGAATCATACGCATTGATGATTTCAATTTTAAATTTTGCCGGCTGATGGTAAATGGATTGCGCTGCCGTTGCCCAGGCGCCTGGTAATTTCACCTGTGCGCTTGTAGGATAATCAATGCGGCTTACCATTCCGTTCGGATTTGCAGTCACATTGAAATCAGTGAGCCATATTTCGCCTACAGGAGTTCTGAAGTCAGTACCAAACGAACCCACAGGCGCCCCCGCAGGATATGATGCCGGAGGAGTGGTATTAGTGAAAGTACTGCCCGGACTTGCATGCACACCGATGGAGATAAGTTCTTCGCCATAAAGAGGAACAAGAGTGCTGTATAATGTTACGGCTGCCGGAGGACACGTTCCGCAACGAAAGCCGGTATAATCTTCAATTAGAATTTTCCTGAATATGGTATCAGAGTTGTTTTGATTTCCTCCCGATGCTTGTTTATACGGCGGGTCAACCTTATCGCACGATACGAACAAAACCAAAGCAGCAGCAATGGCGAACAAGTACGCAGAGAATCTTTTTATCATGACGTAAATTTACTAAAAGCTGCTTGAGACCGAAAATATAATTCCGTTTGAAGCCGGAACGGTGCGGCAAACGCCTCCGACGCAAACTATTCCTGCGCGCTGTTTCCCATAACCGAGGCTGAAACGGTTGGCATTTTTTGTGAATGTAACGGTCCCCGTAAAATAATGTATGCGGTGGTCGGGGTCGTCATTACCGTAATTATACATATCGAAAGCGGCTATGGACCAATAGGGAGCAATGGTAAATTCCTCGAGCAGCATAGCCCAGCTTTTTTTATCATATCTGGTAAAGAGATGTTGCGCTTCGGTGCGAAGGGTTTTTTTAGAAGTTATTTTCCAGATGATTTCGGCAACGCCCGTATGCGTGTAAAAAGTTCCGTAGCCGGGTGAACCCTGGATTACGTCTTTGTTGTAGACAATATAAACGTAATCGAAAATACCCTTCACCTTGCTGCTGAACTTGTGTGTTACTTCAACATTAAAATCCTCGAAGTACAGTTGATCGCCTACTTTTAAAAAGTCGGAGCGGTAACCTTCTGTTCCCGACACTCCGATTACATTGGTGTCTGACGGGGTCGTTCTGTCAATGGAATTCGCCCGTGAATAATTAAAAGCAACATCGGTTCCGTATTTTCCACCCAGTGGTTTCTGCGGTTTTATTTTGAGAAATAATTCCGCTTGCATTCCCATTTCTCCATTGGGCTGTGTTGCATACGGATACAAAGCGCACAACGCATAGGTATGATTGCGTGTCATGGCAGGGAGATAATTGATAAGTAAATCGTTCACAGAAGCCGAGCGGTCGGAACGGAAATTCATATTGTCAATGCGTTTGCCTGCGAGGGTAAAACCAAAGCCCGGCTTGGAGTAACCCAGATTTACAATCAAGGCTTCACCGTCCTTATATATGAATGAATTATTAAAGGAAGGGTCATTTATTTTATGAGCATATTCTGCATTAAGCGAATAATTGCCGCGCTGAATATTTATTCTGCCCGAACCCGCTCCCACATTTTCGGGAAGAATGTAAATAGGGTCTTCATCTTTCTGAAACTTGCTTACAAAGCTTCCGCCCAGAATAATTCTTGTTTTTGCATCGGCCATTTTTTTGAACGTTTCATTGAGTGACACTTCCGCATCGGCACCACGCACAATGCCGGGGCCAAGGGCAAAATATAAACGCTGTTTTCCGGCAAGCGCCTTCAGCGTTATTCCGGGACGGGGCGTATAAGCAATGCGCAATCCTTCAAATGCGTTATCAAGGCCAAGCCCACGCTCCTCATAGGAACGAAGAAGAATTCCGCTGCCAAATTGCTCGTAGAAATTTCCGACCGTCACATCCAGGCCGTCATTATTATAACGGAGAAAACGATACGGGATTCCACTGCCCGTATAACGCGGGTCAAAACCCAAGAGGGGATTGAGATAACTTTCATATCGGAGGCCGGCAGAAAAATTTCCGCTTTCATAAATGAAGTTAGCAAAACCATTCATCAGCATTTTCTCCTTCACATCGGGAGCACCTATAAGTGAGTCGGGGCGATAGTATTGTGCATCGAGTTGAAAATTCCCGTGTAATGCGCCGCCACTTTGTGCAAAACAATAAGCGGCCAAAAAGAAATAAAATATAAAAAGCAGTAATTTTTTTTTCATATCATCCGTCAAAACAAAATCAAAAGATTATCGATAAGCCCCGGCGGCTTTCATTATTGCAACATTCCAACTCCCCATATCGTCAGAGATGCTCTATAAAATAATGTTCAGTTAAAATTTATTTTCTGTATGAATAATATTATTGAGCAGCAGGAACCTTTTTAACTTGCTCGAACAGTTCGTCTTCATTGCCGTCAACATATCCTACGTGCTGCCATATAATTTCACCCTTGCCGTTAACCAAAAAAGTGTGAGGAGGCATATTTACATTGAGCGAGCGTTTGAAATCTGAATTAGGATCGAGCAAAAATTCATAGGGCCATTTGCGCCCGTTCACAAACGGAGTTACGCGCTGTGAGGTGCGGGCATCGTCAATAGATACGGCAACGAGTTTTACACCGGTTTCTTTTTGCCACTGGGGATACACATCAGCAATATTGTTCAACTCTTCAATGCAGGGTTTACACCATGTAGCCCAAAAGCTGATGATGATGGGTTTGCCATCGTTTGAAATAGAAGACGTATTGGTAGCTTCTCCCTGTAGTGTTTTAACGGCAACAGAAGGAATGCTTCTGCCTTTCGCAGGGCTTTGGGCAAGAGCGGAAAATGCAAAAAAGCAACCGGCAGCAATAAAAGATGCTATTATACTTTTTAATTTCATGGACCTGTTTTTCTAAGAATTAATTGACAAACCCGGACGAAAAAACGGAATGATTAGATTTTAACAATATGGAAGTGCAAAGCTATCAAAAATAGTTCCAGCCCATTTGGATATATTAAATTAAATAAGTTATCTTTGAAGTTCCATTTTAAACCTGTATTTAATTTAACTTAAAAATCAGTAACATGAAAAAACATTTACTTGTACTATTATTTGCCACAATGCTTTTAGCTGCAGGGCAAAACGCCAGTGCACAGTTAGCTAATGGGTGCATTGCCCCCAACTTTATAGCTAATGATATCAATGGCAATCCATGGAACTTGTATTCTATCCTTAGCCAGGGGAAGACAGTTTTTATTGACATTTCTGCAACCTGGTGCTATCCATGTTGGGTTTATCATAATTCGGGTAATCTTGAAAACCTGTACAACACATATGGACCTCCGGGTACCAACGAGGTGATGGTTTTCTACATTGAAGGAGATGCCAATACTTCAACAGCTTGCCTGTACGGGCCTGCCGGTCCGTGCGCTTCCAGTACCAGCACACAAGGCGATTGGGTAACGGGAACTCCGTATCCGATTATTGATAATGCATCTATCGCAAACAGTTACCAGATTACATATTTCCCGTCTATCTTTATGATTACTCCGGACAAAATCTGCAGGGAAAACAGTCAGATTACAACGGCTCAGCATTATGCAGCCATGCAGCAATATTCATTTCCTGCCATTGCTACTGCCGATGCAGGAGTTAGCTGGGGATGCAGCATGAACCAGAATGTTTCAGGATGCTCTGGCGCTTCCATGACGGTACGCCTTTTCAATTATTCTACCAGCCCGCTTACATCAGCTACCATTGAAGTTTCTGTCAACAGCGTTGTACAGCAAACCATTCCATGGACCGGAAATCTTGCAACCTATGCTTATGCAACTGTTAATATTACAGGAGTTACAGGTTCCGTTGGTCCTAATACTGCTGACATTACTGTTACCGGAGCTAACGGAGGTGCTGATACTCGTGCAGCCAATAACAGTACCTCTATTCCGTTTACAATTTATGCCAACGCAGGGGGCCCTGCTGTTACAGAGGCATTTCCTACTGCAACTTTTCCTCCGTCAGGATGGACGTTGTCCAATGGCGGAAGCCCGTATACCTGGGATTATTCATCAGTTGGATCCAGCAACCCCGGTTCTGCAATTATGGATTTCTACGAGGCCACGGCCGGAGATATGGACGTTCTATCATTGCCCCCAATGAATTTCACAGGTTACAGCGCAGCAACGTTGACGTTTGACCGTTCACATCAGCAGTATGGCTCTGGCAATGTTGACAACCTCAAAATAAAAGTATCAACAAATTGTGGTGCTTCATGGGCTACTCCTTATAACAAATCAAGCTCCCAAAACTTAGCTACCGGCCTTACCAGCGTACTTGGATATTCCCCCGCAAATACTCCATGGGTACCGAGTCTGTCCACAGATTGGGCTTCTGACAATGTTAATTTGAATTCGTATCTCGGAAATGGTGTGGTGATTATTAAGTTTGAAGCCAACAGCGGTTATGGTAACAATTTGTACATTGATAATGTTAATGTGAATCTCATTACCTCAACAGGAGACATTGTTACTGTTCCGGTTCATTTTGAATTGTATCCAAACCCGGCTACAAACTCTGCTTCGGTTTCATTGCAGCTTAACCGCACAAGCGATGTTACCGTTAATGTTGTCAATGCATTGGGACAGGTAGTTCAGTCTACTTTGAATCCGAATCTTTCGGCAGCCGAGCATACCTTTACTATTAACACCCGAAATTTAAGCCCGGGTGTTTACAACGTAAACATTATTTCTTCTGAAGGCGTTACTTCAAGAAAACTTATTAAAGAATAACTGAGTTATAAATCTCCTCACTCTTTGGGTGAGGAGATTTATTTTTATAAAACAGAAAAAAGTTGCTATGAAAAAAGTATTACTCGCGTTATTGCTGGTACTTGCATATGCCGGCAGCCGGGCTCAATCGTTTACTCTGGTAAACCCTCAGATCAACTATTCTAACCCAAACCTTTCTCAAGTAACTCAGGGTTTCCTGACCGTTCATAATGGTGCATCGTTTGCAAAAGACGTTAAGGTGCAAAGGATGGTTAACAATCTTGTACCGGGTCATACCGGTTATTTTTGTTGGGATGTTTGCTATTCACCCCCTATAAGTATATCCGCCAATTCTGTTACTATACAGGCCAATACAGATGATTACCATTTTTATTGTGATATAGACCCGCACGGAGTTGCAGGAATGGACACAGTTTGTTATAGGTTTTTTGATGACAATGATGCTAATGACTATGTCGACATTTGTCTCTATTTTGATTTAGGCAGTACAGGCGTTGTTTCCCTAAATGCTTCACAGAAAAATCCATTGTCTGTTGCATCGCCCAATCCTGCAAACACCTTCAGCGGAATAAATTATTATACCGATGTAACTAAAAATCCAATGCTGGTTGTCTACGACTTGCTCGGAGGAAAAGTGTTTGAAACAAACCTGTTGCAAAGACAAGGTGCTTATATTCTTAATGTCGCAGATTTAAAGCAGGGCATTTATCTCTATTCTTTAATTGAGAATGGAAAAACTGTAGCAACCCAAAAGCTAGTGGTTGCTCATAAGTAAGAGCATTTTTAAGTTACTTTAAAACGGCATCCGCATCCGTCAATCCCGACTGATGCGGATGTTTTTTTAGTAGCTTTGTCAGCTATCATTTTTTATAATGTCCAAGACAAATCTGAGCCAGGAAGCGCTTGATTACCACTCGCAGGGAAGGCCGGGAAAAATTGAAGTAGTTCCCACAAAACCATACAGTTCGCAGCGCGATTTATCGCTCGCCTATTCTCCGGGTGTTGCCGAACCCTGCCGCGAAATTGCGGAGGATAGTTCAAAGGTTTATAAGTACACAACCAAGGGAAACCTGGTAGCTGTTATTTCCAATGGCACTGCCGTTCTGGGATTAGGCCATATCGGTCCGCTTGCGGCAAAGCCTGTGATGGAAGGCAAAGGGCTGCTGTTTAAAATCTTTGCCGATATAGATGTGTTCGATATTGAAATCAACGAAACGGATGTGGACGCTTTTGTAAAAACCGTAAAAGCAATCTCACCCACTTTCGGAGGAATAAACCTGGAGGATATTAAGGCCCCCGAATGTTTTGAAATTGAAAAGCGGTTAAAAGCCGAGCTCGATATTCCTATTATGCATGATGACCAGCACGGAACGGCAATTATTTCAGGCGCTGCTCTTTTAAATGCTCTTGAAGTTGCCGGTAAAAAAATTGATAAGGTTCACATTGTGGTTAACGGTGCGGGCGCTTCAGCCATTTCATGCGCCAAACTTTACCTGGCACTTGGAGCGAAAAAAGAAAATATGATTATGCTCGACAGCAAGGGAGTGATTCACGTTAATTCCAAAAACCTGGATGAGAGCAAAAAGTTTTTCGCCACTGCAAAGCACGTCCGCTCGCTGAAGGATGCGCTGAAGGGCGCTGATGTTTTTCTTGGTCTTTCGAAAGGAAATGTTCTGAATGCATCCATGATACAGGACATGGCAAAGAACCCTATAATATTTGCGTTGGCTAATCCTGACCCTGAAATTTCTTACGAGGCAGCACATGCAGCGCGAAAGGATGCCATCATTGCCACCGGCCGTTCCGACTATCCTAACCAGGTGAATAACGTGCTGGGCTTCCCGTTTATTTTCAGGGGAGCGCTTGATGTCCGCGCAAAACAGATTAACGAAGAAATGAAACTTGCTGCAGTGCGTGCCATCGCAAACCTTGCACGCGAAAGTGTTCCTGAAATCGTGAACCTGGCATACAATAAAAAAAATATTTCGTTCGGTAAAGAATACATCATACCCAAGCCATTGGACCCGCGGCTCATTACTACAGTGGCCCCGGCAGTTGCCAAAGCTGCAATGGATTCGGGTGTTGCAAAGCTGGCAATAAAAAACTGGGATGCTTATAATGAAGACCTTATAAAGCGCCTTGGATTGGATAATAAAATTATTCGCGTGCTTACTACCAAAGCACGCCAGAATCCTCAACGCGTGGTATTTGCAGAAGCTGATACATATAAGATTCTTAAGGCAGCGCAGATTGTGCGCGATGAAGGTATTGCAAAGCCGATACTGCTGGGTAATGTTCAGAAGATTAAGAAAATAATTGAGCAGAATAAACTTGACCTGGGCAATACGCCTATGATTAACCCTCGCATGGAAGAGGAAAAAAGAATTGAATACGGGGAATTGTTTTTTGAAAAGCGCAGGAGACGGGGCTATACATTATATGAGGCGCGCAAAATCATGAACGAAAGAAATTACTACGGAGCCATGATGGTGGAAACCGGTGAAGCCGATGCATTGATTTCCGGGCTGACCAGAAAATACAGTGATACCATTCGTCCTTCGCTGCAGATTATCGGCACACAGGAAGGGGTGGGTAAAGTTGCCGGTATGTATATACTGGTTACAAAAAAAGGCCCTGTGTTTTTTGCCGACACCACCATTAATATAGATCCAACGGCAGAAGAGCTGGTAGAAATCACCATGCTCACGGCAAATGCCATTTCACAATTCAATGTAAAGCCGCGCATTGCATTGCTCTCGTATTCCAATTTCGGTTCCAATGAAGACCCTAATGCACGTAAGGTGCGCGATGCCGTAGCTATTTTGCATCAACGTTACCCGGGCTTGCTCGTAGATGGAGAAATGCAGGCAAACTTTGCCTTGAACACACAGCTTTTGAAGGACAATTTTCCGTTCAGTGTGCTTGGTGAGGAAGGCGCCAATACGCTCATCTTTCCCAACCTGGATGCCGGAAATATTGCCTACAAATTATTGCAGGAAATGGGCGCGGCAGAAGCCATTGGCCCTGTGCTGCTAGGCATTAAAAAACCGGTTCACGTGCTGCAGTTGGGCAGTTCCGTCCGCGAAATTGTTAATATGATTACTATTGCGGTTGTAGACGCCCAATCGAGGAAATCTGTCGTCTAAATACTTATAATAATATCAGTAAAACCACGTTTAAGCGGCTTAAATGTATAATCACCTGTCGGGAAATATAACGCAGTTAAATCCGTCAATGGCAGTCATTGATTGTAACGGAGTAGGATATGTTTTGTCTATTTCTTTAAACTGCTATACTAAAATTAACGGAAAGAAAAATGCAACGCTTCTCACGCATCTCCAGGTTTCTGAAGATGCACATGTGCTATACGGATTTCACGATGAGCAAGAGCGCAGGTTATTCCGTCACTTACTTTCTGTATCCGGAATCGGGGCTAAAACAGCAATGGCAATTATTTCATCTGCATCGCCTGACCTGATTATGCGTGCCATCATAACCGACAACGTGCAACAGCTTCAGACCTTAAAAGGAGTAAGCGAAAAAACAGCACAGAAGATTATAATAGAGCTGAAGAAAAAAATAAGCAAGGAAGATTTTCCTTCTGTGGCGATGCGTGAAAAAATCCCTTCGCGCGATGAGGCGCTTGCCGCACTTTCCACACTTGGTTTTCCAAGAACCGTTTCCGAAAGGGCAGTGGACACGATTCTTTCATCGAACAACGGAAAAGAAATAGGAGTGGAGGAACTGCTAAAATTAGCATTGAAAAATATTTAGGAAAAAAATGTTCACGCAAAGGCGCAAAGACGCGGAGAAAAATGACGGAAAACGAAATATCTGCTGTGCTTGTAAATATGTTTCTAAAAATACATCGGCAGTTAAGGCCGGGATTATTGGAGTCAATTTATGAGGAAGTGATTTGCTACGAGTTAAGGAAGGCTGGCCTTGCATTTAAGAGACAGCAGGGAATGGTGGTGATGTATGACGAGCTAAAAATGGATTTAGGATTTCGTTCTGATGTTATTGTTGATGATAAAGTAATCATAGAAATAAAATCAGTAGATATATTGGCACCTGTACATCATAAGCAATTGCTTACTTATCTTCGGCTTACGAATTTGAAATTGGGATTACTTGTGAATTTCAATGTCGATTTAATTAAGAATGGAATAACCAGAATTGTAAATAACCTATGAGCGCCTTCGCGTCTTTGCGCCTTTGCGAGAAATAAAAAAAACGGATAACCTTCATGCTCAGAACAGCCGTAAAATATTTTACCATCATCTCTTTGGTTCTTTTTTTGTTGAACTGGGGATGGGCTGCCGTAAACAAGGGCATCACTTCAGCTTCAAAGTACAAAGAAATTTTCGGGCATAATTTTTCAGTGCGCCTTGATTCCGATACCACATCATTGCCCTATCCTTTCACAGACCGTTACGGAGATAAGTACGGTCCCACGCAAACCCAGCGCGATTTGTTTTTGCACGACCCTTCCAACGTAAAAGAAACTATAGAATATGACCCGAAGGAAGGCGTTTACAATATTGAAGAGCGGATGGGAAATCTTTTTTACCGTAATCCGTCTTACCTGACGTTTGATGAGTTTGTAGAAAACGAATTCCGCTCATCCACTAAAAAATACTGGCGCAACCGTTCTGAAGAAGGGGGAACTGCAAACAAGAAGGGACTGATACCCAAAATATTCGTTAAGAGCCAGGTCTTCGACCGCATTTTTGGCGGCAACACTATTGACATCCGCCCGCAAGGCTCTGCGGAACTGACATTCGGAGTAAACATTTCGCGGAATGACAACCCCGCACTTCCCGAAAAGCAAAGGAAGATTACCACGTTCGACTTCAAGGAAAAAATACAGATGAATGTGATTGGCAACATTGGTGACAAGATGAAGCTGCAGACCAATTACAACACAGAAGCGACTTTTGATTTCGAGAATAAAATGAAACTGGAGTACACCGGTTACGAAGACGAAATCATAAAAAAGATTGAAGCCGGAAACGTAAGCCTGCCGCTGCGCGGAACGCTGATTACCGGTAGCCAGAGCTTGTTCGGGTTAAAAACAGAATTGCAGTTTGGACGAATGACCGTTACAAGTATTTTCTCCCAGCAAAAAGGCAAAACACAATCCGTAGATGTGCAGGGAGGGGCGCAGACGAGCTTCTTTGAAATAAAAGGCGACCAGTACGAAGCCAACCGGCACTATTTCCTGGCGCAGTATTTCCGCAACTTGTATGACCACGCATTATCAAACTTGCCCATTGTGCAATCGGGGATTAACATTACAAGAATAGAAGTTTGGGTAACCAACCGCACAAGCGTTGTTGAAAACACGCGTGATATTGTTGCGTTTATGGATTTGGGAGAATCGAACTTTGATACCAGCGCGCAACTTATCACTTCGTCAATTCCAAATTCTCCTCCCTTTGATAGTTCAAACTCATTATATACAAACATAGCTAATAATATCAGTGGCGGCTTGTCAGCATTGCGTAACCTGAATCAATCTCCTGCCTTGACCGGACTAAATCATTTAAGCAATACATTCAATTTTACCGACCCCAAAAATGTTGTTACTGTAAACTTTGCAAGAAAACTTAACCCGAATGAGTTTACATTAAACAGCCGCCTCGGTTATATTTCACTTAACCAGGCATTGAATGCCGATGAAGTTCTTGCCGTTGCCTTTGAATATACTTTGAACGGGCATACCTACCATGTGGGTGATTTTTCTACCGGAGGTATTAATGCTCCGCAAGCTTTATTTGTAAAGATGCTTAAGAGCACCAACGTTTCCACGAACCTGTTTACGTGGGACCTGATGATGAAAAATATTTATTCATTGGGCACCTATAATCTCAGTAACCAGGATTTCCGGCTCGATGTTTTGTTTCTCGATGATAACATTGGTTCATACATCAATTATATTCCTGAAGGTTGTGCAAGCGCAAAGGGAGTTCCATTGCTCACGCTCTTCAATATGGACCGCCTTAACTCCAACAACGACCAGCAACCCGATGGTGTTTTCGATTTTGTTGACGGAGTAACGGTGAACCGCGCCAACGGAAGAATTATTTTCCCGGTGCTGGAGCCCTTTGGTGATTATCTGAAAGGCAAGTTTTGTAATGACACTATTCTTGCTTCGCGCTATTGCTACTTTGCATTGTACGATTCAACTAAAAGCAAAGCGCAGCAGCAGCCCGAAAAAAATAAATTCTTGCTCAAGGGAAGTTACCAGGGAAGTTCGGGTTCTGAAATTCCTTTGAACGCGGTAAATATTCCCGAGGGCTCGGTAAAGGTTACTGCCGGCGGTGTTCCGCTCACTGAAAATGTTGACTACACCGTTGACTATACGCTGGGCCGGGTTAAAATCATCAATGCAGGATTGCTTAGCTCCAATGCTCCCATTCACGTATCGCTTGAAAGCAATGCGCTCTTCAGCATACAGACAAAAACACTTTTAGGGTCCCGGTTCGATTATACATTCAACAAGGACTTTGCCGTGGGAGGCACCATTATGCGCCTGTCCGAGCGGCCCCTCACCAATAAAATTACCATTGGTGACGAGCCCATTGCAAACACTATCTGGGGTGTTGACGGAACGTACCGTACTAGCTCGCGGCTTCTTACAAAGCTGGTAGACAGAATACCTTTCATCAATACAAAAGAAGAATCCAACATTACCTTCAACGGGGAATTTGCCGATTTAATACCGGGGCATTCAAAAGCAGTTGGGTCTACCGGCACCTCTTATATCGATGATTTTGAAGGAAGCAAAACACCTATAGACATCAAGAGCCCATCGAGCTGGATTCTTTCCAGTACACCGCAGGGGCAGTTTCCCGAAGCAGATTATATTGACAGTTTGCCCTATGGCTTTAACCGCGCAAAACTTGCCTGGTATTATATAGACCCGCTTTTCCAGAAGCGCATCAACGGTGTGACACCGGATGCTCAATATCTTACAGATGACGACATGCGAAATCATTTTGTCCGTGAGATTCCTGAACAGGAAATTTTCCCCAACAAAGCAGTAAGGAATAATCAGCCTACAACATTAACCTGCCTTAATCTTGCCTTTTATCCTAAGGAAAGAGGTCCCTACAATTATGATATGAGTTCCACATCCATCAATCCCGATGGTACACTCAAAAACCCCGACAAGCGCTGGGGAGGCATCATGCGCAAAATAGAACCTACCGACTTTGAAGCATCTAACATAGAGTTTATTGAGTTCTGGCTGATGGACCCGTTTAATTCTGATTACGGCCCGGGAACCAATACACCGGGAGGCGATTTGTATTTCAACCTTGGAAATATTTCCGAGGATATTCTTAAAGACGGAAGAAAGAGTTTCGAGAACGGATTACCTGCCGTTACCAATAATAACACTACCGACTCGACCGTGTGGGGGGTAGTCCCGGTTATCCAATCTATTGTCCAGGCATTTGATAACAGCGAAGCAGCAAGAAAACAGCAGGATGTGGGGTTGGATGGGTTATCTGATGCTAATGAACAAAGCTACTTTGGCCCGGTTGTAAATGCTGCTCAGGGTGTTTTAAATGCATCTGCATATGATGCATACAGAGCAGACCCATCGTCTGATGATTACAATTATTTCCGCTCCACCGCATATGACCAAGCAAAATTAAAACCGCTGGAGCGTTATAAAAGATATAACGGTATGGAAGGCAATTCTCCAACACCTCAGGATTATCCTGACGGCTATCCTACCGTGGCTACAAACATTCCCGATGCGGAAGACATTAACCGCGACAATACGCTGAGCAAGGAAGAAAATTATTACCAGTATAAAATTGAAATAAAACCCGGCAGTATGGTAGTGGGGCAGAATTTTATTACGGATATGATTGAAACACCTGTTTCAAATAAGACGGCTATTAAATGGTATCATTTTAAAGTTCCTCTCAAGAGCCCGGAATCCACATTCGGCAACATTGAAGATTTTAAGTCCATACGCTTTGCACGGATGTACCTGAGGGATTTTTCCGACTCCATCCTTCTGCGATTTGCCCGCCTGGATTTGGTAAGAAGCGAATGGAGAAAGTACGAGAATTCTCTTCTTGCTCCCGGTGAATCGGTAAACCCCAATACAGGAACAATGTTTGATGTTTCAACCGTAAACATCGAAGAAAATGGGCAGCGTTCGCCCGTAAACTATGTTCTCCCTCCCGGAATAGCACGGGAAACCGACATCAGCACCACTAACCTTGCGCAGCTCAATGAACAATCACTCTCGCTCAAAGTGTGCGACCTTGAGGACGGAGATGCACGTGCTACATACAAGACCACACAGTTTGATGTACGTACCTATAAGCGTATTAAGATGTACATACATGCTGAGTCGCTCATTGGAAGCGTCCCCTTGCAGGATGGAGAACTCTCAGCTTTTATCCGCCTGGGTAGCGACTTCACCGGAAACTTTTACGAGTACGAAGTGCCTCTTTATGTTACAGCACCCGGCGCCACATCGCCCGATGCAATCTGGCCGTCGGGAAATTTAATAGACCTTGAAACCAGCAAGCTGATTAATGCCAAGCTGCAGCGCAATTCCATTAGCTGGAGCAGGACGGCGCCCTTTATTCTTTCTGACGGAAGAAATAAAATAACGGTGATGGGTAACCCCAACCTGAGCGGCATACGTGTAATTATGATTGGTGTGAGAAACATAAAAGACGGAGGGCTCTCCAAGTGCGGTGAAGTCTGGGTAGATGAGTTGCGGGTAACTGACTTTGACGAAAGCGGGGGCTGGGCGGCCAACATGCGCATCAATGCACAGCTTGCCGATTTTGGAACGGTGGCGGTGGTTGGAAACCGAAGTACCATTGGATGGGGTTCCATTGAACAGAAAGTAGGAGAGAGGAAAAAAGAGGACAATATATCATACGACATTTCCACAAGCCTGGAACTCGGGAAATTTTTCCCGGAAAAAATCGGCCTGAAAATTCCAATGTATTTTGGTTATGCCGAGTCATTTACTAATCCGCAGTATAATCCGCTGGACCCCGATGTGCTTTTCAACAATGCTCTCGATGCGGCACCTAATCCTGAATACCGAGACTCTATTAAAAGGGCGGTGCAGGATTATACGCAGCGAAAGAGTGTGAACTTTACCAATGTGCGAAAAATTAAAGGCGCTGGAAAGTCTGCAAGCCGGGTGTATGATATAGAGAATTTTAATTTCACGTATTCATACAATGAAATATACAACCGCAACATTACCACGCAATATAAAACAGCCAAAACATACCGGGGAGCTGTGGGATACAATTTCTCAACTAAAGTAAGTTCCTTCAGCCCTTTTGGTAAGATGGCAGGTAAGTCGCCCTATCTGAAGCTCATTAAAGATTTTAATATCAATTATGTTCCGCTGACCAATTTTTCATTCCGCACAGATGTGGACAGGGCATATGCGGAAACACAGCTTCGCAATAACAATGTGGGATTGGTGTATACCCAACCGCCGACTTTCGATAAATCGTTTACCATGAACCGGCTCTATGATGTGAAGCTTGATTTAACGCGCTCCATTAAAATTGACTTCAGCGCCACAGCCAACGCACGCATTGACGAACCGCCCGGCAAGATTGATGACACAGAGATTCGACCCGGATTTACAAAGAGAGATTCGGTACGGCAAAATTTCTGGAACCTGGGACGGCTTACCCAATACAGGCATTCGGCCAGTGCAGATTATACGGTGCCGTTTTCCAAGTTCCCGCTTACCGACTGGGTTACCCTTCCCTTAAAATACACTGCTGACTATAACTGGACTTCGGCCCCACTGCAGTACGATTCAACAACGACAGGCTACAAGCCCAATTCGCTGGCAAATACAATTTCAAATTCTCAAACCATACAGGTAAGCCCCAATGTGAATTTTGTAACGCTTTATAATAAGGTTCCGTTCCTGAAAAAGGTCAATCAGCCCTCAGCTCCACCCATCAAACAACCCAAACCGGCTGTACCTAAAAATCCGAACGATACTACCAAGGCAAAAATCCCTGCCCCGAAAGTTCCCAAGCCCAAAACCATTTCTCCGGTTGTAAAAGGATTTTTCAGAACGCTGATGAGTATACGCACAGCCAGTGTTACTTACAGCGAGACCAATGGAACACTTTTACCCGGATTTAAACCCGAACCCGAATACCTGGGACAGAACTGGGGAAATCCCAATGCACCCGGAACAGGTTTTATTTTCGGAAGCCAGGCGGATATTCGTCCCCGAGCTATTGCAAATAACTGGATAACTACCGATACCACGCTCAACAACGCTTATGTTACCACGCAACTTAAAAATCTCTCGGGCCGGATGACCGTGGAGCCGTTCAGGAATTTTAAAATCGAGCTGAATGCTACAAGAAATTATTCGCTCAATCATCAGGAATATTTCCGCTCCGATGGGGCAGGAGGGTTCCATTCATTCAGTCCGACTGAAAGCGGCAACTATACGGTCTCGTGGCTCAGCTACAGAACATCTTTTGTAAAAGATGCAACTGATTATTCCAATGCAACCTTTACCCAGTTCGACCGCAACCGTACCGTTTTTTCACAGCGTCTTGGCGGCGGCGGCAACGGTTATGGCTTGACTCAACAGGATGTACTGACCTATTCGTTCCTTGCTGCATATACCGGTAGCGATGCGTCAACATTTAAGATGGACCAGTTTCCGAAAATCCCTAAACCCAACTGGAGAATAACCTATGACGGGCTGGGCAAATTAAAATGGGCGCAGCAATATGTAACGCAGGTTAACCTGAATCATTCTTACAAATCCACCTACAGTGTAAACTCATTTATTCAGAACCTTCCCTGGGTAGATTCTGAAGGGCAGGCAACCGATGTAAACGGAAACCTGATTCCGCGGTATGACATACAACAGCTTACCATTACCGAACAATGGGGGCCGCTGATTGGTATTGACATAACATGGAAAAACAGTTTGCAAACTCGTGCGGAGGTAAAACGCGACCGCACCGTTTCGTTAAGCTATTCCAACATACAGGTAACGGAAGTGCGCGGCAACGAATATGTAATCGGGGCAGGATACAGGATTAAAAACTTTAAACTGCCGTTCGGGCTGGGGGCAAAAAATAAATCGAAGAAAAACGACCTGAACCTGAAAGCCGATTTCAGCTACAGAAATAATTACACCATTATCCGCCAGTTGATTCAGCATATTAACCAGCCATCACAGGGCAACAAAACACTGTCTATTAAAACATCGGCAGACTATGTGCTGAATGAACGGCTGAATGTTCGGCTGTTCTACGACCAAACCATTAACCAGCCGTTTGTATCATCTTCTTTCCCCACATCAAATACAAATATTGGTTTAAGTTTGCGCTTTACAATAGCACAATAACTTTAACCCAAAACCATTAAATTTCTTTATGAATTTTCCCGATAATCTTCGTTATACCAAAGACCACGAATGGATTAGAACCGAAGGCAAAGAAGCCGTTGTGGGCATCACCGATTTCGCACAGGGCGAGCTGGGTGATATTGTTTTTGTAGACCTTAACACTCCTGGAAAACCGCTTGCTGCCGGAGATGTATTCGGTACTATTGAAGCAGTGAAAACCGTATCGGACATGTTTATGCCGGTGAGCGGAAAAGTGATTGCGGTTAATTCAGCGCTGAAAGATAATGCCGCAGTTGTAAACAGCGACCCTTATGGTGATGGCTGGATGGTTCGCATTGAAATCACCAATGCGGCTGAATCAGATTCTTTGCTTTCAGCGGCAGACTATAAGAAGCTAATAGGAGCATAAAGGTGCTATGCTAATAGTTATACGTTATTGGTTATGAGTTATACGAAAAAAAAATTATGTGCAAAATCGTATAACGTATAACATATAACGGTTTCCGACATGTTTTTTAAAAACACATATCCTGCCTTTCTGTGGGCTGCGTTTATATTGGTGCTCACACTTTCTCCCGCTCCTGATTTTCCGAAAGCTACGTGGATAAATGCGTATCATGTGGACAAACTCATTCACGCTGTCCTGTTTGGAATACTTTATTTTCTGCTGATACGAGGTTTCGTAAGACAGCAACAGTTGCATGCAGTCCTATGGTCAATCATCATCGTTATTCTTTACGGGGCGGTAACTGAAATTTTACAAAGTATCGTATCGACGGGCAGAAGCGGTGAATTTACAGACTGGCTTGCCGACTGTGTGGGAACCGGGCTTGCATTTATTGCCTATGAGTTTCGGTGGAAAATAAAAAAAAATTCCGCCTGAAGATTTATATCTTTATTGAATCAATATGAGCGAAGCAGGCATGAAAAAAAAAGTTGTGTTGGCAATTACCGGTGCAAGCGGAACGCTGTATGCTTTTCTTCTTCTTAAAAAACTGGAAGCACTCAAAGAGCAAATCGAAGATGTGGGTGTTGTAATGTCAGACAATGCTTTAACGGTTTGGAAGCATGAGCTTCCCGGAGAAACTCCTGATAAATTTTCGTTCCGTTTTTACAAGCCAACAGATTTCAATGCGCCGTTTGCTTCAGGTTCTTCGCGTTTCAACACTATGATTGTCTGTCCATGCTCTATGGGAACACTGGGAAGAATCGCTTCCGGAATTTCAGGCGACCTGGTTTCCCGCGCAGCCGATGTAATGTTGAAGGAAAGAAGAAAGCTTATCCTGGTTACGCGCGATACACCCCTCAGCTTAATTCATATTAACAATATGAAAACAATTACCGAGGCAGGAGGAATCATCTGCCCGGCATCGCCTTCCTTCTACAGCCGCCCGGCTGACATCAATGCGCTGGCGCAAACGGTGATTGACCGGGTAATAGACCTTGCAGGGTTTTCCAATGAATCGTTCCGATGGAATGAGAAATAAATACGGCTTAAGCGCTTAATAAAAATTTTTATAAAAAGCAACAAAATTTATCCACAGATGCCGGTAAGTTTTTTAGCAAATATTTCTTGCGGAGTTTCGTTAACTATGTTATTTTAGTGCCTCCCAAAAAAATCTGACAATGCTCGAATACACGAAAAAAATTCTCACGAAGGTCAGTTTTGACAGAAGCCTTTTCCGCAAAGAACTTTCTAAAGCCGTACGATGGCTGGGAAAAGACGAGTTAAGAATGCTTAAGGTCTGGTGCATTACAACGTTCGGCAGTTATTACCGCGATGTGATTCTGGACGTATTCAAGAAGTTTCACTGAGTTAAGTTCCTGTTGAAGTTTCCGTATCAGGTTGCCTTTTTATAAAGTTTAGATTCCTTGTGAATCCTACGTAGCCGGCACGTTTCATTGCCGATTTGCCGAATACTTTTTTAAAAACTTCTTCTGTAATTTCCTGCCAGTCCGATTTTTTTATCTGCTTCATTTCAGGCGAAGGTTCGAAACTATTTTCAACATGCGGCTTGGCGAAACGGTTCCACGGGCATACTTCCTGGCATACGTCACACCCGAAAACCCAGTCATCAAATTTATCTTTCATAGATGGAGGAATGGGAAAATTTTCTTTCAGCTCTATGGTGAAGTATGAAATGCAGCGGCTGCCGTCCACAACATTTGGTTTAATGATGGCACCGGTTGGACAAGCATCTATACAGCGCGTACAGGTGCCGCAGTAATCTGCTACAGGTTGGTCGTATTCAAGTTCAAGGTCCAGGATGATTTCGGCAATAAAAAAATACGAACCGCTTTGCTTATTGATGAGATTAGAATTTTTTCCTATCCATCCCAGTCCGCTTTTTGCCGCCCATGCTTTTTCAAGAACGGGCGCTGAATCCACAAAACATCTTCCATTTACTTCTCCGATTTTTTCCTCAATCTCCTGCAGCAATAATTTTAGTTTGTCTTTTATCACCATGTGATAATCTTTACCGTAAGCGTACCGGGAAATTTTTGGAGCAGTTTGGCTCAACGCACTTTCGCGCGGATAATAATTTACCAGCAGAGACACTACACTTTTTGCACCGGGCACCAGCTTGCGAGGATCCAGCCGCAGGTCAAACCATTTTTCCATGTAGTGCATTTTGCCGTGCATGTTTCCGGCAAGCCATTGCTCAAGGCGGGGCGCTTCCTGCTCAAGAAAATCTGCACGGGCAATGCCGCAATAGTCAAATCCCAGGCGCTGCGATGCTTCTTTTATGATTCGGGTATGTGCGGATGGGGACATTGCATAAAAGTACTGGGAATACTTTTCACTCCAGCAAAAAACCCACCGGTGATTACCGGTGGGTTTTTCTATTCAGGATAAAAATCTTAGTTGGTTTTTATAGGAGCCGTTTTGCCGCCACCTTTACGTTTGGTGCCTAAGCCAACCGGGCTGCCAAGACGAACCATAGCGCAGCGGAAACCGATATAATCGGTAGCATGTTTTTCATCAAGGTATCTGCGCGAGCCGGGAGACATCCAGTAAGCGCGGTCTTTCCATGAGCCGCCTTTGTAAACGCGGGCATGGTCATCAATCATGGTGTTGGCTCCGAATTCGTACTTGATGTAGTCGGGCTCATCACCGTCAAGATAGCTGATGTTGTCGGCACGGTTGTAGTTTCTGCGTTCAGCGGATTCTTCTTCTGTTACAGGACGCGTAGTTATTCTTCCCAAGCTGTCTTTTTCAGCAACGTTTCCTTCTTCGTCACGCACCTGTGTTTGGAAAACATTACCGCGGTATGGGTTAAAATCGGTCTCGTCTTCAGGTGTTAGCGGACGGAAAACGTCTGATACCCATTCGGCAACATTGCCACCCATGTTATATAATCCAAAGTCGTTGGGCCAGTATGCTTTTACAGGAGCCGGGCGGTCGGCATTATCATTCAGGTATCCGGCAACACCCATGTTATCGCCCTTTCCTCTTTTAAAGTTTGCCATCATATCACCCATAAATTTTGCATCGGCATTACGAACTACGTGTCCGTTCCACGGATATAATTTTCTTTGTGTTACACGCTCAAAAACGGTATTGCCAATGTATGCAAGCGCTGCATATTCCCATTCCGCTTCGGTAGGCAGGCGATATTCAGGAAGGAATATTCCGTCTTCAATCCGCGCCTTTCTTGTTCCCGATGAACCCGAGTTAGGATTCAGGTCTTCAAGCATGGTTTTTACAAGCCCTTCGTACTGACCGGAAAGGTATGCATCGGTATTAAAATTATCTTCATTAATCTGGTTAGGATTTACACGCAAAATACCTTCGCGAATCAAAATCTGTTCATTCACACGGTCTGTTCTCCAGGCGCAGAAATCATTTGCCTGTAACCAGTTTACTCCCACAACAGGATAGTATTGATAGGAAGGATGGCGCAGGTAATATTTTATCATCGGCTCATTGTAAGAAAGCTGGTCGCGCCATACGAGCGAATCGGGCAATGCATGCTTGTATACTTCGGGATAATCGGCGCCAAACACACGGCTTAGCCAGTAGAGATATTCCAGGTAGTGAATGTTGGCCACTTCAGTTTCGTCCATATAAAATGAACTTACCGTAACCCTTCGCGGAATGTTGTTCCATTCTACTGTCACATCCTGCTCGGTTCTTCCCATAGAGAATGTACCACCCTGAATAAGAATCAGTCCGGGGCCGGTTTCTTGTTCTTCGTAGGGAACTACTTCAAACCCTCCGTTCTTCGGGTCGTTATAATTCCAACCGGTGATAGACGATTTTTGTCTTCCGCAGGAAGTGATGATGAAAACAACACCGGTTGCGAGCAACGCCAACGTGTGAATTTTCAATCTTCTTTTCATGGTATTAATTTTTGGTTTTGTAATTTAACGTAAACTTTAAATTTTTATTACATTAAAATGCATGGTTTATTACATTAGAACGCAGGGCATTTAATGGCTCTGAAGCGCTTTGTTTTTGGGCGGCAGGAAAACTGCAACCCGAGCGAAAATTCGTGAGAGCCGGCAGATGCATTTCTGAGTTTTGAAACCGTGATATCATAGCTGTATCCGAATTTGAAGATTCCCTGCTGCAATCCGACCAAGGCAATAAACGAATCCTTGTTCCTGTACCATAACCCGCCTACCAGCGGACGCTTGGCAACATACAAACCAAAGTTCAGTTGTTGGAAATCTTGCTGAAGCTGGAATAAAACATTGGGAGAAATATAGGTTGCGTCTTCGTCATCATTTCCACCCAGCGGAAGCAACGCACCGGCATGCACAGTATATTTTCTCGGGAGCGGGCTCTCATCGTACGAGAAAAATTTCTCATCCGGCTGGGTAAGGTGATTCACGGCAATGCCTCCATACACTCTTGTAGTGTATGCAAGAATGCCTGCCGAAAAATCCATAAAACTTTTTTGTGTCTCGGGCCTTATTTCTGTGGTCTGGTAAACGAATCCGTAGCGCGGGTCAATCTGGTCGCCAAAGCGCAGTTTGTCCCAGTCAACTTTTTTCTGAACATACATGGCCTGCATGCCGAACTTAATAGAGAACTCGCGGCTTACATTAAGGTGATATGCATACATTAAACTTGCATTCAGAGTAGTGAGTGTTCCTTCTCCCGCCTGGTCGTTCAACAAAAGAATTCCCACGCCACCGGCAATGGGGTCGAAGAACTGGTCGTAAGATGCTGTGTAGGTTACAAAGTTTCCCGACAAAGCAGGCCACTGGTTACGGTAATTTAAAGACAAGCGCGGACACTTCTGCGAGCCGGCAAATGCGGGGTTCAGGTACAATGGGTTCGCATAAAATTGTGTGAACTCAGGATCCTGACTGAAAGCATTTGCAGAGAAAAAAAGAATAGCAATAAGTGTAACTTTTATTCTGCGCATCTATCTTTATTTAAAAGTTCAAATCTTACGGACAAACGAAGGTATTGTTACGGAATACAAATAAACATAAAAATTGCCTTACAACTGCAATGAAGCAGGCATGTTTCTTACACCGATTTTTTAAGGTAACAAATTAATTGAGCCAAATTTACGAACTTTATTGATAACCGGAAATTTTTAACGCAAGCAGCCCTAAATTATTATAAATGAAGTTATAAGAGAAACAATTATGTATCCAATCATGCAAAATTAAGAGATTGCAAATATTTATAATAATTTAAAATGTTGTGCGTTAAAGACGTAATTTTGAAAATTTTCACCACATGAAATCAATCAACCTTACGGCTTTTTTGCCGTTTGCTGCTGTTATATTTTTCTGTGCATCAACTGTGCAGGGCCAGGGCGTTAAATCGCAGGCAATGGCGCAGGTGCAGGCGCAAAAAAATATCCGTTGGCTTTCTCCCGGAACCGAATACTATGAAGAAAATCATTTTTTCTCGTACCTGCGGTTTGAAGGAGCGGTGTTTGACAAATCGTATACTCCACGTTACAGAGAAAAAATACCTGTACGTTCTTCCACTCAAAAAGTAACTGCGCAAATAAAAGATGCAGTCTTTTCTCCTGTTGAAGAAATTTCACTGGTCGAAAAATTCAAAGACAAAATTACCAGTTCAATTGATGCTCAGGCAGAGGTAGCTTATGAACAGCGTCAGTCGTATGCCATCGTTACTTTTCTTCCGTTCCGAAAAAATCCTTCTACGGGTATCTATGAAAAAGTAGTTTCGTTTAACATAGCGCTTAGTGAAACTGCCGGAACAGGCAGGCCAAAATCTATCACTTCATCGTTTACGTCTTCTTCAGTTCTTGCTTCGGGAAACTGGTTTAAGATTGCCGTTGCGCGGGATGGAGTTTATAAGATGGATTTTAATTTTCTTAAGAAACTTGGCATAGATGTTTCACAAATTAATCCGACATACATAAGAGTATACGGCAACGGTGGCGGCTTGCTTCCGTTCGCAAACAGCGCTCCGCGCATAGATGACCTGGCCGAAAATGCAATCTACGTTTCGGGAGAAAGTGACGGGCAGTTTAACACGGATGATTATGTGCTCTTTTATGGACAAGGTCAGTTGCGCTGGGTATATGATTCAACGAACAGTTTGTTTCACCACCAGGACAATTATTATTCGGATTCAACTTATTATTTCGTTAACACCGATATGGGGCCCGGCAAAAGAATCATGAGCCAATCGTCTTCCGCTTTGCCCGCCACACATTTTGCAACTACTTTTAATGATTATGCGCTTCATGAGGTTGATATAACAAACTGTGTGAAGTCAGGAAAAGAATGGTACGGTGAAGCATTCGACCCCGTAAATACTTCGAAAGAATTTACTTTTTCATTTCCGAATATTTCCATGTCAAACCAGGTGTGCATCCGCTCCGATGTTGTTGCTCATGCGGTGAGTCCGCCCTATCCACCGTCGGGATTTAATGTGTATGCCAACGGGCAGCCCCTCATGACGCAAACGGTTCCCACAGTCGGCAATTTTTATTTTGCGCCTTGCGACAACGAAGTTTATAACGATAATTGTTTTAGTGTTACTTCTTCAGATATCAACGTAGACCTGGTTTTTAACCCGAGCTATACCGATGCGACAGGGCAGCTCAATTATTTAGAGCTTAATGCCATACGTAGCCTTTCCATGTGGGGTAGCCAGATGACATTCCGGAACGCCGGCAATACCGCAGCCGGAAATGTGAAGGAGTATACGCTTACAGGCGCGCTGCCCTCTACAAAAATATGGGAGGTAACCGACCCCGGTAATGTACGCGAACAACAGGTAACTGTAAGCGGCAATAATTTTATTTTTCGTTTACCGGCCGATTCTCTTCGTGAGTTTATAGCTTTTACCGGCAACAGCTTTTTTACTCCGAGTGCAATCGGGAAAATTGAAAACCAGAATTTGCACGGCATCATGTCTGCACAGATGGTTATTGTGACTCACCCGTTATTTATGGCCCAGGCAGAGCGCCTTGCCGAGCATCACCGCAATGTCGATTCGCTCACCGTTTCTGTTGTTACCACATTCCAGATATATAATGAATTCTCTTCCGGTGCGCAGGATGTTTCTGCCATCCGTGATTTTATGAGGATGCTTTATGAAAGAAATTTTGCATCCGGCGTTCTTCCCAAATACCTGCTCTTATTTGGCGATGGTTCTTACGATAATAAATACCGCCTTGTAGGTAATACGGATTTTATTGTAACCTACCAGTCCGACAATTCGCTCGACCCTACCAGCACCTATATCTCCGATGATTATTTCGGGTTCCTCGACCCAAATGAAGGGTTCTGGCCCGAGAATTCCACAGCATTGCTCGATATAGGAATAGGACGTTTTCCGGTAAAGACAATTGCAGAAGCGGAGGCAGTGGTAAAGAAAACCATCAATTACGCCATGAACGGAACCAACGGAAATTTGTCCAACTGCGATGCGGGCAACAGCGGCTTCGGTGAGTGGAGAAATATTGTAACGTTTGTTGCCGATGACGAGGATAGTAATACGCATTTTACCCAGGCGCAGCAGCTTGCCACAAAAGTGGATACCACCTACCGCGATTACAACATCGAAAAGATTTACCTCGATGCTTATGTGCAGACATCCACAGTTGGAGGTGAGCGGTATATAGGAGCAGAAGACGCATTAAGGAACCGTGTGCAGCGTGGCACCTTGCTGCTCTCCTATATCGGGCACGGAGGAGAGGTTGGCCTTGCGCACGAGCGGGTTTTATCTATAGAAACAATTAACGGTTGGTCCAATTATAACCGCCTTGCCGCTTTTCTTACTGCAACGTGCGAGTTTGCCCGCGTTGATGACCCTGCCCGCAACTCTGCCGGAGAATTGGTTCTTCTTAACCCCAACGGAGGAGGTGTAGTATTGTTTACCACAACGCGCCTTGCTTTTTCGGGAAGCAATTTTCAATTAAGCAGGAAATTTTTCGACTGTGTTTTTGAACCGATTAATGGCTCCATGCCTGCCATTGGTGATATTAACCGGATTACAAAAAACGGTTACCTCGATAGTAATGTCCGGAACTTTATTATGCTCGGCGACCCTGCCATAAAACTTGCTTATCCCAGGTGGAATGTGGTAACTACTTCCATCAACAACCACCCGGCAAATCTCCCTGCTGATACTGTACAAGGTTTGAATAGGGTGAGCATAAGCGGAGAAATTCATAACGATAACGGCCAGCTCATGACCAACTTTAACGGAACCCTGATTACATCGGCTTACGATAAATACGCTACCATTTATACATTGGCTAATGACCCAAGCAGCCTGGTTGCACCATTTAAAGTAAGAAAGAATGTTTTGTTCAAAGGCAAAGCCACCATACAGAACGGAAAATTCAATTACACTTTTGTCCTTCCCAAAGATATTGCCCCGCTGTATGACAATGGTAAAATAAGCTATTATGCATACAATGGATTAACAGATGCCAACGGCTATTATGATAATATTATTATCGGCGGTGGGTATGATACATCAGCCGCTAACGACCATAAGGGGCCTGAAATAAAGCTTTATATGAACGATGAGAAATTTGTAAGTGGTGGAGTCACTAGTGCAAACCCGGTAGTGTATGCAGTTGTTTCCGATACCAGCGGTATCAATACTTCCGGGAACGGAATAGGACACGATATTACTGTTGTGCTTGATAATAACCCTGACAAACTTTTCATTGCTAACGATTATTTTGAATGCGACCTTAACAGCTATCAGAAAGGCAAAGTGCTATTTCCCCTTAGCGGGTTGGAGGACGGAAAGCATTCTGCCGAACTTAAAGTGTGGGATGCATTCAACAACTCTTCAAAATCATCCGTTGATTTTTATGTGAACAGTTCAAAGGAAATTACGCTGCAGCATGTTTACAATTACCCTAACCCGTTTACAACCAAGACATCCTTTATGTTTGAGCATAACCGCGCCTGCGTTCCTATGAGTGTGCAGGTTCAGATTCTCACCGTTAGCGGTAAGCTGGTAAAAACCATAAGCCAGAATATTACCTGCGACGGTTTCCGGTATGATAAAATAGAATGGGACGGAAGAGACGATTACGGTGATAAAATCGGGCGAGGCGTTTACATTTACCGCCTTAGAGTAAAAACCGAAGACGGGTATACCGCCGACAAAATGGAAAAACTCGTTAAGCTCTGATTCTCAACACAACCATTTTCTATCATTCACGTATATTTGCAAATTAAATTTATGGATTTTATGCCCCTAAAAAAAGTAATAGTTTCCTTTTTTCTTTTGAGTATTTTTTCTGCCCATATTTTTGCTCAAAGCAACAGCATTTCCCGCGATTCACTTCTGGGGCAAATCAATACCATCACTACTGCTGTACCGTTTCTTCTCATTGCTCCTGACGCACGTGCAGGCGCTATGGGCGATGCCGGTGTAGCAACAATGCCCGATGCGAATTCTATCCACTGGAATCCGGCTAAGCTGGCATTCGTTGATAAAACCATAGGGTTTTCTGTTTCGTATACACCCTGGCTGCGCGCATTGGTTCCTGATATTTACCTGGGGTATCTGTCTGCCTATAAAAAGCTTAAAGGCGACCAAACCCTTGCTCTTGCCTTGCTGTATTTTTCTCTGGGTGATATCACCTTCACAGATAATAACGGCAACGTAACAGGCCAGTTTAACCCGAAAGAACTTTCTATTGATGTAGCGTATTCGCGTAAACTTGGAGATGATTTTTCGGGTGGATTAGCGTTGCGATATATTAATTCCAATCTTACCGGTGGCGCCTATCTTCCTAGCGGCTCTTATTCTCATGCGGGCAATTCTGTTGCTGCCGATATATCTGTCTATTACCTGAAGCAGGTTGACCTTTCCAACAAGAAATCTGTATTTACATCCGGAATAAATATTTCAAACATCGGGTCGAAAATTTCTTATACCGAATCGGGCAACAAAGATTTTATACCTACCAATTTCCGACTGGGAGCCGGTCTAAAAACAGACCTGGACGAATACAATACGCTTGCCTTTACTGCTGATATAAATAAATTGCTGGTTCCAACGCCTCCTGTTTACCTGAAAGATGTAAGCGGAAAAGACAGCATTGATGCAAACTCTAATAAAATTGTTCTTTACGGCAAAGACCCCAACGTTTCTGTGGCATCTGCTATTTTCTCATCGTGGGGCGATGCTCCCGGTGGGTTCAAAGAGGAGCTGAAAGAGTTCACCTATTCACTCGGATTGGAATATTGGTACGACAAGCAGTTTGCTATCCGTGCCGGTTATTTCCACGAAGCTCCTACCAAAGGCAACAGGCAATTTTTCACCGTAGGCGCGGGAGTTAAGTACAACGTTTTCGGAATTGATTTTGCATACCTTATTCCCACGCAGCAAAAACATCCCCTGGAAAATACGCTTCGCTTTACATTGTTAGTTGATTTTGACTCACTCAAGAGCAGCGACAACAACGAAGAAAAAACAACAGAATAATTTTATCCGGAAGAGTAAAAGCGTCCGTCAGCTGACGGATGCTTTTTTATTTTTATTTTGTACCGGAAATTTAAAAAATGAGAATCGGTTTTGGATTTGATGTTCATCCGCTTGAAAAAGGGAGAGAACTGCGTTTAGGTGGAATCACCGTTCCGCATGACAAAGGCGCCAGGGGGCATTCTGATGCTGATGTATTGATTCATGCTATCTGCGATGCACTGCTGGGAGCGGCAAACCTGGGCGACATAGGGAAACATTTTCCCGACACTTCGGCAGAATTCAAAAACATTGACAGCCGCATCCTGCTGAAAAAAGTTATGGAAATGATTCGCCAAAACAAATACGATTTGGAAAACACGGACGTAACTCTTTGTCTTGAAAAACCAAAGATAGCACCGCATGTTGACGCCATAAAAAAATCTTTGTCAGAGGTTATGGGTGTTGACATAAATTGCATTTCCATTAAGGCAACCACCAATGAAAAACTCGGCTACATCGGAAGGGAAGAAGGTGTTGCATGCTATGCGGTGGTGCTGCTGAAAAACAGGTAATGTTTCAGTTTAATTTTCTTTGTGAACTCTACGAAACGCTTTGCGAACTTTGCGTGAAATTTTCAAATGGTTCACGCGAAGATCGCAGAGAAAAAATAGACGCAAAGCGCGCTAAGTGAAATTGAAATACTTCAGAAAAATATCGGATGTATGAAAAAAGTACAGGTCATTTCAGAATTCAGTGAATATGTGTCAGCCGCGGAATTGCCGGTTGAGGAAAAAGAATTACTAACGAAAGCAGAAGCAGCGGCAAAAACTGCGTACGCCCCTTATTCAAAGTTTAAAGTTGGCGCTGCGGTGCTGCTCGATAACGGAGAAATAGTTTGTGGAAGCAACCAGGAAAATGCATCGTACCCATTGGGACTTTGTGCCGAGCGGGTTGCTTTGTTTGCTGCATCGGCACAGCATCCCGGCATCCGGATTACGCACATAGCCGTAACATCTTCTTCAAAAAATCCTACGGCTCCGTGCGGTGCCTGCCGGCAGGTAATGGCAGAATATGAATCTGTTCATAAAAATGAAATGCAAATACTTCTAAAAGGAGCAGCAGGAAAAATTATAGCCGCGGATGGAGTAAAAAATTTGCTTCCCCTTATGTTTTCAGGTAAAGATTTAAACGGATGACGAAGAAGAGATTAAAATTTATTTCTTTTAATCTTATGTTATCAGCATGTGCTTCTCTGTCACCGAAGCACGAATTTTACATCTTGATTGACAATTGAATCTGTGCATGCAACTCCATATTGATGCAATAATTCAGCAAACTTTCTAATTGAATTTATCGCTACCGTATCACAGTCCGTGCAAAGTCCTTTGACAAGCTGAATATTGGAAACCGTACAGTTGGTGTTTATCTTATATGACACAACTACAGTCCCTTCAATTCCTTTATCTCGCGCCATTGGTGGGTAGGATATATTAAGATAAAACAGAGGTTGAAGTTTTAAATTTTTGTCGTAGTCAAATCGTTCAACAACTTGCCCATGTTCTTTAGTGGTTAGCCAAATGCCTGCTTTTTTGTTATCAATATACTTGCCTTGCGTTTTTACTGTTTCAGGAGATGAGTATTCAATCCAATCACCATTCTTTTTTCCGTTCTCGTAATTTCCTTTGACCTTAATAAAGTATTCCAATGTCCAGATACCATTTTTTACGTTCTGCATTTCTTCCTCGGAAATTCTAAAATATGAAATGTATTCACCATGCTTTATCGTCCCATCAGATTTCAATACATTAAACCGTTCTGATATTTGTTTTGAATAAGGGAATTTGTTAGTTACCAATTCTGTTTGCTGACAATAACTTTGTAAAGTTGTCAGCAGAAAGATAATCGTCAAATACTTTTTCAAGGCAATCAGTTTGAATTAGCGATGCACTTCAATCGGAGCGGCTAGCATTGCTCATAATATTTAAAATCCGCAACTCCATAATCGGAAGCTGCGCATAGTAAGACAAATATAAAAATATTCCACAGCAGAGATGTAAGCGAAGCCCAGGACGGAATAGCATATAACTTTCCCTTCCTTCGTTTATCTTTGCACTCCTCTTTTTTATGGCGAAAAAATTATTTGGTAAAGATACCTACCTGAAGTGGTACGAAAGCATGCTGCTGATGCGGAAATTTGAGGAGCGTGCAGGGCAGCTATATGGTATGCAGAAAATCCGTGGCTTCTGTCATCTTTATATAGGGCAGGAAGCGGTCGTTGCCGGTGCAATGACTGTTCTTCGTCCCGAAGATGCCATGATAACGGCCTATCGTGACCATGCACATGCCATTGCCAAAGGCATTCCTGCCAATGCGGTGATGGCCGAACTCTACGGCAAAGCAACGGGATGTTCTAAAGGCAAGGGGGGGTCTATGCATATGTTTTCTAAAGAGCATCGCTTTTTTGGCGGGCATGGAATTGTGGGCGGACAAATACCCCTCGGAGCGGGCATTGCTTTTGCAGAACAATATAAAGGTACCGACCATGTGTGCGTATGTTATATGGGCGATGGCGCGGTGAGGCAGGGAGCATTTCACGAAACACTCAATATGGCAATGTACTGGAAGCTGCCGGTGATTTTTATTATTGAAAATAATAACTATGCCATGGGTACATCAGTGGAACGCAGCAGCAACGTTACTGACCTTTACAAGCTTGGGGCCGCTTATGACATGCCTTCAGAACATGTTGACGGAATGAGCGTGGAAGATGTGCAGCTTGCGATGGAAAAAGTTGTGGAATATGTCCGCAGCGGCAAAGGACCGTACTTGCTGGAAATGCGAACGTATCGCTACAAAGGACATTCCATGAGCGACCCTGCAAAGTATCGTACCAAAGAAGAAGTGGAGCATTACAAAGCCGAGGACCCGATTGATACGGTACTGAAAACCATCACGGAGAAAAAACTTGCAACGGAAAAAGAAATTGAATCAATTAACGAGCGCGTAAAAAATGTTGTGGAAGAAGCAGTAAAGTTTTCAGAGGAATCTCCATTCCCTGATGCAAGCGCGGTTTACGAAGATGTTTATGTAGAATCAGATTATCCATTTATACTTGACTGAAATTGATAATTAAAAAATAAACAGATTGTTAAAAATAACCACAGAGACACGGAGACACAGGGGAAAAAATTCTCTGTGCCACTGTGCCTCTGTGGTGAAAATTTTATAACATTTAATTTTTAATCCATTTATAAATGGCTGAGATAGTTAGAATGCCCAAGATGAGCGACACCATGACAGAAGGTGTCGTTTCTAAATGGCATAAAAAAGTTGGTGATAAAGTAAAGACAGGCGACCTGGTTGCTGATATCGAAACCGACAAGGCTACTATGGAATTTGAATCGTACCAGGAGGGTGTGTTGCTTTACAGGGGCGTTGAAGAAGGACAGGCAGCTCCCGTTGATGGTGTGCTTGCCATACTGGGTAAGGAAGGAGAAGATTATGCGAAGCTCCTGGAAGAAGAAAAGAAAAAGGTAAGTGCAGTGCAACCCGAAGCAAAGCCGGAAGCAAAACAGGAAACCAAAAAAGAGGAGCCAAAACCAGAGCCACCAAAAAAGGAAGTTGAACAACCGAAAAAAGAAGTCGTTGCAGAGAAAAAAGTTCCGGAACCGCAAGCATCTGCTCCGCAAACAACCGACACCGGATTAAAAGCCTCTCCGCTGGCGCGTAAGCTGGCAAGTGAAAAAGGAATCGACCTGAATTTTGTAAAAGGTACAGGCGACAACGGCAGAATTGTTAAACGTGATATAGACTGGTTCAAAGAAGGAAATATTGTTGCCGGAAGCTCGGCAGCTATGTCGGGTGCTGTTACCAAAGAAAGTTACCAGGATGTTACTGTTTCGCAGATGCGCAAAACCATTGCCAGGCGCCTGAGTGAAAGCAAGTTCACTTCCCCGCATTATTATCTTACCATGGAGATAAACATGGACAATACCGTAAATGCGCGTGAGAATATAAACAGTGTGCTCGGTGTAAAAATATCTTTCAATGATATCATTATAAAAGCAGCAGCGGCCGCATTGCGGCAACATCCTAGGGTAAATGCTTCCTGGTATGGCGACTTTATCCGCATGCATGACCATATTCATATTGGCGTTGCAGTTGCCGTTGAAGATGGCTTGCTGGTACCTGTGGTTCGTTTTGCTGATTCAAAAACTCTTAGACAAATCAATGCGGAGGTAAAAGACCTTTCGCAGCGGGCTCGGGATAAAAAACTTCAGCCCCACGATTGGGAAGGAAACACATTCACTATTTCTAATCTTGGAATGTATGGCATCGAAGAGTTCACTGCCATTATCAACCCTCCCGACTCGTGCATTCTTGCCATAGGCGGCATTGAGCAGAAACCGGTGGTGAAAAATAATTTGATAGTACCGGGTAATATCATGAAAGTTACCATGAGCTGCGACCACCGCGCTGTTGACGGTGCCACCGGGTCCGAATTTTTAAGGACTTTTAAAGGTTTAATGGAGAATCCGGTCATACTCCTTGGGCAGGCGTCCTTGTGACCACATATCGCTTCAATTCATAGTATTTTTCTTATAAAACGTTTATTTTTGGACGTTGGACATCTGTGCATATTGCGATGCAACTAAAAAGCATTAAATTGCATCTTAAACTATGAATGAACCGGTACATATGGTGGACGAGGAACTTATCAGGAGTTGCCTTTCGGGTGACAGAAACGCACAGAAAGTTCTGTTTGATAAGTACACCCGCAGAATGATGGGTATCTGTATGCGATATGCTCCGAGCAGGGAAGAAGCCGAGGATATGTTGCAGGAAGGATGGATAAAAGTTTTCAGAAACCTGCACTCATTCCGGTTCGAAGGTTCGGCAGAAGGTTGGATAAAAAGAATAATGGTAAATACGTGTCTTGAAACACTGAGGAAAAATAAAAAGATGGCAAACCAGGTAGAGCTAGATGATGTTTATGAATCGGTATACACCGAAATAAATTCAGCTGATTTTATGTCTGCCAAAGAGTTGCTTAAACTGATACATAAATTGCCAAGTGGTTACCGCACCGTGTTCAATTTATTTGCCATTGAAGGATACAGTCATAAAGAAATTGCAGCAATGCTTTCTATAACAGAAAATACTTCCAAGTCGCAGTACAGCAGGGCGCGCATGCACCTGCAAAGAATGCTGCTGCTTGAAAATGCATAGTACAAGCGCATAATAACATGAGAGAACAAAACATAGAAAAATTATTCAAGGATACTTTCAGCAATTTTGAAGCTGATGTGAATCCCTCTGTGTGGTCAAACATTGAGCAGGGCTTGCCTGCTTCCCCGCAGCACATTCCGGGCAGTTCACCTGTTGCGAAACCGTCAGGATTTTTTGGAAAAATTAGTTTGAACACTATCGTTCTTGTTGCTGCTATATCAGCCACTATTATCGGAACTACACTTTATTTCTCATCTCAGAAACCCACTTCGCAGAATATTCTTGCTCAGCAAGTTCAGGCGCAGCCGCAGGTCATGAAAGACAATTCAATAGCTGTTTCTAAAGCAGCACCGGTTACATCACTGAGCAACGCTCCAGTTGGAGGATCAAAAAATGTTGCTGAAAAACAAACAGCAGCTAAGGCAAAAGAAAAGGTGTATCTGAATCAACCGCCTAGGCAAGCTCCTTCTGAAGCAAAAACAGAAAATGTCTCTAATGCTAATTCTGTACAGGTTTCTGTAGAAAAACCTTCCTCGCCTGAACCGGTTAATGTTGTTGCACCGCAGCATACATCTTCCTCGTTACAGAAAATGGCTATCGAAAATAATCAGCAGCAAGCTTCCAAAACAAGTGCTCTTCCTTCAGTTGAAAATCCGGTCGCAACAGCAGCACCTTCCAATAAGGTACCTGCCACTCATGAAGCAACACCAGGCTCTGAAGAGCAGTTCCATTTCTTTGTTCCCAATGTATTTACTCCGAATGGTGACGGGCTTAACGATAATTTAAAACCGGTGAGCAACTATAATGTGAAGGAATATGAGCTAACCATTTTTGACCGCTACGGCTTTGAGATATTTAAATCAAAAGACATTGATTTTTCGTGGGATGGTAAATTGAAGAATGGAGAAGAAGCAACCGAGGCGGTTTATGTTTACATCATTAAACTGGTAGATTTTAATGACGAAGAGCACAATTATATGGGCTATGTAGCATTACTTAAATAGACTTATCATAGAGAGATTCACCCAGCATTTCAACGCACTGGTAAGGTCAAATAGACTGTTAATAAATATCAACTTGTTATCTTTTAACCTTTAAATTAAATTACCCTTCAAAATGACTCTGAAATTCAAAATTACAAAGGCAATGAAAAAAATATTTAGCCGAAACGCGGCACTTATAATGGGTTTACTGTTTTCCTGTGCATCCATTACCCAGGCGCAAAATAATAATGTTTATGCATGGCCTGATACTGCCATTTGCCAGGGAGCATCCGTAACATTGAACGTGAGTGCGGTGCCTGCTATTGTGCCTAATTCTACCGTAATGATTACCCCCATTGGTGATGACCAATGGAGTCCTATCGTTAGCCTTCCGTTTCCGTTTACTTTTTATGGAAACATTTACAATCAATGCATCATAGGTTCAAATGGCGAAGTCGGGTTTAACACTGTAAGTGCCGGTGGATATAATACCTGGCCCATTAATGTGACCATGCCGTCGCCAACTCCTGTGGACCTTCGCAACACCATCATGGGACCCTGGCAGGATAATTATCCGCCATTGAGTGGTTCAATACGTGTAGGAACATTCGGAACTGCACCTAACCGGATTTTTGTTGCCGAGTGGGACGATATTCCTATGTATGCTTGTAATCAAACGTGTATAGGCAACCAGATTCAGTTGTATGAAACATCTAATATTATTGAAATACATATCGCTGCCAAAAATTTGTGCGCTACCTGGAACCAGGGACGCGCCATTGAAGGACTTAATAATGCAACAGGAACCATAGCGCACATTGTGCCGGGCAGAAATTGCTGTACCCAATGGACGGCATTCCAGGATGCTTACAGGTTCACGCCTTCACCGGGTCCTACCTGGTATACAGTTGCACCGACTACCTTTTTACCTAGAATATTTGTTGCTTCAACCAATATAAATATAACATGGCTTCTTAATGGTAACCCGGTTGGAAACGGCCCCACTCTGAATGTTTCTCCGGTAACTACTTCAAATTATATTGCTCAGGTATCGTATACAAGCTGCGGTAATTATTCTTTCAGTGATACGGTAACCGTTACGGTTAGCCCTCCGTTCACGCTTAACTTCAACCCAATCGTAAATGTATTATGCTTTGGAGGCAGCACCGGCTCGGCTACTATTAATGCATCAGCCAATGCGGCGCTTCCCCTAGCATACTTGTGGAGCACTACGCCCCCGGAGACTACCGCGACAGGGAATAGTCTCAATGCTAACACTTATACGGTTACTGTTACCGATAACGGAGGGTGTATTGTAAGCGCCTCCGTAACCATAACGGAGCCGCCCGACCTTATTGTTACACCCGACCCTCCTACAAATGTTCAGTGTTTTGGGCAGGGTAATGGAGTAGCTTCTGTTACTGTAAATGGCGGGGTCGCACCATACGCATATTTATGGTCGAATGGAGCTAACAGTAATCCCAATACAAGTCTTGGTGGCAATACATATACCGTAACCGTTACCGATGCCAATGGATGTACAAAAACAGCGTCAGTGACTGTTACTGAACCTACACAATTGGTTATTAATCCTACCACTTCACAAACTATTTGTATCGGCACCTCATTAAATCTTTGCCCTAATGAATCGGGAGGTACCCCTGGCTATACGTATCTATGGTCTGACGGCTCTATGACGCAATGCATTAATGTGAGCCCAGCTATATCTACAATTTATACGGTAACCGTTACCGATGCTAATAACTGCATAATTACTTCCTCTCCAATTTTCATTACGGTTAATCCTCCTCTCACTGTTACTGCGGTAGTAAATGACCCTGACATTTGTGTTGGCACGCAGGTATTTCTAAGCGCTGTTGGCGTTAGCGGTGGCGATGGAAATTATTCTTACAACTGGATTCCCGGAATAGGCAGTACTGCAGGACCTCTTGGACACTCTCCTGTTGTTACAACCAATTACACTGTTATAGTAACGGACGGATGCGGTACTCCTGCTGCAACCGACACGGTTACAGTTGTCGTAAACCCCTTACCGTTAGCACTGTTTAGCGGAACAAACCTTAGCGGTTGTGTTCCGTTTGATGCCTGCTTCCAGGATTTGTCAAACGTAAGCACGGGCAGCATTACACAATGGCTGTGGGATTTCGGAGATGGTTCTTCGGGTGCGGCAACTCAAAATCCGTGTCATACCTATACTTCTCCTTCATCGCCTAACCTGTATAATGTTACGCTCTCCGTTACATCCAATGCCGGATGCTCTCAATCATTCACCATCAATAATTATGTAGACGCACACCCGGTTACCACAGCATATTTCACAATGTATCCCAAGTTTACTACCCTGGCAGAGCCCAATATTAATTTTGATGCGAGTGGAGACCCTCTGTGGATATATCACTGGTCATTCGGAGACGGATATTCTGACACCTCACAGAGTGTTACACACCCTTACACCGCTGTAGGCAAGTACCAGGTTTGTCTCTACACAACGAATACATATAACTGCGCCGATACGCTTTGCGATTCGGTTGATGTCCGCGCAGATTTCTCATTCTATGTTCCCAATGCATTTACACCCAACCACGATTTGGTTAACGAAGTATTTACTCCTATGGGCCGTAGCTTCCAGGAGTATGACCTTACCATATACGACCGCTGGGGAACTATTATTTTCCGTTCAAAAGACATAAGATTTTCCTGGGATGGTAAACTAAGCAATGGCGATGATGCCCCGACAGGTATTTATATTTACAATATCGATTTGCGAGACCTCGATGGCGTAAAGCATAATTTTATCGGCAACGTGGCGTTGATTCGTTAGGCTTAGTTTAGTTTTCGTGTAAAAGTTCTCCCTTTTTGGGGAGAACTTTTTTTTTGTCTGTGTTCGGATAACTTTGCATCATCTTATTTTCTCATCATGAATTACAGAACCGAAAAAGATACCATGGGAACCGTCCAGGTTCCTGCCGATAAATACTGGGGCGCACAAACGCAGCGTTCTATAGAGAATTTCAATATCGCCCGCGACATTAACCGCATGCCCTTGGAAATTATCCGGGCTTTTGCTGTTCTGAAAAAAGCTGCTGCCCTCACCAACCTGGATGCAGGTGTTTTGTCCAAAGAAAAATGTGACCTCATTTGTAAAGTATGCGATGAAATTCTTGATGGAAAATTAGACGACCAGTTTCCTTTGGTTGTATGGCAGACCGGAAGCGGCACGCAAAGCAATATGAATGTTAACGAAGTGATTGCGTACCGCGCTCACGTTCTTAGCGGAGGGAAATTAACGGACGAGAAAAAAATAATTCACCCCAATGATGATGTAAACAAATCGCAATCGTCTAACGATACATTTCCAACAGCAATGCACATTGCCGCATATAAAACTCTTGCAGAGACTACGCTGGCGGGGATGAAAAAGCTTCGCGATACGCTGGATAAGAAAGCGAAAGAAAATATGAAGGTGGTAAAAATCGGCAGGACGCACCTGATGGATGCTACCCCGCTAACCCTTGGGCAGGAACTTTCCGGCTATGTTTCGCAGCTTGACCATGGAGGGCGCGCCATAGAAAATTCTATGAAGCATCTTTCAGAACTTGCACTGGGTGGCACAGCCGTTGGAACAGGAATCAATACACCAAAAAATTATTCAGTGAATGTTGCAAAGAAGATAGCTGAGCTTACCAAGCTTCCTTTTATTACGGCTGAAAATAAATTTGAGGCGCTTGCAGCACATGATGCCATAGTGGAATCTCATGGAGCATTGAAAACCGTTGCTGCCTCGCTTATGAAAATTGCAAATGATATCCGCCTGCTGGCATCGGGCCCGCGGTGCGGTATCGGTGAAATATTTATTCCTGACAACGAACCGGGCTCATCCATTATGCCGGGAAAAGTAAATCCAACGCAGTGCGAGGCCATGACCATGGTTGCTGCGCAGGTTTTGGGCAATGATGTTGCTATAAACATCGGTGGGGCTTCAGGTCAATTTGAACTGAATGTTTTTAAGCCGATGATAATTTATAATTTTCTTCACTCGGCACGACTTATTGGTGAAGTATGTGTATCGTTCAACGACAAATGTGCTGTTGGCATAGAACCTATTCACGAGAACATCCGGAGAAATCTTGAAAACTCCCTGATGCTGGTTACAGCTTTAACTCCGCATATCGGTTACGAGAACGCAGGAAAGATTGCCAAGAAGGCCCAAAAGGAAAATAAAACCCTTCGCGAAGCCGCCATTGAACTGGGACTCCTTACTTCAGAGCAATTTGACGAATGGGTAAATCCTGAAAAAATGGTAGGGGATATTTAAAAGGCATTAATCACTACGTAAACTTTTCGCCCTTCTTTACTTTCACATCGCTTACAAGCTGGCGGATTTCCTGCTCTTGTGATTTGGGGCAGATGAGCAGAATATTTTCTGCTTCCACCACAATAAAATCTTCAAGCCCTTTAATTACGGCAAGCTTGTCTTTAGGAATATTGATGATGCAATTTTTAGTGTCATCCAACATTGCATGGTTCCCGGTTACAGCGTTTCCATTGGCATCGTGCGGCAGGTGCTCATACAGCGAGGTCCATGTTCCCAAATCGCTCCAACCGAAATCAGAAGCAAGCACGTAAACATTCTTTGCTTTTTCCATGATACCATAATCAATGGAAATATTTTTGCACTGTGAGTATGCTTTCCTTATGAACTCTGCCTCTTCTGGAGTGTTATAAATATTTGCACCGTCTTTAAAAAGAGTAGCTACTTCGGGCAGATATTCTTCAAATGCCCTGAGAATGGCTTTGGCATTCCAGATGAAAATTCCGGAGTTCCATAAAAAGTCACCACTGCGTATAAAAAACTTCGCCATCTCCTCGTTGGGCTTTTCGGTAAAAGTTTTTACAGGGCGTATGTGCAACATTTCTGTGGAGCCATCTTCCCTGAACTGGATATATCCATAACCCGTGTCGGGCCGGTCGGGCCTGATGCCCAGGGTAACAAGCGCATTTTTCTTCTTGGTAAACTCCAGCGCAGAACCGATGGATTTAATGAATGACGGCTCATCTTTAATCAGGTGGTCACTGGGAGTTACTACAATGTTAGCCTCACGGTCAAGCGCATAGATTTTATTACAAGCATAGGCAACGCAGGGAGCTGTATTTCTGCGCTGCGGTTCGGCAATAATCTGCCGGGGTTTTATACCCGGTATTTGCTCCTGCACCAGGTCGGTATAGGATTCGCTGGTAACAATAATTATGTTTTCTTCAGGACAAATAATCTTAAACCTGTCATACGTTTGGCGGAGCAGCGATTTGCCGGTGCCCAGGATATCGAGAAACTGCTTAGGGTGCCCGGTGCGGCTTAAAGGCCAGAATCGGCTGCCGATACCACCCGCCATTATCACACAATACCGGTCTTGCATGAGCGCAAAGTAAAGAAAAATGCAGGAGTGATTTTAAATAACCTAAATACCTCAGGTCAATATTTTTCTCCCATTTGAGCGGCTCAAAGAAGAAAAAGTATTTTTGAGAACGAAAAATTACACAAATCCTGAATTTTAATGGCACGGAAATTTAATTCTATTTTTGCAAGATGAAAATTACTCGTTTTGTCCTTTCTGATTACCATCAGTTTAGGTATCTCAATATTAATTTGACTTATCCAAAAGAGCATGTAAAAGCAGGGCAACCTTTAGATAAAGTTTGCTTCATTGGAAAAAATGGAACGGGAAAAACTACAATTCTTAAAACAATAAAACAGTTCCTGCTCATTTTTGAGTTAAATGCACTTCATCAAGGGCTTCTTGAAGATAGTCACGAGCCTACCCAATTTTGCTTTGAGGTTGAATATAAAAATAAAAAATTTTTATTTGGGAAATTCATTCTTTTTTTACCTAATGCAGAAACTAGAATAAGGGCTAATGTGCAAGTATTAGAGAGAAGTTTTTACGAACAAATACCTGACTTCTTTGAGAATGTTTTTGTAAAAAAAGATTCTAATCTTATTCAAAAAATATTTGAGGAAAGCAGAAAGCCAGATCATGTTGCATCAGATGCCATTATAAGAAACGAAATAAAAGCCAAACTATCTAGAGAGAGTTTGTTAGTTTATGCACCAACAGAATATAATATTAATAAATCAGGTTCAGAAATTTATTCTTTAACTGATTTGAATGAAGGGTTGAAATTTGGAAATGCGTTGCCTTATTACCACGAAATCTCTTTTGATTACTTGAAAAACTTTTGGTCTTTACTGATTTATCAAGTACAACTTAGAGAAAGGGAAAGAAATGAATTTGAAAATACAAAAGATAATCGTAAAAGAACAAAGGAAGAATTAATAGAAATTTTTGAAAAAGAACATCCGGAAATTTTAAAAATAATTGCAAAAAAATGGGATATTATTTTAGGCCAGGTCGGACTTTATTTAGATGCTGAAAATGCAAAGAAACCTATTGTCTTAACCGATCAATTAATTGCTTACATAAAAGATAAAAAAAATCATAAAAATATTCCCTTTGGAGCTTTAAGTTCAGGAATCAAAAATTTGATTTATAGTCTTGGTTACTTGACTTCTCTCTATTTTAATCGCTCAATTAAATCATCAACAGTAATATTTGATGAACCAGAATTTAGTTTGTTTCCTGATATATTGTTAAAATTAATTGACTTTTATACAAATCCAAAAGATTTTCCTAACACACAATTTTTCTTTGCAACTCATAGTCCACTTATTGCCTCACAATTTGAACCTGAAGAACGAGTTTGTTTACATTTTGACGATGAGAGAAAAGTTTATTCTACGACGGGTATCGCTCCGCTTGGAGATGATTCATCGGATTTATTGCTGAAAGATTTTGGACTAGAGGAGGTTATGCCTGCTTATGGAGTATCAATGTGGAAAAAGTATCTTGAGCTAAAACGAAAAATTGATAAAGAACCTAATCCAGATAAAATTAAAAATATCCTGAAAGAATTTGCTGATTTAAGACAAGATTACAATTTCCCAGATCTTTATGAACCGAATAAGTAAGCCAGCGAATTCAGAAATAATCACACGTGGCATTGTTTATAAAGAGGGTGGTGATAACTCAGGACTTAGAGAGATTTTAATTAGGGAGCAAAAAAATGTCTGTGCTTATACTCAAGCGAGGGTCACAGAAGCTTTTTCTGTTGACACAGAACATTTTAATCCTACTCTAAAGAATACTGATGATGATAATTATAACAATTGGTTTGCGGTTAGTACAAAATGGAACCGTCAAAAAAGGAGTGTAGAAAAGTGGAATGAATACCAAGAAATCTTACATCCAACAGACGAAGAATTTGAAAAAAGAATAATCTATAAAAACGGTGTGTATGAATGGAACGAAGGGGATGATGAAGCAAGACATCTTATAGAGTACTTAAACTTAAATCAAGAAAATCTTGTTAGGGATAGGAAAAGTCATTTAAAAACTTTGCAATTACTCCTTGAAAAATTTGGTAATGATACAGAACAGTTGAGAAATTATCTAGAAACTGAAGATCCTAATCAAATCCAATATATCCGTGCTATACAAGAGGAGTTAGGAATTACTTTTTAAAAAACATCACAAGAATTCTCTCCCCCGCCAAATTAAGCCCGATGGAGCGACCTTTTCGGGAGCGAGAGCGGGACGGGAGGTTGTGAGGGCTACAAAAGGGTGCTTCATGATCTTTTTTCTTCAGTTATTCTATTCCTAACAGCTTCAGATAGGCAGGGTCAACTTTGAATTTCACGCTTTTCATTGTTCATTATTTTCATCAACCGGCGGGGCAGGTGTATTTTTATCCGCACCAAACATATATTGTAAAATAAAATGCCATACAAGATTATTTCCGTTATTAAAGGTTGAAGTAAAATAGAAAGGCGGAGGGGAGTTGCGTTTAAAAACAGGTATCAGAGAATTGCTGTAGCGAAAAGAGAAATTAAAATGCTGAGAAAAATTATACCCTATTCCAGCAAGCAAACTCACATCCGTTTTGTTGAGATAGCTATCGTTACCATATGAATAAAAATTATCACCGTCTGCCTTGTGACTGATTAATTTTCCCAGTGAAATTCCTGTGTGAAAATCAAATCTGTTTATAGGTTTTTTACCAATGTTGAAATTGAGACGCCATTTAATAATAAGCGGAAATTCAAGATAGTTAAAAGAAATTTTATAGTAGCCGTTGCCGTTGGAGTCAGCGGGCTGCTGAGTTCCTTTTTGAATGTAATTAAGCTCTAACCTTAGGGTCGCTTTTTGACTTAAAACAGTGCTTACCGTGCCTCCAAAAGTAAAACCGGCTTTATGAAAATCGGTGTCATAATCATACAGGTCAGAGGCGTACACATCGGTAGCAACAAGTCCGCCGGAAATGCCTGCGTTGAAGCGTTGGGCATTCGCATGAATTGCAACCGGCAATAAGAGCACACAGAGAATTTTTTTCATTTGTCATTCCATCAATTGCGTTCATCCATATTTGGTCATTAATTCATCAACTTCTTCTGCCAATGTTTTCTTTGCATGATGCTCTTCCTGATTTTTAATATAACTGATTAGCGATTGAACTTGTGATTCGCTGACAGATACTGCAAAGTAATCATCTTGCCAGAAAAACTTTTCTTTAGTCAGTTTATTTTTATTTATCCAATAAGAAGATTCGCCTTTTATTAATTGAGATACTTTTGAAATGGATAGGTCTTTTCCTAATGAAATCAAGCAATGCATATGTTCGGTATGTCCGTTGATGGCTTGAAGAAATATTTATTTTTCCTTACAGTTGCTGATGACGTGTTTTTGAACATCAATTTTGACTTCTTTGGTGAGCCAAGGCATTCTGTTCTTAGTTGAGAATACTAAATGAACCCAGATTTTAACGTAAGACATGATATTTGATTTTAATATTTTTTATTCGGCTAAAGCCAATTTTTCTTTTAACACATTCACAGTTGGCTGAAGCCAACTGCAATGAATCAATAGGATTTATCCATTGCCGTCAGCTTTAGCTGACGGATAAAATAGAATATAATTAATTGGCTTTAGCCAAATCCATTAGTTTTTTAATTAATTTTCTTAATCAATTTTTCCATCAAAAATCTATGTTTCCATTATTGCACTCCTAATAGCTTAAGATAGGCAGGGTCTATCTTTCGGCCCAGCTGCCGGGCTTTAAGCACATCGGCCCTTGCCGCCTCTATTTGTCCCAATTGGTTGTAGGAATAAGAGCGGTTTTGCCAGTAGACAGGTTCTGAAGGCATCAACTCAATGGCTTTTGAAAAGTCCGCAAGCGATTCTTTATGCTTGCCCATTTTCTGAAGCGCCACACCCCGTGAATTATAAATGCCATCATCGGTCGGAACAAGTTTTAGATACTTTGTAAAGTCATCTACCGCTTTTTGGTATTGACCTACCTGGTCATAATATATTCCTCTGTTAAAGTATGTTTTGGCAAAAGTTGAGTCAATCACTTCGGCTTTCGCAAAATCATCTTCCGCTTTGGCATATTCATTTTTGCGGATGTAGATTAATGCGCGGTTGGCATACGTGGTAACTTTTTTTGCATCCAACGCAATGGCCTGGTTGTAATCAGACAGCGCAAGGTCATCCTGCCCGCGCTCGAAATAAATATTGCCCCGGTTGTTATAGGTTAATGCATATTTAGGATTGATGGATAATACCTTATTATAGTTCTCCAACGCCTTATCGTTTTGCTTTAAGCTGCGGTAATAAACTCCGAGATTATCATATCCCACATCAGAGCCGGGATATTTTGCAACGTTATCTCTCCACAATGTCCCGCTGTTTTTCCATACCAGGCAGCGCTGGTAACTCATCACCGCAAAGACAACGGCATAAATCACAAAAATGCTTTTTACAAGAAATGAAATGTTCGCCTTTCGTTCCGTTAAATTCTGTAAAGAAGTCGCAGCAATAAAAAATAATCCGAAGTAAGAAACATAGGTAAAACGTTCTGCCATAAATGCTTTGCCCGCGCCAACCACCTGCAGCACAAACATTACATTGACTAAAAAGAACAGAAGCCCGAAGACTACATTTCTATCCGTGCGGAATTTTTTAATAACCCAAACAACACCGGCAATAAGAAGCAACGGTGTTATGTAATACAGCGTAGGAAGCACTCCCTCCGTCTTTTGCGGATAGGGATAATAGGCAGACAAGTTTACAGGGGCGAAGAATCGCACCAGGTAACTTGTAAGCGCATAACATGCATACAAGATGCGCTCATACAAGGGATACGTTTCATTCATAATAAGCGAATCACCTGTCTTAAGGAAATATATTCCGGCTATTCCCGTTGCAGCCGACAAAATAAAAAATGGAATTTTTTCCATGATGAGAGAAAACTTTAACGGGCGTTTTTCCAGATAATCAATAAGAAGCATGGAAAGCGGAAGTGATACCGCCTGTATTTTTGAAAGCATTGAAAGAACGGCAAGCACAAGCATCAGCAAGTAAAGAAGAACTTGTGCACCGGGCTTTCGTACCCATTTTATGTACGCAATAAGGGCTCCGAAATAAAACGAAGCAAACATTACATCTTTTAATTCTGTAATCCATGCTACCGATTCCACACGCATGGGATGAATGGCAAAAAGCAATGTGATGGCACCGACAACAAAAGATTTTTTGGTGAGAAGCCGTGCCGTCCAAAAGACAAGCGCAGTACAAACCAGGTGCAATAAAATATTAACCAGGTGATACAGGTATGGTTCTAACCCCACCTGTGAACGTATCAAAGCAAAGACAAGGATGGGAAGCGGGTTGTAGTTATTGCCAACAGACTGCGTAAATATTGCTTTTACATTTTGAGAATTAAGGTTTACGGTCAGGTGGTTATCGGTAATGTTAAGCCCGTCATCCCAGGTGTAAATGAGGTCGTTTTTCAGGGCGGGATAAAAGACTATGAATGTAACCGCCAGGATGGCAGGAAGCAGCCATACAGGGAATTTTTTTAGCTGAATTGTAGCCGTTTTAGCGGGTTGATGAATTTTCTTTTTATCTTTTTTCACGGAGCGAATAACGAATCGATTCGAATATACGTATTAAAGAAAGTTAACGTTGATATATCATGGCGCATCAAAAGTATTTATACATTTTCCTGTTTACCATTCTTTCGGTAAAATGTTTTTCTCAGACGGACGGTTTGCCCGTTGACGATTCCCCATCAAAGAAAGTATTTTTTTCAATGGATTATCGCAATGGCTTTATCAGGTCAACGGAAGCTCATGTAGTTGGTTTTCGCGCGGGGGTGGAAGTAGGGCAAAAATATCGTTTGGGAGTGGGGTATCATTATCTTTCTTCAGAAATTATCCGCGGCATACCTGTGATGCAGGAAGGTGCAACCATAAACACCAATGCGCGCGTTCATCTCAGGTATGGAAGCGTTTCTGCCGAATATATTTTGTTCACCAGCGAGCTTTGGCAGGTATCAGCACCGCTTATTCTTGGCATTGGCTCTTCGTATTATGAGCCGCCTTCCAACAAATATCCTGAAACCAACAGGCAATTTACACTTGTCATCGAGCCCGCTGTAACGGTGCAGTATAATATCATTCCTTTCATCGGAATCGGCACCGGCATAGGGTACCGCTTTATGCCCGCAGGCGATGGCAATTTACGTTCGGTATTTGCAACTCCTGTCTATGACTTGCGGCTTAAGCTGCTCATGAACGAAGTGGCTGAAGCGCTCTTCCCTAACGGCTTGTGGAAAAAGAAAAGGCAGGAATAAGAAAGTAGAGCATCATAATATTATTTTTGTTCGATGCCTTCAAAAAACCTTAACCCGGATTCCGAAGCAGGTGATTCCACGCCATCTTTGGCAGAAAAGGAATTTGAAAAAGTTCTGCGCCCATCGGTTTTTGATGACTTCGCAGGGCAGCGGAAAGTAGTGGACAACCTGCTGGTGTTTGTAAAAGCAGCGCAGCAAAGAAAAGAATCACTTGACCACGTTTTGCTTCACGGCCCTCCCGGACTGGGAAAAACAACACTGGCATATATCATAGCCAACGAGCTGGGAGTAAATATACGTACCACTTCGGGTCCTGTTATAGATAAGCCGGGCGACCTTGCCGGGCTGTTGACTAACCTGGAACCGAACGATGTTTTATTCATTGATGAGATTCATCGCCTGAGCCCTGTGGTGGAAGAATACCTCTATTCTGCAATGGAGGATTATCGTATCGATATCATGATTGAATCAGGCCCCAATGCGCGCTCGGTGCAAATACAGGTTAACCCCTTTACACTCATTGGCGCTACTACCCGCTCGGGGTTGCTTACCTCTCCGCTCCGCGCGCGTTTCGGAATTACTTCACGCCTTGAATATTATGATGCCGAAACATTGCAGGGAATTGTGCTTCGCTCCTCCGATATTCTTAAAATTGAAATCAGCGATGAAGCTGCATTTGAAATAGCCCGCAGAAGCCGCGGCACTCCGCGTATTGCCAATGCATTGCTCAGGCGCGTGCGCGATTTTGCACAGGTTAAAGGTAACGGCACCATAGATGAAAAGATTACGCATCATTCTCTTGCCGCACTTAATGTAGATGAACACGGACTGGATGAAATGGATAATAAAATTCTTTCTGCTGTCATCGATAAATTTAAAGGCGGCCCCGTTGGAATCACAACCATTGCAACGGCAGTGGGAGAGGAGCCGGGAACTATTGAAGAAGTTTACGAGCCCTTCTTAATCATGGAAGGATACCTGAAACGCACACCGCGCGGCAGGGAAGCAACTGAAATCGCCTATAAGCATCTGGGGAAAATTATACCAGCGGGGCGTGCCGGGATTTCTTCGCGCAGCGGAGACCTGTTCGACAGGTAATTTTTATTTTTCAATCACCAGTTTCCTGAAATGAGAATCAACATTAAGGAAATAAATTCCGTTTTTCATAGTTGATAAATCAAGACGGAATTTTTCTGATTGAATATCCGCTGCAGAAAATACACAGCGCATTAACTCGTCATAAGCATGGATATTTTTCATCAGCTTGTCAGAGGCGATGATGCATTCATCCTTTGCAGGGTTTGGATAAATGCTTATGTAAGTTGATTGGAGTTCTTGTGTACCATCGATGATTACATTCACCGTATCAAAAATTCCTTCGCTCATGTTATAATATGTTCCCGTTACAGATGCTTCGAGGCGAATGGCGCGAACCATGTAATGATTAATAGCTTCGGTGATATTTGATTCTGCAAAATTTGTATCCGCGACAATAGAAGGGCTAATGCGCATGTATCGCCCTGTAGAAGTATCCAGCCTGTAAACATAATAACCCAGAACACTGTCCGGCGAGGCAGACCATGTGAGCGCAACATAATTAGTGCTCACATTGGTTCCCGAAAGATTGGATGGCGGCGCAATAATGTGTTGCCGCAGCGAGGGGTCTCCCATCAGCGCCTGGTGAATGTAATGAACGCCGTAGTTTGATACGTAAGGGCTGTAATAATAATTATTCTGAGTCGCTTTTGCGCAAAACCCAATCGTTTCCCCGAGCGACATCTGGTGAAAATGCCAATGTGGCCTTCCAGCCCAGGCAGAAGTAAGAGCTCCTGATGCCAGCGGTGCGCGCAGGAAATTATCCTGGCTGTCCCAGTCGCCAAAGTAACTGCCGAATACCATGGTGAAAATAGTTTGCACCGTATCAGCAGCAAAATTCGAGGTGCTTCCTACACCGCCACAGGAAGTATAACTGCCTCCACCACATCCATATGACCATTGGTAAGAATTACTTCCAAGTGTTGTAAAATAATCCTGCGAAGAAATGCTGTCGGGTGTAAGAAGAGAAGCAATACGCCACCCATTGCTTGCAAATGCTTCGCCGCCAAACGTACCAAAGTTATCATCGACAAGGCATCGCTTCACGGGGTCGACAATTTTTTTGCGGTAGTCGTTATCGCGGCCCAGGTAGTTGCGCATCAATTGCGTTTCTGTAAGCGCAAATGAAGGCAGGTTAAAGAAGTCAATTCTTCCGACCTCTAGTGCAACAGTGCCGGGAATAACAGTCTGGTCAAATTTTCCGTCTCCCGGAATGTTTTGATTCTGCGGGCGTGAAGCAACAGTGACATTAACCGAAGCATCCGTCCATGCTCCATTCATGTCGCCATAATAAACATCAGCGGGCCACGCGCCCTCGTGGTCAGGATGCCCGTCAGGATTAAGGTCACCGGAATAGGGAACAGGGATATGGCCAAGCAGGCAAAGCGCTTTTACATTTACTGCATCGGCCGTGAAATCATTCAGGATAATATTTTTTACTAAGGGAACAGAATCCGTTCTTGAAACATCGTGCCGGATTACCTGCCAGCCGTCTGAAATAAAATCTTTTTCAAGCCGCGAAATTTCTGTAGAGAGCGTGTCAGAAAAATAATCATCAACCAACAAAACCATTTTACCTCGGTAATCCACCACAGGTATTTTTATTCCTGCATAAACATAACTCTCTCCGTCTGCAGGCGCTCCTGTGCGGGATACTCTATATTCATACCCGGTACCGACAACGACATTGGTATCGGTAAAAGAAGTTGAAGCAGGCGCAAGCGAGTCCTCAAGAATGGTCCATGAAGTTGCGGATAGAGATTTTCTGCCGATAGAAAAATTTGTGGCGCCGGCATTCAAGGGCCATTGCAGTGTTATTTGCGGAGGCGACTCCTGAACCTGTACCGTAATCGGTACGGTATAATCTATGGGAGATTGTGCTGATGTTAGTTCAGACAAAAGAAATATGGATAAGAAAAGAAGAGTAATTTTTTGCATAGGGAATATTTTGCGCTCACCAAATGTAAGGAATAAACGAAACAGAAGCCGGCAGCACAGCAGTTAAATTCAGGATGCTATTTTTGGCGATTCATAGTGAACAAAAATTTTAAAGCGCATATTGCTCTTCTGGCAGTAAATATCTTTTACGGTGCCAATTACAGCATTGCAAAGATTTCGCTGCCCCAGTATATACAGCCGGCAGGGTATATTCTTTTGCGGGTAGCGGCATCAACACTGCTCTATGCATTGTTTCTGCTGCTGTTTATGAGAGGAAAATCATTCAGGATTGATAAAAGCGATTGGCTGCGTTTTATTTTATGCGGCATAACCGGGGTTGCCCTAAATCAGGTTTTATTTTTTGAAGGTCTTGCCCGTACCAGCCCCGTGCATGCAGCACTCATCCTTACTTCTAACCCGCTGCTTGTTCTTGTGGCGGCTGCATTTCTTATTAAGGAAAAAATAACCGCCAGAAAATTTTTAGGAATTTTACTCGGCATTTCGGGAGCGGTGCTCCTTATTATCTATGGCAATGAAATTGCGATAGGTCACGGAAGTGTGAAAGGGGATTTGTTCATTCTCATCAACTCCATGTCGTATGCGGTTTACCTGGTGCTTGCAAAACCCCTCATGAAAAAATATAATCCTGTGCTGGTAGTGGCGTGGGTATTTTTTTTCGGAATGATTTTCTCCATTCCGTTTGGGTATGGAGAATTGTTGCAGGTGCAGTGGTCTGCAATGCCTTCCGCTGCCATACTCTCAGTGATTTATGTAATCATATTTGCCACTTTTCTCGCCTATCTTTTAAACACATATGCATTAAAAACCATGAGCCCTGCGGTAGTGAGCTATTATATTTATGTTCAGCCGGTAATTGCGGCAATTATTGCGTATTTTCTTGAAGAAGAAAAACTTACGGTGCTGCATTTGGTTTCGTGCCTGTTGATATTTTCGGGAGTGTTCCTGGTAAGCAAAATGGAAAATGACAAACAGCAAATTTGATTTACCTTTAGTGCCGAAAAAAAATTATAAGTTATAGGTTATAAGTTATATGTTATACGAAACAAACTTTTTTCCGGAATCATCAATAATCACTAATAAATAATCAATCATATTATGATTCTTTCCATGACAGGCTACGGTACCGCTTCGGCAGAGCATAAAGGGAAAACCATTACTGCCGAATTGAAATCAGTAAACGGAAAATTTGCCGATGTAAACGTGCGCCTCCCGCTTGCTTACCGCGACAAGGAAATGGAAGTGAGAAACGAACTGGCCAAAAAATTTGAGAGGGGAAAAATCGAGCTTATTGTTTCTGTAGGCGGGGCATCCCAAACACCTTTTAATATCAACATGGATGCATTTGAATCGTATTATAAAACTTTGAAGCAGGTAGAAAAAAAATTCAAGCTGCCTCCTACAGATTATCTGAAGACCATCTTTTCTTTTCCCGAGACTACCCGTTCTGCTGATGTTGGTAATGAAAAAGAATGGACGGTGGTTGCCCATACCATTGCAAAAGCAGAAAAACTTTTTGAGGATTTCAGGAAACATGAAGGAAAGCAACTTGAAAAAGATTTTGTAATGAGAATTAATAATATTGTTAAGCTTCTTGAACAGGCCGAGCCGTATGAAAAACAGCGCGAAGAAAACATACGGAAAAAAATTAATGCAGGACTAAAAGAATGGATGCGCGAAGAAAACATTGACCGCAACCGCCTGGAACAGGAAATGGTTTTTTATATAGAGAAGATGGATTTTACAGAAGAGAAAACGCGGCTTCGCTCGCATTGCTCGTATTTTCTGCAGACCGTTTCAGAAAAAGAAGCCAATGGAAAAAAACTTTCTTTTATAACCCAGGAAATAGGACGTGAAATCAATACCATCGGCTCCAAAGCCAATGACGCAGAGCTTCAGAAAATTGTGGTACAGATGAAGGATGAGCTTGAAAAAATCAGGGAGCAACTGATGAATGTACTTTGAAATCCTGACTCATAAATCCTTGTTGTGGCGGATAACTTTTCGAACCCCGAAAAAAAAATGATTCTCTTCTGTGGCCCTTCAGGCAGCGGAAAAACAACTATTGTACATCATATGCTGGCAAAGGATTCCCGTTTAAAGTTTTCGGTTTCGGCTACCACACGAAAGAAAAGAAGCAATGAGAAGGATGGAAAGGATTATCATTTTATTTCTGTAGACGATTTCAAAAAAAAAATTGCCAAGGCAGCATTTATCGAGTGGGAACAGGTGTATGAGAACGGGTATTATGGTTCACTGCATCACGAAGTAGAACGGATTTTATCTGAGGGGAAGGTTCCGGTGTTTGATATGGACGTAGTGGGCGGATTAAGCATTAAAAAACAATTTGGTGAAAAAGTTTTGTCAGTTTTTGTGCAGCCACCTGATATTGATTCTTTAAAACACCGACTCACGGCGCGCGCAACAGAAACTCCCGAAGACCTGAAGCGCAGGTTGGATAAAGCGGTGCATGAATTAACCTATGCCAACCAATTTGATAAAATCCTTCTCAACACAAACATAGAGGAGGCGTGCCTTCAGGCGGAGAATTGGGTAAATGAATTTTTGCAAGCCAGCTAAATTTATATGAAAGTCGGACTATTCTTCGGAACATTTAATCCTATCCATGTCGGTCACATGGTGATTGCCTCTTATATGGCAGAGTTTACGGATTTGGAACAAGTCTGGTTTATAGTTTCTCCACAGAATCCTTTAAAGCAAAATCAAATACTTCTCAAAGATTATCACCGGCTGGCATTGGTAAGAATTGCCGCAGAGAATCACCGCAAGCTAAAGGTGAACAACGTTGAATTTTCCCTGCCCAAACCTTCTTTTACCATTGATACGCTTGCCCATCTTTCGCAGCAACATCCCGGCAATGAATTTGTTCTGATTCTTGGTTCTGATAATCTTGAATCATTTCATCAATGGAAAAACCACCAGCAGATTCTTGATAGCTATTCTGTCTATGTTTACCCCCGGCATGGTTTTCACGGAGGAACGCTGTCATCACATCCGAAAGTGAAAATGACCCATGCGCCCCTGATGGAAATATCTTCTACTTTTATCCGCAATGCAATCAGGGATAAAAAGGATATAAGCAGTATGCTCCCCGATGCCGTCTGGAAGTATATTGATGAAATGCATTTTTATGAGAAAGAAAATCCTCCGCAACCGATGCGCCCCGAAAACGAGAGCGGAAAGTTTATATTATAAATTCTAAAAAATGTTATGAGTGCAGTAAAAAATAAAATTCTTTTTTTCATTTCAATAATTTTTTGTCTGAGTGAAAATGCAGTCGCACAGCAGGATGATTCATTGATGCTGCGAAAAATTTACAATGAGATTCTTGTAAACGGAAAAGCATACGATTGGCTGAGCGATTTAACAAAAACAGTCGGTGGGCGTCTTAGCGGTTCACCTCAGGCAGCAGAGGCGGTAAAATGGACAGAGAAAAAAATGAAAGAAGCGGGCGCTGATTCAGTGTGGCTGCAAGAGGTAAAGGTTCCCCATTGGGTTCGGGGTGAAAAAGAAGAAGGAACCATCATACGGTCTGATGGCAAGAAAGAGGAAGTTCCCGTTTGCGCACTGGGAATGTCTGTTGCAACTCCTGTGGCTGGAATTACCGCTAAAGTGATTGAAGTGCATGATTTTGATGAACTGAAAAAACTGGGAGAAGAAAAAGTGAAAGGGAAAATTGTTTTTTATAATCATCCTTTTGACCAGACATTCATTAACACTTTTGAAGCATATGGCAACGCGGGAAAATACCGCTGGGCAGGAGCAAGCGAAGCAGCGCGTTACGGGGCGGTTGCTTCCATTACCCGCAGCATGTCGTCATCCGATAATGATTATCCGCACACCGGCTCAATGGGTTATAATGATTCTCTTCCTAAAATTCCATGCGCTGCCGTCAGCACAAACGGAGCTAACCTGCTGAGTAAAATTTTAAAAGAGGATTCGGAAACAAAATTTTTCCTGAAGCAAACCTGCCACATGCTCGACAGTGTTTTATCGTATAATGTTGTAGGCGCCATAAAGGGCAATGAATTCCCCGATGAAATTATTGTCGTTGGCGGGCACCTGGATTCATGGGATTTGGGAAAGGGTGCGCACGATGACGGTGCGGGTGTTGTGCAAAGCATCGAGGTGCTTAGAACATTTAAATCGCTCGGTATAAAACCGAAGCGCACCATCCACGCTGTGGCTTTCATGAATGAAGAAAATGGTTTAATGGGAGGAAAAAAATATGCCGAGCTTGCAGAGAAAAATAAAGATAAAAATATTGTGGCCCTGGAAAGCGATGCGGGGGGATTTCCACCGTTGGGTTTTGGTTTGAATATGACGGATGACAAGAAGAAAAAAATTCAGGTATGGAAACCTTTATTTCTACCCTATAATTTATGGAACTTTGAAGGTGAAGGCGATGGAGCGGATATTTCTCCCATGACCCGTAAAGGATTGCCCGGCATAGGTCTGCATGTTGAATCGCAACGGTATTTTGAAATACATCATGCCAAAACGGATGTAATTGAAAATGTGAACAAACGAGAACTGCATCTGGGAGCAGCTGCAATGACATCTCTTATTTATTTGCTGAGTCGCTACGGATTGTAATTCGTTTTCATTAAATTTTCAGGGCTTGGCATCATTTTTAATGTAATAAATTCTGTATTTTTCACAATCGCGTTTTATAATACGAAAGTATATTTGTTTCCCGTTAAATAATCAATGACCGGCCAGCCGAAAAATATTTTTATTCTCCGGATAAGGATTTCCTTGTTCCTAATCCTGTTATTTTCCTTTTCTTCTGAAATTTCTTTTGCCCAGAGAGAAGGATACCTGCAGATTTTCGGCAACATCCGGAAGGATACCAAAAATCTTGAGGGCGCTGAAATAAAAGTCATGAAAAATAATGCTGCCGTCCAGACTCTTTATACCACGGCAAATGGGAAGTTTGTTTTCAATCTGCCGCTGAACGGAGAATATACTGTATCGATAGGCAAGCCGGGGTTGCTTGGCAAAAGCATCAGCGTTTCTACTGTTGTTCCGGATGACCAAAAGGATATTATCTTTTCATATAAGTTCAATGTTGATTTAATTCCTGCTGTGGGCGATGCCGCACAGGCGGAAGCGCTGAGCAAGCCCATTGCAAAAATTGCATACAGCCAGACGTACGAAGATTTTGATTACGACCAGGAGTATACAAAACAAGCCAAGGCACAAGTTGACCAAGTAGTTAAGGATGCTGCAGTGAAAGCCCGTGCGGACTCCATGGCAATGGCAGAAGCCACAAAGAAACGCAAGCAGGAAGAAGAGCTTGCAAAACAAAAGGCCGATGTCGAGGCAAAAGCGAGGGCGAAAGCTCAGGCGGACTCCATGGCTTTTGCTGAAAAGTTAAAAGCCGAGGCGGCAGGAAGAGCAAGAATTGAAGCAGAGAAAAAACATAAAGCAGATTCCACTGCGGCAGCACAGGTAGAAATTAAGCGAAAGCAGGACGAGGAACAGGCACGCTTGAAAGCAGAGGCGGAAGCAAAAGTAAAAGCAAAAGCCCAGGCAGATTCCGTTGCGCTTGCAGGAAAATTAAAAGCCGAAGCCGCAGAACGGGTAAGACTTGAAGCAGAGAAAAAGCACAAAGCAGATTCCACGGCAGCAGCCCAGGCAGAAATTAAACGAAAGCAGGACGAGGACCAGGCACGTGTAAAAGCGGAAGCTGAAGCGCAAGCTAAAGCTAAAGCTCAGACAGAAGCAGCAGAACGAGCAAAAATTGAAGCAGAGAAGAAACGCAAAGCGGATTCTACCTCAACAGCCCAGGCTGAAGTTAAGCGAAAGCAACAGGAAGAACAGGCACGCCTGAAAGCAGAAGCAGATGCAAAAACTGCAGCGGCAACGGCTGCAGCAGCAGAGAAAGCAAAGCAGGGCGCAGAAGCGACAGCTCGTGTGGAAGCAGAGAAAAAACGTAAAGCAGATTCCACCGCATCAGCACAGGCAGAGTCTAAGCGCAAGCAAGCAGAGGATCAGGCGCGTTTAAAGGCTGAGGCCGATGCAAAGGCAGCAGCAGATGCCAAAGCGGCAGCAGAGTTGAAGCGCAAACAGGAACAAGAAGCAAGAACAAAAGAACTTGCAGACTCATCGGCACGTGTCGAAGCGCTTAAAAAAGATGCTGAAGAAAAAGAACGCATGAGCAGAGAAAGTAAGGCGCGGGCTGATTCTGTGAGCAAGGCACAGGAGATATTGCTTGCCAGGCAGAGAGCAGAAGCAAAAGAAAATGAGAGGATTAAAGCCGAGAAAGATTCTGCTACACGCGCTGAACAATTTCGGAAGGAAGCAAGAGACAGGGCATACAACGATTCTGTAAAAGCAGCCAAGGCAGAAGCGGATGCCAAAATACGTGCTCAGGCTGATGAGAAATCCAGGGAAGAGGCGCGCAAGAAAACTGAAGCGGATGCCATGACCAAAGCAAAAGCGGATTCGATAGCGAGGGAGAATGAAATACGCAAGCAGAAAGCTATCCAGGACAGGGAAGCAAAAGCCGCAGCAGAATTGCAAGCGAAAAAGGATGCGCTGGCCAGAGCTAATGCTGAACGCGAAAAGGAAGTAAAGAAAGAAGTTGTCGCTCCGGTTATTGAGGAGAAGAATTACCCCGAGGGAATAACTGAAGAAACCAAAACAGAACCTAACCGCTCTATTTTAAAAACGGTTATCAAGCGCGAGGGTCTTACGGTAGTGTTCCAAAAAATTACATACACCTGGGGCGCGATTTACTTCTTTAAAAACGAAACCAGTATTTCAGAAAGCGTTTACGACCTTGAAGTAAAAAAACAGAAGGACTATTTTAATAAATAAATTTATTTCCTGAAATACTCAGCTACTACCAGGTCTTTGCTTCCGGCAGTGTATTGATAAAAACCTTTTCCTGTTTTCACTCCTAAATTTCCAGCCATTACCATATTGCTCAAGAGTGGGCATGGTGCGTACTGCGGATTGCCGAATCCTTCCTGCAAAACATTCATGATGTTGAGGCATACATCAAGCCCAATGAAATCGGCAAGCTGAAGCGGGCCCATAGGGTGTGCCAGACCCAGTTTCATTACCGTATCAATTTCTTCAACACCGGCAACACCCTCATGCAGGGTGCGAATGGCTTCATTAATCATAGGCATAAGGACGCGGTTTGAAACGAAGCCCGGGTAATCGTTAACTTCTACAGGGGTCTTTCCTAACTTTTGAGACAAGCTCATAACGGTTTTGGTTACCTCGTCAGAAGTGGAAAAGCCGCGGATAATTTCCACCAGCTTCATTACCGGCACGGGATTAAAAAAATGCATGCCTATAACTTTATCCCGTCTTTTGGTTTGTGCGGCAATGCTTGTAATAGAAATAGAAGAAGTGTTGGTGGCGAGAATTGCAGAAGCAGGAGCAAGCAAATCAAGCTCTATAAAAATTTCTTTTTTCAGCTTGATGTTTTCTGTTGCTGCTTCAATAACGAGCTCGGTATTTTTTACCGCATCTGAAAGTGCGGTGTGTAAAGAAATATTTTTCAGCGTGCTTTCTTTGACATCAGCGGTGATAGCGCCTTTGCTTACCTGGCGGTCCAGGTTTTTGGAAATAGTAGAAAGCGCCTTATCCAGAAATTCTTTTGAAACATCGCAGAGTGAAACCGCGAAACCATTCTGGGCAAAAACATGAGCGATACCGTTGCCCATGGTGCCAGCTCCGATGACTGTAATATTTTTCATGCCTCAAATATAAAGCATAAGAACGAAGAGATATGTTTGGGAAGCGATTTTCGTATTGCCGCTAACGAAGAAGTGATTAAAAAATTATTTCTTTTAATCTAAAGGTTATCGGTACACTCGACTTTCCATTCAGGGCAAAACTGTTTTATCTTGGGTACATTGTTTTTTAAAATCCAACTTCAAATGCTCCGCGAACAAAATTAGTTTTATTGTTTTCAAACCCTTTGGAGAACCCTGTTATAAAAGTAATATCATGAGCAAAAGCGAACCATATTTGCGGAACCAACGAGCCGTTCTTTTCTTCAAAATCGTATTTAGCTTCGGCACCCAGACGTACTATATTTGTAATGTGTTGCCGAAAACCCGCAGCTGCATTAAATGAACCCTTATGGTTATGCAGAGAAATTTCTTCTGTCAAATTAAGAGTAAAGTTGGTATTTTCAGAGAAATCTTTTGACAAAATTAATTTTGGCTCTAAAGCGTAATGCCATTCATTAATTTCTTTAACCGATGAAAATTCCATGGACGCTGCCATGTCAACAGGCATCTCATTTTCTTCTCCAAATCGAAATCGGGTTTCAATTCTTCCTCCTGAAAAAAATGAATTTTGACCAATGCCGCTTTGAAGAGTCCCCCTGCCATCAATCATCCAGTGCTCGGTGATGCCGTATTCAGCGGCTATATTATTTCTGAAAAATCGTTGATTCTGATTTCGCAAATAGCCGTAATCAAACCAATACTCCGGTTCAAATTCCATTCGTTGCAAAGTGAGAAAAACGAAAGTTTCATCAAGGTAATCATCACGATGGGAGGATACGCTTAATGGAAATGTTGCTATAATCAACATTGTTACTAAAGCAAGTTTCTTCACCACTTAAGTTTTCTGCCTCGTTTCTTGTTTTCTGCGCCGTCAGGTCCTTCGACCTGACAGTATAGGAAAGTTGCCCTGTGTTTAAAGGTATTTAGTTTTTATCCTTAGAACTTCCGTCAGGGTTAAAATTTTTTGAAAGTTTTATTTCAGTAAGTATAACTGATAAAATTACAGCGATAAGAAAAAAAGAGAATGATATTTTCAGCGAGCTCTTATTGAATGCCACGGCAATAATAGCGTTGATAATAAATGAAACGATAGTGAGAAGGAGGAGGTAATTAGCCGAAGTTTTATTTGCAAAGTTCCACACAGAAATATTTTTGCGTGCAAGAATTGTTCTATAGCCGTAAATCCAATTTATTTTTTTAGGGGGCAGCCATTTATAGATAGCAGCGAGTATCAATAAAGGAATCCAGGCGTATAAAATGTTTATCATATGGTTAAGTATTTATGCCGTTCGTCAGAATGGTAAAATTACTGTAAAGACTAAATAAACAAAATAACCTAAACCTTTTATTTCCCTCTCCGCTGCAATACAATCACGATAGTATAAAACAGGATTTTAATATCCAGCGCGAGCGACATATTTTCAATATAAATCAAATCGAACTTAAGGCGCTGAATCATTTGTTCTACGTTTTCGGCATAACCAAATTTTACCTGCCCCCATGAAGTAATTCCCGGGCGCACTTTATGCAGATGCCGGTAATGAGGAGCGATTTGCATAATGCGGTCTATAAAATATTGCCGTTCGGGGCGAGGCCCAACGACTGACATATCGCCAAGAAGTACATTAAAAAACTGGGGCAATTCATCGAGGCGGCTTTTCCGGATTCTTCTGCCGAACGTAGTAATGCGTGAATCTGCTTTGCTTGATAGCTGTGGCACTTCTGCCTCTGCGCCTACAACCATGGAACGGAATTTATAAATGCGGAACGGCTTACCATGCAGGCCAATTCTTTCGTGATGGTAAATCACAGGCCCTTTAGAAGACAATGCCACGCCCAATGCAATGGCTAAATAGAGAGGAGAAAAAATAATCAGTACGAATAGAGAAATCAGGATGTCCATGATTCTCTTGAGCGAATGCTGCCATGTGGGCATTATCTGGGGTGAGATTTCTATGAGCGCCGCGCCAAAAATGGAAGTCATTTTTACAGAGCCCGATAGAATGTCGTACATGTCGGGAATAATCTTAATGATGACGGGCATATCCTCGAGCTGGTTAATAATTCTGCCGATGTTTTCATGCTCCGATGACTCAATGGCAATAATAACTTCCTCCACTTCTTTTTCTTCAATCTGTTTTCGCAAACCGGTGTATTGCCCCAGGTGCGGAAGCAATCCATCGAGCTTATGCCCGTTGCTTCCTTCGATGTGAACAAAACCGAGGAAATGATTCCCCGCCAGCTTAGACGCCGATTCCATTTCCTGGTAAAGTGTAAGAGCATTCTGGTTGCTGCCTACCAGTATGGTGTTAAAGACAATTTTCTTTTTCTGGATACGGTTGATGACGCTGGTTGAAAGAATCAATCGTATGAAAGCCGTGAGCCCGAACTGAAGTATGAAAAGCGTGAAGATGGTTTGGTAATAAGATTTGTAACTTATAATTACATCGTCCAGCAGCAGCGTAAAAAAGATAATGAGCACACCGATGAGCGAAACCGATAACGTTTGTCCAAGTTCTTTAAGCCGCGACCTGCGATACACATTCCTGTATGTGCCGGTGAGTGCATAAACGGCAATCCATAAAAACGGGATAAGCAGAATACCAATCCAGAATTTTTCATCGAGAGTAAACGGAACATTATGGCCTTCGCTGGTAAACTCGACAAATAATTTCCGGTACGAATAAAATAGTCCCCAGGCAAGAACAGCAGCAACCCAGTCGCCAAAAATAAATTTAACGGTTTCGTACCTGCGTTTCATCAGAAGTGAACCACTTTTATATTGTCAAAAAATAATTGAGCATCTCCCACAGCGCTGTTACGTTCCATATGAATATAGGGTTTGAATCCAATGGCATTGGGAAAAAGTGCAATACCATCTGTAAGGTTGATATAAATTTTTTTCCATTCCGGAGTTGCCCGGATAGTCAGTATAAAAATGTCATAAGTCTGCTGCAGGGTAACAGCATGCATGCCGATGGAAAACTCTGTGTTGGATTTATAATTCAGTTCCATATAAACAGAATTGTTTAGAGGAAGCTGGAGTGAATCACTCGGTTGACATTCAAAAACCGGATGAGCGGCATCGAGATAAGCAGCTCCTGTTCCTCCTTCAAACGAATTGGCGTTGTTAATCACAGTGTAATCTGTATCGCTAGCAGGGGTGGAAATAATATCATAACCCGGGCCGCTAAAAGATTCCTCCAGTGCAAAAATGGTTCCCGAAAAATAATGCACCACCGGGGAAATAGTAGTAACCGAACCGCGTGTAAGATTGATGGTATCGTTATAAAAAGCATAGAACGGATAATACACCCGGGTGGCGGCGATTCCATTCACAATAATTCCGGCTCTTGCCAAGATGGCATGCGTTCCTTGGGCCAGTACAGGAATTGAAACCGGCATTTCATAAACCCCCAACGGCTGGTCGTCAACATAAAGCCATACGTCTGTAATTTTGTTTGCTGAGCTGCCTTGTGTTGCAGAATCGGTTACGAGCGAAATGCTTTCCACCCTTATATAAGAAGGAACATCCTCTGCCGGATTTATGATTTCGCAGGCAGTGAGGAAAAAAGAAAAAATTGAAATCAGCAGGAGTATATTAGCTCTCATCCATTAAGGTAATATTACCATACACTCTAAACGGAAAATGTGACTGAATATTTTAATTTTTCTGCCACGGCATGAGCTACCTTCAAAGCATTGTATCCGTCCTCCAGGGTAACGGGCGGTTCGGTATCTGAAATAATGCTTTGGATAAAAGCGGTTAGCTCATCCTTTAGCGCATTAGCTTCACCGGTTTGGGGTGATTCAAAATAAATCTGCTTTCTGCCCTTGCTTCCCAAATCAATCACCACATCTAAAGGACCCGGCTCACCGTCAAGATTTTTAAGGCGGATTATTTCAGAATTCTTTTTCAGGAAGTCAACAGATATGTAGGCATTATGCTGAAAGAAGCGGCTCTTGCGCATGTTCTTCATGGAAATGCGGCTTGCGGTGAGATTCGCTACACAGCCATTATCGAATTCAAGACGTGCGTTGGCTATGTCAGGCGAATCGCTTACAACGGCAACTCCGCTGGCGCTGATTTTTTTTACGGGCGATTTCACTACGCTGAGCACAATATCAATGTCATGTATCATCAGGTCGTGAATTACAGAAACATCGGTGCCGCGCGGGTTAAATTCGGCAAGGCGATGCGTTTCAATAAACATCGGGTTATTAAGGTAAGGCGCTGCAACAATAAAGGCCGGATTAAACCGCTCGATATGTCCCACCTGGGCTTTCACATTTGCCTCATACGAAAGCTCCATTAATTTTTTTGCCTCGTCAACGGTTGCCGTCACTGGCTTTTCAATAAAAACGTGCTTCGATTTTTTAATGGCATCCGATGCAAGTGCAAAATGGGTAAGGGTAGGGGTTACGATATCCAGCGCTTCGCATTGTTCCAGCAGTATGTGAACGCTGCTGAACGAACGAATGCCCGATTCTTTTTCCACGGTCTTTGCCCTGCTTCCGTCAGCATCATAAAAACCAACCACATTCACTTCAGGAATTTCCTTCAGCAGTTTCAGATGTATTTTACCAAGGTGGCCGGCACCAAGCACTCCTATATTAACCATGATTTTTTGGACGCACAAAAATAGAAATAGTTATAAGTTATACCGGATAGATATTATTAGTTATACGCAGATTAGTTGAGTAATTTTGCATGGAAATGCAGGAAAGGGACTCATATCGCCACCAGGGCTTAAGAAAAAAGCTTGTGGATAAAATAGGAAAGAAGGGAATCCACGATGAAAAAGTGCTTGCTGCCATAGGTAAAGTTCCCCGCCATCTTTTTCTGGACCCGGCTTTTACCGAATTTGCTTACGAGGACCAACCCTTTCAAATCGGAGAGGGACAAACCATTTCACAGCCATTTACAGTTGCTTACCAAACTGCAATGCTTGAGGTAAAGAAAGGGGATAAGGTTCTTGAAATAGGAACCGGCTCGGGATACCAGGCAGCGGTGCTTTGCGAAATGGGCGCACGGGTTTACAGCGTTGAAAGACAAAAATCGCTGTATGAAAAAGCAAAAAAGTTTTTGCCCTCACTCGGTTATATGGTGAAATTGTTTTATGGAGACGGCTACAAAGGGCTTCCCGCTTTTGCGCCGTTCGACAAAATTATTGTTACTGCTGCAGCGCCTTTTATTCCCGATGATTTAATTGCACAGCTTAAAGAAGGCGGCATACTTGTAATTCCCGTTGGAGCAGGGGAGACTCAAATAATGACGCGTATTGTAAAGCTTCCTGAAGGAAAACTCGACAAAAAAGAATTTGATTACTTCCGCTTTGTGCCGCTGCTGGAAGAAAAAAATTTCGGGAAGAAATAAAAACCTATTACTTCTTTCCTTTAATTGCTACAAGATACCTTACAATGGCTTTAGAAGTGGAATCGGAGATGGGAGCGCCAAAGCTTTTGGCCATCTTGTCAACTATTTTCTGCCATGTCTTCTCCGGGAAGTCGGGTTGCATTTGTATATAGCGCAGCGAGTGGCATGTTATGCAGTTAGCTTTAAATGCTTCTGCTCCTGTTGTAAACAATTCAGCCCCTTCGGTATCGGGTAGCTTCACTTGTGTATCGTAAACATCTTTAGGCGAATTTTCTGCAACAGCCACGGTGTTTTTTTGTTCTTCGCTTTGGCATCCGGTACAGTACAGGAGAAGTGCTGTACTAAAGCAAAGAAAAAAAATTGTGTATTTGAGCCTGTTCATTTACTCTTCTCCACTTTAATCTGCAACGATTCAATTTCATTGCGCATGTAACCGCTGCGGTTCCAGTGATGCCATGGCTGTGTTTCTCCTTTTGCATTGGTAGCTTTCACATAGAATGTGAACGTGCCCTGTGAAGCGGGCTGCCATGTATACCTCCACCTGCGCCATGAATATTTTCCTAAATCATTATCAAGAGATGCCTGAACCCAGGTAGCTCCGCTGTCAGTAGATAGCTCAACCTTTGTGATGCCATAACCGCCATCAAAAGCAAGCCCTTGCATTTTACATATTTGTCCGGCAGCAATTACACTGCCCTGCTCGGGAACAACAAAGATGGAACGAATATCAAGACGGCTTATAGGAGTCATGTCCTTTGCAAGACTATCAGGTTTTTCATTTCCGTTTGCTACACCTTTGGGTACCAAATACGCTTTATCCATCCAGAAACCTTTAAAGGTGTCCGGGTAAACTTTAATTTCATTGAGCATACCCACCCAATATGTTGCATACCATCCGGGCACGACCAGCTTTAGCGGGAAGCCATTAAGCAGTGGTAAAGGTTCGCCATTCATTTCATACGCTATCATTACTTCGCCATCAGTTGCATGGTCAACGGTAAGCGACTTAACAAAATCAGGAACCGAAGGTAGCGGGGGTTCATCCATGCCATTAAATGAAACCGATTTTGCACCCGGCTTAACGCCTGCCATAGAAAGTACATCTTTAAGAATCACACCGGTCCATTTTGCATTGCCCATGCCTCCGTTTTTCCATTGCCCGCCGGGCACTCGCGGGTCGCAAAAGCTGCGTGCATTGCCTGCACATGCTGCCAGTGCATTGATGGAAACAGTTTTAAATTTTGTTTTCAGGTCGCTCATGGAAAGTGACAGCGGCTTGCTCACATGTCCGCTAATGCGAAGCCGGAACGTATCGAGCCCTACCTGTGCGGGCATATTTGACAAATGCCAGCGAACAAAAAATTCATCGTTAGGAGTAAAGTCATAAAGAAAATAGTGAAGCGGAGTTTCCAGGTTAAGGGGACGGTCGGTTAAAAGAATCATTTCCTTTTTTCCTTCTGCTGTCACCAATTCATCCGGTACAACTTTTGAAGCCGGTTGCTTCTCACCGGAATTGCAACTTGCAAACCCAGCTAAAAGTAACCAGGCAGCTAACCCTAAAAAAGAATTTTTAAATCTCTTTTTTATTTTCACCCCCATAGCTATTTTCTATTAACTCCTCCAGATTGTGAACCCTTTGGAGATTTGATTTCACTTCCCAAGTTTGTCCCATCTATCAATGAATTCACCTGACCGTAATGAAGTAATATCAATAATTCCTCTTGTTTTATATTGTTTAACTTTTTCTCTCGTTTCCTTAGCTGTGCAAATGTAGTAGTCAGGTATTGCTTGGTCATTTAGATTAACAAAAATGTAAATAATTCCATCTTGAACTCGATCTTTCATGATTGGCCATCCGACACTTTTTTTATTTCTAAGAGCTTTAACTTGAATTGATGAATGTATGCCATTCTTGTTTGCGAACAAGTCAATTGCTTTTGCATTTCCAATAGTCATACCTACTGAAAATCCTCTACGGTAAAGTTCACCAGCGACAAAATACTCACCTGCGAGATGTGTGTTGTTTCGTTCCATTGTAAATCAAAAGTTTAAGGTCTTTGTTATAAGTTTTTCCTGTTTGCGAGAAATTAAATTTACCCAGAATGTGAACTATTGCAGGTTTTCTTGTTGTAGCATAAATTGAGTTAGCGGAAATTTCTCTGAACAATTGTTTGAGCAACTTCGTGCAATGTCCTTTCCCTTCAAAGTTAGGGCGTGTCGCAATGTAACCCAACTCTTTTTTAAAGTTCAAATTTGTAACTGCTTTTGCTGAATTGAAAACTTTTGTCCTATAAGAATTGAAGGGATTTTTGAGTGTCGCTGTGCAAATAACCCTGTCATTCCATAATTCATAAGCAATCAGGTCAGCTCGCAATAAATATCTTTTCAAATCGCCACGGGAAGTTTTTACTTCTCCACCTGTCTTAATCAAGTCAATGATCTGCTTAAAATATCTTAACTTAATGTTTGTAGGTTGGGTTACCACCGTCACCAAAGAATTTCGCATAACAATTAATGATTATACGAACCAAACCTACTGAAACTTTTGCATTTCATTCAAAGAAGATGTAGAAAAGCAAAGCCCCCTGGTTCATCAGAGGGCTCGCATAATTGACAGTTTATGAGATAATAATCATCACTTACTTTTCTCATCATCTGCCTTTATCATCATTCCATTTTTGTCAATACGGATAACATCCTTCCCGTTCTTTTTGATGACGATACCATGCTTGTTCACTACAACGGAATCCAGGTCATCATTGCCAATATGAATGTCGCTATCGGTTTCTTTTTCTTTTAGCGAGCGTTCATCACCGCTGCAATCTGTGCATTCCAATCCTTTTGCCGTCATCTTCCAGCAATGAGACGCCATATCGTAATCATACATATCGCCTGTATTCTGGACATCGTACAGAAAATTACCCAGGTTTTTTTCAAGGCAAACTGTTTTTCCCTCGGGAACTCCAATCACGAATTTTACATTCTGAAATGCAAACGTGGTGTTTTTAGAAAGCTGAAAATGATTTTCAAGCGTGAGCTTATTGTCGGTCTGTGCAAAAGCCAGCCGCACACCGCCTGCATTTTCTGCGGCATCTCTCCTCGAGGAGCCGTGCGATTCTACAATCTTTACCAGCTCAAATTTATCACTGCTGCTTTTTCTTACATCCACTTTTACGGGGCCTGTTATGGTGGCCATCGTATCGCGGTTATCGAATGACCATCCTTTAAAAATATGCACGTCCTCATCATCGGCATCAGATATATCGTTCTTCATGGTAACTATTAATGTATCATTTGCCGGTTGAATCAGTTCCAGTTGCTGGCGCGAGTTTCCTTCCTTTGAATAATTTCTTAAAGCAAAAACAGCAGTGAGAATTCCTATGACCAGCCCGATGGCCCATAGCCCGCCTGCCGTCATATTAACAGCTTTGGATTTTGTTTTAATATTGAAGAGCATTCTAAACCCATAATAGAACAACATGAGAAAAGGTATGCCCACCAGCAGCAACACAGCAATAAGCGCAGGAATCGCTACAGGAGGAAACTTGATTGCTGAAACCCCCGCAGCCATAATAAGCGCAAAAAGCAATGCACCAAATACAAGCAGCCCCACTAAGATGAAGAGCAGGGCAAAAATTTTTGCGATTACATTTAAGATAAAACCAATCAACTCTCCGAGAGCATCCATTAACCTGTGAAGAAATCCTTTGAAACCTGAGTAATGCTCAGAAGAAAATTTTTTGTTCACTTCTTTTCCAAAGTCACCGGCTTTCTTTTTCAAACCTTCAAATTCTTCTTTGACATTTTTTTCAATGTTCGATATAGTAACCTGTTCGCCGCGCATCATCAGCTTGTCGGCAGTGGTTTTTGCCTCGGGCATCACAATCCAAAGGATGATGTAAAGCAATACTCCTGTTCCAAAGAAAATTACGCTCAGCACAAATGCGAGGCGAAGCCATACAGGGTCAATTCCAAAGTAAGCGGCTATGCCTGAACATACACCGCCGAGCACTTCATCATCGGGGCTGCGAAACAATCTCCTCTTAATTCCAGGCTGATGAATTTCTTTGGCAACAACGGGTTCCTCATCACCGAATTGTTCGGGCTTGCCCATGGCAGCTGTAACTTCTTCCACATCGCGCAGCGTGATGACTTGCTTGCTTTCGCCCACGCGCTGCTGAAACATTTCTGCAATGCGCGCTTCTATGTCCTGCATGATTTCATCTTTACCTTCACTCGAAGCAAAATGTTTCCGTATGGAATCAATGTAGGAATTGAAGACATCGTAAGCGTTTTCGTCAATATGAAAAACGATTCCACTCAGGTTTATGGTTAGTGTCTTATTCATGTGATGTGGTTTTGTTGGTTAAATGTTTTACGGTTTCTACAAGAGAATTCCATTCAGAGGCAAGCTCTTCAAGAAATTTTTTCCCGATGGGAGTGAGCGTATAATATTTTCTCGGCGGGCCGCTTTTGCTTTCCACCCAGCGATAGGTGAGGAGGCCGGAGTTTTTTAAGCGTGTCAGCAAAGGATATAAGGTTCCTTCCACTACAATCAGCTTCGATTCTTTCATCTTGCTGATGATGTCTGAAGGATACACTTCTCCTCCTTCCATCACCGACATGATGCAGAACTCCAGAACGCCCTTACGCATCTGCGCTTTGGTGTTTTCAAGATTGCTCATAGGTATGTTTTTTAGTTAGATTTTTTTGTCGCTCCGCTGTGCCTGTCTTGCAGCTTCGCAGGATAACCCGTAACCGCTTGGTATTTTTATTTCTTTTTTTGAATTGCCGTGTCGCTTATGATTACTTCGGGCAACTGCACCAGCCGGATTAATTCTCCTTTATATTTTATGACGCTTGCAGAACGCGATGTTTCTTTTTCAATTGCCGGACGGAAATAAATTCTTGCATGCGTATTCTTTGTGTTGTGAATTACAGTTGCTCCGATTGAGATTGACAAAACAAAAATGAGCGCTACGGTTATGCTCATGGTAAGATTGCGTTTAATTGTTTTCATAATTTTAATTTTTAAAAGTGATATTTTTTATTTGTTTTCTGAATGCGGAAGCAAACATACAACATAATTTTAGTACTATGCAACACAAAGTACTAAAATATATTATAATATATTGATAATCAATATAAAAAAATTTAACAATGTACTATGTAAAGCATACTATTACCAACTCTTGAACTAACTATTCTCCGCTTGCAAGCAGAATTTTTTTTGAAAATTCAGTCTGCACATCATCAATAACGTGCGATTTTTTTTAAGCAAGTGATAATAAAATTTGTACTGCACTGACAATTGAAGAGCGCAGTTCATCCGAAAACATTGCATTCAAACTTGTTTTTCCGTCTATTAAAATTTTAAAACACAGCAGCAAAATTGCTGTTGGCGTATCCGAAAAGTATGTTGACCAAAATTTTTGTCTGCGGGCTAAAATTTTATATAATTATGCATAAAGATTTTCTTTCAGTTATTCATTGATAGTTTAAACCTGGAAACTTTTTTACAATGAAAACTTACTTGACGAGATGCATTTTTTCACTCTTCCTTTTCTATGTGACAGAGAGTAATGCACAGCCGGTAATAAATGGTTCCGATACGGTTTGTGCAGGATTCAGGTACGGCTACAAAGTAATTATGCCCGGTGCTGTTACGTTCACATGGGCGCTGCCGGGAGGCTGGTATTTTTTATACGGGCAGGGGACGGATTCGGTATTTGTGAATTGCAATGTAAATGCAACGCAGATTCGCGTCATTGGTTTTGACAGTGCGGGAGCACCGGTTGATACAGCTTACAAATTAGTACACTGGGGTGGAGGAAGCGGATGGCATGTTGTAGGCAATCAAACATCATATCCGCCATGTTACTGTTACAGTTCCTGGACATTTAGTGTGGTTCCCAACACTCCGTTTTGTCCGGGCGGTTGTGGAACGGGTATTCCCAATCCCAATGTATATTTTGCAGTATTTGACGGGCCGTTCGCATATTGGAATTACCTCGGACCTATTGGTCCATCCACATCGGTATCGGGTCCTGCGACCATTTACGTGTTTCAGATAGATACGACTTTCGGGTTGCAGAATATGATACTTGTATCAGGAGGCGGATGCGGCAATGTGAACAATTCGTTCTCGGTTCCCGGTGACCCGCCATGTTCTTTCCAGGTTTTTCTCTATCAAAATCCCGACCCGGTTTGCGTGGGTGACACTTTTATAGTAACGGTTGGCTCGTGGTGGGGATTAAGTACTTATTCATGGCAGACCTTCTCATCCAACATTAATATTATCAGTTCTTACAACGCAGATACATTGGTTGCAGTTTTAACCTATCCCGGGCCTGCCGATATTTATTTCTACGGCACCGATTTGCTCGGATGCTATTCATTTTGGGGAAATATGACTGTAAATTATTCTCCCTGTGTTCCGCCAATCATTTCATTCTACTCATACGCCACATCAGGTTGTGCCGGAGGTTGCTTTTCGTTCAACAATAATACCCTTTATGCAACCAGCTACCAATGGTCTTTCCCGGGAGGCAACCCGTCTTCAAGCACCTATGCTTATCCATATGTCTGCTACCCTTCTGCGGGTCAGTACAGCGTAACACTGACGGCATACAATATTTACGGCAGCTCCGTATTGACACAAACCAATTACATTAACATCGGCCCGGCTACGGTGGTTAATGTATCACCGCCTACTTCCATATGCAACGGACAATCCACAACGCTTTCTGCCAGCGGAGCCAATACCTATACGTGGATACCATCTTCATCACTTACTTCATCCACCGGATCCACAGTCACGGCTCACCCCGTTAATACAACAACATACACCGTTACGGGAAATGTAAACGGATGCACTGCAACGGCAACTACCGTTGTTACCGTTCTTCCGTTGCCCGCGGTTTCAGTTTCTCCTTCGCAGACCATTTGCATTGGGAACTCAGCAACGCTTAATGCATTTGGCGCAGCCTCCTATACATGGAGTCCATCCGCGACACTAAGCTCGTCAACCGGTTCGAGTGTAATGGCAAATCCAACTTCCGCTACAACCTATTATGTAACAGGAACATCTGCTAACGGTTGTACCGCTACATCGCAAACAACGGTAGCTGTAAATCCACTTCCTGTGGTTTCTGTTTCTCCCGGCGATACTGTTTGCAGCGGGCAGAGTACAACACTTACTGCTGCCGGCGCTAATACATATTCATGGAGTCCGTCTTCATCTTTGAGTTCATCCACGGGTTCTAATGTTACGGCTACTCCTCCTTCAACCACGACTTATACAGTGACGGGAAATTCACTTGGCTGCACGGCAACGCAGCAAGTAACTGTAACTGTAAATCCGCTTCCCCTGCTTTCGCTTTCTCCTGATGATACTATATGTACGGGGCAGTCCATTCCGCTTAATGTAACCGGAGCAAGTACGTATGCCTGGAGTCCGTCTTCCACGTTGAGTTCCTCAACGGCATCAAATATTACTGCTACTCCTTCTTCAACCACAACGTATACAGTTACCGGTGATTTGCTTGGATGCACGGCATCATCACAGGTTACAGTTATTGTAAATCCGCTGCCTGTGCTTTCCGTTTCCCCGGACGACACGGTTTGCACCGGGCAATCAACTACGCTTAACGTGACCGGAGCTAGTACTTATGCTTGGAGTCCGTCATCTTCATTAAGTTCTTCAACGGCAGCAAATGTCACCGCCAATCCTTCCTCAACAACAACATACACCGTGATAGGTGACCTGCTTGGATGCACAGCATCATCCCAGGTTTCAGTCACCGTGAATCCGCTGCCTGTGCTTTCCGTGTCTCCTGACGACACGGTTTGCAGCGGGCAGTCAACTACGCTCAGTGCAACGGGTGCAAGTTCATATTTATGGAGCCCGTCTTCCTCACTGAGTTCCTCAATTTCAGCAAATGTTACCGCCAATCCTTCTTCAACAACAACGTACACTATAGTTGGAGATTTGCTTGGCTGTACGGCAACATCACAAGTTACGGTCACTGTGAATCCGGTTCCCGTTCTTTCCGTTTCTCCCAACGATACCGTTTGTTTCGGGCAATCAACCACCCTTAATGCAGCAGGAGCAAATACATATTTGTGGAGCCCTGCTTCTTCACTGAATTCCTCAACGGCAGCAGTGGTTACTGCTACTCCTTCTTCGACAACAACATATACGGTCACAGGTGATTTGCTTGGATGCACGTCAGCATCGCAGGTAACAGTTACTGTAATTCCTGTGCCTGTTCTTTCGGTTTCATTTAATGATACCATCTGCAACGGGCAATCAACACCGATAACCGCGCTCGGGGCAAACAGCTACACGTGGAGCCCGTCTTCATCATTGAGTTCGTCCACCGGCTCGAGTGTTATTGCTAATCCTTCCGCTACAACCACGTATACGGTGACGGGTAATGCAAATGGGTGCTCGTCCTCAACGCAATTGACGGTAACTGTAAATCCCTCTCCGTCTGTATTTGTTTCACCCAATGCTGCCATCTGCAGCGGGCAAAGCATATCCCTTACTGCCGGTGGCGCAAGCACGTATTCATGGAGCCCGGCTGCATCGCTCAATACATCAACAGGGCCGAATGTTATTGCGAATCCATCCACAACTACAACTTATACCGTAACGGCAACGGGCAACATGGGCTGCACGGCAACATCGCAGGTAACGGTAACGGTTAATCCTCCTCCGCCACTTTCCGTTTCACCTTCGTTATCCGTTTGCTACGGCCAGGCTGTGGTGCTTATGGCAAGCGGTGCAAGCACGTATTCGTGGAGCCCATCATCTACATTAAGTTCATCGACCGGCTCAAGTGTAACAGCAACTCCGGTTTCAACTACAACATATACTATTACAGGAACAGGCAATGGCGGATGTACAGCAACTTCTCAAGTGACCGTTACCGTCAATCCGCTCCCGGTGCTTTCGGTATCTCCTGACGATACCGTCTGCACCGGTCAATCCATGCAACTGACGGCAACCGGTGCAAGCATTTATACATGGAGCCCCTCTGCAACACTAAGCTCATCGAGCGGTTCAAGTGTTACGGCGAATCCATCTTCTACAACAACCTATACTGTTATTGGTGATTTGCTTGGATGTACTGCATCGGCACAAGTAACTATTACGGTGAGCCCATTCCCTGTACTTTCCGTTTCTCCGGACGATACCATTTGCAGCGGACAAAATTCTTTGCTAACAGCAGCCGGCGCCAATACCTATCTGTGGAGTCCGTCTGCATCGTTGAGTTCATCTACCAGTTCAAGCGTCACAGCAAATCCTTCTTCAACTACAACCTATACGGTTATAGGTAATTCGTCAGGATGTACAGTGACGTCACAAATAACCGTTACAGTTAACCCTTCGCCGGTGCTTTCAGTCAGTTCTTCAACGACTATTTGTAATGGACAGCCGGTTGCGCTAACGGCAAGCGGAGCAAATACATATACCTGGAGTCCGTCGGCATCTCTTAATACATCAACCGGTCCCAATGTTATTGCCAATCCAACTTCAACTACAACTTATACCGTTATCGCAGCGAACAGTAACGGCTGCACTGCATCATCGCAGGTAACGGTAACCGTATCTGCGGTTCCCATCGTTACGGTTACTCCTTCTACCACCATCTGCAAAGATGATTCTGTAATGCTCACTGCTACCGGAGCAAACGCTTATGCATGGAGCCCGGCTACCGGGTTAAGCTCATCCACAGGCGCAAGTGTGATGGCCACTCCGCTTTCAACTATAACGTATACAGTTACCGGAACCAATAACAATGGCTGCACTGCAACGGCTTCTACAACGGTTACAGTTAACCTGGCTCCAAACATATATGTGTCCAACAACAGTCCGGTTTGTGTAGGTTCTCCGGTTACCCTTAACGTGACGGGAGCAAACACATACGCATGGCAACCGGGAAATATGACCGGGCCAACTGTTACGGTTAATCCTTCTGTTACAACAACCTATACAGTAACGGGAACTGCTGCAAACGGCTGCACCGCTTCTGCTTATAGTGTTGTAACCATTAATCCGCTGCCCTTAGTCATCATTGATTTATCACCTATCGATACTCAATGCGTATCGGTAAGCAGTGTTTTTCTTTCAGGAGGCAATCCGGCAGGCGGCACCTACAGCGGCACAGCAGTTATAGGAAATTACTTTTATCCGCCATCGGCGGGAATAGGGACGCATCAAATCACCTATACGTACACTGATTTGAATGGATGTACTAATACTGCCACGGCAACCATCTACGTTGATATTTGTACTGCAGTCTATAATATTGACTTTGATTCGGGAATAGAAATTTATCCTAACCCGGGCAGCGGAGAATTTAATGTCAGGATTATTTCTGAAAGGATAAAAGACATTTCTATAAAAATATTCGATATGACCGGAAGAGTTATCCGGGAGCGTTATGCCATGCAAAAAACAGGCCCGGTATTTTATTCAGTCATTGATTTGGGCAAAGAAGCAGAGGGTATTTACTACCTCCAGATTGCTTCAGGAAATGAAGTAATAACAAGGAAAGTCATTATTGAAAGATAGGCTTTCAATTCAGCTTTTTTACATCTTCTTTAATCTTCCTTTCAGGAAAAATTTTTCTTTGAATTTCCATTAAAGTTTGTGTTATTTGTGGGGAAGATTAAAAACAAAAATCATGACTGACATTCAAACAGAAAAAATGAAAATGCTCCAGGTTACTATTGATAAGCTGGAGAAAACGTACGGAAAAGGAACCATCATGAAACTTGGCGACAACGTTATTGAGGCGGTCGAAACAATTTCTACCGGTTCGGTTTCACTGGATAATGCACTTGGAATAGGAGGACTTCCTAAAGGAAGAGTGGTAGAAATTTTCGGGCCCGAATCATCGGGGAAAACTACTTTATCCATTCACGCTATTGCGGAATCGCAGCGCAAAGGGGGCATCGCTGCATTTATAGATGCAGAGCATGCATTTGACAGAAGCTATGCGCAGAAGCTTGGTGTTGACATAGAAAACCTTCTCATCTCTCAACCCGATAACGGAGAGCAGGCGCTCGAAATTGCAGACAACCTCATCCGTTCAGGCGCTATTGATATTCTTGTAATAGATTCTGTTGCCGCACTCACACCCAAGAGCGAAATAGAAGGCGAGATGGGCGATTCCAAAATGGGATTGCAGGCGCGATTAATGTCGCAGGCATTGCGTAAGCTCACCGCAAGCATAAGCAGAACAAAATGCTGCTGCGTTTTCATTAACCAGCTTAGGGAAAAAATTGGAGTGATGTTTGGTAATCCTGAAACTACAACCGGTGGTAATGCGCTTAAGTTCTATTCATCTGTTCGACTAGATATCCGCAGGATTGGCCAGATAAAAGAAGCCGAAACTATTGTAGGCAACCGGACGCGCGTTAAAGTGGTGAAGAATAAGCTTGCACCTCCGTTCCGCATGGCCGAGTTCGATATCATGTATGGAGAAGGAATTTCTAAGGTAGGAGAAATTGTTGACCTTGGTGTTGAAAAAGGAATCATAAAAAAGAGCGGTTCGTGGTTCAGTTATGGCGATTCGAAATTGGCGCAGGGCCGCGATGCAGTGAAGCAGGTTTTGCTTGACAATCCTGAATTGAGCGAAGAGATTGAAAAGAAGGTACGTGAAGCATTGGCTGAACCCAGCGCTGAATAATTTTGCTTCATGAAGACAAGTTGTATGCGCATGCAACTTGTTATATGTTATACGTTATTAGTTATACGGAGATTGGTTTTGATTACATACAAATCGTATAACATATAACGTATAACTCTTAACCCACTTCCATGTTGAAGCGTGCAATTGTTCAGCTTTCTGTTGTTTTATTAATTGCATTTACTATTGGTTGTTCTCCAAAAAATTCTGGAGAAAAACTTGTCCTGAACGACAGTACCAAAAATTCTGTCGAACAACTTTCTGAATTAATAAAGCAGAATCCTCAAAGTGCTGATTTGTATTTCGACCGGGCTTCGTTATATATGAAAAAGGGTAATGGCAGTTCAGCGCTTAACGACATGCTGAATGCTGTGAAAATTGATTCTGTAAAGTCAGAATATTTTCTTCTGCTTGGCGACATTTACTTTTCAAAGCTGTTTATTGCACAGGCCATTTCTTCGTTCGAAAAAAGTATTGCGCTTGACCCTAAGAATATAGCTGCAGAGCTGAGGCTTGCTGAATTGTCTCTCTATCTTAAAAAATACCAGGATTGCATTGAGCATGCTGACAATGCATTGCGCATTGACAAAACAAATGCAAAAGCATATTTCCTTAAAGGATTTATGTTCAAGGAAACAGGAGATACAGCAAGAGCTATTTCAAGTTTTCAGACGGCAATAGAACAAAGCCCGGGTTATTTTGATGCATACCTTCAACTTGGAAATTTACTGGCTCTTAAAAAAAATAGCCTTGCACTTAATTATTATGACCATGCACTTCAGCTGAAAAAAGATAATCCCGAAGCGTTGTACGGGAAAGCAATGTACTACCAGGAAAACGATTCGATAGACACAGCAGGAAAATTATACCAGAAAATCCTGGAGACGACACCGGATTACAAGGATGCATTATTCAACCTCGGATATATTCACCTGGTTTATAAATTAGATTATGAAAATGCAGCGAAATATTTCAACGCTGTTTGCCGCCTTGATACGGGCGATGTACGCGCATTCTATAACCGGGGCTTATCTTTTGAGCAGATGAAAAAGAAAGATTTAGCCGAAGCAGACTTCCGCAAAGCGCTTCAGCTTAAACCGGATTATGAATTGGCAAAAGAAGGACTGAAAAGATTAGGCAAGAAGTAAATTAAACATATGAACTCGTTCCCCTCTCCAAAGGAGAGGGGTTAGCTTCGCCTTCGGCAAGCCTATGGCGACCGAAGGGGGTGAGGCATTTACGGCCGTGGAGGTGAGCACGGATCGCAATCAAAGTTTATGTTAATCAGGTAAAGTTTTTTTGCATGATTAAGAATTTCAACTTCTCCGTAACTGGTCCATGCCGCCTTACATTTTGGATTAAAATTCAGAGATAGTTTTTTGTCATAATATTTACTCATGTACAAAAAATATTTCCCCGGCTTGATGCACTTTTTAAAATTTCCCTCCTTGTCAGCCACGATTTTGTAAATCACTTTTCCTCCCTTATTTCTTTTCAGGTAAATGGTTGTGCTGGTAAAGTTGCGCGGTGTTGCGTACTGCGCGAGCATTTCTTCGCTCGGCCTGGCGCCTCCGCAGTAGCGGTTTGTGTATGTCAATGTGCCTTGGACAAGATTACAGGAAGAGGGTAAAGCAGGTACAGGAGCGGAAACAGTATCCTGAGCAAAAGCGCTAACCGAAAAAAGAAAAACGAAAACGGTAAGGCGAAAATTCTTCACTTCAGTCTCCAATTCGTAATTCGTATATTCGTCCGTCAGCTGACGGATTCGTAGCCTTAGTTTGCCATTTCAGACATGAACTTAATTCGCATCAGGCGGATATCATCAAGCGAATAATCACCCTCACCGAGTTCTTTAAGGGCACTGTCTACCGAATCCGTTTCTGCTGTGCGGAAATAATCATACACTTCGCGCTGCCGTTCCAGGTCAATCATTTCATTGATGTAATAGTTGAGGTCTACTTTAGTTCCGGAAGCAACAATGCTTTCAATTTCAGAAAGCAGCTCGCTCAACGCTATTCCTTTTGCTTTCGCCATGTCGTCAAGAACAACTTTGCGATCAATGTTCTTGATGATGGCCACTTTAAGCTGCGACTTATTCACCACTGATTTCACCACAAAATCGATTGGTCGTTCTATCTCATTTTCCTCCACGTATGTCTTAATGAAATCGAGGAACGGCCTTCCATACTTTGCTGCCTTACCCGGGCCTACCCCGGTAATTTTCTGCAGTTCATCCATCGTGATAGGATATTGGATGGCCATTTCTTCCAACGAAGGGTCCTGGAAAATAACAAAAGGCGGAACATTTTTCTGCTTGGCAATTTTCTTGCGCATCTCTTTGAGCTGTGCAAAAAATTCTTCGTCAACCACTGCCCCTCCTCCGGTCATAAAATCATCGTCATCGTCCGACTCGGTATTGCTGTAGTCAACATCCTCAATCATTTTTACCTCGTACGGTTTTTTGAGGAATGCTTTTCCCTTATCGGTAAGCTTCAGCAAACCGTACGTCTCCACTTCCTTTTTCAGGAATCCATGGAATACAGTCTGGCGCAGCACCGCAGTCCAGAAACGTTCATCGCGTTCGTTGCCGGCGCCAAACATTTCCAGCTTGCTTGCATGGTAGGTCCGCAGCATCTGGTTTTCTTTACCGATCAGCACGTGCACCACGTTTTCCATGTCAAACTTTTCCTTAACTGCTTTGACGGCCTCCAGTGCAAGACACATTTCTTCCTGCGCATCAAAACTCTTTTTAGGATGTACGCAGTTGTCGCAGCTATTGCATTTATCCTGCGTGTATTGTTCCCCGAAATAATGCAGCAGAATTTTTCTTCTGCAAATGGATGACTCTGCAAACGCCATCGTATCCAGCAACAGCTGCCTGCCCACTTCCTGTTCTGCTACCGGCTTCTTGGTCATAAATTTTTCCAGCTTCTCTATGTCTTTGTAGCTGTAAAAAGTTACGCAGCGCCCTTCTCTTCCGTCACGTCCCGCACGGCCGGTTTCCTGGTAATATCCTTCAAGCGATTTGGGAATATCATGGTGAATTACGAATCGTACATCCGGCTTGTCGATTCCCATACCGAAAGCAATCGTAGCGCATATCACGTCTATTTCTTCCATCAGGAATTTATCCTGTGTTGAAGAACGCACAGGCGCCTCAAGTCCCGCATGATATGGCAGCGCCTTTACTCCATTGATTTGAAGCGTCTGCGCAACCTCCTCAACTTTTTTCCGGCTCAGGCAATAAACAATGCCTGATTTGCCCATGTGCTGTTTAACATATTTGATGATTTCCTTAATGGCATTAATTTTTGGCCGCACCTCGTAATAAAGATTGGGGCGGTTAAAGGATGCCTTGAATACAACCGCATCCATCATGTCAAGATTTTTCTGGATGTCCACTTGTACTTTGGGAGTGGCGGTTGCCGTAAGCGCCATAACGGGAACTCTGCCTATAGCATCAACAATAGGGCGCAGCCGCCTGTATTCGGGGCGGAAATCGTGCCCCCATTCCGAAATACAATGCGCTTCGTCAATGGCAAAAAAGGATACTTTAATAGACCGCAGAAATTCAACATTCTCTTCTTTGGTCAGCGACTCAGGTGCAACATAAAGCAGCTTTGTTTTTCCTTTTCTTATGTCATCTCTTACCTGGGCAATTTCTGTTTTATTGAGCGATGAATTTAAAAAGTGAGCAATGCTGTCTTCGCTGTTGAAGCCGCGCATAGCGTCCACCTGGTTTTTCATCAACGCAATAAGGGGCGAAACCACCACGGCTGTTCCCTCCATAAGCATGGCCGGAAGCTGGTAACACAGGGACTTGCCGCCCCCGGTAGGCATAATAACGAACGTATTTTTCCCTTCGAGCACAGTTTCTATAACCCGCTCCTGGTCGCCCTTGAACTTATCGAAACCGAAATATCTCTGTAAATGCGACCTAAGTGACTTCTCTGCAACTAACATAGTATAATAAATGGAATTTTGGATGTTTTTGGAGGATGAAAATAAATATTTTTGCTTCACTAAGATATGAATAATTTCTGAATCAACAAGAAAATTTTTTTTTGTGAAATCATCTGGTAAAATTTTAAGCCTGGCAAAGCGCACGTTTGATATAGAAGCGGATGCTATCCGGAAGTTGAAAAGTTACCTGAATTCTGATTTTATGCGCTCCGTAGAACTTATTCATAAGTCGAAAGGAAGAGTGGTGGTGACAGGTGTAGGTAAGAGCGCAATTATCGCAGAAAAAATTGTCGCTACGTTTAATTCTACCGGAACGCCTTCCATTTTTATGCACGCAGCCGATGCCATTCACGGAGACCTGGGAATTATTCAACCCAATGATGTGGTCATCTGTATCTCCAACAGCGGCAACACCCCTGAAATCAAGGTGTTGATTCCGGTTCTGCGCAGCAGGGGTAACAAGATGATTGCCATGACAGGCAATAGCGATTCATACCTTGCCCGCAACTGCGACCTTGTACTCAATACGTATGTAGCTAAGGAAGCATGTCCCAACAACCTTGCACCAACCAGCAGCACCGCTGCACAAATGGCGATGGGCGATGCACTTGCCGTTTGTCTTTTGTCGTACAGGGGGTTTTCGAAAAAAGATTTTGCGCAGCATCACCCGGGCGGAGCGCTTGGGAAAAAACTTTACCTTGATGTGAAAGCGCTTGCCGTGAATAATGCCGCCCCGAAAGTTTTTGCAGACGATGATATACGTACCGTTATACTGGTAATGACTTCCAACCGCCTGGGCGCAACAGCTGTCGTTGACCGTAAAGGAAAACTTTACGGCATAATCACCGATGGTGATTTGCGAAGGATGCTCATGAAAAATAAAGACATTAATGGCATCCGGGCAAAGGATGTGATGACGGTTTCACCTAAAAAAGTTTCTTCCGATACACTCGCAGCCGATGCTTTTACTTTGATGAGCAGCAATAACATTACCCAGCTTATTGTAACGGAGAAAGGAAAATACTCCGGTATGATTCACCTGCATGATTTGATTAGGGAAGGGATTGTGTGATTTTTTTTTGAAGAAGTTCAATTCAAAAAAACTTCTTTAATAAAAATACAAATACCCATCACCAGCACAAACCACCCGAACGCTCTTTTTATTTGTGCGGGAGTCCTTTTCAGCGCTGCGCGGAAGCCGATAAAAATTCCCGCAACAGAAAGCACGGCAAAAGTGAACAGAAAATGATAGTCAATCATTTCATGCCGTTCCATCACTTCACCCAGAAAACCAACTAACGAGTTGAAAGCAATAATAAGCAGCGAAGTTCCCACGCTCATCCGTACAGGAATTCCGGCCAGCAGCACTAATGCAGGAATAATAATGAATCCACCGCCTACACCAAGAATTCCGGTAAGAATACCCGAGGCAGCACCAATAGCGACTAACCACATGTAATTGATGTTTTGAAATTCTGTTTCCGGTGGCGGCTTGTATTTATCGTTTCGAATCATATTGTATGCAACAACAATCATAAGCGCCGCAAATAAAATCATGATAAGAAGCTCCTTGCTAAGCACCCATGACGATGTAACGATAACCGGGTTGGGAATGGCCGGCATCAGGAATTTGCGTGTGAGAAAAACACAAATGATGGACGGCACCGCAAAAATTGCCGCGGTTTTTATATCTACTAATTTTTTCCGGATGTAGGTGGCACAGCCAATGGCGCTGGTAGCTCCTACAACAAACAAGCTGTATCCCGTTGCATCAACAGGATTTACATTGAGAAGATAAACCATTATGGGGACAGTGAGAATGGAACCACCGCTTCCTAAAATTCCCAGCGACACACCTACCAGAATAGCGCAGATGTACCCGAGGATTGCCATTGAAAATGTTATACGTTATAAGTTATACGAAACAATTTTTTGCGGCTGCTGTCCTCTTTAACATATAACTAATAACGTATAACTCTCAACTTCTTTTTGCTATCTCGAGGCTTTAATATAACCCCATCCCTGGTGCTGCTTCGAAATTATTTCATAGATGCCGTCTGGCACGGTACCTACTCCGTCAAGCAGTTGACTTTTTTCAATATTGTTATTTTTCATGGCTACTTCGCAAACCCTGAAGGAAACATTTTTGACTGCGGCATATTTCACAAGAGTATCTGCCACCACAGACCTATCCTTCGTAATCATATCGAGCGACTTGCCGTAAAATACCACTTCGATATTTGCACCGGGGTCAGCTTTTAATATTTCTTTTACCCACCGCATCACCATCTGGTGAACTACAGTGTCTTTACTGGTTACATCAAACACAACATTGTAAGGAACTTTCTGCGCGAAGGATAAATTCAAAAGCATCAACAGTGCTGCAGAAAGAAGAATAATTTTTTTCATGATTGTTAATTTGAAATTAGAAAAAGTTATACGTTATATATTACACGAATTACACATCGTATAACTTACAACGTATAACTACTATAACTCGATAAAATTATCCGGCAAAAATATAGGCGCACTTATGTTCCTGTGCACGTCCTACTGCCCATACACCCGATGGAACAACCTGAATTCCCGGAATCACGTTTTCTTTCCATTCTTTGTAAACATCTTCAGGTTTCATATTCATGTTTCCGGCGGCAATTGCTGAATAAACGGTCATGGCAGCATTGCACACACAAAACATAACACCGTTTGCCTGTAAATCTTTAATTCCAATATCCACTACTCCTATACCGGGCACCGCGAAATCTCCATGCTTGCTGTTCCAAAAGGGGTTTCGTGTCTTGGTTGCTGTTTTTGCATCGGCTGCCTGGAACCCAGGGCCAACATCTGCTGCCTTAAACAGTTCACCGAAGTTGTATTTCTCCCACATCTTATCCTGGAAAGCATAAGGTATTCCATCATGGCGGAGCACCACAACCACACCGCAATCCGCTTCGGGAGAACCGGTGGCGTTATTGGTCATAAGAAAAACTTTGGGCCACGCAAAGGGCATCACATCATTCGGGCGCGTTGCATCAAACACCACGCGGTGCTTTCCCTTCACTTTGTCGAACCACATGTCGGCTTCGCTTTTTGGCATAGCAGCCTGCATGGGTTTTTCACCGCCCTTTTTCTGCTGGGCATTTAACTGTAACGGAGATACAAGCGCTGTCAATCCGAGCGCTGCTGCACCGCTGGCGAGCATTCCTAAAAATCCTCTGCGATGGGTGCTTTGTTCTAAGTTGTTTTCTGTCATGTTGGTTTGATTTTAAAGGTTAATAATAAAAATGTTTTCAGTTAACGAAATAGAGATTCAAAAGTAAAAATATTTATTCATAAAAGTAGCTGTTATTTCTTCTTCAAGCTTCGGCAAATTCTTGGTAATGTCTCATTTTGACTTTCTGGGTGAACTCTGCGAAGCACTTTGCGCTCTTTGCGTGAAATTTTCAAATGGTTCACGCGAAGTTCGCAGAGAAAACATAAAAGCAAAGCTCGCTAAGTGAAATTGATACACTACAAAATTCTTTAGTTAATTTCTTTTCCCGCACATTCTTCTTGCATATTCATAATTATTTTTTGCTAAAGTAAAGGTAGGATTCAATTTTATGGCGCTATCGCACGCCTGCATGGCTTTTCCATATTCTTTAAGCTCGTTGTAGGCCGAACAGATGTTATTATATGCCTCGGCATAATCCGGCTTCAATTGTAATGCTTTATAGCAGGCATCAATGCACTCTGCAAATTTTTTCTCATGGTATAGCTGTAGGCTAAGGTTGAGGAAGTACTCCGGGGTAGATGCCGCAGGCGCACTGCTTTCATAATTCTGAATTTGTTCTGATAATTTTTTGGCTTCAAGATGCGCAGGAGCAAGAGCAAGTGTTTTCTGCAAATATGTTTTTGCTTGTGCGTAGCGCTTTGTTTCGGACAAAAATCTGGCATAATAAAAATTGCATTCAGGATTATCCGGTGCAAGGTCAAGCGCAATCTTAAAATTGTTCTCGGCCTCGAAAGCATTTCCCAGCGCTCCTTTGGCAATAGCAATGTTCACAAACAGGATAGGGTAGGCGGGTGTAAATTGTTTAGCACGCTCAAAATAATCAAGTGCTTCGGTAATCTTCCCCTGCGCCATAAGCGTAAGTCCATAATTCATCAGGCCTCTTCCGTTGTGTGGGCTTTTTTCTGTAACGTCTTTCCAAAGGGATTCTTCGGTTTTCCAAACTTCATTTCGCTGATGCGTTCCATACGCAAGTGTGGCAAGCAAAAGAATGCATAGTGCAGGAATTATTTTTCCCGCGCGCTTCAAAACGTTGCCGTACTTTATATGTACCATCCATACTAAAGCCATCAGTAATCCCGGCAGGGGAAAAAACATCCGGTGGTCGTTCATTACTTCTGCAAGAGGAACTACGCTGGTAGGAACAAGTGCAGCGAGGAACCAAAATAATCCAAGCGCAACCGGAAGCAATTTTTTGTTTTTTATTCCAAGAATAATTAAAGCGGAAATTGATATCAGAAAGAGAAAACCTAAAAGCACCCTGGGTTCGCTGAAGGAGGTAAATGTTGAAAGGTCTGTATCTGCGGAGAGATGTGTGGGAAGCAGCGAATTCCGAAGATATAGCAGTATGATATACGGCTGCGTAATCATGTAATCCCACCTTGATGTTCCCCCCGGAGCCCATGTTTTTGGAGTCATGTGAACGATAAACCAATAAGTGAGGCCGCAGACTATAAAGGCAGGGAGCGAACGGATTGCCGAACGGATGAATGATTGCCCTGCTTGTTGACTGGAAGAATCTTTTTCTTTTCGTATAACGTTTAACGTATAACTATTTCCGTATTTATTCAGCAGCCAGTCGTTAAAGAAAAGTATAGGTGCAAACATTGCTGCCGATGGCTTGGCAAGCATTCCGAAAATGACGGGCAAAAGATAAATTCCGTATTTCCGTTTTTTGGGGAAGTACAACCATATAACCATCCCCGCCATTACGCCCATGGAAGAAATAATATCTGAACGGGAAATAATATAGTTTACTGTTTCTGCCGCCAGCGGATGAAGAGAAAATAATGCCGCAACAAACAGCGCGCGGAATTTATTATCTGAATAGGCGTCAGCAGCATTGAAAATCTTAAGAACAAAAAGGTATGTGAGCGCTGTATAAATAAGAAACACAATAAAGTTGCGCAGGTGAAAGAAAAACGGCTCTCCGTTTTCAGATAGCCAGTAGTCAACAGCCAACGTTGCCGATACTACGGGGCGGTAACTCTGGTTGCTCGGATTGGAACTAAAAGTTGTTGCATCAGTAAAAAATTTTGGAATGTTTTTTATGTCGTGAATGAAGATGTTGTTCTGTATGGTGTGAGAATCGTCAAAGTGAAATGAATTATGAAAATGATTCAGATAGGTAAGAATCACCGAAATTAAAAGCAGCAGGCAGGATAAACGGAAGATTAATTTTTCGCGCATCGCATGGATGAAGAAATCATGCCCGAAAATAGAACTATTTTTTGTTGCCTCTCATTTCATGTTTACATTTGAAGCGTCCCGCCGCAGGCGGAACGGGGAATCAATTTCAGAAAATTAATTTAACGTATGGCGCGACTGTTCGGAAGAGAAAGAGAAGGAAAGGAAATGTCTTTCCTGCAGCATCTTGAAGAGTTGCGCTGGCACCTGATTCGCTCCGTAAGTGTTATCACCATTATCGCCATCGTAGCATTCCTCTACAAGGAAATTTTGTTTGACGGAATTCTTCTTGCTCCCAAAAGCCCTTCCTTCCTTACTTACCGTGTGTTGTGTGCTATATCGCATCGTCTTAATCTTGGCGACCAGCTATGCGTTAACAGCATTCCGTTCAACTTAATAAGCACCGAGTTGTCTGCGCAATTCACCACGCATATGTGGGTAGCATTTATTGCAGGCCTTATTGTCGCTTCGCCTTATGTGCTTTGGGAAGTATGGCGTTTTATAAAGCCGGCTTTGTATGAGAAGGAGAGAGGCTACGCACGCGGCATTGTGTTTTACACATCTTCGCTTTTCCTGATTGGCATATTATTCGGATACTTTGTTATTACGCCCATGTCGGTAAATTTCCTGGGCACATACCAGGTAAGCGTTGAAGTGAAGAATATGATTACACTGGATTCTTTCATTTCCATGGTCACCACGCTTACGCTCCTTACGGGATTAACTTTTGAACTTCCTATTGTCATATACTTCCTTACGAAAATCGGGCTGATGTCACCGTCATTTATGAGAACATACCGCAGGCATGCCGTGGTTGTTATCCTGATTCTTGCTGCAGTTATTACACCAACATCCGATGCTACTACAATGATGTTCGTTGCCATTCCATTATATGGGTTGTACGAATTAAGCATTATTGTTTCGGCGCGGGTAGTCAGAAATAAATCAGAAGCGTGAGACCAGGGATGAGCCGTTTTTTTCTCGGCACGGGAATTTTTTTTTCGCTGTCATTTTTTTTCTTCGTACCGGTTTATTCCCAGACTACAAAAATCTCGGGAAGGGTAACCGATGCATTAACCAATGAACCGCTGCCTTTTGCCAGTATAATATTTAAAGGAACCACCATTGGCGCCTCTGCAGACATGAACGGCAATTATTCCTTTGAAGCATCAAAAAAAGTTGACAGTGTTATCGTCCATGCCTTGGGATATATTTCCGTTACGATGCAGGTACAGTATGGAAAGGTGCAGGTCATGAACTTTTCTTTACGCCTGCAGCAGTTCGAACTGCAAGCTGTGGAAATAAAAGCGGGAGAAAATCCTGCCGATATTATTATCCGCAATGCTATTGACAACCGCGACAAGAATAACAGGGAAAATATTTCGGCATACCAGTATGAAGTTTATAACAAGCTCGAATTCGATATCAGTAACATCTCCGAAAAGTTTATGAAGCAACGGGTGCTGAAGCCCATTGCATTCGTTTTTAAAAATATTGACAGCTCGGTGACCAACAAGAAACCCTACCTTCCTGTATTCGTTTCGGAATCTATTTCAGATTTGTACTTTAAAAATAACCCTCCGCGCAAAAAGGAAATTATCCGTGCAACCAAGTTGTCGGGCACCGAGAATGCAACAGTCTCCAAGTTTCTCGGAGACATGTACCAGAATGTAAATATCTACGAAAATTTCATTGACCTGTTCAAGAAAAGTTTTGTAAGCCCTATTTCAGGCAGCGGATTTTTCTTTTACAAGTATTACCTCACCGACAGCAGCTTTATCGATAACCAGTGGTGTTACAAAATTATCTTCAAGCCAAAACGCAAGCAGGAGCTAACCTTCACCGGTGAGATGTGGATACACGATACCACATTTGCTATTAAGAAGGTAAACATGCGCATGGCGCAGGATGCCAACATCAACTTTGTGGAAGACCTTGCCATAGTGCAGGAGTTCGTTTTGGTCGATAGCAATGCGTGGATGAAGAAGAAAGATATTTATGTAGTAGACTTCCTTTCGCAAAACGAGAAGATGGGATTTATAGGCCGCAAAACCACTTCGTATAAAAACTTTGTGGTGAACCATCCCAAGCCCGATTCTTTTTTTGTTGAAGGTGAAGAAATATCCATCAGCGATTCCGCTTTAAAGAGGGACGAATCTTATTGGTCATTGGCACGGCACGACTCGCTTTCAAAACAGGAAAAGATGGTGTACCATATGGTTGATACCATTCAAACACTTCCCGTTTACAGGACGTATGTGGATGCCATCACTTTCCTAGTTACCGGTTACAAAACATTTGGCAATATTGAAGTGGGGCCATTTCCCAAGATGTACAGCTTTAATAAATACGAAGGCAACCGCTTTCGTATTGGCGGCAGAACAAATTATAATTTTAACAAATACTTGCTCCTGGAAGGGTATGGCGCGTACGGAAGCGCTGACGAAGTATTCAAATACAGCGGCTCATTCACGTATTATGCTTCTCGGAAGCCGTGGCAGACTTTTGGAGGAGGTTATAAAAAAGATGTGGAGGAATTTGGTCAGAGCCAAAGCGCATTCCAGGGTTATTCAGTTATAGGCAGACAGGATGATGATGTTTTCCAGGGCGGAGACATTGTGAGCTCTATCATAAGAAGAGTTCAAACGAATAAGTTTACCAATGTAGAAGAGTTTTCAGGTTTTTTTGAAACCGACTGGAAACCGGGAGTGTCTACAAAACTTCAGCTATCGCATCGCTCGTTTATTCCGCTTGGCGATTTGGATTACGCATATTTTAAGGAGGAAGGAAATGCACTATCCATTCGCAATGCGCTGGTTACTTCCGAAGTCAGCATTACTACACGCATTGCGTTCAAGGAAAAATTTATTGAAGGCAAAAGAGACCGAATCAGTTTAGGTTCGCGCTACCCGATAATCTTTGTCAACTATACGCATGGGTTCAAAGATGTTTCGAATAGCGATTTCAGTTACAATAAACTTTCAGTCCGCCTTGATGCCAAGGCTGTACTGAAGCCGTTTGGTTATAGTTTATTTGCTGTTCAAGCGGGACAAACATTTGAGCCGCTTCCCTATCCGCTGCTCGAGGTGCACCATGGAAATGAAACATTCAGCTATCGCCATTATGCTTTTAACATGATGAACTACTACGAGTTTGTCAGTGACCAGTATGCCATGTTTATTTTCTCTCATCATTTCAACGGAATATTTTTCGACAAGCTGCCGCTGCTGCGCAAGCTGAAATTTCGCGAAGTGATTAATGCTAAGTCGGTGATAGGCAGCCTGCGGCAAGCAAACCGCGATATACTTGTGAATGGAAACCGGCTTACATCACTATCGCATCCATATTACGAAGCGGGAGTAGGAATCGAAAATATCCTCAAGATGATACGTGTTGATGCAATCTGGCGGCTTAATTACCTGGACAAACCCGATGTAAGTAACTTTGCCGTCATGGGCAGCCTTCAGCTTAGCTTCTAACTCTAACGGAACAGAATAAAAAAATGAAACTACGTTCAGAAAATTTAGTCAAGATATATAAGAACCGCACAGTGGTTGACCATGTTTCCGTTGAAGTGAACCGCGGAGAAATCGTAGGACTGCTCGGTCCGAACGGTGCCGGCAAGACCACTACGTTTTATATGACAGTAGGCCTCATCAAACCGAATGAGGGAAAGATTTTTTTAGATGACCAGGATATAACAAACCTTCCCATGTACCGCAGGGCCAAGCTGGGCATCGGTTATCTTGCGCAGGAAGCATCGGTGTTCCGAAAGCTTTCGGTGGAGGATAATATTCTTGCCGTTCTGGAGATGACATCCCTCACCAAAAAAGAGCAACACGAAAAAACCGAACAACTGCTCAACGAATTCGGACTCGTTCGCGTGAGAAAAAACCGTGGTGATTTATTGTCGGGAGGGGAGAGGAGAAGGACCGAAATTGCACGCGCTCTTGCAGTAGACCCTAAATTTATTTTGCTCGATGAACCCTTTGCCGGTGTAGACCCGATTGCTGTGGAAGACATTCAGAATATTGTCACGCATCTTAAAGACCGCAACATTGGTGTACTCATTACCGACCATAATGTTCACGAAACACTTTCCATCACCAACCGCTCGTATCTTCTATTAGAAGGACAAATTCTGAAAGCCGGCACATCGCAGGAACTTGCCGATGACGAGCAAGTGCGCAGAGTTTATCTGGGAAAAAAATTTGAATTGAGGTAGAGATCCTCATAATTTAATTTACAGGCAGCACGCATTGAGATTCCTCCCCCGATGAATCGGGATTCGGAATGACAATAATTAACGTGATGAAAAAATATAGTCGGGCTTTAGCCCGACTATATTGACCTATAATTATCCTGTCATTCCGAGCGTAGCGAGGAATCTCTTTTTACTCGTCCTTTTTCATCAACCCAGGTCGCTTTTCTTTTGTTCGTTTCACCGCTTCATCGTGTCTCCACTGTTCCACTTCAGGTGTATTACCTGATAAAAGTATATCGGGTACTTTCATTCCCCTGAAAACTGCAGGGCGGGTATAAACAGGCGGTGCAAGCAAATCGTCCTGGAAAGAATCACTAAGAGCGGAAGTTTCATCATTCAGCACACCGGGCAGCAAGCGGATTACCGCATCGCAGAAAACGGCCGCAGCAAGCTCGCCACCACTCAGCACATAATTACCTATTGAAATTTCTTTGGTTATAAAATGCTGACGTATTCTTTCATCCACACCTTTGTAATGCCCGCAAAGGATGAGCAGGTTTTTTTTAAGCGAATATTGGTTCGCCATTTTCTGGTCAAGCATTTCGCCATCGGGGCTCATATAAATTACTTCGTCATACTTCCGTTTCGACTTTAAATCTTCAATGGCAGCGGCAAGCGGTTCAACCATCATCACCATTCCCGCGCCTCCTCCAAAAGCGTAATCATCCACGCTCTTGTGCTTACCCGTGGCATAGTCGCGAATATTATGAATCCCTATTTCCACCAAACCTTTTTCTCTGGCGCGTTTCAGTATAGAATCGCCAAAAGGGCTTTCTAAAAGTTTGGGGAGAACAGTGAGTATATCTATGCGCATGGGTTATAGTACTTTTTTCATTCTCACATGAAGAATAATTCCGAACAAAGTGTATGAATCGCCTTCCGGTTTATATCCGTTCTTTTTGTAAAAGTCAACAGCGCCTTCACGCGCATCGAGGATGATATGCTTGAACTTTTTTTTCCGTGCCTCGCTTTCAAGGTGCAAAAGAATTTTTGTCCCCAGCCCCTTTCCCTGCATTTCCTGAGCTACTGCCATAGACCGTACTTGTCCTTCTTCATCACTGTTGAACTGAAGCCGCCCTGCCGCTATAGGGTTATTGTTGTCATCAAGCATCAATACGTGAAGTGAGTTTTCTTCAAACTCATCTTTAGTAGAGTCATACGGCTGATTCCATGGCTTGCGAAGTATTTCATAACGCAGGTCGTAATACATTTTTCTTTCTTCAGGAGTAGAAGGAGCAATAATTTTCATGTCCCAAAGATAATAGCCATAACCTTTAGCTATAATTAAGCAGCCGCTGCCGATTTCCTGTAACGGTAAAACGTATGGAGCATCACCGTTACAAGGATAATGAAAGCGCCAATGTAAAATCCGGAAGTAAGCAGGTTGTATTCTTTAACAACAAAAATAGCCAACAGAATTCCGTACACCGGTTCAAGGTTCAGGGCAAGGTTCATGGTAAAGGCAGTAACATGATTCAGCGCATTCAGGGAAAGTATCCAGGGGATAACCGTGCAGAAAAAAGAAAGCCCAAGCAGGTACAATGTATCAGAAGTACCAGGCAAAAGGAATTCATATTTAAAAAACCCGAGGTAAAATGGAAGCAAAACAGATAGCGTAACAAATGCCCCGAGAAGTTCAATAGAGCTGATGGTGTACGCATTATATGTGGCGGTAAGCTGCTTATTGAGAACCGAAAATAAGGCACTCATCATGGAACTGAAGAGCGCAATTAAAATTCCTGTTGCTGCGCTGTTATCAGCATGGTAGATAGTATAAATTCCAGCCATGCAGAGCGCGGCAAAAAAGATTTCTGTGAAGTCGAATTTTGTTTTGGTGATGAGTGGTTCAAAGAAAGAAGTAAACAGCGCAATAGAAGAAAGACAAATCAAAGTGACTGAAACGCTGGAGACTTTGATGGCTCCGTAAAAAGTTACCCAATGCACCATCACGATAAAACCTACTCCGCATATTTTCAGGGTTTCTTTCAGCGGCAGCTTAAACATTTCGTTACGGTTTCCCGCAACAGCCCACATCATAATTCCGCTGATAAGTAGGCGGTACCACACCAGCAATCCCTCGTTGAGAGTAATCAGTTTGCCAAGAATCCCCGTGAAACCCCACAGGAAAATGGCAATGTGCATTTGGAAGTATGCTGTCTTTAACTTCATTGCTCTTATCCGAAAGGTTCAAAGTTATTGAGTTATTCAGTTATCGAGTTATTCAGTTGTTGAATCAATCGTAATGACAAATGACCAATGCCTAATGACTCTTTCTCAAATATCGCGGGTGAAACTGCATGATGGATTCGCGCAGGTATTCGCGGTCAAGATGGGTGTAAATTTCTGTGGTGGTGATGGACTCATGCCCCAGCATTTCCTGCACAGCCCGAAGGTCGGCCCCGCCATTGATAAGATGCGTGGCAAATGAATGCCTGAATGTATGCGGGCTGATTGTTTTTTTTAGTCCTGCTTTTTCGACCAGCCGTTTTATAATTGTAAATATCATGACGCGGGTAAGCTTGCGCCCGTGCCGGTTCAGAAATAAAATGTCTTCGCTGCCCCGTTGCGGCTGAAGGTGAACACGAACCCCTTCCCTGTACAGCCGGATACATTTTATAGCCGTGTTGCCGATTGGAACCAGCCGTTCTTTATTTCCCTTGCCGGTAATTTTTACGTAGCCGATTTCGGGAAAGTAATTTGAAATTTTCATTCCAATAAGTTCACTCACCCGCAGTCCGCAACTGTATAAAGTTTCCAGGATGGCCTTGTTGCGAGTGCCCTCGGGTTTGCTCAGATCAATAACACTGATGATGGAATCAATTTCTTCAATGCTTAGTGTGTCCGGAAGTTTTCTGCCCATGCGGGGGCTTTCAATCAAGGTGGCAGGATTGTCGCTGATTACATTTTCCAGAATAAGGTATTTAAAAAATCCCTTTATCCCCGAAAGCACCCGCGCCTGTGAGCGCCCTGACAGCCCTTTTTTATTTATCCATGTAATAAAGTCGCGGAGAATGTCTGCAGTTACTTTTTGCGGAGTTATAGAAGAGTGTTCTGATGAAAAAAACTGTGAAAGTTTTTGTGCATCTTCAATATAAGAAGCAACCGAGTTGGAAGAAAGCGAACGCTCCAGCTTCAGATACGAAGCATACCCATTTATATAAGAATCCCATTTCATTCAGAAAAAACTATAAGCTTTAGTTATACGAACTTGCAGGAAAAGGTTAAGGTTACGATGCCCGTATTGGATGACGGTTACATCTTTTTAATGACCAATGACCATAATCAATCTGAATGATGGTCCGTCATAAGCTTGTCGAGCATTCTGCTTTGGTCGGTACGTGAAACCTTTGAGGGCATGGTTCCGAAGAGAACATCCCAGAGAGGAAATGAAACGCTGAATGCCGAGTCTACCGAATGATAATGATGCAAGCTGTGATGTTTCCACCAATAACGCAAAAGATTTTTTGGCGGGTGAAGCTTGTGAACGGAATAATGAATAATCAGGTAGGTGGAATAGCCGCAAGAAAAACCGGCAAAGAAAACCAGCCCTTCGTCTCCGAAAACAAAATTGAAGAAAAAGAAAAATGCCATTGCCAAAGTCATGGAGATAATAGGAGGCATCACCAGCCGGTCTTTGTCTTTTGGATACTCATGATGAACGCCATGTATGGAGTATTGTATTTCTCTTTGTCTTTCATTTTTTGCAGGGAAGTGATAAACAAAGCGGTGCATGAGGTATTCCACCAGGGTAAATGAGAGCATACCCGAAAAGAAAAACAAAAGAAATATTGGAAGCGATTGGTAATAATTTTCAGTATAAAATATGATGACGGCAACGGCAAGCAGGTAAAAAAATGTTACGGGAAATGCAAAAGGAGTGCGGGTCATCCTTTCGAGCACAGGATTAGAGAAAAGCTGGACGGTGCCTCTATTCGATACCCTGAAATCTTTCATAAAATTTCAGTTACAAAAATAAAAAAATATTTTCAGGTATTAGTATGATTTCGATTTCTTTCGTGTAATAAATCCCATAAGCCGGTATGCCAGCTTTGCCATCGTGTATTCCGAAAGGATTTCTCCCCTGGCAGGAGCTATTTCAACAATATCGAACCCAACGACATTTTTGTTTTGTACCACGTTCTCAAGCAGCCGGTTCACTTCCTCCCAAAATAATCCTCCCGGCTCTGCCGTCCCTACTGCGGGAACGACAGACGGGTCGAATCCATCGGCATCAATGGTGATATACACATGGTCTGTTAAGGAGTTTGTTGCTTGTTCAATCCAGTTGTTGCTTTGCCTGATTTGATGCGCATAAAAAGTTTTTATTTTTTTGGATGACTTTATCAACTCGGCCTCTTCTTTGCATTGTGCCCGTATACCGACCTGGCAAAGATTTACACCTAATTCATGTACCCGCGCCATTACACAGGCATGTGAAAATTTATTTCCGTGATACGTATCGCGCAAATCGGAGTGGGCATCAATTTGGAGTACACTAAGGTCTCTGAATTTTTTAAGATGCGCCTGCACCAACCCGAGAGAAACGGTATGCTCCGCTCCGAAAGAAACCACGAATTTGCTATCGGCCAATAATTTCAAAGTTTCTTTTTCAATCAGGTCTACCGCAGAGCGGTTGACTTTTCCTTTAAAATTGACGGGCGGCAATGTTGCTATGCCCGAATGCCGGAAGGTTTCCATATCAAGGACCTCATCATAAAATTCAACATAGTGCGATGCCTTTATTATTGCTCCCGGCCCTTTTGCCGAACCCTTAAGGTATGAGGAAGTGTGCTCATAGGGCAATTGCTGGATAACAAACCGCGAATTTTCATAACTGCATAGTTTTTGCTCTTCTATGCCCAGAAAATTACTTTTTTCGGGAAGGGTTTTCATAAACGAATACAATATGGATTGTCATTAATAACCGGACGAATGTACAAATGCTGTTTTGAGCCACTAACAAATGTTTGTTAAAAAAATAAAAGTAATGCTGAACCCGTTTAAATAGATGCAAGTATAAGTGCAGACAGAATAATGGAAATGAGAAAAAATACTGAACTAAATGCCCTCATCCGGCTTATAGATGATACCGACAAGGAGGTCTTTTCAGAAATTGAGAAGCGGCTTATAGAAATTGGCAAGGAAGCGATTCCCGAACTTGAAATTGCATGGGGGCATTCCCTGGATTTGATTATCCAGCAGCGGATTGAAAGCATCATTCATAAAATCCAGCTTGAACAGCTTACCGGGGAGCTAAAGCAATGGTTCGATACCGACCGTGACAATCTTTTGTCGGGAGCGCTTATCGTAGCGCGGTATCAGTATCCCGATTTGAACGAGGAAAAAATTCTGAAGAAGATTGAAAAAATAAAGCGCGATGTATGGATTGAATTGAATGATAACCTCACAGCGCTGGAGCAAGTTAAAGTGATTAACCATGTCTTCTTTACCATACATGGTTTCAGCGGCAACACGCAGAACTATCATGCTCCACAGAATTCTTTCATCAACAATGTGCTTGAAACTAAAAAAGGAAATCCGCTCACCCTGGCGCTGCTGTATTCAGAGATAGCGCGCTCTGCCGGCATTCCTGTTTATGGTGTGAACCTTCCTGAACATTTCATTCTTGTATATAAAGATGAATCAGGAATACTGCCCGTCAACACACCCGAAGATAATCCCCGCCTGCTTTTTTATATCAATCCCTTCAGCAAGGGAGCTGTGTTCGGTAATAATGAAATTAATGCTTTCCTGAAGTCATTAAAACTAAAACCTGAAAAATCTTTTTTCGAACCCTGCACCAGCGCTGACATTATACAACGCATGATTAGAAACCTGATATATTCCTTTACCAAGCTGGGGCACGATGATAAAGTAGAAGAGCTTCAGAATCTTCTGAAGGCGGCAGGAGGATAAAACCATTTTTCAGGACATAAACTAATGGGCAGCAAAACATATATTTGCTGCTGCCTCAATCCTGATGTTGAAGTTTTTTTCTCCCTATTCCGAAGTTTCAAAAAATGTTCTGACTCTTATTTCGGGTACCGCTGTTGCGCAGCTTATTGTGCTGCTTTTAGCGCCGATTCTCTCGCGTCTGTACACCCCGGAAGAATTCGGAGTGCTTGGGGTGTATATGTCCATTGTCTCAGGTGTAGCTGTATTCTGCGGGGGCCGTTATGAACTTGCTATAATGCTTCCGGAAAAAGATGAAGAAGCCGCCAGCCTGCTTGGCCTTGCATTCCTGGTTAACATAGCGGTATCAACACTTTCATTTGTTCTTGCTTTTTCTCTTGCTCATTTTTATTCAGGCCAAATGAGGCTAAGCGGGCCTCTTACTTTTTGGATTTATTTTTTTCCATTATTTGTTTTTTTTATCGGAAGCTACCAGATACTGAGCAATTGGGCAAACCGGAAAAAACAATACAGAAGAATTTCGTATTACCGGGTAGCAAATTCGCTGGTAACAACATGTTCAAACACCGGTTTGGGAATAATGAAAACCGGCGCATCGGGATTATTTTTCGGCAACCTGGCGGGTAATATATTTGCTATTGCCATTTTTTGGAATTCGTTCTATACAGAAATCAGGATGCTGCTTAGATTTGTTTCGTTCAAAAGTATGATGAAGGCAGCGAAACAATACAAAATGTTTCCTCTGGTCAATTCTGTTCAGGCCCTATCAGACATGTTGCAAATCAACGGGTTGATTTATTTTATAAGCTATTTTTTTAACTATACAGTCGTGGGTTCTTTTTCTTATACCATAAGGGTGCTCCAGGCGCCTATGAATTTTGCCGGAGGAGCCATTGCACAGGTATTTTATCAGCATGCATCGGCAATAAAAAATGAGAAACATGCAATCACCCGGCTTGTTTCGCGCACTATTATAAAGTCTGCACTCATTGCATTTCCGGTCCCGGTAGTGATTCTTCTTTTTGGCCCCGAACTTTTTGGCTTTGTATTCGGAGAACGTTGGACAAGTGCCGGTGAATATGCCAGGATTCTTGCCCCATGGTTTTACCTGGATTTTATCCGGGCCGCAGTTTCGCAAATCGTTTTCATAACAGAGAACCAAAGTAAACTGCTTTTGTTTTCGTTTGCAGGTAATATTATTTTGGCGGCTGCTATGCTTTACGGAGGATTGATTGCCAGGGATGTTAAACAGGGTTTTCTTGTTTTTTCCGTTCTTCAATCCATCTTGACGATATTCATTCTTCTGTGGCTTAAAAAAATATCCAACAGGAACACTAAAGAGATACCTGCGGCATGAATGTAATTTCTGACTCTAAAACTTTTCGAGGCCTGTTAATATTTTTCTTTGCCTTTGGATTGGTTTTTCCTACGGTCAGAGTTTTGCTCATTGGCAACACCACATCAACGAGTTTCTTTCAGTATTGTGTTTCAGCCATTCCTGAGTTTATAGTTCTTTTAATGACAGTTTATACGGGATGGCGACTTGTTAACGAAGGTAATAAGATTCAACTAACAACCATTGACTGGGTTGTGCTTGCTTTTGTAGCCAGCAATGTTATGCTGGGATTTTTTCTTGCACAAAACATAAAGCTAAGTTTATACGGATTCAGAATGAGTTATTTACCTATGGTATTTTATTTTCTTATTCGTTTTTACGACCTCGAAAATGATGTTCTGGAGAAAACGCTTTATTTCATTTTTCTTCCGGTAGTTTTTTTGTCGGCAATAGGACTCATCCTATATTTTTTTATGCCTGAGCTGATGATTCAAATGATATTGAGGGCAGGCGGACATGTGGGGGAATATTTCATAACCAGGATGACCTCACTTTTGTGGACGCCGGTAGTTTTCGGAACATTTACGATTGCCGCATTTCTTTATTTTTTTTATAAAGCAATCGATAATGACCGTTGGAGCAATTACCTGTTTATGGCAATCCTGTGGTCCGGAACAGTTCTTTCAGTTTCAAGGGGCGCTGTCATATCGCTGTTTTTTGGCTTACTGGTTTTTTCATTTTTCTTTTTCAGAATTAAAATTATTACTAAAACCGTTTTGGTCATGGCAGCGGTAATTGTTCTCTTTGCGAATTTTTTAAATCAACCGTCCGAATTTTTTAAATGGTTCCTGGGTTCTTCTGTACAAACGGTTTCTCTTCAAAAAGGAGTAACCCGCGTGGAGTTATGGAAATTTGGATTTAGAAACTTAAAGCAACATCCTTTCGGTCATGGATTGGGAATGACCGGTCATGTGGGGGTACGGTTTATGAATGCTCAAGCAGCACATGTGGACATTTTCTCAACTGACGGCTGGTTCCTTAAACTTGCCAATGAAACAGGATTGTGGGGGCTGTTCTCTTACATGGCCCTTTCGTTGACTTTCATGATATGTTTCGCGAAAAGGATACGTCAAAATAAAAATCTCCTGTTGTTTTTCCTTCTGCTCTTCTTCGTTGTTTTCAATATTCAGAACATAGGAAGTAATGTTCTGGACTTCTACCTGTTTTCTTATTTATTTTGGCTTTTAATGGGAGTTGCAGTAAATCAATATTATAAAGTAGAACTTGAACGATAGACCGGATGTATCCATAATAATCATCAGCTACAACGTGAGAGATTTTCTTTCAGCGTGTATCAAATCAATTCAAAACAATTTCTCGGGAAATGAAATAATTGTTGTGGATAATAATTCTGCGGACGGAACGGTGGAATTCTTGAAAAGAGAATTTCCTTTTGTCAAAATCATTGAGAATAAAGAGAATCTGGGCTTCAGCGGAGCGAACAATCAAGCTATGGCAATAGCGAAAGCAGAAAACATTCTTCTGCTTAACCCCGACACGGTGATTTTGGGCAACGCCCTCAAGACAATGGCAGAGCGTCTTAAGCTGCAAAATCAATTGGCCATTATAGCGCCAAGGCTTTTAAATTCCGATATGACGCTGCAGATTTCCGGCTGGCGGTTTCCGGGCATATTTAAAATATTTCTGGAATTATTTTTTCTGCACAGGTTAACCGGCATCGGAAATTATTCGCTCGAAAAAATGAAAAGAACTTTTAATCCCGATTCGGTTTCGGGGGCAGCCATGCTTTTTGCCAAAACGCTTGTGAAGAAAATAGGAGGGTTGGACGAAAATCTTTTCTGGATGGAAGATGTGGACTTTTGCTATCGTGCAAAAAAAGCGGGGGCTATTGTTGAATATTTCCCTGAAGCGGAAATAATTCATCATATCGGCAAAAGCTCGGGTTCAAACTACAGGGCTGTTATCTCCAACCAGCTTTTGAGCAAACTGAAATATATCAGGAAGCACAGTAATCCTTTTGCTTACTTTTTCGCGTGCATATTTATTTTTACTCATATTATTTCCAGGATAGTGTTCTTATTATTTATTGCACCTTTCGGGCTAAAATACAGGACGAAACTTTCTTCCTATTTTTATTCTCTACAAAATTATTTTAAGCTCCTAAGCGGCAGTAATGAAATCATCAGGTGATTTAAGAATTTTACTTCTTTCGGATGTCAATTCATCGCATACTCAAAAGTGGGCTAATGAACTGGCTTCTGAAGGGCATAGAGTTGCGGTATTTTCTTTGACATCGCCCGAACATGATTGGTATTCTGAAAAACAAATACAAATTTTTAATTTTAAAAAGTTGAATGGTAGAGCATTGACTTCCACTTCGCTTTTTAAAATAAATTATTTGAGATCTTTATTTTTTCTTAGGACAATAGTTAAAAAATTCACTCCTGACATAGTGCATGCTCATTATGCAAGTAGTTATGGTTTTCTCGGCGCTTTGACCGGGGAAAAAACTTTTATTGTTTCAGCGTGGGGAACAGATGTATATGAATTTCCGAATTTGAATTTTTTAACACGGGCCATTTTAAAATATACATTTCGCAGAGCCCGGTTCATTACCGCTACCGGAAAAAATCTTGCTTCCCGAGCTCAATTATTCACGAAAAAGAAAATCTATATTGTTCCGTTTGGTATCGACACGGAGAAGTTCTCTCCGGCAGAAGCAGGCAAAGCAGGCATGCAAATTGTCATCGGCAGTGTGAAAGCGCTGGAAGAAATTTATGCACCGGACGTCCTGGTTAAGGCATTTGCGCTGTGCAGGCAAAAAATGCCGGAGAAGGAAATTAAACTTCTGCTTGTCGGAAAAGGGTCGCAAAAAAAAAATCTCTCCGAATTAGCAGAGCAGCTTCAAATTTCTTCCAACGTGGAGCTTACTGGCTATGTTCCTCCGGAAAGGATAGTGAGCCAATATCGCCGCATAGATATTTTTGTTAACGTTTCAAGGTTTGAAAGCTTTGGTGTAAGTGTTCTCGAGGCTTCTTCTTGCAGTATTCCTGTTGTTGCTTCAGATGCAGGCGGATTAAAGGAAGTGGGGGTTCAGGGAGAAACATGTTTATTTGTAACTCCTGGAAACGTTGAAGCGACAGCCGAAGCTATATTGACTTTAATAGGCCATGCAGAAAAGCGCAAAGAAATGGGTATGAAAGGGAGGAAGTTTGTCAAAGAAAATTACTCTATCGGCTCAAGCGTAAAAAAAATGCTTGACGTTTATTACACCGCTTTGCAGCAATGAGAATCCTTTTCATTACTCAATACTTTCCGCCCGAAACAGGCGCTCCGCAAAACCGCCTTTTTGGTTTGGCGAAACAGCTTGCCGGGAACGGAGTGAATATAGTGGTGCTGACTGCAATGCCAAATTATCCTGCAATGAAAATTCATAAAGGTTATGAAGGGAAATTTTTTGTAAAAGAGAATATAGATTCTATACAGGTTTTCCGTTCCTGGATATATGTGAGTGCAAAGAGAAACGTATTAAGGCGTTTGCTGAATTATTTTTCTTTTGTAATTACTTCGTTAATGGCTTCATCCAAAATTAAAGGAAGATTTGATTTTGTTTTTTGTGAATCGCCCCCTCTTTTTCTCGGTATCAGCGGATGGCTTATCAGCAGGTTCAAAGGAGCAAAATTTATTTTCAATGTCTCTGACCTTTGGCCCGAAAGCGCTGAGAAGCTTGGAATTATCACCAACAAATTTTTCCTGGGTATTGCATCGCAGCTCGAAACGTTTTTATATCGCAAGTCGTTTCTGATAACCGGACAGACACAGGGCATCGTCCGTAGTATTTCTACGAGGTTTCCCTTAAAGAAAATCCACTGGCTCCCGAATGGAATTGATGAAGAACAATTTCAAAACGTTCATAGCCCTTCCGTGCGAGGCGAACTGGGTTTTTCTCAGGACGATTTCCTGGTAGCTTACGCCGGGATAATCGGGCACGCGCAGGGATTGGAAGTTATCCTTAATGCGGCTGCAAGATTATCAGGCTACCTAAATATTAAATTTTTAATAGTGGGGGAGGGGCCAGAGAAAGAAAATCTTGAGAGGCAAAAAAACAACAGCGGGCTGAAAAATGTTTTCTTTCATCCTGCCGTATCAAAAAATAAAATAATTCATATTATTGACAGTTGTGATGCCATGGTAATACCATTAAAAAAGCTAGACCTTTTTAGAGGAGCCATACCATCAAAAATATTTGAGAGCCTTGCAGTGGAAAAACCCATACTCCTTGGTGTTGATGGAGAAGCGAAAGAATTGTTTATTGACGATGTGCAAGCGGGAATTTACTTTGAGCCGGAAAATCCGGACAGGTTATCAGAGGGAATACTTACTTTGATGGGTTCGCCTGAACGGTGCAGGGAATTTGGAGCCAACGGAAGAAAATACGTGATGAACAACTTTAGCAGGAAAAAAATTGCCGGTGATTTTCTAAGGCAATTGCAATTTTAACTTGTTTCCGTTTCAGAGAACGTATATTATTGCTGAAATAATGATACCGTTTTCTCCGCCGCATATAACCCAGAAAATAATTGATGAAGTTACCGCTTCTCTCAAATCGGGGTGGATAACAACCGGTGCGCGTACTAAGCAGTTTGAGAAAGAACTTGCCAGGTATTGCGGAGTTCCCAATGTACTTTGCCTGAGTTCTGCGACAGCAGGGCTGGAACTCATGCTTCGCTGGTTTGGTGTGACTGAAGGAGATGAAGTCATTGTTCCTGCTTATACCTATTGCGCAACGGCTAACGTTGTTCTTCATTGCGGTGCAAAACCGGTCATGGTGGATGCCACAGCTGATTTCAATATTTCGGTAAAAGGAATTGAAAACGTTATAACGCCTAAAACAAAAGTTATTATTCCTGTTGATATCGGGGGATTTCCGTGCGATTACAAGAGCATAAATTCACTCGTAAGAAAACCATCAATCGTAAAAAAGTTTTTACCGGCAAATGATACGCAGAAAAAACTGGGAAGAATATTGGTGCTTTCCGATGCGGCACATTCCATTGGTGCCTGGTATAAAGGGAAAAGAAGCGGCAGTTTAACAGACCTGTCGGTTCTTTCATTTCATGCCGTAAAAAATCTCACCACTGCCGAGGGAGGGGCTGTATGTCTTAACCTGCCTGTGCCATTTGATAATGAGCAATTGTACCAGGAGTTTTGCATAAAATCATTGCACGGCCAAACCAAAGATGCATTTTCGAAAATGCAAAAGAGTACGTGGGAATATGATGTTTTAGAAGCAGGATACAAACTGAATATGCCCGATGTGCTTGCTGCCATTGGCCTTGCGCAGTTGGCGGAATACGACAACGAAGTTCTGAAGAGGCGAAAAATTATATGGGAACAATATGAAAAAGGGTTTACAAAATACCCATGGGCGCAGCTTCCACCGGGAAACTCAACAGGCCAGCAGAAGGACACACATTCATCCTATCATCTTTATGCTTTACGAATAGCAGGTGTTGATGAGCAAAAGCGAAATAAAATAATTCAGAAAATTTTTGACAGGGGAGTTGCTGTTAATGTGCATTTCAAACCCCTGCCTTTGCTTTCACTTTACAAGAAGCTTGGCTATAGAATGAGTGATTACCCGGTGGCTTACGACAACTATTCGCGCGAAATTTCTTTGCCCTTGTATTTTGATTTAACGGATGAGCAGATTGGAGCGGTAATCAATGCCGTGGTAAACTCTGTGGAGGAAGTGATTTAAAACACCATCAGTTGCACTGGAATGAAAAGAGTATTTGATATTTTATTTTCATTCACTTCTCTTATAGTACTTTCTCCTGTTTTTATAATTACAGGAATCCTCATAAAGCTTGATTCCAAAGGAAAAATATTTTTCGTACAGAAGAGGGTTGGAAAAAATTCGGGGGAATTTTCCTTGTTAAAATTCAGAACCATGAGAGAGGGCTCTGAAAAATCGGGCATGCTGACGATAGGGGAGAAAGACAGCAGAATAACACGCATCGGGTTTTACCTTAGGAAGTATAAGCTGGACGAAATTCCACAGTTTATCAATGTGCTTAAAGGCGATATGAGTGTTGTTGGACCACGCCCGGAAGTGAAAAAGTATGTTGACCTGTATTCTGAGGAGCAGAAAAAAATCTTGTCGGTAAAGCCCGGCATTACCGATATCGCTTCAATTCAATTTTCCGGCGAGAGCGCAATGCTCTCGAAATACCCCAATGCAGAAGAGGCCTATGTCAGGGAAATTATGCCTGCAAAACTCTCACTGAGTTTACGGTACATCAGGGAAAGAAGCATATCCACTGATATTACGGTTATTGCTAAAACGGCAGGGAAAATATTTCCCCCGTTTTCATCGCGGCGGCATTTGGAAAATGTACTTCTTGCCCTTTTGGTTTTCTCGCTTCCGTTATATGAGAAAGCGTCTGCGTGGCTGGCTGTTTCTGTTGCATTGTACCGGCTGTTTGACAGGAAAATGGTTTCTGACTTTGGGCAGGCGGCACGAAATATTCTTTCAGTTTTATTTTTAGCCTACTACTTCGCTCATCTTGCGGGAACTTTTTACTCTGCAAATTTATCCTACGCATTTTTTGACCTGCAGGTTAAATTACCTTTTCTTCTTTTTCCCTTGCTGCTCACCATTCCTTTGAGCACGCCTGCGGCATTTCTGAGCTTAAAAAAATATTTTACCGCAGGTTGCACACTCGCATCCTTGTTATGCCTGCTTTTGGCAATGATTAGTTTTTCTAAAAGCCACGACCCGTTTGATTTCTTTTATATTGCTTACTCCCGCTTTCTGCATGTAACTTATTTTTCGATGTATCTGAACCTGTGCATTCTTTTTTTAATTGATGACCTTCTCAACCCCCAAATGACTTTTAGGGGTAAGCCAATGCTCAAGTTCTCACTGCTTATTTTTCTATTTGTGACGGTAATTCTTCTGTCGGCACGGACAGCCATGCTTACCTGTTTCATTACCGCACTTTCCTTTTCGATATTGGTGAGCGCTCATCGCAAGATATTAAAGCGTACGTATAAAGTCATACTATTGCTGGTGCTTATACTGGCTGCCGCGGGAATCTATTCCAACAAAATATATAACCGGTTTGTGCAGATTACCGAAATGTTTCAGCATGGGAATGCAGAAAAAAAAGCGGATAAACCGTTGACGGCAGAAGATTATAACAGTGTTTCTATCAGGATGGAATTATGGAAAGACAGTTGGGAATTGATAAAGAAAAATATATGGTTTGGCGTGGGAACAGGAGATATTAAGGATGCTTTGAAAAAACAATACACGGAAGAAAAATTTTATTATGGTGCCGAAAAAAAATTTAACCCGCACAACCAGTTTTTACATACTGCAGTAGCACTTGGTCTTACCGGGTTGATTTTACTTATTATGATGTTAGCCCTACCGCCCCTCCAATCGCTGAAAAATGCAAATTACCTTTTTATTTTTTTCTGTGGCATCATTATCCTAAATTGCATGACCGAATCTGTGCTTGAGGTTCAGAAGGGAGTTTTGTTCTTTTGTATTTTCAGCATCGCACTTTTCAATTCAAAAAACAGCGAGGCAGAAAAAAACCCGGCTAATTAACCGGGCTTTTTTGTTGAATTAAATTTATCGTTAATCAATTACCAGCTTTTCGCGCAGCATTTTATCACCGATAATAACGGTTACATAAAACATTCGCGCTGACTCTACAGCATCTGAATCAATTTCAATATTCATGACCGAATTATCCAGGTCTGTGTCGAGCGTTGTTCTTACTTCTGCGCCGGTCATATCGTACACTTTAACGATGGCGGAATTCATGTCGTCTTCGCTAAGGTTGATGCTTACCCTATTGCCTGATGCAGGATTGGGATATAAGTGTAATCTGAAAGAATCCACGCCGCTAACAGCTACAGGGTTGAATATTTGGTAATTGCCATCATAGTCGGTCTGTCGGAGGCGATAAAAACAATCGGTCATTATGGGGTCATCGTCGGTATATTTGTAATAGAGCAGATGGCCGCTGTTGCCTGCTCCCTTTACGGTAGCTACCTGATCCCACGTGGTAGGGTCTGCAGTGCGCTCAATGGTAAAGTAATCATTGTTGGTTTCAGATGCCGTTGACCACTCAATGTCCACGCCATCATCGGTCCGCGATGCAGCAAAAGCAATAAGTTCGATGGGTAGCGCTCCGGGTCCTAATATACATGGAAACGAGCCGCATGGATTAGCGGTGCTGTTTCCAAAAATAGTTGCCGATGTACCGTTGGTTGCCGGCCCGGCATTTATTAATATGTTTCCGCTTCCCGCAATTACGCCACTGTTATTGTTGGCAAATGTTCCGTTCACGGTCATTGCTCCATTAAGGGTAACGTTATTACTGCTCATTTTATTCGTAAAGATTCCGTTTGCCGTCATGGTTCCGGTTGTCTGAAGCAATACAGCAGCTCCGCTATTAAAGGTAAGGTCTTTTACAGTAAGCGAACCATGTACAGTAAACGTGCTTCCTGAACGCAGCTCCAAGCTATAGGTGCTTCCGCCATTTAAGCTTGCACCCGGATTGACAGTAAGTATTGCTGTGAGTCCCTGACTACCCCCAATTAAATCCTTATCGAGGGTTATATTATTATAGATGTAGATATTGTCTGATTTGGTTGGCGTGCAATTACAGGTTGCTCCTCCATAGGTGATACTCCATGCAGTTCCGGTAGTCCAGTTTCCGTTGGTAATAGAGTATATGCTGGCTGCGTAGACAGTATTAATCAGTGCAAAAAGTATTGCAGTGATTTTAACAAGGATAGATGTAGTCGTTTTCATAATATTTTATTTGGATATTATTTTTCCAGACCCAAAAGAATTAAAACGGCACATGGTTCAAAGAAATAACTGCAGCGTTACATTATAGCTGTAAGATTTTGTTCAAAAAGAAAAATACATGGACTGAAATTGATTACAGCGCCGGACAAAAACGATACGGGTATTTCATTTGTTCTTGTTTAATTAGTGAGATTGTCCATCTTTATAAATGGCTGTCCATTCTCACTTTGTCTCGTCAATAAAAATAAAACCCCCTCCCGGACAAAGGAGGGGGATAACATGAAACAGGCAAATATTCCTTACATTAAAACAGACTCACCAAAGAGTCAGTTTAACGTATACTCAAGAGCTCTTAGCCGCTCAGCAGCCGGAGGCATTAATTTATTTGCAGGCATAAGTATATCACCGGCATCAGCAAGCATTTGCGCAGCAGTAATGAGCGAACCGCGGGCAGTTATCAGTGCATCTGCAGCAGCAGCAAGCGAAGCATTATTCTCCGGCAATAGCTGAACCGCTTTCAAAAGCAAATCACCGGCCTTCTTCAGCGACTTAGCAGAAGCCATAAGCGCTTTTCCTGCTGAATCACTTTTCGATACGGTGGTGTTACGTTTTTTTAAAGTAATATTTTTTAGAGGCTTTTTTTTCACAGGTGCAAAGTTTTAGTTATTCTTATTATCCTGATCGTGAACACGCACTGTAACAGAAAGCATTTCTTCGGGCAGGAACACCGTTCCGAAGCCGGTAAATTCAACATCATACGATGCCAGTAGCAGATGCATGTCTGTAACAGTTCCTTTCGTTCCTTTCGGAATGTGGATGTGGTCATAATCGTCATCATAGTTTACAACGAGAACTACTGCATCTCCTGTTTGATATTTAAGCATAGTTTGTTCAGATTTAAAATGAAAAGAAAAACTGCAATAAGTGAAAAGTGACCGTGCAATGCAAAAGTAACCTGCCGCAGGGGGCGCGTCAACCCACATATGAGTAAAAACGGATACTCATATGAGTAGGATTATTCTAAGATGAAAACGTTTCCATAGCATCAAAATTGCTACATTAGCAATCGTTAAAACGCATCGCGCTGTGAAAATCGGAAAAGTTTATCTCGGAATATTTGATGATTATACCATCCAGCGCCAGCTCTTGCATCATATACTGGAAAGAGAAAAATACGAGGTAAATTACTCGGCAAGCACCCAACAGCAGCTCGAAGAATATTTTGAGCACAACCAGGTAAATATTTTGCTGGTTCATTCCCGCTCGGTAAAACCCCGCCTTCTGCAAATGCTTGGCAATTTTATATTGCAAACAGAAAGAGAGCTGAAAATAATTTTTTACGCCTGCACCGATAATGAGCGCCCCAAACTTCCGGCCGCTTTCAGAAAATATAATAACAATATATTTTATGCCGATGATGATGTTCATTCTTTTTATAAAAATCTTGAACATGTAACAGGCAGTTTCTTCCCCAAGGTAATGCAGGAAGTAATGAGGCAAAAAGTTCTTTTACCTCCTGAGCATCCGTTTTATAAAATAGTAAACAGCCGCACCATGCTCGATATTTTACGGCTGTTGTCGGAAGGAAAAAATTTCAGGGAAATATCTACCTCGCTGCATCTAAACGAGCATACCATACGGTCTTATATCAAAAAGATGCGCCTTGAAACAGACAGCATGAACATTACACAGCTTGTTTCGGCCGCTAAAGAGTTTCATCTTATCTAGCTTAGTTCGGAATTGCAGGTTTTTCAGCAAAGGCTTCTGCCGTAAAACTTTTATAATATTTTACCCCAATTTTTCCAACCTTTTTCGCAAAGCTGCGTCTATTATATATTAGTTAATCTAATATTCTTAAATTTGGTAATGAATGAAATCAATTATTAAAATTTCAAAGCATGAAAAAAAATTTACTGTCTATATTGCTTCTTTTCTTTTCCATTGTCTTATCTGCGCAGACAAAAAAAGTTTTACTCGAAGAATTCACGGGGGCGAATTGCGGTAACTGTCCTCTTGGCGCTTATTACGTGGATTCGATGCTTGCTTTGTATCCCAATCTTGTTTCTGTTGCGTTGCATGCGTATTCTGTTACCGATGCGATGGACTTTGCAGAAATTGATACACTTAATAATGTATATTCACAAGGCGCGCCCCTGGCAGCAATTGACAGAGTTTGCGGAGGAAGCTCTTCTTCACAGACAGCGGTGTTTGTGAATACCTGGAACGCGAACATTCAGCAGCGGCTTTCGGTTCCGGCGGCACTTACAATAAGCATTGTTCCATCCTGGAATTCTTCAACGAGAAATATTACCGCACAGGTAGACGTAAATATTCTTTCCAATATACCTTCAGGTGATTACCGTCTCGGTTTATACGTTGTCGAGGATTCGGTGACCGGGGCAGGCGCGGGCTACGACCAGGAAAATTTTTATGACACCGACCCCAACAGCCCTTTCTTTGGCATGGGAAACCCGATTGTTGGATTTGTTCACAAGCATGTAGCGAGAGCGCTATTACCATCTTCCTGGGGTTTGCAGGGGTTGATTCCTTCCACTCCATTAACGGGGCAGAATTTTAATCATACTTTTAATTATACGCTGCCTGCTCTATACAATGAAAACCGGATTCATCTTGTTGCTTTTGTTTACCGGTTTACAAGCAATCACATAAGCGATGAGGTGCTGAATGTTTCTGAAGAAAAACTTTTACAATCACCGGCTGCCGTTTTGGATGAGGTGTCTGCTGTGAATGAAATAGAAGTTTATCCAAATCCTTTTTCGCAGTATGTTGTTCTAAAGTTCGCTCACCCCATTGGAGATGCTGCTTTTATTCTTTACGATGTGCACGGAAAAAAATTAAAGCCCATAGAAAATATTTCAGGGAGCAGTATGGTTTTTCATCTTGAAAACTCTGAGAGGGGAATTTATTTTTATAAGATTATTGACAGGGAGAAAAGAATTTACAGCGGAAAACTAATAGCTTATTAGTTAAAACTCTCCGCGATTTTCGATGAATCTTAACAGGTTTATCAGAATAATTCTCTATCACACATAAATTTAAGGATGTTTTAAGAATTGTTAAGAATCCAATAAGCATTTCATTGCTGTGGGTTAATTTATTTTGAAGAAGCAATTATTCAATATTTATTAACTCTAATCATTAAAAAAACAAACCAGCAATGAAAAAAATTACCAAACCAATTGTACTTGTGTTGATTCTTGTATGCAACAGCTTTTTGCTGCCGGCTCAATGGTGTACGGTCACCACGGCAATTCCCTATTCTACCGACATGCCCGGCATTACACATGTCGTTATTAATACAATCGACAGGATTTCTCTTCCTATAGAAGATTATCCCAACAACAGTTATGTCAACACCGGCATGAGCACCACCCTCAACGCAGGACAGACCTACACCATTTCAATAACGCATACGCGCGATGCAGTGATTTTTCCGACAGTACGAAATAATATCCGCGTGTGGATTGATTACAATCATGATTATTCTTTTGACGACCCGGGCGAAACGGTAGTCAGCTTGAATTACCAAACCTATGGCACGTCCACTGCTTCATTTACAGTTCCCATGTCTTTTACGCCGGGTATGACAAGGATGAGAGTCACGGCAAAAATGTCGGACGATGGAGGGCACACGCTGCCGACCTCCTGCGACAACCCTCCTGACCCGCTTGGTTATCATGGAGAGGTTGAGGACTATGATGTAATCCTTTCTTCGAGTGTTGGAATAAATGATTTGACATCAGCAATAAGCAATTTTGTTATTTATCCTAACCCCGCATCGACAGATTTGACGGTTGATTTCGGCCTGGCAAAAGCATCCACGATATCATTAAATATTTATGATGTTTTAGGCAAAAGAATTTATTGGGTTTCGTCATCGCACCCATCGGGGAAACACAGTCTGAAAATAAACCTTCCTGCAGTTGGTATTACTCAGAAAGGAATTTATTTTATCGATATCAATGACGGAAAAAAATCTTCCGTAACAAGATTTGCTGTTCTTTAAGCAGAAGAAAGACGGAAATTGACAGCGTTGTATTGCCAAAGCGGGGCATCCCGCTCGCTTGTCGGGAAATCATGTTTGGTGGTTAAAGTCCATTTGTCCCGCTTTAGGCAATACTTTCAAGTAAAAATTTCCGAGAGAAAACCAGGGCGTAATGTGATTCTAGCAATAAAAAAAAGAAACTGCTAAATTGTTCTACTGGTATAATTTGGCCTTAGTTAGTTTTTCTGCACATAGAGCTTAAACCCGGTGCCGTAAATATTCTGTATTTCTACATTGGAGTCGTTCTTCAAAAGTTTTCTGAGACGGGTAATAAAAACATCCATGCTTTTTGCAATAAAATAATCATCGCTGTTCCATACTTTATTCATAAGGAATTGGCGATGCACCAGTTCATTTTCTTTTTCACAGAAAACTTTCAGCAACTCAGCTTCTTTCATCGAAAGTATTTTTTCTGATTTATCAGGATAAACCAGCGTACGTTTTGTGTAATGAAAAACGTAACTGCCAATATTAAAAATATCATCTTTACTTTTTGTGTGGTTAACCGCTGTTCTTTTAAGAACCGCATTTACGCGCAGCAAAAGTTCCATAAGGCTGAATGGCTTGGTTATATAATCATCGCACCCTATTTCGAATCCTTTTATTTTATCCAATTCCATAGAGCGGGAAGTGAGAAAAATAATCGGAACATTCTCTTTTAGCTTGCGCATTTCTTTTGCCAGTGTAAATCCATCTTTATGCGGAAGCATTACATCGAGAATACAAAGCTGAAACGGCTGCTGGTTAAACATGCGGATACCCTGCTTTCCATCAGTGCAAGTAGAGACCAGGAATCCTCTCGACTCAAGATTTTCCCTGAGCAGGTAGCCGAGGTTATCATCGTCTTCTACAATCAGAATGTTATGCGATGGGGTTGGTGTGCTCATGTTTATTGGCTGTGTGGAAGATATACCTGGAATTCGCTGCCTGCATTTAGCTGGCTCCGTACAATGATTCTACCCTTATGTGAATCCACAATAGTTTTTACGTAGGTCAATCCCAGCCCGAATCCTTTTACGGTATGCACATCGCTGTTGCTTGCACGGTAAAACTTTTCAAAGATTTTTTTCTGCGCTTCCTTAGGTATGCCTTCTCCGTTGTCTTTGACGCTGAACATAACGCCTTCGCGGAAATTTTCCGTTCGTATATCAAGATGCAAACCGTTGGATGAATATTTAATTGAATTGTCTATAAGATTGCAGATTATATTTATCAGGTGTGTTTCATCGGCTTCAACTATAGGTTTTGAAGCCTTAAAATCAAATTTCACCTCGGCGTTTCTTCCTTCCAGAACCGGTTCAAAGCTCGAGGCGGCTTTCTGGATAACGTTGTGTATATCCAGTTTCTCAAATGATAAATTAATTTTTTCTTTTTCAAACCGTGCCACCTGGAGAATTTTTTCAATATTCTCTCTTAGCCGTTCTGTTTCCTGCCCGAGTATTTTATAAACTTTTGAGGCGGGTTGTTTTTCTGCTTCATGTTTTTCCGCTAATGTTTCCAAAGCAACAGAGATATTGGCAAGGGGGGTTTTAAATTCATGCGTCATATTGTTGATGAAATCATTTTTAAGCTCGGATAATTTTCGCTGCCTGAAAATAATCCGGATAAAAAGATAAAAGGAAATAAGCAATATGGCAGTGATTATAAATGAAACAATAAGAACGGTCCTGATTCCTGCCAGCAGCATGGAAGAATAATTTTCAAAATATAAAACCAAATCGTATGGCTGGCTGAAATACTTATTATTGGTAAGCTGCACGCGGAGAGGGGAGACGAGCAATTTATTACTCTCAGCGCCTTCATTTTTATACTCAACCTTAAGCCTGCTGCTTCTTATAAATCCGAAATGAAATTTATCGTGAATAGAATTATTACCCAGCTCCATTTTCAGAACAGAATCTATGAAGGACGTGTCGTAACGCTCCGCAATGGGAACATTATCTGAAAGTTTATCGCGATAATTTTTGAGATTCACACCTTCCGGAATTCTTCGCTCCGTTTTTGCAGCCAGCGTGTCATTGAGCAGGTAACGGAATTTAAGAACCATCTCCAGGTCAATAGGATATTGAAACTTAACACTTCCCCATCGGAATGGAAAATCACCTTCGGCATTTGCAAAGTACATCGGCACGGTGTCCGGCACACTTGAACCGCTGGCTACAAATTTATCATTACTCCATTTTTGCCTTATCATATAAAAACCTTCATGAGGATTTATAGGAACTTTGGAAAAAAGTTCGAAGCACATGATATTCTCGTTTGCAACATCAACAGTTTTTTTCATGGCATCCATTGATTTTGAAGCAATATTCTTTTCACTCAGTCTGTACGATGAATATGCCCAGAAAACCTGTATGGTAATAAGCGAGAGCAGCGCAACAGAGACAAGGCCTATAATAAGTTTTACTCTCTTAAATTCCATGCATCAAATTTCCTTAATTATTTCTTAACTCGAAAGATTTAAGAATATTTTAAGAATTGTTAAGGATTTGATAAGAAAACCGCGCTAAAAAATAAAGGCGGCATCTCATGAATTCAGCCGTTGTACCCGGGGCGGGAATCGAACCCGCACGGACGTTTCGGTCCAAGGGATTTTAAGTCCCTCTTGTCTACCAGTTCCAACACCCGGGCAGAAATGAAAAAAAGTTAGACGTTAGAGGTTAGTCGTTGTTCTGATATTCATAACGTCTAACGTCTAACGTCCAACATTTAATTTCAGAGCGGAAGACGGGGCTCGAACCCGCCACCCCGACCTTGGCAAGGTCGTGCTCTACCAAATGAGCTACTTCCGCTTATTGTATAAAGAACTTGGGGGCGCAAATCTATAAAATAAGTTATATCCTATCCCAGCTTGTAAAGACAGGCGTTATTTATCATAACGAATAAAAATAATAAATAATCATTAATCAATCCAGAATTATCCACCCGTCAACTTTTTAATTTCATTCAGCTTATTAAGCGCCTCCACAGGGGTAAGATTGTTAATGTCTGTATTTTTAATTTCTTCTCTTATTTGCTCCAGCACGGGGTCATCAAGCTGAAAAAAGCTTAACTGCATTCCGTCAGGAGTATCTGATAACCGTTTTTTTCCTTCGCCCGATTTTTCTCTTGTCTTTTCAAGCTGGGTTAAAATTTCATTGGCACGATGAACAACAGAAACGGGAATACCTGCCATCCTGGCCACGTGAATTCCAAAGCTGTGTTCTGTCCCTCCCGGCTCCAGCTTGCGCAGAAATAAAACTTTCTGTCCTACTTCTTTCACAGATACATGATAATTTTTTACACGTGGAAGTGAAGAAGCCAGTTCATTGAGCTCGTGATAGTGTGTTGCAAAAAGTGTTTTTGCTTTGTATTGAGAATGATTATGCAGGAATTCTGCCACCGCCCACGCAATGGAAATTCCATCATACGTGCTTGTGCCACGCCCGATTTCATCAAGCAGAATCAGGCACCGGTCGGAAAGATTATGGAGGATGCTGGCTGTTTCATTCATCTCTACCATAAACGTAGATTCACCCGAAGAAATATTATCCGATGCCCCTACACGCGAAAAAATTTTATCTACGATCCCTATTTCTGCTGACGAGGCGGGTACAAAACTTCCCGACTGCGCCATAAGAACTGTCAAAGCGGTTTGTCTCAGCAAAGCTGACTTTCCTGACATGTTCGGTCCGGTAATCATCATGATTTGCTGAGTATCAGTGTCGAGGTAAACATCGTTGGCAATATATTTTTCGCCGGGCGGAAGATTTTTTTCAATCACCGCATGGCGTCCGCCTTTAATGCTGAGTGTTTTTGAATCGCTCATCTGCGGGCGCACATAACTGTTGTTTGCTGCAGCAGACGAAAATGATTGCAGGCAATCCAGTTGCGCCATCACCATGGCGTTCACCTGGATAGGGTGGATGTATTCTGAAAGGGCTGTCACCAGTTCCTGGAAAAGTTTGGTTTCGAGGGCAAGAATTTTTTCTTCTGCTCCCAGAATTTTTTCTTCATATTCTTTCAATTCGGGAGTGATGTAACGTTCCGCATTGACAAGTGTCTGCTTGCGAATCCAATCCGCGGGAACTTTTTCACGGTGCGTGTGCGTCACTTCAATGTAATAGCCAAACACACTGTTAAAAGCAACTTTCAGCGAGCCTATGCCGGTGCGTCTTGCTTCGCGCTGTTGGATTTTCAATAAGAAATCTTTACCGTGGTAGGCAATAGCACGAAGTTCATCCAGTTCCTTTGAAACACCTTCACCAATTACATTGCCTTTGCTGACTAAAAGCGGAGCATCAGGCTTCAGCTCTTTAGTTATTTTTTCCCTGATAACAGGACATGGATTCAATTGGTCTCCCAGGGTTTTAAGAATGGTGTTCTCCGACTGCAGGCAAAGTTCTTTAAGCGGCACGGCAAGGTCAAGCGTATTTTTCAGGTACAATACTTCCCGCGGATTAATCCGGTTCAGAGCCGCACGAGAAATCAAACGCTCAGGGTCTCCTGCCTGGCGTAGCAACTGCCGGATGCGGTCGGCAACATTTGTATTCTGTAAAAGATAACCCACCGCATCGAGCCGCTCGTTAATGGCAGTTATATCATTCAGCGGAAGCAGCAGCCATCTGCGCACCATGCGCCCGCCCATAGGGCTAAGTGTATGGTCAAGCACATCGAGCAACGTCATTGCTTTTTCGTTTGCTGATGAAACCAGTTCAAGGTTTCTAACGGTAAACTTATCAAGCCACACAAATTTTTCTTCTTCTATTCGAGAGATACCCTGTATATGCCGGAGCTGTTCGTTTCGTGTTTCACTCACGTAATGAAGCGCAGCGCCTGCCGCGGTAATAGCGGCCTCCATTTCATCAATACCGAAACCCTTGAGCGAAACGGTTCCGAAATGTTTTTGCAACGTTTCCTTTCCGAAATCGGGCCTGAATGCCCAGTCATCGAGGCAATACGTGTAGTACCGGCTGCCGTAATTTTCAGAAAATAATTTGCGGAAATTTTTCTGGAAAATTATTTCACTTGGATTAAAGCTTTGAAGCAGCTTGTCGAGATGCTCATGGTTCCCCTGCGATACCAAAAACTCTCCCGTAGAAACATCAATAAATGCAATGCCATGAATATTATCGGTGAAATGAACCGAGCACAGAAAATTATTTTTGTTGTGTTCGAGAATTTTATCGCTGTATGAAATTCCCGGGGTGACTACTTCGGTAACTCCGCGCTTCACAATCTTCTTTGCAAACTTAGGGTCTTCGAGCTGGTCGCAAATGGCAACCCGCTGGCCGGCACGCACAAGCTTGGGTAAATATGTATCCAGTGCATGATGTGGAAATCCTGCCAGCTCAACAAACGAAGCGCTTCCGTTTGCTCTGCGGGTCAAAACAATTCCCAGTATGCCGGCGGCTTTCTTCGCATCCTCACCAAAAGTTTCATAAAAATCGCCCACGCGGAACAGCAGCAACGCATCGGGGTATTTTCCCTTGATATCATTGTATTGTTTCATCAACGGTGTTTCCACTTCCGACATTGCACTCTTAACCATGGAGCGGTGTTTAGCCATGTGGGTAAAAATAAAGTTATTAATTATTGGTTATTAGTTATTAGAAAAAAATATATGTTCCGAAAGGGACATCAGCCAATTCGTACATTCGTACAGATTCGTAGTTCGTAGCTATGCGTAAACTCAAAAACGAAGAACTCAACAGGATTTCAAAAGAAGAATTTAAAGCGAGGAAAAAGATACCGGTAATACTCGTTCTTGATAACGTGCGCAGTATGAACAACGTGGGTTCCATTTTCCGTACCGCAGATGCTTTCCTGCTTGAAGGCATTTACTTGTGCGGCATCACCTCGCAGCCACCTCACCGCGAAATAGAAAAGACAGCGCTGGGCGCAACTTCAACAGTAGCCTGGAAATATTTTAAAAATATATCTGAAGCAATCCTCGAACTCAGGCGGAAGGATTATTTAATTGTTTCGGTCGAGCAAACAGACCATAACGTTCCATTAAATAAATTTTTTCCGTTGCCGGAAAAAAAATATGCGCTCATTTTTGGCCATGAAATGAACGGCATAAGCGAAGAGGCCATTCAAATGTCTGACCTTGCTTTGGAAGTGCCTCAATACGGAACAAAGCATTCGCTGAACATTGCTGTATGCGCGGGCATCGTGATTTGGGATATATATTCCAAACTACAGAGGCAATAATGATTTCCAACCGTGTTCCCCCTCTCCAAACGGAGAGGGGGCTAGGGGGTGAGGCAAAATAAAAAACCCGCACCGGGATTCCGGAGCGGGTTTGCCTTGTACGCAGAAAATATTATTTCATCGCACTGAAATCAACCCTGCGGTTTACAGAATTGGTTTTCGTATTCAGCGGCTCTGATTCTCCTTTTGTTGTTGTTGAGAGGCGTGCTGCATCTATGCCATACTGCTTCACAAGGGCGTCCTTAACTGCATCAGCGCGTTTTTGTCCGAGTTGAGTGTTAATTTGTTCAGAACCGGTTTTGTCTGCATTGCCGGTAATGGTCACTTTAAGGTCAGGATTATTTTTGAGCGTCATTGCCACTGTAGCAATAGCAGCGTTGCTTCCTGCTATAATCTTAGCGCTATTCAAGCCAAAATAAACCGAAGGCCAATACGCAGCTGCTGTACTCGTACTGGATGATGTAATTATAATGCTCTTACCCTGGAAGTTTACAAGCTGCCCTGCAGGCGTGTTGGGTTCCAAATCTTTGCTATCCGGAACGCCATCTCCGTCGGTATCTGCTTCCTTCCCTGATGCGTCAACAACTGCGCCTTTGTTAGTGAACGGGTCAGCATCTTTACTGTCAGGAACTCCGTCACCGTCAGTATCAACGGCAGTTCCGTCACCATATACTTTTACTCCTTCGGGAGTCGAATTGTCCTTATCAAAAATATCTGCTACTCCGTCTTTATCCTTATCGCCTGTAAGCGCATCCATTTTATCTTTCATATCGTTCATGTCAGAATAAATGGTTTCCATCGGGTTCACCCATTCAATATTCTTTTCCTTCTTTCCTAATTTATAAGTAAGTCCCAGGTTTATGTAACTATAAGAATCATAGCTGCTTAAGGGTACTTTAAGCCCGTCAACAAGGTCGGTGTTGGTAAGGTTAAAGTTATATTCAAGCTGAAGGTCCACCTTATTGCCCAGTTTATATTTTCCACCTATAGCAAGCGGAATTACCGTAGCCGTGTTATCCTTTACGTCGGTTTGGAATTCATTTGAATCTCCAACATGGTCTTTGGTTTTTGCATCCCATGCCATGGTGCCGAGTCCTCCCGCCATATAAAGGTGGAACTTATTTTGTCGTCTTTGAAATGAGACGTTACCCAGTGTAAGCACTGCCCGCAATGACAGTTGGTATTTAATGGTAGATTCAAAGGAGTATTTAACCGCAGTCATTTGTCTTACGCCCTTCAGCATACCCATAAGAAAATGCCCCTGCAAGCCGAATGTATGCGAAATGCCCTTGTTTATATGTAAACCATAAGCAAAAGACGTAGTAAAATTATCCTGGTTAAATGCATCATCGGCAATATCACCGCTGAAAATGGTGGGGCCAAAATGCACTCCTATAGCCCAGGTATTATAGTCGCTTGCAACCGGCATCCGGTGGGTGCTTGCAGGTTTGTTGCCTGCCCCTGCATCGGTCTGTGCTTGAACTGCGCTGGCGCAGATGACGAAGGCGATAATTGCAGTAAAAAGTTTTTTCATTATAGGGTTGGTTTTAAAAAGTGAAATAAAAGTAAACGTTTAATTTCGGTCGTAAAAATAAATTCCCCCGAATATTGACAAATTATATTGGAAAAATTTTATTAACACCGTTTTTTCAAAAGTTTCATATCTCTAAGCGGCAGATAACAGCTCAATGCTTAAGCAATTCTACGCGCATACTATCATTGCATTCTGCCAATAATTCCCTTATGTTTTTCTTCAGGACCGGATGTATAAAACCGGGCGCAATTTCAGATAGAGGAATCAAAGCGAATTTTCTTTTTTCCATTTCAGGATGAGGAATGTTCAAATCTTTTTGTGAAATAACCTGGTCACTGAAAAACAAAATGTCAACATCAATAATGCGCGGCTCCCATTTTTTATCTCTCCGCCGCCCCATATTCCGTTCAATATTAAGAATTATTTTCATCAATTCATAAGGGGAAACACGCGTATGGAACTTTCCTGCCTGGTTAATAAATTTTGCCTGGTTGGTATTGCCCCATGGTTCAGTCTCATACAGCGAAGAAAGTTTTACTGCGCCTACTCCCCAATTTTCAAGGCGTGTTACAGCGTTTGCGATATTTGCAGTCCGGTCACCGATATTGCTCCCGAATAATAAGTAAACCTCGTAATATTGCATAAATATATTGGTTGCAATTCTAAACTCTAAACTTTAAATATTTTTCTCCGATGAAACAATTTTTCAAAATGATGTTTGCCTCCATGCTGGGCACATTTCTAACCCTCCTGCTCATCATATTTATTTCCCTTATGGTGATGTTCGGAATGATTTACTCACTAAAAGATGAATCGAAAACAAAGGTGGAAAAAAACTCGGTTCTAGAAATCAGGTTTGATGAAAAAATAAATGAGCGCAGTTCTGATAAGTTTCCGAAAATAAATCCCTTCACACAGGATATTGAACCCGGGCTGGGCCTCGACAAAATTCTGGCTTCCATAAAGCGTGCTGAAGACGATGACGATATTAAAGGTATCTATCTTAATATAGAGGGCATTGATGCCGGCATTACCACCGTTAGTGAAATCAGAAATGCGCTGGTAGAATTTAAAAAATCAAAAAAGTTTATCATCTCATACAGTGAAATCTATTCCTTGAAATCGTATTACCTGTCATCGGTGGCTGATAAAATATATGTGAATCCCGAAGGGTATCTAGACTTTCGCGGGCTGCATACCAACCTGATGTTCTTTAAAGGGACGCTGGAAAAGCTCGATATTGAAGCGCAGATTATCCGTCATGGCAAATATAAAAGTGCAGTAGAGCCTTTTATGCTCGATAAGATGAGTAAAGAAAACCGGGAGCAAATCCAGGAGTTGCTTTCCACCATATGGGACGATATGCTGGAAAAGATTTCAGTATCAAGAAATATTCCGGTTGATGAGTTAAAGAAAATTGCCAATGAGTTGAAAATCCATAAAGCATCGGATGCTGTGGATGTGAAACTTGCCGATGAAGTAGCCTTCTACGACCAGGTGGAGGGTGAGCTTAAGAAATTGTGTGGTGATGAAAAAGCTAAAAAGCTGAAAGAAGTTTCGCTCGCGCAGTATTCCAAGGGCAGCTCTGTATCGGGGAAATCAACTGCAAAAAATAAAATTGCGGTCATCTATGCAGTCGGCGGCATCCAGGGTGGCAGCGGCAACGAAGAAACCATTGGCTCTGAAACAACTTCAGCAGCCATACGCAAAGCGCGGCTCGACAGCACTGTGAAAGCGATTGTGATGCGTGTTAATTCACCGGGTGGCAGCGCACTTGCATCCGACGTAATCTGGAGAGAAGTCATCCTCGCCAAAAAAGCAAAACCGTTTGTTGTTTCCATGGGCGATGTAGCGGCTTCGGGCGGATATTATATTGCCTGCGCTGCCGATACCATAGTTTGTGAACCCACTACTATTACGGGCTCGATTGGCGTACTCGGTGTTTTGCTGAACATGCAGAAAATGTTTTCGAACAAGCTCGGCATTACGTTTGACACGGTAAAGACAGGCCGCTTTGCCGACATTCTTAACCAGACGCGCCCGCTTACCGAAGAAGAAAAACGGATTGCAACTGCCGAAGTGGAACGCATTTATAATTCATTCCTGCAACATGTAGCCGAGGGAAGAAATATGAAGAAAGCAGATGTTGATAGCATAGGGCAGGGAAGAGTATGGAGCGGAGCGGATGCAAAGCGTCTCGGGCTGATTGATGTCCTCGGCGGTATGAATGATGCCATGAAGATTGCAGCCCGTATGGCAAAAATTGAATCGTACAAGATTATTTCGCTGCCGGAGCAAAAGGATTTCCTGGAGCGCATTCTTGAAAATATTTCTGCTGATGCAAAAGCGGGTGCCATTAAAACAGAGCTGGGCGATGCCTATCCCTATTACAATCAGGTGAAAAATATTTTAAATATGAGAGGCATGCAGGCGCGTATGCCTGTGGATATTATAATAGAATAGTTTGGTCATTGGTCATTGGTCATTAGTCATAGTAGAAATAATTTATGAATGGAAACGGAAACTTCAGAATCCTTTGTTGGAACGTCAACGGCATCCGAGCCATCAGCAAAAAAAATTTTCCTGAATGGTTTGCCAAAGAATCGCCCGATATTCTCTGCCTGCAGGAAACCAAAGCGCATCCATCGCAGATTGATGAAGAACTAAGAAATTTCAACGGGTATAAGAGCTGGTTTTTTTCTGCCGAGAAGAAGGGCTATTCCGGCGTTGCCATTTATTCAAAACATGTGCCGCAGCGGGTTGCTGCAGGATTTAATGAACCCGAGTTTGATTCGGAAGGAAGGGTGATTGAAATGGAGTTTGAAAAATTTATTTTGTTCAATGCTTATTTCCCTAATGGCGGCAGAGGTGAAGAGAGGGTAAGGTATAAACTGAAATTTTATGATTCACTTTTCAAAAGAGCCGAAGCTTTGCGCCCAAAACAAAAGAACATCATCATCTGCGGTGATTATAATACGGCGCACAAAGAAATTGACCTGGCCCGGCCTAAAGAAAATCAAAAGACATCGGGATTTTTACCCGAAGAACGCGCATGGCTCGACAAGATTGTCAGCATGAAATATGTAGACGTTTTTCGTGAATTCAATAAACAGCCCGGGCAATACACGTACTGGGACCAAATCACACGCGCCCGTGAAAGGAATGTTGGATGGAGAATCGATTACTTTTTTGTTTCAGAAGAAGCCAGACCACTGGTAAAAAAAGCTTCAATCTATATGGACGTAATGGGCAGCGACCATTGCCCCATCGGCCTTGAGCTGAAAATTTAACATCCAACGTCCAACGTCCAACGTCTAACATTTTTTACTTTTGCACTATGACTTTTGAAGAAAAAATAAATTCCGACTTAAAAAATGCCATGCTTGCGCGTGACGAGAAATCCGTTCGCGGGCTGCGCGCCATAAAACAGGCAATACTTCTTGCCAAAACATCGGGCAACGGTGCAGAGCTGGCTGCTGCCGATGAAATAAAAATGCTGCAGAAACTGGTGAAGCAAAGAAAAGAGTCGGCAGAAATATATCATCAACAGGGCAGGGCAGACCTTGCCGCAACTGAGGAAGAAGAAATTGCAATAGTGGAACGGTATCTCCCCAAGCAGATGAGCGAGGAAGAAATCAAATTAATATTGAAAGAAATTATTTCTACCGTAGGCGCAACCTCTGCTGCCGATTTGGGAAAGGTAATGGGTGCCGCAACCAAGCAGTTCGCAGGCAAGGCGGATAATAAAATCGTTTCCGCTTTGGTAAAACAAATGCTATCGTAATTGTTTTTCGGTTAAATAAAATTCCCGCGTCAAGTCAGCATACTCCTTGCTGAACGAATGTTCATCGTTCTGAATGGTGATTTCGTCTTCGGTAATAGGTTTCATTTGCTGCGAGAGCTCCAGCAGGATTCGCTTCTCCTTGTCGTGAATGGTTTTTACACGGAGAATCTTGTTTGAAAAAAGTCCGCTGCGGAGGGCAATATCCATAAAGTCTTTTGCTTCACGGCACGGCAGCACCACGCAGAATTTACCGAAGGGTGAAATAATTTTCTTAACGCCTTCTATCAGCGCATCAAACGGAAGCGTGTCTGTATGGCGCGATTGAATGCGCTCGATGGTCAGCGGTTTTGGCGCATCGCTGAAGTAGGGAGGATTGGAAACAACCAGGTCGTATTTATCAACGGATGAGGATGAAAATTTCTGGAAAGAAATATTATAGATACGGATTCGTTCTGCCCATGTGCTTTCGTTCACATTTTCTTTCGCCTGCACGCAGGCATTCGGGTCAATATCAATGGCATCAATTTCCGCTGATGATTTTTGGGCAAGCATCATGGCAATAATTCCGGTGCCGGTACCAATGTCGAGAATTTTTTTTGCATCATGGATATCAACCCACGAGCCGAGCAGCACCGCATCGGTGCCAACTTTCATAGCACATTTATCCTGGTGAACCGTAAACTGCTTAAACCGAAAAACACTCTCTGACATAGACAGGATCTGTGTTCCGCCAAGTTAACACATTAATTAAAATACGAAATGAAGTTTATTTTTTCTTCCCGCCTGTGTAGACTTCAAGAAGCCCGTCAGGAATATTGACGTGAATCTCTTTTTTCTTCTTCACGATTTTGAGAAGCGTTTTGTCATTTATGGGGAGCATCGCTTCGATATTTCCGTATTCAAAAAGGATGATGACCTGACCCGGTGTTTCAATTACATCTTTTACAAAACCCACGTTACCCCGCTTACGGTCGACAATAGTAAAGCCGGTTATGCTTCTCAAAGCATCGTCCTGCATGAAGTCTGCAGGGAGTTCATCATTCGGAAGAAGAACTTTTTTTGAAATAAGGGCAGCAGCGGCTTCATACGTATTCACGTCCTCAAACCGGACAATGGCACCGGTGGCTTCTATCGAAAAATGTTCAACATAAAACGGAACGATGCTTCCGTCCATATTCAGAAACAGGTATTTGCTTTTGAGAAAATCTTCCGGCTCACCGTTATTTACGGCAAGGATTATGTCGCCTTTGAATCCCTGCGTTTTCCGGATGAAACCGATTTCGATAAAGACTTTTTCTTGCATAAAAAATGACCGGAGATTTGTATCAACGGTCATATAAAAATATTAATTCTCCGTAAGGAGAAAGTACGTGAGAAAAACTATTCTGCAGGAGGAGCTTCAGGTGTTTCCGCAGTAGGTGCTTCAGCAGCCGGAGCTTCAGGTGCTGCTGCTTCAGCGGGTGGAGGTATGTTCTTTTTGCGGATAGCTTCGGCACGCTCTTCCTTCTTTTTACTTTCTGTTTCAAGCGCAGATACAGTAGCTTTTTTCTTTTCAGCCAGCACGCGTACACGTTTCTCGCTCACTTTCCTGTTTTTTTCTTCGAGCCATGCATTATACTTTTCATCGGCTTGTTCTTGCGTAAGAACTCCTTTAGCGACTCCATTCTGGAGATGTTGTTTGTAAAGCACTCCTTTGTATGAAAGAATAGCGCGGGTAGTGTCTGTGGGCTGCGCTCCGTTTTTCAGCCACTGCAATGCTTTCTCATTATCAAGAATAATGGTTGCTGGATTTGAATTGGGGTCATACGAACCGATTTGTTCTATGAACCTTCCGTCTCTTGACCTGCGGCTGTCTGCCACAACAATATGGTAATAAGGAATTCCTCTTTTACCGAGTCGTTTTAATCTGATTTTTACAGGCATTTAATAATTGATAATTGATAGTTGATAATTAATAATTGACTAATGACCTCATTTTTCCAAAAGGGACGCAAATATGGGAATTTTTATGATACCAGAAAACAACAATTAATGGCTGTTTTTGACTGCATTCAGCGCTTTTCTCACGCTTCCATATTTCAGGAGGATTTTTTCCGCCTCTGGCTTACTGATTTTAAGGGCTGTCATCAGCATGTTTGTGCCCCGCCTGATGAGCTTGTTGTTGGTAAGCTGCATGTCCACCATTCGGTTGCCTAACACTCTCCCCAGCTTTATCATTACGGTTGTAGAAATTAAATTAAGCACAAGCTTTTGAGCCGTTCCTGCTTTCATCCGCGTACTTCCCGTAACAAATTCGGGTCCTACAATTACTTCGATGGGATATTTTGCTGCCCGTGCCAATGGTGAATCATGATTGCAGATGATTGCCCCGGTCAGAATTTTCTTTTGAGCACATCTCTGAATTGCGCCTACAACATAAGGCGTAGTTCCGGATGCAGCTATTCCTATAACCACATCTTTAGTACTCACTTTATATTTCTGCAAATCCTTCCAGCCCTGGTTGGGATTATCTTCTGCAAATTCAACGGCTTTGCGAATGGCAGAATCGCCTCCGGCTATCAAACCAATCACCAGCCCTTGCGGGACTCCGAAAGTGGGAGGGCATTCTGATGCGTCAACAATTCCCAATCGCCCGCTGGTTCCTGCACCTATATAAAACATGCGGCCTCCCTTTTTCATTCGCGGAACAATTTGCTGCACCAGCTTTTCAATCTGCGGTAAAACTTTTTCTATGGCGTAAGGAACCGTTTTGTCTTCGCGGTTTATGTTGGTAAGCAAATCATGCACGCTCATCTTTTCCAGGTGATGGTACTTTGATTCTGCTTCGGTAGTTTTCATGGTGCGAATAACGAATGGATGCGAATTTGCGAATAAACTTCAGACAATCTTTTAAATTTTTTCACGCAAAGTGCGCTAAGGTTTCGCAAAAGACCGCTGAGAAAAAAGAAGGAAAACTATAAAATGCTGCAAATCGTAAGTCGTAAATAGTAAATCGTACATCAGTATATCGGAGGGTACTTTTGAGGATTGTACTCACTCATCATTTCGTAAACAACATCGAAAACGTCTTCAGTATTTGGCTTGGAAAAATAATCTCCGTCTGAACCATAAGGAGGACGGTGCGGTTTTGAAGTCAGAGTTCTCGGCTCTGCATCCAGGAATTGAAATGCTTTTTGCTCTTCAATTATTTTTTGAAGGATGTACGCGCTTGCTCCCCCGGGAACATCTTCATCCACAACAAGAAGCTTGTTGGTTTTTTTTACTGACTCCGCAATGCTGTGATGAATGTCGAATGGAAGCAGGGTCTGCACATCAATTACTTCACAACTTATTCCGAATTGCTCGAGCTGCTTAATTGCTTCCAAAACTATTCTATGTGTGGAACCATAGGTTGCAATGGTTATATCAGTTCCTTCATGAAGAATTTCCGGAACTCCAAGCGGTATACGGAACTCACCTACATTGACGGGAAGTTTTTCTTTAAGGCGGTATGAATTCAATGGCTCCACAATCAATGCCGGCTCATCGCTTGCAAGCATGGTGTTGTAAAAGCCCGCAGCCTGAGTCATATTGCGCGGCACAAGAACATGAATTCCACGGATGGCATGAGTAATCATTCCCATAGGCGAACCGCTGTGCCAGATTCCTTCGAGGCGGTGTCCCCGCGTGCGGATGATGAGCGGAGCCTTTTGTCCGCCTTTGGTGCGGTATAAAAGTGTTGCGAGGTCATCGCTCAAAACCTGCATTGCAAATAAAAAGTAATCGAGATATTGAATCTCTGCAATGGGCCTTAGTCCGCGCATCGCCAGCCCGATTCCCTGTCCTGCAATGGTTGCTTCGCGAATACCGGTATCCGTAATCCGGATTTCTCCATACTTCGCCTGCAATCCGGCAAACCCCTGGTTCACGTCACCTATTTTTCCAAGGTCTTCGCCAAAGGCAACCAGCAACGGGTTGTTCTTAAACAGCGCATCGAAATTCGCCTGCAAAACTTCGCGCCCGTCAACAACAGGAGCATTATTATCATAGCGCGCTGCAACCGGCTCCACCTTAAGAGCGGAATCCGCTGACTCACTGTACAAATATGAATTGTACCGTTTGGCATTTTGTTTTACGCTTTCATTCAGCCAATCAACCAGCCGGTGTTTTGGTACAGTATCCTCATCGCGCATAAGACGCAAAACTTTTTTTACAGCCCCTAATATATCCCTGCGCATGGCATCGGGAAGAGAATTCAAATCATTGCTGATTTTTTCCACTTCATCCCGCTGCTGACTTTCAGCCGCAATCTCAGAAAAGATAGTTGTAACTTCTTTTATTTCTGCGCGAATAGGTGAAAGAAATTCTTCCCATGCTTTCCGCTTGCTTTCATTTACAAACTTTTTTGCTTCTTCTTCAATGGAATCAAGCGCTTCGTCTTTTGCAATGGCAGAATCTATAATCCACCGGCGCATCCTGGAAATGCAATCATATTCTTCTTCCCACGCCAAGCGCTCTTTTGATTTGTACCGCTCGTGCGAGCCGGAAGTAGAATGCCCCTGCGGCTGCGTCATTTCCTGTATGTGGAAAATTACAGGCACATGATTTTTTCTACACTGCGCAATTCCTTCCTCATACATTTCACAAAGCCCTGCGTAATCCCAGCCCTTTCCGCGATAGATTAAATATCCCGGTCCGTTTTCATCCTGCTCAAATCCCTTCAGCGCCTCTGAAATACTACTCTTGGTAGTTTGGTATTCGATGGGAACGGAAATTCCGTAACCATCATCCCAAACAGAAACAGCCATAGGTATCTGCAAAACTCCGGCAGCGTTGATGCTCTCCCAAAATAATCCTTCCGATGTTCCGGCATCACCGATGGTGCAAAAAGTCACTTCATTTCCCTTATCAGAAAACTGTGTGAACTGGTGCAGGTCTTTATTGTTACGAAATAATTTTGACGCCCATGCCAGCCCTACTGCTCTTGGCATCTGCGTAGAAATAGGCGCCAGGTCTGACGAAGAATTTTTTATTTCGGTTAAATTTTTCCAACTGCCATCATCGTTTAAGCTGCGGGTAGCAAAGTGAGCATCCATTTGCCTGCCGGCAGAAAAGGGTTCATGATTCAAATCGGTATCGGCATACAGCTGGGCAAAGAGTTGTTGGACAGTTGCTGTTCCGGTAGCAAACATAAAAGTCTGGTCACGGTAATAGCCCGCACGGAAATCACCTTTGTGGAAAGCCTTTGCCATTGCAAGCTGCGCTATTTCCTTCCCATCGCCAAAAATGCCAAACTTAGCTTTGCCGGTAAGTACTTCTTTTCTTCCGAGCAGCGATGCCTGCCGGCTGTAGAAAGCAACGCGGTAATCGTCCAGGACTTCTTTTTTGAAATCCTCAAACGACATATCCTTTTTCTCCACTTGCGAATCGGGCTTTTTTCCTTTTGCCATGGGTTGTTGCTTCAATTGCAACAAAAATAAAAAACGCAGGGTATCTGCGCTCACTTATTTTACATAGGAGCAAAAAATATGGATTAACTGCGTAAAAAGGTGTACGTCCGCCTATGCCGCACTAATAGTCATTTCAATCGCTGCAATTCTTCCGCTGCCTTTTGAGAGTAAAATCCATTTTCCTCCGTGATTTCGCGCAGCAGCTTTTCAGCATTTCCCTTTTGATTCAGAGAAATATAACAGAGCGCAAGCTTGAATTTTGCTTCCTCGTAGAATGTTTTATCGGAATTAAGCATCGTATTATTGAGCAGCGCTGATGCCTCTGAATAATTCCGCATTTCCATTTTACATAACCCTTTATAGAAAAGCGAATTTACATCGTTAGGAAACCGCTCCAATATAACACTGAAGGTTTGTGATGCTTCGTTGTATTGTTTGTTGTGAAAATAATTCATGCCGTCTCTCAATGTTTTGGAATAAACAAACGGCATTTCCCTTGCCGAAGTTTCGGCTGACTGCTGGTTTGAATTTTCATACATGGCAGGAGTTCCGGTAACTACTGTATCTGACTTTTCAGAATCTGACATGGCCGGAGTGCGGGCAACTTTTAAATCATTGTAATAAATAATTTTTGATGATTCAGTATTGGCAGATTTTTTCTCCGTATTGGTGTCACTTTTCTTTCTCGAGACAGAGGAAAGCATCTTCTCTTCTGCCCGGCTTGTCCGGACGGCCGGTTGTGCGGGTGCAGAATACCCGGTCGCTGTTTCTTCCGTGGCTGTGGTCACATCTTCCTGGTCAGAATTTTTTGCAACAACAGGTTCTTCCTGCTTGTCAGCATCAGGAGCGGCAGTAAGATTTTCCTGTGGAGAAGGGGAAGAAGTTTCATCAGCAACATGTGATGTTACTTTCTTTACCGATGGCTCTTGTATTTTTGAAGCGCTTGTAATTTCCTGATGTGGCATTGTAATATCTAATGTAACCTGTTGCTCCTCCTTCTTATCTTCTGGCTTAATCAGTTGCGTAATTTCTTTTTTATCCTGTTTGTTGGAAGAATTTATCACGTAAGTGAAAACAATAAGAACCGCGGCAGCTGCGGCGGCAGACAGAATGCGGTAATCATAAAAGCGAATCACTTTTTTGGAAGCAGAAATATTACGGACGCTTTTGCGCAGCCCTGCAATCATTTCATCGGCTTCCATATTCATCATTCCTGCAAGCGCATCGCTGCATAATTCACAGTCGGTAAGATGCACTTCCACGGCATGTTTTTCCGATGCGGAGAGCTTTCCCTGCCTGTATTTCCAGAGTATTTCGTGAGAGATACAGCCGGTTTCGGAGAATATGTTAATTGAATTTTTCATTTTGTCGTAAATGGTTTGCCAGGTAAATTTTCAGGTTACGTTTTCCATTTTGGATGTAACTCTTTACCTGTTTCATGGTGTACCCGGTGATTTCAGAAACTTCTTCGTAGCACTTTTCTTTCAAATAAAATAATTCAATGCAGGCGCGCTGTTCAGCATTCAGATTTTGTATGGCGTGCGGAAGAATCTCGAGAAAATGCTCTGAACTATTTTCTTCAAACAAACCCGGCATCAATCCCTCTTCCATTACACCGTCTTCAGTTACCAGCAGCGCATCATCATAATTCTTCATAGCATCACGGCTGCGAAGCTGCATCAAACAGTAATTCTTAGAGACGGTGTGAAGCCAATAGCTGAATTTTTCTACTTCATGCTTCTGCAAGTCCGTACGCAGCTTTTCAAAAATCTGCATGGTGGCATCGCGGCTTTCTTCTTTATCTTTTAAATATTTCATGCAAACTCCACATACAAGGTGCACATACCGCTCAAACAACACACCCAGCGCCTGCGCGTTTTTACCCGACTTAAATTCATGAATCAGCTCTGCATCGCTCTTTTCAGAAGATGCCGATTGGGTTTTTCTCTTAATCCAAAGCATTGGGCGTTAGACGTTAGATGTTAGACGTTATACAATTACTGAACCACGTCATTTTTTTCGTATAACTTATAACATGTAACGATTTCCATATTTTAAGATGCAACGGCAAACATTATTCCATAAATGTAAAGCAAAAAATAATTGAATGTTTTTATGGAATTTCCTATCTCCCGTCATCTAATCATTAAAACCTCAAACCACTTCCTATGAAATCTATCAAATTAATTGTTTCATTGCTCCTTGCAGCAGGAACAGCAATTACCATCTCCGCCTTTAAACTAAGCAGCGAATCCTGCTCGGTTACCGGTAAAGTTAAAGACAAGACCACTCAAGCCGTACTTGCGTTTGTTAACATGGACCTGCTTGACCAGTCCGGAAAAAAAATCTCATCTGCAATTACTGACTTTGAAGGAAAGTATATGCTTACATCCTCTTCGGTTGGAACGTTCAATATCCGCGCTTCTTTTAACGGGTATAAGACATCGTTGAAAAACGGAATTACTCTTTCAGCAGGAAAAACAGTTGTTATTGATTTTGATTTGGAAGCAAAGAATAAAGATGTCGCTGTAACCGATGAAATAAAAGCAGTTCCCATTCAAAAAGATAAAACATATAAAGAGAAAAAATCTGAACAAACAGTGGGTCTGGATCAGATGGAAGCCCCTGCTCCCGCGGAATCGTATACCAAAGCAGAAGGAGCATCACGTAAAGGATTTCCAGCCACAGGATATGCTCAGCCCGATTTCAACACGGAGCAATACGACTACGTTGCAGAAAATAATTTTAAAAATGTCCGTAGCAATCCATTGTCAACATTTTCAATTGACGTGGATGCAGCATCGTATTCCAACATCAGGCGATTTATAAACAGCGGCTCGCTGCCTCCTGTTGATGCAGTGCGCATTGAAGAGATGGTGAATTATTTTACCTATACTTTTTCGGAACCAAAAGATGGAGCTCCGTTTTCAGTTTATACCGAAGCGGCTCCATGCCCGTGGAATAAAGAACACCGTCTTGTGGGTGTTGCTCTTCAGGGAAAGAAAATTGCTACGGAAAACCTGCCTCCGGCCAACCTGGTTTTTCTTATTGATGTTTCCGGCTCCATGATGAGCGAGAACAAGCTTCCTCTCGTAAAAAAATCACTGCTGTTGTTGGTTAAACAACTTCGCCCGCAGGATAGAGTTGCTATTACCGTATATGCGGGTCAGGCAGGGCTGGTGCTTCCTTCAACGCGTGGTTCTGAGAAAGAAAAAATTATGGAAGCCATCAACGGGCTTGAAGCGGGTGGCAGCACAGCAGGCGGAGCAGGAATTAAGCTGGCTTATAAAGTTGCGAAAGAAAATTTCAACGAGGAAGGTAGCAACCGTGTAATCCTCTGCACTGATGGTGATTTCAACGTAGGTGTGTCAGGTGATGGAGAGTTAGTAAGGATGATTGAAGAAAAACGCGGCTCCGGAATTTTTCTTTCTGTACTCGGATTTGGAACAGGTAACTACAAAGACAGCAAAATGGAAAAGCTTGCCGATAAAGGAAACGGAAACTACGCATACATAGATAATATTATGGAAGCGAAAAAAGTTTTTGTAAATGAAATAGGTGGTACGCTGATGACTATAGCAAAGGATGTCAAGGTTCAAATTGAATTTAATCCTTCAAAGGTGAAAGAGTATAAGCTTATCGGGTATGAGAACAGGATTCTTAATGATGAGGATTTTAACAATGACAAAAAAGATGCAGGTGAAATGGGCTCCGGTCACCGGGTAATGGCGCTGTATGAAATTGTTTCTATAAGTTCATCTTCCACGGGAATTTCTATTGACCCGCTTAAATACCAGGTCACCGATGGAAAGAAAAAAGATTTTTCGGATGAGATGATGACGGTGAAAGTCCGTTATAAAGAACCGCAAGGCAGCACGAGCAAGCTAATTGCACGTCCTGTAAAATGGAGCGATCCGACCATCGAAAAGATGAGCGACAACCTGAAGTTTGCCTGTGCTGTTGCCGAGTTCGGATTAATCCTGCGCAACTCTGCACATAAAGCAAAATCATCGTATGAGCAGGTACTGAATCTTGCGCGCGCATCGAAAGATAAAGATGAACAAGGTTACCGCTCAGAGTTTGTGCGCCTGGTAGAAGCCGCTAAACTGCTTGACAATCGCAAACTTGACGACCACGTAGATTATACAGATGTTGTAAGAGATAAATAAGAAAATATTTCCTCCCTGTTTTCAGGATGAAACCATTTTATCTCTTTGTCTTTGTTAAACCATGTAAGCTGTCGCTTGGCATACCGCCTCGAATTTCTTTGGATGAGCTCAACCGCCTCCTCGAGAGAAATTTTCCCCTCCAGGTGAGCAAATAGTTCTTTGTATCCAACCGTTTGAAGTGCATGATGATGGCGAAACGGGAAAAGCTGTTTCGCTTCATCCAGTAAACCATCCCGCATCATTTGAGCAACGCGTTCATTTATTCTTTCGTACAGGGTTTTTCTATCCGCTTTCAGCCCGATTTTTAAGACTGAAAAATTCCGCTTCGCTTTTTTTCGGGAGCGCAGTTCCGAAAATTTTTTCCCCGTAAGCATGCAGACCTCGATGGCACGCATGACCCGGTGTGTGTTATTTAAGTCAACAGCATTATAATAATCAATGTCAAGCTGTTTTAGTTTTTCCTGCAGGGCTTCAATTCCTTTCGATTCGAAAAGCGCAGATAATTCAGCGCGGATAGTTGAATCGCGCTCGGGCAGCCGGTCAAACCCGCTGCAGACGGCATCTATGTATAAACCTGAACCACCTGCAAGAATAGCAACATCATTTGACGAAAAAACCTCATCCAGTTTTTTAAGAGCATCCGTTTCAAATTTACCTGCATCATAATCATCTTTAACCGAGAGTGAATTTATAAAATGATGCTTTACTTTTTTTAACTGTTCTTCCGTTGGCTTTGCCGTGCCGATATTCATCTCTCTGAAAAACTGCCTGGAGTCGGCAGAAATAATTTCTGTTTTCAGCAGCAACGCCAGTTCAACAGCAAGAACCGTTTTGCCGGAAGCCGTAGGCCCGGTAATTATTAGTAATACTTTTTTTTTAATGGGAGGGATGGCGTTATACGTTATTAGTTATACGTTATACGAATTAACCAGTATCAAAAGCGTATAACTTATAACGTATAACATATAACTATTTTTGTCAGTCTTCACCTTCGCGTGGCTCTTCCTCTGCATCCGGCTCTCCCGGGGTCAATTCATCGAGGCTGATTTTTTCAACACCATCTTCCGCATCTGCTTCTTCTGAATCTGACGATTCATTGGATTCTTCGACAAGGACCTCTTCTTCAACAAAATCTTCAGGGACAGGAACAACTTTCGGGCCGGCATCGTGCTGCTTGGGAGCCTCACCATTTATTTTTACGCATCGCGGATACATGGCCCCGATTTCTTCGCTGACAATAATTTTTAAAAGCTCAACGCGGAACGCCCACTCATTCAAAAAATCATATACGTAATAAATTTTCTGGTGAGGGTCGGCAATAAAATCGCAGAGCCGCGATTTTTTCATCATCGGAATTTTCCCTTCTCCGTCAGACATATCGGCCAGCGTAATTTCCCGGCCCTTCTTCCAATTGTCATCGCTCATAAAGAAGGATGCCATTTCTTTATTGTCAAAACCGATGGAGCTTAGAATTGCCGAATGCAAATCCTCGAACGACTGGGTAGATTTTATTTCCAGGTCGCGGCTTACATCCTCGTGGTCTTCAAACGTAACTCTGAATTTATAGACAGCCATTTTTTAGGAGGGAACGTTATACTCTATTGTTTATGCACCTTATAACAAATTCAAATTCGAATACAAAAATATGATTTTTTATTTTCCAAATATCACATTTCGTTTTTCACTTCCAATCCCATTTCTTTTCCCTTCCGAATCATAAACGCGTAGGCAGAATCAAAATCGTTTTTTATCTCACCATCCAGTATGGCTTCGCGAATCAAGTTCTTTAAAATACCCACTTCTCTTCCCGGCCGAAGCCCAAAAACATTCATAATATCTGAACCCGTTACGGGCGGCTGCCAGTTGCGCACGCGGTCTTTTTCTTCTACCTCTTTCAATTTCTCTTTTACGAGCTCAAAATTCTGACGGTATCTTTTTATTTTGTATTCATTTTTTGTAGTGATGTCGGCATGGCAAAGCATCATGAGAGCATCAATATCATCACCAGCTTCAAATAGCAGGCGTCTCACTGCAGAATCGGTAACAGAGCTTTCTGCAAGCACAATGGGCCGCAAATGAAGGAGGACAAGCTTTTCCACGAACTTCATTTTTTCATTGAGCGGAAGTTTTAATTGTTTGAAAATATGTTTCACCATCCGTGCGCCTTTGTCTTCGTGTCCGTGAAAGGTCCATCCGCTCACAGAATCAAAACGTTTGGTAAGCGGCTTGGCAATGTCGTGCAGCAACGCGGCCCATCGCAGCCATAAATCATTCGTCATGTTCGAGAGGTTATCCAAAACTTGCAACGTGTGATAAAAATTATCCTTGTGCGCTTTGCCTTGTATTTTTTCTACTCCCTGCATTGCGGCAAGCTGCGGAAAAACGATGTGAAGCAACCCGGTATTAAACAACAATTCAAAACCCATGGAAGGCACGGGCGACAGGATAATTTTGTTAAGCTCATCAGAGATTCTTTCTGCAGAAACAATTTTTATGCGCTCCCTGTTTTTGACAATTGCTTCGAGGACTGATTTTTCAATTGTGAATCCAAGCTGCGCCGCAAAACGAATGGCACGAAGCATTCGCAGCGGGTCGTCAGAAAAAGTAAGCGTGGCGTCCTGCGGCGTGCGGATGATTTGATGCTCCAAATCTTCCAGCCCCTGAAACGGGTCTACCAACTCTCCGAAATTTTTTTTGTTTAGTGAAAGAGCCAATGCATTAATGGTAAAGTCGCGCCTTAGCTGGTCATCGCTTATGGTACCGTCCTCTATAATAGGTTTTCTTGAATCGAAACGGTACGATTCTTTTCTTGCCCCCACGAATTCAATATCCAGCCCTTCAAGATTCATCATAGCCGTTCCGAAATTTCTGAAAACATTCACCTGTACGTTGCCCAAACGTGCGGCTACCGCTTCGGCCATATTGATTCCGCTGCCCGTAACAACAATATCAATGTCCTTTGAATCGCGGTTCAGAAAAATATCGCGTACGTATCCGCCAACCACATACGCTTCGCATCCCGCTTTTTCACTCTCCTGCGAAACAATGCCGAAAACTTTATGAGATAATTTTTCTTTGAAAATTTTTTGAGCAACCATCAGAATGCAAAGGAAAGAAAAACCAAGAGTGAGTTTAAATTTTTAGAGACCCCTAAAGGGGACTTTTCCCAGCGGGCTCCCTTTAGGGAATTAAAGGGTCAGCATGGGCAAATGCAATGTATAGTATGTGATTATAAATTTTTATGGACGCTCTAAACAGACCAATTTTTTATTTTCTTATGAATTCAATTTCTCCTTTGTTTCCAATGCGGATTACTACAGACGGCTTTGGATTTGATGTTTCGTCCTGGCGGTAGCAGACCACATAATCAACTGCCTTTTTTATTTCTTCACTTATCTTCTGAAAGTTTTCAGGAGGATTTTCACCGCTCACATTTGCTGAAGTCGAAACAAGGGGCTTGCCCAATTGCTGAATCAACTTTTTACAGAATGAATCCCGGGTAACACGTATTGCAATACTGCCATCTTCGGCTAAAACATTTTCCGCAAGTTTTTCTTTGTACGCCGAAGGATAAATAATGGTAAGAGGCCGCTCGGCGGTTTCTATAAGCGCCAATGCTTCCCTGGGAACATGCTTAACATAATTTTTCAGCTTCGAAGCATCGTCCAGCAGAATAATTAAACTTTTTTCCGCGCTGCGTTTTTTTATGGTAAATATTTTTTCTACAACCGCGGCATTTGTTGCATCGCAGCCAATACCCCATATAGTGTCTGTAGGATAAAGTATGGTGCCGCCATCGTTCAGCGTTTTCAACGTGCGGTTTATTTCCGTTTCGCTAACCATTTAAACAAAAGGTAAGATAGCTGCCCCGAAAATTCTGGTAATACTTCTTAAAAATAAAAAGCGAGATTTATAGACGCAGCGTCATAAAAATTATCGAGCTCAAAGGCGGGCTGCCTGGGCATGCGCTTCGTGGTTGATTTTACTTTGTTCGACCCAAAATCCCAGTGTTCGCTTACCTCTTTAGATTCTCCTATTACAAAATAATTTATTCCCCAACTATACTCTGCCGACAAGGACATTTTGGGAGCGAAGAAAAATTCGGCTCCTAAAATATAACGGAGGTTCAACCCTACTTTATTTCCTTCCTTAAATTCTGTAACTCCAGCTCCCTGGCCAAACGTATTGGTGTGAGTCCAAACCAATGCTGTAAGCGGGCCATCGCCATAGGTGTATGTTGTTTTTTTTGAAGAATACTTTACAAGAAGTTCCAATCCTTTGTAACCCTTAAGCCGTCCTTTGCCTTTGCTTTTTTGAAAGCCCAATCCAACGGCAATATTCTGCCGGGTTATTATTCTGCTATCGGTAACACTTGGTTCAGGACTGGTGCTTGATAAGCCGACAACTATTGTATCTAACTTTTCCCTTGTTATGCCAATACGCATTTTAATACGGAGTTTGCGGTTATCCTCTTTCAATTTTTTAAGCACCAGCGTATTCTCATAGCCATTGGGAAATTCGGACCGTACTGAATTGCTGCCCGAGTTGTTTAATACATTCCCCGTATAGATTATAAATGGAACTGCATCAAATGAAAGACACCAGTCGCCTTTTTCCGGAAGGATAGGTTCGCCTCTGGTACCGGTTATTTCCTGTGCAGCAGCAGTAATTGCCAGGTTGATGCAGAAACAGGCCAGGAAGTATTTTCTCATCTTAGTTCTATGAAAAGCCAAAAGTAAACTTTTCATAAAGCCAAAAAAAAAGTCCTCCGAATTTCAGAGGACTTTTTCTTTGGAAAAATATTTTCTAGAAATAACAGTGGAATACGATAGAACCTGCATTCATTACATCAATGCTGAAAGAAGATGATTTACCAACTTTTGATGTTATCTTTTCGCCTGCATTACCTGCTGCGTTCAACCTTTCTTGAATGTTTTCACCTTCGCCGGTCGAGCTCATCACCAATCCCCAGCCATATTCTGCGCTGATAGACATTTTAGGAGCAAAGAAGTATTCAGCGCCAATGAATCCGTTTAGCTGAATGCCAAAGGTGGAACCATTTTTAGCCTCTGTAGTTCTTTGACCCGTAGCAGCTTGAGCAAATCCGCCTCCTGCAAGAGGAGTATTCCAGTCAGTTGAATTTGGAGCTGTTGCAGTTGATGTGAAATTATTTCCATAGGTATATTCTGTTTTGCCGCTGCCAAGCATAATGCCCAGTTCAGCTCCATAAATACCTTTTAGACGCCCTTTCCCACGCATTTTCTCAATACCGCCACCAATGGTTATATTCATTGAGCTGGTTTTCTTTTCATCTGTAGTAGTAGCCGGAGGATTTGAAGCGCTGCCATCCACATCTACAAGATTGTCCGTTGTTGTGCTTCCGAATCCGATACGGAGTTTGCCACGGTATGCGGTGCTTTCATCCTTCATATACTTGCCAACAAGGGTAAAGCTTTGTTGCGGGCTCATAGATGGGCTGTTGTTTGTGCCGTTATTGGCCAGGTTTCCGAAATACTGTAAAAGACTGGTGGCATCGAAGCCGATAGACCAATCACCGGTTTCGGGAAGAATAGGAACGCCTTTCTTGGAGGTCATGTCCTGTGCATTAGCAAAGGCAACTGCAGATGCCAGTGCGAGAGATAAGAATAGTTTTTTCATTTTTTCGTTTTTTTGGTTTATTACGCGCAAATATATGGCGAGGTTCGGTTACCAGACAAATTTATTTTTCAATTTATGAACCTACAAATGTGGAAAAGCTGAGTCTACCCTATGATTTTCAACCAGATAAATTCAAATATGATTCATACAATTTTTTTTTAATAACATTTCCTTTAAATTCTGTTAAAAAAAAATTCAGGGCTTGTTTTGATTTGTTCTCAAAGTTTTTTATAGCTTGCATTCGATTTAATTTTATTTTTCTTTACTTTCGTATTGTTTTTTTTTAAATCAACTTTTTCTCACATATAAAAATCAAATCACATGAAACGACTTCTACTACTGATTGCTGTTATTGCAGCATGTTCCTGTCATTGTGCATTTGCCCAAGACAGAACTATTACGGGAAAAGTAACTTCTTCTGAAGACCAGAAAACCATTCCAGGAGTAAGTGTCTATGTTAAGGGCACTACTATTGCCACATCAACAGATATAGATGGGAATTATAAACTGATGGTTCCTGCATCGGGGAAAACAATTGTTTTCTCTTCTGTTGGTATGAAAACAAAAGAAGCTGAACTGGGAGCGTCAAACGTTATTGATGCTGTTATGGAACCTGATGTTTTAAAGCTGAATGAGGTTGTTGTTACAGCATTAGGTATAGAGCGTGAACAAAGGTCGCTCGGCTATTCCACCACAAAAGTTGATGGTGGTAGTGTTGAAAAGTCACGGGAAGCTAATGTTATAAATTCTCTTGCCGGCAAGGTGGCCGGAATTCAGGTTACAAGCAGCGGAGGTGTGCCCGGGGCATCCAGTAAAATTCTTTTACGGGGAAATAAATCTATTCTTTTAGAATCTCAGCCCTTGATGGTTATCGATGGTGTTCCTATGGATAACCGTACAAGGTCTATCGGAAACACGAAAGACTATCCTTTCAACCCATACCTGGAGCAAGTTAATTACTCGAATCGGGGAATTGATATTAACCCTGACGATATCGACAATATTCAGGTTCTGAAAGGTCCTGCTGCTGCCGTGCTTTATGGTGAAAGAGGGGCAAACGGGGCTATAATTATTACTACAAAAAGAGCTAAATATGGTCAAAAAACAGAGGTTACCGTGTCTTCCAATGTTGCCTGGGATATGGTTAATAAGCTTCCTAAGTTCCAGGAAACATACGCTCAGGGAGTTGGCGGAGGAAGTTCATTAAGCACTCCGGTTTATAAGACTCGCACACCCGGCGCGGACGGTATATTTGGTACAGCTGACGATGGTGCCGGCACTCCTAATTCCTGGGGCCCGACCATGAGCAGCTTGGGGATATCGCCAACTGATAATGTGAAAGACTTTTTCCAAACAGGAATGACGTACACAAGTGATGTTTCTGTTTCTTCCGGAAGCGAGAAAAATGCATTCAGGGCGTCTTTATCAAATACCTCTCAAAGCGGAATAGTTCCGAACACTGATTTCAAAAGGTGGTCGTTCAGAATAAACACCCAGTCTCAGTTCAGCAATAAAATTTCGGTGCAGGGTTATGCTAATTTAATTACGGATGGTACGCGAAGGGCACAGCAGGGAAGTAATCTTTCCGGCACAATGCTTAGTTTATTCCGTACCCCGGAAAGCTATAATTTAAGGGCGTACGAAGCGAATGGTTATGAATATGACAATGGAACGGAGGCAAATTATTTCGCCAATTACGATAATCCATTATGGTCTGCCTTAAACAATGTTTACTCCGATAGGAATACCCGGTTCATTGGAAATGTTACTTTAATGTACCTACCCAAAGATTGGCTTAAGTTTACATTCAGACCAGGAATAGATACCTACACAGACCAAATCTCAAGCATCTATGCCGTTGGTTCAAAAAATTCGTTTCAGACGCAACCTGGCCAGGTAACAGACGGGTCAGCCTATTACCAGGAAATTAATACAGACATAATAGGTACGGTTACCCACGATTTCAGTAAGAAATTTTCGGGAACTCTTAATGTCGGATGGAATTTGAATCAGCAGCTTGATGATGAAGTATATGCCAGGGGACGAAACCTAGCGATCAATAAATTCTATAACTTAGGTAATGCCTCTGACTTGTACGGAGAAAATAATACCAACAGACAAAGAGGCATGGCTGGTTTTGCAGATTTTTCGTTTGCTTATAATGAATTATTGTTTTTAGGAATTACCGGGCGTGACCAATATTCAAGCACTTTTGGTGCAAACAAGAGAAGCTTCTTCTTTCCGGGAGCGAATCTTTCCTTTATTTTCACTGAACTGTCTTCTTTGAAAAAGAATCCTAAAACGTTATCGTTCGGCAAATTAAGATTTGCATATGCAACTGCCGGTAAATCCCCCCAAGCGTATTCTTCAATAAACACTTTTTATAAACCATTCTTTACCGATGGTTTCACCAACGGATTTTCGTTTCCTTATCAAGGGCCGGGTGGAAACGTAATTGGTTACGCAGATGGACAGGTTATTAAAAACCCTGATTTGGAGCCAGAACTTACCACCGGTATCGAATATGGAGTGGATTTAAAATTGTTTCAGGATAGGGTTAATGTAAGTCTTACTCTTTACAATCAGCACTCTAAAAATCTTTTGATTCAACAACCTATTCCCTTTTCAACAGGTAATTGGTTTATCTTAAACAATTTAGGTGAAATGACAAATAAGGGAATTGAACTGGAAGTTGGGGGTACTCCTATAAAGACTAAGAATTTTACATGGCTTATTGAAGCCAATTATGCGAAGAATCAAAATGAGGTTACTAAGCTAGTTAAGGGAGCGGAGCAAATTGAAGTTGAAGTCGGATTTGGAGACCCTGGCGTATTCATTAAGGAGAATGAACCATTCGGTGTTATCTATGGTACAACCTGGGAAAGAAATTCGGGCGGACAGCTTATCATAGGCACAGATGGATTACCGATACCTTCAGTCCAGTTATCAAAAATAGGAGATGGTTTCCCCGAGATAACGGCCGGAATAAGAAATACATTTACATATAAGAATTTAACGCTTTCCGGTTTGATTGACATACGCGGTAAATTCCAGATTTGGAATGGAACCCAGGCAAGGTTGAACCGCATTGGCCGTTCAGAGGATTCGCAAGACCGTGAACACACTTTTATTATCGAAGGTGTTAAACAAGACGGTACGCCAAATAATGTCCCCGTTGAAGCTATTGACTATTGGCAGGTTTACAAAGGAGATTTTGGAGCTTCAGAAAACACAATTCAAGAAGCAAGCTGGGTTCGCTTAAGAGAAATTTCTTTGGGTTATACATTCAAGGATTTAAAGAAGGTATTTAGGTCTATAGAACTGACTCTTATGGCAAGAAATCTGTGGCTGAAGACAGACTATGCCGGTATTGACCCTGAGCAAAGTTTAACCGGTGCGGGTTCCAAATATTCAGGTGTTGATTGGTTTGGAATGCCCAATACCAAGTCTATCAATTTTGGTGTTAAGGCAACATATTAAATAAACGGAATTGCAAAAAAATATTATAAAACTTAAAGTTATGAAAAAACTAATTCTGATTGCGCTCACAGCGATTTTTACGTTTGCAGATACCGGATGTAAAAAATATGTATCGCAAGATGATAACGACCCTAATAATCCCACCGACGTTACGATGCCCACATTGCTGCCAACAATTGAGGTAACCATATTTGCTACATATACAGGGCAAATGTCGCGTAATGCGGGTATGTGGACTCAGCATTTTTCAGGATGTCTTTTCCAGGAGGTTGAGCAGGGCCGCTATTCAGTTTCTGAAAATGACGTTCAAAATGATTGGAATACCCTATATACCAACGGTGTTCGTAATGCAAACATTTTGATACAGAAAGCGGGTGCAACTTCACCTTATTATGCTGGAATTGGAAAAGTGTGTAAAGCTTTGTTATTAGGTTTGTCTACTGATTACTGGGGTGATATTCCCTCGAGTCAGGCCGGACTTGGAATTGCAAATCTTACACCCGGATATGATGCTCAGCAAGTTGTAATTTCTGATATTCAAGCCCTGTTGTCAGACGCGATTGCAAATCTGAGTGTTTCTGCTTCAGCCAATGCTCTATTGCCTGGTGCGGATGACCTTATAAATAGTGGTGATGCAGCCAAGTGGACGAAAACCGCGTGGATTCTTAAAGCAAGGTATGCAAACAGAATCAGCAAGAGAGACCCTTCCGGGTCAGCCACAAATGCACTTAGCTATATTAACAGTGCTAACCTCACAGATAATAGTGATGACGCTAATGCTAACTTTAGCTCCTCCGGAGGAACAGCCACCAACCCGTGGTTTGCATTTGAACAGGATAGAGGAGGTTATATCCGGCTTTGTCAAACATTGGTCGATACGATGGTCGCTTTAAATGACCCTCGTCTTCCTTTCTATGCTGCACCGGACGCAAGCGCTGGTTTTTCAGGAGCTCCTATTGATGGAAATGGCGCCGATACCACATCTTATGTTTCCGACTATTACGCCGGTGCCGACAGTCCTTTGCCATTAGTTACATATGTGGAAGCCATGTTTATCAAAGCAGAAGCAGCTTTAAGAAGCGGAGATGCTGCTACAGCTCAGACAGCTTATTTAGCAGCGCTGTCTTCATCTTTAAACAGATACTCAGGAGTTGATACAACAATGGTTAATGCATACATTGTTGCAAACGGAACTTTAGTTGGAACTCCTACTCAAATGCAGCAGCGAATTATGTTCCAGAAATGGATTTCAAATTTTCTGCAACCCGAAGCCTGGGCCGACTGGCGCAGAACCGACATGCCGTCTCTTACTCCAAATCCCTCGGGTGTTCAGGGTACGATCCCGAGAAGATACCCTACCGAGCAAAATGAAAGGTTGTATAACCCTAATGCTGTAGTAGTTTCAAACCTCACTTCTCATGTGTGGTGGGACCAATAACCTAAATTCTTTTGATAAAAAAGGGCTTTCCTCTGGTAAGCCCTTTTTTGTTTTTTGTGTTCGGACCCTGATTCTAAGTTCTACATAATTATGAATGGAAAAATAAATGCTATCTGCATTATAATTTTCCTTTTGCTTGTCCCTGCCTTCCTTTTTGCACAATCTAATTTCGTGAAGGGTCGAGTAATCACATTTGCAGGAGATACTTTGACCGGACAAATAAATGACCGAAACTGGCTTCGCAACCCCGAAAGAATCACTTTTAAAATCAATGATTCAGAACAAAGCTTTAAGCCGTCAGAAATCAAAGCTGCAGTAATTGACTCGGGGGATTATTTCCAGAGCACCATAGTTCACATTGACAAAATTTATTCCCAGGCCATAAATATTTCTAAGGTAAATTCAACCGATGCTTCGACTAAAGATACCATATTTTTAAGAGTATTGATTAAAGGAGCACTTTCTCTTTATTTATTTACCGATGACAACCTTAGAGAGCATTTTTTTCTTAAGTCTGATTCGAGTGATTTCATTGAATTGATTTATAAAAAAGTCCCATACGATCCTAACAGTAAAAATTATGAACACATAAGTTATGTGTATATAAACTCAAACTACAAAGGGCAGCTCAAAATATTTATGCGTCAATGCGCTTCCGTAACTGAATCGAAAATTGACAACACTGATTATTCTGAAAAAGATTTGTCAGAATTGTTTAAGGAATACAATCAATGTTTGCCAGGCAATAAGATTGAGTATATCAGCCAAAGTAAGATATATCCTACTTCGTTCAATATAATAATCGGGTTAGATATTGCGCAAGTAAGTTTCCTGGGTGCTGACATTTACTCACAATTAGAAAAAGGGGATTTTTCTAAATCATATCGTCCGATTTTAGGTATTCGGATTATTCTTCCTGTAGGCCGCCTTCGTGACAAGTACAGTATAGTAAATGACTTGATGTGGCGGCAATACAATACTACTTCCCGTTATTACGGTGATTTTAATTATGAATATAACATTCGGTTTAAAACAGATTATTTGAAACTAAACGTTGCTTTCAGATATAAGCAACCTTCAGATTTTATTGAGCCGTACATTATTTGCGGACTTACATATTCTTATTTGTTGAATTGTATTAACGAAAAGTATAAAATCAATCATAATACTTTAATTGGTACATATAGTTCAAGAGAAACCTTTGGAGATGCAATAAATAATCCAGCACCTTTTGACTTCGGTTTTTTTGGAGGCATCGGAGTGCGTTATAAAAGGTTTGGCTTTGAATCACAATATGAACGTACAAGAGGACTTTCAAATAATGGCGGTTTAGCTTCACCTGTAAATACATTTTATTTTCTTATTTCATTCTGGTTATCAAAATCAAATTAAAATCATTTAGACGCTTAAATCAATCTTATCGCTTTTGCATGTGATGTTACTTGAAAATGGTTTTCGCCAACGCCAGAAATATTAATCAACCCGGGTTGTTTACCTTTTTCAATCGAACCAAACTGTCCTGTTATACCAAGCAGGTCAGCGCCATTTAAAGTTGCCCATTTTAATATTTCTTCAAACTTAATTTCAGGAAAATTTTTCTGAACGGTTTTTATTTCTTCCAGTATTGAAAGCTGATGGTTTGAAGCGAGGCTGTCTGTGCCAAGAGTGATTTTAAGTTTTTTATCGTAAAACATTTTTATATCGGGAAGCCGGTTTTCAATGTAGAGGTTTGCATTCGGGCAAAAACACCAATACAGGTTCGGGTTATAATTCATTGCCACATCAATCTCATCACGTGTTGTATGAATATTATGCACCAACTGAATTTTACCTTTTCCTGGCAGATGAGGCAGGACAGACAGCAGTGAACTTTTCCCCGTCGGCTCAAAAAAGGATGCATCAATACCCAGCGCCTCAAGACGTTTCAGAATTTTCCCTGTCTTATTGAGAAACAAAAGATTTTCATCTGCATTTTCCTGGTTGTGCATGGTGAGGACAGAATTATTTTCTTCAGCATACTTCCTTATTCTTTTCAGCAAAGGAATAGAAGCAGAATACGGCGCATGCATGGTTAAAGAGACATTCTTGTTCTTCAGTTCTTCTGCAAGCTGGATTCCTTTCTCAAATGCATATTCAGCTCTTGATGGATGAAAACCGAGCAATTCAATAAACGTGTGGTAAAATATTTTACTTTTTGTTTTGGTTCTGAAAGAATAATTTTTATTGGAAATATCGCCAACAGCAACAATCCCTGCACTGTACATTTCTGCATCTGCTTTTTCTGATGCGCTTATAATTTCATCTTCACTTGCAGCGCGTAAAGATTCGATGCCCATTATAAATTCATCCAATCCGGCTTTTTCAGGAATCGCTCCTTTAAGGTGAGAGAGTTCAAGATGACAGTGCGCATTTACAAACCCCGGAACAATAATTCCCTGGTAATATTCCAATTCCCCCTCTTCTTTGGAGAGGGGGTTAGGGGGTGAGGCGATTTCAAGAATCTTCCCTTCCCCGTCCGTAACTACTACTCCATTTTTTATGGGTGGTGACGAAACAGGAAAAATGATATCTGCTGAAAATTTTCGGGCCATAATATTGCAAAGTAAAACACACTTTTTAATTCTCAGCCATATATTATCCCCTTTCTTCACGGAAAACAGAGTAGGGAGTGAGGTGCGTTCTCGTACTTTTGCACCGTGGAAACAGTAAATCAGAAACCAAATATCCGTTCGCTTTCACTTGCTGAATTGGAACATTTTTTTACCTCGGCAGGGGAAAAACCGTATCGTGCAAGGCAGGTGGGTGAATGGCTGTGGAAAAAATCCGCTTGGTCTTTTGATGAAATGACATCGCTTTCTATTGAAATAAGGAAACTTCTTGAAGAGAATTTCAATATCAATCATCTTACGGTTTCAAATCAGCAGGTAAGCAGCGACCGCACTATCAAAAACGCATTCCGCCTTTATGACGGCAACACAATAGAAGGCGTTTTGATTCCGACTACAAAAAGAATGACGGCTTGTGTTTCATCGCAAGTAGGCTGTAGTCTTACTTGTAAGTTTTGCGCCACCGGCAAGTTGGAAAGAATCAGAAATCTTGAAGCCGATGAAATCTACGACCAGGTAGTTGTTATCAGCCGGCAGGCAACGGAGAAATACAGCAAGCCACTCACCAACATCGTATACATGGGAATGGGTGAGCCGTTGCTCAATTACCAGAATGTTCTTCAGTCCATAGAAAAAATTACATCGCAAAGCGGCTTAGGCATGGCGCAGAAAAGAATTACAGTTTCAACAGCCGGAATTGCGAAAATGATTTGTAAGCTGGGAGATGACAAAGTGAAATTTAACCTTGCACTTTCTCTGCACGCTGCCAGCGATGAAAAGAGAAGCAGCATTATGCCTATCAACGATTCTAATTCACTTGCTTCTTTAAAAGATGCTTTAAGATATTATTACGAAAAGACAGGAAACCCTGTGACATACGAGTATATCATCTTCAAAAACTTTAACGACTCGATAAAAGATGCTGAAGAGCTTGCGCGTTTTTGCGGAGTTGTTCCGAGTAAGGTGAACATCATTGAATACAATGCTACCGGTGACGGGCTTTTTAATAAAGCCGATGAAGACAGGACGATGGCTTTCAGAAATTATTTAGAGAGCAGAAGGATTACAGCTAAAATCCGCAGGAGCAGGGGTAGGGATATTGATGCTGCCTGCGGACAGCTTGCAAACAAATTCCCCTCTCCTTTGGAGAGGGGTTAGGGGTGAGGCTTTAGTTAAGCTTTTTCAATTACGACAGCCACTCCCTGCCCCACGCCAACACACATCGTAACCAAAGCATAGCGCTTATTACGCTCGCGCAATTCAAGAGCAGCGCTTAGTAAAATTCTTGCTCCGCTCATTCCAAGAGGATGACCGAGCGCAATAGCGCCACCGTTCGGATTTATTCTTTCGTCATCATCTTTCAATCCCCATGCACGTATGCAGGCAAGGCATTGCGCGGCAAAGGCTTCGTTCAGTTCAATCACATCCATATCACTCATCTTTAATCCCGCTTTTGCAAGTGCACGATTAGCTGCTTCCACAGGGCCTATTCCCATAATGCGCGGCTCCACGCCATGAGATGCGGAAGAAATAATTTTCGCCAGCGGTTTCAGGTTGTATTTTTTGATTCCATTTTCAGAAGCAAATAAAAGCGCTGCCGCTCCATCATTGAGGCCAGCAGAATTTCCGGCTGTAACGCTTCCGTCTTTTTTAAAGGCAGGTTTTAGTTTTGCAAGAATTTCAGGAGTAGTATCGGGCTTCATGAATTCATCGTGCTCAAATAAAATAGTTGACTTCTTGTTTTGGATTTCCACCCCAATAATTTCTCTGGCGAAGCGTCCTTTCTGTTTTGCAGCGGCCGCCTTTTTTTGAGAGCGAAAAGCGAATGCATCCTGGTCTTCTCTTGAAATAGGTTTCAGCTGGGTTAGATTCTCTGCTGTTTCACCCATGCTATCGGTACCATACATTTCTTTCATCTTCGGATTTATAAATCTCCATCCGAAGCTGGAATCGTACATCTGCGCATCACGCCCGTACGGAGTTGACGTCTTTGAAATCACCCACGGCCCGCGCGTCATGTTTTCAACGCCACCTGAAATAATCAAATCGGCATCACCGGTCATAATTTGCCGGGCTGCATTAATGCTTGCCGATAATCCTGAAGCGCATAACCGGTTAACCGTTTCACCCGGAACCGAAACCGGATATCCTGCGAGCAGAAGTGACATGCGCGCGACATTGCGGTTATCCTCTCCTGCCTGGTTGGCGCAGCCAAGAATTACATCCGTAATTTCTTTTGCATCAATACCTGGATTTCTTTTGAGCAGCTCCTTCAAAACAAGCGCAGCCAAATCATCGGTACGAACGCTTGCAAGCGTTCCTCCGAAACTCCCAATGGGGGTACGAATGCCGTCAATTATAAATGCTTGTTTCATTATTCTTTTCCCTCCGGAAACCAGCTGTTGCTTGTTCTATAAACTGTCCCCTTAAACAATCCGACTTTTTTATTCTCTTGGTTCGTGATATCAATATAATAAACACCGATTTTATTTGTGAGTGAAATTTCCTCAGCTGTAGCTGTAAGCACATCATTAACCCTTACCTGCTCTACAAGAGAGATGGATGTTTCGACCGAAACCGCTTTTCTGCCATGAGAGTTAGATGCAAATGCAAGCGCGCTGTCGGCCAATGAATAACAAATCCCTCCATGAGCAATGGCAAAGCCGTTAAGCATTTCTTTTCTAACCGTCATTTTTAAAATACATCTTCCTGCCTCAACCAGCACTCTTTCAACCCCAAGCCACTGGCTGAACCAATCCTGGTTATACATCGTATCAACAATGCGTTCTGCTAACTTTTGACCGTCCATTATTATTGCTCCAACGACAAAAGTAAAAAAATTGAGGTGCACAGTTCTGCAGCTGAACAGAGCGCAGCATAAAAATATTTTTTGAAACTCTTTATGAACAAAAGTTGTTTAAAATCTTTCTTCAAAATAAAATTGACACGGTTCTTTATATTTACTTTCGGTCGCTGAACTCCAGGTATACTTGATGAATACCCCGTCCTCACAGCAGTTCCCGCAACTGAAGAGTAAACATCAGCAGATGATTGAGATCATCGATCAGATGCTTACTTCATCGTCTCGCCTGGGAATTACTCACCTCACAACCGAGGATGAGCATTTTGACGGAAGACACCTTAGGATTAACGGCAGCGACCTTGTCAACTTTGGCTCGTGCAGCTATCTTGGCCTTGAATTAGACAAACGTCTCATCAATGCTGCTATTGATGCAGTGAAACGTTTCGGTACGCAGTTTTCTTCTTCACGGGCTTACGTTTCCGTTACATTATACAATGAGATTGAGCAGTTGCTCGCTGAGATTTTCAACAAGCCAGTAACGCTTGCCTCTACAGCCACACTGGGGCACCTGTCGAATATTCCCGTCCTTGTAAGCGACCATGATGCGGTGATATATGATGTCCAGGTTCATGCATCGGTGCAGACGGCGCTGGAGATGCTGAAGCCACGCAACATTCAGATTGAACCTCTTAGGCACAACCGTATGGATGCCCTTGAGGAGCGTATTTTAAAACTGAAAGATAAGTATGATAAAATCTGGTTTATGGCAGACGGGGTTTACTCCATGTATGGTGATTATCTTCCGGCGCATCAACTGAAAACCCTTCTCGATAAATACGAACAATTTCATCTCTATGTTGACGATGCTCATGGAATGAGCTGGGCCGGAAAAAACGGTTCGGGATATGTGCTGAGCCAGATTGATTTTCATCCTAAATTATTTTTGGTGTTAGGCCTTGCCAAAGCTTTTGGTTCCTGCGGCGGGGTATTGGTTTATCCGGATGAAGATTCCAGAAGGGTAGTTCGCAACTGCGGTAAAACACTAATCTTTTCGGGACCTATTCAACCGCCTGTGCTGGGAGCTTCTATTGCGTCAGCTAAAATTCACCTTACTAATGAAATCTATAAGCTGCAAGGCGAACTAAAAAAACGCGTTACACATTTTAATACACTGGCAAAAAATCTCCAGTTGCCTCTCATTGCTGAAACCGATTCGCCCATTACTTTCATTGGCCTTGGAAAACCAATTGTCGGCTATAACCTTGTAAGGCGGCTAATGAACCTGGGTTACTACACTAACTTGTCCGTCTTCCCCAGTGTTTCATATAACAATACGGGTTTGCGTTCCACTATAAATATTCACCAAAGTTTGAAGGACATAGAAGGTTTGCTGCATACAGTAGCTGAACAGCTTCCCAAAGCTCTGGCAGACAGCCAATCGAGTATGGAGGAAGTACATAAATTCTTCAGACTGGAATATAACACCTCGCACAACGCCACTCACAAGGCGGGCTGATAGCCGGCGCTAATCAGGTAGTTCGCAAAGCTTCCAATACGTATCGAGCACGGTAAAGGCGTGCAAAAACACTTCAAAGTCAATGGGTTTAATAATGTATCCGGCTACATTATGATAAAATGCGCCCACTTTATCTTTGTCGTCACTGGAGGTGGTTAATACAAAAACAATCAGGGATTTAAGTTTGGCGTCACCACGTAATGCCTCGAGAAACTCAATGCCACCCATTCTTGGCATATTCAGGTCGAGAAGAATTATTTTAGGGGTGGGATTCAGCTTTGGATAATCATGGTCACCCCGCAGCATATCCAGCGCCTCCTGGCCGTCATGAGCAACATACAGCGGATTGGCTATATTATTCCTCTCAAACGCTCTCCGCACGTTCTTGATGTCAATTTCATCGTCTTCTACAAGAAGAATATGAACAAGCTTTTCAGACATCGGGTTCAAAATCAGGTTAGACCATGTAAAAATGAATTCAAACTTGCGGGATAATCTTTCGTATACGTTGCGTTAAAATTAAGGGCGTAAAAGTAATTTGTAATTAACACTAAATTGATAAAAGTAATATTTTTTTTAACAGGAAAAGCAGACCATGAGCATTAAAACATCAATGCAAAATTTTATTCCTAAACCATTAAGGGAACTTATTGCATCGCTTGCAAGCAAAGACCTGTACCACCAAATTGAAGAGGATGATTTGCTTGCCAAGCAACGATACCGCCTGTTTACTATTTTTAGTTTCGCGGGACTTCTTATAGCTCTCCTGGTTGCCCTGGAAGCATATTTTTTGCTCAACCAGGCCAATCTTATTCCCTGGAGTTTAGTCATGATTGCGGGCGTATATGTTCTTAATTATGCGCTGCTGCTTAGGCATAAGAATACGAAGGTTGCGTACACGGTTACCCTTCTTTCCACCTTTTCCATTATCCATTTTTTAACCTATTACTCCGGCGGAATACGCAATTCAGGAATGTTTTATCTCGGAGCCATTGTGCTCTGTGCATTTATGCTTCTTGGCAGCAAGGGAGGAAAAATAATTGCGTTTTTATCCGTATTGCATATTATCTATTTCTACATAATAACCGAACATACAGAGTGGGTTACTAATATTCTTGTGGGCGGTTCGGATGAGAGTATGCTCGACCAGGATTTTCTTATTACCGGTGTGCTTGCCATCTTTTTTATAGCAGCGCAGGTAAATTATCTCGAGAGCGGAAAAAATATCGTTATCCAGCGCATTACACAGTCGCGCAACGAACTGCGGAAAAAAAATATAGAGCTTGCCGATAATATCCGTGCGCTTGAAAAAACCAACCGCGAGCTCGACAAATTTGCATCCATAGTTTCTCATGATTTAAAAGCGCCTCTCCGTGCCATAGGCAATCTTACCGGCTGGATTGAAGATGATATGAAAGGCAAAATGCCTCCGGAGGTACAGGAAAATTTTAATGCCATCAAGCAACGAGTCAGAAGAATGGAAGGACTTATTAATGGCCTGCTTGAATATTCGAAAGCGGACAGGAAGCGGGGAGAAATTGTTAAAGTCGATTTGAAAAAACTTATTACCGACACGTTCGACTTTATTGGCAAGCCCACTAATGTGCAGCTTGAATTCAGTACGTCACTGCCCGTATTTCCCACAGACAAGCTTTTGCTGGAGCAGATTTTTTCAAACCTTCTCGATAATGCCGTTAAATATAATGACAAGGAAACGGTGCGGATAAAAATTTCGGCAGAAGACAAGCATAATGAGTGGGTATTTGCTGTTTCTGATAACGGACCAGGCATAGAGCCACAGTACCACGAAAAGGTTTTTGTTATTTTTCAAACCCTTAAAAGGCGCGATGAAGTAGAAAGCACAGGTGTTGGATTGGCCATTGTGAAGAAAATTGTCGAGGAAAAGGGAGGTAAGATTTGGGTTGAATCCGAGCCGGGCAAAGGCGCCGCTTTTAAATTTACATGGCCTAAATCTGAAGAATTGGCTAAAAACCTTGTGGTTGCTGCATAGTATTTACTGTAAGAATCTCCTTTTTTTCAGTTTAACTTAATAGGGGGGTAGCGGGTTTAAGAGGTAAACTTAAAACCAGCTATCATGAAAACAAACCCCAATCCATCAAATCCTATGGCTGCAACTCCTCCGTCAACGGATGACAAGTCGGCTGTTGTAAAAAGAATCCAGACCATTATCGGCAAGTTCGGCTCATCAGATATGCGCCAGTATTATTCGGGATTGCTCACTTTTATTCTGTGCAGCGCTTCTCCCAACGTGCTGAATATTCTTTCAGAATTTTCGCACAAGCTCGAGCAAATCTATCGTTCCACTAACTTTTAATAAGCACTGCCATGACTCACTATAAAGGTTCAAACACCAACAATATAAAAACGATTGAATCGTCCAAACCGGTTTTATCAGAACAGGAATTGGAGCTGATTCGCGAAACGGCCCGGCTTACAGAAAATCTGTATGTCAAAATGATTTACGATAAACTGGCAGTAGAAAACATTTTACGACTTCTATAACTTTCTTTCCCGCGCCCTTAAAAGCATCTCGATATTTTTCGGGGTGCTTTTTTGTTTTGAACGACCCTGCCTGGCGGCAGGCAGGTCTAAACTTTAAACCCTAAACTTTTTCTCGTTTATCTTAGCTGCCTAAACCCGATTACCATGAAACCAAAAACAGCTAAGGAATCTGTTGCCGTTCTTACCGAACTTGTTTTGCCAAACGATACCAATGTGCTGGGCAACCTAATGGGCGGGCGCCTGCTGCAATGGATGGACGTGGCATCGGCAATTGCTTCTAAAAGACACTGCAACCGTGTGGTAGTAACTGCTTCAGTTAACAATGTTTCTTTTGACCGCCCTATTCACCTGGGTGATGTGGTTACGCTCCAAGCAAAAGTTTCGCGCTCGTTTCATACATCAATGGAAGTATTTATTGATGTATGGTTGGAAGATAGGATAACCGGCGAGAAATTAAAATGCAATGAAGCCATCTATACTTTTGTTGCCGTTGACCAGATGGGAAATCCAATCAGCATTCCCGAACTAATCCCCGAAACCGAAGAAGAAAAAAAGCGCCATGCCGGTGCATTGCGCAGGCGCCAGCTCTCCCTTATTCTGGCAGGTAAAATGAAACCTGAAGATGCAACAGAATTGAAAGCGCTATTCTCTGATAAGTAGACATCCCCCTCTTTGTTGAGAATGACAAAAGTTCATATTTGGAAGTTAGCACTAATTGCTTTTTTTATATTTTTTGGTTGCAGTAATTCTAAGATTTTAAGGACTCCCAATATTTTAAAAACGGGTTGGTATTATATCTCTGACACTTCGAATGCTTATAAACGACAGCTTGATAAAACAGATGAATTTTATTACATAATCCCTGAACCAATCGTTACAGTGAATAATTTTAAGCAACTTGAAATTCGAGAAAGGGAATACGAAGGAAAAAAATATTTTTGGCTTAAAATGTCTCTTGACGAAGAAGGAACAAAGGCATGGAGCATAGCCACTGGTAAATCAATTGGAAAGCATCTCGCATTTATTCTTGACAATAAACTTATTTCTACTCCGAAAGTAAATGCACAAATTGATGGTGGAATGACAGCATTGAATCGCGGGAATGAAACCAGAGCAGAGTTGGAAAAAATTAAAACAATTATAGAAGGAGAGAAAAAATAATTTTTTTAGGACTTTTTTATTTGCTTTCGGAAATAATCAAAGACATATTCCGCTTTCTTTTTTCCGATAACTTTTTCAAGCTCCTCTAAGGATGCCTCGCGTATTTTTTTTACGGAATGAAATTGTTTCAGCAGTTTTTCTGTAAGCCCTTTTCCAATGCCCTCTATTTCTCCCAGCTCCGATTTAACAACGCCTTTTATTCTTCTTCCGCGGTGGTGTTCTATACCGAAACGGTGCGCCTCATCACGCATGCGCTGAATCATTCGGAGTGTTTCGCTTTTCTTGTCGATGTATAGCGGAATGGAATCACCGGGGCGGAAAATTTCTTCCAGCTTTTTAGCTATGGAAATCATTTCGATTTTTCCTTCAAGCTCAAGTTTTCTCAGGCTGGTCATGGCCGATGATAATTGACCTTTACCTCCATCAATTACAATAAGCTGTGGCAGCGGAATTTTCTCATCGAGCATACGCTTATACCTGCGGAAGATTACTTCTTCCATCGAAGCAAAATCATCAGGCCCTTCCACGGTTTTTATGTTGAAGTGGCGGTAATCTTTCTTGCTCGGCTTGCCGTGCTTGAAAACGCTCATCGCGGCAACCGGAAACATTCCCTGAATGTTTGAGTTATCGAAACATTCTATATGATAAGGGACAGCCCTAAGGCGTAAATCACTTTTTGCCTGCACCAGTAATTTTTCTGTTCTGTTTTTCGGGTCTATTTTTTCCAGCCGCAATGCCCGTTCTCTTAAATAATACCCGAGGTTTTTTTCTGAGAGCGTAATCAACTGTTTCTTGTCGCCTATTTTGGGGATGACGACTTCTGCCCCGCGTATTTCCGTTTCAATATCAAAGGGAACAATAATTTCATTGGCTTGGCTGTCGAAACGGCTGCGAAGCTCTGCAATGGCAAGCGCTAAAAGCTCGGCCGGTTTTTCATCCAGCTTCTTTTTCATTTCAAGTGTGAAGGATTGAATCACTGCTCCGTTTATGATACGCAGGTAATTGACAAAAGCAGTGTTTTCCTCATCCCTGAATGAAAACACATCAGCATCACGAATAGAAGGATGCGCCACCAGTGATTTGCTCTGGTATTTTTCCAGCAGCAAAAGTTTTTCTTTGATATCCTGCGCTTCTTCGTACTTCAGCTTTTCTGAATACACTTTCATTTTCTCTTTAAGAAAAGCCATAACGTCTTGCAGGTTCCCTTTCAGGATGTGGCGTATCTGTGAAATGCTCTGCTCGTAATCATCAAACGATTGTTTTGCCTCGCAGGGCCCCTGGCAATTGCCGATGTGGTATTCAAGGCAGACGCGGAATTTTTTTGCCGCAATATTTTCCTGCGTAAGGTTAAGGTTGCAGTTGCGAAGCTGAAAAAGCCGGGTGATGAAATCGAGCAGCGTATTTATCATGCGCACTGATGCATACGGCCCGAAATATTCCGACCCGTCACGTATAACTTTACGGGTTGAAAACACCCGCGGAAACGGTTCCTTCTTAATGCAAATCCATGGAAATGTTTTGTCATCTTTGAGCGCTACGTTGTAACGCGGCTGGTATTTTTTTATCAGGTTGTTTTCAAGCAGCAGCGCATCGTATTCCGTGTCAACCACAATAAATTTAATATCTTCAATCTGATGCACCATGTAAAAAATCTTTCCGTACTCATGGTCTTTATGAAAATAGCTGCTCACTCTTTTGCGCAGCGACTTTGCCTTACCTATATAAATAATCTTTCCATACCGGTCGTAATACTGGTAGATGCCCGGCTTGTCGGGCAGGGTTCCGAGTATGAGCTCAAGATTTTTTTTCATGCCTGTATGCGTGCAAAATTAACCTTATAGATAAAGAATGCATGTAAAAGAAAATCCCCGCTGCGGTAATGCAACGGGGAGATGAATATTCGGTTTACAAAAGCTTGCCGTCAGTTGTTACTGGGCGCTGCATCAAAGCTAATCATCCACTGGATGCCGAACTTGTCTTTGAGCATTCCAAAATATGAACCCCAGAAAGTTTTATTCATGGGCATTGTTACTTCGCCGCCCGATGAAAGCCCTTTAAAGAGCCCATCTGCTTTTGTCGGTGATGGCGCGCTGATGGAAACAGAAAAATTATTTCCCGACACTGCCGTCCCACCGAAAGCCGGAGTGGTGTCGCTGCCCATCAAAATAGTTTCCTTGCTGATGGGAAGTGAAACGTGCATAATTTTGTCTCCGTCCGATTCCGGAACCGGAGGCTGGTTCTCTGCGGGCGGCATTTCTTTAAACCTTCCGAGATAAGAAAACTTTCCTCCAAACACTTGCTTGTAGAAGTTGAATGCTTCTTCGCAGTTGCCGTTGAAGGTTAGGTACGGATTAATTACAGTTCCTTTAGGGGTTGCTGCAACTGCCGGTTTCTTAGCTGCCGGGCGTGCCGTTTTTCTTTTAGCTGGTTTACGTGCAACTTTCTTTGCAGCTTTTTTCACAGTTTTTTTTGCTTTTTTCTTTGCCATGTTAATTGAGATTTTTAGTTGGTGCCTGCGTTTTATTTCCTGCCCGCCAGTGCAGCAGACACTTGCAATGGCAACAGGTTTAGCTTCTTTTTTAAATTGGGGATGCTAATTTAAATAAATATTTTGAATTTTAGGTTGATTAGGAACGTTTTACTTGTCCTTCACTACATTATTATTCTTCAACGTCACATAAATACGCTGGCAGGCATTGTCGCCCGTTATTTCCATTTTGCCACCGCGGATTGCGTCCCTGATTTTGTGAACCGTTAATGCTTCCCCATTTACAATCATGGTGACCTGCTTCATGACATTCGCAGCCGTAAAATGCTCCAGTTTTTCAGAAGCAAGGCGGCTGAAAGTAAGCTGAAGCTTCATTTTTGTCCCTGTTTGCGGAAGAAGCAAAGGTTCTTCTCCTAATACCAGGGGAACAAAATCCGAAGTATTCACAAGCAGTCCTGTTGAGCTATCGGGAGCGTTTTCGATAAAATCGTGATTGAAATGCACAAGCGCCTGGTTGCTTTTCAGGGTAACTGTCTTTGTATCGTGAAGCTCTTTGTCTACCAGGTACAAACCGTCTTTTAATTGTTTGTTTTGTTGGGCGATGCCCATAGTATAGATGCACGCGAAGAGCATCAATATGATTATCTTTTTCATAAGATTATTTTTTTTAAATAATTAAATAATAAGCTAAGGTGGCTGAGCTTGTCGAAGCCACCTCTGTTAAGTCAGAATAAATTGACCGGAAAAAATTAAGCAGCTATAGGCGGCTCGTGCAAGCCGGAAGCAAAATATAAATTGTAGCTGCTTTGCTTTAAAAGAATTTTAATTTGTAAAAAGTTCTTCTCCCAAATGGTTGGCCGTTGCGCTCTGCTATCCTGCGAATTTGTTTTTGTTAATTCAGGAGAAGAGGAATACGATAATGACCCGGGGATTTTTACCTCATGCTTTTCTGAAACAGCAGGACTTTTATAGGATAAAACATACTCACTATGCTTTTGAGCTTTTACCTGTTTTCTTGATTCTGAAAGATGATTGAAGAAATAAAAAAGCGCGCCAAATAAAAAGCAGGCAAGGAGAATATCTCTAAGGCCTTCGAATTTTTTATTCGGGTTATTCACGGAGCAAAAGTATGAAATAGATGCTTTGGTTGCCGCTTCCTATTATTTTGACATGGCGAGAATACCCGGTGTACCGCGGGGAATTAATTTGTTATTTATGGATACCACATAAAAATGAAACCCGATGGAGGCATGCTCCCTTGCTTTGAAGAAAGCTGTTATCCTTGTACCTCTTGCGTTTTCTTCTCCCACCTCAACGCGGTCTATATTTAAATTCTCTGACAAAGCAGGGTTGAGAAAAATTTTCAAGTGATTAAAGCTCTGATAAAGATTCATTCCTTTCGCAGGTCTATGAACTCTCTGCCAAACGGAATCCTCCGGCGACCATAGATTAACGAACGATACGCTGTCTGATGTTTTTAAATAACCCCACACTTTTTCTAAAAACTGCTGCGCTTCTTTTTCACTTATCTTCTGTGCATGCGCAACAGCAAGTAATAAAACACAAATTATTATGGTGAATATTTTTTTCATGACTTAGTGGAATTCTTTGTCACTTCGTATCATCCATCCCTGCTATAAAATGTGGCTGACTTCGGGCGCTCCAGTTGTCATTTATTTTTATAACATGGAACGAAAATCCCATTCTGCCATGCAACCTGGTATTGAACATGGCTGTTATTTCGTTTCCTTTGCCATCCTCGTTTCCAATTTCAATGGGTTCCATTTTTGCATCAGATATTATAGCAGGAAAGAGAAAATCCTGCAGCCAATGAAAGCTTTTCATGTAATCAGTTCCACCAATCGGTGTGTGAATTCTCTGCCAAACGGAATCCTCAGGCAACCATAGATTAACGAACGATACGCTATCCGATGTTTTTAAATAGCCCCACACTTTTTCTAAAAACTGCTGCGCTTCTTTTTCATTTATCTTCTGTGCATGCGCAACGGTAAGTAGTAACAAGCAAATTGTTGTGGTGAATATTTTTTTCATAACAGGACGGATAAAGATAAAGCTTTTGCAAATCATTTTCTCCTCCGAAAAATTTTGCCATATTTGTCTTCCATTATGGAACTTTTCGGCAGGCGAACAAAGTATTATTACCTGTCTTTTCTCAAGCACGACTTTAAAGCAAGCATTACGGTTTTCTTTGTTGCGCTTCCGCTTTGCTTGGGAATTTCGCTGGCATCGGGCGCACCGGTTTATTCAGGACTTATAGCCGGCATCATCGGTGGCGTTGTAATTTCTTTCATCAGTAAATCAGAGCTAAGCGTAAGCGGACCGGCTGCCGGGCTCACTGCCATCTGTGCTTCGGCCATTATACAGCTCGGCTCCCTCGAAATATTTTTTATGGCTGTCGCTCTTGCAGGGCTGCTCCAGGTTTTGCTTGGAGTATTCCGGTTAGGTGGATTTACGCACTTCATCCCTTCCTCTGTCATTAAAGCCATGCTGGCTGCTATTGGAATTATTTTAATCACCAAGCAGGTTCCGCTGTTGATGGGCTACGACAAACCCGATTTCTGGACAAAAGAATTATTCAACATTATCACCTTCAAAAGCGGTTTCCATTATGTAGATGATTTATACCGGCATACATCGGCAGGAGCGGTGGTGATTTCCTTGCTTTCGTTTGTAGTGCTTTTTGTCTGGAGAAAATACCTTTGGAAGAGCATTCCGTTTATTCCTGCATCGTTTGTCACTGTTTTCACCGGGGCGTTGCTTGCATGGCTCTTCAACAGTTATCTAAGTAGGCTAAGACTTGAGCCGGAACAGTTTGTTTCGGTGCCGCATGATGTTTTCTCGCACCTGCAACTCACCGGTTTTACCGAAGTGTTCAGCAGCATTGAAATATGGAAGTACGCTGTAGTCATTTGCTTTGTTGCCGTGCTGGAAACGCTGCTGAGCATAGAAGCTATAGACAAGCTTGACCCGTACAACCGCATTACTCCGCAAAACCGTGAGCTCATTGCTCAGGGAACGGGAAATTTTCTGAGCGGGCTCATAGGCGGGCTTCCCATCACGGCAGTTATTGTGCGCAGCTCTGCCAATGCTGAAGCAGGAGCGAGAACAAAACTTTCTTCTATCACACACGGATTATGGCTGCTGCTTGCGGTGATGCTTGCTGTGCCACTCATTAACCGCGTGCCGTATTGCGTACTTGCTGTTATCCTGGTGCGCACGGGCTACAACCTGGCAAAACCGCGCATGATTAAATCCGTTTTAAGACAGGGGAGAGAGCAGTTTCTGCCGTTTATCGTTACAGTGGTTGCTGTTTTGTTTACCGATTTGCTCATCGGTGTACTCATCGGTGTTACCTATGCCATTTATTTCCTGATGAAGCATACCTACCGCGCAGGATTTACAATAGAGGAAAGCACTGAAGGAACCATAAAACATTTTACCATTGAGCTTGCTCTTAACGTCAGCTTCCTGAACAAGAAAAGATTTATTGAAATGCTCGATAAGCTTCCTGAATATTCTGTGGTAGAAATCAACGGTTCAAAAAGTGTTTACATAGACCGTGACATTCTTGAAATCTTTCACGACTTCAAATCCAAAGCTCACCAAAGGCACATTCAGCTCACGCTGAAAAATATTCCTGATGTGGAAACGATAGAGCTGCATTGAAGCAGGGTTAAAACAAAAAAACCACGCCTTGCAGCGTGGTCTTAAAGTAAAACTTTTAAGTTTTATTTCAGCGTAAACGTAGTTGTTCCACTCAGGGCGCCATCGGTATAAATCTCAGCCGTGTAGGTTCCTTTGGAGTAAATGCGCTCGGCTTCTTCGTAAGCCGTGCAAACATTTTGCTTTGCGTTGTTGTATGTAATGGTTTGCATGGAGCTGTACATTACGTCTTCGCCTGTGCCGGGTTTTTTAAACGTGGCAGAGCCGGCGCCGCGGTCGCCCATCACTTTTCCTTCGGGAGTAAGAATACGCAGGTACACATTTTTGTCGCCTGCTTTGGCAATCTTGTTTTCCAACAAGTCAAAGCACACTTGCACCTTGTTGGTGCGCCTGGCAAGCGCTGTCTCGGTGTATTTATCTTTCGATTTTTTCTTGTAGGGAGTTACTTTAAGGTATTCAGCCGCCAGCACCGATGCAGTGCTCACCGTGGTCTCAAGGTTTTTGGTAAGCGATTTCACCGATGTGGTAAGCACTTCCTTTTCTTCCTTCAGCATCTGGTTAGATACCAGCAGCGAATCAATTTTGCTCAGGTATTCCTCGCGCATGGAACGCAGTTCATCCAACTCTGCTTTAAGCTTGGTGTTAAGTACCGATGCATTTTTTTCGGTTTTAACAAGCTCTTTAATGCGCTGGTCCTGCTTGTCAACGCGGGAGTTGGCTTCGGCAAGCATGCTGTCGAGCTGCGAATTCATGCCTTTGTAATTATTCAGCTCGTTGCGGGTTTCGCCCAGTTCTTTTTCCACGTTAACCCTTTCAATAATGAGCGTATCCACCCGCTGCTCGTAAACGGTAACGGTGTCGGAATGATTCCACCATTGATAAACGTTGATGAGAACGGATAAAATAAGCAGCACGATAAGGGTAGTGTTATTTTTTTTGCCTGAAGGGTTGTTTTCCATAGAGCTTGATTTTAGAACGAGGGGTAAAAATAAATATTTTTAGGTAACGACACTGTTACCTGCATTATGAAAACTTTTTGACAGCAGAATTGACAGATTAATTTATTGCTGTATTATTGTATCCGAATCAAGACCGTTATGGAAGAGACGCAAAAAATAACCGACCTTAGTTTTCTTACGAACTTTGCTGCGGGCGATACGGCAAGGATGAAAAAATACATTGGTATGTTCCTGCAGATAGCGCCCCAGCAGATGGAAAAAATAAAGGCAGCGCTTGCCGCATCGGACTGGGATGCTGTGCGCGCCAACGCCCATTCGCTAAAGCCGCAGATTACGTATATGGGAATTAACGGAGGTGATGTGCTCATCAAAAAGATTGAAGACGATGCCGCAGCGCGCGCCAACCTTGCCGAACTTCCGGGCATAGTAAGCCGTATGGATGACTTATGCGGTAAAGCCATTACCGAGCTTGAACTCTTTATGAAACAATAATATATTTTTAAGGCATGAAAGAAATCCGGAATATCTTTATAGTGGATGATGACGCAATGCAGTCCACGATGCTTGCTGACCACCTCAGTAAATATTCGTACCTGAACATACAATCGTATTTATCGGGCGAAGAGTGCATGAAAAACCTGGAAACCGAAAAACCGCAGATTGTATTCCTCGATTATTATTTCGATAAAGTAGGCATAGGCGCCATGAACGGGCTTGATATTCTTAAAGCCATCAAAGCCAAAAGCCCTGCCACAGAAGTGGTGATGTGGTCGGGCCAGGATAAAATTGAAGTGGCTGTCAACACCATGAAATACGGGGCGTTTGATTACATCGTAAAAAGCGAAAGCGCATTTCACCGTTCGGAAAATGTCATTTTCAACATCATCCGCAAACTCAAGCTCGAATATAGTGCGAAGTATTATAAGCGGCTCACCATTATTTTCGGAGTTGTACTGGCGCTAATGATAATTGCAGCCATTGTCCTTCAACTCATGGGCAAAATTTCGGTGAATCCGGGCTGGATGTGATAGTAGTTATAAGTTATATGTTATTCATTATACGTCTGCCTAGAACTGGTTTTGTTTTCGTATGACTAATAACGTATGACGTATAATTATTTATCCTGATGGACGACCTCCGCATAACTCTTATACAGACGTCCCTCCATTGGGAAAACCCTGCTGCCAACCGGCAGATGTTTTCAAAGCATTTCGATTCCGTTAAAGAAGAAACAGATATAATTGTTTTGCCCGAAATGTTCAGCACCGGCTTTACGATGAATACTTCTGCAGCAGAACCTATGAATGGCGAAACGGTTGAATGGCTGAAGCAGGAAGCTCAACGAAAAAAGTGCGTCATCACGGGTAGTTTGCTTATCGAAGAAACAGGAGAATATTTTAACCGGCTCTTCTGGATGAAACCGGATGGAATTTTTTTGACGTATGACAAGCGTCACCTGTTTCGTCTTTCAGGAGAAGAAAAAGTTTTCACTCCAGGAAATAAAAAACTTATAACAGAATTGAAGGGATGGAAAATCTGCCCGATGGTTTGTTATGACCTTCGCTTTCCGGTATGGTCAAGAAGAACGCCTGAATCGGATTACGATGTTTTAATTTATGCAGCCAACTGGCCGCGGAAAAGAATTGCTGCGTGGAACCTGCTGTTGCCGGCGCGTGCCGTAGAAAACCAGTCGTATGTTATTGGCGTTAACCGGTGGGGTAAAGATGGAACCAACGCAGAGCATCCCGGTTATTCTGTTGCTCTTGATTTTGCAGGAAAAAAATTAAACAATAAAGAATCAGGAGAATTTATTGAAACCATTTCGCTTTCCGCTTCAACGCTTCAGCAATTCCGTAACCAATTTCCTTTTCACCTGGATGCTGATAGATTTAAGCTGGAGAACGGAGAATAAAAAAAATCCTCCTGCCGTTTCCGACAGAAGGATTTTCCAACCTCTTTAGAAAAAATTATTTTATAACAGAAAACTTACCGGTGCTCACAGCACTTCCCGAAGTTACTGTATACAAATACGTTCCCGCGGAAAGATTTTCTACATTGAGTGGCAGCGAATATTTTCCTGAAACATTAGCGACCTGGCGTTTAGTGATTTCGCTTCCTAAAATATCCGTAACCCTTACGGTAACATCTGATGTTCCATTCACAGTAAAGTTAAGAGCGGTATTTCGTGTTGCCGGGTTAGGAAAAGCATATATTTTCAGCGGGTCGTGTTTGATTTCATTAACGCCGATGGCAGCTGTGCCGGTTACAAGAATATCGTCCAATGAAAGTAAATTATCATCGTGGGTATAATGTAAAAAGGCGATATAAATGTCTTGTCCCGAGAAAGCAGCTAAGCTTGCGCTGGTATCTTTTTGAATACCCCTAAGCCGTATCGAATCGCCATGATATTCTACATCTGTTCCGCTCAATCCCTGGATATAGGTATTTGGTGGCGCAAAGAAATATGAACCAAAGCTGCTGTCCGGTGGATCAGCAGGTTGATTTATCCATCCGGTCATTTCAGCTGCTTTAAAAAGAGTATCCTGGAAAGCATTCAAATCATTGGTGGCCGTAGAAAGAAGCACCATATAACCATCCAGGTAGCGGGGAGTCTGAAACGTGGCTGATTTCCAGCTAACTTTTGCATTTCCATCAATAATATGAATGGAAGGAGTAATAAGATAATTTTCAACCGGTGTACTGGCATTGTTTGTCCATGAATTACTTGCCATGCAACCATCAGAGGAATCCACATCGGCAAAGCCACCCGATTGCCAAAACCACTCTCCCGGACGTCCGCCTTGAGTACTTGCGTCAGCCAGGTTGTCCTGGTCCCAATCGTACCAGTTTGGATCTGCCATTGCTGCCGGAGGCGCAGCCTGGTATTGAAAGTTTCCGTTTGGATTCGTTGTAACATCCACCTCAAAAGGTTCATACAGCAGCGTGTCGTTTTGTGCAAGACACACCACCGCAAGAAAAGAAAATAAAAAAGTAGTACTAATTTTTTTCATGAGTTTTTGTTTTATGCGTTTATTAAATCCGGCTCTAAATTAGTCAGAAATTTTCTATCAGCAAATGTAATATTTATCGCTGAAAAATTTATGTGCAGTTATGCCGCCTCGGTGAATGAATATTTTTCCTCAACTTCATCCAGCACCGCCATTACTTCTTCATAAGAGTTGAGCGTTACCAAACGCATGCGATATTCCTTAAAGTGCTCAATCCCTTTAAAATAATTGGCATAATGCCTGCGCATTTCAAGTATACCAAGCGTTTGGCCTTTCCATTCAATTGATTTTCGCAGATGAGTGCGACAAACATCAACGCGTTCATCCATTCGCCTCACCCCTAACCCCTCTCCAAAGGTGAGGGGAACTCCGCGGAGGTAACTTTTTATCTGGTTGAATATCCATGGGTTGCCAATACTTGCCCTGCCAATCATAACACCGTCAACACCATAGCGGTCGCGCATAAGCTTGGCTTTCTGCGGTGAATCCACATCGCCATTGCCGAAGATAGGAATGGTGATGCGCGGGTTGTTTTTTATTTCGCCAATCAGGGTCCAGTCGGCAGGGCCTTTATACATCTGCTTGCGTGTACGCCCATGAATGGTAAGCGCTTTGATGCCTATGTCCTGCAGGCGTTCTGCAACTTCAGTAACGTTGAGTGTTTTTTCATCCCATCCCAAACGTGTCTTAACGGTGACCGGCATATTCACCGCGTCTACAACCGCTTTGGTCATCATTATCATCTTGGGAATGTCCTGCAGCAAGGCAGCGCCTGCGCCTTTGCATGCCACGTTCTTCACCGGGCAGCCATAGTTAATGTCAATCAAATCGGGTTGCGCCTGGGCAGCAATGATGGCGGCTTCGCGCATGCTGTCCACATCACTGCCAAAAAGCTGTATGCCTATTGGGCGTTCGTATTCAAATATGTCGAGCTTCTGTTTGCTCTTTGCCGCATCGCGAATTAATCCTTCAGAAGAAATGAATTCGGTGTACATCAAATCGGCACCGTTCATCTTGCAGACATAACGGAAGGGCGGGTCGCTCACATCCTCCATGGGCGCAAGCAGCAGTGGGAACTCTCCTAATTCTATGTTGCCGATTTTTACCATCGCGGCAAAAATAGTTTAAAGTTGACTTCGGCAAACTCGGTCATCCGCCTGGTGATTGAGCTTGTCGAAAACACCGCTCTGGTCTCTCACATTTTCTACTTTAGCCCCATGAACAATGCAGGCATCTGGCGAGAAAGCACACCGTATTCAAAGCTGCTGATTACGGTTGGCATTGTGTTGATTTCAACAGTTGCATTTACTTTTCTTTCTACCGCTTGTGCAGTGTTCTTTTTACATATAAGCATTAACGACTTACAGGCCGTATTATCAGACCCCGATAACCCGGATTACCTTCCTGCATTAAAGTTAATTCAAACCTTTTCATCCATTGGTTCATTTGTTATTCCGGCATTCATACTTGCATATTTGTTTTCGCTAAGTACAGGAGAATACCTGTTTCTGAATAAAGGAATTTCTGTAACCGATGTTTTACTTGTGCTCACAGCCATGTTCGCTTCGGTTCCGCTGATTAATTACCTGGCTGAGCTGAATCAAAAAATGTCGCTGCCATCTTTTCTGGGCGGGCTCGAAGCATGGATGAAAGAAAAAGAATCACTTGCCGGTGAAATCACAGAAAAGTTTCTCAAAGTAAATTCCGTCTCCGGACTGGCGCTTAATATTTTTATCATTGCTCTTATTCCTGCCCTTGGCGAAGAGCTTTTGTTCCGTGGAATTTTGCAACGGATTTTTATTGAATGGTCAAAAAATGCGTTGGTAGGAATTCTTATTTCATCGGCTCTGTTCAGCGCTTTGCACTTGCAGTTTTATGGTTTTCTGCCTCGCATGCTCTTAGGTGTATTGCTGGGATACATGCTGCTCTGGAGTGGCTCTTTGTGGCTTCCTATAGTTGCGCATTTCATTAATAATGCCGCAGCAGTAGTAATGATTTATTTATACCGTAATGGCAGCATCAGCATTGACCCTGATAAGGTGGGATCAAGCAGTGGTTCGTATTCTGAACTTTTGATTGGAACTCTTTTTTTTGTGGCAGCCATGTGGCTGCTATACAATAGATACCGAGTGAAAAAAGCAGATATATAGAGGCAAAAACCGCATGGTTTACCCGTTTGAAATAATTTCATGAATTTTACGTATAAACGGAAATTTTCACCAATCATATTTGTTAAATCACAACTGATAGGACGCTGTTGGCGTAAAAAATAAATTTATCATTGTAAAACTTTCCTAATTTTATGGACAACATGAAAAGAACATTACGTGTTACTGTATTTATTGCGTGCATTTTAAGCAGCAAATTTTTGTTTGCGCAGGCGCCAAAATATTCCAACGAGTTTCTTTCTATAGGAGTAGGGGCAAGAGCTCTTGCCATGTCGGGCGCGCAGGTGGCCACGGTGAATGATGCTACATCGTGTTTCTGGAATCCGGCCGGACTGGTAAATGTAAAAGGCAATCTTCAGCTTGCGCTGATGCACAACTCTTATTTTGCGGGTATTGCCGATTATGATTTCGGTTCACTTGCCGTGCCGGTGGATGCTACCAGCACCATTGGCTTTTCGCTCATTCGGCTGGGCGTTGATAACATTCCCGATACCACCGAGCTTGTGGATGCCAACGGGCAGGTTAATTACGATAAAGTAAAGTCATTCTCCATTGCCGATTATGGTTTCTTTTTTTCGTATTCAAAAAATTCGAAAGTTCCCGGGTTCACCTATGGCGGAAGCGCAAAGATTATACACCGCACCGTTGGTGAGTTTGCAAAGGTCTGGGGTTTTGGCATTGACCTGGGAGCCCAGTACAAAAAGGACAAATGGTCTTTTGGAGTGATGGGAAAAGATGTTACTTCCACATTCAATGCCTGGACGTTTAACACCGAAAAATTCCAGGATGTATTTGAAATAACCGGCAACGAAATCCCGAAAAATTCTTTGGAGATTACATTGCCTAAACTTATTCTGGGCGCTGCTTATACCACTCCCATTTCAAAAAAGTTTTCGTTCACACTTGCTGCCGATTTCGATGTTACATTTGACGGGCAGCGCAACGTTATTATTTCATCAGACCCTGTGAGTGTTGACCCTCACGCCGGTTTTGAGCTCGATTATAATCACTTCCTTTTCCTTCGCGGAGGGGTTCAGAATATCCAGCAGATAAAGGACTTTGACAACACAAAATACACCGTTGCCCAACCCAATTTAGGCATCGGCATAAAACTTAAAAACCTTACTATAGATTATGCGTTAACACATGTGGGAGGCACTACAGAATCGCTGGGTTCAGTGTATTCTAATGTGTTTTCGCTGAAGCTCGACATCCATAAAAAACCCAAATGAAAAAAGCGTACGCTTTAATTATCATTTTTTGTTCGGTATTGGGCGGTGATATTTCGGCACAGTTGTACGGTAACGAGTGGATAAATTACAGCCAGAGTTATTATAAGCTAAAAATTACCCAGGAAGGAATTTACCGCGTTGACAGTGTGTACCTGCGCAATGCCGGTGTGCCTTCTTTTTGGCTGGCCGACCATGCAAAGCTCCAGTTATTTCATAACGGTGTTGAACAATATATTTATGTAAGCGATGTAAATCAGAATGGAATATTAAATCAGAATGACTTTATAGAATTTTATGGAACCCGCAATGACGGAAGTTTCGATTCCCAGCTTTATGTAGACCAGAACGGAATTCCAAATCCTAACCTTCAGCCGAATGCCCGCTACTCGCTTTTCAACGACACAGCGATTTACTTCTTAACGCTGAGCACTTCCGTGCAGAATGGTTTGCGGGTGACGGAGATTAATAACGATACTAATTTCATTCAGACCGATGCTCAATATTTTATCCGTGAAGTCTATCTTGAAAACACGCAGGGATACAGCACGGGCACAATTGACGGCAGCAGCGGAACCGACATGGATTATATTGAAGCCGAAGGATGGGTTGACGATAATATTTACTGGCAGCCTCCAAACTCTGCCGTCACAACTACTAAATCAGCCGCTACACCGAATATTTTTGGAAGCGGCCCTGTTGCATCTTATAAAACCGTTGTGTGCGGTACCAACAATAACCAGAAAAATCTTTCCATTGATATTACAGGTCCAAACGTCAACTTGGCTACAGATTTATTTTACGGACATGTTAAAAGAGAATACACAGGCACTATACAGCTAAGCGACTTAGGAACGCCAACCACTAATTTCCTGTACAAACTCTCCATGCCTCCCTGGCCCAACGACACGCAGGTTGGGTATGCAGCATTTTCGAACCTGGCACTTCGGTACCCGCACACTTTTAATTTCAGCGGTGAAAGTGCATCGTCATACAAATTGTTTGTGCAGGATGATGGCTCTTTTCCAAAATCGCAGCTTCATTTCACCAACTTCAATCTCAATGGCAGCCATATTTTTTATGACCTCACCAATCACAGGCGGCTTACAGGAGTTCAGCAAGGAAACCAGCTCAGCATCTTTGTTCCCAATTCGGGAGGAGAAAAAGTTTGTTATGTAACCGGCACCGGAAACGTACTTTCTCCCGCAGGAATCGCACCGGTAAGTTCTTTGTTTGCAGGAACCCAGCCAACAAAATTCACCAACTTTAGTTCGACTAGTATTGCAACCGATTCGGCTTTTATTATTATCACCACGGCATCCTTGTGGAACGCGGCATCCTCATACCAGACATACAGAAATGCAAGGTTCAATACATTGCTTGTTGACATAGACGAACTCTATGACCAATTTGCTTACGGCATACGCAAACATCCGCTTGCCATAAAAAACCTGGCGCGTTTCATGATGAATGTATGGACTTCACCACCTTTAAACAAGGTTAAACCGGCTTACATTTTTATCATAGGCAAGGGCTACTCTTCTGTAGATATGCGCTCTAACCCGGTATGGCATAACGCCTGTTTTGTGCCCAGCATGGGTTATCCCTCTTCAGATAACCTGCTCACTTCCGGAAATGGTTTTCCCATCCAGCATTTCAGGCCCAACATAGCCATAGGGCGTTTAGCTGCGCAGGCTCCCAGCCAGGTGACTGACTATCTCCACAAAGTCACAGAATACGAAGCGAACGAAACTCTATATCCCCAACCATGGATGAAAGAAATACTTCACTTTGGCGGAGGCGATGATGTATGGCTTCAAAACCAGATTCGCACTTATCTCAATACCTATGAAACCATTGCAGAGGGATGCAAATTTGGCGGGCATGTAACTTCCTATTTCAAAACCTCGGGTGATGTTATCCAGCAAAACCAATCCGATTCGCTGCAGCAGCAGATTAACAATGGCGTTTGCCTCATGACATTTTTCGGGCACGCTGCCGCGTCAGTGGGATTTGATATTGCTACCGACCTTCCTTCTAATTACGGAAATCATGGCAAGTATCCTTTAATTATTGCCAACTCGTGCTTTGCCGGAGATATCTTTACTACAAACATCAGCGTAAGCGAACAGTTTGTGCTGGAGCCCGAAAAAGGAGCTATAGCGTTTCTTGCTTCGGTGGGGTTGGGTTCCATAGCACACTTGTTTCAATACACGGTTAATTTTTATAAGGCGTTTTCGGACACGCTCTATGGAGGTTCCTTCGGCAATTGTGTTCAGTATGCTATAGGAGCTATAGACACCACATATGACCAGGCCATAAAAAGAGTCAGCCTTGAAATGACCTTGCACGGAGACCCTGCTTTGCGCATGCCTTCGTGGAATAAAGCGGAACTCGAAGTTAAACAACCCGATATTTTTTTCTCACCGTCAGAAGTAACCACGCAGCTCGATTCGTTCAGCGTTCATGTGCTGGTGCATAACCTTGCGCGGGGTGTTTGCGAAACGGATTCATTCAACGTAAATATTAAAAGAACTTTTCCTGACGGAACCGATACCATTTATGTAGTGCGCAATGCCGGCTGCCTGTATAGCGATACAGTAACGATAAATATCCCGATGGATTTTTCGCGCTCTGCGGGGCTCAACACATTTGATGTTTATGTTGATTCGATAACCATTAATGAAATCCCTGAATTTAATGAGGTAGTCAACAACCGTGCAAGCACGCAACTGTTTATTCTTTCTTCCGAAATCTATCCTGTCTATCCATACAAGTATGCTATTTATCCATACAGTACGGTAATCCTAAAGGCAACTACAGCAAATGTTTTTGCAAGCACAAAAAGATATGTTTTTGAAATTGATACCACCGATACATTCAATAGTCCCCTCAATAATGGATATCACAAACAGGGATTTGTTGTCAGCAGCGGGGGAATCGTTAGCTGGGCGGATAATCTTGCGTTGCTCCACGATTCTGTAGTTTACTTCTGGCGCGTGGCTCTTGATTCAGTATTGACCGATACAGTAAACTACCGCTGGAACGAAAGCTCATTCATATACCTGCCTGCAAAAACCGGCTGGTCGCAGGCGCATTTCTTCCAGTTCAAAAACGATAAATACGAAAATGTAATTTATGACAGGCCGAACAGAGAGTTTAAATATGAAGTAACTAATAAAGTACTTACCTGCAATACAGGGTGGGTCTACAATCCCAATTATTCAATTGATAATGTTCTGCAGGATGAGGGTACCTGTAATTCCTTTTCTGCAAAAATTAATGTTGCCGTTCTCGACTCTCTTTCTTTGCAACCATGGACTACCGATACCTGTTTATACCACTATTGGGGCCAGTTGAATTATAACGATTGTGTTGGAGGTTCAACATGCACCGGGCATCCGCAGCCCTATAAGTATTTTCAATACGACCTTAGTGACAATAACCAGGTGAGTTCGCTGATTAATTTACTTTATGCCATTCCTGCCGGTGATTATGTTTTAGCGTTCACATTTAATACCTATCCATACTCATTGATGCCTTCGTGGGGAGGGCCGGGAGGTTTACAAACTGCTTTCAGTAACCTCGGTTCCAACATGATTTTAACTATCCCTGACAACAGGGCGTTTATTTTCTTCATCAAAAAAGGATACCCGGCAACACGTGTAGAAACCAGCGCTGCGGCAAACCTCGATACCATTTCAATCAGCGCTCCGTTAATTGCAAACTGGTTTAAAGGCAATATTACTTCAGAAATTATTGGCCCTGCCATTCAGTGGAACTCGCTGCACTGGATGCAGAATTCTATTGAAACTCCCACTACAAGAGACAGCATTCACTTGCAGGTGCATGGCGTTTTGAATACCGGCGCAGACACTCTTTTAATTGACAGGATTACCACAAGCGCATACGATACTACGCTGAGCTTTATTTCTGCTTCACAGTTTCCGCGGCTGCGGCTCGTTGCGCTTACCAGGGATGATTCACTCAGGTCTCCACCGCAGTTAAAACGCTGGCAGATTTATTACAGTGAAGCGCCCGAAGCAGCAATCAATCCCAACCGGTACTTTCAGTTTCATGCCAATCCTGTTACTGAAGGCGACACTCTTTCCTTCTCCGTTGCCGTAGAAAACATAGGTGCGGTTCCGATGGACAGTATTGGTGTCAACTATTATATCTACGACAGCAACAGGAATTATTCCAGTCTTAAATCATACAAGGCAGACTCCTTGCGGGTAGGGCAGTATGTTATAGCTGATATGAAACATCCTGTACCCTTCGGTTGGGCGGGATTGAGCAGCTTGTGGGTTGAAGCCAACCCGTTTAATTCTACTCACCAAACGGAGCAATATCATTTCAATAATTACGGTGTAATTAATCTCAAGGTAAACCGCGATCTTACCAATCCTATCCTGGATGTAACATTTGACGGGGTGCATATTCTTGATGGAGATATTGTTTCGGCAAAGCCGCACATTATGGTGCGCCTGCACGATGAAAATAAGTTCTTTGCCCTTAACGACACTTCTGCGTTCACGTTCCTTCTTAAAACACCTGCACAAACAGCGGTGCTTTCACAAATACATTTTTTCAATGCGATCACGCAAACGGATAACCTGAGATTTACACCGGCGATTTTACCCAAGAACAGTTGCAAAATAGAATGGGACCCGAATTTTACTGAAGATGGCACGTATGAACTTACTATCCAGGGACGTGACCGTTCGCTGAATTCTTCGGGAGCGCTACAGTACAAAATCTCGTTTGAAGTCATCAACCGTTCCACTATTACCAATGTGATGAATTATCCGAATCCGTTTTCTACGTCTACCCGGTTTGTATTTACGCTCACCGGCTCTGCAATTCCCGATTATTTTAAAATTCAGATTTTGACTATTTCAGGTAAAGTAGTAAGGGAAATTACCCGGGCAGAATTAGGCAGTATTCATGTAGGAAGAAACATTACCGAGTATGCATGGAACGGAAAAGATGAATACGGAGACCAGCTGGCCAATGGGTTATACCTCTACAGGGTAATTACCCGGATTAACGGAAGTGAAATAGAAAAACGCGAGACCGATGCCGATAGCTTTTTCAAGAAGGGCTGGGGCAAGATGTACCTGATGAGATGATTTTCGGTGTTAGTTTTTAACTACTGAATAAAAACTCCTTTGTTGCTTAAGCAAAGGAATTTTTTTTGGAATATTACCGCAATGAAAAACCGCTGGCTTGTTTTTGCCGTTTACCTTTTATCGGCATTGCTTTTTTACCACAAGTCCTTGCAGGTTTATTTTTTGTCTGATGACTGGAAACTCTTTTATCTGCTGGACCGCTATGGCTTTGCTGCAATCACTTCTAATTTTGAATCGGAATTTATCAGGATTATTCCCTGCCTGCTGCTGTCTGCTCTTTATTTCTTATTTGGAATATCATCGGCATTTCCGTTTCATTTGCTAAGTGTTTTGCTGCATGCATTAAATGCTTTTTTCGTTTTTATTTTGGCCGAAAAAATTTTCACGAAGTATCTGCAGTACGGAAATAGTTTTCCTTATTCACTTGCAGCAGGGCTGATTTTTATTTCACTTCCATACCAGGTAGAAGCGGTTACATGGATGTCGGGAACATCAGATTTGCTGGCTTGCTGCTTTGTGCTTCTTTCCCTTATTCTTTATTACGACTATAAAATATCTGCAGAACGAAAACACCTTTTTCTTTCTGTTTTATTTTTTCTCCTTGCGGTATTGACCAAAGAATCATCTCTGTTTGTACCGCTATTGATTATTTTTCTTGAAATGGTTGATACCCGAGACAGAAAAAAAATATTTTCCGCTGCGGTTGCCGTTTATTTTGTTCCGGTATTTATATACGCTTTGCTTAATAAATTTATGACCGGTTATTTCATCACCCCGGGGGTAAGCATATTTACAAATATTCCCTTCGCGCTTTTTGTAAAAAATTATCTTTTGTACGCAGCTAAATTCTTTGCCCTGTACCGGCTTCTGCCTTATGAGGTAAGGGATATTCTGAAATTTATTCTGGAGTATAAAGCTGTCGGGTTGGTCGTTGGGGCTGCAGTATTGTTATTGCTTTATTTTTTGTTCAGAAAAAAAATAAGCTTGGGAAAAACGGAAAGCAGATTAATCGTTATCATCTTGACAGCATTTGCCGTTTCATTGTTGCCCGTCATCCATCTTGAAACATCCTTCGTAGGCAGCCCGCAGTCTGACCGCTACGGCTATCTGCCCTCTATATTTTTTGTGATACTGATTTTCGTAATCGCTGCATTTATTAACAGGAAGAGAATTTTAATCGGTGTTTTATGTCTGATATTGGTTTGGTTTTATAAAGAAGTCCAATCGCAGAACCGTAGCTGGGTTAAAGCAAGCAGTATGGCAAAAAAAATTGTAAATGAGTTCAAACCTACCGTGGGAATTTCGTACGTAACCAACATCCCTGATAATTTTAACGGAGCATATTTTTTAAGGAATGGGTTAAGCGATGCTGTATCCGTAATTAATCGGCAGGATTTTTCAGGAAGAATACAAGTGATCTCATATCATACCATCACCTCTGGAACAGATAAGGCGAATGCAGAAGCAGTATCCGATTCTGTTTACCACGTTACTTTTGCAAAGCCGGAAAAAGGAATACCCCGGTCAGAAAAAATTTTTACAATGGTTCCTGATACTGCGCATTATTCATATTCCGGAGTTTCAGATACTTCCTTTGTAGTAACCATTAAAAAGCGTCCGTTCAAAAGCGCTGTGTATTATTACAGCGCAGGAAGTTTAAATATCGTCAAGCGTTGAAAAAAACTTTTAAATATATTTCACTTGCAACGCTGTCAGGGCTGTTGCTTAGCGCTGCCTGGCCACACAATGGAATTACAGCATTTCTTTTCATTGCATTTATTCCTTTGTTATGGCTTGAAAATGATTTCAGAAGTCTCGCTACCAGAAATAAAAAGTGGAAGCTTTTCGGGTGCTTTTATTTATGCTTCTTGCTTTGGAATGCGATCACCACCTGGTGGATTGTGAATTCAACCGTCTTTGGAGCGGTGATGGCTATTGTGTGCAACTCAATATTCATGGCTCTTATCTGGCTGCTCTTCCATGTTGCAGCCAAACGTTTGCCGGTAGTTGCGGGTTATATTTTTTTGGTGGTGTTCTGGATTTCATTTGAATATCTTCATTATAACTGGGAGCTTACATGGCCCTGGCTAGCGCTTGGGAACGGGTTTGCATCAAAGCCTCAATGGATTCAATGGTATGAATACACAGGAGTTTTTGGCGGCTCACTCTGGATTTTAGCTGTAAACATCCTGCTGTTTCGTCTTCTGAAAAAAATAATTTCGGAAAAGAAATTTTCAAGACAGGTAATTTCTTTGTCACTGGTTTCTTTAGCCCTTATTTTCCTTCCGATTATTTTTTCCATTATAAAATATAATTTGTTTCAAGATTCAGGCGAACCTGTGCATGTTGTCATTGTTCAGCCCAATGTAGACCCGTATAATGAAAAGTTTACCGGCACAGGCAGCGAACAGCTTGCACGTATTCTGCAGCTTGCTTCTACGGTTGCAGACAGCGCTACTGATTATATCATTGCTCCCGAAACGGCATTACCTGATGGTGTATGGGAAAATAATTTTTACAACGATAAAAATATTAAAACCATACAGGCATTTCTTAAGGCATTTCCACATACTGCTTTTGTAACGGGAGCATCCACGTATCGCGCGTACAGCACGAAAGAAACAGCAACGGCAAGAAAGTTTAAGAACGAAGAAGGATATTTTGACGCATACAATTCTGCGTTGCAATTAAGCAACAACGACACGCTCCAGGTATATCACAAGTCAAAGCTGGTTCCTGGAGTAGAACGCATGCCGTATCCTTCCGTCTTCGGGTTTCTTGATAAATATTCCATTGACATGGGAGGCATGTCGGGAAGCTTGGGAACGCAGGATGACAGAAATGTGTTTGCTCATGGTAATTATAAAGCTGCTCCTGTGATTTGTTATGAATCCATATTCGGTGATTTCCTTTCCGGTTACGTCCGCAATGGTGCCGAAATGATTTTCATTATTACCAATGACGGATGGTGGGGAAATACTCCGGGGTACAAGCAGCATGCCGCTTATGCAAGCATTGCTGCCATTGAGTTCAGAAAAAGTATTGCACGTTCAGCAAATACGGGAATATCCTGCGTGCTGAACCAGCGGGGAGATATCTTGCAGCAGACAAAATGGTGGGTGGAGGATGTTTTTGCTGCAACGATTTTTAGAAATGATGTGAAAACTTTTTATGCAAAGCATGGAGATTACATTGCAATTATTTGTGCAGGGGCAGCGCTGCTGCTGATGCTTTGGTTTTTTTATAAGGTAGTAACCAAACCAAAATAAATTAAAACATCCTTTCTCTTTTCAGAAGATAGGGCAGAAGCACCTGTTTGTATCCTTGCCGGATGTCAGCTTCAACGAAGTCAATTTTATACTGGGCGCATTTCAGCTTGAGTTCTTTTTTGAATTCTCCATAAGACGACAGGTATAAATCCCTGATTTCAGCTGAGTGAGTTTTTATTCTCTCGCCTGTTTCCACATCAATAAATTCGTAAGGACGGTTGTCATAGAGAAATTCTTCCTCGGTTTGATGGTCTGTTACGTGGAAGAGAATTACCTCGTGTTTATTGTGACGTAAATGCTGCAATGCTCCAAACAATTCATCCGACTCCGCGCGGTTTGTTTCCATCATGTCACTGAAAATTACTACGAGCGAACGTTTATGAATGGATTCCGCTATCAGGTGCAATGTTGAAGCGGCAGAAGTTTTTTTATTCTTATGCTCGGCAGAAAATATTTTTTCCAGCTCGGCAAACAATAATTTCTGGTGAACAGGGGTAGAGCGCGCCTGCGTATTTAACTCAAGCGAATCAGAAAAAATACTTAACCCTACGGCATCTCTCTGCCTGCGTAAAAGATAAATAAGAGCTGCGGCCGACATTACGGAGAAACGCGCTTTATTAAGCAATCCGTTTTTAACATCCTCCTTGCTTAGTTCCGGATAATGCATGGAAGAAGAGTTGTCAATAATAATTTGGCAACGAAGATTGGTCTCTTCCTCGAAACGTTTTACAAACAGCTTGTCAGTTCTGCCGTAAAGTTTCCAATCTATATGACGGGTAGATTCCCCGGCATTGTAGATGCGGTGCTCGGCAAACTCAACAGAAAATCCATGAAACGGGCTTTGATGCAGCCCGGTAATAAAACCTTCAACTACTTGCCGCGCCAGCAGATCAAGCTGGCCGAACTGGCGCGCCTCGCTGTGGTTTAATGGCATAGGTCAATTTGAAAATGAATCAATTTGAAGATTTGAAAATGCCGTAGCTAATTTTCATTTTCAAATTAGCTCATCTTCAAATTTTCAAATTAAGATAACTGTGCGTTAAGTTTATTTGCCAGCACTGCCTTGGGAACAGCGCCTACCTGCTTATCTACGACCTGTCCGTTTTTAAAAAATAAAAGTGTAGGGATATTGCGGATACCGAAGTTCATCGAAATATTCGGATTATTGTCAACGTCTACTTTTCCCACCACTGCTCTTCCCTCATATTCTTTTGAAAGTTCTTCTACAATAGGGCCCACCATGCGGCAGGGGCCGCACCATACTGCCCAAAAGTCAACCAGCACGGGCTTGTCGGATTTCATTACAATTTGCTCAAAGTTTGAGTCGTTTATTTCTATAGCCATAATTCTTTTTGTTTTATCAGGTGTAAAAATAGTTGCATTATTCTGTGCGTAGGGTGAAGCAAATATAGTTAGAATTCGTAGGGAGTGGGGAGTAGGGAGAGATGGCGACTATTTATTCGTTTTGTTTAGTATTGATTTTACCAAACCGCTGACTCACTACACTCACCCCCTACCAGCGTTAGCTATTGAGATGGTATTTCACTTCCGGAATCGCTTCAAGGTAATCAATAAGCTCTTTATCCAGCATAATACGCGATTTGCGTGAAGCCATGGAAATAGAGATTTTTTCATCGTTGTCGAAAATGTTGAAACGAAGCTGGCAGTTGCCGGGATGCTGCCTGGTCATGGTATCAAACGTCTTCAGAAAATCATCGGACACCGTCTGAAGCGGTATGGAGAGCGTAATATTTTTTGCCATGCGCGCGCTTACTTCCTGCAGCAACTGCATCGCAAGAATTTTCAATTCAAAAGCATCCGAAGAATTGTAACGTAACTGCACCTTGCATTTCAGGAAAACAAAATTGCCCGGCTCCATAAGATATTTTTGCTTCAGATAATCTTCAGAAAAAAGATTGAGACGGACTGACCCGGTAAAATCTTCCACCGTGAACGAACCAAAGGGCTTTCCGTTTTTTGATATGCGGTGCTCGGCTTCTGTTATCATTCCGCCAAACGAAACTTCGCGGCTCAGGAGCGGTTTTAAATCCTGCAACTCTTCGATGCGATGCGTGTTGAAATGTTTCAGCTCAAAACGGAACTGGTCAAGCGGGTGGCCTGATAAATAAAAACCGAGAAACTCTTTTTCTTTTTTCAACCGTTCCAAATCCGACCACGGCTCACTGAGCGGAAGCTTTGGAACAGCCGGTTCGGCAAAATCAACTTCACCGAAAAGAGAATGCTGGTTTTTGTTTTGCTCTGTTGAGGAATTCGCACCGTAGCGGATAATTTTTTCTATACCGTTTGAATTGTCTCTTGCATCGGTAAAAAAATATTGTCCACGGTGATACTCCGGGAAACAATCGAAAGCTCCTGCACACACCAGCGACTCGAAACATTTTTTATTCACGGTACGGCTGTTCACACGCTTTGCAAAATCAAAAATATTTTTGAACGAACCGGAAGTATTGCGTTCTTCAAGCACAGAAGTAGCCGCTGCTTCTCCAACCCCCTTAACGGCCGCCATTCCAAAGCGGATTTCCCCTTTGCTGTTCACCGTAAAATTCATCCTGCTCTCGTTGATGTCAGGGCCGAGGATGGGAATATTCATGCGCTTGCATTCATCCATAAAAAATGTTATTTCATCAATGTTGTTCAGGTTGTTGGTAAGAACCGCTGCCATAAACTCGGCCGGGTAATGCGCCTTGAGATATGCTGTCTGGAACGCAACGACTGCGTATGCTGCAGAGTGAGAACGGTTAAAACCATACTCGGCAAAGCGCTCCATCACATCAAAAATTTCATTCGCCTTTGTTGAAGGAATATTATTTTTTTCTAAAGCGCCTTTCACAAATTTTTCCCGCTCCTTGGCCATCTTTTCTTTGTCTTTCTTTCCCATTGCCCTGCGGAGAATGTCAGCGCTGCCGAGAGAATAACCTGCAATGATTTGTGCTGCCTGCATAATTTGTTCCTGGTAAACCATGATACCGTAAGTCGGTTCCAGAATTTCTTTTAGCAGAGCGTGTGGGTATTCAATTTTTTCTTTCTGGTGTTTCCTTCGAATATAAAGCGGAATAAATTCCATCGGGCCCGGACGGTTGAGCGCGTTCATTGCAATAAGGTCTTCGATGTCCGTGGGTTTCATATCACGCAGGCATCTTCTTGCAAAATCTTTTTCAAACTGGAACACAGCAACCGTATCACCACGTCTGAAAAGTTCCAAAGTCTTTTCATCGCCCAGGGGAATTTCGTCCACATTGATTTCAACGTTGTGATTCTCTCTAATCAATTCAAGGCATTCTTTAATAATAGTCAGCGTTTTTAAACCGAGAAAATCCATCTTTAACATTCCGGCGCCTTCAATAATGTTTCCTTCAAATTGCGTGATGAGCAAGTTGGATTCCTTACTGGTGCATACAGGAATGTGGTTGGTGATTTCATCGGGTGCAATGATGACAGCCGAAGCATGAATCCCTAAATTGCGGATAGAACCTTCGAGCTCCAGCGCCATCTTCAGCGTTTGCGCTCTCAAATCATTTCCTTTCAGCATATCGCGCAGCTCGTAGACGGTCTCAAAAATTTTTGGAAGATTTTTACTGGAGTTCAAATCAATTCCACGCACGGGAACAAGCTTGGTGATAGCATTAGCCGTATCAAGCGGAAGCTCCATAACACGTGCAACATCTTTAATAGAGCTTTTGGCAGCCATGCTTCCGAACGTCACAATCTGCGCCACCTGGTTGCGCCCGTATTTATCCACTACATAATCAATCACCTTTTGCCTGCCTGCATCATCAAAGTCCGTGTCAATATCGGGCATAGTAATCCGTTCCGGATTCAGGAAGCGCTCGAAGAGGAGATTATATTTTACCGGGTCGATGTTGGTGATTCCAATGCAGTAGGCAACAGCAGAGCCCGCAGCAGAGCCACGCCCGGGACCCACAACTACTCCGAGCTTTTTTCCTGCATCAATAAAGTCGGCAACGATTAGAAAATACCCTGCAAATCCCATCTGAGTGATGATGCTTAGCTCGTAGTTGAGGCGCTGCTCAACTTCAGAAGTCATGCTTCCGTATTTTCTTTTTGCTCCCTCAAACGTCATGTGGCGGAGATAGGAATCCGCGTCTTTAAAATTGTCAGGAATAGGATAGTGGGGAAGAAGAATATTTCGTTTCAGCGAAAGCGCATCGACCTTGTCTGCAATTTCATTGGTGAAATCGATTGCTTCCGGAATATCTGCAAACAATGTACTCATCTCCTCCTGCGTCTTGAAATAGAACTGGTCATTCGGAAAAGCAAAACGCTGGTTTTTTCCTTCACCCACGGGAGTCCTCAGCAGGTCACCCGTATTGATGCACAAAAGTATTTCATGCGCTTTCCAGTCTTTCTGCTCTACGTAATGCGAGTCGTTAGTGGCAATTACTTTTACATTATATTTTTTTGCGAAACCAAGAAGCACACTGTTCACGGTATCCTGGTCTTTGAGATTGTGCCGTTGCAGCTCCACATAATAATCCTCTCCGAAAATATTGAGCCACCATTTAAAAAGTTCCTCTGCAGCTGCTTCTCCCTTGCGCAAAATTGCTTGCGGAATTTCTGCACCGATACAGCAGGTAGTTGCAATAAGCCCTTCATGATATTGAAGAATTAATTCCTTGTCAATACGGGGCCACTTGCTGTATAAACCTTCCGTATATCCCAACGAGCAGAGCTTGACAAGATTTTTATAACCCTGCTCGTTTTTTGCCAGCAGCAACTGGTGATAGCGGGCATCCAGACTGTCGCGGGTAAATTGTTTTTTATGCCGGTCATCGACAATATAAAACTCACATCCGAAGATAGGTTTGATGCCGTGCTTCTCTGCCTCGGCTGCAAATCGAAATACTCCAAACATATTGCCGTGGTCGGTAATGGCGAGGGATTTCATCCCGTTCGCTTTTGCTTTTTCCATGAGGGCAGTAATGTCTGCTGCTCCGTCAAGAAGAGAGTATTGCGTATGAACGTGGAGATGATTGAAGGAAGGCACTTGAAAAGGAATTGAAAATTGAGAATTAAAAATTTAGAATTAGTTTGGATGATAAAGATAATGCTGGTTGATGAAAAACGGAGGGATAAAAATAGAAAGGAGAAAATTTTTTTCCTGAAATAATTATCAGAAAATATGAACAGAATTCAAATCGCTGACAACTAAGCCCGATTGCAGCGAGCTCCTGCGAGCGGAAAGCGGGACGGGAAGAATTGAGAATTACAAGGGGCTGCTTCCTGAAAACCTATTTCCCCCCTCCGGCATTAATCATCTCGTACTTGTTGTAGTTGGTAGGGTCTAATTCGCCAAGCAATGTTACTACCTGGTTTTTTTCATCGGGATTTGCCTGTGAAAAAATGTTGATGATTTCGTCTGACTTGGCAAGGAAGAAAACCGCCAGGGCAAAAGAAGACGGTTTGTCCTGGTTTACTTTGCGCAGCTTTTTAAGCGCATCAAGAATTTCGGCACGCGCAGGCGCAAGTTTTTCAGACATGGCATCAAGACCCTTGCGGTGATAAGCGTACATACATTCGCGCAGCGGGTTAAACTGAACGTTCAGCATTTCTTCGGTAAGCCAGTAGCGGTTTTGTGTTCCCTCAAAAGCTTTCCAGCCTGTTTCAACAGCATTCTGGCCCAGGTTTACAATGTTCTGGGCTTTCTGAAAATAGGGTGTGCCCCCTTCGGGCGAAAAGGAATCGTAATCGAAACCCAGGAAAATATACGTGTAGTATGCAACTACCGATGTGAGGTTATTGAGAAACTGCGTTTCATTAAAATCGAGCGGCTGAAATTCCACGTAACGGAACGTAAATTCTTTGTCTATATAATTGAGCAGCGGAGAGTTGTAAGAAGTCGAAAATACCGGCCTGCGCGATTGTATCTGCAGCGTGGCTTTGAACTCATCAGTAGAAACACGCTCGGTTATATTAATGAGGATACTGCATTCAATGCGCTCGTGCTGCATGTATTGGTCGCTGGTCCAGCGCCTGTTGTTAATGAACTCATAGAGTGCTTGCTGCAGTGTTTCAAATACTTTCTTGTCGCTGGTCTGAATCTGGCCGGTGAGCACCTGAACCTGGCAGTTCATTTCCTGCGCCCATACCGTAAGCGTTACAACACCGAAGAATACCGCAACAATAATTTTTTTCATGCCTTTACAACGAAAGAGGGATAAAAGTATTACTTCTTTGCGAAACGGTTGATGATTTCCCTTACAATGTCCTCTGCCGCCTCGGTTTTCGATTTCAGCCCGAAGGTTTTTACCTTTAATTTACCATCTATAATGCTTATTTTATTGGTGTCGTGCTCAAATCCTGCGCCTGCATCGTTGAGCGAGTTAAGGACAATCATGTCCAGGTTTTTTTCGCGCAGTTTCTTTTTTGCGTTCCTGGTTTCATTTTCCGTTTCAAGCGCAAAGCCAACAAGAAATTGGTTTTTCTTTTTTCTCTTTCCCATTTCAGAAAGAATATCCTGCGTTTTAACCAGCTTAAGATTTTCATCAGCAATATTCTTCTTTATTTTTTCTGAAGAATATTTTTCAGGCGCATAGTCGGCAACAGCAGCAGCCATTATGGTAATGTCACTATGCGGAAAAGCCTTCAGGCATGCGTCTGACATTTGCTTCGCTGTTTCAACCCTTACAGTCTTAATTGCATCAGGGGTATTTAAAGAAGAAGGACCCATTACCATGATAACTTCTGCGCCCTGTGATGCAAGCGCCTGTGCAATGGCAAATCCCATTTTACCCGATGAACGGTTGCTTATATAGCGTACCGGGTCAATAGATTCACGAGTGGGACCCGCGGTTACCAGCGCTTTTTTTCCGCTTAGCGGAAGAGTAAAAAAAAAATCCTTCCTGATAATTTCTAAAATAGTTGCAGGTTCTTCCATTCTGCCTTCACCCGTAATTCCGCTGGCAAGCTCTCCTTTACCGGGAGGTATAATAATACATCCCTGCTGTTTGAGGGCGGCAATATTTTTTTTCGCGGTTGAATGGTTCCACATCTCAGCGTCCATCGCGGGAGCAACATATTTTTTGCATGTTGCCGACAGGTAAACAGTCATAAACATGTTATCGCATACGCCATAAGCCATCTTAGCAATAGTGTTGGCTGAAGCGGGAGCTATAATGAACATATCAGCCCATGCAGCGAGATGAACATGATTATCCCATTCACCCGTCTTCGCATCAAAGCCTTCAACGCTGACAGGATTTTTTGATAAGACCGATAAAGTAAGGGGGGTAATAAAATCGCAGGCTGAGGGAGTCATCACCACTTTCACTTCAGCCCCTTCTTTTACGAGCAGGCGGGTAAGCCAAGCAGATTTGTATGCAGCTATGCTGCCGGTGATGCCAAGTAAAATCTTCTTTCCTTTGAACATCTAAGATTTGAGATTTGAGATTTGAGACTTGAGATTAAAAATCTCAAATTCGAAATCCGAAATCCGAAATAAAAAAATACTATTCTCCCTTTTCTTCCTTTGCCGGATTGCGGTAGTAAATCTTATCTTCTAAATACTCCTGTAATGCAACAAGAGTGGGTTTAGGCAGGCGCTCGTAGAATTTTGATATTTCAATCTGCTCCCGGTTTTCAAAAACTTCTTCAAGGGTATCGGTAGCGGTATTGAATTCAGAAAGTTTAGAGTTAAGCTCTTCTTTCAGCTCATGGCTGATTTGGTTGGCGCGCTTGGAACAAATGGCAAGCGTTTCGTAAATGTTTCCGGTTCCCTTTTCAAAGGCAAGAATGTCGCGGGTGGGGGTTGACTGAACGTCTGATTTATATTTCATGATTTTACTTTAAAGGAGGTTAACTTTTTTTATTGATTTGATATTTCGATGATTCAATAATCTCTCTTATTTCTTTTGCCGATTTGCTTTCAGGAAACTGGTTAAGAAACTCATTACCTGCATCTACTGTTGCCGAAAATCTTTCTGTTTTGCGGGTTTCTATGCTATTCTGGGCGTAAAGATAATACGATTTTGCGACATAAAACATAGCGTCCTCCCTAAAGGAAGTCGAAGGATATTCGGTCAGAAGATTTTTAAAGGAGGTTACAGCTGCTTTGTAGTCTCCTATATCGAAATAGAGTTGGCTTAGGGAAAACGCCTTTTCTTCGAGCTTATATCTTAGTTTATCTATCAACGTATTGCACTCTGCCAGCCGTTGGCTTGTCGGGTACTTGTTCACAAAGATTTGCAATTTGGCTATGGCTTTTTTCGTGTTTTCCTGGTCCAGAGTGAAATCAGGGGAGCTTTTATAAAAGCAGTATGCATGCAGAAATGAGCATTCCTCGGCGTATTCGCTTCGCGGAAAAGTGTTTACAAAGTTGTCGAAATGATAAGCGGCAAGCTCGTAGTCCTCAAGGTAATAATTGCAATAAGCATAATAATAATAGACCTTTTCAGCCCTGCCCTGGCCACGGTAAACGCTGATGAGCTCTTCAAAAAGCGGAAGCGCCCTGAAGTAGTCCTTCTTCTCGAAATACGCTACTGCCGCATTAAACTTGGTATCGCCATCGGTACTTTTCAGAATTTTCTGGTACTTGCTGCATGAGGCAAGTAATGCAACTGCTGCAAGAAGAATAAAAATCTTTTTCAGGGACATGGCGCGAAGATAGAAATCGTTAGTTGTTAGAGGTTGGACGTTAGATGAAGAAGCAGCATCGAATCTTAAAACGTCTAACATCCAACGTTTAACGTTATTTTTATTTATATTATTGCAATGCTTTTAGCAACATGAAATACGCCCTTATCATCACCTCCACATTTTTTCTCTCCACCGGAATTTTTGCGCAAATCGGGTACCAGACCTTAACTATTCCTGCTCCCGATGGCCTTACTATTACTGCGGACCTTTATGAAGCAGATTCAACGGCTCCTGTTATTCTTTTGTGCCACCAGGCAGCATACAGCAGGGGAGAATACCTGGAAACTGCAAAGCGCCTGAAAAAATTCGGATTTACATGCCTCGCTATCGACTTGCGTTCGGGAAATGAATGCAATGCTGTTCAAAATGAAACAGCCCGCGCTGCAAAGTTGGGGCATTATACAACCAGTTACATGGATGCAAAACGTGATATTGAATCCGGCATTGATTTTCTCTATGCTAATTATCACCGCAAAGTTATTGTGCTGGGAAGTTCATACTCTGCATCGCTCGCGTTGCTCGAGGCAAAAGAAAATCCGCAAGTGGGGGCCGTTATTGTTTTCAGTCCCGGAGAATATTTTGGCGAAAAAGATTTTATTTCAAAAAAAATTACCGGGCTCGACAAGCCCGTGTATGCAACATCAGCGCTGTCTGAAGCGCCGGAAGTAACAGAACTGCTTAAAGATGTTACATCACAATTAAAAGTTCAGTTTATTCCGACAGCGGAGGGAAATCACGGCTCTAAAGTTTTATGGACTTCCAACAGCAATAACGAAGAATACTGGCTGACGCTTATGGCTTTTCTGTCCAAAATCAGAGAACTCAAATAATTTATCTGTGAGTTCGCCCCTCCAGCGCCTTAGCTTTTTCATTATTGCCGGTGAACTTGTATAATACCACCAGGTGGTAGATACTCTCCTCATCTTTTGGATCCAGCTCAACGGCCTTTTCAAAGTTCTCGATGGCTTTAGGATAATCGCCTATGTTTGAATACGCAAATCCTTTGTAGCAGTAGGCCTTGGCAAATCGTGAATCCAATTGTAATATGGTATCAGATTGAGCAAGCACTTCAGAATTTTTTTTCAGGTTAACCAGTGCGATTGTTTTGTTTTTACGCGCCAGCAGGTTGCCCGGTTCCAGTGCAAGCGCGTGGTCTAAATATTGTATGGCTGTATCGTACTGATTTTTCTTGTTGTATAAGAGCCCTATGTAGTAGAATGTTTTTGCATCGGGATTTTTTTGCCGCTGCACAACAAGCGTGAACGCTTCAATCGCCTTGTCATATTGCGCTGTCTTGTCGTAAAGGTTACCTTCCATTTGCAGCACTTCCAAATCAGAACGCCCCGTAAACTCATTGTGCTTTTCAAAATATTTCAGGGCATTGGCATTATCGCCTTTGCGGCTGTAGCCTACACCCAAATGCTTATAGGCATCCATATAGCCCGGGTATATTTGAATAGCTTTTTGGTATTCGGCAATGGCCTCGTCTTCCAGGTTTTGTTTGCGAGCTTCATCCGGTTGTTTGTCATAGAGCATATATTGCAATGCGTTACCCCAGTGGAAATGAGCAGTGGCGCTGCCGCTGCTGACTTTAACATCATGCCCGAACAAGGTGGGATTATCTTTCCAATCCCCGCTCCGCGAAAATGTTTTAACCGAATAAAGACAGGCAATAAGTATTACAGGGATAAGAATTTTTTTGTTTGAGGAGAAAAAACTTTTTATTGTCTCGGGTCTTTTTCTCAAATCAGCTTTCAGGATTTTCATAATCACGTACGCAACGATGATGCAATATCCCAGCGAAGGCATATACATAAGCCGTTCACCTAATGTGCTGGCGATAATGATAAACATATTCGATACAGGGGCCAGCGCAAGCAGGTAAAACAATATGGCAAATGATACAATGCTTTTCTTTTTCAACCCTGCAATCGCATACACCAGCAGAGCAGCATGAACGAGTAAAGAAAAAATTACGGCAGGATTTGCGAGCTGCTGCATGGGTATTTGCGCATAATCATAATTGTATGACAGTGGATGTGGAAAAATCAAAAGCAGGATATACTTGAGAAGAATGAAAAGTGCAGTCGCTTTTTCACTCACAAAATCAGGAGCGGCATATAATGTGTTCACAAGCGGTGAGCGGTCGTAAGCGGGAATACCTTCGAGTACCTGTGCGCGGATAAATAAATGAACAGCAGCAGTAAGCAGCAGCAGTAAGCTTACAATGAAAATTGATTTTGATTTCGCATCTGTAAAAAAGTAAACCGTAAGCGGAATGGCAACCACGAATATGATCCCAGATTCCTTTGACAGCACAGATAAAAAATAAAACAGGGCAAGAAGAAATAGCTGAAGCGGTGAGCGGTTCCCTGTAAATTTTATTGCAGGAAACATAGCAGCAATTCCGAACAGTAAGCACAGAATTTCATCTGCGCTTTTAATGTTGTTCACCACTTCGGTATGGATGGGGTGCGCAGCATACAGCAGCACGCACGCAAACGGAAAGAGGATACTTTGTTTCGAAAACAATTTTGATAATAAAAGAAAAAGCAGCGCGCAGGTGAGTGCGTACAACAGCACGTTTATTAAGTGATATACATGGGGGCTATCAGGAAAAAACTGCCAGATGGTCGCAAACAAAACAAAAGAGCCGGGACGGTAAATAGGTATTTTGACTCCCACGTTCGCTCCGTACCATGAGTCGGTTTTGAGCAGTGTGGGAATAGCCGGTATTCCCTGTTGAACCAACCGGTTTTCTTTGATGCTCGCTTCATCGTCAAGAACAAAATCAAATGCAATGCTCTGCGCGTAAAGCACAAAAGAGAAGATAAAAATCACAAGTGCCAGCCGGTTCTTCAGCATATTGCTTGCAGGAACGGGAGCCGGGATTTCTGCAACCGCCGGTTTCGTTTTTTTATTCTTATTCGACATAAGATTAAAGCAATTGCATTAGGAGCCCAGTTATAATCATGCTAACCCTTCGGGTTTTATGAATAGAGGAATCTTTATTGATAGTGCAAAGTAAATATTTTTGCAGACCTGCCGTTTTCATCAGGATAAAACAGTCACTAGGCGGAACTTTAGGAAAACACACGCTTTTTTGTCCCTCCCGTTCTTAGTTTTGTCTAAAACATTTTTCTCATCAAAAAAATTCTTTCATCTTTATCGGCTCAAACTCAACAAGCATGAAAAAAATTCTATTCAATACTTCTCTCATTGTATTCCTGTTTTCTTTGACAGCGGTAATACAAAATCAGCCTGCTTATTCGCAAGGCAAGCAACAAAAGAAAACTGCAAAAAAAGAATCCGAGACCGATAAAAACGACCCATGGAAGACGGAAACGTTCAGCGGGCTTGCATTCCGCAGCATTGGTCCGGCAAAGACTTCGGGACGTGTCAGCGATTTTGCCGTAAACCCTAATAATCATAATGAATATTTTGTAGCTGCAGCATCGGGCGGAGTATGGAAGACAACAAATGCAGGCATCACTTATAATCCTGTATTTGAGGGAGAAGGAGCGTACTCCATCGGCTGTGTTGAAATTGACCCTTCTAACACCAACATAGTTTGGGTGGGCACAGGCGAAAACAATAACCAACGCAGCGTTGCTTATGGCGATGGTGTTTACAAATCTGAAGACGGAGGGAAATCATGGAAGAACATGGGCTTGAAAAACTCGGAGCACATCGGCATGGTTGCTATCGACCCGAAAAATTCTGACATCGTGTACGTTGCAGCCTATGGTCCGCTCTGGAGTCCGGGTGGAGACAGGGGAATTTATAAAACTACCGATGGCGGTAAAACCTGGAAGCAGATTTTATTTGTGAGCGAGAACACCGGCTGCAACGAAATCCACATGGACCCGCGCAATAGCAACGTGCTGTATGCCTGTGCTCACCAGCGCAGGCGGCAGGTGTTTACCTACATCAGCGGTGGCCCGGAGTCAAATATTTACAAAAGCACCGATGGCGGAGTAACATGGGATACACTTCGCAAGGGCCTGCCCGATGTGGACAAAGGAAGAATCGGCTTGGCTATTTCTCCTGTAAATCCTGATTATGTTTATGCTATTATAGAAGCAGCGGATAAGAAAGGCGGTGTGTTCCGCTCAACAAACCGGGGCGCCAGTTGGGATAAGATGAGCGACAATGTAACGGCAGGAAATTATTACCAGGAAATTTTTTGCGACCCTAAAGATGTGGACAAAGTATTTTATGTCGACTTCTGGGTAATGGTGTCAAAAGATGGAGGAAGGACTTTTAATAAAATAGGGGAGAAATATAAACACGTAGATAACCATGCTTTATGGATAGACCCCGATAATACAAAGCATCTGTTAGTGGGCTGTGATGGGGGCGCTTATGAAACGTATGACTTTGGAAGCAACTGGGAGTTCAAAGCTAATCTTCCCGTTGCGCAGTTTTACAAAGTTGCCGTGGATAATTCCTTCCCGTTCTACTATGTCTATGGCGGTACGCAGGATAACAACAGCTTAGGCGCTCCGTCCCGCACCATCAGTGCAAACGGTATCACCAATGCCGATTGGTTTTTTACACTGGGAGGTGACGGTTATGAAACACAGGTAGACCCTGAAAACCCCGATATTATTTATCCCCAATTTCAGTATGGAGGATTGTCACGCTACGATAAAAAAAGTGGCGAAAATATTGACATCCGTCCTGTAGAAGGAGAGAACGAACCGGCACTGCGGTGGAACTGGGATTCTCCGCTTTTGATTTCATCACACAAAAGCACACGCCTGTATTTTGGTGCGAACAAATTATTCCGTACCGATGACCGCGGTGATTCATGGACAGCTATCAGCGGGGATTTATCGCGCCAGCTTGACAGGAATAAATTACCTGTGATGGGAAAAGTATGGAGCATGGATGCGGTTGCAAAAAATCAGTCAACAGATTTTTACGGACAGCTTGTTTCTATTTCGGAAAGTTATTTCGATGAGAACCATTTGGTAGTAGGAACTGATGACGGACTCATACAGGTTACACGTGACGGAGGGAAATCCTGGACTAAAGTCGACAACATTGCCGGTGTTCCCGAGCGCACGTATGTAAATCAAATTATCGCTTCGCAGCTTGATAAAAATGTTTTCTATGCAACGTTCAACCATCACCGCTATGGAAATTTCAAACCGTTTGTTTACAAGAGTACAGACGGAGGAATTACATGGTCACCCATCATGGGCAATCTTCCCGAGCGCGGAAGTGTTTACACCATTGCCGAAGACCATATAGACAAAGACTTGCTTTTTGCGGGAACAGAATTCGGAGTTTATTTTACCAATGATGGCGGCCAGAAATGGATTCAGTTGAAAGGCGGCCTTCCCACTATTGCCGTAAGGGATATGGCCATTCAAAAACGTGAGAGCGATTTGGTGCTGGCAACTTTTGGCAGAGGATATTACATACTTGACGATTATTCCCCGTTGAGAAATATTAAGAAAGACGACCTCAGCAAAGCCGCGTTCATTGCGCCCATCAAGGATTCCTGGATGTTTATAGAAGCAACCAGCGCTACAGGAGGCCCCGGAAAAGGATTCCAGGGCGAGAGTTTCTTTTCAACTCCCAATCCTAAAGTGGGAGCCGTGTTCACATACTACCTGAAAGAGAGCATCAAAACCATCAAAGAAAAACGCCAGGAAGCGGAGAAAGAAAAAATCAAAAAAGGCGAGCCCGTTTATTATCCATCTGCCGACTCTATGCGCCTGGAAGATGAGCAGCCCGAGCCATATCTTTTGTTCACTGTTATGGATGACGCAGGAGCCGTTGTACGGTATATTAAAACCGGAGCTAAAAAAGGTTTAGGCAGAATTGTATGGGATTTCCGCTACGCAGCTCCGGGCCCCATTGAATTTAAAAGCCCTGACCCCACTAATCCTTATGACCTGCCCGAAGACGGACACCTTGCCATGCCGGGTAATTATAAAGTATCGCTTAGTAAGTTTGAAGACGGGAAGCTGACTGAAATTGTTTCTGCCCAATCATTCACGGTTAAATCGCTTAATGCTGCAACACTTCCGGCTACGGATAAAAAAGCGCTCGATGCGTTCAGCAATAAAGTAAGTGAGCTGCGCAGAACTACTGGCGCTGCTGACAATTACAAAGGCGAGCTTAGCAACAAGCTCAAATACATTAAGCAAGCTATTGTTGCTTCGTCCGCTTCCATCCCCGGAATTACTGAGCAGGTTTATGCCATTGATAAGCGGATGAACGCCGTGGAAATAAAACTGAATGGTGATGCAAGCATGGCAAAGCGCGAGTTCGAAACGCCTCCGACCATAAACGGGCGCATAGGGCAGATAGAATATTCGGTCTGGTACTCTACATCGGCTCCCACAAAAACTGCCATGCAGTCGTATGACATTGCATCAAAGCAATTCAGTGTAGTGCTTAGTGAATTGAAAAACATTGATGCCGATATCAAAAAGATTGAAGCTACACTTGAACAAAACAAAGTGCCTTATACTCCGGGACGTGTTCCGGTTTGGAATGATAAATAAGTTAAGGGTTGTTCTCTTAGAAAGCGTTTAGCAGAAAAGGGTCCGTCAGGCCGGAAGACCAGACGGCACATGAATTATTTTCTCACCAATGGAATTTGCAAATTGGTCGGTCGGTTTTCTTCTTTGTCAAATCCTCTGCCGTCAACATTTCTTGCTCCCCAAAATAAAAGGTCGTTGAAAAAATAAATCAAATCACACTCTGAAAATATTTGTCCTTCTGCAAGTCCGAAAGGTGGAAATGATTTTTGCAAAATACTTTGAGCAACATTCACTGTCCATGGATTGAAACCTTTTGTAATTTGATTCATTGCATCGGCAAAAGGTTGAAGTAGCGGTGTTACTTCATAAGTGTCGTCAGCAATGAAGTCAACTTTTTGTGCTCCGTCAGCAATCGGGTGTTCGCCTTTCCATTCAATATGTCCTTTGATAAACATTTTTGCAAGCGGAATTTTTCCGAAAGCATCAGCATTATTGATTACAGTCAATTCAAATTTGTCATCAGCCGAATACTTAAATGTTCGTGTCAGGTAAAATGGTTTAATACTGCCGTCAGCATTTTTAATTGAGCTTGGGCGAAGTTCTGGTGCAATGCTTTTCCATTCTCCTTGCAGTGATTGTTTGATTTGTTCTGTTGTCATTTTATTTTTTTATTTAGTTTTTTCTGTGGTGCCAGGCCTTATGACCTGACGACACCTGAAATCTTTATTCAAGTTTTGAAAGCATTTGTCCTGAAAGAATAAGCCAGATAACTAAAAGCAAAGTCGATGGATACAGTCCCCACATAGGTACCCACGGAGCAGTTAATGAATATCCGCCGATAGCAACAGTGAATAGAATACCAACTATTTTCATTGCAGAATTACTTCGCAGAGAAACAGAACCCGCCCATAATGCAGTCGAAACATGACCGCCCAGGCGAATGGACGTAGCAAGGTGTTCATCAACACCATTTAGTTGCATAACGTTTACAGCTATGTCAAGAACTAACCATCCATACCCCGCAGCTCGTGCCCAACCTGGAGCAGGAAGTGCAGCAACAACAGGAAATAAAATGACATGAAATGCAACACCTACAAATGATATAAGAACAACATTTTGCGGCATCGTATTAAACATAACAATAAGCAGTGCAAATAAAAATGCACCTGCATAAGCAGCCTTTGAGGCTAACTTATTTTCTAAGGTTTGATTATGCATTTTGATTGTCTTTTTTGTTGCGCTTACTCTTTTCGGTTTTCAGCATCCCCGTTTATTTTTTAGTTGTTTATTTCTTTTAATCTTTATGTTATCAGCATACTCTACTTCTCATTTTTCACCACATATAACAATTGCATTCGACTCCAATGCAATGTTGCCATTATAGTTTTTTTGACTCACTTTGTCAAGCACTGTCTGTTTTATTTGCTGCTGTAGCGCTTTGTCTGCCTTAAAGAATGCAACAGGCGATGCCACTTCAGTTATGAAACTCCAATAGGTTGTACTATTTTCGAATTGCAGTTTACCTTCAATTTCTTTCTGCTGAATGTTTTTTAATCCGGCATTTGCAAAAAGTTCAGCCATTAAACCAGGCTGTGAGCAGCGATATATTCCCGGTGCACCAGCCGCAGGCGGTGTTAATTGCAGCATCGTAATCATCGTTTGCATTGATGTTGAAACCCATGAATTTTTTTCAGGAATATTCCACACCGAAGCAACGATACGACATCCCGGTTTTAAAACGCGAATCATTTCGCTCAAAGCAAGATTCATATCTGGAAATAAGTTAAAGCCCAACCGGCAAGTGATGGCGGTAAATGTGTCGTTCACAAAAGGAAGCGCTGAGACATCGCAACAAATTGCTTCAAAATTTTTAATGCCCCGTTTCCGAGCATTTTCTTCAGCAACTGCAACCATTTTTTCTGAAAGATCAGTGCCTGTAACTTTCCCGTTTTTCAAAATTGAAGCTATGGTCAGTCCCGGCTCTCCGGTACCTGTTGCAACATCCAGTACTATATCATCATCTTTCAGATTCAGCATTCTTATCATTTCGTCACTCATCGGCTTCAGGAACTTCATATTTATGTCATCCCATTTTTTCCATCCGGCAGAAGATTTATTCCACGCTTCTTTTTGTACTTCTCTGATTTTTTCGAGTTGTGGTTCCATATTTTTTATTTTGATTATCATTATTGGATTTCACTGCCGTTTGTTCGAAGCGCAAGAGTTGCTGATAACGAAGAAGGGATTAAAGAAGTAAAAAAAAATATCTGAACCGGGATTTGCATGATTAATTTGATTTAATGTATTTATCTAAATCAAGTAATCCTTTAATCCTTCTAATCATGGTTCAGACTATTTCGTTTACTCATTCTTTTTTATTTCTTTTAATCTTAATGTTATCGGCAACCTTTTTCTCCGTTCAATGTCATAAATTATTTTTTCTTGAACCAACCAAACATACTGGACTTTATCACATTCTCATCTTCTTTGTATTCCAATGTATATTCAGGATTGCCTGTGCATACGAGAAGTTTCTTATCTGCACTTAACTCATATCTATGATACGCCTCAACAAAAGATGGATTATCAGTAATCATTGAAAGAAATTCATAAGTAGTGTCTTTAGTGCTATTTTCCTTTCTGATAGTTGCCCAATATTCAACTGTATAAAAAATATCTTCTTTCGAAATCTTTAAGGTAACTGTCTTAAAAGAGTCAGCATCAAGTATAAGACCTTTTGAAAGTTTCCATTCGCCAATAAATGGACTTGACTTAGAAAATAAACTTCCTCCATTACATGAACAAAACAATAGCAACGCAAGTATTATTTCGATTGAGTTTTTATGTTTCATATTGCTATTTCTGCTTTTCGTTTGTTATTTGGCCATTACAACATCTTGAGGTCGCAATTTAACTGTTTATTTCTTGCATACTGTATCAAGTTAGCACGCTGCCATTGGCGACGCATAACATCTATTATCTGCACCTCCCGAAAACGAGAAGTGCTGTTAGTGAAGCAAATATAAAAACTATCCAATTCTTAATTCTGCATTCTGCATTCTGCATTCTTAATTCGTTACCCCTACCTTCGCCTCATGAAAGAAAAGCAGCGAAACGATAATATTATTGAGCCAATCCGATTTGTTTCATGAATGATTGATTATCCCAAAACAAATATTCTTCACTCATTTTCCCGTCTGCTCCCCAATGTCCTATTGTGGTCATAGATAATTTGAAACTTTTATTTGTCGGTGGAATTGATTTACCGTTTCCAATTGCCATCGGTTTTGAAAATGTTCCTTCCATTATTCCAACAACACATGTCCAGTCGCCTCTGCCGAATTTGATAGGATGCGTTTTAATTTTTGTATCGGGTGCAAAAGCAAACATGGGTGTGAGTTGGTCTATGTGCTGCGGATATAAACCTGTTGTGATACTGCCGTCAGGATAATACACTTTGATATTATCGGCATGGCTGTGGTTAAACATTCCCCACTTTTGATTGCTGTAGAAATCAAAGTCAAGTGTATCAAAAATTGCAAGATGTTTTTCCTGCAATGCTTCATCAGCTTTGTATTTGTCTAATTCCGTTTGCAGTGATTTTATTTTTTCCTGCTGGCTGCTGTCTGAGCAGCTTGTGACAATTACTGTTGCTGCTACGACTAATAGTGCTGCAAGTGCTTTGATTGTTGTTACTTTTTTCATTTTAGTTTATTTTAATTGTTAGCAGTTAAATTATTTTTTAGTAAAGTTATTCATTTATCATTGTCTTGTTTTCCTGCAGCCAGGTCCTCATCCCTTTCATTTATGTAGAGAGGCAGAGTCATGAAATACTGTCTTCAAATTTCAATTTTTAATTCTGCATTCTGCATTCTGCATTCTTAATTCCTTACCCTACCTTCGCCCCATGAAAGAAAAGCAGCGAAACGACAATATCATTTATGGCATCCGCCCCGTTACCGAAGCCATTCTCGCCGGAAAAGAAATAGAATCGGTCTTTATTCATAACAATTCCAAGAATGAGCGTATCCATGAGTTTAAAACACTACTGAAGGAACACAATATTGCATGGAAAGAGGTTCCTTATGCGGCTCTCAACCGATACACGCGTATGAACCACCAGGAGGTAGTTTGTTTCATTTCTCCCATTACCTATAATCATCTTCACTCTATTGTTCCTCATGTGTTTGAGAAAGGCGAAGCGCCTCTTATTGTTGTTCTCGACCGTATCACCGATGTGCGCAACTTCGGGGCTATCTGCCGCACAGCCGAGTGTGCAGGCGTACATGCTATAGTAATTGCATTTCGCGGTGCTGCACAAATCAATGCCGATGCGATTAAGACCTCTTCCGGGGCGCTAAATATTATCCCTGTTTGCAGGGAACGGAACCTTGCTGCTGCCTGCGACTTCTTAAAAGAAAGCGGGCTTCAAATAATAGCATGCACTGAAAAAGCAAAAGAAAAATATTTCAAAACCGATTTTTCCCATCCAACAGCTCTCATCCTTGGTTCTGAAGAAGATGGCATTTCTGATGAGCTCCTTACAAAAGCCGACCGAAGGGTGTCTGTTCCACTTTTGGGCAGAATAGAGTCGCTCAACGTTTCGGTGGCAGCAGGGGTTATTTTATATGAGGTGGTGAGGCAGCGTACCGTAGGTTAACGGAGCCTTTTTATTGATTTCCTGCTTTTTACAAAAGAAATCATAAAAATAATTTCTAAAAACTTGTGGACTTCCGGTTTTTTGTGTATTATATTTGCCCGCTGACCTTTTTCTAAATAGCTGATTAAATGAAACTTACCCAATTCAAGCTCCATGTGCCTGATTCTCTGCTCGCTACATACCCTGCCAAGCATCGCGACGAAAGCCGTTTAATGGTTATTGAGCGAAAAACAGGCAAAATCCACCATAAAAAGTTTAAACAAATCCTCGACTACTTTGACGATGGCGATGTAATGGTGCTTAATAACACCCGCGTTTTCCCTGCTCGTTTGTATGGCAATAAAGAAAAAACCGGGGCGCGCATTGAGGTTTTTCTTCTTCGCGAGCTTAATGCAGAAAGCCTGCTTTGGGATGTGCTGGTTGACCCCGCGCGGAAAATCCGTATCGGCAACAAATTATACTTCGGGCAGAACGATGCCTTAGTTGCTGAAGTGATAGACAACACCACTTCGCGTGGGCGCACGTTGCGTTTCCTTTATGATGGAACCCACGATGAATTTAAGCGCTTGATTTATGAGTTGGGAAATACTCCTCTTCCCAAATACATAAAGCGCAAGGCTGAACCTGAAGATGTCACCCGCTATCAAACCATATATGCAAAGCATGAAGGTGCTGTTGCTGCTCCTACTGCCGGTTTGCACTTCAGTCCTGAGCTTATGAAGCGGCTTGAGCTAAAGGGAGTGAAGTTTCCCGAGATTACTCTTCATGTGGGCTTGGGCACTTTCCGCCCGGTTGAAGTAGAAGACCTTACCAAGCATAAAATGGACAGCGAACAACTTATCATCACTGAAGAAGCATGCAATATGATTAATAAAGCGAAGGCGCATCATAAAAGGATTTGTGCTATCGGCACCACAACTATGCGCGGTATGGAAACGTCTGTTACCACTAAGGGAGAAGTAAAACCTTTTAATGGCTGGACGAACAAATTTATTTTTCCGCCCTATGATTTCAGCGTTGCCAATGCCATGGTCACCAACTTTCATATGAGCGAATCAACGTTGCTGATGATGACCGCTGCCTTTGGCGGCTATGACCTGATTATGAATGCCTACAAGGTTGCCGTAAAAGAAAAGTATCGCTTCTATTCGTATGGCGATGCGATGCTGATTCTTTAAAACGTTACACGTTGGACGTTGGATGTTAGACGTTTAAAACAGCCATAATTCTTTCTGAACGTCTAACGTCAAACGTCTAACAAATTTTTTCCATGAAAAAAGTCGTCATCATCACCGCAGCCGGCACCGGTGAACGGATGCAGTCACAGCTTCCCAAGCAGTTTCTTCTTTTATCGGGAATACCGGTATTGATGCATACCATTAAAAAGTTTGATGGAATTGTTGATGGAGAAATTCTGGTGACCCTCCCGGAAAATTATATGGATTACTGGAAAAAACTTTGCGCGGAGTATGATTTTAATATTCCTCATACAACTACTGCAGGTGCGGCAACGCGGTTTGAATCGGTACGGAATGCGCTTGAAAAAATTAATGTTGATGAAGCGTTGGTTGCCGTTCATGACGGGGTAAGGCCTTTGGTAAGCGAGCTACTGATTAAAAACATTTTTTCTGCGGCAGAAAAAAATGGTAATGCTGTTCCGTTTATTCCGCTCGCGGAAAGTATCCGCAGCATGGATGGAGCAAAAAATTCTTATGCTGACAGGAAAAATTTTGTCAGCATTCAGACACCTCAGTGTTTTAGTTTGTCGTCACTTAAAAAAGCGTACGCACAGAATTTCAGCGAAGCATTTACCGATGATGCAACAACAGTGGAAGCCGCGACAGGTGAAAAAATATTTTTGGTTGAAGGAGAAAAGCAAAACATTAAGATTACAACCTCCTCCGACTTCGAGTACTGTGAATCATTGATGGAAAAAGTTACCATTTAATGTAGCAGCGAATCAAGATTGAATATATCCCAGCCGGGAGGAATTATCATCAGGAATACAAGCATTACAAGGCGCGGGAAATAAAACTGCATATCCCACATCGGCTTTATCAGGGTAAAAATGATTCCGGTCACCAGCATATCGGCACTGAGCAAAATCAAAGCAGTATCACGCTGAAATCCGACAATAAGCAGTGCGCCTGCAACCAGCTCAATCCATGATGAGATGCGTATAAGCGCTTTCAAAAAATTTCTCCCAAAAATTTTATCTGTGACCGGAGTTGATGCAGTTTCCGCAGTTATAGTGATTCCAATCCTGAAAATTTTATCGTAGCCCTGCATAAAAAATAGTATTCCGAGAATTACCCGTACCAGCAGTGTTGCCATGGGAAGGAGAAAAGCGGATTCCATAATTGTGCAAAGATAATTTTTAAATTTTTTTATTTCAAGCAGCAAATTTTTAAGCCAACAACCAATGACCAATTTAAAATTGCCGCCTGCTGCTCCGGGCATTGTCAATGCTTGCATTCAGCTCAAAACCGATAATTAATATGAGCGAATTGTAATAAATCCATAACATAATCACGATAAGTGTTCCAATGGAGCCATAGACTTTATTGTAGTTGCCGAAATTATTTACAAATAAGCCGAAGCCGACGGAAGTAAGTATGCACAGGAATGCAGCGAGCAGTGAGCCGGGAGAAATAAATCTCCACCTTTTTTTCAGAGCCGGACCAAAATAATATATAGATGAAACGGCAGAAAGAAACAGGGAGATGATGATGACCCATTTACCTGTATAGAGAAGAACAATCTGCATTTTATTTTTAATAATATGATGGCTGACAAGTGTTTTCAATGCCGTTTCGCTGAAGATGATTAAAAGTATTGCAATCACCACAAGCAGCGCAAGAATGGTGGTGAGTGAAAGAGCTACCATCCGCAGCCCAAGGCCTTTGCGTGTTTCTTTAACATGATAACTTTTATTGAAGCCATCAATGAGTGCGGTAATGCCGTTGGTTGCAAAAAAGACAACGAGCACAAAGCCAATGGAGAGCACTCCTCCGTGATGGTGACTCACAATGTCTTCGATGGTTTCGCGTGTGGCTAAATAGGCATCTTTGGGAAGGATATCTTTAATGAGCAACAGCAGCTGAGTCTGAAAATTCTCCACGGGAATATATGGGATGAGCGAGAAGAGAAATATGATGGCAGGGAATAAGGCAAGGAAAAAGCTATACGCAACCGATGACGCCCGGCTCTTAATGGAACCCTTATGAATGCCCGTGAAAAAAAAATCAGCGACATCATAGATAGGCATGCCGTCAAAACCCGGCAGCACAAGACGCTTACTTGCATCCGAAAGCTTTTGTACCGGTGGTGAATAAACAATAAGCCGGAGAATTTTTCTGAAAAAATTTTTCATTCCTGCCTGCCTGTAACCCGTAAGCTCATATCAATGGTTTTGTATGAGTGCGTAAGCGCCCCGGCAGAGATAAAGTCCACACCGGTTTCAGCATATGCCTTTACATTCTCCAATGTGATTTTCCCCGATGCTTCGGTTTGGACTTTGCCTGCCGAAGCTTTAGCGAAGGCAGGATTTCCGCCAACCATTTTTACTGCCTCTGCAAGCTGCGCGGGAGAAAAATTATCGAGCAATATCCTGCTCACTTCGCCCGTCTGCATTACTTCCTTCACTTCATTCATGTTCCTAGCTTCTACTACAATAGAAAGATTTTTGTTTTTCTTTTTAAGATATTCTTTCACCGATAGAATAGCTTTTGCAACTCCTCCTGCCGCGTCCACATGATTGTTCTTGATTAAAATCATATCGTACAAGCCAAAGCGATGATTTTCTCCACCACCTGTTTTTACTGCCCATTTTTCTATGAGACGAAACAGGGGAGTGGTTTTGCGGGTGTCGAGGATTTTTGCTTTTGTGCCGCTTATTTGAGCGCACATTTTATTGGTGAGCGTTGCAATGCCGCTCATACGCTGCATGCAGTTAAGCACCAGCCGCTCGCACGAAAGAATGGAGCGCAGCCGTCCTTCAATGGTGATGCAGGTTTTCCCCGCAGAGACTTTTTCTCCGTCACCGAAATGTGTTTTTACGTTGAGCGTGGAATCGTAATACGTAAAGATTTGGTCGGCAAGCACAATGCCCGAAATAATGCAATCTTCTTTGACAATTATTTCCGCTTTGCCTTTGGCATTTTCGCTGATAGTCGCAAGTGTAGTGTGGTCGCCTTCGCCAATATCTTCGTTCAGGGCTGCTTTGATAAATTCTTCCAGGTTCATTTCAAAATGATTGTGGAATCAAAAGTCGGAAATAAAAAATAGAACTAGGGGATTCCTCACCCGATAAATCGGGATTCGGAATGACGTATAACAATAAAAGGAATTTTGCAGGGCAAAGCCCCTGCTCTATTTTTAAATCTATAAACTTGTCATTCCGAGCTTAGCGAGGAATCCGTTCACTATTTCTTCTCCAGAAATTTTTCTTTCATCTCATCAAACGAAGGGAAATCGTTATGATGCCACATCATTTCTACGGTAGCGCCATTTAAGAGCACCAGCCCTGGGTTGGAGCGGATGATGGTTTTAAGCGCAGTGTTATCACCATAATAATAATCAAAGATGGAATTATGTTCGTGGCGGAAAACATCGGTCTCCTTTGGTGAAGAGGCAGTAAGGCCAACAAAAGGAATCTTTGCTTTTTGGCAGAGGGTAACAAAGTCGTTTATCTTATGCTGGGCTTTTTCATTGCTCTTGCTTAAATCATAAGCAACAAGCAAAAACTTATAGCCGGGCTTTGAAAGAAATTCCTGCGCATAATCTTTTCCATCAGCATCATACATATTAAAGTCATGAATCTTTGGATGGTCTCCCTCCTGTATGACTTTGTCTTTACGGTCAATGAACTTATAGGTATCATCGATTTTTCCCATCTCATCCTGCTTCAATTCAATTTTTTTTCCATCCTTCTCATAAATAAAAACCATTTCTGTGATTTGCTCTTTTGCGTTGGGTGGAAGCTTCATTCCCTCCAAAATATTTTTCCCGATAGCATAAGGCCTGAAGTCGATAACAGGAAGATGTCGGTAACAATAAATTGAAAAGAACAGTGAAACCAAAAACCCGGTATAGGCAATGAGGCCGGATGCTTTTTCACCGAACAGCGGAGTAATGGCATTACGGTTAAAGAATATGATGAGGATAAGCACCAGCAGCACTGCATCTTTGGAGAACGATTGCCAGGGGGTGAGCTTAAGAGCATCGCCAAAGCATCCGCAATCTTTTACCACATCGAAGTATGCAGAGTAGAAGGTGAGAAACGTAAAGAATACTATCATCAACAAAAGAATCCAGGCAGTCTGCCTCATTCTTGCGCCCAGAAGCAATGCAAAACCAACCGCCATTTCAAACACAGAAATAAACATGGCAAGCCAGAGAGAAACGGCGCTCATCCAGTCAATATGAAATACAATGAAATACTCGTCAAGCTTGTAGGAAAATCCGAGCGGGTCATTTGCTTTGACAAAGCCGGAAACAATGAAAAGCACTCCTACAAGGATGCGGCTGGTGGTTGTGAGGAAACTGCGCACGGAAAAAAGTTATACGTTATACGTTATAAATTATACGGAGCGAATGTATTTGTGAAAGATGAATAAATGCTATAATCGTATAACATATAACCAATAACTTATAACCGTTTATTAGTTTTCCCGCAATTTAATCAACGCAAAAATGGCGTAGTTAATGATATCGTAAAAGTTGGAGTCGATGCCTTCGGAGGCAATGGTTTTTCCATCGTGGTCTTCAATCTGCCGTATGCGCATAAGCTTCATAAGAATTAAATCGGTGAACGAGCTGATGCGCATCTTGCGCCATGCTTCTCCATAGTCGTGATTTTTATTCAGCATCAAACGCTTTGCTTCGCTCATGTGCTTGTCGAAATGTGAAAGCACTTCTTCAGGACTCATAACAGGAATGTTCTGTCCGCTGTGACTGCCAAGCTCATGCTGTATGAGTGCTATGACACCATAATTTACAATCCCCATAAACTCTGAAACTATTCCGTCTTCAACTCTTTGCTCGCCTGTTTCTTCAATGGTACGGATACGCTGCGCTTTGATGAAAACCTGGTCGGTAAGCGAACTTACCCGCAGCACACGCCAGGCATTGCCGTAATCGTTCATCTTTTTAATAAAAATATCTTTGCACGAGGCGGCTTCTATGTCGTATTGTTCAGATGTATTCACGGAAATGTTTTCAGAGATTAAAGTTTGCGGCATTGAAGGGTAGTGTTATACGTTATACGTTATATGCTATACGTAATTTTTTGCTAATAACGAATAACATATAACTAATAACTTGTTCGGTAGGGTAAAATGTTTAATAGATAAATATAGTGGCGAAAGATACATTTTTTTATAAAACACGATGGCTCAACTGCAGCGGCAAGCTGCTTGATTTGTCAGCGCCAGTGGTGATGGGTATATTAAACATTACCGATGACTCATTTTACGATGGCGGGCAATTTACGGATAAGGAAAAAATGCTTGCTCATACGGGAAAGATGCTTCAAGAAGGAGCAGCAATTATAGACATTGGAGCACAATCAACCCGCCCTGGTGCGAAAAGGGTGGACGCAAAAGCTGAAACGGAAAGAGTTATTCCTGCATTACAACTTCTAAAAAATAAATTCCCTGATGCCGTTTTTTCGGTTGATACCTTTTATGCTTCTGTTGCCGAAGCTGTAATTAAAGAAGGAGCATCCATTATCAATGATGTGTCGGGAGGAACGATGGATTCAAAAATGTTTGAAATCATTTCCCGTTACAAAGTCCCTTATGTTCTCATGCACATACAAGGAACTCCCGAAACGATGCAGAAAAATCCGTCCTATAAAAATGTAACAGGGGAAGTGATGGATTATTTCTCCCAAAAAATTTCAACGCTTCGTTCGCTTGGCCTAAATGATATCATTATTGACCCCGGTTTCGGATTCGGAAAAACGTTGGAGCATAATTATTCTTTGCTTGCACATCTTGAGCTTTTTCGGATTTTTGAGCTTCCCATCCTGTGTGGTTTTTCGCGTAAGTCAATGGTTGGCAAGCTGCTTAACATTTCTTCTGAAGATGCGTTGAACGGAACAACTGTATTAAATACGATAGCATTAATGAAAGGCGCATCCATGCTTCGTGTCCATGATGTTAAAGAAGCAGTTGAAGCAATTAAAATTGTAAACCACTTCACCCCCTTCGGTCGCCATAGGTTTGCCGAAGGCGAGGCAAACCCTTCTCCAAAGGAGAAGGGCTTCGCACAGAATTAAATATTGCTTTAACTTCGTTGCACAAACTTCTCCGAACTCCGAACTAATAACTCTTAACCACCAGCATGGACCTTTTTAAAATTGATTTTCTCACCATCCGGCTGATTGACGTTATTGATGTACTGATAGTCGCTTTTCTTTTGTATAAGCTATACATATTACTTAAGGGTGGGGTTGCCATCAATATTTTTATCGGGCTGCTATCGGTATACGCGTTGTATCTCGTTTTTGTAAAAGTGCTGCACATGGAACTGCTGGGCACTATCCTGGGGCAGTTTATCGGGTTGGGATTTATTGCGCTTATCATTGTTTTTCAGCAAGAGGTCAGGAGGTTCCTCGTTATGCTGGGCACCAACAGCATTCTTACCCGCAATACATACACGCGGCAGTTGCTGCCGTGGAACTGGCAGTTCCAGAAAAACAGGGGGCTTGATATTTCAGCAATTGTAAAAGCGTGCCGCCAGATGTCGAAGGAACGAACGGGAGCTATTATTGTCATTGCCAAATCATCGGAGCTGAAATTTTATTCCAACACGGGCGATACTGTGGATGCGGTACTATCAAAACGGCTGCTGGAAAATATTTTTGTAAAAAACAGCCCGCTTCACGATGGAGCCGCAATTATTGTGAACAACAGAATTAAAGCCGCCCGGTGTGTGCTGCCTGTTTCAGAAAATATTGAACTGCCTGCTCATTTGGGCTTACGCCATCGTGCAGCCATCGGAGTTACCGAACAAAGCGATTCAACAGCGATTGTAGTTTCTGAAGAGACCGGAGAAATATCTGTGGCAAAGGAAGGACAGATCCGTTTACGCGTTACGCCTGAAGAGCTCGAAAAAATTCTTATCGAAGAGTTTGCAGATTGATAAAGGCCGGTTTAGTACAGATAACGGATTGTCACAGATTTACAGATAGTGTTCATGATGGCTCAAATTTTTATCAGTAAATCTGTATCTATCTGCTATCTGAACCTTGCTCTGAATGCTTCCTGATAATCTTTTCCAGTTTATCGGCAGTATCAAAGCCCGCCATTCTCCAGAGTAATTTACCGTTGCGGAAAAGCATAAGCGTGGGAACACTTTTTATGTGATACTCCTGTGCGAGGCGGGGATTCTCGTCAGAGTTTATTTTATGAATAGCAAGGTCGCTTCCCATTCTTCTTTTCACATCATCAAGGATAGGGTCAAGAATCTTGCACGGCTCGCACCAATCCGTATAGAAATCAAACAAAACGAGTCCCCCGGTTTGGAGGGACTCGTTGAATTCCTGTTGATTCAAAATTATTTTACTACCTGTTTAGTTTGAGAAAAGGTTTCGAGCTTTGCTGACTTATATGCCTGAAGGCCTCCTTCAAGGTGAGCAACTTTTTTAAAGCCTTGCTTCACCATAAGGTCTGCTGCTTTGGCACTGCGGGTACCTGTTTCGCAATACACATAAACCGGGCGATCTTTATCGAGCATCTCAAGTATGGCCCCGAAATTATCGTCATTGATGTTGCACAATTTTGCACCCTTGATGCTTTCATTCATATACTCTTCCGGGGTGCGCACGTCCATAAGAAAACCATTGTCTTTGGCTAACTGTGCTTTGAATTCAACTGGGCTAAGTTTAAGATAGCTTGATTTTTGGTTTTGTGCCTGGCTGCCTGCGCTGACAAGCAATGCTGTGATAAATAAAATGCTGAATAATTTTTTCATGGTGTTTTATGTTTTTTAATGTTTCGGTGTTGGTATTAGGGAGATGTTATTTAGAATAAATAGGTTGCATCAGAGGAATGTAAAGATACTCTTAATTCGTAATTTCCGCCTGTTCTTCCAAAGGCGCGTTTGTTTTACGGATTCCCACAATTCCCTCACTCACATTAATGACATTGCGTATTCCCTTTAATTTAAGCAGCGAAGCCGCAATTACAGAACGGTAACCGGTACGGCAATACACCAAATATTTCGCATCCGGATTCAACTCCGTTGCCCGTTCATTAAGCTCGGCAAGCGGGATAAACTCAGTGCCTTTTACGTGACTGGTTTCATATTCCCCAGGCCGCCTTACATCAAGAATGGATGCATTCTTTTCTTTGATAAGAGCCGCAAATTTTTCGGGAGTAACCGATTCAAGGGTTTCTGTTTTTTTATCTGCCTTCATCCATGATTCCATTCCTCCGTCAAGATATCCTTTCACATTTTCGAAACCTACCCGTGCCAGGCGCAGAATGCTTTCTTTTTCTTTTCCCGCTGAGGCAACAATTACAATCGTTCTTTTAATATCGATTAATGTTCCCGCCCAGATGGCGTATGAACCGTTAAGACCGATATTGAGCGAACCGGAAATAAATCCCTTCCCGAATTCCTCGCAAGTCCTTGTATCCAGAACCAATGCGCTTTTGCTGATTTCATTTTCAACATCGGCAACGCTTAGCGGTTTCAGGTTCTTATCAAGCAAAGAGTCGAGAGTATCATAACCGTTTTTGTTAATACTTGCGTCAGAGAAAAAGTAGGGTGGGGGAGCAGAGAGTCCCTCGGTTATATCCTTGATAAAATCTTCTTTGTTCGTATGCTTCAAAGCATGGTTGGTCTTTTTCTGGTTGCCTATGGTAGACCACGTTTCTTTGCCAATAGTTTTTCCGCAAGCCGAACCGGGCCCGTGAGCAGGATAAACAATCACATCATCGGGCAGCGTTTTAATTTTACTGTTCAGCGAATCATACATCAACCCCGCAAGATATTCTTTCGTGATGCCGCTTCCGTCAAGCAAATCAGGTCTTCCTACATCACCTACAAAAAGCGTGTCGCCTGTGAATATGGCGTGCTGCTTTCCATTTTCATCAAATAATAAATAACAGGTTGATTCAAGTGTGTGACCCGGAGTGTGCAGCGCCCGAACCGTTAGCTTTCCTATTTTAAATTCTTCCCCGTCTTTGGCGTTGTAGACTTTGTACTTTGTTTCAGCCATAGGGCCATAAATAATCCTGGCGCCGGTCTTCTTTGCCAAATCAATATGCCCCGAAACAAAATCAGCATGAAAATGCGTTTCAAAAATGTATTTGATTTTTGTCTTACGTTCCGCAGTCAGCCCGATATACGGCTCGGTTTCGCGAATCGGGTCTATAATGGCCGCTTCTCCTTCTGACTCAATATAATAAGCCGCCTCGGCAAGACAATTGGTATAAAGTTGTTGAATATACATCAGGGTTAATTACGGCGGCAAATTTACTAACTTTTACGGGCGGCTTCAAATTAATATACTGGCATTTTTTAATAATTTACTTTTGTTCATCTTAAATTCTTTTATGACCATTCAAATAGCACTGGTTCTTGGTCTGCTCATCGTAGCCATTATTCTTTTTGCGTCAGAAAAATTTTCGATTGATGTTGTCACCATCGGGCTTTTGCTGATACTGATTTTTTCGGGAATACTTACTCCGCAGGATACGTTTAAAAATTTCAGCAGCGACTTTATGGTTTTGCTGGCTTCTATTTTTGTCATCACAGGAGCTATGTCAGACACCGGCATGCTCGATACCATCGGGGAGCGGCTGGTAAAAATCAGCGGTAAAAATCAAACACTGTTTATTATTAACGTGATGATAATTACCAGTATTATCTCAACGTTTATGAATAACACAACCACTGCAGCGCTTATGGTTGGCCCTGTAATGGGAATGTGCAGAAAAATGAACATCAGCCCTTCAAGAGTTCTTATGCCGATGGCGTTTTCGTCTATGGTAGGAGGTAACTGCACCATCATCAGCACATCCACCAACATTGCAGTAAGCGGTTACATTACCAACATTGGCATGCCGCCCCTGGGGTTTTACGAAATTTTTTACCTGGGTGCCATCACCACTGTTGTTGCAATTGTTTACATGGCGCTTACATGGAAATGGATTTTTCCTGATTACAAACACGAAAGCTTTATTGAAGAATATAAGATCAGGGAATACTTCAGCGAAATTTTTATCACCAAAAATTCAAGGTTAATAGGGCAAAGTATTTTTTCTTCCGACCTATCCAAACAGGATATACGCATTTTAAAAATTGTAAGGAAGGACGACAGAGAAGTCATTCCCGATGCGCACGCTGTATTTCAACCGGAAGATGTAGTGCTTGTGGAATGCAAGCTCGATAATCTTATTCGTGTAAAAGAAGCATCGGGCATAGAGCTGCGTGGCGATGTAATAACCGATACCAAAATTACCGGCAACAAAATGAAACTTGCCGAAGCGCTCATTACTCCTGCATCAAACCTTGTAGGCAGAACGCTGAAAGATTCCGGCTTCCGCCAGCGGTACAATGTTGTAGTGCTTGCTATTCACCGCTTCAACGAAAACATAGCAACTAAAATAGGAAGTACAATCCTCAAGACAGGCGACCTGCTGCTGATGCAGGGAACAGAAGAAAGCATCAATTCACTGCGGCAAAATAAAGGGCTCACTGTTCTGGATGATATAAAAGTAAACTTGTTCAGGCGCAGAAAAGGGATTCTTACTGTACTTATTTTTATTGCAGCTGTGATTGTCGGTTCGTTCGAATGGATTCCTCTTTCTGTTGCATTTCTCTCGGCTGCTTTGTTTACGGTAATGGTAGGAGCAGTAAAGCCGGAACAGGTTTACCGCCTCATTGACTGGCGGCTCTTGATACTTATTGCGGGCATGAGCGCTTTCGGGGTGGCGATGGAAAAGTCAGGAGCAGCGCAATACCTTGCTGACAAAATCACAAGCATATTCGGCAGCATGGGAGACATGGCCGTGCTCTCAGCATTTTGTGTGCTGGTTATTTTTCTTACACAGCCCATGTCGAATGCAGCTGCGGCATTGGTTATTCTGCCGGTGGCAATAAAAGCGGCAGAGCAGATGCATGTAAACCCCCGCACTTTTGCTATCGCTATTATGATGAGCGCTTCTATCTCTCTTGCCACACCTTTTGAACCGGCAAGCGTGCTGGTTTACGGCCCGGGAAAATACCGCTTCATGGATTTTATAAAAGCCGGGCTGCCGCTCACTATTATTCTTGTCATCATTACCGTACTTCTTGTGCCTGTTTTCTGGCCGTTAAAATAATTGAGAGTGTGTTTTAAATTTATACTTCATACTTCATTTGCCTGCGCTTACCCTTTCCTTCGCAAAATATCTGGCTCAAAAGTCCACAGGACTTTTGTCCTCTGAAGGGAGCCCTCGTGCGGAAGAAGTCCCCTGTAGGGGATTTAGGGGTAACAAGAAATTTTATATGGTCTTTACTTTCTGATTATACTTGCATCGTCCTGCAGTTTTATGACAGAACACAAGCCAAAACCATCAGACTACATCGGCATTTTTGATTCCGGCATCGGTGGATTAACTGTTGCCGATGCTATTCATCGCCTTCTTCCAAACGAGGCACTGGTTTATTTTGGTGACACAGCTCATTTACCTTACGGTGATAAATCTCCTGAACTGATACGAACCTATGCGAAGGAGATTACCAATTTTCTTCTTCACGAAAAAAAATGTAAAGCTATTGTCATTGCCTGCAACACCGCATCGGCTGCGGCTTATGAATTGCTGAGGGATACATTCAAAGGAACGGTCCCTGTCATCAACGTCATTGACCCGATGATTGAAGCTGTGATTGCCGATGACACCATTAAAAAAGTAGGAATCATTGCCACCAAAACAACTATTGCATCTGGTACCTACCAGGAAAAATTTTCGAGGCGCAAGCCGTCTTTAAAATTTGCTGCGCTGGCAACTCCTTTGCTTGCTTCCATGATTGAAGAAGGGTTTTATAACAATAATATCAGCACGGCAGTACTTCAAAAGTATTTATCATTCCCGGGGTTTAATCATATAGACGCCATGGTGCTTGCCTGCACGCATTACCCGCTTATTAAAAATGAAATCGCAGCGTTCTTTCACGACAAAATAAAAATTTTTGATTCTGCAGTGGTGGTTGCGCAAAAGCTGAAATGGATACTGGAGAAAGAAAATCTGGCAGCCGATGAAAAAGCAGGTGAAAATGTTTTTTATGTTTCCGACCTTACCGATTCATTTGAAAAAAGCACAAGAATCTTTTTCAAGGGAAATATTCAACTTAAACATCTCCCATTATGGGAGAAAAAGGATTCCTGAGCGCTTCATGGCTTCTTCCCTCTGAATTCCCTAACTTTGCCCTCTGAAATTTTCTTATGAGTATTACAAAAGAACAAGTTATTGACGCATTGCGCAACGTTGAAGAACCGGATCTGAAAAAGGATTTGGTTACCCTCAACATGATTCGCGATGTGGAGGTGAACAGAAAGGAAGTGAGCTTTACTGTTGTCCTCACAACACCTGCATGTCCGCTCAAAGGTTTGATTGAACGCGCCTGCATCAACGCCATTCTTTATTATGTGGATAAGGAAGCACAGGTTACCGTGAACATGACATCCGATACTACCAGCCGCAGAAGTGATAACAGGGAACTTTTGCCTGATGTAAAAAATATTATTGCCGTTGCCTCCGGAAAAGGCGGGGTGGGCAAATCAACGGTTGCAGCAAATCTTGCTTGCGCACTTGCTATGACAGGCGCAAAAGTTGGTTTGGTGGATGCAGATATTTACGGGCCTTCGGTGCCCATTATGTTCGGGCTGCAGGATGAAAAACTTTATGCCGAAGAAAAAAACGGCGTGACGTATATGGTTCCTCCTGAAAAGTATGGAGTGAAGCTGATGTCCATCGGGTTTCTCACCGATGCATCGCGCCCTATTCCATGGCGCGGGCCTATGGCATCCAAAGCGTTGCGGCAGATGTTTTCAGATACGCTCTGGGGTGAGTTGGATTATATGCTGATTGATTTACCGCCGGGAACGGGCGATGTGCATCTTACTCTTGTTTCAGCTGTTCCGGTAACGGGAGCTATCATTGTAACTACCCCGCAGAAAGTTGCACTGGCTGATGCAATAAAGGGAATCAACATGTTCCGTCTGCCACAAATCAATGTTCCCGTCTTAGGACTCGTGGAAAATATGGCATGGTTTACTCCGGCAGAGCTGCCGCAGAATAATTATTTCATCTTTGGAAAAGACGGAGGAAAAAATCTTTCCACAGAGCTAAACATTCCGCTGCTGGGGCAAATTCCTCTTGTGCAAAGTATTTGCGATTCCGGCGATGCAGGCAAGCCCGCAGTGATGGATGAAAATTCTCCCGTTGCCAAACCGTTCCTTGAATTAGCAGGAAACGTTGCGCGCCAGGTGGCAGTGCGAAATGCCAACATGGCTCCCACTGAGCGCGTGCAGGCGACAGGATATTAATCACCCACCCCAACCCTTTTCAAAGGAGAGAGAAAAAAAATTTAAGAAATAAATGACGAAGGGAACGGATAAAATTTTTCTTGAGCGCATTGAAAATGCATTAGATACACTTCGTCCGTATCTCCAGTCAGATAACGGAAACGTGGAGCTTGTGGATGTAACACCCGATATGACCGTGAAGCTTCGTTTTAAAGGCGCGTGCAGTTCTTGTTCCATGAGCGCAATGACCTTACGTGCGGGGATTGAAGAAACACTTCTGCGCATGATTCCGGAACTGAAAAAGGTGGAAGCGCTTCCTGAAACTGCAATGGAGCATTGATTTATTCTGCGTTATTTCACCCGTAATTCTTTTTCTATTCCCACATACTTCTTCAGGAACTGGTTTCTGAAATCATTAGTGTCCCCGGAAATTTCCGCAGAGTATAACATGCCCGAAAAAGGAAGCGGTTCCAACTCAATGGTGTTTTTCCCGGTTGTTTTATCGGACTCCTTTAAAAACTCAATCCGCTTGTCAACTTCTGCTGCATATTTTCGTGTCACCAAATATTGATTTGACACTTGATAAAACATTATCAGCACGCTCAAGGTGAGCGTTGAAACCTTCAACACTTTGAAAATATTTTCCCTGATTTCCATTTTTCTACCGAGATAAAAAAACAGAACCGCAAAACTAAAAGCGAAAAGAAATGAAATTTGCGACAGTGCTCTGTCCGGTCCGAGTTCCGACATGATGTATGAGGTAGGAATGAGGAAAATAAAAATGAGGCCTGTTAAAAGCAGAACATAATTCTTCAGCGAAGCAAGGAGTGAAGTCAAATTTTGCTTTTGTGCTGGATCCGAAAAATATTTTCCGAGAACAAACCATGGGAACGAGAAAAGAAAAAGATAATGTAGTGTGGGAGGGGTTTTGATCAAATAAATTTTGATAAATGATTTGAGCTGGATTAAAATGCTCTGACTGAAAGAAACTTTCGGAAGTAAACCGAGGCGCACTTCATTGCCCGGGGCAAGCATGGTCACAGCAAACGAAAGCAGGAGAAAAGTTAAGGAAAGAATAATTTTTTGGTTTCTCCCGGGATATTTTTTGAATCTTCCATTTGAAACCAACAGGTAAGCGCTTAGCAAAAAAATATTCACCAGCGCGTATGACTCGCTTGCGCCACCAATGAATGCTGCTGCAATGATGATTATGGGGATGTGGAATCCTTTATATTGCTCTTCAAGAATAATATAGAGTAAAAGCAAACTCATTATGATGCTCCAGAGGTACGTGCATACCTGCACAAGCCAAAACCATGTTTCACCAATACTATAAGACGAAAAAAATAAAGTGCTTGTTAAAATGAAAGAGTAAAGCAGGTATAAACTATTCGGCAGAAATATGTTAATATTTTTAGAAAAAATAATTTTTATGAGTTCGTATAAAATAGCTGCAAGTGAAAAAAAAGTAATGATGTTGAAAACAAGTAGATAATAGCGGAAAGCGCTCATACTTGCAATCCATCCTGTAAAAAGATACGCTGCCCAGCGTCCGCTGTATCCGAAATATAATTCCTTCATGCAACCCCATACTCCTTTGTCAGAGATGTTTCCCAGGTAATAGAAATCATCTGCTGCAGGCCGGTTGTTATAAGACAGCACGCAATAGAGTGAAATAAAGGACATTGTAAAAAGAAAAAGTAAGCTCTTCTCAACAACCGTAAATAATCTTCTTTGTTCCACGAAACCAAAGTAAATAAAAAAGACCTGTATTTTTCTTTTCCGCCTCCCGCGGAGATTGGCGTGTCTAAGTTTGTAGTTGATGTTCAGGAAATAAGTTAGCACCTTTGTTCGCATAATAGATGTTATGCGCAACCTTATGGCGACACTGCTAACACGAACTTTACTGCAAGAAATGACCGACAGACAAACGCAACAATGACGACACGAATTCTTTTATCATTTCTTTTGTTTTTTAACGTTGGTTATTCGCAGACTGGAATTGACATGACCATCCGACTTCTAAAAGCTAGCAAGACACTTTCCATTGAGAGCATTAGAGCATTAAATGTTGTTGACACATTTTATTCCTACGGTTCAAAAGGTGATGTTTATTGTGACACGACTGTTCAATTGACTAAGGACATTTTTTATTCCATCATTTCCCTTTCGGACAATTTCGGTGTTTGCAGTTATTATTTTGTTGTGACTATTGACGAGAAGAATAATAAAGCAATCGCATCAAAATATCTTGACTCGGCTTGTGACATTGATTTTTCTGCTGATCATTACAAACTTTACGACCACAAAATAATTTCAAAAGATAGTATTCAAGTCCAGCAGACAATTATTTACCAAAAGAAAAACAGAGTATCAAACGATGAGGAAGAAAACATTGAACGAAAAGAAACTACAGACCATTTTGTCATTATAAGATCAACAGGAGAAATACTTTAAAATGAAAAATGACAATGGACAAACACCTGCACAACTTCGGATGAACAGCAAGGCAGCGTATAACATAAAGATTAAAAGAAATAAAAAAAGGCGGCAAACGAGCACCGCCTTTTTAAAAGTATAAACCAAAAAAAACTTAATCAGTCATTCAGCACTGAGTTATTTTTTTCCTAAAACAAACGGAAGCGTCAACCGGAACCCGATGTTGCGCCCCATGTCGCGTACTCCGATAAATTTTACGAGAGAAAGTTGACTGAAATAAGCCGTGTTGGCAATGTTGGTGCAAAAAATATCGAACGTTGGTTTTTGTTTTCCCCATTTAAATGCCGCCCCGATGTGGACATCGAGCAGGGTATAACCATCAAAGTGTAAACCATCATCAGCCGCTGCTATCGCTGCTTCTTCTTTTTCTATGGCGGATAAATTCTTCTGCTCCGCATAGTTGCTCACTACAATAGTGATATACGGGTTAGTGAACTTTCCCATTTTCTCTTTGCTCAGCTTCACTTCACCGATAATTTTATCGGCAGGTATGAAAGGAAGATTGTCCCCTGCATCAAGCGTTCCGCGCGTCATGGCATAGGCTGCCTTCACATCAATCCACTTTGCCGTTTTGGGATGAATGTCGAAACCCAAATCACCGCCACTGATAGCAGCGTCACCCTGTACAATAGCATACTTCAATAAAGTGAAATCATCCGTGGTTATGGAATCGGTTGTCGGAGTCGTATAGATGTAGTCCTTAATCTTATTGTAGAATCCATTTGCATGCAGCGTCATGGATTCATTTTCCCAGATGATTCCGAAATCGGTTTCCATGTTTTGCTCCACTTTCAAATCAGGATTACCCGTTTCAAAGCGGTATGTTCCTTCATGCTTTCCGTATGTTCCCAACTCGGCATAATTAGGAGCGGAGAAACCGGTTGCAAAATTTACTTTCAATGTGGTTTGAGTATTGGGATGAAAAGCAAGTCCTGCGGAAAAAGTAGCGGGCGTATAATCTTTCGTAGCCGCGAAAGCAACTTTTCTTCCGTTAACGGTGTCTTCATCCTGCGGAGCATTAGCTTCTATGTGCCGGGCATCATAACGGAATCCTCCGAGGAAATTCCATTTCTCAATATCATATCGCAGCAAAGTAAAACCGGAAACATCAGTCACCTTTGCATCGGGAACCAATATTTCAGGGCCGTTGTTTGTGTTATCCTGGAACAAACCCTGCGAGCCGATGGTAACGCCAAACTTCTCATCAGCATTAGAACTCCAGTTCACATCGTATGTTGTGTTGTTCAATAGCAAACCGATTGCCAGTTCAGGTATCTTCTTAGTTGAATCATTCGGGTCAACCAAAGGTTCAAATTCTTTTCTGTCATTAACCTGGTAAGCAACATTAATATTCAGTTTTGATTTGCCCGTGAGAACAGTATTCTCCAGAGAAATAATATGAGTGGTCACATCCTGGTAAGGCGGCTCAATATCACGGTCCGTTTGTTCCGCCTCATCATTCGGATTTGGTGGCTGTCCGCTTTCATCTTCAATGACTCCCGACAAACGGTTAAAATAACTGTAAGAAAATTTGGAAACACCCCACGATTTACTTAAGCCAACCGATGCCTTGCCTGTAGTTGAAGCCCATTTGGAGTTGGGAGCAAATCCATCGGGGTCGGTTCCGGGAGGAGGATTTTCCAATTCCCCCTGGTGATATGACACATGCGACTGCACACCAAAACGAGCAGAATAAAACAAAGATTTCTTCGCACCTTTTATTCCGGCATCAGCATTCAAGCCGAGTGAATTGGAATAGAAGCCGAGGTTAACATCACCAGTCGTAGTTCCTGCTGCGGCAGGCTTTTCATCTTTAAAAATCAGCGCCCCGCCTAAGGCATCCGCACCATAAATAAGAGCGGAAGGACCATAAATAATTTCAACACCATCCATCCCGACATCAGAAATTCCGAGGTCATGATGGTCGTCCCATTGTTGGTTCTCAACTCTTGTTCCTTGTGAATAAAGCAGTATACGGTTGAAAGATAATCCACGTATCACGGGTTTGTTTATTCCTGTACCGAGAGAAATTTTATCCACGCCCGGTTGTTTCGACAGAGCATCTATCAAAGATGGAGAACCCGATGCCTGCAAGTCATTTTTCGGAACTACATTTACTGCGTAAGGAATATTATCCGGCAACTTTGCATAATTGGATGTTACCAAAACTTCTTCAAGCTCTGTTGTTGATGGCTCAAGAACAATATTCAACTCCTTCAGCTCACCCGAAAGATTAACGGTTTCCACTTTTGATTTGTAACCGATGCCGGTAAATTGAAGTGTAATAATTCCATCGCCCAAATTTTCAAAAGAAAAATTTCCCTTATCATCCGTGATAGTTCCGCGTTTGAGTTCGGGAATGTAAACCCCGATATTTTCGAGGGCATGGTTGTCATTTTTATCCGTTATTCGCCCGCTAAGATTTTTCTGAGCGGATACATTAAATTGAATTGCGATAAGTAAAAAGCTAAGCAGAGATGTTTTCATTTGTTGATTTTTTAATAAATAAAAATAAAGATACCGCGCAGGATTTTCCGGCGCGGTTCAACATGACACTTTAGAAGTGTAAATCAACTATGCTTTTGGCGGCGGATAAAAAACAGAAAGAAAGCCTTGAGAAAGTGAAAACGAAATTTGAAGGGGCGTTTTTTCTTTGTCCGTCAAATGAATCTTCCATAAGGAAGAGTGTAAAATAAAATCCTGGATAAAAACCTTGATTGAAAAATGATAGTCACAGCTTTTTTGTTCCGTGTTTTGCTGGTGGATGCTCACCTGCTTGTTTAAAACTTCATTCAATAAATCTTCTTTACTGTCTGCATAACAGAGCAGCGAATAATTTTTACCATCTTCCGATTTGCTGAGAACATCATAGCATTTTCCGCCATAAATAATTTCATGCCCGCTTTTCCAATGAATAGTTTCTGATTTGTCAATGGTGAGCCTTACAAGGTTTAACTCTTCTGCATTACTGTTGAAAACGCTCTCATGATTTAAATACAGTAAGACCGAATACAGGCAAAATACTCCTGCAGTATTGAACAGAAATATTGCAAGCAATAAAACAGAAGCGGCCTTCTTCACAGAAGAAAATTAATTATTCAAAAACTTAGACACCTTATCGAAATACAGGTTTTTATCAGCGCTGAAATTTTCCGCGTTGGTTGCACTGTTCTTTACAATATATGTTTCCGTTACACTTTTTATCATCCGCACATCACCAGGACCGATCAATGGGTCCTGCCCGGAAACCACAATCATCACTCCTTTTATGGAATTGCGCACTTTATCCAGGGCATAAATCGGCTCAAAGTTTTTATCAAATCCAAATGGAATAATTACTTCCTTACCCATTTTTTCCTTGTATTTCTTTTTGATGATTTCAAGCCCCGGCCATGGACCGTCAGCTACAATCTTTTTTGTTTCGGGCCGATTGGCGCCTACGCCTAAGGCAAGTCCTCCGCCAACGCCAATGCCGAATAAATCAAATTTAGTAATGGCACGTGTTTTACGCAGATAGTCCAGCACGGCATTCAAGTCGGTGATAAACTGGGGATAAATGAAAATGTCAGGTTCAATCTGAAAATCGCTGCTTTCACCATAACCACGGTAATCAAACATCACCACGTTAAGCCCAGCAGAAAGAAACTGCCCGCAAAGCTCAAGGTTATCTGCCATGTTGCCGTCACCGCTGGCACTGATGACAAGCCAATTAGTGGTCTTCTTCGAGGTCTCGAAAAACCATGCATTCAAAATCGCGTCATCTTTCGTTCTCACTTTTTCTTCCTTGTATTGCATACCGTATTTTTCGGGCTTAACCTTATAGGTGCGCGAAGGATTAAGAGCATACGAAAAATCAGAAACCAGGAACGCGGCAATGGCCGCAAACAGAAAAACAAATTTTACTTTCATGGGGATTAATTTTTTTGTTTGGAGAAATCTGTAAATATTTTGAGCTCAAATTTAAAAAAAATCAAACGCAGGAATTCAGATAATTTCTTATTTTATTACACACAATTATTTACAATCGTAAAATTCACGCTTATAGTATAACTTTGAACTTTAAGCTACGAACTACTTGTTTTTCAGCGCAACATGCAAAAGTTCTGAACGTAAAAACAGCCTATGTTTCCTCAGTTTGTAGAACGATTAAAATACCGGCTCGCTTTACCGTTGCCGGGAATCAATGCTCATTTCCAAATGGCCCATCTGTATCGCCGCCAGCATTTTGCATACCGGAACGAGCCTGCGGACGCAAATCAGGGAAGCGTGCTTATACTGCTGTATCCTTCGGAAACTGACATAAGAACCTTTCTTATAGTCCGCAGCGATTATGACGGGGTTCACAGCGGGCAGGTTGCTTTTCCGGGAGGAAAATTTGAAACGGCAGACATTGACCTGAAGACCACTGCGCTAAGGGAAGCATCGGAAGAAGCCGGAATTATTGTGAGCGAGGTGGAAATTGTAGGGCAGCTCACCAAGCTGTATATACCTCCCAGCAATTTTGTGGTGCATCCTTTTGTGGGGATTACCCAGCAGCAACCGGCGTTCAGCCCGCAGAATAAAGAAGTGAAAGAAATTATAGAGGTGAATATTAATTTGCTGCTCGATAATACCATTATAGGAGAGAAAGAAATACTGCTCCGGAATAAAATGCGTGTAATGACTCCGTATTACGATATAAAAGGGCATACGGTATGGGGAGCCACAGCCATGATATTAAGCGAATTCCGAGCTATCCTGCTGGAAATGGAACCGGCATCTCTTTAAAAAATTCGAAATTCGAAATTCGAAATTCGAATTTTACTTTCCTGACTTCACCTTCTTATACTGCTCACAGTACGTCATGTGGTCGTTAACCATACCGGCTGCCTGCATAAAAGCATAGCAAATGGTTGAGCCCACAAACTTAAAACCGCGTTGCAGCAGGTCTTTGCTCATGGCGTCCGATTCTTTTGTTTTGGCAGGAATGTTTGTAAGTGTTTTCCTCTTGTTGTCGATGGTTTTGCCCCCTGTAAATTGCCAGATGTATTTATCAAACGTTCCGAATTCTTCCTGCACTTTCAAAAACTGTTTCGCGTTTGTAACCGTTGAATATACTTTCAGCTTGTTGCGGATGATATCCGGGTTAGTAAGAATTTTTTGAATCTTTTTTTCAGAATAGCGCACTATTTTTTCCGCCTCAAAATTATCAAACGCCTTGCGGAAGCCTTCGCGTTTTTTTAGTACGATGGCCCAGCTCAATCCTGCCTGGAATGCATCCAGGACCATAAATTCAAAAAGTTTTCTGTCGTTATGCAACGGAACACCCCACTCTTTGTCGTGGTATTCAATCATGAGTTGATTATCGGAGGGCCATGGGCAGCGGTTATTCATAAAAATAATTTTATTAATTAGAGTTTTTTTTGCGGAGCAAATTTAATCATCAATCTCATTCGTGGTTTCAATTTACATTCGCTCTCCGAATATTATTACTTTCGCTTAGATGGAAAATAATGGCATACAGGTTTCTGAAATCCTGAAAAAATACTGGGGCTTCGACCGTTTTCGTCCATTGCAGGAGGAAATCATAAATTCCACCCTCGAAGGAAAAGATACGCTTGCGTTGCTTCCTACGGGTGGAGGGAAGTCACTCTGCTACCAGGTTCCGGCGATGGCGAAGGAAGGATTATGTCTTGTGATTTCTCCGTTGATTGCGCTGATGAAAGACCAGGTGGAAAACTTGCGGAAGCGCAGCATTCGTGCATCTGCCGCTTTTTCCGGAATGAGCAGAAAGGAAATTAACCTTGCTATCGAAAATTGTATTCACGGCAACTATAAATTTCTATACATATCTCCTGAACGGCTTAGCACGCAGGGCATGAAAGATTACCTGGTGCAGATGAAAATAAATCTGGTTGCGGTGGACGAGGCACATTGCATTTCGCAATGGGGTTATGATTTTCGTCCCGCTTATTTAGAGATTGCTGCGGTGAGAGAATTGTTTCCAAAAGTTCCCGTACTTGCACTTACGGCAACGGCTACTAAAAAAGTCCGCAGCGATATTTGTCAGAAGCTTCATTTCAAGAGTGAAAATATTATCTGCGGAAGCTTTGAACGGAAAAATATTTCTTACGTAGTGTTTCATGCTGAAGATAAATTACAACGAATACAGAATATACTCGGCAAGGTAGAAGGCAGCGGAATCATTTATGTAAAAAGCCGGAACCACGCTGAAGAACTTTCGCGGCAGTTAAAGAAAACATCTGTAAGTATTGATTTTTATCATGCGGGTCTAGAGAGTGCCCAACGAAACCGCAAGCAAGACGAATGGAAATCAGGAAAGACAAGAGTGATTGTCGCTACCAATGCTTTCGGCATGGGAATTGATAAAAGCAATGTTCGGACCGTTCTCCATTATGAAATACCTGATAATATGGAATCCTATTACCAGGAAGCCGGCAGGGCAGGGCGGGATGGAAACCGCTCTTATGCTGTTTTGTTTTACAACAAGGCGGATATAAACAATATTGAAAAGCGCAGCGAGCAAACATTTCCTGACGTTAAGGAGATAAGAAACATTTACCAGGCACTTTCAAATTATTACCAGATTCCTGTGGGCGCTGCGCAAGGAGAAAGTTTTGCTTTCAATATTTCTCACTTCTGTAATTCATATCGATTCAGTCCTGTTACTGTTTTTAATGCGTTGAAAATCCTGGAAACGGAAGGGCATTTATTTCTTTCAGAATCGGTGCTGCTGCCTTCAAGAATTTATTTCCAGGCAGCGCACGAACAGCTCTACAGTTTTCAGATTTCCAACCCGAAATTCGATTCACTTATAAAAGTTATTCTTCGTTTGTATGGCGGGGTGTTTGACCGGTACACCAACATCAGCGAAGAAGAAATGGGGGCTAAGCTGAAACTGAAGCCGAAAGAAATAACTGAACAACTGGAACAACTCCAGGAAATGAATGTTGTTACTTATATCCAGCGCAGCGACCTTCCGCAAATCGTATTTATGAATGCAAGAATAGATGCGCGTTATCTTGAAATAAGCCGCGAGCATCTAGACGACCGGAGAAAACGTTTTGAAGCGCGCGCCCGCTCTATGATACAGTATGCTTCCTCCGAAAACCGGTGTCGCAGCCAAATGTTGCTTGAATATCTTGGAGAAAATAACTCGAATGATTGCGGAACATGCGATGTTTGCATCAATAAAAAAAAGGCAGCGATGGGTGGGGATGAGCTCGCAAGCATCAGCCGCGAAGTTGAAACTAAACTCTCTGCCCGTCCTCTTTCCTTAAATGAACTTCTTGGTTCCATAGTTAATATAAAGGAAGAGCGCACCATGCATGTTGTACAATGGATGCTCGACAACGAGAAAATTCATTTTCGTGAAGGAGATTTGCTGGAGATGACAAAGACAGCCAAGAAACAAACATGAAACTCAGTGAATCCTTTTATGTGCGTGAGGATGTTGTACAAATAAGCCGTGAACTTTTGGGAAAAGTTCTTGTTACCCGGTTCGGAAATAAAATCACTTCGGGCATCATTACGGAAACTGAAGCGTACCGAGGTGTTATCGATAAAGCATCCCATGCATACAACAACCGCAGAACAGCGCGCACAGAAATTATGTACCGAAGGGGCGGAACAGCATATGTTTATTTGTGCTATGGAATACATTCATTGTTCAACGTGGTAACCAATAGGGAAAATATTCCTCATGCGGTTCTCATACGTTCCATTGTTCCTGATAAAGGAATAAAAGTAATGTTGGAAAGGAGAGGAGTGCAGGCTGCGGGTAAAAAAACTTTTTCAGGGCCTGGCTCGGTTTCGCAGGCGCTGGGCATTCATTATTCTGATACGGGTGCGAGTCTGTCGGGGAATAAAATCTGGATTGAAGACGCAGGAAATCATATTGCCCCGAAGCAAATAAAAGTGTCTGCACGCATAGGAGTTGGCTATGCAGGAAAAGATGCGCTTCTGCCGTACCGTTTTTTTATTGACGCGGCCTGACAGGTAATTATGTATAAAAAACTAGTTTTAAAAAAGGGAAAAGAAAAATCCCTTCTCAATTTTCATCCCTGGGTTTTTTCGGGAGCGGTAGCTTCCAATATTTCGGAAATTGCCGATGGCGAGGTAGTAGAGATTTTTTCTTCGGACAAAAAATATCTTGCCACGGCTCATTTTAGTAATGGAAGCATCATGGGCAGGATTATTTCCTTTGAGCAGGGAGAAATAAATTATGAATTCTGGAAAGAAAAATTCACCGGTGCTTTTGCGCTCCGGCAGCGGTTGGGATTCATTGATAATAAATTAACCAATGCTTTCCGGCTGATTAATGCTGAAGGTGACGGAATGCCCGGGTTGATTATAGATGTGTATGACCGGACTGCAGTTATCCAGGCGCATACCATTGCCATGCACAACCAGGTGGAAACTTTCGCAAAAATTCTATCAGAAATTTTTGGAAACAATTTTTCTGTCTTTGATAAAAGCGCTGAAATGCTGAACCGTAAAAATGCTTCGCCAGTAAACGCGCAAAACAAATATTTGCTTGGAGAAAAAGGAAATCAAATCATTAGCGAGAACGGGCTTAAATTTTTTGTCGACTGGGAACAGGGGCAGAAGACAGGATTTTTTATTGACCAGCGGGATAACCGTAAACTGCTTTCAGAATATTCATCTAGCAAAAAGGTGCTCAACGCTTTCGCATACTCAGGAGGATTTTCTGTGTATGCTTTAAAAGCCGGTGCTGCAATGGTTCATTCGGTTGACAGTTCAGAGCCCGCTGCGCAATGGGCAGAGAAAAATGTAACGCTGAACTTTTCCGGTGAAAATCGCCATGTTTTTTTCAAAGAAGATGTTTTTGATTTTCTTAAAAAGTCACAGGAAAAATATGAGGTAATTGTCCTTGACCCTCCTGCTTTTGCCAAACATTTCAGCGCAGTTAAAAATGCTTCCATAGGGTACCGCAACTTGAATGCCGAGGCCATCAGGAAAATTTCGGCGGGAGGAATTCTGTTTACGTTTTCATGCTCACAGCATATTGACCAGGCACTGTTTCAAAAAATAATTTTTGCTGCTGCAGCGCTGGCAAAAAGAAATGTGCGTGTGCTTCACCGGCTGCACCAGCCGGCAGACCATCCGTTCAGCATCTATCATCCCGAGGGAGAATACCTGAAAGGACTGGTGCTTTATGTAGAATGACGCAGCCGGATTATTCTTCTCCGAAAGTAAAAATAACTCCCGCGCTGATACTAAAGGTGCCGAACGGACGATAGGATTTTAATGCTTTGCCGCTCGCAGGATTACCGGATGGCTGAGTGTATTCATCTACATATTCTGTATCGAGAGAACCGGGCGCAGCAGAAGCAGTACGGTCAACACCGTCATGTTCATCTTTGGTAATTTTGCTTTTGGTTGGAGCCCATGATATACTTGAAAAGGATAGCTCGCCAAAAAATCTAAGGTTGTCGGTTAAGTTAAAGTCCACTCCGAAAGCGCTGTTAAAACCAAATGATGTGCCGCCTCTATATTCAGTGACCCTTTCAATAACAGTAGTGTCGGCCATACTCCCCGATGTGGTAACTGTTTTTTCTTCAGTCTGCGTATAGCCTGTGCCCAGGCCAATTGCTAATCCCATACGTATATATGGCCGTACATCATCACCAAAAGTTATTTTCACGGCAGGATTAACCTGTATCATAGTAATTTTGTCTAATGTAATACTACCTTCTGCGTCCGTACTGTTCCCTGAGCTTGTATTGGTATCTAAGGTAGAGATTGTGAATTCCTTTTTGCTTCCCACCAGGTAGGATACCCCTATTTCTGCACCGATATTTTTGTTAAACATGTAGCCACCTGTAATACTAAAGTTAAGCCCTTGACCGTAGCTTCCCTTCTCAAGTGTATAGGTTGTTCTGCCGTTTGTTGTGTTTGTTGAGGAACCTAACGCATATGCAGGCAGCCCTGTTCCGTACCCGATGCTGATTCCCGTATAACTAAATTGTTGCGCTATCACATTAGTGGAATAATTAATTAGGCAGAACAATAAAATGATTTTTGTTTTCATATTTTATCAGGTATGAAATTGGAAAAGCAAAAGTATATATCTACTCATTGAAAATCGCTTCCCTGTTTTCCGGCCTTAATTGCGGATACCATGAAAAACCTTTCAGCCGCAGTTCTTTGGGTGAAAGCTCATGAATCGGGTAAAACGTTGCATCGGGTTTGTTGACGAGTGAAATTTCTTTCACTTTATTTTCTTCAACTGAAATATAAATATCAGTACAGTCGGCACGGTTGACGCCGGTAAGTTTTTGCGCTTTATTCTTTGCATAGTAAATGGTCTGCCCGTTGCCCTCGACAAAAATTCTGTGAAGCTTATTGTCGTCAAAATACCCGGTAAGATTTTTCCCCCTAACCTGGTTAAAGCGCATGGAGTCTTTTATCTCCATGTTAGCGGAGTCGGCAAGGGAAACAATAAAGGCATTGTTACGCATAATCACGTGACTTATTTTTCCATAAGCAGTTTGCAGCACAACAGAGTCAGCCGTCATCTGGTTGGCGCTTGACCAGAGAATGGGTGCACGGAAAAGCTCGATGGCAGAATCGCGGAAAGAATAAACCAGGGAATCACACCGTCCCTGCAAATCGGTTTTATAAAAGCGAACATTATGGAAGGCAAAGAGCGTCCGTTTTTTATTGGTAGTATCCTGTTGTGCAAGCGTATCGCTGATAGCAGACAAAGTATCAGCATGCAGAAATAAAGAATCGGTTGCAAAAATCTGTATCATTTCTGCGCGTCCGGTTACAAGAGAACGCTCGGTGATTTCGTTATGCTCTGCATATTTTCCTTTAATGAGAATATTATTTACCGTATCGCTGATGGAAATATTTTCAAATGCCTTGCCTTCACCTGTCTTGCGGTTATAGCCGATGCTGTCACCACTAAGCCGTTGTGTTTTGGTTTTGATGTATGCATTGTCGGTGAAACCTGATATTTCCTTTTCGGTGTTATAAAACCCGCGCTCACAGTAAATAAAATTTTCTTTCGAAGTAATCGTAGTGGGCCCAAAGAAAAAAGCAGTGTGGGTTAAAGTATTGTAGTTCATGGTATCGGTCTCCACTACATAGCGGGGATTGGTGAGCACCACGTCCGTCTTGAAATGCATTTCCTTTGAAAAGCTATTATAAAAACCCTGCTTGCTGGTAAGCGTGTTTGCGTTATCAACAATTTTTCCACCCGTGGTGTACAATGCCGTACCGGTTTTGCGGTTGTAATCAATCCGGTCTGTGGTGAGTAGCATTTGACGGTCGCGCAGGTTTACATCTCCCGTCACCACGGCAACGCTTGTGTTGCCATCATAATCAAGATGATTTCCAGTAAGCGAAAGCGTATCGCCCTGGTTGATGTGGATATTGCCGAATGCTTCCATGGCATTGGTTTCAGGATTCATGTAAGCGCTGTCGCATTTCATAACAGCATTCTCATGCTTAAACTCCACGTTGCCGATGAGCCGCCTTATATTTCTGTTTATATCCTTGTCGTAGTTAAGCGAATCAGCATGAATGAGCTCTATATGCATAGGTTTCTCCTGCTGCTGCGCATGTATATCGTGTGCGCATAGGAAAACCCCCGAAGCGATTGACAGAAATATTTTTTTTGCCGTACCGTTCAATTACAAATGTCTTGAGAACGGCAAAGTAAAAAGAAAAGAACAGAAAGTGAATGATGTAGAGGAGGGATGTCAAAAGCGGCAAACGATAACACCGGGTTACGCCTGTGATGATTGGGGCAGATGTGAAATAATTAAACTAAAGAGTTCTTCAATTTAATACCGTACTAAATGACTGGTTTCAGTTTCAGGATTAATTCTTGAAACATATTCAGTCACTGCAATGGATTGAAAGGAACCGCTGACGGTAGCAGAATTTCCTGTGGAATTATCTCCCGGGTCAACCAAAATGGAAAAATTGCCCTGGGTGATATGCGTGGAAGAATTATAGCTAAGGTTAGTCACAACAGTGTTTGAAGTATTACTATATGCATTTACATTCAATTCAAATGTCTGTCCATTGCCTAAATCCTTAAAAAAGTAACCAAAGAAACGGGAATCCACAGGTATTGTGGAACTTAGGGATGAAAGAGAAAAATTAAAGAGGCAATACCCTGAAACGAGTGGGTCGGAAGAGGGATGCCGCTCGACAGAAAAATTATAGATGAAGTTGAATTCATCATAAGAAAAATTATCGAGGATGTGATAATATTTGTTGTTGAAACTAATGGCAAAGGGAGTGCCGTCGCTGCGGTTTCCCGTAATATTTCCCTGGATAAATCCACCTTGCTTGTAATTATATGACGTACCTGTAGGTCCGGCAACGCCCTGCGGGCCAGTGTCGCCATCCTTTTTACATGAACCAATGGCAACAATAAGAGCGCAGAATAAAAGAAGCTTTGATAAAGCATATCCGCGGATTTTGGATTTATTTTTTTTGACATTAATACCAGTCATTGCTATTTTGATTTTAGAGGTGTAAAATTTATAGTTGTCTTATTTCGGAATTAATTCTTACCCTTCAGTTGCCGATTCTGGAAAGATACTCCGTCATTGCAAGGGATTGAAAAGAACCTGAGACGGTTGCGGGATTTCCCGTTGAGTTATCACCGCCAAATAAATTAGCGCTAAAGCTGCCTTGGGCAACATGTGAAGAAGAATTATAGCTGAAACCTGAAACAATGATGGGGGAAGAACTCCATTGGTATATATTCAAATGGAAAGTCTGGTTGCTTCCTAAATCCATATAAAAATCGCCTTCAAAATGTACTGAAAAAGGCGAAGTGGAACTAAGGGATGGTAAATTAAAATCGAGGTAACAATCTCCAGGCACCAGCGGGTCGCTACTCAAATATCTGTGAAGCGAAAAACTGTAATTGGAGTTGAAAGGATCAGAATAAAAACCATCAGCACCATAATACTTTTTATAGTTAAAGCTCAGGTTAAAAGGGGTACCGTCTGACCGGTTGCCGGAAATAGTGCCCTGTATAAATCCTCCCTCCTTAAGAGCAAAGGGTGCACCAGCCGGGCCAGGGTCACCTTGCGGGCCGGTGTCTCCTTTTTTACAGGACATAAATGCAAACAGCATCAAGCTGAATAGAACAAAATTTGTCTTCATAGTGCGTGAGGTTTAATAAAAGTAAAAATGGAACGTTCGTCAGGTTTTGATGGGGTAAAGATGATAAAAGTTTTTATCCCCGCAAAAAATTGTAAATCAGGCAGTGGGTCAATTCCGATTTTGTTTCCCGCTGATTACGCTGATAAACGCAGATTTAATTTTTTATCTGCGAACATCTGCGACATCTGCGGGAGATTTTTCAAACTGAGCCACTACCGTAAATCAGTCAGTTTAAAGAGTTTATTTCTCTTCCACCAAATAAAGCTTGTTGTCTTCCACCAGGTACATCATGGGTGCGATTTTAATTTTTGGATAACGCAGCCGCAGACGTTTGGTTTCGCTTAAAATAAAATCCACTTCGTTGCCGATTTCAAACATGGGAGCAAAATGTTCAAAATGGTCTTCGGCCTGGCGTCTGTCCCAGCCGGACGATTCCACAAGCCCGTTTATGAATTGGTCTTTGCGCGAAATAAGATTCACCATTCCGCAATGGTTATGCCCGATAAGTGCAATGTGCCTTACACCGCCTACGGCAATGGCAAACGAAACTTTAAACTCGCTGTAGCGCAGGTTAGCCCCGCCCGTGCGGATGATGAAAGAAAAATTATCGGGCATGTGTAAATGCTTGCGGTTATCCATGCACATACCCACGAGCAAACATGCATTTTGGTAATCATCAAATTCCCGGTCCAGGTTATGATATTCAAGCAGCAACCCTATAGGGGTATTGCGATATTGCTCGGGTATATCCTTTGTAGAATTAACAGGCAGCAGGCTCATTTTATCATTGATTAAGCTTGCAAAAGTTTTGGAATATCAATCTTGCGCATCTTCAGCATTGCCTGCATCACTCTTCCTGCGCGTGCCGGGTCTTTGTCCTGCATCAGTTCTCCTAAAGAATTCGGAATCACCTGCCATGATAAACCGTACTTGTCCTTCAGCCAGCCGCACATAGATTCTTCTCCGCCTTCCGTAAGTTTTTCCCAATAATAATCCACCTCTTGCTGGTCTTTGCAGCTTATAAATAAAGAAATAGCTTCTGTAAATTTAAACATAGGCCCGCCATTGAGAGCCATAAACTGCTGTCCTTCCAGTTCAAACGTTACTATCATAGGGGCTGAGTGCAATATTTTTGAATTCTTAAATATCGAGCAATAAAATTTTGCTGCCTCCTCGGCTTGTTTGTCGAACCACAAGAATGTTATTATTGTTTGCATGATATGTTGATTTGGTTTCTGCAAACATAGGATAAAAACAAAATCCCGAACTGCTGTGATAAACAGTTCGGGACGGAAATTAAATGCGTTAAGTTATACCTATCGAATCGTTACCAGTTCCCTGTATTTGGGCAGGGGCCACATCTCATCATCAACCAGCATTTCCAGCTTGTCAACATGGGTGCGAATTTCATCAAAGTATGGTTTCACCTTATCGCAATAAGCAATCGCTTTATCACGCGCACTCTCAATCCGGTTCGCCTTTTTGCGGGCTTCAATCATCGCGTCCGCATTTTTCTTGATGGCTGATACATGCGAAGAAATTTCTTCTATCATTTCAATCTGCGTGGAATATGAAGATGCTTTTATGCCAATGCCCTTGAGGCGCTCTACATTTTCAGAAAGTTTCATCTGGTAGTTGAGCGCAACGGGAATAATGTGGTTCGCAGCAAGGTCGCCAATTACGCGCGCTTCAATCTGGATTTTCTTGGTGTAGGTCTCCAGCATAATTTCATGACGAGCTTCAATTTCTCTCTCGCTGAAAATGTGGTTGTCGTGAAACAGCTTCTCCGATTTCTTGGAAACATATGCATCCAGCGCCAGCGGTGTGGTTTCTATGTTAGACAAGCCGCGCTTTGCAGCTTCTTTTTTCCATTCATCGCTGTAATTATTTCCCTCGAAGAGAATATTCTTGGATGAAACAATATAGGAGCGAAGCACTTTCATAATCGCTTCGTCTTTTTTGATATCCTTTTCCAAAAGAGCATCCACTTCCTCTTTTAACAAACGAAGCTGGTTGGCGACAATAGCATTCAGTACCATCATGGGCGAAGAGCAGTTTGCCGAAGAACCGACAGCGCGGAACTCGAACTTATTCCCCGTAAAGGCAAACGGAGAAGTGCGGTTGCGGTCGGTGTTATCGAGAAGAATTTCCGGAATCTTTCCGATGTTAAGTTTGATTTGCGTTTTCTCTTCCGGTGTCATCTTGTTTTTCTTTACCATAGTTTCTATTTCATCAAGAACATAGGTAAGCTGCGAGCCGATAAAAATAGACATGATGGCAGGTGGCGCTTCATTGGCTCCCAGGCGATGGTCGTTTGCTGCCGATGCAATGCTTGCTCTCAGCAAATCGGCATTATCATGAACGGCCTTGATAATGGAAATAAAAAACGTGAGGAACTGTAAATTGGTCTTTGGCGTTTTACCGGGCGACAAAAGATTTTTCCCCGTGTTGGTAACCAGCGACCAGTTGTTATGTTTTCCGCTTCCGTTAATTCCGGCATACGGTTTTTCGTGAAACAATACTTTAAAGTTATGTCTGCGCGCTACCTTGTCCATCAAATCCATAAGAAGCAGGTTATGGTCAACGGCAAGATTTATTTCTTCAAACACGGGAGCACACTCAAACTGACTCGGTGCAACTTCGTTGTGGCGAGTCTTGAGCGGTATGCCCAATTTCCACGCTTCAGATTCAAAGTCATTCATGAAAGCATAAACGCGGTCGGGAATGGAACCGAAGTAGTGGTCCTCAAGCTGCTGGCCTTTTGCAGGCGAGTGGCCAAATACTGTTCTGCCGGTAATCACCATATCAGGGCGTGCATCAAAGAGAGAAATGTCAACCAAAAAATATTCCTGTTCTACACCGAGCGTGGCGTTTACGCGCGTAACATCTTTATCAAAATACTGACAGACATCCACGGCTGCTTTATCCAGCGTGTGAAGCGCTTTCAGCAGCGGTGCTTTGTAATCAAGGGTTTCGCCTGTATAAGAAACAAACACCGTAGGGATGCAAAGCGTTTTCCCTCCCGGGCCTTCCATGATGAAAGCCGGTGAGCCTGCGTCCCATGCCGTGTAGCCGCGCGCTTCAAACGTGTTGCGGATGCCGCCGCTCGGAAAGCTGGATGCATCAGGTTCCTGCTGCGCTAATGCATTACCGGAAAAATGTTCTATCGCCTGGCCGCTTTCTGACAGTTCAAAAAATGAATCGTGCTTTTCTGCCGTCATGCCTGTAAGCGGCTGAAACCAATGCGTGTAATGCGATGCACCGTTCACATTAGCCCATTCTTTCATTCCCAAGGCGACTTGTGATGAAACTTTCCTGTCAATGCTTTGCCCGGTTTCAATGGCTTCCACAACGCTGCGGTACACTTCCTTAGGGAGATACTTTTGCATTGTATCTCGGGAAAATACGTTGGTTGCGAAATAGTCGGAAACTTTCTTTCCGGGAGCTTCGGATGTTACCGGTGTGCGGTTAATACTGTTTTCAATTGCTTTAAAACGAAAATGTGCCATAGGCGGTCTGAGGTTTGAAGTTTGAGGTTTTGGGTTTAAGGTCGAAGATGCTGACCGTAAGCGTCAGTATTAAAATTTAGTGTTATTTTTATTAGAGGTGTGCAAATATAGGGGGTATGAATAATATTTTATATGTTTTCGGTGGCTAACATATAATTTTATAGGGGGGTATGCAAAAAAAACATATACTTTTTTACTAACAGGAGTTAAAAACAGGAGGCACCCGCTTATTTTATGTATTTTTAATAGTTAAAGACCGGTATATCATTGTTTTCAGAACAGCACGTTATGTTTGCATTCCATGAAAAAGAAAGCAAGACCTGAGAGTTTTATTCGCCAGCCCAAATATGCAGGAGGTAAAAAAGCGCTGGACGAATTTATCCATACGAATTTGCGATACCCTGAAGAGGCATTGAAGAATAGGGTAGAGGGATCAGTTACCGTTAAGTACGATGTAGATGCTTTTGGAAAGGTATCGGATGTTTCCATTGTTCATGGGATAGGATATGGATGCGATGAAGAAGCATTACGGTTGGTAAAAATGCTCAGGTATGAAAAGAAAAAATACAGAGGGCTGCGTGTTGTATTTCATCAGACCATTGTGATTCACTTTCATCTTCCGGGAGGCAGAGTCAACCCCCGGCAACAGGAAATGAAAATCCAGTACCAGTACACGGAAAAGAATTCTCCGAAGCCGGGAGAAGGAAAAATATCGTATACCATAGTTCCGGGCAAGAAATAGATATTCTGTAAATTTCAAATCATCTACAGAACTTATCTCAAAAATGTTTTTTGCTTTTTTTTCCTTCCGCTTACCCCTCACCCCTAAAGGGGAATCCCCGCTTCATAGTGCCGGGAGCGGTTCTCCCTTTAGGGAGTCAGAGGGTAGCAATGGAAAAAAACATTTTTGAGCGGCTTGTGCTTACTTTCGTATCGGAATGATGACGCAGAAAAATTTCTGGCAGACTCCTGTAGAATTCATCAAAGGCATAGGGCCTGAGCGTGCAAAGCTGCTCAAGGATGAGCTTGGCATTGCTACCTATTATGATTTGTTTTCTCATTTCCCATACCGATATATAGACCGTTCACGATTTTACAAAACCACAGAAATAAAAGACGACAGCACTTATTTTCAGCTTAAAGGAAAACTGGTTTCCCTTCGCCCCGAGGGTAGCCGTTATACTAAAAAACTGGTTGGTAATTTTTCTGATGGTTATGGAAAAGTAGAATTGATTTGGTTCAACAGGATAAATTGGGTTGAAAAGGCGCTGCAACCCGGCAGGGAATATGTTCTATTCGGCAAGCCAAGTATTTATAAGAAGCAATTCTCTTTCATTCATCCCGAACTGACACCCATTGATGACGCGACATCGGTAACATTGTCATCCTTCATGCCATTCTACCATACAACCGAAAAAATGAAATCAAAAGGCATAGACAGCAGGACCATTGCACGGTTTATGAGGGCGCTCAAAGAAAAAATCCGTGAGCCTGTGCCGGAAATTCTTCCTTCAAAAATTATTTCTTTCAATAAACTTTCCGGGCGTCACGATGCATTTCTCCACATTCATTTTCCTAAGGGTGATGATTCGCTAAGCAAAGCCCGCTTCCGTCTTAAGTTTGAAGAACTGTTTTTGTTACAATTGGAACTTCTTGCAATGAAGCAGGCCAGAGTAGAAAAGAAAAATGGTTTTTTATTTCCCGTTGTAGGGGAAAAGTTCAATACCTACTACAAGGAAAAATTGCCGTTTAAACTTACCGAAGCGCAAAAAAAAGTGATTCGTGAAATCCGCATTGATACCGTTTCCGGTTTCCAGATGAACCGCCTGCTCCAGGGTGATGTGGGAAGCGGTAAAACGATAGTAGCACTGCTGTCGCTGCTTCTTGCTATTGACAATGGTTTCCAGGCATGCCTGATGGCGCCTACCGAAATACTGGCGCAGCAGCACTTTCAATACATCTCTAAGCAGCTTTACGGAATGGGAACGAATGTCACTCTGTTGACAGGTTCCACAACAAAAGCTCAGCGAAAAAAAATATTCCCGGCATTGCTCAATGGCAGAATAAAATTAATCATCGGCACGCATGCGCTAATTGAAGATAATATTCAGTTCGAAAACCTGGGAATGGTTGTCATAGACGAGCAGCATCGTTTTGGTGTGGCGCAGCGCGCGCAGCTGTGGTCAAAAGAAAATAGTGCGCCTCATGTGCTGGTCATGACGGCAACTCCTATTCCGCGCACGCTCGCCATGACATTGTATGGCGATTTGGATGTCTCCGTTATTTATGAAATGCCGCCTGGTCGTAAATCTATTAAGACCTATCATCGTAATGAGTCGCTGCGTCTGCGCATGTATGGTTTTATTCGGGAGCAGATTGCAAAAGGCAGGCAGGCCTATATTGTGTATCCCATTATTGAAGAATCAGAAACGCTCGATTACAAAAATCTCGTTCAGGGTTTTGAAACATTGAAAACAGTTTTTCCGCAACCGGAATATTCACTCAGCATTTTGCACGGAAGAATGAATTCCAAGGAAAAGGAATACCAGATGGAACAGTTCAGAAGCGGTAAGTCGCAGATTATGGTTGCAACCACCGTAATTGAAGTAGGCGTGGATGTTCCCAATGCTTCTTTAATGGTAATAGAAAGTGCGGAGCGGTTTGGACTTGCGCAGTTGCACCAGCTTCGCGGGCGAGTGGGAAGAGGAGCGGAGCAATCATTTTGTATCCTGATGACTTCAGGGAAGCTGTCAGAAGTTGCACACCGCAGAATGAAGACAATGGAACAAACCAATGACGGTTTTAAAATTGCAGAAGTTGATTTAGAACTCCGCGGGCCGGGTGACATACAAGGAACGCGCCAGAGCGGTGTCCTGAACCTGAAAATAGCGAACATTGCTGTTGATGGGCAGTTGCTGGCACTCACAAGAAGCGAAGCAGTAAAACTTTTTAAGGAAGACCACGATTTATCTTTGAAAGAAAATACTGTGCTTAAAAATTATATCGAAGAAAATTTGCAGCAAGCAAAATTCTGGAGCTCGGTTAGTTGATTGAAGATTATGGAAACAAAAGAAAATCCAGGAACGCACCATTTCAGAAATACGATTGCCGGCAGTGTGGCGCTTCCGTTTTTATTTGTGCTGTTGCTCTGGATAATAAAACTTGTGGAAACCCTTTCGGGTGAATCATTTGCTGATTTCGGAATCATTCCAAGAACATTTTCAGGACTTAAAGGAATTCTGACTTCCATTTTTATTCATGCTGATTTTAATCACCTGTTGAGTAACACCTTTCCGCTTTTGATTCTCGGAAGCGGGCTCATGTTTTTTTACCGTGATGTGGCACTGAAAGTTTTTGTGCTCATATGGCTGATGAGTGGTTTTTGGGTATGGTTGTTTGCCCGTCCGTCATCACACATAGGTGCCAGCGGTTTGATTTACGGAATAGCGGCATTTCTTTTTCTCAGCGGAGTGCTGAAGAAAAATAAAAACCTTCTTGCTATTTCATTGCTCACCGTATTCCTGTATGGAGGGCTTGCCTGGGGAATTTTCCCGGTTGCTGAACGTATTTCCTGGGAAGCGCATCTTGCAGGTGGGCTTGCCGGTTTTTTCTGCGCCTTCGTTTTCCGGGATGAAGGTCCGCTAAAAGAAGAAAAAAAATGGGATGATGAAGATGAGGATGATGATGAAAATGCAGAATGGAAAATTGCCGGGAAAAATTCTAATGGTTCTGATGTTACAAACTGAGAACTACTTTTTTTTCGAAGACCAGCATCATCATTGGAACAGTTCAAACATTTTCCGGGCAAGAGCTTCCCTGTCATAATCTTTTGCCAGCATTGCCTCGCCGGCCTTTACTTCTTCTCTTAATATAGAATTGTTTTTCAGCTCAAGAAATTTTGAAATAAAATCTTTTTCATTTTCCGGTTCAAAACAGACGCCTGCATTATATTTCATCAGCAGCCGGCTTGCTTCGCCTTTCACTCCAAGCAAAACGGGAATTTTCATAGCGGCCAGCTCAAAAAGTTTTGATGGAATAACTTTTTCAAATGCCTCTGACTTGCGGAGGTTAATTAATCCTATGTCGAGTAACGAAAGATATGCGCTTACTTCTTCCCTTGGAACATTGCTGAGAAAAGTTATATTATTCAGCTTCAATTTAGCCGCCTGTTTTATCAATTCATCTTTCTTTGCCCCTTCACCAATAAATAAAAAATGAATGGAGTGGTCTCCGAGTTTGTTGATGCAGTTAATGATGAAATCAAGTTTATGCGCCATGCCATGCGTACCCATATACCCGGTAATAAATTTTCCTTCAAGGTGAAGTTTCCTTAGCAGAGTCATGTTTTTATCCACCGGATGAAAATTATATTTGCTGATGCCATTGCTGATGCAGAAAATTTTTGTTCTATTAATTCCTCTGCTAACAATAGCAGCGATAAATGCCTCGCTTACGACTACAATCTTCCATGCTCTGCGGTAAAGTAGTTTTTCAATCCACGACAAAAAATTGATAATAAAATTTTTCTTCATAACGTCAACACCCACTATGGATTCCGGCCATAAGTCGCGTACTTCAAAAATAAGTTTCTTATTTCTCAGGAAAGAAATTACACCCCCTGAAACGGCAGTAAAAAATTGCGGAGAAGTTGCAATAATAATGTCGAATGAAAAAAATAATCCTGCAAAAAAGGAAACGATGCCGAAAGAAAGATAATCCAGCGAACGTCTTACAATACCTCTGTTAGCCGAAATATATGTCCAGATACGAATGACGTTTATACCTTCAATATTCTCTTTTTGAAAAAGTTTGTTTCTATATCCCGGATATATTTTTCCCCCGGGGAAATTCGGAAAACAAGTGATGATTGTAACTTCTGCACCTGCTTTCACCCATTCGCGGCAATGCTCAAATGTGCGGGTAGCAGGAGCGTTAACTTCAGGAGGAAAATTATCGGTAAGAAAAAGAATTTTCATAAAATGATTTCGGTATACAGCCGCTCCGAAAATAATATAACTGCAACTTTTGCCTTCGCTAGTTTATTGAAGCCTTCGGCAAAATCGTAATCTTCTATCGTTAGATTGCTATGGTTTCTGAATGTAATTAAAAAATTATTCCCTGAAATTGAATTTTTAATTTCCTCAATGCTCACTTCAGGATAAAAATGAAGAAGCGCTTTACAATGATGCTTCCCCGGTATGTAATCAACAATGAGTATCTTATCTTCAAAAAATTCCCACTGACGTTTGTGAACAATCCCGGCAGAAGTAAACCCTTTTATCGCAGCGGAGCAAGGATTTTCTGTGAGTGATTTATCAATAATTCGCGCGCGTCTTCCCACTCTGAATGAAGCCCACATATCACTTTGCCCGAGCCCGTCAACTGAAACGGTATTGTGAGCTTCAGTGGAACGTTCATATTTTCGTCTTGAATTGTTTTCATAGGTGGATATACCGCAATCCACTATAACCGGCTTATCGTTTATGTTGAGACAAAAACTCAGCATGTCTGCATGCGTATGCCCAGGATTGTATGAAGGCATAATATTTCCTGCATCTAAAATGAGTTCGTATTTTGGAAACGAAAATTTCTTGTAACCGCTTTCGGAAAGAGAAATGCTACCAGTATAAACATCGAGCTGCTTTGCATAGGTCATAAGCCGGTAAGGGGTTGGTGTTCCGGCTTGAGTCGAATCATTAAAGTCAGGCATCCCTCCGTTTCTGAATGTCATGATATTCATCCAGGATAGCATTGCCCCTGCTTTTTCCGTCAGGAGGTTTAGAAGTAAATCATTTCCCACGCTATTATTTTTCACCAGGTTAATGCAGTCAAGAATACGATGCAAGATAATGCGGTGATACATTGGGCTCAATTCAAAGTGCGCTCCATCTTGCAGGATTTGTTCCCGTAATTCTTTGAGCAAAATATTTTCTGATTGTTTTAAAAGATTTTCATCCCTAAAATAAAATCCGGCAAACAGGAGAGAAAATCCGTTTTCGAGCAAATGATTGGCGCCAAGGTGTTTTTCTGTTTCATGACTCAGCTTCAGGTATTGTCTGAATAAAGACTCGTTGATTTTTGAATCGTCAACATTATTTTTAACAAGAAATTTTATCCAGTTTATCCCTCGAAGGGAAACAGGGTAGGGGTCATACGACGGGGAACGTACGTTTGCGTGAGCAATAAAGTGATGAATTAATTTTAACCCGTCCGGAACCTTTATATTTTCCTGATGCAGAAAATCAAAATAGTTGAGATTATAATTCCAGAGGAGCCCGTACCCGGAAAAACCCCAATCCACATTTTCCGTCTCAAAAATTTTCTTTTGATTGAGAAAGGTAAATATGTTTGCGGTCAGTGAATTATCAGACGGAAGAAAAGGTAACAGCGTCAGTGGCTGAGCCGGTTTAGGCATAGAAATATTTTTTTTAAAAAAATGGTACAGCGCTAGCCTCTTCCGAAAAGGATTTACCAGGAAAAAAAATATCTGCCGGATGCGCAGATGCCGCACGGTTTCATAATACCGGAAAGAATTTTTGAAGACAGCGCTCACTCAACCTTAATCCATTTTTTTTCTTTCAGCGAATCGAGTGCTGCAAAAGTAGCACGGGTCGTATTGTCTATTTCATCAAATGCAATCAGCGGCTCACCTCCGCTTCGCAAAAAATTCAGATATCGCCTGTATTGTTCCCGGTGGCCTTTATCCTGTGAACCACTCATCCCGTTTCCTTTGAATCCGAAAAGTTTCAATGAACGAAAGTTATCAATGAGCAGCGTTCTTCCCGAGGAAAATATTTCTATTTTTTCTTTTGGGTAGGAGGAATGTCCATTAGAAAAATAATTGACAACACCCAACGAGCCATTCACGTACTTTAGAAATATCGAAGCTGTGTCCGTGCTAAGATTTGTTTCAGTTCCGGTTGCCGCCATTAAAACAGATTGAATCCTGCTGCCGGTAAAAAAAGATATCAAGTCGAAATGATGGCATGCCTCACCTATAATTCTTCCTCCGCCGTATTCCAAATCATGCAGCAGGTTATCCGGTGAAATATTTCCGGCATTCATGGTAGCCACAACTTGTATGGAAGCGGCATCATTCAAAAGTTTTTTCGCTTTAATACTGTAAGGTGAAAATCTCCTGTTAAAACCAACCATGATGGTGCCTGTACTTTTTTCATGCGCACTCACAATCGCATTTAACTGTTCTGAATTTATTGCAAGTGGTTTTTCTACAAAAACATTTTTTCCGGCTTTAAGGGCCATAACGCTTTGTTCAGCATGCAGGTGATGGGGTGTCAGCACAAAAACAGAATTGATTTCATTATCGTTCAATATATTTTCGAAACCGGAAGTAGCAAATTCCACTCCGAATTTTTTGGCAAGAAGAGAAGCAGACAACCCCGTTTCACTGCTGATGTATTTGATATTGGCATTCAGCTTTTTTAGCTCCGGCAATAATTTTCCTCTTGTAAAATTTCCAGCCCCGCTGATTCCAATAACTTCTTTCCCCGGCGCTTTTTGCTTCTTTGAAATTCTCACGACGGATGAGTGATTGGCAGCAGTATCGTAAGTAAAAACAGAAGTCAGTCCCATTGAAGAAAGTAGATTGTCATATACCCTTTGGTAATGTTCAACAGGTACCACCTCGCTGATGAGCGGTTTCACATCAAGTGTGCCTGTACTCATCGCACGAAGAACAGCTTCGAAATTTCTTTTAGCGGTCCATCGCACAAACGGCAGGGGATAATCATTGCCTTTCACCTCATATTCGTCATCGTACCGGCCCGGCCCGTATGAAGACGAAACCCGGAATGAAATTTCTTTCTCGTAAAAATCTTTCCGGTTCAAATGCAAACCGGTGACTCCCGTCAGGACAATTCTTCCGCGCTTACGGCACATGCGGGCACTTTGTGAAATAATTTCATCGCTTGCCGAAGAAGCAGTTATAAGCACTCCGTCTGCCCCGATATCTTGTGTTATGCTTAAAACCTGTTTCACCGCCTCGCTTCCGTGCGCAGCAAATGCAAATATTTTTTGAGAAGATGCCAGAATCACTCTTGATTCGTTCAAATCAAAACCGATAACTCTGCAGCCATTGGCTGAGAGAAGCTGAGCAGCAATCTGACCTATCAGACCGAGCCCGATAACGACAAATGTTTCTCCGAAGGTGGGTTCCAACAGGCGAATTCCCTGTAATGCTATAGCTGCAACAGGCGTAAACGCTGCTTCATCGTAAGAAACATTATCCGGTATTTTTGCAGAAATATTTTTTGAAACGCTTACCAGTTCTGCATGGTATCCATTGGTTGCAACTCTGTCACCGACTGAAAAACCCGTAACATCTTCACCCACTTTTATCACTTCGCCCGCATTACAATATCCAAGCGGAAGCGGCTCGTCCAACTTTCTCATTACGCTTTCCATTGTAGGAAAAAAACCATCGGTTTTAATTTTATCGAACACCTGCTTTACCCGTTCGGGCTGTTGCATGGCTTTGGAGATAATATTCGCCCTGCCAAATTCCACCAGCATCCGTTCTGTACCGGAAGATACAAGGGTGCGGTGTGTTTTGACCAGGATATGTCCCCGCTGCAATTGCGGGCGGGGAACATCCTGTAAAATCGTCCCCCCTGATTTAATATCCTGGATTAACTGCTTCAACGCGATTGTATTTTAAAATGAGGTTGTTAACAAGATGAATAAAAGATTCATAACGGTCACGGGAATAATTTCCGGAGAGAAAACTTTGGATGTCTTTCTGCACATCATAAAAATTATTTTTAAAGTACTCAATGGCGTAAAGATAATCTTCTGCGCTTTTGCAGTATCGAATCACGTTTTGAGGGGCTTCGATAAGTTCAGCCAATGCCGAATGAACCAGCGGGATTCCGTTTGAAAGAAGACTAAATCCGCGGTTACTGATACTGCCAGCGTTTACGCTCTCAACTTTTGAATCGTAAGGAAGAATAGAACAGCAAACATCACTGAGGTCCGCATCCTGCAAAAGCATGGGAGGAAGCAGGGTGACATTTTGATGCGCTGTTAATTTTTGCAGCAAAGATTTATCTGCCGTTCGCTGAATGGGTCCTATGAGGCGGAGCAGCGTCCCTGATTGGGCAACTTTTATTAAAATATTAAAATCAATCCTGTGATTGATATACCCAAAATATAGAACAACGTTCCTGTCTTTGGTTTTCAGCGGAGATGAATAATCTTTTTGCGCCCATGGAAGAAAAGGAAAAGTGGCATTGTTGAACTTTGAGAGTTGTTTCTGAAGGGGATAAGAAACCGCAAGTACAGCATCGGATGCAGTACTTGTTTGCTCAACGCGAAGAGCAATCATGTTTTTCATCCATGGCTTTGCCTGCGCAACGAAGTCATCATTGATAAAGGTAATCATGGGAAGGTCCGGAAAAATTTCCTTCAGAAAACCGAAATCGTAATTGAAATTTACAATAATGTCAGGGTGAGGATTTGCGGAATAATATTTAAGGATAAATTTTTTAGGAAATGAATTCGCAAAATCTCCTATTTGCCGCAAAGGGCGAAGCTGATGATGCATTACTTCGGGCAATGTAACCACAGAAAGAAACTCTGACTTTTTTTCTGGGGAAGAAATTTGCGATGATGTCTTCTGAAAAAAAGTGACATGATGTCCGTTGGCAGTTAAAAGATTAGTAAGCTGGTGGCGGATGCGCGGCATCTCGTTCCAAGCTGTGCGTGTAAAAACCGAGAAATTCAGATTTGTTTTCATACCATCTGCTTGTCAGTATTTTTCAGGAAGAAGACGGAAAGAAGCAACAATATTATTCCGCCATGCGTGAGGAGAACGGTAGTGAGTGCGCTGCTGATGATTACAAACACAAATAAGAAAAACAAGCCAAAAAACTTCGGACTTATATTGAGCTGGTTTAGAAACGAAAAATAAAAGGCCACGATGGTAATATTAATAACGACACCCACCATTCCTGCATTCATAAACCCATCAGAAATAATTCCATTGTTTGCGCCCCAATTAATGTCTCCAAAATAATTTTCCCCGATAACATAGGCATGTTCCAGTTCATAAGGATTTGCCTGGAATAACCCGTTAAAACTTTCAGACCAAAATAGGTGATTGTTATTGAAAAAATCGAAATATAACACATCTATCATAGCCGGCAGCAGAAATGCGCGCCTAATGCTCATTGTCATAATGAAATCATCACTAAAAATAACTGAAGCAAGCAATGCGAATAATCCGATTCCAATAAGAATTTTAAGGAAGTAATTAATCTTGGTAATGTAATCGTATTTATATAAAATGAAAGTGAGAATAAGCCCGACAAATACTACCTTATTTGCTCCACAGAGAAAAAGAAAAACCAGTGACAGAGAACTTATAATAATGGTGAACCGATCTTTGTAATAAATGCCGAATACCAGCAAGCAAGGAATAATGAACTTATTAAACCAGGAATAAGAATAGCCGGTGTAAACATTACTGATTTCCGATCGCATTAATGCCCGTGTTTCGTAAATTTCCTGCAGCAATAAATTACGGAAATTCAAATATGGAAAATAAAGTAGTACAAATGGAATTAGCCCAACGATGACTATAAGCAGCAGAAAATTTTTTGATTGTACAATAGGAATCCTGCTCGATTGTATTTTGATTCTGATTTTACCCACCAGTAATACAGTAAGAAAAAATAAATTATGCGACAGGAAAATTCTCCAGTCAATATCCCGTACAAATGTGAAGATGACGGCGCTGGGGAAAACAAAAAAAACCAAAATAAGAATGGCAACCGAATACATGAAATCCTTTATCTTCAGAGCGGTGACCAGGAATGTATGAATGCAAATGCATAATGTGCTTACGATAAAATTAAGCAGGTTAAACTCATAAACGAGTTGTGCTTTTCTGAAAGCATACTCGTTTCTGACCGTAAGGGCAAAGCAGAAATGAAGAATGATAAAAAGTATCAGTAATAATACCAGGTTATTTAATCTGGCTTTTTCAATCCTGGCGGCAAACATTTTTAGCAGTTAAACGAACTAAGAAGCGAAATCAATATTTCAAAATGTAACCTTAAATTTTTCAGACCATACCGCGAGATTGTATAGTTTCCATAATGAAATATCATCTGTGCCTTCTGAGATTTTATTTTTATTTATAAATGAGTTGAGGAATTCTGATTCTTTAATTACACGCAGCAAAGATGCTTTATTTACCATCCAGTTTTTGGGTGCACGAAATCCGAACTTAACGCGCCTCCAAACAATTTCCTCCGGTAATTTATTTACAGCAGATTTTCTTAAAATATATTTCGACCATCCGTTATGCGCCTTGTATTCAAAGGGCAGGGAATATGCCAGTTCCATTACGTTGTAATCGGCAAACGGTACCCGCGCTTCAATCGAAAATCTCATCGAGTTTCTGTCTTCGTATTTGAAAAGTTTTTGTAACTGAACTTTGGTTATCTCCAGGAACTGCAATGCAGAAATGTTCCGGGATGCCGAAGAAATTTCTTCCAGCAATTTTATATTAAAATATGATTTGAATTCCTTCTTAATGAAATTATTTCTCCTCAACTGGCGCACAGCTCTTACTTTCACGTTATTAAAATAAAGGATGTACAAAAACAAGCTCGCAAAATTCAGTTTCGAATTTTTAATAATGTTAAAATAACTCTTCACTTTATTCAAAACGCTTTTTTGTTGGAGAAAATAAGCAGCGTAATAACGGTCGTAACCCAATAGCGCTTCATCGCCTGCCTGTCCGTCTAAAAGTACTGTACAGTCGGCATCTTTTGCCTGGCGCATCACGAAATATTGCATGATAACCGAAGGGCCGCCAAACGGTTCTTCCTGCGCTTCAATCACATCGTCCATAACAGCCTGCATATCTTCCTTTTGCGGACAGGTAACTTTCCAATTCAACCCTGCATTCTTTACAACCATTTCTGCAAACGCGCTTTCGTCACTTTCTTTTTCAACAGACTTTGCAGTGATAGCCGTAAACTTTTCTTTCGCTTTGGCGTTATATTCTTTAGCTGCTACCGTTGCAATGTAAGAGCTGTCCAGTCCGCCGCTTAAACAAGTGCCTACCTTGACATCCGCCCTTAATCGTAAGTGAATCGCTTTGTTTAATTTTTCTTCAAACAATTTTTGCGCATCGTCAAAAGCGAGCGAGCGCACATCGGTATTCATTGCAAGCGAGTACCATTGTGAAACAGTGAAAGAATCATTTTTCAAATCGAGTATAATGTTGTGGCCGGGCCCGAGTGATGTGATACCTTGGAAAAAAGTATGGTTGGTGTGATGATGATGTCCAAGGAATAGAAAATCAAAAAGTATCTGCCGGTCAACTTTCCGCTCGTTAAGTTGCGTAAGTATCTGCCTGATTTCTGAACTGAACAGAAAACAATTTTCTGTGACACCATAATGAAAAGGTTTTACTCCAAAACGGTCACGGCTCATGAATACTAAATTTTTTTTTGGGTCGTGAATGGCAAATGCCCACATACCGTTGAACTGATGAACACATTCCATTCCCCATTCGGAGTAAGCCGCTAATATTACTTCCGTATCCGATTCACTTCTGAATGAATATCCTCTTGTCTTTAGTGTTTCTTTTATCTCGATGTAATTATAAATTTCTCCGTTGTATGTTATCGTATTTCCGGCATACGTCATGGGCTGAGCGCCCAGCTCCGATAAATCAATAATCGATAATCTCCTGTGCCCGAAACCAACTTTACCCTCGCAGTAAAACCCCTCTCCGTCGGGCCCACGATGTTTCGCAGCATCATTCATTTGCCTGAGCCGCGCCATATCGGGTGAAATATTTCCCTTCATTATCATTCCCGAAATGCCGCACATCAGTCAAGTTTTTTTAAGGTCATATACTGCACTAAAAAATATATGGTGTGAAGTGTGGCTTCATGAACTACATATACCGTCAGCAGCGTTTCAACTTTTAAATTAAATGCGAAAGCCGAAATGCCCAGGGTAAGATACGTAGTCATAAAGTACAGCGATTGCCACATAAACGCCGGCTTCAGTTTGTTGGCAGCATAGAACACCGAAGACAAAGGGCTGACCACTAATTGAAATAAAAAACTTACGGACAGTATCGATGCAAACTCCCCCGATTTAGCCCACCGTTCTCCGAAAGCAAATTTAAAAATATCTTCTCCGAAGAAATAAGCAATGATGCTTACCGGCAATGCAAACACGAAAAGATACAGAGCCGATTTTTTAAAAACCATAATTGCCCTTTCAAATTCCCGGTTATTAATGTGTGAAGCAATCTTTTGGTAAAACACTTCCTTAAATGAACCTCCGATAAGCCCAATGGGTGCGCTAAAAACCAATGCGGTCAAACCAAAATAACCAAGTTCATTGGTGGAATATGCTTTGGTAAGAATGATAACAATTCCCTGGACCGATGCGACATCGAGAAGAGCGGGAATGATTCCATAGCGCGGATGGTCTTTGTACCTGTAAGCGACTTCCCTGAAATTTTTTAGCGGCTCGAGGAAAAATTTTACAGATGATTTTTTAAACAGGAAAATCAACGAGGCAAGGGTGCCCGAAATCTTTCCAATCACCAACCCGTAAACCTTTGGCTGAAACAAACCAAACCCAGCGGCCACCAGTACATAAAATAACGATTGCAAAATTTTTGCAAAACTGTTATTGCGGAATTTTCTGTTGCGTATGGATAAATTGGAAAGCGAGCTCCAGATGCCAAAGAACAAAAGATACAAGGGGATGAGCCAACTCTTCGGGTCGATAGAATGATTTTGAATGAAATAAAAAATAAAAAGAATTACGCTGAGCAATGTGGCAAAAATTGCTGTGATGTAAACACTCAGCATAAACACTTTAACAGCTTCAGAGTCATCTTTTGGAAGAATAATTGCGTATTGATATCGCCCGCCAACAGCTACAGCCAATATGCTTGCAATGGCGAAAAAAGATGTGTAGAAAGCAAAGTCTTTCTCAGAATAAAGCCGTGTCAGAAGGGGAGCTGCTAAAAATGGCAGCGCCTGGGCAAGGCCGGTTCCTGCCATCTGTAATGTAACGTTCTGTAGAAATTCAGATTTTAAAAAATGTAATTTCACTTGACCTTAGAGCTGCGGCTGCAATTTAAACAACGGGTCAGAATGAAAAAGAGAAAATGCGGACGCCGGGAACAAGAGTTATTCACGTAGCAGAAACAAATTGCTGCAGAAATCTTTTATCGTTCTCAAATAAAATCCTGATGTCGTTGATGCCATATTTAAGCATGACGATACGCTCGATACCCATTCCGAAAGCAAAGCCTGTAAATTTGCTGCTGTTAATTTTACAATTGTCGAGCACGTTAGGATGGACCATTCCGCAGCCAAGAATTTCTACCCAGCCGGTGTGTTTACATACAGCGCAGCCCGCGCCTTTGCAGATGAGGCATGAAATATCCATCTCTGCCGATGGCTCGGTAAACGGAAAATAAGAAGGGCGGAAACGTGTTTGTGTTTCGGTGCCGAACATTTCGTGCACGAAATAATAAAGCGTTTGCTTCAGGTCGGCGAATGAAACTTTTTCATCAATGTATAGCCCTTCAACCTGGTGAAAGAAACAATGTGCGCGCGCAGAGATGGCTTCGTTGCGGTACACTCTTCCGGGCGAAATGGTTCGGATGGGAGGCTGCGTGTTTTCCATTACTCTTACCTGGACAGAAGATGTATGCGTTCGCAAAGCGAGGTCAGGATTTTTTTCGACAAAAAAAGTATCCTGCATTTCGCGTGCAGGATGATTAGGCGGAAAATTAAGCGCTGAGAAATTATGCCAGTCATCTTCAATCTCCGGTCCTTCGGAAACGGTGAACCCGATGCGCGCAAAAATGTCTACAATCTTTTGCCGGGTAATTGAAACCGGGTGAAGCGAGCCAATCTGAAGCGGCTCAGCAGGCAGTGTTAAATCATCCGGAGCAGATTTATCTTTCTCTTCGCCAAGATGCGAAAACTGCAGAAGAATATTTTCTGCCGATGATTTAAGTTCATTAAGCACCCGCCCGAATTCTTTACGTTGCCCGGGTGCGGCATTTTTCAGTTCAGCAAACAGGTTGGTGATAATTCCTTTTTTGCCGAGGTAATTTATTCTGAAGTGTTCCAGTTCAGCGGCATTGGCAGGAATAAAGCTTCTGATGTTACCCAGAATCTTATTGATAGAGCCGGAATCCATTCAAAAATGTTATATGTTATAAGTTACATGTTATACGAAATAGAATTTACTACCTGCAATCGTATAACATATGACGTATAACTATTTTTCGTTTATCCTATTTCACCAGCGTTATTTTCATTCTCACATCTTGAGTGGGTCGGTCGCCCGGTTGCGTCTGAACGGCTGCAATTTTATCAAGCACATCAAGCCCGCTTACTACTTCTCCGAATACAGTATAATTCATATCGAGAAATGCAGTTCCGCCAGCAGTCTTGTATGTGTTCCGCTGTTCGGCCGTATATGTAATATTGTTTCGCTGTTGAATCATGTCCAACTCTGCATCAGACAAGGGTTTTCCCTGGACAATATAAAATTGACAGCCGCTGCTTTTCTTTTCCGGATTTTCGGTACGTGCGGCAGCAAGCGCCCCTTTTTTATGATAAAGTTTCGGACTGAATTCGGCAGGAATAGTATAGCCATTATCGCCACCACCCAGCATCTGCGAAGGAGAAGCATTTTTTGATTGCGGGTCACCACCCTGAATCATAAAACCTTTGATGACACGGTGAAAAAGCAGGCTGTCGAAAAATTTTTCTTTTGTAAGCTTCAGGAAATTATCGCGGTGAAGTGGAGTTTCGTTATACAGTTTCACAATCATGTCGCCATAGCTGGTGCTGATTTTTACCTGGTGTTCTGCAGTTGTGTGGGGTTTTGTCATTGTTGGTTTTTTAGGGGTTTTGCCCTGCGCCATTAATTGTTGCGAAGCGAAACTAAAGACACAGGAAGCAGTAATAAGGAGGGCGATTTTAGTTTTCATAATTAAAATTGGATTTTATAGGTTTTTTAGATTGAAAAATGATGAAAAATGGATGTAACATTTTTGTATTTAATGTTTTCTTCGTTATTTAGCAGAGTACTATATTTAGGTCGGCAATATTACTCTAAATTGAGCAAAATGAAAATACAAATCAAACGGCTGTTTAACCTGGGTGCGTTGGTGATACTGTTTATGCCAGCATTTTTTTCGTGCAAAAAAGATCAGCCCACAAAGGCGGTGATTACAGTTCTCGATAACAATTCACTTCCTTTGGCAGGCGCGCATGTGAGAGTGTTCCAGGATTCGGTGGTTAACCAGTATGGAGTAAGGGCAAGTGTCAGTGATGAAAAAATCAGCGACTCTAACGGCAGAACAGAACATATATTCAAGTGGGAAGCATTTCTGAATATCGAAGCAATAAGAATACGTTTAGACACGGCATCGCTGCCGCTTGATACTGATACAGCACGCGGATACGTCAGGCTCGAATATCAAAAGACCGTTAATGCTACTGTTCAGTTTCATTAAAGAACCCGCTGTTTTCAAAATAATCTATCGCTGCCTTGCGCAGCATCATATCCTGCTCGCCTAAAGTAAGAGGAGGAATTTTTTTTATCAGCTTCCAGTGAGGCCATCCATCGCTGTCGTATCCTTCAAACTCATAAAAGTTGTACTTGCTCAGCAGGGTGCAGGTGCCAATGTGCATCAGGTCCTGCTTTTCTTCCTTAGAGAAATCGCGCGCGCCTTTGCCAAATTCCTGAACCCCGATGAGAAACAAAATGGTATTCAAATCGGGCTTGTCACCAAACTTTTCGGTGAGGCGCGAAACAAGCTGCTGCCATTTGTTTTTAAGAATATAAATTTCGTTTTCGTCCATGGTACGAATCTCTAATCTTTACGAATGTACAAATAATGAAATATCCTTGTAAACCTTATGCCTGAAAATGTTCGTACAAGGATACTCTCTCTGCATGAAAATTAATATAACACAATACAAAAAATATTTTCGGGGCATCCTGATTTCCGTTCTGCTTTTTGTAAACCCGGGAAGAATTTGTTCAGCGCAGTCAGAGCAGCCACCGCCCATCGATATTGTTTTTTGTGTTGACTTAAGCGGCAGCACCAACGGAATTATAGAGCATCTTAGAAACAACCTCTGGCATTTTATACATGAGTTAGAGCAGCTTGAACCGGTTCCCGACTACCGCATCGGTTTCATCGGGTTTTCGCGGCCGAGTTTCGGGAAGGAATATTCATATGTGAAAGTGATACGGAATCTTTCGTACGATACCGAATGGCTGAGCAGCGAAATGTTTTCGCTACGCTCGCAGATAGAACAGGGAAACCAGTTTGTGGGCGCAGCGCTTATGACTTGCGTAAAGAGCATTAACTGGTCGGTCGACCCCAATGCAGTGAAGTTGGTTTTTCTTTGCGGCAACGGCTTTGTAAATTCAGACGGGGATTTATATAAAAAAGCATGCGAGATGGCAGTAGCAAAAGGAATTATTATTCACGCCCTATACTGGCAGTCGTACACGCTGCCCAAAGAACTATGGGGATGGAGAGGAATAGCATCTCTTAGCGGGGGAAAATTTTTCAGCGTGGATGTTTCGTACAATGAAACCGCCAGCGACACCGGCTTTGATACCGACAAGCTGATGGAGCTTGACGAAGAGCTGAACCGCACCTATGTATATTATGGCAACTTAGGCAAGCTGCGATACAAAATGATGGAAGAGCAGGACAGAAGAATTTACGAGGAGAGTAACCGCGGTTTCCGTTACAGGATGGATTATAAAATTTCTCCAAAATACCAGAAGAAAAATTCCGCCTGGGATTTGGTTGACTTCTCTGACAAGGCATACCTGGAACTGAAAGATTTTAACGTGAAGCAATTACCCGATTCACTGCAAAAGGTAGAAGACGGGGAGTTTAATGCTTTAGTGGAAAAGAAAAAATACGCGCGCTTCAGGATTTTGATTGAAATAAGAAAGATGTTGGAGCAACGTGCAAAGCAGGAAAGAGAAGCCATAACAGAATTCCTGGAGGGGCAAAAACAAACCCGCCTTGAGTGGGAAGAGCAAAAAAAACCGCGCCTCGATAACCTCATTATACGGCTTACGCTTGAAGCCGCACAGGCGAAAGGGTATAAGATTAAGTAAATAAAAAAACAGCCCACCGTTTAAACGATGGGCTGTGATAAAATAAAATCAATAAAGTTTATTTATTCAACACCAGCCGCGAAGTAATAATCCTGTCATGATATTTTACCTGCATCACATAGATGCCATCGGGCTGGTTAGCCAAATTAACCTGGTAAGGAAGTGTAGGAGTAGTGATGAAGAAAAAGGCAGAGTTAAAATGGAGGGAGAGGAAAATTTGCTGTACGATGTCAGCTAAGTTTTTCTACTGGTGTAGAGAATATCTATAGATACGTTGTAAAAATTGTATAAAAAATTGTAACCTTTCATAAAACAAGGTGAGTAATAAAAAGCTGGTTTAAGCACCATCTTTTTTAATTTTATGTAACGACCTGCCCCCAGTTGTAAAGGAACATTAATAAACCAAACATTACTTGTAGCATTGCTCACAGTGTTTTCAGGACCATAGTGAACCGCTGGAGCAGGCCCGAATGGGTCGGCCCAGTCATCTGTTTGTTCTTGCTTTTGCTGGTTAATATGTATTAAATTAACAAAACAGTTTGCACCAATAGAGAAAAAAAATAATTTATAAACAGCTTGAAATTTATAGCCGAGAGATAAAGCAGTCTGCGAGAAATGTATTTGAGTTGTGTCAACTATGTCAGACCAGTCAGATGTTTTTGCAATAAAAGCGGACTTTCTGTACGAATCGGAATAAGAAGATGTACCTGAAAATTTCAAATAACTTATCTGCATGATATGATGTAGATTTTTATTCTGACCTGAAGTAAAATCCAAACCACCGCTGACCATACCACCCAAAGATGATTTGCTGTAATTAAATCTACTAGGGTCGGGGCTACCTCTATCAATTCTGTAACCGTAGCCAAGAACAGGATTGATAGAAGGAGTATTATCCAAAAGGAAATCAAAAAAAGCGTCTGAATATTGCATCAAATTTATTCCACCCGATACAAAAATTTCCTTTTTTACGTGAGTTGTGCTGTCGATAGTTTGTCCATGCAAACGAACAACAGTGAAAAAGACTGTCGAGACGAGAACTGCTTTCGATGAGAGAAACTTGGTCAACTGTCTTGATTTTAAAATGTCACCTAAAATTATTGTGTCGTCAGACTTCCTATCTGAGTGTAAAGATAACGGTTTCTCAAAATTGGACACAAAAAAGCCCACCCCGTTAATCGGGGTGGGCTGAAGATTATTTCAAAATCACTTTACTTATTCAACACTAACCGCGAGGTAATAATACGGTCGCGGTATTTTACCTGCATTACATAAATGCCGGCGGGTTGGCTGGCTAAATTTACCTGGTAGGGCAGAGCAGGAGCAGTGAATGTTCCCGAGATATATATTTCCTGTCCAATGGAATTTACAATGGTAACTTCTGCCTGCGCGTTCGGCTTGAGGAATAAAACATTGAACAATCCGTCAGCTGACGGATTAGGATATACCACCAGGCCGCTGTTCTGAACCGGTATGGGTGCAATGCCGATAGTAGATGTCACAAGCACTGTATCGGTAGAGTAGCATCCGTTGGCATCTACCACATAGAGCACATAGAACGTGTTCACCTGCGGATTGGCAAAGGGCGTTGCAGAATTGCAATTCAGCAAATCGAGGCACGGTGACCAAACATAAGTGTATGGTGGTGTGCCGCCCGATGCAGAACCAATCAACGTGGTATTTCCGTTAACATCAGCTCCCGCATTGGCAACCGGAGAATCGTGCACTACGATATTTCTTAGCGCGGAGTTGGTGCATCCATTGGCATCGGTGTAGGTATAGGTAATACCATGAATACCCGTTCCGGCAACATTAGGGTCAAACATTCCGGCGCTTACGCCCGATCCAGAATACGAACCGCCGGCAGGCATGCCGGTGGTAAGGTTGAGCGGCGTTGCATTGAGACACACTGTCGGGAATGTGGGCAGCGTAACAACAGGCAAATCATTAACGGTAATGGTTGATGAATCGATGCCGGCACAGCCGAGATTATCAGTATAAGTATAAACAATAGTATAGGTTCCTACACCGGCAACAGTAGGGTAGAAAATATTATTGGACACTCCCGGCCCGGTATAAATTCCTCCGGTTGGAGTTCCTCCTGTCAGCAGAAGCGGAGAGGCGTCAATACAAATACTATTGAGCGGAGTCAACGCTACCACCGGCAACGGGTTAACGTTGATGGTGATGGATGAAGTAGACGAACAATTATAATAATTGTCGAAAACGTTTACGGTATACGTTGTTGACGTAGTAGGCGAAGCCACCGGGTTTGGAATCGTATCGCTGCTTAGGTAAACATTGGGAGTCCATAGGTAGTCGAAATCACTGGGTGCGCCAAACTGCGTATTAGGACGAACCGAATACGTAATTCCGGTTGCAACGGTAGTAATCCCGCAATTAAAGTCGGCGTGTGCATCAATAGAAGAAACAAACGGTGTTGTAGTTCTATTATGGATGCAGTTGACAGTAAAGTTTACACATGGTGTTCCCGGGCAAGTAGCACATTGCATAAATGTTGTTTCAACTACAATGTTTGAAACACCGTCCCAGATGAATGGAGTCGAGAAAGTAAGAGTATTCCATCCCACCACGGGCATCAAAGAAGCAGCGTAATAAACCTGGCTTAATCCCGTAACAAAAGTATTTGTCATAAAGGTCTGTGCCGTTGCGCCCACCGAAACGGTAAAATTGGTGTAGGTACCAAGTGCAGGAGTATTGACTATTGTAATATCATATCCAACAGACATAATGGGCCCGGCAGATATTCCTGCTGCGGTCAATTCACTTGCCAGGTATAATTGCTGGTTTCGGTCGCCCGTCCAGAAATTACCAAAGGGAGCAGGGTAGGATACTGTACTATTCACATTTGTTCCCGTTCCCACAGTAAACAGGAGAGGTTGACTGGTATTGTTTATGTCAAGTTGTGACGGAGTTCCGGCACAAACCGCTACAGGATTCGCCGTGGCTGCAATCACAGGTGAAGGATTAACAACAAGATTAATAGAGGTAGATGTCTGGCACCCGGCTCCGTCAATAGCATTAATGGTATAAAGCGTTGTAAACGGAGGGCCGGCTGTTACAGAACTTCCGGTAGTGCTGCTCAATCCGATTGCGGGAGCCCACGAATAAGAATATCCCGGATTAATACTCGCAATGGTTATAGTAACCGGGTTACCGGCACACATAGGGTTACTTGTGGGTGTTGCAATAATGGTATCGGCAGGGGTTACCGTAACAATAACCGGTGTTCTTGGCCCGGGACAATTGCCGTCAAATTCTTCCACGTAAAAAGTATCGGTGAAAGAAATTATGGGTGAAGTAATAGGAGAACCGGTGCCAATCTGGTTTCCGCCAACCGGTGCATCCCACCATTGCAGGGTTCCGGGGCCACCGGCCGTTGCCGTAAGGGTGACAGTGCCGGTTCCGCAACGGGTAAGGTTGGATGAAGTAGGCGCCGAGGGAACGGCAACAACAGAAACCGTAACAGAAGAAGTACTCGTGCATCCCGATGTTATATTGGTGATCGTTACAGTATATGTGAAGTTACCCGTTGACAGTGGCGTTAATGCAGGGTTAAAGACGGTGCTGCTGCTTAACCATGTTGCCGGTGTCCATACAAATGTATACGGGAAAACCGGGCAGAATGCCCATGCCTCAGGAGTATTAAAATTAAAGTTGAGGTTATTTCTGCCAGGAGCAGCAGTTCCAACCGTGCCGGTTTGATTTTCGATACCGATTACTTTGTTTGCTGTAGTGTTTGTTGCAAATGCCGAATGAATCTCTACACAGTTGGTTCCCTCGTAAAGAATCACCTGGCTCTTATAAAAACCACCGCCAAAAAATGCCCGTACGCTGTCATAGCTCACCACGAGCATACGGTTTGGAGCCGCACCCAGGGTTGCCCATTTGATGTGCTGTCCCATGGCAGTATCCACAAACATATCACACCATGGAACGCCGATGTAATTGTCTAAACCGCCGACACTGGGAATCGTAGCAGGAGTAAACGTTGTCGAAAATGTGGGGCCAAACTGAATGTTTCCGTTTGTACATATCTTGAATGCGGTATAGTCTGTTCCAAAAAAATTAAACGTGAATCCTATCGGCATCCCCGGCTGCGGATTAAGAGGCATCAGCACATCATCGCCGGCAGGCCCTTCAGCGCCGGCAAAAGTCAAAGGAGCATATGGAATAGAATTTACAGTATACGTTACCTGCCCGGGCGGAGTACTTAATTGTGATGGCTGCCCCAGGCAAATAGATACAGGATTTGCCGTTGCCGCTGCAGGAGGGGGCGGAGTTAGAATAATGGTAATGGCAGCCGTGTCAGCGCATGTACCGTCATCGCCGGTAACAATATAGGTAGTGGTGGCATTCGGTGTAGCGGTAACTGAAGGGCCGGTGTTTTGATTCAGGTCGGCACCTACCCATGTATAATTATACGATGCATTAAGGCTTGATGCATTAAGTGTTACAGTTGCCGAAGCGGGCAATCCGCAAATGGATGTCTGTGAGGCGGTAACAACAACTGAGTCGGCTATATTCACAGTTGCAATTACAGGGGTCCTTGTGGCGCTTGCACAGCCGCTTGTATAATAAACCTTTCCATTCCACACTCTCGGTGAAAAACTTGCTCCGAAATATGCATTGCCTTTGCCGGTACGCACCTGGATGTTTGCATCCTGCACAAATACAGAATCCAACGTGTTGGGTGCGCCATTTGTATATGAAACCGTTCCGGAATGAGCCGTAACATAAAACCCATATTTTTGGCCGGCCGGAATAGCAACGTTAAACGTAATGGGTATAGGGGTTGGATTTCCGGTACCCTGCGCTACTACGCCCACTGCAGTACCTAAAAATATCCATTGTGTACTGTCTGTTTCAAAACCGATGAAAGTTCCGGGGCGATACCAGACAGACCAATCGGTTGTGCCTGTTGCCATGTGTCCGTCAAAGTGGGTAATCGTTACACTCTGGAGGGCGGTGATGTTAAACATATTTCCCAACTGCCCGTTGCCGGCCGCAAATGTGGTGGTGAGGGGAGGTGGATTTGCCGAACCTATAGTTGACTCAACATAGAAAGTATCAGTAGCAGCAACGGTAGGTGAATAATTATTTCCTGTAAAAAGAGGTGAGCCGCCCGTGGGTTGATTGTACCATACCATATTTCCTATTCCCGAAGCAGAAAGATTTACCGTACCGAAACCGCAACGCGTATCTCCGGTAGTTGTCGGGGGAACAGGATTAACCACAATAATGGTGATAGTATTTGATACAACTGCGCCGCAGAACATGGCCCTGTAATCAGTAGTAGCAGCAGGGGAAACTGAATAGGGAGTTGAATTATTTCCCGGTCCTGTTTCATTAACCCAGGATACACCGTCCCAGCTTTGCCATTGCAATGGCCCGCCAAATCCTGTAAGAGTAAGGGTGGCTGTTGCTCCAATGCAAATAGTGTCGGATGTAGGATTGGCTGTTACAATTCCATAGGGGATAATAACCGTAGTCATGTTATCATTTGCCGGATTGGCATCATTCGCAGTGCTGGTGCTCGCATTGAAAGTGTATGTACCGATTAAACTCATATCGTATGCGTTGGTAATAACAACATCCTGGGTAGCGCTTGGCGCCAGCGTTCCACTTGATAATACGACTGGCGGAAACACCTGTGGATTTGGTCCTGTAACGCTGCAGTTAACCGTATCAGCGTCCACACTGAAATCAATAGTCTGGGAACCGAAATTCTGAATACGAACCGTTACCGTTTCGTTTGCCGAGTAACAGGAGTTCACCACCGGAGTAACTAAGGTAGTCGCTCCCATATCAGTAGGTGGCAGAACCCATGAAAAAGTTAAGCCGGAAGCGGGAACGTTTGCAGGACTCAGATTACAAACACCAGACAGCAATGTAGCGGCAACAGAAGCTGACCATGTATCTATACCATTTGTTATCGCTCTTAAATTAAAGTCTGCAGGTGAAGTGCCGACCAAGCCAACGCTTCCCGCCTCATTAGCTGCATCACTACAGGTATTCGCACCCATTGTGGTAGCTGAAAGAAAAGTGCCGAAAACAACCTGTACAGTATTTGTAGTTTCATTCAGGATAATCTGGAAAGAATAATCATCGCCTGTAGGACCGCCTGGATAGTGATGGCAATTTACCCATTGTACTACAAGTTGTTGGAATGGGGAAATACCTATCGTTTCATACCTGATTTCACCACTTGCAGGTGATATGGGAATCATATCTGTTCCGTATCCCGCAATCATATCATGATTGTTGGTGGCTGTAACGCCCTGCGCTCCGCAATATGTATTAACCACCGGGCCGCTTCCCATTACGATGAACCCGTTACAGTTGACTCCGAACGTAGTATAACTTGTTCCATCGTAAACAAAAGTAAAGCCTATGGGCTGCGCTGTGAATGAAGCATCATCCCAGCCCGAACCAACTGCAGCAACAACGGTTCCTCCTGTGATGGGAGTAAATGTTCCTGGTGACTGGCTGAAAACATAGCTGGTAGCTACCTGGGCATTTGCCAAAGTGGTTGCGCCGACAGCACAGATTACTATTGATTTTTTTAGAAAAGAAAATAATGAAGCGTAGTTTTGTTTCATGCTAAATGAATTTAAAAATGAAAAAAGAACTTTTGGGGATTAATTTGGTGATAAAAATAGAAAAAAATAAATATCTAAGAAATGCTTATATTTAACCGGTTTTTCATGGTAAGCGTTCACCTTTGCTTTTCGCATGGTTACCCTCAAAAAAATACTTTCCGCCCTTTTAATTTCGAGCCTGCTGGTTGCAGTTACGGGAGTAAGTTTTTCGAAGCACATTTGTCTTTCAGGTAAATCCGTCGCCTGCGCAAAAAATAAAAATTGCTGCAAGCATTCAGATACCAGGAAAAATAACAAATGCTGCACGATACAGGATTTTTATTTTAAAGCGGATATCGTTTCAACACAATACAAGGTTAACCAGAAATTCTTTCCGGAAAATATCATTGCGGTTTTTCATAACCATTTTTTTATTTCCTCTCTGCAGGTTCAATACGCGCGGAATGATTTAATCAAGCCGCCTTTACTGCGAAGTTCACGTTCCATCCTTTTGGATTCCTCCCGCCTTACTATTTGATTTCTTCTGATTTTTCCTCGTTACAGATGATGAGGAATAACTTTTCTGTTCTATTACAGTTAAAAAATCAGAAGCATGAAATTCAATTTATACATATTCATAACATTAGTGATGTTCATGGGCACATCAGCGATGCTTAATGCCCAAAGTATTACAGGTACCGTTCTTGAAAAAGATTCTGCAGGAAAAGAAATTCCTGTACCATTTGCAAATGTGTACGAAGTTGGAGCAAAATCAGGAACCCAAGCGAATGAGGCCGGAAAATTTTCATTTTCTCTTCCGGGATTGCCTGCAAAAATTGTCGCAAGTTCTGTCGGGTATGTGAATGACACAATTCAAATCACAGAAATAAAAGAATTAAAAATTTTTCTTCGTAAAGGAGCTACTATAGAGGAGATAACTGTTGAAAGCAAGCGGCAGTCGCTTGGGTTTTCAACTGTCAAGCCGATAAATGTTGAAATGTTGACAGGCAAAGAACTCCTGAAGGCGGCATGCTGCAACCTGTCTGAAAGTTTTGAAACCAATCCTACAGTGAACGTCTCTTACACCGATGCCATCACCGGTGCAAAAGAAATCCGCATGCTGGGTTTGGCAGGAATCTATTCCCAGCTTCTCACAGAAAATATTCCTATGTCGCGTGGGCTTGCGTCTTCGTTTGGGTTGACTTTTATACCGGGCCCGTGGATTGAATCCATACAGGTTACCAAAGGCACCGGCTCAGTGGTAAACGGGTTTGAATCTACTACGGGTCAGATTAATGTTGAACTCAAAAAGCCGGAGACAGCCGAAAAATTTTACGTTAATCTGTATGAAGCCAGCACGCTGAATACCGAGCTGAATATGTATCATTCAAAAAAGTTAAATAAAAAGTGGAGCGAGATGTTGTTTGTCCACGGAAATTTGATGGAGAAAAAATGGGACGATAATAATGACGGTTTTATAGACCTGCCGCTTACAAGGCAGTTGAGTATTGCAAACCGTTGGCGCTACGACAGCGGAAAAAGGCTGGAGTCTCAGCTTGGAATGAAATTGCTTTTGGATGAAAGAAATGGAGGGCAGGTTTCTTTTGATGAAGCCCGCGACAAAGGAACCACCAACGCATTCGGAACGGGAATCAGCACTACACGATATGAAGTATATGCAAAAGCCGGGCTTGTATTTCCTGAGAAGCCCGAAAAAAGTTTTGGCTCCATGTATTCATTTGTATACCATAACCAGGATGCTTTTTTCGGTTTGAAAAATTATGATGCAACGCAGAAGAATTTTTACGCCAACCTTATTTTCCAAAATACATTGGGAAATAAAAATCATGCTTACAAAACCGGCTTAAGCCTGCAGGCAGATTTGCTCCATGAAAATTTCACGCAGAATTCTGTTTCCGTGCGAAGTGATACAACAGAAATTACTCCCGGCATTTTTTACGAGTACACGCTGAATGCAAAAGATAAATTTACAGCCGTTATGGGGCTTCGAGCCGATTATCATAACGGCTACGGATGGTTTGTGGTTCCGCGCCTGCATGCCAAATATAATTTTACTCCCGATTTAATTCTTCGCGTATCGGGTGGCAGAAGTTTCCGCAGGCCGCACCCGCTTGCCGATAATATTTCTGTACTGGCCAGCTCAAGAAATATTTTGTTTACTGAAAATATTGAACCGGAAATAGCATGGAATTATGGAGCTAACGTCACAGCAATATTTCACCTGTTTGGCCTTGAGACTACTCTCAACACCGATTATTACCGCACATTTTTTGTGAACCAGTTTATTGCCGATTCATATTCTGACAGCCTGAATATTTTGTTTTACAATCTTGACGGAGAATCTTTCTCCAACAGCTTTCAGACTACCCTCAACCTGGAGTTGGCGGAAGGAGTAACGCTTCGCCTTGCTTATAAGAATGACGATGTGCGTTCAACATATAACGGTAAACTGCAGAGCAAACCGCTGGTCGCAATGCATAAAGCATTGGCTAATGTGGCTTGGGAACCGAACATAAAATGGAAATTCGATTATACGTTGTTGTGGGAAGGCAAAAAGAAACTGGCGTACAGCAGTGCAGCTGGAAACGAAAATGTTCCTCCTGCCGAATCACCTGAATTTGTCACCATGAACGCGCAGGTTACGCGTGTTTTTAAGAAATGGGAAATTTATGCGGGGGCAGAAAACCTTACCGGCTTTACGCAGGACAACCCGATTATTTCGCCTGAAAATCCCTTCGGCAATACTTTTGATGCCACCAACATATGGGGACCTATTATGGGAAGAAAAATTTATGCCGGAATACGTTATAGTATTCGTTAACCTAAAATAAAATACACTATGAAAAATATTTTTTTGTTTGCAGCTTTAATTTTGTTCTCGATAAATCTCTACGCACAAAATGCAGAAGTAAAAATTAAAACATCGGCAATATGCGATAAGTGCAAGAACACCATTGAACGTGATTTGCTTTTTGAAAAAGGAATTAAAAAAGCATCGCTCGACCTGGATTCAAAAGTGGTAACGGTAGCTTACAATTCAAAAAAAACCGATGAACAAAAAATCAGGACGGCCATTACTAAAATCGGGTACGATGCCGATACTCTGGCTGCAGATTCTGTTGCTTACTCAAAGCTTCCTGATTGCTGCAAAAAAGATGTTACCGGGCACAGATAATTTTCAGCGCATCATTGCCTCGGCAATATCCCAGCGGGTGATGATGTAATTCCGGTCGGCTTTAAAATCTTTTACAAGCACGGCAGGTCTTTCGGCAGTAATCATTTTTGAAAGTGATTCTACTGTTGTAGTGATATCTACAAACGGAAATGCTTCAAGCATTACTGATTCAACCGTATGATTTTTTATCGCGGGATTTTGAAGCACTTTACTGAGCAACTGATTTTCATTCACGGAACCGACAACTCTTCCGTCCGATGTCACGGGGAGCTGTGAGAAATCATTTTCCGTCATCAGCTTAACAGCCGATGCAATGGTTTCTTTTTTATCGACGGAAATCAATTCAATATTTTTTCTTAACGCAACAACATCTCTTGCTGTTATTCCTTTTTTGTCGAGGAATCCTTTTTCGCGCATCCAGTCGTCATTAAAAATTTTATTCAGGTACCTGGTGCCGTGGTCGTGAAAAATAACAACCACCAAATCTTTTTCAGTAAGCTGGTCTTTCATCTGTAGTAATCCTGCAATGGCAGAGCCCCCGGAATAACCGACCCAGATAGCTTCTTTACGGACAATCTCGCGTGTCATCAGTGCGGCATCGCGGTCGGTAACTTTTTCAAAATGGTCAATCACGCTGAAGTCGTAATTGCGGGGAATAAAATCTTCTCCTATGCCTTCGGTGATGTACGGATAAATTTCATTCTTGTCCAGCTTTCCGGTTTCATGGTATTTTTTCAGCACCGAACCATAGGTATCAATACCCCAGATTTTAATTTTTGGATTTTTTTCTTTCAGAAATTTCCCTGCGCCGGTAATAGTTCCGCCCGTTCCTGCTCCAACAACCAGGTGTGTTATTTTTCCCTCGGTCTGTTTCCATATTTCAGGGCCCGTTTGCTCGTAATGTGCCTGCATGTTAGATAGATTATCATATTGATTCACGTACCATGCATTCGGAATTTCCTTACTGAGGCGTTTGGCAACCGAATAATAAGAACGCGGGTCTTCTGCGTCAACATTTGTAGGACAGACAATCACTTCAGCGCCAAATGCCTTCATCGCATCCATCTTTTCTTTCGATTGTTTATCGGTGGTGGTGAAAACACATTTATATCCCTTGATGACGGCCGCAATAGCAAGCCCCATTCCTGTATTGCCCGATGTTCCTTCTACAATAGTTCCGCCCGGCTTCAGCAATCCTGCCTTCTCTGCATCTTCTATCATCTTTAGCGCCATACGGTCTTTAATGGAATTGCCGGGATTAAACGTTTCCACCTTGGCAAGAACCGTTGCTTTTATCCCTTCGCAAACTCTATTCAGCTTTATGAGTGGTGTGTTGCCAATGGTCTCGAGGATATTTTGATAATACATCAATGGAAAAAGTTATATGTTATAAGTTATTAGTCATACGGAAAAAGATTTGGTAAAAGTAAAAATCATTTCTCTTGCCACTTGTCTTGTGTCCCTTCTTTGAGGAAAACCCTAAACGCTTATCAGAGTATAAATACTATTTAACTTAACCGATATTCAGAATTCATGACCGAAGCTTATTTTTTTCAATTATCAAATTACTTGATTATCAAATTTTCAAATTAAGATATGGCCCTCAGCAGGTTTTGGTTATTCATTATTGTTGTCAGCATATTGTCGCTGCTTTTTGCCGTGTTTATGGGGCATCAGTATTCGCTGGATAATATTCTTACCGGAAACACCAGTGATGATGACGCGCTTAAAAGACGCCTGGTTATTGCAGAATATACCGTTGATGAACTGAGACAAAAGGATTCCTTGACAGCGCTTGCATTCAATTCGGTAAAACCCAGCGACAAATTCCAAAAATCATTAAAGAAGACAACACTGTTTGCTTTCATCAGCATTAATACAGACACTGTAAAAGGAAAAATAGAATCGTGCAGCTACTATGACCAGACCAATAAAAATTTCCTGAACAGGGTATCGGTACCTGTGCTTTCAAGGGAAGCATTTGAACATTCCACTAACGATTTCCTGAAGCCGGATGTTATCGGCAATGCTAATGTCGTTTACAGTACCGTCATCCATCAGCGCGTTCACCTGGACAGTGTGATGACATACGGCAACATGATAAACGACAGCGTTGCACTAAGGCGGTACAACATTTCACCACTCGCAAAAGACATTGAAGAGCTCTGGAACCGCATGCTTAAAGATGAGAACCCTGTCATTTGCACGAATGATACCGTTTACGATTTAAAGAGCAGTGGAACCATCCAGGTTTCTGCACGAACTTTATATTCAGATGGAATATTAAGCACCTGCACTTATGTGGTCACAAAATTATGGATTCCGTTGCTCGGCATCCTTATTTTTCTCTGCGGGCTGATGAACCTTCTGAAGGAATCGAATATGAATGAAAAGCTGGCGCGATACCTTTCTCCTTTCTTCAGAAAAATATTTCCCGAACTGCGGAATGGGCATCCTGCATTCAATTATATGACGCTCAACTTTGCTGCAAACTTTTTGGGGCTTGATAATGCTGCAACACCCTTCGGGCTGAAGGCAATGGAAAGCATGCAGGAAGATAACCCGGATAAAACTAAAGCGTCCAATTCGCAAATCATGTTCCTGTGCCTGCATGCTGCAGGGCTTACGCTGATACCCACTTCCATCATCGGCTATCGTGCCGTGATGAATGCAGCCAACCCGGCCGATGTAATGCTTCCCATCATCATCACGTCTTTTACCGGTACGATGGCAGCATTAATATTTGTAAGCATAAGGCAGCGCATCAATCTTTTTAACAAACCGGTGGTGATGGTGGTAGTGGCAATGGTTATTGTGCTTTCGGTGCTGTTCACTTACCTCAGCCGGCTTTCAGACATTTCCAAAAATCAATTTACAGGCAACCTGGGTGTAGGAATTTTTCTTGCCATCATTGCGATGATATTGATTTATTGTTTCATCAAAGAAAAACTTTTCACACGCAAAGGCACCAACATCTTTGCTTCGTTTGTAGAAGGTTCCAAAGATGGAATTGAAACTGCTTTCAGGATACTTCCCTACATGATTGCCATGCTGGTTGCCATAAGCATCTTCCGTAATTCAGGATTGATGAGCTGGATTATGGACGGGCTCACCAAAGCGTTGCTTGCGTTAGGTATGAAGAAAGAAATCACCAATGCAATACCTGTAGCGCTGCTTCGACCTTTCAGCGCCGGAGGCGCCAGGGCTTTTATGTTCGATGCCATGCAGCACTACGGAGCGGATTCTCTCACAGGGCGGCTCGCCTGCCTTTTCGAGGGTGCCGCAGAAACCACTTTTTATGTTATTGCTGTTTACTATGGCGCGGTGAATGTTAAAGATACACGCTATACCTTATCTATTATGCTCCTCGTTGATTTGGTGTGCATCATTACTGCTGTTATTGTTGCGGCAGCCTGGTTTTAGAAAAAATTGATTTAGAGATTTTATTTACCTCACCCCTTTCGTCCCCTCTCCTGAAGGAGAGGGGATTTTGCAATGCAGCACTCCCTTCTCCTTTAGGAGAAGGGTTGGGGATGAGGTCTTTCACGAGAAAGAAGCTGAATAGTATTCAAGCATATTTATTTTTATGTTTGACTTTTGATTTATCGCCATGAGACAAAAGATTGTTGCTGCTAACTGGAAGATGAACACGCATTATATGAGCGGAATAAAACTCCTCTCGGAAATTGTTCCTATGATAGGCGATGAGGTAACGGCTGATGTAAAAGTGATAATCGCTCCTCCGTTCATTCATCTGTATAGTGCATCGCAATTAATGAACGGTAACCGGAAAGTTTTCCTGGGAGCACAGAATTGTTTCTACGAAGAGAAAGGCCCGTACACAGGAGAGATTTCTGCTGCCATGCTTGCCTCGGTTGGTGTTAAGTATGTGATAGTTGGTCACTCTGAACGAAGAAAATTTTTTAACGAAGACGATGCAATCATTTCAAAAAAAATTCTGCAGGTGCTGGAGCATAACATGCAGGGGATATACTGCTGCGGAGAAACATTGGAGCAGCGCGAAGCCCGAAAGCACAAGGAGATTGTTGCCAAACAAATAGAAACCGCTTTGTTTGGTTTGAGCAAAGAGCGCGTTCAGAAAATTATTATTGCGTACGAGCCGGTTTGGGCAATAGGCACGGGTGTTAATGCAACACCTGAACAGGCGCAGGAAATGCACGCGTACATCCGTTCATTGATTGAAAAGAAATTTGGCGAAAACATTTCGAAAGAAATTTCCATCATCTACGGTGGAAGCGTTACACCCAATAATGCAAAAAGTTTATTCTCATGCCCTGATGTGGACGGAGGATTGGTGGGTGGCGCTTCTCTTATAGCCCGCGACTTTGTTAGCATTGTGAAAGCAGCGGGATAAGAAATTCTTAAAATTGGTTCACATGAAAACGTTTAGGTTTGTTTTTCTTCTTTCGCTGTTCTTCTTGTTGGCTGCCTGCAAAAAAGATAAAGATGAAGCAGCTCCACTGCAAGGCGGTCAAGGTCCCATAGGTGCAACGTTGAAAAATACTTTATGGCTATGTCGCACTACTTCAAATAATGATTGGGAAGGGTATTTTTATTTTGGACGTGATACTTTGATAACCAGCAATGATAGTATTACCTGGACTCCCACAAGCAGTTACTTCACTAACCTTAATTTATTTTATATCTGCGATTTTTCGCCTCTTGTTTGCTTTCCGGGCGACACAGGAGAATATCATTTTTCTGTTGTGTCAGATACATTGCGGTTTACATCTGTATCAGATGGATGTGGCTTGCGTTCAGGCTATTTGAATGCACATTATTTTATTCGATTGTAAAACAAACATAGTCTAAGAATGATTTGAGACAAAGTGAGGTCGATTCATGAAATCACCGTTACGGTTGTTTGGTATTTTTTACACATCTTTACCGCCATGACAAAAAAAGAAGAATTAATACACATCATCCTTCGGATGGACCGGACCAAAAAACCCAAAGTGCTGGAACAAATGACAGAAGACGACCTTATTATGATGAAAGTGCGCATGTCTATGCAGTCGGGCCGCCCCGAGCCACCCCAGTTCAGCAAAGGAAAATCGCGCGATGAAAGAAACAAGAAAAGCGCCCGGGGAAGGAAAAAGAAAAAATAATTTCTAACCACAATACAATGAAGCTAACTGTATATACTGCAGCGCTTCTGCTGCTCGCAACGGGTACCTATTCCCAGCAAAACCGCATTACTTTTGGTGTGGATGGCGGAATAAGCATAGCCAAACTAAGCACCGATGACAGCAATTACAAAGATGTCTACAAAAGCCGAACGGGCTATGCAGCCGGAATAGCGTTTCAGTATAACTTTCCTAAAGTGCTGTCGCTGCGCACGGGAGTTATGTATGAGTTTAAGGGAACATCCTTCCCGACCGATTCGGCAGGCATTGCCGCCGATCCAAACGGAGCCATTAATGCATTGGAAACAATTGACTACCTGACCGTGCCGCTTTTATTACGGGCAACTTTTGGCGACAAAATAAATTTCTTTGTCAATGCCGGGCCGTACTGGTCGCTGTTGCTTAAACGCATCCGCGTATTGGAAGCCGCAGGCAGCTATGCGGGGAAAGAAATTAACCTGACAGACGATACAGAGAAAAGTGAATTCGGAATATCTGCGGGCATAGGAGCATCTGCTGTTTTCAATGAAAGGATTGTCATTAGTGTGGAAGCCAGGAACAACCTGGGCATGACCGACATTGGTTCCCAGACCTATCAGCTCAAAACAAGGACTATATTAATTCTTGCAGGAGTAGCGCTTAAGTTTGGCTCCAGGGAAAATGATGCGAAGAAGTAAGTTGATGCTTGCTCTGGTAATTTTTGCTTGTTGTTCAAGTTGTGCATCCATTATGAGCACCTCGCGACAAACGGTTCCCTTTTACAGTACACCCGAAGGTGCCACAATAATGATTAATGACAGCGTATATGGAAAAACTCCTTTGCATATCGACATGAAGAGAAAGAGGCGTGGTCGGGATGTGAGATTAAAGTTGGATGGTTATGAAACGTACTATGTTTACATGCATAGAACACTAAATCCCTGGGTTTTGGGAAACATACTTCTCGGTGGCCTGATAGGTTTGGGAATAGATGCTATAACGGGAGCCATGTATGAGGTGTATCCCGACAATATCAACGCTGATCTTAAAAAAACTTCACAGCAATAGCTCTTGAATTAAAATAGTTATAGTTGGAGAGTCCTTTCACCTCAGGCTTCATACGTTTACTGATTTTTCTATCTTCGCCCCCTCATTTAAAATACGTTATACGTTATCAGTTATATGTTATACGAAAAAATCTCGTCATATAGCGCCATCCGTATAACTTATGACATATAATATATAACTCTCTACCACACATGCAAAGCAAAGGGGCAATAAGATTTTTAGCCATCGCATTGGCAATAGTTTGCCTGTACCAACTATCATTTACCATAGTCGTTAATTACTGGGATAGCAAAATCCATGGAATGGCCGCGGGTGATCCTGTGAAGGAAAAAGTGATTCTTGATTCTATGGCGACAGCACCGGCATATAACCTGCTGGTAAAAAAGTTTACGCTGGGCGAAGTGCGCGAGAACGAAATAAATCTTGGTCTCGACTTAAAAGGTGGAATGAATGTAACACTCGAAGTATCGCTCGTTGACCTGATTCGTTCACTCAGTAATTACAGCAAGGACGGCACTTTTAACCGTGCACTGGATGAGGCACAGAAAGGGGCTGTAGGCAGCCAGAAAGATTTTGTCACGCTTTTCTACGAGTCCTTCCGCAGGCTCGACCCCAATGCCCGCCTCTCGGCCATTTTTGCCACCAAAGATTTGCAGACCCGCATCAACCTGAATTCTTCAAATGACGAAGTGCTTAAGGTTATCCGCGATGAAGCCAACAATGCGTTCGACCGCACCTATCAAATTATAAAAACCCGTATAGATAAGTTTGGTGTTACATCACCCAACGTGCAAAAGCTGGCAGGCAACCGCATATTGGTTGAATTGCCAGGCATTAAAGAACCTGACCGCGTTCGCAAGCTCCTTCAGGGAACTGCCAAGCTGGAGTTTTGGGAAACGTTTGAGAACAAAGACATTTATCCCATACTGGACAGCGTTAATAAAATGCTGCGTGCTATTGCTCCAAAAGACACGCTGGCATCTGCAATCGATTCATTAACTAAAGATACAACCGCTAAGGCAACAACGGCAAAGAAAGATACCGGTTCAACCACTATTGAAGAAATTCTTGGTAAAACCAAATCTGATTCCGACACAACTGCAAAAGCTGCAGCTGATACCAGTAAGAAAAAGACATTTGAAGAGTTTGCACAGGAGAATCCGCTCTTTGCATTTCTCACCCCTTCTTATTTCCAGAATCAGCAGGGCGGAACAGAGTTAAGAAAAGGACCTGTAATTGGAGTGGTTCAAATCAAGGACACATTAAAGATTAATGCTATCCTTAGAATGGAAGCGGTGAGAGCCAGGTTCCCGAAAGAATTTAAAGCGCTATGGACGGTTAAGCCGATTGATAAAGAAGGGAAGTTTCTTGAGTTGGTGGCTTTGCGCATGCCCGCCCGCGACAACACAGCGCCTCTTGAAGGCGATGCTATTACTGATGCCCGCAAGCAGAAAGGGCAGTTCAGCAATAACTGGGAAATTGGAATGAGCATGAATGCCGAAGGCGCAAGAACCTGGAAGCGCTTGACCCGCGAAAACATTGGCAAGAGCATTGCAATTGTTCTGGATGATAATGTGTATTCTTACCCTACCGTACAGGGAGAAATTGCCGGAGGCAACTCGCAAATCACCGGTAACTTTTCATTGAATGAAGCGGAAGACCTTGCCAATATTTTAAAAGTAGGTAAGCTGCCTGCTCCTGCAAAAATTGTTGAAGAAGCTATTGTAGGCCCTACCCTGGGACAAGAAGCCATTCAGAACAGCTTGATTTCTTTTATCATTGCATTCATTGTCATCCTTCTCTTTATGGGATTGTATTACATGAGGGCAGGATGGGTAGCTAACCTTGCACTGTTTGCAAACATCTTTTTCATTATGGGCGTTTTGGCATCGCTGCATGCGGTACTTACGCTTCCCGGCATTGCAGGTATCGTCCTCACTATCGGTCTTTCTGTGGATGCCAACATTCTTATTTTCGAGAGGGTGCGCGAAGAATTACGTCATGGAAAAGGCATTCGTCTTGCCATTGCCGATGGTTTCAAGCATGCCATGTCTTCCATTCTCGACTCCAACATTACACTTCTTATTTTGGGTATCGTCTTATACCTTTTCGGAAGCGGACCCATACAGGGTTTTGCAACCACATTGGTCATAGGTATTCTGTGCTCACTGTTTGCGGCAGTTCTTATTTCGCGCCTCATCTTTGAAAACCTTCTTGCCAAAAACAAACCTATTTCATTTTCAAATAATTTCTCTGAAAATCTTTATAAGGGAATTCATTTTGATTTTGTGAAGAACAGGAGGGCGTATTATATTTTCTCGAGCCTCGTAATCATTGGGGGTATAGTCGCTTTCTCTATAAAGGGATTAAATTACGGAGTTGATTTTAAAGGCGGACGCACCTACATAGTGCAAATGGATAAATCGCTGCGTGCAGAAGACATTCGCCATGCCCTTACCAAAACTCTTGGCACTGCTCCCGAAGTTAAAACCGTAGGAACCGAAAACAGGTTTAAGGTTACTACTTCGTACCTGATTAATGACACGGCTTCCAACGTTGAAAATATTCTCATTGAAAAGCTGCGCACCGGACTGGCCCCGCTTTACGGTAATGCCCCTGATTTTGACACCTTCAAATCCAGAGACCTGATATCATCGCAAAAAGTAGGGCCTACCATTGCCGATGATATAAAGCGAAGTGCCGTATGGGCAATTCTTATTTCATGCGGGCTTATGTTCCTTTATATTTTCTTCCGGTTCAAAAAATGGCAGTATGGACTGGGCGCTACAGTTGCTTTGTTCCACGATGTATTGTTTGTGCTTTCGCTCTTTGCCATTCTCAACGGAGTTATTCCGGTTGCCCTCGAAATTGACCAGCATTTTATAGCCGCTATCCTCACCGTTATGGGTTACACGATGACCGAATCTGTTGTTGTGTTCGACCGGATACGCGAGTTCCTTAGCGTGCATCACACTGCCGATGATAAAACGGTAATCAACGAAGCGCTGAATGCAACATTAAGCAGAACCATCAATACCACTCTTACCGTGTTCTTCGTATTGGTTGTAATCTTTATTTTTGGCGGAGAAGTTATACGCGGGTTTATTTTTGCGCTGCTTGTTGGGCGCGTCATCGGTACGTATTCATCCCTCTGCATATCAACACCAATAGTTATTGATTTCCAGAAAAAGAGACAGGAAGAACAAAAAGGAATAACCAATCCTAAGCTGGCTGTAAAAGAGCCGGTAAATTAATAACCAAAGAATAAGCGAAAAAAGCGGGGCAAAAATGTCCCGCTTTTTTTATGTCCGTTTCATTTTCATAGAATACCTTTGCAGTATGGAAAAGATAAGAGTAGCTATAAATGGATTCGGAAGAATAGGACGAATCACCACACGGGCATTGCTCAAAAACAAGCATATCGAAATTGTTGCTCTTAATGATTTAACCGACACCAAAACACTTGCTCATCTTTTTAAATATGATTCCGTTCACGGAAGGTTTAATGGAGAAGTTGGTTCCACAAAAGATGAGATTATCATCAACGGAAATAAGATAAAAGTTTTTTCAGAAAAAGACCCTACGGCTCTTCCATGGAAATCGTTTGACGTGGATGTGCTGCTTGAAAGTACCGGCAAATTTACCGAGGCGGAAAAGGCAGCCGCTCATCTTAAATCGGGAGCGAAAAAAGTAATCATCACCGCACCGCTCAAAGGCAGTCATAAATTCAGTTCTGACGGAATCGGTGAAGTCAAAACAATTGTGCTGGGTGTGAACGAGGATATTATTTCGGGTGATGAAAAAATAATGTCGAATGCATCATGCACTACCAACAATGCCGCACCCATGATAAAAGTGCTCGATGATAATTTCGGAATTGAATCTGCTTTTGTTACCACTATTCACGCATACACAGGCGACCAGAACCTGCACGATGCTCCGCATAAAGATTTGCGCAGGGCAAGAGCTGCGGCAGTTTCAATAATCCCGACAACAACCGGTGCGGCTAAAGCGCTTACCGATGTGTTTCCACATCTTGAAGGAAAGATTGGCGGGGCAGGAATACGTGTTCCGGTTTCGTGCGGCTCTATGACTGATATTACCTGTGTTTTGAAAAAAAATGCTTCGGTCGAAGAAATTAATAATGCATTTTTGAAAGTGGCTCAGACCGGGCTAAAAAATATTGTTGAATATACAGAAGACCCCATCGTGTCTGCCGATATTGTTGGCAGTCCGTACTCCTGTATTTTTGATTCCCAGTTGACTTCCTCGCTCGGTAAAACCGTAAAAGTTGTTGGCTGGTATGATAATGAAACGGGTTACTCTAACCGCCTGGCTGATTTAGCTGAGCTGCTTTATTCTAAAGTGGCAGTCGGTACGAATAACTAATTTTTACGGATTTACGAATTAAAGCCCGCGATAGCGGGCTTTTTAATTTATTCCTGACGTTTTATAAAAATATTTTAAAAACTTCTTGCGTAAGTGATTTATATTATCGTATATTTGCGATATATAATAAAATAATGGCGATAAACAAGAAAGAAGAATTCAGCGGCAGGGAAAATGAGTTGGCTGATTTTGCAAATGCTATCAGTCACCCTGCCCGTGTTGCTATCCTGAAACAACTGGCAAAAAAAGATGTGTGCATCTGCGGAGAGATTGTTGAAGTGCTGCCGCTTGCACAGTCAACCGTTTCGCAACATTTGAAAGAATTGCTGAAAGCCGGGCTCATCACAGGAACGGTTGACGGCGTGAAATCGTGCTATTGTATTAACTGGAAAACTTTTGAGCGGTTTGAAAAAAGCTTCAACGAATTTTTTACCAAAACAAATTCCAATAATCCTAAATGTTGTTAAATTCCAAAAACCAAATTCCAAAAATCAAAAAACCAAATACTATGAACAATTCATTTCCCAGAATGCATGTAAGCTTGTATGTAAGCGACATTGCAAAGTCAGTAGAATTTTACTCGCAATTTTTCGGGCAGGAGCCGGCAAAGGTGAAACCGAATTATGCAAAGTATATTTTAGAAAAACTATCGCTCATCATTTCATTTGTTGAGAACAAAGAACGGGTGCAGTCTAATTTCGGGCACCTGGGTTTCCAGGTAGAGTCTGTGGAAGACCTGAACATTAAATTGTGGGAAGCGAAAAAGAAAAATATTGTTGCACGAGAGGAAATGGGGACCACCTGCTGCTATGCAAAACAGGATAAGTTCTGGGTGAATGACCCTGACGGTGTACAGTGGGAAGTTTATTACTTCCATGCCGATGCAGAGTTTAACGACCCGCATTATGATAAGAGTGAGGCGGCACCTTGCTGTTGAACATGCCTCACCCCTAACCCCTCTCCAAAGGAGAGGGGAATGAGAATTAAGCCCGCGGTAGCGGGCTTTTTGTTTTCTCGAGAAAAATTACATTTGTTCTGACAAAACTTAAATTAGCCATGGACGTGAAAAAAAGAGTATTTCTCAATTTGATTTTAATCCTTCCCATGCTTTCTGCAAGAGGGCAAGATGAAGCAGCATATCTAAAATCTCATGCCGTTGTTATTGATAACCCGGAGAAGTTAAGCGACAGTATTTATACTCTCTTATCATCGTTTCAAATCATAATGTTTGGTGAGATGCATGGCACAAATGAGTCGGCTCCATTTGTCAAAGGACTTGCGGAACTGTTCCTTGCCAAAGGCGACAGTGTACAAATGGGACTGGAGATTCCACCGGAACTGATGACAAAATTTATTTTGCTTCACACCCACAGCAGTGTTTATCAAAGTGCTTTCTTCAGCAATCCTCCGTTCTTAGACGGCAAAGAATCTGTGCCTTGGGCGCATCTTATTGAAACACTCAACGGGAATCTAAAAGTGAAAATATTTTTCTTTGATGTAAATGCCGGTGAGAAAAAATATGACCGGGACAGTTTAATGGCAGCAAAAATTAAAACACAATTCGACTTATATCCAAACTGGAAAATGATAACCCTTAGCGGCAACTATCACAACAGAATTGACAATGTGGCTTCAATGACTTCAGTCCTTAAAAGAAACGTCACGGCAAAAATTTGCTCTTTAGATATGGAGTACAAAGAAGGAAGCGCCCATGCAAATTTCACTCACGGTATGGAAATAAAACAATTAGGCAGCTACCCATCTGTTTATAACTCAACTCCGGGTCTGGACCGGTATTTAATTTTACTTTCAGGCTATAACTACAATGGATTTTACTATACAAAATTCATCACACCGGCAACAATGGTAAAGCAAGAATAAAGAAATTAAAAAACGTAAAGAGACGTCCAGGCACCGAAAATTTTCTTCGATACTTTTTGTGTCGACAAGTCGGGCTTGCCCGACTCAGTTGCTCCCTGTCCTTGTCTGTCATTCCGAGGGAGCACTTCGCGACCGAGGAATCTGTTGGAATTATTTCCCTCACCCCTTTCGTCCCCTCTCCTTCAGGAGAGGAGGTTTGGGAGGTGAGGTATTCAGGGACACTTAGGACTCGAGGGACTCTAACTGTTTGTGTCGTAAGAGTCCCAAGTGTCCTTGAAGGACAAAGTGTATAGAGAATAAAAAAGTTTGAGAGACTTCCAGCCGTTCACAGCTAAACCCGATGGAGCCGGAGTGTAGCGCAGGCGAGAGCGGGACGGTAGAGTGTGAGAGCATCGGAAGGGTGTTTCCAAAAAATAAAAAGTCATAAATTTTGATTTTTTAACACTATTTAAAGTAGTAATTTTATGCACTTGGGGTGCGTTTTTCGGTCAAAAAATAATTTTTTGAAATTATTTTGTATGAACTAAAGTTTCATATATTTGCCATCCCTTTTTTGAGGGGGAGTGTGTTATTATTGAAAAAAGTCTATAAAAGTTAATAAAAACCCCTGCCGATGTAGCTCAGTTGGTTAGAGCTACTGATTTGTAATCAGTAGGTCGGGGGTTCGAGTCCCTCCATCGGCTCGAAAGTTCTTTGAAAAAAATAAAATCGCTGGGAAGTCCAAGGATTCCAGTAACCTCAACATCTTCCCAGGGGGGATACCAGAGTGGCCAAATGGGACAGACTGTAAATCTGTTGTCTTACGACTTCGGAGGTTCGAATCCTCCTCTCCCCACAATAGATTTGGGGATTGCGAATTGCAGAATACGGATACAAATCCGAAACCTGATTCAAAAGCGGAAGTAGCTCATTTGGTAGAGCACTAGCCTTCCAAGCTGGGGGTGGCGGGTTCGAGCCCCGTCTTCCGCTCTAAGACTTCATCAAGCCAATGTAGCTCAGTTGGTAGAGCACATCCATGGTAAGGATGAGGTCATCAGTTCGATTCTGATCATTGGCTCATAATTCAGAGTGTGGACGGAAAGAAAGAAAAGGCGGTAGAGCATCCGCCAGAGGCGGAAGGTCATCAGTTCGATTCTGATCATTGGCTCAACTGAGAGGGGACGGAGAGCAAGGAAAGAGGCGGTAGAGCATCCGCCAGAGGCGGAAGGTCATCCCGCAGAATTGCGGGATCATTGGCTCACGAAAGGAAGGGACAAGAGGCAAAGGGCAAGGGACAAGGAAAGAAGAGAGATAAGAGGCAAAGAGCAGGTGACGAGGGAAAAAAGTAAATGGTCACTCTGGCAGAGTTGTCAGAGTTGGCTCAAAGGTTGCAGGGAAGGAATTTCAAAATTGTTCTTAACAAATTACATCATCAATCAACATAAAAACAATCATTAACACTTTAAAATAAATTACAATGGCAAAAGAAAAATTTGACAGGTCCAAACCTCACGTCAATATAGGAACTATCGGTCACGTTGACCATGGAAAAACAACTCTGACGGCAGCCATCACTACCGTGCTTGCCGATAAAGGTCTGGCAGAAATTCGTTCGTTCGATTCAATCGATAATGCTCCTGAAGAAAAAGAGCGCGGTATTACCATTAACACTGCGCACGTTGAATATTCAACAGTCAAAAGACACTATGCACACGTTGACTGTCCCGGTCACGCTGACTATGTGAAGAACATGGTAACAGGCGCTGCACAGATGGATGGTGCCATCCTGGTTGTTGCCGGAACTGACGGTCCCATGCCTCAAACCCGCGAGCACATTCTGCTTGCACGCCAGGTAGGTGTACCTAAGATTGTTGTCTTCCTTAACAAGGTTGACATGGTTGACGACCCTGAACTTATTGACTTAGTTGAAATGGAAATTCGCGAGCTGTTGACCTTTTACCAGTTTGACGGAGCTAACACTCCTGTCATTCGCGGCTCTGCATTGGGCGGATTGAATAAAGACCCAAAGTGGGTGGAAAAAATTATGGAACTTATGGATGCTGTAGATACATTCATCCCGGTTCCTCCTCGTGAAATTGACAAGCCATTCCTGATGCCGGTTGAAGACGTGTTCTCCATCACAGGCCGCGGAACGGTTGCAACGGGACGTATCGAAAGAGGAATTATCAACTCAGGTGAAAACGTAGAAATCATCGGCATGCAGGACAAGAAGCTGACATCAACCGTTACCGGTGTGGAAATGTTCCGCAAAATTCTTGACCGCGGTGAAGCCGGTGATAACGTAGGCTTATTGCTGAGAGGTATTGAAAAGACAGATATCTGGAGAGGAATGGTTGTTGCAAAACCCGGCAGTATTACTCCGCATACCGATTTCAAAGCTGAGATTTATGTGTTGAAGAAAGAAGAAGGCGGCAGACATACTCCGTTCCATAATAAATATCGTCCTCAATTCTATCTGCGCACTACAGACGTTACAGGAGAAATTGTACTTCCTGAAGGTCGCGAAATGGTAATGCCCGGAGATAACGTAACTATCAACGTAAAGTTGATTCAGCCGGTAGCTATGGAGAAGGGCTTACGTTTTGCTATCCGCGAGGGCGGCAGAACGGTAGGTGCAGGACAGGTAATTGAAATTGTAAAATAAAGTTTGGAGTCGGGAGTCCGGAGTTCAGCGAATTATTTTTCTGTCTCCGAACTCCGAACCCACTACTCCCTGCTAAACATACGGGTGTAGCTCAATTGGTAGAGTGGCGGTCTCCAAAACCGTAGGTTGTAGGTTCGAGCCCTGCCACCCGTGCAAGTGAAAAATTAATGGGAGAGAATACATAAAAAAGAATCTAACAAAAGAGCAGAGTGGTCCGCCTCAGGCGGATAGGTTGTAGGTTCGAGCCCTGCCACCCGTGCAAAGAAAACGATGAGAAAAATAAGAGAATACTTAAGAGAATCGTGGGACGAGCTTGTTCACAAAGTTTCGTGGCCCACATGGAGCGAGCTGCAGGAAAGTACGATAGTAGTTATGGTGGCATCATTAATTATTGCCGTTGTTATTATGCTGATTGACTTTTCATTTGAAGCGGTTATGAGTTTATTTTATAAAATGTTTGTCTGAGAAAACACATGGGCACAATGGCAGAATCGATTGTAAGAAAGTGGTATGTGGTCAGAGCCATCAGTGGCAAAGAGCATAAGGTGAAGCAGTATATCGAGCAGGAAATAAACCGTCTTAAGCTGAACGATTATGTTTCGCAGGTGCTGATTCCCACAGAGAAGGTTTTCCAGATTCGTGCAGGTAAGAAGGTAAGCAAGGAACGGAATTTTTTTCCGGGATATATTTTGATTGAGGCAGCGCTGGTGGGTGAAGTTCCGCACGTAATTCAGAACATCACCGGTGTAGTTGGGTTTTTAGGAGTACGCGGAGAACCGCCCGCACCCATGCGTCAATCGGAGGTGAATAAAATATTAGGCAGAGTGGATGCGCTTTCCGACAGTGAGGAAATGGTTCATGTGCCGTTTAGTGTTGGCGAATCGGTTAAAGTGATAGACGGTCCCTTCAATAATTTCACAGGAGTGATTGAAGAAATAAATGAAGAAAAGAAAAAGCTCAAAGTGATGGTAAAAATCTTCGGAAGAAAAACCCCGCTTGAGCTTGGATATATGCAAGTGGAAAAAGAATGAAAAGTAGTGAGTATTAAGTACAAAGTACGATGAGTCTTTGTACATAATACTTAATACATAATACTCAAAAAACATGGCAAAAGATATAACAGCAGTTATCAAACTTCAGATTAAAGGAGGAGCGGCAAATCCTGCACCGCCTATCGGGCCTGCACTGGGTGCAAAGGGTGTCAACATCATGGAGTTTTGCAAGCAGTTCAATGCTCGCACCAAAGACCTGGCAGGCAAAGTGGTGCCGGTTATCATCACCGTATACTCTGACAAATCATTTGAGTTCATCCAGAAAACTGCACCCGCAGCGGTACAGCTGGTCGAAGCAGCGAAAGTGAAAGGCGGTTCACCGGAACCAAACCGTAACAAAGTAGGCAAGGTTAGCTGGGACCAGGTAAGAGCTATTGCAGAAAATAAAATGCCCGACCTGAATGCATTCACTATTGAGTCGGCAATGAAAATGGTAGCGGGAACAGCGCGAAGCATGGGAATAACAGTGGAAGGCAAGAAACCATTTTAAAAAAGTTAATTAGTTAACACAATGGCAAAATTAAGTAAGAACAGAAAAAGGATAACATCCAAAGTTGACGCCACTAAAGCGTATTCAGTTGCAGAAGCATCGCAGCTGGTAAAGGACGTTACGTTTACCAAATTTGATTCAGCGGTAGACCTGGACATCCGTCTTGGAGTTGACCCCCGCAAGGCAAACCAGATGGTTCGCGGTATTGTTACGCTTCCGCATGGCACAGGAAAAACAAAAACCGTTTTAGTTCTCTGCACACCCGAAAAGGAAGCGGAAGCTAAAAGCGCAGGCGCTGACTATGTAGGTTTGGACGAATACATTAAAAAGATTGAAGGCGGATGGGTTGATGTTGATGTAATTATCACCATGCCCAGCGTAATGGGTAAAGTGGGTAAGCTGGGAAAAATCCTGGGTCCCCGCAACCTGATGCCCAATCCTAAAACCGGCACCGTAACCAATGATATTGCAAAGGCAGTAAATGATGTGAAAGCGGGAAAGATTGATTTTAAAGTAGATAAGCAAGGTATTATTCATGCTTCGGTGGCAAGGGTTTCTTTCGATGCTAAAAAGATTGCCGACAATGCCAATGAGCTTCTGCATACCATTGTTAAGCTGAAGCCGGCATCAGCAAAAGGAACGTATTTAAGGAGTGTTTCCATGTCAAGCACTATGAGCCCGGGAATTTCTATCGACACCAAGACAATTTCATAAAAAATTCGTTTACAAAATTAACTTAGCAAGCAATGAAAAGGGAAGATAAACAGGCGATAATAGACGACCTTTCAGAAATCATAAAGCAGTATCCGAATTTTTACGTTACCGATACTGCCGGTCTCACCGTTCAGAATACGACCAAACTAAGGCGTTTGTGTTTTTCCAAAGGCGTTAAGATGCGCGTGGCGAAAAATTCGCTTATCCGCAAGGCGATGGAAAAAACAGGCAACGGCTACGAAGGGATTTACGAAGCGCTTAAAGGAACTTCAGCTATAATGTTCAGCGAAACGGGAAATGCACCTGCAAAAATTATCAAGGAATTCAGAAAGACACATGACAGGCCTATACTGAAAGGCGCGTATGTAGAGACAGCAATTTTCCTTGGCGATAACCAGCTCGATACTCTTGTTAAAATCAAATCGAAGAATGAACTTATCGGTGATATTATCTTCCTTCTCCAGTCGCCTGCGCGTAATGTTATCAGCGCACTGCAATCGGGTGGTGGAAAGATTGCCGGTATCATAAAAACATTAAGTGAAAAACCACAATAAAATAATTGCGAAATGAGGATTGGTGATTGCGAATTTTAAATCCGAAATCAAAATCCAAAATCCGAAATAAAAAAGAATGCTTCCAACCCAAATATAAATTTCAATTAATCATTAACTCAAATCAATCTAAACAATAAACAACATGGCAGATTTAAAACAATTCGCTGAGCAGCTGGTAAACCTGACGGTGAAAGAAGTCAACGACCTCGCAAAAATTCTTAAAGACGAATATGGCATAGAGCCGGCAGCCGCTGCAGTAGCAGTAGCAAGTGGTGGCGGTGGAGGCGAAGCTCCTGTAGCCGCGGAGCAAACAGCCTTTAATGTAATTCTTAAAGCAGCAGGCGGAGCAAAACTCCAGGTAGTGAAGCTGGTTAAGGAAATCACAGGACTTGGCTTGAAAGAAGCTAAAGACCTTGTAGATGCTACACCTAAGGCAGTGAAAGAAGCAATTTCTAAGGAAGACGCAAACGCAATAAAACAGCAATTAGAAGAAGCCGGAGCAGAAGTTGAAATTAAGTAACAACCCGGCACTGGTTATTAGTTAACCTTCCGCCTAAGGCGGAGGGTTATTGTTCTTTGTATATGATTCATTGAATGGTGCTTCAGCGCGCTATTCTTAACAGTATAAAAATTATCACCGTGATTCAATCCACAAGCACTCCGTCAAAAAGAGTTAACTTTTCTTCCATCAAGCAGGCGCTTGATTATCCTGACTTTCTCGACATACAGCTCAAGTCGTTCAGGGAATTTTTTCAGCTTGAAACCACATCCGACAATCGAAACAGCGAAGGTCTGTTCAGGGTTTTCAGCGAAAACTTTCCTATCACCGATTCGCGCAACAACTTTGTCCTGGAATTTTTGGATTATACTATTGATCCTCCGCGCTACTCGATTGATGAGTGTATAGAGAGGGGCTTAACGTATAACGTTCCTCTTAAAGCAAAGTTGCGTCTTTATTGTACCGACCCCGAGCACGAGGATTTCGAAACCATTGTGCAGGACGTGTACCTGGGAATGATTCCCTACATGAGCCCGAAGGGAACATTCATTATCAACGGAGCAGAGCGTGTTGTTGTATCGCAGCTTCACCGTTCACCCGGCGTATTCTTCGGACAAAGCCGCCATGCTAACGGAACCAAATTGTATTCGGCACGCGTAATTCCTTTCAAGGGTTCGTGGATAGAATTTGCAACGGACATCAACAACGTGATGTACGCGTACATCGACCGTAAGAAAAAATTCCCGGTAACTACCTTGCTTCGTGCTATTGGCTACCAAACGGATAAAGACATTCTTGAAATTTTTGGTTTGGCTGATGAATTAAAAGTAAGCAAGGCAGCATTGAAGAAAGTGGTAGGCAGAAAGCTTGCTGCAAGGGTGTTAAAAACATGGCTCGAAGATTTTGTGGATGAGGATACCGGTGAAGTGGTTTCTATCGAACGTAATGAAGTGATTATCGAGCGTGAAACCATCCTGGAAGATGAGCACATTGATATGATTATCGAAGCAGGTGCGAAAACGATTATCCTTCACAAAGAAGATTCAAACAGCGCTGATTATACCATCATCTATAACACGCTTCAGAAAGATACATCTAACTCTGAAAAGGAAGCGGTAGAACATATTTATCGTCAGCTCCGCAATGCAGAGCCGCCCGATGAAGAAACAGCTCGCGGTATCATTGACAAATTATTTTTCTCAGACAAGCGTTACGATTTGGGAAATGTTGGCCGTTACCGCATTAACAAAAAACTCCAGCTTCAAACACCGGAGGATGTAAAGGTTCTTACCAAGGACGATATTATTTCCATCATACGTCACCTGATTCAGCTTATCAATTCAAAAGCTGAAGTTGACGATATCGACCACTTAAGTAACCGCAGGGTGCGTACCGTTGGCGAACAGCTTTATACGCAGTTCGGTATCGGTCTTGCCCGTATGGCGCGCACCATCCGCGAGCGTATGAACGTGAGAGATAATGAAGTGTTCACTCCAACCGATTTGATTAATGCAAAAACATTATCATCGGTTATCAATACATTTTTCGGCACTAACCAGTTGTCGCAATTCATGGACCAGACCAATCCGCTTGCTGAAATAACTCACAAGCGCAGGTTGTCAGCACTGGGACCGGGCGGTCTGTCGCGCGAGCGTGCAGGTTTTGAAGTACGTGACGTTCACTACACTCACTACGGACGCCTCTGTACTATTGAAACTCCTGAAGGTCCGAACATCGGTTTGATTTCTTCGCTGTGTGTTTATGCCAAGATTAATAATCTCGGATTTATAGAAACTCCTTACCGCGAAGTTGATAACGGATTGGTGCAGGTAGAGAAGCCGGTTATTTATCTTACCGCTGAAGAAGAAGACAATAAAGTTATAGCGCAGGCGAATGCGAAGTACGATGACGGTGGCAAGTTTGAAGAGAACCGTGTAAAGGCGAGATACCTGGGTGACTTCCCTGTTATTCCGCCAAAAGATGTTCACTTGATTGACATTGCGCCCAACCAGATTGCATCGATTGCCGCATCACTGATTCCATTCCTTGAACATGATGATGCCAACCGCGCGCTGATGGGTTCAAACATGCAACGCCAGTCTGTTCCGCTTATGCGCCCTGAAGCGCCTATCGTTGGTACAGGTCTCGAAGGACTTGTAGCCCGCGATTCACGCGTGTTGGTTAATGCAGACGGAGACGGTGTAGTTGAGTATGTTGATTCGAACGAAATTGTCATCAACTATACAAGAAAAGAAAACGAAAAGCTGGTGAGCTTTGAAGATGATATTAAGACCTATAAACTTACTAAGTTCCGTAAAACCAACCAGAGCACCTGTGTAAACCTGAAGCCGATTGTTAAAAAAGGCCAGAAGGTTAGAAAAGGACAAGTGCTTTGCGAAGGATATGCTACCAAAGACGGTGAACTTGCATTGGGCAGAAACCTGAAAGTGGCGTTCATGCCGTGGAAAGGAAATAATTTTGAAGATGCTATTGTGATTTCAGAACGGGTAGTGCGTGAAGACGTTTTCACTTCCATTCATATCGATGAATATTCTCTCGAAGTGCGCGATACCAAGCGCGGCATGGAAGAACTCACCGGTGATATTCCTAATGTGAGCGAAGAAGCAACACGCGAACTGGACGAGCAGGGAATTATCCGCGTGGGAGTTGAGGTTAAAGAAGGAGATATCCTGATTGGAAAAATTACTCCTAAAGGAGAGACAGACCCTTCACCGGAAGAAAAACTGCTTCGTGCCATCTTCGGTGACAAAGCGGGTGATGTTAAAGACGCTTCGTTGAAAGTGCCGCCTTCTGTACGCGGTACGGTCATTGATAAAAAGCTGTTCTCTCGCATCGTTGAGAAAGCAAAGACAGATGAGAAATCCGCTGTCGAAAAGCTTGACAAGGATTTTAATCATCAGTTGTCAGAGCTTCGCGAAAAACTCGTTGACAAATTATTCATTCTTGTCAGTGGAAAAACATCGCAGGGCATCACGGATATTTACAAAGAAGTGGTTGTAGCCAAAGGCACAAAGTTCACCCAGAAAATATTGCAGGATATAAATTATGAAACTATTAATCCTGCAAAGTGGACGACAGACCGTGACAAGAACGACTTAATCAAGCAGCTCATTCATAATTACAACATCAAAGTGAGTGATTTGTCAGGTGTTCATAAGAGGAAAAAATTTGCTCTCACCGTTGGTGACGAATTGCCTCCGGGCATCATGAAGCTTGCTAAGGTTTACATTGCTAAGAAGCGTAAGCTTACTGTTGGCGATAAGATGGCAGGACGTCATGGTAATAAAGGTATCGTTGCGAAAATTGTTCGCGATGAAGACATGCCTTTCCTTGAGGACGGCACACCCGTTGACATCGTGTTGAACCCGCTGGGCGTTCCTTCCCGAATGAACCTCGGCCAGATTTACGAAACTATTCTCGGATGGGCCGGTGAAAAGATGGGCCTGAAATTCTCCACACCAATTTTTGACGGAGCATCTATTAGCCAAATTGACGAGTATGTAAGTAAAGCAGGACTTCCCAAATTCGGAAGCACTTACTTGTATGACGGAGGTTCAGGCGAGCGCTTTGATCAGCCGGCAACCGTTGGTATCATTTACATGATGAAACTCGGTCACATGGTTGATGATAAGATGCACGCGCGTTCTATCGGACCGTACTCACTTATCACTCAGCAACCGCTGGGTGGTAAAGCGCAGTTTGGCGGACAGCGTTTCGGGGAAATGGAAGTATGGGCGCTGGAAGCATTCGGTGCTGCAAACGTTCTGCAGGAGTTGTTGACAGTTAAATCGGATGACGTTGCCGGAAGAGCAAAAGCGTACGAGACGATTGTCAAAGGCGAGAACATGCCAACCCCGGGAATTCCTGAATCATTCAATGTACTGCTGCATGAATTACGCGGACTTGGATTGAAAATAACGTTAGAATAAAAAGTAAATCGTTATATGTTATACGTTATACGAAAAACGGAAACATCTAACGAAAACTTTTTCTAATAACATATAACTAATAACATATAACATCCTTCAGATGGCACAAAAGAAAGAACATAAACTAAAGAGCAACTTCACCAAAATCACCATCAGCCTGGCTTCACCGGAATTGATCCTGGAGACCTCGAGCGGTGAGGTGTTGAAGCCGGAAACCATAAATTACCGTACCTACAAACCGGAACGTGACGGGTTATTTTGCGAGCGTATTTTCGGTCCTGTTAAGGACTGGGAATGTCATTGCGGAAAATATAAACGCATCCGTTACAAAGGAATTGTTTGCGACCGTTGTGGTGTTGAAGTAACAGAAAAGAAAGTAAGGCGCGAAAGGACCGGACATATCAGTCTTGTAGTTCCTGTGGCGCACATCTGGTATTTCCGTTCGCTTCCTAACAAGATCGGCTACCTGCTTGGGCTTCCATCCAAAAAGCTCGACCTGATTATTTATTACGAACGTTATGTTGTAATTAATCCCGGTGCTAAGGAAAAAGACGGAATAAAATATCTTGACTTCCTTACTGAAGAAGAGTACCTGAATATCCTGGATACACTTCCGAAAGATAACCAGCACCTGGATGATACAGACCCCAATAAGTTCATTGCGAAAATGGGAGCTGAAGCGCTTCACGATTTGCTTTCACGCCTCAAGCTGGATGAGCTTTCATTCTCACTTCGTCACCAGGCAAATAACGAAACATCACAACAGAGAAAAACAGAAGCGCTCAAGCGCCTGAATGTTGTTGAAGCGTTCCGCTCGGCAATAGAGCATATTGAAAATCGTCCGGAGTGGATGATTGTAAAAGTTGTTCCGGTGATTCCGCCAGAACTACGCCCACTCGTTCCGTTGGATGGCGGACGTTTCGCTACTTCTGATCTAAACGATTTATACCGCAGAGTAATCATCCGCAACAACCGTTTGAAACGACTTCTTGAAATTAAAGCACCTGATGTTATTCTCCGTAACGAAAAACGGATGTTGCAGGAAGCTGTGGATTCTCTCTTCGACAATTCAAGAAAAGTTAATGCAGTTAAGACTGAATCGAACCGTGCATTGAAATCGCTTTCAGATTCACTGAAGGGAAAACAGGGACGTTTTCGTCAGAACCTGCTCGGTAAACGTGTCGACTATTCTGCGCGTTCGGTTATTGTTGTAGGACCTGAATTGAAATTGAACGAGTGCGGCTTGCCGAAAGATATGGCTGCAGAACTCTTCAAACCGTTTATCATCCGCAAGATGATAGAGCGTGGTATTGTTAAGACCGTTAAGAGTGCTAAAAAAATTGTAGACCGCAAGGACGCTATCGTATGGGATATTCTTGAAAACGTTTTGAAAGGACATCCTGTTCTGCTCAACCGTGCTCCTACGCTGCACAGACTCGGTATCCAGGCATTCCAACCGAAGCTGATAGAAGGAAAAGCTATCCAGCTGCATCCTTTGGTATGTACTGCTTTCAACGCTGACTTTGACGGTGACCAGATGGCTGTGCATGTTCCGTTAGGCAATGCTGCGATTCTCGAAGCGCAAATGCTTATGCTGGCATCTCATAATATTCTTAACCCTGCCAATGGTGCGCCTATCACCGTTCCGTCACAGGACATGGTGCTTGGTTTGTATTATATGACCAAGGGAAAGCAAAGCACGGCAACTGAAAAAGTGAAAGGCGAGGGGCTGCTGTTCTATTCTCCTGAAGAAGCCATCATCGCTTATAACGAAAAACGTGTTGACTTGCATGCCAATGTAAAGGTGAAAACAAACATTGTTGAAGACGAAAAACTCGTTAACAAAGTCATAGAGACAACTATTGGAAGAATTTTATTCAACCAGGTTGTACCCGAAGAAGTTGGTTATATCAACGAGCTGTTGACTAAAAAGGCGCTACGCGATATCATCACCCAAATACTCAATATAACTAATATTCCCAAGACGGCACAATTCCTTGACGATATCAAAGACCTTGGATTCACCATGGCATTCCGTGGCGGACTTTCATTCAATCTCAGCGATGTAGTTATTCCTGCTGAAAAAGAAAAGCTGATTGAGAAAGCCAACAAAGAGGTTGAAGAAGTGATGAGCAACTATAACATGGGCTTCATCACCAACAACGAACGCTACAACCAGATTATCGATATCTGGACGCGTATCAACTCGCGTATTACAGAAACGCTGCTCAAGCAGCTGACCAATGACAAGCAGGGATTCAATTCCATTTATATGATGCTTGACTCAGGTGCGCGGGGTTCCAAAGAGCAGATTCGTCAGCTTGGCGGAATGCGCGGACTGATGGCGAAACCGCAGAAGTCAGGCGCTACAGGAGGAGAAATTATCGAGAACCCTATTCTTTCAAACTTCAAAGAAGGATTATCGATTCTCGAGTACTTCATCTCTACCCACGGTGCGCGTAAAGGTCTTGCCGATACCGCTCTTAAAACAGCTGATGCCGGTTATCTGACAAGGCGTTTGGTTGATGTTTCACAAGACGTAATTATTTCTGAAGAAGATTGCGGCACGCTGCGCGGTCTTGCAGAAACAGCACTTAAGAACAATGAAGAAGTAATCGAGTCATTGTATGACAGGATTCTGGGCCGTGTTTCGGTTCACAATATTTATCACCCCGCCACCGGAAAACTGGTTGTCAATTCGGGAGATGAAATCACAGAGGATATTGCAGAGGAAATTGAAGACTCTCCGATAGATATAGTTGAAATTCGCTCGGTGCTCACGTGTGAATCGGGCAAAGGCGTTTGCGCAAAATGCTACGGCAGAAATCTTTCTACCGGACGCATGGTTGAAAGAGGAGAAGCGGTGGGAGTTATTGCCGCACAGTCCATCGGTGAACCGGGTACACAGCTTACACTGCGTACGTTCCACTTCGGAGGTACTGCTGCAAAAGCTGCTTCCGAATCGCACATCGAAGCGAAGTTTGATGGTGTCATTGAGTTAGAAGAAATCCGTACGGTTGAATACAAAACACCCAGCAAAAAAGTAAGTGTAGTTCTTGGCCGTTCAGGTGAAGTGAGAATACTTGACCCGAAAACAAAGACGGTGCTCAGCTCTTCTAACATACCATATGGCGCACATCTTTTTGTAAAGAATGGCGACAAGGTTGAAAAGGGACAGGCAATTTGCGAATGGGATCCTTACAATGCTGTAATTATATCTGAGTCACCGGGTACGGTTGATTTTGAACACGTAGAAGAAGGCGTAACATTCCGCGAAGAGTCTGACGAACAAACGGGCTATCGCGAAAAAGTTATTATCGACAGTCGCGACAAGACGAAGAACCCGGTCATCAAGGTTCTGAATGAGAAAAAAGAAGTGATTCGTTCCTACAATATTCCTGTTGGCGCACACATCATTGCCAACAAGGGAATGAAAATTCTTGGCGGAGACGTTCTTGTAAAAATCCCGCGCTCTACCGGCCGCACCGGTGATATCACAGGTGGTCTGCCGCGTGTGACAGAATTGTTCGAAGCGCGTAATCCTTCCAACCCCGCAACTGTTTCTGAAATTGACGGAGTAGTTTCACTGGGTGGTGTAAAACGCGGTAACCGCGAAATCATTGTTACCTCGCGCGATGGTGATGTACGTAAGTATCTCGTATCGCTTTCAAAGCATATTCTTGTTCAGGATAATGATTTCATTAAAGCAGGAACACCGCTCTCTGACGGTTCCATTTCGCCTTCCGATATTCTTGCCATCAAAGGACCTACCTACGTGCAGGAATATCTTGTAAACGAAGTTCAGGAAGTGTACCGTATGCAGGGTGTAAAAATCAACGACAAGCACTTCGAGGTGATTGTTCGCCAGATGATGCGCAAGGTGGTGATTGAAGACCCGGGCGATACCAGTTTCCTTGAGCGCGAAGCCGTTGACAAGTTCGAGTTTAGAGGAGAGAACGACCAGATAATGGAAAAAGCCGTAGTCATTGACCCGGCTGATTCTCCGGAAGTAAAGACGGGACAGATTATTACGCTCCGCAAACTGCGCGAAGAAAATTCGAAGCTCAAGCGCAACGACCAGAAGCAAATTGAGGCTCGCAACGCCATACCTGCAACATCATCACCGTTGCTGCAGGGAATTACACAAGCATCGTTGCATACGCAAAGCTGGATATCTGCCGCATCGTTCCAGGAAACCACCAAGGTTCTTAACGAAGCTGCTGTAAACGGAAAAGTGGATAACCTTAGCGGGCTGAAGGAAAACGTAATCGTAGGTCACCTGATTCCTGCCGGAACGGGCTTGCGCGATTACGACAAACTTATTGTCGGTTCTCAGGAAGAATACGAGGCGCTTTTGGCTTCAAAGAAGGAGCAGGAAGAAGCCGAATCCGTAACTGAGTGACAGGAATAAACGTTTAGTTTATCCATGGTCAACGTCCCTCGATTTTTCGGGGGACGTTTTTATTTTGTGCTGTCTTTATTGTGGACAAATCTAGAAAATACAAGGAAATCCTTTGGAATGACATTTAACCATGTCCATAAGCGTTAAATTGATAATTAGGGTTTCTCAGATATTATGCGTTAGCTTTGTATTGCTTTTTAATCCTACGAGTTATTTTTATTAATCATTAAAATTCTTAATATCATGAAAACAACTATCCACAAAATCTTTTTATTACTTGTTGCATTTGCTATGAGCAGTAATATGGCTGTTGCATTCACTGTCTCATTAACCGTATCCACTCATGGCGGGTACAACATTTCCTGTTTTGGGGGAACCGATGGATCGATCACAGCTAACCCATCAGGTGGAACAGCACCCTATACTTATGTATGGAGCAACACTGCCACAACACAAACAATCAGCAATCTGGCTGCTAGCTACTATGCTGTCACGGTAACCGATGCCAATAGTAATACCGCAACAGCCGGTGGAACATTGAGAGAACCCACGCAATTAAATGTTACTCTTACAAGTTCAACTTACTCAAATGGATACAATGTAAGTTGCTTTAATTGCTATAATGGAAGTATAACTAACACTCCCTCTGGAGGAGTGCTATCATATACGTATTTATGGGTTGATGGAGCAACCACGCAAAACCGTAGTTCCATTGGTGGAGGTCAATACACAGTTAAATTGACAGATGGAAATGGATGCACTAAATCACAAATCATCGTACTTTCGGAACCTGCACGAGACGACTGGACGATGATAGGTAATACAGGAAGCAATCCTTCTACGCAGTATATTGGTACTGTAGACAGTACCGATTTTGTATTTAAGACGAAGGCAATAGAAAGATTGCGGCTGACAAGTGATGGAAAGCTTAAGGTATCTGGTGAATCAAGAATTGTGGGAAAGGTTAGAATCGATAGTCTTGGTTTTACTGCGGACACAATTGTGCCATCTACGTACCGTATGGTGCTTTCTGATGTGAATGGAAATTTAAAAGTTTTCGGTGCAGGACCTGCCATAGATATAGGTATCACGGCTAGTCGATGTGGTGCAACCGTTTTAGCTTGGAACGTAGTGGCAGGTAGTACGGACTTTTCTATTTTTAAGTGTCCACTTAATGGAAATGTGGGAATAGGAACGGCTACCCCTACCCAAAAATTGCATATTGAAGGTGGAAATATTTATATTAATGGCGAGGGAAATGGACTTATTGTTGATGCACAGGGCAGTACCAGAATAGGCCTGATGAAATACTCTGGAATAGAAGGAGCGTTTGTGCATGGTAATGCAGTTCCACTCAGATTTGGGCAGGTCGATCAAGCTAGCGTAACAGGCGGAACATTTACTACCCAAATGATTATTGATATTAATGGCAAGGTTGGAATTGGAAATCCATCTCCTTCTTATTTGCTTGATGTGGGCGGAACTATTCTCTCACAGGAAGTAAGAGTTTGCATAAGCGGATGTGACTTTGTTTTTGACAAGGATTATCAGTACATCTCTTTAAAAGAACTGGAAAATTTTATTAAAGAAAATAAACATCTGCCTGATTTTGCTGCAGCAAAAGAAATGGAAACAGCTGATGGTGTCGCACTAGGACAAATGAATTCAAAACTTTTGAAGAACGTTGAAGAAATTTACCTGCATCTGATTGAGCTTAACGCAAAAATGGAAGACCTTTCAAAAGAAAATGCTGCTCTTAAAGTGCAGATTGAGTTATTGAGTAACAAAAAATAAAATGATGAAATCAATTAATGCAATTCTTTGTTTGCTGGCGGCAGCAACATTTCTTTTTGTTGCCTGCCGAAAAGAAGCGGTTATTGCGCAGTTCACTACAAACAAGGATACTTATGCCGCAGGTGAAACTGTGCACTGCACAAATGTGTCAACAAATGCAGACAGTTGGAAATGGACCGCTCCGGATGGAACAACTTATACTACCCGGGATTTAGATTATACTTTAGATAGCACTCTTCTCAATACAACTAAAACATTTAAACTTGAAGTGACCGGCCATGGAGATAATTCCACGTATTCAAAATCAATTAATGTTAAAGAATTGATTTTGCCAACAGATTATTTTTCTCAAGGCAGTACCTCTTACACCCCAGTAAGGAAATCCCAAGGAATTAATAGCGTATATTATTGGAGAGTCGCGGCGTCCGATGGTGCCAATGGCGCTTTGTGTTACAATGAGTTGTTGGTTTTCTTTTACGGGGCCACATCTCCTGCAGCAGGGAGATATTCTTGTCAGTCGTCTGACCCGACTGCACCTAACCAAGTATATGTGCAGGTGGGTGCGCCAACCGGAATTGAATGTGCTAATGTTCATTGGTATATTTCAGCATCCGATTCACTCGATGTCTCTTATACAGGCAGCGGAAAACTTCGCATTACATTTAATAATGTTCATTCAACCTTGGGTCCTCTCATTTCGGGAGATATAACTTGTCATTAATTAAACTATAAAAAAATGAAATCAATTTCTCTCAGTTTAATTCTGCTGGCTGGAATATTTGCAATTACTTCTTGCCGAAAAGAAGCGGTTATTGCGCAGTTCACTACAAACAAGGATACTTATGCCGCAGGTGAAACTGTGCACTGCACAAATGTGTCAACAAATGCAGACAGTTGGAAATGGACCGCTCCGGATGGAACAACTTATACTACCCGGGATTTAGATTATACTTTAGATAGCACTCTTCTCAATACAACTAAAACATTTAAACTTGAAGTAACCGGGCATGGAGAAAATTCCACGTATTCAAAATCTGTTAATGTTAGAGAATTGATTTTGCCGACTGACTATTTCTCTCATGGGAATACCTCATACACCCCGGTAACAAAATTTCAAGGACCCAATAGTGGATTGTATTGGAAGGTCGCAGCATCCGATAGTTATACTTATGGTCCTTTTTGTTACAATGAGTTGCTAATGATATTTCATGACACTATACCTCCGACGGCAGGTAATTATTTATGTCAATCGTCCGATCCAACTGCACCCGGTCAGGTATATGTGCAAGTCGGTGCGCCAACAGGGATTGAATGTGCCGCCGTACACTGGTATATTTCAACATCAGGGCAGCTTACCGTATCTTATACCGGAAGTGGAAAACTTCATGTTACTTTTAATAACCTTCCTTCCACTCAAGGTCCTCTTATTTCAGGAGACATAACTTGTCATTAACTAAAATCATCGTAACAATGAAATCAATTATATACGTTATCATTCTTGTCCTGATTGGCGCTCATTCCAGCCAAGCACAAATCTTTAATGGGTATACAGATAAACTGTCTTATCGTCCCTCGGAAACGGTCACTTTTTTTATCAACGGCTCCGGCACCATTAATATTCACCTTGAAAATTTCGATGGTACATTCGTGATGACAATAGGGACTTTTAGTCTATCACTTCAGAATGCAGTTTCGGATGCCTGGCTGCATGGATTTGGTTATAGTCAATCCTTTACCTGGCAAGTCCCTTCTACTTTGCCAAGCGGGTATTATTTAGTCAACAATATAATTCCCATCATCATTAAAGAAGCAAATTATCCTGAGGAAGGGGATATTGTGGTTGTGATACCAACCAATACTCTTTCTGCATATAACCATGCGGGCGGAGAAAGCTTATATACGGATGGAACAACCACCGTATCTTTTCTGAGGCCATTCGACAAAACTCAGGAACAATTTACTTTTTTACGGGGATTTATTAACTGGCTTAGAACCTCCGATATCAGTGCCAATTACATCGTAAGCTATATTGCCGATAACGACATGGATGATTATGATGAAATCTCAGGCGCCAAAGTATTGATTATTCCCGGTCACAGCGAATATTGGACAAGGCAGGCGCGGCTGAACTTCGACAAATTTGTTGATGGTGATGGTGTAAACCCGGGCAAAGATGCCATCATTTTATCAGGCAATACTATGTGGTGGCAGGTGAGGTATGAGGATGACAACGGCAACCCTCAATTGGTTTGTCATAGGGGTACTCATTGGGGGAGCTATGACGATGATCCAGTAGCAAATATATCGGATCCAGAATATCACCCTTTGCATGCGACATACCATTGGGGAGAACCCTCATTAAAATATTCTATACTCGGCAGCATTGGTTCTGACTGGTTGCGTGGCGGATATGGTGTTGATGTGGGTATTTCGACCACCATTCCTTGCTATGAGGGATACAATGGATTTAAGGTCACATCACCAGGTTCCCCAATATTAAATGGCATGGGATATGATTTACATGATTTCATTCACTTCGCAACGGGAGAATATGATGGCACGTTGGTGAAAATAGACAATGATGGAAATCTTATTCCTGATGCCAATGGCGATCCCCAATTAGATATATCTGCTTTAGGTTTTTACAGGGCAGAAATGATTGGCTATGATGTAATTTCTGTAGCTGATGATCAGGCGGGTGGTTTTCCTGACCCCGGTAATACTAATGCGATTAATGTTTGCCCCTTTATGGTTTTCCAGAAAACCTGTACTTCAGGAACGATTATAAATGTAAACTCTAATGAATGGTGCTCTAACTGGGTAATCGGGCACGGAGAAACAAATGAAATCAATCCCAAAGGAAATCTCGACTGCTATCCGTCAAATACGTTAATTCCCGATGCAAACATTCCGCAGATTACAGACAACATGATAAACCTTGTGATGCAGGACCAAGCACAAAACTTAAGTGGCAATAATCTCTTTTATAATTCGCCACCTTCATCACCCTCAATCATTATTAAGCCGGCTTACAGTAATGTCAGCTACAATATTTGTTCTGGCGGCCTAATTGATATTACACCTTGCGGTGTTTATCTAACAGAGGGATACAAAGTAGACCATGGCTTTAGATGGAATCAAAGTAGTATAGAATCAGCTTCAACTAATTTGCATAATGTACATTATTCATACCTAACATCTGCTTGCACCGATTATAATAATGGTGATTTGGCTCGCCCGCAGGATAACAACAATAATAATAATAATAACACCGTAGCAAACTCAAGATTCTCTGGTCAAATTCCAGAATCAAATGGTAACCTATCTAGTATTCCCGGGATGAAAACCTCAGAGAAAATTCCACAAAAAAATTCTGCACTTCATGGCAATGCGCTATCTGAAATAAATATTTTTCCAAACCCTAACCAAGGCATCTTCATTCTACAATTTCCAATTCAGTCATTCAGTAATTCAATTTTCACAATCACCAACGCACTCGGAGAAAAAATTATTGAGCAAAAAATTATTTCAAACAAGACAGAAATAAATTTAAGCAACCAGCCCGCTGGCATTTACTTTTTAAAAGCCGCAGGGATGGGAAAAATGGCGATGAAGAAGATTGTCAAGATGTAATTCTCACCTGAATCGTATAGCTTTCACCGGGGTGATGCCCGATAAAATCATGGTGGGAAGCAGCATCATAGCTGTGCACGCGATAAATGTTCCGGCATTGAGCAGCAAAATATCCGGTATAGAAATATGCACCGGCACATAGCTGATGTAATATGATTCCTGGTTAAGCCCTATGATTTTTCCATACTTCTGTACCAGGCATAATCCGATGCCTATGATATTTCCCCACAACATTCCCCTGCCAATGAGGATGGCAGCGGTATAAAGAAAAATTTTTCTTAACGAACCATTCGGCATTCCCATAGATTTCAGCATGCCAATCATATTAGTTCGTTCGAGCATAATAATAAGCAAGGCGGAAATCATATTGATGCCTGCTACAATTACCATAAGCACAATGATGATGGCAGCATTCACGTCCTGCAAGTTGAGCCAGTCAAAAACCTGGGGGTAAACTTCTCTGATAGTACGCGCGTTCAGCTCAGGCCCTATGGAGGCATACACTTTTTTTCCCACCTCGTCCAGCTTGCTGAAATCCTTCACTAGCACTTCGAAGCCGCCCACCTGGGTATCGCTCCAGTCGTTGAGCTTGCGGATGTGTGCGATATCGCAAAAGACAAAAAGGTTATCAAATTCTTCGAGGCCTGTAGAATAAATTCCGGCAACGGTGAATTTTCTGTATCGGGGCGGCATCTGGATAAAGTGCATGATAAATGTATCGCCTACGTTGAGTTTAAGCTTGTCCGCTATTTTTTGCGATAACAAAACCTCGTCTGACTTTGCCGTGTCGCTGAGCGAAAGAACTTTTCCCCCTTTAATTTTGTCTTTAAAAAAATCCCAGTCATAATCGCTCCCGACTCCTTTGAGGAGTACGCCTTGTATCTCTGTTCCGGTTTTTATAATTCCCGCTTTGGTGGCAAACACCTGTATGTGGCGGATACCTTCCATTGTGTCAAGAGAAGGATAAAACTGTTGGTTCATACTCACAGGCGATGACTCATAAGAATTATTCATGTCGAAGCCCGTGATTTGAATGTGCGCACCGAAGCCGGATATTTTTTCGCGAATTTCCTTCTGGAACCCGGTAACAACGGCAATGGCAGCAATCATTACCGCCATGCTGATAATAATTCCTGTAAGCGTAATGCGGATAATAGGCCGGGTAGAATTACGGCTCTGCGTTTCTCCGCCATCCGGTTCAAAAACGGAAGCATGACGGGCAGGCCTGCTAAGGATACGTTTTGCTATAAGCCATTCGTAATTCAAGGGAGCTTTTTTAATGAGAGGATAAAAGTAGAGAAGTTATCCGTTATTCGTTATCCATTATCCGTTATCAGGGAATAAATAAAATAACAAATAACAGATAACGGATAACAGATAACACATCCAAACATCTTTTCTATTTTTACCGCAAACCAACGTGCAATGAACAGGATTGTAGCCCCGTCACTTCTTGCTGCCGACTTTGCAGAACTTGGCTCGGCAGTAAGGATGATTAATGAAAGCGATGCAGGGTGGATGCACCTGGATGTGATGGACGGAGTATTTGTTCCTAATATTTCCTTTGGTTTACCCATTATAAGCGCGGTAAAAAAAATTGCAAAGAAACCGCTTGACGTGCATCTTATGATTGTTAACCCGGACAGGTATATATCCGATTTTAAAAAAGCAGGAGCCGATATTCTTACCGTTCATTACGAAGCCTGCACGCACCTTCACCGCACCGTTCAGCAAATTAAATCAGAGGGATTAAAGGCAGGTGTTGCGCTTAACCCTCATACTCCTGTGGACGTTTTGGAAGATATTTTGGATGAAATTGATTTGGTGTGCATGATGAGTGTGAACCCGGGCTTTGGCGGGCAAAAATTTATTCCGCATGTGCTTGCTAAAATTTCAAAGCTCAATGAAACACTAAAACGAAAATCGCTTTCAGTATATATTCAAGCCGATGGGGGAGTGGATTTGACCAATTATAAATCTGTGGTGGATGCCGGCGCCAACGTATTGGTAGCAGGGAACACCGTTTTCTCATCACAGAATCCAAAGCAAGTTATTGCTACACTTGCACACTGAGATTCATCTTTAAAAACAGCCGGAACATGCTTGCAGAAGAAAAAAAATTACTCGCAGCTCGCCTTAAATCCGGCAATCTTGCCAAGCTTAGGATTCTTACCGATTCTATTTTGCCCGAGGAGCTGGCAGAAATTATCAACGAGAACAAAGAGATTGATTATAAAAAAATCTTCCAGGTTCTTGAACCGGAGAAAGCAATAAGGACTTTCGAGAATCTCGACTTTGAAATTCAGAATGACCTGCTCTCATCCTTCACGATAGAACAGCTTTCATCCACACTTAATAAAATTTCTCCTGATGACCGCACCGCACTGCTCGAACGGCTGCCCGAAGAGAAACTCCAGAAGTTCCTTTCCATCCTTAGTGATGAAGAACGCAAAGTAGCGCAAACGCTTCTTCAGTATCCTGAGCACAGTATCGGGCGTTTGATGACTCCGGATTTTGTTTCGGTCAAAGAAGACTGGACAGTAAGCCAGGTGCTTGACCACATCCGCAAGTATGGCAAAGACAGTGAAACGCTTTCTCTTGTATATGTTACCGATGCCCAGGGATTTTTGATTGATGATATAAGAGTCCGTTATATTCTTCTTTCTCCTCTCGATAAAACAGTATCTGAGCTCATGGACCGGCAGTTTGTTGCGCTCAATGCCAAAGACGACCAGGAAGTAGCCGTCAATGTCTTTAAGCAAAGCAATCGCAATGCGCTTCCGGTAACCGATTTTCACGGCTTGCTGCTTGGAATTATTACCGTAGATGACGTGATTGATGTGATAGAAGAAGAAGATACAGAAGATATCCAGAAGCTGGGCGGTACCGAAGCGCTGGCGGAACCGTATCTTAAAATTTCCCTCGCAAAACTCATTCGCAAGCGGGCAGTTTGGCTGGTAATTTTATTTCTGGGTGAAATGCTTACCGCAAGCGCCATGGGTTATTTCGAAAATGAAATATCGAAAGCTGTTGTGCTCGTACTATTTATTCCTCTTATTATTTCGAGCGGAGGAAACAGCGGCTCACAGGCGGCCACGCTGATAATTCGTGCTATGGCGCTGGGAGAAGTTACTATCCACAACTGGTGGAAGGTGATAAGGAGAGAATTGGTTTCAGGTTTTTTTCTTGGTCTTTTCCTCGCTGTTATCGGTTTTCTTCGCATTGCATTCTGGACGCTCTTTACTAACCTCTATGGAGAACATTGGTTGCTCGTTGCTTTTACAGTCTCGTTTTCATTAATAGGGGTAGTGATGTGGGGAACTCTTTCGGGTTCTATGCTTCCTTTGCTTCTTAAGAAGGTAGGGCTCGACCCTGCCGTATCCTCTGCTCCTTTTGTTGCAACGCTTGTCGATGTTACCGGGCTGGTGATTTATTTTTCCGTTGCCATGTTTGTAATGAGGGGCGTTCTTTCTTAGTGGTTAAGTTGACTGAATCGATGGGGTTAATTAAGTTTCAAAACTTTATTTTAACATTTTTCCGTTTCACAATTTTCCTGGTCGGGTTCCACCTCGAGGGTTGCATGCTGAATGTTAAGATGCTCTAATGCATCTTTTACTTTTTGTTTAATAATTTCAATATCATTAAGTGTTCGGTTGTTTTCAACTACAATGTGCGCGGTAAGCGCGTTACGGGTGGTGCTGATTGCCCAAAGATGTATATGGTGAATATTTTTTACTCCGTTGATTTTTTCCGCCGCCTGTTTTACATTTTCGATTGTAATGTTTGCAGGAACTGCATCAAGAGACAAACGCAAACTTTGCTTTAACAAATTCCAGGTATTGAATAAAATTACCAGTGCTATGCTTATGCTTAATGCTGCATCAATCCAGAAATAGTTGGTGTAGTAAATTATGATTCCTCCGATTACAATTCCAAATGAAACAATAGCATCGCTCAGTAAATGCAGGTAAGCGCTTTTTATGTTAAGGTCTTTTTCTTTTTCACGGAAAAAAAATAATGCAGTTGTACCGTTTATGATCATTCCGATGGCAGCAACCATTGCAATTGTTTTTCCGGGTAATGGTTCAGGGTTCGAAAACTTAACTATGGCCTCATAACCTATTGCTCCGATTGAAACCAATAATACAACTGCATTAAACAGAGCTACAAGTATGGTTGTTTTGCTGTAGCCGTATGTGTATTCTTCTGTCGGTTTCGCTTTTGCAAGACGAAAAGCAAGCAACGAAAGTGCAAGCGCTGCAACATCAGCCAGATTATGTCCCGCGTCAGCTAAAAGTGAAAGTGAGTGAATAAATAAACCGGCAATGGCTTCAATAATTACAAATAAAAAATTGAGTGCGATGCCAGTAATGAATGCACGGTTTACAGGCAATGGTTGTGCGTGATGAGAATGGTGTTCGTCAGCGGGTGTATGATGATTAGACACGTTAATTTGTTTTTGTTTTGCAAAGATCACTCTTCCGTTTTACTTGCAAGGAAAAGCGAAAGCCGGAAAAGAAACCGCAACGATTGGTATGCCAGCCAGTTATCCAGCCGCTTTACTATAGTTAATTTTTTCCTGTAAGAATCAGAAGTAATCTCTTCGCAATGTTCCGAGATAATTCCATTCAACTCTTTCTGAAAGTGTGAAGCAAAATTGTGGTCCAGGATTTCAACGTTAGCTTCTATATTGCTGTAGCGGCTCAGGTTATTTAAATCATACGAACCTATGGCAGCCCATTTGTTATCGGCCACACACACCTTTGCGTGAAGCATAGTGCGCATATATTCATAAATCTCAATTTTGTTTCGCAGCAGAAATGAGTAAATGTATTGCCTGGCCTTCATCCCAAGCGCAGTGTCTGATTTAGCGGGCACAACAACTTTAATTTTTACTCCGCGCGCTGCCGCCTTCCTCAGCCGCAAAAGGAATCTGAATCCCGGAAGAAAATATGCGCTGAAGATGACCACTTCTTCTTTTGCGGCTGCTACTACCTTTTTATACGAGGCAGCGACCTGGAGTTTTCGCATTAGCCAGTCATTCTCCCTCACCCGCATCAGAACGGGAAGATTTTTTTCTGCAGCATGAATTTTTTTCTTGATGAAGCTAAACCGTTTTTTCAGGGGGTTGCGCTTCCAGAATTTCTGGCAAACGCGTTCAAGAATTATGGAAATATTTCCCTCGGCATATACGGCAAAGTCGAGCCAGGGCAGCCGGTGGTCGTTGCCATGATACCGGTTAGCGATGTTTAACCCGCCCACCAGCGAAACGTGCGAATCGCACACAACAATTTTATGATGCATTCTTCTGCCTATGTGAAAGCCGTGCGAAGTTACCAGCTTTCCAAACCACCGGAAATTTACTCCGCTGTCCTTCAGCGATTGAATGAAATCGTCATCCAGCGGGCGCGCACCCCATGCATCGAGCATTAAAAAAACTTTTACACCCCTGCGGGCAGCATGCTTCAGCGCATTACTTATGCGCCTTCCCGTTTCATCATCATCAAAGATATAATTTTGAAAATGTATAACCGATGTTGCAGCATCAATCATCCTGACAAGCGTTTCAAAAAAGTCGTTTCCTGAATGGATAAGGCGAGCGTGGTTGCCGCTTAAGTATCCATTAGGGTTGAAAACGTTTCCACGCATGGTTCAAAGGTATCGGCAGGACAGGCAAAAATATTTTTTCATTTAAATTTCTGCTGAAGGTTTTATGATTGTTATTCCTTGCAAACGCGGGTGTAAGATATTTCATATAATATTATTTTGGAAGTAACGTTTTAGGGAAAATCAGAGTAAAAGCCGTGTGTTGCAAGGAAAAAATGACACGGAAGAGTTGAAATAAAATCCGTTTATTTTTATCGGATGGCTTCTCAAAAACATTATTTTGCAACCGGAAACTCATATGAAACTGACCTTATCGAATCTGCATAAGACGACTCTTTTTGCCGCAACTCTGCTGTGCGCATCGTCTTTTATTGCCCTTGCCAATACAGGCGGTTGCGACGGATGCCCTGCCGCCAATGAGACGGAAAAAACGGCAAATGTTAATCCTCTCTATACCCTCGATATGGATACCAACATTATCCTTAATGAAAGATTGGTAAGAGGCGGTTTACTTTTCGATATGGAACAGAAAAAAGTGGTGTGGGAAAAGAACATGAACGTTGCATTTCCTATTGCATCGCTCACCAAAATGATGGTGGCGCTGCTCACCGTTGAAGATATCAGGGCAAGTAAAATATCATGGACCGACCAGGTAACGGTAAAGAAGCTGCAGATTGCTTACCAGAGAGGAAGACGAAAAGTAGTTCCCGTTGATGAAGTATATTCTCTTGAAGGACTGTTCAAAGCAGCGATGATTGCATCGGATAATGCCGCCTCAGAAGCCATTGCCACGCACATCGGAGGAAGCGTTCCTGCATTCGTGGAGCGCATGAACAACAGGGCGCAGGAGCTTGGAATGACTTCAACACGGTTTTCTAATCCTACCGGGTTACCGGCATACCGCTCGGTAAATGATAATAAGTCAACATCGGCAGATTTGCTGCTTCTTTCTTTGGAGATGATGAAGTACGATGAAATCATCGGCACCACCTCGCAGGGATATGCGGATGTTGACAACGGGCATACTACCTCTACCTTACGTAACCACAACCGCCTGGTCATTGACTTTGAAGACGAAGTAGACGGACTAAAAACCGGCTATACCCGCAGGGCAGGGTTTTGCCTTGTAGCTACAGCGCGTAAATGCAACCATCGCCTTATAGCCGTTGCACTGGGTTCCAACTCCCCAACTCTTAGAAATGATTTTGTTAAAAAAATGTTTGACGGATATTATTCTTCCATCGGCCTGGAAAAACTGGGCAACAATCAGCAAACCGTTCAGGCCGCTTCCTTATCCCCTGATGCATCCTATCTTACCAAAACAAAAAATTATTTGTATCACGTTGTAAAGCGCGGAGAAACACTGGTAGAAATTGCGCAGCTCTATCCGGGCATAACAGTAAAGCAATTGTTGTCTGTAAACCGGTTAAACTACAAACGCATGCTTCGGGCCGGAGCCAAACTTAGGATTCCGTATAAGGCATAAATTTATTTTGCCTGTTGCCGTTGTGCAGGATGCTGTATAACAAGCTGTTCATTAAATAATAACATACACATTTTATTTTTAGCTCAACAAATAACGTATATGAAAAAAATCATTGCACAGGTATTTGTTCTATTGCTTCCCGCAACATTTTTACTTGCCCAGAACAAAGAGCCATTCAACACAGATAATATTCCTATCGACAAAATCACAAAGCTGATTTCGTATACCGAAGTTGTACCAATAAAAGGCCTCTCATCGGGAGTACTCTATAAAAGAGCGCTTACCTGGTTCAATACATATTACAAGAACCCTAAAGATGTTATCCGTGAAAATGACAGCACTAAGGGAACTATTTCCGGTAAGTCACGCTTTAAAATATTTAATGCACCCGATAAAAGCGGGCTGCGCACCGATGCGGGCCTAATCATGTACACTATAAATGTTAGTGTTAGGGAAGGAAGATACAAGTACGAAATCACAGAGTTAAATCAGAAAGCTGCTTCGTATTCTCCTCTTGAAAAATGGCTCGATACAACAAGCCGTACCTATACGCCGGCTTATGTTGGCTACCTTGAGCAGGCAGATACGCAGATTCGGGAAACAATAGAAAGCCTTAAAAAGGCAATGTCCACTACTCCCCCCGTAAAAAAGGACGATTGGTAACGAAAAGACGGCTCTGAAATGAGCCGTTTTTTATTTCTGCAAGAACCGTTACTTTTATCGGTTCAATAATCAAAATCTTAAGCTATGAATTACGTTACAATTGCAATTGTTGTCGGAGTTTTATTTCTTCTTGGCGTGCGCATTGTGCGCCCCACCCACCGCGGATTGGTAGAACGATTCGGAAGGTACAACCATTTTGCCGAACCGGGTTTCAACTGGGTAATTCCCTTTGTAGACCAGATGTACCGCATCAATGTTACCGAACGGATGGTAGATGCCGAGCCGCAGGAAATTATTACCAACGATAACCTGAATGCCCGCGTGGATGCGCAGGTATATTTCCGCATAAAGCCGGATGAGCTGAATGTCAAGAATTCACAATACAACGTAAACAAAATTGAATACCAGATTGTGAATCTTGCCCGCACAACGCTCCGTAACATAATCGGTACGATGACGCTGAAATCGGCCAACAGCGAGAGAGGGAAAATCAATAAGGAGTTGCATAACACCCTGCGCGAAGAAACCGAGCATTGGGGAATTGATATAGTGCGCACCGAGCTGAAAGAAATAGACCCGCCTAAAGATGTTCAGGAAACGATGAACAAAATTGTGAAGGCGGAAAACGAAAAAGTTGCGGCCGTTGACTTTGCCACTGCCATAGAAACCAAGGCGGACGGGGAAAAGCGTGCCGAGATAAAACGGGCTGAAGGCCAGCGGCAGGCAAGAATACTTGAAGCACAGGGAATACAGCAGGCAAAGGTTCTTGAAGCCGAAGGCGAAGCGCAGGCGATTGCCTTAGTGAATATTGCCGCAGAAAAATATTTTGTCGGCAACGCACAGGTGCTCCGCAAGCTTGAAGCCATGGAAAATGCTCTCAAAAACAATACGAAAGTTGTAGTGCCCGCAAATGCCGATTTGATGAACGTGGTTTCTGAAATGGCAGGAATTATTCCATTAAAAACCAAGAGCGAATAATCTTAAATAGTTATAAGTTATACGTTACATGTTATTAGGAAAAATCGTATAACATATAAACGTATAACAATAACTAGCTTTTTAAGCGGTGGGCTTTTTTTGTGCCTTCAGCTGCAGCGCAAGCCATTCGGCAAGAATCCGGTTAAACTCTTCCGGTTGTTCCATCATGGGAGCGTGTCCGCATTGGTCGATAAAAAATAAATCTGAAACGGGAAGCAGCGAATGAAATTCCTCCGCCACATCAGGAGGAGTAATAATATCGTTCTTTCCCCAGATTAGGCAGGTAGGAATTTTTATATCCTTCAGTTCCTCGCTCATATTGTGGCGTATGGCTGATTTGGCCAAAGCAAGAATCCTGATGAGCTTGTCTCGGTCATTCACAGTTTGAAAACATTCATCAACCAGCTCTTTGGTCGCATGTTTGGGGTCGTAAAATGTAAGCGCCACTTTTTCTTTAATAAAATTATAATCCTCTCTTCTTGGGAACGTTCCGCCAAAAGAGTTCTCATAAAGACCTGAACTTGCGGTGAGAACCAAATGCCTGATTTTTTCAGGATGCCTGAGGGTATGTAAAAGAGCGATGTGTCCTCCGAGGGAATTTCCTACAAGTGTAAAATCGGTGAAACCGAAGTGCGATATAAATTTAACAATGAATTTTTCAAGCTGGTCCACATTGGTATCCGGCACAGGGTAATCAAAAATCGGTATCAGGGGAATAACAATACGGTACGAAGAAGAAAATCCCTTTACCACATCCACCCAGTTACTGAGCGCGCCAAATAAGCCATGAAGAAGGATAAGAGTATGTCCTTTCCCTTCGTCAATATAGTTGAAACCGTCTTTCGATTTTACCTGGTAACTCATAAAAGCATTTTTCAAAAATACTCAAAAAGAACAATCCGGTTTTTTTAAGGCGAGTGCATGGAAAATTGCTTCGCAGGAAGGACAAAAAAACTTACGAAAAAAATATTTATTAACATGTGGTAAGAAATGGTAAAATGTGGTAAAACGTGTTTATATTAGCCGCCAGAAAAATTTCTGCCGGGGTAATAGGTCTACACAAAAATTTATGCAATCACTCTTAGGAGAATTTCCTTGTGCCGTTGATGATAAAGGACGCCTGATGCTGCCGGCTGCATTGTGTAAGCAGTTGCCGGTTTCGCAACGGAAAAAACTGGTGGTGAACCGCGGGTTTGAAAATCATTTAACCCTTTACACCGTTAATGTTTGGAAAAAGGTAACAGCAGAACTCAACAAGCTGAACCTTTATGTCAGGAAAAACCGCGATTTCGTGCGCAGGTTTCACAATGGTGCAACGGAACTGGCCGCCGACGGCACCAACCGGATTCTGATTCCGAAGCCGCTGCTTCAGTATGCAGTCATTTCGAAAGATGCGGTGCTCGTTGCTTTCTCAGACCGCATAGAACTTTGGTCGCAGACGGAATACGATAAACTGATGAAAGACCGTGACGTGGACTTTGCAGCGCTTGCCGAAGATGTGATGGGACGCAGCAAAACCGAAGACAGGGAATAATGAATTACCATGAGCCGGTTCTGCTTGCGGAAGCAATAGAAGGAATGAATATTAAAACCGGTGGAATTTATGTAGATGTAACATATGGTGGTGGAGGTCATTCGAAAGCAATAGTTGAGAAACTGAATAACGGAAAGATGTTTGCTTTCGACCAGGATGAAGATGCAGCAAAAAATGCAATTCAGGATAAAAAATTTACGTTGATAAAAAGCAACTTCAGGTATATAAAAAGGTTCATGAGGCATTACAATGCGCTGCCTGTAGACGGAATTCTTGCCGACCTGGGAATTTCCTCGCACCAGGTTGATACAGCATCGCGCGGGTTTTCAACCCGGTTTGATTCTCCTCTGGATATGCGAATGAACACGGAGCAGAAACTCAGCGCGCAGGAGGTTATCAATACGTATCCGGAAGAAAAACTGAAATATATTTTTTCTGAATACGGTGAGGTAGAAAATGCCGGCAAGGTTGCTTACCAGGTTGCTGCAGCAAGAAAATCGAAAGCGATTGAAACAACCAAACAATTGATAGAAGCGATAGACCGCAGCATAGATAAACGCTTTCCGGCAAAGTACCTGTCAAAAATTTTCCAGGCGTTGCGTATTGAAGTGAATGATGAAATAAATGCCCTGAAAGAATTCCTGGTTCAGTCGGTAGAAGTTCTATCCAAAGGCGGACGGCTTGTTGTAATTTCTTATCACTCTCTGGAGGACCGGCTCGTAAAAAATTTCCTGCGCACGGGAAAGCCCGATGGTGAAATTGAAAAGGACATCTATGGCAATATCATGAACGTTCCCTTCAACTCATTGACAAAAAAACCGGTGACGCCCTCGGAAGATGAAATTAAAATAAACCCACGGGCAAGAAGCGCGCGAATGAGGATTGCCGAAAAAATCTGAACATGGAAGAAGTAAAAAAAGAAGACAGCAAACAAAAAAAATCGGTACTGCGTTCTGCAAACAGGATGGCGAAGTCTATAGTGGAAAGCGCCAACATCAGCCTGGAGTCAGTGGTAAAACAGATACCATTTATCTTATTCCTTGCTTTTATAGCCATGCTGTATATCTCCAATACCTATTACGCAGAAAAAACAATCCGCGACATAAACAAAATCAAAAACGATCTCAAAGACCTGAGAGCAGAATATATCTACACAAAATCTGAATTGATGTTCAGCAGCCGGCAATCTGAAGTAGCCGCCATGGTTGCTGACCAGGAAATCAAAGAGTCAACCGTTCCGCCACAAACCATAATCGTAACAAAAAGCAAAAAGTAAAAATGGCAATGGAACCCCAAAAGCAGGTGATGCTGAGAATTTATCTCGTCTATGCACTCATGTGTCTTTTCGGGGGTGCTATAATTTTCCAGGTATTCCGGCTTCAGTTTGTAGAGGGTGAGTATTGGAAAAAGAAAGCCGACAGTTTATCTACAGCTTACGTAAACATAGAAGCATCGCGCGGCAATATTTTTTCAGAGGATGGCGACCTGCTCGCCACATCGGTTCCGGTCTATGATATTTATATGGATTTCAGAGCACCCGGTATTACTAAAGAACTTTTTTACCATAGTGTGGATTCACTTGCTCTTTCCTTCTCAGTAATTTTTGGCGACAGAACGCCTCAGGAATACAGGAAAGAACTGAAAACTGCCTGGATTGAAAAAGACCGCTATCATCTTATCCAGAGAAAAATTTCTTACAAACAACTGAGAGAAGTAAAAAAATTGCCGCTCATCAGGATGGGAAGAAACGCTGGCGGTTTGATTGTTCAGCAGAATAGCAGACGGCAGTTGCCCTACCGCCTGCTGGCAGCGCGCACCATCGGGTATAAAATTGGAGAAGTGAAACCGGTGGGAATAGAAGGTTCTTTTAATGAAGAGCTCAGCGGTATCAGCGGGTTGCAGCTGATGCAGAAAATTTCGGGCGGTGTGTGGATGCCTATTAACGATGATAATGAAGTGGAGCCGCGCAACGGTGATGACATCATTACAACTATTGACGTAAACATACAGGATGTTACAGAGCAGGCGCTCTACGACCAGCTTGTAAAACACAATGCCGATAAGGGTTGTGCCGTAGTGATGGAAACAGCAACGGGTAAAGTAATTTCCATTGCCAACTTAACGCGCATGCCTGACGGCAGCTACGGGGAGACTTTCAATTATGCGGTAGGATACAGCAGCGAGCCGGGTTCTACATTTAAGCTTGCTTCACTGATGGCTGCATTTGAAGATGGCTTGCTGGAACTGGATGACAGTATAGATACTCGTGGAGGAAAGATGCAATACTTCGGACAGTGGATGCGCGATTCGCACGAAGGCGGTTACGGAAAAATATCTCTTGAAAAAGCATTTGCCGTATCATCTAACGTGGGCATCTCGCAACTTATTTACGGTTGCTATGCCAAAAAGCCCGATGCTTTTGTAGAGCATTTAAGAAAATTTCACCTCCATGAGCCGCTCAAGCTGCAGGTTACAGGCGAGGGGTTGCCTTATATAAAAGACACAAAAAACAAATTATGGTCTTCCACTTCTTTGCCGTGGATGTCTATCGGCTACGAAGTGCAAATCACTCCGCTGCAGTTGCTTACTTTTTTTAATGCCGTTGCCAATAACGGAAGAATGGTGAAACCAAAATTTGTTGATGAAATAAGGGAGCATGGGAGAACAGTTAAAAAATTTGATACCGAAATTATTGCGGATACCATTTGCTCTGCATCCACACTGGCAAAAGCAAAAACAATTCTTGAAACCGTGGTAGAATCAGGAACGGCAAGAAATATAAAGAACAGCTATTACAAAATTGCCGGCAAAACGGGAACAGCACAGGTTGGATACAGCAAGCTTAATAAGGATAGAAAGATTTCCTACCAGGCATCTTTTGCCGGATACTTTCCTGCGGAGAATCCAAAATATTCGTGCATCGTGGTTATTTATTCTCCATCCAACCAGCTCTATTATGGATCCGATGTAGCAGCTCCGGTGTTCAAAGAAATTGCAGATAAGATTTACGCTACACAATTCGACCTTCATAAAAACACCGAGCCACTTCTTGCAACAGAAGAAAAAACTTCTGTCCCCGTAAAAACCGGAAAGCAAAAGCAAACGGCTCAGGTGCTTGGCAAGCTTAATGTTCCCTCGAGTATTAACGGCAGCAGCGGTTGGGTGAGTTCTGTTCCCAATGATGACATAGTTGAGATGAAAGAGAAAGATTTTCCTCACGGAACGGTGCCGGATGTAAAAGGCATGGGCTTAAGTGATGCGATTTACCTATTGGAAAATACAGGCATGCACGTCAGCGCATCGGGCAGGGGAGTAGTGAAAAAACAATCGGTGAACCCGGGAACAAAAACAGAGCCGGGAAAAATAATTCAACTGGAACTGGGACTGTGAAAACACTGAAAGACATACTCTATAAGACGGGCATCGTAGATGTTTCCGGTTCCACATCGGTTACCATAAAAGACATCTTCGTGGACTCGCGCGAGGTTAAGAGTGAATCCTTATTTGTAGCGGTGAGAGGAACAAAAACAGACGGTCATGAATTTATTGCAAATGCCATTGATGCAGGTGCAGCAGCCATTGTGTGCGAAGAATTTCCTGACAAGCTCGACAATAAAGTAACGTATGTTAAAGTAAGAGATTCTTCTCTTGCTTACGCGCAGATTGCTGCGAACTATTTTGGAAACCCTTCCGGGAAATTAAAAGTAATCGGTATAACCGGAACCAACGGCAAGACGACAACAGCCACACTCTTGTTTAATCTTTTCGAAGCGCTTGGTTACAAAGCGGGATTGATTTCAACGGTGCAGAACCAGGTGGGCAGGCGAATTGTTCCATCCACTCACACTACACCCGATGCTATGCAGCTCAATCGTTTGCTGGCAGATATGGTTGAAGAACAATGTACGCATTGTTTTATGGAAGTGAGTTCACATTCTATTGTCCAGAAACGGATTGCAGGAATAGAATTTACAGGTGGAGTTTTTACCAACATCACTCACGACCACCTGGATTATCATAAAACATTCAGCGCATACATCAAAGCAAAAAAAGAATTCTTCGATGTGCTTCCTTCTTCGGCATTTGCCTTGGCGAATGCAGATGATAAAAATTCTGAAGTCGTGCTGCAGAACACGCGTGCCACCCGCAAAACTTTTGCGCTTCACTCGGCAGCCGACTTCAAAGGAAAAGTTATCGAAAATCATTTATCGGGAATGCTGCTTCAGCTCGATGGCAAAGAAGTGTGGTGCAAGCTCATCGGCAGGTTCAACGGATACAATGTTCTTGCAGCTTATGCAGTGGCCATGCTGCTTGGAGAGAATCGCGAAAAAATCCTGACGGCACTTAGCCAGTTGTCTCCTGCCGAAGGAAGATTCGATTACATCGAATCACCCAATCATATCACCGGTGTAGTGGATTATGCACATACCCCTGATGCTTTGCAGAACATCCTGACCACGCTGCATGAAATCAGTGTCGGGAAAAATAAAATTATTACAGTGGTTGGCTGCGGTGGAGACCGTGATAAGGCCAAGCGCCCGCTAATGGCAAAGATTGCCTGCGAACTGAGCAGCAAGGTGATTCTTACTTCGGACAATCCGCGTTCGGAAAATCCTGAAGATATTATTCACCAGATGGAAGCGGGAGTGGAAACGATGCACAAAAAGAAAGTGCTCTCCATCGTGGACCGCAAGGAAGCCATCAAGACAGCGTGTGCCATTGCTGAGCCGGGCGATATCATTCTCGTTGCCGGAAAAGGACACGAGAAATACCAGGAAATCAAAGGAGAAAAAATTCCTTTCGATGACAAAGAATTATTGAAGAATATGTTTTCATTAATGTACCACTGATGCTGTACTATTTATTTGATTACTTAGACAAAGCATGGGATGTGCCGGGAGCCGGTGTATTCAGGTACATTTCTTTCCGCGCGTCAATGGCGATTATTTTCTCGCTGTTGTTTTCATTCCTGGTGGGGAAAAAAATTATTGCAGTGCTGCATAGAAAGCAAGTGGGTGAAACCATCCGTGAGCTCGGACTCGAAGGACAATTACAAAAGCAGGGAACACCGACTATGGGAGGACTCATCATTATTGCTGCCATTCTTATTCCTACGCTGCTCTTTGCCCGCCTCGAGAATGTGTACATCATCCTGATGATTATTACTACGGTATGGCTCGGCTTCATCGGGTTTGTGGACGATTACATAAAAGTATTTAAGAAAGATAAGCAGGGCTTGCGTGCAAAAACTAAAATCACAGGGCAGGTAATTTTAGGATTGATTGTAGGCGGCATTTTGTATTTCAGTCCTAATGTAGTGGTAAAGGAAAAAATTGTACAGCAGAATATTCAGCTCCAGAGCCAATCCACGTTGGTTGATGATCTCCAGAAATTCGACAACGTACTGTTCACCGGCAAAAAAGTAAAGTCAACTAAAACCACCATTCCGTTTTTCAAAAACAACGAGCTGGACTATGCAAAGCTTCTTGCTTTCCTTGGCAGCAATTACCGCAAGTGGGCGTTCCTGGTTTTCATCCCTATAGTGATTCTCATTATCGCTGCCGTTTCCAACGGAGCTAATATGACCGATGGCATTGACGGCCTCGCTACCGGCATTTGCGCCATCATCGGTATGACGCTGGCATTGTTCGCATATGTATCGGGCAATACAGTGTTCGCAAATTTTCTCAACATCATGTACATTCCCAATACAGGTGAGCTCGTAATATTCATAAGCGCCTTTGTAGGAGCGTGTGTCGGTTTCCTGTGGTTCAATTCATATCCCGCGGAAGTTTTTATGGGTGATACCGGAAGCTTGACGCTGGGAGGAATCATTGCCGTCATCGCAATTGCCATCCGAAAGGAACTTTTATTGCCACTGCTATGCGGAGTGTTTCTGCTGGAAAATTTATCGGTGATGCTGCAGGTGAGTTACTTCAAATATACCCGCAGAAAATACGGTATCGGAAAAAGAATTTTCCTGATGTCTCCGCTTCACCATCATTTTCAGAAAGCCGGGCTGCACGAATCAAAAATTGTTACGCGCTTCTGGATTATCGGAATTATGCTCGCAGTGCTCACGGTTGTAACTCTTAAGCTAAGGTAGAGATGGAGAAAAAGAAAATAGTAATTCTCGGAGCAGGAGAAAGCGGTGCAGGTGCTGCGGTGCTGGCTAAGGCAAAAGGATATGATGTTTTTGTTTCTGACAGCGGTGCTATTAAAGATAAATACAAAACTATTTTTTCTGAAAATAAAATCGCATACGAGGAAAAGCAGCACACTATGGAAAAAATCCTTCAGGCGGATGAAGTGATTAAAAGCCCGGGCATCCCTTCAAAAGCACCTGTGATGAAAAAAATATATGAAAAGAAAATTCCGGTATCAGGAGAAATTGAATTTGCATCGCGCTATACTAAATCAAAAATGATTGGTATTACCGGAACCAACGGCAAAACCACTACGACTCTGCTTACACATCACATTCTCACAAAAGCAGGATTGAAAGCAGGGCTTGCGGGGAATGTGGGTCACAGTTTAGCAATGATGGTTGCACAGGACCCGCGGGATTATTATGTGCTTGAGCTGAGCAGCTTTCAGCTGGATGACATGAAAACATTTAAAGCCGACATCGCCATACTTCTCAATATTACTCCAGACCATCTCGACAGGTATCCTTCATTCGAAAATTATATTGACTCAAAATTTTCTATTACACGAAATCAAACTTCGGCCGATGCATTTATCTATTGCGAAGATGACCTTGTAATCGCAGAAAATCTTTCACAGCATAACATCTCAGCTCAACCTTATCCATTCAGTATTAAAAAAAAAACTATTCCCGGAGCATACCTCGATAACAACGAAATAATAATTAACCTGAAAAACCACCAAAACCCCACCTTCACTATGTCTATCCACAACCTCTCCCTGCAAGGCAGGCACAACATTTACAACTCTATGGCTGCAGCGGTAGCCGCTAACATTCTCAACATTCGCAAGGAAGTGATTCGCGACTGCCTTAGTGATTTCCGCAATGCCGAGCACCGCCTGGAGCACTTTGCCACCGTGCACGGAGTGGACTATGTTAATGACTCTAAAGCGACCAACGTAAATTCAACATGGTATGCGCTTGAAAGTTATCACCGCCCGGTAATTTTAATTTTAGGTGGAGTGGATAAGGGAAACGATTATTCCATCCTCAAAGATTTAGTTTGTGAGAAAGTCAAAGCGATTGTTTGCCTGGGAAAAGACAATAAAAAAATTCACAAGGCGTTTAAGGATTGTGTGAAAATGATTGTGGATGTTTCATCGGCTGATGAGGCGGTTGCAACTGCATCAGGGCTTGCGACAAAAGGCGATGTGATTTTGCTTTCCCCTGCCTGCGCAAGTTTTGATTTGTTCGAAAACTACGAAGACCGCGGAAGACAATTTAAACGTGCAGTTAAGGCATTATGAAATCACGAATGACCAATGACCAATGACCAATGACCAATGACTAATGACTAACCCATGACCAACACCTGGCTGCAAAAATATTTCAGAGGCGACCGCTTCATCTGGGTCATTGTTTTTTTTATGGCGCTGATTTCGGTCCTTGCTGTTTACAGTTCTGTAGGAACGCTGGCGTACAAATACCAGCAGGGCAATACAGGATACTATCTCATCAAGCATCTTATTATTCTTCTTTTTGGAATCGGCTTGATGTACGCGGCTCACCTGGTGCGGTACACACACTACACCGGCATAGCGCAGCTGGGAATTATTGTTGCAGTGCCGCTCTTGATTTTTACCCTGCTTGCCGGAACCAATATTCATGAAGCAAGCCGCTGGCTCACGCTGCCTATTATTAATGTCAGTTTCCAGACCTCCGACCTTGCCAAGCTTGTTCTCATCATGTATGTAGCGCGCATGCTCTCTAAAAAACAGGAGAACATCAAGGATTTCAAAACGGCATTTCTTCCCATCATGATTCCGGTAATTATTATCTGCGGATTAATTCTGCCCGCCAACTTTTCCACGGCAGCCGTTCTTTTTGTAACCTGTTTATTCCTGATGTACATAGGAAGAATCAACATGAAACACATCATGATGATGCTTGGAATTGGCGCCGTATTATTTACCATTTTTGTTTCTATTGCATTGCTGTCGGATACGCCTGGCAGGGTTGCCACATGGAAAGCGCGCGTAGAAAATTTCCTGGACAAAGAAAATGGAGATGCCAATTATCAAATTCAGCAGTCGAAGATTGCCATTGCTACGGGCGGGGTTGCCGGCAAAGGCCCTGGCAACAGTACGCAGCGGAATTTTCTTCCTCACCCATATTCAGATTTTATTTACTCCATTATTGTTGAAGAATACGGATTGATTGGCGGAATTACCGTGGTACTGATTTACCTGGTTTTATTTTTCAGAGTGATACGTTTTGTGAGGATGAGCCCGCGGGCATTTGCAACGCTGCTCGCCATCGGGTGCAGCTTTTCTCTTGTCTTCCAGGCGATGATAAACATGGCGGTTGCGGTAAATCTTTTTCCGGTGACGGGACAGCCATTGCCTATGCTCAGCATGGGAGGAACATCCATCTGGTTTACAAGTATTGCTATTGGAATTATTCTCAGTATAAGCAAAGAAGTAATCAAAGAAAACGATAACGAAACCCGGGAACCGACACTTGCAACGCAAAATTAAAGTCATCATCAGCGGTGGCGGCACGGGCGGTCATATTTTTCCAGCTCTTGCCATCGCCAACGCATTAAAAGAAATGAATACAGACAACCAAATACTTTTTGTGGGAGCGCTCGGAAGAATGGAGATGGAAAAAATTCCGGCAGCGGGATATAAAATCATCGGGCTTGATATACGTGGGCTGCAGCGAAAAATATCTGTGTCCAACTTTTCATTTCCGTTCAAAGTGATTTCAAGTGTGGCGAAGTCAAAAAGAATTATCAAAGAATTTAAACCCGATGCAGCAGTGGGTGTGGGCGGCTATGCCAGCGGTCCATTACTGTGGGCTGCGACATCATACAAAATTCCGAGTGTTATACAGGAGCAGAATTCATTTCCGGGAATAACTAACCGCCTGTTGGCAAAACGTGTGCAGAAAATCTGTGTGGCATACGATGGGATGGAGAAATTCTTCCCTGCCAAAAATATTATCATGACGGGAAACCCTGTAAGGCAGGATATTGTAAAGACAGCGGGAAAAGAAACCGAGGCGGTGGAATTTTTTGGTTTGACAAGAAGTAAAAAAACATTGCTGGTAATTGGCGGAAGCCTGGGTGCAAGAACAATTAATGAAAGTATTACAGCAGGGATTGAAAAAATAAATGCGTCCGGTATTCAATTGATATGGCAAACAGGCAAAAATTATTTTGAGAAAACGAAATCATTTACATCGGAAAATGTCAAGATTTATGATTTCATCAGCCGTATGGATTTGGCTTATGCTGCGGCAGATGTGGTGATATCAAGGGCAGGAGCGTTGTCAGTTTCAGAATTATGCCTGGTGGGGAAGCCGGTGATTTTTGTTCCATCGCCCAATGTAACGGCAGACCATCAAACCAAAAACGCAACAACGCTGACAGAAAAAAATGCCGCTATTCTTGTTCGTGATGTTGAAGCTCAGGAAAAGCTGATAAATGAAGCGTTGTTATTGATGCAAGATGAAGTGAAATGTAAAACGCTTAGTCAGAATATTTCTGCATTGGCAAAAAGAGAATCGGCACAAAGAATCGCTCAGATTATTTACGACCTCGTTGAAAAAAATAGTTATAAGTAATAAGTTATATGTTATACGGATTAGCGATAAACAATTTCTGCACAACAAGCCTGTCGTATAACTAATAACATATAACGTATAACTTGTTTAGTAAATGTCACAAACCGAATTCAAAGAGACCGACCTTAATAAGATTCGCAAAATGTACTTCATAGGGATAGGAGGAATAGGGATGAGCGCGCTGGCAAGATATTTCAACAGCAAAGGCGTAGAGATTTACGGCTACGATAAGACTTCGACTACACTTACGGATGAACTTGTGCAGGAAGGAATGAAAATACATTTTACGGAGGGTGGAAAAAATATTCCGGAAGAAATTAAAAAATCCAAAGAAGAAACGCTTGTTGTTTATACCCCGGCAGTTCCTTCCTCGCATGCGGAGCTGAAATATTTTTCTGAAAATAAATTCAGCATGATAAAGCGTGCCAGGCTGCTTGGCATACTTACACAAAATAATTTTACGATTGCCGTTGCCGGAACTCACGGTAAGACAACAACATCTTGCCTGCTTGCTCATATGCTGACGGAAACCGGAAAAAACTGTTCGGCATTTTTGGGTGGCATTGCGAAAAATTTTCATTCCAATCTTGTTCTTCCAAAAAATAATTCGGGAAGCCAGGTTATGGTTGTCGAGGCGGATGAATACGACCGTTCATTCCTGAACCTGTATCCCGATGCAGCCATTGTCACTTCCATTGACCCCGACCATCTTGATATTTATGGCAGCCATGAAAAAATGAGTGCTTCCTACAGGGAGTTTGTTGCTCAGATAAAGACTAACGGTGTTTTAATCAGCAGAAAAAATCTCGGGTTAAAGACGGATAAAAAGCATATTGAATATTCAATGGCAGGCAATGCTGATTACAGAGCTGAAAATATCCGGGTTATTGACCATGAAAATATTTTTGATATACAATGGCAAGGCGGCATTATTAAAGATGTTTCATCCCGGATGGCCGGAAAACATAATGTAGAGAATACAATAGCAGCTTTTGCCTGCGTTCATTTTTTAGGAATAGAGCCGGAATCTATAAGAAATGCAATAAAGAAATTTACAGGAGTAGAGCGGAGGTTTGATTTGCGCTTTAAAAGCGACCAGGTAGTTTATATTGATGACTACGCGCATCACCCCGAAGAACTCAGGGCTTGCATTCAATCGGTAAAAGAATTGTATGCAGGAAAAAAGATTACCGGAATTTTTCAGCCGCATTTGTTTTCGCGCACCCGTGATTTTGTTGATGGTTTCGGTGAAGTGCTGTCACTGCTCGATACTTTAATTCTCCTGGACATTTATCCTGCGCGCGAAGAACCTATTCCGGGAGTCACTTCAGAAATAATTTTCAAAAAAGTGAAGAATGCGGATAAAATTATGGCGAAGAAAGAAGAAATCGTTCCGCTTCTCGAAAAAAATCAACCTGAACTAATTCTCACTCTTGGTGCCGGTGATATAGACCGGCTTGTTGAACCGATTACAAAATTCCTGCAGCAAAAATATGGCAACTAAAATCGATACAAAAAAAGTTCTCCGCTTATCGTTGATTATTCTGCTTGTAGCCGCGTTCGTTTTGTCGGCAGGATTAGTGAGAAGCCGGCAGAAGGACGTTCATTGCAAGTCGGTGAATATTACCATCGATGAGTCGGAAGGAAATTTTTTCGTGGAGCAAAATGACATCATGAATATGATACACGATAAGTGGGGCGCTCTTGTTGGAAAACGTATGGATGCTATTAACATGAACGTGTTGGAAACTATGATTCAAAATAATCCCTTCATTTTAAGAGCCGAGGTATTTTCAACCATTGACGGGGAAGTCAATATTGACGTGAAGCAGCGGGAGCCGGTATTAAGAATTATTAACTCGGAAAATCAAAGTTTTTACATAGACAAAAAGGGAATGTTCATGCCGGTGTCAGACAAGTTCGCTTCGTATGTTCCGGTGGCATCCGGCAATATTCCTGACCGCTACGTGGATGGAAGCGTTGTAAAAAACCGGAACGAAATACAAAGTAATACGTATAACAAAACTTTATTAGAGCAACTTTTTGAGGTAGCTATGTTTACGGGGAACGATGGGTTATGGAGCGCGCAGTTTGTTCAGTATTATGTAAACGAGGCAGGGGATATAGAATTGATTCCGCGTGTAGGCAATCAGCGGATTATACTTGGCGATACTCAAAACATGAAAGAAAAATTCGATAAGCTGCTTCTCTTTTATCAGAAGGGAATGAAGGCATCGGACTGGAATAAATACAACACGATAAACTTAAAGTTTGCAGACCAGGTGGTTTGCACAAAAAACTAAATAACCCGCATGGAAAAAAGCAATTATATAGTAGGCCTTGATATCGGAACAACAAAAATCTGCGCCATCGTGGGGCGCAGAAATGAATACGGTAAAATTGAAATTACCGGCATGGGAAAATCCGAATCGCTTGGTGTGATGCGCGGCATGGTGACCAATATTCTTCAAACCATTAATTCAATTAAAGCTGCCGTATCTGAAACCGAAAGCAAGGCAAGTGTGGGCATCCATAACGTTTATGTGGGCATTGCAGGGCAGCACATCAAAAGCCTTCAGCACCGCGGAATGAAAATGCGCGATGTACATGATAAGGAAATAAGCCAGGACGATATCGATTCCATCGTGGAAGAAATGTATCGCCTTGCCATGCCTCCCGGAGAAGAAATCATACACGTTATTCCCCAGGAATATATTGTAGATGCCGAACCGGGAATCAAAGACCCGGTGGGTATGCTGGGAGTGCGGCTGGAGGCCAACTGCCACGTGATTACCGGGCAGATAACGGCAGTAAAGAATATTAATAAATGCGTAGAGAAATCGGGGCTTAATGCCGTTGACCTTTTCCTTGAACCTCTTGCTTCTGCTGATGCAGTGCTTACCGACGAAGAGAAAGAAGCGGGAGTGGTTTTGGTAGATATAGGTGGCGGCACAACGGACGTTGCCATTTTCCAGGATGGCATTATCCGTCATACTGCCGTTATTCCCTTTGGAGGAAACGTAATTACAGATGATATAAAATCGGGCTGCAGTATTATCCGTCCGCAGGCAGAGCAGCTTAAAGTGAATTTCGGTTCAGCGCTGGCAAGCGTTACCCCCGATAATGAAGTGGTAACTATTCCCGGGCTAAAGGGAAGAGAGTCCAAAGAAATATCGATAAAAAATCTGGCGCATATCATACAGGCGCGCATGGAGGAAATTATCAATATGGTGCATCACCAGATTATTATTTCGGGCATGGAAAAGAAAATTATTGCAGGTATTGTAATTACCGGTGGCGGTGCGCAGCTGAGCAACGTTCAACAATTGTTCGAGTTGGTTACCGGGCTGGATACACGCATCGGATATCCGGACGAACATCTTGCCAAAGGCCCTGAAGATGTGAGAGGCCCTATGTATGCAACCGGTGTAGGACTGGTGATGAAGGGATTCCAGGAATACGATAAAATGAAATCCGGTAAGCCTCTTGAGGTAACGGAGAAGCCGTTGGTTAAGCAGGGCGAGAAAAAAAGAGGCGGATTCTTTGATGCCATCCGCGACTTTATCCGCAGCGACCATGATGACAGAGAACTCTGAGCAAAAAAGCCAATGACTAATGACTAATGACTAATGACCAATGGCTGACAGCAGGTCACAAATGAAAATAATTTGAGCAACAAGAAAAATTTAAATACACATATCAAAACAACAGACACTATGCTACAATTTGAACTTCCTAAAGACAGAACTTCCATTATTAAAGTAGTAGGCGTTGGGGGAGGCGGCAGTAATGCAGTCAACCATATGTTCAGGCAAGGAATAAAAGGCGTTGAGTTTATCGTATGCAACACCGATGCGCAGGCGCTTGATATCAGTCCGGTTCCTCACAAAATACAGCTTGGAACAAGCTTAACCGATGGAAGAGGTGCGGGCTCTATAGCAGAAACCGGGCGTAACGCAGCCATAGAAAGCATTGAAGATGTGCGCAAGGTTCTTTCTCATAACACCAAAATGGTTTTCATTACAGCAGGCATGGGAGGTGGCACAGGTACAGGTGCAGCGCCCGTAATTGCCCAGGCGGCGCGCGAGATGGGAATACTCACTGTTGGAATCGTAACCATTCCCTTCAACTTTGAGGGCCCGAAAAGAATAAAGCAGGCAGAAGAGGGAATCGAAAACCTGAAGCGAAATGTTGACACGCTGCTGGTGATTTGTAATGAAAAACTGCGCGAGATGTATGGCAACCAGACCATTTCGCAGGCATTTACACAGGCAGATGATGTGCTCACAATGGCTGCCAAAGGAATCGCTGAAATCATCACGGTAACGGGTTACATTAATGTCGATTTTGAAGATGTGAGAACAGTAATGACCAACAGCGGTGTCGCTATTATGGGTTCAGCAATAGCATCGGGCGAAGACAGAGCTATCAGGGCAGTAGAGATGGCATTGAATTCACCGCTGCTCAACGATAACCATATCCGCGGAGCTAAATATATCCTGATGAACATTGCATCATCAGCACATGAAGTAACGATGGATGAAATCAGTGAAATCACAGACTACATCCAGAAAGAATCGGGCATGACGGCAGATATTATCTGGGGTAATTGCACGGATGAAAACCTTGGAGATAATTTAAGCATAACGCTTATCGCCACTGGTTTTAAAACTAAGCATGAATTAGAAGAAGAACAACAACGCACCAAAGTGTATTTGCCTTTCGATAAAAACACACAGCAGGCAAAAGAAGCTCCAAAGAAAGAAGCACCGGTAGCTGAAAAACCCAAACCGCAAATTGCCAGGGAAGAAGAGCAGCCAACGGCTCCATTGAGCAGCGAAGGAAGTGAGACATTGAGCTTTGTATTTGACATGAAGAGCGAAAGTGAACCACCACCTCCGCCGCCTGCGCCCAGGCAGGAAGAAAGGCCTCCATTGCCACCCATGATAAAACGCAGCGTTTACCCTGATATAAAAGCCGCTCAGCCCAACCCTGAAGCCGATGAGGAACAACAGCGTAAAGCACGAGAGAGGGTAGAAAAGCTCAAAGAAGTGAGCATAAAGTTTCCGGGTACTAATATGTATGAAATGGAAAGCACACCGGCTTTTATCCGCAAGAACGTTCAGCTTAACCCTGTTCCGCACTCAAGCGAACATAATGTATCGCGCTATACGCTGGGAACCGATGAGCAGAATAAACCCGAAATTAAGCCAACTAATTCATTCCTCCATGATAATGTAGATTAAGTGCCCCCGTCCCAACTGCCTGCGGCCTTGCTCCGCTGAAGCTACGCGAAGGCGAGCAGGCAGGATTTTTTACAAACGTCCCGTATCTCCAGCGGGACGTTTTTCGTAAAATAACTCCGAAATAACCCTTCTAAGTATTTAATATCCAAGACAAAAATTGTTATCTCAAATTAAGTTGTATCTTTGGGCACTTCCTTTTCGAAGTTCGTATATTCATCCAACCTGTAACATCCCTCCCTTTTACATCCCGATAAAACTTACGTTTTCCGAAAATAGTCGGAATTAAACAGCATCCGTCAGCTGACGGACTGTATTAATTCTGAAACAATTATATAATATAAATTAAAAAATGACTTTTAAAGATTTAAACCTTACTACATCACTGCTCCAGGCACTGCATAAAAAAGGGTACCTGGAACCTACGCCCATCCAGGAACAGTGCATTCCGCATGTGCTGGAAGGCCGCGACCTCTTTGGAGGCGCACAAACCGGAACAGGAAAGACGGCAGCATTTGCTCTTCCGCTTATCCAAATTATTGCAGCAAAGAAATCTGCACAAACACATTCTTCAATTAAGGCATTAATCCTTGCTCCAACCCGCGAGCTTGCCCTGCAAATAAACGATTGCATCAAAGCATACGGGCATGGCAGCGGAATAAAGCACACCGTTATTTTCGGAGGCGTCAGCCAGTTTCACCAGGTAAAGGATTTGAGAAGAGGAATGGATATTCTTGTAGCAACTCCCGGACGTTTGCTGGACCTCGTTCAGCAGGGTTACATAAAACTGAATGCTGTAGAACATCTTGTTTTGGATGAAGCCGACCGCATGCTTGACATGGGCTTTATTCATGACATCAAAAAGATTATCGCGAAGCTGCCTGCTAAAAAGCAAACACTTTTCTTCTCGGCAACTCTTACTCCCGAGATTAAAAAACTTTCTCATACGCTGCTGCACGATCCGGTGCTGGTGAGCGTTGCGCCTGTTTCTTCATCGCCTGATCTGATAGACCAATCGATCTATTATGTGAAGAAGGAAAATAAAAAATTGCTGCTCAGGCATCTGCTTAAAGGTACTGACATAGAGCATGTGCTGGTTTTTACCCGCACCAAGCATGGTGCCGATAAGGTGGCCAAAGACCTTAACAGCAACGGGATAAATGCCGATGCTATTCACGGCAATAAATCACAGGGCGCGCGCGAAAAAGCTATGAGGGGATTCAAAAACAAAACCATCCGTGTGCTGGTGGCTACCGATATAGCATCGCGCGGTATTGATGTGCGCGAATTGAGCCACGTGATTAATTACGAGATACCGGAGCAGGCCGAAACCTATGTTCACCGCATTGGCAGGACAGGCAGAGCGGGCTCGCAGGGAAAGGCGTTTTCGTTTTGCGCATCGGAAGAGCGTTCGTATATGAAAAGCATAAGTAAATTAATCAATAAAAAAATAAATGTAGTTGAGAAACATCCCTTTGCTTAACTGCATTTAACAAGCAACAAAAAAGGGAATCACCAATAATTAACCATCACCATGGAAAAAGGTACAGTAAAATTCTTCAATCACCAGAAGGGCTTCGGCTTTATTAAAGTTGACAGCACAGGTAAAGAAGTTTTTGTTCACGCCACCGGCCTGAAAGACAAAATTCGCGACAACGATGTTGTGGAATTTGAACTTCAGGAAGGACAAAAAGGATTGAATGCCGTTAACGTACGGCTCGCTTAAATAGCAATCTCAACTCCGGCTTACCAGCCGTGTTTCAACGAATTCTGTTGTGACACGGCTTTTATTTTGTCTAATAAATTACAGCTTTCCCTCTGCCAATACTTTTTTCTTTCTCCCTCACTTCAAAAACATAAACACCGCATGGCAGATTGCCGCGGTTAAACTGGAAACTTTCTCCATTAATACCTTTTGTTTCTGCTACTTTTTCTCCAAGTAAATTGTAGAGAGAAAAAGCTGCGTTGTGAACTTCTTTACTGAAACGGATTGTGGTTTGTGTGGTGAAGGGGATAGGAAAAATTAATAAATGTTCTTTCCCGGTATTAAAAACTTCCGTGCTTCCGGTCTGAAAATTTCCCGAGCAAGCAGTATCAAGCAAAACCGGTGAAGAAAGGATAGGAGAGTAATAAACAACAGAGTAATTTGCATTGTCAAAAAAATCATAAATCATAGAGTCAATATGCTGAGTGCTGGTGGAATTCCAGTAATTGCTGTCTGCATGCATGCTTGGTCCGTTGAAAGAAGATGCGTTCTCTATGACATACTGAACACTGTCAGACAAAAAATTATTGTTCGAGATGTTTACAAACTGGAGATTGGGATTGATTGCACTCGCATATAAATAAATCTCTGAGCCCAACAAGCCATTATTAAATTCATTGCCGGTAACAAAAAATTGCGTGATATCATTACCGGAATCCCATCCGCGCAGAAATAATAATTTTCCGTTAGGTGACGAATTATTTAAAAAGTAATTATCTGAAATTACCTTTTTACCGCAACAAAAGACAAAAATTTCGATTAGAGACCCGAATTGTGTACAGACATTATCTTCAAACCGGTTTTTGCGAATGGTATCATTCTGGTCACCCGCTAATTGTATTGCACTTATGGATGTGGACTGATTATTAAGAAACAGGTTACACTCAATTATGGAATTTCCACCTACCCTGCTAATGGCAGCACCATCGCTGGATGATGAAGAATTATTCAGAAATTTATTTTCCCGTATAAGAATATTTTCTTTTGTGACGTTAAACAAAGCGCTTGAGCCTGAGTTAAATCCGAAATAACAATTAGTTACATGAACCCAACGATTTGTACAGTTAGGGAAATTAACAGTTCCAACAATTCCGCCATTCGCATTATATTCAAGCGTATCGTAAGTAATTGTATAGGGGCAGTAGGGCGAGGACATACCTGAAATTGACATACCAGAACCTACGCAGTTCCTGACAGAAGTGGAATCTGTCTTAACAAATCCGGAAGAGCTGATTCCATTGGCACCACTGTAATTGATACTGCAACAGGAAATGTATAAAGAGGAATTGACAAAAATTGCACCATAGCCAAGCCCGCCTCCATAAGCCACAGCACAATATTTCATGATAGATCCTGAAAGATAATTACCGCCTGCATCAAAGACAGCGCCGGTACTTAAAGAGCTAAACTGAATCTTTCCCCAGTTACCGGCAGCAAGAACAGCCTGGTTAGAAGTAAATATAATCCTTTGTGTAGATGTGCCCACTGCATGCAACTCACCGTCTATCTGCAAAGACTTAGCTGAATCAAATTTCACTTCCACCCCAGGATCAACAGTAAGTGTATAACCGTTTGAAAGAATTGTATTCCCCACAACAATATAAGGAGAGCCGGAAAGATTCCATGTAGTGTTGGCATTAATAAAACCGCTTACATTGGTTTGGGCTGTGCAATTCAGAATTAAAAATGCAAAATTAAAAACGAAGGATATTTTTTTCATGTGCGTCAAGTTTCTCCTCTCGGGAATCTCAAAACAAAATTAGCAAATAATTTATGCTGTTAATGACCTGAGGTATTTGAGGGAAACCTCGTTCAATAGGGATTATTGGACGTTATTTGCTGCGGTAAAAATTATCATTCTTTTTTCAGGGGAACGGAGTATATTTGTTTAATATGAATTGTTAAACCATCTGCAAATGAAATCAGGAAAAAAATACCCGGGCAAGTTTCTTTTGGTGATGCTTGCCTTGAGTTTGGTTACCATTATGAATGGTTGTAAAAAAACCGAATATAATGCCCCATCTTCTTCTTCGGGCACCCCTCCGGCAAATGAAGTCTGGATGCAGAATAATACTTTTAATCCCAGCACAATTACGGTGAGTGCGAACACAACAATTACATGGAGAAATAAAGATTCTGTAACACATACTGTAACGAGCGACAATGGTGCGTTCGATAGCGGCAACGTTGGAGGAGGCGGAACTTTCCCCCATCAGTTTACAACTGCTGGAACATTTTCCTACCACTGCACTATCCACTCCGGAATGACAGGGCAGGTTACTGTGCATTAAATTGATTGTTTCTTTTCCGTATTTTTTTATTTGCACTTTTCATTAATATGAAACTGCGCGCTGCAGTTATGCGTAGACACCGTCCCCTTTAATTATTCACTGATTGAAAAAGTAGTGCTTTTTACAGGCAATGGAGTCACTTTGTCTTGTGCAAAACGCTACGCAGCCGAGGATAAATTTCTACAGGGAACAAACAGTTTCTTGAATAATTAATTGCCATAGTAACATTTTTACATCCTGTTCAGCTATGGAATTTTTTTTGCTCAGAATATCTAACGCTTTAATAATTTAAAACCAAAAAAATGAAAAGAATACTACTTATAACAGTATTGATGGCTGCAGGTTTGCTGCAATCCACGGCGCAAAAAACAAGTTATGGAATTACGGGTGGCATCTCCAAAGGTTCGGTACGCATTTCGGGTTTTGATAACCGTTTTACCGGTATAGTGCAAGGAGATAATATTTTTGGAATAGAGGGAGGTTTTTTTGCCAAGATAAAAGTCAATCCTTTTTATGTTAAGCCCGCTGCTATGATTCTTTATAAGAACGGCACAGTAGACGTGTTCAACACAGAAGGTGAAGCTCACAGCCAGTCTAATTTTAAAATGAGCAAACTGGAAGTTCCATTGCTATTCGGAATAAATGTCATAGGCCCTGTCGATGCGGAGATTGGCCCCGTATATGATTATGTTTTAGGTGTTACTAACGAGTTTAATGGTTACACAACCGATGTTCCAAGAAACGGTTTAGGATATCGTGCCGGAGTCAACGTAGAGTTAGGGAGGCTGGCGCTGGGCATAAGCTACCAGGCAATTACCAACAGGTCCGGCTCGCAGGGAACATTTGATTCGCCCGATGAGTTGATTTTAGGAGCCGCCTTTACTTTTGCCTCTAAGCCGGGCATGGCGCCTTACGGAAGATAACTGCCGAAAAAATATTTTTTTCTTTTCTGATAATTACTCTACTGCAAATTTCCCTGCCGCGATTTGTTTTTCTCCATCACGAATGGAATAAAAATAAATTCCCGGCGATAGATTGCCGCGTTCAAGTTTTGTGGTTGGTGCGGTAAGGGTTAGATTACGGATTTCTCTGCCTGCTATATCGTAAATAAACAACTGTGCATTGCGCAATTTAGATTGCGCAATGACTGTAAGTGTCGCAGATATACTGAAAGGATTGGGAAAAATTGTCAACGGAAAATTATCCATGGATGGTTCGGTAATCCCTGTTGTGAGTGAATCGCAATCATAAATATTAGTCAGGCTGCGCCAGATTGCTGTGTCGTTTTCCGACTGGCAGATAAACATATCATAACCACCTTCAAAGTCGGCCTGCGCAAAAAAACCTCTGTCAATATCCCCGATTCCCTCTATCCAGCGGTAAACGGTATTTAAGTTAAAGCTTCCTATACCATGAAGTCTCAGGTATGTTCGCTGCTGCCCGTTGAGCATGGTGGCCTGGTAAACACTGTCAACCTGCGCCAAGCCACCTGCAAGGCTTTGCGGGTAAATGGTCATTGTGTCGCCAACATTTAATCCCCAGTCATAAATGACGAATTCGTAGGGAAGGTTTGCGCAGCTTACCTGGAGAAAATACATTTTCATCCCGCTCATCCTGCTGAAAACTCCATAGATTCCTGTACCGCAACTATAATTACCGCCAACACTTATGTAACAGTATTTTGAATACACGGTAGCGCACATATTCGTATCGCCAGAGTATGCAATGGAACGATTGCCGGGCGGATTAAATATATTACCGCTGTAACGAATACCCTGCACCATTCCTGTGCGGGGATATTGATAAAATTGTCCGAACAGGGACAAGGTCATCAGAGTAAAGACAAGAGTGCAGATTTTTTTCATAGGGATAATTTTAGCGGCAATCAAACAAAAACTAAATCGACCAAAGATAAGACAGCCTTAGTCGGCAAGGCGCTGCCCCGGCTTAGAATAATCCAACCTGCTTCAACAAATTTTATTTTAATAAATCGTTACATTTGAGAAAAATAATTCATATGAAAAAAAATTACTTTAAATGGTTTGCTGTTGTTTTTTTCTTTTCAGCTACCGCTTCAGCACAATCTCCGGGTGATGTTGTTGTAACTGAATTTATGGCCGACCCTGCTGCCGTTGCCGATGCATCGGGCGAATGGTTTGAAATTCTCAACGTATCCTCCAATGCGATTGATATCAACGGATGGCATATAAAAGACAGCGGAAGCAATAACCATACGATAAATAATTCCGGCTCGCTTATGATGGTACCGGGGGCAATTCTTGTGCTGGGTAATAACGGCAACATCTCCACCAACGGTGGTGTTACAGTTGACTATACCTATAGTTCATTTACACTTACAAACACAAGTGACGAAATTATAGTTACTGATTTAGGAGGAAACGTAATTGACTCTGTGGCTTATAACGGCACCACCTCAGGAAAGAGCTGGAATCTTGACCCCACGCACTTCAATGCAACAGATAATGACAACTTCGCGTACTGGTGTCATGCCACAACTCCTTACGGCAGCGGGGATTTGGGAACTCCCGGCTCGAATAATATAAGTTGCATTAGCGCCATTCCTTCTTTCACGAATGATAATAGTTTCAGTATCCGCGTAACTGAAAATGAATTACTTGTTCACTCGAATGCAGCCGCAGGAAAACAAAGTTGGGACGTTATAGATATTTCAGGCAGAATAATTTCATCCGGTGCTGTTTCAGAAAAGACTGATAACTTTTCTGTTCCGCTGCAAGGACTTGCTGCCGGAATTTACTCCTTCAGAGTGAAAGGCAACGGCAGGGCAATAAAATTTATTGTTGATTAAACAAAGCTGATTTGGCTTCGTTAGTAAAGCGCTTTATATTTTCTTTTCAATCAACCAATGGTGCCCAAACGGGTCTTTTATTTCTCCCTGGCGGTATCCATAATCATAATCCTTTGCCGGTGAAATTTCTGTTGCACCCGCTGCGATTGCTTTTTTCATAGCTGCATCTACATCCGGAACAAATAGCCCGATAATTGCAGTGCTTTCATTGCGTTTCAGAGGAGAATACAAGCCCTTATCCCCAGATTCCTGGTGGAGATGAAACAGCGCTCCGTTTATGGATAGTTCTGCAACATGTACGCTGCCGTCATCATTAAGCCAGCGCCTTAGCACGCTTGCTCCAAATGCTTTTTCATAAAAGCTGATATCGCTCACACCGCTTTGTATATAAAGCTGCGGAGCAAAAAAAGTGTTGTGGGTTTCATTCATAAGCGGTTTCGAAACTAATAATTATTGTTGCGTAGCATTATGGGCTAATATCATGTTTTCTACATTTTTTTTCCGTAACTTTAGTATCAAATTGAAAGGAGCGTAAATCATGAAAAAAATATTAGTCCCTACCGATTTTTCAGAAGGCGCCGAAAGGGCGCTTGAGTTTGCTGCTTTTCTTGCCAGGAAAATTTCCGGAGAAATTTATTTGATTCATGTTGTTAGTGATGAAGATGAATACTCGGGAATAAGTACTTCCGGTGAGTGGCACAGCGTTGTCCAGGCAACAACGGCTCCTGAAGTTCCTTATATGATTGGCTTGCTGAAGGAAACAAAAATTATCATGGAGGAAATAAAAAAGAAACCGTTTTTGGAAGGCATCCCCGTCTACGATAACGTTGAAGTGGGGCATGCATGGATAATGATTAATGAAGCGGCAGAAAAATATAATGCCGATATGATTATCATGGGAACACACGGAGCCAAAGGGCTTACTGAATTTCTTATCGGCAGCACGGCAGAAAAAGTTGTGCAGCATGCCGTTCGCCCTGTCTTGTCTATCAAAGAAAAGTTTACTGCGGAACCTTCGCAAATAGTTTTTGCGAGCGATTTCAGCAATGAAGCAAACGAAGTGTTCGGATTTGTAAAAAAATTTGCGGCTATCTACAATGCCAAATTACATCTTCTTGACGTTGACACTACCGGCAGAGATGAAAGCACAGGTGAAATAAAAAACCTTATAAGCAATTTCATGAATTATGAAGGTGTTGACTATCCTGTAGTTGTTTATAAGGACGCCACTGAAGAAGCCGGAATACTGCACTACGCAAAAGAAATTAATGCCGACCTTATTGCCATTGGAACACATGGGAGGCATGGCTTGTCACGTTTCTTTAATCCAAGTGTTTCAGAAGACCTGGTCAGTCACTCTTTCTGCCCCGTGCTGACAGTGAATTTTACTAAAAGCGGAGTACTTTGATTTTACGTGTGAAGTTGATGAACTTAGCAACCACCGCTTCCCACATTAAATATAAATTCCTGCTTAACTTTTATACCTTTTGAATTTTCAGCAGGTTTCCATTTGGGCATTTTGTTAATTGCCTCAACTAATAATTTATCTGTATTTTGATTTCCGGATGTCTTGGATACTTGAGCATTGGCTATTTCACCTTGCTCGTTAACCGTGAATCTCACGGCTGCTCGCAACTTTTCGTAATCTGTTTCAGAAATTTTATTGATAGCGGTTTCTTTTAAATATTTTTTCATTTGCTCATATCCACCGAGGTATTCAGCTTCGATTTCCGGAATTACCGTATACGAAATATGCATTTTGCGAATGTCAAGATTATCGGTTATCGCATTAACCTGTTTGTAGGTAACGTCTATAACGACATCGGTCCCCAGGTCAGCCATTTTTAAAATGTTTTTTTGTTCTTCGCTGAGAATATCGTTTGCGCTCACAGCTTTCATTATCTTGCCGTTGCCGGTTGCCAAAACCTCTGCAGAGATATATTGCGTTATCCACGAAGATGATGGATAACCGGGATTAATATCCCTCATAGTTTTGACTGCACTTAGTTTTTCTTTTGTAACCGTATTGGAACCTGTTCCACTAACTTCATAATACAAATTCCCGGCAAACCCATTGGAATTTTTTCCGGGAACATCATAATTGAAATCTTGCGTAAATCCGGTTATAGAAACCAGGAACAATAGCAGAGTAATTGTGCTGTTTTTCATATTATTTTTTTTAGTGAAGATTTAAATACTTATCAAACCTACCAAAAACATTATGAAAATATGGTGTTTATCACGCCAGGCGTATTTTCCAGATGTTTTAACAGGAGAAATTGTCTGACGCTAAAGCAAATGCTCCCAACTTCTCTCAACTGCGGTCAGAAGCTTTCTTTCATAATTACCCTGCGCCATAGATTATAATAAAATCTCAGTCCGATGTAATGTTGTAAGTGGGGCGCTGTGTTTTCCGCAAGAGGAATAATTTCGAAAGAAGGATTGTAGACAAATTGCAAAGTTGTTTTCGCGTTGGCAGAAGTCGTCAGGCCCAAGCCTCCCCATGCGCCAAAGCCGATGCCGGAAAGATGATGCAGGCGGAAATCGTTATAGAGCGGTTGGGTGTAGTAGCCCGCCAAATCAATAGTCAGGTTGTTGATGGCAATCTGGTTTTTCAAAAACTTAGCGAGTGTGCCAACGGCCCCTCCCTCTGCAAAAAAATTAAACCCGTTGTCCTCACCAAAAATATGCTGGTAGCCCACCTGAAAAATAAATCGTTGCTCCGAGCCGGTTATAGCAAATGTTTTATAGTTTATGTAGCCGGGTTGCTGAGGAACTTGCGAAGTAGTAAGAAGAGTGATGGTGAATTCACCGCCCACTGCAAGCTTACTTGCGGTGAAGTTGAGCACGATTGCATTGTTGCTGTTGATGCTGTACCTGGTGTGCAGTCCCAGCGCAAAGGCCACATCATATTTAAGGCTCGCGGGCATGTCGGTTTCGTCAAAACTCCATTCACCGTGGTTTACACCCAGCGCAGCGGCAATCTGGTCGGTCTGCGAATTACCGCCACCATAATAATAATTGATGTTCCTGTTCATTAAGCTGTTGCTGAAATCATTTTTTTGTCCGTTCACATCATAGCCGTAACCATCGTAAAGCCATGCAGTATTGTTATCGGAAAAAAGTGTGCCGACATATAAACCAACACTCAATTTGCTCCTGCGGACGTTTGACGGAGGGCTCTCATCATCATCCTGCGAAAAGCAGGTTGCACTCATGAAAATAAGTAAGATGAAAACGACTAACCGTTCTGAACCTGAAAAAATATTTTGAACCTTCATCCTTATCTACAAATTGTTTTACAAAATTAAAATTATTTTATGTTAATGAATTTTGCCAACCAGAACGAAGTGGACTCTCACTAAAAGCGAGAGTGTGAAACTTCGCCCAACTGAAGAAAGTTATTAGTCAAATTGACAGATATTATGAAGCCAACAATATCTCCTCAAGTCATTATTTCTGAATTCGTTGTATGGCACCATGATTGACACCTCTCCACTTTTCGATGTTTATTTTACTAACATTTTAAACTCAAGTCTTATATGAGAAACATTCCAGAAGACAATCTTGCTTATCCAGTATTAATAAATATTAGTACTGGTTCAGGTTCGGGATTTGTATTACGAGCTAACGAATCTCTTTATTTAATTACTGCTAAGCATGTTTTGTTTGACAATGATAAATTGAGAAGCGATAAGATTCAGATAACATGTCAGACGCAATCTATAAATGATAATAGTGTCAGAAAGATTTTTATTGACTTTAATGTAGTCGCAGTATCGTCTCATAGAGATGCAGATATTGCTGCAGTTAAGTTGGCAACAACAGCCCCAAACCCTGCGGGCGGTTATCTAATACATTATATTAACGGAGTACAAGTTATTCAGGATGGTAAGTCACCTACAATTCAAGTTGAGACGACTAATGGTACTAAATTGATAAGCGAAGTTCTTGTATCAAATGATGTTTTTTTATACGGATACCCAACATCCTTAGGGTTGAAAGACCTGCCTCAATTTGATTACTCCAAGCCACTTTTAAGAAAAGGAATTATCGCAAATGTTTATCCAGAAAAAGGAACAATAATTTTAGATTGTCCTGCGTACTTCGGAAACAGTGGAGGTCCGGTCGTAGAAGTAGACCTCATTGAAGGCAATTATCACCATAAAGTTATTGGTGTTGTTTCTCAATTTATTCCATTTGTTCAGGAATGGGTAAATCCACCTACAGGAATAAAAAATGTTGAGTTTGTAAATTCCGGGTATTCAGTCGCAACTTCAATGGATAAAGTATTCGAATTAATTGGTTATAATCAACCAGTTTCCAATTCAGGTGCGAGTGCAAGTCCTGTTGGTGCTAAATCGCAATCAAAAGAGGGTTAAAAAAATAGGATTAGGATAGATTTTTTACACCTGTCCCTTGCCGTGGCAGTTCTTATACTTCTTGCCGCTGCCGCAGGGGCACGGGTCGTTGCGGCCAATTTTTTGTTCCACGCGTACAGGCTGCACTCTTTGTTCCTGTTGTTGCTGAGGTGGGGGAGGAGCGCCATTTCCCTGTCCGGGAACGCGTGTGTCTCTTCCTGTCGAGAGCCGTGAGTTGTCTGTACGCTGCGGGCGCTGCGCTTGCCGTACCTGCCCGGGTTCCTGCAGAGGAATAGTTCCCTTCATCAGGAATGAAATGATGTCTTTGTTCACGCGGTCAAGCATCTGCCTGAACAGGTCGAATGATTCAAACTTATAAATGATAAGCGGGTCTTTCTGCTCGTACACTGCGTTCTGCACACTTTGTTTTAAATCGTCCAGCTCGCGCAGGTGCTCTTTCCACACATCGTCAATAAGCGCAAGCGAAATGCCCCGCTCGAATGCCGTGTTCACTTCCCTGCCGTTAGTCTCATATGCTTTTTTAAGATTAGCCGCCACCTGTATGCCGCGTATACCATCACTGAACGGCACGGCAATATTTTCAATCGTTGCACCCTGCTCCTCATATACTTGTTTTATTATCGGGTATGCTTTGGCTGCAAGCGTCTGCGACTTATGCCTGTAATGCTCCAGCGCTACTTCAAAAACTTTCTGCGCAACCTCTTCGGGCTTGGCAGAGAAAAAATCCTGCTCGTTTACGGGCGATTCAATAGAGAGAAAACGAATCAGGTCAAGCTTGAAACCTTCATAGCTGCGTTGCTCCTGGAATTCGCGGACAAGCGATTCGCTCACGTCAAAAAGCATGTTGTTGATGTCGATGGACATCCGGTCGCCAAAGAGCGCATGCCTGCGCTTGGTGTAAATAACTTCGCGCTGTGAATTCATCACGTCATCGTACTCGAGCAGCCGTTTCCGTATCCCGAAATTATTCTCTTCTACTTTTTTCTGCGCGCGCTCAATAGATTTCGTAATCATAGAATGCTGAATCACTTCGCCTTCCTCGATTCCCATCCTGTCCATGAGACTGGAAATGCGCTCCGAACCGAACATGCGCATCAAATCATCTTCGAGCGAAACAAAAAACTGCGATGAGCCCGGGTCGCCTTGCCTGCCCGCGCGTCCGCGCAACTGGCGGTCAACTCTTCGCGACTCATGACGTTCTGTTCCTATAATAGCAAGCCCGCCTGCTTCGCGCACCCCGGAGCCCAGCTTAATATCCGTTCCGCGGCCTGCCATATTGGTGGCGATGGTTACCGTTCCTGCCTGTCCTGCTTCGGCAACAATTTCCGCTTCGCGCTGGTGCTGCTTTGCATTGAGGACATTATGTTTTAGCCCGCGCAGCTTCAGCATGCGGCTGAGCAGCTCTGAAATTTCTACCGATGTTGTTCCCACCAGCGATGGCCTGCCTGCCTTGCTCAAGCGCTCAATCTCATCAATAACTTTATTGTATTTCTCGCGCTTGGTTTTATAAACCAAATCTTCCTCGTCTTTCCTCACAACCGGTTTGTTGGTTGGAATCACTACCACATCCAGCTTATAAATCTGCCAGAACTCACCGGCCTCAGTTTCAGCAGTTCCGGTCATGCCCGCCAGCTTGTGAAACATGCGGAAATAATTTTGCAGCGTAATGGTCGCGTAGGTCTGTGTAGCTGCTTCCACCGTTACGTTTTCTTTCGCTTCAATGGCCTGGTGCAGCCCGTCAGAATACCTGCGCCCTTCCAGCACGCGGCCGGTTTGCTCGTCAACGATTTTTATTTTTCCGTCGGCAATGATATACTCCACGTCTAAATCAAAAAGCGTGTATGCTTTCAGCAGCTGGTTAACCGTATGAATGCGCTCCGACTTAATAGAGAAGTCGCGCATCAGCTCATCTTTTTTCTGAAGTTTTTCTTCTGCAGTCAGAGAAGATTTTTCAAGGTCGGCTGTAACGGAACCCACATCGGGCAGAATAAAAAAGTTATGGTCTTCGCCCGATTGCGTAATCAGGTCAATACCTTTTTCTGTTAGCTCAATGGTATTATTTTTTTCGTCTATCACGAAGTAAAGCTCTGCATCTACCTTGTGCATTTCGCGCTGGTTATCCTGCAGGTGATAGTTCTCTGTCTTCCGCATCAATGATGCCGCGCCTTGTTCTCCCAATAGCTTAATGAGTGCTTTATTCTTGGGCAACCCGCGATGCGCGCGAAGCAAAGCCATACCTGCTTCGTCATCTTTTCCTTCTGTAATTAATTTACGCGCATCCGAAATTCTTGTGTTGATGTAATTGCGTTGTGTACTTACCAGCTTTTCAATGCGCGGTTTAAGCTGGTGAAACTCGTGGTTTTCTCCCTTGGGTGTGGGGCCTGAAATAATAAGCGGAGTACGCGCATCATCAATCAGCACAGAGTCTACTTCGTCAACAATAGCGTAATGATGCCCGCGTTGAACCAGTTCATCTGCACCGCGCGCCATGTTATCGCGCAGGTAGTCGAAACCGAATTCGTTGTTGGTGCCGTAGGTGATGTCAGCGAGATATGCTTTTCTTCTCTCGGTAGAATTGGGCTGATGTTTGTCGATGCAATCAACGGTGAGGCCAAGAAATTCAAAGATGGGCCCGTTCCATTCAGAGTCACGTCTTGCGAGGTAATCATTCACCGTAACAACATGCACGCCTCTTCCCGCAAGAGCGTTAAGGTATAGCGGTAACGTTGCCACCAATGTTTTTCCTTCGCCTGTTCCCATCTCGGCAATTTTTCCCTGGTGAAGAACCACGCCGCCAATCAACTGCACATCGTAGTGCAGCATATCCCAGATAATTTCTCCTCCTGCCGCAAGCCATTTATTTTCCCATACTGCCGTATCTCCGTTAATTTTTACATTGGTTTTTTGGGCTGAAAGATTTCTGTCATGCTCGGTGGCGGTTACTTCAAGCGATTTATTTTCCTTAAACCTGCGGGCGGTTTCCTTTACAACGGCAAATGCTTCAGGAAGAATTTCGAGCAGTATTTCTTCGGTCTTTGCGTTGCGTTCTTTTCTTAGCTTATCAACCTGTAAAAAAATGTTTTCCTTTTCCTGCATCTCCATTTCCAGCTCTTCTTCAATTCTTTTTTCAAGAGCAGATAATTCCTCGTCTATCCCCTGGAGATAGTCGTTGATTTTTTTTCTGAACTCAAATGTTTTGCCCCGAAGCTCATCATTGCTTAAGCTATTAAACTCCGAAAAAAAGGCATTTATCTTCCCGACATTAGGATTCAGTTCTTTCAAATCCTTTTCCGTCTTGCTGCCGAAAAGGCCAGATAGTGCTTTATTAATGAATGACATTGTAGGTGTCTGTGATTTGTAGTTTGTTGTTTGTCGCTGTTGTTAACCCCAACGTCAAACGTCTGACATCAAACGATTTTGCGCGAAGTTAATGTAATGATGAAATCAGGATAATGAACCTGTTTTAAGATAGATTATAACAGCAAAACATTTGCCGCAATGCATTATCGGACAAATAGGCAGGTACTTAAGGTTAAGGGGTGGTAAAAGCGAAGGTTCCTTTAGCAGCAGGAACTATTTTCAATACTCGTCTTCATTAAAAAAGAAATCATCCTTGGTAGGATAATCGGGCCAGATTTCTTCTATGTTTTCATAGGGTTCGCCTTCGTCTTCCAATTCCTGCAGGTTTTCCACCACCTCTATGGGCGCGCCGGAGCGTATGGCATAATCAATAAGCTCGTCTTTGGTGGCAGGCCAGGGGGCATCTTCAAGATGCTGTGCCAGTTCAAGAGTCCAATACATTTAAAATTGTCAGTTATCAGTTATGCGTTTTCGCAACGCGAAGAAATAATTTTTTTAAAAAGGCACGCAAAAGTATAAAAATCTTATTCACAACCTAATTCCAAAAAAGTTATACTTGCCTGCCGTTCAAAAGGCATTCATTCGGTAGTAGTCAAGTGTTATTGTTATATGCAGTCTTTATCAAAAACCTTACCATTTCAAAGCCGGAACCCGTTTCGGGGACATTCCTGCCTGCATGCCGTGCGCTTGAAATCTTTTCTTTGGCAGGGGGATTTTTCTATCTTCGCCCGCTCTTAATAATTTTCAATTTGTAACTCTTAGTTTTAATTTATAATACATGGCAATTATCAGTCAAATTCGAAAACGCGGCACCCTTATTATAGGTTTTGTGGGTTTAAGTATGCTGCTTTTTATTCTTGGTGATTTGGTTACTTCCAATACCGGCTTGTTTCACAAAAACAGCGATGTAATTGGAATTATAAATGGCGAAAAAATTCACTACCGCGAATACGAATCGCGTGTGGATAAAATGATTGAGAATTATAAAATTAATACCAAGCAGGAGAGCGTTGACCAGAATACTGCCGACCAGATTCGCGACCAGCTCTGGAGTGTTATTGTAGATGAAAATACCCTGGGCAAGGAGTACGAAAAACTTGGACTAAGCTGCGATAAGGATGAATTATACGATATGGCAACGGGCAAAAATGTAGACCCCAAAATAAAACAAGCGTTCACCGATTCCACCGGAAATTTTAATCCGCAAAATGTAGTGCGCTTTCTTAACGACCTTCCGAACCGGGATGAAAAATTGCAGCAGCAATGGAGCGAGTTTGAAAAGTCACTGCAGTCAGAACGCATTGCCGATAAGTACAAGCAGCTTATAAAAGGTTCTCTTTATGTAACCACCGCCGAGGCCAAAGCCGCATTCAACGACCAGAACCGCTCGGCATCTGTACAATATGTGGCGCAATATTATCGCAGCATTCCTGACAGCGCTGCTAAAGTTACTGAAGAGGATATACAAAAATATTATGATAAGCATAAGAATGAGCACAAGCAGGACCAGTCTGTGAGGAAAATTGAGTATGTAGCATTTGAGGTCAATCCTTCTGCGGAAGACCAGCAAAAGGCAAAGGAGAAGGTTGTTAATTTCAAGCAGGATTTCCAGTCAACAAAAGATGTAGCATCGTTTCTTACCCAAAATTCTGACACCCCCCTTGATAGCACGTATCATGCGCAAAGCTCGCTGCCGCCGGCGCTTACCAATATTATTTCCCTTCCTATCGATACGGTGATAGGCCCTTATGTAGAAAACGGCTCAGTAAAACTTGCAAGAATTACAGCGGAGCGTTTTCAACCTGATTCCGTCAAGGCAAGGCATATTCTTCTCAGATTTGAAGGAGATACAGCCGCTGTATTTGCACGCGCTGACAGCATGAAATCGGCTGCAAAAAAATCGAAGAACGCTTTTGAAGAAATGGCAAAGAAGTTTTCTACCGATTTCGGTTCGGGAGCTAAAGGCGGAGACTTGGGATGGTTTAAACCGGGAATGATGGTTCCTGAATTTAATGATGCGTGCTTTAAAGGAAAGAAGGGAGACATGCCTGTTATTAAAACACAATTCGGAGTGCACCTGATAGAAATTACTGACCAGGCAAAGGCATCAAGGCAAATACAGGTGGCTGTGCTTGAACATAAAATGGAGCCGAGCCAGAAAACGTATGATGGCTTTTACCAGCAGGCCAATGAGTTTGCGGGGAAAAATACAACGGGTGAGCTTTTTGATAAGGGAGCTACAGAGAAAGGCCTCAATAAGCGTGTTGCTGATAACCTGAAAGAAAGCGACAAGAATATTACCGGCCTGGAGCAACCGCGCGAGCTTATCCGCTGGGTGTTTACAGCAAACAAAGGTGAAGTTTCCAAAGTATTTACATTAGGAAATACATACGTGGTGGCGCATCTTACAGACATAAAGGATAAAGGCATACTTCCGCTGGATGCAATTCGCGAGCAGATGACTGCCGGTGCAAGAACCGATAAGAAAGCAGAAATGCTGATAGAAAAATTCAACACGGCATTAAAAGATGCTAAAACACTGGATGAACTTGCCGCAAAATTAAATGCCCAGGTAAAGAACCATGAGCCGCTTCTGTTTGCCAATCCCAACTTTCCGGAAATAGGACGGGAATTAAGCATTACCGGTACATTATTTTCTATGGAAGCCGGAAAAATGAGCCCTCCCCTGAAAGGGCAGGCCGTGGCGATGGTAGCAGTGGTTACAAAGTTTACCGAACCTCCGAAAGATGCTGATGTAAGTGCAATACGAACACAAAAGCTTGCAACGTTGAAACAACGAAGCGAATTCGAAGTGCAGAATGCCCTTAAAGAAAAGGCGGACATCGAAGACTACAGAGGAAAATTTTATTGATTGAAATTTTCCGGCATAAAAAAAGTCTCCGACAATTCTGCGGGAGACTTTTTATTTTCAGATGAGGCTATAATTAGCCGAGATATGATTTCAGAATTTTACTTCTTGAAGTATGCTTGAGTCTTCTGATTGCTTTTTCTTTTATCTGGCGAACACGTTCGCGGGTTAAGTCAAAATACTGACCTATTTCTTCGAGCGTCATTGCCTGTTCAACAGTAAGCCCGAAGTAGAGGCGCAGTATGTCTGCTTCGCGCTGAGTAAGCGTTTGCAGCGCGCGTTCAATTTCCCTGCGAAGCGATTCGCTGAGTAAATTAGAGTCGGGCATGGGAGTGTCTTCCGATTCAAGTACATCCATCAGCGTGCTTTCTTCTCCGTTGGGCAGCGGTGCATCCATTGAAATATGCCTGCCTGAGCTGCGCATAGTATCTTTAATATCGGTTATAGATAAATCAACCACTTTTGAAATTTCTTCGTGGGTAGGTTCACGCTCAAAGTCCTGCTCCAGTTTTGAAAATGCTTTATTGATTTTATTGAGTGAACCGATTTTATTCAGCGGCAGTCTTACAATCCTGCTTTGCTCTGCAAGAGCTTGCAGTATGCTTTGACGAATCCACCATACTGCGTAAGAGATGAATTTGAATCCGCGCGTTTCATCAAACCGTTCGGCAGCTTTTATCAATCCCAGGTTGCCTTCGTTAATCAGGTCGCCCAACGTCAGTCCCTGGTTCTGGTATTGCTTTGCAACGGAAACTACAAACCTTAGGTTGGCTTTGGTAAGTTTTTCGAGCGCCTTCTTATCGCCCTGTTTTATTTTGCGTGCAAGTTCACATTCTTCTTCGGCAGTGATGAGTGAAACTTTGCCTATTTCCTGTAGATATTTTTCGAGCGATTGTGTTTCCCGGTTGGTAACCTGTTTGGTAATTTTTAGCTGGCGCATTCAGAGTGTCTGTTTCTGTTTTTCCTCCGGATTATTCCGGTCGGTTAGCTGAAACGGGCATGCGCTTTTTATGTTACAAAACCGTTTTCAGATGTAAGATAATATATAAAATCGTCATCTCACGGAATTAATTCCGTGCTAAATGGGGCTATCAAAAAAAATAAAAAGAAAAACTCCTGCTGCAGATTTTAGGAGTATTAATAAAGCGGGTTATGCCTGTGCAGCCGGTCCGCCAAAATTCATGGGTATGCCCAACCCTTCGGTTTGCTTTATGGTTCCATGAACGGCTTCGTATTTCGAAATATTATCCTGCAGGGCAGCCATCAGCCGCTTGGCATGTTGGGGGGTAAGTAATATCCGCGCTTTGACTTTTGCTTTAGGAACTCCCGGCATCACCTTTACAAAGTCTATTACAAATTCCGATGCGCTATGTGTTATGATGGCAAGATTAGAATAAATGCCATCGGCAACTTCTTCGCTTAATTCTATGTTAAGTTGGTTCTGATTCGGATTCTCTTCCATGATGATTATTTTTTGTAAAGATACCTTTTTAAGTGACAAGAGACAAAGGTCAAGTGGCAAGGTATTGGTTATCTTCGCTTTCAATATTTAGTTATGAAACAATTATTTACGTTAGTACTTACTGCCTTTGTTTTTCTTTCATCAACCTGCAAAAAAGAAATACAGCTACCCGACCCGGAACTGAAAAAGATTTTTGGAAAATGGGAATGGGTCAGCACTTCGGGTGGCTTTGCGGGTAAAACCACAACCCCATCAAGTGCCGGATATACTGTAAGGGTTGAATTCAGCAGCAATGGAATATACCAGAAGTACCAAAACAACGCATTGACGGATCGAAAAAACTTTTCCTTTTCACAGGAAACGTCCATTCATAATCACCAGCAGGTGTGGGTTATTTCTTTTACAGAAGCTGTTCCTCATTTCAATGAAAGCCCACAGACAATGTCTGTTTCATTTTCCGGACAGGATACTTTGATGCTGGATGAGCAGGCGTATGATGGCTTTGGATATACTTACGCCAGGATAAAATAAACAGAAGAGCGTTTAAAATTTTATCTGCGACCCTTAAATCCCCTGAAGGGGACTTTCCTTCGCGCAGGGCTAAAGGGTGAGCGTTGGGTTAAAATTTCTAAAAATTTATTTGCTTTATCGCGTTCAGCGTATTTTTCTCAATACGTGAAAGTAAATTTTCTGAAGGGGCCTTAACAAATTTCTCTCCTGTCAGATTTTCATAAAGTTCTATATACCGGTTCGAAATTTCTTCCACTTTTTCATCTGTAATTTCCGGCATGGTTTGGCCTTCGAGTCCGCGGAAATTATTTTCCATCAGCCATTCCCTCACGAACTCCTTGGAGAGTTGTTTCTGTGGTTCGCCTTTTTTCTGGCGTTCTGCATAACCATCTGCATAAAAATATCGCGATGAATCGGGCGTGTGAATTTCGTCTATCAAAAATATTTTGTCGTTGTTCTTACCAAACTCATATTTCGTGTCAACCAATATTAATCCTCTTTCGGCAGCAAGCTTTGTTCCGCGCTCAAAAAGTTTGCGGGTATAATCTGCAAGCATGTCGTAATCTTTTTCTGAAACAAGTCCGTGTCTGATAATTTCTTCGCGTGTAATGTCTTCATCATGCCCCACTTCTGCTTTGGTTGACGGAGTGATGATGGGTTCAGGAAATTTATCATTCTCTTTCATGCCATCGGGCATCGGTGAACCGCACAACATTCTTTTGCCTGCCTTATACTGCCTCCAGGCATGACCGGACAGATAGCCGCGTATCACCATTTCCACTTTAAACGGTTCGCACGCATGACCGATGGTAACATTCGGGTCAGGCACACTATGTATCCAGTTTGGAACAATGTCCTTGGTGGCGTCCATCATGCGTGATGCAATCTGGTTAAGTACCTGCCCTTTATAAGGAATTGGACGAGGAAGAATAATATCAAAGGCAGAAATCCTGTCCGTGCAAATCATGACAAGAATTTTTTCGTCAATGGTATAAACATCCCTAACTTTTCCATGATAGACATTGGTCTGTCGCGGGAAATTAAAATCGGTTTTTGAAATAGCGTTTAATGCTTGTATCATGGTTTCCATGAGTGAAGTATTGAAGGGTATCTATTTTTTCGCGTAAGCATCAATAATATCCCGTACCAACTTATGACGGACAACATCTTGGGCATCGAGATAAACGAAGTCAATGCCCTTAACCCCTTTCAGGATATGGATTGCTTCTACCAGTCCCGATGGCTGATGAGTGGGTAAATCAATCTGGGTTATATCACCGGTAACAATAAATTTAGCAGAAGGGCCCATACGGGTAAGAAACATTTTCAACTGGCTGTGGGTGGCATTCTGCGCTTCATCAAGAATTACAAAGGCGTTATCCAATGTGCGTCCTCGCATAAAGGCAAGCGGAGCAATTTCAATAATACCGCTTTCTATATAGGTCTTTACTTTTTCGAACTGCAGCATATCATAAAGCGCATCGTATAACGGGCGCAGGTATGGGTCTATTTTTTCGCGCATATCACCGGGAAGGAACCCCAGGTTTTCTCCCGCCTCCACGGCAGGGCGCGTAAGGATAATTCTGCGGATTTCCCTGTCTTTGAGGGCACGCACGGCAAGAGCGACAGCCGTATAGGTCTTACCGGTTCCGGCAGGACCAATGGCAAACACAACATCATTCTCTTCACTGCTGGTAACCATTCGTTTTTGGTTTACCGTCCGTGCTTTTACGGTTAAGCCGTTTGGTCCAAAAACAAGCACATCGCCCGAAGCGGGCACAACAGGTTCATATTCCGGCTTCTTTTTATCAGAAAAGAAATGTTCTACATTGTCGGGGGTCAGGCTGCCCACCTTTTGGTAATGCTCGATGAGACGGGCAATTTTTTCGCTGAAACGGTGGATGTTTTTATCATCACCGATTACTTTTATTTCGCTTCCGCGCGAAATAAGCTTCAACTCCGGAAATTTTTTGCGGATAACATCAAGGTTGGTATCGTTGACACCGAAGAATTCAACGGGATTCAGCGTATCGATGGCTATTACTACTTCACTCAAGACCTTATAATTTTATGAACTAAATTCTCTGAAAAATTCCGTAACGCTGCTGAAGAATATGCGTTTAATTCCACCCAACTATATTTAATATTGCACCGCAAATAAACAAATTATTTCCTTTACTTTTTCTCCTGAACGCCCGATTTCATGCAAGTTATAACTCTTACTACCGATTGGGGGACCAGCGACCATTTTGCCGCTGCTTTTAAAGGGAAGATTCTTTGCGCCCTGCCGTCGGCAACCATCATAGATGTTTCTCATTCTGTTGAGCCATTTAATACCATCAAGGCTTCGTATGTGCTCAAAAACTCGTACCCGAATTTCCCTGAAGGAACCATACATTTTGTGGGTGTGATGCGTTATGACAACATCCGTTCCCATGAACCCAGGGAGATGAGGCGACTTGGCATTCGTTGCAATAATCATTTTTTTATAGGAAGCGATTCTGGAATTTTTTCTTTGGTATTGGGCGAAGCTCCGAAAGAAATTGTGATGCTTCCGCCTGTGGATTTCAGGAACGAAGCGGCACAGTATGTTGATGCCATTTCTCACATAGCTGCCGGAAAACCGATTGCGGAGTTGGGTTCTGTAAGCGAAAACATATCACAGAGCTATATGTTGAAGCCTGTTGTAGACAGCGCCATGGTGCGCTGCAATATTATTTACATCGATTCTTTCGGCAATGCCGTTACCAATCTCTCTTCCGACCAGTTTGAAGAGGCGCGCAGGGCAAGAAAGTTTACGCTCTGGTTCCCGGATAACTCTCATTACCTCACTAATATCAGCAGTCACTACACCGATGTAGTTTCGGGTGAAGCGGTGGCTTTATTTAACAGTGCCGGATTGCTTGAAGTGGCGCAAAACTCCGGCAATGCAAATAAACTTATGGGCCTTAAGCTGATGGATACGGTGAGGATAGAGTTTTACGAGAAATAATAGAAGTTATACGTTATTAGTTATTTGTTATACGGGTTGTGCAATTAATTTTGCGTGTAACTTTTAACGTATAACATATAACACGAAATGAAAATTTCGAAACCCTCTCTATTCGACTTATCAGAATATTATCAGACCTATCTTCATTACGTGCCTGAAGATGATTTATTGCAGGCGCTGAAGGAACAAAAAACACTCATTGAAAATTTTGTAAACGGAATCCCACCTGCCAGAGAAACATTTCGTTATGCAGAAGGGAAATGGATGGTGAAAGAAGTTGTGGGGCATCTGTGCGATACGGAAAGAATTCTTTCATATCGGGCGTTACGTATTGCGCGTAATGACAAAACACCTATGGCAGGCTTTGACGAAAACCATTACACCCCTAATTCAAATTATAAAGACAGGACTCTTAAAAATATATCGGAGGAATTTCTTGCGGTACGCACCGCAACCATTTTGCTTTTTGAAAATATGAGTGAAGAAATGTTTGACCGGAAAGGAATTGCCAATGACATCGAAATAACCGTAAGAGCAATTTTATTTTTCGCGGTTGCTCATGTGCGGCACCACATGAATGTTATAAAAGAAAGATATTTAAAATAAAAAGTTGGATAAGAAGTTTTTACCACAGAGGCACGGAGACACTGGGAAAAGCATTCTCTGTGCCGCTGTGTCTCTGTGGTAAAACTATTTGCATAGCAATTTCAGAAATCAACTTTGTAATAGAACAGCGGCAAAAAACCAAGCTGGTAAATTTCTTTTATCGGTTCTTCCTGCGGATGACTGGGGTCGTAAAAATAGGTCAGCTTTAAAATATTTTTCGTGTTGAGCAGGTTCACTAAATCAAAAGCAATCTCGTGCGTAACTTTCTTGGCATTAATCTTTATTCCGATTTTAAAATCGAGGCGAAAATAATCACGGAATCGTTCTGTATTTCGTAAGGAATCAATTTCAATAATTTCTCCTGCTACGTTGCTCGCTGCCGTATCGACAGGCGTGTAGCGCAAGCCGCCGGCATAGGTGAGTTTTAGCCCTGTTGAAAGAACAGTATTCTTACTCTTGCCCATTGTAAATTCTTTTCCACCAAGCAAATTAGCTGCGTAGTTTCCGTCAAAGCTTGTGTTGCGTTCAATTCCATCGCTGCCTTTATATTTTGAATCATATAATGAAGAGGTAAACAAAAGAAAATAGGTCTTGCTGAAAAATTTTTCGTAGGTAAATTCTACTCCGTAATTTTTTCCTGTCCCATCATTCACCAACTTTGGAGGAAAGAAACGGCTGAACACCGCGCCTTCGTTAAGTACTGTGTACGATGATTTACTTTCTGACACCGGCACATCGTACAGATGCATATAATATGTTTCAATTTTTATTCGTGAATTCTTTTTGAAGGAATAATCATACCCAAGAACATAATGAATGCTACGTGTGAAATCGAGCGATTTATTATGCATATAAGGAGGATCAAAACCATCTGTGACCTGGTGGAAATAAATATAGTATGGCTGTATTTGGCTATGTAACCCTGCGGCAATATTCAGCGACTGGTTATCTTTTAAATTCCACCTTAGTCCCACGCGCGGTTCAATGGCAGCGCTGTTATTGAGAGTCAAAAGTTGTCCATGCAACCCGGCATTCAAAATAAAACGCTCAGAGAATTTATGCTTGTACTGTAAATAGGGTTGAAGCAGGTAAGTATCTCCTTTAAAATCCAGCCGCCTTTTGTAAGCATATTCCGCCCTGTTGTACGTGCTGTCCTGCAGGTCAAAATCCATTCGTACCACACTCACCCCGGTTTTTATACTTGAAGCAGCGTTGTATTTTTTGTTGAATGAAAAATCTCCCGATAACCTTCCCGTCAAAAAATTATACCTGATATCGGGCACGATAGAATCAATAAGGAATTGTGAATTGCGATAAACGTAATCATCATTAGCAAAGGCCTTGCTCTTCTGGTAGCCGAATGTAAATTTCCAATACGCATTGTTCTTCATTATAATCATTTTTGACACGCCTATCATTCCCAGTGAAGTGCGGAAATCCTGGTCCTGGTTATTCTCCCCGTAAATTTCCTTGACCGGCCCGGTGTATTTACTTACAAGGATGTTAATGCGGCTCGTTCCACCGATTCCGAAAACAGAAAAATTATTTTTCGGAAAATTTATTTTGAACGACAAGTCCTGGTAATCGGGCACCGCCTGCGTTCCGATTTTTATTTTAAACGATTCAAATAACTGCAATGTTGAATAACGGTAGGCAAACTGGAAAGAAGATTTTTTTTCTTTCGATAGCGGACCTTCCGCAGACAATTCAGTTCCAAGAAATCCTAGTTGTGCTGAGTATTCCTGCTTTTCATCATTACCATTCCTGAATTTCAGGTCAAAGACAGCAGCAACAGAATTGCCGAACTCCGCGGGAAACGCTCCGGTCAGGAAATCGGAATTGTCAATCGACTTGCTGTTAATCATGCTTACACCACCGCCTGTTGTGCCCGGTACTGCAAAGTGATTGGGATTCGGCACATCGATACCATTGATTCTCCACAGCACTCCCAGCGGTGAATTGCCGCGCACCACAATATCGTTTCTCGAATCATCGCTGCCCTGCACACCGGCAAAATTTCTTGCCATGCGCCCGGGGTCTGAACGGCTCCCCGCATAGCGGTTGGTCTCATCAACAGAAAACATTCTTGCACTTCCCATAGCCATATCATTAAGCGCTTCGTTTTTAACCACCCCGCTTATTTCAACCGCTTTTAATTCGGTCAGACTTTCTTCCAACGCCACGTTAACAATCGTTTCCTTTCCCGAATTCACAATAACATCGCTCACCCAGACGGGCGTATATCCAAGCAACAACGCCTTAAGAAAATATCTTCCAAGTGAAACGCGTTCAATTCTGAAATAGCCATTTGTATCGCTCAAGGCGCCCTCCTTCATCACAGATGAGTCGGCAAACAATGCAACGGTCGCAAATGGCAGAGGCATTCCACTTTCCTTATCCATAATTCTTCCGCGAACGGTTTGCGTTCTTTCTTGTGCAGTTCCTTCCAAAATGTTGAAAAGAAAAAGGAAAATGAAAATAACTTTTTGTGGATGCATCAGGTATTCAGCTTGCCTGCAAAATAAAAGGAATATTCCTATCCATAGCGTACCGGCCATTGCTATAACAACAATAGTAAAAGAATAGTAAGTCCCGCAGAAAATCCACCAAAAACATTACCAAGTTTTTTATTGGTTGCTTTCTTTTTATAACCGGCATAATAATCTTTATCCTGGAGTTTCATCACGTTCGGATTGTCTGAATTATACATCTGCGGCTTGGTGGCGCCAATGATGGGCAAAGTAACCATCCATCCTAACCCGGGTACCATGCCGCTTACAAAGCCACCAATAGCAGCACCGGTGCCATTATAATATTTTTCTGCATCGCGATAGCCCTGCACATATTGGCCTTTCATTTTAACCTTCGCGGGTATCCGAATGGCTGCTCGCTCTTCAGTTGTTATGGAATCTGTCGTGCCGGAAATTTCAGCGCTTGCTTTTTCAAGCGAGTCATTTGCATTGAAGAAATAGTCAGCATCAGGCGTATGTATTTTTTCTACATCAGCAATCAAAGCATCGTGCAGGTTTCCGTTCAGCTCGTATTCCAGGATGTTGGAATGGAGTTGCCATAATTGAGCATCTTCAACCTGCTTTCCATCTTTCATAATAATAACCACTTTTTCCTGGAAGCATTCTATACTCTGCGAAAATGCTTCAACGCATGTGAACAGCAAGGGAATAAGCAGCATTATGCTCAGGATTTTATTTCGCATATCCGGATTATTTTTCATGGCTTTAATTTTTAATTCAAGTTACTTTGACGAGGGTTTGTAGATATTGAACCCGAAGGATAACCCGTAAACCGAGCCTTCTTTTCTGGGTATCATATAAACATTCACCGGCAGGTTCAGGTATCCTGATTTGAAAGTTTTGCCGACAGCAATTACCAGCCCTGCAGATAAAGATGCAATGCCCCTGTCATCTATATTACTTACAATGGGAAAAGGATTGGGTCCGTTACTATAATTCCATTCATGTACAAGATGCCAGTCCTTTACAGGGTCATAGGTAAGATTCCCGTCGGCATCCTTGTGCATTTGATAATAGCCGTCGGCCTTCTTTATAAAACGCAACGTGGGCCCAAAAGCAATTTCCCATCCCTGGCGGTTAAGGCGAAAGCCATTCAAAAAAGTGAAGGCGGGAATAAACCTTCCGGACTCCAGGCCAGAAGCAGTGAAAATAAATTCTACAAGCCCCGAAAAATTTCCTGACGAGAGGTACTGCATTTCCTGCTGCCAGCCGATAAGAGAAGAAATGGTGTACATTCCCAATCCTCCATAAGGTACTTTATCTGCTCTCATCCGCTCACCTGCAATGCCATCGGTATAATAAATTCCTGCCCGCGGGCCGCTCAGGTTTAGTTTTGTCAAGGGACTTTCAATGGGCTGGTTATATGAAACAAGCACACTCTCTGCATTCAAATCCGGTTCAATGCCTGCAAGTTTCCCTACTGAAATCTCAATCATTTTCTGAATTTCTTTCTGAAGATTCAAATACTCCGTGGTATTTGTTTTTTCTATCTCACCCGTTTTCACATCCAGCACTTTCATGGTCACGGCAATTTTTTCTCCGAAACGTTCTATGCTTCCCAGCATCATTTTATCAGCATGCAAAAGTTTTCCTGCTTCCAGCACACATGATTTTCCGAGGCAATTGCTCATGTCGACATTGTTCTTCTTTAAAATGTCTTTGACATCAAATACATCAAGCACCTCATATACTTTGGCCTTTTCCATTTCAAGGCGAACCATATTACCTATGGCTTCCGCATCGGGAATAACACCTTTGCTTTCAATGTTCAATACAGCAAGTGTTGCTTTGCTTTGTGCAACTGCAACGAAATTTGTTGCTATCATAATCCCTATAATAGCATAGATGGTTTTGTAAATTGTTTTCATTTTGTTTTTAGTTTTAAGGGTTTAATTATTTTAAAAAACTTATAGGGTCGAAAGTATCTGCGCCAATACCCTTACACTAATTGATTTCTGCGTGCCTATCTTCAATGTTGAGGGGAAATGCATATTGTGCCTATAAAAAGCATTTGCTTATGTTTGCTTTTGCAAAAAGCAAGACGAGAGAAAATCGAATTCGCAGAATCTGCAAAAAACAGTTTCGCGATAAGCAGTAAATACTAAACAATAATCCGGCTAAATGGAATCATCGGTGCTTCAGCAGATGTTATTCGAACAGATTAAAAAAAATCTGGCTCCGCATATTTCATTGGTCGATGAAATTGCAGAGGTTCTCTCCATCAGCAATGACAGCGCATACCGCAGGATACGAGGCGAAAAGCACCTGGCATTTGAGGAACTGCAGAAGCTCGCACATCATTATCGTCTTTCATTAGATGCAATGCTGAACCTGCAAACAGACAGTGCCGTTTTTCACGGCAGCTACATTACGCGCCAGAATTTTGACTTTGCTACGTACTTAAAAGACATGCTGCGCCAGATTCAGCATGTGAACAGCTTTGAGAAAAAAGATTTTTTTTATGAAGCGAAGGACGTTCCCCCGTTTTATTATTTCCAGTTTCCCGAGCTTGCTGCATTCAAATATTTTTTTTGGATGAAGACCATTCTTCAATATCCCGAATACAGCAAAAGTTTTTATGAACCCGAAACGGTTTCAAAAGATATTATTGAAACAGGAAAAAAAATCATTGAAACCTATTGCGCTGTTCCATCTGTTGAGTTCTGGAGTGTGGAGACGGTAAATATTACGCTGCGCCAGATTGACTTTTATAAGGAGTCGGGTGTATTCAGGAAAAAGGAGCACGTACAACTTCTGTATGACCAGTTCCTGGCTCTTATTGAACACGTAGAAAAACAAGCCGAAACGGGGGCAAAATTTCTTGCCGATAAAACCCCCGAAAGTTCCGCGACTCCGTTCAAATTATTTTACAACGAGGTAATGCTGGGGCATAACATCATTCTTGCCATTACGGGTGAATCAAAAATTGTGTTCCTCATTCACGGTACGCTTAATTATTTAATCACTACCGATGCGCGATTCTGCAATTACACCTACGAAACCATGCAAAATCTTATGCGCAAATCAGTCCTCATCAGTGGAACAGGAGAAAAAGAAAGAAGCAAATTTTTCAATATTCTTAAAAATAAAATCATGGAAAAGAGAGAGTCAATTTCTGTAGCTCTCTGAATTAAGCGTATTTCTGTCTTTATTTTTCATCAATTGCTTGTTACTGAAACTAATTCATGTTCACTAACGAATAAAGAAACTATCTTCGGCATCTCAACGAATAATAAACAGAATTTAGAATTATGTCGCAGTTAAAATTTAGCGGTAATCAGTCAGCATTTTACTCTGACCTTAAGGAAAGGGTGAACCAGTATTTCGCTAAAAGAAATAAAAGACAATATGGCGACCACCGGATTTATCTAAAGGCGGGCGTTTTACTGACTACGTTTTTCACCACATTTATTATACTGGTATTCTTTACTCCGCCTGTTTGGCTAAGTATTTTACTTTGCGTTGTTCTTGGGCTTGCAACTGCCGGCATAGGGTTCAACGTAATGCATGACGGAAGCCATGGAAGTTTTTCTTCCAGCCGTTTCGTAAACCGGCTTGCTACTCTTACGCTTAATTTTCTGGGTGCAAGCTCTTATTTCTGGAATATAAAACATGTAGTTGTGCACCACACCTTCACTAATATTGACGGGCACGATGATGATATTCATAATGAACCGTTCCTGCGTATGTGCAACTCGCAGAAGAAATTATGGATTCACCGCTTTCAGCATATCCACTGGATAGTTATGTACGGGTTAACCTACACCTCGTGGGTATTTTACCTGGATCTTAAAAAATATTTTTCCAGGAAGATTGCCGCCAAAGAAAATATCCAGATGAGTTTGGCAGCTCATTTTGGTTTCTGGATTACGAAAGCGGTACACATATTTATCTTCTTTGTGCTTCCGCTGATGTTTATGCCTTTATCGTATTTCATTGTAGGTTACATTATTTTTTCATTCACCACAGGATTTGTAACCAGCGTTATATTTCAACTGGCGCATGCCGTTGAGCACACAGAATTTATGGAAGTAAAGAGCGAACAAAAAGTTCTTGAGAACGATTGGGCGATTCACCAGGTAAAAACAACATCGAACTTTGCAACGAGAAGTAAGCTCATCACTTTTTTTGCCGGTGGGTTGAATTTTCAGATAGAGCACCATTTGTTTCCAAAAGTTTCTCACATCTTTTATCCCGAGCTAAGCATTATCGTCAGGAATGTTTGTGCTGAGTATGGAATCGTTTATGGTGAGCACCGTACTCTTGCCCTCGCCATTGCTTCGCACGTGCGGTTTTTGAAAAAGATGGGCAGATAATCTGGTTATCAATAATCAATAATCAATAATCAATAATCAGTGACTTAACCTTCCATCCAGGAAAGATGGTAGTTGTCGTTCATTATTTTTATAGCATCCTCTGTAAGCCATAGCGGACGGAATGTATCAACCATAACAGCAAGCTCCTTTGTCTCTTTAGCGCCTAAGCTTTTTTCTACCGTGCCGGGATGAGGTCCATGAGGAATTCCGCCCGGGTGCAGCGTTATCATTCCTTTGGTAACATGCTTGCGGCTCATAAAGTCACCATCAACATAATACAATACTTCATCGCTGTCTACGTTGCTGTGATTATAAGGAACAGGGATTGAAAGCGGATGATAGTCGAACATTCTCGGAACAAAAGAGCAAATAACAAAGTTGTTTGCTTCAAATGTCTGATGAATAGGAGGAGGCATGTGCACCCTGCCGGTGATAGGTTCAAAATCGTGGATGGAAAATATAAACGGGTAATGATAGCCGTCCCAGCCAATGGCATCGAACGGATGTGTGGCGTAAACGTAATCGTACAACATTCCCTGCTTCTTAATCAGGATTCTGAAATCACCTTTTTCATCATAGGTTTTTAAGTCAGCGGGTTTTTTAATATCACGGTCGCAGTACGGAGAATGCTCAAGAAGCTGCCCGTATTCATTTCGGTAGCGCTTGCATGTTTCAACAGCACTGAATGATTCCATTATAAGCAGGCGATTTTCAGGGGAATTAAAATGAATTTTATAAATCGTTCCGCGGGGAATTACAACATAATCGCCATACGAAAAAGGAAGCGAACCGTAAATGGTATCAACTCTTCCGCTGCCGACATGAACAAAAATAACTTCATCGGCATCGGCATTTTTGTAAAAATAATCTTCCGTTGATTTTTTAGGGGCGGCAAGTGAAAGATGCACATCATTGTTTACTAAAACCGGTTTCCGGCTTTCGAGATAATCATCAACAGGCGCAATATTGAATCCTTCAAAGCTTTCGTGCTTCATGTGCCGCTGGTATGCAATCTTTGGCTCTACGGATTTGCCCTTGCCGGCTTTTTTTATCAGGGTTGGAGGATAAGAATGGTAGATAAGAGAATAAACGCTTGAAAAACCATGAGTAGATACAAGCTCTTCAGCATAAAGCGAACCATCGGGCTTGCGGAACTGTGTGTGGCGCTTGGGAGGAATTTTACCGAGAGAAAAATAATGTGGCATCGTTACTAATTTAAATGTCAAAGTTAAATAATAATTCGGGAGGATTTCATTAATGCTTTGGCATGAGGACATAAAAAAAGAGTCCACCTTAAGCGGACTCTTTTTATCAGGAGAAAAAATATTTATTTGGTAACTGACATCCGCCTTGTGAGCGAAACGCCATTGGAAGTAAGGGAATAGAAATATATTCCCGAATTCAATGAGCCGGAACCAAGAATAAAATTGTAGTTGCCTGCAGTTTTGAAGCCAAGTTCTTTGGTTATTACCTTTCTGCCTGTAATGTCAACAACATCAATAGAAACATTTCCCGCTTTTTTAATCGAATATGAAATGCTTGTCTGGTTATTGAAAGGATTCGGGAAATTCTGGGATAAAGAAAAGTTTTCGGTTGAATATTGCAGGTCATTAATTCCAACGCCAAAGGTCATCGTTGGGAAAATTCCGAGTGCCACATCAAGCCGCCACGTGTTGGCAGTGCCGTCATTAAAGGAATGAAACGTGTTATCGTTCCATTGCTCAAATGTGTAGTTAACAGCATCGGGAAAGTCGCCTGATATACCCGGAGCATCTGCCGTCGGGTCATGGGTAGTAATCATTCCAACCGTATCGCCTGCTGCATAGGTGAATGAAAAGCCTGCCCAGAATTTTCCGCTAGCCGGTATGGCAACGGAAGAGGGAAGCACAGCGTTTACATTGTAATAGACCGTATCCAGGGCTGTTGTAATCTGGTTATATCCTGATGCCGTAGTATCCATGCTCGAATACAATACCGGCACCGAGCCCAGAATTGCTCCCGGCGCTCCTGCATTGTCAGCCCAAATAGTAGCTGTTATAAAACTTGCGGAATCTCCCTCTACCCACGGCATCCACATTAAAATGCCGGTTATAATTCCGGGGCCGGTAACTCCGTAATTAGCATCAAACAATTGCAATTTAGCTTTGTCGCCATATTCATTCTGGCCTGCAACAAATCCCTGCCCGCTGCTATAAAAGGTCGGGATTCCCTGGAAATGTATGGTCAGCGTATCATTAACCTGGGCACGTAGCGCGAAAGAAATAATGACCAATAAAATTGTTGTATAAATTTTTTTCATAGTAAATAAGTTTTAAGAGTGTAAAATTAAAAAAAATCTGATGAAAATTAAACCAATTAAATTCTATACAATTTATTCTTTAACAAAATAGTTGTTAATACTTTTATTTCCGGCTGTAATTCTGCAGAAATATAATCCGCGGGCTAAATTTTTCAACTCAATATTTTCCCGGCCGGAAGAAGATATGGTTTGCTTTTCAAAAACTTTTTTTCCAAGCACATTATATATTTCTATCGTAGCGGGCGAATGTGAAGTCAGAGTATAGCGAATGCTGAATTCTCCATTATTAGGATTCGGATAGATTACGAATTCCAAAGACGAAGCAATAGAAGGAACATCTGTGAATACAAGCGAATCAATAACCTGGAATTTATCAAAACCCGCTTCTACCAGGTGACCGGGCAAAGCATCTGCTGCACGCACTATTAATTGCATGGTGGAAGAGGGAGTTATGTAATCAGCAATATGGAAAAACCTTTCTATCCAGGAAGAATTACCCGGAGAGTTTGCCAAAACGGTTTCGAGCGTTACCGTTTGGGTTCCATTGGTTAAATAAATGTTGAGTGAATCATTGGGACTACCCGCACCCCCATCATTAAAAAACCAGCGCGAATAAAAAAGATATGGCGAAGAAACAGAAGCGGCATTAAAAACCGGCGAAGTGAGAAGGGTTGCTCCGCCATCAACATCATCAGCAGAAACATTTGTGCTGGAGTTACCGGTAACAAATGCTTCGGTAGAACAATCGCCCGTAACATCCGCACCCGGGTTCGCCGGTGTGGTGTTATACAATGTTCCAAGCGGAACTGCTCTTACCCAATTGCCGGTGGTAGCATTTCCGCTTTCGGTCCATCCCCAGTCCCACGTAAAGTCGTCATAAATTCCGGCATCAAGAGAAATTACTATAGGCGAACTTGCCTGGGTAAGATAGAAATTATTCATGCAACTCGTTACCCATCCCCATTTTCCGGCAATCACTTCATAGCTGCCGGCAAATATTCCGGGAATGGTAAAGTTGCCGTTGCTATCGGCAATAGTATCGAGTGTGAAATCAACATCGCTGAATCGTACGTTGGCAAATGGAATTCCCTGGCTGGTAGCCGCATCAATTACATGGCCTGTATAAACAAACGGAGTAAGAGGAACCAACTGAACATTCAATGTATCGGTATTGCCGGGAGTGAATGAAATATTATTGATGACTTTAGTGATATACCCTGGACGTGAAAACTGCGCGCTGTAGGTTCCGGGAACGCCTATCCCTGTCTGGTAAAAGCCCGCGAGGTTTGCCGTTTCATTTATCTGTGTAGTAAGAATGCTTACTGCTGCATTCGCAATGGGAGCGGTGGTAATAGAATCAGTAACATTACCCAGAATATAGCATGCTGCCACGTAGGTAGGAGTTAAAACATAAAGGCCATTGTCGATATCTGAAGCAACGATGGTTCCTGACGGAAGAAAAGGATATACACCCCAACATCCGTTAAATCCGCCTCCGCTTCCCTGCGGATAGGTATCGTACCATCCCACATTAACCATGTTAGCCGGGTTGGTAACATCGGTAATAACTATCCCGTCTTTGTACCATGATGTAACAGCATAATCCCTCCCGTTTTTGTTTATGATATGTGTGTTGTGCACAATAGAACCCGAGCCCGGATTCTGCGATTGTACCTGGTCGAGCAGAGTAACGTTTGAAAGATTGGTTATATCATAGGCGGCGAGCCAGGAGTTATTCACTTCATCGGTAGTAAAGCAATAGCTGTCCGAAGCGGTATTAAGCCATGTGTTATGTGTAAACGCTCCGGGTGTTTGCCACGATTGCAATACGGTGGGAGTTGCCGGGTTTGTCACATCAATCACGGAACATTCCCCGGTATAAATTCTTCCCGCATACACCCGGTTGTTCCTTACGTAACCGTCATGTACATAATCGGCATTGTAACGGCCCAGGTAAACAGGGCTCGTGGGGGATGAAATATCTGCAATAACAATTCCTCCCACGCCAATATTGCTTCCATATAAATAAGCCTTGCCTGCATCAATATGCAATGCATGAATGGTATTAAGCTGGGTGCCGTTAATGACGGGCTGCCAGTTAGTCACGGGGAGATTAGTGCCGGGAAGATTTCTCAAATCAATTATCTGCAAGCCGCCACCGCCTTCAGAAGTAACATAAGCATAGCGTCCCCATGTTTTTATTTCCTTCCATTCATTTTGCGGGCCGGGAACCAGGATTACCTGGAAAGGAGAATTGGGATTGGTAACATTAACGATTGACATTCCGCTTGCAGCGCCTACCAAGGCATATTCATTTCCTACAGTGTCTACAAATCCGCAAATGTTAGCAAGCGTCTGACCCGGGTAAGGCAGCGTTGCCCCAAGAGTAATGTTATAATTTTGCGCTGATGCAATGCCTGTGTACACGACAAGCAAAGCAGCCATAGAGAGTATTTTTTTAATCATAAGATGGAGTTATCAGGATGAAGGATAATTTTTGTGAGCAACAAATTACGTAAATTTTATTACTTGAAATTCAGGGAGTAGCAAAATCATGCTACAATCCGATATTTTAGCGCAGAAATCAAAATTAGCATGCCTTCCTGGACAGACCTCGTTATTGTATGCATACTCATCTTTTCCCTCTGGCGCGGCTGGCGCAACGGATTCATTTATGAGCTTGCCGTGCTTTGCGCCTTCTTCACCGGGCTTTACGCCGCGTTTAAGTTTGCGTGGTTTGCCAGGGAAAAAATAAGCGATTGGTTTAATATGAGTCACCAGGGCGCAGCAGAAATTTCTTTCTTTGTTATGTTTGTGCTTGTGTTTGTTGCTACTATCCTTCTTGGACGACTGTTCAGCTCTCTGGTGAACGTTACACCCTTTGGCATTTTCAACCGGATACTCGGTGCACTCTTTGCTTTTATGCGCTATGCATTGGTACTTTCTCTTTTATTTTGGTTTATGGCGGATACAAAAGGAAAATATAAACTGATTCCCCAGGCAGAATCAGAAAAATCAAAACTAATTTCACCGCTTGCTAAAATTGCTCCTGCTGTTCTGCCAACTCTTAATAAGATTCAGAAAGAAGTAAAAGAAAATATCTCCAACTCTAAACTTTAAACCCTAACCCGAAACCTCAAACCATTCATGACCAACCTTGGCATCGGCTCGCGCGTCCGTCATCCCGAACATGGAGACGGAGTTATTATCCAGGTAAAACCGGAAACTTATTACATCACATTCATTACTTCAGGCATGAGGGAAATCTCCCGCTCTTTCGATAAGATTGAAATCATTGATGCGGCTGAACCCGATACCGACCTTGTTAGTTTGGCTGAAGTGGAACAATTGTTCACCAAGCTTCTGCGAAAATTTTCAGACATCCAGGAAACCGTTGAACTTGCACCAAAATGGAAAGGCGGAATGGTGATTTTAAAACCCGGAGATACCGGTTTGAAACCGAAAGAAATTCCATTAGATAATTTTTTCGGGAAAGTTATTATGCTTCGCGACCGGCTGCGCGTGCTGGAGCAGCATATCAATGCTAATAAAAATTTAAGTGATGAAGAAAAAATAAATCTGCAGCAGTACATTACACGTTGTTATGGCTCGCTTACAACTTTCAACGTACTCTTTAAATATACTACCGATTATTTTGTAGGGGAGAAGGGAAAAGAATAACGTATGGAATCCCTGAGACAAAAAATAACTTCTGCCTGGACTGATTCTTCTCTCGTTGAAGCAGCGCGGAAAGAAATTCTTCAAACCATTGAACTCCTTGACAAGGGCGAGCTTCGAGTTGCAGAACGGGTGAATGACGAATGGAAAGTTAACGAGTGGGTGAAACAGGCGGTGCTGCTGTACTTCCGCATCATGAAAATGCAGACGATGGAATATGGCCCGCTGGAATTTCATGATAAGATTCCGTTGAAGAAAAATTATGCTTCACTTAATGTCCGGGTTGTCCCACATGCTGTTGCGCGTTACGGTTCTTACCTCGCGCCCGGGGTAATTATGATGCCTTCGTATGTTAACATCGGTGCGTATGTGGATGAACAAACAATGGTTGACACATGGGCGACCGTGGGCTCGTGCGCGCAAATCGGCAAGCGTGTACATCTGAGCGGTGGTGTAGGAATCGGTGGTGTTCTGGAGCCGGTGCAGGCATCACCTGTCATTGTTGAAGATGATTGTTTCATTGGTTCACGTTGCATTATTGTTGAAGGCGTTCGCGTTTGTGAACAAGCCGTGCTTGGGGCAGGAGTGGTGCTGACTTCTTCCACAAAAATTATTGATGTAAGCGGCAGCCAACCTGTAGAAACGAAGGGAAAAATTCCTCCCCGGTCTGTGGTTATTCCGGGAAGTATTCCAAAAAAATTTCCCGCAGGAGAATATCAGGTTCCATGCGCGTTGATTATTGGAGAAAGGAAAGAAAGCACGGATAAAAAAACTTCGCTCAATGATGCGCTTAGGGATTTTGCTGTTTCTATTTAAAGGGCGAATAAATGACTAATGACCAATGCCCAATGACTTTTCCGGCTTGAAATTTCTCGTCATACAAACTGCTTTTATAGGTGATGTCATACTGGCGACAGCGCTGGTTGAAAAACTTCATTCCACTTTTCCCGGTTCACAAATTGATATGTTGGTGCGGAGCGGTAATGAATCATTGCTTCAAAATAATCCTCATATAAGGCAAATCATTACCTGGAATAAAAAACAAAATAAAGTCAGTAATCTTTTCAAGATCATAGTATCTGTAAAGAGAGAAAAATACGATGCAGTAATTAATACTCATCGGTTCTTTTCCAGCGGGTTGATAACTACGTTTTCAAGCGCTAAAGAAAAAATCGGTTTCAAAAAAAATCCATTATCAATTTTTTTTTCCAAGAGGACAGAGCATTCTTTAAAGGGCATACATGAAATTGAACGCAATCAAAAACTCATCGCACACCTGACGGATGAAAAGCCCTCTATGCCGCGAATGTATCCTTCTGCCGCGGATGATGAGGCCACACTAAAATTCAAAACCGATGCACAGGGAAACAGAATCAAATATATCTGCATGGCTCCCGCATCCGTTTGGTTTACCAAACAGTTTCCAAAAGAAAAATGGATTGAGTTTATTAAATTAATTCCGGAAGACATTACCGTTTACCTGCTTGGCGCTGCATCCGATTTTGATTTATGTGAGCGCGTCAAACAACAAACGATACACAACAAGAGGCAAACAACAAATCTTGCCGGAAAATTATCCCTCCTTCAAACCGCTTCTCTTATGCGCGATGCACAGATGAATTACAGCAACGATTCAGCGCCATTGCACATAGCATCTGCCATGAATGCACCTGTGACAGCAATTTTTTGTTCAACAGTTCCGCAATTTGGCTTCGGGCCTTTGTCAGAAAAATCTTTTGTGACGGAAATAAAATATAAACTCTACTGCCGCCCCTGCGGGCTGCATGGATATCGTGAATGCCCCGAAGGTCATTTCAAATGCGCATTGGAAATTGATGTAAATGATTTACCGAGAACGCTTGCTTGAATCAATTAACGTTTGTGTTCACGCATTTCCCGTCTCGCATCTTTCAGCTTTAAATCCTCGCGTTTATCGTGGAATTTTTTTCCCCGTGCTAATGCAATTTCAAGCTTGGCATAGCCGCGTTCATTGATAAAAAGTTTTACGGGGATAATAGTTAACCCTTTCACTTTCACTTTCTGGTTCAGCTTGTATAATTCTTTTTTCGTAAGCAAAAGTTTTCGCTGGCGTTTCGGCTCATGGTTATTGTAGCTGCCTTCCTTGTATTCTGATACATGCATATTTTTTACCCACAATTCTCCGTTCTCAAAAATGCAGTATGCATCGGACAGGTTTGCTTTTGCATCGCGGATGGATTTTATTTCGGTTCCCGTAAGCTGAATCCCTGCAACATAATTTTCGAGCAGGTGAAATTCAAAACCGGCTTTTTTATTTTTAATAGCTTGAACTTCTTTCATCGTACAATCAGTACAGGAATATTAACGCGGTGCCGCACTGCATTTACTGTTGTTCCGAAAATCAAATCTTTTAACCCGCGGTGCCCGTGAGCGCCCAGCACCAGCAAATCAGCGTGGTATGCATTTGCAATCTCGGGGATAACTTTTTTCGGGTTTCCGTAACCAAGTTTTATTTCTGAATGGAATCCTTTTTGTTCCAGCTCGGCGGCATATTTTTTCAAGCCCGCATCATCGCTTTCCGTTTCCATGTCGTCAATTTCGCTGTCCATCATTATCGCCCCGGCCGATTCCACAACGTGAATGAGAAGATACTGCGCATGGGTTCCGCCTTGCGCCAGTGCATGGCTTATGGTTTTTTCATCCATCGAGGAGAAGTCGACACATACGGCAATTTTCTTGTGCGTGAACGGAGTAAGCGTTGTGAAGTCTGTCATAGGTGGATGAATTCGTTTCGTTTTTGACAGGATGCGTTTGTCAATAAACGGTTTAAAGATAATGTAGAGCAGAAGAATACCCGTGCCGCACGTAACAGGTACAACGGTAAGCCACAGCACAAGCGGGTTCGCAGAGGTTTTGAGCCACCCGGAAATGGTTTCAAACACCAGCTTTACATTCAGCAAGACAATGGTGAGGGCAGAAATCCATGCAAGTACTTTGACATAATTTTTAATCGTAAACTCTTTCATCTTCGCTTTATCACTGCAAAAATGAATGAGTGGTATAATGGCAAAGCCAAGCTGCAAACTAAGAACAACCTGGCTCAGCACAAGCAGTTCACCCGTTGCGTCTTCTCCGAAATAAATAATGGTGATGAGTGCAGGAATGATGGCGATAAGCCGTGTGATTAACCTGCGAAGCCACGGAGCAATACGCAGGTTCAGATAACCTTCCATTATAATTTGACCCGCCAATGTTCCGGTAAGCGTTGAACTCTGCCCCGATGCGATAAGCGCTACTGCAAAAAAGAGCGGTGCAAGTGTGGTTCCAAGAAGCGGCGCAAGAAATTTATGTGCGTCCTGGATTTCCGATACATCAAACATTCCGTTTTTGAAAAATGCCGATGCGGCAAGAACCAGGATAGCTGCGTTGACGAAGAATGCAAGGTTTAAGGCAATGGCAGAATCTATTATGTTGAACCGGATTGCTTTTTTTGTTTCAGCTATGGTACGTTCAAATTTTCTTGTCTGTACTAATGCCGAATGCAAATAGAGATTGTGCGGCATAACGGTTGCTCCTATAATGCCAATAGCAATGTAAAGCGCCTGATAGTTGGGTAGTGATGGAATAAACCCTGTTACAATTTCACCGATGGCTGGTTTAGCAAAAATCATTTCAGCCACAAAGGATAAGCCGATAATTATGATAAGAGAAATAATGAATGCCTCCATTTTTCTCATTCCAAAGTTGATAAGAAATAAAAGAAGAAACGTGTCAAGAACCGTGAAGCAAACGCCCCAGATAAGAGGCAACCCGAACAAAAGCTGCAGCCCTATTGCCATACCAAGCACTTCGGCAAGGTCGCAGGCAGCAATAGCGATTTCTGCCAGCACATATAGAAAAAGGTTTACGGCCCTCGGATAATTTTCGCGTGATGCCTGCGCTAAATCTCTTCCCCTTACAATTCCGAGCCGGGCGCTCAGACTCTGTAGCAGCAATGCCATCAGGTTCGACATGAGCAAAACCCAAATCAGCTTATATCCAAACTGGCTTCCGCCGGCAATGTCGGTCGCCCAGTTGCCGGGGTCCATGTACCCGACACTTACCAGGTATGCAGGCCCGAGAAATGCAAAAAGTTTTTTCCACAGACCCGACTGCTGTTTTACTTCAACCGAAGAATGTACCTCTGCGAGAGAGACCGATGCTTTTTCTATTTTCATTTTTTAATAACCAAAAGATTTTTTGCAATGTCGTTGCTGATATGCGTTGCAGATTTTTTACTTCCGCAGGTAATGTTCATAGAACGGTCGTATTCAGCAATGTCCTCGACTTTTAAAACCGTGCCTACATTCAACCCAATAGCCTCAAGATGTTTCAGGAATGAAGGATGGTGGTCGACAACTCCGGAGATAATCGCTTTGTCTCCTTCGCCAAGTGACGATAGAAGCACAGAGCGCTGAGCCGGAACTTTTCCGTTCGAATCGGGAATAGGGTCTCCGTGAGGGTCGGCAGAAGGGTAACCGAGAAACTCATCAAGCCGCTCAATCAGTTTGTCTGAACTTATATGTTCAAGCTGCTCGGCAACGGCATGCACTTCATCCCAACCGAATTTTAATTTCTCTGCAAGAAACATTTCCCACAGGCGGTGCTTGCGTATGATATTGAGCGCTGCTTTTTTGCCTTGCTCGGTAAGCTTTACGCCCTGGTATTTTTTGTAGATGATAAATTTTTTTCTTCCGAGTTTTTGGAGCATGTCTGTAACGGATGCGGAAGATGTGCCCATTTTTCCGGCTAGGTCTGACGTATAAACCTGCGATTTGTTTTCATCGGAAAGTTTGTAAACGGCTTTCAGGTAATTTTCTTCGGAGAGTGTGTTCATTTTGTTTTTGTAAAAGGATGTTCAAAGGATAAGTAAAAAATAAATCCGGCTTTGCTGGCGCCCTCAGAGATTTCGACTGGCACAGACAAGCCCGGAACAATCTGAAGCCCTGACTTAAAATTGATAACAGTCCGGAACCCGGGATTCCAGGTAAGCGATGATGTTCCGGAGGATGAATTTTCTTGTGAAATTTTTTGGACGGAATACAGAAATTCACTCAGTAAATTAAAGTTGTTTGAAGGCATATAAATAATGCTCAGGCCCGAAAGGGAAGTGTTTATTTCCGACTTCAAACCGGTGGCCTCAGATTTTTCCGAGGTAAAATTTCCGCCTGCGTTGATATGCATAATCCAGAATTTATTCAGCGGTATGCTAAGCGGCAAAAAAATCTCTATGCCCGATTTATAGGTTGGGATACCTTTACTGTGAACGGGAAGAATAGCCGTGATACGGGGAGCAAAAAATAATTTTTCGTTGCCCACCGCCTGGTAGCGGTAATTAAGAATTATGTTTTCAAGATACATTCCTGTGAATCCTGATTCAATTCCCACTAGAGGCAACGAATAAGAGAACTGGTGACGGCCGGAAAAGACCGGCCACTCCTGTGTAAAAGAAAATGATTCAGGGGTGAAAGAACCGTTCATTCGCAGGAGGCAGATATGCTGCACAACTCCCTTTTCCTGGTTGAATGCTTCCTCTATAAGAAAGGAATTGTCACGGATAGGCTGTGATTCCTGGGCTGAAGCCATGGAACATAATGAAATAAAAAACAATATAAAATATTTCATTACCAGAAAATAAATTTTAGGTAAACCTAAAGTATTATTTCGACATGGCAAAATATATTTAAAATGGTTCAATTGCTATCTTTGGCAACATATGTATAAGCTGCTTTTCAGACCGCTTCTTTTTCTTCTTCCGGCTGAGGCCGCCCATGCTGTTACCATGGGAATTTTTAATGTAATTACACGGATTCCCTTCCTGAAATTGCTCATTAAAAATTCTTATTCCGGGGAAGACAAAAATCAAAGCGTAAATATCGCAGGTTTGAATTTTAAAAACAGGGTAGGGCTTGCAGCGGGCTTTGATAAGAACGGAAAGTATATTAATGCACTTGCCTGTCTCGGGTTCGGGCATATTGAAGTGGGAACTGTGACACCTCTTTCGCAACCGGGAAATCCAAAGCCAAGATTATTCCGCCTCAAAAAAGATGAAGCCCTCATTAACCGGATGGGATTTAACAATGACGGAGCAAAGGCAGTTGCCGGAAGATTAAAGAAGAAAAAGCAGAATATTATTGTAGGAGTGAACATTGGTAAGAACAAAGACACCCCGAACGAACAAGCCGTTGATGACTATGAAAAATGTTTCAGGGAACTATACGATGTGGCAGATTATTTTGTTGTGAACGTCAGCTCACCAAATACACCCGGGCTCAGAGAACTGCAGGAGAAAGAGGCATTGAGAAAAATATTATTTCGCTTGCAGGAAATTAATTCAGAGGAGAGACGCAAACCGATTTTCCTGAAAATCTCACCTGACCTCACCCTTTCCCAACTGGACGACATTGTTGAAGTAGTTCTTGAGACAAAAATTGCAGGGGTTATCGGATCTAATACAACCATTGCACGTGAGCACCTCCGAACTCCAAAGCCCCAACTCCTCACTATAGGCAACGGAGGATTGAGTGGACGACCTCTGGCTAAGTCCAGCACAGAAATGATACGGTATTTATCGCTTAAAGCGCAGGGAAAATTTTCAATCATCGGCTGCGGAGGAATTTTTTCAGGAAACGATGCACTAGAAAAAATTAATGCCGGCGCAGATTTGGTACAACTATATACCGGATTTATTTACGAGGGGCCATCGCTGGTAAAAAAAATATGTAAAAAATTGTCAGACGTCAGATGACGGATGTCCGGTGTAAAAAATGGGACAACAATATAAATTTGAAAAGCTTGAAGTGTGGCAATTAGCTGTTGAACTTTTCGCTAAAATTACAAGCACTCATTAATTCGCTTAACAAATGAAAACATCCGACATCAGTCATCCGTCATCGGACATTATCATTACCGAGTGTCCCAGAGACGCTATGCAGGGTATTCACGATTATATTCCCGCAAATATTAAAGCAGCGTACATCAATAAACTTCTGCGTGTTGGATTTGATGTGATTGATTTCGGAAGCTTTGTCTCTCCAAAAGCAATTCCCCAAATGAAAGATACAGCCGAAGTATTAAGTAAATTGGATAGAGAATATATTTCAATACCTGGTCAATCATCAATGACCAATAACCAATCACCAACCAAGCTGCTCGCTATCATAGCCAATGAGAGGGGCGCAAAGGATGCCGCTGCATTCGATGAAATAACTTTTCTCGGTTACCCTTTTTCTGTTTCAGAAGAATTTCAGAAAAGAAATACCAACCATACTATTGCAGAATCGCTGCCTGTTGTGGAGGCGATTCAGGGTCTCTGCCTTAAAAAAAATAAGCAGCTTGTTATTTATATCTCCATGGGTTTCGGAAACCCCTATGGCGAAGAATGGAATGCCGATATCGTTATTAAATGGGTAACACATCTTGCAGGCATGGGCATAAAAATTATCCCGCTTGCCGATACCGTTGGTGTTTCCAATCCTGAAAACATCACCCGCCTCTTTTCAAACCTTATTCCCGAATTTCCCGGTGTGGAATTCGGGGCGCATCTTCATACCCGTCCCGACCAATGGAAAGAAAAGATTGAAGCGGCTTATGGCAGCGGGTGCCGCAGGTTCGATTCAACCATAAAAGGCATAGGCGGCTGCCCTATGGCAAAAGATGAATTGGTGGGAAATCTGGCAACAGAAAACATGGTTGGTTTTTGCAGGGAAAAAAATATCCCCATATCGCTAAACGAACAGGCGTTACGGGAAGCCATTTTTTCCTCTTCAAAAGTTTTTTTCTGATTCATAAAAAGAATCTTTTCCTTTGCTTATACTTGCACAAATTGAAATCAAAAATCATGAATAAAAGATTTTCTGTAATTATTTCAGCATCAGTAATATTATTATTTGCGCTGCAGGTGCAGGCACAACATCCGCGCACCGTTGCTGCCGATAATGCTTTCAACAAAGGCGATTACTATGATGCTATTGACCTCTATAAACAGGCATATACCAAGGAGAAGAACAAGAATGTTAAATCGGAAATCATTTTCAAAACCGCGGAGTGTTACCGTATGGTAAATGATGCCAAAAACCAAGAAGTATGGTATGATAAAGCCATAAAAGCCGGTTATAAGGATAATGTAGCGCTGCTTCGCATTGCCGATGCTATAAAATTCCAGGGCAGATATGACGAGGCAATAGCCAAGTATAATGAATATCTTGCCGCGGCTCCGGGCGATGAGAAGGGAACAATGGGAGTAAAATCCTGCGAACAGGCCCAGAAATGGAAAGACAGCCCCACCCGCCACAAAATTGAAAATGTATCTCCTCTTAATACCCGTTATGCTGACTTTTGTGCATCGTATGCCACACGTGATAAACGCACTCTGTTTTTCTGTTCTTCGAGGCAAGAAGCGACAGGAAAAATAAATGACGGAGGCACGGGAGAAAAATTCCAGGATTTATTTGAAGCACATGTTGATAAAAAAGGAAAATGGAGTACACCTGTTCCGGTAACTGAGCCGGTAAACGGACCCGCCAACGAAGGAGCCGCTACGCTCGACCGCAAAGCGCAGGAAATGTATTTCACCCGTTGTTCGTTTGATAAGAACAGGGTAGGAAGCTGCGCTATATTTTATACCAAACGCAAGGGGCCATCATGGGAAATTCCGATTGATATGAAACTTTGTCCTGATTCTTTTACAGCAGGACATCCTACACTTTCTGCCGATGAACAGACGCTTTATTTTTCATCTGATATGCCGGGTAGCATCGGCGGAAAAGATATATGGATGTCGAAATACGATAAGAAGAAAAAAGAGTGGGGAACACCCGAAAACCTTGGTCCTGTAGTCAACACCGAAGAGGATGAAATGTTCCCGTTTTCTGCCGATGACGGAGTGCTGTATTTTGCTTCCAAAGGTCATGGCGGCATGGGCGGGCTTGATATTTACAAGACAAAATTCGATGGCAACCAGTGGTCGGACCCGGTAAACTTGCGTTACCCGATTAATACATCGGCTGATGATTTTGCTTATATTGTAAATGAAACCAATGACAGGGGCTACCTCACCTCTAACCGCGATGGCGGAAAAGGAGGCGATGATATTTACCAGTGGATTTTGCCCCCGCTTGTGTTTACTGTTTCGGGAAAAGTTTTTGATGCAGACACAAAAGCAATGCTTGAAGGAGCCGATATTGTTCTCACCGGCACTTCAGACGGAACCACCGTTCCGTTTAAGACAGATAAGTCTGGTGTATATAAATTCGACCTGAAGCCGGAGACCGATTACAGGGTGTCTGCAACAAAAAAAGATTACCTGAATAAATATGTAGACCTCACCACCAAAGGACTTGAACATTCCAAGGATTTCATTGGTGATTTTGACTTTGCATTGCAGTCAACGATCAAGCCCATCGTGCTGCCCAATATTCTTTATGACCTTGACAAGTACAATCTTCGCCCCGAATCAAAAATTGCTTTGGACAGCCTGGTTATGACTCTGAATGATAACCCTACGGTTGTTATTGAAATTGGCTCCCACACAGATACCCGTGCAGACGACCAGTATAACCTGGTGCTTTCAAACAACAGGGCAAAATCAGTTGTGGATTACCTTATTGAAAAAGGAATTAATAAAGAGCGGCTCGAATACAAGGGATATGGAGAAACCGTTCCGCGCGTGCTTGCTTCAGATATCGGACACTTTAAAGGAGGAGACGTTATCACTGATGCATTCATTTCAAAGTTGAAAGGTAAAGCCCTCCAAGAGGAAGCGCACCAGCTAAACCGCAGAACGGAATTTAAAGTGCTGCGCAATGATTATGTAAAGCCGGGAACTGAAAATACTCCACCCAAGCAGCCGGAGCGTGTGGCTACGGAAGAAAATAATGTTCCCACCAAGGTTGAGCTTGAGGATAAATCTGATACTACAGCAAAGGTGGAACAAGCTCCTGCGCCTGAACAGCCTAAAGAGCCGGGTAAGATTCACGTTGTTGAAAAAGGAGACACGTATCAAAAAGTTGCAAAACGCTATGGCATTACCCAGCAGGATATAAAGAAGCTCAATAACCTGAAAGCCGAACCTATCTATGAAGGCATGGAATTAAAAGTGGAAAAGGACGGGAACTACACAGAGTACGACATGAAGTTTTATGAATTGCAAAAAGACGATAAGTCATGGTCTGCCGTTGCCAAGAAACTCAAAATGAAAGGGGGGGATTTGAAAAAACTTAATCCGAAAATTGATGACAATACATTCCGCGAGGGAATGAGAATAAGAAAAGAGAAGTAGATGCAGAAAAAGATTTCAAAGCGTTCCGGTTGTGCAGCATCCGGGGCGCTTTTTTATTTTCACAAATGAAGGACACAACAAAGTATGGACTAAGGGGAGTTTCTTCTGCTAAAGAAGAGGTGCATCATGCTATCCGCAATTCCGGCAAAGGAATTTTTCCAAAAGCCTTCTGTAAGGTGCTGCCTGATATTTCGGGAGGTGACGATGCCTTCTGTAACATCATGCACAGCGATGGTGCGGGAACAAAATCATCGCTTGCGTATGCATACTGGAAAGAAACCGGTGACGTTTCGATTTGGAAAAACATTGCTATAGATGCCGTGGTGATGAATACCGATGACCTGCTGTGTGTTGGCGCTGATAACGATATTGTCCTTTCATCTACCATAGGCAGAAATAAAAACGTAATTCCGGGAGAAGTTATTGAAGCTATCATCAAAGGAACGGAAGAATTTCTCGAAATGCTTCGCTCGTATAATGTAAACATTCAGCTTGCAGGAGGAGAAACGGCAGACGTAGGCGATTTGGTGAGAACTGTTATTGTTGACTCGACGGTTTTCTGCCGCATGAAACGCAGCGATGTCATCACCAATGAAAAAATCCGTGCCGGTGATATAATTGTTGGCTTGTCATCTTCTGGAAAAACAAATTATGAAAAGGAATACAACAGCGGCATTGGCAGCAACGGGCTCACCTCTGCCAGGCATGATATGTTTAATAAAACAGTCGCAGAAAAATATCCTGAAACGTTTGATAATAAGATGGATGCCTCGCTTTCATATAGCGGAAAACACAGTTTGAGAGACAGAGTGGACATTGAATATTTACAGAATGGAAAAAAGGTTTCTGAAAAAATTGAAGCCGCAAAGCTCGTCTTGTCGCCAACCAGGACGTACATACCGGTAATGAAGAAAATATTTTCTGAAATGAAAGATGATATTCATGGAATGATTCACTGCACCGGAGGAGGGCAAACCAAAGCGCTGAAGTTCGTGGAAGGAATTCATATTATAAAAGACAACATGTTTGAAACTCAGCCGCTGTTTCGTCTTATACAGGAATCATCCAAAACATCCTGGGAAGAAATGTACCGCGTCTTCAACATGGGTCACCGTATGGAAATTTATCTTGACAAAAAGAACGCAAAAAAAATAATTGATATTTCTCATGAGTTCGAACTTGAAGCAAAGATTGTCGGTCGCTGCGAAGCTGCAGAAAAAACCTCCATGACCATTTCAACAAATCAAGGAATATTTGAATACTAATTATTAGAGTTTAATGTTAGTCGAAAAATTACAAGCCATAAAACAACGCTGGCAGGACGTGGAGAAAGAATTATCTTCTCCTGATATAATGTCAGATATGAAACGCTTTGCACAGTTAAGCAAGGAGTATAAAAATCTATCTGCCATTACTGAAAAATACGAAGAGTATAAAAATGTGCTGAGCAATTACGAGCATTCCAAGGAAGTATTGCAAAAAGAAAAGGATGAAGAATTCCGCCAGTTGGCAAAGTCAGAAATGGAAATGCTGGAAGTGAAAAAAGAAAATCTTGAAGAAGAGATCCGCACCATGCTGATACCAGCAGACCCTGCCGATGAAAAAAATTGTATAGTGGAAATACGTGCGGGCACCGGGGGAGACGAAGCCAGCATTTTTGCAGGCGACTTGTATCGCATGTATGTGCGCTACTGCGAAAACCGCGGATGGAAAACCGAGCTGGCAGATTACATGGAAGGCACTGCAGGGGGCTTCAAAGAAATTGTTTTTAATGTAACCGGCGAAGGTGCTTACGGGCAATTGAAATATGAATCGGGTGTGCACCGCGTGCAGCGCGTGCCACAAACCGAAACACAGGGGCGTGTACATACTTCTGCTGCATCTGTGGTGGTGCTTCCTGAGGCGGAGGATGTGGATGTGGAACTCAACCCGGCCGACATAGAATTGCAGACATCGCGCTCAGGCGGAGCGGGGGGGCAGAATGTAAATAAAGTAGAGACCAAGGTAATGCTCACACACAAGCCTACAGGCATTGTAGTAATTTGCCAGGTGGAACGCACGCAGCACGGCAACCGGGCGCTGGCCATGAAAATGCTTCGCACCAAGCTCTACGAGTTGGAAATAAAAAAGCAGCACGATGCCGTTTCGAAAAAACGAAAGACTATGATTTCAACAGGTGACCGCTCTGCAAAAATCCGTACCTACAATTATCCACAGAGCCGCGTTACCGACCATCGTATTGGCATGACCGTTTATTCTCTGGCTGCTTTTTTAAACGGAGATATACAAGATATGATCGATGCCCTTCAGCTTGCCGAAAACGCAGAACGGCTTAAAGAAGGAATCGCAATTTAAATTACAAATCAGGAAAGCTGCTTTTTTATTTTCTCTGCTGTTTCCTCAAACTCCTCTTTGCTCAATTGCAGCTTGGGCATGGCAAAGTTCATATCGCTCACCTTATTAATAGGAATAAGGTGGATATGTACATGTGGAACTTCGAGCCCGATAACCGCAATCCCAATTCGCTTGCATGGTACTGCCTTTTCAATGGCGTGCGAAATTTTTTTTGCAAAATTCCATAAGCCGGCATGCATGGCATCATCCATATCAAAAATGTAATCAATTTCTTTTTTAGGAATTACAAGAGTGTGCCCTTTTGCAAGAGGGTTAATATCGAGAAAAGCAAAATAATTTTCGTCCTCATCAATTTTGTAGGAAGGAATTTCTCCGTTGACGATTTTGGTAAAGATGGAAGGCATAGTGATTTCGGATTTCGAATTTCAATCCTCAGTTACCTGTTCACATATTGCTCCTGGTAATATTTCTGATACTCTCCGGAAGTTACATGATTTAACCATTCAGAATTATTCATGTACCAATCGATAGTAAGTTCGATACCATCTTCAAAACGATGCGCAGGCTTCCAGCCCAGTTCACGCTGGATTTTTCCTGAGTCAATAGCATAGCGCAAATCGTGCCCTGCGCGGTCTTTAACAAACGTGATAAGTTTTTCAGAACTCCCCGCAGCCCGCTTAAGTTTTTCATCCATGATGGAACAAATTTTCCTGACCAGGTCAATATTTTTCCACTCATTACTTCCGCCAATGTTGTAGGTTTCCCCCTCTTTTCCTTTATGGAAAACAGTATCCATCGCCTCAACATGGTCCTGCACAAAAAGCCAGTCGCGCACGTTTTCTCCCTTGCCGTACACAGGCAGCGGCTTTTGATGAACGATATTATGAATGATAAGCGGCATTAATTTTTCGGGGAACTGAAACGGCCCGTAGTTGTTAGAACAGTTGGTGATAACAACGGGTAGTTTGTAAGTATGATGATATGCCATTACCAAATGGTCGGAGCCTGCCTTGGAAGCAGAGTAGGGACTACGCGGGTCATACGAAGTCTCTTCCGTGAAATATCCCGTTGCGCCAAGAGAACCGTATACTTCATCGGTAGAAATGTGGTAGAAAAGGTTTGTGGTTTGTGGTTTGTGGTTTGAAGTTTGCCAGAATTTTTTCGCAGCGTTAAGAAGTGTAAATGTTCCGATAATATTGGTCTGAATAAAATCCATCGGGCTTACAATGGAACGGTCCACATGAGATTCGGCAGCGAGATGAATCACCGAATCAATGCTGTGTTCAGAAAAAATACTTTCAACAAGTTCGCTGTCTGTAATATCCCCCCGAATGAATACATAGTTTTCCGAATTCTCTATGTCTTTCAGGTTCTCCAGGTTTCCGGCGTAGGTGAGCTTATCCAGATTTATAATTTTATAAGCAGAATATTTTTTTACAAAATGCCTTACCGCATGTGAGCCGATAAAACCCGCACCGCCTGTAACAAGTATATTTTTTTTGAAATCCATAAGAAATCTTCTCAGCAAAAATAGAAATAAAAAAAGCCCACCGCTTTAAACGATGGGCTTTAGGAAAATATTCTGGCTGAATTTTATTTATTCAGCACCAGTCGCGAGGTAAATACTCGCTCCCTGTATTTCACCTGTACGGTATAAATGCCATCGGGTTGGTCTTCAAGATTGATTTCATAGGGGACTGATGAGGTAGTAAATGCTCCTGAATTGAACACTGTCTGACCGATGTAATCAACAATAGTAACATTGGCCTGTGTGCCCGGGTCGAGGAATAAAATATTAAACGCACCGGAAGTAGGATTCGGATATACCAGCAAGTTTGCACCGGCAACCGGCACTTTGGCAATGCCGATAGTTGATGATACAAGTACGGTGTCGGTAGAATAGCATCCGTTGGCATCTACAACATACAGCACATAGAAGGTATTCACCTGCGGGTTTGCAAACGGAGTAGGAGAACCACAGTTAAGCAAATCCAGGCAGGGTGACCAGATATACGTATACGGAGGAGTGCCGCCTGTTGCAGAACCTACGAGCGTAGTGTTGCCATTTACATCAGGCCCTGCATTGGCTACCGGAGCGCTATTGACTATAATATTTCTTAATGCTGAATTGATGCAGCCATTGCCATCGGTATATGTATACGTGATTCCATAAATGCCCGCGCCTACTGACGAAGGGTTAAATACTCCGGCGCTTACTCCCGGCCCTGAATACGAACCGCCAGCCGGCAGGCCTGTTGTAAGGTTCACGATAGTTGCGTTGGAGCATACCGTTTGGAATGTGGGCAGAGTAACTAGGGGCAAATCATTAACGGTAATGGTTGTTGAATCGCTTCCGGCACACCCTAAATTATCTGTATAGGTATAAACGATAGTGTGTGTTCCTACACCTGCGACAACAGGATAGAAAATATTGTTAGATACTCCCGGCCCTGAATAAATGCCACCTGCCGGGGTTCCTCCTGACAATGCGAATGGTGAACCATCGATACAAATGTTGGTAAGCGGTGAAAGATTTACAACCGGTGGAGGATTAACATTTACCGTTACCGTTGCTGTTGATGCGCAATTATAATACGGGTCATATACATTGATGGTATATGTTGTGGTAGCAGCAGGAGTAGCAACCGGGTTTACAATCGTATCATTATCCAGCGAAACAGAAGGTGTCCAGGTAAAGATGTAAGGTACAGCAGGAGCGAATTTCCACGCTTCAGGGGTTGTTACCAGCCAAGTGCCGGTATTCCTGTTAGGAGGTATGAATGCAACAGTTCCGTTTGCATTTTCTATTCCAAGCGCCCTCTCATTAAAAACTGTAGTATTTATCTGGGTAATGTGCACTTCAATTGAGTTATCCGCTTCATTCAAAATAACCTGCGAAGTATAATTTCCATCTCCTGTTATATTGTTAACGTAAAAAAGAACATTCGTAAAACAAACCACAAATTTCTGGTTGGGAGAAGTTCCTATAATTCCATACGTTATGGTTCCCCCGACGCTTTGGTCAAGGTCGGTCCACGGGAAAGCAATTATATTGTCAGGGTCGAAGCCGAAAGAATATGGTAGAGGATTAAACGGACCATAGGTTGCGTTAGGGTCAGGTGTAAATTGCAGATGCCCGTTTGATGAAATGCTTACAGAGGAATATACATTACCAAAAAATGTAAAGTTAAATCCGAGAGGCAGGGGTGCACTTAATCCTTCATCTCCTGCCGGGTAGAAGCCAGTGGTCGGGAATAATACTGCATTAGTAGGCGGGCAAGCTAATGGAGCATAAGGAATAGAGGCAACAATGTATGAGTCGGGAGGAACAACCACATTGGCCATCAGTTGTGAACTGGAACCAAGACAAACGCTTGCAGGGGTTGCTGTTGTTGAAGTAATTACCGGGGAAGGATTAACGATAAGGGTGAAAGAAGTTGAAGTTTGACAACCGGCCCCGTCAATGGCATTAACAGTGTAGAGCGTTGTAAATGGCGGGCTGGCAGTTACGGTGTCCTCTGTAGGATTGCTTATGCCAATCGTTGGCGTCCAGGCGTATGTATATCCCGGATCTATGCTGGCAATCGTAATTGTAATGGGTTGTCCGGCACACATTGGGTTGCTGGTAGGTGTTGCAATAATGGTATCAGCCGGTGTAACTGTAACAATTACAGAGATTCGGGGACCCGGGCAATTGCCATCAAATTCCTCAACATAAAATGTATCAGTAAAAGAAATTATAGGTGAGGTTACAGGCGAACCCGTTGCAAAAGGAGTTCCACCTGTGGGCACATCAAACCATTGCAATGTTCCGGGCCCTGCTGCAGTTGCCGTCAATTGAACAGTACCTGTTCCGCAGCGGGTAAGATTTGACGCAGTTGGCGCAAGTGGAACATTAACTACAGTAACTGTGACTGACGAAGTGCTTGTACATCCCGAAGTTACATCGGTAACGGTTACCGTATAGGTATAGTTGCCTATTGCGAGAGGTGTAAGAATAGGATTATAAACAGTATCGGTGCTTAACCATGTATTCGGAGTCCATATAAACGTGTAAGGAACAATAGGCGTAAATATCCATGCATCGTTTGCGATAGGTTGTCCGGGCCATGGATCAGTAGAATTTCTTCCCGGCACTGCTGTACCCGCCGTTCCGGTTGCATTTTCAATTCCCTGCGTTTCCCCTGCAAAAAGATCACCATCGGTACTGAAAGAGGTAATATGCACCTCGACAGTATTGTACGTTTCATTCAGAATAATTTGCCCGGTAAGAGGATTATTACCGTTAAAGAAATGCCCGATATTAGTATAATCAACTACCAACCTGCGGTAAGGCGCACTTCCTGTGGTGAAGTAACCAATGGTTCCTCCGCCGGGAGGATAAAAATCTTCCCATGCCAGAGCAACAAGATCGTTCGGACTAAACGGATTCGGAAGGAATTGCCCGGTGCAGCATCCGCTGCCTGCAAAGGGGTCAAAAGAAATGAATCCGTTTGATGAAATATAAAATTGTGTTTTGTCGATGCCGTAAAAATTAAATGTGAATCCTATGGGAAGCGCCGAGGTAAGTTCGTCATCATTAAGAGAAAGAAAGGTCTGACTTCCTGCTACGGGAGCATAAGGAATAGGGCTTACCGAGTATGTAACCTGGCCGGGCGGCGTGCTCAATACTGCCGGTTGTCCGAGACAGATACTGGGAGGTGTTGATATTGCGTTGGCAACAGGCGGAGCAACCAACATAATAGTGACGCTATCGTAAGCAGCGCACGTGCCATCGTCACCCATTACAACATAGGTTGTTGTTGCATTGGGAGTAGCTGTTACACTCGGCCCTGTTGTAGAGTTCAAATCAGCCCCAGTCCATGTATAGTTGTAACCTGCGTTACTGCTGGATGCCGTAAGCGTTACCGTTGCTGAGGCGGGTAATCCGCAGATAACCATTTGCGATGCGGTAATTGAAATGCTGGCGGCAGCGGTAAGGGTAACAATCACAGAAGTTCTTGGGCCGGGGCATACTCCGTCAAATTCATCCACATAAAAGGTGTCTGTTACGGTAAGGAAAGGACTTGTAAGCGGTGAGCCGTTGCCAATCAGGTTTCCGCCAACCGGTGCGTCATACCATTCGAGTGTTCCGCTGCCGATTGCAGTTGCCGTCAATTGAACGGTACCGAAACCACAACGGGTTACATTAGATGCAATAGGCGCAGAAGGAACCGGAACAACAGTAACTGTTACAGAAGAAGTGCTTGTACATCCCGACAGTGGGTCTGTAGCCGTAACGGTGTATGTAAAATTGCCGTTTGCCTGCGGAGTAAGTGTTGGATTGTAAATGTTAGCATTGTCCAGCCAGGTTGCCGGATTCCATACAAACGTAAACGGAGCCGAAGGAGTAAACATCCATGCATCGTTTACTATGGGTTGTCCCGGCCATGGGTCTGTGCTGTTTCTTCCGGGAACGGCATATCCCAATGTTCCATCTGAATTTTCAATTCCCTCTGTTTCACCTACACCGTCTCCGTCTGTATTGAATGAAGTGATGTGAAGCTCAATCGTATTGCTCGATTCGTTAAGAATAATCTGTCCGTCAATCGGATTATTGCCGTCAAAGAAATGCCCGATGTTGGTGTAGCAAACTACTAATTTGCGGTTCGGCGCAGAACCGGTAGTGTAATAACTTATGGTTCCTCCATTGGGAGGATATAAATCTTCCCATGTTAAAGCAATCACATCATTGGGACTAAACGGATTGGGAAGCAACTGCCCGGTGCAGCATCCGCTGCCTGCATTCGGGTCGAAAGAAATAAATCCGTTGGAAGAAATATAAAACTGGGTTTTGGTTATTCCGAAGAAATCAAACGAGAACCCAATAGGCTCTGCTGAGCTAAGCTGGTCATCGCCGAGCGTAACGGTAGTGCCTGTGCAAGGCAGGGGAGCATAAGGAATAGAGGATACGGTGTAGGTAATATTTCCCGGAGGAGTAGAGAGTTGTGTGGGCTGTCCTTGGCATACCGTTGACGGAGTAGCCGTGGCATTTACAGGCGGCCAAACCGGAAGCGTTACCGGAACCATCACGTCATTGGCGGGGTTACCGTCACCCGGTGTGCTGGTATTTGCCGTAAAAGTGTACACTCCCGGAGCAGACATATTGTAATTATTTGCCACCACCACATCCATTGTGGCGCTGGTTGCCAATGTTCCTGTGTTTATGATTACCTGTGCAAACGCCTGCGGATTAGTAGCCGTTGACGCAGAGTTTAGTGTACAAGGATTAAGAGTGAAGTCAATAACCTGTGAGCCGAGATTCTGAATGCGGATGGATACCGTTTCATTAGCTGTATAGCATGTGTTTGGAAGTGGAGTTGCCAGCGCAACGGGAGACATATCAATAGGTGCGAGAGACCAGAAATAACTTAATCCCGAAGGAGGAAATATAGAAGTATTAAATGTCATCTGGTCTGTAATGGCGGCCGATGGAGTAGTGGCTGTCCAATCGCTGGAAGTGGTACGGCTGTTGAAATCTCCTACAGCGGTTCCGCTTAGTCCCACCTGGGGAGTCTGAAATCCTGAAACAATAGTACCAGGTGAATATGCAAACTCAATAATGTTGGTTCCCTCATAAAGTTTCAGCTGGAAATTAATTTCAGAATTGCTGGTGTTATAGAATCCCCAGTCTGTCCACTGAACAGTGAATACCTGGCTTCCCGGTGAACCGGATGTTAAATAGCTGAGCTCACATGTAGGCGTATTTCCAAGCAGGTCTTCGCTGAAGGGATGCATGGTTTCAGGTTCATTTTGAATTGATATACCATTATACCAGCAGCAGTAAGGCAACACATTTCCTAATTTAACATAACCGTTTGCGCCCACCGTAACTTCAGTATATATTGTGGAATTGTAGGTGAACGGAAACCCAATTGAAATGGGACCAAAAGTATAATCATCCCAGAAGCCCGCTCCGGAGGCAAGTACAGTGCCCCCGGTAATGGGTGTATACGTTCCCAATACCTGGCTGAAAGCATAGTTAGCTACCTGCGCATTTGCGCTGAAGGATACCAGCAAACAAAAAGAAAAAATCGCTACCGGTTTTTTAAAAAAAGAAAATGATGACGCGTAAAAAAGTCTCATGTTGATACGATTTTAAATGGTGTGTTTTTTTAAATGTTGAAAGCGGTGATAAAAGTAATTAAAATAGTTGTTTACAACCCGATTTGTTAAGTTTTGTTAAGTTTTTTCAACATACACGGAAAGGAGAATGACAAACTCGTTAAAACACAAGGAAGTGTTAAAAAAGTAATATTATAACTTCAAAAATTTCCCTCGCAAAATTCCTTTTTCGGCTCTTACTTCAAGAAAATAAATCCCCTGCTGCAGAGCAGAAACATCGATAACCTGCTGCTGGCTTTTAGCTTTTGGTTTTTGGCTGAAAAGGTTTTCACCAAATAAATTATAAATGATTATCTCTGATTTGTCTCCGAACGCGGAACTCCTGACTACTAATTCATTGTCTACCGGGTTAGGGTAAATAAAAAGATCATTGTTATCGATCAGGTTGGCGACCTCAGTAAGAATGAAAGGATAATCTATGGAAGAAGCCGTGCAATTATTTGCATCGGTAATCACTACAGAATAATTTCCGTTTTGTGTGGGATGATAGGATTGCAAAGTCGCCCCAGGAATCATCGCACTGTTGAAATACCATTGGTAGCCGTTTGCTGCGTCAGAAATTAATGAATCTCCGCTGGGCGTGATTGCCGGAACAGACGGGTTTGGATTTACCGTTACCGTTGTTGCAGGTGAAGCCGATGAGCAATTGTTTGCATCTGTTACTGTCACAACATAATTTCCGGAAGATGTAACGTTGATACTTTGAGAAATGGAATTGTTCGACCATAAATAACTGCTTGCCGCGTTTGATGTAAGCGTTACAGAATTGCCTTGACAGAATGTTGTCGGTCCGCCTGGTGTAACGGAAGCGGTTGGCAACGGATTCACAGTTACGCTGACCCAAGAAGAAGCGGTGCAATTATTCGCATTGGTAACGGTAACAAGATAATTTCCTGAAGTCGTGACATTGATGCTTTGAGTAGTAGAATTATCCGACCACAAATAGCCATTCGATGCATTTGCTGTAAGCGTCACAGAATTCCCTGCGCAAAATGTTGTTGGCCCATTGGGAGTTATTACAGCCGTAGGAGCAGGATTTACAATAATCGTCTTCCTGTAACAGCTTCCAACAGGAATTGTTCCTGCCGAGTCGCGTACAAAATAAGTTGTAGTAACAGCAGGAGAAACCGTAATGGAATTTCCGCTCCCGATAATAGAAGCGCTGCAACTTCCTGCTCTCCATTTCCATGGAGTATTCTGTAGTTCGGGAATCATGGTAAGCGTTACAGATTGCCCCGCACAGATGGTTGCGGCTGTTGAATTAATTGCAAGCGTAAGGTCAACGGTATTTTGTGTTGTGTTAGTTGCGACAGGTGGATTAAAATCAAAAACAATGTTCGCAGTATTGTTGATGGCAGTTCCGTGCGGAAGATTCGCTTTGCTGTGAATCTGAAACGAAACAAATCCATGGCTGTGTGGTTCATCTGTCGTTGAATCGGGAAGAAAGATGTTGTTAAAATAGAAATGAATTACGTCCTGTCCGGTAATGTCAGTATTATAAGGATGCGATGAAGCTCCCGGAACAAAAGTGGTTACATTTAAATCCGAATCCAGCGTGTCAATCACTTCAATATTGAAAGCTGTGTCGATGCCAGTATTCTGGAATTGAATCGTATAATTAAATAATCCTTGCGTAGCAGGAATGAAAGCCGAAGCCGGTTGCTCAACCGTTTTTTCATTCGGGTCAAACGAACCTGTAATAATTTGCCACGTTGATGCCACATTATTCGCGAGATTTGTTTCAGGCGTTGTTGCAGAAACGGTCACTGATGCAGTTAATGTATCTCCAATCAGAGCAGGATTTGGTGGAACACTCAATGTTACTGATGCCCACGTTGACTGAAAATTTGTAATCGAACTCAACTGCCAAACCACCTGCCCTGAAGAAGTGGAGAATGGTGACGGATTTGCTGATACAAACGAAAGCAGCGGGTCATAATTGAGTGTAACCGTAAGTGAGCCGCTGGGTGTATAGCTCAAATTACTTACACTCACGCCATAACTGAAATTAAATCCCGGGTGTGCGGTTCCGTGAGAAATAAATGCGCTTATATCAAAAGGAATGTTACTGGTGTCTGCAAAATTTACTGTGTCACTTGTGTTAATTGATGATAGAGATATCGGGAATGGATTTGCAGGGCACAGCTGCGTTAAAGCAGCGGGTGGATAATGTGTCATATTGTAATTTCCCCATATTAAATTAGAAGAATAATGACCTGATGCATCTGTATAGGCATAGTACGGTCCGGGAGTAAATTCAATAATTGTATTGGGAACACCAATCTCTCCAACGTCCTCAGTACAGTTTGCATTCAGGTCAACAAATACATCGCCTTCAACAGTACTGCAGTTTGGACCAAGATCGGGAACGGTTACAGGAACATATCTTGGACAACCATGGTAACAATAAGTATAATCGTAACACCCAAGAGGATATACGTCTGCAGGATATGTATAGTTATATATTATTCCCAGGTAATAAGTCCCCGGTAACAAATTGTTAAAAGTTGAGGAATACAGCGTCCAATCGGACAAATCATTTGGATTATACGCTGTATTCGTATCAGTGGTAAGTTTCAACATATAACTCCAATACCAGGTTGTAGGTGTGTTGGTTATCTCGACCGCACCATTAGGCATTGAACTACAGGCGGGAGTTATATTTAAAGCGGGATTAAAATCATTTGGACCGGAAAAGCCGCTGTAAAAAGAAGAAGAATCGTACCCTGTGCACCCCAAAGCATCCGTCACATTCACAGCAAGGTTAGCACCATCACATATATTTTCTATTGTAAATGCAGCGCCAGATGGGTATTGAGGATTGTAATTTACTGTACCTGAACTGACAGTAACGGTATAAGGCGCGGTACCCAAAAGGTAATATGAATCGTATCTTATCCAGCCGGTGCATTGATTCTGACAAGGGAAAATAGTGTACGGAATAGCAACTATAGCGGCATTTAAGGTATTTTGGTTGGAAATAGACTGGGTCGTGTTTGCAGAATCCCCCATGGCATCATATACAGTAACGGTATACACACCTACCGGAAGGTTGCTAATGGTCTGTGTTGTTGCTGAGGTTGACCATAAGTACGTATAAGGCGGAGTTCCATTATTAGGATTCGCAGTTAAGGAACCTGTACTTTGATTACATGCAACCAGGCAACTATAGCTATTACAGGAAATAGATACTGATAAAATTGGAGGAGAAATAATGGCAGCAAAACAATAGGTATTAATTACCTGAGCTGCAATCAAAATAATAAGTAATTTTTTTTTCATAGAGAAAAATTAGTCAGGTTTTATAAATTCTTTTCGCAAAAAAATTCTTTTGCATATGTAAAATTATGCAACATACATGCTCTTATGAGGAAAGGAAGCAAAAACTTGCCTACATTTTGATTAAAGAAGAATATCTGTTTGCAAACTGCTCTTTTGCGGTTGCGAACGTTTTTAGCAGCGGTAATGATAAATGATTTACGATTCTACCGTTTCTTCAGAGCTGTATTCCTGCACTACGTTATAAAGTGTATCACGCTCAACAGGAGTTCTGCCGCTGCTGCGGATAAGTTGCGTGAGCTGCTCTGTGGTAAGAACGGGGGTCTGTTCTTCAGCGCCTGCCAGTGAATAAATTTTAGTGGAGTCATCAATAGTGCCGTCTAAATCATCTACGCCAAATGCCTGAGACAGCGAAGCCACTGTTCTTCCAATCATAGGCCAGTATGCTTTTATGTGACGGAAATTATCCAGGTAAATTCTTGACACGGCATAATTCCTCAGGTCTTCGGTAACTGAAACTTCTCCCAGGTATGACATTTCATTATCCTGGCTCCTGTACTTTAACGGAATAAATGTATTGAAGCCGCTTGTTTTATCCTGCAGCGTGCGCAGGCGTTCCATATGGTCTATGCGGTGTTCATATTTTTCGAGATGCCCGTACAGCATGGTAGCATTAGTATGCATGCCCAAAGTATGCGCAGTCTCATGAATGTAAAGCCATTGCTCGGTAGTGCATTTGTCACCGCAGATTTGGTTGCGCACCTCCTCGTCAAAAATTTCCGCTCCGCCGCCGGGCAAAGAACCCAGCCCTGCATCCTTCAGCATTTGCAGTCCTTCCTTTACTGACACTTTTGCTTTGTGAAACATGTAATCCAGTTCAACTGCTGTGAATCCTTTTATGTGAAGCTCAGGGCGGAGCTTTTTAATTTTCCGCAGCACTTCACAGAAAAATTCTAAGTCAAGTTTTGGATGAACACCGCCAACGATATGAACTTCGGTAATCGGTTTGCCGTCATAACTTTTTATCCTGTCCAGAATTTCATCCTCAGATAGCACCCATCCTTCGTCTTTCTGTTTCAGCAAGCGAGAGTAGGAGCAGAATTTACACGTAAATACACAGAGATTGGTGGGCTCTATGTGAAAGTTGCGGTTAAAATAAGTTATGTTCCCGTTTAAACGCTCTCTTACAGCATTAGCAAGGGTTGCAAGCAGCCCCAGATCTGCTTCATCAAACAGGCGCAAGCCTTCTTCAGGTGTAATTCTCTTTCCCAAAAAAACTTTTTCGCTGATGGATTTAAAATGTGAATCAGCAGTAATTAAATCTTTATAATTAGTATCCATAAAATTTTCAGAGCGCATAAAAGTAGCGAATATTACCTGCAGGGAATATGAACGGCTTTTTTTTCAATAAAAAATTCTTCTCTGAAAAATTTATTCAGCTCGTAGACTGTTACTTTTATTTTCAGTTTCTTTATTTCATCATTAAGGTCACCGCCTTTAAGACAGATGATTCCATTGGGCAAAGTGTTGAAGTTTTCTTTCCGGATTATTTTTTTTGTCCAGCCGTAAATTTCCGGTAAGGTTGCAACAGCACGCGTAACGACAAAGTCGCATTTCAAATTTACCTCTTCAACTCTGCTATTCACAGTCTGTATATTTTTTAGGCCGACAGCATTGCAGATTTCATGGACAGCATTGATTTTTTTCCTGATGGAATCAACTAAAATAAATTTTACTTCCGGAAACATAATAGCAAGCGGAATGCCCGGAAAACCTCCGCCTGTTCCTGCATCCAGAACAACCGTATCTTTTTTAAACGAAATGATTTTGGCGATGCTTAGTGAATGCAGTACGTGGCGCTCGTAGAGATGTTCAACATCTTTACGCGAGATGAGATTTATTTTTTTATTCCATTCCTGAATGGATGAGGCAAAGTCAGCAAACTGTTTTTGCTGAAGCGTGGGGAGCAATGGAAAATATTTAAGAAGAATATCCAGTCCGACAGAAATCATCCGGCAAAAATGTGAAAAGAAAATCGTTATACACCAGCCAGCAGGCAGGGAATTACGGATGCCTGAGGAAAATTCAGACCCTCAGCGAGCCACGGAATCCCCGTGTGGCATAGTAAGATTCCGCACCGTTGTGATACACGAAGACATGGTCGTAGCGGCGGTCACAAAAGATGGCGCCACCGTGCCTTCTAATCTCCGGAGGTGTTTTCACCCAGCTCGATGTTTTCGTATCGAAGTTTCCAAGTTTCTGAAGCCCAAGGTATTGTTCTTCTGTCAAAACCTCAATGCCCATGGCAGCAGCCATATCCATAGCGCTATCATCCGGTTTATGTTCTTTCCTTGATGCAAGCGCTCTACCGTCATAACAAACACTTCTGCGGCCTTTAGGACTTTCTGCTGAACAATCATAAAAAATGTATTCGCCCGTCTTTTTATCATGGCCAACAACATCCGGCTCACCGCCGGTCCATTCCATTTCATTGAGCGACCACAGTTTTCCGGCATCGGCTTCCAGCTTTGCTTGCACCTTAGCCCATACAAGACCTTTATGACGATTCATGTTTTTCTCAAAACGGGCTTTCAATGTTTTGAGCAGCTCTTCGCGCTGTTCTGATGACAATTCTTTTTTATTGCTCTTTGTCATAGTGTGTTATTTTAATTTGTTTACTATGCCTTGTAATCGGGTCAAAACCCTTCTTTTTTTTATTTCTTTTAATCTTTATGTTAGCTGCAGTTCTACCGTCATTCAAGCGTGATAATAAGTTATAAAGCACTTTGCTGGTTGGTACCAAATATACAAACCCTCTCTGTTTTCTGGCTCACCAAAATTAAGTAATTCACCTTTGAAATTATTCAGATACTCTTGGTATTCTTTTAGAGAGATATTAATTCCTTTTTGTTTCAATTCAGAAATTCCAAAATCAAAAAGCATTTGTTTAGATTTCCCGAAACTATTATCAAATTCTGCTTTTGATTCAATGGTAGGTATGCTGTAATTAATCGCAGTAGAGAATGTCAACCAAAGACCTCTTGCGGTTGTGTCAGGTTCAAACAAATGATTTGTGTCAATTACGAAATAAGGATTTTGAAATTCGGATTTCCAAAGCGTATCGTTATTTACAACCCATGAAGATTTAACGGTAACATCTTTTGAAACTAAATAAACTCTGTTTCTGATTGTGTCTTGCTTATTATCACCGTCAAGATTTCCGACAACAATCATTGTAGTATCAAGTACTTTTCCGTTGAACTGTTTCATTACTGCAATTAGTCGGCTGATAAATTTTGCTTTGAATGATTCCGTTCCGCTCGTAAGCTCTTTTTCGTATTGGCTAATCAATTCTTTATCGGCTGATAGCGAAGAAGCACGAAAAGTATTGGTTGAATCTGTGTCACTCTTACTTTGTCCTGAAACATCTTTGCTCGTTGTGTCCGATGAATATCTCGTCAAAAAGATACAAAATGCGATTATGAAAAACCTAAACACTGTCATTTGCTATGCTGTTTAATTGGAGCGCTAGAATTGCTGCTAACATTCAAATATACGCTACAAATTTAAAACTTATAGCGCTAAGCAATGCAATACACGGGCATTAATGCGGGTTGCAAAAAAGAAAATCGTTATATGTTATACGAAAGAACGATTGCACATTCCGTATAATTTATAACGTCTAACTATTAAATATGCTTCTGGGAGCTTTTCAGAATCTGGAAAAGAAATTCGCGCGCGCGAAACAACTGCGCTTTTACTGTACCGAGTGGTAACTGGAGTTCGGTTGCAATTTCTTCATACGACCGTTCCTGGAAGTAGCGCAGTTCAACCAATCTCTTATAACGTGGTTTCAGTTTCTCAACAATGTCACGCATCAAAACAGCTTTCTGTTTTTTTATCATGAACTCTTCCGGGTCCAGGGTTCCCGATTTCAATTCAAGAGTTGTTTCCTGGCCTTCGTCATTTTCAAATCCTTTGTCAATAGAAAAAGTCATCTTTCTTTTTCTGCGGATAAAGTCAATGCAATTGTTGGTAGCAATTTTAAAAAGCCATGTACTGAAAGCATAATCGGGAGTATACTGATGCAAATTCTTGAATGCTTTTCCAAATGCTTCAATGGTTAAATCGTCCGCATCATCGCGGTTGTTCACCATTTTGAGCAGCATAAAATAAATGGAATCCTTATAGCGCGCCATTAATTCGGCATACGCTTTCTGGTCGCCATTATTCACAGCCATAGAAACAAGCTTGTAATCGTACACCGCCTTTTCAGACAGGTTGGGATTCAGTTCCCTGATATCCTTTATTTCCATGTTGTTTGTTTTTGCATTGACGAAAGTAAGAATATAGGAGATAGAAAAACCAAAATCGGCTCTATAAAAGGAAACAGGATAATGAGGTCTTTTTCGCCCAATTTGAGCATAGATTTTATATTGATAAGTAATTGAAAAACGAAGCGGGCTGAAAACAGAGCCACAGCTATTCTCCAGTCAAAGCCCATTGCAAGCCATACAATTAATGCGGTGTAAAAAACAAAAGCAGAAATAGCATCAGCGCTTAAAAATATTTTGTGCTGCATCCGGTAGCGTCCTGACGTAGAAAGATGCCTGCTCTTTTGCCTGAACCACGCGTTGAAATTTTTTGCCGCCTCGGTAAACGTAAACGATGCCTTACTGATTTCAATGGCGACATTATTTTTATTTGCCGTTTCATTCACAAACAAATCATCGTCTCCGGAGGCAATATGGTTATGGTTTGCAAAACCTTTGTTGCGGAAGAAAAGCGATTTCCTATACGCAAGATTTCTTCCCGTACCCATGTATGGCATTCCGGCTAACGCAAAAGAAAAATACCGAAGCGCAATCATAAATACATCAGTCCGGATAATGCGGTTAAGCAAACCTTTTCCTTTTGTCACTGCACCATAGCCCAGCACGATTTCTTTTTTATCATTAAAATTATCCTGCATGTTTTTAAGCCATTGGGAACTCGCGGGTATACAATCGGCATCGGTAAGCAGCAGGTGTTCATGAGTAGCTGCTTTGATTCCGAGAGTGAGCGCAAATTTTTTCCCGTGCCTGTATTTTTCCTGCTCTTTTATGCTCACTACTTTCAAATGCTTGTGTTTTGGTTTAAGTTCTTTTAAGAAGTTTTCGGTTTCATCCCATGAGCAATCATCAACCAGCACCACTTCGCAGCCGTTACCATCTTGTTCGAGAACAGCCCCGATATTTTTCCGGAGATTTTGCAGTTCACTCCTGGCGCAGATTACAATGGACACCGGCAACGGCCGGGAGCCTGAAATTTTTTTCCTGTAGAACGCAAAACGACTGTACAGAAAAGCGTGGAATAAAACCTGCACCAGAAATGATGTTGCGAGAAACCAGAAGAGAATGGCTTCGAAGTGTGTGTGAAACGTCAGCATGAATGTATAGCATGAACAAAATTTCTTGTTGATGCGGGCAAATGTAGACCGAAGCTGAAAAATCAAATGGTCTATCTTTGGCAAAGATATCAACGTGCATTTGTTTAAAAGGTAATATGAAATTTGTTCTCACTTCACTCGATAAAAAAAGTAAAGCGCGGTGCGCAGTCATCGAAACCGGCAGGGGAAAAATTCTTACGCCGGTTTTTATGCCCGTCGGAACGGCCGGAACGGTGAAAGGAATGCACCAAAAAGAGCTGGATGAAAACGTGCGGGCGCAGATTATTTTAGGCAATACGTACCATCTTTATTTGCGTCCGGGAATAGAAATTATTTCTTCTGCCGGAGGCCTACACAAATTTATGGGATGGAATAAACCGCTCCTTACCGACAGCGGAGGATACCAGGTCTATTCGCTTTCGGAGAAAAGAAAAATTTCGGAAGAAGGCGTTTCATTTTCATCGCACATCGATGGCACGCAGCATTTTTTTTCTCCGGAATCGGTAATGGATGTGGAGCGCGTTATTGGCGCAGACATCATCATGCCGCTGGATGAATGTGCTCCGTACCCCTGTGAATATAATTATGCCAAATCGGCCATGGAGATTACACACCGCTGGCTCAAACGGTCCATAAAAAGATTTGCCGAAACAAAACCGCTTTATGAAAAGGAGCAAACGTTATTTCCTATTGTGCAGGGAAGTGTTTATCATGATTTAAGAACAGAGTCAGCAAAAATTATTTCTGATTTGGATTGCGAAGGAAATGCCATCGGCGGTTTGTCGGTAGGGGAGCCGGCAGAAGAAATGTATGAGATGACGGAAAAAGTTTGCGCAATCCTTCCTGCAGAAAAACCTCGCTACCTGATGGGGGTGGGCACACCGGTAAATATTCTTGAATGCATTGCGTTGGGAATTGATATGTTTGATTGTGTCATACCTACCCGCAACGGCAGGAATGGAACCATCTACACGTCAAACGGAATTATGAATATGAGAAACGAAAAATGGAAAAATGATTTTTCGGAGGTCGATGAAGAAGGGACTTCTTTCGTTGACCGTTCATACAGCAAATCGTACCTTCGTCATTTAACAGTCAGCAATGAAATGCTGGCAGCGCAGATTTCAACACAGCATAACCTAACCTTTTACTCATGGCTTGTAGAGGAAGCACGAAAAAAAATTGAGGAAGGAAATTTTTATGACTGGAAAAATGAAATGGTGAAAAAACTTTCTGCCAGATTATAATTTCTGAAAACTATTCCCGAAAAATAAAAAACCACATGAAAAAAATTACACTTGTCTTGTTCTGCATTCTTTCAACCAACTTGTTTGTTGCCAGCGGACAAGTGGTGAATGAAGTAGTTGACTTTAACTTTTACGCCAGCCCCACTAATCATGATTTTGTGAACCACTTTAATAATGGATTGGGATTATCTCAGATAACTACCAACGGTATAACGGGCGGCTGCCTTGTAACGCCAGCAACTATGAACTGGGGAAATGACGATGCAGTGTATTGTTCAAAGTATATTGCCGATTCCGGCTCATATTGCAAAACATATATTTCTTTTAAATACGACACTACCCTTTTCAACTCATCAGGATTCGACCGCGCGGTTTCTATTTTTCTCCGCCCTTCTGCCGATTTCAACCATTATATTATTGCTTCGGTTTCGCACACACATAGAATAGAACTCCTTACGTACTCATGGACCAACAGCCCCGGTCCCCTCCTGAACCTGGTTCATGACCATTGGTATGAATTTATTTTAAGAGTGCCTTTTACCGGAGGCGCATCCGGAGACCAGGTTGATATTAATACAGCGGTAATGGATTTAGGTATTTCAGGACTGGATCCTCCCAACGTTATAAATACTGCAGTGGGAACCATTAACGACAGCATACTCGTTGCCGATACTGCCATTGAGGTTTCGTTTACCGCCACATCATATGGAGGAGCCAGGTACATTGATGACTTTCAGTTTGAAGGAGTCAAAAGCGCTGATAGTTGTATTTCTATTCCTACTTATATTCCTGAACCGGCAGCAGAAAATTTTTCTGCGTTTATCTCCGGCAATGAATTGATAATTCAAAATGTTTCTGAAAGCAGAGGGCAAACTGCCGAAATTTATTCTGTCAACGGCAAGAAAATTTATTCCGCCCCGCTAGCCGGCCGGGAAAGCAGGGTTAACATTTCTAATTGGAGCCCCGGAATTTATTTTGTGAGAGTGAAAACATCTGATTCTTCTTCCACAAGGAAAGTTGCTGTTTTGCATTAAACCCTGTCCTTTGTCCCTTTTTGGTATTTCCCGAATGATTGTATATTTGCGCCCCCCGAAGGGGTTATACGTTATAAGTTATTAGTTATATGACGTATAATGTGTAACATATAACTTATAACTATCAAGATGTCACGTATTTGCGAACTCACCGGAAAAAAGCCCACTGTTGGTCATAAGGTATCTTTCTCTAACCGGAAGACAAAAAGGCGTTTTTATCCTAATTTACATATAAAAAGGTTCTATGTTCCCGAAATGGGCGGATGGATTACCCTTAAAGTTTCTGCTGCTGCCCTAAGAACCATTAATAAAAAAGGCATCAGCGCCTGCCTTAAAGAAGTTCAGGAAAAGGGAAGAATCTGATTGAGTGGGAAGTTCGGAGTGGGGAGACTTTTTTAATATCCACAAATTTATACAGGCATAGACCACGCACTGCGTGGTCTTTTTTATTTTCTAAAAGCCGCCATCGAGTTGCGACAATCCGCAACATAGTTGTGGGTAATTTTTATATTTGTTTGAAAATGGATAATTCCTAATATTGGGAGTTGAGGATAATAGATGTTATCCGCAACTGCTTTCCGCTCCGAACAAACGGCAGTGCTAATTTGAAATTGATTGCAAGATGATTGAAAAAGTAACAAATAATAAATTCAATACTGAGAAACTAAATCTCAATCCACCTGATAAAGTCAAGGAGAAACTTGACTATTACAGAACTCTTTTTAACAAAACACACGATTTACCATCTGAACAGTTTGAAGAACTCACGAATAGCATTAAAACATTTTTCAACCTGAAATCAGTTGGTTTTACCGACAATCCACCAACAAGATTAATTCGCATTTCAAACAACAATCGTATTCTGGAGGGTAAAGAACTAAGTTACTTAACTGACATTTCTCAAATACTTGCTCCACCTATCAAGTACTGCAATTTTGGAAGATGCAATGTTCCGGGACAGCAAGTGCTTTATTGTTCAACAACAGAAGCGGGAGCATATTGGGAAACACGACCGAAAAACGGAGATGTTATTACTCTCTCTCAATTCGAATTGAAAGAAGGTGCAAAAGTGAATTGCAATGTTGTTGACCATCAAAATAAGGTGAACCAAAACGGAACGCACCCGCTGCAAATTGTCGGTGCAATGCTTTCGGAATTTTTAATTGATGCTTTTAGTTTAGAGGTTTCAAGAGACCGTCCAAAAGATTATTTATTTAGTTCGTTACTGGCTTCTGAACAATTATTTTATCGTGTTGCTACCGACAACAATATCCAAGCAATGATTTATCCAAGCGTTCAGAAAAAGAAATTCGGGACAAATTTTGCAATTAAAAACGAGTTGATTTTTGAAAAATATAATCTTATTGGAGTTGAGACAAGGTTTATATTAGATGAGTTTGAGAATATCAACCCTCAAACAGAGGAGTTAATTACCGATAATTTAATTAGCTCTTTTGCTACAGAAACATTTGATTTTGTCAATGGTAAAATACTTTACAATGAGGACGCTAAGCACCTCTTTAAACTTTCAAGGAGACTTCAGACAGGCGCAGGAAAACAATTCAGGTATGATAATCCTGGAAATGTAAAAAATTTGACTTTTAATGTATCTGCAAATAGAGCAGCACAATGGCCAGAATCATTCAAATCAAATTAATTAGATATAGAACAAGTAACTCAGAGTAGCAGTATGCGGATAACATTAAGATTAAAGAAATAAAAAAAAGAAGGGCTTTGATAGGTAAACAAAGAGTTGAGCTTCTAATGAACAGTGTAGGTAAACGAACAGTTGTGCTTCTAAACCCTTCTTTTTTTTACTTCTTTAATCCCTTCTTCGTTATGCGTCATGCTTGGGGACACTGCTAACTTTGAACTAACTGTAAGAAACTGACGAACTAAAAACAAACGGGAATGCTGAAAACCGATTAGAGTAAGCACAACTAAATTTTATATGAACATACAAGAACAAATCAAAAAATATATTACTAACCAACCTGAACCAAAACGCAGCGACATGCAAGCGTTGCACCGCATCATTCTGCAAGTAATGCCAGCATGTAAATTATGGTTCTTGGATGGTAAAAACAGTGAAAATAAAACCGTTTCTAATCCTAATATAGGATATGGATTTCACACCATAAAATATGCTGATGGAAAAATCAGAGAGTTTTATCAAATTGGTATCAGTGCAAACACAACCGGAATCTCTGTCTATATCCTTGGTATTAAAGATAAGAAATACTTAGCCCGGACATATGGAAAAAAACTCGGCAAGGCGAGTGTGAGCGGATATTGCATTAAGTTCAAAACGCTGAAAGGTATAAACATTGATATACTTGAAGCGGCAATACGATATGGGGTTGAGGCTACGAACTAACTACGAACTTCAAACAGTTGTGCCTTGAACGAGCAGTAGCACGAACGCATAACATAAGATTAAAGAATTTTTTTTAAAAAGGGTTTTGTTCGGTTAACAAACAGTAGTGGTTTCTATTTACATTTGTGGTTAATGAAAGTGAGTGCAAGTAATCCCTTCTTCGTTGTGTGCAATGCTAACCGCTCCGATTAAACTTTACACCTAAACGATATGGACGAGCAATGAAAATAGTAACATTATTTCTTCTGACATTTTTGTTCTGCACTGCAAATGCTCAAACGTGGCAATGGGTAAAAAACCCGCGAGGTATCGGCTATGAAAGCGGAGAAGGAATTGTAACAGACAAATTCGGAAACTCTTATGTTCGCGGACATTTTGATTATGATTCTATTCAATTTGGTAATAACATAACGCTTTATAATCCCAATGCTTGGTTGTATCCACAAGCTTTCTTTCTTGCGAAGTATGATGCTGCAGGAAACATAGTATGGGCAAATAAAATTGATGGTCACATAGATGCTGCTTATCACCCTAATGGAATCTGTATAGATAATTATCAAAATATTTATATAGTTAGTGACTTTGATAGCACTTTAACTATTAACACCACCATTCTTACTACAACTTCCTATAATGATTCTTGTTTCGATAATTTGACATGGACTTGGTATCCCTGTATAAAATATTACAATGCAACTTTTATTGCAAAGTATAATTCCAATGGCGGTTTAATTTGGGCAAAAAAAATCTGCGAAACCAAAACAGGCAAAACATTCTTCTATTCAAAATCTATTACAGCAGATACTTCCGGTAACTGTTATATAACGGGGTCATTCGCTGATACACTTTATTTTAATAATGGCTCTTCAATAATTTCTAATAATCAAAACTTAAAGAATATTTTTATTGCAAAAACTGATAGCAGCGGAAACACCATATGGGCAAAAAAAGCAAGTGGGAATAGTGCACACGGAAATTATTCAACTGATATCAAAATGAATGATTCAGCTAATGTTTTCATAATTGGAAGTTATTCGGATACAGCAATATTCGATTCCTATGTCTTGAATGGAACAGGAATGTTTGTTGCCAAATATGACACTACCGGAAACTGCATTTGGGCAAAAAAGATGGGTAACGTAGGTGAACCCCATAAAATTGATATTGATAAATTTGATAATTATTTTATTACAGGAAAGTTTAGAGCCCAGGCAGATTTTGATACTATCTCATTAACCGCTTCAGGTACAGAAGATATGTTTATTACAAAATATGCTCCGTCCGGAAATGCTCTTTGGGCTAAACAGGCCGGTGGCAACCATGTTAATGATTATAATGAAGGTAACGGAGTAGCTGTTGATAGTTTGGGTAATTGTTATATCACAGGGGACGTACGCGATACCGTTCACTTTGATTCTTTAACTCTTATTTGCAACAATATTGATATTTTCGTTGCAAAATATAATGCTTCAGGGAATCTTATTTGGGTTAAAAGAGCAGGAAACGTGGGCACTCGTATTGACCTGGGAAACAGCATTGCTGTAGATGATTCCGGCTCTGTATATATTACAGGAGGGTTTGAAACGAACGCTCTTTTTGACTCTATTGCTCTTACGAGCGGAGGTGGTTGGGATGCGTTTATTGCCAAACTTTCTGATAACACTGTTGGAATAACAGAATTGGTACGAACAAAAAATTCTTCAATTGTTTTTCCCAATCCTTTTTCTCAGCATGCGACCTTTTACTCCACCTATGTTTTTTATAATGCAACACTAACTATTGAAAATATTCTCGGGCAACCCATTAAACAAATAAAAAATATTTCAGGGCAGACAATAATATTACAACGTGACAACTTGTCCAGTGGACTTTATTTCGTTCGACTAACAGAAGACAATAACGTAGTAGTAACAAACAAAATAATAATTACGGACTGACTACGAAGGATGAGAAGCACATGCCCATAACAAAGGATTAAAAGAAATCTGTTACGTCTCCTATATCCCAACTCCCTACTTATTTAAGAATCCCTCTTTGGTTAAGCGCTTTATGAAAGCGTCTTGCATTAACCTGGTGCTGTGCATATGTAGAAGCAAAAACATGATATCCTGAAAAATCATCGCGCGCGCAGAAGTACAGGTAGTTGTGTGGAAAGCGGTTAAGCACTGCATCAATGGATATAATAGAAGGAATGCAAATCGGCCCTGGAGGTAGCCCTGCGTATTTGTAGGTGTTGTAAGGAGAATCAATTTTTTTGTATTCGCTCAGAACACGCTTAATAGAAAAATCTCCGAGTGCATACACCAGCGTAGGGTCTGCCTGGAGGTTCAATTTTTTTTTCAGGCGGTTCAGGTACACGCCGGCAATAACAGGTTTCTCATCATCGCGCTGCGTTTCCTGCTCTATGATAGATGCAAGAACCGTTACCTGTGCAGGTTGAAGGCCAAGCTGCAATGCTTTTTGTTTCCGCTCTGCATTCCAGAATTTATCATGCTCTGTTTTCATCCGCCTCACAAATTGCCTGCCCGAAGTATTCCAGAAAAACTGGTACGTGTTGGGAATAAAAAGCGTGAGAACTGTGTTGGAGTCCACATCAAGAGGGGAGAGAAATTTTTCATCGCGCATTAAATACAGCAGGGAATCTTTTGCCGGTTCAATCTGTTCGCTGATGCGCTCTGCAAATTGTTCCCTGGTCCTTATGCTGTTAAACACAAGGTTCACCGGTAATTGCTTTCCCGACCGAAGCATTTTTAACAGCTCAAGATTATTCATGCCGCTGTAAATTTTATACCTCCCGGGATAAACATGCTCCTGGTATTTCATAAGCTGCGATGCCATGCGGAATAAAAACTTGTTGTTAAATAGTACAGATGTATCCAGTGAAGCAAAAACATTTTCAATCGTTGAGCCGGTAGCAATAAAAATATATGGGCGTTCCCGCTTAACAGGAGTAATGTTGGGATTCAAAAAAATAAAATACAGCGCCAGCGCTGCGGCTGCGAGAAGAAGCACAACAGAAAGAAAAAATATTTTAAGAAACTTTTTCACGGAAAACTTTGGAGTAATAAAGACAGAATTGTTTCAGCTCGCATTCCGGGCATTTCGGGTTCCTTGCAGTGCACACATAGCGCCCATGCAGTATAAGCCAGTGATGCGCAATGGCAACCTTGTCCTCCGGAATATATTTTAACAGTTGTTTCTCGGTCTGTAACGGATTTTTAGCGCCCGTAGTTAAACCCAGCCGTGCCGACACGCGGAATACATGCGTATCCACCGCAAGTGCAGGCAAATTATAAACCACAGAGGCCATAACGTTTGCTGTTTTTCTTCCCACGCCGGGAAGCTTCATAAGCGATTCGACATTATCGGGCATCACGCCGCCGAAATCGTTCACCAACATTTTCGCCATTGCCACAAGATGCTTTGATTTACTGTTGGGATAGCTGATACTTTTTATGAGGGGATAAACTTTTTCGGGTGTGGCAGCAGCAAGCGCTTCGGGCGTAGGAAATGATTTGAAAAATTCAGGAGTCGTCATATTCACTCTTTTGTCGGTGCACTGCGCCGAAAGAATTACCGCTACGATAAGTTCATAAGGAGTACGGTATGATAATTCCGTCTCTGCCCGGGGCATTTTTTTACTGAAGTAATCCAGAATTTTCGAGAACCTTTCTTTTTTTGTCATAAAACTGTGCGCCTGAAAATGAAAAAATGATGTGCGAAAATAATAATGCCCGTTATAAAAGAATAATAATGTAAATTAGCATTTGATTTCTTCGGTATGAGACAAAAAATACTTTTTCTGCTGTTTATTTTGCTGGCGTCCCTGAATGCAAATGCCAAAAAACTATCCGCACTTTTTTCATACGGTACTTTTTATTCTCCTCAGCAAGGCCCATATCTTGAAACGTATCTAAGCATTGACAGTCGTTCGGTTAATTATAAACTCAACGAAAATAAGCTCTACCAGGCAAAAATTGAAGTGATTTTAACAGTGAAGAAAAACGAAAAAATTATTTACTACGATAAATACAACCTGCATAGCCCTGAAGCAAAGGACACTTTGCAGGCCATGAATAATTTCCTGGACCAGCAACGAATAAAGCTTGCCGAAGGCAGCTACGACCTGATGCTTGCATTGACGGATAAAAACTCTGACGACCGGTCGTATGAAGTGACACAGAAAATTGAATTGTTCTTTCCTGAAAATAAAATTTCGATTTCAGACATTGAATTTATTGACACCTATACAACTACTGCAAGCGAAAATAGCTTTTCTAAAAACGGTTACGACCTTATTCCGCGCACTTCCAATTATTTTGGAAAAAACGAAAATGCGCTTACTTTCTATGTTGAAATTTACAACACTGACAAAGCTCTTGGCGAAGAGCCATGGTTAATCAATTATTATGTGGGTGAATTTCAAAAGACGGGCGTTGTTGGACAGCTCACCGGCTTTTCGCGCCAGCAAGCGGTTCCGCTTAAGGGGTACATAGCCCGGATTCCATTAACGGATGTGCCTTCAGGAAACTATGAGTTGAATGTGGAAGTGAAAAGCAAAGCCAATGAATTGCTCGCTTCCAAAAAAATATTTTTCCAGCGAAGCAATGGAACCCAGGCAGAAGATGTAAGTGCACAAACTGTAAATATTGAAACAACATTCGCTTATAAATATACGCATCGCGATACACTGAAAGAATATTTGAATTCGCTTTATCCTATAGCGAATCCCATGGAAAAGCAATTTATAGATAACCAGGTTGCAAGTGCAGATGTAACCAGCATGCAGCATTTTCTCTATAATTTCTGGAACAGGAGAGACAAGACAAATCCTGAAGCTGCGTGGCTGTCGTACCTTGAAGAAGTAAAAAAAGTAAATGACGCCTACGGTTACCATCTTGTAAAGGGATATAAGACAGACCGCGGCAGAGTGTATCTTCAATATGGCCCTCCTAATTCAATCTACGAGAGCAAAAACGAACCCTTTGCATACCCTTACGAGATATGGCATTACTATAGATTAGGAACGCAGAGCAATAGAAAATTTGTTTTTTATAGTGAGAACAATTCTACAAACGACTTTACGTTGATTCATTCTGATGCCCAGGGAGAATTTTATAACTCGCAATGGGAATTTACTGTTAATAAGCGTGTGCCCCGAAGCGGGACGCCCGATTTCGACCAGGAAAAAACGAATCCTCAGTTGGGCGGACATTCATCTGATGAATATTCATTCCCAAAGTAATCTTTCTTCAATCAGATTTTATTTTATTTTATGAGCACTGCCGTAGTAATTCTTAATTACAACGGTTTGAAATTTTTAAAGCAGTTTCTCAGCCAAATCGTTATCCAGTGTCCAAAGGGTGCAGAGGTAATTATTGCGGATAATAATTCATCCGATGACACGGTGCCCTGGCTTAAAGAAAATTATCCCGAACTAAGAATCATCCGGCACCCGGTTAATTATGGTTTTGCGAAGGGATACAACGAGGCGCTTAGGCAGGTGGAAGCAAAATATTTTGTGATTCTGAATTCAGATATTGAAGTTTCTCCCGGATGGCTTGCTCCGTTGATTGATTATATGGAGCAGCATGAAGAGGTTGCGGCATCTCATCCAAAAATTCTTTCATTTAATAACAAAGAATATTTTGAATACGCAGGAGCGGCAGGAGGATTTATTGATGCTTTCGGATTTCCCTTTTGCAGGGGAAGAATTTTTACGACTCTTGAAAAAGATATGGGGCAATATGATGATGTGAAAACAGTTTTCTGGGCGACCGGCGCCTGTATGATTGTAAGGGCAGATTGTTTCTGGCAGGCAGGCGGTTTCGATGATTTCTTTTTCGCCCACATGGAAGAAATTGATTTATGCTGGCGCTTTCAGCGCATGGAATACAAAGTGATGTGTGTGCCGCATTCAAAAGTGTTTCACATTGGCGGTGGAACCTTGCCAAAAAATTCTCCGAGAAAAACATTTCTCAACTACAGGAATAATCTTTCCATGCTTGCAAAAAATTTACCGGCAGCACTGCTTATTCCGGTATTTTTATTTCGCATCATTACGGATATAATGGCGTCCGCTGTGTTTTTATTTCTCAGCGGGCCCGCTCACTTTGCCTCTGTCTGGAAAGCATACTTCAGTTTTGTGGCTAACTTGGGTCGCATTATCCGCAGCCGAAACGAATTCGGCAAAACGTATTCTTTCCGTTTGCCTTTCACCATTTACAAAGGCTCTGTGCTTTTAACCTATTTTATGGCAGGTAAAAAGAAATTTACTGAATTACACTCTGAAAAATAGCTGGTTTTCACTGAAATATTTAGTGATTTGTAAGATTTTCGCTTTATTGTTATTTATTGAAGCAACTGCTACCTTTACATTCACGCCATAAAATTTCCGGGCATCATCCTTAATTTTTTGGAATGAAGGGCAATATAGAAACACTGATTCAAAAAGCGGTTAAGTGCAGGACGTCAAATCCTGTGCAGGCTTTGGTATTTCTGGATGATGCGATTACACTGTCCGAAAAACTTTCCATCCCACCACTTAAAGCAAAAGCAAAATTTGAAAAGGCGCTTTGCTATTTGACCCAAAACAATTTTAAGAGTGCACTGACCCATATAACCGAGGCCTACGAAATTTTTAAAAAGGAAAACAACTACGAGGAAATTATAGAATGTCTTGCTGTTAAAGCCGATGTGTATTTCCGTTTGGGCGACAGCATGCAGGCCATAGCACTGCTTATTGACCGCCTGAAACTTTGCCGTACCCAACAGGATGAAAAACGTTATGCCCAGAATCTTCACTCCCTCGGAAAAATTTTTATTGCCATAGGAGAAAGAGAACGAGGAATTGAAAACTTCAGGGAAGCGGCAAAAATATTTGAGCGATTGGGGCAAACTGAACAGATGCTGAGTTCTTTTCTGCACATTGGCAATGCACACTGCTCGGCAAAATTATTTGATAAAGCACTTTACTATTTCTTCCGCTGCAGCCATATTCTCGAGACATTCGAAAATCAGAAACTGAAAATACGAACGCTTACCGGCATTGCTTCGGTATATACAGCACAGAAAAAATTCGACACTGCACTTACTTACCTGCAGGAAGCACTTACGCTTATCGCTAACATCCAGGATATGCAGGTTAAAGCTGAGCTTCATAAAAACCTGGGACAGTTGTATATTGAACTCACGCAATACGATTATGCTATAAATCATTTGGTGAAAGCAAAAGAGTTTGCAGCCGATTCTCCCCTTGAAGCGCAGCTCGAAAAAATATACGAATTGTTGTCTTCTGCATACGATTCAATAGGAGACAGAGACAATGCGCTGAAATATTTTAAGCTGTATCATACACTGAACCGTGAAATTGCTTCGGAGAAAGTCAGCTTGCAGGTGATGGGACTCCAGATACGTTATGACCTTGACGAACTGAGGAAGCAAAAAGAAATTGCAGAACTGTCTTCCAAACTAAAGGAACAGTTTCTGGCCAATATGAGTCATGAAATCCGTACCCCTATGAATGGCATCATCGGTATGACCCACCTGTTGGGCAATACCGGCCTTTCTGCCGAGCAGAGGGAATATATCGAAGCCATCCGCCAATCAGGAAACAACCTGATGGTGCTCATCAACGACATTCTGGATTTTGCTAAAATCAATTCAGGCAAGATTGAATTTACCGAGCAGGAATTCAACCTAAGGGAAACCGTAAAAAATATCATGCAGATTCTGCAGGTAAAAGCAGATGAAAAAAATATTGAGCTCGCATACACTATGGATTATGGCATCCCTGAAATTATTCTCGGTGACCCGATACGTTTGAACCAGATACTTGTAAACCTGCTTGGCAATGCAGTAAAATTTACCGACCGCGGAAGCGTGAAGTTGAACATAAGCCGCTATGAGGATTCGGGTAACAAGCTGAAATTATTTTTCAGCATCAGCGATACAGGAATCGGAATCCCTTCGGAAAAACTTGAAAAAATATTTGAAACATTTTCTCAGGCTGAAAAAACCAGGAGCTATGAAGGCACTGGATTAGGACTATCCATAGTGAAACAATTAGTGGAATTACAGGGAGGAAAAATTTCAGTTCGCAGCGCGTTGAATGAAGGTTCGGTTTTTGAATTTGACCTTACGTTCGGTAAGCAAGTTAAGAGAACATATGTAGCTCCCGTACCGATCATTGAAAGGGCGAAAGTTGATTTTTCAGGAGTCAGGGTTTTGATTGTTGAGGACAATAAAATCAATCAGCTTCTGGTGAGAAATATTCTCAGAAAATTCGGATTTGAAATTATAGACAGTGCCGACAACGGAAGGGCTGCCATACGGATGTTGAACCAGGGCAGCTATGATGTTATCCTGATGGATATACAGATGCCGGAACTTAACGGCTACGACATTACACAGCATATTCGGAACACATTAAAGATTTCGCAGGAGGAGCTTCCTATTATTGCTCTCACCGCAGACGCTTCGGAAAAGGAAAAGCAAACAGCAATGAGCTTGGGAATGAATGATTATATCGTAAAACCGTATTCTCCTGAAGAACTTTACCGGGTGCTTTCGAAGTTTGTCGGAAAAACTCAGGAGGAAATTATTGCAAGCGCTCTTCCGCCTGCTATTGAGGAAGAAACGAACGATTTTTCATTTCTTGATAAATATGCAGACGGAGATACGAATATGAAACTTCAGCTGATGGAAATTTTCCTGAGACAGGTTCCTGAAGCCATTGCAAAAATCGGGGACAACATCCGCAAGAAAAAGTGGGATGAGGTTTATCCCGCAGCGCATAAAATCAAGTCGAGCATTTCTGTATTCCAGCTTTATGAACTTGCTACGGTTGCCAAAGACATAGAAAACTTTTCACGTCATCGTGAAAATATGGAACAGCTGCCCGGACTTTTTGAAAAGCTTCAGTCGGGTTGCACCACGGCCTTAATCGCCATCACTGCTGAGATTGAAAAATACAGAGGACGCGATAAGAATATCAACTGAAAATAATTTTTGCTGAATAATTTTCTTTGCCCGTTAATCTGCCGATGGGTTTTGTAACGGAATCAATTCCATTTTGCTTTAACGTCTTTAAAAAATCATCAACGCCATCGGGCGCAACGGCAGCCAGCAACCCCCCGTTGGTTTGCGGGTCGCAAAGCGGAATGAACCATGAACCTTCTTCGGCCTCGACTTTTTTTTCATAGGCGTTCCAGTTCCTGAAAAGATTATCAGGGAAACTCATCTGCGTGATATATTTTTTAGCTGCTTCTGCGATGGGGACATCCGGATAATTAATAATTGCAGAGAGATTACTTCCATCAGCCATTTCTATAAGGTGGCCCAGTAATCCAAACCCGGTAACGTCAGTGAGCGCCGATACTGATTTCAGCTCACCGAATTTTTCTCCGATGTCATTGAGAGAAATCATCATTTTAATTGCTGCGTTGTAATCATCTTCACTGATAATTTTTCTTTTAATAGCGGTACTCAGAATTCCGGAGCCCAACGGCTTGGTCAGAAAAAGTAAATCGCCCTCGCGTGCCGAATTATTCGCCTTAAGATTTTCCTTTTTCACAAGGCCATTTACACTGAGCCCGAAGAATGGTTCAACCGAATCAATACTATGTCCTCCCGCAAGCGGAATGTTTGCTTTTGCACAGATGTATTCCGCGCCTTTCATAACTTCAGAAGCAAGCTCTGCAGGAAGTTTTTCTACGGGCCATCCGAGTATTGCAGTTGCCAGTATTGGCGCTCCTCCCATGGCGTACACATCGCTGAGCGCGTTTGCCGAGGCAATCCTTCCGAAATCAAAAGCATCGTCAACAACAGGTGTAAAAAAATCTACCGTGCTTATTAAAGCATTTCCGTTTCCTAAATCATACACAGCGGCATCATCACGGCTTTCATTTCCTATCAGCAACTTGCTGAATTTTTTCTTTTCACTTTTACTCAATATCTGTTCCAGCACCGAAGGTGCAATCTTACATCCGCACCCGGAGCCGTGACTGAATTCTGTGAGACGTATTTCTTTTACTTCTATCATTAATTTCAGTTTCTGATTTCGATAATATTCTCTTTTACTGAATTGTGTATCGATAAAATTTTCTTTACAGTAAAATCAATATCTTCAGCTATAAACTCAACTTTGGAAATTTGTTCAGGATTGCGTTGAGACAAACCATATTCATAGGTCTTATCATAATATTCAAGCATCTGTTTTATCCACTCGCGGATTTTATTTTCTTCAAGAAGCTGAATGGCTTCTTTCATTCTTGCGCCGCCGAGTGAGCGTTCAAGTTTAACGGTATTCGCTTTCAGTTCATCCACTGCGAATTTTCCGTATTCGTCATCAATGCGGTTGATTCTTTCCTCATACGATAAAACAATCTCAACGAGTGGAGCTGCAAGCATATGGTCGAACAAGATGTCGGGAATTTTCAGCGAGCCAACTTTGCGGCTTTCATTTTCAACCCAGAGAATATTTTCCGGGTTGGTTTTACCAAACTCGAAAGCGATAAGGTTTTCATAATGCTCCTGGCGCGGTTGCGGCTCCATGCCGATGGCTCCAAAAGCAGAGCCGCGGTGATTCGCCAATGCTTCCAAATCCAGAACCTGCTCACCGGATTTTTTCAGTTCGTTCAGTAAAAATGTTTTCCCGCTTCCGGTTTTTCCGCCCAGCACTATAAGTTTTCTTTCAGCCTCAATCTGCTGCAATGCCCAGCGCCGGTAGCTTTTATAGCCGCCTTTAAGAAGTATGGTTTTGATGCCTGCTGTTTCCAAAAGCCATGACATAATGCTGCTGCGCATTCCTCCTCTCCAGCAATACAATAAAACAGTTTGTTGTTCTGAGGATAAATAATCTTTTACCGTTTTAATAAAGGTGTGAAATTTTTCACCCGTCAATTCAAATCCTTTTTCAACAGCTTGATTTCTTCCGTGCACTTTGTAAGTGATACCTACTTCTTTTCTCGCTTCGTTATCGAGCAAAGGCAGGTTAACGGCACCGGGAATTCTTCCCTGGAAAAATTCTGATTCACTGCGTACATCCAGCAGCAAATGATTTCCGCTGAAAACATTTTGCATGTAATCTTCTACAAGTAATCCCGGGGGCATAACAGTGCTATTGAAAGTATAACGGTCGTTAGCTAAAAACTCTGACCGCTGATGTGCCGGATTGATTTTTTCCGGCAAGTTTTTATTTATAAATTTTTACTACCGGTTCTTCCCCTTCAGCATGCCAGCTGCGGTACATGCCGCTACAATTGAAAACCAACTCCATATTTGCATTCGCATCCACAGCAATTAATCCCCCTTCACCGCCGACGTCTTTCATTTTTTTCATGATAGCAAATTCACACGCCTCTTTCAGACTCATTCCTTTGTATTCCATTAGGCATGAAACATCATATGCTGTTACCAGCCGGATAAAATACTCTCCGTGGCCGGTGCATGACACAGCGCAAGTTTGGTTATTGGCATATGTTCCCGAACCTATAATAGGAGTATCGCCAATTCTTCCAAACCGTTTGTTGGTCATGCCGCCAGTAGAAGTAGCGGCAGCGACATTCCCTTCTTTGTCAACAGCAACAGCGCCTACCGTGCCAAGTTCCACATCAACATTATGGTCCATGTGTTGAGCTTCGGAATCTTTTACTTTCTGCCATTGGTCATATCTAAACTGGCTGTAGAAATATTTGTCGTCCTCAAAATGCAGACGGTGCTCGCGTGCAAAATCCTCTGCGCCTTTGCCTCCCACGAAAACCTGCTCTTTGCTTTGCATAATGGTGCGGGCAAGAATAATCGGGTTGCGAACATTTCGTACTCCCGTCACAGCGCCCGCCATCAATGTTTTTCCATCCATGATAGACGCATCCATTTCGTTTTTTCCCTCATGCGTAAACACAGAGCCGCGTCCGGCATTAAAGTGAATATCATTTTCAAGTGAACGCACGGCAGCTTCCACAGCCAGCAGTGCGCTGCCACCCGTTTCGAGAATAGAAAAGCCGCTGTCCACGGCCTCGCTCAGCCCATCCTTATATTTTTTTTCAAGTTCGGGCGTCATTAACTTGCGCGAAATAGTTCCGGCTCCTCCGTGAACTGCTATGGCAAATTTTTTATTCATTCCGGTCAGGGTTTTATCATGTGTAAAAAGAGTTATCGCATGCAAATATCAGCAAACTCACAATACCTGCAACGTTCTTTGTCTTCTGTTTGTGTGAAGGGTGTTTTTTCGTCTGTTATTTCATTAATTAACCCCGTAAGGCGCGATTTAAACTCTTCAATTTTTTCATGACTTACCGGAGTGCTGTCGCTGTTCAGGTACCGGATTCCTTCAGACATATCCCTAAGAATATAAATTCCGGCCGAGGCGGTTGAATGAGAATTGAAAGAAGAAAATAATAATTCATAAAACATGAGCTGGAATAATTCTTTTTTATCGGTGGAGGAAAATAATTCCTCAACGTTTTTGTACGTCACTGAATTCACTCTTCCCGATTTGTAATCGGTGATGCGAACCGAACCGTGTACTTTTTCGGCACGGTCTATGATTCCGTAAAGAGATACCGATTTATTATTCCCGACAGAAAACGGAGCATAAGATTTTCTCTCTAGAAACAAAAGCTCAAGAGGCGCTTCTTTTTCATCTGCTTTAAGCAACTTATAAATTAATTCTTCTGCTGTTTTTTTAAGCAAAAGATTTTTCCCAAATAACAATGATGCTTTTTGCGGAATCATTTTTGTGAATACAGCTGAAACAGTACCGGGAACTTTTTTTCGCAGCTGTTCTATAGTTTTTTTGTCGAGAATTTTTATTTCCCCGTAAAGCTCCCGCATGCATTCATGCAGCAGCGTTCCGAATGTTCTCTCATCAATTTCGTCAACCATATCTTCGGCAGCTTTCAGGTGCGCCACATATCGGAAATAAAATTGCGCCGGGCAATTAATATACGATTGAAGTTTTGAAGAAGAAAAGCTGACGGATGCATTCTGCCTGCCTGCGGGGATAAAATATTTCTGAATCTCTTCCATCGTACCCGCATCTTTTTCAATAATGATGGGCTTCACGTCCGGAATCCTGATGGGCGCTGTCATCAGCTCTTCACTGATGTTTGCAGTTTCTTTCATCTCATGAGTCAGTTGCAGGATGAACCGGCTCTTTTCACCTGTGGCGAGTTTTTTAACCTCGGTATCGTACAGCAAAAAAATATTTTTTGCTCTTTGAAGAAGCCGGTAAAAGTGGTAGGATGAAATAGTATCTTTTTCGGTGAACACAGGCAACCCGAATGATTTGCGAAGAGCATACGCAATAAAACTGCTATGACGCGATGAGTAAGGCAGCGTTCCTTCATTAACATTAAGGATAATTACATTTTCAAAATCAAGAGCGCGCGTTTCAAGGAAACCCATTACCTGCAACCCGCTTAACGGTTCTCCGCTGAACGGAACTGAGGCCGAACGAATGATTTCCATCATAAGATTTGCAGCTGTATGCCATTCCATTTCGGGAATGTTGGCCAGGATATTTTTTTCAAGGCGGATGCATTGCGAATAAAACAACGCCATGCTTTCTGTGTCCACCTCAGAATATCCGCCCGCAAAAAGCGGTGATGGCTTATTCATCTCTGCATTCGATATCAGTGTTTCCAACAATATGCGCACTGATGAGAATAAATCTCTTGATGAATTTATTTCAGGAAAAAGAATTTTTCGGTATGCAGGAGCGTTTTCCGTTAATAAAACGTGCCGGGGCACAAATACGTATTGCTCTTTCTCAATTTTTCTATGCAGGTATTCGCTGTCAGTCTTTTCGAGAGTCGTCACATACGGATGCGTGAGAATATCTTTGACGTATTTGTGATAAAAAAGAAGAGTGCCGTTTTCACCTGCCTTGCGATGTCTTTGAACAGCGAACCAGGATTCGAGCAGGGAGTTAAGCGATGTCTGGGAAAGCGGATAGCCCATGGTTATATTAATCCTGTCCGCCTCCGGAGGCAACGAATGAATCACCGGCAGCAGCATGCGCTCATCGGGGAGAATAATTGCAATTTCTTCCGGGGCTGAATTCTTTTTCAAAAGATTTTTTACAATGACTCCGGCTGCTTTGGCCTGGCCAACCTGCAAAGGCACGCCTGTAATCTTTATATTTTTTTTACTGCCATTTGTGCCGGTCGCAAAATGATTTTTATTCCAGTTGAAATTATTTTTTCCGATGAGAGAGCTGTTGCGCAGGAAATGGCCTGCTTCATGATTTTTATTATCATAATAATATGGGTCGGAATCCCAGTACAGGGATGCACCGTATTTTTTCCTCAGATGACCGATAATTTTTTCTTCCGAAGCAGACAAGGCATAAAACCCTGCAAATACAAAATGCCTGCCTGCAAATTTTTTAAGCAAAGGTTCCGATTCAATGGTTTCTGCAATGGCGCGGTATACTATTCCTTCATAAGCAAGGTTTTTACCGGTAAGCAGGTTTCTGAATTCAGAGTAAATGGGGAAAAGCTTATTCCAGAATTTAGAGAATTCGTTTTTGATTTTCCCTTCCGTTCCTGTAAAAAATAGTTCAGCGAATTTCCTAAGACGCTCTGTTTCTTCCTCGGGCAACCCGAATTTCTCATCAATGTCTTTCAAATCTTTTAACGTAGAGAATAGTTTTTCAGCATTACAGAGCCATCGGTCTGTCTCATCAAAATCGCTCAGTAACATTCCTCCCCAGGGATAAAAATTGTCGAAACTCTCCCCGGGAAAATGTTTTTTGTAAACAAGGTATAGCAACGTAATAAGCTCGGTTCTATCTGGAACGGTGAACGGAGAGAGCGACAGAATAAAATCATTAACAGCAAAAATATCAGGCGAAAGGGCAGGGGAGGAGAGGCGTGCATTCAATTCTTTCCTGAAAAATAAACACGCCCTGCGCGTGGGCAATACTACAACTACATTATGAAGCTCATCCTTATGATTTGATAAGACTTCGGCTGCGACTTTACCAAGAAAAGATTCCATTTTTATACTGTGAAAAGAATGTTTTGCAAGATTAAAAAAAGGCTGAAAATATTTCCGGTTTTTTTATTACCTTGCGTTCCAATCCGTCACAGATATCTGTGACCTCACAGTGCAAAGATGAAAACATTTTCATCTGAATTACTCTTTTCAGCAATGTTGTTGACTTTTTCGTGCTTCAGCATTAGCCCTGCCCGTGCTGAGCATGGAAATAATTCAAGCCTTTCTTTTACTGAAAATAAAGGGCAATGGGAAAGCACCATTTTGTTCCGTACCGATTTTAGAGGAGGAAGGTTGTTCCTGGAAAAAAATAATTTCACCTATGTCTTCTATCACCCGGAGGATTTTGAATACCTGCATCCGCATAATGGAAAGGTAACTTCTCAAATGCGTCTTCACGCAGTGAAAGTGGAAATGGAGAACAGCATGAATTCTGTTTCTGTTGCCGGAAGAGAAGAAGAATCGTATCATAAAAACTTTTTCATTGGCAATGACCCGTCAAAATGGGCAAGCGATGTCAGGGGTTTCAGCGAGGTTTTATATGAAAATATTTACCGGAAAATTGACTTGAAGGTTTACAGCAAAGCAAACGAATTGAAGTATGATTACATTGTTGCGCCGGGGGGTGATGCTTCGCTTATCAAGCTGAAATATTCCGGTGCGGATAACATGTTTGTGAAATATGGACTGCTTTACATGCAGTTATCTGTCGGGACTATTGTGGAGATGCGTCCCTTCTCATATCAGCAAATCAACAATGAAACGGTTTCTGTTGACTGCGAATATATTTTGAATGGAAACGAAGTAAGTTTCAAAGTAAGTAAGTACAATAAAAATTTCCCACTCATCATTGACCCCACATTAGTGTTTTCAAGTTTCACCGGCTCGTTTGCGGCAAACTGGGGTTTCACCGCCACGTATGATAATGCAGGTGATTTGTATTCAGGTGGAAATGTGCAGGGCGCCGGTTACCCGGTAACGGTTGGCGCTTACCAGGTAACTTATGGGGGAGGAAATGCAAGCGGAAACGGATGGCAGAGTGATATGGCCATTGCAAAATTTAACCCGACCGGCACCGCATTTTTGTATGCTACGTATCTCGGCGGTTTCAGCAACGAACAGCCGCACAGTTTAATCGTTGACAATAATAACAACCTGGTAATTTATGGTGTAACATGGTCTTCAAATTATCCTGTTACTGCCGGTGCGTATGATGTAACGTTTAATGGTTTAGCCGATATCGTAGTTTCAAAACTAAACACCACGGGTAATATTCTGCTTGCATCTACATTCATTGGTTCATCGGGAGATGACGGAATAAATATTGACCCGGGATTCTTTACTTTCTCTTCGTTGAAATATAATTATGCCGATGAAGCCCGGGGAGAAATCATTGTTGACGCAAATAACAATTATATCATCGCTTCCTGTACCCGCTCGAATACTTTTCCGACTACAGCAGGTTCTTTCCAGCCCGCATTCGGAGGGGGTGGCCAGGATGGTGTTGTATTTAAATTCAACTCAACCCTGACGGCACTGGCATGGAGCACTTTTCTCGGCGGAAGCAGTGATGATGCTGCATATTCAGTTCAGCAAGACGGCAATGGTGACCTATATGTTGCAGGGGGAACCAACAGCGCTAATTTTCCTTCTACAGCAGGAACGCTTCATCCTTCATTCCAGGGCGGATTGGCAGACGGGTTTATCACACACCTTACCGCAAACGGTTCAGCCGTTCTTCAATCAACATACACCGGCACTTCTTCGTATGACCAGAATTATTTTGTTCAGCTCGATAACAGCGGAAATGTTTATGTCTGCGGACAAACACAGGGTAATTACCCGGTTACGGCAGGAGTGTATTTCAATGCAGGTGGAAAACAATACATTCATAAACTTAATTCTACATTAAGCACTTCTATCTATTCTACCATTTTCGGAACGAACTCTGCATATCCCAATCTTGCGCTCACCGCTTTTCTCGTTGACACATGCGAGAATGTTTATGTATCGGGATGGGCGCGGTGTGCGGGATTAAGTAATCCGAATCCGACAACCACGTTTGGAATGCCGGTGACCGCTAACGCTTTTCAGCCCGTAACGGCAGATGGCTGCGATTTTTATTTTATCGTGTTTAAAAAAGACGCTGTTCAGTTGTTATACGCAACGCATTTTGGCGGAGGGCTCAGCGATGAGCATGTGGACGGAGGCACCAGCCGCTTTGATAAAGGCGGAACAATTTATCAATCTGTTTGTGCAGGATGTTTTGGCAATTCCGATTTTCCCACTACGGCCAACGTAGTTTCCAATACAAACAATTCTAACTTTCAGTGCAACAATGCAGTTGTAAAACTCAGCTTTGATTTTATTCATATCGTCTCAAGCTTTTCTCCTACACCACTTTCAGGGTGTGCACCGTTCACAACTACTTTTGTAAATAATAGCAATAATGCGTACGGCTACATCTGGGATTTTGGTGATGGCTCACCGCAGGATACCACCACTTCGCCAACACATACTTTTATCAATCCGGGAACTTATAATGTTATGCTGGTTGCCATTAATAATGTTGCATGCAATGTCTCGGATACTTCGTTTGTTACCGTTACTGTAACACCTCCGCCGCCGATAAATCCGGTCATTCAATATAATTCTTCAGGCGGATGCGATACGCTTCAGGTGAATTTTACGGCACAATTTTCTGCCGGAAATGTTTTCAGTTGGGATTTCGGTGATGCAACTTCGGCAACCGGAATTAATGTGTCCCATACGTACACCGCTCCGGGCACGTACATTGTAACTTTAATCATTAACGATACCATATGTATTAATGCAGACACGACAACAATTACTATTATCGTAAACCCTGCACCTCCGCTTAATGTTGCCATTCAATCTAACGAAGTCAATGTCTGCGATACAGTGAATGCTACGTTACAAACCAATTCAAATTCTTCGTTCACCTATAATTGGGATTTGGGTGATGGAAATTTTTCTTCATTAAACCCTGTTCAACATAGCTACTTCGTTCCCGGTTCATATACTGTGATTGTTACCGTCACGGATACAGTTTGCAACACTACCGGAACCGATACTGTAACAGTCATCGTTCCTCCGCCTGCTGCCATAAGCTCGTCCATTAATTTTTCTTCAACGCAATATTGCGATTCGCTGATTGCATCGCTGCAAGCGGTCGCAAATTTCGGAAGTGTTTACTCGTGGGATTTTGGTGATGGAAATTTTGGTAACGGAAGCAATGTATCTCATACGTATACTGTGCCGGGAACTTACACCATTATGCTTGTGGTTATTGACCCGGTTTGCTTGCGATACGACACTTCATACCAGTCTCTGACTTTTTTGCCCGTTATAGTTTCCGGCATTACTACAGACAGCATCATAAACAGTTGCCCGCCAATGACCGTGACATTGAATGGCACTTCTAATTTTGCAAGCAGCTCTTTTTTATGGACGATTGACAACAACTATGTTTCAAATAATCCATCATTCACGTACACTTTCAATAACGGAGGCACGTACAATATCATGCTTATTGTGAATAGTGCATCTTCATGCAACCTGTCAGACACTGCTACGTTCTCTGTTACTGTTCTCAGCAAACCGGTGGCAGCATTTATTTACGAGAGTAAACCTATTTACTTTGCTGATGACGGCATTAAGTTTTATGACCAGAGCGTTGGCGCTTCGCAATGGAGCTGGAATTTTGGTGACGGAGCTTTTTCTACCATGCAGCATCCCGTTCATGGCTATCAGTTTGCAGGCGTTTATCCGGTTTGTCTTGCCGTTAATAACGTAAACAACTGTCCGGATGAAGTGTGCCACGAGGTTCCCATTACCGAAACTATTTATGTGCCCAATGTTTTCACTCCCAACCACGATAATAAAAATGAAGTGTTCAGAGTTTTGTACAGCGGAATTTTTGATGTGGAAGTGAAAATCTACGACCGCTGGGGCGAGCTTATTTGCTCATGGCAGGGACTTGACGGATACTGGGACGGAACTTTCAAAGGTGTTCCTGTTAAGGAAGATGTTTATGTTTACTACATTGTAGCAAAGGGCTACTGGGAGCCGGAGATTGTTAAAGTTGGAAGAGTAACGGTGCTCAAGTGATTCAAACCGGAATCACTTTTCCGTCATTAAGATACACAAGATATTTTTCTACCGGCTGGTAATGCAGTTTTTCTAAAGCATCTGCATATGTTTTTATCTGGGCCACGTCCTGCGGTTTTTCTTTTCCTGTTTTAAAGTCGAGCACTATGGCATGTTTACCCTTAAACAAAATTCTGTCAGGGCGAAGGGCAGGCGCACCGGGGAAAAGAATTTCTCTTTCAGCCAGGATTTGCCATTCGTCTGTAAAATATTTTTTGATGATTTCGTTTTCAAAAATTTTTTTAAGCTGAACCGATAAGGCGGACCGGGTTTCTTCACTTAGCATTCCGGCGTAAAACAGTTTGTTAATAGCAGATTCAAGGTCACCCGGCATTTTTATGTATGACATCACCTTATGCGCTGCCGTTCCGAAATTAATTTTCTTCACATACTCTTTTGCCATTACTCCCAGCGAAGAGCTTTTTTCTGCAACAGAAATTCTGACTCTCCAATCGGTTGAAATATATTCTTCAAGCGTTGCAGAAGAGACACGAGTCGCTTCAGTTTTTTTGGTTTTTATCTTTTCCCCGAGGCAAAATTTTTTCATTTCCTGTACATCATTCATTTTGCCCAGTGAGGCAGCAAGAATATCGCTCACTTTTTTCGGTTCGTCCTGCTGAAGCTTAACTTTATCAGAATAAATGTATAAGCGCTCAATGGCACGGGTGCAGGCAACATACATAAGATTGAGTGCATCGCTTACGTAATTTCTTTTCTCACGAAAAAAGTCTTCTTTGAAAAATGTTTTTTCCAGCGATGAACCGTAGCGTACAGGAAACATCTGCGCCTCATCGAATGGCTCTTCAGCTGACGAAATCCACATTAATTCTTCAGAGGGAAAAATATTCCAGTTGAAAAAAGGAATGAAAACCACGGGAAACTGCAATCCTTTTGCTTTGTGAATGGTCATGATGCGGATAGCATTTTCAGATTCAGGCAGCAACACGCTGTTGCCGTCTTTGTTTTTATTTTCATCCCACCATTCAAGAAATGATAAGACAGAAGAATTTCTCTGCCGTGAATGTTCAAGCACACAATCCTGGAAACGCTGAATGAATACATCAGCTTTTTGATTGAGGAAAAAAATCCGGAGAAGTTCTTCGCAGAGTTCAAACACCGGCAAAGAACGAAACCGCTGTACGCCGGAAATAAATTCTACCGGCAGCGTTTTATTGAACATGTTGTCTTCGAGCGGCATGGTATCGAAGAGCGTGGGAGAATTATTTTTTGTTTTTGCATCAACGCTTGCGTCACTGAAAACAGGATGCAATGCGGCAGCCGGCTCTTGCGTTACATGCAGCGAATAATAATAGTGCAGGTGTTTTTTTGAAATAACATCAGACGGTGCTAGAACATATCGCATAGCCGAAACCAGGAAACGCACAGAAGGAGAACTTGTAAGCAGCAGCGAGTCGGGCGAAATAACTTTACTGATTCCATTGCGCAGAAGAAATTCTGCCATTGCATTTCCGTCTGCATTGTTCCGGAAAAGAAGCGCCATATCCCGGTATTCAAATCCTTCGCTGAGCAACTCACGTATTTCTCCAAGCGCTTTTTCCATTGCATACTCTTTGAATGTATCGTTGCCATTATTCCCGTTCATTTCGGCTGCGGGAAAATCAACTTCAACATAACCGCCTTCCGAGTTTCTTTCATCAATTTCCTGGACAAGATCCTTTTCGGAATACAAATCCGTAAAGGAATTTGCGTACGTGCCATTCAGGTTTTTAAGTGCAGAAGAAAAAAGCTGGTTATTAAATTCTACAATATTCTTTTTGCTCCTCCGGTTTACCCTAAGACTTTCCTCTTTGATGAGAGGAGAAAACTCCCTGAGATTATTTTTTATCTCTCCTGCAAGAAGTTTTGTCTCGCCACCCCGCCATCGGTATACCGATTGTTTAACATCACCTACTATCAGCGTAAAATTTCCTTCGGCAAGCGAGTTGCGAATGAGCGGCAAAAGATTTTTCCATTGCAACACCGAAGTATCCTGGAATTCATCAATCAGGAAATGGTGATAGCGGGTTCCGGTTTTATCAAAAACGAAAGGAGTGTCATCAGAGGAAATAAATTCTGAAATGAGCCGGGCGTTGTCGGCAACCAGCATCACTTTATTTTCGCTCCTGTATTCGGCAAGTTTTGTGCTAAGATAGCCTGTAATGCCAAGCAGGTAAATATATCTCAGCACCTCTACAGCAGAGAAATATTTTTCTCCGTTATCTTTTATTACAGAATAAATATTTTCGAGCCGCTGCTGTAATTCCTGCTCAACCAGCAAGTTGATTTTTTCTTTCAGCGCAGATTTATCAGAGCACCATATTCCCTCATTGTAGGTCTTTTCAGTGTAGCTGTTGGGTAAAACATTTTTTCCCCGCGCGCCTTTGCTTAATTTTTCAAAGTAGCCGATGATACCTTTCTTTCCGTAATAAAAGTCTTTGGCGGAGAGCCCGCTTTTGTTTACCGCCTCTATGGCCGCCTCCCCGTTATCACGTAGAATTTTTTCAAAATTGTTTCGGATAATAATCAGCTTGCTAAATAAGCTGTCTATTACTTCATGTGAGACGCCATCCGTAAGCTGCCGTACGGTATCCTCCTTAAAAAGCTGCCCTGCTATTGTCTCTATTTCCCTGTCTATTCTCCAATGCCCGTCATCGCTCATCTTCTGCATAACTAAATTGGTCAGCCACCGGGTAAGTTTTTCATTGGTGCCGGTTTCAGCAAACAATTCATCGCTTATAGATTCAATCACCTTGTCAGAATCAATTTCCACATCAATGCCTGCCGGAAGATTTATTTCCCTCGCAACAGAGCGAATGATGCGGAAGAAAAAACTATCTATGGTGCTTACAGAAAAATCGCTGTAGTTATGAAGTATGAGTGACAGGCAAAGAGCGGCATTCGTTTTAATATTTAAAGCAGGAGGAAGAAATTTTTGAAGCTGCCCATGCAACGAATTATTTTTTCCTTCCGATAATTCCTTTAGCGCAGAAATAATTCTGCTTTTCATTTCTTCTGCCGCCTTATTGGTAAAGGTGATGGCAAGAATATGACGAAACTCACGGGGATTGAGGAGCACCAGTTTCAGGTACTCCAGCACCAGCATATATGTTTTTCCCGAACCGGCAGAAGAGCGGTAGATTCGGAGTTCATTCATGAGAAAAAATATTGAACCCGGACAGGCAAGCGAAACACTTCAGCGGGCAATCGTGAACCGTGTAGCGCGTACAGAACGGGGAGAAGTGATTTTTAGAAAGTAAGTTCCTTCGGCTAAGGATGAGATATTGATAGCGGTTTGAGGTTTGAGGTTTGAAGTTTGAAGTTGAAAAACACGTTGACCGAACACATCACAAATTTCAACAGCGCTTTTTTCGTATAACATATAACTTGTAACGTATAACTCATTGTTTGCCGGATTGGGATAAACTGAAATTTCAGTTTCGTGATTGACTTCATTAATTCCAACCGGGGTGCATCCATCTGATGTAAGAATTGTCTGCCGTAACGTTGCAAGAGTGGCATTCATCCTTAAAGCTTGCCCCTGGGTGAACATATTCATACAAGCATCGTCTGTATAATCCATGTAATTCATAAACATAATGCCCGGATAATTCGGAGAGCATGCGTCATAAACCGGAAATGCAGGGCAGCCCGATGTTTCAGATGCCTGGGGTGGTGTATCACTTATGAAGTCGTCATTGCCGCCATTCCAGGGGCATGTGCCGCCATCATCACCCCAGGGATGATACAATCCAAGCCAGTGGCCCACTTCATGAGTAGTGGTTCTGCCAAGATGAAATGGCGTGGTAACGTACTGCGTGTCACCGAATGCACGGGTAGTAACCACACATCCATCAAGTGATGAATCAGAATTAACACTCGGCATTTGTGTATAACCGAGGTAAGTGCCTGCAAGCGTACACACCCAGATATTTAAATATTTATTTCTGTCCCACGCATCGAGTCCGCCGGTAACATACCATTTCATTTCATCATTGTTTGACCACGTGCTGACACTGGTATTTTGCCTCCGCTCAATGCCATTCGTTGGGCCACCGTTCGGGTTGCGTGTTGCAAGACAAAATTGAATTCCCGTATTAGCAGCCACAGAGTGAAAAGCAGCCGGAGTTAAAGTAGTATCTGAATTAAGGCGCGCATAGTCCCTGTTGAGCACATCAATTTGCGACAGGATCTGAGCGTCTGAAATGTTTTGAAGATTGATATTATAAAGGACGTGAATTACAACCGGAATGGTAATTACACTTCTTGTATTTTCAGAAGCATGCTCAGCCATATATTGCTTGATAAGCTGATTAGTGTGCTGCCGTGCCTCTGCTAAGGCAGGATTCTGCTGCTCTTTCAACTTATTGTATTCTACGGTTGCGCAGCGCCTCACAGGTTGCTGCGCAGAAAGCGTTGACGCTAAGATGCTTGCAAAAAATAATACGGATAAATGTTTGAAAGGCGCGTTTTTCATCTTCTAATATTCAACAAATATACGCTGAATATGCGCTGATGTGCAAATGAAAATGTGAACATTTCTGCCCGATTATTTGCAAGATTCATTACGGATGTAAGATTTCTGCAAGGTATCGCCAAAGAGACCTACCCCGCGCTTCTATTTTGCCGACGAAAAATAGCGCCCTTTATATAAGAGCGCAAAACTTACGAGTATGAAAAAAATACTACTCACCTTGTGTTTCATCACCTCACTGATGTATGAATCACAGCTTGCCGCCCAGCCATGCAACCCGCTTACTCCCACGTTTAGTATCAACTTAACAGGAGTTCCGGACAGTGTCTGGACAAGTCCTCCTACTTTCAGATTTGGATATTGCTGCACTGCAAATGGGGCTGACAAATGTGTCGAGTTTAACATTACCCTGGATACTGCTGCTGTCGGTATTACATTTAATATTACCTGTGGCGCTATGCCTGCAGGTGCCCTTTATTACCAGGTTAACTGCGGACCTCCCGTTCCAGTAGGGCAGCCGATATGTTTGAGTGGTGTAGGACCTCACAGGCTTACTTTCTGTAAGCCGGGAAATAATGCAAACTGCTTTAGCATCACGTCAAACCCGAAGCCTACAATGACCGGAAATATTACTGTAACACAGGCGTGCCTGGGTGTAATAGGTATAACCGGTTTGGATACTACAACGGTTACCTGGACGTCGGTTCCTTTTAATGCAACATACAATTCGTTTCTAAGCTGCTCTACAGGATGTAGTACCGTATTGATTAATCCTGGCCTAAATCCTCCTCCCTATGTTGATTACCAGGTTTGCGGTAATGTAGTAGGTTCGTGCGGATTGGTTTACTGGTGCGATACTGCCCGCGTATCTTTCTTCAATAATCTTGCAGTCAGTATAACACCTGTGAATCCTGTATTATGTGCCGGACCGGGAAATACGGTTATGGTCACTGCAAACCCTTCAGGCGGGGCTCCGCCATATACGTATACATGGAGTACAGGTGCGACTACTCAAAGCATTACAGTCGGCCCCGGGGTATATACCGTTTCCCTGGATGACTCGGTGCATTGTTCTACCGCTACGGCCACTGTTAACGTTACGGCACTGCCTGCTCCTATTACTTGCAGTGCAGGAAATGATACTACTATTTGCTCTGACCAGGCTTGGGTATACCTTCACGGAACTGTACAGGTTGCTACAGGCGGCCAGTGGCTCGGCGGAATGGGAATATTCGTTCCTAACAATACAACACTTAATGCAACTTATTATCCTTCACCGGCTGAAATAAGCAGTGGCTTGGCTGCGCTTATACTTGAAACAACAGGTAACCAGGGCTGCCCCCCGGTAACCGATACAATGTTTATTCTTATTGTACCTCCTCCTTCACCGGTAATAAGCGGGCCCACTTCTCTGTGTGCTCTTGGCAGCGCTGCTTATTATTCTGCCAGTGCAGCTCCGGGTCATACCTATAGCTGGTCTGTTGTAGGCGGAAGTATAAACGGTTCAACAACATCCAGCACCATTAACGTTTCGTGGGGACCTTCCGGTATAGGTACCGTTATATTGACCCAAACGAATCAATATGGTTGTGATTCTACCACTACTCAAAACGTAACGTTGCTTGCGAATCCGGGCCCTGTAATTACCGGTCCCGGTTCTATATGCAGGCTCACAGGTGGAACATATTCAGTAACTGCTTTTGCGGGTTATACATATGCATGGAGTGTTACAGGCGGAAGCATTAATGGTGCCTCGAATTCAAACAGCATTAACGTAAGCTGGGGAAATACAAGCTCCGGGACGGTGACCATTACTGAAACAAACTCATTCGGGTGTGATTCAACCATAACAAGGAACATAACATTGAATCCATATCCTGTTCCTGTTATTTCAGGGCCCAACAGTGTGTGCCGTTTAACAGGCGCCACCTATTCCGTAGCCAGCATTCCGGGAGATTCGTATGGCTGGACAATTACAGGAGGAGCCATTAGCGGACTTTCAAACGGAAGTTCCGTGAATGTATCGTGGGGTAATTCGGCTTCAGGAACAATAAGCGTAATTCAAACCAATGCATTCGGGTGCGATTCAACGGTCACTATGAACGTAACGCTTAACCCTTATCCCGTTCCGGTTATTACCGGAAGCAATAGTGTGTGCCGTTTAACGTCTTCTATATATTCTGTGACTTCTGTTCCGGGCGATATTTATGCCTGGTCAGTAACAGGCGGAAGCATTAACGGTTCTCCCAATTCAAATTCAATAACCGTATCGTGGGGTAATACTGCATCGGGAACGGTTAGTGTTACTCAGACCAATGGTTTCGGTTGTGACTCGACTGTTACAATGAACGTAACGCTTAATCCTTATCCTGTACCTGTTATAGTCGGAAGCGACACCGTCTGCAGATTGACGGCGGCTACATATTCCGTAACTGCCGTTGCAGGTAACACTTACAATTGGAGTGTTACGGGTGGAAGCATTAACGGTCTTCCCAACTCAAACAGCATTACTGTAAGCTGGGGCAACACCGGTTCAGGAAGTGTTACCGTAACTCAGATTAATACATTCGGGTGTGATTCAACCGTAACAATGAACGTAATATTGAGTCCGTATCCTGTTCCGGTTATTTCGGGAAGCCCTGGTGTGTGCCGTTTAACAGCCGCCTCTTATTCTGTAGCCAGCATTGCCGGAAATACATATGGATGGACAATTACAGGCGGAAGCATTACCGGCCCTGCAAACGGAAACTCGGTGAATGTATCATGGGGTAATTCGGCTTCAGGAACAATAAGCGTAATTCAAACCAATGCATTAGGGTGCGATTCAACAGTCAGCATGAACGTTACCCTTAACCCTTATCCTGTACCGGTTATTACCGGAAATACCAGTGTGTGCCGCTTAACGTCTTCGACATATTCTGTGCCTTTTGTTGCAGGCGATTTATATGCATGGTCAGTGACAGGCGGAAGCATCAATGGTCCTTCAAATTCAAATTCAATAACCATATCGTGGGGTAATTTTGTCTCCGGAACGGTTAGTGTCACGCAGACCAATGGATTTGGTTGTGACTCGACTGTTTCGATAAACGTAACTCTTAATCCTTATCCTGTTCCGGTTATTACCGGGCCTAACTCTGCTTGCAGGTTAACCGCTTCTTCGTATTCCGTAACTGCCGTTGCAGGTAATACATACAGCTGGACGGTTACAGGCGGAAGCATTAACGGTTTTGCTAACTCAAACAATGTTAATATAAGCTGGGGCAACTCTGCTTCAGGCACGGTTACGGTTACCCAGATTAATGCATTCGGGTGTGATTCAACCGTCACCAGGAACGTAACGCTTAACCCTTATCCTATACCTGTCATAACCGGTCCTGCCAACGTTTGTCAATTCTCAGGCTCTACATATTCCGTGACCAACACTGCGGGCGATACTTATGCATGGAGTGTTACGGGTGGTAGCATCAATGGCTCTTCAACCTTAAATTCCGTAACGGTGTCATGGGGTTCATCTCCGTTAGGAACGATTACCGTAACACAAATCAATTTATTTGGATGCGATTCAACTGTGAGTCGTACCATAACGTTAATAGCGAACCCGACACCTGTAATAAGCGGCCCCAACTCTATTTGCAGATTAACCGCAGGAGCCTATTCAGTTCCTGGTGTAGCCGGTGATACATACAGCTGGAGCGTAACGGGCGGAAGCATTAACGGACCTTCAAATTCTAATAGTGTAAATATAAGCTGGGGAGCTTTTGCTTCAGGAACTGTTAGTATAACACAAACCAATTCATTAGGATGTGACTCCACAGTCACTATGAACGTAATATTGAATCCATATCCTGTTCCGGTTATTTCGGGAAGCCCCGGTGCGTGCCGTTTAACGGGCGCTACCTATTCTGTAGCCAGCATTCCTGGAGATACCTATGGATGGACCGTTACAGGCGGAAGTATTAACGGCCTTGCAAACGGAAGTTCGGTCAACGTATCATGGGGTAATAACCCTTCAGGAACAATAAGCGTTACTCAAACCAATGCATTCGGGTGCGATTCAACAGTCACTATGAACGTTACCCTTAATCCTTATCCTGTGCCGGTTATTACCGGACCTAACAGCGTGTGCCGCTTAACGTCTTCGGCATATTCTGTGCTTTTTGTTCCGGGCGATGTATATGCCTGGTCAGCAGTAGGCGGAAGTATCAACGGTTCTCCTAATTCAAATTCAATAACCGTATCGTGGGGTAACTCTGCTTCCGGAACGATTAGTGTCACTCAGACCAATGCATTTGGCTGTGACTCTTCGGTTACGATGAACGTAACTCTTAATCCTTATCCTGTGCCTGTTATTACCGGACCTAACTCTGTCTGCAGATTAACTGCTGCTACATATTCTGTCACGGCTATTGCAGGTAATACGTATGCATGGAGTGCTACAGGCGGAAGCATTAATGGTTCGGTAAACTCAAACGTCATCAGTGTAAGCTGGGGAAATACAACCTTCGGAACGGTGACCGTTACCCAAACAAACATGTTGGGGTGCGATTCAACGGTTACCAGGAACGTAACGCTTAACCCTTATCCTTTACCTGTCATAACCGGTAATGCCAACGCTTGTCAATTATCGGGCTCTACATATTCCGTAACCAACACTCCGGGCGATACTTATGCATGGAGTGTTACGGGCGGTAGTATTAACGGCTTTTCAACTTCAAGCTCCATAACAGTATCCTGGGGAAATTTTCCTTCAGGAACTGTCACTGTAACACAAACCAATTCATTCGGGTGCGATTCAACTGTGAGCCGTACCATAACGTTAATAGTGAACCCGACACCTGTAATAAGCGGTCCTGCTTCTCTGTGCAGATTGACTGCAGGCTCTTACTCAGTTGCTGCCGCAGCCGGTAATACATACAACTGGAGCGTATCAGGCGGAAGCATTAACGGACCTTCAAGTTCTAATAGCGTAAACATAAGCTGGGGAAATTTTCCTTCAGGAACTGTTACGGTAACACAAACCAATGCATCGGGATGTGACTCTACAGTCAGCATGAACGTAACATTGAATCCATACCCCTTACCTGTTATTTCAGGAAGTTCTACTATATGCCAGTTGTCGACCGGTACCTATTCTGTATCCAGCGTTGCGGGAAATACCTATGCGTGGTCGGCTACGGGCGGAAGTATTAATGGTTCCTCAACATTAAACTCTGTAACTATATCATGGGGCGCTTCTGCGTCAGGAACGGTTAGCGTTACACAAACTAATTCAATTGGGTGCGACTCTACAGTTACCTTAAACGTGACCTTGTTGCCTCGTCCTGTTCCTGTAATTGCAGGTAATAATAACGTTTGTGCAGGAAGCGCTAATATATATTCTGCGACCAGCGCAGTAGGTAATACATATAACTGGAGCGTTGCAGGCGGAACGATTGCCGGCTCAGCTAACTCTAACTCTGTTAATATAATATGGGGTATGGGTAGCTCCGGAACAGTTACCGTTACACAAACCGATGCGTCCGGCTGCGATTCCACTGTGAGCCGCGTTATAACCTTAATGTCGCAGCCGACACCGGTTATTAACGGACCTAATTCACTGTGCAGGTTAACGGGCGGGTCATATTCAGTTATACCTACAGCCGGTAATACCTACAGCTGGAGCGTAACAAGCGGAAGTATTAATGGTTCTTCAATTAACAATACAGTTAATGTAAGCTGGGGAAATTATTCTTCCGGAACGGTAACTTTAACAGAAACCAATCTGTCGGGTTGTGATTCTACCATAACCATGAATGTGACTTTGAACCCTTATCCGCTGCCCGTTATTTCAGGAAGTACCAGTGTGTGCCAATTAACTGCCTCAACATATTCTGTGTCCAGCGTGCCTGGAAATACGTACGCATGGTCGGTTACCGGCGGAAGCTTCAACGGTTCTTCTATTGTCAACACAGTAACTATATCATGGGGTACTTCAGCTACAGGTACGATTACCGTTACACAAACTAATGCATTCGGCTGCGATTCAACAGTAAGCAAAACTATAACCCTGATAGCGCCTCCTACACCTGTCATCAACGGTAACACGACCGTTTGCGCAGGAAGCACCACTTCATTTACAGTGCCCAGTGCTTCGGGTAACATGTTTGCATGGAGCGTTACGGGCGGTGCCATTTCCGGTTCTCCAAACTCCAATGCTGTTAACATAGTGTGGGGTACGGGAAGCACGGGTACGGTTACCGTTACTCAAACCAACTCACTCGGATGTGATTCTACTGTATCCGTTAACATAACCATTATCGCATTTCCAGTCGTTTCAATTACAGCTCCGACTAGTGCATGTCTTGACGTGCCTTCACAGTTCAGCGTTAATCTTTCTGCAGGTGAAAATGCTTCTTGGAGTGTTACAGGCGGTACGGTAATTGGCCCTAACAATATGCCGACGGCTGACATCGGTTGGGTTACGGGCGGATTCCATATCGTTACCGTTGTGGTTACTAATTCCAGCGGATGTACTGCCACTGTTACAGCCAACGCATTTGTGGAGTTTCCTCCTGTGCCTATTATTTCGGGCCCCGACCCTGTGTGTGAAACCGATACAGCACAATACGCTGTTGCATATGTGCCCGGTCATACGTACATCTGGAACGTTACAGGCGGAAGCATAGTAAGTTTTAACATCAGCAATACCATAGACGTTCAGTGGTGGTCTGCCGGAACGGGAAGTGTATCTTGTAAACAGATTTCTCCTGCCGGATGTGACTCTACTACTATAAAATCTATTGTCATCAACCAGAAACCTGCTCCTGTCATCACGGGTAATATTTTCGTGTGCGAGCACAGCAACGAAACATATTATGTGAACCCGAACCCCGGAAGCAGTTATACATGGTCAGCTATCGGTGGTATCATTAACGTAGGCATAAATGGTTCTTCTGCGTCAGTTCTCTGGGATGTTAGCGGCAGCGGAAGTGTAACCGTAGTTGAAACCAATAGCTCCGGCTGTGCACAGAATTCCAGCATGTCGGTAACTATCCTTGCTGCTCCAGCACCGGCTATCAACGGAAGCGCTACCGGCTGTGTAACTCCTACTGCAACCACATATTCTACACCATGGACAGTAAACTCAAGTTTCTTCTGGATGATTACCGGTGGTTCCATTCTTTCGGGTAATGGAAGTAACTCGATTAATATTTCATGGAACACTATTGGTACTAACACCGTCACACTTACGGTAACCAATACCATGACCGGCTGCGACAGCACTGCAACTCTTAATGTTGATGTTACTGCAGTTATTCCTCCTACGGTGCAGGCTTCGGTTACCAGCGGATGTCCTCCGCTTATTGTAATGTTCTCGGGAAATAATTCTGCGACCGGACAAAGTTACTCATGGGACTTTGGCGATGGCTATACGTCAAGCGGCTCTAATCCTACGCACATCTTCAACCATTCCGGAACCTTTACTGTAACGGTTATTACAACCAATGCCAACGGATGTTCCGATACAGCTTATGGTTCTGTCATCGTGCGCCCTGCGCCTAACGCTTCGTTCACTCATAATTATGTAGGCGACACTCTGTATATCCCTGAAGGTACGCTTATCTTAACCAATACATCTACGGGTGCTACCGGGTATATATGGACATTCGGCACGGGTGACACTTCAAATGTATTTGAACCTCCGTATGTGTACCATAGCCCTGCTGATTACATCATTCACCTGTATGTAGTCAACCAGTGGGGATGCCGCGACTCTGCGCAAGAAGGCATACGTGTGAGAGTGAGAGGAACTATATGGATACCGAATGCCTTCTCTCCTAACGGTGACAAGGTGAACGACTACTGGTTCGTAGACGGCTTAAACATCACCAACCTCAAGATTACCATCTTCAACCGTTGGGGGCAAGTCCTGGTGCGTACCGATGACAAAAACTTTAAATGGGACGGAACCTATAAAGGTGACAAGTGCCAGCAGGGTGTGTACGGATACTATATCACCTCTAAAGATGCCAACGGCACCGAAAATGAATATAAAGGAACAATTACGCTGGTAAAATAAAAAGCGACAAACCATTTACCTTTGCGTAATACCCCTCTCGCTCTGCGGGAGGGGTTTTGTATTTACACCCACTCCCCAACCCCCTCCCTTTGGGAGAGGGAGAAGTTCGCACAAATCCTTCACTTTTTGGCGAGAGACTGGCATGTCCTTTCCCTTTGGGAAAGGATTTAGGATGGGATGCTTTTCTCTATATTTCGCCAATGGATATTTCTCAGTCAGCCACTCAGAAATTGCCGGGCGAAGGAAGCGACTCGCAATAAAAAAAGTTTTTAATCAAAGATTAAAAAGCATTTCGCGTTAAATAAAGTTTAAACCCAAATGATTAAACATGGAAAACAAAACCGGCAGCTTAAATAAAGTTGCAATAATCACACTCTCCTTCTGGGTTATGAAGGTGCTGGCAACAACCTTAGGAGAAATTTTGGGAGACTTCTTTTCAATGACGTTGGATTTAGGATATATTATAAGCCTGGCAATTACTGTAGTATTTTTTTTGATAATATTATTCATTCAATTAAAAGTTTCAAAATTCCATCCCGTTCTCTATTGGTTAGTAATTGTAGGAACCACAACTGTTGGCACAGAAATTTCTGATCTTATGGATAGAACGTTAGGGCTTGGATATGCACTGGGGTCTCTGATACTTTTCTCCGGGTTAGTCCTTGTTTTGTTCTTATGGCACAAAAAAGAAAAAGAGATAAGAGTGTACCCCATTACCGAAAGCAGGGTAGAAATTTTCTACTGGATTGCCATACTATTCTCTAACAGTCTTGGAACAGCTTTTGGTGATTTCTTAAACGATAATTTAGGATTGAGTTATTTAACAGGCGCACTTATAACAGCCGCGATAATTGTAATAGTAGTGCTTCTTCATTATTATACGGAAATAAACCGGATTATACTTTTCTGGATAGCTTTCATATTTACTCGTCCGTTTGGAGCCACCTTTGGTGACTTACTGACAAAACCATTGGTAAAAGGAGGGTTAAATTTTGGAAGAGGTATAGCAGCAATAATCACCGCTGCATTATTGTTATTAATTATTTTTTATTCGGCTAAGAAGGACAAGGAATTACAAACTGCCTAGAGTCACCACTTTGAATTTCAAAAAAAGACTTCATTTATTTTTTTTGTCTCAGTTATTTTCCGTTCAATTTCTTTATGCTCAGGGTGGACCACCCATGCTCACAGATGACCCCGGAACTCCTGAGAAAAAAGAATTTGAATTTAATACTTCACTTAATTCTGAAATCACCAATCAATATCAGTTTTCTGTACCGCTGTTAGATATAAATTACGGAGCGACAGAGAGGATGCAATTAAAAGCAGAAATGCCATTGCTGATTACTGTGGATGAGAGCAAAAATGTTTCAAGCAATTTCGGGCATCCTAATATTGGAATCAAGTATCGTTTCATGGATGAAAGCAAATATCATGTCGGTGTTTCCGTTTTTCCGCAGGTAGTATTTGATAAAAGAAAAGAATACCTTTTACCATTGCAATTTGAAAAGTCAATCGGAAAATTTACTTTAGGGGAAGCGGTGGGTTATTTTTTTATCGAAAATAATTCTCATAATCTTCTTAATGGAAATCTTGTCGGGTATAAAACTTCAGAAAAATTGGAGATGATGATTGAGTTTTATGTAGAGCATAATTTTGTTCCGGTGAATCAAACAGATGCATTTATCAATTATGGCTTCCGGTATCATCTCAGCAAAAAAAATATTTTGCTTGCTTCTTTCGGAACGCAGGTAGTCACTCCGGCAGATGAAGAAAAAAAATATTTTTTTTCTTTCGTGGGATTGCAATCGCTTTTTTAATTTTCCTCTTCGGAGAACTTCCCGATGAGCGTAACGATGTAATCCGGAAAAATTATTTTACGATATTTGAATTCTCAATTTACTGCCATGAAAAACATTTTTACACTTCTTTTTATTGCCTGCTTCATGCTGTCTGTTATCTTTTCTTTTTCCCAGGGCACCTGGACACAGAAAACAAACTATGGCGGAGCGGCACGGTACGGGGCGGCTGGTTTTACAATCGGCACTAAAGCATACGTAGGGATGGGGTACAGTGGCGCAGCCTACTTCCAGGATTTTTGGGAATGGGACCAAACCACTGACATCTGGACGCAGAAAGCAAGCTTACCAGGGGTAGGAAGGTTTGGAGCGGTTTGTTTTTCCATCGGCACCAAAGGATATATCGGCACCGGATATACGCCTTCTTATGTGCAGGACTTTTGGGAATGGGACCAAGCCACTGACACATGGACGCAGAAAGCAAACTTTGGCGGAACGGGAAGATATATGGCAGTAGGTTTCTCGATAGGAACCAAAGGATACGTAGGAACTGGAGCCGGCAGTGGTTTTACGAATGACTTCTGGGAGTGGAACCAGGCATCGGATACCTGGGCCCCCAAAGCAAACTTTGCAGGAACAGCACGAAGCGGAGCAGCAGGGTTTTCCATCGGAACTAAAGGATACATCGGAACAGGGCTTGATGGTATCGGTCCCTACACGCAGGATTTTTGGGAATGGGACCAGGCAACCGATACATGGACGCAGAAAGCCGGCTTCCCGGGAGTAGCGAGACTATACGCCAGGGGTTTTTCTATTGGAAACAAAGGATACATCGGCACAGGATTCAGCAGCGCACCGCTGCAGGATTTTTGGGCGTGGGACCAGGCAACCGATGCATGGACACAAAAAGCAAACTTAACCGGATCGGCACGGCACCTCGCTATTGGTTTTTCAATCGGAACAAAAGGATATATCGGTACGGGGTGGAACAGCACCATTTACTTCCAGGATTTTTATGAATACACTCCTGACACTTTAGTTATAACCGGTGAAGACGATTTACCTGCAGGCGTCACATGCTCTGTCTATCCCAATCCCGCGCAGCAGGCATTTACGATAGCATTCAGCACTAGCGTAATAAATGCCGCGCTGGATATTTATAATATTTACGGAGAAAAAATAAAGACAATAAATAATATTTCAGGAAACAAAATAAAAATAGAGAGAGGCAATCTCGTCAGCGGCATTTATTTCATTCACCTGGTGCAACAAAACAAAACCATTGCGGCAGACAGACTAATAATTACTTGGTAAAAGGGGCTCAATTTTGTTTCCCGCTGATTACGCTGATAAACGCAGATTTAATTTTATCTGCGAACATTTGTCCGTCAACTAACGGAGGATATTTTTCAAATAGGTTTGCCGCCCAACAGGGATTCTTAATCTTTCACAACTTTTCCTTTTTTAACAACACCGTTCTTATTGCTCACGTCATAAAAGTAAATTCCCTTTGAAAGTTTTTCCGTGTTAAAAATAAGAGCGTTTGTAAATTTCTGATGTAATAATTTTCTTAAAGTAATATCATAAAGAATAATTTCTGATGGTTCATTCCTGTCGGTTTCAATATTCAATTCATTTGAGAAAGGATTGGGATAAATATTTATAGCGTTGAGGGAAGGTACATTTATTCCTAAGATACAATCAGGAACTTTAGGTGCTAATTCTGCAATGGTATATAAACGCACATCGTCAATCACTAATTCGGTACAATAGTAACAGATGTGTCCCCAATTTGTAAACTTAATAGTGTGAGAAGAGGATGTTGCATTAAACTGAATAATATATCTTGTGCCAATACCTACAGAGGGGTAGGTAGCTTTACATCTCAGGAGGGTGTCCCCAAAACCTATATCTACCGCAAAAACTCCGGGAAGTGGAAATGGTGAAACCGTATTATATTCACCGCCCGCCCAAAATTCCAAAACATATGTATTACCGGGAACCAGTCCGTTTACTGTTTGTTCTATACTTACCCCGGTTGTTCCTCCATAGCCTGGATTTACACTAACGGGATACCCAGGTGGAATTCCTGTAACGGTACAAGATACGTTGTTGATACAGGAAGTATCATCAAATATTTGGGAGCAGGCATGGCAATAATTATTTCCAAAATAAGCTCCCAGAACTCCTTCAGGTATAACTGAACCACTCGGTCCCATTGCGTTTGCATAAGTAAGTGTATCGCCTCCGGTACAGGTCCAATTGGGAAAATCACAATTATGCGCTGTGGAATTGGGACAAAAATAACCACCTCCCCAACAGCCGCTTTCGAAACCTCCGTTCAATAAAAGATTATTCACTGGTGAACTTATTACACCATTCTGGTCGTAACAATAAATGCAAAGTATCTGGGCAGTCGTGTTCATAATCATCATCAGGCTTAATCCCTGAATTAAAAGGAACTTATTCATTGTCTTTAAATTTTTAATTTATGCAAACTCAAAATATATTTTATATCAGAGATTCAATTTTAAAAACCCTTACGCACTCAAGTTCAATAGTGGGCTTCTTTTTTACAAGACAAAGGTTTAAGGAACTTCGCTGCCTCTTTCCGTTAATAGCCACGATGCCACAGCCCGGGACTCTCTCTCCTTCGGAGAGGGCCGGGGTGAGGCGTTTCTTTGTTAAGAACTCTGTTCAATCTTATCCGGTTTGTGCTTCCTTAACTTTTTCATTACTCTCTAAACTTGATGCAAAATATTTCGTAGAACGACATCCCTCTTTACAACCTCAAACCATAAACCTTAAACCCCTGACCCCGTATGGGATTTTTTGACTTCCTCACCCAGGAAATAGCGATAGACCTTGGCACTGCCAACACGCTGATTATTCATAACGACAAAGTTGTTGTGGACGAACCTTCTATTGTCGCCATGGACCGCATGAGCGGAAAAGTTCTTGCCGTGGGCAAGCAGGCCATGATGATGCATGGAAAAACACACGAAAACATAAAGACCGTGCGCCCCCTGAAAGACGGTGTGATTGCCGACTTTGAGGCAGCCGAGCATATGATAAAGGGAATGATACGGATGATAAATCCCGGCAGGCGGTTGTTTACGCCCTCGCTGAAGATGGTGATTTGCATTCCGTCGGGCATTACCGAAGTGGAAAAACGTGCCGTGCGCGATTCTGCCGAACACGCGGGCGCCAAGGAAGTGTACTTGATTCACGAACCTATGGCCGCAGCAATAGGAATAGGTATTGACGTAGAGGAGCCGATGGGCAACATGATTATTGATATTGGCGGTGGCACCAGCGAGATTGCTGTGATTGCATTAGGCGGTATCGTGTGCGACCAATCGCTGCGCGTTGCAGGCGATGGTTTCACCAACGACGTATGGGATTACATGCGCAGGCAGCATAACATACTGATAGGGGAGCGCTCGGCCGAGCGAATTAAAATAGAAGCCGGTTCTGCTTTAGCGGAGCTGGATAATCCTCCTCCCGAATTTGCCGTTCATGGCAGAGACCTTATGTCGGGCATACCAAAGGAAATTTCTGTTACATACACTGAGATCGCTCATGCACTCGACAAATCCATAGCGAAAGTGGAAGAAGCTATCCTGAAAGCGCTGGAGTTAACGCCACCGGAATTATCTGCTGATATTTATCGGACAGGAATTTACCTGACAGGTGGCGGAGCGCTGCTGCGCGGGTTGGATAAACGCATTTCGCAAAAGACAAAACTGGTAGTGCATGTAGCCGAAGACCCGCTCAGGGCAGTGGTTCGCGGTACAGGCATTGCGCTGAAAAATATTTCGCGGTTTAAATTCCTGATGCGCTGAGTGGGTAGCACTCAAAGCATCGCGCACCACATAATAATTGAAAATACAATCGTGTTATAAGTTATATGTTATACGTTATACGGGAAAAAACCCCGCGTTTACCCCTGACCCCTAAAGGGGGACTTGCTACAGTCGGTGAAGGGGTTCTCAATAAGTTATACGAAAAAAAAATAGCACTCTCCTTCGTATAACTTATAACTTATAGCTTATAACGTATAACTCTCTTCTATCATGAGAAACCTCTTTCTGTTTTTCTGGAAATTCAAATTCTTTTTATTCTTTCTTTTACTGGAAGCAGTTTCCGTTTTCCTGATTGTTCAGAATAATAATTTTCAACGCGCATCATTTATTAATGCTACACTTTCGGTAAGCACCGGTCTCCAGGGTTTCATGGATTCGTTTAAGGGCTACCTGGGACTGAAGGATGCTAATCGCAAGCTGGCAGAGGAGAATGCGTATTTGCGCTCCCTGCTTCCCTCATCGTACATCATGAACGCTCCGCAACTGAATGTTTCTGATACCATGCGCCACCAGCAGTATTCCTTTATACCGGCACGGGTTATAAGCGGCACTTTTTTCCGCAGAACAAATTATCTGCTTCTTGATAAAGGAACCGATGGCGGCATTAAGCCTGAGATGGGAGTCATAACTGCAAAAGGCGCTGTCGGCATTGTGAAAGATGTGTCAAAACATTATTGTTCTGTGATGTCTTTTTTGCACAAGGACAGCCGGGTAAGCGCAAGGATTAAGAAAAATTCTTACATCGGTTCACTCACCTGGGACGGGCATCATCCGCTATACGCAACGCTAAGCGACATTCCTAAGCACGTGGTGTTTGCGCGGGGCGATACGATCGAGACCAGCAGCTATTCATCCGTTTACCCCGAAGGAATTCCTCTGGGCACCATTGAAGAAACACAGCTTGATAAGGGAGGAAATTTTTTCATCATGAAAGTGAAGTTGCTCGAGGACTTTCAGAAACTCTCCTATGTATATGTGGTCAATTATCTTTTTAAAGAGGAGAGAAATAAACTTGAGAAAGAATCAGTAAATGAACGATAAAATCATTCCATCGGTAATCCGGTTTTTTTTATTTGCAGCGCTGCAGGTTATAGTGTTCAATAATTTGCAGTTGAATACATACATAAATATTTTCATCTATACAGGATTTATTTTATTGCTGCCTTTCGAGATCCAGGGCGGGTTGCTGCTGGTAGTGAGTTTTTTAATGGGCTTGCTTATGGATGTATTTGCGAATACGGGTGGGCTTCATGCAGCAGCATGCACGTTCATGGCTTTCTGCAGGCCCGGTGTGCTTAGGTTTATCTCTCCACGCGACGGATATGATTCTGCCGGTTCACCAACCATTTCCTCCATGGGAATAGGCTGGTTTGTGACCTATGCGTTTCTGCTTGTTTTTCTTCACAATTTAGTTTGTTTCTTTCTTGAAGCGTTTCGCCTGAGCGAGTTTTTCTTCACGATGGCAAAAATTATTCTTACCACCTTTGTTACAGTGCTGCTGCTCATTGCTGCGCAGCTCTTGACAGGAAAGCCGATGAAGTCATGAACCTGATTACCGAAAGGCGTTTTGTTGTCTCAGTTATTTTTCTTGCGGTGGGAGTTATCTTTCTCCTCCGGCTTTTTTATATCCAGGTAATCGACAGGAGCTACAAGCTCTCGGCAAATAATAATGTGTTGCGTTCTATCACCGAGTATCCCGCGCGCGGTGTGCTATACGACCGCAACGGAAAATTATTGGTGTACAACCAGCCTGTGTATGACCTGATGATTATTCCCAAACAAGTCCACATGCAAGACACTGCTGAATTCTGCGCCCTGCTTGGAATTACTTCATACGACTACATCAATAAATTTATCAAGGCAAAAAATTATTCGCGTGTAAAGCCTTCCATTTTCGAAAAGCAATTGTCTCCTGAAACATATGCAACGCTGCAGGAAAAATTATATAAGTATCCCGGTTTTTATGTTGAGTCGCGCACGCTGCGGAAATATCTTTCGCCGGTATCAGCCCAGCTTTTTGGGTATGTGGGCGAAGTGGACAGCTCGGTGATTGCTAAGAATTCGTACTACCGTGAGGGCGATTACATTGGCAAAAGCGGAATAGAGCAATCGTATGAAAATGTTTTGCGTGGAAAGCGCGGAGTACGGATTGTGATGATGGACGCTTTAAACAGGGAGAAAGGAAGTTTCGAGAATGGCAGGTATGATTCTGCTGCCGTATCCGGCGACAACCTTACGCTTACTCTTGATGCTGAACTCCAGGAATACGGAGAACTCCTGATGCAAAACAAAACAGGTGGTATTGTAGCCATCGACCCGCAGTCAGGAGAAATTCTTGCATGCATAAGCACGCCAACGTATGACCCGAACCTGCTTGTAGGAAGAGAGCGCACAAAAAATTATGCGAAGCTGTTGGTAGACAGAAGCAAGCCCCTCTTTAACCGGGCGCTCATGGCATACTACCCGCCGGGTTCAACTTTTAAACTGATTAATGATTTAATCGGTTTGCAGGAAGGAGTGCTTCATCCTTCCACTACGTATTATTGCGATGGAGGTTATCACATGGGCAACCACACCGTAAAATGCGATGAGCGTCATAATTGGTTATCCCTGAGTGATGCTATTATGCACTCGTGCAATACCTATCACTGTTATGTTTTCCGTTCCATTATTGACCAGAACAAATTTGCTACGACCGAAGAAGGATTCACCGACTGGCGGAATCATGTGCTCACATTCGGCATCGGCAAGCGTTTGTTCAGCGATTTGCCGCAAGAGCTGAAAGGCAATGTTCCCTCCGTAGAATATTATGATAAATATTTCGGGAAGGGGAAATGGAAATCCTCCACGGTAGTTTCGCTTTCCATTGGCCAGGGTGAACTTGGAATAACACCACTGCAAATGGCAAACACTATGTGCATTATTTCTAACAAAGGATTCTTTTATGTGCCGCACATTGTGAAAAAAATCAGCGACAAGCAAAACCCCGACACTAATTTCTACGGAAAAAATTTTACGGATATCAATACTGCGTATTACGATATGATTATTGAAGGAATGGAACGAGTTGTGGAATCGGGAACGGCTGCAGCTTCCAAGATAGAAGGGATAACCGTTTGCGGGAAAACAGGAACGGCACAAAACCCGCATGGTAAAGATCACTCCCTGTTTGTTGGTTTTGCCCCGAAAGAAAATCCAAAAATTGCAATAGGTATTATGGTAGAAAACGGGGGATGGGGAGCAAGCTGGGCGGCTCCTATAGCATCGCTGATGATTGAAAAATACCTGAACCGGATTGTTCTCCGCACCGAGCTTGAGAAGCGGATGAAAGAAGGAGTCATCATTATGCCTTTCAAACCTGAAAAAGAAAAACCCGCAGAGAAAAAAGATACGGTGAAAGTTGTCGCTTCAACAACGCTGGACACTAACCCCTAAACCGCTACCCGCCAGATGCGCGAACAAAAATCAGCTCTTCAAAACACAGACAAGGTGATGATTAGTCTTTACCTTGTCCTGGTTTTTATCGGGTGGATTAGTATTTATGCTGCGGTTTACAACGAGGACCACGCCAGCATTTTCGACCTTAGCCAAAGCTATGGCAGGCAATTGTTATGGATAGGCGCTTCATTTTTTGTGGCATATATGGTTCTTATTATAGATGGAAAGTTTTATGCGCAGTTTTCGTATGTCATTTATACTGCGGTAATTCTTTTACTTATTTTTTCCCTGCTGTTTGCGCGTAAAGTAAAAGGCGCCGAGGCTTGGATTGATATCGGTTTCTTTAAGCTGCAGCCATCGGAGTTCGCCAAGTTTGCCACGTGCATGGCGCTTGCAAAATATCTTAGCTCCATCAACATCCGCATTCAGGATTTTAAGACAAAAATTATTTCGACCATTATTATAGCCATTCCTCTTGGGCTGATACTGCTGCAAAATGATACCGGTTCGGCACTGGTGTTTATCTCATTCGTATTTCTTCTTTACAGAGAAGGGCTCTCCGGCAATTTTCTGCTCTTCGGTTTTTTTACTACTGTTCTGTTTGTTCTTGCATTGCTTGTTCCCAAGTTTGAACTGGTAGGAATCCTGGGTGGAATTACTTTTTTGTTTTTTCTTTTTTCACGAAAATCAAAAAAGAATATTGCAGTTGCCGCAGGAGTATTTATTGTTACAGCAGGCATTGTTATGAGCGTGGATTATGTGTACAACAAAGTTTTGCAGGAACACCAGCGCACCCGCATTAATGTATTGCTGGGAAAAGATACCGACCTGAAAGGAGCCGGTTACAATGTAAATCAAAGCATGATTGCCATTGGCTCCGGTGGATTTTTGGGCAAAGGATTCCTTCAGGGAACGCAAACCAAATTTGATTTTGTTCCCGAGCAAAGCACCGATTTTATTTTCTGCACGGTAGGGGAGGACTGGGGCTTCATAGGTACATTTACCGTAATAGCCCTGTATATGGCGTTGCTTATCCGCATCCTTTTTGCTGCCGAACGGCAGCGTTCAGTATACACGCGTATTTACGGGTATGGAATAGCTTCCATCATTTTCTTTCATGTCATGATTAACATCGGTATGACCATTGGACTTGCGCCTGTTATCGGTATCCCTTTGCCTTTTCTAAGCTATGGCGGCTCTTCCATGCTTTCGTTCACTATCCTGCTTTTCGTGTTTATCAGGCTGGATGCATACCGCATGATGGTACTCAGATAACGTTAACGGACAATTTTATTTTACTGTTTTATCTTCGTGCCTTTCAGCGACCAAAAAATGAAAACACTTGCCTTTCTCTCCTCTCTTGCAATTGCAGCCACGACTCATGCGCAAGTGCTTTCTCATTCAGTCACGCAGGGCTCAGATTCAAAAAAAATAATCACAGGAGCAGAGCAGACCAAAGAATATCTCCCTCTGCTTGAAGGGAAAAATATTGCTCTCGTTGCCAACCAGACATCACTCATTGGCAACACCCATCTTGTAGACAGCTTGCTTTCTCTGAAAGTGAAAGTTAAAGTGGTGTTTGCTCCCGAGCATGGCTTTCGCGGTGAAGCCGAAGCAGGAGAAACAATTTCAGGAAACACCGACCGGAAAACAGGAATAAAAATCATTTCTCTCTATGGTGAAAAGAAAAAGCCGCCACCCAATGACCTCGAAGGAATTGATGCAGTGGTTTTTGATATACAGGACGTAGGCGTACGCTTTTACACCTATATCAGCACCATGCAATACGTGATGGAAGCATGCGCTGAACAAAACAAAATTTTTATTGTGCTGGACCGCCCCAATCCTAACGGATATTATATTGACGGCCCGGTTATGGAAGATAAATACAAATCTTTTGTCGGCAGAACTCCTATTCCTCTTGTGCATGGCTTAACGGTTGGAGAGTATGCGGGCATGCTTAACGGAGAGCAATGGCTCGATGGAAAAGTGAAATGCAACCTGGTTGTGGTGCGCCTCAAAAATTATACGCACTCCGTTTTTTATACGCTTCCCGTTCCGCCTTCACCCAACCTGCCCGATATGCCGGCGGTATATCTGTATCCTTCTCTCGGCTTATTCGAAGGTACAGCAGTTAGCATCGGGCGTGGTACTGATTTGCCTTTCCAGGTTATTGGTTTCCCCGGCTTTGATAGCGGCTCGTATTCATTCACTCCCAAAAGTATTCCCGGTAAAGCTGCACATCCCATGTACGAAGGCATGGAATGTAAAGGTTATATGCTGAAGGATTTTGGTGAAATGTTTATCCGCAATTCAAAAAGTATTTATCTCTTCTGGCTCATGGCCATGTATGATAAATATCCTGACCACACAAAATTCTTCACTTCGTATTTCGACAAGCTTGCCGGAACCGCCCGGTTGCGCGAGCAAATTACAAACAGAGTTAGCGAAGAAGAAATCCGCAAATCATGGAAGCCCGCGTTAGATGCTTACAAACTTATCAGGCAGAAATATTTGCTCTACCCTGACTTCGAATAAAAATTTTAGGATTTGTGGCTTAGCTGTCAGCCGCTGAAATTCTCCCTTCTAATAATTATAAACATGCACTGCGTTGGTGCCGTCATAGGTTGCATTGTAGCGTTTCAGCGGGCGCGTAGCGGGGCCGTTCTCAACAGAACCCCCATTAACCATATTAAATTTTGAGCCGCACACGGCATCCCGGAGGAACGTAGTATTAGTGGTATCAACAGACACACGGTCTCCATGGGATGGTTGATATGAACAATTGCGCTCTATGGCAAAAAATTCATCAAGCGTGTGCCTGTAAATAATAATGCCTTGCACTCCACCGCTCACATATACCCAGCGGTTTACAGAATTAAGAGCCGAAAACTGTGGATCGGTAATGTAAATAGTAAAGTCAACCATAACATTGGGAATATCACTCGAGTCTTCCTTCTTGCAGGAAAAAGAAAAGATGGTCAACAGTATAACACAAAAAAAATTCTTCATGGTACTACGAATTGCGATAAGTACGAATATACGAATCGCGGGTTTCATAGGATGAGTTTTCTATGACAATCGTATTATCCGAACAAGATTTTACTTTTACAACCTTTATTTTCAAAATGGTAAAGGCAGTCAACATAGAAAAATCATACGGTGCCTTGCGCGTGCTGCGCGGAATCAACCTGCAGGTGCAGCAAGGTGAAATTGTCTCTATCGTTGGCGCATCGGGAGCGGGCAAGAGCACGCTGCTTCATATTCTGGGCACGCTTGATGTTCCTGATGCGGGCGAGGTTATCATTAATGAAACGTCAGCTTCTGCGATTCGCGGAAAAAAGCTTAGCGCTTTCCGCAATGCCCATATCGGTTTTATCTTCCAGTTCCATCACTTACTTCCGGAGTTCACCGCAACAGAAAATGTATGCCTGCAGGCATACATAGGAGGAAAGAAAAAAACAGAAGCCGAGGCAAAAGCAAAAGAACTTTTCGAAGTTCTGAACCTTTCAGAACGCGCGCAACACCTGCCATCGGAGCTTTCAGGAGGAGAGCAGCAGCGCGTTGCCGTTGCGCGTGCGCTGATAAATAACCCAACGGTTGTCCTTGCCGATGAACCTTCAGGCAATCTTGATTCACAAAATGCTGAGACACTCCATGAATTATTTTTCACATTGCGCAAGCGATACAATCAAACCTTTGTAATTGCGACACACAATGAGAAATTAGCCGCCATGGCAGATCGCAAGCTGGTTATGCAGGACGGTGTCTTTTTGAAATAATTGCGGGTTGCGGATTGGAAATTTCGAATTGGTTCAGCGAATGTACCTGATAAAAGAATTTCGGGTTACAGAATTGACTAGCTCTCTTTTAATAATCCGCAATTTAAAATTCGCAATTCGCAATTAGAATTCGCACTGGCAGGAAGGCGAGAGATTTACTTTTGCGTGAGGTAAAAGTTTTTTAAGCCGCTCATGCTCTGCCTCGCTGAACAATATGCCGCGCAGCTCCAGTTCCTTAAGATTGGTAAGGTTCCCCAGTTCGTCAGGCAGCGATTGTAAATCGCAATCCCATAAGTTAAGGAACTCAAGGTTTTGCAGGTCGCCTATCTCTGGCGGCAGCGTTTGAATATTATTTCGCGCTGCGTACAATGTCTTTAGGTTTTTAAGCTTTCCTATGGAAGACGGAAGAGCCGTAAGCTTATTATTGGAAAGATTCAGAAAAACAAGATTCTCAAGCATACCGATGCTATCGGTAATTTCTTCAATCTTATTCCGGCTAAGGTCAAGTTCTTTCAGGTTAGGGAAAAGAAAAACCTCTTTTGGCACTGCCTTCAATTTTTCTCTCGAAAGTCTAAGGCGGGTAACATTTTCCGGCTGGGCCAGCGCTGTCTTCAGGTTGGTGTAAAGTGTTTCCTGTTCAAGCTGCGCGGCGCATAACAGCGGTAATAAATTCAGAAGAAAAAAAATATTTTTCATTTTATTCATCCCAGAATTTTCAATGCTTCAACTTTATCATTCCCCAGTTGCCGGCTCAGTTCTTCCGTTGATGAAAATCTTATGTCATCTCTTATACGTTTACGGAAGGTAACCGTTATATTTTTGTCGTAAATATCTTTATCGAAATTAAAAATGTTTACCTCTATATTCCTCTCCGACTTATTAAGGGTAGGCCGGTTTCCTATATACAACATGCCGCTGTAAATTTCATTTTCAACTTTCACACGCACGGCATAAATCCCGTCTGCAGGAACCAGTTTGTAATCTGCCGTAGGACGGATGTTAGCCGTAGGATAGCCAAGCGCCTTACCGATCCCGTCTCCTTTCACCACTATGCCAGACAACATAAATTCGTAGCCAAGCAATTCATTGGCAAGCTCAACATCTCCTTTGTCAATCGCCACCCGTATTTTGGTAGAGCTGACTGTGATTTCATGAATAATTTCTTCATCAATTTTTTCAAGCTTAAAATCATAGACTGGAGCAAGCTCACTTAGTTCTTTGTACGTTCCTTCCCTGTTTCTTCCGAAGTGATGGTCATAACCGATAACCAGGGTTTTGGTTCCAATAATATTAACGAGAATATTCCTGACAAATTGTAAAAAAGTTGTCCTCGAGAATTCTTTAGTAAAGGTATGAACAATCAGGTGGTCTAAATTCAGCTGCATAAGAAGTTCAATTCTTTCATCAAGCGTATTCAGCAGTTTGAGCCCATGGTCATCAGGATGTAAAACCATGCGGGGATGAGGAAAAAAAGTAAGCACTACCGTTTCGCCCTTTTGCTTTTCGGCAAGCTCAGTGAGGCGCGAAATAATTTTCCGGTGCCCGGTATGAACTCCGTCAAACGTGCCGATAGTTACAACTGCGTTTTCTTTTTTCTGAAAATCGTTTATGGAATGATAAATTTTCACGCGCAAATATTTCTGCAAAGAAACGGAAATTAATCCGCTGTTCTTTTACGATGGAGCAGTTGAAGCCGGTAAATAATCCTGATAAATTCATATTTATTGAATTTTTTGCACTCATAGCGCAATTCAATTCACATTAAAATTATCTTTGTAAAACATAAAACACGTAAAATGAAGATACAGACTCTGAAAGTATTTATTGCAATTCTTTTCATGGCAGGATTAGCTGCAACCGCTAATGCCCAGTTATCTATGGAGAACTGGACCGAATTAAAGAACTTCCACAAAGTAATGGCGCAAACTTTTCATCCTACTGAAGAAGGCAACTTTAAGCCAATCCGGGAACGCTCGGGAGAATTGGCTGAGAACGCACGCCTGCTTGCCGACTCAAAAGTTCCGGCAGAGTTTAACAAACCCGAAATGGTTAAGGCAATTCAGGAGCTTAATGCCGGCAGCCGCAACCTTGATGTTATGATTAAAAACAAAGCAACGGATGAAGAGGTTGGTAAATCACTCAGCACATTGCACGATACGTTTCACAAAATTGTAGGGCTCTGCCAAGCGGGTGACAGCCATGAAAAGCACGACCACAACGACCCGAATCACAAACACTAAATTAATTTCAGATTAAAAATATTTATGGAACTTAAAGATATCATTGCCATTTCAGGAATGAGCGGACTTTATAAAGTGTCTGCCCAAACCCGCAGCGGTGTTATTGTTGAATCACTCGCTGACGGAAAAAAAACACCCATTGGTACCAATCACCGTATCAGCTCGCTCGCTGATATAAGTGTATTTACAAAGACTGAAGATTTACCGCTTGCACAGGTTCTCAAAGCCATTCACGCCAAAACAGGTGGAACGGTTTCTGTTGATTTGAAGGCTGAACCGGAAGTGCTAAAAAAATATTTCAAAGGCATCATTGAAAACTTTGATGACGAGAAAGTATATGCTTCAGATATAAAAAAAATGCTCTCGTGGTATCTCCAGTTGAAAGACAAATTGGATTTTGAAAAACTGGGCAAAGAAGAAGAGACAGATGAATCCGCTGTAGCGCCTATAACCGGTGCAGAGCAGGAGAAGCCCGTTCACAAAGCGCATGAGACACATAGCCCCAAAGCCGACCAGCATGCCAAAGTCACTCCCGTAAAAATGAGGAAGAAGGTTTAATAACGGTGGATACTGGTGCTATAACTCAGGCGGAAATTACGTTTGAAAAACCCGTCAAAGCAAAACGAAAATTTATTGATGAAAATTTAATCATCGTAAGTTACGATGATGTTCGCCCTTATTTTGAAAAACTGGAACAGCAATCTCTTACTAATGAGAATGAGATTTTAGCCTGGCTCGATAAGAGAAGCGAACTGGAAACGGTTCTGCAGGAACATCTCGGCTGGCTTTATATCCGCATGAGCTGCAATACGCGCGATGAGAAGCTGCGCGAGGCGTACAATTTTTTTATCAATGAAATTCAGCCGCATATTTCCGTTGCATCTAACCGTTTAAATGAAAAACTTCTTGCGACAGGTTTCACCGAAAAAGTTTCGGATAAGCGCTACACGAATTATTTCAGGCAGGTAAAAAATCACAGCAGGATTTTCCGCGAGAAAAATGTTCCGCTTATTGCAAAAATGCAAACCCTGGAACAGCAGTATGCTGCTATATCGGGCGAGATGAGCATTCAATACAAGGGTAAGGAATATACCATGCCGGCCGCTGCAAATTTTCTCCGCGACCCTGACCGGACAACCCGTGAAGAAGTTTATTCCCTCATAGCAAAACGAAGATTACAAGATGTTGACAAGCTTAATAATTTATTTTCTGAACTCATCAAATTGAGACACACTGTTGCAGTCAATGCCGGCTTTGACAACTACAGGGATTACCGCTTCGTGGAACTCGACAGGCAATATTCTGTAAACGACTGCGAGCAATTTCATGATGCAATAGAAAAAAATATTGTTCCGCTTTGCAGGAAGATTGACGAGGAAAGAAAACGAAAACTTTCTTATGATTCACTTAAGCCATGGGACATGGATGTGGACCCATCACTGAAACCGGATTTAAAACCGTTCAGCGATGCGGATGAATTGATTCAAAAAACGATGCAATGTTTTGAGGACGTGAATCCGAAACTCAAAGCAGGATTTACTTTTTTGTCCGACCTCCATCGCCTCGATTTAAATTCCCGAATGGGAAAAGCGCCGGGCGGGTATAATTATCCTCTCTATGAAACAGGCGTGCCGTTTATTTTTATGAATGCTTCCGGCTCTCTTCGCGATGTGGTAACGCTTGTGCACGAGGGCGGGCATGCATTTCACTCCATGCTTACTCATTCTCTTGGCTTTGCCGGCTTCAAAGAATTTCCCTCTGAAATTGCCGAGCTCGCTTCCATGAGCATGGAGCTTATCACCATGTCGCAGTGGAATGTTTATTTTGATAATGATGAAGAACTGAAAAGAGCAAAGCGGGTTCACCTCGAAGATATTTTAAAAATTCTTCCCTGGATTGCGCTCATTGATAAATTCCAGCATTGGATTTACACGCATCCGGAACACACAGCAGAGGAGAGAGCTGCCGTATGGAGTGATCTGCAAAAACGTTTCTCTTCGGGCATGGTTGACTGGAACAGTTTTGAAAATTACCGTGCTACGTTGTGGCAAAAGCAGCTGCACATTTTTGAAGTTCCGTTTTATTATATCGAATATGGAATTGCACAATTGGGAGCACTCGGTGTCTGGAAAAATTTCCAAAGCAATTCCTCAGACGCGCTCGAAAAATATCTCACAGCGCTGTCTCTTGGCTATACGGCCTCAATGCCTAGTATATACGAGGCAGCCGGTGTTCGATTTGATTTTTCTGAGAAATACATTAAAGAACTCGCTTCCTTCCTCACCAAGGAAATTTCAAAGGTGTAAGAAGCCGCTGCTTTTTGCAATGCCCTAATAAGGCAGCAGGAATTTTCACCTGAATTCCTTAATTATCCTGTTAAATTTACCAAGAATCAATGCTTCCTGCACGTGCTAATTTTGTGTATTCTTGTTTGGCTGAAATGCGGAATAAACGGTCATTAACCACACTAATTTTACTGTAATAAATTCAACGATTTTGAAGGAAAAATCAATACTTTTTTCTGAACTAAAAGCCTTGTTCAGGATATAAAAGTAACATCAAAATAAGTCTGTGGAACCTGAGAGTAATTTAATGAAGAGCGAGTTATTCATATTGAGGATGCAACTTTTTGCAGCTGCTGCCTGCTATGGATTTGCCCAGTGGTTGTCGCTCCGGTTTTTTTCCTTTACTGATTTCGTACTGCCGTTTTCGATAGTATCATTTTTTATTCTTGTTGTTTTTTCGGCAACATTTTTCCTGGCGAAAGAATCAAGAGCATTTTCAGAAATAATACTTAGCTCACTGTATTTTTTGGTAACGGTTCATCTTACCGGGCTGTCTGCTGTCAATCATTTTCCTGTAGAGACTCTTGTTGTATTGCTTTTGCTCATTGTCTTTTCAAATCTAAGAATGAAGGAGCGAAAGTTTCTGATAGGATTTAATGCTGTGTTGTCAATAATTGTTTCAGCAATAATTTCCAATACGGTTTCCTCGGGCAACTCTGAAGCAGTCTTTATTAAGCCGCTTTATTTTTATGCAGATGTAATGGCGGCAATTGTGCTGTCGGTTTTATACGGGTTGTACCGGATTTATCCGAAGAAGGTGTCTCAAATTCAAGACAAGGAAGAACCTGTTTTTCCTTCGATGCTTAACGATATTCCGGATGCTTATTTCCTGATTGACGGAACAACAGGAACAACCATTGACCTTAATGATGCAGCCGTAAAAATATTTGAAGCAAAAGATAAAGCAGCTCTCATTGGCTTGGATATTTCTTCGTTGCTGAAAGACAATTGGACTCTTGAGCAGAAGAAAAAAATCCGCGAATCGCTCAATGCCAGGAATGAATTCGAGGAGGTATTTGATTTTGTTACCGGAGCCGGGAAAATATTTTCCGCAGATTTCTATTCTAAAAAAATAGCCAGGAGAGGGGATAAATATATCCTTGTAAGGATAACTCCTGCAGTTCCCGCAACGGTGGTTAAAACACTTCCTGAACCCGCAGAGAGCCCTTACAAAAAAATTATGGAAGAGGGGCACTTTTGCTTTGCGACTATCAATGGTGAAGGAAAATTAATTTCATTCAATAATTCATTCAGTAAAATAACCGGGTATGCCGATGAAGAACTCCTTTCGCTCAGCTACTACGACCTCATTCATCCTGACGACCTGGAACGTGAGCAAAAAAACCTCGCGACATTATTCAGCAGCGAAATCCCTTTTCTGAGAAAAGAAAAACGGTTGCTCAATAAGCTGGGCCAATCGGTATGGGTGCATTCCATCACAACGCTTTTCAAAAGCGCATCGGGTGCATTTCCTTATGCTGTAACGCTGATAGAAAACATTACTCAGCGCAAGAGAACAGAGAAAGCATTGTATGAAAATAAAGATAATCTTTCGTTGGTAATTGAAAGCTCAGATGCCGCTGTTTTTTCTCTCGATAGAAATTACAATATTATCATTGCCAATAATATTTTCAGCAATCATGTTTTTGCGCAAACGGGAATCAGCATTGCAGCCGGATATAACCTTAAAAATATTCTGCCCGAAAAATATCGCCTCATGCTTGAAGACCTTCAGCAGCGGGCGCTTTCAGGAGAATACGTGCGCACAGATTATCATGTAACAGAAGGAAAAGACGATACTGTTTATCTTGAGATTTCTTCTTCACCTGTTAAAACAGAATCAGAAACAGTTCGTGGCGTTGTATATTTTATTTCAGATATCAGCAAGAGAAAAGCGGCGGAGCGCGATTTAATCATTGCTAAAGAAGCTGCGGAAACCGCTGCCAGCGCAAAGACCAGCTTTCTTGCTATGATGAGCCACGAAATCAGGAACCCGCTTAATGGGGTCATTGGTATGGCTGAATTGCTAAACAATACAACGCTGTCGAAAAAGCAACGCGAGTATCTCGATTCTATTTTGCTTAGCGGTGAAACACTTCTCTCTGTCATTAACGACATATTGGACTTTTCAAAAATTGAATCGGCAAAGATGGAACTGGAATTCAAACCGGTTGAATTGAAGAGGAGTATTGAGGAAACTTTTGATTTGCTTTCACCCAAGGCATCAGAAAAAAATCTGCGCCTTGAATATTTTATTTCTCCCGAAGTTCCTTACTATATTATGGGAGACAGTACCCGGCTTAGGCAGATTCTCCTTAACCTTGTTTCCAATGCTGTGAAGTTTACACCGCGAGGTAAAATTTCTGTTTCTGTAGTAAAGACTTCTCACATTGCTGATAAAATAGAGTTGCAGTTTGCTGTTAAGGATACCGGCATCGGAATTGCTTCGGACAAAATTGATAAACTCTTTCAATCTTTTTACCAGGCAGGCTCTGAAACAACCCGTCAATATGGAGGTACAGGGCTTGGTCTTGCCATCTGTAAAAACCTCGTCACCATGATGGGCGGAAGAATCCGTGCAGAAAGTTTGCAGGGTTCCGGTTCCACATTTTATTTCACCATTCAAACCGCTAAAGCCAAAGCACCGGAGACGACAGCGAATCAAAAGCAGGGAGCAAGTATGCTTATCAATTCGCGTGTGCTTGTCATCAGTGACAATGCTGCTGAAGCGGGAAACTTCTCCAGCTATTTTCACAAGTGGGGAATGCATCCACAGATAACCGATTCATTTTCTGAAGCGCTTAACTGGCTGCGTAATAACGAGCATTTTGATTTGATTTCTATAGATGCAAAAATCACTCAAATCAATTTCATGGAATTAGTAACAAAAATTCGCACCTTGTTCTCCCCGGCACAATTGCCTTTAATAATTTTTAATGCTTCGGGTGACGATATTTATTTTAACTACTCTGATAAAACAATTTCTGCTATTATCCCTCAGCATATTGACCGCTCTCGTCTCCTCGATATTCTTATCAGCGTCTTCACCATTGAAGAGCATCATAAAACCAGACATCAGTATGATTTAAAGCAATCGGACAAGGAGCTTGCCAATAAAATTCCTCTCAATATTCTTATAGCCGAAGACAATAAAATCAATCAGAAGCTGGCGGTTAACATTATAGAGAGCTTAGGATACCATCCCGATACGGTTGAAAATGGATTGGAGGTCATCAGCAATGTGAAGAAGAAAAAGTATGACATGATTTTTATGGACATACAGATGCCTGAATTGGATGGTTACGAAACTACGCGTCACCTGCACCGCACATTCGATAGCAGCCAGCGCCCTGTAATTATTGCTATGACTGCCTTTGCAATGGAAGGGGATAAGGAAAAATGTATTGCGGCCGGAATGGACGATTATATAAGTAAACCTATTATCATTGACGAGATTATTAACGTGATTACGAGATACGGGGGTAACAGAAAGTCAGTGCAAATAGAAAAGCCGGTTCAGGTTCAGGAAGAAAGCGATGACTTTGTTAACAGGGGAGTGATACAACGATTGAAAGAGCTGAACGAAAAAGTTGACCCTGATTTTTTCAAAGTTGTAATCAATATGTTCCTTAACCAGTCACCGAATCTTATTGATGAGATTAAACATTACATGGAAAGCGGACAGTATGATAAGATGGGACAGGCAGCACACAAGCTGAAAGGCTCGAGTATGAATCTGGGTGCATCTTCTCTTGCTGAGCTTTGTAAGAAGATTGAAATTAAAGCACGCACCAATGAGCTTTCTGATATAGACAGGCTCATAGAATCGTTGCAGCCGGTTTACGAAAAAACAGAAACAGAGTTGAAAAAACTTTACGCATGATTTTTTTCAGAGCACGTTTACTTCAGCTTCCATTATAATTCCAAAACTTTCTTTCACGCTTTTTTGAACCTCGGCAGCATGCTGCAATAATTCTCTTCCGGTTGCGCCGCCATAATTCACCAGCACCAGCGCCTGGTCTTTGTGCATTCCCACATTGCCGTTTCGTTTTCCTTTCCATCCGCATTTCTCAATCATCCAGCCTGCAGAAAGTTTCATCGCATTGCCCTGGGCAGGATACGCAACCAAGTCAGGAAAAACGTGCTGCAGCCGGTCGTACTTTTCAATCGGTATTGTGGGGTTCTTGAAAAAGCTGCCGCAGTTGCCAATAACTTTCGGGTCGGGCAATTTGCTCGAGCGGATTTTAATAACTGCATTGCTCACATCGCCGATGGTGGGGGATGTAACATTCATATGCTCCAGCTCTTTTTCAATAGCTCCATAGGTTGTATTGATCACCGGCTTTTTATTCAGCCGCAGCGTAACATCAGTTATAATATATTTATTTTTTGCTTCACGTTTAAAAATGCTGTCGCGATATCCAAAGCGGCACTCATCAGCTGAAAAAACCTTTGGTTCTCCTGTTGAAAGGTCAATGGCCGTGAGAGAATGAAAAACATTTTTCAGTTCCTCACCGTACGCCCCTATATTCTGAATGGGTGCCGCCCCCACAAAGCCGGGAATAAGGGAAAGGTTTTCAACTCCACCGAAATTTTTCCCTAAACAGTACAAAACCAATTCGTGCCACGCTTCTCCCGCTCCTGCTTTTACAAAGGCATAATCCTCATCCACGCTCACCACACCGATTCCTTCAAAGCGGTCGTGCAGAACGATGCCATCAAAGTTTTTTGTAAAAAGGATATTGCTTCCGCCTCCCAGAACAAATTTCTGCTGGCGATTGTATTTATCATCTGCAATTAAATTCTGAATGTCTTGTTCAGAACCTATTTCTGCAAAGTACCTGCACGAAACGTCCACACCAAAGGTGTTGAATTTTTTGAGCGAAAAATTTTCTTTGATAGCCGTCATATTCGCTCGCCAAATATAGCTGAACCGATACGTACCATGTTGCTGCCTTCTTCAAGAGCAATTTTATAGTCGCTGGTCATGCCCATGGACAAAATTTCGAATTTCGAATTTCGAATTTCAAATTTCAGAGTATCGTAAAATAATTTAAGGGATTTAAATTCTTTTTTAATTTTTAATTTATCTTCAGTCATTGATGCCATGCCCATAAGGCCGGTAATTGAAATGTTTTTCATTTGGTTCAACTCCTGAGAACGCAATACTATTTCTGCTTCTTCAAAAGACAAACCGAATTTAGTTTCCTCTTGTGCAATGTGGATTTGCAAAAGGCAATTTATAACACGGTTATTTTTTTCTCCTTCTTTATTTATTTCTTTCAGCAGTTTCAAGCTGTCTACACTTTGAATGAGTGAAACAAACGGAGCAATTATTTTTACCTTATTCGTCTGTAGATGCCCTATGAAATGCCATTGAATATCCTTCGGCAATGCCTCATATTTTTCTTTTAGTTCTTGAACATAATTTTCCCCGAAAATAGTATGTCCTGCATCATAAACCTGTTTTATTTCTTCGGAAGATTTTTTCTTAGAAACTGCAACCAATACCGCATTGTATTTTTTTAATTCGGAAAGAATTATTTTAAGTTGGTTCAAGTCAACACTCATTTCGTATGACAAATAATTTTATGACCAATAACGCTTAAATGAGTGAATGGAGAATGATACCGCTCCGAAGCTTGGGCTCGAACCATGTGGTTTTGGGCGGCATTATTTTTCCGCTGTCGGCAATATCAATGAGTTGTTTCATGCTTACCGGAAAAAGAGCAAAAGCAATTTTCCATTCGCCGGAATTTACGCGCTGCTCAAGTTCGCCAAGCCCTCTTAGGCCGCCAACAAAATCAATTCGCTTGTCGGTGCGCAAGTCTTTTATATTCAGAATAGGAGAAAGAATTTTTTCTGATAGAATGGTTACATCTAAAACGCCAATAGGGTCACTGTCAGCATAAGTTCCGGGTTTTGCAGTGAGTGAATACCATTTTTTCCCGAGGTACATTCCGAAGTTGTGGAGTTTACCCGGCTTGTAAATCGTATTGCCTTTTTCTTCCACAATAAAATTTTCAGAAACGTTTTTCAGAAAATCTTCTGACGACAATCCGTTTAAATCCTTCACCACCCGGTTGTAATCCATAATTTGCAGTTGCGAAGCCGGGAAATGTACCGCAAGAAAATAATTGTACTCTTCTTTTCCCGTATGATTCGGGTTTGCCTCGCGCATTTCTTTTCCTACCAGTGCAGCAGCAGCGGTGCGATGATGCCCATCGGCCACATATGTATGTTTTATTTTGGAGAAATGAGAAACAATTTTTTCCATGAGCGCTTTATCTTTTATTACCCAAAACGTATGCCCAATGCCGTCATCTGCAGTAAAATCATATTCCGGTTTTTCTTTAATGATGTTCTTCACAAGCGCCTCCAGTTCCTTCTCATCGGGATAAGCAAAAAATACCGCCTCATAATGAAGCTTGCTGAAACGGATGTGATTTTTGCGATCTTCTTCTTTATCAGGCCTTGTCAACTCATGTTTTTTAATTACATCGTTAAAGTAATCATCAACAGCCGCGCAACCTACAATTCCATATTGTATCTTACCATTCATCGTTTGTGCATAGATGTAAAGACTATCTTTTTGGTCCTGGAAAAATATTCCTTCGGCAAAAAGAATGTCAAAGTTCTCTTTCCCTTTTTTGTACACGGCCGTATCATACACATTAAATCCCTCGGGGAAATTTATTTCCGGTTTTATAATATGATAGAAAGAATAAGGATTTCCTTTTGCTTCCGCACGCGCTTCTTTCTCGTTCAGAACATCATACGGGCGCGAGGCGACCTGTTTCACAAATGCTTTTTTCGGGCGAATGCCGCGGAAGGGTTTAAGTATTGCCATAAAAATTATCTGGGGACAAAAATAATTTTTCCTGAAGATGGTGGTAAATAAAGCAGAGTTATTTATTTTGTCATGAAATTGGACTATGGCGAAAAATATTTTTAATGTCCGTGTATACGGAATCTTAATCAACGGCCAAAATCAGGTTTTGATAACGGACGAATTCCGTTTTGGGTACCGGATAACAAAATTTCCCGGGGGCGGCTTGCAGTTTGGCGAGGGAATTATTGACTGCCTCAAAAGAGAGTGCCGTGAAGAACTGGGGCATGAAGTGGAAGTAAGCGAGCATTTCTACACTACCGATTTTTTTCAACGTTCTGCTTTCAATGAGAAGCAGCAGGTTATCAGCATTTATTATTTTATATCTATGAAGGAACCGCGGGACATTCCTGTAAGGCAAAAACCATTTGATTTTGACCGGGAGCAGGAGGGAGCGCAGATTTTCCGCTGGATTGATTTACGCTCACTGCGTGAAAATGATTTTACTTTTCCGATTGAAAAAAAAGTGGCAAACCTGCTGAGGAAAAAGACGCAGGAAATTAAAGAGTAAAAAGAGGTTTCGCATAAATAAACCCTTCGCTTCTGAGTTCATTGAAAAGTTTTACAGCGTCCTTCTTTTTCCGGACTGCAGAAACCAGCAATTGATATTTCCGGTTTCTGCCTTTGCCAGCCGCTTTTATATACACGGAATCAATTCCGTCATCCAAGACAATGGTGCTTGCAAGGTAAAACGCATGGCGGATATTTTCTGCCTGGCACAAGCGGATGCTGTGACCGGATAATTTTTTTTCATTTCCAAAACAGTCGCGAATATCACCATCTTTCATCAATGAATCGTCAAGGGTGGTTTCCTCAAGAATGTGCATCGGTAAAATCTTTACCAGGGCGATGCCTCCTTCATACATTCCTATTTTCATTGCGGCTGCAACGGATAAATCAATGATACGTTTTTTACGGTACGGCCCCCTGTCGTTTATACTCACAACAACCTGCTTTTTATTTTTTTCATTCACCACCAGCACCGAGGTGCCAAACGGAAGTGTGCGGTGTGCAGCAGTAAATTCATTCTGGTCATAGATATCTCCACTGGCTGTTGTGTCGCCATGAAATTCATCGCCATAATAAGATGCCTTACCCGATTGCTGCGCAAGAGCATTTCTTTTTCGCTCCGTGCAACCTACAAAAGAAATTAAAAGAGAAAAAAAAAGTATATGGAAATAAAATTTCATGCCGTCAATCTCCGGCTCATAATAAGCTCTATACGTTCAAGCAGCTGATATGGATTATAACCGCGCCAGTTCATGTTGTTAAGCTCTCCACCCACAGCTATAAAGGAATCAATATTGGTTTTGTCGAACTCTTTAAGAATATGTTCGCGGAAATTCAGCGCAGTTATCCAGCCATCTTCTACATCCTGGAACCACTCTTCATAGTAACAGTCATCCGAGGGGTGAAAGTTAAGTACGTTTTCACCTATGAGAATAAATTTATTGATGCCTTGCCCAATCATTATTTCAGCAATGTCACGTTTCAGAAACATGATATCATTGTTCAGGCAATCGTTCCATTCACCTATAAATTCCATCACGGCAAAACCGCGTTCGTAATCGGCAAAAAGAATTTTCATGTAAAGGGTGTTGGAGCCAAAATCATCCCATTGCGGGTGTATATAAAAATTGTAAATGGTATTAGAGTACACAAACTCGCTGTACTCCCTCTCGTAAAAAGGAGAGCGCTCGTCTTCCGAGGCCACATAAAGCTCGCGCCAGTTATAGAAAGGTTCTATGTCCTGCATAATGCCTGCAAAGATACAACAGGCAAAAGCCGTGTCAAGTGAAAAAAAAATTATTCAGCAATTGTTTTTCCGGAAGCAAATTTTTTTGTATTGCTTAGGCGAGACAGACCAAAGCTTCGCCTTCGACCAGGATATAAGAGGTAAAATCAGATTTATAATTCCCTCGGCCGGGAGCACAACCTCTGTACTAATTGCTGCTTACGAGAGAAAAGAGACACCTGCATCAGGAGATTAATGACTCGCAATATGGAGAATGTACTATCAGTTTGGCGCTCTCCACAAAGACACTTTTTCTACAAAATATTTCCCCGATGAGACGGTAAAACCTATGAACATGGCATTTTTACGAGGGAAAACACGATAAAGACCATGGCGAAGCAGCCAGGTATTGATAGAAATTTTTTGCGGTTCCATGCACAGGTTTGGCTGCCTGCGAGGATAGAATGAATGTGGCTGCCGTATACGTCAGGAATGGCGGGTAAGACAAAGCATTTCTCCTCTGAAAATATTTTTGAACAACCGTATTTCGTATTGGTATTTTAGTTTGATTTGTACTCGTAATAATTAATTAAACCAAAAACCAAAAACAAATGGCTACCAAAAAATCAAAAAGCAAGCGCAAACCCAGCGCAGCATTCATGAAGCCGATGACAATCGGTTCAGCACTACAACCGGTTGTAGGAACAAAAGCAATTCCTCGCACGGAAGTTGTAAAGAAACTCTGGGCTTACATTAAGAAGAACAATCTGCAGGATAAGAAAGAAAGACGCAACATCAATGCAGACGAGAATCTCAAGAAAGTGTTTGGCGGAAAGAAAACCGTAAGCATGTTTGAGATGACCAAACTTGTAAGCAAGCATTTGTCGTAAAAATTTGTCTGCCCTTGTGCAGGCATTTTTTTTAGAAGTAAAAGCGTTCCTGACCGGAGCGCTTTTCTTTTTTCACTTCTTGCTAATAAGAATTATTTGTACCGAGGACTTGCTGCCTTTTACATTGAGCATTGCAGTGTATGTTCCCGCAGCGTAAGCGTAAGTATCCCAGTTGATAAACTGCTGGTGAGAGAAGACAGCGGTACGGTAAACCGTTTTTCCCGAAGAATCAAAAACAGAAATAGTGCCCGTCTCGCCGGGTGGTAATGAAAACTCAAGCCGGCAAATGCTGCTTGCAGGATTCGGGTATGCCTTGAGCGCAAGCTGATTTCCCGGAGGTGATAACGGACGAACAGACGTAACTGTATAATCACGGTAGCCGAGCACATATTCTCCTTTGCGTAAAGTGTCTACACGAATGTTACCGGATTTATCAACGTGAGAACTGACAAAATTAGTTGTGGTGTTAGGAACAACACTCCAGTTCTCACCGGCTTTCGTGCGGTAGAGAAGAACGAGGCTGTCTTCTGTTGCGGTGATTAACGTATTGTCGATATATCCTGAATTCAGGGAAGAGGAAACAGCAGGAGTGCGTCCGTCATAAATAAAATTGGCAGCTGAAATAAAAGTGCTGTCAAACCTTCCGTCAACTTTCCAGTAATGATAATCGGACAAGCGGATGCCGGGATTGGGCAGGATGAAATCATCGGGCTTTACCCAGTTGTGCTCCATGCGCACAAACGGAGAAGACGTTCCTACCGACTGCACAATGAGCGTAACATTAGTTTCAGGAAATAAAACACTTCCTGTAGAGGTGATAGCCCGTTCGTAATCACTGATGGCATCGCTTATTTTTTCATTGCGGTCGAGGGCGATGAAATCAAATGCACCGACCAAAGCAATATGAAAGACGTTGGTTGCAGAATCAATCACAACAGAAACAGTAGTATCATTAACTACTCCATTAGAAAAGGTAATGTCGACCGGCATGCTGTACAGGTGAGAAGCATTGCCTTTTGTTTTCTGACGTGTATAAATCCAATAATGGTCCTGCGCAGCGGAAACGTGAACAACAGAGTCAATAGAGAAATGCGGAAACCCGGGAGTAAAAATCCAGTCGTCAAAAAAGCGGGTCATATTGATGCCCGATGCAAGTGTGAGCTCATCGCGGAACTGCGCACTGGTCGCGTTACTGTATGCACGGTTGCTCATGTAGCCGTGGCATCCTATAAAAAATAAACTGTCGCCCATGTAGTTTCTAAGGGCATGTGCAAAGTCAGCGCCCTTATGATATACGGTATTGCCGTAGGTATATGCATGGGGAACATTATTCAGAGCAAAATAATTCCCATCTATGATATGAGCGAACTGAAGCACCTTCCTGTGATTGGTACGGATTGCATTCTTATAAGCAATAAGCCCATAAACTTTCTGCGTGAAAAAATATTCGTTAAACACCGCCATACCTTCGTTGAGCCACATCTCCTGTTCGCTTTCGCAGGTAACATTATCGCCCCACCACATGTGAGAAAGCTCGTGCGCCCACAGCGTTTCATAATTAAGTGTGCCATCAATAAATGCTTTGGAGATATGGATGCTTGTAGCATGTTCCATGCCTCCATAAACAACCGGAGTTGCCACATATCCTATTTTATCCCAGCGGTAAGGCCCGTAAGCCGTGATGAACGATGAAACGGCTGTGTCAATATTTGCAAAGGTGTTAAGAGTAGCGGCAGTGTCTGAAGCAAGTACCGCCCACTGCACCGGTATTCCATTTGAAGTTCTTTGAAGTGTATAGAAAGGAGCAACAGCCATTGCAGCAAGGTAGCTGGGAATGGTTTGATTTAATTTCCAATGCCAGGTAATGGTTCCGTTTGCGTTTGCAGTGCTGCCCATGAGAATTCCGTTGCAAAATGCTTTGTAGCCGGAAGCAGTCGTAATATAAAAATCATAGAACGAGCGGTCGGTGAATTCATCAATGCAGGGAAACCAGACACGCCCGAAAGTGTGAGGGTCTTGCGAAAAAGAAACACCGAGGTTAAAAGCGTATTGTCCGCTGAAATAAAATCCGCCCCATGATGCGTCCTGCTGGGGATGCCCGTTGTAATAAACAGTCAATACAATGCTGTCATTCAGGTTGAGCAGTGCAGGTGGAGTAATACGAATAAGTGTGTCGTTGTAAGAGTAGGTGAGGGGCTGGCCATTGGAAACGATAGAATCAATATTCAGTTCAAGAAGATTAAGTATAATATTATTTACGTTGTTCATCTTGGATGCAACCGTAAGCACGGCACTTCCCCTTATAGTTTGTGCAGCATAGTTAATGGTATCTATAGAAATACTGTAATTACGAACTGTGATGGTATCACTAACCAAAGCATAGCAAGGCAAAGAAATTGCAGCAATAAAAATTGAAAATAGAAAACGCTTCATCACTAATTATTTTTTACGAATATCCGAAATTTATAGGCAAGATCGATATTGGTTCATAAAATGAAAAATTCAAACGGCTTGGTTATTTTTTACTTTTGCTCCCCTAAGCAATTCAATCATGAAAATAAAAACTACTCTGATACTGTTTGTAATTGTATCCATTACAATCCTCTGCCAAAGCAATACCGCGTCTGCCCAATACTGTTCGCCTTCATTTTCTAATGGTTGTTTTTCATGGCGAAACCAGGCAATAACTCTTGATGCTATTAATTGGACCATCGGTGCCAACTGTTCGGATTTTGATTTTACAACTGACACCGCTTACCTGGATGCAGGTATACCTTATCCAATGACCGTTATGAATGGTGACTGGTGTGGTTGCGGTGTATGGATTGATCTCAACAATGATTTGGCTTTCGATACAATTGAAAATTTATTCCACATGTACACGGCCAGTGCAACCAATAACTATAATTTTAACATCACTGTACCGGGCAATGTTCCCACAGGCTTTTACCGTATGCGGGTGATTGCCGCCTGGGGCAGTGATACTTATACAAACAGCGCCAATGGTTACGGACCATGTGGCTCTTTTCAGTACGGTAACTTCAGTGACTTTACCGTAAACGTTACTAATCTTTCGACAGAAATTGAAAAAAATAATCCCGGCACTTTGGATGTAATCAGCGTTAGTCCCAACCCTATTATAGATGAGATAAGAATCAGGATTCCGTTTCCGTATTTATCAGGAGCAGGCAATACCGAAATAAAAATCTTTAATTCATTGGGAGAAAAAGTAATTGAAAAAGCATTTTTCGCTTACGAGGAAATAATGCTTGATGCAAGAACCCTTTCAGGAGGAATTTATTTTCTTGCAGTAACTGACAAGGCGGGTAATAAAGCTACCGCAAAATTTGTAAAGGAGTAACCCTACGCAACAACTTTATTCATCACCCGCGCCATTGTGCTGCCGATTTCTGCCGGTGATTCAACCACGTTGATTCCGCATTCGCGCATGATTTTCATTTTAGCTGCTGCTGTGTCTTCTGCGCCTCCTACAATAGCTCCGGCATGTCCCATGCGCCTTCCGGCAGGTGCGGTCTGACCTGCAATAAAACCAACAACAGGTTTTCTGCTGTTTGCTTTTATCCAGCGCGCTGCTTCAGCTTCCAGCGTTCCACCTATTTCTCCAATCATTACGATGCCTTCCGTTTCGGAATCATTCATAAAAAGTTCAACAGCTTCTTTTGTTGTTGTGCCTATAATCGGGTCGCCACCGATACCAATTGCTGTAGAAATTCCAAGCCCTGCTTTCACTACCTGGTCAGCTGCTTCATAGGTAAGCGTCCCCGATTTTGAAACGATGCCTATAGTTCCCGGCTGAAAAACAAATCCCGGCATAATGCCAACTTTACATTCGCCTGCTGTAATCACCCCGGGGCAATTGGGCCCGATGAGGCGTGTTTTTTTCCCTCTAAGAAATTCTCTCACCATAATCATATCACGTATGGGAATTCCCTCGGTGATGGCGACCACCAACGCAACGCCCGTATCGGCTGCTTCCATAATGGCATCAGCAGCAAAAGCAGGAGGAACAAATACAATGGAAACATCAGCGCCTGTTTCTTTAACCGCCTGTTCAACGGTATTAAACACGGGACGGTCAAGATGTTTGGTGCCGCCTTTGCCGGGTGTAATGCCGCCTACAACACTGGTTCCATATTCAATCATCTGCTGCGAATGAAAAGTTCCTTCGCTTCCGGTGAATCCCTGCACAATGATTTTTGAATTTTTATTTACCAAAACGCCCATAAATCAGTTATATGTTATATGTTATAAGTTATACGTTTAGCAGTGCGAAAATAACATTCTTCAGCTAGTGCATAATGGGTAACTTTGCCTTCATGCCGATGCGCTTCAATAAAGACGATACCATCGTTGCCCTTGCAACTCCTGCAGGGGCTGGCGCTATTGCCGTTATCCGCCTTTCAGGAAATAAAACATTAGAAATAGCTGATAAGATTTTCAGGCTGAAAAAAAATGAAAAAAAAGTGTCTTCCCTGAAATCTCATACGGTTCATTTTGGAATAATTTATGATGGCGAACATGTAATTGATGAAGTGCTGCTTTCGGTCTTCCGTGCTCCTAATTCATATACAGGTGAAGATGTGGTTGAGATTTCCTGCCACGGCTCCACATTTATTCAGCAGAAAATTATTCAGCTTGCCTTTAAACAGGGTGCAAGAATGGCGCGGCAAGGGGAATTTACACTGCGTGCCTTTATCAACGGCAAAATGGATTTGTCGCAGGCAGAAGCGGTTGCAGACATAGTGTCGGGTAATTCAGAGGGAGCGCATCGCCTGGCAATGCAGCAAATGCGCGGAGGATATTCTGCAGATATTTCTAAAATGAGAAATGAGCTCATTCATCTTGCATCACTTGTGGAACTTGAGCTTGATTTTTCTGAAGAAGATGTGGAGTTTGCAAACAGAGAACAACTAAAGTCATTTGTCTCACATCTCATATCACACATCTCAAATCTTATTTCCTCCTTCGAATACGGCAATGCAATAAAGCAGGGAATTCCTGTGGTGATTGCAGGCAAACCGAACACCGGCAAGTCAACACTTCTGAACACATTGCTTAATGAAGAGCGTGCCATCGTAAGCCCCATTGCGGGAACAACCCGCGATACCGTGGAAGAGGAAATTACATTATCAGGAATCAAATTTCGTTTTATTGACACTGCCGGAATCCGTAACACGACGGATGCTATTGAATCCATCGGGGTAAGCCGCACTATGGAAAAAATAAACAGCAGCCCCGTGATGATTTATTTATTTGATGTGAACGAAACGACTTCTGCAACGTTAAGTGAAGAATTGAATGAACTTAAAAAGAATTCTGCAGAAAATAATTTTAAAATTTTGTTGGCAGGAAATAAGGCAGACCTTTCAACGGAAGAAAACCTGAAGAATGAGTTTAATGGAGCTGATGTTGTTTTTATTTCGGCAAAGCACAAAACAAATATCAATACGCTGAAAGAAAAACTGTTGAGCAAAACCGGCAGGGGAGAGGGGCTGCAAAATAATTTCATCGTGACCAATGCGCGCCACGTTGCCGCTTTTGAAAATGCAAACCGTTCGTTGCAAAATGTTTTAGAAGGATTGGATAAAAAACTCTCGGGCGATTTGCTTGCGCCTCACCTCAGGAATGCATTGCAGCAGCTTGGAGAAGTAACAGGTGAAGTCACAACAGATGATTTACTTGAAAATATTTTTTCGAAGTTTTGTATCGGAAAGTGAAGTGTTCAATCAAGGTCCTATAGTAGTCACAATGGTATTGCTTCAGGATGTGGAGTTCCTTTTCCTGTTTCGACATACGATTTTAAGCTTAGCATAAAATAAGCCCAGCGACAATTGCAGTGCATGTAGAAATCGGTTTCATCTTTCCATCCCCGTTGTGCAAAACGAAGAATCGTTTTACTGCCCGATGGCTCCAATGCAAAGGAGAAACGAGTGCCCACCCATTGAGGATCGCCTTGTACACATTCCCATTCAAGCAACTTATTCTTCTCCAGCGAAGTTACTTTCATGTCGGGCCCTTCTTCATCACCGAAACGGAATTTAATTATTGTTCCCGGTTTTATGCTGTCTTTAGCAATCGTATCTTCTGTCCACCACTTTCTCAAACCCTCTTCTGTAGAAAATGCCGCATAAATTTTTTCCGGGGCTGCATAAATTTCAATACGGTGTAAAATATTTGCCATGAAACAAGCTTATTTTAATTCAAAACATTTTTTATTTTTTCCCTACACGTAGCATTATCGGGAAAATAATAACCTTCTTTGAATTGGGCCGCCAGCATTTTCGTAAATCATCTGCAACTAAATCTACAGGGTTAGAATTATTTTTATCGATGTAATGCTGAACAGCTGACCACGTATTTAAAAAACCAATGAACTGTTCTGCCTCCCAGAAATATTGCGCAATAAAAATGGGCGCTTTTAGTTCGTGAAACGGAAACGGAATGGTCAGGTACATTTCATCTATGTATTTCCGTTCCTTGTCCCAATAACCATCCAGGATATTTTCATAAAAATTATTGAGGATTTCATCAACCTCATCATCAATTTTAGGAAGGGTGTAACCGATGACTGCAATAATGCCTTCCGGCTTCAGTGTGCGTTTTACTTCGCTGTAAAATTTTTCAAAGTCGAACCAATGAATAGCTTGGGCGACTGTAACTAAATCGAACATGCTGTCATCAAAAGAAGTTTTTTCTGCCGCCTCAATTTTGTACTCAAGGTTTGGCTTTTGAATGGCTTTGCTTAATTGCCCCTCGCTGATATCTGTTGCATAAACTTTTTCAAAACGCTCTGCAAGCGATGAAGCCACCTGCCCGTTGCCTGTAGCACAGTCCCATGCAGTATTTCTCTCCCTGACCTGTGTCAGGAGGAAATCAAAAATTTCCTTCGGGTAAGACGGACGGAATTTAGCATATAATTCTGACTGCTTTGAAAAAAGGTCCTTCATGAAAAATGTTTTTGCCTGCCGAAAGTAGTAAAAACAGGCTATGTCAGAGTATAATTCTATATTAGCGGTTCAATTTTCAGACCATGAAAAAATTTATTTCATTTCTTCTTGCATTGCTAGCGCAGTGCAGTTTTTTATTTTCGCAAATAACAATTACCAGTGGCGACATGCCATCTGTTAATAATGTGTTTGTTGTGAATACGGCAACGCCATCAGCAAGCACGGACCCTGCGCCAACGGGAACAAATTTCACCTGGGATTTTTCTTCACTCACCAGCGCTTCGCAGCACAGTGATACCTGCATTTCTATTCTTAGCATTCCTTCCCTTTACGCTCTTGCTTTTCTTGGTTCGTCTTTTGGAGTAAGAGGTTTTCAGGATATAAATCTTGGTGCGCTGTCCTTCTCTGACATTTACAACATTTACAAAAAGGGTTCAACCAAGTATGAATACAGCGGGCAGGGCGCGAATATAAATTCCATTCCAACGCCCATGGTTTATAGCCCGAAAGATTTGATTTACAAATTTCCTTTAAATTATAGTAACACCGATTCTTCTGAATCCGGTTTCAGCATCAGCATTCCCACACTGGCGGATTATGCGAAAGCCAGAAAGCGTGTCAATGTGGTTGATGGTTGGGGAACATTGATTCTCCCCTCGGGCAGTTTTAATGTGCTCCGCGTAAAGTCTACTATTTATGATAGGGACAGTATTGCTTTGGCAGCCATACCTTTTCCGCTAGTGATTCCATCTACTACTACTGAATACAAATGGCTCGGGTTACAGCAGGGAGAACCTCTTCTGCAAATAAATGCAAACCAGTTTGCGGTAACACAAATACTTTATCTCGAAAATCCTGTGCTTGGAACGAATGACATCAGCGGTTCGGATTTTATTTTTGGAGTAATGCCCAACCCAGCATCAACTGAAATTTCTGTTTTCTATAGCAAAAATAAAACCGGTGAAACTGCAATTGACATCCTGGATATCCAGGGCAAAGAAGTAAAGAGCATTTTTTTGGAAGCGGAAGCTGCGGGTGATGCGCATCATTCATTCAGGGTGAGTGATTTGGCGGAAGGAATGTATGTGATGCGCATTAAGGCCGGCTCTGACATTTCATACCGGAAATTTGCCGTGATGAAATAGAATTTAATAACTCATCACTGCCGTGTGCTTCGACTTATTCCCTTTCTTATCGGTGACGGTAAGCTCGAAAAGATATTTCCCTTTCTTTTCAATCGCCTTCTGACCGGTTAACGTTCCGGTTTTAGCATCATACTCCATAAGGAACCATTTCTTGTTGAGCGTGGCACGGTAAGAACCTATTCCTGATAATGCGTCTGAAATTTTTATTTTGAAAAATATTTTCTCTTTCTCGCCACGCGTAGAAAGATTATGGGCTTTGATAACCGGGGGAACCGTATCCACGGCTATCGCATAATTGCCGAAAGAAGAAACGGAAGCGTTCACAAAACCATCTTTGAAATCTCCGCCTGCAGAAGTCATGTTTCCATTGCCGTCAATTTTTACGAGCAATGCTTTTGGAAAAAGCCATTCGGGTAATTTTTCCGGTTTGATGTTTAAGTTAAATGAGTTGTGAACCGGAATAGCCGGGTCTCCGATTTTATAAATTTTAGAAAACAGTTTTTTATTCTTTTCCCTTGTTGAAATCACAAGGTAAATATCATTATACACACAGGGCAATTTGGCGATGCTGAATTTGAAATCTTTTGTTTCCCGGGTGAAAGATTTTTTGCACGAGACAAAAAATGTTGTGTCGTTTTCTGCGGGAACTGCGCACGGAATATTTTGTTTCGAGCTCTTAAAATTCAAATTCGCTTCAGACGTGTTGTTGTGAAAGTCTTCAACTTTAAAGACAGCTTTGTGCCTGGCACCATCAGCGGGGAAGTGTACCGAACCGCTTGCATTATCTCTTATCAATCCGCTGAAATTATCCGCCGGAAGGTGGTTGCATGTAACAATTGTTCTTCCTTTTAAAACCTTTTCTGCATAGTCAATATTAGCATTCACAAACTTGCTTTCATCAAAACGAAAACGGCTTATGGAGTAATCATAAATCTTTTTTCCATCCAGCCATAATTCTATTGATTTTATACCCAATTCATTTCCGCCCGGTATTTGAGTGTCGAATGTTTCTATTCCAAAAGCGATGTCTCCGTTTACCTCTGTTAAAGAACTATCGGCAGGCACATAGCTTTTTCCAATTTTTGTCAGCGCAAGAAATTTTTTAGTGCAAGTGCCGTTTACATTTCCCTTGTTGTTGATTGGATAAACAACCAGGGAATTTATTTGTGGAGGTATAGTATCCCGGAAAGTAAAACCAAAATCCAAAACGTTCAGTGGCTCTTCTGTTTTTTCATCCCTGATTTCAAAATGGAGGTGTGGGCCCGCGCTTCCTCCCGTATTTCCGCTGTATGCAATTATTTCACCTTGCTTAACCGGTAGTATATTTTCTCCCGGAAAAATCTCTACAGCAAATGATTCGCGCTTGTATTGTTCTGCAAGAACCATTTTCTCTATTTCATCATTATATCGTTGAAGATGCCCGTAAACCGTTACATAGCCGTTGCGATGATTAATATAAAGCGCCTTTCCAAACCCGTCAGGCGCAACTTTAATTCGTGAAACATAACCATCGGCCGCTGCCAAAACATCTTTTCCCTCTGCTTCGCCTGTGCTGATGTCGAGGCCGGAGTGAAAATGGTTGGCGCGGATTTCGCCAAAAGTTCCTGCTATGACCAGTGCAGTATCCAGCGGAAATCTGAAAATTTTTTCTTTAGGTGCAGTTTGACCAAAGGAAGAAAAACAGGAAATCAACGCCCATATCAACTCTAAAATCAGACAAATTTTCGGGCGCAGCTGCATTGCACAAATATAATTGTCTATGTTATGTTGAAACTTTATTTTTGCAAAGCAATGGCGAAGAATTTTATTTCAAATAAAGATGAAACCGTGCGTATGTTCGGGAATAATTTCCTGGAAGCGCTTACCCGCATTCACTTTCTTGTTCCTGTTTATATTTTTCTGCCGGTAATTTTTTTCATGGCTTATCTTTCAATCTTTGAATACGGCCTTTCCGCGCTTATGATGCTTGCAATGATTGTCTGTGGCCTTGCCGTATGGACGCTCACCGAATATGTGTTGCACCGCTTTATTTTTCACTGGGAACTTCCCGGAAAATTAGGGCATCAGATTCATTTTGTTTTTCACGGTGTGCATCACGATTACCCAAGTGATTCCAAACGCCTGGTAATGGTTCCAACGGTGAGCATTCCATTGGCAGCATTGTTTTATTTTTTGTTCCGCTTGATTTTGGGCCAGGTCCTGGTTAGCCCATTTTTTATAGGATTTATTGTGGGCTATCTTATTTACGATATGACGCATTATGCCGTGCATCATTTTAATTTGAAAAGCCCTTTTTGGCTTGAACTTAAAAACCATCACATGCGGCATCATTACATGGATTGGGAGCATGGGTATGGGGTGAGTTCCAAAATCTGGGATTACGTTTTCCGCACTACTTTCCGTTTAAAATAACCCTCCTTTTTACTTTTTCTTACTTTTAAAATTAAGCAATAAGTGAAGGAATTTTTAAGAATCCTGAATTCCTTATTGATACCAGAGTTTTAGCAGCGCAGTTTGGTTAAAATCTTGCATCTGTAGTGTATGCGAGGTTTTGCAGAAAGCTACCTATATGTTGACCCTAAATTTGGTATCGTAAAAAATCAATTATACTTGAAATCATGAAAACAATCCTGACAAAAAGAGTAGGGCTGGCCATTCTTGGGCTGACGCTGATTTTTGCTACAGGAACCTTTGCTGAGGGAACAAAGCAATTTATGCCTGCTTCAACCAATTTTGGTTGTATACAGGTGAATGACGTAGGACGTCCGTTTGCACTTATGACCAACACAGACCCGCTTCAAAGGCTTTATTTCCACGTATCAAGCACGACAGAAAAAGTATATTTCGGTTTTTCAAGACATAGCACTTCCGTAGCAAGCAGCGGGCAGTATCAAATCAAAAATCCGTCCGGAACCATTGTTCAGGGACCGACTAACATTCCCAATGGCGGAGCCGGTGCAATAGGTTCTTATGCAGCCGCAGTTGCCGGACCAAAAATTGGCGGTGTACCCGCTGCCGGTTATAGTCCGCTCTCATATACTCCTGTTACCACGGGTGATTTCTATATGGAATTCTCATCTAATAATAATGATAACTACCGTTTCGAATTTTTTGACTTAACAGTTGTCAACGCTTCTAATGTACCTATTGACGGTCGGGTATGGTCTTATGCGTGGGACTTAAATACATGGGATGCCGCCAATGGGTTTTCAGGTTCGTTTTATGTTTATACTTCTGAAGGATATGTTTCCAAGGTGAACATGAATGACATTCATGCCTATGGATTCGTAACCTCTTGTAATGGAACAGGACCTCAGAATACAGGCAGTCTGGCTTCAGACCGCATGTCACTGGCCGGAAATTCTACACGCCCTGATTTTAAAGTATTTCTGAATAACCCTGATATCACCGCTTATCCTTCTGCAAGCGCACCGACCATTACAGACTCTATTAAGATTGTGGGCGGTAATATTTATTACGGACAGCCGGCACAATTTACCATTGGTGTTTCGGCACCGGGTACTATGCAGTTTATCATAAGTATAAACGGAGTGACTGGCTACCAGGCTGGAACCAGTGATATACTCGTTGTTTCCAATGTTGTTGCAGGTATGAATACGATTAATTGGGATGGAAAGGATGCATTTGGAAATTATCCTGCAGCCGGATCAACATTAGAAATAAGCACCGGTTTTTCTGCAGGTATAACTCACCTGCCGATTTATGACCCTGAAACACATGCAAACGGTTTTATAGTTGACCGTGTTCGCCCCGGTAGCGGTTCTGCACCCATACGATGGGATGACAGTAATTTTAGCGGAGGAACAGTTAACATTGCAGGCGGTTCAGGTTCGGGGCACTCTTGGGGCACCAACTTTGGTGACGTAAGAACCATGAACACTTGGTGGAATGGTTATGAGGTGGAAAACCAGAATAAGTTTACTGTTATTGTGCAACCCCCGTTGCCTATTGCATTGACTTCTTTCCATATTGATGTTACGACTGAACAAAAACCGGTGCTTAGCTGGAATACAGCTTCTGAAACCAATATTGACTATTTTAATATACAACGAAGCGGTAACCTGCCCAATCATTTTGAAACCATAGGCGAGGTAAAAGCATTCGGTAATTCAAACACCGAACGCCAGTATTCTTTTACCGATATAAACTACACGGCACTTAGCAATTACTATCGCGTAAGCGCAGTTGACTATGACGGAAGTGTAGTTTATAAAAGTAGCGTCCTGTCGGCAGATTTGAATGGTGTGGAAAACTTGTTTGATGTGTATCCTAATCCTATAAATGGCGGCGGGCTTACGCTTAATTTCCATAATACTTCTATTAAAACACTGAGGGTTGAAGTTGTAAACGCGCTGCTGCAAAAAGTTTTTGTAAAAGAATATTCGTTCGAAAGATTAAGCACACGCAATATTGAAGTGGCTTTACCGGAGCTTAAAAAAGGCTCTTACTTCATTCGCCTGACGGCTGACGACAAAGTCTACATCAAACGCTTTGACGCGTTGTAACGATACAACTTTCATCACTTCGAGGCAGGACATCAGGGCAGAATTTTTTTCTGCCCTGTTTGTTTTTCTATTAGATACACCTTTCATTTTTGTGTTGCCTGCCGGCAGAGAAAGAAATCTTTTTTATATAATATCTTTACGTACTCATAGACTTGACGGCAGTGAGAAGTACAATCTTTCTTTTCCTATTTCTATTTAATGGTATTGTTTGCTTCGGCCAGGAAAAAATAAGTCTAACCATCTATTTCAAGTTCGATAAATATAATGTGGATTCTATTTATAAGAACAGAATAGACAGCACCATGCGCAACCATAACATTGTAGAAGTGCACATTAAAGCTCATTGTGATTCTATAGGCAGTCATAAATATAATGACGCGCTTTCCCTTAACCGTGCTAATACGGTAAAGCAATATTTGGTATCGAAAAAACTGAATGAAAGAATTATAAATATAAAGGCGTTAGGAAAAAGATTTCCATTGAACAAAAATGAAAACCCAAAAGCAAGAGCATTAAACAGGCGTGCAGAAATACTTTTCATTGCGAGGGATACTCTTTCTGCAAGTAAACCGGATATGTTACCTGAAAAGATTGAAGCCCGAAATGATTCCGATGCGTTATGGAAGGATACAGCAACATTGGCGATTAGCAATATTGAAGTCGGTAAATCATTTGTATTGGAAAACATGAACTTCTATGGAGGCAGGCATGTGTTGCTTCCGAAATCAAATAAGACGCTTAAACTTTTGCTGAATACTCTTAAAGCAAATCCTGCACTTGAAATAGAGATACAAGGACATATTTGCTGCGAACGAACAGGCGATGGAATGGATATAGACACTCATACTCTTGACCTGTCTGTAAACCGCGCCAAAGCTATTTATGATTACCTGGTTAAAAGCGGAATAGACCCGTCACGTCTTTCTTACAGAGGCTTTGGCTCAAGCCGTAAGCTCGTGCTTGAATTTACTGAAGCAGACAGAACAACGAACCGCAGGGTGGAGGTAAAGGTTCTGAAAAAATAAAATGTGTCTATTGCTTCACAAACTTTGCCGTGAGAATTCCTTCTTCAGTTTTTATTTTAACAAAATAAATTCCGGAAGGAAGAGAGGAAATATTTATGACCTCACCCCTTTCATCCCCTCTCCTCAAGGAGAGGGGAACGAGGGGTGAGGGAAAAACCCTCTGCTCCGACACATTATAAATTTCAATACCCTCAACTCTGAATTCTGCATTCTGAATTCTTAATTCATTCGAAACAGGGTTCGGGAAAAGCGTAATGGAATTGTATCCATCCTGCTCGCTTGCTATTCCCGTTGCCTGTGAAACAGCATGCAGATTAAAAGTTGCCCCGTAAACCGAAGGCGCAGCGCTGTCATCAAACCGCACGCTGGTAATGCCGGTGCCTATGGTAGTATCAGTGTGAAAATCAAACCGGGCGGTAACAAAGCCGCTTGCAGGAACTAAGAACGTATCAATGAGAACGCCGGGGCCCCAGCATGCATTGGGGTTGCACATATTAAAAGACCAGCCCGATGGCAGGTTGGTTGAGTTTATAATTTGCCTCACATTAATATCTGCAGTTCCTGTGTTGGTAATAGTAAAGTAGATGTAATTGGTAGAAATGGGAGGGCAGTAAATGAGTGTATCCGTTGCATCGATGGTGAAGGTGCCGCATTCCCAATGGTAGGGCGTTTGTGCAGCGCGGCTGCCCGAAAAAGTAAGCAGGAGGAAAACCGTAATTAATTTCCTCATTAATTTTTTTTACTGACCTATTTTTGCCTTTTGCTCTTTAATGGCAGCGTCCTCCGGAAGGAGCTTTTCAGCAAGCGCCATAAATTTCATGGCCTTCTCCTTATTCTCTTTTGGTTTATCTTTCAGGTCAACAAGGAAATCGGTATAAAGAACAAAACAGTTGCTAAGGGCTTTCGTTTCCTGTTCGCTCGACTTCAACCCTCCCCCGGTGGCTGCAGAGTCAAGCATCTTGAATGCGGCATCGTTATTTTTAAGTCCGTCACCGGTATTGCCGCTTACAACCAGGTACGTTCCGCTTAACATCATCATCACCCCGTCATCGGGAAATGCTTTTGCAATTTCTCTTGAATAGGAGCCGAGCTTTGATTTGTCATTTTTTTCCTGCAAATCCGCCATCATCAAAAATGTTTCGTTCTTCAGTTCCTCAGCAAAACTTTTGTTTTCCGAAAACTTCTCTCCTGTTTTATCGCGCTTGCGGAACTTGCCAAAGTGGCTGAGTGCCTTACGCAGCGGGTCTTTATAATCGGGATATTTTTTCAGAGTGTATTTGTCAGGATGGCGGTATACACCCAGGTATCCCATAGAGGCATAGAGGTAGGGTTCCGTATCTTTGGAATACTTATCATTCTGCTGCATGCTCTCGGCTTCATCCACACAGTCAGCATATTTTTCCAATACATAATAGTTATCGAGTTTGCGGTATTTATCTTTCTGCGCCAGCCCCGAAGTTGCCGAAAGCAGGGTAAATAAAGCCACGCACGAAACAATTTTACTTTTTATCATGGTAATTTTCATTTAACGTTCCAAACAAACATACGGCAAATTTTTAAATGAAAGCGAAATCGCTGTCCTTAAATCTTAACAGTATTATTGTAGCTTTGCGCCTCACTTTTTAGATTATGTTCAGAATAACATTCCGTAAATTATTTTTTGTATCCGCTGTAGCGGCATCGTCATTGTTCTATTCATGCTCCACCGATATTGATTTGCTGGAGAGCTACAAACCCATTACTGTTGTTTACGGCCTGCTCAATGTACACGACACCATCCAGTACATTAAAATAAATAAGGCGTTTTTGGGAGAAGGAAATGCGTTGCTCATGGCGCAGCAGAATGATTCCATCAACTACAAGCCGGGTGAACTAAGCGTTCAGCTTCAGAAAATCAGCCCTTCTACCGGAGAGGTTTTGCAAACCATTGTTTGCGATACAACTACTCAGATTTTGAAAGACGATGGACTATTTTACAACCCATATCAGATTCTGTTCAAAACCACAGCTTCCATTGATGAAAACAGCAACTACAAGCTGCTTATAAACCGCTCTGTTGACGGGGCTTTGATATCGGCTGTTACTCCCATAGTTAACACTGTAACGGTTGTGTTTCCGCAGCCCAATTCCCTGGTATCATTTTATAATGGCAGTAGTCAAACGTTTCGCACAGTCACTTTAAAATGGAAACATGCCGCTAATGCAAACATCTATTCCGCTTCGCTGCGGTTCACGTATTACGATTCGCTTGTGGTTTCACCTTTCACAAAAGACACCGTAAAGCTTGAAATGAATTTGCCTGATGTTTTGGCTGAAAATATCACCGTAGGTGATGAAGAGCTCATTGCCATAAATGGAGAAAGTTTTTTCAGCTTTATTCAATCGAGCGTTCACCCTAATGCTAACGTATATCGTTTTGCAGACAGCAAGCTCGAAATATTTCTTTCTGCCGGCGCCCAGGACCTTAATACTTATATTGACGTGAATAAACCCTCTATAGGCCTCATCCAGGAAAAACCGGTCTTCAGCAATGTCACCAACGGAACAGGAATTTTTTCAAGCCGTTGGACTACTAAATTGACGAACGCCATGGATGCGGCAACCGTTACCAAGGCAAACCAGATCCTCAATTAAAACTTTGTTTTTTGGGTATGTCGTTTTGTCCACCCTTCTAAAATTCCCTCTTTATTGCTGTCATTATTTCCAGAATCTTTTAATGGCATAATCATTGAAAAACAGGGTTTATACTTATAAAATTAAAACTGACACAAATGAAAAAAGTAATAGGAATTGACCTTGGAACTACCAACTCCTGCGTTGCAGTGATGGAAGGTAACGAACCCGTTGTTATTCCAAACAGCGAAGGGCGCAGAACTACTCCGAGTGTTGTTGCGTTTCTGGAAAACGGTGAACGCAAAGTGGGTGACCCGGCAAAACGCCAGGCAATAACCAACGCAAAGCATACCGTGTTTTCCATAAAAAGATTTATGGGCGAAACATTCGACAGAGTTACTAAAGAAATTGGGCGCGTTCCCTATAAAGTAGAGCGTGGCGAAAACAATACTCCGCGTGTGAAGATTGCCGACCGCCTTTATACTCCGCAGGAAGTTTCTGCGATGATTCTTCAGAAAATGAAAAAGACCGCTGAAGATTATTTGGGTTCCACCGTAACAGAAGCGGTGATTACTGTTCCCGCATATTTTAATGACTCGCAGCGCCAGGCAACAAAGGAAGCCGGTGAAATTGCAGGACTCAAAGTTCTGCGTATTATCAACGAGCCCACTGCGGCAGCGCTTGCTTACGGCCTCGATAAAAAACATAAAGACGAAAAAATTGCCGTCTACGATTTAGGCGGCGGAACATTTGATATCTCCATTCTTGAATTGGGTGATGGCGTGTTTGAAGTGAAGTCGACCAATGGCGATACGCACCTTGGCGGTGATGATTTCGACCATGAAGTTATCAATTGGCTTGCCGATGAATTCAAGAAAGAAGAAAATGTTGACCTGCGTAAAGACGTGATGGCATTGCAGCGTTTGAAAGAGGCGGCCGAAAAAGCTAAGATAGAATTGTCGAGCTCGATGGAAACGGAAATTAATCTGCCGTACATCACAGCGATTGACGGAGTGCCTAAGCACCTGGTCAAGAAACTTTCACGCGCTAAGTTTGAACAGCTTTGCGATAAGCTTATTAAGCAAACCGTAGGCCCGTGTGAGAAAGCCTTAAGCGATGCCGGTCTCAAAGCATCGGACATTGACGAAGTGATTCTCGTTGGCGGTTCAACACGTATTCCCGCTATTCAGCAATTGGTTGAAAAGTTTTTTGGTAAAACCCCGCACAAAGGAGTGAATCCCGATGAAGTGGTTGCCATTGGCGCTGCCATACAGGGCGCTGTGCTCACAGGCGAAGTGAAAGACGTTCTCCTGCTTGACGTTACTCCGCTCTCTCTCGGAATCGAGACACTTGGCGGAGTAGCAACCAAGCTTATTGAATCCAACACAACCATTCCCACAAAGAAGAGTGAAGTATTTTCCACTGCGTCCGACCAGCAGCCGTCAGTAGAAATACATGTGCTGCAGGGCGAAAGACCGATGGCTAAAGACAACCGTACCATAGGGCGTTTCCACTTGGATGGAATTCCGCCCGCACCGCGCGGTATGCCGCAGATTGAAGTTACGTTTGATATTGACGCGAACGGAATTCTGCACGTAACGGCAAAAGATAAAGGCACAGGCAAATCGCAAAACATACGCATTGAAGCTTCGTCCGGTTTAAGTGATGATGAAATCAAACGCATGAAGCACGAAGCCGAAGCCAATGCCGAAACGGACCGCAAAGCCAAGGAAGAAATTGATAAGCTCAACCATGCCGACTCATTAATCTTCCAAACCGAAAAGCAACTTACCGAATACGGAGATAAAATTTCTGCCGGCAATAAGGAAAATATCCAGCATGCTTTGAGCGCACTCAAAGATGCTCACAAGAACAAAGACCTTGCAGGCATAGACAGCGCAACGCAACAGCTTAACACGGCGTGGAGCGCTGCTTCAGAGGAAATGTACAAGGCATCGCAGGCAACGGGCGCACAATCGGGAGCAGAGCAGCAACCGCCTTCAGGCGAATCTCAGCCCTCGGGTGATGGCAACGTAACGGACGTGCCTTACGAAGAAGTGAAAGACGAAAAGAAATAAAGTAAATTTGTTTTCATGTTACAGAGGCGGAAAGTCGAAAGATTTTCCGCTTTTGCTTTGAGATTGACTCGTAGAGGGGGATTTCTTATCTTCGCCCTCCCTGAAAAAAGTTATAAGTTGTACGTTATAAGTTATACGAATTAGTTTCGTCTAGCAAGCGTATAACATATAACATGTAACATATAACGATTTAGAAAAATGGCAACAACGCAGGATTTAAGAAACGGCGCATTTATCCGCTTTAACGGAGAACTCTGCCAGGTGACGGAATTTATTCACCGCACTCCCGGCAACCTCCGCGCATTTGTGCAAGTGAAAATGAAAAATATGAGGAGCGGGAAAATGCTTGACCACCGCTTTCGCGCAGGCGAAGCAATTGACTTTGTACGTATAGAATTTAGGGAACTTCAGTACCTGTATGATGACGGAACATTTCTGGTCTGCATGGATAATGAAACCTTTGAACAGCTCCACATCCAGAAGGATTTGTTTGGTGAAGCCACTTCATTTCTCAAAGAAGGGATGACCGTAAAAATCGCTTTTGAAAATGACCAGGCCATTGCTGCTGAGCCGCCTACCTTTGTAGAGCTTGAAGTCACCTACACGGAGCCCGGTCTTCGCGGAGATACTGCCACCAACACATTGAAGCCTGCTAAAGTAGAAACCGGTGCTACTGTTCACGTTCCGCTTTTTGTCAATACAGGCGAGGTCATCAAGATTGATACCCGCGACTGGAGCTATGTTGGCAAGGTGAAGCAGTAGGTTATACGTTATAAGTTATTAGTTATCCGGAAGGAAGTTTTTTATTGCGTATAACATATAACGTGTAACATATAACTTTGTCTGCATGATTCGCCAGGTAAAGAAATATCCGGTTCCTGATGTAAAATCTTTTTTCCGTAAGCTTTTATTTTACGGCATCAACGCAGAAAAATTCTGCCTGCTCAACAGCAACCGCTCAAAAAATCTTCCTGCGGATAAATATTCATCCTATGATGTACTTGCAGGCGTTGGCAGCATTGAGGAACTCAATACCGGAAATGATTCTTTTGTTTCATTGCAAAAGTTTCACGAAGAAAAGTGCGATTGGCTTTTCGGGTTTTTTAGCTATGATTTGAAGAATGAAGCCAATAAGCTGACATCGTCAAATTATGACGGACTGGATTTTCCCGGCATTCATTTTTTCCGTCCCCAATATGTAATTGCTCTGCGCGGCAACGAATGTGAAATTCTTTTTGACCCGCAACTTGATAATGAAAAAAGTGCAGACAAGTTGTTTGATGAAATTATTTCAGAAAAAAACAAGGTAGAAGAAAAATATTTTTTCGAGGGAAATATTGAAATTAAACAGAGAGTAAGCCGGGATTCTTATCTCGAAGTTGTAAAAAATATCCTGGCTCACATACAGCGGGGCGATGTTTACGAGCTTAACTACTGCCAGGAATTTTATAGCAATGATGCGGTTATCAATCCTGCCGAAACATATTTGCTGCTGAATGATTTTTCACCCATGCCTTTTTCCTGTTTCTATCGCCTCGGAAAAAAATATTTAATGTGCGCCAGCCCCGAAAGATTTTTGAAAAAATCGGGAGGCAAAATTATCGCACAGCCCATTAAGGGGACCATTGCCCGTGGAAAAAATGAAACAGAAGATTTTCTGCAGAAAGAAAAACTATTGAACGATGAAAAAGAGCGTGCAGAAAATGTAATGATTGTCGACCTGGTGCGGAATGATTTATCGCGGACTGCAAAAAAGAATTCAGTTCATGTTGAGGAATTATTCGGAATTTATTCTTTCCCTAACCTGCACCAGATGATTTCAACGGTTGTTTCAGAAATACGAAGCGACATTCAGTGGACGGATGTGATCCGCTATGCTTTCCCCATGGGTTCAATGACAGGCGCTCCTAAAATCCGCGCCATGCAGCTGATTGAGCAATATGAAAAAACAAAACGCGGGCTTTTTTCCGGCTCGGTTGGCTATATTACGCCCAATGAAGATTTTGATTTTAATGTTGTTATCCGGTCCGCGTTGTACGATGCGGAGCGAAAATATCTTTCTTTCATCGCAGGCAGCGCCATCACTGCAAAAAGCAATCCTGAAAAAGAATATGAAGAATGTCTTTTGAAAGCGTCTGCTTTTTTTAAAATCTTTTCCGGTGACAGAGAGAAGGCAAAATCGTTTGTCAATGCTTAAAGAATTTTTGGAGTTTATCAAAAAGGAGAAACTGTTTTTTCCCTCGGAAAAAATTCTTCTTGCCGTAAGCGGTGGAATGGATTCTGTGGTGATGTGTGAATTGTTTTACAAAGCCGGATTTAAGTTTGGAATTGTGCATTGTAATTTTAACCTGAGAGGAAATGAATCAAAAGGGGATGAGGGGTTTGTAAACAAGTTGGCAACCCGATACGATGTGCCATTTTACCTGGAACAATTTAAAACAAAAAGTTTTGCACGGAGAAAAAATATTTCCATCCAGATGGCCGCACGGGAGTTGCGTTATACTTTTTTTGAATCGGTAAGAAAAAAGTTCGGGTATGATTATATCGCAACGGCCCATCATAAAAGCGATGTCATTGAAACCATGCTGCTGAATCTTACGAGAGGAACAGGCATCAGCGGCTTGCATGGAATTTTGCCAAAACGGAAATATATTATTCGCCCCATACTATTTGCTTCAAGGAAGGAGATTGCAAAATTTGTTTCCGAAAATAAAATTACGTTCCGTGAAGACTCTTCCAATCAATCCGAAAAATATCAAAGGAACCTGGTGCGAAAGAAAATTATTCCTGTTCTAAAAAAAATTAACCCCGATTCAGAAAATTCCTTTTACCGGTCAGCACTCAGGATTCGCGATGCCGAGAAATTATTGCTGAATTTTGTAAATCAATTTAAAACGAAAAATGTCTCTGTCAAAAAGGGCACAACATCTATTTCTATACATGCAGTCACTTCAGTTGCCGGCGGAGAGACGGTTCTTTTCGAATTACTCAGACCGTTTGGGTTTACTCCGGATGAAGTAGTTCAGGTTTTTGAATCTGCAAAAAGTATTCCCGGAAAGCAATTCTTTTCATCCACGCATCGTTTAATTCGTGATAGAAAAAAATTTATCGTTACTCCGGTCAAGGAGAGTCATCCCGCTGCGCAAAAAATCACAAAGGCTCCCGCTGAAATAAATTTTAACGAAGAAGTAATTTCGTTTATCGTTAAAGACACTAAGAAATTCCCTGTTCCTAAAACTTCTGCTGTTTGCTGTATTGATTATGATAAATTGAAGTTTCCATTGGTAATCCGTTCATGGCGTGAAGGCGATTCATTTGTTCCTCTTGGAATGAAGCACAAAAGAAAAGTAAGCGATTTCCTGATTGACAAAAAAATTCCACTTCACGAAAAAGAAAAAGTAAAAGTGGTGGAGAGCAATGGAGAAATTATATGTCTTGCAGGTCTTAGGATTAATGACCGTTTCAGAGTAACGGAAAAGACAAAAAAAATTCTTGTTGTTCAGGGAATGAAATAAACCTAAAGGATGTTTAAATTTATATAAAGGAAATTAGAGGCGGGCTAAAGCCCCAGGTCGTGCCCTTTTCATTGCCGTCAACTTAAGCTGACGGCAATGAAAGAACTTATTAGTGGCTTTAGCCAAAATTCTATAAGAATTTTTTTAAACAAAATTTAAACAGCTTCTCAATATATGACTAGCTTTTTCACTATCCTGTTTTCAGCCGCTTTCAGCTCGCATAAATAAATCCCGCTGCCCAACCGCGAAGCATCAAAGTTATATTGCCTGCTGCCGGCATTTTGGTAGCCGTTGAAAATTTCTATTACTTTTTCTCCAAGCACAGAGTAAAGATTTAATTCTACGTTGCTATAAGAAGATAGTGTAACCTGTACAGTACAAAAATCTGTTGCGGGATTAGGGAAGCAGATAAAATTATCCGCTAAAACAGGATGTTCAGGGATTCCGGAGCCAATGGAATTAAACTGCTGCTGTGCGCTGTCTGCCGATGCCTGTAGCTGCAGAAGCGAATCAGCAGCCAGCAATGCAAACGCAATATGAACTGAGTCTCCTCCTGTTACAGCAAAAGGTCCGCTTGAAATCATCATAGACACATCTGTAGTATCAGAAGCAAGGCGGGTAAGTGAAGACATAGTCTGATATTTTTCCTGCTTGGTAAAACCGTCATAGATTCCTACGCTTCCATTGCTTCCGTCATTATTGAATGCGTAATAATTTACTCCTCCCGGAGTAAGAACTTTAATCCCGCAGAACAAACCACCCGCCTGTGTATCGTGCGCCCAGCCGAGTTTGCGTGGTGCATCAAACCCCTCTACGTTGGTTGCATAATTAGGAGGAGGTATATCCCAATCGGCATACAAGCCTATATGCAAAGAATTATAATTGGTTGCGCTGTTGTTGTAGATTATGTAATCATAAATAATATACTTGGTATGTCCGGAAGCGAGCCATGCGCGCGCGCGGTGTGTTACAGAAATTCCGAGAGGATAGGTTGCAGAATCATCTTCAAAGATGGTGATGGCATCAAAGTCAGAGACAACAGAAGGAATTTCCTGTCTCACTCTGAGTGTCGGAATAAAATCATTCAACACAGAAGTTGCAGGGCTGCCAACGGTGATGTCAGAAACCATAGAATCATTTACTCCAATCACTGTTCCTCCTGAATAAAGCAATGACGGTCCTTGATGATAAATGAAACCGATTCCCTGTGCCTGCCCGCCATCGTTAAAGCCCAGCCGTCCTTTACTGGTCATAGACGTGCCGACTTCGTTAATCGTGATATTTATATAATCAACATTGATAAGGAGCTTCATGCATTGCCAGTCAGTATAGGTGCCGTCTGAATAATTAAAAGTGAAATACACGGGCGTATTTACAGGCGGACTTCCTGTAATAACAGCTCTGAACGGATTGCTTCGGTTGCTGTCTGCTTCTAACGTATTCATAGCACCGGGATTAAAGACGCTGTCGAGAAAACTGATATATGGTGATGAAGATGAAAGCATGATGGTGAGATTGGATAAGGGGCTTAGATAATTTGTAAACAGAGCGCTGATGCGCAACGTATCACCCACAACAAACGCATTATCGTTATTGTCTGTAATGCTGATGCCGGTTGCTCTTGCAGAAGATACCGAATCTGTAAGAGCACGGAATATATTCAAGCGTCCTTTGCCGAGCAGATGAAAATAAGGAGCATTACCGCTTACCGTATCCAGGTTATCGCTTGTAATGCGGAGACGTTCGCCAATCTGTAAAGCGTTTAATGAGGGAAATTGTTTTTTCACCAGTGCCGCCGCCGCTGTTGCCTGCGGTGCGGCTTCAGAAGTTCCGCCAGATACAATCATAATAGTGCTGGCAGGGGCGATAGACCAAATTAAATCTCCGGGACAACTTATATCGCACGTGCAGCCAAAGCTGGAACCTGTCCAGCGATTATCAGCGGTATCGGAACCGGCAATGGAGAGTACGTTTTCGTAAGATGCAGGATAGAAAGGAGATTCGTCCTGGTTGTTTCCGGCTGCGCCTACTACGAGACAATTTTTATTGAACGTTGCATAGTTAACTGCATCCTGCCCGAATTGTGAGCCACCAAATCCGCCCCATGAGCAATTCACCGCAATGCAATTATGGTCGGCTGCATAAATAATTCCGGCTTCTCCGTTCACAATAGAATTTGCGTTTGAAGCGCACCTGATAGGAAGAAATTTTGTATTGAATCCGACACCGGCTCCATCGGTAATGTTATCAACCTGCGCACAAGCTACTCCGGCAACAAAAGTTCCGTGCAGCGGAACAGGTCCGTAAACATCATTGTCGTTCGTGGCGACATTCCATCCATAATAATTATCCGTATATCCGTCACCGTCATCATCTACGCCATTGATGGGGTCAGCCGTATTGTATTTAATTCTTGGTTGAAGGTCGGGATGAGAAGTATCGAAGCCTGTATCGGTAATGCCGATGACAATGGTTGAATCGCCCTGGTTAATGTCCCACGCCTGTATGGCATGGATTTTTGCAAGGTGATATTGAATTACAAATCCCGTATCGTTCGGAATGTAGAGAGGCTTGTAAATATAGCTGGGTTCAGCATAAATTAATTTGCCGCTTGCCATGAGCACATTGATTGCTTTTTCTATCGGCACACCTGAATCATAATTAAGCTGCCAGATTAATGACAGGTCAACGAGAAGCTGTCCGTCTGCATTTCTTTTTGTTACAGGCGGCTGATGGTTTGGAAAAAGTTTTTTTACGCTTTTTGTTTTAAGAGAAGAAAAAGTTTTTTCGAGTGATGCATCATGAATAGATGACGAACGAAATTCCGGCTTTAGCTTGAAAATAATTTTTCCTTTTTCGTAATCGTTTGCCGTTACCTTTTCGGGCAGCTTAAAAGTATTTGCAGGTGAAAATTTTTGTTGTGCTGATGTGTGAAATGAAAATAATGCTGCTGCAACTAAAGCGATAAAAGTATTTTTTATCTGCATAAATTTTCTTTAGGATAAAGGTAGCGAATATTCGCCCAACGGGGTTTTTGATATATCTGTCAGGATGAATCCGTCAGCTGACGGACTGATATTTTATTTCTCCCTAAGCTCCGACAGTACCTGTCTTGACTTTTCCGGCTCGCTTGTAATTGGCAATAATCACTCCGGTTGATGTAACCGAACTCTCTGTTAATGTAAAGGCTGCCGGAATCGGGCCATTGTCAAACAACTTTTTTCCTTTACCAAGAGTCAGCGGGTAAATTTTGAGCCAGAGTTCGTCCACTAAATCATTCTTAAGTAGCAGCTGAATAAGCTTGCTACTGCCCCAAACTTTAATGTCAGAACCTTTTGAGTTTTTGAGCTTTTTGATATCCGCCAGGCTGTTCAGGAATACTGAATTTTTCCATTCAGATTTTTTCATGGTCTTTGACAGGACGTATTTTGTGACATCATTGATACCTGGCCAAAAGTCTGCATGTTCAGGCCAGTAAGAGGCAAAAATCTCAAATGTTTTTCTGCCCAAAAGAAGGTCTGCAGGTTTCATCTGTTTTTGCATGACCTTACCAGAAACTTCGTCAGAATACGGTGCAGTCCAGCCGCCATATTTGAAACCGCCCGATGTATCTTCCTTAGGTCCACCGGGTGCTTGCATCACTCCATCTAATGTAATAAATGTTGTAACGATTATTTTTCTCATGTTAAAATTGGTTTTGTACAATACAAAGTTCGTCAAAAATGCCATGTCACTTGTAGTATATGCGACAATTTTTTAGTAGCCCAACATTTTTGTTCTCACAATCTTCTTGCCCGCTTTCACCTGCGCTGCGCTCTGGTTCAATCGGGTCTATGCCCGAAGGGTTGGAATTCTACCTGTTATAAATTTTTCAATTTGCAATAAGTATATTTCTTGTTCTTCCCTTGGCATTTTTATTATCAATACTCTCTATGATAAAATAGTTATCCGTTACTTTTATTATTCTATCACAATACCAAATCCGCTTTGAACTCGGGGGATATGCCTTATGCCGCTTTATCTCTCTCCAATTTTCTCGACTAAATTTGAAACAATAGCTTGAATCCGTGATCTTATATTTATTATAAAATAGACTAACATCGTCTTTAATTCCTTCATGAACGTCTTGCACTACTCCGTTTGTCCTAAATTTGGTAATCGTTTGCTCAGAGTCAGGATATATCCCCAATGAATCATTTTTAAAAAAATATTTTGCATACCATTTCCAGCCGTTTGGTCTTTGAATAATTGATCGAAAATTAGGATCAATCGAAATGCTGTCGCTTTTTATATCATCAATTGAAACTTTTACCTGTGCTTTGCAAAAGAAATTAAACGAGAAAAAAATCAATATCAGAATTACCTTCATTGCGTCAAATATATTAAAGCTTACCAACATCCCGTTTCAGCACACCCCTCAATCGGGGCTATGCCCGAAGGGTTGGAATTCTTGCAAATTTTAAATGATACATTTGTCAGGACGAAAGTCCTAACAGCTTATAAAATAAACTACGATGGAAGAGAATGAAATAAATGATTTGAAACAAAAAATTCAAGACGTCTTATCTGAGGGACAAGTAAAGCTTACTGAAGTTTCCGCAATTGCTGAAGGTGCAAAACAAAAAGAAGCTGAACTTAACACCTACCATTCAAGAATTATAGAATTAAAAGCGGCAGCGGAAGGAAATGCTGGTACCCTGACAGCAACTCTCGATAGTGCTACTTCTGTAAAGCAACAAATTGATGAAGTCCATCGATTGGCAACTGAAGTAAAAGCAACGATCGATTCAATTCATCAAGACAGTAATAGTAAGAGTGCTGAAATAAATAATTATTTTGGTGCGTTTCAGGAACTACGACAAAAAGTAGATAGTACCGAAACAGGAATTGCCGCAACTTTTGCAAAGGCAACTGAATTTTTTGGACAAATTTCAAAAACAAACACTGATGCCAACACTACAAAAGAAGAAATAATAGCTAATAAAGTTAAAGCAGATGGATTGCTGACTGAAACTACGCAAATCAAAAATACTGCAGCCGCTAATTTAACCGAGAGCCAACGATTAAAAAGTGAGATTGGTAAGATTCTTGATTTGGTAAGAGATACAGGTCTTGCCAACTCGTTCGACCGAAGAAGGAAACGATCACAGTGGAGCAGTTTAATGGCATTGGGAATAATGATTCTAGGAGTAGGTTTAAGTGCATTCTTAATTAACAAAGTTTTTCTTACAACTGAAGGACAAGGATTGTTCAACACCATTCAAAGTGATTACATCAAGTTCTTATTGCGTGTTACACTTACTTCACCAGGGGTTTTTATGGCTTTGTTTGGCGCATCTCAGTTTTCCAAAGAAAGATATTTTCTGGAACAATATGAATTTAAGACTGCAGCTGCTTTGGCTTTGGAAAATTACACCAAACTTCTTAAAGATAACTATGCAGGAAAAGAAAAGGAGATTTTTGACTTGAACGTGGAATTAATTCGTTCAGTTTATAAAGAGCCTATATACATAAAGCCCAAAGCCTCTCGTGAAATAAAAGTTCGCGAGAAGGAAGCGCCCACTTTTAAAGTTGGCAATGCGCCCGTTATGAAGGACACAAAACCAGCTGGCGTCAATGATCACTAATAAAATACTTGAGGTTTCCTGTGCTGCCCCGCTCCGCAGGATTTGTAACTCCGCTGCGCGGGATTTGTAATCCGGCGCTTGAAAAAGATAAGTGAAGGGTTGTAAATCCTTCACAATGGAGTAAATTTAAGAACACGAACTATTAAATTCAGAGATGAACTTTTTAAACTTAGTAAACTAAAATAAATTTATTATGGAAACAGTAGTTACAAATCTTCCGCATTATGATTTATCTGATTATCGCTATCAGAGAGCTCAAATCACGCTTGCAAATAACAAAACTTTGAATGGACAGTTTGTTCAGTTCTCAGTCGTTCAGGGTATTGTTGAAACCTTTCCTGCAGTTTCTCAACTCTGCTTCTTACCAGCAGCTAATGAGAAAGAATTTTGGGATTTCTACAATGCAAATAATGGTGTATTCCCTGAACTCCCGAAGTATATCTTAATGTTTAAACCTTCGGATATTTTAAGAATAGTTATTGAACCTGTTGGAAGTTAATAGCTTGCAATAGAGAGTGCAGCCCTGCTGCAATGGCAGGCAGAATTCCAGCTGCTGCTAAACTAGCCCCGATTGAGGGGAGCTCCTGCGACCCGAAAGCGGGACGGAAATTTGTGAGAGCAAAAATGTTGGGCTATAAAAAAAAATTTGGTTACCAATAGCTAATTAGTACGAATATACGAATCGCGCTTACGGTTTTTTCATTCGTATATTAGTAATGATTCGTTATTCGTCAACCATTTAGTTGGTGTCGATGCGGTTGACGGTAGTGATGCCGCTGATGTTTTTGAGTTTGGACATGAGCTTGGTGAGGTGCGTGGTGTCGTTGACGAAAAGCATAATGGTGCCTTCGAACATGCCGTCTTTGCTGTCGAAGTTGACCGAGCGCATGTTTACTTTGAGGTCGCTGGAGATGACTTTGGTGATTTTGTTGATGACGCCTACGTTATCGATGCCGATGATTTTGATGCCGGCAAGGAAGGCGAGCTCCGCTTTGCTTGTCCACTTTGCTTTTACGATGCGGTAGGCGTAGTTGCTCATGAGGTGGATGGCGTTGGGACAATTGACGCGGTGAATTTTTATTCCTTCGTTGATGGTGATGAAACCGAATACGTCATCGCCCGGGATGGGATTGCAGCATGGTGACAGCTTGTAGTCGAAGCGTTCCATGGTGTCACCAATCACGAGCATGTCGCTTTTGCCGCGCACGCTGCGTACAAGCTCCTCGAGGGATTGTTCGGGTTTTTCGGGTTGCGGCTGTGCTGTTGCTTTAATATGTCCTTTATTATTTGCAAACTCTTTGAGGTCGCCCACATCGATGATTTCTTTTGCGATACGGAAAAAAAGTTCCTGGCTGCTGGGAAGCCTGTAGTAGAGGAGAAGCTCGTTGATGTTGGTCTGGTTGAACTCAATTTTTAAGTGGCGGAACTTACGCTCGAGAATTTCTTTGCCGTCTTCTGCAATTCTCCGCTTGTCTTCTTTGAGCGCTGCTTTGATTTTTGCTTTTGCACGTGCTGTAACCACATACGTGAGCCAATCTTCTTTTGGTTTTTGTTTTGACGAAGTGAGAATTTCGACTTGGTCTCCGCTTTTTAATTTATGACTAAGCGGCACGAGCCGGTGATTGACTTTTGCGCCAATGCAATGCGCGCCAATGTCGGTGTGGATGTCGAAAGCAAAATCAAGAGCGGTGGAACCTGTAGGAAGTTTTTTCAAATCGCCTGTCGGGGTAAACACAAAAATTTCGTCAGAGAAAAGATTCAGCTTGAACTCATCAATAAAGTCAAGCGCGTTGGAGTCGGGATTCTGAAGCAACTCGCGGATTTTATTCACCCATTCATCGAGTGCGGTTTCTGCTGCCGTTGCAGAATCCTTATATTTCCAATGCGCTGCATAACCTTTTTCGGCAACCTCGTCCATTCTTCGCGAGCGGATTTGCACTTCAACCCATTTGCCGCTTGGTCCCATCACCGTGGTGTGCAGCGATTCGTAGCCGTTTGCCTTAGGGGTGGAAATCCAATCGCGCAGGCGGTCGGGATTGGGATGATAAAAATCCGTAACAACGGAATATGCTTGCCAGCATGCTGCTTTTTCTTCTGCGACATCTGCATCAATAATAATACGTACGGCAAACAAATCGTAAATCTCTTCGAATGAAACGCCTTGCTTGCGCATCTTATTCCAGATGGAATGAATGCTCTTTGGTCTGCCGCGGATTTCAAATTTCAATTCCTGTTCTTTGAGTTCGTCTACGAGCGGGTCAGAAAATTCTTTGATGAAACGCGCGCGCTCCTTACTGGTCTCCTGCAGTTTGCTGTCTATCATTTTATAAACTTCAGGCTCGGTGTATTTAAGAGCGAGGTCTTCCAGTTCGGTTTTGAAAGCATAGAGCCCAAGACGATGGGCGAGGGGTGCGTATAGATAAAGAGTTTCCGAGGCAATCTTCAATTGTTTCTCGCGTTCCATAAAATCCAGGGTGCGCATGTTGTTGAGCCGGTCAGAAAGTTTTATGAGTATCACTCTCACATCGTCCGACAGGGTGAGCAGCATCTTTCTGAAATTCTCGGCCTGCTGCGAACTTCCCTGCTCAAAGACGCCAGAAATTTTTGTAAGCCCGTCAACAATGGAAGCGACTTTTTTTCCGAAAATTTTTTCTATGTCTTCGAGTGTTACATGTGTGTCTTCGACAACATCATGTAACAATGCCGCAACTACAGCGGTAGAGCCGAGCCCGATATCCTCAGCAACAATCTGTGCTACAGCCAGCGGATGAAAAATGTATGGCTCACCCGATTTCCTCCGCATATCCTTGTGCGCATCCAATGCCATGTTAAAGGCAGTACGAATTTGCTTTCGGTCATCATCCGGCGAGCCCGGTTTGACTGCACGCAGCAATGCACGGTACCTTTTCAGGATTTCCTTCTTTTCGGATTCTATGTCGACCATCTGTTCCTGCATATTACATCTACGAAATACGAATGTATACGAATATACGAATGGTGCTATTTAATCTTTATGAGTTACTCGGAAGGTTGTTGATTTTCTTTCAGTATGGACCCCTGACCCCTAAAGGGGGACCATGCACAATGTGCGGGAAGGGGTTCTCCCTTTAGGGAGTTAGAGGGTAGCATTGGGTTATTTCTTCAACGCAAGGATTGAATAATCGGTTTCTACTCTGCGGATGGTATTTTTCAGCAAACCCAAACCATCAATTTCTAATTCAACAATATCTCCTTCCTGCAGCCATTGAGCAGGATAAGAAGGGTCTTTCAGGAGAGCAGTGCCATTCAACTCCAGGAAACAACCGGTGCCCACCGTTCCCGAGCCAATTACATCGCCCGGATGTAAATCAACTCCATATGAGGCGCGCTCAATGATTTCGGCAAACGTCCAGTCCATATCACCCATGTTCCCTTCGCTTACCTGTTGTCCGTTAACGCGGCAAACCATTTTAAGCTTATGATTGGTGCCAGTATGATTTGGCTTTGGCGGAATAATAAATGGTTCAAGCTCATCGGGCGTAACCAGCCATGGTCCGATGGTGGTTGCAAAATCTTTTCCTTTGGCAGGGCCAAGATTCAAAAGCATTTCTTCCATCTGCAGCGTACGCGCACTAAGGTCATTCATAATCATATAACCGGCAATGTACTGGTCGGCTTCTTTTGCGGGGATATTTCTTCCTTGCTTACTGATGACTATTGCTGCTTCCAGTTCAAAGTCGAGTTTTTGAAAATGGTCAGGCATGCAATGGACTTCACCAGGACCTGCGATGGAATTATGATTCGTAAAATAAAACACAGGATATTGGTCGAACTCCTTAATCATTTCAACTTTCCGGTTTCTCCTTGCTGCTTCCACGTGCTGGCGAAATGCATATCCATCGCGGCATGAAGTAGGATGAGGGACTGGTGCAAGGAGATTTTCCATGGTCGCCTGTGAAGCTGTTATTTTTGAATTACCTGAAATGATTTCACCGTTCAGCTTCAGCGCATCGCTCATGCTTTCTTCTCCATAAAATAAAAACATTGCCATCGTGTCGGGTATAGTCAGGGCAAAGCGTGAAGCATTTCTGGCGAGGTTATAGATTTTACCTTCGTGCCAGATGCCAAGTTGTTCCATGTCCTGTTCAAAATAAGATACAAGTTTCATAATGTTTTTTTAGCCGGCTGCAAAGTTAGGAAATAGAAAGTGAGGAATTTGGACTTGAATTTCTTCACTAAACAACCATGATATAAATTCCTGTTTGGCTAATTTTGGACGTAATAAAAACTTATGTTTAACCATTAAATCCTAACACTATGAAAAAAATCTACGCTTACATTATTTTATCAGCTTCATTTTTTCTTTTTTCGGTTAATACCGGTGCCACAACATGGACTGTAACGGTGGGCTCTCCAACTTTCTCTCCCGGTGCGATTCCCAATGTTGTCTGTGGTGATATCATACATTGGGTATTAGGTGCCGGAACACATAACACCGTCTCAACTACTATCCCTGCAGGGGCTACTCCCTGGAGTGCGCCTATCAGCAGTTCAAGCACTACATTTGATTATACCGTTCCTAACTTTGCAGGTGTATATAATTATGAGTGCACTATTCATGGTTTCTTCGGTTCGTTCACTGTAACCTGCTCGGTAGGGATTGATAAAGTCGACCCCGCTATTGCTTCTGCTGTATATCCCAACCCGTTCACGTCATCGGTTACAATTGTAAACCATAATGCTGATGCAGTAAGAATTACAAATATTAGCGGACAGGTGGTCAAAGCAATTGCTCTGAATACTGCGGGCGACAAATCAGAAATCAATCTAGATGCGCTTGCACCGGGAATGTATTTCCTTACAACATTGAGCGAAGGAGTTATACGTGAGACAAAGAAAATTATTAAGACTAAATAACTGAATAAAAATTTTTAGCTTTATCCAGTTCTCCTAAGGGCGGGCTGGATATTTTTATCGTGAAAATAAAAGTAATAGTAACGGGCGCTACCGGAATGGTAGGCGAGGGAGTTATGCACGAATGTTTGTTGCATGATGATGTGGAAGAGGTATTAGTTATCGGAAGAAAACCCTGCGGAGTTTCACATCCGAAGCTGAAAGAAATTATTCATGATAATTTTTTTGACATCACCCCCATTGAAAACCGCCTAACCGGGTATGATGCCTGTTTCTTTTGCCTGGGCGTAACCTCTATAGGAAAGAGCGAAGAGGAATATTATAAGCTGACATATACTCTAACGATGCATGTGGCAGAAATCTTTTCCAAGTTGAATCCAGGAAAAACCTTCTGTTATGTTTCTGGCGCAGGTACAGACAGTTCTGAAAAGGGCAGGACTATGTGGGCGAGAGTGAAAGGCAAAACGGAAAACGATTTGATGAAGCTTCCTTTTAAGCGGGCTTATAATTTTCGGCCCGGATTTATCCGCCCTACAGAGGGATTGAAAAATGCGCACGGCTTTTATAAGTATGTAAACTGGCTTTATCCTTTCTTTCGTTCGGTTGCGCCAAAATATTTTTGCTCGCTGAAGGAAATAGGTATTGCCATGATTATCGCAGTAACCAAGGGGTATGAAAAACAGATCCTGGAAGTGAAAGATATTGTTATACTCGCAAAAAGATAAAGCATATGTATGTTCCCGGGTATTCACGCAACCAGGATATGGATGAAGTAAAAAGCTTCATTAAAGAAAACGGTTTCGGAATTTTGGTAAGCAATGCCGGCAACAAACTGCAGGCAACACATATTCCGCTTGAGCTGAGTACCAATAAAAACGGAAAAAATATCCTGACGGGACATATCTCAAAAGCAAACCCGCAGTGGAAAAATTTCAAAGATGACAATCATGTATTGGTAATTTTCAATGGCCCCAATTCATATATTTCATCCTCGTGGTACGACCACGAAAATGTTCCGACATGGAATTATATTGCTGTTCACGTTTATGGTACGGTTAAAATTATTGAGAGAGAAAAATTAGTACAGGCGCTGAAACATTTAGTAGACCGTTATGAAAGCGAATCTGTAAACCCTGTCTCGGTTGAAAAAATGTCGGAGAAATTTTTCAGCAGAGAACTCAAAGGCATTATTGGTTTTGAAATTGAAATTGAAGAGATTCATCCTGCTTACAAGCTTTCTCAAAACCGTGACGAAAAAAATCACACCAATATTGTAAGCGAATTGGAAAAGCGTGGCGACTATAATTCGCTTGCCGTTGCCGGAAAAATGAAAAAATATAAACAATAATTTCTTATTATTGACTGATAAATTAAATCACATGAAAATAGGGATTCTCGGAACCGGCATAGTTGGAAATACTATCGGTTCAAAGCTGGTTCAGCTCGGCCACGAGGTAAAAATAGGTTCCCGCACCGCTGATAATGAAAAGGGAAAAGAATTCGTCAAGGTTAACGGCAGTAAAGCATCACACGGAACTTTTGCAGATGCAGCCCGGTTTGGTGAAATTGTTTTCAACTGTACCAGTGGAAGCGTTTCACTAAATGTTTTGCAAATGTCAGGAGCAGAAAACCTGGAAGGAAAAATTCTTATTGACGTTTCCAACCCGTTGGATTTTTCCAAAGGCATGCCGCCCACTTTGGTTCCTTCCTTGTCAAATACTACTTCGGTGGGCGAAGCGATTCAGAAAGCATATCCTGATGTGAAAGTTGTAAAAGCATTCAATACAATGAACGCCACCCTGATGGTAAATCCTTCGCTTGTTAAGGGTAAGCATGATGTATTTCTCTGTGGCAACGATGCTTGCCGCCAAAACAAAGTTTATAGAAATGCTCGGTTGGTTTGGGTGGAAATCTTTTGTTGACCTGGGCGATATTGTCGGTTCGCGTGGAATGGAAATGATACTTCCATTGTGGATACGGTTATATGGAGTGTACCAGTCGCCCAATTTTAATTTCAATATTGTGAAATAGTGAGCAATGAAAATGCTTGATTATTTGCCGCTCGTATCCCTTTGCGTTGGAGGATGGGCAGTGGTGAATGGAATTTTACACGATGTATTTGTTCTATTATCAGAGCATGGAAAAAAATACGACAGAGACCTGCTTCGCCTCTTGATGGATGGACATATACTGATTACCTGCGGGGTGATGCAGATGCTTGCATACACAGGTTTGCGGGGCAATGAAAACTGGGGATATTATGTTTCGGGCGCTGCGTGCATCAGTTTGCTGGTGTACTGTGCCATGATTTTCCCTTTTCTGAAATCTATGTTTACAATACTTCTGAATGCTGCTTTGCTTGTATTGCTGATTATAAATTTTTCGAAGCAGTAACCCCAACCACTTCCACTTCATAAACCAGCGGAGTGTAAGGAGGCACAATGTAAATTCCCGACGCAGGATTTCTTTTACCCTGTTCTCCATAGCCAAGCTCCGAAGGAATAATTAAAGTCGCCTTCTCACCTTCACGAAGCTCTTTAAATGCTTCTTCAAAACCGGGCATTGCCTTTCCGTCACCGAGAATAAACTGATAGGGATGATAAGGAATGCAGGCGTCAAAGACTTCACCATCCGTAAATCGGCCGGTGTATTGTACAGCAATCCTGTCTCCCTTAGCAGGTATTTTTCCTTTTGTTTTTTTAGTAACGATAACATATAAACCGGTGGAAGACGGTTTCTGCGTAATATTATTTTCTTCAATATATTTATCAATTAACTTTTGCTCCGCAGCAAATTTGAGCGTCAGCTTTTCCCTTATCTCAGCTTCAGCTTCAACTGCGCTCTGCACTTTAAGCAACGTAATATCAAATACCAGCCGGCTTCCTTTTTTCAAAGAAGGCGGCAATGGTTTCTTAAAAACTTTTTCAAACATAGAATCGGCGGAAACAAAAAAAGTTGCGCTGTCGCCTTCGCTCATCATCATAATTCCTTCTTCTACTGCGCCTTCAAAAGGCGGTTTTATAAGCTGGTAACGCAATGGCATACCGGTTTCTCGCGAATCATAAAGCACAGAATCATTTTCAAGCTTATAAACCATGTTCAGCGTAACGTAATAATTTTCCCGGGGAGATTTGCCTTTATGCTCCGAGTGAAAAATATACCGGAGTCCCGTATCTGTGGTTTTATATTTTGCTTTTTCCGTGCAGTACGTTAGGAATAAAACCAGCAAAGCAAAAACAAGGAAAAATATTTTTAGTCTCATTGTCATTTCTTATGTCGCACAATTTTCATTTCTCATAGCAATTTTGCATGAAGTTGTGTCTACAAAACTTCCAGCAGTTCCATTTCTATGTATAAAGAAGAGCTACCGGGAATCTTGTCTTTATCGCCCAGTAGTCCGTAACCAAGATGTGAAGGAACTATAATTCTCGCTTTGTCTCCTGCATGCATCAGCATTACCGCTTCTTCGATTCCCCTGGGCACATCTTTTTTGCCAACGGTAAACTCCAGGGGTTTTTCCTTTTTGTATTCATAACAAAGAGTGGCATCGAGCAAAAATATTTTACATGCTACGCGCACTTCATCGTTTACAGCCGGCCTTTTTCCTTTTCCTTGTTCATAAATCATAAAGCGCAATCCTGTTCCGCTGGAATCCATGCTCCAGCCATGGCGCGAAATAAATTCTTCTATCTGTTGCTCTTCCGTTTTTACAAGGATTTTGTTTACCTCAACCAGCTTATCTTTCAACTTGTTTTCATCAATGTTTTCATTCTTATTGTTCCTGCAATGAAGAGAACAGAAGCTTAGCAGAATAATACATAAAAAGAAAAACCACGATTTCATATTACTTCAGTTCACTGCTGTATTCCTTAAGCGCTGAAAGAAATTTTTCCACCGTTGCATCCATTGAGTCGCGGGATTTACCTCCCGCTGCATTCATATGCCCTCCGCCTTCAAAATATTTTTCAGCAAGTTTCTTCACCGAAAAATTTCCCTTTGAACGCAACGACATCTTAATGATTCCATCGCGCTCTAAAAAAAATGCAGCAACACGAATTCCATTTATGGCAAGCGCATAGTTGACAAATCCTTCACTGTCGCCCGAAACAAAGTGAAACCGCTCCAACTCTTGCTTTGTAAGCGTTATGATAGCGGTACTATATTCAGGATAAATTTTCAGCTTGTTATTAATACAGTAACCCAGCAGCCGCAGGCGGTTCTCAGAAAAATTATCGTATACATTTTCGTGGATGATGTGATTTTCTACACCGGCTTCAATAAGCGTTGCAATAATGCGGTGTGTGTCAGCAGTCATTGTCGAGAAACGGAATGACTGCGTATCCGTCATAATGCCGGTATAAAGACATTCAGCAATAGGAGTAGAGAGTTTTCCGTTGAGCCCGGTAATAAAATAATAAACAAGCTCGCATGTGGCACAGGACTTTGGAAAAGAAAAACTAAAATCGAATGATGTTTCCGGGTCAAGATGATGGTCAATAAGAATTTTTTTTGCAGCGGATTTTGAAACCGGTTCGCCCAGCTTGTCGAGGCGGTCCATGCGGTTGAAATCGAGGCAAAAAATTATGGAAGCATTTCTTATCCGCTCCTGCGCGTCAGGCATATTTTTTTCATATGAAATGACACTGTTGAATCCCGGCATCCATGAAAGAAAAGCAGGTGCTTCATCGGGAGTAATCACAGAAACATGATGACCTTCCTGCGTAAGAAAATGATAGAGGGCGAGAGAAGAACCAATGGCATCTCCATCAGGCCGGTGATGCGTAGTGATGACAATATTCTCAGGTTTCTGCAGCATGGAATGAATGAGCTTCATTTTATCTGCAGGGAATTCAAACTTCATTTTCCGATTTTTTTAATGCGCGCAAAGGTAGAAAGAGTCCTGACGTTTACAGTCCGGATGCTGACATTTATCGTCAGCATTCAGAATTTAGCATTTAGCATTGTTAAAAATGCACCTTCTTCTAACTCTAAGCTCTAAACCTAAACACTAAACTTTAATTACATTCGCCCCCGTTTAATTTCAGACTATGTCCAACAAAACGTTTACGATGATTAAGCCCGATGCTGTTGCCAACGGGTATGCAGGAGGAATTATTTCAAAAATTATTGAAGCAGGTTTCAGAATCTCGGCCATGAAGCTTACCGCGCTTTCTCCCGAACGCGCTTCGCAGTTTTATGCCGTTCACAAAGCAAGGCCTTTTTATAATGACCTGGTAAAATATATGTCTTCGGGCCCCATTATTGCCGCTATCCTGGAAAAGGAAAATGCCGTAAATGATTTCCGCAAACTCATTGGCGATACCGACCCGTTTAAAGCAGCGCCCGGAACCATCCGCAATCTCTACGCAAAATCTATTGATGCCAATGCCATCCACGGCAGCGACAGCGATGCGAATGCAGACATAGAAGCAAACTTTTTCTTTTCTGTGACCGAGCGGTTTTAACTACAGCAGCACAATTTCATCTGCCACCGGCTCCTTGAATTCTGCGTTTATGATTTCAAGAATTTTGTTACGGGCATAATGCAGCTCTTCCCTAAGCACGGATGAGTTGACTCTTATGTAGAGTTTTCTTTTTTTAAGTTTTACTTCCTGCGTGCGAATGTTGATGGTTTGACCCATAAGCTTTTCCCAATTTGTGGCAATATGCGTCTGGTTGATTCTCTCTTCCAGCCCATATTCTTTCAACATGGCCTCAATAGCTTCTCGCAGAGTTATTTCATTTCCTGTGAACGCCATCATTAAATATGTTATATGTTATAAGTTATTAGTTATACGGGAGGAGAAATTAATACGGATTTTTTTCTAATAGTATAACTTATAACTTGTTTTCTACGGTTCCGTTAACGATGCTAAAGATACGAACGGGTTTGTTGATTCTTTTAAAAATATTTTCTACGCGTTCCGGGTGTGTATCGGTGATAAAAATCTGCCCGAAATTAGCGTGGCTCACCAGCTCCATTAAGCGGTTCATTCGGAAGTCGTCCAGCTTGTCGAAAATATCATCCAATAAAAGCAAGGGAAAAAGCCCTTTTACTTTTTTTATAAAATCAAACTGCGCCAGCTTAAGCGCAACAAGAAATGATTTCTGCTGACCCTGCGATGAAAAACGTTTTACAGGGTGTCCATCCATGGTAAAAATCAAATCGTCTTTATGAATGCCGACGGTTGTATATTCAAGTATACGGTCGCGCTGAAGCGCATTGCGGAAATGTTCTTCAAAGTCGGAGAGGTGATGATGCGATTCATATACAACTGCAACTTCTTCCCGTTCTCCCGATACAAAACGGTAATGACTGTTAAATAAAGGAGTGAACTCCGTGATGAATGATTGTCTTTTTTCAAAAAGTTTTTTCCCGATGGTTAAAAGTGTTTCATCCCAGATTTCAAGAGCGGCCTGGTCAAAATAATTTTGCCTTGAAAACTGCCGCAGCAATGCATTGCGCTGTGTAAGCGCCTTGTTGTAATTGAGCAAGTCGTCAAGATAAATGCGGTCATACTGCGATATAATGCTGTCAATAAGTTTTCTTCTTTCCTCGCTGCCCCCGGTAATCAATTCAATATCGTAGGGAGAAATCATTACCGAAGGGAAGATGCCGATATGGTCTGCCAGGCGTTCGTATTCATTTTCATTGCGCCTGAAAATTTTACGCTGGTTGCGCTTAAGCCCGCATGAGATTTTTTCTTCTCTTCCATCCAAAATAAAATCGCCCTGAATCATTGCCAAAGGCGCATCGTAGCGGATGTTCTGACTGTCAACCGGGTTAAAATAACTTTTACAAAACGACAGGTAATAAATAGCATCAAGCAGGTTGGTTTTACCTGCGCCATTATCTCCGGCAAAACAATTGGATTCCTCATCAAAAGAAAGTTCCGCCTGCCCGAAGTTTTTAAAATTTATAATGGATAATTTTTTAAGGAACATGCAACGAAAATACAATACAGATTTAAAGAGTGTTAATGCCTTGAGTGCGACTGACTTCTGAAAACTTAATTACATAAACTTTGTACATTCGCATGTAAACCATGAGCACTTAAAATCATCTTTATGAAAAAACTACTACTCATTTCATCGCTCTTTTCCGTTGCAATTTGCAACGCGCAATTCTGGACAGAAAACTTTGGCACCGGATGCAGCAGCGCTAATCCTGCCAGCGGCTATGCAGGAGCAAACGGAACATGGACCGTAACCAACACCGGAACTAATGATTCGTATGCTGATGTTTGGTATGTGAGCGCAAAGTGCAATAATACCGGAGCCGGAAATTGCGCTACAGGTTGCAGCAATACAAATAGCCGTACGCTGCATATCGGTAATGCCGACCTTGCTGCTTTTGGAGTAGGACCTGATTCAACCGCCACGTATCTTACCGGCGTATTCTGCAGCAGTTTCAGCGTCTGCTCAACTACACATAAGCGGGTTGATTCACCGGTAATTAATTGCACCGGGCATTCGGGCATTTCAATATCGTTCATTTATCTCGAAGGAGGTGAAGCATCGGATGATGATGCAACACTTTGGTATAGCGATGGAATTACCTGGACTCAGATTGATCCACTTGCAAAGACAACAGTTTGCGCTTCCACTTCCGGAATCTGGACTTCTTTTACGATGAACTTGCCGGCGAGCGCTGATAATAATGCCAATGTTAAAATAGGATTTCAGTGGACCAACGACAATGATGCGCAAGGCACCGACCCTTCCTTTGCTGTGGATGATATTACCCTGTCAACTCTTGTAAGCGGTTTTGGCGGTGAGCAAATGCCGGAAGAATGCAGCGCTTATTGTGATGGCGGGAATATTATTATCCGCTCACCCGGAACATTTAAAGTACTTTCGGTAATGAATGTGCTTGGAGAAAGCATACCGTTCTCAAGCAATGGTAATGCTGTTAAGCTGAAAGAAAATACAGAGGGAATTTATTTTCTGAAGATCGAAGTTGGAAAGAAACTTGTTACAAGAAAAGTTCAGATGTTACGCTGACATAATTTCTTTCTCAAGAATTTCTTCTCTTCCCGGTCCTGTAGATACAAATGCAATCTTCAGGTTAAGTTGTTTTTCCAGGTATGAAACATATCCTGAAAATTCATTGGATAGTTTTACATTACCCGTTTGTGTCTCAATCGCTTTCCATCCTGATACATATTCGAAGACGGGCTCTGCAGCATGATGCACAATATCATAAGGCATCACGCTTGTTTTCTTCCCCTGGTATATATAGTCTGTGCAAACGCCAATCTCATCAAAACCGCTTAGTACATCGGGCTTAGTCATGGCAAGATGCGTAACTCCGTTAATCATGCAGGCATAACGCAGTGCAGGAAGGTCAATCCATCCGCAGCGCCTGGGTCTTCCGGTAGTTGAACCAAATTCATTTCCCTGTTTGCGTATCCTGTCTCCGGTTGCATCAGTGAGTTCCGAAGGAAACGGTCCGCTGCCTACGCGTGTACAGTACGCTTTAAAAATACCGATTACATTTCTGATGGAAGTAGGAGGGATGCCAAGTCCTGTGCACGCTCCGGCCGTAATGGTGCTTGAAGAAGTTACATATGGATACGAACCGAAATCAATATCGAGCAATGAGCCCTGCGCTCCTTCGGCAAGGATTTTTTTTCCGTCTTTCAGGTATTCGTTAAGCAGCAGTTCGCTGTCTACCAGTTTCAGGGAGCGCAGTAATTCTATTCCCTCAAAGAAAGCATCATCTCCTTCGCCTTCTTTGTAATCATATTTCATATTCGAGAGAAGCTCAGCATGTTTTTCAGTTAGCGCTTTGTAGCGATTCTTAAAATCTTTCGATTCAATATCTCCCGCCCTCAAACCATTACGTCCCGTCTTATCCATGTAAGCCGGACCAATTCCCCTAAGCGTTGAACCTATTTTTCCTTTTCCTTTTAGCAGCTCCGATGCTTTATCGAGCAGGCAGTGTGTGGGAAGAATCAAATGCGCCTTGCGCGAAATAAAAAGATGGGTATTTATATCAACTCCCTGCGATTTAATAAAATCAATTTCTTTTTTCAGCGTCACAGGGTCTATTACCACTCCGTTACCGACAATATTAATGGCATTGTCCCTGAAAATCCCTGACGGAATGGTATGCAGCACCACACGCTTGCCATTAAATTCCAGCGTATGCCCCGCATTGGGCCCTCCCTGGAACCGCGCCACCACATTATAGCGCGGAGCAAGCACATCAACAATTTTTCCTTTACCCTCGTCTCCCCACTGGAGACCGAGCAAAACATCAACAGGCATCTTTTTTTAAATTAAGAATTAAGAATGCAGAATTAAAAATTAAAAATCAGGTAAGGAAAAATCAATTTCGTGGGGCTTTAAATAATTGAACTGCCTCTTCGACGGAAGGAGATATATTAAAGACTGTGTTCAGCTTGGTAATGTTAAACAGCTCATTGATTTTGTTAGGGACACAGCATACAAACGTATCACCTCCGGCTTTGCGCGATTTAGTCAGCACGCTCACCAGCACATTTAAGCCTGTGCTGTTTACAAAGCGCGCATCCTCCATTGAAACTACAAACGACTTGCAGTCCCTGTCAATCAAGTCTTCTATTTCTTCCAGGAGCGGCACAGCCTGGTTTCTGTCCATCAGGTCGCCATGCATGCTGATAACGGCATAATCGCCTTTGTTATCGGTTGAATATTTGAATTCCATTTCGGTTCGTTTAGTGTTTTATGTATTTGCAAGCACCTGTTTCTTTCAGCTCAATGCAGGAGCCAAAAAGATTCAGCGCGTGCTGTCGGACGTCAAAGTTAAGCATCCTTCCCACCATAGTCTGAATTTGCTGGATGCGTGGGTCGCAGAATTCAAAAACATGCTCACAGTTGCTGCATATTAAATGGTCGTGCTGCCGGTATTCATAACTCTTTTCATACACCGCCATGTTCCTTCCAAACTGGTGCCGCGCAACAAGGTTGCATGCAACCAGGTGTTCTATCGTGTTGTAAATAGTAGCACGGCTCACACGGTACTTTTTATTTTTCATGCGAAGATGCAGCTTCTCTGCATCAAAATGTTCATTAACAGAATATACTTCATCCAATATGGCAAACCGCTCAGGTGTTTTGCGGCACCCGCTCTTCTCAAGATACTCTGTAAAAATTTTTTTTACCGCTTCCTTCGTTTTCTGCTGTTCCATCATACTTCTCTCAAATCCCAAAATAACGAATTTTGAATTGAATGTTCAAATGCAATCAACAGCCTCTAAAATAGTTTACTAACTGAAATATAAAATGAATCATCAAAAGCGCCTTCAAGATTAACTTTCCTGTCAAAAATACCATAAACAGCGGAGCCGCTGCCGCTCATAAGTGCGAAAACAGCGCCCGTTTCATAAAGTTTTTTCCTGACGGATTCTATTACTGGATACTTTTTAAATACCGGCTCTTCAAAATCATTGGTGAGTAAGTCCTTCCATTTTTCCAGAAGTTGTTGTATGACGGAAAGCAGCGCCACTGGGGGCTTCTGCGGCTTCACCATTTTATATGCTTCGGCAGTGGATACGCTTACCTGCGGCTTTACAATGCAGATGAAATAATCTTTCAGCGAAAGTTTGATGTCTTCCATCTCTTCTCCTCTGCCTGTCGCATACACGGGTTTGCCTTCAACAAAAAAGGGACAATCGCTTCCGATTTGAAGAGCATATTTTTTCAATACATCGTTGCTTAGCTTCAGTTCAAAAAGCTTGTTCAAAAGCTTCAGCATAAACACAGCATCTGCAGAACCGCCACCCAGTCCGGCTCCTGTAGGAATTATTTTGTGAAGATGCACCTTTACAGATGGCAACTTAAAATCTTTATTCAAAAGCTCATATGCCTTTACACAGAGATTGTCATTTGCGCTCAATGACTCATTGCCTGTGACGGTAAGATTGATTTTGCCAGAAGAAGATACATCCTCAATTGCTTCCAGCACATCAGATAATGGTATAGGATAGAAAACGGTCTCGATGTTATGATAACCGTCATCGCGCCTGCCAGTAACGTGCAGTCCTAAATTTATTTTAGCGTGAGGAAAAACAACCAACGGGAGAGCGTTAGACGTTATAATGTTAGACGTTGGACGTTATGTAAAGCTGTAGATGATATTAGTCCACAATAAATTTTCCGGTTAAAGAATGGCTGTCTTTGGATAATATTTTATAAAAATAAATCCCACTTTTCAAGTTGCCACGTTGGATTTTAGAATTCCCTGACTGATTTCTTAAATGAATGACATTCTTTCCCGAAATATCATAGACAAGCAAATCGTAATTCGTAAATCGTATATCGTAAATCACTATTGTGGCTTCTTCGCTGAATGGATTCGGATAAATTGAAACAGAAGAATTTACTTGCACGGCATCCTGAATGGCAGTGGGCAAAACCCAGTGCGCCACATAATGTGCGGTTACACTTCCGGCGTTAAGAAACGTGCCGCCCGCATAAATATCACCATTGAAATCCGCTATCGCGTAAACGTAATTATCCGTTCCTGTTCCAAGCGCAGACCAACTTGTTCCGTTCCACGAGGCAATATGAGAGGCGGGCGTACTTCCTGAAGATGTGAGCCATCCACCAGCATAGAGCAATGTATTATATGAATACAATGCGAGAACCCTGCTGTTAAAACCATTGCTTAGGGAATCCCAACTCGTTCCATTCCATGCAGCAATACACTTGGCGGGATTGCCTCCGGCCATGGTAAAAGAGCCGCCGGCAATCAGCGAACCGCCATAAGAGGTAAGTGCATAAACAAAGTTATTCGTTCCGGTGTCAGGAGAAACCCAATTTGTTCCGCTCCACTTCGCAACATAATTTGTCGTATCAGTCCCTGACATTGTAAAAAAACCTCCTGCATATAATTCATTATTATACACCGCCAGTGCTTTTACCTGTGCATTAAACCCTGCACCAACCGCATTCCAGTTTGCTCCGTCCCATTTTGCAATCCTGTTTGCGGGATTTCCGCCTGCAGTCGTAAAATTTCCTCCGGCATATAACTCACCGTTAAAGACAGTCAAAGCATTCACAAAAAAATTCATTCCGGTTCCTACTGCGCTCCAATTAGTGCCGTCCCACTTCGCAATATAATTTACCGTATCCGTTCCTGACATTGTAAAAAATCCTCCCGCATATAACTCGTTGTTGTAAACAGTCAAAGCCAGGACAAAAGAATTCATTCCTGAATCCACCGGAGACCATGCTGCACCGTTCCACCTGGCTATTTTAGATGCGGGAGCGCCATCGGCTGAATCAAAAGCTCCGCCGGCATAAAGTTCTCCGTTAAAGGTTGCCAATGCGGAAACGTTAGTGTTAGCAGATACATTCATTCCGCCCCCTGCAGCCAACCAGGTTTGCGCATTGGAATTATTATAAAATAACAACGCAATCACCACATAAATTGATTTTAACAACCCAGTTTTGACAAACAATGATGATGTTTTCATGGCCGTAATTTTTAGTTATCCAAAAGTAATCAATTCCCACAACTTAAAATTTATTGGAGCAGCGCGGAGAATTTTTACTTTTGCGCCCCGCACTATTCCAAGTGGAAGGTGTACATGGTGGTTGTAGCTCAGCTGGTTAGAGCATCAGATTGTGGTTCTGAGGGTCGCGGGTTCGAACCCCGTCATCCACCCAAAATAAGTTATTCGTTATAAGCTATTGGTTATTAGTTATAGCGGTACTCTTTTCTTAATTATTGCCCCTCATTTACAGAGTAAAATAAAAACAGAACAGCCTCGTTATTGTACTCTTTATGCCGAAAATACTTTTTGTTTCAGGATGGTATCCTTCAGATGAAAATCCTTCGTACGGAATATTTGTAAAACGTCATGCGCAGGCGGCAGCATTAAATAATACGGTTTCCGTTCTTTATGTACATACAGTTTCGTCTGATGAAAGTAATATCATTCGTATTAAAACCTCTGAGAGCAATAATTTCTTTGAAATAAAAATTTCCATCAATAAAAAACAATTCATTTTTGGGATATCCTCTTTGCAAAAAGCATATTATTTTATGTGGGCAATTGTGGCGGGATATTTTGCCGTTAAAAAACATTCCGGCAAACCGGACCTTGTTCACGCCAATATTTTATACGAGGGAGGAAGGCAAGCGCTGTTGCTCAAATTTCTTTTCGGAATTCCTTTTGTTTGCTCTGAACACTGGACAGGATATCACCCGCAGGACGGAAGCTACAAAGGATTTTTCAGAAAGATGATTTCCAAAATGGTTGCGAGAAACGCCAGGTTTATTTTACCGGTAACCCAAAATCTTGCCGATGCAATGCAATCACATAAGCTGAATGGAAAATATAGAATTGTACCGAATACAGTTGATACAAAAATATTTAATACCGGGAGGAGAGAAGTTCGCCATCAATTTGCACACATATCGTCATTGGATGAGCGGCAGAAAAATTTTTCAGGAATTATTAATGCATTCAGAATAGTTTCCGATGCAAATCCCGAGTTAAAATTGGTAGTCGCAGGCGGAGAAAATAATATTTCGCATACTAAAGAAATGGTTGCACAATCAGGAATTGATAAAGAGAAAATAATTTTTGCAGGAAATAAGAACCCGACAGATATAGCACAATTGCTTTCACAATCTATGGCCTTGGTTTTATTCAGCAATTATGAGAATCAACCCTGTGTTATTCTTGAAGCGCTGGCATGCGGTACGCCCGTAATTACAACAGATGTTGGCGGAGTGGGGGAGGTGGTCAATGAAAAGAATGGAATTCTTATTAGGCCTCAGGCAGAAAATACGTTAGCAGCGGCCCTGCTCTTGATGCTGGAAAAAAAGAATACGTTTGCTCCGGGACAGCTGGCAGAGAAAATTAAACAGCAATACAGTTATGAAGCGGTGAACGCCCGGTTAGATGAAGTTTATAAATCTGCATTGTCGAACTGAAGAATGAAAAAATTTATCTCGGAAATTTTTCTTTCTTTTCGTAAAAGCCATGGAACAGCAGTTACATCATTGTCGCTGCAGGTGGGTTCTGTAGGACTTACATTTATCACCAATCTTTTTCTTGCGCGCATCATGCTCCCCTCCAATTATGGTGCATTCGCTTATGCCTCCTCGCTCATTTTTGTGCTTGCGGGTTTAGGAACATTCGGAACGCCGACCCTAATTGTCAAAGAAACGGGAGCGGTAAAAGACATATCGTATATTAAAAAACTGCTTCGCTGGTCAGCAAGCAGAAGCGGCATTTTTGTGTTGCTGATTCTTGCGGTATTTATTTTTATCTCGCTGCAGTTTCATTTGTTTTTCGGAGCAGAGCAGATGCGAGAGTTCAGAACACCCATGTTGGTTTCGCTCCTTTCTATACCACTGCTTTCGTTCTTATATATATGCCAGGCGTTTCTGCAGGGAAAAGGAAAAATTTTCAGCGCATTGTTCAGCGAGAAAATTCTGAAGTCGGTCTTTTTTCTTTTTGTATCCGGCATCTTTTTTTTTGCTGCCGGAAAGCAGCCCCTTGGTTTCAGCACAGTCGCTGTTGTAAACGTTGCATCATTTTTCGTTGCGTTTTTTTTCATTTTTCTTGCGGTGCGAAGACAAACAGCAGGAAATACCATTACGGATGTATCTGCTGACGCTATAACCCGGTGGAAAAAAAGTGCACGTACGTTTTTTATGTTCAGCATATTCTCTATGGTTTACTTGCGAGCTGATATGCTTTGCCTGGGATTTTACGAGTCGCCTGAACAACTTGGCGTTTATAATATATCCAGCAGGGTCGCTGAAGCCATATCTTTTCCGCTGCATGTAATTATGTTTGGAATTGCTCCGGTTGTTGCCGAATTATTCAGTTCAAATGATAAAAAAAAGCTGCAGCAAACGATAACGTCGGCAGTGCGGTTTATGTTTGTACTCTCGGTCGTTCCTGCTGTTCTTTTTGCAGTATTTGGAACACCTTTGCTGAATTTATTTGGTGAAAATTTTGCAAGCGGTTACCTGCCGATGGTTATTTTAATTATTGGGCATATGGTTAATATTATTGCCGGGCCTGCGGGCTACATTCTCAATATGACAGGCCATGAGCGGCTGGCATTTATTGCAATGGCTGTGGCCTGCATCGCAAACCTTGCTTTCAATCTTATCCTGATTCCGGGGTATGGAATTGCAGGGGCAGCGATAGCAATGAGCTTGGGAATGTTGGTGTGGAATGGGCTGATAATGTATTTTGTGATTTCCAGAACGGGAATTCGTCCCGATATTTTTTATTTCTTTAGGAAATAAAATTTGTAGTTGATTCGCACCGTATTACAATGGGAAGTAAAATTATTAAAGCAATAAACGGGCTGCTGCTCATGCTGAAATACCCTTCTGCACTGAGGCGGATTTACCTCGATGAAGATATTCACAAGAATGAAGTCATCGGGAAATACAACCTTCCGCAAGGCCTGCCTATTATTGACATTGCTGACCTGCTAAAGACGATTGATGAAAAAATCACTCCATTCAGTTTTCTCGAGGGCACTTCTTCTCCCATGGATATGGTACTTCTTAAAGGCCTTGCAAAAAGATTTCGGGGAGGAGAATATTTCGAAATAGGAACATGGCGCGGAGAAAGTGCCGCCAACATTGCTGACACCGGAATTAACTGCACTACTTTGAATCTTTCAGATGAACAGATGCGGGCGAAAAATATTTCTGAAAAAATTATTTCGCTGCATGGATTTTATTCAAAGAAAAATCCTTCTATAGCTCATGTTTATGGCGATTCACGGACTTTTGATTTTAAATCACTTGATAAAAAATTTGATTTAATATTTATAGACGGTGACCATAATTTTGAATTTGTAAAAAACGACACGGCAAAAATGTTTGAGCTTCTTAAAGATGAACACTCGGTAATGGTGTGGCATGATTATGGAAATACACCGGAAGACATACGGTGGGATGTCCTTCACGGAATTCTTGAAGCCACTCCTGAACAATACCGGAAAAATCTTTACCGTGTTTCTAATACCATGTGCGCCATTTTTACGAGGGAAAATGTTAAGAGTTATTATTCCGATTTTCCTCAGACACCTCGTAATAAGTTTTCTGTTCACATCAAAGCAGAATAAATTTAAGATTCAATTTTTCTATGTGCGGAATATCAGGAGCGGTTTCATATAACAGGGACTCTGTTGCAGGGCATGTAGCCGCTATGACATCGCGGCTCCGGCATCGCGGGCCGGACGGAGAGGGATATGTTTTTTTTTCAGGTGACACTATTCTTACCGCGTGGGGAAATGATACTGCTAAATCGCTTCGCAACTCAGCGTTGCCGTATGCTCCATCAAATAGTATTGACGCGGTTCCAGATTCATTCCATATAGGATTAGGGCACCGCAGGTTAGCGGTTATTGACTTGCATGATACCGGTCACGGGCCCATGTGCGATTCGGAAAAACGTTTCTGGATTACATACAACGGTGAGATTTATAATTACAAAGAGCTGCGCAATGAGCTGAAACATAAATACAATTTCATTTCTGAATCGGATACAGAAGTTATCCTGTATGCGTATAAAGAATGGGGAGCAGAGTGCCTGCAGCGGTTCAATGGCATGTGGGCATTTGTAATTTATGATACGCATGAAAAAAAAATCTTCGGTGCGCGCGACCGCTTCGGAGTTAAGCCGTTTTACTATTATCACAATAAAGAATATTTTGCTTTTGCATCGGAGCTGAAAGCGCTGGTGCAACTTCCTTTCTACAAAAAAGAAATTAATAATGGAGCTGTCTTTGATTTTTTTGTCTCGGGAAAAATGGAAACGGAAGAGGAAGGATTTTTCAAAAATATTTTTGAACTTTTTCCTTCAACATATTTTGTTCTTGATGTTTCCACCGGGACGCTGAAGAAAACAAAATATTATTCTCTCAACTATTCATCTGCTTTTTCAGATTATGACGAAATTCAATCCGGAAAATATAGTGCCGGGGTGCGCGATAAACTGATTGAGTCTGTGTCGTACCGCATGCGCTCCGATGTGCCGGTGGGTGTTTGCCTTAGCGGAGGCGTGGACAGTTCGGTGATAACAGGAATTATTTATCATCTGCTTAAACAAAGTATTCCGCTCAACATAGGTGACCGGCTGAAAACATTTACGGCATCGTTTCATGAAAAAAAGTTTGATGAAAGCGACTACGCTGAGTCGGTAATACAACATACGGGAGCACTGTGGGAGCGTGTATTTCCTGACGAGAAACAACTGATGAAAAACCTGGGCGACCTGGTCTTTTCGCAAGATATGCCGCTGTGGTCTACCAGCACGTTTGCACAACACAGTGTGATGCGGCTGGCAAAAGAAAACGGAATTAAAGTAGTGCTGGACGGGCAAGGCGGTGATGAACTTTTTGCCGGCTATAGGAATTATTATCCTTATTTCTGGAATGAGCTTTTCTCTCACAACAGGTACCGGGATTTTTTTAAGGAGATTAATTCGGACGATAACAATATCGGTTTGCTTGCAAAAACTTTTTTGAAAAACAAAGTAGTTGAACAGCTTCCACTGCCTCTCAGAAGTGATTTTTATAAAATGTATAATGAGAAACTTGCATTTCTTAACCCTGATTTTTTTTCAGCGTACAAGAGCAGAATGGTGTCTGAGCCGGAAGCACATTCATTAAACGAAGAGTTGCATAATGACTTCCTTATAAAGCGCCTTAAAATTTTCCTGAAGTGCGAAGACCGCTGCTCCATGTGGCACAGCGTGGAATCGCGTGTGCCTTTTACTGATGACCACAACCTTACTGAATATGTTTTTAATATTCCTGCCGTTTATAAAATAAGAAAAGGGGTGAACAAATACCTGCTGCGCGAAGCGATGAAGAATTTTATTCCGCAAAAAGTTTACGAGCGAAAAGATAAAATGGGGTTTAACACTCCTCATAATGCCTGGTTAAGTAAAATTAAGGATGAAGTGCGCCCGCTGTTTAATGAGAAACTCAGCAACTACATAGACGTGAAAAAACTTAACAGGAATTACGACCGCTTGTTTTCGTTTGACAACAAGAACGATGACAAAATGGTTTTCCGCTACATCACTTTTGCAAAATGGATGGAAGTTTTTGGAATGTAGGTTTTACCCGTTCTTTTATTCCGTCTTAACAATCCTCAGCATCTCTCGCTTTTCTCCCTGTATGATTTCGGCAAAATAAATTCCAAAGCCAAGGTTTTCACCGAAGACATTTTGTTCCGATATAGCCGAATGCGTTTCCACTTTTCTTCCGGCTAAATCATAAATGTTCAGTTGCACTTTTGCATTTGACGGAGAAATAATTTCCAGGTTAAAACCGCTGGTGAAAGGATTGGGGTAGGCATACACGAAAAATTCTTCGCTTCCGGAAATGCTGTTCCTGTTGGGATAATACAAGCTGCACGGGCCAAGGCAATCATATTGGTGCAAAGCAAGATGCGGAGGAATTGCCGGTGCACCCACGCAAATGGTTTGCGGGTTCTGAATGTTGCCTTCGGGCACATGGCAGAGAATAATTTTCGTCATATTATGCCCGCAGCGTATGTCTATAACTTGAATGTTGATGGAAGATTCAGGCGTTTGCGGTGACGGGCAGCCATTGGCATCGTAAGCAGTTACACTGTATGTACCTGCTGCATTCACAGAAATGGACTGGGTGATTTCTCCCGTTGACCATAAATATGAAACGGCTCCTGCACTCACCGCGGTGAGTGTAATACTCTGCGGGCCATATCCTATAAAGATGGTGTTTTGAAGACATCCTGTTCCGGGCGATGAAACAATTACAACATCGGGTCCCAGGCCCTGGATGACCTGCACGGGTGAAGAGCTTGCAGAGCAATTATTCGCATCCGTTACCACTACAGAATAAAATCCTGTTGCGGATGCATTAAGTTGCGAATTGATTTCACCTGGCATTATCACATCATTCAAATACCATTGATAGGTATATCCGGGTCCTGTGTTGGCAGAAAGCAAAGCAGGATTATTAGTGCATATTAAAACAGGGCCCGCAGGAGAAATGACTGCGGCAGGTAAAGGGTTAACCGTAACCGTTTGTGAAACGCTTGCCGTGCAGTTGTTGATATCAGTAACCGTAACTATATAGACCCCTGAAGTATTAACAGACAAATCGGGAGAAGAAGAATTATCTGACCAAGAATAACTTACACCACCTGATGCAGTTAATAGTACTGAGCCGCCGTCACAAAATTCTGTAGGACCATTCGGTGTAATGGTTGCAACCGGCAATGGATGAACAATTACACAAATGGGCGAAGAGCTTCCTGAACATCCTGTGGAGTCAAATACAGTTACGGTCAAGCAGCCTGAAGAATTAATTGTTATGCTTGGTGTTGTGGCTCCATTGCTCCAGAGATATGCTGTAATAGTTGCTAAAGGAACAATGCAAATCAATTCAACCGAGCCGCCTTCACAAAATTCTGTCGGGCCATTGGGAGTAATTACAGGCACCGGGTTTGGATTAACGGTAACACTTACTGGGGAAGAGATACCAATGCATCCATTCGCATCTGTAACGGTAACGGTAAATGTTCCGCTTGCAGTTACATGGATACTTTGAGTTGTGTCTGATGTGCTCCAGAGATATGTTCCGGTGGGTGTTGCGGTAAGGTCGACAGAATTTCCTTCGCAGAAAGTAGTGGGTCCGCCGGGAGTAATAACCGGCACCGGGTTTGGATTTTCAGTTACGCTCATCGGTGCAGAAACACCTGAGCATCCGTTAGCATCTGTAACAGTTACGGTAAATGTTCCGCTCGAAGTAACATGGATGGTTTGAGTTATATCAGAGGTATTCCATAGATACGTTCCAACGGGAGTTGCTGTTAAATCAACCGAGCCGCCTTCGCAAAATACAGTCGGTCCATTGGGAACAATTACTGCAACCGGATTAGGATTAACAGTTACAAGAAAACTGATGGATGCAGAACATCCTTCCACAGAAAATCCTGTAACGGTGTAGGTGATAGAATCATTCAGTGTTGCGGTAACGCTGGTACTATCAGAACCGTTTGGATTGCTGAGCCCGGTCTGCGGAAACCAGTGATAATACTGTGCGCCAGACATGGTAAGAACAATACTTCCCCCCGAACAAACAGCGGGTGCGGGTGGAGAAACCACAAGCGGATTAGGATTAACGGTAACTGAATAACTTGCCGTGCCCGTGCAGCCATTAGCATCTGTAGCGGTTACAGAATACGAAGCAGTAACAGCGGGTGTAACAACAATCGAAGCAGTTGCATCGTTTGTGCTCCAGAGATAGCTTATTCCGCCTGTTGCTGTAAGCATCGTAGAATCGCCAATACAAATGGAGTTATTTCCTGAGATGGATGCGACCGGCTGCGGAAACACTTGTACCTGCAAGGAGAATGTATCATTGGGAACATAAAGACAGCTGGTTACTGCGTGAACAATAAGCGTTACATTATAAATGCCCGGTTGCGAATACGTATGTGATGGATTGAAGTTAATAGTGTCCTGCGTTGCATCACCAAAATTCCAAATCCAGGAATTCACAAGCCCAGTGCTTGTATTATTGAACTGAAAAGTGAAAGCGGGAGTGCCGCATCCCGTTGGTGGAGAAGCGTTAAAGTCGGCAATAAGAGTGGGGCAGGGGAACGAAGCCATATCGCAGCCGCAGGGATTTGCAGTTCCTTCGGGAAAAGAATACACCAATCCCCCGGGAGTAAATGTGGTGAGGTTGAACATATATAAATCTCCCGTAGTGGAATTGTTTGGAATGCCGTAAAGATTACCGTCAGCACCAATGGCAAAACCGCCATACGAGCCGGGCCCGCTGAAACCGGGAGACCACGTTCCGGTAATCACTCCGTTCGTATCCACCTGGATTACGCTCGTATTATCAGCCATATAAAAATGACAATCGGCAGAGCTGAATACGAGGTCGATGCCGGCAATTTGCGCAAGAGGATAAGGCCCTGCAACCTGCGTGCATGTGCTTAAATCATATGCCAGCATATTATTAGAATTATCAATGACCCAATATCTTCCAAGATAGTCGAAACATCCTTTTACCGTGCTTGCTATGCTGGTGCAAACTACTGTTGTGTTACAGCTGGCATCCATCCGGTAAACAGAATTATTTGGGTCTGCAGTAAAATAAATATAATGGTCAATAGGGTTTGCTCCCAACGCATTTTGCCCCGTAACGGTAAGCGAACACACATCGGCAACTACAGGAGTTGGCGTAAGATACCCGTCAACATACGAAAGCCAGTTTTGGCCATTTGAGTAGCGGAAGAAATATAATTTCCCGTCGCAGGGAAATTGTTGTGCCAATACATTGACTGTGAACAGAAGCGCAAGAGATAGCGCAGGTATAATTTGTTTCATGTTTGATGATTTTGAAAATTAAATTTTCAAGCAACTATTTAACGGTAAATAGCATCTATATTTAATAAGATATTGACAGCTTAAATATAGAAATAGTTTAAACAAGTGCTTATAAAATTGTGCGAGAGTGGTATTTTTTATGGGCGAACGTTTATTTATAAGGGATTAATAACTTTTTTTGATTAAATTCCCTCTTTAAGCTCTGTGTTCGTATATTTGTAATGTTTAAAATAGAAACCTTAATGAGACGTCATCAAAATATATACAGGCAAAAAACAGTTGCCTGTATGGCTTTTATTTTAGCAATAGTTTATTCTGAAACATCTGTTTCGCAACTTGTTGTCAATCCCGGGGGTAGCCCTGCCACCATCATCAATAACCTTATAGGCGCAGGACTAACTGTAAGCAACGTGCAGCTGGTTTGCGGACCTAGCGGCCCGAACGCTCAATACGGAACATTTAACGGAGCGGCTTCAAATATCGGTTTGCCTAACGGGGTAATTCTCACATCAGGGGCAGCTTCCAATGCAGTTGGCCCAAATAATTCTAACAGCCAGGGTTCCTGCCCGGTTGGCAATATGACTCCTGACCCACAGCTTTCAACTATAGACCCCAACGCTTACCGTGATATTTGCAAGCTTGAGTTCGATGTAATTCCACACTGCACTTCGTTGCAGCTTAGATTTGTTTTCGGTTCCGAAGAATATCCTGAATATGTCAACACGGTATACAATGATGCATTCGGATTTTTTGTCACCGGACCGGGCGGGCCTAATTGCACTCCCAGTTTCTTTAATAACACCAATGTTGCTATTCTGCCGAACGGAGCCCCTGTAAGTATTAATAATATTAATAATGGTAATACCAATTGTCCATCGCCCATGCCCGGACCTTGCGTTAACTGTGCATACTATGTAAATAATTGCGGAGGCGCCACCGTTCAGTACGATGGCTTCACCACCCCTATACAGATTAACCTGGCCGTATGTGCATGTTCTACATATCACTGGAAATTTATAATTGCCGATGCGCAGGATTGTATTTACGATTCCGGCGTGTTGCTCGATTACCTTAACTCATGCAATTCTCCGCTGGCTTATAATGTCAGCACCGTTCCTTCAGCATGTGGTTGCAATGGTTCTGCTACTGCAAACATTACCACCGGAACACCCCCATACAACTACCTTTGGATGCCGGGCGGCCAGACTACTCAAACAGCAACAGGTCTTTGCCCGGGGATTTATACTGTAAGCGTTATGGATGCTATTTCGTGCAATACACCTGTGGTGCAGAATGTTGTTATAACGGGGTCATCAACCCCCACAGTTGCCAATGTGTCTTCTATTATTGACGTACAGTGCGCAGGAGATACAACCGGTTCTGCAACCGTATTTGCTTCCAGCGGCAGTTCACCGTTTTCTTATTTGTGGAGTACTACACCTCCTCAAACCACGCAGGTTGCCACAGGATTGGCGGCAGGCAATTACACCGTAATTGTTTCCGATGTCAATGGCTGCGCAGATACCGTTCAGGTGACTATCAATCAACCGCCTGTATTGAACATCGCTTTCAATAATTTTACTCACACCACATGCGCTCATAACAATGGCTCCATTTCTCCGACATATTCCGGTGGAACAGGAACACTTTCTTATTTGTGGAACACAACCCCGGTTCAAACAACTGCTTCGGTAAATAATCTTGCCCCGGGAACGTATACCGTTACCGTTACCGATGCAAATAATTGCGTGGCCACTGCAAGCTTTACTATTAATTCATCAACCGTTCCTGTGCTAATTACATCACCTAATGTTACTATCTGTGCCGGTGATGTAACCATACTTACCGCAAGCGGTGCAGATTTGTATTACTGGTCACCGGCTTCCGGGCTTAGTGCAACTACCGGAACTACTGTAAATGCCAATCCTCTCACATCCATGATTTATCAAATCATTGGTACCGATACGCTTGGATGTGCTGATACCGCACTCATTAATGTAACCGTAAATCCGCTTCCTGTGCTGGCAATTTCTCCTTCGGCTTCTATTTGCGAAGGCCAAACCACACCCTTGATAGCCACCGGTGCCACTACATATTCATGGAGCCCCACAACCGGTTTGGATAATCCATCTTCGGGGTCTGTCAATGCATCGCCTGCGCAAACTACAATATATACCGTTACCGGTGATAACTTAGGATGCACCGCGACGGCTTCTGTTACCGTTACAGTTAACACCATGCCCGTTGTTGCATTTATTCCTCCATATAGTTCATCGTGTGCCCCATTGTCAGTTCAGTTTTCGGATGCTTCAACAGTTGTTCCCCCGGGTTCTGTTTATTACTGGCAGTTTGGTGACGGAGGCACCAGCACTCAGCAAAATCCCGCTTACACTTACAATACAGCAGGGACCTATACCGTTACATTAACCGTTACTTCACCTGCCGGATGTTCTGCGTCTTCCGCAGTCCAGGCAGTGGATGTGTTTGCGAATCCTGTGGCTGCATTTTATGTAGCTCCTACAATTAGTACCTTGGGAATGCTCGTATCTTTTTATGACCAGAGCCATCCGCAAATTGCAACATGGAATTGGAACTTCGGTGACGGAGTAGGAACAGCCATTATCCAAAACCCTACCTATACATACGCCGATACCGGAACCTATACTGTTATCCTTATTGTTACCACTGCCGGCGGCTGCATAGACAGCACTTCGGCTACCATATTGGTAAGGGATGATTTCTTTTCACTGTATGTTCCTAATGTCTTTACGCCTAATGGTGACGGCGTTAACGATGTATTTCTTGCTAACGGAATATTTGAAAAGATTTCAGTTTATGTATACGACCGCTGGGGCGAGGAGGTTTTTCACACCACCAACCCGGGCGATGCATGGAATGGAAAATTCAGAGACCACAAAGGCGACTGTCCTAACGGAACATACGTGTACATGATTGACGCATGGGATGTTTATGACAGGGTGCACCACTTTATAGGAAAGGTTACCATAATCAGGTAATAAGTAAATAAGATTTTAATTACTCCCCCTCGCAATTCTGCGGGGGATTTTTTTTGAGTTATTCCTTTACAAACTTTCCAATCAGATGAGTTCTATCTGTGTATACTCTTACAACATAAATCCCCATGCTAAGACTGCGGATATCAATTTCAGATTTCGGAGATTCAGATTTATAAACTCTTTCTCCAAGCATATTATAAATCTCAATATTTTTAATTCTTAATTCTGAATTTTTAATTCTTAATTCATTTGTGGCGGGGTTGGGGGAAAGGGAAAGCGAAGAAGAATTCTGCTCATTGATTCCTCCCGGAAAAGAATAATGGCATGAATCTGTGGCAAACATTTGGTAGTTGTTCCAGAAGCAAGTATCAAAAAACTGCTGGACTCCGTCTTTATGTTCACAAGCAAGAGCAAAACGAAAATAGACCGGACAATTGTCGCTTAAAGGGCCATATTCCGGAGATCTTAAATAGATATAAGCAGGATGTATATTACTACCTATTCCTTCTATCCATACAAGATAAAACCGGTTGCCATTATCCATCATATTAACAGGGCTTGCAGGATTTGACAGGTAATAGAATTTTCTTGAACCTATGGTAATATTACGCGTAACGACAGAGTCTACATAATACCAGCCGGTAGGAAATGCATCACCGGAAATGTAATTAGGAAACGTAAGAAATACACTATCGTTCTGGTTTAAGGAAAAATCATAAAGTAGTAGTTCCGGTGATGCTGCATCTTCGCGGAACCACACTTTTTGTGTTGAGGTATCCTCTCTCATGTATCCAATCAGTGACCACCATTGTTGCTCAAAAATTTTATAATTCAGTCCGCCAATTATCGTATCTCCCCAAGCGACCTGGTTACCTTCTACAATGTCGAAAAAACTTCTTTCGTGTATTACCGGAAAAACATCTAGCACGACATTCCATTCAGTAGTATCTCCTAAAAGCGAATTATAACTTTGACCTTCGGAGGTAAGAAAACTTATAAAGAACAAGAAGAAAAAATTTTTTTTCATGGTGTCAGGTTTTAATTTCTCATGTAAAATTAACTCATTTTCTCTCAAATAAAAAAATTCGCTGATTCCCTCTCACCCTTTTTATCCCTTCTCCTGCGGGACGGGATTCTGCATGAAGCCATTCTTTCAACACTATTTTTTTAAAATAACAGGCATCTTTTTTCCGTTGAGGTGCGTAATAATATTAACATTCAATCTTGGTAATTTGCTTCATATCATATAAGCCCGCTATGAGCGGAATGATATATTTACGGCACGCGATAACTACAAATCCTTAATGGCAAAAAATTCCGGTTCTGACGAGAAGCCGTCAGGAAAATCATCCCCAAAACGTTTAAAGCGGGTGCGCAATGCTATCCGCTCTGTTGTAGATTTCTTTTATGACGAGCGCTCTCACAAGGTGTTTGGATTGTTCCTGCTGCTTTTCTCTGTGTATCTTTTTGTGGCATGCATCTCTTACTTTTTTACTTTCAATGCTCCGCAAACTGCCGGCCAGACAGACCATGACTTGGTGAAAACCTATGGTTGGTCGCTGCTGTGGCAGAAAGATATGGTTGCAGCTAACTGGTTGGGAAAGCTGGGGGCTGTATTGGCAGATACTTTTATATGGCAGTGGTTTGGCATTATGTCGCTGGCATTTGTGCTGTTGTTTTTTGTGATGGGAGCGCGTATTGTTTTTCATGCGAAAATTCTTCCGCTGGCAAAAACCATTGCGTATTCTTTTCTAGGGATGGTTTTCTTCTCCACATTGCTGGGTTTTATTTTCCATAGCGGGAACCTCACTGTACTGGGCGGAGCGTATGGTTACCAGGCAAACGTATGGTTGCAGGGAATCCTTGGTGTAATAGGTACCGGGGCGCTGCTCATATTTTGCGCGCTGGTATTCCTGGTAGTGGTTTACAATATTTCTTTCACCCGTAAACCTAAGCCGGCCGAAGCAGTTCAGCCGGCAATAGTAGCAGCGGCAGTACCTCTTACTAAAACAGATATTATTGCTAAAGCCGAAGAATTAATTTCTACTCCCATAGAATTAACACCGGAGTCGGAACCGATTGAGCCCAAGCGCCAGGAAGAATTATCGCCTGAAATAACAAGCAAAGCAACTAAAGAACCTGCAGGTGAACTCGAGCTTGTAGTGGAAGAACATACAGAGGAAGAACCCGTTTTTGTCAAGGATGAAAATGAAATGCAGCATGCCTTTGGCGACTACGACCCTACGCTTGAATTAGGTAAATACCAGTTTCCTACACTTGAATTGCTTTCTGACCAGGGCAGCAGCCGCATCGAGGTTAATAAAGATGAGCTTGAAGCCAACAAGAATAAAATTGTCGAAACGCTTAGTCACTACAATATTGGAATAGACCGCATCAAAGCAACCATTGGCCCTACTGTTACACTGTTTGAAATTGTTCCATCGGCAGGCATACGTATTTCCAAAATAAAAAATCTTGAAGATGATATTGCATTGAGCTTATCTGCGCTTGGAATACGGATTATCGCTCCCATCCCGGGCAAGGGAACCATCGGTATTGAAGTGCCTAACCAGAAGCCCGAGATTGTTTACATGAAATCAATCCTCGGCTCAGAACGGTTTCAGAATAATGAAATGGCGCTTCCCATCGGTTTGGGAAAAACCATTTCAAACGAAGTATATGTAACCGACCTTGCCGACATGCCTCACCTTCTGATGGCGGGTGCAACAGGACAGGGAAAATCCGTAGGGCTAAATGCCGTGCTGGTTTCGCTGCTCTATAAAAAGCATCCTTCGCAGGTAAAATTTATTTTGGTTGACCCAAAGAAAGTAGAGCTCTCATTATTCAAAAAAATTGAACGGCATTTTCTTGCCAAGCTGCCGGGAGAAGAGGAAGCCATTGTAACGGATATCCGTAAAGTGGTGAGTACGCTCAACTCGCTTTGTATAGAGATGGACCAGCGTTATGATTTGATGAAGGATGCTAATGTTAGAAACATCAGGGAATACAACGCAAAATTTGTTGCACGAAAGCTAAACCCCACGAACGGGCACCGCTTTATGCCTTACATAGTTTTGGTGGTGGATGAATTCGCAGACCTTATCCTGCAAACGGGCAAAGAAGTTGAAATGCCTATTGCCCGGTTGGCGCAGCTTGCAAGAGCTATCGGCATTCACCTCATCATCGCAACGCAGCGCCCGTCTGTTAATATTATTACAGGAACTATAAAGGCAAACTTCCCTGCGAGAATTGCATTTCGCGTAACGTCTAAGATTGACTCAAGAACCATTCTGGATACCGGAGGCGCAGACCAGCTTGTAGGCCGCGGAGATATGCTTTTATCAATGCGCAGTGATGTAATCCGCCTGCAATGTGCTTTTGCAAGCACTGAAGAAGTAGAGCAGGTAACCGATTTTATTGGCTCGCAAAAGGGCTATGCAGATGCACATCTTTTACCTGAATATGTTGACGAAGCCGCAGGGGGCAGCAAAGATTTTGACCCAAACGACCGCGACCAGCTCTTTGATGATGCGGCCCGTATTGTGGTGCAGCACCAGCAGGGCTCTGCATCGCTGCTTCAGCGCAGGTTAAAGCTGGGGTATAACAGGGCGGGAAGAATTATTGACCAGCTTGAGGCGGCAAAAATTATTGGCCCTTTTGAAGGAAGTAAAGCCAGAGAAGTGTTTATTAAGGATCCATTATCTTTGGAACAGATTTTGACAGGACTGAAGTAAACCTATTAAAATGAAAAAAGGATTTTTAATCTTCCTGATTGCTTTAGTTACCTTTTCTCTATCCTTTGCCCAGTCGGATGAGAAAACGGAAAAGAAGGCGAAGGAAATTCTGCGCAAAGTGAGTGCAAAGTTTAAATCTTTTAAATCACTCAAAGCGACCTTCATTCTCACCATTGAAAACCAGAAGGACAAAACGAACGATGTTCAGAAGGGGACTATTCAGCTTAAGGGAGACAAATACCGTTTAAATGTTGCCCAACAGGATATAGTTTCTGACGGAAAAACAGTATGGACGTACATGAAAGATGTAAATGAAATCCAGGTAAACAGCGCGACAAAGGATACTAATACCATTACCCCCGCGAATTTTCTGACACTCTACGAAAAAGGATACCTCTTTAAATTTACGGGTGAGGAAAAAGAACAAGGTATGGTTTACCAGTTAGTGGAACTGGTGCCCATAGATCCGAAAAAAAAATCGGTAGTAAAAGTAAAACTGAAAATAAGTAAGAAAGACCAGATGGTATATTCGGCACGCCTTATTGACAGAAGCGGCACCATTGTAACGTATAAAGTTGAAAAATTTTCTCCCGAAGCTGCGGCAGCAGATTCTATTTTTACTTTCAACACAAAAAATTATCCGGGAGCTGAAATTATTGACCTGAGGTAGGCGGGAAGGCTGCTTCAGAGGTTTTACCTTCCGGCGTTTTTCCCCCGTGCAAAACATTCAGCTTGAAATCAAAAACATCTCCGTTACTAAGGAGCATTTCAAAAAATTCTTCCCGGTATTTCAGATAATAAGGAATAAAATTTTCATACCGTTCCTGTGGCATTCCTTCGGGGAATAATTTTTCTTTCAGCTTTTTTATTTTCCCTATCTCAATATCGTGCTTGTTTTTTTCTGCTTTGCGAAGCTTCAATTCAAGTTTCTCTATAGATTGAAGCGCTTTTTCCCGCTCCGCTTCTGCCGATGATTTCAGTGTAGCGTCTGTGCTTGATAATTTTTCAATAACAGACAAAAAAGATTTTTCAATTGCTTTTCTTTCATCATCCAGGTTTACGCCCGGAATTCCGTCAATGAAATTATTTATCAAGTCATCTACAGGAAGAAATAAATCTTCAACGTTGAGGTTAAGTTGCTTCATTACACCGGTAACTTTTTCATCCAGGAACATAAAAGATTTTCTAAGCACCAGCATGGGGAAATTTACATTGTAATATTCCAGCATTTTTTTGTACTGCAGCCAGTAGGCAATTTCAGCCGGGCCGCCAACTATGGCAACGTTCGGCAAAAGCATTTCCTGGTACAGTGGCCGCAGCACTACATTAGGGCTTAATTTTTCCGGTGCAGTTTCCAGCTCTTTTAAATATTTTTTATCATCAGCGGCAATTCTTTCCCTGCTGTTATCCGTCATATAAAACAGGTTTATTTCTCTCGGGTGAACCTGTACATCATATTTTTCTTCCAAACGCTTTGATGTTTCATTGACAAGCTTAAAAGAAGTATGGTTAAGTAAATCATCTTTCATCACTTCAGCAAACTTTTCTTTAAGCTGCCTTTCGTTTGCATCTAAAATAAGCAAACCATATTTCCCGAAAAGTTCATTGACTAAATATTGCGTTGCAGCAGCAAGGCTGTGGTGTTTCACATATGCGTTTCTCAATAGCTCAATCACTTTTTCGCTCCCATTTTCATTTTTGATTTTTTGCCCGATGAGCTCAATCAGCGGTTCAATATTTTCAGTTCCCAGTTTTCCTGACGGGCCTCCTGCATTTTTGATTCCTTTCTTCTGCCATTCAAGTTTTTCACCGAAAAGATGAATATGGTTTATTTCTTCAAAGTCGTGGTCTTCAGTTGCCATCCAGTACACAGGAACAAACCGGTATTCAGGGAAACGCTCTGAAAATTTTGCAGCAAGCTGAATGGTTGTCAGAATTTTGTAGATAAAATAAAGCGGGCCTGTAAAAAGATTAAGCTGGTGCCCGGTGGTAACGGTAAATGTTTTTTCTGATTTCAGGAGAGAAATATTTTCCTTCACTTTTTCGGAAGGATTGATAGAAGAATATTGTTTCGTCAGAATTTCGGAAAGTAAATTTCTATCAATCTTTTGGCCGCTCTTGTCTTTAATTACAGACGGAACGGAATCATAAGAAGGAATGTATTTGTAAAATGGTTTCAGAAAATCGTTACCAGCCAGATAATCGGTAACAATAGGGGGGAGTAAGCGATGAGAAAAAAAATCAACCTGCCTGTTTTTCACGCAACAAATGTAACAGACAGGTTGAAAACTAAAACGCTAAACGGGGACGGACTTATTTTTATTTCTAAACATTAAAATTTAACTCCAAAAGTGAGGGTAATATTATTGGTTTGCATTTCTGTGGTAGCTCCCTGTACCTGCTCGGTGCTCAAAGTATAGGGTACGTAATAATATTTTCCTGTGGTAAATACGTAAGCAAGGTCAATAAAATAATCCTGGTCGCGTATTCCAAGTCCGGCAGAGAAAGCATTGCGCGCCTGGTCAGCACCGCTTACGCCCTGGCCGGCGGCAAAAGGAGTTGGAAACATGGCATAACCGGCACGGAAACTATAGGTTTCGTACCTCCATTCGGTACCGATTTTCAAGTTCCCTGTTGCGGTATATTTACTCCGGGTAGCACCATTTTCAACGGCATAGTTGTAGCTGCCCGAATTGAGTTTCGCTTCGGAGTAATCTATAAATTCATAGTCAGCGCCAATGAGTCCCATTTTCCCGATAACAAAACCTATTCCGACTATAGCTTTCATGGGAGTGGTGAGTTCATAATCATACGAGCCGCTTGGAGAATCAAAAGTATGGCTGCTGCCGTCATCAAATTTTGAACTCATGGTACCCGAATATTCATCATGCATCTGGTAGAATGTAGGCGTATGCAAGGCCAGCCCGATACGTACGAAATCAGTGGCTCTGAATATCATGCCGAGCTTAAAATTTATTCCTGTGCCTGTTGTTTTCAAATCGTTATTCAAACGGAATGACGTAAAACCCGGAATCGAATTCTGTTGGTCAATTTCTTCATACGTGCTGCTTTCTATATATCGGATAGAAGCAATTCCAAGTGTGGCCCCAAGGTATAGCCGGTTGCTGTAATTTCCGCCAAAGGTCAGGTCAAATTCGCCCATAGAACCCTTGCTTTCCATCGAACGCCTCTGCAATTCTCCTGCATTGGGGATAACATTATAATAATGGGAGTTGTCACCTGCAAGCGTATCTATAAGATAGGTCTGGTAAGCTAAACCGGCCCCGAAAGGAAACGTGCTTGTGAGAAAGCTGTAATTTATACCATTCGCCTGCTCAACGTAATAATCCAGCAAAGAATTATTATTGTTAGTCCCCTCGTATGTTGAAGCAGCATGAAAATTATTGAGCCGGTTGTAACCGATTCCAAAGTTCCAGTTTTTCCATCCGCGCGAGGTATCATTGCGCGTAGGCCGGTATGTAAAAACAAAACCTGCATTGCCAAAATTAAAATTGTATTTATTATCTGATTCTTTTCTGCCGAGGTAATCGCTTTCTGATTTCTCTTTAAAGAAAGACGGAGACATGCTGAACTCCGATTTCTTATATATGGCAATACCTGCAGGGTTTGTGCTTAGCACAGAGAAATCGCCTCCAAGCGCGCTGAATGCACCCGCCATTGCGGTGAAACGCGCCGTTCCGGTAGGTGAAGTTTGAGAATAACGCAATGCATCTATATCATTCTGTGCTGCAGCACTCACAGAAACCAGCAATAAAGCTGCAAGAAAATATTTTGGTCTCATGGGATACATCGTGCTAAACAATTATAGCTTATTTCAAAAATATTTTTCTCCTCCATAACAATAACGGATAACTATTAATAGTTATTCGTTATCTTTTTTTATCTTCTCCCTCCCCGGCCACCGGAATTGCTGCGGTTCTCATTTCTGGGACTCGGAGCGTTATATTGAGGCGTACTTTGCTGCCTTGGCGCTTCTCTTTCCATCCTCGGTGTTTCCATTCGTGGTGATTGAGAAGGAGCGGATTGACTTTCTGACCTGCGTTCGTAATTTCTCTGCGGTGCTGCTTCGCGTTGCGGAGCAGGGCTGTTGTACTCACTATTACGCTGCTGCGAATCAGAGTTTTTTCTTTCATAAGAATTGTTCTGCCCACTTCTCTTTTGCGGATAAGAATATTCCTGTGAAGGTGCGTAGCGCGAATATCCTTCGCGGTTTTGCGAACGGCTGTCAGGTGCAGTGCGGTTTTGGCGGTTATCCTGCCTTTGCTGAACAGGTTGTTCGGCTTCTCTTTGCGGATAAGAATATTCCTGTCTGCGCTGATGTTCCTGCACGCGGCTGTTAGAATTGGGCACCTGGATTTGCGTGTTGCTTCTTTGCTGCACATTGCTTTCACTGCTGCGCGAAACATTGCCTGAACGCTGGCCTCCTGCATTCGGCTTGCTTTCCTGCATATTCTGAACAGGTGATTCCGTAGGCCTGCCCGTATATTGGTCAGCAGGATTTTTACCGGAAGAATTCTGGCTATCTATATTTCCTTTTGAGGGATTTGTCTCAACAGCATTACCTCCTTTATTTACTGGAGCGGTATAATTATTTATTGCAGCGTTGCCGGGGGTTCCCTGCTTTACAGAACTGTTTTCTTTTATGGGAGAAACTGCCGGAGATTCCTTTCCGCTCGCTGCACCTTTATCAGCAGGAGTAAAAGATGTTTTACCTCCTGTAATTACCTGGTCAGAACCTTTTGAAGGCATAGTAGGCAAGCTGGTTTTTTCCATCGCCATTTGTGTTTGATACTTTTGACCTACTGACTTATAATAATTACCATAGGTGTTTCCTGAGGATGAGGAAGCGGAATAGTTATTGGAACTTTGCGTGCCGCGAGGTCCATAATAATAACTGTTGTTATCGTAGCTGTTAAAATAATAGGGGTTATCATAATACGGATTGCCATAAGCGTTTGCATAATATCCGTCCCAGTACCCATGATTATAACCGGACCAGTAGGGCGAATACCCATAATAGTAAGGTGACCAGGGCCTGTAAAAACTATAATACCCATAGCAGAACGGGTCATAATAAAACCATGAAGGCGACCAAAAGTTATAACCCAGGTAAATACTTACTCCCCACGAATAGGGGTTGTAATCATACCAGTAAAGATTGGTGTAATACGGGTCGTAATAGTTAGAGTAGTACGGGGTGTAAAATCTCCTAAGGCGCGCTGAATAAGAATAATCATAATAATCATCGGAGTTATAATAATTGTTTGTGATATAGGTGCTGCCTCCTGATTGCTCGGTAGTAGAATAATCGGGCTGAGGGTTACTTTTTTCAACATAATCCTGGGATGAATTTTGCTGGTTATCCTGAGAGTACTGGTTGTCTTGTGAATATTGGTTCGCAGGAGCTTGGGTTTGAGTCTGAGTTTGCTGAGGAGCAGGCCTTGAAGCATCTTTCGAAGAATAATAGATATCATCGTCAGCGCTGCGCGTCTGGTTGGTGGTGGTACATGAAGAAATTGCCAGTGCACCCAAAATAGCGATAGAAAGTAAATAGTTTTTCATGGTTTGTCCTCCTTGGTATTTTGTAATGTTGTGCATTAAAAATTTAAAGGTTTTATAATTATTACTTTTGTTTTTGCGCGATGAGCTTTACAAACACTGTACCAAGCCATTTATAGACTAAATTTATGGGAAAAGTTTTAACTTCAAGAAAAGAAAATTATGCACAATGGTACCAGGACCTGGTATTAAAGGCCGGATTGGCCGAAAATTCGGCCGTTCGGGGCTGTATGGTTATTAAGCCCTATGGCTATGCAATTTGGGAGAAAATGCAGGCCGTTTTGGATGGAATGTTCAAGGAAACAGGCCATTCTAATGCGTGTTTTCCGCTGCTTATTCCCAAGTCGTTTTTTAGCAAGGAAGCATCGCATGTCGAGGGGTTTGCAAAAGAGTGCGCTGTAGTTACTCATTACCGCCTGAAAAATGCCCCGGATGGAAGCGGGATAATTGTTGATGAAACAGCAAAGCTCGAAGAAGAATTAATTATTCGTCCTACATCTGAAACCATTATATGGAACACCTACAAAGGTTGGATTCAATCTTATCGCGATTTACCCATACTGATTAACCAGTGGGCCAATGTGATGCGCTGGGAAATGCGTACGCGGTTATTTCTGCGCACCGCAGAATTTCTTTGGCAGGAAGGGCATACGGCTCATGCAACGGCCGAAGAAGCGATGGAAGAAACAGCAAGAATGCTGAATGTGTATGCAACGTTTGCAGAAAAATATCTTGCCATTCCTGTTTACACGGGAGCTAAAACGGCAAGCGAACGTTTTGCCGGGGCGGTTGAAACATATTGCATTGAAGCGCTGATGCAGGACGGTAAGTCTTTGCAGGCAGGCACTTCGCATTTTCTTGGACAGAATTTTGCAAAAGCATTCGATGTGAAATTTACCGGTAAGGATGGAAGACTTGATTATGTCTGGGCTACTTCATGGGGTGTTTCCACCAGGTTGATTGGCGCGTTGGTGATGGCGCATTCTGATGATGACGGATTGATACTTCCTCCGCTGATGGCGCCGGTGCAGGTAATCATCGTTCCCATTTACAAAACCGATGAGCAGCAGAAACAAGTCTACGATGCAGCGGATAAGATCTGTGCAGAACTGAAAGCGAAAAAAATTATAGCGCAGGTTGACAAACGGGATACGCAAACGCCCGGATGGAAATTTGCAGAGCACGAGCTGAAAGGTGTGCCGGTGCGCATAGCTATTGGCCCGCGCGATTTGGAAAATCAAACAGTGGAAGTTGCGAGGCGCGATACAAAAGAAAAAAGTATTTATCAGCTCACAGACCTGGCTCTGAAAATTGAACACCTGCTCGACCATATCCAGGATAACATATATAAGAAGGCGCTCAACTTCCGCGATTCTAAAACTGCAAGCGCTGATACGTATGATGAGTTTAAGCGCCTGCTGGATGATGAAGGCGGATTTATACTTGCGCACTGGGACGGCACAGCAGAAACCGAAGCGAAAATTAAAGATGAAACCAAGGCAACCATACGCTGCATTCCTGATAATGCAAGGCATGAAGAAGGTAAATGCATCATCAGCGGCAAGCCATCACACCGCAGAGTTTTATTTGCACGCGCTTATTAATTTATCATGGACAGCAAACAAAACCCCCGCGAGCTGATTTTAAAAATGCTGGAGGAAAAATCACTCCTCAAGCAGGATGTATTTACTAAAACCAAACAGGTTTTTGCTGACCTTAAATCTATTTTAAGAGAAGTTCATTCTGACCTGAAGACCTCCGTAAAAATTTACCAGGAAAAATTGTCACTCGAGTTCCTGGAGCGGGGCGACTATGAAGTTGAATTCCGCATAGCGGGCGACTCTATTATTTTCGTGATGCATACCAATGTTTTTACTTTCGACAGGGAGCACAGCATGTGGAAAACATCATACGTTCAGAAAGACAATTCGCTTTCTTACTGCGGAGTTATTTATATCTACAATTTTCTTGCTGATTCGTTCCGCTATAACCGTGTGAATGATGTCGGTTATATGATAGCGAGGTTATATATTAATAAAGAGCTGCATTTTTTTGTCGAGGGTAAGCGCCAGATGGGGTTTCTTTACAACGATTTTTCGCGGGCGGCTTTAGACAAGAACCAAATCCGCTCTGTGATTGAATCAGCTATACTTTATTGCCTTGACTTTGACCTTTACACTCCTTCCTTTGATGAGGTGAAAGAAATTTCAGTGCAGCAAATTCTTGAATCTACTATTCAGCAAAAAATAATCACAGGCAAACGGCTCGGCTTCAGATTCCAGGCCGATGATGATAAAGTTTAAATAGTTTGTAGTTTGTGGTTTGTTGTTAAAACAACACCAAACAACGAACAGCAAACTACCAACATTATTGCATCAACTCCAGCTCCTTAATTTTGTTTCTTACAATCGCTAGTGGAATTATTCCGATTGCGCCAAAAGAACAATCAATGAGGATGTGAAAAAAAGGAATACCTCTGATGGGGCCGGCAATAAATGCCAGCGGAAAAACCGGCAGGCAGGAGATGATTGCCCAATCAATCACCCATTTATTTTTGACAGGATTCAATAATGGCCCCATAAATAAAAGTGCAATAACCAGGTGGGCAAATGCAAGCCAGTCGGTACCGTAGGCCAGGAAGGGATAAGAAGCATTTGTTTCTTTTACCCCGGTATAAATCCTGTGAATCCATTCCTTCATAACAGAGGGAAAGATATTCGAATGAGCATCCAAAAATTTTATTTCTGTTTCAATCGGGAAAGCGGTAATGCCACTCAATGTAATGGCTACCATGAAAAATAAAATCCAGTTGCGTATTTGCCGTCTCAGAATTTTTTCACGCATCCCTATAAAGATTAAACGTGGTTACTTCACATACCCTGCTTTTTTCCAGGCAGCCGCTCCTTTTTTCAGAAGTGCATTAAGTTCTTTTTCGTTCACCTCTTCAGGTTTCCTGAAATGAAAGCATGTTTTTCCTTTCAGGTATTTGTAAAGTGATGGTGCAGCTTTTTTTAAATCCGCATTCATATAGCAGGGAAAGAAATGAAAAGCAACACTGTCTTTTCGCTGCGCAACGGCAGCAAAGAACATTCCCGGAATTATTTTTTTATTGTATCCGTACGGAACGGGTTTGTTACCGATAAGCTCGTAATGATGATGCGCTAAACCGGTCGTTTCCACCATAGGCGGAGTGAATTTCTCAAGATTCTTTTTCAGCCTGCTGAAAATTAAATTTCTTGCTTCTTCTGTAATTGGCATTTTCTTATTTGAAGTTGATTGAGATTTTTCGCTTGCATCATACCCGTGTTGTTTTCCATCCACCTTTCTTAAAAAGCCAGAGGGTGAACAAACCTACAGAAGTTTCTGAAATAAATACACTCCAGAAAACTCCCGATTGTTGCCAGCCTAATTTAATAGCTAAAAAATAGGAGAGAGGTATCTGGATAAGCCAGAAAAAGACAAGGTTTATTTTGGTTGGCGTTTTTGTATCTCCCGAGCCATTGAATGCCTGCACCGATACCATCCACCATCCATATACAAAGTACGAATATGAAAGTATCCGTATCCATTCCGAACCGATCGCTATTACTCTTTCATCATCAGTGAAAATTCTTATCAGCGATTCGTTGCAGAAAAAATACACGATAGAAACTGCAATTAAAAATATCATGTTTATAACGCCTGTTTTCCACACAGAAGCTTCAGCCCGTTCAGGATTTCCGGCGCCAAGATTTTGTCCAACCAGAGTTGCCGCAGCATTAGACAATCCCCACGCCGGCATAAGTGTAAACATCATGAGACGCACTACAATGGTTGCACCTGCAACTGCTTCGCTGCCCACATTGGCGAGTATGCGCATAAGGAAAATCCATGACGTCATGGACACAATCATTTGCCCGACACCACCCAATGAAGTGCGAATAATGCTGACCATGATTTTTGCATTCCAATACACTTGAGAAAAAGCAGCACGGATATGTTTTCCTCCTTTGAAAAGTGTCCACAGTTGAATCACCACACCGGTGCCGCGCCCGATAGTAGTAGCAACGGAAGAACCCTCTATTCCTAATGCTGGAATAGGCCCCCAACCGAAAATAAGAAGCGGGCATAGAACAATATTGATTGCATTGGCAATCCAAAGCACGCGCATAGCGATGGCGGCATCGCCGGCACCTCGAAATATGGCGTTGATTACAAACAGTAAAACAATGACGACATTTCCCCCAAGCATCCATCGCGTAAAACGATAACCATGTTCGATGCTCCAGGCATCAGCGCCCATTATGGTGAGCAAATTTTTAGAAAAGAATATTCCTGCAATTGAAAATGGAATGGAAATGAGAGCGGCAATAAAAATCGCCTGCACCGCTGCTAAGCCTGCTTCTTCTTTTTTCTTTTCGCCAATTCTTCTTGCAATAATTGCAGTAACGGCTGTTCCAAGTCCCATAGCAAGTGAATATAAAAGGAACATATATGTTTCGGTGAGCCCCACGGTTGCTACCGCAGAGGAGCCCAGCTTGCTCACAAAATAAATATCCGCTATAGCAAAAGTAGATTCCATGAGTAATTCCAACATCATCGGAACGGCGAGAAGAAAAATTGCTTTCTTCAGACTGATTTGCGTATAGTCAGCTTCTGTGCCGCGTATGGCATCTTTAAGAGCCTGCCATATTGAACTTGCAGGCGAAGGCGCAACAGATTCTGCAGAAACTATATTTATACTTTTATCTTCCTCCATAAATTCAAGCGCAACAAAACCTTATTTATTTTTTTTTGAACGAGAGGCAAATCTACGACTCGCCCAGGAACAATTAACGGAACGAAAATCCTTAATGCAGAAATAGCAATAATAAAAAAGCCCCGCTTTAGCAGGGCTTTTTTGTTTTACGATTTCATTACGGTTGTTTTGCTAACTGCACTTCACAGCTAATCCAGACTTCCTCGCTTACCAGAATGCCTCCTGTTTCCAAGGGGGCATTCCAGTTCAATCCCCAGTCTTTGCGGTTGATTTTTCCGGTGATGCTGAAAACCGCTTTATGATTTCCCCACGGGTCTTTCATCACTCCGCTGAATTCCACATCCAACACCACGCGTTTTGTAATTCCTTTAATCGTAAGGTCTCCATGCACTTTGTAATGACCGGCATGGTCGAGATTCTCATACGTGTTGCCCGTGAAATTTATCTCTTTGAAATTTTCAACATCAAAGAAATCTGCGCTCCTCAGGTGATTATCTCTTTTTTCATCACCGGTATCAACGGATGCAGGATTCAGCCAGAAGTCGATTTCAGAACTCATGAAATCTTCTTCGGTGGTGTAAATGCTTGCGTTAAACTCTTTAAAAACTCCCCTCACGTTTGCAATCATAAGGTGTTTCACTTTAAAGCCAACCTGGCTATGCATCGGGTCAATGACCCATTTTGTTTTTACTAATTGTGTTTCCATTTTTTTTGTTTTTTAATTGTAAATAATCTGACCGTATTTGCCCGCATGAAAATCCCTGTAGGCCTGGGCAATTTCGTGTTCACTGTTCATCACAAACGGACCTTGCGCAACAATCGGTTCCGTATATGTTTCACCTCCAAACAGGATAATGTCAACTGCATCTTTGGAATTGTTGCTCATTACAATTACTCCGCCATTCCTGTCGAACTCAATGAATTCTCCTTTGCGATATTCTTCGTCATTGATGACGACATTGTGCAAGGGAAGGAAGGCAGCGTATTCCAACCCGCGTTCTGTTGTGATTGAAAATTGTTTTCCAGCTTCCAGGTGAATGTGATATAAAAATTGCGTGGAATAATTCGGAATCCGGGAAGCCAGCTTTTCATATTCACCGACAATCACTTTAATCCATCCTCTCTCATCACTCAATTTTTGTTGAGGGATTTCATTGGCCTGCACCGGCAGATATTTTGGCGGCTCGGCTTTGTTCTTTGCCGGCAGGTTAATCCAGAATTGCATGGCGTGCGTAAGCAGGTCGTTGGTTTTAGAATCTACATTCACCGCTTCGTCATGAATAATTCCGTTGCCGGCTTTCATCCATTGCGCTCCGCCTGAATGCACCAATGCGCGGTGTCCATAGCTGTCATGGTGGTCGGCTTCACCGTTAAGGATGTACGTCAATGTTGCAATGCCCCTGTGAGGATGCGCACCGGTTCCGTTCACTTCTTTAAGCGGTTCGCCCGGCGAATGTTTTGCAGGCATCACGTGGTCGAGAAAAACAAACGGCCCCACTGCGTCTGCATACCGGTTCGGTAACATGCGGTTGATTTTGTATTCACCGATGTCGGCTCTGAAGCCTTGTGTCGAAAAACTGATTTTCTTTTTACTCGCGGTTTCATTTTTTTCTTTTTGGTATTCGTGAATCTTCGTGTTCATCGTTTTATTTTTTAATCGTTAATCAATAATGTTGTTTAATTTCCTGATGTAAAAATGCATCCGCGGCAGAGGAGAAAACGATGATAAATGCCAAAAAAAAACGTTGACAAATGTCAACGGAATTGAAAGGGAAGAAAAAGTAAAGGAGCCGCTATTTTTTCACTGCCTGGTGGCGGATGCGGCTAAGCGTTTCTTTGGTAATACCGAGATAGGAAGCAATGATATGCTGCGGGAAACGCCTTATAAATTCGGGATATTGTTTTGCAAAATCATCATACCGTTTTTCAGCCGACAAGCTGATGGAGGCGTTCACTCTTTTCTGCACAGCAATGGAATGCCGTTCGTCCAGCTTTCTCAACATTTCAACGAGGGCAGGAATTTTATTTGCTAACTCGTTCATATCTGCATTTGTAATGAGCAAGGCATCGGTGTCTTCCCAGGCATCTATATTATATATGGAAGGTGTGAGCATGAGAAAACTTTCACGGTCTACAGCCCACCAGTTCTCAATAGATAAACGAACAATATGCTCAGCGCCTTTATCATCAACACTGTATTGCCGCATGGCGCCCTTAACTATAAATGCCCCGTATTTGCATACCTCGCCTGCCTGCAGCAAGTATTGTTTTTTTCTTATCCTCTTAGGAAGAAAAGTATTTTTAATCAACTCTATATCGCCGTCTGTAAGCGGAACAGCAGAGTGCCTGTTGATATATGAGATGAGAGGGTCGTGCATACTGTTAATTCATCGGCACTTCCATCAGGAGCACTTCTGCATCCTGCGAATTTGATTTGAGAGAAATCTTATCGGTATTCCAGACCCCTAAGCCATCTCTTTCGTTCAATGCATTTCCGTCAATGGTTACATCGCCCTTAATTACAAATGCGTACACACCGTTTCCTTTTTTATGAATGGCGTAATCGGTGGAAAAATTTTTGTCGAGTCTCCCGAGATGAAACCACGCATCCTGGTTAATCCACACACCCGGCTCACCTTCATGAGGCGAAACAATTTGCTGCAGCTTATTATGTCGGTCTTTTAAGTCCAGTGTGATTTGTCCGTAACGGGGTTTCACATTTCTCTTATTGGGGAAGACCCATATCTGCAGAAACTTCACCGGCTTGTCTTTATTCCTGTTGTATTCACTGTGCGTAATTCCCGTGCCCGCGCTCATGGCCTGCACATCCCCGTTTTTTATGACGGCCACATTTCCCATGCTGTCCTTGTGTTCCAGGTCGCCTTCGAGAGGAATGGAAACAATTTCCATGTTATCGTGTGGGTGAGTACCGAATCCCATGCCTGCCGCAACTTCGTCATCATTTAAAACACGAAGCACACCGAAGTGCGTCCGCTCGGGATTGTGATAATCTGCAAAGCTGAATGTGTGCCTGCTGTGAAGCCAGCCGTGATTGGCATCACCACGGCTGTTCGCCTTATGAAGAATTGTGTTTGCCATGATAAAATTTGCTTAATGACTTATGATAAAATGTTTTACATACTGTTTCCACTCAGGGTGTTCCTTGATGTACTTCGCAATGAAAGGACAATAGGGCAATATTTTAAGTTGATGTTCTTTGGCATAATTGAGCGCGTAAAGCGCAAGCTTCGTTCCCAAACCTTTTCCCCTGTATTCATCGGGCACTTCGGTATGAAACAACGCTATCATATCATCTCTGAAATTATAAGGAATCATTGCAACAGAATCGTTGAAACGAATTTCAAACTGACGCTGCTTTTCATTATTTACAACCTGAACGTCTTGAATATTTTCTATCATGCCGGTTTGGGCTTTTCAGAATTGTAATAAAATCTCAAAGCACCGCTTGGACACCTCTTCACCTGTTCATCAATTTTTTCCGGTGAAGCGCCATTCGGGTCAATCCATTTTTTTATTCTAGGATTAAAAACTTCCGGTAATTGCGTAAAACACCGGGTAGAATGCTGGCAAAAACCCGGTTTCCACACTACCGTTATTTCATCGTTGGAATAATTTATTTTTCTTTTAGTATCTTCATCCTTAAAAAGAAAAGTGCGGATTTTTATTTCACCCTGCAGAATTTTTGAAATGGGACAACGCTCTGCAATTTCATGTAAGCGGTTTTTCTGTTCTTCGCTCACTTCGCTTGAAAAAATAATGTCCTGGTCAACTATGGTTGTTGCCGTTCCGTCTTTTGTTTCCTGGTACATGTTTGTGTTCACGGCAATTTGGGGAACGTTCCAGCCCTTGCGGTCAATGTACATCCGCAACGTGATTAAAGTGCAGGACGTAAGCGATGAAAGCAAAAGAGTATCAGGGTCAGGGCCTGCATCTTTTCCTCCTGATGTTACCGGCTCATCCGAAATAAATTTTCCGTTACGCCATTCAATGGTGCACTGGTATTTCTCGTTGCCGATTATTCCGTGAACCGGTTTTTCAAATTTATATTGCATATCGAAACATTACTTTTCTCACAAATGCGAACGGAGGAACCATGCCATCTTTTCATGCTCCTCCATCAGCCCCGTGATAAAATCGCTTGTGCCCAGGTCCTGGAACTTATCAGCAAAAGAATTTATGTTTTCCCGAAGTTTGATAATGATGCTTTCGTGGTCAGCCACAAGCTCTTTGATAAAACCTTTGCTGTCATTTTTTTCGCGACTCGCTTCTGTGAGTGAGGTTAGTTCGAGAAATGATTGCAACGTAGCAGGCGTATAATGTCCCAGCATGCGGATGCGTTCGGCTACCTGGTCAATAAATTCATCCAGTTGCTCATACTGGCTTTCAAAAAATTTATGTTTATCATAAAAATCTATATCCTCTACATTCCAGTGTGCGTTTCTTGTTTTAGTGTAAAGCACGTATTCGTCTGCAAGGATTTTAGACAATTCATCTGCAACAGCCTGTCGGTTGCTGTCTTTTATTCCAATGTTTGCTTTCATTTTTATTTTATGTTTTGAATTAATATAACAAATGTAAACAGAAAGGATGTTAAATGCTATGATGGATTTGACTGCAAGTATCTTAAAATGTTTTCTCCGGCCATCGCTACCCTCTGCCTCCCTAAAGGGAGGACTCCTTCCCACACTTTGGAGCGCGGATTCCCCTTTAGGGGTAAGGGGTCAGCGAAGGATATAAATAAACTAAAAAACATCTTTAAGATAAGTTCTCATTTTACTTTTTCCCACCAGTTCAAAGCCTGAACCGGGTTCTCCAAATCCATTTTCTCACCTATCATGGGATGAATCAAAGAAACATTTTTTTTCAGGGCTTCTGCGGTCACTCTTTTAATGGGTTCATCCCAGTCATGCAATGACAGGGAGAATTTTCCCCAATGCACCGGCATTATTTTTTTTGCTTTCAAATCAATTCCCGCTTGCACAGTTTCTTCAGGCATCATATGTATATACTTCCAATAGGCATTGTATTGACCGCACTCTAAAATGGCGAGGTCAAAAGGGCCATGTTTGTTGCCAATGTCTGCAAAATGAGTGTCGTAGCCGCTGTCACCGCCTAAAAATATTTTCCTGGACGGAGTTTGTAAAACAAGTGACAGCCAGATAGATTTATTTCTATTAAATGTGCGTCCTGAAAAATGTCTTGCAGGTGTGGTGTGTGCAATGAAGCCATCGTTTAAAATTATTTTTTCATTCCAGTCTTTCTCTGTAATTATGTTTTTATCGAAACCCCAATATTCCAAGTGCTCTGCTGTGCCAAGGCCTGTGATTATTTGCTTAACCTTCGGCTTAAGTTTAACAACCGTTTTATAATCCAGGTGGTCCCAATGGTCATGTGTTATAATGAGATAATCTATGTCAGGGATGTCATCAGTTGTATATACATCGCTGCCGGGAAAACTTTTTGCAGTGAATGAAAAAGGAGAAGCAGCGCCACTGAAAACCGGGTCTACAAGTATTTTTTTTCCGTCAACCTGCAGGTAGTAAGAGGAATGACCGAACCAAACCAGGCAATTCTTATCTCTGCGTAAATTCAACAGGTTTGTTTTTGTGGAAGGTAAAACATCCGGTGGCCTGCTGTTTTTACTTTTCCCGAAAAAAAATTTCCTCATGACCGTAAACAAATTCGCCCCGTCCACAAGCTGCGGTGTAAAGCTCAGGTTCCGGAATTTCCCGTCTTTGTAATTAGGTGAGCTTTGAATGCGTTTTAATCTTTCACCCGAAGGAAGTTTTCCGAATCTTAATGGAAGCATAAAAAAATAAAAAATACTACGCGGAGTTTATTACCTATTCCACCCGCTCTGTGACGGGGTCGGGTTTCTCTCCCAAAAATTCCACCCATGCTTTTTTAATGCACGGATAATTCTTTGCCGCTTCAACCAAGCTCATGAAAGCAACAATGTTATCCTCAAACCGCTTTGTAAGGATGGGGTTGCTGATGGTTCCTTCAGGGGTGAAGGCCTGGTGCGCCATTGCCAATGAAAACATATCGGGAAAAACTCTTGAGCCCAAATGCTCCAACGGAACTCTTAGCGACCACAACCCGCGGTTACCTCCCGCCATGGAAGGCGAAGCGGAAAGTAACAGCGCATGACGTTCATTAAACGGCTGCGGGCGAAATCTTGAGACCCAGTCAATAATGTTCTTGATATTTCCCGGCATGGAGCCATTATATTCCGGCGATACAATAATAAAAGCATCGTTTGCCAAAAGGCGTTTGCGGAATTCTTCCGCCCCGGCAGGATGCGAACCATCCGGTTCCAGATCCGTATTGAAAGAAGGGCAATCAAATTCGCTCATGTTGGCGAAATCCACTTTGCCGCCATTCTTCTCAATGGCAAGCGCGGCCAGTTTTGCCAGCCGTGTGTTGAGCGAACCCTTTCGCAGCGATGCTGCAAAAACAAGGATGCGCAAAGGCTCCTGTTTATGTGTTGGTTGATGCGAGTCCATTATTTTATTCTGAATAGATTAGTAAATTCAAACTCACATTCTCACATCCCCTTACTATTCAGCCACGAGAAGCAATATTCAGCAACTTCTTTCCAGCCGTGGTCAATGGTAAGTGAATGCCCGCGTCCCGGAAACGATTTGAAATCTGTAACAGCCGCTGACTTATCGTATTTTCTGTACGCAGCTTTTGCAAGTACCGGTGGAACGGTATGGTCTTTTTCTCCTGAAGTGATGAGCAAAGGCCCACGGTTCGGGTTCGTTATGTTCACCTTTGTTTCTGCGCCAGGGTTGAGCGTGGCAGTTGCCGCCTGGAAAAGCGGCCGGCCGGGCGAAGGCACCGTCCAGCGGCTATAAAGTTCTTTGGCTTCCTGCTCGGGAAGCATGTTTGCAAAGGCATAACGAAACTGGCTGTAAGAAAGTGAAACAGATTTTGTGAGATTGAAAGGATTGCTGAGCACGGGAAATGCGGAGCGAAGTGCAGAGAATGGGAGCTGCCAAACTCCTTTCATTGGTGCGGGGTCTATGGCGATAGCCGCTGATGCCACTCCCCGTGCAAGGAGAATCTGTACCAGCAGCCCTCCAAAGGAATGTCCAATCAAAATGGGCGGCTCTTTTAATGTTGCAATTTTATTTGCGTAGCTGTCGGCAACCTCTTTCACTCCGTGATTAGAGATAGCTTTTGGGTTGGCGCGGGAAGACTCCACCGTATCTCCGTCTCCGGGCCATGATGGATTCAAGGTTTCATAACCATGCTCTGAAAAAAATTTCATCCAGGGTTGCCATGTGTTGGAATGCATCCACAATCCATGAACAAATACAATCGGTTTTTTTGCCATGATTTTAATTTTTTAAGTGAAACAATTTTTTTAAAAGGTATCAAAGTTAGCTATTTTTAAAATAATTCTTTGCAATCCTGCGGGGCTCATTACGTCATACTGTCACTCCATAAGCTATGGCGTTGATTTTGATATAGAGAAAGCAACAAACGAAAGGAAAAGAATGGATACCATATCTGATATTATTGTCACCGCGGTCGACAACAGCAAAAATGCCGTGGTGAAAATCGACTGCTTTAAATCCGACAAAGGAAAAAACGTTCAGGCCGGCAGCGGCTCGGGATTTATTTTTTCGAGTGACGGATATATTTTCACCAACTACCACGTGATTCAAAACGCGGAAAAAATTATTGTTACTCTCATTGACGGGCGCGAAACGCAGGGCGAAATCGTAGGTAAAGATTCCGACAGCGACCTTGCCGTCATCAAAATTTATGAAACCAACCTGGCCGTTTCAAAGCTCGGTGATTCATCCGATTTAAAAATCGGTCAGCTAGTAGTTGCCATCGGCAACCCATTCGGATACCAGCATACCGTAACCGCAGGAGTCATCAGCGCGCTGGGAAGAACACTGCGCTCCACAACCGGGCGCATGATTGACAACATCATCCAGACCGATGCTGCGCTGAACCCCGGTAATTCGGGCGGGCCGCTCATCAACACTTCCTCCGAAGTGATTGGCGTAAACACCGCCACCATCATGCAGGCGCAGGGGCTTTGTTTTTCCATCAGCATCAATTCAGCAAAAGAAATTGCCGACATGCTGATTCGCGAAGGGCGGGTGCGCAAAGCATACCTCGGCATCAGCATGCAGGATGTGAACCTGCACCAGCGCGTCATCAATTTTCATCATCTCCCCAACAGGCGCGGCATTTTCGTGATGTCGGTGGAAAAAAATTCACCCGCTGAACAAGCCGGTATAAAAGAGGGCGATGTGATTGTGAACTTCAACGGAACTCCCGTCAACAGCGGTGATGAGCTCTTTCGCCTGCTCAACAAAGAAATCATCAGCGTTCACACGCGCCTTTCGGTAATCCGGAAAAATTCTTTTATGTTTTCTTTCGATGTAACACCCATTGAAAAGGCAGCTTAAAAAACGCCTCATCCCTTCGGTCGCCATAGGCTTGCCGAAGGCGATGCTAAATCCTTCTCCAAAGGAGAAGGCTCCTGCGACCCGAAAGCGGGACGGTAAGTTGAGAAAGGGGGAGAGGTTGGCTTCTAAAATCAGATTAACCTTCTGTGGTAATTAATTTGCCCCAGGTGATACATGAAATGACCTATGAAATAAGACAACATATATTCCGTGCTCCGCTTTCCGAATATTTCAGTCGGAAAGTCCTTTTTCATTTCATCGGGCTCCGCATTACCTAAAACTTTTTCAACCATAGCTTTGGCCGATGTAATATCATCGAGCAATTTTTCTTTAGAAATATTTTTCAGGGTAAATTCTTCATCACGTTTTCGCACGTACCCGGTTTTACCTATTAAGGCGCCTATGTTATGGTTTACATTTCCAAGTAAATGAATGCAGAGATTTCCCGGAGGATTTTTTACGTCTCCGGCTACCATCCAAAGTTCTTTTTCATCTACGTAAGCAGAAATCTCTTTGTGCAAATTATCAAGCTCGCGAACATATAGTTCTTTAAAATCCATTGGTGTCATAATTGGTTTGAAATTTAAATACAATATAAATCTATCTGTGCTAAGGTATAGTCGAACGGTTTCGAAAGTAACATTAGAAAACCAAATTTGTCATTAGGGTTCATATATTTTTTCGCAACTGTTAAAACAAAATCGTGAAGCGGATTATCACCGGGTACGCCATTCAAAAATTAAAAAGACGGTCGGCATCATAGGCCAACTGACAGATAAAATAGGCGGGCGCAATTTTATAGGGAATACAATCAGGAATAACATGGATAAACTTTCGGTTTTTTTTCCCTTGGTAATGCCCCGTTTGAGAAAGTTTTTGCTCGGGCTTAATTAATCCGAAAAACAAACAAAATCGGCAAGAATAGAGGTTATTCGGCAGTTTTTCTTTTGGCCACATGCTGTAAACCCTCCTATTCCTCAGCGGGGGGTGGGGTTGTTATATTCTGACATTGTCATATTAAATTTACGTTAAAGTTTTGAGCATTGAATAATATTTTCTAATCTCGTATCCCTTTTTCAAATCAACCATGATGAAGTTCCTGATTCTTGCCAGACACGGAACAGCACAAGACAAGCTGAAGACAACCGATGATTTTGAACGTGCCCTTACCACAAAAGGAAAAGCGGAATCTGAATTTGCCGGCAAAAGATTAAAGGAAATGCAAGTGATGCCGGACCTGGTTATGTCGAGCCCGGCAACGCGAGCGCTTTCTACGGCAATAGCTATTTGTAATAAAATAAATTATCCGCAGAATAAAATTATTTCCGTAAGCCCGCTTTACGAGGGAAAGCTTAGAGAAATTGTTTCGTTGCTGCGCAGTATAAACAACAGCGTGACTTCTGTTATGCTGGTTGGCCACAACCCAATGTTTGACCAGTTATATGCTTACTTGTGCGAGAGGCCTTCGGTGAGCATTAAAAAAGGAGAAGTAGCTGCGCTTATTCTTAACATAAGCAGCTGGAGTGAATTGAATAAAAATACCGGGCGATATTATTTCTACATATCTCAAAAAACCAACCAAACAAAACCAACCATGAAAAATAAAAAATCGAAAAGCAGGAAAAAAGATCTGAAGGAACAGATAGCCGTGCTCATCTACGCTTTTGCAAAATCAATGACCAATACCGATTCTAAAAAAATCCAGAAAGCCGTTAAAAGTGCAAGCAAGCTTCTTGCAAAAGCCATTCTTAAATCGATGAAGAGTGGTAAAAAGAAGAGCGAAAAACCTGTAAAAAAGAAACAAACGGTTGCACGTAAACGCACCTCTAAACCAAAATCAAAGCCGAAACCGCAAAATAAACCGAAACAAAAGCCCATTCCGGCAGCGACTCGCGTATCGCAGCAATCCCTGGCTGAAACGCCTACGGTTTAAAGCAATCATAATTTCGGCAACCCAAATCAGTATTTTTAATACTGATTTTTTTTATGAAATTAAAAAAGCGTCATAAGACAAGGGAGATAAGCTGGCTTTCCTTTAACGAGCGTGTGTTGCAGGAAGCGGGCGACAGCAATGTGCCTCTCATCGAGAGAATAAAATTTCTCGGAATATTTTCTTCGAACCTCGATGAGTTTTTCAGGGTACGTATTGCAACGCTCAGGCGCCTGTCGAATCTGAAAAACAAAAAGCACATCCTTGATATAAACCCGGATAAGGTGCTGGATAAAATTCATAGCATTGTTATCGGCCAGCAAAATAAATTCGACAGGATTTATAAAAAAATCCTGGACGAGCTTACCGAGGAAAAAATTCACATCGTTAATGAAACACAATTAAGCTATACCCAGGGACGGTTCGTCAGGAATTATTTTCAGCAGCAGGTTCTCCCAACGTTGGTGCCCATCATGATAGACAAGATTGCGGACTTCCCTTTTTTGAAAGACAAATCCATTTATCTCGTCATTCGCCTTATCAAAAAAAATAACGGGGGAAAGCAAAAGCTTGCGCTCATTGAAATTCCTACTGACAGGGTTTCGCGCTTTGTAACACTGCCGCGCATTGGCGATAACAAATTCATCATTTTACTGGATGATGTTATTCGTTATTGCCTGAAGGATATATTCTATATTTTTAATTACGACCAATTTGATGCATGGATTGTAAAGCTTACCCGCGATTCAGAGCTCGATATTGACCAGGATATTTCAGGGACCATCGTTGAAAAACTTTCGCGCGGTTTGAGCAAGAGGAAAAAGGGAGCGCCCGTTCGTTTTGTTTATGATGCGTCCATGCCGCAAGATATCCTTCAATACCTCGTCAAAAGAATTCACCTGAACAAAAAGTATCTTATTGCAGGCGGACGCTATCATAACTTCAAGGACTTTATGAATTTCCCCGACACCGGAAGGACAGACCTTGTTTATGAAAAGGTAAACCCGGTGCCGCATAAATACCTGCGCCCGGGAAAAAGCATTATCCGGACGGTGAAAGAACAGGACTGCATACTGCACCTTCCGTATCAATCGTTCGATTATGTAATCCAGTTCTTAAGAGAGGCATCGCTTGACCCGAAAGTAAAATCAATAAAGATTGCATTATACCGTGTAGCGCAAAACTCAAATATTGTAAATGCGCTTATCAACGCAGCGAAGAACGGAAAATCGGTGACTGTAGTCATGGAATTGCAAGCGCGCTTTGACGAAGAAGCAAATATTTTCTGGGCAAGGCGGATGGAGGAAGAAGGCGTGCGCGTGATTTACGGTGTGCCGGGATTAAAAGTGCATTGCAAAATGTTTGTCATCAGCCGGCATGAAAAAGGAAAGCTAAGACATTACCTGAATATTGGCACGGGAAATTACCACGAAGACACTGCGCGTTTATACTGCGACCACAGCTTGTTTTCAGCCGACCAGCGGATTGCAGCGGAAGCATACCAGGTATTTCGCTATCTCGAAGAAAAAAAGAAACCTGCAGACTTTGAGCATCTGCTTGTTGCCCCTTTTGATATGAGAAAAAAAATTCTGCGGCTTATCGAGAATGAAATCAAAAATGCTAAAGAGGGGAAAGAAGCATACATCATCATTAAAGTCAATCACATTGTTGATAAGGAAATAATTCAGAAGCTGTACGAGGCGTCTAAGGCCGGAGTGAAAATCGAAATGATTGTGCGCACCACCTGTTCACTTATCCCCGGCATTAAAGACCTAAGCAGCAATATCCGTGTCATCAGCATCGTGGATAGATTCCTTGAACATGCCAGGGCCTTTATTTTTTGTAATGGCGGAAATCCGAAATATTATTTGTCTTCGTCCGACCTGATGGCTCGTAATCTTGACTACAGGGTTGAAATCACTTTTCCTGTGTACGATGAGGAAATCCAGAGTGAGCTGAGAGAAATTATCGGGATACAATGGAATGATAACACCAAAGCGCGCATCATAAATGCACAGCAGAATAACCGTTACCGCAAGAGCCAGTCTATAACAAAAGTGAGAGCTCAGTTCGAAATCTTTGATTACCTGCGCAGCCGGATAGCAAGTTTCTGAAGAGTATTATTGGAAAAACATGGGGATGTTGATAAATGATATTTCCGGCTCGCTCAAAATAATTTTGCTGACGTAAATTTCGCTTCCGAAACTAAGAGAAACCCATCCTGTGAAATTCGCTGCAATCGACATCGGCTCCAATGCAATACGCCTTCTTATTACAGAAGTGATAGAGGACGATAAAAATGTAAAGTACAAAAAACGGCTCTTTGTACGTGTGCCGCTGCGCCTGGGAGAAGATGTTTTTATATCACATGTTATCACGGAGGAGAAGTCGTACCAGCTCGTAAAATCTATCCAGGCATTTAAAAACCTGATAGAGTTATTTAAGGTAAGCGAGTTTAAAGCATGCGCCACATCTGCGCTGCGCGAATCCTTTAATGGTAAGGATGTGATTGATAAAATTTTTGCCCATACCGGAATCTATGCCGACATTATTGACGGAAAAAAAGAAGCAGAAATCATTTACACCAATCATGTAGCCGAAACGCTTAACCCCGATGGCGATTACTTATACGTTGATGTTGGAGGCGGAAGCACGGAGCTTACATTATTTGCTCACGGTAAAATTATTTTCTCGAACTCGTTTCCTGTGGGCGCGGTGCGAATGCTCATGAACCGTGTAAGCGAAGAATCGTGGGATGAATTTAAAAAGTTTGTAAAGGAAAATTGCCGTGATGCAAAGCACCTTGTAGCTATAGGCACCGGGGGAAATATTAACAAGCTCTGCAAAATGGCGGACGGAAAAAACGGAAAGACCATTACATCGCAGGAACTCAAAGACCTTTACCAGAAGCTAAGCGATTGTTCGTACGAGGAAAGAATACATCGCTTCGGGTTAAACGAGGACCGCGCTGATGTTATAGTTCCGGCAGCAAAAATTTATAACTCGGTTATGAAGTGGGCGCAGATAGACGAAATGTACGTTCCGAAACTTGGCCTGGCCGATGGAATCATTCACCTGCTTTACGAAAAACATCTTGCGCAGAAAGCGAAAAGTATTCCGCGCTGATTTTTTTTGAGCGTAATAATTTTTAAAAAGTCAATCGCCTTTCAAGCTGTTGCATTAAATCAGGCAAGTCGCGATAGAGATATTTGTTGAGGAGGTAATATTCAAGCGGAAAATTTTCTCGCGCCTCTTTTTCGTGCCCTTCTTTAATTTCATTAAACACACGTTCGCAGCGCTTTAACAGTGATGAATACTCACTGCTGTTCCGGTCGGTGAGGTTTATAGAAGTAGTCATAATTTTATTAGTTATTATTTCAAAGATAGCTGAACATAAACTCATTGAGGGGGCCTGTTGATATTATGTTATTGTTAAATTTTCAAATGCTTCTTATTTCGCAAATTAATTAGGTTCTGGGGACCTAGACCTTATACAACACTTCCGTTTTTAATGCAAGTTTTACATTTACTTAAACTTGTATTTACGCGCTCTAAATATTTTTCGATTCTTTATTACGAAAGATACTATCAACATGAACGCACAAGTACAAAACGGAGGATTTTATATTGACAGAGAAAGTTACCTGGTATTTAAAGGTGAAAAGACGTTCACGTTTCCACGTAAAAAATTTGAGTTGCTTATTCTTCTTGCATCAAAGCCGGGAAAAGTTTTTACCCGCAGCGAAATTTCCAATGCCATTTGGAATCGTGAAATAAAATCGGGCGCCCGCTCTATTGATGTCTACATCAGGCACATCAGGAAAAAACTTGGCGAGGATATAATTTATACGGTTGTAGGAGTAGGGTACAAACTGGTAGTTTAATACAACCAATGCCTTAAGACGTAATTGAAACAGCTCGCTGTTATTCCGGCATTGCTTTCATAATTTATTTAGGAAACGTTTCTGCAAACAACGTTTCGCCATTTTACCGCTCGTCAAAAATATTGACCGCTTGTAAAAATTTCGATACCCCTGAATTTTTTTGTATATATGTTTGGCTTCAAGTAACGCAGAAGTTGCAATCCGCCTTTTTTTAATGAATCAATAAATCATAAAGTCATGAAAACAAAAGCATTTCTATTGACCTTGCTTAACCTGGTTTTTCTGAATAGCATTGCTCAGAATGTTACGGTAAATATTACGTCTGCGGGGCATGATCCTGAAGTGTGCGCTTCAAGCACCTTTAACGTTGAAATAATTTTGTCAGGAACTTTAAATTTTTCCAACTTTCAGTTCGGCATAGAAGACGTAAGCGGCCTTACCTTTTCCAACAATCCCACCAGTGCCACTATAGGCCCTGTAAGCTATAAGCTATATTCCCAGGGAAATCTGAATTGCACTTCAAGCTGTACCACAAGTTTTAGTTTCAATATAAGTTATGCATGCAGTCTTATTCCGCAAACCAACTTTACTACAGGACAAGTTGTTTCCATAGCTCAGCACCTGATAATAACCGATGGACTGACTCCCTATTCAGGAAATGTAAGCTGGACATTTAACACGAATCCTTTGACCCAACCGCAGGTAACATACGACCTGGATTATTATTACCTCGCATTGCAGAACTTTCCGGCAGCTGTGCTTTCAAATAAAGGCCGCACAGAATTCCGTGATATTGTATACCAGAACAATGGCAACAGTGCATTCAATGGTTCTTTGGCGTTTCATGATAATTTTTCGTGTGATAAATACACGCTTACAGAAATCCGGCTATATGATCGGATTGGAGCGACCGACGTCTTAATTACTCCTGCTTTTACCCCGGGTATGAGCGGCACAGACCATTATTTTACATACAATGATTTTTTTAGTGCACCTATTGAAGCGGGCCATCAGCTTGTGATAAGAGAGGTCATACATATTGACGACTGTCTTGACAATTGCCCTGCAAATTCCAATGTGTCAACTTTTAATATCAGTTGGGGATGCGCGGGAAATCTCTGCCGCCATACAACGCCCTTTACCTCAAACGTTGTTCGAAGCCTGGACCGTCCGAAATTAACTATGTACAGGATGTTGCCCGGCCCTTCAGGCAACTTAGGTAATTACGGTTATTGGGATCAACCCAATTGCACCGATGGCACAATTGCATGGGAATACCGCATTGGAAATGATGGTCATGATATTGCCTATGATGTTGTCATTCCGTTGGACAATCCTGGTAATGCATCCTCATATTTGATTGACCTGCCATCGGTACACCTTGACCAATGCCCCACGTGCAGCTTATCAATACAGGAAAATCACTCGGTAATACTTTTGAGCGGGCCCCATATCAAATGCGCAGAAAATATGGCCACACCAATTAGTGGTATAAACTTTCATATAGATAAACTGGAAGCAGGGAAGTATGTAACTCTCAGCTTTACTACAAAATATTGCTGTCCCGGATTAAGCACGGGCACGGACCCGAATGTATATAACCTTTTTAATGAACCCGAAAAATATTTTAACACCTGGCGGCTTTATCCCGTTTCAAAAGATGAATGCGGAGTTCAAACAAGTTTTGCTTCTGATACTCCTACCACTAACACATATGTAACCGGTTATAATATCGGACAAAATGAACAGTGGCACCTAAGGCAAACTTTTGACCCAACCACAACTGAAATGTCGGGCCTTATATGCCCTAATGCATGCGATGAATCGAACCCTGTAAATTTTCAGATTACCAATTCAAATTTTAACGCAGAAGGCATACAGACCGGGATGTATAGTAAAGGGATAGCTACAATGTTTTGCTCTTCGTACAATGATAATCCGGCGCTTATGGCCATGGGCGTCAGAATAAAACTGGTTTTTACAATGGGCGCAGCCTTGCGGCTCCTTCCGCTTACTACATCAGATATTTTTATTCAAAATGGAGCCACCGTATGGCCCCCTGTCACTCCTTTGTCTTCAGCCGATTCCTGTAATGCCAACGGTCCCACACGTACTTATGAAGTTATTTTCGATGGCGCACAGTTAGCATCGGCTCTGTCTCTATCGGGGCTTGACCTTAAACATTTCATGAATTTCTTCAATGGCTCGGTCATTAATTTTTCCTTAGTTGCGTGCTGTTGCGCAGCAGACGATAATCCAACTTATTCTGTCAAAACATACATGGAAGGATTGTGCCCCAATTGTTGGATTCCTTTTTCGGAAGTAGGGGCAGTTATACATGTGCATTGTCCCGGCTGCCGCACGCCTGGCGCTCGAACTACAAGCGCCTCCCTTACCAGGGACGTCTCAAGTTTAGGATTTCCGGACAGTGATAATGACGGGATAAAAGACACTATCATTCCGATTGATACTGCAAACTACCCGGCAAAATATAATTTAAAATATAACCGGTCCATCCAGGGCGATAAGCTGGTGGGAATTGTTAATGGAGAATTTTTTGGAGGCAGCGCTCCTGCGTGTACAACCGGTACCGGAATGAACTATTCCACATTACAATCAAAAGATTGTAATAGTGCAGCCCCTCCGTGTACTTCCACAGTTACTGCACCGTATGTATTTTCTCATCTTTATCTTGACCAAACGATTCCCTTCTCCGGACCTATCGAATTTAATCTTCAATTGCAGTCGTGTACACTTACCATAAAAAGATCAGCAACTGAGATTTATGAATATATATTTCCCAGTACCAGGATTGATGATATTAATGCTGCCCATACGGGATCGCAATTTCGGTTTGATGTAACACCGGCAGATGTATCGCCCACGTTCGCTTTCACACCAGGGGAAACTTACAGGGCCGTGACCACTTACATTACTTGTTCTAATTATGACCCTGATTCAACCAGTGAAGCTTCTATCTATAACAAATCACGCTCCGAAGTATTCAACGCATTTTATTTCTCGGTTATGCCATTGCCCCCACTGGCTTTCCCGGATTATGAGCAGTTTGATGAAAACTTTATTGAAGATCCGAACAATGATTGTAACGGCCTTTGTCATAATTATATATTTCAATGTTCACCGGTTACCTGTCTACATTATTTTTATACCATTCACACGAAAAATTACGGCTCATTCTTTAATAACTTTCCTCTGAGCAGTTCATCGGTTAATGCGTGCGGCAAATATTTAAATGCAATAGGAATAGGCACTATAGGAGGGACAGACGATACTCATTATCCTGTTTCCTCAAATATTTTCCCTTATGAATTCAGACCATCCCCGGTGCTGAATAGGTTCCACATCACGATTCCGACAGGATACAAGGTTAAAGCTGGTACCCAAAGATTAGGAAACCTTTTTGCTACGTGGGGGGCTTGCTATCCGTTTGCACAGGAAGTCAGCAGAAAATGGATAACGACTCAATTAACAGGTGATTTTTATGTATACCCTAATGCTATTGATGCAGGCAACAACATGGGACTCAATATCGCAAATGAATGCGGTTACGACAATTATGAGTCAGGACCAATAATAAAGGGAGACGAAAACACTTACTTCAGTTTATTTATGGAACTTGAAGTTGAGGATTGCCCTAACACTCCTGCCCTTGTTGATATAAATTCTACAGACATTCAATTGGAATTTGCAGGCCATAATTGCCCACCCTCATCTCCTGTAACTGATCATATGTCGTGTACCAATTGTGACCAGCTTCAGAAACCGGCTCCCGTTCTTACCCTAAATGTTATAAGCAGCGTGTCACTGGTTACTACAACTGTATTTAAGGATACCATCCGCATTACAAATCCTCCTATAAACCCCAACCTTATCCCTAATGGTCATGCCGCTGAAAATGTGTTTTTACATTTTCCTCATTCAGACAATGACTCCGTTCTAAATGTAAGCTGTATTTCAAGTTGTCCTTCAACTCCCCAGTTGGTATCCGGCTTCTGGAGGTTAGGAATGATTCCCGTTAATTCAGTTGTCGATTATGAAATCACTTATCAGATTACCAATTGTGTAGGTACAAGCGGCAACCTTCCTATTTCATTTTATTATGGTTGGAATTGCTATGCATATCCTACCGATATTAATGATCCTGCCCTATGCTCAAAAACATTATCCTATATGTATTACCAGGAAAGCCCGGCTAATGTTCTGAGTTCAATGAAAATAAACGATGTAATTGCAAACAGCACGTTCCAATTGTGCCATGATGAGAAATATGAAGTCAAGATTGCTACTATTGAAATTGGGGGAGTAAATAATATTCGTGTTTCAGTAAGTCTTCCTGCGCATCTCGACTTTAGTACCATCCTGCCGGAGCTGAAATATTGCGATATCGCAGAAGATAGTTGTACAACTGTTGCCGTTGCCACGCCTTCAGGTTCTTTGTTCAGTTTCAATTTAAATCTTCCACCCGCTGCAAATGGCTATCTCTCTAACGGACATAAACTTATTTTAACTTTTTATGTAAGAGGCAAATGCGAATATAATGGAGCGCCTCCCCAGGTAACAGTCAGAGCATCTCGTTATTGCGACAATGCAAATCCGCTGGCATTTGATTTGACTCAGCCGTGGACATTCTCAGGCGTTGATAATTGCTCTCCATTGTGCTGCTCCAGCTTTTCTGCTTCGGTTAGCGGCACTAATGTTTTATGTGCAGGCTCCTCTCACGGCTCTGCTACAGTTAGTGTGACCAACGGGAATCCGTCCTTCTTATATATTTGGAATACAGTTCCGCCCCAGATAACATCTACAGCTCTCAATTTAGCAGCAGGAACTTATACCTGCACCGTTACAGATTTTATTGGATGCACCGCTTCAGCATCTGTTACTATCACCCAACCGCCGGCAATCAGTATTAATATTAGTAGCGTTAATGTCACCTGTAATGGCGGCAGTAATGGAACAGCAACAGCTAATTCAAGCGGAGGAACAGGAGCGCACACTTATTTATGGAGCAATGCCCAGGCAAATTCAATTGCTACAGGGTTAGCACCGGGTATCTATACTGTTACCGTTACTGATGCCAATTCGTGTACCGCTACTGCATCGGTAACCATTACACAACCAGCAGTAATAAACGTTTCAATGTCTTCAACTCCGCGCTGCTATCAATTAAATAATGGAACAGCTACCGCAAATGTAACAGGGGGCACTTCACCGTATTTTTATTTATGGAATACCTCTCCTGTACAAACGACATCAACAGCTAATAATCTTACAGCAGGCACTTATACATGTACCATTACAGATAATCACGGATGTCAGCAACAGGGAACAGCAACAGTCTCTGTAAATTCTCAAATTATTCTTTCATCTCCCACAGACCCTGCGGCAATAATTCCGCCTACCTCAGCCGGAGGTAATGACGGAGCAATAAATCTTTCGGTCTCGGGCGGTACATCACCGTATACATATTTGTGGTCCACTACAGCCACAACCCAGGACATATTAAACTTAATTTCCGGAACCTATACCGTTACCGTTACCGATGTTTATTTATGTACTGCAACTCAATCATATTTTGTTCCCGAACCGTCCAATGAATGTGATGCCGGCTTTGCTACCTACACCCAGGGGGGCTATGGTAATTGCGGATTTCCCGGCCAGTTTATGCAAAACAATTTTGGTAATGAATTTACAAGCGGATTAACCATTGGCTGTTCGGGAACCGGTCACTATCAATTGACTGCCGGCTGCTACCAGGCTGTACGGAATTTTCTCCCGTCGGGAACCAAGAATAACGGACCTCAAATATTGAATGCGAACTACACAAACCCCATTAAGCCCGGTTGTAATTTCGGCGGTAACTGCGCATGTACAACAAATGTTGCTTGTGTTCCGGCTAACCCCACCGTCTATTCCAATGTATTTGCAGGACAAGTTATGACACTTACTCTGAATGTTGGGTTTGATGGTACAACAGGTTTTTCTACAAATACATTTCCGTTAAGCCAATTATATTATGTAGGCAGTGGTCAGTTTTATGGATTAACGGTTGGTGACATATTAACAGAAGCAAATGCAAAATTGGGAGGATGTTCTACAACAGTATCTTTTACATACACCACCAGTGAACTAAATTCTGTTGTCGACTTAATAAATAAAAGCTGGGACAATGCTCAATGCCCCAATGGAAGCTGCGGTATTTTATCTTGTACCGCTTCGCAAAATAGTTTTTCTTTTTCCTCATCTGCTTCCGACCTCCAGGTCGCATGTATGCCATACAACCCAACCTGTGTTAACGGTTACTCCGCAAGTATTCTTACCAGTGTGCATGGTGGAACACCTCCCTATAGTTACCTCTGGAGCAATGGTGAAACAGGGGCTGATTTAATACATCTCTCTCCCGGAATTTATGCTGTTACAGTTACAGATGGTGACGCAAACACTGCGGTAAGATTTGCGTATGTTTATTCAGATGCATCCATGAATCAGCCGGCATATTTTTCAGAAAGCATAACAAACCTGACTGCTTACTTCACAGATAACAGCATGGAAAGTTCGTCAGGCGCTACTCAAACCTGGCTGTGGAATTTTGGAGACCCTTCAAGCGGTACTAATACTTCTACACTTCAAAATCCTTCGCATACTTTTACCGGTGATGGAGCATATAATGTGTGCCTTACCGTATCGTACACAAGCAATTTGTCTTTATGCTCTGATACATATTGTAGCAGCGTTTGTATTACTCCGCAGGTAACCGCTTCTCCCTCATCCGTTTCATTTTGCGATGGCGGCAATGCGTCATTAACTGCTGCTGTAAGTGGTTCAAATTCCTATTCTTATCAATGGAAGAAAGATGGAAATGTAATTACGGGTGCAACCTCATCCGTTTACACCGCAACTACAGCAGGCAGCTATACTTGTGTTGTTTCTAATTCATGCGGCAGCAGCACTTCCAATGCTCTTATTGTGACTGTAAATTATTTACCTTCAGCAAGTATCTCTGCCAGTGATGCTACAACATTTTGTTCAGGCAATTCAGTCACGCTGAATGCAAATACCGGAGCAGGTTTAACCTATCAATGGAAATTAAACGGCAACACAATTTCAGGAGCAACCTCATCTTCTTATTCTACTTCAAGCACCGGAAATTATACATGCGTAGTAACAAACAACTGTGGCAGTGTAACTTCTAATTCAATTTCAATAACGGTAAATTCGCTACTCCCGGTAAGTGTAAGCATCTCTGCTTCTGCTACCACCATTTGCTCCGGAATCAATGTTACGTTTACGGCAACACCTGCTAACGGTGGAAGTTCACCATCGTATCAATGGAAACTCAACGGCAGCAATGTTGGAACGAATAGTTCTTATTCAAACAGCTCGCTGGCTAATTCGGATGTTGTAACATGCGTATTGACATCCAATATCACGCCTTGCGCAACAGGAAATCCTGCCACTTCAAATTCGGTTACTATGACTGTGAATCCTCTTCCTGGGGCCAATACGGGCAGCAACCAAAATGTTTGCTCCGGTGAAACCATTTCTTTAGGGGCAGCTCCGGTTTCAGGAAATACATATTCGTGGTCACCCTCGACTCATTTAAGCAGCGCAACGGTTTCAAATCCTACCTTCACTTTTTCAACTGCGGGTACAACAAATTATACCTTAACCGAAACCATAACAGCAACTGGTTGTCAAAAATCTAATGGCGTAAGTGTAACCGTAATTTCGGGAGGCGGTAACCCGACCTTTACTTGCAACAGTACCAATCTTGTTGTTGCAACTCCGTATACTAATTGTGTTTCGCCCGGCAGCAACGATTATTTAATGATGAAGGTGAAAATAACACTTGGAGGCGGTTGCAGTGGAGCGCAGCGAAAACTTCAAACATTAAAATTCAGCGCATCATCGGCAACTTGCTCTAATATTGAAAATGCAAAACTTTGGTATTCGGAAAGCACCAACTCATTTTCAAATGCTCAAATTGTTTCGGGTTCGGGTACTATTACTTCAGTAAGCTGCACGGCAGACAATACGTGGAATGCCGGAACATTACAAGTTATGCAACCCGGTGATAATTATTTCTGGGTCACGTATAAAATACGGTCAACGGCAACCGCTGGCCAATCGGTGCAGGCATCGCTTGTAAACGTTACTGTAGTAGCCAATGGTAATACAACGTGCTCAACATTCGGAGGTTCTACTTCTTCAAGAACTATTCAGTCATCCGGTTGCGGGAGTGTCCGCATAGATAATCAGGAAACGGATTTACATAGCATTACCATAGCTGTCTATCCTAATCCCTTCACCGACCAAACTACTTTCCATTTCGTTTCAGAAAAAGATGCGAAAATTATGTTGGAGCTGTTTGATATTTCGGGGCAAAAACTAAAAACAATATTTCACGACCAGGTAAAAGCAGGGGATATTAATGAAGTTGAATTATTTACATCGGGAATGGGTGCAGGAATATATTATTACCGCCTGAGCACAGAAGAAGAAATAGGTGTCGGGAAACTATTGATTGTTAAGTAAACTGACGTTCATAAGTTCATACCTCGGGTGAACTCTGTATTCAATTATAATTGCCCAATTATCAATGGTTTCGGAAGAAAATAAAAGAGGAATTAACAATAAAAACCTTGTTAATTCCTCTTATTTCGGTAGCCCCTTCTGGTTTATTATCGAACCAGCTTAAAGAGGAATTCAAGCATTTATTCCACTTAAAAGAAGATTACGCATAGATAACAGAGAATGAATCATTTTGCAAACGTTGCGGGAAGCCGGTTTCTACACCATCGAGAGGTCGAACTTTAAAGCTGATATTGAAGCAACTCTTGAATTTTGATTGTTCTAAAAGGAATTGCACCTTCTAATGTTATTTAGTAGTACAATTCAGAGGGAATATAAGCTTCATGGTTTTGAAAACGGTCCGAATAATTTCAACGGAAGCGCCGCCCTAACGGCAATAACTATTATGTCCTCATTCCTTGAACATTGCAATTTTTGCCTCAGTGAAGCCATAATTGTTTCGATATAATCGACACTTACGTTCATTTGTTCAGCAATTTTTTCTTTTTGTATGTTTCTCACTAGAGCTTGAAATACTTTAATTTCATCTAAAAGCAAATGTTCATGACCAAAATCTTCCAAGTTTAAACCGTTTTCATCCATTTGGTACTTGAATGAAACATCCTGCAAATTGTCGCCAGTAACATCTACAAAATATCCAGACACTCCAATAATTCTGTTGGAGTGGTCTCTAAGTGTACTTTCATAAACAAGTATATCAGCGACTCTATCAACCATAATTTCCTTTTCAAAAACATGTAATCTTGATAGCTCGTCCCCGGTCATTATTTTTCTATCCCCTTCCTGAAAAAATTTTGCTAAAGAACGCCAAGGCATTTCATAATCTGTTTTTCCTATCAAGGATTGAGGAGAATCCAAACCAGCAGCTTTTGCATATAGTTCACTTGCTTTCATATACCTACCAAAACGATCTTTTTCCCAAAAATAGAGACCCAATAAACTTGGATTAATTGAAGGTTTTAAAGGTGCGGTAGGAGAGTTCAAATATTCAGCGGTATTATCAATCCCTCTTAAAATACTTTCAATGAATAATTCGGTATCTAAATTGAATTGGCTAATGCCAAAAATTGTAGCTGAATTAATTGTCGATACTTGTGGATTCGACCAAGTATTAAGGACTTTAAACGGAACATATTTTTTATTATCAGTTTTTGTAGCCACAAGAATTGGAGGTGAGCTTTTCCGATTCTCTATCCACCAGGATATTTCATAGTCAAAATAATCCTCACTGCCTAACTTGGTTTCTATTGCTTGAGGGCTACAAACTATGCAAAAAGAATTGGCGAGAGATAATTCCTTGTCAATGTAATTTTTTTTCCAGTCAGAACCACTCGCACCACCAGAATCCAATTGTGATGTCAACATAACAACTTCGTCATTTACTTTATGGCTACGACCAGTCAAGTTCTTATGAATCCACTTAGCCAAATCTGCTCCGTCAGATTGTCGATAGCATATAAATATCGAGTGTTCTTTCATTTCTTAGCCTGCATTTCATTTAATTCATGTTCAAGTCGTATTCTTTCTTTTTCAATTGCACGATCAAATGACTGATATCTTTCTATTCCTAATTTTTTTAGATATGAAATGGTCGGCTTTGCAGCAATAAGCATCTCTTTAATCAATTCATCAGCATTGTATTTCGATAACACAATGCGATATACTTCGCTTAAAGCAAGTCCTGTAACTTTCATAAAGGAATGAACTATCCTTTCAATATCAGGTAGACTTCTTGCAATTGTAGATTTAATATAAAATTCTGAAGCATCTGTTTTCATCTGTTCGTCAAATTCTTCCCAAAGCCAATAACCCAATGCTTGAAATTGCGATGAGTGAATTACTTCGTCCCTTGCATGTGAATCACAAATTATTCGCACTGACCCAGAGAGTTCTTTATTAGCGGCAAACTTGCTAAGTTCAACTGAAATTCTTGTTTCAGTTACAATTCCATTTATGATTGTAATGAGATCTCTGTAAAGCGGATCAGTCTCAACTGAACGTAGATTTTCTAATCTTCGCAAAAATAATGGCGGTTGTTTACCAGGTAGATAAGGAAGACCAAAATGTTTTTCTAATTCGGTCAAATACGTATTTGCTTGCTCTGCATGAAAACCTTCATCCGTAGCTGTTTTGTATAAATCTTGCTTTGGTTGAGATGGGATTTGAAATGGAATTCTCCTGAGACATACAATTGCGGGAATTACCAAACAATGTTCGACTTCAATTGTATCTCTAAGAAAAGAACAAAATTGGGCGGCACCAAAATTTTGCGATTCTATTTCAGAAGAAAAACTCGATGTCAGTAATACATTTTCTGGATAGTAAACTTCATTGATTTCTAAAGACGGCAACGGAAATTCTTGTTTAAGTGCAGACGGTTTCTTTTCAGTATTTTTATACGTGAGATAATGCGGATATCCGTCTTTCTTGGCAACGTAGACCCATGCCTGTTTTCCCGAGGTCAGTACCTCTTTTACTCTCACATAATCCCCTACTTCATAGCTATCTGACAAAAGCAATTCTTCTACTGTAACTTCAAATACGATTCCCTCAACGCAATCATCATTATTTTCGGAATGTATAGCAATTGGGTGGAATTTTTGTTCGCTTTTTAATAGGACCGACTCATCTTTGATTTCAAGAAAAGAAAGTTTATAGCCCTTTAAAGTATCTTTTGTGCCTGTTAAAATTCTACCGAAAGATTCTAATTGAACCTTTTCTTTTTGAAGCGTACCGTATGAGAAAAGATGTTCATTCATTGTATTAACTGTCTATTTAAAGAATTGAATTTTATATACTTAAATTCACTCTTTGTAAGGTGTTTCTATTGTATTGTCCTCCCATTAATTCCTTTATGCTTTAACCATAAATTAATTTTTCCATATCTCCCTATACTTGGGCAGTAGGGTGTTATTGCTGCGTTGGTAGTACTGCTCAGCCTTTTTAATATCTCCTTTTAAAAACAAAATGTATCCGTAATGATAAAGCTCCAGTTCAGAACTTGGAATATAATCCAATGTTTTGTTTAGCACATCCTCAAATTTTGTATTCATAGCATGACCTTTCAGAATGGATAAGTATTCTGCACATATTTCAAGATCAAAAATTTCTCTGTTAATCAAACGGTCGAAACAAGCGAGTGTTGATTCTAGATTGTTCTCTACGAAATATAGTTTTGTCATGGCATGATTGAGATAGAAATCTCCTGGAAATTTTAAAAGCGCTTTATCTAAACATTCTCTTTGTTCCTTTTTCATATTGAGGGTATCCAAAATTTCATTGAATACTAAAAAATGCTGAGGCAGAAATTCAGTCATATGCTTTTGATTGCTCATAAGATTTTTGCACTCTTCCGTAGCGGAACTTAGCTGATTTAGCTGGAGATACGTTGAAATCCTATTTAATTTTGTAAGAGGAAGAAATTCCATATTTTTTTCAGAGTTGAATAAATTACCCGACTTTTTTTTCGATACTTTATCTCCCTCAATAGCTTCAGTGATACGAACAGTTTTATCGTAAGCTGAAAGTGCACCTTCAAAATCTTTAACATCATATAAGACACTTGCAAGCAGTCTCCAACCACGTGGATCGTTATTGTAAGTGTCTGTATAATTCAATAAAATCGATTTTGCCTTCGAGTTTAATCCTGCTTTTGCATATTCTGCTCCCAGTTGCAGTGTAAGTGTAGGACAGTAGATTTCCAGATGTTCGCATTCCTTAATAAACAATCCTAGACGTTCTGTTGTTCCCGGAAATTTCTGTTCGAATCTTGTCTGCATAACATCGAATTCTCTTAGGAGAATAGATTTATCAATATCTTGCAGGTTGAACTTAGAAAGCTCCTCTTCAAAATCTTTTTGAGTGCATTCAGGATACAGTGATTGGTATTTAACATCCCAAAACTTACACAACCCAGAAATGCCTAAATGATACGTCCTGTCATTATCGTATAGGTTGGTTAGATTACTTATTGAGAAATCAAAGTATCTGAACGAATTATGATTTTCAAAAAGCTCCGGTGCAGAATGTGTTACTGTTTTATCTCCCACCAAGCAAATCGAAATTTGCTTTGCTCCATTCTTCCAATCATCATTTTGATTTAACAGTCGCCATTCATCTCTTACATATTTCGAGTAGCGGCTATTCGAGCTGTCAAAAAGAATAACGCCTTTACATTCCTGTAATGCTTGTCCAATTTCCTTATTAAAATCTTTCCCATAGCTTACGGAATAAGCATCTCTCCATAAAATACAACCGTTGCGGACAAGGTCGGAATAAATTTTCACGGCTATTCTCATATCCTTCCAAGAATAACTCATAAAGATTTTATCATTCATTTCCCAACCTTTTATTCGGTGGAATTATTCCATTGTTAACCGGATTGCTTTTATCAGCACTTGGACGTATTTCTTTAACATCATTTATTTCCACCATGAACCTTTTCCACCTCGTCGGATTATTCAATTTTACATACCTGAAAAAAGCAGCATAGCGCATTGTCGTGATGCAAGAACTAAACACCACTGGATTGAACTGAAATATTTTTTGATTTATATCACGCAACTGTTTGGATTCACACAAGCGCAATTCAATTTTAGAGTCCGGAGCAGCAAACTCTAAATCATCCCATACATAAGAGAGTAAGATTGAAAATAGCTCTGGATATTTTTGCGATAATGTATTTAGGGATTTATATACATCCGTAGGAGTCCAAGAATAAATACCTGTCCTTGTAAGGTTACAAATAAAAGTGAAGTCGGGATCAAATAAAAATGTTTTATAGATAGAATCATTACTAAATGTTGTATCATTTTTCATTCGAGAGGCAACATCAATCAGACCGTAAATGTCGTTAGTCGTATCAGCAATTTCTGAAGTAAGCAGGTAATAAGGCTCCCCCGTGATATAAAAGTTATTTTTAGCTACACCAAATTTTACCTCTTGTCCCCAATCTGTTAATACATATGAATTAGTTATTGTGTTCGGGTCGGTAGAAATGGAAAGCTGCTCTTTTAATTCTTGGTATAAATCGGCCGTACTATAAATGTTCTGATACGCTCTTTTTAATCCTACTTCACTGTCAGCCATCAGAAAATTACCATTTGTATCCCTCGGTAATTCAGCCAATATAGAGCCTCCAATTTCTGTGAACAGTAAATCTGCCTGAAACATTCTTAAACCAAGCAGAGTGCTGTCAAAAGCAGGATGATACCTATACGTTCCCAGGTTTGAAGGATTGTATATAGAAAATACTGCGTTGTTTGTATCATTGGCATATTTTGCAATTGGAACCAATTGCCAGTCGGGGAGATAAACGGAATATGAGTAATCATTGCCGGTACCGATAGATATTTTTAATCTATCCCCATCTTTTTTAAGGGCATCATATTTTAGATTTATCACACTTGTTGCTATGGCATTATCGGGTGTAGCTACTTGCTCGAAAGAAATTCCTCCAACACCCGCGTGAAATGATACTTTCCCTACAGCGGCCTTTACCAATAAACTACTTCTTTTGATTCCAACGGAAGATTTGAATTCACTTGCACCTAAATAAAAAGTGCTTACTTGAGTAAATGCAAGCTCACTCCATAACAAATAAAAAAGTAGTACCGTGTACTTTAGTAAAGTTTTCATGTTAACAGATTTCATAAGTTAAAAAAATTATATTTTCCTTTCTTTTACCAATCTCCAATAATGATGGCCAAGCGTAGTTAACTTGCAGGATTTTGATTCCATTGCTGCGAAATACATAAACGGAGCGTCTACAGGAATAATTAAACCAATACTTTGAAGTTTTTGAAGGTCTTTAAATATGGCTACTTTCTCGGCAATTGCCACCGGTTCAACTAATTCATGTTTTACTTCCTTTGAGTTGGTGTCTTCAAATGAGGGGTTCAGGGGAAACTCCTTGTCAGGTACTGGAAAATATGTAATTATTTTCCGTAATACCTCCTTTGATGTCTGGGGAATGACTTCACGAAGTGAAATAAATCTAGTGATGTTTGTTTTGAATACAGGTCGCTGTCCCCATTCTCCGAGCGATTGATCAATGTAAGCATAAACACTGCCTGGAGTTATGTGCCCTCTTAAATCTGCCGCTCCTCCTTTTAATGCATCGAGAAGAAGGCTTGTAAAAACTCCTTGACCATTTATTTCTTTTGCCGGTTCATTATCCCTGCTGGCAGAAAGTATAGTTACTCCCTGATGAAGAAAAGAAGATATACCTCCTGTCAGGTTCGGAGAACCCATTGCTCCGGAGTGACAACAATCCAAGATAATAATTCTGTTTTGTGCTTTTGATTTATTAGCAATCTCCAGTATCTCATCCATCGATACGCCTTCATCATATTCTTTCATATCTGGAGTCACTAAGTATCCACCACCATGCTCATTAAAAAAGCCGTGACCACTGAAATAAAAAAGTGTATAAGGAGTATCTCCTTTAAAGAGTTCAATTATTAATTTTTTAAGCCTTGATTTTGTTAGCACGTCCTTTTCAAGATGCACTTGAAAATTGGGAGAACCGTCTGCATTTAATTCCATAACCTTTGCAAATTCCTCAGCATCGTTTACAGCTCCCTGCAAAGGAGAAAAAGGATATTTATTAATTCCTATAACCAAGGCTTTTCGCATGGTAGTATCGTTATTTATTTTTTCCTTCTTTCATACATTGATCAATATAAGCAGCTATTTTCTCCCAGCTCCATGCTACTATCCGGGTTCTTGATAAGCCGTCTGGCAGAATAGTACTGCTATCTGCACCATCGACATAAACTCCAAAAATCGGTATGCTATTCCTCTTGGCAAAAGCGATTTCTTTTTCCACTCCAGTCGCAATACATGTATCATTACCTACTAGGACAATTAATATATTACATTTCTTAATTTTATCCTCAATAAGTTTTTCCCATTCCCTTTGAGGCAGATGATTCTTTGATGACCAATCTTCAATGCTGAACGGTGTTTTTGAATTCTTTGCCTGCCCGGCAAAAAAATCTTTTTGAATTTTGTTATTATCAAAATCAAAACTTATGAAAGTACGTGGGTCACTCATACATTTTCAGGCTTAAATCGTAAATCTTCATTAATAAAATCAAAGTATATTTCGTCTTTATATTTGCTCCTGGCAGTTTCCGGAGTGACCAGGTCAAAAGCTCTCATTCCTCTATCAATAAAGCTGGGAGGTAAAAAAATTCTATTCCTTAAGCCTTTCACCTTAAACAGCGGAGTCAGTCCGCGTTGTGCAATAATTTTTGTTTCAAGTCCCTTTAAAAACGACGAGCTGAAATTGAATTGTGCATCGGCAATATCAAGATTAGAAGAATTGATATTGGCATTGGCTTTCAATTCAATCTTGGCATTGGAAGAATTGGAAAGTAAAATTGTAGCGCTTTCTGCTTTTACAAGCTGCGTGATGACTACCCAATGCTTATTCCACTTTCCCTCTTCGTATAGCTTAATAATTTCTTCCCCGATCTTATTTGTATTGTTTATTAAGATAACTTGTGCCTGGTTTGCTTTAAAAAAAATTGAATTTTGTGAAGAGAATTCAACTATAAGACCTGCATCACTATTGGTAAAAGTACTTCCTGCAGGAGATACTGTCCCGCTGATTTTTGATGTGATGGTTATCTGCCCATTCGAAGAATATTCTAAATCATCTTTCGTGTCATCCTCCCTTACCTCAAATGGGATTTGAAAAAATTCTAAAGTTGTTACCGGTGTATACACATAGTTATTTAAAATCCCTATATCTCCTAGTCGCAAAGGCATTCCCGGCAGCCAAGTTGCCTTGTATCCGAATTTTCTGCTGAGTTCATTGGTATATTGTTCCTGCGGCCCTTTCATATATTTTATTTTAAATGGTTAAAGATTATGCACGAGAATCTGACTGCAAAAATTTCTATTCAGAAGGTTTTTATCCATACCTATAGATAGGTATTTATTTCAGGTGAATAAAGTTTTAAATACCTATGGGTCGGTATTGGTATGCGCTTTCAGAAGATGGTATGTTTGTCTTATTAAATTTAAAAAACAGAAAAAAATGAAACAAACAATCATCAAACCAGAAAATGAACTTATTTCAGAATCAAAGGAATCTGAAAGTGAGAATCCCAACAGGCAAGTCACAGAAATAAAAAAGGGTGCTTTTCAATATTTGGAATCCCTTCCAAGACCCGGCATGCCTGTGAACACACTGCTAAGGGACAGGGATCCTTCACAGCGAATTAGTATGGATATAGCGCACCAATTTACTGACCAATTCAGGTCGTCTGCTGCAGGTTCACCCATTGATATTCCATTATGCTGGAGCTTCGATAAGGATGCCTTAATTAAACTGCTTGGAATAACCTCTTATGAACACTATTCCGAAGTGAACGGTGTACGTTTTTATGCGGGCGTAAATGAATCTGGCGTTTTAACGCTGATTGCAGTGTCAACAACGGAAGGAACTAGGGGAGGTTGCAGTGATTGTAGAAATGATCTGACCGAAGACGATAAGTATCCTTATTATGATTACGCAGACCCATGTCCAACCAACTGCAGTGAAACAGGAAACTTAAAAGCAGATGCCGGAGGAGAAGTATTGAGGACATTCCAAAAGGTCTAATTCTGCATCTGGTTTTGATTTTACAATAGGTGGGATTACCTCATCCACCTATTGTTTTTTAAATTTGTAATCTAATCCTTTAAAAAGTCTGCACTAAAAGTTTATTAAGCAATGCCCATGCATTTCGTTTTCATAAAGCTTTCTCAAGCAACTGTTTTATTTCCTGTTCTCCTTGGCGTAATTAACTTTAAAAAATTAAATAAACCATTTAGAATTTTACTCTTTTTCTTTATTCTATCAATTTTATTTGAGATACAGGCAAGTGTGCTAAAAACGATTTATCACAATAACATGCCTGGGTTACACTTATTCACGGTTTGTGAATTTATTTTTTTATCGTTGGTTTATTATTATCATTTTTCTAAAAATTCTGTTCTGTCCCGGTTTATAATTCTTAACACATGCCTATTCCTTTTAGCTGCATCTTTTGATGCTTTTATAATAAACGGGATATTGGAACCTAACAACCTGAGTCGTACATATTCATCAATATCGTTGGTGACAATGTCTTTGATCTTCTTCTACAGTTTCTTTAAAAATGATTACGAATTTTATAGCTGGCAATATCCTATGTTTTGGTTTAATACGGGTGTCCTGATTTATTTTGCATTGAATCTGTTTTACTTTATGCTTAACAATTACCTGGTCGAGCACGCATATTCCATTGCGTATAACAGTATGAGAGTTCACGCAGCTATAAATATTATTTCAAATTTGTTGTATGCAAAATCCTTCTTATGCTTCTCGAAATCAGTAGTGAGATATTGATTTACTACTTAGCCGGTACGCTTTTTATTTTTCTGCTTATAACCACTGTCATTATCTATATATTCCTTCATGAGAAGAAGGTAAATCTGTATCATCGACGTTTGCAGCAGGGAGAAATAAATAAAAAGCAATCTGTTTTTGCAGCTCTTCAGGAAGGAGAGGAAAATGAACGCAAAAGGCTGGCAGAAGAATTACATGATGGAATTGGCGCTAAACTGTCCGGCCTTAAAATGTACCTTGAATATCTTAAATTAAAAAATAATACAGATGACGATAAGAATATAATCCAAAAGGTTTTTGGCGGAATGGATGAAATAATCAATGAGCTCAGGGAAATCTCTCATGGCCTTCAACCTGCTTTATTTATCGAAAAGGCCTTAGCACAACTAGTGTTTGACTATATCGAACAACTTAATTCGAAAGGGTATTGCAATTACGAGCTTTTCTGTGATACACCTAATTTAAAAATAGATTTACCACTAAAATCGCATTGCTACAGGATACTCACCGAGCTATTGCATAACATACATAAACACTCTAAGGCAACCTCAGCGCTGATTCAGATTATTGTAGTAGAAGACAAATTACAGCTAATTGTTGAGGACAATGGAATTGGTTTTAATAAAAACCAGCCTGAAGCCAAGGGAACAGGGCTCTTGAATATTCATAACCGAGTAGACATAAATAAGGGAACTTTAAATATTGATTCTTCGTCTTCCGGAACAACAATTATCATTGAATTACCTTTACATACTGACGCATGAAAGATAGAATCACTATTTACCTCGCCGATGACCACCAAATAGTAATTGATGGATTGCAACTATTAATCAACAATGAACCTGATCTGCTTATTGTTGGAACTTCAAATAATGGAACGAAAGCATACGAAGAACTTCTGGATAAAAAACCTGATATTGCTTTGATAGATTGGCGTATGCCTGGCTTGAATGGGCTTCAATTGATATTGAATTTAAAAAATAAAATTTCTACCCAGTTCATAATTCTATCGATGCATAATGACAAACGCTATATTTCCGATGCAAAAAATAATGATGCCTTCGGGTATTTATTGAAAAATGTCGGGAAGGATGAACTATTGCGCTGTATACATAGCGTTATAAATAACAAAAAATATTTTCCAGCTGAGGATTATGTTTTGCAAGAAAAGGTAAGAAAATTAACTCCACGTGAATTGGAAATTCTAAAGCTTGTAATAAATGAAAACACAACACAGCAAATTGCTGAACTTTTGAATTTGAGTCATTTCACCGTAGAAACCCATCGCAAAAATATCTCCAGTAAAACCAATACTAAAACTGTTATTGGCCTCGTAAAATATGCGCTGGATAATGGTATAGAATATTGAACAACCTTTTCAACTTTTGTTACACTATTGAAAAAAGACTCTGAAGAAATTTGTGAAGTGTGATGGCAAATGACTTGAGTTTCTATCCTTCTTGAAACAAGCTTATGATCGAAGGTGAGCCATTTCTAATTTTTTTTCCACCCTCTGACAATATTTTGGCGTAAGGCTCCGCCGTGCTAATGAAGTCAGTCCCATTTTTGTCAAGCAAACTATAAACGAAAGAATAAAATGTCAGCAACAAAGTGTGTGTTACCTGCCTGACATTTTCCTCAGTCTGGCAATAATTGGTTCCTCCAATATTTACTTGTCGGTAAAGAAATGTTTTGTAAGCAAGGTACATTCCTACTGTTCTACCATATCGGAATCTTAGCAAATAGCGTTCTTCACTTTCGTTCATTTCTTGCAGTCAGTTTGATGCTATAGCAGCCCTTAAAAATTGCACATAACAACTGCAACGCAAAACAATGACTAAAAGAACAATTTTGTCGGCATGCTGGAAACTTTTGTTGAGTTATTCAGGGATGTTGGCCTGTGTAACGTTGAGTTACGGACACGAAATTAGAGTTATTTCAACATCGTGTAGGCACATAGCACACGAAACATTGAGTTAAGGACACGAAATTAGAGTTATTTCGACATCATGCAGGCCGCATAGCCATTTCAAAGGTATGAAGCGCCTTTGCGTATGCTTCGTCAATAAAACGATATTCGTAGTAACTGTGTGCTAACAAGTGGGTTATTACTTCAAAATTTTGTGCTACGTCTTCCGGTACATTCTTTCTTAAAAAAAATTCAGAAATTTTTGCACAAAACTCATCATACGATTGGTCTTGGAATAGACCGTATGGTTTGAGATATTTTTCAAAAGCTGACATTGAGTAATTAGGAAATCAGCGGCAGAAACTTCTGCATTTCTAATTCCATATAATCAGTAAGATTTCTTTTTTCCAAAGTAATCAAATTCTCTTTTCTTGCTTTGAGTTCAGCAATGAATGCTTTCTGCCTTTCATTTTGGTAGTCTGCGTCCAAATCGTTTATAAGTTCAAAAAAATAATCTCTTAAATTTTTACATGAATAGCTTCTGCTTATGGCAAACTCTTCTATTACGAATGAATCGTAAGGTCTACCTATTCTGGTATTAAAATATTTTATAAGCTTGATTAATGGAAACATGTTTCCATTTTCATTTTTATCTTTTTCTAACAGATCTTTTTTTAACTTCTCTGGGGTAGTTGTAATCCACTTTAACTCCTTATTTCTAGGCGCAGGAATTTTTAATTCCTCGCCACCGAAAAAAAGACTTTCTTTAAAAGCAGGAACGAGTTCAAATTTAGTGTGGTGCAAAACTACAGTAATGGCAGGGTGATCAGGAGAAATGTCAGAGCGCGGATAAATTTTATTTGCAAATTCACTTAGATGTTTCAAATATGTATCAGGTTGATATTCATTCTTCCTAAAAATCACCATGACGTCAACATCAGATTCCTTGTCAATGCCTTGAGGTAACTCTGTTCCTCTATCAAATGAGCCAAACATATTTACTCTATCAATCCCATGAAGAAAATGTTCGTGAATTTTGCCGGCTAAGTAACTGAATGAGCTATCAATTTTCTCTCTGTCACCTTTGCTAACATAAAGCTGTTTGACGAGTTTTGTAAGATATGAGTTAACATCCATCTTGTAGGAAGATTAAGCTAGATTGTAAGATTTTTTTTTGTCCTCCCATTGAAGAGATAAATCTGGATTCATTTTGTTGAAAAGCTTACTATCGAGTTTAATGCATGCCCAGGCCAATGTCGTTTCATAGCTTGTCACGTTATGTATTATTAGTTGCTCTTTTTGACCATTTGTTGTGGATGAAAATATTTGCTGGAAGTGTCTAAAAACTCGTGCAATTCTATTCCTGAATATGAATAGGCGAACTGTCTGTTGAATGATTGTAAAAGGTAATGCTAGTTGCACGGCTGTAATCAGAAAGTCTCTGTCAGGCAAAAATGCCATTACAATGAACAGAACTAAAACCACAATGGACTTAATTACCATTAACCGAAGCATTTTAGTTGCTACTGATTTTGTCAGATAGGAATTTTCAAAACAATTAACTCCCATTTTCATTATTCCCGGACTGTGACCATCGTTTGAGAAATAACCTTGTGAATTTTCCTCTGCGATTTTAGTGTTCAAACTGTTATCAAAAAAATCATCTCGTCTCTTTGATTCTGCGTCTTGAAAAATATAATTAGTAATAATGTCAGAAAAAAAATAAAGGATCGCTAAAATGCAATTAAGAGAATTGACAAGATGAATAACCCCATCTCTATGAATAAGAAAATTCCCCTTGGAAATAATAAGAGTACCAATTGAAATGAGAACAGATACATAAAGAACACATTGTGATAAGAATTCAATATTATCCACAAGTGTATAGTCATTTAGGTAGGGAACTTTTTTCATAATTGTTCAGGTTTTGCTGTTGTGTGGCTTGCTTCGGGACCATACCACTTGCCTTTCTGAAGCCAGACTTCGTAAAAATAAATCCATGCTATTGTCCATGAAACTATCTCTCTTGCTATTAATTTCTCCTTTTTCCAACGGTAATTGTCGGGATGATACAGACAAAGCGCCCGACTTTCCTTATATATATGCGGTGGATTTGTGACCAATTCAGGTTTCAGCACCCTTACGATAGGACTTGAATCACCACGATAAGTGATTGATACCGTATAAACAGGGAGTTCGGGTTTAATGAATAAATCACCCATGAATTCAATATCGTATTGTCCCCTTTTCTTTGCTTTGAATTGGGGAAGGCAACTCCGCATTGCGTAAATTTGAATATCTGTATTGTAAAACTTAGTTCTGGGTATCACCGCTATAAAAACCTTTTGAGGAACTCAATGTTTTTCCTGCAGCAGTTGATAATCCAGCAGAAGAAGAATATTTCAAGCTGCCCTCTGACAATGATTTGGAAAAATCCTTTGCTTCCTCCTGGTCAACAGTGGGAAACTCTTTTCCGAAGATTCCTTTCCATATCATCATCGATGTTCCTTCTTTTCCTTCATCATATTTTTTCTTAGCATCATTAAGCCTGTCTCTGTCTCGTTTGATACTTTTTATTACTTCATTATATTCATCATTGGAATTCAGCTTAAGGGCTTGCAAATGGTACTCAGCATTGTTGAACCAAAGCCTGATTGACTCCTCATAGTTCGTGAAGTTTGTGGCCTTAAAAATATTTATCGCAACTTCCTCGATATGGTAAGAAGGAATCAGCTTTCCGCTTTCCCTATTCCAGTATTTAATGGCTTTGATAGTTGGCTTAAGCTTATAGTTGCGCAGTTTATGGGTGTAATCAAGGTCAGTGGTTAACTGTTCAGGAAAGGAATAATTCCAGCCGGTCAGGTCGTAATTAGGAATATGATAGCCGCCACCATTAACCGGGAAGCTCGGAAGGATATCAAAGTTCTTATCACTCAGTTCTATAGTAACGCAAGGACGGTCTTGCTTCACCAAACCTTTATAATCATTCAGATCATTCAGATAGTTCTTGATTTTAGTAAGAACTACTTGAGGATTCGGCAGGATGCCGTATTCATCTTTCCAATCTTCAAATTTGAGAACAGCAAACATGTCAATGTCATTGAGTGGTCTAATAATGGTGTCCCTCTCATAAGAACCGTTGGTAAATGTTCTCTCTATGTTTAAATTATTCTCCTTGTCCTTAAGGTGGGTTTCAATGTTGGAGAGGGATTGCCGGATATTATCTTCCTGACGGTCAGTTACTGTAATGTTATTAATTAACTCTTCAATGGATTGTAAAAGTGTGGGCATAGCATTTTTTTTTGACAAAGAGACAATGATTATGCCGTGAATGTTTGATTATAAATTTCGGAAATTATGGCAGAGCAGTAGTAATTGCACTATGAAGAATCGCTATTGCAAAATGGCAGCCTTTGCTTGCCGGTTCCTTCAATTGCGTTCATACTTGATGCAGTTTTTCATTAAAGCCTATTTACTCAGGAATGATTTCATCGTTTAGGTTTTCTTTTCTTATAAAATGTGTAACTGTAATGCGGTGAGCACCTACAATTCTGCCAATTGCACTTACTGAGATTCTTTTTCCTAACAAGCCTTTGATTTCTTGTTCTCTTCCTGTGAGTTTAAGGTATGACGATTTTTTTCCTTTGGGTCGTCCTAAAATTATCCCTTCTGATTTTTTTCGTGCCAATGCTTCTTTTGTGCGCTGTGAAATAAGGTTTCTTTCTATTTCAGCAGACAAGCCAAATGCAAATGCAAGAACTTTGGAATTAATATTATTGCCCATTTCATAACGTTCTTTGACGGTATAAACTTTTAAATCTTTTTCCAGGCAGTCGTGCAGAATATGCATAATCTGCATAAGGTTTCTTCCTAACCTAGAAAGTTCAGAGATAATTAATGTATCTCCTTTCTGCATTTTTTTTAACAACAGTCCGAACTTGCGTTCTTCAAGTTTTTTTGTTGCGCTGATGGTTTCTTCAATCCACTCATCAATTTCTATTTGCCGCTCTTTGCAATAGTTACCAATTTCAAACCGTTGGTTTTCGGTTGTCTGCTTATCTGTGCTGACTCTGATGTATCCGTATTTCATACTATTTTATGTTTATGGGTTAGCCAACAAAAGTGGCTATAAAAAATGAGCGATTATTTTAGACAGAAT